>Ga0209571_1000002_pt1 | contig 1115762 bp, 917 predicted proteins | sample EBPBio102011_DNA_FD_185866 | JGI IMG/M metagenome (GOLD analysis project Ga0209571, IMG submission 185866) | Wastewater treatment Type I Accumulibacter community from EBPR Bioreactor in Madison, WI, USA - Reactor 1_1/10/2011_ DNA (SPAdes)... | ecosystem: Engineered > Bioreactor > EBPR >...
TTGCGTTCGTGTTCATCCAAAATCACTTTGCGCATCCTTATGAAGTTGGGTGTTACTTCAATGCACTCATCCTGCTGAATGTATTCCATACACTCTTCCAAAGTGAGCAGCGTTTTGGGGGCAATGCTGGTAGCGGCATCGCTACCGCTGGCACGGTGGTTGGTGAGCTTTTTGCCTTCATTGGGGTTTACAATCAAATCGCCAGGCTTGTTGTTTTCGCCAATAATCATACCGGCGTATACATCTTCACCGGGGTCTACAAAGAAGAAACCACGATCCTGCAGTTTATCCAGCGAGTAGGCAGTGGTAGAACCAGCTTCTTTGGCCAGCATCACACCGTTGTTACGACCGGGGATGGGTCCTTTCCAAGGCTTGTAATCGAGAAAGCGGTGCGCCATTACAGCTTCGCCGGCAGTAGCGGTCAGCATGTTGGTACGCAGGCCTATCAAACCGCGGCTGGGAATTTCAAATTCGAGGTGCTGCATTTCGCCCTTGGTTTCCATCACATGCAGTTCGCCTTTGCGACGGGTAACCAGGTCAATTACTTTAGAAGCAAACTCTTCGGGCACATCCACTACCAGCGATTCGTAAGGTTCATTTTTGTGGCCATCAATTTCTTTTACCAATACCTGCGGCTGGCCTACGGTGAGTTCGTAGCCTTCGCGGCGCATGGTTTCGATGAGTACACCCAGATGCAGAATACCACGACCGTATACCAGGAAAGAGTCGGCACTATCGGTATCTTTTACCCGCAGGGCCAGGTTCTTTTCGGTTTCCTTCATCAGGCGGTCACGCAGGTGGCGGCTGGTTACAAACTTGCCGTCTTTACCAAAGAAGGGTGAGTTGTTGATGCTGAACAGCATGCTCATGGTAGGCTCATCCACGCTAATGATGGGCAGGGCTTCGGGGTTTTCAAAATCGGCAATGGTATCGCCAATGTTGAAACCTTCTACACCTACCACAGCGCAAAGGTCGCCGGGATATACTTCGGTCACTTTTCGCTTGCCCATGCCTTCAAACACATAGAGCTCACGAATACGTTGTTTTTTAATGCTGCCATCGGCCTGCACCAGGCTGAAGGGTTGGTTTTCTTTAATGATACCACGGGCTACTTTGCCAATGGCAATACGACCGAGGAAGCTGCTGTAATCGAGGCTGGTAATCTGCATTTGCAAAGTGCCTTCCTGAATTTTTGGTTCGGGCACGTGCTTCAGAATGCCATCCATCAGCGGCAATATGTTGTCGGTTGGGGTCAGACTATCGTTGAACCAGCCGTTTTTACCACTACCATAGAAGGTAGGGAAGTTGAGCTGCTCTTCGGTAGCGTCGAGGTTGAAGAAGAGTTCAAACACCGCATCATGTACTTCGTCGGGGCGGCAGTTGGGCTTGTCTACTTTATTGATAACTACAATGGGGTGCAGGTTGAGCTGCAGGGCCTTTTGCAGTACAAAACGTGTTTGTGGCATGGGGCCTTCAAAGGCATCCACCAGCAGGATAACACCGTCGGCCATTTTGAGTACCCGCTCTACTTCGCCACCAAAGTCGGCGTGACCAGGCGTGTCAATCACGTTGATTTTCACGTCTTTGTACACTACACTCATGTTTTTCGAAAAAATGGTAATGCCCCGTTCTTTTTCAAGATCGTTGCTGTCCATGATGAGTTCACCGGCTTCCTGATTGTCGCGGAAAACCTTGGAGCTGCGGATGATGTTGTCTACCAGTGTTGTTTTGCCATGGTCTACGTGGGCAATAATGGCGATGTTGCGGATTTGCATAAAAGTAACCTTTCTCGTCCCCCTGACAGGGATGCTTGGTTATGGTTCAAAAAATGACCCGGATTTGTCCTTCGATGAAGGGCCCGGTGTAAAATGGCGGCGAAGGTACAGCCATTTGGCCGAAATGGCTTGTGAAGATTGTGTTGCCTTGCCCGTTGGTATCAAGCAAACAGCCGGAAGCAAGAAGCTCCGGCTGCTGCCAATGATGTATGAATGAATGGTTTAGGGTGCCAGTTTTACCTGTGCGGCCTGCAAACCACGGGGACCTTTTTCTACGTCAAATTGTACTTTATTGCCTTCGCCAATGCGATCCTGGCAGGCATTGATGTGTACGAAAATGCTTTCGCCAGACTGTAAATCGCGGATAAATCCAAAACCCTTGGCTTCATTAAAGAAAGAAACGATACCAGTACGAACGGCTTCTGCCTCATCCAGCTCCGACTTTTTGGGCACACCGATTACGATGTCTTCCAGCTTCACTTCTACTTTGCGGGTAGGATCGGGTGGTGTGTCTACGATGTTGCCATTTTCATCAATGTAGGCCATCATTTCATCAATACCACGGGTACCCTGCTGTTTGCGTTCAGCTTTCTTTTCCGCTTTGTCTTGCTTTTCTTTCTGCTTCTTTTTCTCTCTTTCTCTTTTGTTCCAGGAATCTTGTGATCTGCTCATGTACGGTCATTCTGTGTTTTGTAAGAATTTACTACCGGTTTCTTTATCCGGTGATGGTTCTTCAGAATGCGTTGAAGGTAGTTGTTTTCGGGCGGAGGTGCCTGTTAATGTTCAGACTGCCGTGTTTTTAGCCGGCCGGGCTTCTACAAACAGGCCTGCTGCAGCTTACCCTTCAGCCGTTTGCAACAGCGGTATGCGTACGCTGAAAACAGACCCTTCATGTTGAGCACTTTCTATTTCGAGGCGACCCTGCATGGGCTTGAGCAGTTCGTGCACCAGAAATACGCCGAGGCCGCTCCCCTTTTCGTTGCCGGTACCTGCCGTGGTGCTATTGTTGGTCTGCTGAATCAGGGCATTCAATTGGTCGGGCGTCATGCCTACGCCATTGTCTTTTACCGACAGCACTGCGGCTCCATTTTCTTCTTTCAGCAGCAGCTGTATGGCAGAATTGGGGCGGGAAAATTTGACTGCATTGGTGAGTAGGTTGCGCAGCACAATGCGCAGCATTTCTTCCTGTGCCAATACCTGTATGGTTTGGGCAGGCACGTGTACTTCAATCTGAATGTCTTTTTTATCGGCCTGGGGCTGCACCTGAGCGGCTACTTCGGCCGGCAGGTGGTTGATGGCAATGGGCTTGAGCACCGGCTGCTCCTGCCGCACCTGCAGGTTGGCCCACAGCAGCAGGTTGTCGAGCATGTGGCTGGTGTTTTGTACCACATTGCTGGTGTGCTGTTGCAAAGGCTTTAGCTGCTCGGCACTCAGGTCGCCGCTGGTGCTCATGTCGAAAAAGGTTTGAATGGTGGCCAGCGGATTGCGCAGGTCGTGGCTGATGATGCTCATCAACCGGTCTTTGAGGGCATTTAGTTTTTCGAGTTGGTTTTTTTGTGCCGAAATGCGTTCGTTGAGTTCGAGCAGTTGCTTGTTGCTACGGTTTGTTTGCCGCCAGGCCACATATACAGCACCACCAGCCAGCAGGCTCAGGGCTACCAGGGCCAGCAACCAGTTTCGGTTGCGTTTCTCGGTATCTATTTCGGCTTGCTTTTTATCTATCCGATAGTCGGCTTCTTTTTGAGTAATGGCCGTTTTGATGTCGGCATTGAGCAGGCTGTCTTTGAGGGCATAATATTGTTGCATGTAGGCCAGCTGGCTATCGGGCTGGTTCATCATGCTAAAGAGTTCGCCGAGGTTGCGGTAGTTCTCCATTTCCGAAGCTTTACTACCCGACTCCTTGCTGTAAGCTATGCTGGCAAAGTAGGCGGCTTTGGCCGAATCGTACATGCGGTTGACCATATAGCCGGCACCCAAATTGTTGAGCAGGGCGGCTTTGTAATCCGGCGTGTTGTAGTGCTGCGGGCCCAGCCACCAGGCTTCTTTCAGCAGGGCCAGCGCTTCGGGGTAGCGTTGTTGTTTTTTGTAATTGAGGCCCAGATTGCTCAGCAGGTCGGCCTGCATCAACCCATCATTTATTTGGCGGGCCAGCAACAGGCCTTTGTTGAAATAAAAAGCGGCAGAGTCGAACTGTTTGGTACGGCTAAAGCCGAGGCCTATTTCGTTGTAATAACTGGCAAGGCCCAGTGTGTCGTTGTTGCGGATGTAAACTGCTGCGGATTGGTCGTGGTAGGATTTGGCCTTTTTGAAGTCGCCCATTTCCATAAACACATTGCCCAGCGACATGTATGAGTTGGCCAGCCGGCTTTTGTATTGTTCTTTTTCGGCTATGCGAATGGCTTTAAGGTAATACTCAATAGCCTCTTTGTAATTACCCGATGAAAAGTGGCTGTAGCCCAGGTTATACCAAGCCCGCCATTCGGGCAGGGCCAAGCCTAATTGCTGCGCCAGCTCTGCAGCTTGCAGGTAATACTGCGCCGCTCGTTTATTGTCTACATCCTGATACACTGCCCCCAAATCTTGCAGGGCTTGCTGGCGAATACTGTCGGCATCGGGATGCTTTTCCAACACGGCCGCCAGGCTATCGATGGTTTGAATGGCCTGTGCCGCCAACGGTTGCTGCCAGCACAGTAGCATACACAGGAATAAGCTGCCAATGATTGATTTCATGCGGTGAAGTTAATCAGCAAACCGCCTAATCGTTCTGTCCTTCAGCAAGCTGGCTTCCACCGCATCGAGATACGACTTACCGATGGACAAACTCATGCCCTCCAGTTCTACCTGATGATTGCGCAGGGCTGTTACTTTTTTAATGTTGATGAGGTGCGTACGGGAGATGCGCAAAAAATAATCAGCTTTCAGTTGTGGTTCGAGGTTTTTCAAATTAACTAATACCAAATGCTTATGGCCGTTTTGTAGATGTATTTGTACAAAATCGCTGAGGGCTTCTACATACACAATATGGGCCAGCTCCAGTTTGATGTAATCATTTTTTTCTTTTACAAAAATGAAAGCTCCATCGTCGGTACCGGCAGGTGCGGGCAGGGGTGCGGCGGCGGCCTGCTTCAGTTGCATGAGCTGTTGTGCTTTTTGAATGGCCTTGTACACCCGTTCTTTTTGAATGGGTTTTAAAATGTAATCAATGGCTTCTACATCAAACCCTTCAAGTGCATAACCGGGGTGCGATGTAATGAACATGAACATGGGTTTTACCTGCAGGCTGCGGGCCAGCTCAAGCCCGGTAAGGCCCGGCATTTCTACATCGAGCAGTGCCAGGTCTACCGCATTTGTTTGCAAATATTTCAGGGTTTCAAAAGCATCTTCAAACACGGCGGCAATATGCACATCCGTCATGGGCGAAAGTATCAACCGCAAATACTCCCGAAATACAGGATCGTCGTCGGCTATCACTATGGTCATTGGCTTCTGGCTCATGCTTCACGGTTTTAATGAACAATGTCGGCATATTATACACCGTCATTTACATATCCATTTACTGGTTTAATAGAATGGCGCTTCCAAAAATACATGCTGGCGGCTATTTTCGAAGTCCAAACATCACCCATCAACTGTTTCCACTCACCAACACGCTGAAGCATCTGAAAAACCCTTAAACGATCTTCCCCCCACTCTGGCCCCATGGGCTATTTTAAGGCTGCTGCATTCTTGTAGCAGCTTTTTTGTGCCGGCTGGTGTAGGCTTTGCATATTATCTTCCCGCCTCAACCTGTTTGTTTCATCATTCGTAAAAAATTATCTGTGCTATGCGTAGCTGGATTACCCGCACCCTGGTTGTGCTGTCTGTAGTAATGGTATTGTATGTAGCCGGGCCTTCGCCCAAACAACCGGTGTACAACACTGCTTTGCCCAATGTACCCACTGCTGCTGCACTGCCTGCATTTGTGCAGCAAACAGAAGCACAACACAAACTAAAACCCAACAATGAAGCCCGCATTGTTTGGTACAACGATAGCCTGCAGCAACCAACCGAGTATGCACTGGTGTACCTGCACGGGTTTAGTGCCAGCCAGGAAGAAGGCAACCCTACGCACCGCGACATCGCCAAAGCACTGGGAGCCAACCTGTACCTGGCCCGCCTCGACCAGCATGGAGTAGATACCGCCGCACCGCTACTGCACTACAGCCCCGAAGGCCTGTGGCAATCGGCACAAATGGCGTATGCCATTGGCAAGCAGTTGGGTAAAAAAGTTATTCTAATGGGTACCAGCACCGGCGGCTCGGTGGCATTGCAACTGGCTGCCACGTATCCGGAAATTGCAGGGCTTATTTTGATATCGCCCAATATCCGCATTAACGATGCCAATGCATGGCTGCTCAACAACCACTGGGGCCAGCAAATAGCCGAGCTGGTCATTGGCAGCAATACACGTACCGTGACAGACAACCGGCCTATTTACAAGCAGTACTGGAACTACGAGTACCGCATAGAAAGTTTGGTGGCCTTGCAGGAATATTTAGAAACTGCCATGGTGCCCGAAACATTTGCGAAAGTGAAGCAACCCGTACTCACTCTCGCCTATTACAAAAACGAACAAGAACAAGACCCCGTGGTAAAAGTGAGTGCCATGCGGGAGATGCATACTTCGCTGGGCACTGCTGCTGATAAAAAACAATTGGTTGAATTAGCTACAACAGGAGACCATGTGCAGGGCTCTCCCATCAAAAGCAAAGATGTAGCTGCTGTACAACGCGAAGTGAAACGCTTTTTGCAGGAAGTGATGGGGATAACACTAGCACAGATTGATGCGAATGGTCACGAATGACACGAATTGTTTGGTGGATAGGGATACTTATTCACAAGGCAAAACAGTGCTTTCTTCTCCGCTGCTCCTTTCCCAGCGGTAAAAAATCCTTCGCGGCTTGGCGCCTTTGCGTTGAAATAATTAGTTGCGGGTGATAACAGCTGCAACAACAAACTCCGTGGCTATGTACGGCGGGCATTCCTTAATTTGCCCCATCTTATACATCACCACGCATGTCTATTTACGCCATCCGCAATTACCACCGCGAACTAGAGAAAATCATTACCTACGGCGGCAGCAAAAAAGAAACCGCCATCCGCAATGCTTTTTACAACCTGCTGAACCAATACGCCAGCACAGTCAACCTCGTACTGGTGCCCGAACTCACCATTAAAAACCGCAATGGCAAAAATGTAACGCCCGATGGCACCATGAAAGATGCCCTGCGCCTCGACCATGGCTATTGGGAAAGCAAAGACGAAGCCGATAACATAGACGAAGAAATCCGCAAGAAATTTGACAAGGGCTATCCCAACGACAACATTTTATTTGAAGACTCGCAAACGGCCGTGCTCATACAAGATGGACACGAAGTAATGCGGGTGCCCATGCAAGACGAAGACAAGCTCGATAAAATACTCGACCGCTTTATTGCCTACCAACGCAAAGAAATCAGCGACTTCCGCAAGGCCATCGACCTGTTTAAACAAGACATACCCAAGGTAACCGACACCCTGCGCCAGCTGATAGCCGAACAAGATGCTGGCAGCAACGAAGCCTACCACCGCGAATTCAAACTCTTTCACGAAAGCTGCCAAAGCAGCATCAACCCCGACATTAGTACCGAAGACATCCGGGAAATGATGATTCAGCACATCCTCAGTGCCGATATCTTCAATACCATTTTTGATGAACCACATTTTCATCAGGACAACAACATAGCCCGCCAGCTCAACCAGGTGGTAGAAACTTTTTTTACCGGTGCCACCCGCCGCAATACACTCAGCGGCATTCAGCACTACTACCAAACCATCAATGCTGCCGCCGCTGGCATAGCCGACCACCACGAGAAACAAAAGTTTTTGAAAGTGGTGTACGAAAACTTTTACAAAGCCTACAACCCCAAAGCGGCCGACCGACTGGGCATAGTGTACACACCCAACGAGATAGTGCAGTTTATGATTAAAAGCACCGACTGGCTGCTGCACAAACACTTTGGCAAAACACTGGCCGATAAAAACGTAGACATACTGGACCCCGCCACCGGCACCGGCACTTTTATTTGCGACATTATAGACTACCTGCCCAAAAACAAACTGCAGCATAAATACCTGCACGAAATACACGCCAACGAACTGGCCATACTGCCCTACTACATAGCCAACCTCAACATTGAATACACCTACAAGCAAAAAACGGGCGAATACGCCGAGTACGAAAACCTTTGCCTGGTAGATACGCTAGACAATACCGGCTTTAACTGGATAGGCAAACAGGGCGACCTCTTTGGCGTAAGTGCCGAAAACGCCGCCCGTATTAAAAAACAAAACCAACGCAAAATCAGCGTCATCATTGGCAACCCACCGTACAATGCCAACCAGCAAAACGAAAACGACAACAACAAAAACCGCAACTATACCGAAATAGACAAACGCATAAAAGACACATTCATCAAACAAAGCACGGCGCAAAAAACAAAACTGTACGATATGTACAGCCGCTTTTACCGCTGGGCCATGGACCGGCTGAACGACAATGGCGTGATTGCGTTTATTACCAACCGCAGCTTTATAGACAGCCGCACTTTTGATGGCTTTCGGAAAATAGTGCAAACCGAATTTGACTACGCCTACATACTCGATACCAAAAGCGATGTACGGGCCAACCCCAAAATAGCTGGCACCACGCACAATGTATTTGGCATACAAGCTGGTGTAGCTATTTTGTTTTTGGTAAAAACCAGTGCCGGCAAGCTAAAGCCCCACGACTGCCGCATAGAATACGCTGCCCTGGAAGATGAGATGCGCAAAGAAGAAAAACTGCAATGGATAGCCGAACACCCGATAGAGAAAATTGAGTTTGCACATGTGGTGCCGGACAAGAATAATAATTGGTTAGGACAAACTGACAATGATTGGGAAGAATTGATTCCTTTCATTGATAAGAAGGAAACAAATTGTATTTGCGTTGAATTTTCAAATGGAATAAATACGGCACGTGATGAATGGGTATATGACTTTGATGAATTGCAATTGAAGGATAAAGTGAAACTTTTCGCAGAGAGATTCAATTTGTCATGTGGCGAAACTGACGCACAAAAACTGGATCAATCAATAAAATGGAGTCGTGATCTGAAGCTAAAAGCAAAGAGAAGAATGCAAATTGATTTTTCCGATATCACTTTTAGTCAAGTTAATTATCGCCCATTTGTGAAAGTTCATGCTGCAATTCATCCAATTCTTCAAGATGTAATTAGCGGCAATAAAGATTATTTCTCAGCTGAAAACAAGTCGATTTGTTTTAATGTCAATGGGTTGGATTTAAGATTTCTTGCATCAGAAACCTTTTCCGATTGGCATTTCACTGGAGACACTAAAGTCGTCCCATTATTTCATTTCCCCCAAAACAAAAGACTCGACAACATCACCGATTGGGCCCTCGATTTATTTACCACGCATTACCAATCAGACATCGTACATCGTACATCAGCCATTCAGAAGGAGGACATTTTTCATTACGTCTATGCGGTGTTGCACCATCCGGCGTACCGCAGCAAGTATGCGCTGAATTTGAAACGGGAGTTTCCCCGCATACCGTTGTACAACAACTTTTTTCAATGGGCCGCCTGGGGCCAGCAGCTCATGGAGTTGCATTTGCATTATGAAACCGTAGCACCTTGGGGCCTAATCAGAAAAGAGATGGAGGCGAAGGCTGAGCCCAAAGCCAAGTTGAAAGCCGATAAAGACAGGGGCATCATTCTGCTGGACGACAACACCGAGCTACACGGCATACCACCCAGCGCCTGGGCCTACAAACTCGGCAACCGCAGTGCCCTCGAATGGATACTCGACCAATACAAAGAAAAGAAACCCAGCGACCCCACCATTGCCGAACATTTCAACACCTACAAGTTTGCCGATTACAAAACACAAGTGATAGACCTACTCGACCGGGTGTGCCGGGTAAGTGTGGAAACGATGAAGGTGGTGGGTGAGATGCCGGAGGAGTGAGGGGATTAAAAATTCAAACATTTTTAGAAACACACTTATGAAAAAAACACTACAACTCTTTGTTTACATTATCACACTGCTTTTTTGTTCAATGCAAGTTCATGGTCAGGGCACAACACCCAAAAGGATCTGTGCTACCGAAGTGCCAGAAGCTGCGTGGGAAGATTGGTTTAGCCAAAAAGTGGTGGAATACACAAAGAATAAAGCAAGTGGTATCACCCAAATGGCCAACTACAATATTCCTTTAGTAGTGCATATACTCCATAACGGAGATGCGGTTGGTAGCAATGAAAACATTTCGTTGGCGCAGGTACAATCACAAATCAATATTCTGAATGCAGATTTTTCGGGTACGAATGCAGACATAGGTAATGTGCCAGCTGTGTTTGCAGCAGCAAAAGCAGGCAACACGGGCATTTCATTTTGTTTGGCCAAGGTAAATCCGAGTGGAGCCACATTAAGTGAAGTTGGGGTGGATAGAATAAACTGGCAGGCAAGGGGCTGGCAGAATCCGAATTCATTTTATACAATAGCCAGTTTTAAATCATTCATGGAGAATACAGTAAAACCAAATACAATTTGGGACCCCAAAAAATATATGAATATATGGGTTGTAGACATGGATGCAGAAGGCTTGCTGGGCTACGCAACTTTTCCAGCTGGAAGTAATCTATCTGGAATGTTTACTGGCGAAACAGCTACAACCTCTGGAGTAGTAATGAATCAAAATGCATTTGGCAACATTGGAACTGCAATTCCCCCTTATAATAAAGGTAGAGTTGCAACTCATGAAGTTGGACATTGGCTTGGGCTACGGCACATTTGGGGTGACGGCACCTGCAAAACCGATTATTGTGGTGATACACCTCCAGCTTATGATAAGAATTTTGGTTGCCCCACTCATCCTCATAATCTTGGTTTTTGTCAGGGCAATACTACTGGAGAAATGTTCATGAATTACATGGATTACACAAGCGATGATTGTAAAAATATGTTCACCCGGGATCAAATGACCCGAATGCAAACGGCCATGCAAAATGGTACTTATCGTTCTACCCTGCCATTCTCCAATGCCTGTGATGCAGCAAACAGTACCCCGGCATTTAATTTAAAACTGTACGACTATGTAACGCCATCGGCTACTTCTATCAACTACGGCAGTGCTTTTTCTGTTTCTACCAATATTGCAAACTTTGGCACAGGGGCATTTAGCGGCGACTATTGCGCTGCCGTATTTGATAATACATATCAGTTTGTAGATTTTGTAGAAATAAAATCGAACAACGCCTTGGCTGCGGGCTATGCCTACAGTAGCAATCTTCAATTTACCAACCCTGGTATTTTAGAAATGGTGCCGGGCAATTACTTCATAGGCATTTTTTCTAGGCCCCCAGGAGGCACCTGGACACTCGTAAGTGATAATGTAAACTTTAAAAACCTGGTGCCGCTTTCGGTGGTAAATGAAGCAGACATGGAGTTGTATTCACCCATAACCATCACCAACGGAGGAGTATTAAAACAAGGACAAACCGCAACCGTTAATCTTGACATTGCTAATACAGGTGCCACAACTTTTGTTGGTCAGTATCAGGTGAATTTGTACCAATTAGATGGCTTGTTTGCCGAAACAATCGGAACCATTTCAGAATCTACAGGCCTCGGGTCTGGTTATCATTATAGTTCACCCTACCTAAATTTTACTACGAATGCAATCGTGTCTAAGCCTGGCTCCTATTTGTTGGTAGTTCAAACAAAAAAAACTAATGGTAGTTGGATAATTGCAGGGGCAAGCTATTATCCCAATCCCATAAAGGTGACTATACAAGGGCCGAACCCAGACATATATGAAGCTAATAATGGTGTAGCACAAGCCTATAGTTTGCCACTTGCTTTTAGTAGCAACAATGCAGCTGTACTCACCACAGGTGCCAATCTACATGTAGCTACGGATTCTGATTTTTATAAAATTAATTTGCCGGCAGGCTACAATTACAGCATTCGGGCAAGGGCTCACGATTCATACAACGCCTCAAATGGCAATGTATATTCAGCAGATGTATTATTTAGTTATTCAAAGAATGCTGGCACTAACTGGTTTGGCAATTACGATGATACCATGCCCAAAAACTTGGTGGTGAGTGGTGGCAGTACGCTCTACTTTAAGGTCGGTGGGTTTTTCGAAGGCATGACTGGCACATACTTACTTGATGTACAAATAACAAGAACACCATATCAATTTTTGTGGACTGGTGAATTTAATAGTGACTGGAATAATGTAAACAACTGGTCGGCTGGTAGATTACCCACCAATACCGATGATATCATTATAAAGGCAGGAACGCCCTTTTCACCCATTATAGCAAATGGAGTAACAGGCATATGTAGAAGTATTAAAGCGGAAACCGGGGCTTCAGTAAATGTTGCAACAGGTGGCCGTTTGAACGTTACCAGCCAATAAGTTGATTGCTTATTTTCTTTAATCCTCTTTTTCCTAAAACAATAAAAACCTTTTATGCATCAATATTTTATCCATGATGGCAGTCGCCAAGAAGGACCATTCAATATTGACCAACTTTCCGGCAAAATAAATTCAGAAACCATGATTTGGCGGGAGGGTTTACAAGAATGGATGCAGGCAAAACATTTGCCTGAGCTTGCATCAATTGTTGTTCAATTACAACCACCTCCCTTTTCGTATCAATCAAATTCAAATCAGCCGTTACCGATTGCTCCGCCCCCATTTTTCCAAACCGATAAAGAGTCGGCTGTAATTGCAAAAAGAAAAGGACCATATAAAAAACCTTTATTAATTGCCATTTCAGTTGTAGCTATAATTGCTCTTGTTGTGTTTACTCTTCAACTTCGACAAGAAAAAGAAAAGGTTCAAAAAGAAAATGAATCCTTAGCAAATTCACTTCAGTCCACTCAACAACAGATGCAAATAAATGATAGCACATTAGCAAAAAAGCAAGCAGATCAACAGAAAAGGATTCGAGAAATTTCGGAACGTCAAATGTACTTACGGAATAATTGGACAAGTTTTTTGCAAGCAGAAATCGAGTCCTACACACCGGTTTCATTTGGTGGTTTTGAAAATATATTACTTAAAGTGAGTAATAAATCTGAGTATCCAATCGATTTATTAGTACTAGAGGTTTCCTACTGGAAAGAAGGGGGAGGTCTTTACAAAACAGAAGCAATAACCGTTGCAGATATAGCCCCTAAATCGAGTGATATTGTATCGGCGCCAAACAGTACAAGAGGGGTTAGACTTACGATTGACATTGTAAAAATCACTGCCCGAAAATTCAGTTTTTGCTACGATGTTTCATCCTCTCCCTATGGAGTGGTAGATTCAGTTGTTGGTGGTACAGGTGATGTTGTATTTGATCCATGGAAATGTCAATAAGCAATTTTTGTTCGCATGTTGGTCAAAGGAATCCTTCCGCCCCACACACATAATGGTTGTTCAACCATTTCTATTGGTAAAATCCGCCTCATGCAATCCGCCAAGCAACTCAGCCGAAGACTGGCCTACTTACACCAAAAAAGAAAAGCAGGAAAGCAGCAACATGCCAGAACAGGCAGGCTAACACCAGCGCAACGATTGGCGGTGCTGCAAAAAACCAGCAAGCGTTGTCATGTATGTGGCGGCAAGCTTACGGCAGATAATTTTCATGCAGACCACGTAGTACCACATGTAGCCGGTGGCAAACATTCGGTTGACAATTACTTGCCTGCTTGTGCAACCTGCAACAATTATCGCTGGCACTATTTACCCGAAGAAATACAGTGGGTAATGAAGCTAGGTGTTTATGCCAAAACACAAATTGAAAAAGAAACAATGGTTGGCATTGCACTTGCTGAAAGCTTTATGAAACAGGAGCAGCGCAAAAAATAATCGCTACCGTTTTGGTAGGTAAGGATACCAATCGATAAGAAAAAAAAGCACCAACACATGGGTACCAATATTTGCGCATTATCCAATCATACAATTGATGTTGAGCAAGGTGGTGCTTCCATTCTTGCACAGGTGGCAGACCGTTTATCCATCAATATTTTTCAGCGGAAAAGGGAGCATAAGGAGTTTTTTCCAACCAAACAATGGTGTGTGAGTCTGTTGTCGGACAACAGTGGAGATTGGGTAGATGATCCTGACATTACATGGTTGCACAATCAATCTTTTGATTTGCGATACTACCAGAGCGAACAAGAATCTGATCTTACCATTACCATTTTCCCCAAGCTGGTACAACTGTATCTCGAACAGTCTTACGAATGGACATCTTTTGCTACAGATGTTGTATTTGATACTGGTGAAAAGGATTTTTTTGGTACATACAGAAACGCAACACTGGCAGCGGCTAAATTGCTCGGCCATAACAATGTACTGTACATGGGCGATAAGCTCATGAACCAAATTTTTGATTGGGATTATAAGGATACCGTGGAAACCCTGGTTGAAAGAGGAAAAGCTGAAAACTTAGTCATATGGGATATAGCCACAAGAACCACCATCTCGGGCACTGTTCCCGACAATCTTTCGGAATATGATTATGCTTTTCACCAATTCATGATGATAGAAGATGTACGTTTATTGTCTCATTCACAGTAAGAAGAATATGATTTTGTATAGCTGTCGCTAATATGCTAATCCATCAGCAATCATTCTGCAATGAGCAAACTTAACAACGAAACACAACCCCAACTTTTTACCTACCCGCAGCTACATGCATGGCTGCAGCCGCTGAGTGCTTTTGTATCGTTGATTGTTGACATGCATCCGTATGATACCAAGCTGAAACATGCAGCAGCAGCCCTACAACAATGGTTGGCCAATGCTACGCCGCCGGCCGTAGCGCCAAATTGTAATTGGCAAATTGAATTGCGCCTTTACCACGAAGATGTTTGGAATGGTGCCGAAATACCGCCGGGCATTTACAACAGGTGGTGGTATGTAAGTTTCGAGCAGCAGCACATATATATTGTTGCCGAATCGGAAGATGATGCAACCACCGGCTACCCCAGCGTGGATGCCAGATATTATCACGCTTTTTTTAGCAACCAGCAGCAAGCCGAAGGCATGTACGTTGGCTACATGTCCGGGCCACTTTCGGAGTTTGTAGAGGATGTACTTCGCTGCAAAGCATATTGCACCCCCAACATGCAACGCTTTGAAGCTGATTTGAGTTTTGAATAACGAATGTATTTGAATGGACACAACTCAATTCTCCGCTCCTCCTTTCCCTGCGGTAAAAACGCCTTCGCGGCTTTGCGCCTTTGCGTTGAAAAAAGTCGCCCTGCGTATTCATTACCTTGCTTACTTTTGTACCTGAGCCTTTCATTAATCCCGAGTTGGTTATCGGTGCTTTATTTGATAGGCTCTTTTTTTGTGGCTTGTGTTTCAGGCTGCTGCTCATAAAAAAAATGCCACCTCAACAGGTGGCATTTTTTTATTGCATAGGCAAATATTTATTTCACTTCCTTCATCAACTCTGCAACCGCTGCTTCCAGCTGCTGGTCTTTGCCTTTGTTTACCTGCGTGTATTCGTTCATCAGTTTGATGTCGGGTTCGGTTTGGAAGTTCTCCAAATATTTACCACTGCCATCCATCATGCGAACGCCCATGGGTACGGTACCCCAGCGGGTTTGTCCGTCTTGCAGCATTTCCCAACCGGCAAAGGAGCAAGTACCTGGTACCGGCATGCCCACCAGCTTGCCCAGCTGTAGGTATTTGTAAGCAAATGCATAGCAATGACCATCGCTGTAGTTGGCCTCATTGGCCAGGCTGATGCTGGGTTTGTTCCAACGGAAAGTAGGTTCGTAGTTAGACACTTCTTTGTCGTTGCTGTATTCCATAAACCGTTTGCCGCTCAACCACATAGTAAGGTCGGCCACCAAATCGCCACCGCCATTGTTGCGGGTATCTACCACCAGGGCTTTGCGGCCGGCATATTTACCCATGGCTTCTTCAATAGCGGTACGGTAGGCACCATCGTTCATGCCGGGTACATGAATGTAGCCCAACTGCCCGTTGCTGAGGCGGTCTACTTCATCGGCATTGCGTTTTACCCAACGCTTGTACAACAGGCCGTTTTCTTCGCCCGTGCTAATGGGCTTTACCACCAGCTCACGGCTTTTACCATTTTCGTTCAATACCAACAGCACATTTTTACCCGCTTTGCGGTTGAGGTATTGCGCCAGGTCTTTATCGGCAGTGATGGTTTCGCCATCAATGCTTTCGATGATGGTACCCGCTGCAATATTGAAACCCGCCTTATCCAACGGACCACCGGCAATCACTTCTTCAATTTTAACGCCATTGCCTTTGTGCTGATAATCGTAAAACACACCCAATGAAGCGGTGGCATCTGCCATGGCCGCCATGGAAGAGTAACTGCTACCACAATGGCTCACGTTGAGTTCGCCCAGCAGTTCGCTCAGCAGTTCGCTAAACTCGTAACCATTGCCCACGTGTGGCAGTTGCTTGCGGTAGGCTGCACTCATGCTGTTCCAATCAATACCATGAAAGCCTTGCTTGTAAAAAATATCTGCCGTACGACGCACTACATGCTCAAACATAATCTGGCGTTCTGCCGCCACATCCAGCAGCATTTCGCCACCAATGCCAATGCGGTCAACCTTGCCGCTGGCAGGGTCTATTTTGGCAATGCCACCATCGGTTTGCAGGTATATTTTTTTGCCTTCTTTATCCCACTGCATATTGCCCGCACCGTTGGCACCCAGTGGCGCCAGTATTTTGGTTTCGCGGGTACGCAGGTTGGTGCTCCACAGGTTTACACCCCGCTCAAAACGGGTGAGGTAATACAGGTTTTCACCAGCATTGTCTACCAAGGCATCGCTCATGCTACTGCTGTGAATGGTAAGGCGGGCTTTGCGCATGTCCAAGCCAGCCCAATCAATCATGACGCTGTCTTTGGCGGGCTTTGCTTTTTTAGTAGTATCGGCTTTTTCGGCTTTCTCTTTCAGCTCTTTGGCCAATGCGGCTTCGTCTTTGCTCAGCTTAAAATTGTCCCAGGCATCTTGTGTAAAAAACAAGCCGTAAGCATCCCGCTGGGCACCGCCACTGTTGGCCTTAGCAGCCAAGCCATCGCGGTCGCTAAACCACAGCATCATCTTACCATTCATCATCCACTTGGGGCCGCTATCGCCAAAACCGCTTTGGGTAATGTTCTTGATTTTTTGCTTGCCATCAGCACTCAAAATGCCAATCTCGCCATTGCCAATGGTTTGCTCCGAAAAGCTCACCAGCAACCATTTGCTATCGGGGCTCCAGCTTACACCATGGCCACCATCGCCCCAGCTCAGCCATTCTTTTTGGGTTACCAAAGTGCGGCTCTGATTGCTGGCGAGGTTCAGCACTTTGAGGGTGTTGTAGTTTTCTACGTAGGCCAGCTCTTTGCCGTTGGGGCTCATGTCGGGGTTGAGTACACTTTTATCGCCCGTTAGCAGCACCGTTTCTTTTACCAGCGTGCTGGCATAGAAATAGGGCTCTTCCTTACGAACGATTTCACTTTTGTAAATGCTCCACTTGCCATTGCGTTCGCTGCTGTACACCAGCATGCGGCCATCGCTGTGCCAGCTGATGTCTTCTTCGGCTTCTGCTGTTTTGGTTACCTGCTTGGTGCCACTGCCATCGGCATTGCTTACAAACACATCGCCCCGAAAGAGGTATGCTACTTCTTTACCATTGGGCGATACTTTCATACCGCCTACACCGCCACCTACTGCCACAGTCTTTTCATTGGTGCTGCGGGCATCGGCCACAATGCTGATGTTGAGTTTGTTGGTCTTACCATTGGCATGCGTGTACAGCTGTCCATCGTACCCAAAGCAAAGCGTACCATTATTAGCCGCACTTAAAAAGCGGACAGGGTGCGTTTTAAAATTGGTAACAGCTGTTGCATTGCTGCCATCCGCATTCATCTTGTACACGTTGAAACTACCGCTGGCTTCGCTGAGGTAATACACGGTTTTATCGCCATCGGCCAGCACGGGGCTACGGTCTTCGCCGGCAAAACCGGTGAGGCGTTTGTGTGTGCCCGTGGTTACGTCGTACATCCAGATATCACGGGCAATGGCACTGGTATGGTGTTTGCGCCAGGTGTTTTCGCCGCCCTTTTTATCGTGGTAAAAAATGCGTTTGCCATCCGCACTGTATTTCACATCTTCTGCCGGTGTAGTGAGTACCTGTTGCACCCGGCCACCATTGACCGACACGCTGTACAACTCGGGCATGCTACCGGTAGGAAACTGTCGGTTGCCGGCAGCATCCATACGGGCGGCACCAAACAAAATGTTTTTGCCATCGGGCGTAAAAGAAAATGGCACTTCGCCGGCACTGTGGAAGGTGAGGCGCTTGGCTTCGCCACCGGTGGCGGGCATTACAAACACATCAAAGTTGCCATAGCGGTCGCTGGCAAAAGCAATGTATTTGCCATCGGGGCTCCAGATGGCATTGTAGTCGTGGGCTTCGTGCATGGTGAGCAGCGAAGCGGTACCACCGCTGGCAGGTACTTTGTACAAATCGCCTTTGTAGGTAAAAACGATGCTGCTGCCATCGGGGCTGATGGAAGGATAGCGAAGCCATGAAGGAACTGCTTGCTGAGCAAATGCTGCCATACCTGCAGTCAAGAATAAAGCGGATGCAATGAATTTTTTGCGAATCATAATTTTAAGAAATGGGGCGTTGAAAATACGGAAGCTATTTATTAGACGCTGAGATTATTGGTATGCCTTTTTTATCAATAAGAAGGCGTAGGAAATCATTCCTACGCCCAAAAGAGGAAACCTCTAAATATCATTATTATTATTGTGTAGGCAGTGTTGTGCACTTGGCAGTGATGGTAAGTTTTCGGTTGTTGCTCAATTGAATGTTTCTATTGTTTCGAATTTGTATACTTGCAGCCTGGGCATCAGCCTGTGATATTACCGGTGAATTTGTTGCGGTGTTCACAATTACATGGGTTTTTTCTCCCGGCACTCTATTACGGCTCCAATTGGCAGGATTGTGCCAATTGTTATCAGATGCTCCGCTCCACAGGTTTATTTCCTGGCCTACGGTTGCCACTGCCGTGTCTTTACATCCAAATGAATTTGTGGCTATCAACTGATATATGCCTTGTGGGGCCGTCACTGTATTGGATGTATTCCATTGGGCTGTAAGGCCGGTGGTATTGTATAAAGGATTGAGGTTTACGATTTCACCTAAACAAACAATTGCTGCAAGTGTATCTGGTCCGAGGTAGGGTCTGTTTCTTATCAATAAAGTTTGACTACTTGCTTGTCCTGTCACTGATGGATTCGTACTTAGTACCCTCACTTTATACCCTGTACCGTCAGGCACCTGGCTGGGTAATCGCATACCTAAAATGCTACTTGTAGTACCAGAAACAGCAAACATTTGGACAGGATTTGCAAAGCTTCCGTTGGCATCGCTTAATTGTACCTGAAAGATGTTGCCAGCGTTATACTGACCCGAAGCATCAAAACTCAGGTATAAACTATCTGCTGCACAAAATTGAGGCGTATTCAATAAGCTATTGATATTGATTGCAGGCGCCGCGGCAGCAGCAGTTACCCCAAAATCCCATTTACCTAAATGGCTCCAAACGCCATTGGCATCTTGTGTACGCAAGTATAAAAAATGGCCTCCGGTGCTAAGCCCTGTCACATTTACATCTATCAACCAATCTGCCAATTGTACTTGAGATGGGGGTAACACCACAGGTTTACCCAAGCCCAAACCAGGATCATTGTCTATATAGTATTCCGCCTTGCTAACAGAAGTAGCTACAGGCTGTGCAGGTAGAATGGGCGCCCCAGCAAAGGGCCTTGCAAAAATCCACTGCCCTGCATGGCTCCACAATCCATTGGCTGTGCGAACTCTCAGGTACAAATAATGGATGCCGGTTGGTAGCGGTTCAGTATTTACAGTAACGTTTATATCCTGTAGGTTTAAGGCGCTTACCACAGGTATTTGCGTTGCCAAACCTATGCCCGGATCGTTATTGATAAAATATTCTGCCTGTACAATATTTTCCGCAGCTGGCAAGGCAGGAAGCACGGGTGCACCTGCAAAGGGTCTTGCAAAAATCCATTGTCCGGCATGACTCCAAACTCCGTTAGCGTCTTTTACTCTCAGGTATAAATAATGAATGCCCGTGGGCAGTGAAGCGGTATTGACCTGAAAGTTTACATCTTGCAAATGATTCCCAGGTACTATACTCACTGGTGTGCCAAGACCTGTGCCCGGATCATTGTTTATAAAATATTCGGCTTGAACCAAGTTGGATTGTGCAGACAGCTGCCGTATGGGCATAAGCCAAACACAAGCCAATAATAAATATCTTATCATGGCTAAAAATTGAAGGAAAAAAGTGTGTTTTATTGGCCGTTGCTACGGGCAGAAAATGTAATGGTATAAGTAGAACCTGAGGCCTGAGGGCTTGAAGATGTTAGCTTATAAATGGTAGGTGCAGTAGACAATCCGGATAACTTATATGGATTAGGTCCGCCAAAAATACCGCAGTCTACCCCACCAATACCAGCACCTATTGCAGGAGAATTTTGCTTAAGTACAAAGCGATTATCTAATGCCAAATTATTAGGATTGCTTGAAAATGCGACAAACACATCATTAGGATTGATAGAAAACTGGTTAGCTGTACCTGTAAGACCGGGCAAACTTGCTGCGGTACGTTCAAAAAGACAATTGGTAAAACTGCAAGCAATATAATTTGCAGGTGTTGTTGTGGAAGCAACAGTAAAAACACTATTTCTTACTACTACTGCTGCATTGGCAAAATTGATGGTACCATTAAATACACAGTTGGTGATAGTGCCCGTACTTGTATTATTGATGAAGCTGGAGTTTTCTATTAAAGAATTTTCAATAATCAGGTTTTCGAAACGGCTACCTGTACTGCCGCCGAAATCTACTTCTGCGCAGCGGAGTATCTGCCAATTGCGGGCTATACTGCTGGTACCAAGGCTAAGACCGCTTGTGCTAAACCTGCAATTTCTAAATACAATGTTTTCAACTGTAGCACTGGTGGGTGTAGAAGTAGTTATTAAGAGAGCAATAAAAACAGAGCCATTGCCGCCAGCTTGCAATATTACGTTGAGTGATGCCTGCGGCACTACCTGTAAGTTAGTATTACTTGAACTTCCACTGGTATAGTAGCCACTTCCAATAAAAACTAAACGTTTGGTAAGTGTAACTTGCGGAGCACCGGGATACACTTGAACAGTATCACCATTGTTTGCGGCGGCTAATAAGGCACTGGCTGTAGTGTAATCAAAATTGGTAACCGCTGTTCCGGCATAGTAACTGCTTCCAGCAAAGCCATAGCGAAGTACACGAGCTTCGGCTGTAGACACAATAAGGATGGCCATCATTAAGGGTAGGATTGATTTCATAAGTGAGGTATTTTTCTTCAATATAGTTCAGATTTTTTCTCCAACCGCATAACCTGTTTTAAAAAGTGATTAGATTTTTTGAACGCAGCTTTTCATTTTCTAATAGCGTTTGTCAGATAATCAGGCGTTTCGTCTTGACAATCGTCTATTCATTGTAGCGGGTATGCGAACGAATACAAGATTCATAAAAAGAATTGCGCATTTTTAGAGTCTGATTACTATAATTAAGAATCCCATGGATCAACAAATCATCAACCTGTACGACGAGTACACGCACAAGCCACTTAGCCGCACGGTATTTTTAAAACGCCTGGCCATGCTTACCGGCAGCACCGCTGCTGCACTGGCCATACTGCCACAGCTGGAAGGCAACTATGCCATGGCGCAAACCGTAGAGCTCGACGAAGACATTGCCACAGAGCAGGTAACCTACACCGTAACCGCCGGCACCATGAAAGGCTATCTGGCCAAGCCCAACAAAAAGGGAAAGTATCCGGGAGTAATTATCATTCATGAAAACCGCGGCCTCAATGCCCATATCGAAGATGTGGCCCGCAGAGCTGCCAAGGCGGGTTATGTAGCCATAGCGGTAGATGGCTTATCGCTGCTGGGTGGTACACCGGCCAATGAAGATGAAGCCCGTGGCTTGTTTGCCAAACTGGATGCCAAACAAAACGTGCTCAACTTTGCCGGTGCCGTACCGTACCTGCAAAGCCGCAAAGATTGTACGGGCAAGATTGGTTGCGGAGGCTTTTGCTGGGGTGGTGCCATGGCCAATAGTTTGGCGGTGAGTGTGCCAGCCCTTAAAGCAGCTGTAGCATACTATGGCCGCCAGCCCGAGCTGAGCGAAGTGCCCAACATACAAGCCGCCGTGCAGCTGCACTATGCGGCGCTGGACGAACGCATCAACGCTGGTGCCAAAGCTTACGAAGATGCCCTGAAAGCCAACAACAAAGTGTATGAACAATACATGTACGAAGGCGTGAATCATGCTTTTCACAACGATACTTCTGCAGCCCGCTACAACGAAGCCGCGGCCAAACTTTCGTGGAGCCGTACGTTGGCGTTTTGGGAAAAGTATTTGAAGTAGGAATTCGATTGCCACAAATCGGCTGCCGTTAGCTATCTAGAATTGAATGTCGGAAGCTACCTGCCAATCTATTTTTTGCAAGGAATCCTTTCATCATTTGAAAAGCGTGTTGGTTCAGCATTGTTACTTTCTTTTTCTTGAAAAAAAGAAAGGCAAGCGGAATGGGAGCTTGCGTACAAAGAATCCCGATAGCTATCGGGATCAAGGCAAACCCGATGCCTCCGGCCTCCCGATAGCAATCGGGATTGCCTGGCCTGCGCCTCCCCCTGTGTGATTTGTTATTATACCGTTTTGCTCACTTCATGTTTAGCATTCAAGGACAACTTTTTATCTAGAATAGCTTCTCAAAATCAACAAAAAAGGGCACCGAATTATTTCGGTGCCCTTTTCATTACTACACTTTCGTAAGGCTTATTTGCCTGCTGGTTTTTCGGCCGTAGTGCCGGGGTTCAGCAGTTGGAAAAACTGATCGAGTTCGGGCAGTACCACAATGCGGGTACGGCGGTTGGCGGCTTTTCCACTGGCGCTGCTGTTGCTCATTACCGGTACATATTCTGCACGGCCACCGGCGGTCATCCGCTTGGGGTCGATGCCGAATTTGGTTTGCAAAGTGCGTACCACTGAAGTAGCCCGCAGCACACTCAGGTCCCAGTTATCGCGGAGGGCACCACCTTTAATGGGCACATTATCGGTATGGCCTTCTACCATAAACTCAATGTTGGGTTGGTTCTTGAGCACAGTGGCTACTTTCTCCAACACATTCATGGCCTTGGGGTTTACATCGTAGCTACCGGTGGTAAACAACAGCTTGTCGCTGATGTTGATGTACACTACACCCTTGTCCACTTCAATATTGATGTCGTCGTCAGCAATGGGGCCGAGTGATCCTTTCAGGTTCATCACCAGCGCCATGTTCAGGCTATCCTTTCGGGCCATGGCACCTTGCAGGTCTTTGATGTAAATATCCCGCTCGGCCAGTTTGGCCAGGCTTTGCTGTACACTTTCGGCCTGCTTACTGCTCAGCACACTCAGGTCTTCGAGGCGGCCCAGTACCTGCGTATTTGTACTTTGCAGGTTAGAAGCCTGGTCCTTATACGTTTTGAGTTGTTCTTTCAAATTGGCATTGTTGTTCTCAGATGTTTGCAAAAAATTGCTGGCTTTTACCAGGTCTTTTTCGCAACTCTTCAGGTCTTCCTGCAGTTGTGTGTACTTATTATTCAGTACGGTGTAATCATCTTGTGCCTGCTTAAATTTTTTACTGCTGACACAGCTGCTGAGCAATACCACGAGGCCTGCTACCGGCATCATCAATTTCTTCATATCAATTTTTTACGGTTATAAAAAGTTGGTGTGTGAGCAACGAAATGTGGAGTGGTAAAGGAATGCTATAATCCACTGACGGCGGGCAAATTCCTGTTAATATTCATGCTGTCAAATGTAAAAATTACCTGCTATGTGGCAGCTGTATTTGGTCATACAAAACAAGCGGTAGTTGCAAAGAATTTTTAAAAATGATGCTGCGGAAAATAGAGGCAAAACGGATTGGCCTGTTTGGACTTATTCATTTGAAATAAGAAAGAACAATGCTCCTTCAGGCTATTTATTTTCACCTGTCATCCACGGATTGTTTTTGAAAAACAACCCTACAGCATGCAGCTCTTCCACAGTACCGGATGCAATGCCGGCGGCAGGTCTTACATTCGCAGTGCTGCCTGATTTTCTTTTACAAGGAAACTAGAACCATGACTGAACCATTGCGCCAGTTGGCCACCCAACTGCAAGGCGAATTATATACCGATCAGGCCATGCGGGTGCTGTATGCCACCGATGCATCGGCCTACCGCGAAATGCCTCTGGCCGTCGCCATCCCCAAACACAACCAAGACCTGCAAACACTCATTCGTTTTGCCAACGAGCACAAAACGTCGCTCATCCCCCGCACGGCCGGCACCAGCCTGGCGGGTCAGGTGGTGGGCAATGGCATTGTGGTAGATGTGAGCAAGCATTTTACCCAAATACTGGAACTGAACAAAGACGAACATTGGGTACGGGTGCAGCCTGGCGTCATCCGCGATGAGCTCAATATGTTTTTAAAACCCCACGGCCTTTTTTTTGGCCCCGAAACCAGCACCGCCAACCGGGCCATGATTGGTGGCATGGTGGGCAACAACAGCTGCGGTAGCAACAGCGTGGTGTACAAAAGCACCCGGGAGCATTTGCTGGAAGTAAAAGGCTTTTTAAGCGATGGCAGCGAAGTGGTTTTTAAAGCCCTGAGCCTCGATGATTTTCATGCCAAATGTGAACTGCCTACCCTCGAAGGCAAAGTGTACCAACAGGTACGCAGCATGCTGAGTGTGGAAGCACATCAGGAAGAAATACGCAGCCAGTTTCCGAAAAAAACGGTGGAACGCCGCAACACCGGCTATGCCATCGATCTGCTGGTAGACATGGCGCCTTTTACCGCCGGCGGACCCGATTTTAATTTCTGCAGCCTCATTGCGGGCAGCGAGGGTACGCTGTGTTTCATTACCGAAATTGTACTGCATGTAAACGACCTGCCACCCAAAGAAGGCGGACTGATGTGCATTCATTTCAACTCGGTAGACGAAAGCCTGCGGGCCAACCTGATTGCGCTGAAATACCAGCCCAGCGCCAGCGAACTGATTGACCACTACATACTCGAATGCACCAAAGACAATATTGAGCAGCGCAAAAACCGCTTTTTTGTACAGGGCGACCCCGGCGCCATATTGGTAGTAGAAATATTGCGCAATAACCGCGAAGACATTGCCCCCGTTTTTGCCGCCATGGAAGCGGAAATGCGGGCTGCAGGACTGGGCTATCATTTCCCCGTGTTGTATGGCGATGATTGCAAAAAAATATGGGCCCTGCGCAAAGCCGGTCTTGGTTTGCTGGGCAACCTGCCCGGCGATGAAAAAGCCGTGGCCGTAATTGAAGACACAAGTGTGGATGTAAACGACCTGCCCGAATTCATCCGCGACTTCAACGTGATTTTGAAAAAGCACGGCTTGTACAGTGTGCACTATGCCCATGCCGGTAGTGGCGAAATTCACCTGCGCCCCATCATCAATCTCAAAACCGCTGAGGGCAACAAACTCTTCCGCATCATAGCCGAAGAAATAGCTACGCTGGTAAAACAATACAAGGGCTCATTGAGTGGCGAGCATGGCGATGGCCGACTGCGGGGCGAATTCATACCACAAATGATTGGTGCCAAAAACTATGCACTGCTGCGCCAGCTCAAATACACCTGGGATCCGCACAACATTTTCAACCCCAACAAAATTGTAGATACCCCCAGCATGAACAGCATGCTGCGTTATGAGCCGGGGCAGCAAACGCCAACGTTCAATACCATTTTCCGTTACCACAATCAGGATGTACTGCAGCATGCCGAGCAGTGCAATGGCAGTGGCGATTGCCGCAAAACACACCTGAGCGGCGGCACCATGTGTCCCTCGTTTATGGCTACGAGAAATGAAAAAGATACGACCCGTGCAAGAGCCAATATTCTGCGGGAATTTTTGACGCACAGCAACAAGGTCAACCGCTTCGACCACAAGGAAATAAAAGAAGTGATGGACCTGTGCCTGAGCTGTAAGGGTTGCAAAGGCGAATGCCCCAGCAACGTAGACGTAGCCAAGTTGAAAGCTGAATTTTTACAGCACTACTACGATGCCAACGGTGTGCCACTGCGCAGTCGTATGATTGCCAACTTTACCCGCATGGCTAAGCTGGGTGCCATTTGGCCCAGTGCTTACAATGTTGTGATGACCGCTCCGGGCATTAGTACACTGGTGAAAAAATTTAGTGGCTTTGCTACAGAAAGAAGCATGCCCACTTTGCAGCAGCAGACATTGAGAGCATGGTATGAAAGACGGAAAGACAGGAAGACGGAAAGACGGGAGTCGGGAGTCGGGAGTCGGGAGAAGATTGAAGCCCTGCAAACTGCCAACCGCCAACTGCCAACTGTTTATTTGTTTTGCGATGAATTCACCAACTACAACGACACGCACATTGGCATCAAAGCCATTGAGCTGTTGGAAAAGCTGGGTTATGAAGTCATCATTCCGCAACACATAGAAAGCGGCAGAACCTGGCTGAGTAAGGGTTTGCTGCGACAAGCCAAAGTGATTGCCAATACGAACATCGAAATGTTGTCGCCGCTGGTTACTGCCGACACGCCTCTCATTGGCATTGAGCCATCAGCCATCCTTGCCTTCCGCGATGAGTATCCCGATTTGGCGACTGATGAAAACCTGGCAGCTTCAAAAGAGCTGGCCAAACATGCCTTGCTGATAGATGAATTTTTAGCACAAGAAATCGACAAAGGAAATATCACAGCAGCGCAGTTTACACAAGCACCCCGCAGCATCAAACTGCATGGCCATTGCCAGCAAAAAGCCGTGGCTTCGGTAGCACCTACCGTAAAAGTTTTGTCGCTGCCGGCCAACTATACCGTGCAAACCATACCCAGCGGTTGCTGTGGCATGGCGGGTAGTTTTGGCTACGAAAAAGAACACTACGAACTGAGCATGAAGATTGGTGAACTCGTCTTGTTTCCTGCGGTGCGGTCGGCCGCGGAAGAAGTGATTATAGCCGCACCCGGCACCAGCTGCCGCCATCAGGTAAAAGATGGCACGGGCCGCAAAGCCCTGCATCCCATAGAAGTGCTGTGGGAAGCCTTCCAATAATTGTTAGACAAATGGATGAATCCATGTTCAGTGATTTAGACAATATGCATAGCCCACGGTTTCAACCGTGGGCTATTTGTATCATGCTATACCATTGGTTGAACAAAGTCCTTTGCTATTCCAACAAACAGAAATTTGCCTAACCCTTATCTTCAATTATTATTACGATAAATTGTAATAGAACCCCTATGACCGTTAAACAACGTTTACTCAAAAGCTTGTACCCTGTACTCATGTTCATGCACAAGCTTACCGGCAATAAAGCAGCGGCTGCAGCGCCTGCTCAAAAACAAACGGCTGCCGTATCGTTTTACTCATTGCAAGCCATCCGAAACAATCTGGAACCATTGCCATTTCAAACATTGCAAGGCAAGCATGTATTGCTGGTGAACACTGCTTCCGAATGTGGCTACACCGCACAGTACAACGGGCTGGAAGCATTGCAACAGCAATACCCGGAAAAGCTGGTGGTGTTGGGTTTTCCGGCTAATGATTTTGGCGGTCAAGAGCCAGCCGATGATGCACAGATTGCTCAATTTTGTCAGGTGAATTTTGGGGTGAGCTTTCCGCTGATGCAAAAAGCACCCGTAACAGGTGGCAGCATGCAACCCGTGTACAAGTGGCTCACACAACCCGAACAAAATGGCTGGAACAAACAAATACCTACCTGGAATTTTTGCAAATACCTGGTGAGCCCCGAAGGGCAACTCATTCAATTTTTTCCGGCTGGTGTAGATCCATTAGATGCTGCCATTACAAAACATTTATCTTAGAGACTGTTTAATTTTCATTACTGGAAATACCCATCGGGTAATTTTTGAGCGAAACAAGGCGGATTTTGCAGTCGTAGCTGGAGGCCTACGGCGAAAAATCCAACGCAGTTGCAGCCAAAAAGACCCATGGGGATAGCAGTGGATGGATTTTAAACAGTCTCTTAAGGCATACAGATTGTATCACCCTTTATTGTAATAGCATGTTTACCAAAGCCGATGCCGAAGCGTATTTCACTGGTGAAAAAATAGAAAGCCTTGTTTTTGTGTTGCTCGGCATCACTGCTATAGTAGTGGCTGTAGTCTTTTGGTTTTGGCTGAAAACGCCGTTGCATAAAGGCGCAGCCGTACCTCTTATCGTTGTTGGCTTATTGCAATTGACGGTTGGCTACACCGTATACTCCCGCAGCGATGCGCAACGCAAAGACATCGTATACAAAATGGATCTTAATCCCGATGCCATTGCCACACAGGAAATTCCCCGCATGGAAAAAGTGATGCGCAATTTTGTGGTCTATCGCTGGACGGAAATTGTATTGCTGGTGGTAGCATTGGTTGGTATTTTTTTACTCAAAAACCAACCCGATAAATTGATGCTCTATGGCATAGCATTAGGCTTGGCGGTTCAAGCAGCTATTTCACTAGCAGCAGATTATACAGCAGAAAAAAGAGGTGCCATCTACCTGAATGGATTGAAAGATTTTGTACAACAAACCAAACGCATGCCCTAGCAAATGCGGGGCAGCTGCTCACCCGGCAGCATGTTCACCACTCTGCGGCCACCAATGCTGCTTTGCATAATTACCTGACCTGCGTGTTCGGCTACTACCTTGCCTACAATAGCTGCCTGCGGCCAGCCGTTTGATTGCATGCTGCGCAAAATGTTTGCTGCCGCATCAGCTTTTGCCAATAGCACAAATACGCCTTCGTTGGCTACATACAATGGGTCTAGTCCGAGCATTTCGCAGGCACCCGATACCTGCTCATCCACCGGAATATTTTTTTGCAACAGCTCAATGCCATGCGAGCCGTCTTTGGCTATTTCGTTGAGCACACTGGCCAAACCGCCACGGGTAGCGTCCCGCAAAAAATGAAGGGCATCGCCGTACTCATCCAGCAGTTGCAGCACGGTGTGATGCAGAGCACAGGTATCGCTGGTGATGCTCGTTTCAAACTCGAGACCTCTACGCAAACTCATGATGGCAATGCCATGCGCCGCTATGGGTGCATTGATGAGCACCACATCTCCGGGCTGAATGGATGACCAACCAAGCGCCGCTTTTGCATGCACCTGTCCTATGCCTGATGTATTGATAAAAATTTGATCGCCTTTACCCCGCTCTACCACTTTGGTATCGCCGGTTACCACCTGTACGCCTGCTGCATCGCAGGCCGTTTTAATACTGCTGAGTATTTGCCAGAAAGTGGTCATGGGCAGGCCTTCTTCCAAAATGAACGACAGCGATAAATACTTTGCTTTGGCGCCACACATGGCCAAATCATTCACGGTGCCATTCACCGCCAAATCGCCAATATTGCCACCGGGAAAAATGATGGGCGACACCACATAGCTGTCGGTACTAAAAGCCAGTTTGCCGGGCAGCTCAAACACTGCTCCATCATGGCGTTCATTCAGCTTGTCGTTTTTGAGTACATCAAACACGCCACTGTTCAGCAACCGCTGCGATAGAATACCACCACTGCCATGCCCGAGGTTGATGGCATCAAAATCGAATGTTGGCATGGGGCATTGGAGTTGAAAAGTATCACTCATCACGAACAGGTATTTGTGTGTTACACTACAGCAATATTGCTGAAATGATAATAAGCAGCACAGGCACCTTCGCTACTCACCATGGGTGCACCCAATGGATTGAGCGGTGTGCATTGCTTGCTAAACTGCGGGCACTCAAAAGGTTTCTTTTTACCCCGCAATATTTCGCCGGCAATACAACCATTGTCTTTCATGGATTGCAAATCCGGAATTTGAAATTTTACATTGGCATCAAACCGGCTGTAGTCGGCTTTCAATTCATACCCACTTTTCGGAATGGTAGCAATGCCCCGCCATTCGCGGTCGCTTACTTCAAACACTTCGGCAATGGTTTGCTGCGCCGCCGGATTTCCTTCTTCACTCACCACCCGGCTGTATTGATTTTCGAGTTTGTATTCGCCGTTTTCCAATTGCAACAGCAACATGTAAATGCCCTGCAACAAATCCACCGGTTCAAAGCCCGTTACCACTATCGGCAGTTTGTATTTTTCTACAATGGGCACATACTCTTGCATACCCATAATAGTGCACACATGGCCTGCGGCCAAAAAGCCCTGTACTACATTACCCGGATCATTTACAATGGCTTCGATAGCCGGTGGCACCAATACATGTGACGTTAAGATGCTGTAATTCTTAATGCCTGCCTTTTGTGCATGAATCACACTCAACGCATTGGCCGGTGCCGTGGTTTCAAAGCCTACTGCAAAAAACACCACTTCCTTATCCGGATTGTCTTTGGCAATGTTTACCGCTTCCAGTGGCGAGTACAAAATACGTACATCGGCACCGCCGGCTTTTGCTTCCAGCAAACTTTTTTTAGTGCCGGGCACCCGCAGCATATCGCCATAAGAGCACAATATCACGCCTGCTTCATCGGCCAGATACACAGCTTTATCAATGAGGCTTTGCGGCGTAACGCACACCGGGCAGCCCGGCCCGTGCACCATGTGCACTTTATCGGGCAACATGTTCAAAATGCCGTTTTTCACCAGGCTATGCGTTTGCCCGCCACATACTTCCATAATGGTCCAGTCGCGGGTAACAATGGCATGTATTTCTTTCAGTAAATGATCGACCAGCTCCGGGTCGCGGTACTCCGATAAATACTTCATGATGGCAGGCGTATATACAGATGGCTGTTCTCTGCAATATGACACAAAGCCTGCGGAGCAAGTATGATAAAAATCAATCGGCCACCTGATGTAAAGCGGAAGCCCACACATCGTCGATGTTGCAATCGGCATATACCAGTTGGCCAAACGAAACATTTTCATCATTAGGCGATAGCTGCTGATGGAAATACAATTGCAGGCCATTGCCGGCATGCAGGTGCAGCATATCAATGAGCAAACTGTTTTGAAAAACGCCGCCGCTGCAAGCCACCTGTTGCACTTGCAAATGGCGGGCCATTTGACAAACAGCCTGGCTGATGCTGGCATGAAAACGAGCCGCCAGTTCGGGAGCAGTGGCCCCCACAGATTCTGCATGTATGAGCATGGCCAACAAGCGACTACCGGGTAATGTATTGTCCTCAATACTCAGGTCAAACGCAGCGGGTATGCCATGTGTTTCCACGTACTCATTTGCCATTGCTTCCAACCGCATCGCAGCATGGCCTTCGTACTGCTGCCCCGGCATTTGCAACAGCCAACAGGCCGCCGCATCAAACAACCGTCCAACCGCTGTGGTATTTATGCCTTTGTACGATTGCAGCATTTTTTGGTAGAGCGTCCATTCCGTTTCGGTAAACCATTGCTTGCACACATGCCGCATGCCGGCTGGCAATGCACTCAGCAACGACAGCCGTGGTTCACGGGCCATTTTATCGCCCAGCAAATACGGGAAGGGTTGCCAATGCGCTACTCTTTCCATGCAGTGGTTGTGGTACATGAAAAACTCACCGCCCCAACTGTTACCATCATCGCCCAGTCCTGTGCCATCCATCACCACTGCCAGCACGGGTTCAGATTGATGCAGTAAATAATTTTCGGCCAATACCGCCGCAGCATGGGCTTTGTGGTGCTGTATCAGCAACAAGGGACACTTGTGTTCAGCAGCCAACTCCAGAGCCAGCTCATGGCTGAAATACGCAGGATGTTTATCAGTAATCATCACCGAAGGCCGGTGCTGCAAGAGTTGTTGCACATGCACCAAACCCTCTCTGTACATGAGTTGTGCATCGTAGCTTTCGGTGCTGCCCATGTACTGGCTGATGTAAGTCATCCCATCTTGTGCAATGGCAAAACTGCTTTTCATCAACGCCCCGGTAGCCAGCATGGGCTCTTGGCGTTGTGGGGTATAAAATGAGCATGCCGGCGCCAGGCCACGGCTCCGGCGCAGCCATACCGGTGTTTGGCTTTGTGCAGCAATGCTGAGCACACTATCATCCTGCGGCATCACGATATTCCGGTTGTGATATAGCAACACATCAGCCACCTGCAGCAGGTGCTGCTGTGCTTGTTCATTTTGGTAAATGATAGGCGAACCACTCAGGTTGGCACTGGTAGCCACCACTGGTTTTTTGTAGGCTGTCAACAGCCATTCAAACAGCGGCGCATAGGGCAGCATTATGCCCAGCTTCTGCAAGCCCGGAGCCAATTGTTCTGTAGCTAACTCATATTGCATTTGTGCAGTTATCGGCAGCAATACAATGGGTGCAACGGGCGATGTAAGCCAGGTTCTTTGCAGTTCTGTTAAGCTGGTTTGCTGCTCCAACATCTGCAAAGATGGATACATGACTGCCAGTGGTTTGGCTGGTCGTTTTTTACGGTTACGGAGCCTGTCGATGGCCGTGGCATTGCCCGCATCGGTAAGCAATAAAAAGCCGCCAATACCTTTAATGGCCAGTATTTTTCCTGCCTGTAAAGTGGTGAGCAGTTGCTCCAATACGGCGGCCGTATCGGTGATGACGCTGCCATCCGGCATGGCCAAAGTCATTTGCACACCACAGCTGTGGCAGGAAGTAGTTTGTGCAAAAAAGCGGCGGTCGTTTACATCGTTGTATTCTGCGGCGCAGCTGTCGCACAAGGTGAAAGGCTCCATCGTAGTGAAAGCTCTTTCAAAAGGCAATTGCTGTATGATGGAATACCGCGGCCCGCAGGTAGTGCAGGTAATGAATGGATAATGCTCCCTTCGGTTACCGGCTTCATGCAACTCCCGTTTACAATCTTCACACAATGCAAAGTCGGGTGGTATCCATAAGCGGGGTGCTTTCGGGGTATCAGCCAGCACAATCGTAAATCCGTTGAACGTTTGTGGTTCGGCTTTTACCAACGTACTATTGGTAACCACCGAACGGGGCGGTGCAGCCTCCAATATTGCTTGTAAAAAATGAGCTGCTGCCTGTGCTGATGCATTTACCCAAATGTGTAATCCATCTGCATCGTTGCACACAGCACCTTGCATACTTGCAGCATTAGCCAGCTGGTATACCAGTGGCCGAAAGCCCACGCCCTGCACCAACCCACTGAGGTGCATGTGCCAGGTGTCAACTGCTTGTATTTGTGTAGACGATGCCAATAGCTTGTTTAGGCCAACAAGTTAATGGCTAATGCGGGTAAAAAAACTGATGAAAAATAGTAACTACTGGCGATTGGTTGATGTTGCAGCAGGCAGCACAGCTGTAAGTTGCGGTTGCACTACATCTTGCTTTCGCTGCGCAAAATACTGCGCTGCTTTGGGCAGCATGTTTACAATGGCAGGCACAATGATTGGTCTTGCTTTAAAGGCAATGAGGTGGCCCAGTCCCGGCAGCATGTGCACATTCAATTCGCTGGCATTGATGAGTTGTTGTTTGGCAAAGGCTGCGTTGCTGGTGTAAATGAGTTCATCATCCGCCCCCTGAAAATAAGTGACTGGCACGGTGATGTTTTTCCAATAGGGCAGCATGGCTTCCAGCTGTTGGCGGTGCGTTAGCTTTTCTACATTGGCTGAATGGATCATGCGGGGTTGTGCCCACGAAAAGAAAGTTGATTCGAGTACATAACTCACGTCGTAGGTTTTTTCCTGCCCCGGGGCCAGTGAGGGGGCCAAGAGTACAAGGCCATCTACCAGTTGCGGATAATCCATGGCCATGCGGGCTGCAATGCTTGTGCCATACGAAGCGGCCACCAACAGCACCGGCCTCGATTGCTTGTGCAGTTGATACAAAATGGGGGCAATCATGGCTGCCTGTTTGGCAATGGAAGGCTCGGGCTCACCAAAGCCAGAGTAGCCATAACCCGGGCGGTCTACGGCAAACAGGTTGGCAGCTTTGCGCAGGTTGGTATCGCTCAGATAATCGCGGAAATAACTGCTGCTACTCGGGGCACCATGTATGAATAATATCACAGGTTTGCTGGCATCATCTTCGGTATAGATGTACCGCATCTGTCTTTGCTGGGTGTTGTAATAGCCGATGTAAATGGGCTGTTGGCGGTTGGCAAAAAACTGTTGCGTTTCCGCATCGCTTTGCCTGAACTGCACGTACTGATCGGCAATGAGGCCACCGATAATGGCCAACAGATACAATGCCAGCAGGGTGCGGCCGAGCCGGCGGAGTGTGCGTTGTAATTGTGGGCGAAAATGTTGCATAGAAAGTGGGAACCAAACATCTCTAGTTACGAAGTGGTTGAACAAACGGTTGTAAAAATGCCATAAGATTTTAAGAACCGCTGTAGTTCAAATCTCCTCCACACATCATTTCACAAAACAATAAAGCCGGTACATGACCGGCTTTATTGTTTATGCTTGTATTTGGTATTAAGCACCGAGGGCTTTTTCGTAGCGTTCTGCTACTACATCCCAGTTTACCACATTCCAGAAAGCATCAATAAAGTCGGGGCGACGGTTTTGATACTTCAGGTAGTAAGCATGCTCCCACACATCGAGGCCGAGGATAGGCGTACCTTTTACTTCGGCTACATCCATCAGCGGGTTGTCTTGGTTAGGCGTGCTGCTGATGACCAGTTTGCCGTCTTTCACAATCAACCAGGCCCAGCCACTACCAAAGCGACCGATACCAGCTTTTTTAAATTCTTCTTTCAGTTTGTCGTAGCCACCCAGGTCGGCTTCTATGGCGGCAGCCAGCTTACCAGTGGGTGCTGCGCCGTTGTTTACTTTCAGTTGTGCCCAAAAGAAAGCGTGGTTCCAGTGGCCACCACCGTTGTTGCGAACGGGACCACCGATAGCGCCAGCGTTGGCTACCAGTTCCTCGAGGCTCTTGCCTTCGTTGGGGGTACCGGCAATGGCATTGTTCAGGTTGGTTACATAGGCCTGATGGTGTTTGCCATGATGTATTTCCATGGTTTGCTGATCGAAGTAAGGTTCCAGCGCATTGCTGGCGTAAGGCAGCGGATCTAATGTAAAAGCCATGCTATTGAGTTTTTAATTGTTTGAAAATAAATAACTGAAGAGCTAACAAAGGTAAACAAGCATTGTTGGCCAAGGATGCGATTTCAGGAAATGATAACAGCTATTGCAAGGGCAAATCGAACACCACCGGCGTGTAGCCCCGAATTTGAAAATGGCTGCGGTACGGAAACGGCTGCGGAAACGGATACCGCTTACTAAAAACGGCAATGGTGCCAAATTGCTTTTTTGTAGAAGGCTCTGTGTAAAAAGGCGGATCGAAAATGCGGATGCTGCCAAAGGCATTGGGTGGTAATATCATTATACTGGCATCTCCATACACCCCATCGAAATACAAGCGGTACAACTGATCTTTCCAAACCAGCATCAATTCATTTTGCAAAAGCTGAAGGTCGGATGATGATTGATTATATATCCGCACATTTTCTACTGAACCCCAATAATTGATGTCGAAACCCTTCAGGCGTTGCTGCAGCAAGTCGTACACAGTACTCGCCGCAGTAGCAACACTGTCTTCCAAACAATCGTACACATGGCTGGCCCCTTCTTTTAAAGCGGCCGGAATGTACAAGCTGTCGAACTGTTTAGCAAGTGGCAAACCTGCTACTTTTTCAGCTTTCAGCTTAGCCCCGTAATTGCCCTGAAAGCAACTGAAATCGCTTTTGAAAAAAGTTTCCTTGTACAACCGCTGCGGCTTGTAGGAAGAATCGTTGCGTGTGTTCACTGCTAATTGTTTTACCCCGTAGGCCGCTGGCGTAAAACTGGAATCGAGCCAGGCATCCACCCGCATCATCACAGGGGTTCCATCTCCATCGTTTGGCTGCTGAAAACTAAGTGTTACATCTCCGGTAATTAATATATCCTCCATTACAAAACGCCGATTGGGTGTAGCTTTAAACGGAAGGCGCTGAATGCCTCCCAGGTGCGAAAAAACAGCCTGTAAATGGGTAGGCTTTTGCGGATAGATATAATCGCAATAGAACTTTAAAAACCTGGGCTGAACAGCAAAGGCCATATTGTACAGGCCAACAGGCATACTATCTGGCAGCACTACAGCTGCGGTAGCCTTGCCTTTCACCAACGGCCAGCGCATTTGCCAAAACTTTTCGGGCTCACCTTCTTTCATCAGCGTTACGGCCAAAGTAGCGGGAGGTAGTTGCCGGTCGCCCACAGCATACTCAGCATTAATTTCGAGAGTATCGCCAGCTTCCAGATAATCACTGTTGATGATGACTCTAAAAGCTGATTGCTGTGCTAATGCCCTATTTCCTGCACTTGCCAGCAAAACCAATAGCATACATATTTTCAGTTGTTTCATTTGGCGGTTCTTTTTCGCTGAAAAAATGTTTTCATGAGTTCGGCACCGGCGGTGGCCAGCAGGCCACTTTCCACCACCGTTTTGGGGTGAAAGGGCGACTGATGTCCATAAAATTTCCGGTAGCCATGCTTCTCATCGGAAGCACCATATACTATGCGGCCAATTTTGCTCCAGTACAAAGCGCCTGCACACATGTGGCAGGGTTCCAGTGTTACATACAAGGTTGCATCGGGCAGGTACTTGGCACCCAAATGATTGAAGGCTGCTGTAAGCGCAATGATTTCGGCATGAGCCGTTACATCGTGCAGCAGCTCGGTTTGGTTGTGGCCGCGGCCAATGATTTTATTGTCTTGCACCACTAACGCCCCCACCGGAATTTCATCCTTGTCGAAAGCAATCTGTGCCTCTTGCAGCGCCCTGCGCATAAAATATTCGTCGTCGAAAAGTGGTTCCACCAGCACAAAATACGAAGCCTTTGAAGAATGGGACACGGATAATGGGACGCGGATGTGCAGGATGAGTTTGGATGTGCACGGATTTTACCACCAACCATCATCTATCAACCACCAAGTTTTGTATTGGCCACAGTTTCACGGATTATTTTCCAGTAATGCTTCCTGAAAACTTAGTGCTCCTTTGTGACACTCTTGTGCCTTTGTGGTTAAAAAATCTCCATGTTCCTCTGTGCCTACCTCCCTTACCTCTGTGGTTCAAAAATTCTCAAGCCTCTTTCATTTCCCCCTAATGACCGACTTTTGCCCCACATGAGTTTCAAAGGCAAAATCATCAACGATCCGATTTACGGTTTCATCAGCATCGACGATCCGGTGGTGTTTCGGGTAGTCAGTCATCCTTATTACCAGCGGCTGCGGCGTATTTACCAAATGGCTTTTGCCCACCTGGTGTACCCCGGTGCCGTGCACACCCGCATGGCCCACAGCCTGGGTGCCTACCACCTCATGTGTCAGGCGCTGGGCGAACTGCAACGCAAGGGCATTGACATTACCCCCGAAGAAGCCACCGCCGCCAAAGTAGCCATATTGCTGCACGATGTTGGCCACGGGCCGTTTAGCCATGCCCTCGAAGGCACACTGGTACAGGGCGTACACCACGAAACCATGAGCCGCCTCATCATGGAGCACCTCAATGCCGAGCTGAATGGTGCGCTGGAAATTGCGTTGGCCATTTTCAACAATACTTACCACAAACCTTTTTTGCACCAACTGGTAAGCGGGCAGCTGGATGTTGACCGCATGGACTACCTCAACCGCGACAGCTTTTTTACCGGCGTAAGCGAAGGGGTAATTGGCTACGACCGCATCATCAAAATGCTGACCGTGCACAACGGCCAATTGATGGTGGAAGAGAAAGCCGTGTACAGCATCGAAAAATTTTTGGTGGCCCGCCGCCTCATGTACTGGCAGGTGTACCTGCACAAAACCGTACTGGCGGCCGAGCAAATGTTGGTACGTATTGTTCGCCGTGCCCGTGAAATTGGCGCCGGCTGCCACCCCAACCTGCACTATGTGCTGCACAACCGCCCCGATACCGAAGACGCTGCTGAACTGCTGCGCCGCTTTACCATGCTCGACGATGTGGATGTGATGATGGCCATTAAAGAGTGGCAGCAACACCCCGACCGGGTGCTGGCTACCATGTGTACCTGCCTGCTCAACCGCAACCTGTTTAAAATCAAACTGCAATCGGAGCCCATTGCGCCACAAGTTATCGAGCAGAAAAAAGCTGCTATCCGACAGGCGCATCCCGATGTAACGGAGGAGGAACTTGGCTACCTGGTGTTTACCGGCGAAGCCCGCAACACCACCTACAAAACCGATGATGAACGCATCAACATCCTGTTTAAGGATGGCCATGTGCGGGATATTTCGCAGGTCGACAATGCCTTGATACAGCAGAGCCTCGCCGCCACGGTGGGCAAACAGTATATTTGCTACCTCAGCGTGTAAGGCCGTGGAATCGTCCATCCTTCATCGCTACAACACTACTTTAGATTTATGACGTTTTCAGCAGCAACAATTGCCCAGCTGGCCGGTGGCCGTGTTGAAGGCAACGCACAGGCAGCCGTAAGTGGCTTTGGCAAAATTGAAGAAGCCCAGGCCGGACAGTTAGCTTTTTTAGCCAACCCGAAATACGAAGAATACCTCTATACCACGCAGGCATCTGTTGTCATCGTGAATGAATCGCTGGAGCTGAAGCAGGCTGTGCAGGCTACCCTCATACGGGTGCCCGATGCGTACAGTGCTTTTGCTGCGCTGCTGAGCCAGTACGAAGCCATGCAACGCCAAATGCTGAGTGGCCGCGAAGAACCTTCTTTTGTACATGATACCGCCACGATGGGTAACGACGTGTACATTGGTGCATTTGCCTACATCGGCAAGAATGTTCGCATTGGCAACAACGTAAAAATTTACCCGCAGGTATTTATTGGCGATGATGTAACCATTGGCGACAACACCGTGCTGAACCCCGGCGTAAAAGTGTATCACCGCTGTGTGCTGGGTAAAAACGTAATTGTGCATGCCGGCACCGTCATTGGCAGTGATGGTTTTGGCTTTGCGCCACAGGCCGATGGCACGTTTAAAAAAGTGCCCCAAATGGGTAATGTGGTGTTGGAAGATGATGTGGAAGTGGGCAGCAACAGCACCATCGACCGGGCTACCATTGGCAGCACCATGGTGCATGCCGGTGCTAAAATTGACAACCTCGTACAGATAGCTCACAACGTAGAAATTGGCAGCCATACCGTGATAGCGGCGCAAACCGGCATTAGCGGTAGTACCAAAGTGGGCAAGGGCGTAATGATTGGCGGACAGGTAGGCATTGTGGGCCACATCAAAATTGGTGATGGTGCCAAAATCAATGCACAAAGCGGGGTCAGCAAATCGCTGGACAATGGTAAGGCTGTGACCGGCTCGCCTGCTTACGATTATACTTCTGCCCTGCGCAGCCAGGCTGTGAGCCGTCGCCTGCCCGAACTGGAAAAGAAAGTGAAAGAACTGGAAGCCGCTATTGCTGCATTGAAAGCAGGCGGATAGTTTTTACTCTTTCTTTTACATCAAGAAATTAAAGCAAAATGAAATACATCACTCATTCACACAGAAATGGGCAAATAATTTTTCAAGACCCAAGCTATAAAGACATTTGGGACAATATACATGATGTAATAACCAGCATAACAGATGAAGATTTAATAATACAGCATAACAAATATGTTGGCAAAATGAGTTTGTCTCATGCTATAAATCACTTACTAAAAGAACGGTTTATTTCTGAAGGCTGGATTCCAGAGTCTCCAATTTTCCAAAATGATAATTATCAAGGTGATAAATGGAGACTTGACTTTGCAAAAGCACCAGTATCAATTGAAGTAGGATTTAATCATGGTGAAGCAATTTCATGGAATTTGCTTAAGCCTGTAATGGCAAGTGAGCTAAACCATATTAGTAAAGCAATTCAAACTGAACTTGCTGTAGTAATTACTGCAACAAGTGAGCTAAAGCAAGCAGGAGCATTCGATAGTGCCGTTGGCGAATTTGAAAAATATCTTGATTACCTTCTACCAATGCAAAATCAGCTTACAACTCCAATGGTATTGATTGGACTGCTTCCACCTGAAGGCTTTATCATTGAGAAGATAAAAGACCCAATTACTAAAAGACATTCGGGTGTTGTCAAACGAATTCAATAGTGTAACTCAAATCTATTTTAATCGATTAAAGATTCAATTTGATTCTTTAATCGAACGTTTGCTACTTCTTGAACTTTTTCGTTAAGAGCAATTCCAATTTTTTCAATAACACCAACAACTAAAGCATTACCCATAAAGAATGCTCTTTTTGAATTTGATATGCCATCCAATTTAGTATGATTATCAGGAAACATATTTAGTCTTTCTAGCTCAATAGGTGAAAGTCTTCTAAACCCTTTAATAGTTTTAATAACGTGTTTGAATCTAGAGGGAGATGCTCCACCTTCGCCCGTTATTATAGTTCTTGAAGGTCTGTCTAACGGATCAGGAAAAACCATTCCTCCTTCACTATACTTATATTCATGACCGTCAGCATTAATACGTACCTGATTTTTAGGTCCTTTAAGAATACGCCATTTTTGCAAATCACATTCGTCAATATAAAACTCGTCAGTTACTTCACCATTAAGAATTATATCTCCTAGAACCGTTGAATTGCCATTAAATACAGGAGAAGATTTTAATGTCGTTACAACTCCATTTATAAAAAGTCCAGAGTTTTCAAAAATTGATTCCCCACCATCAATATTGAATTTAGACGATATGTCCACAATATCTACTTTTAGTTCAAATTCTTTTGGGAATAACGTTTGAACCGAAGTAATAGGAAATGCTGTAGCAAGCGTACCATCATATAGTATCCAATCCAGTGGGCGTTGTTTTTTAATGGAATTGTAAATTGAAGTTGACTTCAAATACGCTAAAATGAAAATCCTTCTTCTTCTTTGTGGCATTCCATAATCCGCTGCGTTTATTATCCTCCACTCAACTGCATACCCCAAGTCACCTAAGCTCTTTAATATTATTGCGAAATCTCTGCCACGTTGATTTGATGGTGAATTAATGAGTCTATCAACATTTTCAAGGAATACATATTTTGGCTTATTAAGTTTCTCACTCAGAATTTTATGTATTGACCACCAAAGAACTCCTTTTTTTCCGATCAAACCTTTTGAGTTTTTGAGAGTAGTTGCAACAGAATAATCTTGACATGGAAAGCCACCAACAAGTAAGTCATGATCTGGAATCTCACTTACATCAACAGTCGATATATCCTTATTACAATGTCCCTCTTTTCCAAATCGATGTTCATAAACATAAGATGCATGTTGGGCTTTTGTAGATGGCTCCCATTGATTGCTCCAAATGACTTCATAGGTTTGCTTTAAATTTTTTGTATATCCAGAGCAAGCTGATTTATTTCTCCAACCTTCTAGACCTAATCTAAATCCACCAACTCCCGCAAAAAGCTCAACAACTCTAATTTTTTTTCCCATCGTAATTAGATTTTAAATATTCAACTTTATCCTCTGCTACTCTGAAAGTATCAATATCAATATCCTCTGATAAAATTTTAAAAGCTAGTTGGTCACTAATCAGCTCTTTTATCAATTCTTTCTCATTTATTTTAAAAAATGCAGCTAACTGCTTAATCTGTTCCTTCGTTGGGTGTCTTTCATTTCTCTCGATTTTACCTAGAAGTGATGTGTCTATTCCCGTATGCATTCCAACTTCTCTTAGTGAAAGTTTCGCTACCTCTCTTTCAGACCTGAGTTGTTCACCAACGGTTGCTATTTTTTTCTTTGAATATGCCATTTGGGACAATATTTGTCCAAACATAAAATGAAATTTGCAATACAACAAGTGTCCTTTAAACCTTTTTTCTATACCTGTTAGAAAGTATAATGAACCTGAAGCATGTAGTGTTTGCTGAATCAAAAAATCTCCATACCCACTGTGTTCCCTCCTTCGCCTCTGTGGTAAAAACTTCGTGCTCCTTGTGCCTCCTTTGCGCCTTTGTGGTTACCTCCCATCGCCGCTCCAATTTTCTCCTAAAACTGTACAGCACCATCAGTTACGGGCCATGCGTGTTATCTTTAGCCTCTTATGCAGCCCGATTTTGCACACGAAATACAATACCAGTTTAGCCGCAGTGGTGGCAAAGGTGGTCAAAACGTCAACAAGGTAGAAACGGCAGTAACCGGCTTTTGGTCGCTGGCCAACTCTGCTGTGCTCAGCGATGCCCAGCGGAAGCTGCTGCTGCAAAAACTGGCACACCGGCTCACGGCTGAGCAAGTGCTACATGTAAAAGCACAAACGCACCGCACCCAGCTATCCAACAAAGCCGAAGTGCTGCGCAAAATGCAGGAGTTGGTGGCGAAAGCATTGACGCCGAAAAAAGCAAGGATAGCCTCCAAGCCCAGCAAGGCCGCCAAAGAAAAACGCATTGCCAGCAAAAAGCAGCGCAGCGATATTAAAAAGAGTCGTGGTAAAGTGAACATCACCGATTAACACACCTGACGTATGAAACAACTTGCTTCACTCTTTTTGATAATAATAGTTGTAGCCCTGGGTTGCCGAAAAAAATCGGACACTGCGGCTACTGATGTTCCGGTAACCATCAGCATACAACATGCAGCCGGTGCAGCACCATTGCAATTGGGCACACAGGTGACCATTGCCTCTGGCGATCCGGTTACCATCAATGTGTTCAAATATTATCTCTCCAACTTTTCGGTGGTGTACGATAATAATGAAGAGCAAAAAATACCGGACAGTTATTTTTTGGTAGATGAAGCCAATGCTACATCCAAGTCATTCAGCATACCCTTAAAAGCCGGTCAGGTAAAAACCCTACGCTTTTGGATTGGTGTAGACAGTGCCCGCAATGTAAGCGGCGTACAAACCGGTGCCCTCGATCCTGCCAATGGTATGTTTTGGACCTGGAACAGCGGCTACATTTTTGCCAAGCTCGAAGGCCGTTCGTTTGTGAGCACGGCGCCGCTGCAAGCGGTTACTTACCACATTGGTGGTTTCCGTACCGGGCAAAATGCATTGCGGCAGGTGAGCATTCCTTTCAGCACTTCATTACCCATTACTGCTGGCAGTCGCTTCAATATTATTTTGCAGGCCGATGCACTAAAATGGTTTACCGATGCCGCAAATATTTCTATTGCTACAGAAAGTACTACCATGGAGCCGGGTGCGTTGGCGTTGAAAATAGCCAACAACTACGCCAACATGTTTTCACTCAAAGAAGTACAGTATTGATTCGATGCGAGGTTTTCTTTCCATATTAAGCCTTGGTGTACTGCTGCTGTTGAGTTGCAATAAAAATGATTCGACAACGGTGAAGCCTGTAACGCCTGTCAGCTTTACGCAACCGGCTGGCTGGCCCAATGCCGTGTACAATTTTGCGGAGAATCCATTGACAGAAGAAGGCATTGCGCTGGGTAAAAAATTGTTTTACGATGGCCGCCTCAGCAAAGACGGACAATTTCCCTGCGCCAGTTGCCATCAGCAAGATGCAGCTTTTGGCACTTTTGCCCACGACCTCAGCCACGGCTTCAACAATAGCCATACGCTACGCAATGCACCACCCTTGCAAAACCTAGCCTGGTACAGCGAGTTTCATCATGATGGTGGCATTACCCACCTCGATTTGCAACCGCTGGCACCCATAACCAACCCGGTAGAAATGGCTGAAACCATCGACAATGTGCTGAACAAACTGCGGGCCGATGCTACGTATAGAATGATGTTTACAGCAGCCTTCGGTAGTGAAGAGATCAACACCAAACGCATGACGCAGGCCCTCAGCCAGTTTATGCTTACCATGGTAAGTGCCGATAGCAAATACGATAAAGTAATGCGGGGTGAATCGACGTTCAATCTCCCCGAAAGTTTGGGCTACGACATTTTTAAACAGAAATGTGCCAGCTGCCACAAAGAGCCTTTGTTTACCGACCTCAGCTACCGCAACACCGGCATACCGATGGATGCAGTGCTGCAAGACAAAGGCCGGATGCGCATTACCCAAAACCCGGCCGATAGCCTCAAGTTTCGGGTGCCTTCGTTGCGCAACATTATGGTGAGCAGTTACTACGGGCACGATGGCCGCTTTTTTGATGTGTACCAAGTGCTGGAGCACTACAACAGCGGCGTTATCAACGGGCCCACCACCGACCCGCTGGTGAAAAATAAAATACCCCTTTCCAATTTTGAAAAGGGGCAGTTGGTGGCTTTTTTTACAGCACTAACGGACTCTGCATTTCTGAAAAACAAAAAACTGGCACAGCCCTAAAATATCAATTGCCGGTGCCGGGTTTTCTCGCTTCCAGCTCAGCCAGTTTCTTCCTTTCTTCTTCAATGAGTTTGCTGGTTGCTTCCTGATCTTTTTGGTTTTGCGACATGTCTTTTTGCAATTGTTCTACTTTCTTTTGCATAGTGGAGTAATCTGACTGCAGGTCTTTCAGTTTGCGTTCAGTTTTGGCTACCAGCTCTTGCTGCACCCCCAGCTGGCGTGTAAATTCCTTAGCCACCACATGCTGGTTGAGATCTGCTAACAGCATACCTGCACCGGTAGCTATTGCCACGGCTGACGGATTGATGCTACCCTTGTCTGCTTTCTTATCGGGTATTTTACCCGGCTCGCTGGTAATGCTGTACACGGTGGATTTATCTTTTTCCTGACGGCTTTTGCTTTCAACCAAAATGAATAAGTCTGCCGGTTGGCCATTGTTCACATTGGTTAATCGTACATTTCGGTACACCATAAAACCTTTGCGGCTGTCGGGCTTGTACCCAAGCGATTGCATGTACGTTTTGATGGCATCTTCCACTACAGCTGTTGCTGCATCGTAATCGGTAATGGTACAGGGATAATCGATGCCATTAAATGTAACCTGACCAATATGGGTTGGGTGAGCTGGCGTGATGGCTACAGCAGCCGGATTTTGTGCAAATACGGTGCAGGCCAGCAAAATGGCCATTACAAAAGAGAGTTGCTTTTTCATAGTTGTTGTTTTTTGCAGGTGGCCTGTAGATGCATGCATCGGGCTACTCCGTTAAAAATAAACATAAATAACGGTAGGCCACATTTTTGGCACCTGCATTGCTATACAGTTCAATAAATTGCAGCATAAAACAGACCAATTGGGTAGTGTAAAAAAGTTAGCCGGACAAACCTTGTGGTACGGAGTACCCACCATTGCTACCCGATTTTTGGGCTATCTTTTATCCATCTTTTTGTTCAGGTGGTATGGCCCTACGGTTACTGCGGATATTACACAGGTGTATGCCCTCATACCGTTTCTGAACATCTTGTTTACATACGGGTTAGAAACAGCTTACTTCCGCTTTGTACAACATACCGAAGAAAAGAAACTATTCAACACACTCAGTGTTTCCATCATCAGCAGCAGCATTGTGTTTTCCGTTTTGTTGTTGTTGTTTACCGAGCCATTAGCCCGCTTCACTTCATTGGAAGCAAAGCCCGAGTACTTCAGGTGGATGGTGTACATCCTGTTTTTTGATACTCTTTCCACTATTCCTTTTGCCCGGCTGCGGCACCAGGAGCGGCCCCGCAAGTATGCTTTTGTAAAAGTGATGAACATTGGCCTTACAGTGTTGCTCAGCTTTTACTTCCTTCGTTTTTGTCCGCTGCGCTATGCGCAAGACCCCAACGATTCTTTGCTCCTGTTTTACAATCCCTCCTTTGGTATTGGCTATTACATAGTGGCCAATGCAATAGCCAGTGCCATATCACTCTTGCTGCTGTGGGAAGAGTGGAAAGCACTGCGCATTGAGTTTGATGCCAAACTGTGGAAGCAGGTAATGCAGTATGCATATCCGTTAATCATTGTTGGCTTTGGCGGCATGATTAATGAAATGCTGAGCCGCCTGGTGTACAGCCATGTGCTCGATTTGCCATTAGAAGAAGAGAAACGACAACTGGGCATTTTTGGTGCCAGCTACAAAGTGGCGGTACTCATTACCATGTTTATTCAGGTGTTTAAAATGGCCGCCGAGCCCTTCTTTTTCAAACAAAGCACCGGCGATAACGCACCACGTACTTATGCCCGTGTAATGAAGTTTTTTGTAATTGCCTGCAGCCTCATGTGGCTGGGTATTGCGCTGGGCCTGCCGCTGATTACGCGTTTGGCTTATGGCGAAAATTTTGCAGCCTACAACGAAGGCTCTGCTATTATTCCCATATTGGCCATGGCCAGTGTGTTTCTCGGTATTTATTACAACCTCAGCATTTGGTACAAACTCACCAACCAAACCTGGGCCGGTGCGTGGATTACATTGGGTGGCGCATTGGTAACCGTATTGCTGAACGTGTGGTGGATTCCACTGTTTGGTTATACTGGCAGTGCATGGGCCACGTTTATTTGTTATGCTGCCATGATGCTGGTGAGCTACCGCATGGGGCAGCGCTATTATCCGGTACCCTATGCCTGGAAAAAATACCTTGCCTATTTGTTGATAGCCGTTGGTTTGTATGCTTTCCACAATTGGGGCATCAATCCATTTATTTCATCGCTATGGGGCAAGGGTTTAATTGCAGCGGCATTGTTTGCAGGCTATGCTCTCTTTATTGCAAAAATGGAAAAAAGAGAGCTGGTGAAACTTCCACTGGTTGGCCGCTTGGTGGCTCGTTTGTAAACAACCTTATTAGCCGCACTACTTGCAGCTCAATTTTCATTGAATAATGTTCCTTTACCAATCATCACCCTTTACGGTATGCAGGCTTTTACGTTGGGGTGATTGTAGTTGATGAGAATAACAGAAAAATCATTTACCTCGCCGGGGCGTTTTTCAATGGCAATTGCACCATAAATACGCATGTTGGTAATGAGTTCTTTCCGTTCATAATCAGCCAGCATGGGCATTACATCGGTTATGTGGCGCAAAAAAGGAGCCAGCCATACTTCCCGCAAGTTTCTGTCTACTGCAAACTGCACTAAAATTTCCAGACACTCTTTGGTGTTAGCATGAGTAATGCTTCTGGTGGTTTCAAACATGTTTTGTACTTCAGCCGTGTCGTAGGCCGAAGCATACTGGAGAGCGGTAGATTTTTTGGGAAGCTCTTTTGCCGTAGTAGTACTTGCAGTATTTTGCTGATCGGCAAGGAGGCTGGTTGGTTTCTTTTTTGTTCTGGCTTCAATTTCGCTGAGGTCAATTTTATCTACAATTTTTAGACCGATACTACCCACCTGAGCGTTTTTGTGAATCAGCAGTTCTTTCTTATCAGCATTCACAATAAACTGATCAGCTTCAATCAAATTTTGTTCACCCAAAATCTGCAATAAATCGCCGGAAAGGTTTGCCCTGAAGGCAACCGCTTTTACACTACGCCCCTGGCGGCGCAATTGTTGTACAATGGGTATATAATCTCTGTCGCCGGCTACGAGTACGAAATGTTGCACATCTTGCCGGGTGTACAGCACTTCCATTAAATCTATACACAACCGCATATCAGCAGCATTTTTATGTTCAGTGCCCAGCACATTGTGTGTATCTATACCCATGAGGTATAATGACCCCAGCGCACTTGCCTGACGTTCAAAATCGGCATAGGCTTTGGTAATAATCACATCGAGTTTTAATTCGTTACTCAGGTAGCTTCTGAGATTACGAAGAATGCCGGTGATGACATCTGTAAGCTGAGGTGGTTGTGCATACTCAGCCTTCAGGTGATACAAAATATTTTCGTAATCGATAAATACTGCTGCATGATTGGGCGATTCCATTTTCATACAGTAAAAGTACACAAGAATACACTCTGCAAAATGGGGCGTTGTGATGTTGCTATATCGTAGCCCTTTCCAAATATTGTTTTAGCTGTGGCAATACTTGTTGCCAGCCGCTTTCTACCGCCGCCGCATACGCCTGCCATTCGGCACTGTGTGTGGCAAATGGCCCATGCTGTATATGTAGCAAAGTTTGCCCCGATTGTGGCGTACATTCTATCAGCAAATCAATAGGGCCTAATGGGTTGGCTTTCTCAAAATCGTATTGCCACATATTGCGCAGTTGCAAAAATAAACCCGGTTCGTACTGCTGTATTTCGCCACTGCTGATGTACTGAAAACGCCCGCCTGCATCTCGCCATTGCCAGCTGATGTAGCCAGCAGCCACATCGGCAAATGTGTGACAACCCTGCCACCATGCCTGTGTATGTTGGGTATGCAAAAAAGATTGCAGCACTTCTAAAGAAGGCCGATGAATAATAATTTGTGCAGTAACCAGCATAAGTGGAGTTGAATGAAACAGTTGTAAAAATAATGCATCAACTGTTGGCATTGCGTAGCAGTACAGCTACCTTGTTGTGCCTGCAGCGCAACATATCTACTCACATCAACCGTATTCAGCAAGTATGGCTACTTCATACAAAACACCCGGCGTTTATATTCAGGAGGTTTCTGCTTTTCCAAACTCCTTACCGATGGATATTTCCACGGCTGTGCCTGCATTTATCGGGTACACGCAAATGGCGAAAAAAACAACAGCTGATGATTTGGATTTTACGCCGTTCCGCATCAATGGTCTACATGAGTTTGAACAATATTTTGGCAGCATGCCTGCTGAAATAATTACATTGACGATTGATGATGTAATAGAAAAAACCGGGGCAACAGAAAAGCTGATACAACGAAAAGTGGATGCTGTTATCAGTAGCTTTTCACCGCACATTTTTTGGTATCAGCTACAAATATATTTTGCCAATGGAGGTGGGCCGTGTTACATCATTTCTGTTGGAAGAACGACAGGAAACCTTTATGCCCATGACTTGCTGCGTGGTTTGCAGGCAGCGCAGCAGCAAAAGGGAATTACATTACTTGTTTTTCCCGAAGGGGGCGCCATGCAAAATCCTGCTGAGTTGTATGCCTTATACAATACCGCCATGCAACAAGCTGCCAGCACACAAGACCGTTTTGTGCTCTGTGATGTAAGCAACCAACCTGTGCCGGAAGGCAATGATGTTTCGTTTTTCAGAAAGATGATAACGGGTGGTAAAGCAGAGGGATTGCGGTATGGCGCTGCCTACTATCCTTATTTGCAAACGGGAATTGCAGCCTGCTATGCACCCGAAAAGGTGAGCATTAATCATAACACCTTGATTAAAGAAGCTGGCAAAGCTGATAGCAGCAATAATGGTTCACTGCATGGGCTTACCATGGCTGATGAACCAGCAAAAACGACGATTGACATGTCTTTAGCCCTGCGTTCATTACGAGTTACTTTGCCCCCCTCCTGTGCCGTAGCCGGTTTGTATTGTTTGGTAGACAACACTCGTGGTGTATGGAATGCACCAGCCAATGTAAGTATCAATAACGTGATATCACCGGTGATACAAATCAACAATAACGAACAGGCTGAATTGAACGCTCCGATTGATGGTAAAAGCATTAATGCCATTCGTTCATTTACAGGAAAAGGTGTACTGGTTTGGGGTGCCCGCTCCTTAGATGGTAACTCCACAGACTGGCGTTACATACCAGTCAGAAGAACCTGCATCATGATTGAAACTGCCGTTGCCGCTGCGTTGCAGCAATTTATATTTGAACCAAACGATGCCAACACCTGGATAAACATTCAAGCGTTGATAGAAAACTATTTGACGGAACTGTGGAAGCAAGGAGCATTGCAAGGCGCTAAACCGGAACATGCTTTTGCAGTGCAAATTGGTTTGGGTAAAACCATGACTAATACAGATTTGTTGGAAGGAATGCTTCGTGTACAAATTATGATATCTGTAGTAAGGCCTGCTGAGTTTTTAGTGCTGTCGTTTCAGCAAAAAATGGCTGTGTAATAAAATATCAAACAGATTGCACCAGTTTATATGTTATTTGCCGCATACACATGGACAAGCAGAAACAAGGAGTGGATGTTATACTGGATATTTTACGCATCACGGTGCGTACATTTCCGCATTCGCCATTTGCGGCCAGCCTGCTGCAGCAGTATCAGGAGCGGGGCTTTCTTACCCGCAAGCAGCTGGAAGGCCTGATGCACAAAGCCTCGAAAGTGCACAACATGCCCGAAGGCAAATTGGCCACTTTGCAAGCCATCATTCAAAAAATGCCGGTGCGCCAAAAATCGGAAGCACCCACTTCGGCACCCATTCATGAAGAAAGCCTGCCGGTACGCATTGTGATTGCCAGCATACTCGAAAAATATCCGACACACAAACCTGTGTTGTTGTTCAAAGCAAAATATGAAACGCATACACCACTCAGCAAACAAGAGCTGGATGAGCTGCTGCGTTTTTACAAACTACTGGTGCTAAAAGACAGCAAAGGTTGATGCATTTTTCGGTAGCTTGCTCCATTCTAATTTACTAGTACTATGAAACGCATTGTTGCCTTATTTGCCTTGTTGTGTATGATGATTAGCTGGCTGCCCGCAACCAAAAAGAAGGTTGTTTTTTTTGGTGATTCCATCACCCAAATGGGCGTAAACAATGGCGGCTACATTTGGCGCATGCAGCAAATGCTGGAGCAAAAAAAACTGAGCAACCAATATGAATTGATTGGCGCCGGCATTGGCGGCAACAAGGTATACGATCTGTACCTGCGTATGGAAAAAGATGTGCTCGACAAAAATCCGGATATCGTTTTCATTTACATAGGTGTAAACGATGTGTGGCACAAAGCCACCAGCCAAACAGGTACCGACTATGATAAGTTTGGCAAATTTTATACTGCCATCATCAACAAGCTGAAAGCAAAAAACATTGAAGTGATACTGGTAACACCAGCGGGTATTGGTGAGCTCAAGGGCAATGCCAATCCGCAGGATGCTGATTTGAACAAGTATTCAGATGCTATTCGTCAACTGGCTGCTGCGCACCAATTGAAGCTTGTGGATCTTCGTGCATTTTGGCAATCGTACAATGAAGCCAACAACCCCAACAATCAGGAGAAAGGCCAGCTCAGCTACGACCGGGTGCACCTGAATGATACCGGCAACCAACTGGTAGCCGAAGCCATGATGAAAGCACTGGGTTTGTAAACGCTGCTATTGCCTTGTTTTCACTTGCAGTTCTTCCCATGCGGTAGTGCCATCATTTTCCCGCACAAATACGTGTTCGGTGCTTTCGCCCAATACTATTTCTGCAGTGGTGTATACAAAGCATTCATGTAGCAAGTGGCCACCAATGGTAGTACCTGTTTCGTTGCTGATACTGAGGTGTACATGCGATCCATTTATGCTGCAGGTGCCTACAAGACTTACAATTTCAAAATGGCCGTTTTTCTTTTCTCCTTTTGGCTGATCGGCCATGCGGAGATGGTACTGCGTAAGGCTGCCTACACAGGTGATCACAAATGCAGCTTTGAGCTGATGCTGTTGCACATAGGCCTCAATACCTGCCTTTAAATCTTCGCCGGGTTTCAATCGAAAAGGATGTATTTGTAACATACGCCATAAGTATTGGTAGAAAAAATGCTGCAGCAAGCTACTGCTGAAAACGCAGACTACAGCAGCAGCTATCAAAAAGAACGGTCGCCTTTTTGAGTGGCGACCGCTTTGTACAAACATGATAGTTTATTGTCGTATCAAATTTCCGTTGACTTGCAATGTTGCACCTGGCCTTACTACCAGGTAAGCGCCGATAGAAATTGTTTGTGATCCGTTAAGTGTACACTGACCACCATTGATGATGATGTAATCGCCCTTAGGCAATGTAGCCGGTGGCAGCTGATTGTTTTGCCAATTGCCAGGATTGTTCCAATCGCCCCAGCCTAAAAATTGATACACTTTTGGCAGGGTAGAAAAGTTGACATCAATATTTTTAGCCGTATCTGATATAGAGGTTACGGTTACGGAGTTGCCGGGTGAAAACCATGTTTGATTGTAGTAACACTGCGATTGCCCGTTCTCCAAATTAAACTGCACACTGTAAGTACCGGGTGGCACTATGAGATAATAATAGGGATTGGTATTGTCGTGCCAGGTTTCGTATAGAGCGTTGCCAGGATTATTGTAATCGAATACGGTAATGTTTCCTCTTACTGGTACACCGTCTTTTATAAACGTACCCATGATAACTCCACCTCTGTGCAACGTTGCATTAATGTTTCTAACGGTATCCACACCAGATGCTACCTGCACTAAATCGGTCATCCAACCTACATGCTTTTGGTTGTAATAAGTTTTGATGTATCCTTTCGGATCCTCATTACTCCCAAACTGCACTACATAATTACCAACGTCTACGCTAATGTAATAGCGTCCATTGCCATCTGTTCTTCCATCGTATCCATTTCCGCCACCGTCAGGATAAATCTGTACTTGCATGTCTGCTATGGGATTGCTTTGTGCATCTACAACTCTACCTGTTACAACCGTTCCGGTTCGCACTGTAAAATTGACGTTGAATAAATTGCCCGACAGGTTGAATTGCACTTCTCCGGGTGTAACAATTAGGCCCATTAGCTGGCTATTAAAAGCATCAACAGGAATACGAACGTTTACATTGGTACCCGCTACAAGATTCGTATTGACAGTATAATAACCGGTAGCCGTAGTGAATGCATAAAATTCGCCGTTGTTGTCTGTTTGTACAGCTACTGCTACGTTGGCTTTGCCTACACCTCCTTGCGTTACCCTTCCGCTTACGCTATACGTTGGCGCCGACATAGCTGTTTCCTGATAAGAAGAGGTTGCCGAATCGGTTCCTGATTTTACTTTAAACACATAGTAAGACACGGGAAAGTACATACCAGCAATGGTTGTAGTAATGATGCCGTTGGCAATAGCATCATCATCGCCGGGTCCATCTGATCCCGGATCGCCATCCCGCTGTGGAAAGCCCACAAACAAAAAGTCGGTGCCGGCATCTATTACACCGTTGCTGTTTACATCTACCCACAATTCATTGTACACAACGGCGCCGTTTTGCAGGCCACCAATATTCCAGGTAAACGGAGCTCCTTGTGCCATTGAAGCACCATTGGCCAGTCCGTTTACGGTTATGGTAATGCTTGCATAACTGTTTGGCTTTGCCCAAAAAAGGAAGAAAAAAAGTTGCAATACTGCCAGCAAAAATGTGCCGGGCTTAACCATTGTCGTTCTCATTTCAGTCGTTTTATTTCACCAGGAAATAAACCTGAATATCCCTTAAGAACTGATGCAGATAAGGAGGTAATCAAGTCTGTTGTAAGACTGTATAAATATATTAAAACTTTTGCAGGTATAAGCTGGCAAAGCTCATGTTTACGGGCTTGTAGTACATGTACTACAAAGCGAAAAATTCATTGTAAACGGCACTGTATTCCCTTGTAAAAAAAGAGAAGTATTCAGGGTTGTGCTTTTGCAAGCACACCATCAAAAAATTGCACTTTATTTTGTTGTAAATAGTACATGCTACAGCGCAAAGCAACACAAGCAGCATTTAGTAAAAGCGAATAAAGTAATATAGAAACCGTTACCAAATAAACAGGCAATTCCAGTAGCTTGCAAACGAAGATTGCATGCCAATGGCAACAAAAAAAGGACGCTTTGTGCAAGCATCCAATCATCTGAATTCTTCAATACCTCTACATGCATCCACTCGGCAATAGTTTGGCCAACCCCGTATGGCATGCTCTTGGCACCGTGCAGCAGCATTTGAATGCAGGTAGCCAACAGCTTCGTTTTTTTGCGCCGGATGTAGCCCCATTTGCAGGCATGGAAAACTGGGATGCAGCGGCGCTGCATCATTTTGAAGCAAACATTCCTGCACAGCGGCGCATGTACCTCATGCAAGAAACCCCAGTCATCATTCCTGCTACTTTGCAGGTTCATTTAACTGTGCCCTTGTACCAAATGATTTGTGTGGATTTTCAACCCACCTTTCAAGAACATACATTGATACCACTTACCGAAGAGCATATACCACAAATGCTGGCACTAACAGCTCTCACCAAGCCGGGTCCTTTTTTGGCACAAACCATACAGTTTGGTGGTTATGTAGGCGTGTTTGATGGCGACCAGCTCATTGCCATGGGCGGCGAACGCCTGAAAGTACCGGGCTATACAGAAGTGAGTGCCATTTGCACCCATCCCGATTATCGCGGCAGGCACTTGGCCAGGTATATTTTATCGCAGGTAAGTCAGCAAATTATTCATCGTGGCGAAGTGCCTTTTTTGCACAGCCTTACTACCAACGTACCAGCACTCAAAGTGTATCAGCAACTGGGCTACCGCCTCAACAGACATATCTTTTTTGCGATTGTAGAAAAACAGTCCGGCTAAAATTGCCCTCTGAAACGGGCAACAAAAAAGGTCGTACAAGCTTGTACGACCTTTTTTCTTTTCGCTCCCCCTGCTGGACTTGAACCAGCGACCCTCTGATTAACAGTCACAGCATTATCCCTTCTCTTGTTTTCTGTTATTTTCTAACATATTGATTATCAATATTTATCTTCCCCTTTCTTTCCTTTATTACTACATTATTTAGCATTATTTCGTATCTTTCAGGTCACATTTGAGGTCACATTACCCAAATGTGACCTCAGCTATGCCTACACTCAACACCTCCGTCAGCTTCTTCCTCGACGCCTCCCGACCCAACGATGACGGCAAATGCCTCATCAAACTCAACCTTTACCACAAACCCAATAAGAAGCGCTATGCTACCCGCTTCCATGCCACCAAAGCGGAGTGGGAGAAAATCAACAGCCCAAACCTGCGGGATGAAGAACTCAAGAAGGTTAAGAAAGGGCTGGCCGACATCTTAGCCAAAGCAGAAAAAGTCATTGCCCGCCTGGAGCCATTCTCATTCGTGGCATTCGAGGAGGCTTTCTTCGACAAAACTGCAGGCCGACATTCCACCGCTTTAAAAGCATGGTTTGACAACTACATCGACCTACTCAAAGCCAAAGGGCAAATCGGCACTGCAGTTTCTTACAAAACCACGCTCAATTCTATCGAGGGCTACCGCAAACACCTCAGCCTGCACGATGTAACGCCAGCCTTTCTGCACGATTATGAAAGCTATTTGCTCAAAGATGGCAAGTCCATCAGCACGGTGGGCATTTACATGCGGCAGCTGAGGGCAATCATTAACCAGGCTATTGATGCCAATGTATTTCCTGCCGAACGCTACCCCTTCAAAAAGTACCAGGTACCTGCCGGCCGAAATGTCAAGAAAGCCCTGTCAGAAAAAGACCTCAACAAGCTGCTGACCTATCAGGCCACTTCACCCGATAAGCAGAAAGCCATCGATTTTTGGCTCTTTTCATACCTCTGCAACGGCATGAACTTTGCCGACATTATTGAGCTCAAACCAGAAAACATTTCAGGCGATTACCTGCACTTCATACGAGCCAAAACAAAACGCACCAAGAAGAAAGACCTCCGCCCCATTCGGGTTGGCCTCAATCCAAAAGCAGTGGAGATCATCCAGCGCCAACGCAATGAAAACCCGGCAAACCCTTACCTGTTCCCGGTACTGGAAGAAGGCTTATCACCAGTAACCATCAAACACCGGTGCCAGCGTTTCATCAAGTGGGTAAACAAGCACATGGACCTCATCCGCATAGAACTCGAAATAGACCAGAAAATCGGCACCTATGCAGCTCGTCACTCATTCTCCACGGTCCTCAAACGCAAAGGCGTTTCTACTGAGTTCATCAAAGAATCGCTGGGGCACAGTTCATTAGTAACAACTGAGAGTTATCTTGATAGCTTTACTGACGATGTGAAACTTCAATACGCCAACCTACTCACAGACCTCACATGAAAATTACCATACTCACCAGCATATTGAATGGAAATCTTAGACCCGCATTCAATACAAATGAAGGTTTCGATGATTTAACGGTCCATGCATTACAGAAAGCAACGCAGTATACCCCAAAAAATACCCTTGAGCTTTACCAACAGCTCACAACACTTTTACGTCATTTTCCTGAGTTGTTAAAGTATCTCAATGAAGAAAAGCTCTCAACTGCAAATCCGCTTATCCCCCATTTTTATCAGATAGATTTACCCAACCATAAAAACACCTATTCGCATTTTTATTACCTGCTGTACTTGCAGGAAACACTTAGGATATTTAATGTGGCGATTATCAAATTCATGCCCTTAAATCCTGTTCATCGGGAGTATAAAGTTCAGTTGTTACTCGATAGCATTAAATCGAACACAATTAGGTTATCTGAAGAGCTGAAAGAGCAAGGCATGCATGGCATTCCAAACGCCTCTGAGAATCCAATGCATTATGCCTTATATGTGGCCAAGTACTTAATGGTAGTCTTGTTCTTTGAGTTGCAAAATGTATTTCGACATGAGCTGACGGATAGAATAAACCCCAAGTTCTTTTTTCAGAACATCCTGCGGGAAGAATACAATCAAAACTTGCTCATTCCGGCAGCCCAATACTTTGAGCACAAACTTTCGATATTGATCAATTGCGGTACAGCAACAAAAGATGATTACTTATCGCTGCTAAAAGAATACCATACAGCTCCCAAAAAAGTGATTGAGGTACTCTCGAAAATTCACAATGCGATTTTCTTAAACGAAACCGAATCTTCTACGATCATCAATGAGACCATCAACAATCAGGATTTAATTGCTGCTGCCATTGAAAAAAAGAAAAGTGAACTTTCAAAGAGCATCAACGCCCATGCTTATGGATTTGAAAAACTAGAGGTTATCAATATGGCTCTGTCTAACCTCGAATATATTTTGGAAGAAGATACACACATACAATCTATTCCGGCACAGATTAAGTCCTGGCTAAAAAATCAACAGAAGGTCTATTTGTTAAATGCTAGTCAGTTGTTTGCAACCGACAGTGCCGTAACAGGTCCCAAAAAAGAAAAACCGCAAAAGACAATCGAACAGAAAAAGCAAATCGCATATGAGCACCTACGCATACTTAAAGGTGTAAATCGCAAAGGCGATAAAATAATGAGTGATGTACAATTCCAGTACATGATTGACGTCGTTTTTTTCCTTGTAGAGAAGGATTTTTTACCAAGTGAAATCAATCCAATTCCTTATACCAATATCTCGGCTGAGTTTATCAGATACACATTTTACTTGCTTCATTCAAATTTATTAGGCACACGTCCCATTCATGATTCTTGGATACAATGCCTTCACTTATTATTTACTCAATTCAAGGATGCAAGTACAAGTACAACCAAAAAGAAATTCTCTAAAAAACCGCCCAATTACGATGATGATATCTCCAAAATGAAATGGTGATTTTGGTGAGGTGACGTCACCTCTATTTCACCCTCTTCTTGTTTGCTCTTTTTGCTATCAATTCTTCACCGCAAAAAATTGATAGCAATGACAGACAATGCTCAAATCCTCGAAAAGCTCACCGAAATCGCTTCCAAGCTCGACGAGCAGAACCTCCTCCAGAAAACAGTCCTCAACTTCAATGAGGCTTGTAAGTACCTCGACGTTAGCCCTTCTCATCTCTATAAGCTAACCTCTACCAAGCAGGTGCCTCACTTCTGCCCGCAGGGCAAAAAGCTGTACTTCAAACGCATGGAGCTCGACAACTGGCTCCAGCGCAATCGCCAGGCTACTCCCGACGATCCCGAATCAGACGCCTCCGACCTCGTTATCCGTGGCCGCAAGTAATCCATTGTTCACTCACTCAAATCTTCAACATGGCTACTTGTACCGTCTGGAAAAACTTCAGCGAACCCGTCGAGAAAGTATCGCTTATCATGCTGGCAAAACGCCTCTCCGCAGATACCTACAAACAAGAGGTATCACAAATCCGTATGCGCATAGCAGAGGGCAAAAAAGAAGAAGCGCAACGCCTCAAGCAAAAACTGCCCGCCTTCACGCCCTCCGGTGTTTTCAACGAAAAAAGACTGAGCACACAGCTCGACATGTATTCGGGGTACATCCATCTCGACTTCGACAAACTATCCCCCGACACCCTTTCCAAAGCCTTTGAGGTCCTGATAGCAGACCCTCATACCTATCTGTCTTTTATCAGCCCCAGTGGCAATGGCCTCAAAGTGTTTGCCGAAGTGGATACCGGCCCCGAACAACATGAGACCACCTACCAGTATGTCCTGCATTACTATGAAAAATTAACAGGCCTCAAAGCCGACGAAAAATGCAAAGACATCACCCGCCTCTGCTTTGTAAGCTGGGACCCTGGCTTGTACCACAATATCTACAACCAGAAATTTCGATTGTCTGAAAGTAAAGCCTTGCCTGAAAAGCATTTCGAGCCTCCAGCTATGAAGCCAAACACTCCATGTTCATCTGATCAATACCTGCTCATTTTCCAACAACAAATTCTATTCACCAATCAAAAAGCCACTTACCAGGATGGCAACCGTAATAATTATGTCTATCTACTTGCTTCCAACTGTAACCGTGCAGGCATACCTCAGCTGGATGCTGCTGATCTTATTGCTGAACATTTTGATCTACCTGATCAGGAAATTCAGAAAGCCGTAAAAAGCGCCTATGCGCACCATAGTGCCGAATTTGCCCGTTATGCAAACACTGCAAAGCTGCAAACTCAGCAAACTAATACACATGTTCCAGAGAATGATGTCAATGAGGACTACCTGAAATCAACCCCAACATTGCCGGATGAAATCTTCGACACACTACCTGGCATTCTGGCGGCGGGCGCAGCTGCATTCTGCGATCGGCGCAAACGTGATGTATTCTTTACGGGTGCTATCGCCATCCTCAGCGGTTGTTTGCCCAAAGTCACCGGCATCTACCATCAGGAGAGAGTACACCCGCACCTTTTTACCTTCATCATAGCACCGGCTGCCAGTGGTAAAGGCGTGCTGAAAAATGCCAAACGCCTGGCCGACAAATACCACCAGCAGGTACTGGCGGCAAGCCGGGAGAAACAATCCCGCCATGAAGCCGAGATGGCCGATTACAAGCTCCAGCTCAATAAGCGACGCAAAGGCGATCCGCCACCAGAAAAACCTGTCACACCGCCATTTCGCATTGTTTTCATTCCGGCCGACAGTTCACATGCCCGCATGATTGAACACCTCCAAAACAATGGCGGGCAGGGTATCATTTGCGAAACCGAGGCCGACACCATGAGTGGAGCCAAAAAACAGGATTGGGGCGACTATTCCCCCGCCCTTAGGTCAGCATTTCATCACGAGAAAATCACCCTCACTCGCAAAACCAACAACGAATACATTGAAATAAACGACCCTCGACTGGCTGTGGCCCTATCAGGCACACCAGCCCAGGCACCCCGGCTCATCGCTTCGGCCGAAGACGGTCTCTTTAGCCGCTTTTTATTCTATGCGTTCAAAAATGAACTGGTTTGGCAGGACCCTTCGCCCAACAACCAAACCATTGTATATAATGATCACTTCGACCAACTGGCCGATGACGTGTTGGCCATGATTGGGTTCCTCGAACTATCGCCCACCGAAGTGCAGCTTTCTCCCCAGCAGTGGCAGCAGCTCAATACTGCTTTCGCAGGTATTCTGGCCGATGTCGCCACTTTCACAGGTGAAGATGCAGCAGGCGTGGTGTTCAGGTTGGGCCTGGTACTTTTCAGGCTGTGCATGATTTTCACGGCCATGCGCAAAGCGGAAAACGCCGAAATAACGCCGACAATGTACTGCGCCGACCAAGACTTTCAGAATGCGTTGGCCATAGTACAAACCTACCTGCAGCACAGCCTCCTCATGTTCAACAACCTGCCCAAAAAAAGCGAAGCCACCCAGTTCAAAAAAGGCGATAGTAAACGCAAATTTTTTGAGGCTTTGCCCCAGGGCTTTAGCCGTCAGCAAGCCGTTGAAACTGCCAAACTCTTTCAGCTTTCTGCCCGTACAGTGGATGAAATCCTGCACAATGCCACTGGTAAAACCTTGTATAAACTAAAGGCTGGTTCATATCAAAAGTGTAGTTTGCAATTTTGAAAGTAAGGGCAACAACCTTTCATTTCTTTGCTTACTTTCGCCGCAATGAAATTTTTTGCCTTTATAATGAGCATTTACCTTTTGGTGCTGTCATGCCTTCCGTGCATTGATAGACAGGAGTGTAATATAAAGGCTGAGCAAAAATTTTCTGTTACTTCACAGCATCAACATCCACAAGATACAGACGAAGCGTGTACTCCTTTTTGCAGTTGCTCCCATTGTCCGCCATCCGCTTTTTACCAGCCTGTTGCTCATAACAATATAGCCACAGCGGTATTTCAATCCCTGAAATATCCTATTTATAATTCTTCCTTTTCTACAGAGGTTTCTTTTTCTATTTGGCAACCGCCTAAAATAGCCTAATTACATCTTTTATTGAATTTTCTGCATTGCCGTTGAATAGGCCTGTGCTGCATTTTTAATTTATCCTTTTCCCATTCCATAATGGCATAAGTAAAAAAGTCCAAAAAGGCTAAGCAGCCATTGGCAATAAGAGTAATTAAGTTCATTGTTATAGTCCTGTGTTGTGTCATTCTTTTAGCAGCCATTGCGGAGAGGATTGTTCATTATTTCAGGTATATAACCAAATAGAAAAAATCAATGTTTCAAAAAGTAATTCAGTTCTCCATAAAAAACAAATTAGTAGTGGGAGCTTTTACATTGGCTCTCATTATTTGGGGCGTTATATCCGCTATACAGTTGCCTATTGATGCAGTGCCCGACATCACAAACAACCAGGTACAGGTAATTACACAAGCCCCAACATTGGGTGCTCAGGAAGTAGAACAATTCATTACCACTCCGGTTGAGTTGGCAATGGCCAACATTCCCAATGTAATTGAAAAGCGGAGCATTAGTCGTAGTGGTATTTCGGTAATCACTATTGTGTTTAAAGACAATGCCGACATCTACTGGGCAAGACAGCAGATAAATGAACGGCTTAAAGAAGCAGAAGCACAAATTCCGAAAGGATTGGGTGAACCCTCGTTAGCACCTATCACTACTGGATTAGGCGAAATATACCACTACATCATTCATGCAAAAAAAGGATATGAAAACAAATACACCGCTACTGATTTGCGTACTATTCAGGATTGGATTGTCCGCAGGCAGTTAGCTGGTACAGAGGGTTTAGCAGAAGTGAGCGGCTGGGGTGGCTATGTAAAGCAGTATGAAATTGCTTTGGATAACGAAAAGCTCAATGCAATGAATATTACCATTCCTGAAATTTATAAAGCATTAGAGAGCAACAACGAAAACACCGGAGGCAGCTACATAGAGCAACGAAGCAATGCCTACTTCATTCGTGGTTTGGGATTGGTAAAATCGTTGAGTGATATTGAGAAAATTGTGGTGAAGAATGTAAACGGAATACCCGTTTTAATCCGTGATGTAGCAACAGTACAGTTTGGTACTGCCACCCGTTACGGAGCAGTTACAAGAAACGGTGAGGGCGAGGTAGTGGCAGGTATTACACTCATGCTCAAAGGCGAAAACTTTGCACAGGTAATTGCCAACGTAAAACAGCGAATGGTACAAATACAAAAATCATTACCTGAAGGTGTAGTAATAGAACCATTTATTGACCGTACAGAATTAGTAAACAGGGCAATGGGTACGGTAGAAAAGAACCTGATTGAAGGAGGATTGATTGTAATATTTATACTGGTATTGCTCTTAGGTAATTTAAGGGCGGGTCTTATTGTAGCTTCTGTAATTCCTTTAGCCATGCTTTTTGCTGTTATACTTATGAATCTTTTTGGTATAAGTGGCAACTTGATGAGTTTAGGAGCTATTGACTTTGGGTTAATTGTAGATGGTGCAGTAATCATAGTAGAAGCAATCGTTCACAGAATTTATATGAGCAAGCATCACCATATCGGTGTACCTAAACTTTCTCAATCACAAATGGATGATGAAGTGTTTGAAGCAGCATCAAAAATTAGAAGTAGTGCTGCATTTGGGGAAATTATCATTTTAATCGTTTACCTGCCACTGTTTGCATTAGTAGGTATCGAAGGTAAAATGTTTAAGCCAATGGCTCAAACAGTTGCTTTTGCAATTTTAGGAGCATTCATACTTTCATTAACGTATGTACCCATGATGAGTGCCTTATTTCTAAGTAAAAAGACTGCACATAAAAAAAATATTTCTGACAGAATAATTGCCTTCTGTCAAAAACTTTATGCACCAATGCTTAATTGGGCTTTACGGTGGAAGAAAACTATAGTGCTTGTAATGGTTGTACTGTTTACAGGGAGCTTAATACTCTTTAACAGCTTAGGTGGTGAGTTTATACCCACATTGGAAGAAGGCGACCTCACTGTTGAAATAAGGATGGAACAAGGTACATCATTAACACAGGTGGTAGAAACATTCAGCAAGGCAGAAAAAATATTAAAGGATAAATTCCCCGAAATAAGACAGGCGGTAACAAGGATAGGAAGTGCAGAAATACCTACCGACCCTATGCCCATCGAAAGAGGCGATATGATGCTTTCCATGAAGCCGAAAGAAGAATGGACATCGGCAAATACCCGTGAGGCAATGATGGAAAAAATGGAAGAAGCCCTAAGTATTTTGCCGGGGGTTAATGTTGAAATAACACAGCCTATGCAGATGCGTTTTAATGAACTCATTACAGGCATCAAACAGGATGTGGCAATAAAAATTTATGGTTCCGATTTGGAAATCCTGAGTGCACAGGCAAATAAAGTGGCAGGGCTTATCAAAAATGTAAAAGGAGTAAGTGAGCCCTTCGTAGAAAAAGTAAGTGGACTGCCTCAAATACAGGTGGAATACAATCGTGATAAAATTGCCCAATACGGGTTAACCATCAGCGATGTAAACATGGTGCTGAAAACTGCTTTTGCAGGAAATGTTGCAGGTGTGGTGTTTGAAGGGGATAAACGATTTGATATGGTGGTGCGGTTACAAAAAGATTTGCGTAAAGATTTCAGTAACATTGAAAATCTCTATGTGCCATTGCCATCTGGAAATAAAGTGCCTATTAACCAGGTAGCAGATATTTCATTTAAAACGGCTCCGGCACAAATAAGTCATGAAGATGGGCAACGCAGAATTTTTGTAGGCTTCAATGTGCATGGTCGTGATGTTGAAAGTACAGTAGAAGAAATACAACCTATTTTAGATGCAAATCTTAAACTTCCTGCTGGTTATTATTACTCTTATGGCGGTCAGTTTCAAAATCTGAATGAAGCAAAAGCAAGATTAGGCATTGCAGTTCCTGTAGCCTTATTGCTCATTTTAGTATTGCTCTACATCACATTCAAAAGTGTAAAACAATCCTTCCTCATATTTACAGCCGTACCATTATCTGCCATTGGTGGCATCATCGCATTGTGGTTAAGGGGAATGCCATTCAGTATTTCTGCAGGTGTTGGTTTCATTGCCTTATTTGGTGTTGCAGTGTTAAATGGTATTGTACTGATAGGTTATTTCAACCAGTTAAAAGAGGAAGGCATTACCGACATATACGAAAGAGTAAGAAAAGGAACAGCAGTAAGGTTGCGTCCGGTAATAATGACGGCAGCAGTTGCTTCATTAGGCTTTCTGCCTATGGCACTTTCTACAGGTGCAGGTGGCGAAGTGCAAAAGCCATTAGCAACCGTAGTTATTGGCGGTTTAATAACAGCCACATTTTTAACCTTATTGGTATTGCCGGCACTATACATCCTATTCAATACTAAAATCAATTTCAAATTAAATAAAATGAAGAAGGTAAAACTACCCGGCAATACAACGGCTGTACTGTTGCTGTTTATATTCATCAGTTTGTTTGCAGAAAAATCTTATGCACAAGGCAATCAAAAAACATTGCAGGAGTGCATTGATGTAGCATTAAAGAATAACCTGCAAATGAAAGTGGCAGACCTAAATATTCTGCAATCGCAAGCACTGCAAAAAACAGGCTTCAATCCTGATAAAACAAACCTGCAACTCACACAAGACCCCACCAGTGGAGGCAACATTGACAACAGCATCGGCATTACTCAAACCATAGCATTTCCTACAGTATATGCCAATCAAAACAAATTACTGAAACAGGAAACTTTATTAGCACAAAAATCAAAGACGCTATCACAGAATGAAATAATAAAAGAAGTAACCGAAGCATACTACAATCTTGTGTATGGCTTGCAAAAAGTAAAACTGTTACAGCAGCAGGATAGCATATACAGCAATTTCTTAAAAAGGGCTACACTGCGTTTCAATACCGGTGAAACAAACCAGTTGGAAAAGATGCAGGCTGAAAGCAGGTATAAAGAAAACCAGTTGCAGTTAAAACAGGCAAACACTTCCGTAAACAGTTATCAACTGGCATTGCAAAAATGGGTGAACACTACGGAACAAATTATCCCCAAAGAAAATGAGTTGGCAAAACTGCCTGATGTTTTTATGGCTGATACGGCTGCTTTACAATCAAATCCTTTAATACAGTATTACAATCAAAAACTGAATGTAAATACAGCACAGGTTAAAGTTGAAAAAAGCAAACTATTACCCGATTTGAATGTGGGTTATTTTCATCAAATGCTAATCAAAAGTTTTGACCCTGCAAAAATCAACCGTGATTATTTCAATGGTACACGGATAGCAGGTTTTCAGGTAGGCATTGGCGTGCCTTTATTTTTTGGTGCTCAAAAGGCAAAAATAAAAGCAGCACAAATAAACACTACAGCTATTGAAACAGAGAAACAGCAAACGCTGCTATACCTGCAAAGCAATTATCTTATGCAGTACAATGAATATCTCAAAGCAAAAGAGGGACTGCAATACTACGAAACCACAGGTTTGAAACAGGCAGATGATATTATCCGTATTTCAAATACGGCATATAACAAAGGTGAAATAGGTTACATGGAGTATATCCAAAATCTACAGACCGCTATCAATACAAAACTGCAATACACAGATGCCATAAACCAGTTCAATCAGTCCATCATATTGTTAAACTACTTAAAAGGAAACCAATAAAATGAAGTCAAGTAATATAAAATCAATCATAGCATTTGCAGTATTTGTAAGTGCAATCAGTTTTTCTTCCTGCAAGCAGGGGAATAAAACGGAAACAAAGGAAGCGGCTAAGACAGAAGAAGAACACAAAGCGGCAATAGAGATTTCGGAGGAGCAAATGAAAGCCGTAGGCATTGAGTTAGGTACAATAGAAATGAAAAACCTGAACAGTGTGGTAAAATCAAGCGGTCAATTAGAAGTACCGCCACAAAACAAAGCTGATGTAAACTCTTTGGTGCCGGGTATCATTAAAAAAATAATGGTGCTGGAAGGTAGCTATGTTCGCCAGGGGCAAACATTGGCAGTATTGGAAAACACAGATATAGTGAGGATGCAACAAGATTATCTTACACTCAAAAAAGAATTTGTTTATACACAGCAGGAGTATCAACGTCAAAAAGATCTCAATACCGAAAGTGCTGGTACTGGTAAGGTATTTCAACAGGCGGCATCAAAATATGAAACAGATAAAGCAAGACTGCAAGGAATGGAAACACAATTACAGCAATTGAACATCAGCCCTGCATCCGTAGTAAATGGTAAATTTGTAAGCCAAATTCCAATTAATGCACCCATCAGTGGTGTCATAGGTCATATACGAATTAAGACCGGCAGCTATGTAGATATGCAAACCTCCCTGATGGATATTGTAGATAATTCGCAGGTGCATTGCGATTTGCAGGTGTACGAGAAAGATTTGTTTAAAGTAAAGGATGGACAAAAAGTTGAATTTATTCTTACCAATCAAAACAACAAGCAAATCACAGGTACTATATACGGCATCAACCAATCATTTGAAAACGAAAATAAATCCGTAATTGTACACGCCAAAATTAGCAATGCAGGCAGCATCAAATTATTGCCCGGCATGTATGTATCTGCATTGATTAATGTAGGTAATCAAACAGTACAGGCTGTTCCTGTTGATGCAGTGGTAAATGCAGAAGGTAAAACCTTCATCTTTATAGTAAGTGGGGAGGAAGAAAACACAGAAGAAAAAGGGCCTAATGAAAAGAGTGAAAAAGCTATCGGTGCCAATCCTGAAAAAAGTATCCGGTTTAAAAAGGTTGAAGTAATTACAGGCGTAACAGAATTAGGCTATGTAGAAATAACACCGCTTGAAGAAATGCCTAAAGATGCGATGATAGTTACCAAAGGTGCTTTCTATGTTCTATCAAAAGCAGCAGGGGGCGAAGAAGAATAATAAAAGTATATTATGACAAACACAACACAATTCTCCGTTGTTCAAAGAATACCGAAAAATGAAGTTTTAAACATAAAAAAATAAAAATCAATGAAAAATGTAAATCAACTTATGCAAGAAATAATCTCAATCTCTTCAACGATTGAATCAGATTATCCTGAACTATACAAATATTTGGATGAAACTCCCTTCAAGATTTGTGAAACCAATAAAAATGAAATCTGTATTTCAGATTTAGAAGAATACCTTAAAACCCTTAAGGAACAACTTAAGGATTACATTTCCTCGCATAATAAAATAAATGGGATAAAATGATAAATACAGATCCAAATCATGTTCATACCTACAATGCAGAAGGAAAGATTACTTGCTGTACTTTAGAAGATAGAGTGTACGGTAAAGCCGGTGCAGATAATTTGTTACATGGAGTAAATCCAGATGACAGTAAGCCTGTTCAAAAAACAGAAATAGCTGAAAGTAGTATACTCAAACAATATCTTCCGGCTATCATCAGTTTTAGTATGCTGCTTATTGGCATTGCCGCAGATAATTATTTCAAACCTGCATTCTTTACGGGCTATGTTCGCCTTGTTTGGTATGCAATGGCCTACCTGCCAGTTGGCTTTCCTGTAATAAAAGAAGGTTGGGAAGCTATTCTTAAAAAGGAGTTCTTTACAGAGTTCACACTCATGGTATTGGCAACTGTTGGTGCTTTCGCCATCGGACAATATCCCGAAGGCGTGGCGGTAATGTTATTCTATGCCATTGGTGAATTGTTTCAAAGTGCAGCAGTAAATAGAGCAAAGAGCAACATCAAAGCCCTACTGGATGTAAGACCATCTTCTGCCAGTGTTTTACGAAATAGTAAGTATGAAGAAACAAAGCCCGAAGAAGTTCAAATAAACGAAACCATACAAATTAAAGCTGGTGAAAAAGTACCATTGGATGGCGAAATGTTGAGTGATGGAAGCAGCTTTAATACAGCAGCACTTACAGGAGAAAGCAAACCAAAATCCATTTATAAAGGCGAACAGGTATTGGCAGGTATGCTAAACCTTGATAAAGTTGTTGAACTGAAAGTAACCAAAAAATTTGCCGACAGTTCTCTTGCACGAATTTTAGAAATGGTACAAAATGCAACAGCCCGAAAAGCAAAAACAGAACTGCTGATAAGGAAGTTTGCAAAAATTTATACACCCATTGTTTTCTTTTTAGCGGTAGCGTTGGTCATAATTCCCTACTTCGTTGTAAGCGATTATGTATTTACCCAATGGCTATACAGGGCTTTAATTTTCTTGGTTATCAGTTGCCCATGTGCATTGGTTATCTCAATTCCGTTGGGCTATTTTGGCGGCATTGGTGCAGCTTCCAAAAACGGTATTTTATTTAAAGGCTCAAATTATCTGGAGCTAATGACAAAAGTAAATACCGTTGTACTGGATAAAACAGGCACACTCACAGCAGGTGTATTTAAAGTGCAGGAAATTGTTACCAATGGTATGGATAAAACAGCGTTCATAAAAACGTTGGCTGCATTAGAAAGCAAATCCACACACCCTATTGCCAAAGCCATAGCCGAATATGAAAAGAACGAAACACAGATTTATCAGGCAGAGGATGTAGTAGAAATTTCCGGGCATGGTTTAAAAGGAAAAGTAAATGGCAAAGAAGTGTTGGCGGGCAATACCAGGCTGTTAAATAAATTCGGTATTTGGTACGATACGAAATTGGATGAAATTGTAGAAAGCATAGTGGTAGTCGCCATAAATAATGAATATACAGGTTATGTGCTCATTGCCGATGAAGTAAAAGAAGATGCACAGGAAGCCATTAAGCAAATGCATTTGAACGGCATTACTCAGATTGTAATGCTCAGTGGCGACAAAAATGCAATCACTCAAAAAGTGGCAAAGCACATTGGTATTGATACAGCCTTTGGCGATTTATTACCCGAAAACAAAGTGCAGAAAGTAGAGGAATTAAAGCAGGACACAACAAAAATTATTGCCTTTGTGGGTGATGGTATCAACGATGCTCCCGTATTGGCATTAAGCGATCTTGGTATTGCAATGGGGGCAATGGGCAGCGATGCAGCCATTGAAACAGCTGATGTGGTAATACAAACCGATCAGCCTTCAAAAATAGCCACCGCCATTAAAATTGGCAAAGCCACCCGCAGCATTGTTATTCAGAATATCGTTCTGGCATTTGCCGTAAAAATTATTGTATTGGCTTTGGGCGCAGGTGGTATAGCCACCATGTGGGAAGCTGTGTTTGCTGATGTAGGTGTAGCCTTGATGGCAATACTAAATGCAGTAAGAATACAAAGAATGAAATTTGTTTTATAATACTTCCTCCAATGCCAACAACTTCAACCTTACGGAACTTTTCAAAGTCCTTTCAGGAAAGATGTTTAACATGGTCAAGTTCCAGCAACGAAAGGAAACCGTTATAGAGTTAACTACCGAACAATGGCAGCAATTGAACCAACATTGTGAGGTACGGCTGAACCAAGTGACCATGTTCACAGTCGAGGAAGCCGCCAGTATTGGTAAACGCCTGGGCTTGACTCTGTATCGCATGTTCATGATTTTTACTTCCCTCCGCAAGTTCGAGTACGATGAAGCAGCCACTCGGCTTGTTTGCACCGATGAAGATTTTATTACCGCCCTGCGGTTGGCAGAAATCTAACTACACCACAGCCTGCTCATGTTCAACAACCTGCCCAAACAGGCCGAAACCATTCACTTCAAGGGTGGCGACAATAAGCGCCGGTTCTTTGAAGCCTTGCCGGCCGAATTTACCCGACAACAAGCCACCGAGCTGGGCACCCAATTCAAATTGGCTCCCCGCACTGTCGACGACATACTTAAAAATGTATTGGGGAATGGAGTAGAAAAACTGAAAGCTGGACACTACAGGAAAGTAAAGCTATTTTCCTAGTGATTGTATATATCACCAAACTGCGTTTCAATGTAAATCACCTGAAATGTATCATTCAACCGTATGCCTAAGAAAGGTAGATTATTCCCTGTGGCTCTAAACACAGTGAGCTCGGTGACATCTGGAGTCAAAATACTGGGCTTAAGTTGCGGCTTTATCTGCTTTACAGGAATCTTTTCTGTGCCAAAGGAATGTCTCCCTGACTTATCGATTTCCTTCCATCCAAGTTCACCTAGTTTTTGCATCCTTTCCAAAAACTCGATAAAAAAAGAGGCATCGTTACATTTAAGATAAGAACAAGGCTGTAGGTACTTAAAACAAAAAACCGGATAGCGATGCTCCGGTTGTTTCATATTGGGCTTATCCTCAACTTTTTTAATCTTTTTACTCATCAACCAAGCCTTTGAAATAATCTCGCATCAAACTCAAATCGATCACCTTGTGTGCAGTGTTGAACGCTTCAGTCCAAGGACGCTCTGCATGAGTCATTTCCATGAGCCTAATCGCACTGAACTTACCATATTCATGCATTACCTGATTAAACATGTCCTCTGTTGCATTATCTAGTTGGATAATAGAGGCATCAGTACTTTCAAATGTTATTGGACCGCTACCAAAGTCTTTATATTGATGGTAAACCTCAGGAACTACTGGGCCGTACATCCATGCCTCAATTGTTTCTTCAAAAAGTGGCTGATCAAAAAAGGCCAAATGATACCCTTGTACATAGTACAGCAACTTTTGAACCTTTAAGTTAGTAACTATTTCCCCCTTTTCAGGGTCACTTAAAGTGGCAACAATTTTTTGGGCAATATTGATGGCAGGTATACTCATTAACGGTAGCAGCTAGCGAAGGTAACAAACTTGTACTAAATTTATAGTACATAGCAGAAGATTCAAATCTTGTTAACCCCTTTGCACTCTTTGCAAACTTTGCAATCCTTGCAATTATATAGCCCTGCAATGGGCCTGCCTTCTCCCCCCGTCAGCCTATACCCTTACTTTCCTTACACTTTTGTCATACTAAAACCTGACGAATAAACAACTATTGTCAGGCTTTAACCTTACTTTTGCCCGTACAAAGTCAGGCTTTAACCTTACAGTATGGACAAACAAAAGCTCCAGTTACAACAGCTCAACTATAAGCTCAGCCAGTTTTCAACGGCTGCACAAGTAGTACCACCACCCACCGGATGGCTCAAAGCCACCCGGCTGGCCCTTGGCATGTCCCTCCAGCAGCTGGCCTCCAAAATGGGCATTACCAAACAAAGCATGCAGGAGGTTGAAAACCGGGAGAAAGAAGGTGCTATCACCCTCAAAGCCCTCAGAGAAGCTGCCGCTGCCCTCGATATGCAGCTGGTATACGGTCTGGTACCCAAAGATGGCTCCCTCGATGCCCTCATCGAACGCAGAGCCCGTGAACTGGCCTCCCAAATCGTTGCCCGCACCTCTCAATCCATGCGCCTCGAAGACCAGGAAAACAGCAACCTGCGCATTCAGCAAGCCATCGAAGAACGTACTGCATTACTCATTGCCGAAATGCCGAAAGCACTATGGGATTAATACTCGACTATGAAGATGGGCAAACACCCCTCGATGAAGACGAAAAAGAAGGCTTGCTCATTCCGACCATTGCCACCCGGGCCGAACTCGATGAATTTGAACAGCAAAACATCGAACATGCCATCCAGTGGACCTTTGGCAGGCGCCTACGGGTGGACACCATCTTGTCCGAAGACTTCATAAAAGCCATGCACAAACGCATGTTTGGCGAAGTATGGGCCTGGGCAGGCGAGTTTCGCCACAGCAACAAAAACATTGGCGTAGACAAATGGCTAATCGCCACCGAACTCAAAAACCTGCTCGACGATGCCGGGTATTGGATTCAAAACAACACCTACCCGCCCGATGAGTGGGCAATACGCTTCAAGCACAGGCTCGTAAGCATCCACTGCTTTAGCAATGGCAATGGCCGCCACAGCCGCCTCATGGCCGATGTACTCATCGAAAAAGTGGCCGGGCTCCCGGTATTCACATGGGGCCGTAGCTATCCCGCCACCACCGCTGCCCGTACTGCATACCTCCAAGCCATGAAATCAGCCGATTTACACGATATTCAACCTTTACTAATCTTTGCCAGAGCCTGAAAAACAAAAGAATATAGCCAAAGACAACTCAACGACCAGTTTAACCCAATTATTATGAATATGTTTTTCCCCTAATTTAGAGAACGTAATAACCGTTAGGGTATTACATTATTTCACATTCACTCAAAACCAAACACCCACGCATGGAACAAACACTCATGCTCAACAGCATTCCATTTTCCACACCCACAACCTCACTTACTTGCTCATTCTACACCAATCGCCAAGAGGGCTTTTCCTCCATCTACATTTCAGATGAGCTCATTCCTCTTTTAAACGGCTACAGGCCCGACCCCTCTATCCCAGAGTCTCGTTGGCTGTATACAGACTTTCAGCAACCCAGAGAAGGCGCCATTCTTGCCAGCATCAACCTTACAGAGCACATCCAGTTTGCAGAGCATTACTACCGCTATCTCATCAGCACCTATTTCCGTTCCGTTGCCCCTGTTATGCGGCGCAGTTTCACAAAAGATGTAGAAGTATGGCTTCTCGATACCACTTCCCATCACCCGGAGTATGATCAATATTACCTGTTCACACTGATAGTACAGCACAACACAGAGGGCTTACCTATGCTCACCATTGCCTATGATGGTCGTTCAAGAATCCTGAAAAAATCAATGCAGGATTGTAATATTGATACACTGCTCAATCCTTGGATGCTCTACAAAGGCTTCCTCTATAAGTGGGGTACATCATTACCCGATGAGGCTATGCTTCACTTAGAGGAAGTGTATCCACTGCTCAGCAACCAACTGGGTACAGAACTCGAAATAGTTTTTCCTGCTCGAGAAACAATCAACCGCTATCCGCTTTACTACAAGCTCATCCAGGGCTTTTATGCCAAATACCTCAATCAGCCCGATTTTCTTAACATCATTCCGCTTTCCCCAAAAGGTTTCATCATCAAAACAAGACAAGAACATGAAATAATTTCCGGCGAAGCAGGCATGTTAGAATACGGTGAAAAAAACCTTGGGTTGGAGCCCAAGTATGACCTGAAATCTTATGGCCCTTATGCCACCATACCAAAGCCACAGAATGTAAAACTGTTTTTCATCTATCAAAAGGGCGACGAACCCTATGTACAACGCCTGAAAGATGCCTTCGATAATGGAATTGGCGCTGCCAAAGGCATTAAGGAATACATCAAGGTAGTGTATACCTACAAAGACGAATGGAACATCAGCTTCACACATGTTTCCGATGCAGTAAAAACATGCTTAGATGCATTAAAAAATAGACAAAAAGAGCTGGGGGTGAAATACCTGATTATCTATATAAGCCCTATCGGAAAAATGGAAAAACACAATCCCGAGCACCTGCGTACCTATTACAGGCTGAAGGATATGTTCCTGTTTTACGAATACCAGTCGCAGGTCATTTTCAAAAACAACATCGTAAAATCTAACTTCCAATATTTCCTGCCAAACATTATGGTAGCCATGCTGGCAAAATTAGGTGGCGTACCCTGGCGGCTCAATCGTACCCCTGCCAATGAGCTCATTGTAGGCATTGGAGCAGCCTATGTAAAACATGCCAAATCAAGAATGCTTGGCTCTGCATTCTGCTTCGATAACGAAGGCAAGTTCCAACACTTCAATGCCTTCCCGGCAGACAATACCAAATCCCTTGCAGGCTCTATTCACGATGCCGTCGTCAACTTTACCAATCGAAATCCAAATGCTACCCGGCTCATTATTCATTTCTACAAAGTCATAAGCAAAGCAGAGCTAAAACCCATCCTCGATACATTGTATGCACTCGATGTTTCTATACCAGTCATTGTATTAACCATCAACCGTACCGCCAGTAAAAACATATTGGCTTTCGATATCTCCGACCCTTCTAAAAACTTAATGCCCTATAGCGGCACCTATGTACAAATTGCCGAACGGCAATATTTACTCTTCAACAACGCCCGTTACAAAGAAGATTCCGTACCTGGTAAAAAGGACTATAAGTTTCCGGTGAAAATCAAAATCACCAGTACCCAATTGGAGTTACTGAACGACCCTGAGCTGATAAAATTGCTCCTCGATCAGGTGTACCAATTTAGTCGCATGTATTGGAAAAGCATCAGCCAGCAAAACATGCCTGTTACCATTATGTACCCCGAAATGGTAGCAGAAATTTTTCCTTACTTCAAGAATCCCGTCCTTACCGATTTTGGCAAAGAATCATTATGGTTCCTCTAAACAATTAGCGATAAACCTTCACTATAAGAATAAAAGATGCTGTGCTATTAAAAAACAGATTCACTCGGAACCTCTTTTCCAATAAATGTTTCGCCATGCCAAACATAAAAGGAAGCTACCGGTCTGAGCTTATCGAAAGCTGCACCATGCATGACTTTCGGTGGATACCAGCACAACATTTTAAAAATATAGTTTGCAATCGATGCTTATTAGCGTAAGGCAATTGAAGATGCACTCATGATTGGTATGAGAGCCTCCATGCTTATCAGGTTGTAAAACATCTGTTCGCTTTAAAGCAGTCAAATCCTCAAATGACAAGACCATCCGCATGCCAATTACAACACATTGATAATCAACAGATAAGCAGTGCTCCAGTTTTTTTATATATTTCTATCGAACAAATGCATATACTTTTGTTTGTGCATCTACACATGAAAAAGTTCATAACAGCCATTTTAGCCTTGCTGTACCTGAGCACCGCTTCGGGTGCTACAGTGCACATGCACTATTGCATGGGCGAGTTGGCCAATTGGGGCGTGTTGATGCACAATGACGAGGATACATGCAGCAACTGCGGCATGGAAAAGTCAGCAAAAAATGATAACGGTTGCTGCAAAGACGAACACAAATTCATCAAAAATGACAACGACCAAAAAGCCGTTGAATCATTTATAAGCAATCTTTCTGCACAGGCAATCGACCTCCCCGTTAGTTTCCCACCGCTCCACAATGTAGCGGTAGTTTCAATTTGTGAAATCCACCCTGTAAGCAATGCTCCTCCCCGAAGTAATAGCATTGCCGTTTACATCCTCAACCGTACTTTCCTGATTTAAGACTGGCTATTTTCTTTCTGCCGGGCATGAATATGCCGGGCTATCGGCATTTCTGTATGCCCAACCTTCCTTTTGTACACTTCAAAAAACAAAACAATGAAATCATTTAAAATGCTGATGATGGCAGCTTTAACCATCATTTCTATATCTGCCATTGCACAGGAAAAAGCCGGCAAAAAAGATACCAATACTCATTCCACGTTTTATTCATGCACGATGCACGATACCGTAGCAATGAAAAAACCAGGCAATTGTCCCGTTTGTGGAATGAAGTTGCAAACTTCAACTAAAGAACAAATGAAAGCGGAGATTACCAGGCAATATACATGCCCCACTCACCTTACAGTACAAAGCAATAAGGCGGGTAAATGCAACAAATGTGGGGCAGACCTAACCTTGTCCCCCAAAGAAAAAATGAAAATGGAAGCAGTTAAAGCCTATACCTGCCCCATGAAATGCGAAGCTGACAAAACCTACGATAACCCCGGCAAATGTCCCAAATGCGGAATGGGTTTAAAGGAAAAAAAGGAAGATCATTCAAATCACAATCATTAATCACCAGAAAACTTAGAAACAATGAAAGCAATATTCTTTTCGATAGTAGTTTTTTCAGCGATCCTCTTTTCAGCATGTAATGGCAGCGCACCCAAAAACGAGCATGAAGGCCATAGCATGAATAATGATACTACTACTCAGCATGTTTCATCAACCGATACCGCTGATGTTAAAACAGTTACAGCAGCTTTTACCAACATAGATGCACAAGCAGCAGCAAGCATCAAAGAAATGGTAAACCACTATCTCCACATCAAAAACGCATTGGCCAATGACAATGCAGCCGACGCCGCCACCGCAGCAAAAGCATTGGAAAATGCAATTGGTAAGCTCGATAAATCATTATTGACTGCCGAGCAAAAAACCGCCTACGATGCCAACGAAGCAGAACTAAGCGAACACGCTGAGCATATTGCCAAAAATGCCGACAACATAAAGCACCAACGCTTCCACTTTATTCAATTGAGCGAAGTAATTTACCTGCTGGTAAAAAATTTCGGTGCAGGCAGGCCGCTCTACCACGACCATTGTCCAATGGCAAGGGACAACCAGGGTGCTATGTGGTTGAGTGAAACCAAAGAAATCAATAACCCCTATTTCGGTGCCCAAATGCTCAAATGCGGCACGGTAGAAGAAATCATTCATTAATGATTAATCAAAAATCATGGTTCAAAAATTAATTGAACTGGCGTTACGCAACAGGCTGATTGTCTTGCTCTTTGCAGGCGGCCTGTTTGCGTACGGCCTTTACTCCGTAAAGCAAAACCCTATCGACGCTATTCCTGACCTGAGTGAAAATCAAGTCATTGTATTTACGGAGTGGATGGGACGAAGTCCGCAGGTAATAGAAGATCAGGTAACCTATCCCTTGGTAAGCAACCTGCAGGGTATTCCTAAAATAAAAAACATCCGGGGATCATCCATGTTCGGGATGAGTTTTGTGTATGTGATTTTTGAAGAGAACGTCGACATCTATTGGGCAAGAACACGGGTGTTGGAACGATTAAATTTTGCTCAACGATTACTGCCCCAGGGCGTTACTCCAACCTTAGGCCCAGATGGCACAGGTGTAGGTCACGTCTTCTGGTATCACCTTGATGCACCCAAAATGGACTTAGGCGAACAAAGAGCCTTACAGGACTGGTACATCAAGTTTGCCTTGCAAACAGTAACCGGTGTGGCCGAAGTAGCATCCTTTGGAGGTTTTGAAAAACAATACCAATTAGTAGTAGACCCTGTGAAACTGCAGTATTACAACATCTCACTGATGGATGTAATGAACAAGGTCAAGGCGAACAACAACGACGTAGGGGGCCGAAAATTTGAAATGGCAGATATGGCCTATATCATTCGTGGCCTTGGCTACATTAAAAACAAAGAAGATGTCGAAAACATTGCTCTGGCCAATTACAACGGCATTCCTGTAAGGGTAAAAGACATCGGATCAGTACAAATGGGTGGCGATTTGCGCTTAGGCATTTTTGATATGGATGGAAAAGGTGAGGTAGTAGGTGGCATCGTAGTGATGCGTTACAATGAAAATGCCAACAAAGTCATTGAAGCAGTAAAAGCAAAAATAAAAGAAGTTGAGAAGGGATTGCCCGAAGGAGTCACTTTCAAAACCTCCTACGACCGCAGCACTCTGATTCAGGAAGCTATTGACTCTGTAAAGGGAACATTGATTGAAGAAATGATAGCCGTTTCAGTTATTGTACTCATTTTCCTGTTCCATTGGCGCAGCGCCGTTATCATTCTTATTCAGTTGCCCATATCTGTGGCTGCAGGCTTCATTTTTCTGGAAATGTTTGGCATTTCGTCTAACATCATGTCCTTAACCGGTATTGCATTAGCTATTGGTGTAGTAGTTGATGATGGCATTGTAATGGTTGAAAATGCCTACCGGCACATTAGTGAAGCACAAATAGCAAAAATTAACTCATCCGACAAAGCGTAAATATGGCAAAGTGGTTCAAACGAAATATAGACCCGCTGACGGCTGCAGAAAGAGACAGCATCATCGAATTATCATCCAAACAGGTTGGCCCGGGTGTATTCTATTCTACCATCATAGTAGTGGCGTCCTTTCTTCCTGTTTTCCTTCTCACAGGCATGGAGGGAAAACTCTTTCATCCATTGGCATGGACCAAAACCTTTATCCTACTAATCGATGCTTTTCTCGCAATTACGCTAACCCCGGTATTAATTTCTTTTTTTCTGAAAGGAAGATTGAAGCCCGAATCTGCTAATCCAATTACAAAAACATTGGAGAAGATTTATACACCAATTCTCAAGTGGTGTTTGAAGTGGCGCAAAACTACCATCGCATTAAACATTATTGCATTAGCATCCGGTGTCATTATGCTGACAAAGCTCGGATCGGAATTTATGCCTCCTTTAGATGAAGGTTCTTTATTGTTTATGCCGGTTACACTACCCGATGTTTCCAATGCCGAAGCAAAACGCCTCCTTCAGGTACAAGACAAACTTATCCGGTCTGTTCCTGAAGTTGCACACGTCTTAGGCAAAGCCGGAAGAGCAAACACTGCTACCGATAATTCGCCTATCAGTATGATTGAAACTATCATACTTCTTAAACCCAAAAATGAGTGGAGAGAAGGAATGACCAAAGATGGTATTATCAATGAACTTAATGCCAAAATGCAAATACCAGGTGTCACCAACGGGTGGACTCAGCCAATCATTAATCGAATCAATATGCTGTCTACCGGTATTCGTACCGATGTAGGGTTGAAAGTATACGGGCAAAATCTCGACAGCATTTATGCATTTGCCCAAACCATCAAAAAACAACTCGTAGGTATCGACGGTATCAAAGATTTGTATGTAGAACCCATCACCGGTGGAAAGTATGTAGACATTGTCATCAAGCGGGAAGAAATTGGCCGCTATGGACTAAGTGTCGATGATGTAAATACAGTTATCGAAAGTGCTTTGGGCGGCATGAAACTAACCACTACTATAGAAGGCCGCCAACGCTTCTCAGTGAATGCAAGGTATGGTCAGGATTTCCGAAATAACCTTGAAGCATTGAAACGCTTGCAAGTACAAACCATGGACTTTGGTCCCATTCCACTGGAAGCTGTAGCAACCATTAAACTCAGCGATGGACCTCCAATGATTAATTCAGAGAATGCTATGTTGAGGGGTACTGTATTGTTCAATGTTCGTGAGAGAGATTTGGGCAGCACCGTAAAAGAAGCACAAGAAAGGTTAAATAAAATGATCACAAAACTCCCTAAAGGATATTTTCTCGAATGGAGTGGCCAATGGGAAAATCAAATAAGGGCAAATCAAACCTTACAAATGATTCTTCCAATCGTAATCGTCATCATTTTCATGGTATTGTATTTCACCTATCATTCCTTTAAAGAAGCAGCTATTACCATGATAACAGTTCCCTTTGCATTAATTGGCGGCGTTTTCATGGTATACTTCTATGGCATCAATTTATCGGTTGCGGTTGCAGTGGGCTTTATCGCCCTATTCGGAATGGCAATCGAAACAGCCATGCTCATGACCATTTACCTAAATGAGGCCATGAATAATATGGTGGCTAAACATGGCAACTCAAAAGCAACACTAACCCCTGCCATTATTCGTGAATTTGTGGTTGAAGGCTCTGCAAAGCGGCTGAGACCCAAACTAATGACTGTATCCGTAGGCTTATTTGGCCTCATTCCTATATTATGGGCCACAGGTGTAGGCAGCGATATTATGCGTCCTATCACCATCCCTTTAATTGGCGGCACTATTTCATCCACCATTTATGTACTCCTAATTACTCCGGTCATTTTTGAAATCGTGAAGGAGAGAGAACTTAAACGCAACGGCAAAATTGAATTGATAGATGTTAAAGAATAAACTACTCCTGGCATTATTTGCAGTAACGGTTGCTTTAAGCAGCAGTTCGCAAACATTACATCTTGATGCTGTTATTGACAGTATCAAAGCCTCACATCCTGTAGTGAAAATGTATGACAATGAAATCCGCTCCATGGATGAAGCCGCAAAAGGTGCAAGAAGCTGGATGCCTCCGCAAGTCGGCATTGGCCAGTTTATGACGCCGTATGATGTTCGGCTCTGGCACAAGGAAGGTGATATTCCGGGAATGGGCTCTGTCATGGTATCAGGTGAACAAATGTTTCCGAACAAAAAAAAGCTTGATGCAGATGAAAGCTACATGAAAGCCATGTCATCAGTGGAGAAGGAAAGAAAAAACGCAACACTGAATGAATTAATAAATGATGCAAAGCAATTTTATTATGAATGGATAATTCTGGAAAAGAAGCTCGTGATCATTGAAGAGAATGAAAAGATTCTGGATTTCATGATAAAGAATGCTGAGATACGATATAAGAACGGGTTAGAGAAAATCAGCGCCTATTTCAAAGCCAAAGCTGCTTTGGGTGATGTAAAGAATATGCAGCTCATGTTTGAAAACGATATAAAAGAAAAACGTATCCGTATTAATTCACTGATGGGCAGAAATGCCATGATTTATTTTGACATTGACACAGCCTATGCTTTAAACGATTATTCAGGCCTTGTTTTCGACAGCACATTATTCTACACTAACCGCAGCGACCTGAAATCATTGGACAAAGAAATTAATCTCACTCTACTGAAGCAAGAGACAGAAAGGGCTGCACTAAAACCTCAATTCGGTATTCGTTATGACAATATGATTGGCTTCGGAGGTCAGCCTTTGCAATACACCATCATGGGCATGGTCCGCATTCCTATGGCCAAATGGTCCTCTAAAATGAACAAAGCAAATATTGAAAGCCTGAAATGGAAAAACTATGCCATTCAGTCGCAAAAGGAAATGATGGTAAATGAACTCAGCGGAATGGCCTATGGAATGCGGAATGAACTAGAGTTAAAAAAGAAGCAATTAAAACTCTATGAAGAAACTATTATTCCTGCTTTGCGGAATAATTATAGAACAATGCAGCTGGGGTATGAGCAAAACACTGAAGAACTATTCATGTTATACGATGCCTGGGAATCATTGAACATGAAGCAGCTCGAATATGTCGAATTACTCAACCAGGCACTAAAACTTCAGGTAACGATTGAAAGAATTATAGAAAAAAACTAATTCGCCTCATATGCAAAGACGAAACTTTTTAAAACTGTCAGGATTAAGTGTTGGTGCAGCAGTTTCAGGCTCTTCCATTGCTGGCTTATTGGTCAGCACCACCAGTTGCAAAAAAGAACACCACATAGGGTTGATGACAAGTCCGGTAACAGTTACAGAAGGTAATTTTTCCAAACCGCTTTCCTTTCCTGCACAGGCAGGTATCAACCAAACCCTTACAGCCCAGGCCACGGCAGCCAACCTGAATGGCTCCACTATTCCGGTATTAGGATATCAACCAAACAGTTTGCTTGGCCCAACTTTCAGAGTGAACAATGGCAGCGCTGTAAATATCTTTTTGCAAAACAATCTATCCGAACACACCAATATTCATTGGCACGGTTTGAAAATACCAGCTCTCATGGACGGCCATCCTGACCAGCTCGCTATGGCTGGGGGTACATTTCGCTACCAATTCACCATAAACCAAAGGGCAGGGCTAAGTTGGTATCATCCCCACCCGCACGAAAATACAGGCAAGCAGGTTTTTCAGGGTTTAGCTGGCTTATTCATCATTAACGATGCTGAAGAAGCCGCACTCAATCTGCCGTCAGGTCAATACGAAATACCATTAGTCATACAAGACAAACGAATCACTACCACTGGCATCGCCTACAATCCTTCTATGGAGGAAGTAATGGCAGGCTATATGGGAGAATCAATTGTAGTCAACGGTATTCATTCCCCTTTTGCTGAAGTAGCCACTCGTTATTATCGACTACGCATGCTCAACGGTTCAAATGCCCGGCTGTACAACCTTGCGTTCAGCAACAATACCGACATGATTATTATTGGAAATGATGGAGGTTTATTGAAAAATCCGGTTACCGTAAAAGATATTTTAATTGCACCTGGAGAAAGATTGGACGTATTGGTAAACTTTAGCGGAGTACCAGTCGGCACAGAACTCTTTCTTGTCAGTAAAGAATTTGCTCATGGAGGTACTGCACAAGGCAAACAATCTTTCAACATACTTAAATTCAAAGTGGCCGTCGCACTTACAGATTCCTTTACAGTTCCTGCAAGTCTTTCGGTCATCAATTCAATTCCCGCCTCCTCAGCCGTAAAGACCAGATTATTTGATATTTCCAATGCAATGGAGCATCACGGTGTGCCAATGAATAATGGAATGCAAATGCGGCACCGAATCAATGGAAAATTATTTGACAGCAGCCGTATTGACGAAAATGTTTCTGCCAATACAACCGAAATATGGGTATTTGACAACAGCAAAGGTGATGAACCACACCCGATGCACCTGCATGGAGTATTCTTTCAGGTGCTCGACAGAACCGGTGGCAGGGGAGACAAAATTGCTTCCGAAAGTGGCTGGAAAGATACAGTGCTGGTAATGCCGGGCGAAACCGTAAGAGTGCTGGTACCCTTTGAAAACAACAAAGGCAAATTTGTATTCCACTGCCATAACCTGGAACATGAAGACGATGGCATGATGCTGCAATATCAATTGAGTTAATTGGAACACTATGAAAAGAACATACTTAGGATGCATCCTTGCTATAGCTATAGCACTTATTGCATGCAAAAATGATAAGAATCCTCATGCAGGCCATCAGGCGGCTGTTGTAAAAGAAATGTACACCTGTCCCATGCCAGAGGATTCAGTTTTTAGCGATAAGCCGGGCACTTGTCCAAAATGCGGGATGACATTGGTAAAAATGGAAGCGCATAATCATGCACAGAACAACGCTCAGTATACATGTCCCATGCCAGAAGATTCTGTCTTTAGCGATAAGCCGGGTACTTGTCCAAAATGCGGGATGACATTGGTAAAGATGGAAAAGCATAATCATCCACAGAACAATGCTCAGTATACATGCCCTATGCCAGAAGATTCTGTCTTTAGCGATAAGCCAGGCACTTGTCCAAAATGCGGAATGACATTGGTGAAAGTAAATGCAAACAACGAAAAGTCCAACGATATTGAAATGGCAACATTGCTAAAACCAACAAACGAATTCGTCGTATCGTCCATCCCGGTTACTTCAATCGATTTGCGATCAGAACAAATTGAAATGGACGCCTTGGGCTATATTGCTTACGATACAAGACAAGTTGGTAGTATCTCTGCAAGAGTATCAGGCAGAATTGAAAAATTGTATGTCCGCTATCGCTACCAAAAAATAACCAAAGGGCAACGAATACTAGATATCTACAGCCCTGAACTCCTTACTGCCCAACAGAATCTGCTGTTCCTTGTAAAGAATGATTCAGAAAATACCGCATTCATTGAGGCAGCTAAAGAAAAGCTACTGTTATTGGGCATGAGCAATGAACAGTTAAAGCAGGTCATGAAAAGCGGCCAGCCATCATTCACAACTACTGTTTACAGTAATTACAGTGGCCATATCCACGAGTCTTCAAACGACGGGTCTATGAATCCAGACCCCGGCAAAATGAAAGACATTTCACAAATCACAGAAGAACTTTCATTGAAAGAAGGAATGTATCTTCAAAAAGGACAATCTGTTTTCTCAGTTTTCAATCCTGATAAGGCCTGGGCTATACTTAACCTGTATGGCGAAAACCAGTCGATGATAGAAAAAGGAAATACCGTAAGGGTAGTGCCCGAAACCGCTCCTGATAAAGACTTCCGTGCCAGCATAGATTTTATCGAACCCTTCTACCGTAAGGTAAGCAAAACACTTACAGCGAGAGTGTATTTCGATAACCGTGTCTTCAAAATTCCAATCGGAAGTCAGGTTAAGGCAACCATTTTTGCGAACTCCAAAAAAGCATGGTGGCTCCCCAAAGAGTCAATTCTATCATTGGGTTTAGATAAAGTGGTTTTTCAAAAATCAGAAGGAGGCTTCGTGGCAAAGAAAATCACTACAGGCATGACACATCGCAATCATGTTCAGGTCTTAAGCGGTTTAACATCACAGGACTCAATAGCATCAAATGCGCAGTTCCTGATGGACAGCGAAAGTTTCATTAAAATAAAAAATTGATTATGCGGTATATCACATTCATTGCATTCCTGCTGCTTGTCATAACATCTTGCAGTAACAATGAACAATTGGCAACAGACCCCGACACCTATTACACCTGTTCTATGGACCCGCAGGTGGTGGAGTACAAACCGGGCAAATGCCCTATATGTAAAATGGATTTAACACCGGTAAAGAAAAAAAAAGGAGAAAATAAAGACGAATTGCAATTGAGCGAACAGCAAATTCAAATGGGCAATATTTACACAGATACAATACGCAATGGGACTATCGGCGACCAATTAGTGCTAACTGCTACCTTAAACTTCAATCAGCTGAAATCAACCTCGGTAAGTTCAAGAGTCATGGGTAGGGTTGAAAGGTTGTTTTATAAGAATGTTGGCGATTACGTCAAGCAAGGCACTCCTCTATATGAGATATACAGCGAGGATCTAAACAATGCAAAACAAGAGTATATTCTAGCACTTGAAAAGAAAAAAACATTTGTTGCTGAAACTGTAATTGACTTCGACCAACTAATTCAAAGTGCCAAAACCAAACTGTCACTTTGGGGTTTAAGTGAAGCACAGATAGCAGAACTGGCAAAATCAAGAAAAGCAGCCCCCACTACCACATTTTACAGCACAGCAACCGGCTTTATTACACAGCTCGATATTCGCGAAGGTGATTATGTTATGGAGGGCGGCACAATTGTAAAACTGGCCAACCTTAGCACACTGTGGGCAGAAGCACAGGTATTTACATCGCAGCTGTCAGCTATAGATAATAATAGTATGACAATAGTCCAGATTCCAGAGTTTGATAACTTGGAAATCCAAGGACGCATTGAATTTGTAAACCCCGAAATCAATCCCGATACAAGAATTAATCTTATCAGGGTATCAATACCCAATCCAGGCAATCAGTTGAAACCCGGCATGCCTGCATATGTAATAGTAAAAAGCCCTCAACGGACTTCACTTTCACTGCCAATTGATGCTGTCATCAGAGATGGTAAAGGCGCAACAGTATGGATTCAGTCAGGAAAAAATACATTCAAAAGTGTAATGGTGCAACCCGGTCTCGAAAGCGGAGATAGAATTGAAATAAAATCAGGTTTGAAAGAAGGCGATGTTGTCGTACTCAGTGGTGCATACCTGTTACATAGCGAGTATGTATTTAAAAAAGGAGCCGACCCAATGGCTGGACATAATCACTAAACATTCCTTCACCTTGTCAATACATAAAAACAAATCTAAGTTATATGATAAAGCCCACTGTATTCGCTGCAATCTCCTTCCTTATATTTTCCTTTACTCAATCGGTCATAGCACAACCTTCATCAGAAGTCTGCTACAATCCGAATCTGGTGAAGGATACTACCAAAAAAAGCATCAAGTCAATGGCTTTTGCCATTGTGAAAGGTGATAGTATTAAAATTAATTACCATTCTCCCGGCGTACGCAAAAGAATTATTTGGGGAGGACTGGTTCCATTGGATGAAGTTTGGGTTACTGGAGCCCACGATGCCACAACATTAGAAATGCCACAGGCTTTTGTAGTAAATGGAAAAGAAATTCCAGCCGGTAAGTTTGCCTTTTTTACCATACCTGGAGAGAAACAATGGACCATCATTATCAACAAAAACTGGAACCAGCATTTGGCCACAGAATACGACCAAAAAGAGGATATTGTGCGGCTAACAGTCAAACCAATCTACACACAGCATACGGAACGCTTACAGTACTACATCGATGTCAATAACAACAATGCCGGAACCATAACAGTTGCATGGGAAAGAATTAAAATTCAATTACCCTTTCAACTAAAATAATACATGGCGAAAAGTAAACACTATTACATACGCAAAAGCCATCGTTGGCTCGGCTTACTATTAGGTATACAATTTCTATTTTGGACAATTGGGGGGTTGTATTTTAGCTGGAGTAATATCGATGAAGTTCATGGTGATCCTATGAAAAAACAGACACCACTTATACCATCAACTATTCCCTTGATTAGTCCCTCATTCGTGTTAAATGCAATAAAACAATCACATCAGTTTGATTCATTGATATCTATTCAGTTGGTGGATGTGTTAGGCATTACTTATTATCAAATTCGAGGTACAAATACACACAATATTCAGGCTGGTCATCAACACAAACCTCAAGTGCTAACATTCCTGGCCAATGCATCAACTGGTCAGTTGCGTGGTCAACTTACAAAAGCAGAAGCTATACAAGTATCGAAAAGAGTGTTTAATGGTTCTCCAATAGTGACATCAGTTACCTATCTCACAAGTACGGATAATCATCACGAATATCGGGAGAGCCCATTACCTGCCTATGCAGTTTCATTTAAACATCCCACACATACAACAGTGTACGTGTCAACAGAACTTGGTACGGTACAAAAATTCCGTAACAACCGATGGCGTACATTCGACTTTCTTTGGATGCTTCATACAATGGATTATGAAAGCCGAGATAATTTTGGCAATTGGTTGCTGCGTGGCTTTTCAATGCTAGGTCTTGTCACAATACTAAGTGGCTTTTTATTATTCATGTATAGCTCCCGCTCATTTAAAAAGTGGGTTCGCTTCATCAACTAGCATTACATTGTATCGAGCTTTCATTTGTAAATGAATAGTGTGGGCAAGAGTGTGACCTAACAAAATGTAATTATTAGTTTCCTTCCTTTTGATTGGAAATGTTCAATGGGGTCCTGTCGCAAATCCATCACATTGTAAGTCAAATTACTTGTTACCATTATCTGTTTTACCATTTAAGCAAAAAGGGTGCGTAGACACGCACCCTTAATTGATTGTTCTATCAATTGTTCTTGCTTATGATACTATTGTTACCTGATTCCCAGATCTTCTTGTATTTGTTCAAGACTGCGGCCTTTAGTTTCAGGCAGCCATTTCCAAGTGAAAATGAATGCCAATAACATCATTACAGCATAAAATGAAAATGAGTACACAGCACCATTTTCACTTCCTTCCACTATCATAGGAAAAGTCCATGAAATTACTGCGGCCATAATCCAGTGGGTAAAGCTGCCCAATGATCCACCTTGCGACCGAACTGAATTTGGGAAGATTTCTGATATAAACACCCAAAGTGTTGCACCTTGCGAAAAGGCAAAAAAGGCAATATAACCTAGCAGGTAAAATAGAACTTGACTGCCCAACATTCCTTCACTATTAAATGCATAAGCGGTTAAGGAAAGAAAAACAATCAAACCAACACTGCCCACCAGTAGTAACGTTTTTCTGCCAAACTTGTCAATCAATGTCATCGCAATCAGGGTAAATAAAAGATTGGCTCCACCAATGTAAACAGGTTGCAGATAGGCTTCGGCCTTATCAAATCCTGCCATTTCAAAAATCCTTGGTGCATAATACAAGATGGCATTTATACCAGAAAGCTGATTAAACATGGCAAGTAAAACCGCATAAAAAATCGGCTTTCGAAATTTAGCCTGAAACAACTTTTCCTGTTTACCTCCTTGCGATAATGCATGCTCTTGCTTTATCAGGTCAACCGCACCATGCACACCTGTCTTATCAAAGATCTTTTTTGCCTCATCATCTCTGCCTTGCAATACAAGCCAGCGGGGGCTTTCTGGTATCATAGCAAGCAGGAGGGTAAAAAGTACTGATGGTACTATCATAATACCAAACATCCATCTCCAACTAGAATCACCAAAACCTGCAAAAAGGAAGTTTGTGATGTAAGCAACAAAAATGCCCGTTACAATCATCAACTGAAATGAACCGGCCAACCTTCCACGCATTTGAGAAGGTGCTACTTCAGAAATATACATAGGCCCTACAACTGAGGAAGCCCCAACTGCTAAGCCCCCAATAAACCTGAAGAAAATGAACATGCTCCACATTGGAGTTAAAGCACATCCGATTGCTGAAAACAAATACAAGATAGCAACCCCTACAAGCATTTTTTTTCTGCCATATCGTTGAGCAGGATAGCCCACTATTATCGAGCCTATTACTGTACCAATAAGACTTGATGCAACTGTGAAGCCTAGCCAGCCCGATGATAATTGCCACAGTTCCTGGATTGTATTTTCCGCCCCGGAAATAACCGCAGTTTCAAATCCAAACAGGAAACCTCCTATTGCTGCAATTAGCGAAATTCTTACAGCATACAATGCTGCTTTCACAGGCATTTTATCCTGTCCCTTATGTAACGTTGTTGATGCTTCTGCAATCACATGGAATGTTTTGAATAATGAAATAATCAATGCTGTTGTTTCAATGTGGAAACGATATGGTTAACTTCTACCGGATGATACCATGAACGAATGAAGTTTCCATCTTTATCGTACAGTGCCACAAAAGGCATCTTTACCAACCTGAAATAATCACGTAAAAAGAACGTATTACCCTCTGTACCTACAAAGTAATTTTTGTATTGCTGCAGTTTAGATTGAACAACAAACTTTTTTACTTCTGCTACACTTACATAGGTAATCATCGCAATAGATGTTGTTTTCAAACTTCCTTCATGTACAATCAGCTTGTTTGTAAGGTCTTGGCAATGATCACAACTGGGATCAAAATAGATGAGTAAAATTGGTTTGTTATACGGCAGTTGCGAAGCTGTAAAAAATTTCCCGTTCTCAGTAACCATTTTAAAAGGCGGTAATTTATTGCTTTGCGAAAGGGTTGTACCATGCTTAGCAAAAAAGAGCAATACTAAAAAGCCTTTACTATAAATATTAAAAAGCATAAGCAACTATTATCGCAAACTCTTTTTAATAGCAGTTAGTGACAGATTTTTAAACATTGCCGTACTGCCATCTCCTGATAGCTTTAATCCATTGTATTGATATGTAGGGAAGTATAAAAAGGTAATTACGCTTTCACCATCATTTACAAAAACCTCAGCAGATGTTTTATCAATTAAAATCCGAAAATGGTTGTCGCCTGCTTTGGGTACAAAAGGGCATACAATTTTGTTTTTGAAACTGTTATTGAAGTCCGTATTACCAGATGCAGATCGATCAATCGTCATTAATTTACTTCCCTTATCAACGGTGATTAAAATTTTCTCTTTAGAGTTGCCAACATTCAATATCATGTTTCCGGAATTGCTAAAATCAGCTGTAAAACTCAGCTCATAACTTCCTGTTTTGATAGTACTGTTATTGACAATCTCAATAGATTTATGACTTCCTATTACAGATGTATCTGGTCCGCCGGCTTTGTAGTTGTCTAATTCCTTCACTGGCACTGATTTCAAGATATAAGCAGCACCATTGTTCACGAGTGATAGTTCGCGGGGTACAGTATTGGTACTTCTCCAGGTATTTGTAGGAACCTTTTCTGCATATTGCCAGTTACTCATCCAACCAATAAAAATTCTTCTCCCATCACTAACAGGTACATTATTATAGGTTACGCCTGCATAATTATCCGTGCCATAGTCAAGCCAATGAATTTCTGTTGATTCGGAAGTAAATTTTCCGCCAGAAAAATTGCCCACAAAATATTGCGTGCCCGAACCACCATTAGGAGCACCAGGATTTATGCTTACCAGCAACACCCATTTTTTTTGCGTGGTTCCTGCCACTGGCAACTCAAACAAGTCAGGACATTCCCACACACCTCCGTGAGCTCCAACCCCTTCACCAAAGCTACTTTCATAGGTCCACTTTTTAAGGTCTGTAGAGGTATAAAAATTCACCTTTTGTCCAACCGCAAGCACCATCAGCCATTTCCGCAATTCTGCATTCCAACTTACTTTAGGATCCCTAAAATCAGGTATACCCGGATTAGGTAACACTGGATTGGCGCTATACTTTGTCCAAGAGTCTCCACCATCAACGCTGTAAGCAATTGCCTGATGTTGTTGAGACCCCGCAAGAGTATAAACAGCTACAAGTGGATCATTTGAGCCCGACTTAAAGCCTGATGTATTATCGACGTCTACAACTGTACTGCCAGAAAAAATCGTTCCTGATGCATCCGGTGCAATGGCAACGGGTTTGTCTTTCCAGCTAAACAAATCTTTGCTTGTTGCATGTCCCCAATGCATAGGCCCCCAAACGCTAGCCGAAGGATTATACTGGTAGAATAAATGATAAGTGCCATTGTAATAAACCAGTCCATTGGGATCATTCATCCAGTTGGAAGGAGGTGTAAAATGATATACTGGTCGATAATCACTTTCTTTCATTGGCACTAATGATGCAGAAGAGTCTGTTATCACTGTAAGTATTCCTCCTCCGTCATTTTTTTTAGAACAAGAACAGGCTGCTGTCAAAAACATACACACAACCAGTCCAATCTTATAAAATGTCATAACATACATTTGAATGGTCCCGGTATACCCTACCGGGACCGATTATGAATTACTATTTTGTTTTCAGATAGTCAATTGCATTCTTATACATCTTCTCAATGTTAGATTGGTAAACATTAGTGGTAAAATTCTGCTTCCATTCAATACCGCCGATGCCAATGTAAATAGCCGATCCTTGATAGCTGCCCTTTGGTTTAAGTTCCATTACTCCAGCCATCCAGTAATCTCCTATACCATCCCATTGTCCAAGCCATTCAATATTATTATCAGAGATAAATTTATTGTATGCAGCCTCATTATCATTGGGCTCTAGTTTCAGGTATTCAGGTATACGAAGAATGACGGCATTGTGATTTTCTTTCCAGCCAGGCCCAATGATGGGGAATGTTACGCGGCCATCACCTTGCGTTGTCATGGCAATGCCTTTATATAGCGGGTGTGTGCTGAAATCATGCTTACGATTAATCTTAACTCCGATACCCCACGTGTCAGGATTATTAAAACCCGTACCTTGATCAAAGCCCATAAAATAGGGTTCTGTCATACGTCCAAGTGTCCAGAAGTATTGAACAGCAAACTGGTTCAACAACAATCCACCACCATTCTGATAATATGCTTTGAGCCTGCTCACAACAGTGGCATCTGTTGCTACTGAAGGAAGATCTTTAGTGGATTCAAGGTCATAGTTCCACCATATCACCCGAAATTGAGATAAGTCGACTACCCCGTTTTTCACGTTATCAAATGAGATGTAACGCGACTTGCTATAATTAGCAAAAAGCCATTTTGCTGCAGCGACTTCGTCATCATCACCGGTTGATAATAGTGATAATGAGTCGGCGTATTTACCAATGTAACCAACAGCAGTTGCGCCAACTTTAAATGGCAGGTAAACAGTATTAGAACTTTGGCCAGCACTATTGTACGTTACAAAGCTGATGTTGTATGTTCCAATAGGTACATTATTAACTTGATAAGAGGTTGCGGTACCAGCCAATTCTATAGTTTGACCACCAATCTTAATAATAATTTTTGCTACGGGAGAAGCAGGTAAAGTCCATTTCAACAAAACGCCATTATCATTTTGTTCGCCGAAAGCATCTTTTATTGGAGCTGCGCCCTCTCTTCTGAATTTTACCAATTCTCCTAATGAAAGATTTCCTTTACCATCTTTTAACTTTACTAAATAGGTGTATTCTTTATTGGTTTCAATAATTCCGTACTTGTAAGTTGTGCTGTTAGAAGCAAGCTCTTTTGAAGAAGCGCCTTCGCTAACAATTGGAATTAGTCCATCCAAGCCTGCAGGCATCTTCCAGCTAAGCAATACGGTATCGCCATTCAGCGTATAACTCAAATCACTAATTGGAGGAATCTGTGCCGATTGTATTACTAAGTCTCTTTTCTGGCAGGCAAAAACACTCATTGCCAGCCCCATAATTACCAGATATTTTGATTTCATGTTTTCTGTTTTTAATGAGTTACTGGAGATAGCCAGGATTTTGAACATATTGGTTACGGCTAAAACGAATCTGATTCAGTGGTATGGGCAAATACTCATCACGATTCTTCTGGAAAGAAGCGTCTTTTAAGTACTTCCGCTTGTCCTTTTCCTTTGCGAAATAGGCATTCATGTAAGATTCTGCAATGCCCCAACGTACAAGGTCAAAGAAATGCATGCCTTCCATGGCAAACTCAAGCCTTCTTTCGAAGCGCATTGCTTGTCTTGCAAAGTCTTTTGTCCAATCACAGTTTACACCTGGTTTGTATACATCAATTGCAAACTTCGATTCATAATCACCATTGGCAAGCTTAAGCAGGTTTGTACTATTTTTTGAACGATTTCTCAATGCATTGATTAGGGGCAATGCTTCATTCTGTCTGCCAAGTTCAATCAATGCTTCAGCCTTCCAAAGCATTACATCTGCAAAACGAAGGAGTATCCTGTTTTTTGCACTTGCATAAAATGGGCCTACTTGTACATACTGACTTTTCTTTACGTTTTCTTTTAGTGATGCATATACACCATACACATCGGGCGTTCTATTCCAACTTTCTTGATACAAAAGACCTGCATCATATTTCCATGGATGGCCTGGCATAGCAACAGTGTGGTTCAATCTTGGATCCACAGTGTTTGCTGCTACGTAATCACTATTGTTGAAGGAGTTGAATTCTGGTAGTCCATCAGCACTTGTCTTGAAAGAGTTAACCAAATTTTGAGAGGGCTTACGAAAATCACAGCAACCAATACCCTGCGGCGTTCCCAGTACATCGCCAAAGTTTAGCCGGCCAAACATGGTTCCGTCATCTTTAGAATACTGAACAGAGAAGATAGCCTCTGGCCCATTTTCAGTTCCAAGCATGAAGTTGTTGGCAAAGTCACTCTCAAGGGCATATGGTCCGGCTATTACCTGATCACATAAAGCAACTACTTCGTTTAGTCTTGTAGTATTGATTTTAGTGACATTGTGTTTTTCATCTTGCTCATAGGCCTGATACAGTTTTGTTTTGGCTAAATAAGCAAGAGCCGCATATTTATTTGCACGTCCTATTTGAGGCTGTGTAGTTGGCAGATTGTCTGCAGCAAATTTAAAATCATCTGCTATCCTTTGCCACAAGGCATCATTGGTAAGTGCAGTATTTAAAACATTTGCATACTCATTGGTTGGTACAGTTTCGTCGATAAATGGAATGTTCTTGAACAGCACTTTCAATTGAAAATACCAGTGCCCCCGAAGAAACCGCATTTCAGCCTGACGTACTTTTTTCTTGGCTGCTGTATCACCCAATGCGTTGAGACTGGTCAGCGCAGCATTTACCCGAGATATTGCTACATAGTACTGAAACCAAAGTCCATCAAATTCGCCGATATCACTACGAACCTGCTTGAAGATTTCAAGAAAATAAAAATTCTGAATGTCAGCTTCATCCCGTCCGCCCTTATATGCATCGCCTGCTCTTACATCTCCATATGGCCAAAGACTCCAAGGTGTGTTGTAATGGTCATTGCCCAACGAGGCGTATGCTGCAGTAACCAAACCTTCATAGTCACCGGATACTTGTATTTGGCTGAGCGTCGCTTTAGGTGCTACATCTAAGTAAGATTTGGAGCATGCCGAAAGAGCGGCTATTAGTAGAATTGAAAATATCTTTTTCATGATAAATTGCTTTTGAAAGAAGTAACACGTTATAGGCCGATACGAACACCAGCTGTAAGCATAGTAGGAATCGGATAGCCGTAATTGGGCATTTCAGGGTCGATTCCGGTAAAAGACTTTGATTTGATGATGAACAAATTTTGTCCACTCACATACAAGTTCAAACTGTTAATATGAAAACGCTGTGATAACGCCTTAGGCAAGGTATACCCCAACTGCAAATTTCTCAATTTGGCATATCCGCCATTTTCAATAAAATAAGTGCTAAACCGGCTTTCATTATTCCTGTCCGTTAATGTTAAAGCAGGGATGTTTGATGATTGGTTAGTAGTTGACCAAGCATCCAACAATCTTGTACCCTTATTTGAACCAGTTTCACTAATGCTCCAGAAATCTGACGCTGATTTTACATCATACACATTAATTTGCTGGTGTCCAACTCCTTGAAAGAAAATGGTAAGATCAAAACCTTTGTATTCAAAATTGAAGTTGATACCATAAGTAAAGTCAGGTGTAGGATTGAAAATCCAGGTCCTGTCTTTCTCATTAATCATACCATCACCATTTAGATCTTTGTAGCGAATACGTCCAAGTCCTTTGCCCAATTGTTCAGCAGACTTCAATACTTCGTCTGTGGTTTTGAAAATACCATCAGCGACATAACCATAGCCACTTCCCCAAGGCTGATTTAGTATGTTATCTGTTGTTCCATTGCCACCGTAGGTGTTCACTACTTCTTCTGGTAATGACGTCACTTTGTTGCGGTAAGTAGCAATATTGCCTGTAATATCGAAATTCAGTTTACGACCGATTTTACCTTTATATCCAACCAAAAATTCGATACCCTTATTTTGAAGACTTGCGCCATTTACCCAACGATCACCACCCTCACCAATCACAGCTATATACGCTGGTCTGATTAGCATGTCTTTCGTCTTCTTCACGAAATAATCTACAGAACCATAAATCTTTTGATTGAATAATCCGAAGTCAAGGCCAAAGTTGGATTGAGTAGTTGTTTCCCATCTTACATCATCATTGGCCCGTTGCGTAAGCTGATACCCCGAAGGAAGAGTCCCGCTTCCGGTTCCATTCAGGTCGTAAGAAGTTGCATCAGGTGAACGCCAGGTAGGATCGCCACCAGTGTAATTGGTTTGATACAACGTAACGTTGGCAGTATTACTGATGTAGTCTTGGTTACCATTTTTACCCCAGCCATAACGAATTTTCAAGTCACTGATAAATTGAAAATTGTCTTTAATGAAGTTTTCATTATTCAAGCGCCAGCCGAAACTAAATGCCGGAAATAAACCGAACTGATTGTTCTTGCCAAACTTTGAAGAACCATCATAACGCAAGGTGGCTGAAGCAAGATATTTGTCTTTGAAAGCATAGTTCAATTTCCCGAAATATGACAGGAGTCTATATTCTCCCGCACCACCTCCATTATCCTTAAGGCCAGTACCTGCATCTAAATACATATAATTAATATCCTCACTGGCAAAACTTTGCCTGCTGGCCCATGTACTCACACCTTGCTCTTTGTATGTTTCCATACCTGCAATAGCATCAATATTGTGGTCTCCAATTATGCGCTTATAATTAAGTGTATTCGTCCAGGTGAGCTTTGTTGTATACCAATTGCTCATGGTTACCTTATTCAAAGGATTGTTTAAGTAACCAGACCTGTATGCCAATTGCATATCTCGTTTAGAGAAATTACCATAATCTAAACCAATACTTGTTCTCAAATAAAGGTGCTTAATTACTTCAAGCGTTGCATAGGCATTACCAAACATCCGTAGATAATTGTAATGATTCTGTTTGTTATCTTCTAACAAACGAACGGGGTTTTGTCTGTCATTCATTCCACCCCATGGTCCGCCCCAACCGTTTCCATCCGCTGTACGCACAGGAATAATAGGTAGTGCTTGCAAAGCAGCATTCAAAACATTGCCTTGTACTTCCTTTGTGGTGCTTACAGTAAAGTTTTCACCAATAACAAGACGGTCATTGAGCATTCGATAATCACTATTCAGTCGGGTAGTAATGCGTCTGAAATTTGTCGTTTTAACTATACCGTCATTATTTGTGTAATCTAAAGAAAACATGGTGCTTCCCTTCTCTGTACCTCGTGCTACAGATATATCGTAGTTCTGCATAATAGCTGTCTGGCTAATTTCTTTAAACCAATCAGTATTGGCAGTCTTCATCGTATTATTGGGTGCATCGATGTATTCTGGAAGTGTAATACCATTAAGCGTGTAGCCTCCATTGCCATTTTTGGTCCAGTCGAAGCTGTAGCCATACTTACTATTAATCGGATCGCCGCCAAACAATTGAGCATCATTTGCACTTGCCTGCCAATTGGCTAAGCCATATTGCTCAGCATTCAAGACTTTCATCCTGTTTTGATAAAAAGAAGCAGAAGTACGAGCATTAGCAGTGATGGAGAACTCTCCTTTTTTAGCTTTCTTGGTAGTAATAATAATAACACCACTGGCTGCTCTCGAACCATATATAGAAGCCGCTGATGCATCTTTTAGAACCTGAATCGTTTCAATATCATTCGGATTTAATTCATGCATTCCGGCTGTTGTTGCAACTCCATCAATTACATACAAAGGAGAGTTTCCGTTGATGGAACTTAAACCTCTGATTAAGATGTTTACGTTGGATCCACTAGGCTGTCCGTCTGTATAAATAATCATACCTGGTACACGTCCCTGTAATGCTTGAATCGGATTGTTATTGGGCAGTTTCTTCAACTCTTTTACATCTACTACTGAAACAGCTCCAGTAAGGTCAGCTTTTCGTTGAGTTTGATAGCCAGTAACAACGACATCGCTTAGAAGACTCGAAATTGGCCTGAGACTTACTTCAATTTCAGTACGTCCAGCAACATTAACTTCCTGTGAAATCATACCTATATGACTGATAACAAGCACATTGCTGCCATCAGGTACAGTTATAGAAAATCGGCCTTTTGCATCGGTATTTGTACCTATGTTTTTGCCTTTAATAGAAACAGACGCACCAATAACGGCGACGTTGGCGGTATCTGTAACCACCCCACTTACCGCTTTTTGCTGCGACCAACTTGGTAATGCCATTACGAGGCATACCAAGACATAGACAAGCTTTCGCATAAACTGTTGTTTTTATTGTTTTAGTAATGGTTCTTTAAGTTTTTCATCTACATCGCTTTGAAATAGTGTCTTTAACTCAGACACTTCATATTCGGGGCAAGCGCCAGCTTTACTTGCAACAAAAGCCCCCACTGCGGAAGCAAACGCAAGAGATTCCTGAGGGGCTAATCCTTTATAAATACTTTGTATAAATGCTGCAAAAAAAGAATCACCACTCCCTATTGTATCTTGTACCTGTACACGGTAAGCATGTTGATAATAAAAATCACCTCCGTCACTTAAGACAGATCCGTCTGCACCCATTGTTACCAATAGCTTTTCAATATTGAATCGCTCTTGTATCAACTTCATGCGGTCTTCCTTGTGCTTAAAATGGCTAAACCAGCCAGTCACAAGCTCTAACTCATCAAGATTCATTTTTAGAATGTCTGCCTTCCGAAGCAGGTGTTCCATGCTGTTTCGATTGAAGTGTGGTGGACGCAGATTGACATCCATTACATTTGTACTTCCCACTTCCAGACATTTATACAGTGTGTCACGACTTACTTTATTGCGACTAGCTAGGCTGCCGAATACGAAAAATTTTGAAGATTGGACCAATCCGGCAAACTCGTTTTTCCATTCAATAAAATCCCAAGCCGAAGGGTAAACGATATCGTAAACCACGTCACGCTGTTCATTTATTTTAGCATATACAAGCCCCGTGGGATGAACATTATCAGCATGGAAAAAGTCGGTACATACACCATGCTTGGCCAAGATATTAACCAGCCCTTCTCCATACTTGTCTATCCCAATCCTCGTTATCACTGCGGGGTTTAACCCAAGTTTTTTCAAATGATACGCCACATTCATCGGTGCTCCCCCGGGCATTGCCGCATCAGGCAGTATATCCCATAGCGCTTCGCCAAAGCACACTACTTCATGTTTATTCATCCTATAAAAAGATTTTGTGATTAGCCAGCCAGATACCGTAATTGGAGCTTTTACTGTAATTGTTTACCTGGCTCCCGGTAGTTATTGGCAAAAAATCGGTCAAGCTGAAATGCTTGTAAAGCAGTAATAAAATAGATCCCGAAATGAATCCAAAAAATTTCATGTGGCTCGCAATTTGGAAGCAAGTTCCATAACTACTCTTCGGCCAGCATTTCGTTTTTGTATCTTTCTTTAATAACTTTATAAAAAAAGGGGGAACTCAATTAGATATTCATAATCAGATAGTTACGAATTTGCTCAGACAAGGAATTTGGATTTTGTAACTACCTTTTCTGTTATTGTAACATATTGCTGAGGTTTTCAAAACGGCTCGTTACAATAATAAAAATGCGCTGCTTATTTTCATTTGTACAACTAAAAACAACTCCCATTTTTGTCAACCGTGCTGATGCTTAAGTATGTGTAAATTGCTTTTGGGAGACCGTGTAACATTTTAACGCTGGCTCATGAAAAAAGACTTTCCGGAATCCGTTCGTTTATTATCACTGAGTTGTTTATACCTGCTATTTATTATAGGTATAACAAGTTGTGGCTTCAATAACAAGCAGCCAAAATGGACAATAGGCTTTTCGCAGTGCACCGGAGGCAATTGGCGTAACAACATGTTAGATGAGATGAAACGAGAGATTTCCTTTCATCCCGACGTCACCTTATTATATGAACAAGCAGACGGTGCTACGCAAAAGCAAATTCAGCAGGTCCAAAAATTGCTAAAAGAAAATATCGACCTACTCATCATTTCGCCAAATGAAGCAGAACCATTGCGGCCCGTTGTTGAAGCTGCATATTCCAAAGGCATACCCGTAATCGTTATTGATAGAAAAATATCTTCCACTTATTATTCAGCCTACGTTGGCGGTGATAATTATCAGGTAGGTTTTGCCGCAGGCGAATACATTGCCAGTCTTTTGAAACAAAAAGGTAAGGTGCTTGAATTTATTGTCTTACCCGGTTCGTCCCCCGCTTTTGAACGTTCAAAAGGTTTTAAAGATGCTATAAGCAGATTTCCATCTCTATCACTTTCTGCAGTAGTAAATGGGGAATGGCTCAAAGATTCCGCAAACAATCATTTAGATAGTATTATACAATCAAACTTAGATGCTGACGTCATTTTCGCACAAAACGACTTTCTTGCTCTTAAACTATCCGAATACTATAAAAGGAATCATTTACAAAAACCACACATTATTGGTGTAGACGGGTTGCCCGGTAAATCAGAAGGTCTAGAATTAGTTTCAAATGGAGAAATTACGGCAACATTACTTTACCCTACTGGCGGTGAAGAAGCTATTCGTACAGGTCTTAAAATTTTAAATAAACAACAGTTTAGTAGGGAAACGAAGCTACAGACCACTGTAATTGACTCAACAAATGTTCATTATATGCAAATGCAGGCTGCCAAAACGAATAGTTTGCAGCAAGCAATTGAAAAGCAACAATCAAACCTCACCAGTTTAAAAACCGTCTACAGTAACCTTAGAATATTTACATATATCCTTGTCGCTTCGCTCATCGTGTGTATAGTTCTTGCTAGTATGGCCTTCTATGCTTTTCGTGAAAAAAGAAGGATAAATAAAATTTTGGAACACCAAAATCATGAGATAAAAGAACAAAAAGATCAGTTGGAAGTTTTATCTGCGAAAGCTCAGGCAGCTTATGATGCTAAAGTAAATTTTTTTACTAGCATCAGCCACGAATTCAGAACTCCTCTCACTTTAATACTTGCACCTCTCGAGGCCTTAGCTGCATCTGCTAAAAGTAACTATGTGCAATCTCGAAACTTAACCCTGATCCATAAAAACGTCCTTCGTCTGCTGAGATTGATTAACCAGCTAATGGACTTCCGAAAAATTGAAGTAGATAAGATGCATATTAAAGCATCAGATAATGATATCGTTGAGTTTTTGCAGGATATAATTGAATCCTTTCAAAGTATAGCCTCAAAAAGAAAAATTGACTTAAGACTAATTACAAACGAAAGGCAACTGCAGGTATGGTTCGATGTGAACATGCTTGACAAAGTAGTATTTAATGTGCTTTCCAATGCTTTTAAATTTACATCGGACAATGGCTACATCTATGTCTATCTTAAATTAGATGAGTCGCAAAAGAATGCGCTGATTAGTATTGAAGACAATGGTGTAGGTATGAGTGAAGAGGCTGTAAAAAAAGCATTTGACTTGTTCTATCAAGGTGATTACAAACCAGAAAATGGCACAGGTTTAGGGCTGGCGCTTTCAAAGCAATTAATTGAGTTGCATCACGGTACTATATCTTTAAAAAGCGAGAAGTGGAAAGGAAGCACTTTTGAAATATCCCTTCCAATAGGCAATGCACATCTACGTCAAATTGAAATGACCGATGAGCCAACTGTTCCATTTATGTTTTATGAAGATGAGAAAGTTTATACAACACAAACTGTGGCAAAACAGAATGATGAACCCGAGCGTATTCAAAAACCAAAGAATAATTCAATACTCGTTATTGACGATAACAAAGACTTGAGGGATTTTATTTGTTCAACATTTGAAGATGAATACGAAATGCACCAAGCTGATAATGGTCAGGTTGGTATACAACAAGCATTTGACATAGTTCCAGATTTGATAATTTGTGATATTGTAATGCCAAGCAAAGACGGGATGAGCTTAGTAAATATTTTGAAGAACGATATTCGTACTTCACATATACCCATTATTCTTCTCAGCGGGCAAACTAATTTGCAGCAGAAGATTGAAGGGATGAAAAATATGGCAGATGTATACATCACTAAACCATTTAATGTTCAGTTCTTAGAACAAACAGTTAAGAGTCTCATTGCAAACAGAGTTAAACTGAAGGACCATTATACCTCCGAAATACCATCCTCTCTCAAAAATCAATCAGTTGGAAAAATTGATCGAAAATTTATCAGCGAATTTTCTTCGATTGTTGAAAGCAACATTGGAAATGAATCTTTAAATGCAGAAGATATAGCAAAGGCCTTAGGGATTTCTCGAATGCAGTTGTACAGAAAAGTTAAGGCCTTAATGAACATAAACGTAAATGACTATATCATGAATGTACGTTTGCAAAAAGCAAAGTTTTTACTACAGCATGAAGAACTAACTATTAGTGAAGTTTCCTATAGTGTTGGCTTCTCCTCGCCTGCTTATTTTTCTACAGTATTCAAATCGAAATTTGGATTAACACCAACAGCATTTAAGGAGCAATAGAAAACTATGCCTGTTCCTTAAGTTATTAATGATCTAAATAATTCCATCTGTCAACTCCGGTTTGTGTGGGCATGAGTGTGACCTAACAAAAGGTCGGCGGTCTTCCATCGGTCGGCCAACAAAAACCTCGCCAGCCCGGCATGGCACTGCTGCAGGCCAACACACGCAGCTTTGTGCAGCAGAGCCATACCGCCCTGCGGGTGCTCCGCAAGCTCCGCAGGCTGTCATGGTTTTCGGCCGCCCTCAGGTCGCCGCCGTCCGGCCCTTTACTGGCTGCAGCCCAGCCTACCTTGGTTGGCTCCCTTACTTCCTTTCGCTTCCGTTCCGTTTCGCTGCACTGCGCCTGCCAAGCCCACCGCACAATACCCATTCATTGGCCAGGCTTCATTGGCTCCACTCACTACAGCTACAGTCAGCGGTCGCTGCACTGCAGGATAGGCACGGCTACAGCCATCGGGCCTCCACCACTTTCTTGTGCGCCGCCGGCTGGCCACCCTCAGCTGCGGGCCTGTACCCTCCGGCTTCCGGGCAGTCGCTCCGCTGACACAGCTCCGCTTTACCTGCCCTACAGCCTGCGGTCACGGTTTTTGCATCGTTGCGCTGTTCAACTGCTATTTGTATTGATACAGTCGTAATAAAAAGAAGCAGTGAAAAGCAAAAAACCGTGCCAGGCCCTTGCGTATACGGACTGGTGCCTTCGCCTCACTTTGTCGCTGCATTCGTTCCTCATTCCGCTCCGCCGTTGCGGCTCCCGGCCCCAGCCTTCGGGTGGCTCGGCGCTGGCGGCGCTGAACTGCAGTACATATCCCAGCCATTTGAAGCCTTTGTAGCTGCAGTACTACGGTTTTGGGTGTGATACCGTCGCTGATTGACGATTTCGTTTCTATTCATTAATCCGTTTTTCTGACATCCCTCAAATACTGAATCAATAATCAGCATCCACGCAACGGGCTTGCATTTGGGCAATGGAATTTTTCGGCATATCCTATTCAGCATCGTTTGCCGATTCCTTTTAAAAGAAGAGAAAAAAGGCCAGCAAAGTTAGCTGCGGCCCCCACCGCACAAAGCCATCCTCGTATTTCCAAACCGAACGCAAGGCCAACGCACAAAGCCATCATTACGGTTTGGAAATACGAATGCCCGCAGCACCCCAAGGGCTTTCTTTTTTCTCTTTTTCTTTTAAAAGCAATTTTTATGAAAAACGCAAACGACGAACTGAGAGCCTACACCTGCACCGAAAATTATTACCGCCATCCGCTCAGCCGGTTGCTCTACACCGATGGCGTATGTGCTATGGCAGAAACCTTTCAGGCTTATTGGTTAATAGACCTGGTATTTAGCCACCAGCTCACGGCCAGCGTCCGCAAGGAAGGCTTTCAACAATGGCTGCTGCAGCGGCTTACCGGCCATCGCTTTGTAGCCGTGGCTGATGATGGCAATGGCAAAGAGATTGCCCGGCAAGAAATTCCGTTCAGCGATTTCGCAGCCGACCAGTGTACCCTGTACCTCGTTGATGGCGTACTGCTGCTGCCATCCGAATACTAAAACGTAGGGCCCTTGCTATTGCAAGGGCCCTACAACAAAAAAGCCCCGCCGGAACCGGCAGGGCCTATTGTACTCAAGAACTCAGCTGCTATTAAGAACCGCTCACTTTCACCAGTGCCAGTGCGTTGTATGTACCATTCTTCAACGAGTACATACTGCCGTTTACTTCCTGATAAAACTCAATACCCAACACGAGGAACAGTGGTTTGGTGCTGGCGGCTGTTACTGTGTTCGACAGGGTGAGTGCAGTGGTTGTGGTTGAATCAAGGGCCAGCACAGCACTCTCGGTCGAGTCAGATACATAGCTCTCTGACTCAAAGTCAACCTCAGCACCTGCTGAAATCAGTTTGAAGTGAGTGCTGCCACCTGGCGCCGCAATCATGTTGATGGGAACAAAAGGCGGGATAACCACTTCCAACGCACCGCTGGTGCGGTTGATGCTGGCGGTAAATGGTGCATACAGCGTAGTGCCCAGCTTGCCCCTGATATTGAAATCAAAGCCCTCCAACAGTTCGGCTTCCCCGTCAATCACGTTGCGCTGACCACGGTCGTTGGTTTCATCGGCCTGAATCACCTTCACAAAGTCAGCCGTCATACGGCTTACCATACGAGGGTCTGCAGTGTTTTGGAGCAGTGCCCGGAATGCAGTGCGAAGCAATTTGCCCGCCTTACCGGCCCGGCCAAATTCTGCCCCATTTTCCCGTGTACGGGCAAACGATGGATCGTTGGCAATGCGGTCGCCTTCAACCCCGCCCTTTTCACGGGCCAGGTACCCGTCCTGCGATTTGTAGAATGTGATGCCACCAATAGTGCCATCGAGTTTGATAATACCTTTTTGACGTGCCATTTGATAACGATTTTAGTGATTGATGCGAATTGCAATCCGAATTTACCACACGTTCAAAGCCTTACCAATTAAGCACTTCCAGCTTTCGGCATCCTTGCCGATTTTTCCATATTAAACCTATTTATCATGGTAAACTATTTAGTATTTTTACAATACCAAACAGGTAATTACAGTATAGATAAAGTATAGATAGAGTATTGAACCATGCAAAGAATTTGCATATATCCTAAGGACATCCAGTTAGTAACAGGCAAAAGTGAACGCTATGGCAGAGACTTGATTAAAAAGATCAAGGAGCACTTCCAGAAGCAGCCGCATCAGGTGGTAACCATCGAAGAGTTTTGCCAATATCTGGGCCTTTGTCCGAATACGGTGAACCAAATCATCCGGTAGCCATTCAATACTAAATGATGGCAATGGCTGCGCATTGCCATAACACTTCAAGTTGTTTTCTCTTCTTTGTGATGTGGTTATTGATGTTACCCGAGTCTCAGGTCACATTTGAGGTCACATAATGAAAAAAGCGTCACGATTTTATTCGTAACGCTTTGATTTTCAGGCTCCCCCTGCTGGACTTGAACCAGCGACCCTCTGATTAACAGTCACGGTTTTTATTCATTTCATTCTGTAGCATTCTTTTGCATTTTATATCATAATTCATTGATTAACAATGTATTGTGTGTTTTCCGTTTTGCATTCTGCATCCTTCTCTTTTACCTTTACACATTCCTTTTACTGCAAATTTACTGCAAATGAATACCCTCAAACCCACAGCAACTGTTTTCCTCGACACAAGGAGGGCGAAGCAATCCGGTAAGTATCCGGTGAAGCTTCAGGTATACTTCAATGGCAAGTCCATGGCCTACGCAACAGGTATTGATGCGACCAATGAAGAGTGGAATCGCAGTAAGGGAGACCGGATTAAAGATGAACGCATAAAAGAACTCAGATTAAAAAAGCTCGCAATAGTTCAGGCAGCTGAAAGCATCCTGCAAGAGATGGACGCTTTCTCTTTTCCGGAGTTCGAACGGCTCATGTTCAAACAAAAAGATGAAGCGCCAGCGGTAGCCACGCTCACCCTGAAACAATGGTTCGACAAATACATCAAACAGTTGGAGCAAGAAGGCAGAGAAGGCACCCGGGCATCATATCAAACCACGCTCAACTCCATTCTTGAATTTAATAAGGACGAGTCGATTAGGTTGCAAGACATCACCACGCAGTTCCTTATTGATTATGAGAAATGGATGGCAGCAGCCGGTAAGTCACCTTCAACACAGGGTATCTACCTGCGTCAGCTACGGGCTGTTATCAATCAGGCCATCAACGCCAATGTTATGTCACGAGACCAATACCCGTTCAAAGGTTTCACTGTGCCTGCGGCCAGAAACGTAAAAAAGGCCCTGACAGACAGCGACCTTAAGAAACTACTTGCCTATACACCCACGGACAATGCAATTGCAAAGGCACTTGATTTCTGGAAGCTGTCTTATCTGTGTAACGGCATGAACATGACCGATATACTAAACCTGAAGCACACCGACATCAGTGGTACCCAACTGCAGTTCTTTAGGCAGAAAACAAAACGAACCAAGAAGAAAGACTTACGGCCCATCAAAGTTTATCTGTCACCCGAAGCCATCGAAATCATCAACAAGTATCGTTCGCCTAATCCGGGATCGGTATTCTTGTTTCCGTTATTAGAAGGTACTGATAGCCCCAAAACAAAAAAGCAGCGATGCCAACGATTTATTAAAAAGGTAAATGAGGGGCTTAAGGCGATAGCAAACACACTGGAGCTGGAAATACCACCCACTACCTATGCAGCACGACACTCATTCTCTACCAGGCTCATGCGTAGCGGTGCACCCACACAGTTCATCAAAGAAAGTCTTGGCCACACCAGCATCATAACCACCGAAAACTACCTATCCGATTTCGGTGATGAGCAGGCGAAAGTATTTACGGAGGCACTATTGAAATTTTGAAATCAGGCAGTCTGTCATTTCAGCTGCCAGAAAAACAGGTCAAAATTGCCGCTCTTTCAATTAACCATTTTAAACGTTCATTTAGCATGCAGATACTCAATAATCTCTTAGAAAAACTGACGATTTCAGCAAAGCGTACGCATGGCATTACCTTTGCTTGAAAATACTGCACAATGAAAGCAAGAGCTAACACACGGGCTGCTCACCCATACATTATGGCCCTAGCTACCTGGGCAAAAGGTGGTAATAACATCAATAGAAAATAAGGCAATTTTTAAAGTATGACAATTATGAAGACAGTTCACTTGGGCAAAAATTCTATCTGCGATAACTGCAGCGCAGCTAGGGTGCCCAGCAATTATTTCTTAACGCTGCAGAGTAAATACCAAAAAAATGATAACACAAAAATGTAAAAATCCTACTTATTTAGTGGCTGGTGGCAACGGAGTTCCCGCCCCCACAGTAAAACAAAATCAAGCAGACGTTGAGTTCCTGACTATACCAGAGGCCGCTGCTTTTTTAAGAATCTCGATTTCCAAACTGCAGAAGATGATTGCCCAAAGGGAGATTTCCTTCTGCCAGCCCAAAGCAAAGGGCAAAATCACCATTCCGAAAAGTGTACTCATTGATTATCAGTACGCCGGTTTGGTTCCTACTGCGGCTTCTGTAGCCACCAGTGCTGTCACCCGTTTTCTTCACGTACACAATCAAAAGGGGGCAGCATGAATTCAATAAAAGTATATCGGGATGCAACGGGTGCACCCTTATTTGACCTAAATCAAACAGGTAAGCTACTGTTCGGTATTGGACACCACCATTTCATGCGAATCCTACGCAATCAGGGTTGGCTGTTGAAGAATAATACGCCTTCGCAACCCATGCTGAATAAAGGCTACATGGTTCACAAACTGAAGGGAATAACCTGCAACAACATCAGACTTTCTGTACCTGTCACCCTTGTTAGGATTGAAGGGTTGAACTATCTCAGGCGAGCGATTTTAAAACGCCACAGACAGGCACTAGCAAATAACAAATCCATTTAATCATCAGCAGACCAATGCGGCATCCCAACTCGGGGTGCTGCCTGGTGCTGCACCAAATTTTACTATATGTATAATTACAGCTTTTACATACCGGTCAACCTTGACCTCCCAAAAGTCATCAGCCAAAATCCACCATCATTTAGGTATAACTATCGTGACATTTACAAATTTTACCATCTGCTTCATTTGGTTAATAGCATCCCAGCTCACAGCAAGGAGAGTTTGACCAAGGCTGGATTTACCTGTATGCACTCTAATATCATGCAATCCTTTAATCATGAGTATGCGGCTTATCTGAAATACCTTGTACAAAAGGGCATCTTAGAGTGCGACAACCAATACATACCTGAGCAGAAAAGCAAGGGTTATCGCTTTACGGCACAGTACCGTAACTCCGACCTTCAACAGATAAAAATTACCAAACCAGCTATTTGCAAAAAATTGGATGCTGAATACTTCAGTGGAAGAAAAGCACATCCGGAGCTTGCTCGTTGGTTCAATTATAAACTGAGGTTGAATTACACCAAGGCAGTTGAGCGTAACGAGCAGTTTTATCATGAAAACTGGGACATACATGAACCGAAATTATTAAGCAAGTACGAGCATAATAAGTACAAGCTCACTGAATTCAGCAACCAAAGTTTTTATTTCCAGCAGGATGAGTTTGCCGGACGAATCCACAGCAACCTGAGCAATCTGCCCAAAATATTCAGGCCCTATGTCACTTATGACAAACAGCCATTGGTATGCGTGGATATAAAGAACAGCCAACCATACTTATTAACCAGAATACTGCAGCCAAACTTTTTTGATAAGGCTGCTAGGCAGCTCATTAAGAGTGGTTTATTGTATGCTAGCATAGCAGATATAGCAATGCTGGAAACCAAACAGCGAAAGGCTATCGCCACTAAAAAGAAAAAGGGCAAATGCAAAAATACCCCCGATAAATTGAGGTCGATGAAGCAGGCTCAACAACAGGCAAAGAAGCTGTATGAAAACATCCAGCAATCAGTAGCTTCCATACCAGAGCAGGAAATGATGGATTACAAATCGGCTGCATTAGGCGGCACTCTTTACGAGATGTTTATTCAGCGATACACCATGGAGACAGGATTGATAATCGAAAAACCTCAGGCTAAACTATTCTTCCTGAAAACCCTGTTTAGCTCACCAAGATGGGGCGTCAACAATCTTGAGTCTGGCAAAGCGATAATGAGCAAGATGTTTCCTTCGATATTCCAGGTGATAGAGATGTCTAAAATGATGTACAAAAATTATCTGGCCTGCCTGTTACAGAGCATGGAGTCAAATATCATCCTACACAGGGTAGCTACACGTATTGCCTGGGAAAGGCCTAACCTTCCCCTGTTTACCATACATGACAGCATTGTCACTACATTAGGAAATCAGGACTATGTGAACAACGTGCTGTTGGAAGAGTGCTTGCAAGCTACCGGCTTCCTTCCTGCAACAAGCATCGAAATCTGGACACCAGAAATGCAATCAATGAAATTGGCAGCCTAATTTGTTAATGGTTTTGCTGAAAAACGACACCTGTAAGGTTTGGCAGCGTTCATCGTCAAGTGCTGCCAACCTTATAGGGTATCGTAAAACGGATTGCTCGAAACTCAATACAGCAAAGGGTTTGACACCATACTTCTGACTTAATGAACTCTCCTTATATTATTCCTTTTCTACTTTATCCACATATTCTTTACAATTCATGTCTACTTTTAACTCATTTCAGGCCAAATTCTTTGCCTTCGAGCCCCATAAAACAACATCATCAAGTACATAACAACTCAAAGGTTACACGCAGAAATAATTTTTTGGAGTGTGCAAAATACATGAAAGAGTATCCTACTTGAATAGGTACTGATTCCTTGCTCTCTAATAAACAGAAATTAGCAAGCATTACATCTGGGCAATCACTTAATTTAGTCAACAGAAAGGGCGCCATTGGCCCCTGTAAAAGTGATGAGAATAGCCATGATGCTTCTTGCATACTGAAATAGATCAGTTTGCATCAACTATCATGGTTATTCTGCTTTTCTGAACCAAAGAAACCAACGGAGAATACAAAAACCATGAGCATAAATACACAGTCGCTTCAGCCACTTATCAACTTCATATACTCGGTTGCTGACCAGATATTGATTAATACTTACGAGCCGAGTAAATACAAAGATGTAATCCTGCCAATGACCGTTATCAGGCGATTGGATGCTGTGTTGGAGCCAACCAAAGACAAGGTGTTGGAAACTCACGAAAAATATAAAGACAAACTGAACGACATGACTGCTTTGCTCTCCAGCAAGCAAAACGGTAGCGGACAGGCTTTTTACAATACTTCGCCATACACGCTGAAAAAGCTATTGGAAGACCCCAAAAACCTGCGCAGCAATTTTGAAAATTACCTGAACGGCTTTTCAAATAATGTTCAGGACATCATCAGTAAGTTTAAGTTTCGTAACGAGATTGAAACCCTGGACGAAGCAGGCAAACTTTTTTCAACCATTGAAAAGTTTGTTTCGCCAAAAATCGACTTACGGCCAGAGAGTTTACCTCCTTTGGCAATGGGTTATGTGTTTGAAGATTTGCTCCGCAGGTTTAATGAAGCCACTAATGCCGAAGCAGGTCGACACTTTACGCCTCGTGAAATCATTGAGCTGATGACACACGTTTTGTTTCTGCCCGTAAAAGAGCAAATCCAAAACGGAACATTTTTGATTTACGACCCTTGTGCCGGATCGGGGGCGATGCTTACCGAGAGTAAGAAATACATTACCGATGAAGATGGCGAAATAAAATCGAAAGCTACGGTTCATGTTTACGGACAGGAAAATACGCCAACCATTTACGCCATATCGAAATCAGATATGCTACTGAAAGGCGAAGACCCTGAAAAGATTGTGTATGGCAGCACCCTAAGCCAATACGGATTCCCAAAAGACCTTCGCTTTGATTTTATGCTGACCAACCCTCCTTATGGCACGAGCTGGGCTGACGATAAAAAAGCATTGAGCATTGGCGACAAAGGCAAAATCATTGACTCTCGCTTTCAAATCAAACAACGCTATGCACAATTTGCTGAACCGGCTATTACCCGAGTGAATGACGGGCAGTTGATGTTTGTACTGCATATGCTCAGTAAGATGAAAGAAACAGAGCAAGGCAGCCGCATTGCTACAGTTCACAATGGTTCTGCCTTGTTTACAGGCGATGCAGGACAAGGTGAAAGCGAAATCCGCAAGCACATCATTGAAAGCGATATGCTGGAAGCCATCATTGCTTTGCCCAACGATATTTTTTACAACACGGGCATTCCGACTTACATATTCATCATTACTAATCGAAAACCAAAGCACCGGCAAGGTCAAGTACAACTCATCAATGCCAATGGAGAAAACTTCTTTGGCAAAATGAAAAAATCATTGGGTAGCAAACGCAATGAGTTGGTACCTAAAAACATCAACGACATTACCAAACTCTATCTGGAATTTAAAGAAACCGAACACAGTAAATTGTTTGACAACAACGAGTTTGGCTACAGCCAAATTATTGTGCACCGCCCGTTGCGACTGATGGTGCAGTTTACTGCCAAACGCATTGCAGCGCTTCGCTTTGTGAGCAATAATGCTGCCTTGCGTGAAGAACTGTTTAAAGAATTTGGCAACGAAGTGTATGACAAAAAAGCCACTGCCAAATTAGAACAATGGCTGCTCAATTACTTTATGCAGGACAGTGACGAAGAAGAAACCGAAGAGGAAGCAAGCGAACTTACCATTGCTTCATTGCCTAAGAAGAAACAGAAAATTGTAAAACAATTGCTGGATACGGCTGTGTGGCAACGTGACCTTGGCCTGATGAACCACGCCAAAACATTGGCAGAAACCATTGGCGACAAATTGTTTGACGACTTCAATGTGTTTGAAGAATTGCTGGATAAGGCGTTGAAAAAGCAAAGCATCAAACTGGCAGCCAAAGACAAAAAAGATTTGTTGAGTGCCGTAGGTTGGACAGATCCGAAAGCAGCAGCCGTAATAAAGAAAAAGCATAAAGACGGCAGCATAGAATATGTAAGCGACCCTGCCTTGAAAGATTACGAAAACATACCACTGAAAGAAAACATACAATCCTTCTTTGAACGGGAAGTAATACCCTTTGCCGATGATGCCTGGTGGAACGAAGACGAAACCAAAGTGGGCTACGAAATCAACTTCAACAAGTATTTCTACCAATACACCCCGCCCCGCAGCAAAGAAGCCATTGCAGCCGACCTCTTTGCCATTGAACACGAAACTGAAAACCTGTTAAAAGAGATTGTGGCATGATAGCAACAAATGTGAAATATAAAAAAACAGGAATAGCATGGATGCCGGAAGTCCCAACACATTGGAAATTGATACGTTTGAAATTCATTTCTGATGTAAAATTTAGCACAGTAGACAAGCATTCGCACAAAGAGGAGATGAAAGTTAGGCTTTGTAATTATGTTGATGTTTATAAAAACGAATACATCACTAATGATTTGGAGTTTATGGAGGCTTCGGCAACTGATGATGAGATAAAGAGGTTTTCAGTTAAGAAGGGCGACATACTACTTACAAAAGATTCGGAAACCTTTAATGATATAGCAGTACCTGCATTTGTTGTCGATGATATTGAGAATCTTGTCTGTGGTTACCACCTTGCACAAGTAAGAGTAAACGAACACATTATTGATAGTAATTTTCTTTATCGAGTTTTGCAGTCAAGAGTTGTTAACCATCATTTTACGATTGCTGCAAAGGGCGTAACAAGGTGCGGGCTAAGCTATGATGATATATCAAGTGTCTTTATCCCATTTCCAGAATCACTTGAAGAACAAAAAGCGATAGCTAGGATTTTGGAAAAAGAATCAGCCAAAATCACCCGTTTCATCCAAACCAAGCAACGCTTTATTGAATTGCTGAAAGAGCAGCGGCAAAGTATTATTACCAATGCCGTTACCAAAGGCATTGATGATGGGGTGAAGATCAAGGAAACGGTGTTGGGCGAAATTCCTGAACACTGGGAAGTGAGAAGGTTGAAGTTTTGCTTGAATGAAAGATTAAAATATGGTGCAAATGCTTCGGGTGATTACTATAATCCAAGTTGGTATCGTTACATAAGAATAACCGACTTTACTGCTGATGGAACCTTAGACGAAAACAACAAACTATCATTATCGCCCGAAAACGGCAAAGATTACGAACTGAAAGATGGAGACATATTGCTCGCAAGAAGTGGTGCAACAGTTGGTAAATCTTTTCAATTCCGTTTGGTTGATAGAGACGAAAGATGCAGCTACGCAGGTTATTTAATTAAAGCATCGCCAAATGAAGAAATCATTTTATCTGATTTCTTATACAATTACACACTTTCAAGCAACTATGAAAACTGGAAAAATTCAATTTTCATTAAGGCAACAATTGAAAATATATCAGCAGACAAATACGCTAATTTATTAGTGACATTGCCCCCTGTAGAAGAACAAAAAAGGATTTTAGAACACATAAAATCTGAAACCAAAACCCTTGATATTGCCATCAGCAAAGCCGAAAGAGAAATCGAACTCATCAAAGAATACCGGGAAGCCATGATAGCTGAGGCGGTAACGGGACGAATAAAATTGTAAAAAATGGAAACGAAGGGTAATGAATTAGAAATGTTGGTTTTTAACCGCTTTACAGCCGCACTTCAACAAAGTGGTTTGGAAGTTCGTCTTCAGGATAGGTGGGAAACCCCAACTCTTAAAAGGCGATTCGATATTGTTATTTATAAAAATGTTCATCCGCTTGCTGTAATCGAAGTAAAAACAACTCTTCAAAATAAAGATTTTTTTGCTCGTGCCACTGATACTTTACGTTCCGCCCTATCAATTACCAATGCAAGATTTGGTATTGCTACCGATAACGAAACATTTTATTTCTACGATAGAAACGAAAAAGAGCTTGATTTTTTTCAGCTTTCATTTGATGACATCATCAAACGGCTTTCAAATCCTGAAAAAGTCAAGATACAAAAGAAGGACAGAGAAGATGTTTTAAATATCATTATACAAGCAGCAAACCAACACTTACAGGATAATACTGAATTTCTCACTTTCATTAAAAGTAAATCATTTTTAAGCAGAATCCAGTTTGACCAAAATTCAAACACTTACTTTTTTTCTGATGATGATGGTGGAATCACTTCATTTGAAAATCAGTTCTTCAATAAAATGTTTGGTGAGTTTAAAGACACGCAAATTTGCCGATACACTGGACTGAAAACCATTTTCGATATGCTGAGTTACTTGTCATTCCGAATGAGTGGTTTAGTAGGAATGAATGACAAATCGGAAGTGAATTATGTGGAAAACTATTTGAATCGGGATAATGGAACCATCAGCATTGAAAAGCCACTCATCAAGGAACATCACAACACCATTATCGCTATCAATAACCGATACATTACATCTTGCTCCAAAATTGAACGCAAAGATGATTTAACGCTATGGCGTTTGTATTCAGATGATGCCAAAGGCGTTTGCCTTGTCTTTGATGTAAAGAAAAGTAATTTGAACAAGCACGTTCTTTTACAAAAAGTAAAGTATGCAGACGAAAACGGCAACCACAAAGAGTTAGACTTTTTGAAACAAATTAAAGTTGAAGTTGAACGGCTAACAGGATTCAAGTTTGAATTTCGGAAATTGGGTTATTGGAAGCATTTCTTCAAAGCCAACGATTATGCTATCGAAGAAGAAGTAAGGCTTTTAATCATTGATAATGATAGTCTGGTTAAGCTAAAAACAGACTGGGTAATGACATACACCCATTCAATTATAAACCCAGTCATTGATTTCAGACTAAACAGCAAGTTGTTTCCCATTCAATTGAAGTGCATTTTATTAGGGCCGAAATGCCCTGAGCAGGAAACAAATTTTGTTCAGATTGATGAGATGATTCGTAGGAAAAGAAAAGAAATAAAAGTCAAAGGCTACGACTCAAACTTAAGAAATTTGAAAGTTGAGTTATCAAAGATTAACCATTATAGGTAGTAGCTAACAGACACCCAATAAAGCAAATGGATATTAAATGACAGAAGCAGAATTACATCAATACCTCAAATCGCATTTTCCCAAAGAAAATGAGCATTGCGAATGGAAGGCATTCCGCAATCTGCGGTCTGACGTATCGGGTCGTGCAGGTGATGATGTAATTTCTTATGTGTCGGCCATTGCCAATATGGAAGGCGGGCATTTAGTAATGGGCGTAGAAGATAAAACCTTGTCCATCTTAGGTATTCAGCAGTTGCACGATTATACTCCGGAAAATTTTCCTTATCGTATTTTGGGTAATTGTACCCACTTACCAAGCGAGGGGTTAAAAGTGGAATCCTTTACCACAAGCGATAGCCACAAAACCATTTGGGTTTTGCACATTCCTAAGCATGCGGCCCGGCAGCCGGTAATTGCCCACAAGAAAGCCTGGCAACGCAGTGGCGATAGTCTGATTGAACTTACCGCCAGCCGTAAGGAAAACATTTTGATTGAGCCCTTGCATACCATAGATGATTGGAGTGCTGCGGTTTGTCCAGACGCCACAGTGCAGGAACTAGATGAAACGGCAATAGCGATAGCCCGTCTAAACTTTAAGGTTAAAAACCCACGATTGGCCGTTGAAATAGAGCAGTGGGATAGTGTTACTTTTCTTACAAAAACCAAATTATTGGTCAACGGTCATGTTACCCGCACAGCCATTTTATTATTGGGCAAGCCCGAGGCTGTTGTGCATCTTAATCCCTTACAGCCTCAAATTAGTTGGGTTTTATACACCAAAGACAAAGTAGAGAGGGATTATCAGCACTTCGAGCCTCCTTATATTCTTGCGGTAGATGATGTTTATGCCAAAATACGTAACCTGAAATATCGCTACCTGAAAGATGGTACTCTATTTCCAGAAGAAATAGAACAATACGATGCCAAGAATATCAAAGAAGCATTAAGCAATTGCATCGCCCACATGGATTTTACGCTTGGCGGCCGTATTACTGTTGCTGAAAATGAAGATGGATATATCTCTTTTACCAATCCCGGCACGTTTTTACCAGGTAGTGTAGAAGATGTATTAAAAAGTGAGGACCCTCCTTCGTTTTATCGCAATACACTATTGGCTAAAACAATGGAATCTTTCAATATGATTGACTCCATTGGTAGCGGTATCAAACGAATGTTCAGGGTTCAGCGTGATAGATTTTTCCCTATGCCGGATTACGACTTTACGGGCAATAAAGTAAAAGTGACTCTGATTGGTAAAGTTCTGGATATGGAATATGCCCGGGTGCTTGCCCGCAACCCTGAACTTAGCTTGGACGAAATCATCTTATTGGATAAGGTGCAAAAGAAAAAGGAACTCAATGATGCGGAGGTGAGGGTGTTAAAGGCCAAACACTTTATTGAAGGGCGAAAACCAAATTTTCATATTTCAGTTTCCGTTGCTGAAAAAACAGAACAGAAGGCAGACTATATCAAAACTCGTGGTTTTAAAGATGACCACTACAAGGCCATGATTCTGGAGTTCATTGAAAAGTATGGTACTGCATCCAAAGAGGACATTAATAAACTTGTGCTCGATTTACTGCCAAAGGTTTTAAACGAAGAACAGCGTGCCAACAAGGTGCGCAATCTGGTCTACGCCATGTCGAAACGAGATAAAACGATTAAAAACTCTGGCACTTCCCGCTATCCTAAATGGATAAAAAATTAGATGAACTTAGATGAAAAATTAGATGAACTTTAGACAAATAATCAACACAACTCATTGATAATCAATCAATTTTTTTCTGAAAAGTAGAAGAATATTGAAAGAAATAGATGAAACTTAGACTTATGGCTGTAGATACATCAGAAAAAGGATTAGAAGCACACATCACACAGTATTTGTGTTTAGTGAATGGCTTTGAAGAGCGCCATTTCAACCACTACAATCGCACTGAATGTGTAGATGAGGAACTGCTGTTTAAGTTCTTGGATGATACCCAACCCCAAGAAGTAGCCAAACTAAAGCAAAGCCACGGCAGTAATTTCAGACAACGGATTTTATACTTGGTAAACCGCAAAATAAAAGACGATAAAGTAGTCAATGAAAAATGCTTGGGTGGTATCATCAACCTGCTTCGCACCGACATTACAGACGGCAACACAGGTATCAAGCTCAAGCTGTTTTACGATAAACCAGTTTCCAGTTTAAACCCCAAAAACGCTGAACTCTACGAGAAGAACATTTTTTCTGTGACCCGTCAGGTGCATTTCAGCACACAAAATGAAAAGTCACTGGATTTGGTGGTATTCATCAATGGTTTGCCTGTTATAACGTTTGAGCTCAAAAACGAACTTACCAAGCAAGATGTGAAAGATGCTATCAAGCAATACAAAACCACCCGTGACCCGAAAGAAGAGTTGTTTCGTCTTGCCCGCTGTTTGGTTCATTTTGCAGTAGATACAGAACAAGTGTGGATGTGCACTCAGCTCAAAGGCGAGAGCTCATTTTTCCTTCCATTCAACAAAGGCAATAACAACGGTGCAGGAAACCCACCCAATCCGTCAGGCATCAAAACGGATTACCTCTGGAAAGAAATTTTAACCAAAGACAGCATCACGAACATTATTCAAAACTATGTTCAACTGATAGAAGAGGAATCGGAGAAGATTTTGCCCGATGGCAAAATCAAAAAAGAAAAAACCAAAAAGCTCATATTTCCACGCTATCACCAATTAGATGCAGTGCGTGGTCTATTAGCAGATGCTAAAGAAAACGGAGCTGGGAAAAAATATTTGATACAACATTCGGCTGGTTCGGGTAAAAGTAATTCTATCAGTTGGCTGGCACATCAGTTGGTAGGGTTGTTTGACAAAACCAATACTTCAGCCGTTTTCGATTCTGTCATTGTAGTAACCGATCGTGTGGTGTTGGATTCACAAATTCAACGAAACATCAAGCAATTTGAGCAAGTTTCGGGCTTAGTGGAACATATTGACAAGGGTTCAAAACACCTGAAAGAAGCGTTGGAAGAAGGCAAGAAAATCATTATTACCACTATTCAGAAGTTCCCATATATCGTCAATGACATTGGCGAACTACCAGGAAACAAATTTGCCCTCATTATAGACGAAGCACACAGTGGCCAAAGTGGAAACACCGCAGGCAAATTGAATGCCACACTAAATAAGGACTTTGAAATAAAAGATTTAGGTGGCGGAGAAATTGTATACATCAACAGAAAAACCGGTGAAGAATTAACAGGAGAAGATATCATCGCATATTTGGTTGAAAGCAAGAAAATGCTAACCAATGCCAGCTACTTCGCCTTCACCGCTACACCAAAACCAAAAACGCTTGAATTGTTTGGTGTCAAATTCACAGAAGAAAACAAAGACAAATTCCGTGCATTTCACTTGTATTCGATGAAACAAGCCATCCAGGAGCACTTTATTGTAGATGTGCTACGGAACTGCATCACATACAACAGCCATTTTGCACTACTCAAAAAAATTGTAGACGACCCTTTATTTGACAAAAAGAAAGCGCAGAAGAAACTGAGGGTTTATGTAGAAAGTCATGAACTGAATATTGCCCGCAAAACGGCAGTAATGATAGAACATTTTACCAACGAGGTCGCTGGTAAAATGAAAATCAAAGGGCTTGCTAAAGCAATGGTTGTAACCAGTAGCCGAAGAAATGCGGTCAAATACAAGCGGGCATTTGATACTTACCTGAAAGACAACAATATACCTTACAATGCTATTGTCGCATTTTCTGGTGAGATAGATGGGCAAACCGAATCTTCATTAAACGGTTTCGCAAGTGAGGCAATTCCAGATGAGTTCAAGAAAGCCAACAACAGATTTTTGATTGTGGCAAATAAATATCAAACGGGTTTTGACCAGCCCCTGCTACATACTATGTATGTAGACAAGAAACTGGGAGGTGTAAATGCTGTACAAACTCTTTCTCGATTGAACAGAACCACAGCTGGCAAAACAGACACTTTTGTATTGGACTTTGCTAACTCTACTGATGAAATAAAAGATGCATTTGAACCATATTACGAAACAACTATTCTGGGTGAAGCCACTGACCCCAATAAGTTGTTTGACCTACAAAATGCATTAGATGCATATCAAGTTTACACCAATAGACAAGTCCATGACTTCTCGGATAAAATTGTTCAGAATGTTTCTGTTGACCAACTGCATATTATTTTAGATGCAGCAGCCGATGTGTTCAGAACAACGCTTGATGAAATATCACAAGAAGATTTTCGAGCAAAATGCAAATCGTACATTCGGCTATATGTGTTCCTTGTACAAATTTTGCCGTTTACCAATCCCTATTTAGAACGGCTGTACGTTTTTCTGAATCACTTGCAAAACAAAATTCAAAAAGAGCAGGATGAAGATTTGGCAAGTGGCGTTACAAACACCATCGACCTTGATAGTTACCGATTGCTGAAACAAGGAGAATTCACCATCACCCTACAGCAAGGTGATGAACTAATGCCAGCATCAGAAATGGGCAGCGGAGTCGCAGAACCTGAATTGGAGCTACTATCAAATATTGTAAAAGCATTTAATGACCGTTTTGGGACACAGTTTACTAATGAAGACAAAGTCCGCAAAATGGCTGCAGACCTTTTACAAGACGTACAAGATGATAAGGCTGCAATGGATAACATCTCTGCTTCACTTGACAAGAATGACATTCAAAATGCACATATAACGTTCGCAGAAACTTTGAAAGAAAAAATGATTAATCACATCGACAGCAACTTTGAAGTATTCAAAGAATATAACGAAAACCCAGAATTCAGGACACTTCTTGTTGGTTCAATGTTCAAATTGATGCATGCTAATTTTGTAAATAGAACCTTCAAATAACACAAGTTTTGCTTGGATATCGGTTTAGCAGTGAACAACTGAATGCTACTTTATTCTTTCCAAATCATAAATGGTGTGAAAATCATTTTTCTCTCCATTAATAAGCACCAGGCTGTTAGGAGTCAAAAATTCTATTCTGAAATGGACAGAGGCCCAAGGTCCTGTTGATGACCGTTCCATTGTTATGATGGAGTCATTCCGTATGAATTCAAAGTCATTAGTGAAATCGAAGTCATCCTTACCACCAATCAACTGCACCTTTTTCATTCTATACGTTTTATTATAAAACTCAAACTCCGCAGTGCCCTCTTTGGCAGCAACCATTATCAAATTTCCATATCCATCGCCACTACGCATCATATACTTATAGGTGCCCTTCCACTTACCTTGAAGCATTTCAAGCTTACTGGTATCTTCTTTGCTGCCGCTATCAGCATCGTCTTTGCTACCTATAACATTACAAGCGAACATTAGCAGAATCATGGTTAAAATGGACACCTGTTTCATAGTGAACTGGATTATTGAGGTTATACTTATCCCTTGTTTACTGGGTTCGAATATCTCCATATGAGAGTATAGCTCTCATGTATATGGGTTAAAGGGGAACATCTAAAGGCTTTGCCTTCCTAATCCTGTACACAATATATACATTTTTAAGAGCTGTGCGTATTTCAAACCACAAGTGTATCCCCCTAGTACCAACCCGAAAAAACCTACCCCTCCACACTTCAGGGTCGAAAGCCCCCCCTATAGCAAATGTTGGTATGTGCACTACCAGGATTACGGCTGTAGGTCATTTCATTTTTCATTCAAAAAATTAAAATCATGGTACAGGTTACAAACTTTGCTGTCCGCCAAAGAAAGGATGGCACCAGCTTCACTACGCTCGAATTGACAGGTGGTCTTGAATTGGTTCAATCCCAAACAACCGGCAACTTTTATGCTACCGTACGTAAGTGTAGTATCCCAAGCACTTTCGATGAATCTTTAGCCCAAATGATGGTTGGCCAGCAAATTGAAGGCGACATTGTACGGGTACAGGTAGAGCCTTACGAGTACGTAAACAAACGTACTGGTGAGGTTATGGTATTAGCACACAGCTATGCATACCGGCCAAAAGGTTCTGTAGAATTGATTGGGCAGACTCAGGTTCAAGAATTACAACTGACCTAAATGTCATCAAACCAGACGCATCCCTTTATTGGGATGCGTTTTTATTCGTTTATACAATTAATAGCCCACTTACAAAGTTCGCAAAATCATATCTTTATACATCACATTGTTCAATCCCAAAATCGTAGAATCATGAAAATCACACATTCGATCGTTCTTCTTTGTTTGATTACGCTATTCGCTTGTAATAAGGATACAAGTAATAACTCGCAGCCAACAAATACAAAAGCATATCTCAAGGTGGTGGCAAACGGCACAACATTCGAGTTTAATGAAGGAGATAGGGAACTAGAATTCAGTCCTCAATTTGGCTCCAGCACTAGTGTATTTTGCGGGCAAGTGCTCACAGTTCGTAAAACTAATGGCCCGCTTTCTATCTACTCACATCTTTACTTCTCTCAAGTAGGAGGTAGCTTAATTGTAGGTACTTACAGATTCAGACACGGCGACCCTACACCCTGTAGCTCAAGTGGAGGTTGGGTTGGCGAACTGACGCTTAATGGTGTTTATTATCAATCAAGCACTGGAAATACCAATGAATTCATCATTACTAAGATTGAAAACGGAAAGGCTACCGGCACTTTCAGCATGACCATTTCAGAATGGAAGAATAATCCTGATTATGCAAATCGCTCTGTCAACTTAGTTGGTCAATTTTCAAATATCCCCATCAAACGATAGTTAGGTCAAGTCATCGAATTAGCAAAGGGTCGGTAGTACACACTACCGGCCCTTTTTCATTTTCAACAATCAAATCTCCGTTTATGCAACTGCAAAAAGCACAACGCAAACGTGCAAAAATCCGCATGGCACTTCAAGGCCCATCTGGCTCAGGTAAAACCTATTCCTCTCTGCTGCTAGCTTTTGGCCTTTGTGGTAATTACAACAAGGTCGCTGTAATTGATACAGAGAACCACTCAGCCGACCTCTACGCTCATCTTGGTGATTATAATGTACTCACCCTGAAAGCTCCGTATAACCCTGAGCGTTATATGGAAGCATTGGCTACCTGTGAAAAGGCTGGAATGGAAGTAATAATCATTGACTCCATTTCGCATGAATGGGACAACCTGCTCGACTACCATTCCTCTCTGCCTGGCAACTCATTTACCAACTGGGGAAAGATTACGCCAAGGCACAATGAGTTTGTACAACGCATCCTGCAGTCTCCATGCCACATCATTGCTACCCTGCGTACCAAACAGGATTATGTACTCAATGAGAAGAATGGCAAGATGGTACCGGAAAAGGTTGGGCTGAAAGCCGTCCAGCGTGATGGCCTTGATTACGAGTTCACATTGGTATTCGATTTGGATATCAAGAATTACGCATCGGCTTCAAAGGACCGAACCGGTTTGTTCTTTGCTAAGCCAGAACAGAAAATATCTCCCGAAACTGGTATAACCATTCGCAAGTGGTGTGAAAGCGGTCAGGAAATAACTGCCGATGATATCACAGCTCGGATAAACGATTCCCAAAGTATTGGAGAACTGTTAGAGCTGTACAAGCACTACCCTCAATTCAACGCTGCATTACAGCCAGAATTCGAAAACCGTAAACGCCAAATTCTCATTGGCAAAGAAGTAACCGCACAATTAGCAACCCAACAAATCAGCAACAATGGAAAACATGAATAACAACCACTTGCCCGTATTGGATAGCCGCCAATACTCAACAGCATTTGAAGATGAGCACCAAAGCACGAGCCGACCCTTCATAGAGGCAAATACGATACAAGCATCACTGGCTGATATCAGAAAGAACCATATCATACCGGTGTTCGTGAAAGATAACCAGACGCTCATCAGTCATGTAGAGTTCATTGATACAGCTTTCGATGTAGCATCCGACCTCTTCCATGGTGAAATCATCATGAAGCCCGCTATCAGGTTATCACACCCAATCAAAGGCAGAATACCTTCTGCCAAAGACAAGTCTGCGAATGAGCTGTATGAGCACGAGAAGACCATTTACTACGAACGGATGGCATTCGTCATTGAAGTGCCTTCCATTCAGTCTGATATAATGGGCAATTCGCTGTCACTCACCATTGGTGGAGTAAAATCTTATAGCCTGGACAACCTGTACAGCAGAAAAGGAGCTGATGAGCATTTCAAAATGTTCATTGGCTTTCAAAACAAGGTATGTACCAACCTCTGTGTATGGTCTGATGGATTTGTAAGCGACCTGAAAGTGGGTAGTCTATCCCAATTGAAGGCCAGTATTTACGGTATGATTGAAAACTACAACCACAAATGGCACTTAGAAAACCTGAACAAACTGAGTCAGTATAGCCTAACCGAGCAGCAGTTTGCTCAGCTCATTGGGCGATGCAGAATGTATCCCAACCTGCCTGCCAATCTCAGGAAAGAAATACCAAACCTGTTGCTGACAGACACACAAATGAACATGGTGGTTCGGGATTACTACAGAGACAAAAGCTTCTGCCGTGATGCCCAAGGAAACATCAACATGTGGAAGCTTTACAACCTGTTTACCGAGGCCAACAAAAGCAGTTACATCGACCAGTTTCTAGACAGGTCGGTAAACAGCTTTGAGTTTGTGGATGAAATCACATCCCACTTAGAAACCAGTTCATCCAGTTGGTACCTGAATTAACCGTATTGATTCACTTATACCCCCTGCTACCAGTAATCGGTAGTAGGGGTGTTAATCCCTTGAAATGCAAAAACTTGAATACCAAAGCAGTAATTCTTTACTGGTAATTAATTCTAGCGGGGAACTAAGACAATTGTTTGTTCCATTCCGAGTAATCGTAATTGATTCGGATATCCTTCACGTACAAAAAGGATGTTCTGTATTTGTAGAGGCAGTAAAACCGGATGTAAAGGAAAGAATACTGTTTAGGGTATTTCATCTCTGGATACCTTACAGCGTATTCGAGCTAATAGAATTCGGGCCAATGAAATAGTAGCTACCTTGTGAACTGTAACAAATGCAGAGTAAGTATGGTAAACCAGTTTGACTTCCATACGACCATAATATGCTTTGAATTCCGTGAGAGTTTTACTGCAAATCTTACTGCAAATAAAAAAGCGGCTACTAACTTTCGTTTGTAACCGCTTGATTATCAAGCTCCCCCTGCTGGACTTGAACCAGCGACCCTCTGATTAACAGTCAGATGCTCTAACCAACTGAGCTAAGGAGGAATGTTTTCCGCTCTAACCTCCCGATAGCTATCGGGATGAGCTAAGGAGGAATTTCCCTTTCGGGGTTGCAAAAATAGGGGGTTCCATTGTTCAACCAAACAAAAAATTATTTTAGCCGTTCTTCTTTTATAAAAATTGTTGCCGCCATGTCTGCTACATCTTCTGCCAAAGGGCTAGTGCTCCTCAATTGGCTGAGTTTTTTGCTCACCCTTTTTGCCAATGCCATGGCCAATATTTTGCCCATCAACGGGCTCAATACCGGGCAGGTATCGGCCCTCTACCCCAACCTTTTTGTACCCGATGGATTCACTTTTAGCATCTGGTCGGTTATTTATACCTGGCTGTTGTTGTTTGTCATTATCAGCAGTAGCTGGCTGCTCAGCAGCAAAGCCACCGCAGCGCAACGCAATGCGGCAGCGCAACTCACCCCCCTCTTCATCATCAGCGGCATCATTAATGTAAGTTGGATTTTGGTCTGGCATTACCTGCAGGTATGGCTCAGCCTTGGCCTCATGCTGGTACTGCTGACGCTTCTCTTCCTTCAGTTTCAACGCATTCAAAAGGCTTCAGCCACAGCTACTGCTTCCATACGCTGGCTGCTTTTTGCGCCATTCGTTATTTACTTCGGGTGGATTTCGGTGGCCACCATTGCCAACAGCACCGCCTTATTGGTGCATGTTGGCTGGCAGGGCGGACCACTGGAACCCGCTGTTTGGTCGGCGGTAATGATGAGTGTGGCCGGATTACTCGCCCTGCTGGTAGGAGCAGGTTTTCGGCAGCCACTGTATGCCGCCGTAGTGGTGTGGGCAATGCTCGGTATTTACCGTGCACAACAAACTGCCACGCCCTGGTTGGGGCAAGTGGCACTGGTTGTGGCAGCAGTAGCTGCACTGGCCTGCATTGCAGGCTTTTGGCTGGCAAAAGCCAACCGCAGCACAAACTCATCCACAGTCAGCATCCAATAGATAGGCATCCCGTACATTCGTGGGCACTTTACCTATTGTTGTTGCTTTGCCTATGGCACTCATTAATATTCCTTTACCGCAGTCTATTGCCCGACGCCTCTACATCTCCTCCGGCGACCCCCGGCGTATGCAATTGAAAGTGCTGAAAAAACTATTGACCAAGGCCCGCTATACCGAGTTTGGCCAGCAGTTTGGTTTCGATGAAATTCTCATGAGCCGCCATGCCGGCAAAGCCTTTCAGCAGCGGGTACCTACCTACGATTACAGCAAGCTGTACAATGCTTTTTGGCACAAAACCCTGCAAGGTGTGCCCGATGTTTGCTGGCCGGGGCAGATCAAATTTTTTGCCCTTAGCAGCGGTACCAGCGAAGCGGCCAGCAAATACATTCCCATTACCAAAGACCTCATTAAGGCCAACACCCTAACCAGTCTGCGGCAGTTGTTTTCCCTCACCGGCTATCACGATGTCAACTTTGGCGCCCTGCCCAAAGGATGGCTCATGCTGGGCGGCAGTACCGAGTTGCAAAAAGGACCCACCTACTACGCCGGCGACCTGAGCGGTATTCAGCAGCGCAATATTCCGTTTTGGTTTCAGCGGCTGTACAAGCCGGGCAAACGCATAGCCAAGGAAAGAGACTGGGCCGTAAAAATTGAAGAGATTGTTGCCAACGCCCCCAACTGGGACATTGGTTTTATCGTAGGCGTTCCCGCCTGGTTGCAGCTGTGCATCGAAAAAATTATTGATCGCTACCAGCTCAACAATATCCACGACATGTGGCCCAACCTCAGCTTTTATGTACACGGAGGCGTGGCCATGGAACCGTATAAAAAAGGCTTCGAAAAACTGCTGGGCAAGCCCATTACTTACATAGAAACCTACTTAGCCAGCGAAGGCTTTTTGGCCTACCAAAACCGCCAGCATGCCAAGGGCATGAAGCTGGCCATCAACAACAATATCTTCTTTGAATTTGTGCCGTTTGACGAACAGCATTTTGATGCCGAAGGCAACATGCTGCCCGATGCCCGGGCACTCATGATTCATGAAGTAGAAGAAGGCCGCGACTATGCCATTCTCATCAGCACCAATGCCGGTGCGTGGCGATACCTTATTGGCGATACCGTTCGCTTTGTAGACCTCGAACATCTCGAAATCATCATCACCGGCCGCACCAAACACTTCCTGAGTTTGGTGGGCGAACACCTGAGTGTAGAAAATATGAACCGGGCCATTCAAATGGTGGCCAATGAGCTCAATGTGTGCATTCCGGAGTTTACGGTGGCGGGCATCCCTTATGGCAATTTCTTTGCTCACCATTGGTTTGTAGCCTGCGACGATCCTGTTGATGAAGCTCAGCTTCGCCTGCTCTTAGATGCCAAGCTGAAGCAGCTGAACGATGACTACGAAGTAGAACGCAAGCATGCGTTGAAAGAAGTTTTGCTGACAGTACTACCCGAACATGCGTTCCTCGACTTTATGGCCAGCAAAGGAAAAATTGGTGCACAGCACAAGTTTCCGCGGGTGCTGAAGGGCAAAATGTGGGAAGACTGGCAGCAGTTTCTGCAGTCGCACAAGATTAAGGTTGGCACAGCCACCCAGCCTTCGTAAATTGTCCGCCTCACAATAAGCTTGCATGGATATTTTGTTGAAAGGCATCGGGTTGGGATTGTTCTTATCCATAGCGGTAGGGCCCATCGTGTTTGCCATTCTCAAAGTAAGCATGAAGCTGGGCCACAAAGCAGGCTATGCATTCATAGCAGGCGTTAGTCTTAGCGATGTACTGCTGGTACTTGTTGGCAATTTGGCCGCAGAATTGTTGAGCTCCGTTTTACAATACAAAAACTGGATTGCTGCCGGTGGAGCTCTCATTCTAATTATTATGGGCACCTATAGTTTGCTCTTTGGCAAAGACCCGAAAGATGACAGCCCCAATGATCTCAACATCAGTTTTCGGCAGCGGGATATGCTGCGTTTTTCCTTGCAGGGTTTTTTCATGAACCTCATCAACCCCGGCCCTATTTTCTTTTGGCTCAGCACCTGCACGGCTTTTGCTTTTTTACCCCTGCGGGAAAGAACCTTGTTGTTTGCTGCCTGCCTGGTAACCGTGCTGGCCACCGATATTTTGAAAGTGTTTTTTGCCGGTCGTATTCGCCTCTTGCTTACGCCACGCACCCTGCATAAAATTCATCAGCTTTCTGCGCTTATCCTCATTGGTTTTGGTGTCGCCATTTTTGGCGGGCTCATCATCAGCATCATGCAGTAAGCTGTCCGTTCCGTTTTATTTCGTTCGCCTTAACAAATTGGCTCCATCACTTTGACTATTGCCCGTTAAGTTTGAAAGGTGAAGTTACTGTACATCGCCTCGCTGCTACTGCTTCCTGCTTTGTGTCAAAGTCAGGCAACAGCTTTGTTGTTGAAAAAGAACAACAAAACCATTCAGCGCTACTACCCTGGCCGTACCATTTCTTTTTTTACTACAGATAAAATGCCTGTAAATGGCCGGCTCGACAGCCTGGTGCGGGATTCCTTGTTCCTCACGTATTTTCAACTGGTGCGGGTGCCTACACCTTGGGGCACTTTTCGCATGGATACAGCAGGCCGTTACCCCATAGCTTTTAGTATGGCCAATGTGGGCGCATTGCCCCGCAAAAGAAACCGCTGGTTTGAAGGCGTACTCATGACAGGTGGGCTTGGCTACACGGCGCTTAATTTGGTGAATACCGTTCGGGAAAAAGATCCACCCTTTGGCAAAGACAATATTGCCAACATCATTGGTGGCCTTGGTACCGCAGCAGTGGGCTACACCATTGCCAAACTCAAAAAAAGCAGCTATACGCTGGGCAAAAACTACCGTCTTTCGGTGGTAGAGTAAAAGCCACTACACAGCAATTGGTTCTTGTGCCTTATTTTTCCAGCCATGAAAAAATTTTGGAAACGGCTGAAACGTACCGTGCTTGTATTGGTGATAGCACAGTTTGTGTACATTCTCTATATCTGGGTATTTCCGCCACCCATTACACTAACGCAAATAGGCAGCTTGCTCGGTGGCCACGGCCTCAGCAAAGACTGGGTGTCGTACGATGCCATTAGCCCCAATGCGAAGCTGGCGGTAATGGCTGCCGAAGACCAGTTGTTTCCCGACCACAGCGGTTTCGACTGGAAGAGCATTGAAAAAGCATTGGCCTACAACAAAAAGAAACCCGGCCGCATCAGAGGTGGCAGCACCATTAGCCAGCAGGTAGCCAAAAACGTGTTTTTGTGGCAGGGCCGCAGTTGGGTACGCAAGGGCCTCGAAGTGTATTTCACGTTCATGATAGAAACGCTGTACAGCAAGCAGCGTATTTTAGAACTCTACCTCAACGTAGCCGAAATGGGCGAAGGCGTGTTTGGTATAGAAGCGGCGGCACAACGCTATTATGGCAAACCTGCTTCGGCACTTACCCGGCAGCAGGCTGCACAAATAGCTGCTTGTTTGCGCAACCCCAAAGTATACACGGTAAAACCGCTTAGCAAATTTGTGAGCCGCCATAGTGGTTGGGTGCTGCGCCAAATGAGCAACATAGATGGCGACCCCGATATTCAACGGGTGATAGCCACAAGCAAGTAGTCCTTACTTTTGAAGATGCGGTGCAGGAAATATGCCGGAGTTTTATGGCTGTCGATACTATGGCTGATGCAGGCTTGCACAGGCAGCAAATATGTTGTAGGCAAAAAATACAGCCCTGCACAAATGCAAGCAGATGCACAACTGCTGTGGCAAACCTACCGGCAGGTGCATCCATCGTACAACTGGTACACTCCCGCCGATACAGTGGATGCCCGCTTTCAACAATTGATTCGTTCACTTACAGATAGTCTTCCTGAACCTGAGTTCAGGCTGCGACTGGCTTATGCCACAGCAGCCATTCGATGCGGGCACACTTCCATCATGTCGCCCAAAAGCATCAGCAAAGCGCTGAACAACCGCCCAGGTGCCAGCTTTCCCTTGCAGGTAAAAGTGTGGGGCGACAGCATGATTGTAACAGACAACACCGGCCCCAACCGCGACAGTGTAAAACGCGGCGTTGCCATCACCCATATCGATAGTGTGCCCGTGCATACACTCATCCGCCAAATGGAAGCGTACATATCAGTTGATGGTACTACCCACCGCTATGCCGACGCCATTTTGAGTGCCAGCTTTCCCAGCCGCTTTCGCTGGATGTATGGATTGAAACCTACGTACAACATTCAGTATGTAGACAGTGCCGGAAAATCACAAATAGCCAAAGTGGGTTTGCAAATGCCCCGCTTGCCCGATAGCAACCGCAACAAAGCGGTGAGAGCTCCGGCTCCTCGTCCACAGCCCGATGGTATGAAGCGTCACGCATTTGGATTTATGCGCATTGATACTGCCCGGCAGTATGCGTATTTGCGCATCAGCAGTTTTAGTGGCAATGGTTTTAAAAAATTTGTCCGTCGCAGCTTTCGCAGCATTGCGAAGCAAGAGATGCAACATGTGGTAGTAGACATCCGCGACAATGGTGGTGGCAAAATTTCGAACAGCGCCATGCTGGCCAGATACCTCGCCCATCAACCATTTCGCATTGCCGATTCGGTAAGTGCTGTAGGTTTTAATTTTCCGAAACCTGCTGCTGTGCAAGTGCATTGGTTTTACAAACTCTTTGGTTGGGTAATAGCGCCATACAAAGCCGATGGCAGAAGGCACATGGGCTTGATGGAAAGAAAATTATATGAGCCCAAACGCTACAATCATTTTGATGGCCAATTGTATGTGCTCATGAATGGTCGCAGTTTTTCTGCATCCATTTTGTTTTTGCAACACATAGCCGACAGGCCACAAACAGTACGCATTGGTGAAGAAACTGGTGGTGGTGCCCGTGGCAACAGCGCCGTAATGACACCTGACATTACCTTGCCCAACACCGGCATTAGAGCAAGGTTGCCGTTGTTTCGCATTATTACCCATGCCGGCCTGCCCAATAACGGACGTGGCGTGATGCCCGACATTGAAGTGATGCCCAACAGCAGCGATATTCGCTACCGAAGAGATGCTGCAATGCAAAAAGCATTGGAGTTGATGAAGCAGTAATGCTTTTCTAAAATCCATATTGCTTCACCAGGTTCCAATCATCATCCACTTCTATGAGTGCTGCTTTTTTGCCCACGGCAATGCTTCCGTAATCATCTGTGATTTGCAACAGCCTGGCCGGATACAAACCCGCCATGCGAATGCTTTCATCCGGCGTCAGTCCAATATGCGTGATGCCATTGCGTACTGCCTGCAACATGCTGATAGCAGAGCCGCTCAGCGTACCATTCGGCAATGCATAATGGTCATCATTGAGTACATGCTGATACGGTCCTTCATAGCAATCCGTTACGGCATCGGTAATGAAAAACAAACGTTCGCCCATCAGTTGCTTGGCCATGCGTATCATGCCATAGTTTACATGTATGCCATCCGGAATAACGGATGCCATCAGGTTTTCATCTTCAAACACTGCCAGCGGTATGCCAGGGTTGCGGTGGTGCAACGGCGTCATAGCATTGAACAAATGCGTTACGGTTTGTACACCTCGCCTGCTAAACTGTTGTGCTTGTGCATAGCTGGCATTGCTGTGCCCGGCAGAAATAATCACACCTGCATCTTGTAGCATTTGCAGCACTTCATTGCTGCAACATTCGGGTGCCACGGTGATCATTTTTAAGTAGCCGTCTGCGGCTTCTAGTATCTCGGTTATTTGTTGCACGGTGGGCACCGTTACCCATTCGGCTACATGGGCTCCCCGTTTTTCTACATGAATGAAAGGGCCTTCCAAATGCAGGCCTAGTATGCCTTCACCGCCATTAGCGATATAGGTTTTCACAGCTTTCGCACTTTCCAATATGCGTTCCATATGAAAAGTTGGAATGGTAGCCAAACAAGCCACTGTACCGCCTTTGCGGTTGGCTGCAGCCAGCAAGCTCAGGCTTTCCTCATCGGGGTACTGTGCAAACAAACGACTACCACCACCATAGATTTGTGCATCTATCAACGCCGGTAGCAAGCGATGCCCGTGGCAGTTGTGTTGTGGTACATCTGCTGCAGGCTGTTCGGTAGTTACAGCTGCTATCCGGTCATCGGCAACGCATACATGTGCATTGCTCAACCATTCGGTACCTGTAAAAATTTGTGCGTTGGTCAGCCAGTGTTGCATGAGGACAAATGTTGTGCTCAAATGTACAACTGTAGCTGTAGTCGTTATCGCCAATCGCCGTACAATACAAAAGCGCCCCAGTAAAACGGATGCTCAAAGCCAGGTGTAGCACTCAGTGTGGCCTGTGCTTTGCGCAGGGCTTCCTGCTTATCCATGGTTTGCAGGTTTTGGTAAAATGCTTGCATCAATATGTTGGTGGCGTCATCATCTACCGCCCATAAACTAGCTACCACACTTCGTACACTGCTCACCAAAAATGCATTGGCAGGCGAAATGTACCAGCCTTTTTTCAGCTCTTGGTTCACCGCTGTTTCGCAGGCACTCAAAGTCACCAATTCGCAACCGTTAATACTAAGTGATTTGATTTCATCTATGCGCAATTCGCCATCTTCACCACCATCTTGTACATTGGCCATTTTGAGGTAAGAGCTGCTGAAATCGGTGTAGTTGAGCACACCGTGTGTAGCAAAATGGATGTACTTGGTTTGCTCCAAACTCTGTTTGGCTTTGGATTCGGTGGCGTAGTCTTGTAGAAAGATATTGGTCGTGTTCAGCATCTTGCCAATGGCTTCCACTTCTTTGCCTGCACTGTTCAGGCTTTTATCGGGGTTGCCAAAACCAGTGAATGAAGCAAGACTTTTATCCTTGCGACCAGCCTTCAAAAACACGGTGAGTTTGTTGGTGTAAAACACGCCATGATCTTCGATGAGGTACCGCACATTGCCATCATCCGTCTTTTTACCAATGCACTGAAAAGGCAGATTGCTGAGTTTGCCATTGGGAATAATACACAGCGACTGGTAGTTTTTGATATCTGCTTCGATAGGTGCTATCAACAGCTGGTATAAAGCATCGCTTTGCTCTGCAAATGGTTTGGCATTTGCCGGTGGTGTCAGCTTTTTCTTGATGGTGCTACGCAGCACCAACGGTTTGCCACTGGCAGTTTTTGCTGGGTTACTCAAGGTAGCAATGTATTGGTCTACCATGGGTTCGAGATCAGCCGTAAGCAGCTGTTCTTTTACTGCAATTTTTTTGTTTGTAGCAGTGAAAATGAGCAGCTGTTTGCCATTGAGCAAATACAACACAATGGCTACATCATCAGGTATATTTTCTTTGATGTCTTTAAAATCTTCAGGGTTCACATTCTTAGAAAAATAGCCATCGATATCAGGATACGTTTTTACCAAAACGGTTACATAGTTCAGGTATTCCTTTTCCAAAATTTCACGGGTTTGCTGCAGCGTTTTCAGCTGTTCAGCATTGTTGCCTTTTGCATTGGCCTGTAGTTGCTGAATACTCTTGTCGATGCCACTTCTTTTTTGTTGCAGATCGAGTAGCTTTTGCAGAGCTGCGGCTTTATCGGCATTGCTGGCATCTGCACTAAGCGAACCCAACAAATCTTTCACTGCTTCCTGTTGTGTTTTTTGTGCAAAAGCCCAGGCTTCTTCTGTAGCACCGGTGGCGGTGAGTGCCGAAATCAAACGGGTGTAGAGTTCTGGTTTTTTACCACTCGATTGATAAGTTTTGCGGGCATCTTCTCCACCAAAAATATTGTTGCTGTTTTTGTCAATCAGATCAGCCGCCTTTTTAAAAGCAGCAATGGCATTAGGAAAATCTTTTTGTGCATAGTAATTTTCGCCCAACTCATAATATGCCTCCCATCCAATGGTGAGCATGTTATACTTTTCACTCAAGGCTGTAGCTTGCTGCAGGTATTGTAACGCTTTTGTATTGTTGCTGCCTCTGTTGAGCACACCCAACAGCATCAAAGCTTCTGCCTGTGCATCGGGAATACCGTTTTTACTGGCGTCGTCGTAGGCAGCTTGTGCCATAGGCAATGCTTTGTCGGGCTGCTGTTCAATGATATAAATGCGGCTCATGGTCATGGCCATGCTACCACTTAATCGGGAGAGTTGTTCTTTGCGGGCAATGGGATACAGCGGTTGCAAAATGGCCAGTGCCGAATCGTTTCGCTTGAGGTACATGTAGCACTCTGCCATATTGGCTCTGGAGCGGATGCTGCTTTCATCATCGCTTTTGTAGGGCCGCAACTGCAATGCTTTGCTGAAATAGGTAATGGCGGTTTGATAAGCCCCCTGATGTGTGTACACTACGCCAGTATTGTTGGCAACAATAGAGCGGTCCCATTCATTTTTTTCAATGCTGTAAATAGAATCGGCCAAAGCAAAACTGCGAATGCTGGCTTCATAATTACCCATGCCCATGTGTTGCAGCGCTTTACTACCGAGCACAGCTGCCCGGCTGTTGTTGTTGCCCGATAAGGCATACACTCTTTCAGCACTATCGCTCAGCGCCAACCCTTCGGTATAGCGGGCCTGTAAGGTGTATTGAAATGCCAGGGCAATCAATGCATCGCCCTGCTCTAATGAGTAGCCTGATTTAGCAGCTTGTGCAATCACCGCTTTGTTGATGATGGCTGCACTATCTGCCTTACCACTTGATACCATCAGGTTGGCCAGGCGCAATTGCGAACGCAGGTATTTGGGCTTATCGAGTGTATCATAAATCTGTGAAGCTTTACGATAAAAATAAAATGCATCAGCCACTTTCAAACGGCTTTCAGCAAGCCCGCCAATGTTTTCGTAACACTTTGCTTCCATGGCAGGATCTTTTGTAGCCAATGCGAGTGGCAATGCTTCCTGCATCCATTTTTCTGCGGTTACAAAATCGTTTCGCCTGCCAGCCAATGCACTCAAATTTACCATGCTGTAGAGTTGGTTTACCCGGTCGTTTACAATTTTGGATTCTTGCAAACATGCGGTGTAATACTTTTCAGAAGCAACTGAGTCAATTGTCCAGGTAACGGAACCCAATTTGAACAGGGCATCTATGTAGCCCGATTTACTCTGCAATCTTTTCAATACGTCTGCGGCCCGTTCGTAGTACGAACGGGCTTTTCTAAAGTCTTTATCATTTTCGTACACCTGGCCAAGGTTCAGCAGGTTTTGTGCTTGTTGCGATGTATCGCCAATGGCGGCATAAAAATGAGCTGCACTATCGTAGGCTTGCAGTGCTGCAGCTTTCTGTCCCACTCGTTCATACAATTTGCCCAGTTTTTTCCAGCTGAATGCCTGGCCATCTTTGTTATTCGCCTTGCGGCGCAAGTCTATTGACGTGTTGTGTGCATCTATAGAAGCAGCAATGCTGTCTTCCATTTCCAGATTACTGGCCAGCATTGATTTGGCATACCCTGCATTATCCCATTTTTCCAGCCTGAGCATGGCGGCGTATGCCAATTGATGATACCGTTTGCTTTCGGCATATTTACCCATGCTGTAGTACACACGGCCAATATCGTTTTGCGTGTAGGCCATGGAGTAATCGCTATTGAGTTGTGCATACATGGTATAGGCACTATCATAAGCCTTTAAAGACTTGTCGTAGAAACCTTGCTCTTTATAAATACGGCCCACATACCAATAATCGCTGGCAATATTTTCGGTAGCCGATGCAGATACCAGTTGCTGATTTACAGCAATGGCTTTACGCATATTTTTCATTGCCTGCTCATAGTTGCCTGCAGAGTAGTCAATCCACCCTTCGTACTCGTAGCGTTTACGCCAATGGTCGAGAGAGTCGTTGGTTTTCATTTTACCTGCATAACTATATAGTTGTTTTTCTGCATCAGCCAGTACTTTTTTACCCTGTGTATAGTTGCTGCTTTTGTACAGGCAATACGCTTTTTTAAAATACGCTGCAAACAAATAAGCATGATTGGTTGCCATGCTTGCGTAGCGCAATGTGCTATCGGTGCAGCGGATGGCTTCGGCGTACTGTTCATTGTCCTGATAAATTTGTGCCCAAGCCTGCCATAGCGAGGCTTTACCCAAGGTATCATTAATGACTTGCGCTATGTTCAAGCCAGCCTTTATCATGAGCAGTGCACTATCATTTTTATCTTCTTTGCTATAGCTCACCGCTTCATCGAAAAACATACCGGTGAGTTTTTCTTTGCGCAGTACAGCACTTTTTTGGCGTAGCCATTTTTGCAGTTGATCGGGTGTGTCTTGCAGTTGTTGCCATTGCAGCATGTACTCCCAGCTGCCAGATGGCGCTTCGTTCAGTACCCAGGTAGCAAATGTTTCATTAAACTTATAATAATAGCCCATGTACTTGCCGGGGTAGCTCAGTACAAAATAGATGTACTCTCTTACATCTTGTGGCGTAGCATTATCCATAATGTCTATCACCGTGCGTCCTTTATAACGACCTCCAGGCAGGGGCTTCATTAGCGAACTGCTGCTATCTGTAGAAGGCCGAATCATTTCAACGGTTTCTTTCAACTCAGCAATCATTTGCTTAATGAGTGAATCTTCATGTATCCCCCTGGGCATTTGTATAATACCCGGTAAGCTATAGTGCGGTTTTTTAGATATGTCGGTAAAAATGATGCCCCGGGCGGCGAGTTCTGTAAATATGGCGCCGGCAGTAGCTGGCCGGTAGTCAAACTTTACCAAATCATCTTTTAAAATGGGCCGTTGTTTTTGACCAATGCCTTTGCCCATATAAAGCAATGCTGCATTTCTGTTGAGTGCAATGATGCGCCCAAATCCAATTTCGTTATAGTTCTCTTTTTCAAATGCTTTCAGGTATCGGGCAATGACTGAACCTTGCTGATGCAGTTTCAAACCTACATTGCTACCGTGCCTTAGCAGTAGCAATGAACTGTCATTTCGTACAAAGGCCGAATCTACAAACACATGAACAGATCGTGTTTGTATTTGTGCAAACAAAAGATGGTTGCATACAGTCATCAGCATAGTGCCAAGCAGAATGGGCAAATACAGCTTCCGTTTCATGTGTTGAGGGTTTATCACTTTTTCACTACCTGAAATCCAGCACTTACAATAGTTACTTCATCATTGCCGCTTCTGGTACGTACAGTTCCGGTATTTTCCAAACTTTCATTCAGCCACTTTTCAAATGTGCCGCCAATATTACGTTTGCGGCTATCATCGGGTGTTTCTTCGAACACGGGGCGTAAGTCAATCGGCCGTATGCTCAATACCACCCGCAAATATTCTCTGCCTTCAGTAGCATTATCATCCACCGCTATGCCATCTATTTCAAAAGGCTGGCCGGGCCCAACAGAATAGTCTTGAGGTTGCTCATCGGGCTGTGGCAGCAACACCTGACTTTTGGCATTGGGCAAAATATTCAGGAGGTTGAAGTAGAGCCTTGTATCGCTGTTGTTGATGATAGAAATTTTGTATTCAGAACCGGGTGTAAGCTTCCACTCATTGGATGCATCTTTCATGCCTTCGGCGGCAATGATTACCTGCACTTTATCTGCCAGCGGACCACCATCATTCATTTGCCGAAGGTAACGGCTGCGGGCAGTGGCTTTGAGTGCTTGCTGCCACTGCTGTTGCATAGCTGCGTCAAAAGTTTTGCCCGTAGCCAAAGTAGTGCTGTGCTGTACCACATCACCTTTTTCCAGCAGCTCCATGCTGGTACCGTTGGTGGCTTTGCTCAGGAGAAGCAAATAATCACCCGCACTGGAAAGTACTACACCGGGTTGTTTTTTTAGCCAGGCTTGCACCGCGTCGGTGGTTGTTTTTGGAACTGTTTTATCTGCCTGCAATGTTATATGCAACTGCACAGCCGCTGTGCCATAACTGATGATGTGAATATTATACGGCATGGCTTTATCTATTTGTTGGCGGGGCTGCAATACAGATGACAGCGCATTGCTTTCTGTAACCACCGCTGTTGTAACTGTGCTGTTGGAGCCGGCCGTTTTTACCTGTACCAAAGTACCGGCATAAATACCTTGTAGTTGCCCTTGCTGAATAATGAACGTGCTATCACTTGTCCAGCGGTCTACCTGCAGTTGTTTAGATTGTGGCAGGTAGCTGCCGGCAAATACCTGCTGTGTACCATCGCCTTCCATCATCGGTAGTTGCTGCTGGTATTCAGCTTGTATCATGCTTTTTACCGAAGCAAACAACTGCTGATAAGTAGCCTGACGGGGCAGTTGCTGCAGCGCTTTTGCTACTGCATAACTCAGCGATCCTACGCCCTGCCCTTTGGCATCGTGGGTTTCATAATTTACCTGATTGGGGCTGCTGGCGCTAAACACCACCATGTTGGCTGTATTGAGTGGTGCAGCACTCATAAACCCTTCGGCAGTGGTACGTGCACCCAGGGTGGTTTTGAGTTTGGGTTTGTATTCGGGGCTGGCAAATGGTGCCGGATCGCCACGGGTAATGGCAATGCTGCCACTTCGGGTAGCAGTACCAGAATGGCAGGCATCTATTACTACCAGCAAGCTACCATTGCTACCAAGCACATTGCGCAGCGCCTCCAGCTGGCGGCCCAGTGCATCATCGCGGTAGTGATGTTGCCCGTAGTATTTTACCGGGTCGTATTTGCCCCGTGCATCAAAAGGTACCAGTGCTTCATCATAGCCGTCTGCTTCATCGGGGTTTTCTTCATCATCTTCTATTTGCTGGCCATGGCCCGAAAAATGTACATACACTACATCGCCGGGTTTGCATTGTTTTTTTAATTGATCAAAGCCATCATCTATGCCTTTGTAGGTAGCTGCTGCATCGGTAAGCACCAACATATTAGCGGGCTGAAAGCCTTGTAATTGCAAGGCTGTTTTTAAATACGCAATATCATTAGCAGAGCTGAGCGGCTTCCACCGTACATCGGGGTAAGTACCTACGCCTATGAGCAATGCCCTTTTAGTTTGTGCATGTGTTGCCGTAGCAAAAGCCATACACAAAAAGCAGCAACACAGCCATGCTACAACTGGCAAGAATCGTATTTCTTTTTTTTTGAAACAGTAAGATGCTGGCATAAGAGAGTTTGTGCTTAATTTACGGTGAAAAGGTAGCCGAACCTGCACACACTAAAAATACCCATTGGCGGGTATGCCCGGGCACAGCCGCATAGCTTAGTTTTACCCAAGTTAGCACAACTGTCTGGTTGCATGTTGTTATCTCATCACACAAAGTACCAATAAAGCTACCGGGCTTTTGTGAAAACAACACAAGCAATCAGTCAATCATCCACCTTAAAAAAACATATCGCATGAAATCTTTAAAAGTATTGAAAGCCGCGGGGATGGCATTGGCCATAATGAGTATGTACAGCAGTGCACAGGCACAGATATGCGCTACCAAAGAAGCGGAAGCCAGACTGGCCAAAGTGGCCTTTATTGACACTACCAAAACACGTGGCCTTGCCGACAATTATTTTTTGTGGGATGTTGGTGAAACCATTTATGTAAAGTTCATGAATGGTAGCCCACGCCTGCAGGAAATGGTAAAACAATATGCCCGTGAGTGGGAACAGTTTGCCAATATCAAGTTTGAATTTGTGCAAAGCGGCCGTGCCAATGTGCGGGTGATGTTTAGCCAGAAAAAATCGAACTACTCTATGCTGGGCACCTACTGCAACTCTGTGCCACAAAACGAGCATACCATGCACTTCGACTCTGTAGGTCTTACTGCATCTAACTCTTGGGGCCGCACAGTAGTACACGAATTTGGCCACGCCATTGGTATGATGCACGAACACTTTAGCCCCATGAGCGGTATTCAGTGGAACATGGATACCCTGTATGCCGACTATGCCAAAGTAGGCTGGGGCAAAGACGATGTAGACAACCAGGTGGTGTATGTAGCTAAGCAAACCTATACGAATGGTACTGCGTATGATCCGAAGAGTATTATGCACTACCCTGTTAATCCTCGCCACACCAAAAATGGCTACAGCGTAGGATGGAACATGGTGATGAGTGATGGTGACAAACGCATGGCTGCCATCTTGTATCCCCGCGATGGTGTACGTGCCAACGAAGTGCCCCGCATCAACGTATCGGAATATACCACCACTACCATCAAGCATGATCCGGTAAATCAGGGACTGCGCATTTATCCTTCGTTTGTAGTAAGTACCGCTGGTGTAAAAGGCACAGTTTACTTTATCGCCATTGTGTATGATAAAGATGGCCGTGCATTGCCCGCCACCGATAAATCGTACAATGTAAGTGGTGCCGTAGCCACGTACCGCAACTTTGTACTGGAACCAGGCCAGGTATTGAGTGCCAACAAAAATGCACCCGATGATTTTGAACTGTTTATTCCTTACAGCCAAATTCCTAAAGGGGCCAATACTTCCGAAATTAAAGTGGTGTTTAAAACATGGGTGTCTGGCAAAGACGAATTCAAACCCATTTACAGCAGCAACCCCATTGCCTTTAGCATGAACAGATAAAACCTGTTGGACATATACATTAAAAAAAGCCTCTCAACATTGGGAGGCTTTTTTGTATACCTGCGGTTGCTTGCAAAACTTATTGGCAACATCACCATATTGCCTTTACATGACGTAGCATTTTCTTTCACTACCTAAGCTTCAGCTGCACCACGTTTTCTATGTGGTGGGTATGCGGAAACATGTCGACCGGTTGGGCCTTGGTTACCTCGTATTTGGCAGCCAGCAGGCGCAGGTCACGGGCTTGTGTGGCAGGGTTGCAGCTCACATACACCACGGTGGGTGCGGCCATCTCTAATATTTTCTGCACCAGTTTTTCGTGCATGCCAGCCCGTGGTGGGTCGGTAATAATCACGTCGGGTCGGCCATGTTTTTCAAAAAAAGTATCGTCGCAAATGTCAATCACATCGCCAGCGTAAAAGTGGGTATGATCCAGCCCGTTCAGTGCGGCATTGGCTTTGGCATCGGCAATGGCTTCATCTACCAACTCTACGCCAATTACCTGCCGGGCTCCCTTGCTGCAAAAAATACCGATGCTGCCGGTACCACAGTACAGGTCGTACAGGTTTTGAGTGCCATCCAGCTCTGCAAAGTCGCGGGTAATTTGGTACAGCTTCTCTGCCTGTTTGGTATTGGTTTGAAAAAACGATTTCGGACTGATGAGAAACCGAAAATCTTCCAGCTTTTCAGTAGCATGGGCGGCCCCAAAATAGAGTTGTGGCTCCAGGCCCATCATACTATCGTTGAACTTGGTATTGATGGTATAATACAAAGTAGTGATGACCGGTACTTGCTGCAGTAAGTTGTCGAGCAGCTGTTGGCGCATGTCTTTTTGCTCATAGCCCAGCATCACATTCACCATCAAATCGCCGGTGGTACACAGGCGGTATTGTACGCCCCGCATCCAGCCGTTGTGTTGCTTCACGTCGTAAAAAGGCATGTTCATGTCGATGGCCTTTTGGCGCAGCACATCTCGTATCTGATTGGCTGGTTCGGCCATCAGGTGGCAGTGGCCCAGGTGTACCACTTTGTCAAACACGCCTTTGGCATGAAAGCCTGCAAAGCTGCCCAAGGCAGTTACATCGGGGTTGTTGAGTTCTTCGCGGCTGAGGTAGCGTTTGTTGGCAAACGTAAATTCCAGCTTGTTGCGATAGCCGGTGGTTTGCTGGCAGCCCGCTATGGGCAACAGGTTTTCTACCGCCACACCGCCAATGCGGGTGAGCTGGTCATATACCTGCTGTTGTTTAAAAACCAGTTGTTTTTCATAGGGCAGCATTTGCCACTGGCAGCCGCCGCATACACCAAAGTGTTCGCAAAAAGGCGCCACCCTGTCGGGGCTGTAGCTAATGAACTCCACGGGTACACCCTCGGCCCAATCGCTTTTGTTGCGGGTGAGCAATACATCTACCACATCGCCGGGCACGGCTCTTTCTACAAACACCACTTTACCATCTATCCGGCCCAGGCTTTTGCCTTCGGCAGCGTAGGCCGTGAGCTCCAACCCACGTACAAACTGATTTTTCTTTTTGCGCATAATGAGGCGGCAAAGGTAACGAGGAGGAATGCCAATGTGCCAATTAGCTAATATGAAAATGTGCCAATGCTAAACAAGCAGCGGTTCTCTATTAGCCTGCTTCACAGAAAAAAGTTGATGATCAACGAATCCGTGAACATCCGTTTCATCCTGCAAATCCGTGTCCCATTGCATTTTCTACACATCCTTGTCTCATTGTCTTTTACAAAAACGATATACCGCTCCTAAATCAGCAAGTGCTATTTTGCAGCATACCATGCAAACCCCAGTTTCCATTTTAATAGTAGAAGACGATCCCGATGTAGCCTCCTTGCTGCACAAAGGGCTGAGTGAAGCCGGCTATCAAATCAGCCTGGCTTTTGATGGCGTGTCGGCACTATCGCTGGCCCGGCAGCAAATGGCCAACCTGCTGATACTGGATGTGATGCTGCCCGGCAAAACAGGGCTGGAAATTTGCGCCACCCTCCGCAGCGAAGGCATTGATACGCCCATACTCATGCTCACCGCACTGGCCAGCACCGAGCAAATTGTGCACGGTTTGGATGCGGGTGCCGATGATTACATGGTGAAACCGTTTAAACTGGCCGAACTGATGGCCAGGGTGCGTAACCTCATCCGCAGGGCCAAGCCTACGGCCGGCGATGCGGCACCTACAAGCAACGATCAACCGTTGCAAATGGCCGATTTGGTGTTACTGCCCCGCAAAAAAGCAGCAGAAAGAAACGGGCAACCCATTTCACTCACGGCTACCGAATACCGCCTGCTGGAGTACCTGATGCAAAACCCCAACCGGGTACTCAGCCGGCAAGATATTTTGGAAAATGTGTGGGGCATCGACTTTAACCTCAGCACCAATGTGGTGGATGTATACATCAACTATTTGCGCAAAAAAATAGACAAGCCACACCAGCAAAAACTCATTCAAACCATCATTGGCATGGGGTATGCCCTGCAGCAAGAGCATGACACTTAGAGCAAGACTAACAGGGTTGTTCATTGCAGTGGTAGCGGCCATTGTGTTGCTGTTTAGCAGCCTGGTGTATTTTTTTGCCAACCAAAATGTGTTTGCCGATTTCTACAAACGCTTAGAGCTACGGGCAAGGCTGGCAGCCCGTATTACACTTGAAGATGCGGCCAAAGGCAATACGGCTTTCAATGAGCTGCGCAATGAATACATTGAAACACTGCCTTCGGAAAAACAATATTTCATTCGGCTGAATGAGCAGTCGCAACCCGACAGTGGCATGCAGGCGGTAATACCTGCCAGCCTCATTAGCGATGCGGTAGCCAAGGGCTCTGCCGTAGGCCGCGATGGCAATACCTTGTATGCCGGTTTGTACGTGCCCGAAAGCTGGGGCAAGTATGTGGTGGTAGTGTCGGGCAGAAACGATTATGGTGTACAGTTTCTCAACAACCTGCAATGGTTGCTTATCGCCAGCTTCATCATCAAAGCACTGATATTGGGTTTTGTGGGCTTTTTGTTTTCGCGGCGCATTTTAAAACCCGTACTCGATTTTACGAGCAAAGCCAAAGACATTGGAGTGCATAACCTCACGGTGCGTTTGCCCGAAGGATCGGGCCAAGATGAAATGGGCGTACTGGCCAGCACTTTTAACCACATGCTCGACCGCCTGGAAACATCTTTCGAGTCGCAAAAAAGTTTTATTGGCAATGCCTCACACGAACTGCGTACACCGCTCACCAGCATTATGGGCGAAGCAGAATGGGCCTTGCTGAAAACCCGCAGTGCCGAAGAATATCAGCAATCGTTACAAACCATTCAAAAGCAGGCAGAGCGGTTGGAAGAAATAACCCGTTCGCTGCTGAGCATGGCCCGCACCGGCTTTGATGGTGGCCGGCAAGAAATGACACGGTTGCGTATTGATGAAAAACTGCTTCGTGCCAAAGAACTGGCCGATGCCATTTACCCCAACAATCGCATTCGCTTCGATTTCAGCCACCTGCCCGAGCAGGAAGAACAGCTGCAGTTATGGGGCTATAAAGATTTGTTACAATCTGCTTTTTCCAATGTGCTCATCAATGCCTGCAAGTACTCCGACAACAACGAAGTGCTGGTAAGTCTGGATGTGCATTCGCCCAACCTTATCATTCGCATTGCCGACAAAGGCATTGGCATTCCTTCCAAAGACCTGCCTTATATTTTCGATCCTTTTTTCCGTGCCTCCAATGTGAGTGGCTACATGGGCTATGGTATTGGTTTGCCATTGGCCCGCAACATTGTTCGGTTGCACCATGGCGAAATAACCGTGGAATCGGTAGAAGGAAAAGGCACCAGTATTACCATTGTACTGCCGCAACTCATGTACAGCGCCAAGCCAGATTAGAATTTCTAATCTCCACATTAAAAATGCCATCATTCTTGCTCAGCACATTCTAATGAATGATTAATGCCATCTTAAGACCTTTCTGCTGCAGCGGTTCTAGGTTTGCATCATCAATCGAAATTGATTGATGAAGGCCTCAATTGTTGCACCATGATGAAATTGATTGTACCTACAGATTTTACAGTAAAGTCTTTGCAAGCGGTAAGAGCAGCCATGCAGGCCTTTCCCGATGAGCAATTGCAAATTGTATTGTTGCACATCATGCGGATTTCTAATGACCCGATGGATTTGTTGATGCTGCCCCGTGAACGCAAATACCTCAGCTTGTTTACAGAAGCGTACCGCAACGAAGTAGAAAAAATCAGGCAGCAATCAAACGGTCAGATCGATAGCATTTACACCGATTTTTTATACCTGGACATACAACGTGTTTTCAACGATTATGTACAGCGTCATAACGTGGATGCATTGATGCTTGCCGAAGGGCTGGAATGGCAATTGCCCACTGAATACAGTATTCACCCCGAACAGGTATTTGTGAAATCTACCGTGCCTGTGTTGCGGCCATCGCTGCCAACAGCCACCATTAAAACCATGATGCCGCAGTTGGATGAGAAAGATCAGCAGGCAAGCCGCTATGCTGTTGCATTTGGATAAGCACCATCACACCCGATCCATACGAAGATCAACCATGAGTACAAACCGGTTTGCCTGCACAGGCAGCCGGTTTTGTTTATGTCGGGTATAGCTACCGCCTATCTTTACGGCATGGCTACACATATGCGTCGTTATTATGGTTTGTTGCTTATTGCTTGCATGCCCATGTTCATGGCCTGTGCTCAACCATCGGGTGCAGAGCCCTGGCAGCCCCATCAGTTGATGCCGCCGACACAACTGGCGGCCAATATTCAGTCGGGCAAGCAGGTGCCACTCATCATCAGCATTGGGCCGGGTGCTATCATCAAAGGTTCGGTAGACATTGGCCCCGGTGGCAATCCGGCCAATATTGCCAAACTCAAAACCTTATTGCAACAACAGGATAAATCCAAGCCCGTGGTGATTTACTGTGGGTGTTGTCCGTTTCGCAATTGCCCCAATATCCGGCCGGCATTTGCACTGCTCAATAGCATGGGTTTTACCAAACATCAACTACTCAATTTGTCTACCAATATCAAGGTTGATTGGATAGACAAAGGTTTTCCAGTTCAATAAAATTTTCGCATGAAATCATTCTTCTTTTTGATGCTGCTTGCTGCGGCGGCAGTAGCTACACAGGCGCAATCACTTACTGCAACAGAGCAAAAAATTGTGGCCGAAGTACAACGTCAGCATGCGGCCAATGTGGAGCTGCTGAAAGAAACGGTGAACATCAACAGCGGTTCGCTCAACATTGCCGGGGTAAAAGCCGTGGGCGAAAAACTGGCTGCGGCGTATCGCAAAATTGGTTTCACCACAGAGTGGATTAGCCTGCCCGATTCGTTGAAACGTGCCGGTCATTTAGTAGCTTACAGAAAAGGTAAAAAAGGCAAACGCATTTTGATGATTGGCCATTTGGATACGGTGTTTGAACCCGATATGGAAGCCAATCCTTTCCGCATGATTAACGACAGCACAGCTACCGGCCAAGGGGTGGTTGATATGAAAGGCGGCAATGTAATGATGCTGGCCATTTGCCAGGCACTGGCCAATTTGAATTTGATAGATGACGCCACGATTGTATGCTACTATACCGGCGATGAAGAAAGTACTGGCTCGCCGGAATGGGTAAGCCGGCAAGATTTTATTGCCCGTGCCAAAGCCAGCGATATTGCCTTGGGTTTTGAAACCGCACAAAACTTCAGCACGGTGGCCATTGGACGCCGTGGCAGCAGCAGCTGGAAGCTGACGGTGCAAGGCAAGCAGTCTCACTCAGCAGGCATGTTTGGCGCCAATGGCAGCTATGGCGCCATTTATGAAGCCGCCAGAATTTTGACGGAGTTTCGCCAAAAATTGGAAGGCGAAAAGTACCTGACCTTTAGCCCGGGCGTAATAGCAGGAGGAACAGAACTCAACACCAATGATGAAGCATTTCGGGCTACGGTGAGTGGCAAAACCAATATTATAGCACCGGCTACGGTGGTGTATGGCGATTTGCGTTTTTTGGGCGAACAACAAAAAGCCAATGCCCGCAACAACATGCGTCAGATTGTGGTAAATAACCTGCGGGGCACTGCTGCACAAATAGAATTTTATGATGGCTTTCCTAGCATGGAGCCCAAGCCGGGCAACCTACAGTTGGTACAACAGCTGAACGATGTGAGCATGGCCATGGGCTTGGGGCCTGTAAAAGCAGGTGACCCCGGTAGCCGCGGTGCCGGCGACATTAGTTGGGTGGCTCAGTATGTTGATTGTATTGATGGCTTGGGTGCCAGTGGCGGTGGTGCACATGCTCCCGGCGAAATCATCAACATGAAAGAACTACCACGGCTTACAGAAAGAGCAGCCGTATTGGTGTACCGCCTCACCCGATAAAAAAAAGACAACACCCACGCCGGGTGTGATGGCGCAGGTGTTGCAGGTGGTTTGTTTCAGGGGTAAAGGGTCAAACTCGTCGGGTGGTTCGTATGAGCAACCTATCGAGTGTGTAAAAGTGCAACAAACTATATCGGTTAGCAATACGGGAAACACCCAATTTTGGTGGGCTTTTTTGCGTAAAACCCGCAAGATGTTAACGAACTGAAAATAGAAAACCGCCCCCTGGCTGGTGGAGGCGGTTTTGCTGTAAAATCCGTTGGCTGCTGATGCTGGCAAAAGAATTCGCCTGCGTTAAGAAACAACCTGGATCAAAATAGTCAAGGCAATAATCATGCCGCTTGCATTTCTTGAATTTTCGCTCTGATTTTGGCTTCGATTTCGGCACTCAGTTCGGGGTTATCCCGCACCAGTTCTTTTACCGCATCGCGGCCCTGTCCCAGTTTGTTGCCTTCGTAGCTAAACCAGCTGCCGCTTTTCTGTAAAATGCCGAGCTCTACGCCCATATCAATGATTTCGCCACTCTTGCTGATGCCTTCACCAAAAATGATATCGAACTCAGCCTGACGGAAAGGCGGGGCCACTTTGTTTTTTACCACTTTTACCCGGGCACGGTTACCAACGGCTTCATCACCATCTTTTATCTGGCTTACCCGGCGAATATCTAACCGCACAGAAGCATAAAACTTAAGGGCATTACCACCGGTGGTGGTTTCGGGGTTACCAAACATCACACCAATTTTTTCACGCAATTGGTTGATGAAAATGCAGACAGTATTGGTTTTATTAATGGTAGCGGTGAGCTTACGCAAGGCCTGGCTCATCAGTCGGGCCTGCAAACCCATTTTGCTATCGCCCATTTCGCCTTCCAGTTCGCCTTTTGGCACCAGTGCAGCTACTGAGTCAATTACAACAACATCCAGGGCGCCAGACAAAATGAGGCGGTCGGCAATTTCGAGTGCCTGTTCGCCGTAGTCGGGCTGGCTGATGAGCAGGTTGTCTACATCTACGCCCAGCTTTTGCGCATAGTTGCTGTCAAAGGCATGTTCCGCATCAATAATGGCACACATGCCGCCTTTCTTTTGGGCTTCGGCTATTACGTGAGTGCTCAGCGTGGTTTTACCACTCGATTCAGGACCGTAGATTTCAATAATCCGGCCACGAGGCAAGCCGCCAATACCCAGAGCGGTGTCCAGCCCGATGGAGCCGGTTGAAATGACTTCCAGTTGGGCGGTGCCCTTTTCGTTCATCATCATTACGCTACCCTTGCCAAAATCTTTGTCGATTTTGTCGATGGTTAGCTTGAGGGCCTTCAGCTTTTCGGCGTTGGCATTGTTGCTCATAGTCTCGTTTTCGGTGTTAGTAGAATTCTTGGCCATTACTAAAATATAAAAGTATTAACGCGGTGAAGATAGGGGCAATTTCTTTTGCACACTAACATTTTTAGTTTTTTAATGCTAATTTCTTTTGGGATACGGCGCAAACCCTTAGCAGGGGCGAAAAGGCTTCTGCTAAAGTGTGTATTTGCAAGGGGTGATTCCGTTACCTTTGCAGCCCCAAATCCGGAAGGATGCGGGATTGGGTGCTGGCCCGAGAGAAAGACCAATTGGCCGACGCTCAAATTCAAACTTCAAATTTTGCAATAACAATGGCAACAGTTACCCGGGAAAATGTAGGCCTGCTCACAGACCGCCTCACCGTACAAATTACCAAGGAAGATTACTATCCGGCGTTTGATAAGGCGCTGAAGAATTATGCTAAGAAAGCCAATGTACCCGGCTTCCGCCCCGGCATGGTTCCTTTGGGCCACGTAAAGAAAATGTTTGGCAACAGCGTATTTACTGAGGAAGTATTGCGTTCGGTTGAAAAAGAAATCAACGGCTACCTCGATAAAGAACGTCCAGAGATTTTTGCTCAGCCCTTGCCAACCGATGACAATGCAGACACGGTAGCCAAGCTCGACATGAACCAACCCGCTGAATACAGTTTCAGTTTTGAAATTGGTTTGAAACCTGCTTACACTGTTGCCAACCCTGCCGACGCAACTATTAAGCGCCGCAAGGTGAAGGTAACCGACGAAATGGTTGAAGAAGAAGTAAGCCGCCTGCAAAACCGTTATGGCAACATGCAGGAGCCCGAAACGGTTAACAACGACCAGTGTGTGCTGAACGTAACCTTTACCGAAGTTGATGCTGAAGGCAATGCTGTAGAAGGCGGCGCTACCAAAGACAACAGCCTGCTGGTAAGCTATTTTGCTGAAGCCGTTCGCCCTCAGCTCAATGGCCTGAAAAAAGACGACAGCATAACTGTTACACTGGATGAAGCTTTTGAAGCCAAAGAAAAAGAATGGATTGTAGGCGACCTCGGCCTGAATGAAGTAGCCGATGCGGGCAGCAAAAAATTCAAGATTACCATTACCAAAATTGGTTTTGTAGAAAAGCGTGACCTCAACGAAGAGTTCTTTAACCAACTGTTCCCAGGCAAAGCCATTGCTACCGAAGCAGAATTTAAGCAGGCCGTAAAAGAAGACATCGAAGGTTACTGGGCTAACCAAGCTCGTAGCCAGGTGCACGACGAAATCTATCACTACCTCATCGACAATACAAACATCGAACTGCCCGTTGACTTTTTGAAGCGCTGGTTGCAGAGTGGTGGCGAAAAGCCCAAGACTGCCGAGGAAGTAGAAGCCGAGTTTCCCTCGTTTACCAACTCGCTGAAGTGGACCCTCATTAGCGATAAGCTCACCGTAGACAACCAGCTGCAGGTAAACCCCGAAGAGCTCCGCGAATTTGCGAAGCGCCAAATGATGGGCTACATGGGCGTAACCACGCTGGATGAAAGCACTGCATGGCTCGACAGCTATGTAGACCGTATGATGAGCGACCGCAAATACATCGACCAGATGTACAACCAGCTGATGACCGACAAGCTGTTTACATGGGCTGAGTCGCAGGTAACCAAATTCAACGACGAAGAAGTAAGCGCCGAAGAATTTGCCAAGCACCAGCACCACCACGCACATTAATCTGCATGGCGCTGATTTGTAAGGGCCATGAATAAATAAATGAACGCCCCGGAAAATCCGGGGCGTTTTTTTATAACACATGATGTTCAATCTCCGCCAACGATTATTAAAAAAACTTACCTATTTACCACTTCATATTTTGGCTACATTCATTGGCTATAATGTGATGCCTTATGAGCCAGAAAAACCGTCGTTCGTTCTTACAACAAATGGGCCTTGCCGGGGCCGCTATGATAGCCGGCAAATCTGTATTGGCTGCTGATGCGCCAGCCATTCACCATCCGCTGCACAGGATAATGCCGATGCCTGATGATCAACCCATTCGCATGGGACTGATTGGTGCCGGCGGAATGGGCACCGAAGACATGAAATCGGCACTGCAGCATGCCAATGTAACCATCACCGCTGTATGCGATTTGTACAAGGGCCGTATTGATGCTGCCAAACAGCGCTGGGGCCAACAATTGTTTGCCACCAACGATTACAAAGAATTACTGAAACGTAGTGATGTAGATGCGGTGATTATCGGCACACCCGATCACTGGCATCAACCCATTAGTATAGCAGCGCTGGAAGCAGGCAAGCATGTGTATTGCGAAAAGCCGATGTTGCACAAAGTAAGCGAAGGTTGGGCGCTGGTAAACGCCTGGAAAAAAAGCGGCAAAGTATATCAGGTGGGCAGCCAGGGTGTCAGCTCTTTGGGCAATGAAAAGGCCAAAGAATTATTGGCAGCAGGTGCCATTGGCGAACTCAACTATGCCGAAGGTTTTTGGGCAAGGATGAGTCCGGAAGGAGCATGGCAATATAAAATCCCCGCCGACGGCAATGCACAAACGGTAGCCTGGGATAAATACGAAATCAACAAGAAGCATGCTTTCGATCCACTACGCTTTTTCCGCTGGCGCAATTACCTCGATTATGGTACCGGTATGAGTGGCGATTTGTTTGTACACCTCTTCAGCAGTCTGCACTTCATTACCAACAGCATGGGTCCTACTAAAATAGCCGCTATGGGTGGCCTGCGCTACTGGAAAGATGGCCGCGATGTACCCGATGTGTTGCTGGGTATGTTCGACTATCCGGCTACGCAAGCACATCCCGGTTTCGACCTGAGCCTGCGCTGCAATTTTGTAGATGGCACCAGCGGTACCACCTACCTGCGGCTCAACGGTAGCAAGGGTAGCATGGATGTGGAATGGGAAAAAGTAACGGTTCGTTTGAACGCCGATGCGGGCACCAACGATCCCTTCCTGAAAGCCAAAGCTGCCGAGCAAGGCATGGCGAAAGAAGAACGCAAAAAAATGCTGCCGCCCCGCGAAACTGTGTACAAAGCTGAAGACGGCTACAAGGGTGCTCACTACGATCATTTCGGCAATTTCTTCCGGGCCATCCGCACTGGTGGCACTGTAGCCGAAGATCCTGTGTTTGGCTTCCGTGCCTGTGCACCTGCACTGCTATGTAATGACAGCTATTTCGAAAAGAAATACGTACTGTGGGATCCGGAGAATATGAAAGTACTTTCTTAAAAACAGTACCACGAAGGCACAAGGAGCAGATTGCATTTGCTGAATGTTCCTTGTGCTCCCGATAGCTATCGGGACTTCGTGTCTTCGTGGTTCAAAAAATACAAGCTACATGAAAACATTTAGCACCATCATTGCCTTGGCTTTTTCATTTACTACCATGGCGCAAACAGCCGATAACACCCTGAGCAAAGCCGAAAAAAAAGCAGGCTGGAAACTGTTGTTCGATGGCAAAACCAGCAATGGCTGGCGGGGCTTTAATAAAACCGTTTTTCCTGCAGGATGGGTGATTGAAAATGGCACCCTCAAAGGCTTGGGCACAGCCCATGGTGATACGGGTGGCGATATTGTTTTTGGCGATGAAAAATTCGAAGACTTTGAGCTGACGATAGATTGGAAAATAAGCCCCGGTGGCAACAGCGGTATTTTTTACCATGCTGCCGAAGGTCCGCAGTATAAAGCACCGTATGCTACCGCCCCCGAGTACCAATTGATTGACGACAACAACTGGCCTGGCCCCGGCAAGCTGGAAGACTGGCAAAAAACTGCCTGCGACTACGCCATGTATGTGGCTCCTGAAAACAAACTCTGGAAACCTGCCGGTGAATGGAATACAACGCGTATTGTATTTACGAAAGCCAAAGTAGAGTATTACCTCAACGGACAACTCACGGTGTCGTTTGTGCCCTGGAGTGAAGACTGGACCAAGCGTCGCAACAGCGGTAAGTGGGAATCTTTTCCTGACTATGGCAAATTCAAAACCGGCCTCATTGCCCTGCAAGATCATGGCAGTCCTACCTGGTTTAAAAACATCAAAATAAGAAAGCTATAGAAGGCAAAAGGCTGAAAGCCAAAAGCTGAAGGCAGAAAGCAAAAGCAACAAAACACCAACAATTGCCGAAGGCAATTTTCTCTGAGCTCTCCCGCCTGCTGCGGGACAAGTTGTGCGAAAAAAAACGAAAACGCTCCCATGAAAAAGACAATCCACTACCTCCTGATTGCCATGCTGGCCATTACGGTTTCGAATACTTCGGTTGCACAAAAAATAAAACTCTTCAATGGCAAAGACCTGACGGGTTGGAAAATTTACGGTACTGAAAAATGGTATGTAGAAAATGGCCTGCTCGTTTGCGAAAGCGGACCCGATAAGCAATACGGCTATCTGGCTACCGAACAGCACTACGACAATTTTGAATTGACACTTGAGTTTAAACAAGGTGCCGATGGCAACAGCGGTGTGTTTTTTCGCAGCACCATTGATGGTACAAAAATCACCGGCTGGCAGGTAGAAGTAGCGCCACCTAAAAATAACACGGGTGGTATTTATGAAAGTTATGGCCGCGGCTGGCTCATCAAACCCGACCCTGCACTGGACCAATACCTGAAATATGGTGAGTGGAACAAAATGAAAATCCGCGTAGAAAATGGCACGGTGACCACCTGGCTCAACGGCCAGCAAATGATTACCCTCACCGATGCCAAAATTGGTGCCGGCAAAGGCAGCATCGCTTTACAAATTCATGATGGTGGCGGCATTAAAGTGCAGTGGCGAAAGCTGGTGCTGAAGCAGCTGTAATAAATGAACGAATCTTTGAAAAATGCCTTGTTGATACAAGGCATTTTTTTTGAGTGCATTGAAAAAGTATCGCCAAAGTTCAACGGGTATTTGCCTTGCTGCAGGCTTTGTTGTATATCTGCAATAGAAGTCGGGAGTGGGTAGTCCGAAGTCCGGAGTAAGGACATCAGTACTCACCAACCCGTACACTCGTAAACATTGAAACTTCCGACATGAGCCTCGCCAAAATATTGTGGGTAGACGATGAAATAGACAGCCTGAAAAGCCAGTTGTTGTTTTTGCAAAACAAGGGTTACGAAGTGGCGTGCCTCACCAATGGTTTTGATGCCATTGATTATGTAAAAGAACACCCGCTGGATGTGGTGCTGCTCGATGAAAGCATGCCCGGCATTAGTGGCCTGGAAACACTGGCAAAAATTAAAGCAATCAAAAGCAATCTGCCCGTGGTAATGATTACCAAAAACGAAGCAGAAAATGTGATGGAAGATGCCATTGGCAGTCAAATCAGCGATTACCTCATCAAACCTGTGAACCCCAGTCAGGTGCTGTTGAGCCTGAAAAAAATACTCGACAACAAACGCCTCGTCAGCGAAAAAACCACCACCAGCTACCAGCAGGAATTTCGCAACCTGTTTATGGAACTCAATAGCAATCCTGATGCACAGGAATGGCAAAAAATTTATGCCAAGCTGGTGTACTGGGAAATGGAAATGGACAAGAGCGACAGCCCCGAAATGCGGGAGGTTTTTCAAACCCAGAAAGACGAAGCCAACACTGAATTTTTTAAATACGTGAGCCGCCACTATGCCAGCTGGATAAAGCCCGGCAACAGCGAAGCACCGGTAATGAGCCACAGCCTCATTGCCCAAAAAGTATTGCCCAACCTGAGCAAGGGAACGCCTACATTTTTTGTGCTCATTGATAACCTGCGCCTCGATCAGTGGCGGGCTATTCAACCCATTTTTGCCGAGAGCTTCCGCATTGTAAGCGAAGACAGCTTTTACAGCATTTTGCCCACGGCTACGCAGTATGCCCGCAACGCCATTTTTGCCGGCCAGCTACCCATCGATATTGCAAAACAGTATCCGCAGCTTTGGAAAAACGATGATGACGAAGGCAGTAAAAATTTACACGAAGAAGAATTTATAAAAGCACAGCTGAAGCGGTTGGGCAAAGGCGATCTCAAAATCAGTTACACCAAAATTTTGACGAACGATGCGGGCCAGCAGTTGGTGAACAACATTCACAACATGCTGGGCAACGACCTGAATGTAATTGTGTACAATTTTGTAGACATGCTGAGCCATGCCCGTACCGAAATGGAAGTGCTGAAAGAATTAGCCAGCGACGAACGCAGCTACCGCAGCATTACCAAAAGCTGGTTTGAGCACAGCCCGCTGTACGAAGCCCTCAAAAAAATTGCTGATAAAAAAGTGAAACTCGTACTGGCCACCGACCACGGGAGCATACGGGTAAATACTCCCGCCAAAGTGGTGGGCGATCGCCAAACCACTACCAACATCCGCTACAAGCATGGCCGCAACCTCAACTACGAAAACCGCGATGTCCTAGCCTTTCGCGACCCCAAGGAAGCCGGCCTTCCAAGCCCCAGCATCAACAGCAGCTACATTTTTGCCCGAGAAAATACTTACCTCTGCTACCCCAATAACTACAACCACTTTGTGAACTATTACAAGAATACTTTTCAGCACGGTGGTGTGAGCCTGGAAGAAATGATTGTGCCAGTGGTAGTGATGGAAAGCAAGTAACTAAGTAAGCTGAAATACATGAGCGTTATGTAGTTTAATCCTTACTACAGCTTACCGGCTTGTATCTTTTTGGCTACTTCCTGCACATCGTCGAGTACACGCAGCAGGTTTTCGCCCCACAGCTTTTTGATTTGCTTGCTGGTATAGCCTCTGCGTACCAGCTCAATGGTCACGTTGAGTGTTTCTGCAGCATCGTTCCAGCCTTCTACACCACCACCGCCATCAAAATCAGAACTGATGCCCACGTGGTTGATACCAATCTTTTGAACCATGTAATCAATGTGATCTACAAAGTCTTTGACATCAACCGGCGGCGCTACAGCTACTACTTCGCTGGCAATTTTGTCTTTGTATTTTTCGGTTAGGGCAGTATACTTTTTATTGTATTCTTCCCTTGCAGCAGCGGGCAATTCCATCACCGCCCGACGGTTCAATAATTCGAAGCCTTCCTGCTTGGCATAGGCCCCCATTATCTCATTGCTTTTGGCAGTGTAGGCTGCTGCTTTTTTCGCATTTACATAGGCCCTGAAAGCCACGGTTTGCACCACGCCATTGTTTTGTTTCACCATCATCAGCACTTCATCATCCAGATTGCGGGGCACATCGTTGAGGGCACGGGCCGAAGAATGAGAGGCAATCACCGGCGCCTTTGATAGTTGAATGGCTTGTATGTTGGAGGTTTTAGCCGGGTGCGACAAATCAATCATGATGCCCCATTTGTTCATTTCGGCAATCACTTCTTTGCCCAAGGGGCTCAGGCCGTTGTGCATCCATACGCTGTCGTTTTCTCCGGTGTTGCTATCGCAGAGCTGGCTGTGGCCGTTGTGCGACAGCGACATGTAACGGGCACCGCGGTCGGCAAACTCTTTTACCCGGGCAATATCGGTGCCAACGGGGTAGCCGTTTTCTACACCAATCATCGCCACTTTTTTGCCCGATGCTACAATGCGCCTTACATCGGTACTGGTAAGGGCCAGTTCAATTTTGTCGGGTGCAATGTCGGTACACAGCCGGTGAATGGCTTTGAATTTTGCATCGGCATTGGCGTACGCTTTGGCATAGCCGTCGGGGGTTAGTTCACCCTGGCCTGTGTACACAATCAACCAGCTTACATCGAGGCCACCTTCTTCCATTTTGGGCAGGTTTACCTGCGTACTCAGCCGCTGCGTGTAATTGATTTCCGGGGTAAAATTGGCGACATTGATATCGTTGTGGGTATCAATGGTGATGGCCTTTTCATGAATGGCCTTGGCCTTTTTCAGGAGTTTTTCTTCGGCAGCAGACTGGCTGTGGGCAAGTTGAAAACCGGCCAGCAATACAAGAAGGAACGACAATTTCATGGGCATGTTGATGGATGATGAACTTTTTAAAAAATGAAATCTACAGCAATTTGACGTTGTTGTACCGATAAATGAACGGGCAACCATGACGCCGCTTCAAGATGTTGTTGGCCCGAAGATTGGACGCTGTCAACAAAAGAGATTGGCAAAAGCTTTAGACCAACATGAGCGAAACCTGCCGAACTGGCCTGCTGGCACTGTACAAGTGGAATGAAACAATGCCGATACTTCCCCTGTTATAGAATGCATCCGTCAAAATGTCCTTTAATTTTTCCCGCACAATATTTGAAACACATTTCCCGCTAAATTGCCTGTATTGGCAGGCAACATTTTAAACAGCAAACTTTGGCTATGAACTTTGGACAAGAATTTGAAAAATATGCGGTGAAGCACCGCGGCATCAGCAGCAATACGCTGGATGCATACATCAAGCACAACGTTACCAACCTCACCCCCAACATTATTGAGGAACGCCCCATGAACATTGCGGTGATGGATGTGTACAGCCGACTGATGATGGACCGCATCATCTTTTTGGGCTACCCCATTATGGATGAAGTGGCCAACATTGTAACGGCGCAGCTGCTCTTCCTCGAAAGCACCGACCATACCCGCGACATTCAGATGTACATCAACAGCCCCGGTGGCAGTGTGTATGCTGGCTTAGGTATGTATGATACCATGCAGTTCATCACCCCAGATATTGCCACCATTTGTACCGGCATGGCCGCCAGCATGGGTGCAGTACTCATGGCAGCCGGTGCACACGGCAAGCGTACCGCCCTCAAGCACAGCCGCATCATGATTCACCAGCCTAGTGGTGGAGCCATGGGTCAGGCTACTGATATTGAGATTACGGTGAATGAGGTAAAGAAACTGAAGAAAGAACTGTACGACATTTTGGCCTACCACACCGGTCAAACCGCCGAGCAAATTGCCATCGACAGCGACCGCGACAAGTGGATGACCGCCCCCGAAGCCAAAGAATACGGCCTGGTAGACGAAGTACTGTTCATCAATCCGAGAAAGGAAAAGAAATAAAACCCCCAACCCTCTAAAGGGGGCTCGCAGGAGGTTTTGGATACCAGCAGTTGTGCTACTATCAACCAAGTTGTGTCTCCCGATAGCTATCGGGACACTTTTGGCCACAGTACATAGCCCAACCATAAACAGCAAACCACAAACGAAAAACAAACTATGAACCAGCATAATTACCGCAACAAACCCTTCCGCTACGACGAAGACGAACCGGAAGCACCAGAAACGCCCTCCATCGAAATGCCCATGGAAAAGATGATGAGCGGCTGGCAGTTCGATAAAAAATTTATTGAGCAACGCAAGATTTTCCTGTGGGGCGTGGTAGACGATAAAAGTGCCAAAGACATCACCAGTCGCCTGCTCTACCTGGAAGCCATCGACCCCGGCAAGGAAATCACGTTTTACATCAACAGCCCCGGCGGATTGGTGACAGCGGGCATGGTTATTTACGATACCATGCAAATGATCAGCAGCCCCGTAAGCACCGTGTGCATGGGCATGGCCGCCAGTATGGGCAGCATTTTGCTGAGTGGTGGCACCAAGGGTCGTCGCTTCATTTTCCCCAGTGGCGAAGTAATGATACACCAGCCCAGCGGTGGTGGCCGCGGTACCAGTGCCGACCTCGAAATTATGGCCGAGCAAATCCGCAAAACCAAACTCATGGGTGCCGAAATTCTCGCCAAAAACTGCGGCCAAACCGTTGAAAAAGTGATGAAAGACTTTGACCGTGACTATTGGATGGACGCCAAAGAAAGCATTGCTTACGGCATTGTAGATGGCGTACTTGACAAGTTGTAACGCAAGAGTACAGCATAATATACAAGGGGCAATCTTATACCAAGATTGCCCCTTATTATTTTATTGAAGGTTGTAATCGTGAGCTGCCATTCATACATTGCCCCTAGCTTAACAAGCTTGCTATTACTTTTACCGCTGAAGATGGAGAATACTTTACAACAGTCTGAATGCTATTACCACAACTTACTTAAGATAAAAGCGGAATTTAAATTCCGAATCTGTTCATAAAATGTGTATAAACAGACTCTTGGATATGCTTTTACAGCTAAAACAGAAATAAATTTCCGATTTCAATTCTTTCAATGGATTTTAATATATATATTCGCTAATACTTTTAGCGGAAAGGAGGTATAATTCCGATGCCAGTAAATATTGAAATTGAAGAACTAAAAAATTTGGGTGAAAAAATAAGATTACACCGACAGATGCTGGGTTACCGGCAAGCTGAACTGGCAGAATTGTGTGGCATTACAGACCGCACCCTCCGCGAAATTGAATCGGGTTCAGGAAAGGCTAAAATGGAAACTTGGTATCGGCTGGCGCAATTGTTGGGTATGGATATTGTGTTGCAGCAAAAGCCAATGAGCTATCCACTCCGGGTACCCCCGCCGATTGTGTAAGCCCTTTACTTGTTGAGCAATTTCAATAGCAGAAACTTTTACTATCACCCACACACCCTAATGAATATTTCACGCTATGAAAAGAGGTAAGGTGTACTACAATCACGTTTTTGCCGGCACGCTGAGCCTGCAAGATAATGGTAGTTATGTGTTTGAGTATGATGCCGATTATCAGTTCAATAGCAGGTACCCGGCAATCAGTGTTCATTTTCCTAAAACAACAAGCCGGTTTCAGTCTCCCATTCTCTTTCCCTTTTTTTTCAATATGCTGAGTGAAGGCGCCAACAAAAGACTGCAACTGCAAGCCAATAAAATAAATGATCGTGATTATTTCGACCTACTTATTCATACCGCTTCAAATGAAACCATTGGCGCCGTAACTGTAGGTCCTGTGTCCCCCTCAATCTAATGAATCAACATGTTTCCGATTAATATATGCCCTGCTACACTGCAGCCTGGCTATGCTACATACTCGCCTAAAGCGTTGCGTTATTTATTTAACGGGCGTAAAGTAAGTCATGTGCTGCCCATGGCGTCACCTAACAATGAGGGTATGTCTTCTAAGCCTTTTTTTGATAACCGCAGTCGTATTTCCATCTCTGGCGTACAGGTAAAATACTCCCTGAAACTGGATAAGAACAAGCTTGTATTAACCGATAGTGGTGGTGAGTTTATCTTAAAACCAATACCAGACAACCTGATGAATGTGAGCCAGGTGCCTGCCAACGAGCATTTGACCATGCAAATAGCTGAGCAAGTGTATGGCATGAGTACAGCAAAAAATGCTCTCATTTTTTTTGAAGATGGCACCCCAGCTTACCTCACCAAACGGTTTGATGTGAAACGAGACGGAACCAGATGCCTGAAAGAAGACTTTGCTTCGTTGGCCTTACTGACTGAAGAAAATGCTGGTACCAGTTTCAAGTACAACTACAGCTACTTGCAAATGGCAGAGCTGATTGACCATTTTTTTCCGGCATCCATACCTGCCAAAGAACGTTTCTTTCAATTGGTGGTTTTTAACTACCTGTTTAGCAATGGCGATGCGCACCTCAAAAACTTTGGCAGAATTGATTGTGAAGGCACCGGATTTGGAATGCTCGCTCCGGCGTACGACCTCGTTTGTACCAGATTGCATATTGAAGATGGCGATTTTGCACTGCACGACCGGCTGTATGAAAAAGATTACGAACACCCCAGCTATGCCCATTATGGCTATCATGCCTACGATGATTTTTATGACTTTGGGCTGAAAATGGGTTTATTACCAGTGAGAGTACAAAGAATACTGAATAGTTTTTTGCACAAAACCGAAGCAGTAGAAGCCTTGGTGGCCAATAGTTTTTTAAGCCCGACCATGAGGCAGCAATACTTGCATTGGTACCACGACAAACTGCGTCGCTTGCAAACCAGCATGCGAGGCTTAAAAACAGCCATCGGCTAACATTCAGGTCAGCTTTTGTTTGATAGAAACAAATAAAACAACTTACTGGCTGTACCAGGCATTCTTCAAAAGCTTTAACGTAGCCATGCTTGCATTACCCGCAGCATCGTATACCTTTGTACACTTGCGGCCCTGCCCCGGCGGGGCCGTTTTATATAACTTTAATACATGGCAAAATCAAGTCTGCATTGTTCTTTTTGTGGCAAAAGCCGCGATGAAGTCAAAATTCTCATCGCCGGTCAGGACAATGTACACATCTGCGACCAGTGCGTAGAAAGTGCCCGTGAAATAGTGGAGCAGGAAGTGGCTTTGCAAAGCCACCGCTTTACCGCTCCCGGTGCTTTCAAACTCAACGTAAAAAAACCCCGCGAAATCAAGCAGTTCCTCGATCAGTACGTAATTGGTCAGAATGATGCCAAAAAGATTTTGAGTGTAGCGGTGTACAACCACTACAAACGCCTTACCCAAAAAGTAAGCACCGACGAAGTAGAAATTGAAAAGAGCAACATCATACTGGTAGGCGAAACCGGCACGGGTAAAACCTTGCTGGCCAAAACCATTGCCAAGCTCCTCAATGTGCCTTTTGCTATTGTAGATGCCACGGTCTTTACCGAGGCCGGCTATGTGGGCGAAGACGTAGAAAGCATGCTCACCCGCCTGCTGCAAAACTGCGATTACGATGTGCAAGCTGCCGAACGAGGCATTGTATACATCGATGAGATTGATAAAATTGCCCGCAAAGGCGACAACCCCAGCATTACCCGCGACGTAAGCGGCGAAGGGGTACAGCAGGGCCTGCTGAAAATGCTGGAAGGTACCGAAGTGCTGGTGCCCCCGCAGGGTGGCCGCAAGCACCCCGAGCAAAAAATGATTCGCATCAACACGCAAAACATCCTCTTCATTGCGGGTGGTGCGTTTGATGGCATCGACCGCGTCATTGCCCGCCGGGTAAATACCAACGCCATTGGCTTCAACGTAGACAAAGAGCTGCAGGAATACCAGAAGAAAAACCTGTTGCAGTTCATCAATGCACAAGACCTGAAAGGTTTTGGTTTGATACCCGAACTGCTCGGTCGCCTGCCTGTGGTTACCCACCTAGAGCCGCTGGATACCGACACCCTCCGCAGCATTTTGACAGAACCCCGCAACTCGCTGGTACGCCAATACACCAAGCTGTTTGAGCTCGAAGGCATCCGCCTGAGCTTTGAGCCCGAAGTGTTCGACTTTATTGTGGCCAAAGCCATGGAGTTTAAACTGGGGGCCCGTGGCCTGCGCAGCATTTGTGAGCAAATACTCACCGATGCCATGTTTGAAATGCCCAGCCAAAAAGAGAAGGAATTTGAAGTAACGCTGCAGTACGCCAGGCAGAAATTTGACACCGGAAAAATGAGCAAACTAAAAGTAGCCTAACCAGCTTTTTAGTGGACGTTAAATAATCGAAAAGCCTTGCATATTGCAGGGCTTTTTGCTGAAAATATACCGGCATGTAGTACCTTACTTGCCCAGCTTTTGAAAACCAAGAAAAACGATATCCTATGACAGAACTGATCAACAAACTCGTATCCGAAGCCGGTCTCTCCAATGAGCAAGCCGCCAAAACCATCGACGTCATCAAAGGCTTTGTGTCAGAAAAATTTCCGATGCTGGCTGGTGCCGTAGAAAATGTATTGGGTGCCAGTGCTGCACCTGCAGCTGCCAAAGAAGAAGGCAGCCTGCTCGATAAAATTTCTGATTTCATCCCCGGAGAGATGGGCGAAAAAATTGAAGGCTTTGCCAAGCAAGCTGCTGATAAAGCCGGCGACCTGCTGGATAAAGGCAAGTCCACCTTCAACGATTTGGAAAACAAACTCTGATACAGCACAAAGGCGAATCTTTCGATTCGCCTTTGTTTTTTAGCCATTTGAAATGCTACCTGCAGTGGTGAGCTTGTCGAACCACAGTTTATTTTCCAAATATGGCAGCATAGTTATCCGCAGCAAAACCCACCGCCAATACAGTACCGTCTTGCTCTATCACCGGCCGTTTGATAAGCGATGGTTTTTCAGTCATGAGTTGAATGGCGCCGGCTTTTTTGGCGGCAGCAGCTTGTTCTTCTGCGGTACAGGCTTTCCAGGTAGTACCTTTTTTATTCAGCAATACATCTATACTCACCTGCTTGCTCCAGTTGTTGAGTATGGTTTTGGTAATGCCTTGCTTTTTATAATCGTGAAACTGAAAGTCAATCTTGTTTTCCTTGAGCCAGGTGATGGCTTTTTTCACAGTGTCGCAATTGGGAATGCCGTATACAGTTATCATAAGTCTGTTTTCGTGGTTATTCACTTACTGATTGGATATAATCCAAAATGGAGCGGATTTGTTCATCCGTCAGGTCGGGGTGGGGCAGCATGGCGGTTTGGTTGTAATCGAGCCAGAGCTGCCGGGCATAAGCGTCACGTTGAATCACCGAATCGCTGTTACGGATAAAACCATACAATTTTTGCTGATCGGGCCAGCGGCTTTCCACGCCTTTGAGTGCCGGGCCGGTCAGGTCATTGTTTACCATATGGCAGCTGGCACAGCGGTTGAAAAAGAGTTGCTTACCCGAATCGTTTGCGGTTTTGGCACCTGCAATTTCTTTTTTCGTTTCCACTGGTTTGGCCGGTTGTTCACTACAGGCCAGCAACAGCAGCAGGCCGCCTGTCCACATCCACTTTTTCATGGGCGCAAAGGTAAATGGGAAGGCCATAAGCAAAAGGCTAAAAGCGGAAGGCCAAGGGCAGAAAGCTCAAGGCTAAATGCAAAGTACCATCGTCCCCGACTCCTGTCGGGGATGCTGTGGTGTAGCGACACTGTCGCAAAAGCCAGATGTAATCTGGCAACCATCGAATCCTCGTCGGGAGACGAGGACTATAAAAAAGCAGCAGCTGTTTTGTTCAAACAACTGCCGCTACAATCTACCATCCCGATAGCTATTGGGGGACATAAGTCTTTCTGTACTAATTCTGCTTCATCAACTTCCCCTACTAAATTAATTGTCGTGACTTAAAGAATACAATCCCGACTTATATGTTATCTATAAGTTTTGCCGTTAGTTCTTCAAATGGAATTTCAATATTCTTATAGTTGTTCAGATTTAGGACAAAGATTTCTTTGTCATTTATTTTGAGTTTAAAGTACTCGGTATAGTCTCTCCAATCGTCATTGAAAATCTCAATTTTTGTCTTTCCCAAGTACTGAAGTCTAAATACCCAATTTTTTGGAATGCTTTGATCCTGGTTTTGATTGTCTAACGAAAGTTCATAGTCATAATTCTTGAGGAACGCTGTCAATTTTTTACGCAATAGCGTTCTAAATTCTGCTTTTTGCTTAATGTCTTCCATTGAAAATAATACGCTGTTTGTTTGCCTTTTCGCTAACATCTAAGCCAACACTTCTCTGGCTATCACCAGCTTTTGTATTTCGCTGGTGCCTTCACCAATGGTGCACAGCTTGCTGTCGCGGTAGTATTTTTCTACCGGAAAATCTTTGGTATAGCCGTAGCCGCCAAAAATTTGCACGGCATCGGTACTCACTTTTACGGCCACCTCACTGGCATAGTATTTGGCCATGGCGCTTTGCTCTGTTACTTTCTGGTGGCTTTCTTTCAGATAACAGGCCTGCTGAATCAGCAGTTCGGCGGCGGCTATTTCAGTAGCCATATCGGCCAGCTTAAAACTAATGCCCTGAAAGTTGCTGATGGGCTGATCGAACTGGTGCCGCTCTTTGCTGTACTGCACACTGGCTTCAAAAGCACCACGGGCAATGCCCTGCGCCAGCGCTGCAATGCTGATGCGGCCCCCATCCAAAATCTTCAGGCTTTGCCGAAAGCCATCGCCCACTTCGCCCAGCCGCTGGCTGTCGGGGATGCGGCAGTTGTCAAAAATCATTTCGGCCGTTTCGCTGGCCCGCATGCCCAGTTTGTTTTCTTTTTTGCCACCGGCAAAACCCGGTGTGCCACGCTCCACCACAAAGGCAGTAGCGCTGCCACTGGTGCGGGGCTCACCGGTACGGGCTATCACCACGGCGATGTCGCCGCTTTTGCCATGCGTAATCCAGTTTTTGGTGCCGTTCAGTACCCAATGGTCGCCATCTTGTACAGCCGTGGTTTTCATGTTGCCGGCGTCGCTGCCGGTGTTAGGCTCGGTCAAACCCCAGGCGCCAATGTGCTCGGCAGTGGCCAGCTTGGGCAGCCAGCGGCGCTTTTGCGCTTCATTGCCAAATGTGAGAATGTGGTTGGTGCACAAACTGTTGTGGGCGGCCAGGCTCAGGCCTACGGAGCCACACACTTTTGCTATTTCCTGAATGATGGCGTTGTACTCGAAATACCCGAGACCGGCGCCGCCATATTCATGCGGTACCAGTACGCCCATCATGCCCAGTTGGCCCATGGCTCTAAAAGTATCTATGGGAAAATGTTGGGCTTCGTCCCATTCCATTACATAAGGGCGAATGTGCTGCTCGGCAAAATCACGGGCAGCAGCTGCTACGTGCAGCGTGGTTTCTGACGGTTGAAAATTCATAAGGCAAGCAATCGTTGAGTGTCAAATATAGGCTAACGCTTGTTAGTTTAATCAAGACTAACAACCCTGTAAGCATTCTGTTCGCCGGCTTATTGTACGGTAAAATAGGGCGCCACTTTCTGCAACCATTCCGGAGTAACGATGGCAATTTTTTGCAAATCCTGCACCGATTGATACGGCCCGTGCTGCTGCCGGTATTGTATCATGGCATTGGCAATATTCCATTTGATGTAGGGATGCATTTTGAGTTGCTCTACCGTAGCTGTGTTGATGTTGATGGTACGAAGGCCACTGCCATTTACCCGCAACCGGCTTTTAATTTTTTGAAAAGTGCTGTCGGGCAGGGCATAGGTTTCGCCCACTTGCTCAATACTGTAAAAACCGCCCAGCTTATCGCGGAAATTGACAATCCGGAAAGCCAGTTTGCTGCCAACACCGGGCAGGGCAATCCATTGGCTGGTATCGGCCAGATTGATGTCGATGGCAGCGATGTTTTTAGCCGGTGTCGTTGGCCGGGCAGGCAGTGAGTCGCGGCGAAACGAGTTGTTGCTGGCAGTGCTGGCAATTACCACATAAGGAATGAGTGCCTTCGCCTGATCCTTGGGCAGGCTGAATATTTTCAGCAGGTCTTCGGGCTGGCGGAATTTGCCACCCTTGCTGCGGTACTTTACAATGGTGGCTACCGTTTTGGGTTTTACACCCAGGCGCAGCCAGTCTGTTTCGCTGGCTGTGTTGGGGTCAAAGATGAAATAGCTGACAGATGCAACAGCCCGGTTGTTATTGGCTGGCTCTTTCCACGCTGTGTGTTCGTTGTTGTTTTGCCAGCTGCTGTCGAAACCTTTGAAAGGCACCAATCCTTTGGCTTCTTCCAGTACAATGGCATCGGCCGGTTGCTGCGGCGCAGGCAAAAAGTAACGGTAAAAGACAGGGGCAATGGCTGCGCCAATGATGATGAGCAATAAAAAGACGAGGGCTCTGCGCTGCCATTTTGTAAAACTGAAATAATCTTTGATCCAGCTTTGCCAGCGGTGGTTGTAACGGGGCATAGTGGTGTGGTAGGGGTTTACCACAATATACAACCGTTACACCCGAATTTCCAAACCGTCGTACGCCAGGTGCATACCCGCAGGCAGCTCTTCACTTATCTCGCTGTGCAGCCCCAGCTGGTGGCTGATGTGGGTGAAGTAGGCGTTGGGGATTTCCAGCTGCTGCACCATGTCAATGGCTTCTTGCAGGGTAAAGTGCGAAATGTGCGATTCTTTCCGCAAGGCATTGAGCACAATGCTGCTGCTGCCTTTTATTTTTTCCTGTTCTGCTTCGTCTATGCGATTCGCATCGGTGATGTAAGTAAAGTTGCCAAAGCGAAAACCCATCACCGGCATTTTGTAATGCCACACCCAAATTGGCTGCACCACTATATCGCCTACCACAAAAGGGTCGCTTTTGATTTCGTGCAATTCGAAAACGGGTACACCGGGGTACTTGTACGCATCGAAGGCGTAAGGTATTTCCCGCTGTACTCCTTGGAGGGTAGCAGCGCTGGCATAAATATGTGTGGGTTGCTGTTGTACGTATTGAAAGCCACGGGTATCATCGAGGCCGCCTACATGATCTTTGTGGGCATGCGTAATGAGGATGGCATCAATACGGCGAACGTTGTGTTGCAGCATTTGCTGGCGAAAGTCGGGCGTAGCATCTACCACCAGGGTAGTGGTGGCCGATTGTACGAGGATGCTGCTGCGCAATCTTTTGTCGTGCACATCGGCCGATTGGCATACAGCACATCTGCACGCTACCATGGGTACGCCGCCGCTGGTACCGGTGCCTAAAAATGTAATGCTGAGTGCCGCCATAAGAGGGTGTAAATGTAGGGTCAAAAAAAAGACCTTTCCGCAAGGGAAAAGTCTTTTGGCAAGTGTTGTTACATTATTTACTAACTACTCAGTAGCCAGCGAAGCTTTCAATACCTCATCATACAATTTTTGGCTTTCCTGAGTCAGCATGTCAATGGATATCTGCAGTTGCGGAATGAGTTCCAGCAGGGTGTTAATTCGTCCTTCGGCATTCAAAAATTTGTTCAGCACCACTACCCGCTTTTGCTCCAATATGCAGTAGCCACTTTGAAAAGTACCCCGTTCGTACCGGTACACATAGCCCGATTCGGACAGTATTCTTTCCAGCTTTTGTAAAGTTGTTTGATTGTATTTCATAGCCCTCGTCTTCTTGCTGCTGATGGCCCTTCAAAAGTAGCTCAAACTGCTGCCGGCATTTTTCGTAATTATCCACAAGCCCGGTTAAAAATATTGCTACATTTTCATGACAATATTTAGACAATTCGACTGATGCATCTCATCTTTTTTGAAAATTATAGCAAGGAAATTGCAGACGTCTTAACAAATTGACAATCATAAATATTCACACTATGTTCGACCAAAATGATTATTTCTTCAGTAAATCTGATCCAATTGCTACAGAGCTTCAGAAATGGGTAGAAGCCATGGCATACCATTTTAAGCCCAACAATATCCATTGGTGCAATGGCTCACAGGCCGAATACGATGCCCTGTGCCAACAGCTGGTAGATAAGGGTACGTTTATAAAACTCAACCCCGAAAAGCGCCCCAATAGCTACGCTTGTTTTAGCGACCCCAGCGATGTGGCCCGGGTAGAGGACAAGACATTTATTTGCAGCCGCAGAAAAGACGATGCAGGACCCACCAACAACTGGATGGAACCCAAGGAAATGAAAACTATTCTTGAAGGGTTGACAGCTGGTTCTATGGCTGGCCGTACCATGTACGTTATTCCTTTCTGTATGGGCCCTGTGGGTTCTGAGCTCAGCCGCTATGGTGTGCAAATTACCGATAGCGAGTATGTAGTGGTAAACATGAAACTGATGACCCGCATGGGTGAGCAGGTTTTGGCACACATGCAGCCAGGCAACTGGGTAAAATGTATCCATACAGTAGGCGCTCCGCTGGCAGAAGGCCAGGCCGATGTAAAATGGCCTTGCAACCCCACAGTAAAATACATTTCACATTTCCCCGAAGAAAGACTCATCATTTCTTATGGTAGTGGCTATGGCGGCAACGCGTTGCTGGGTAAAAAATGTTTTGCCCTCCGCATTGCCTCTGTAATGGGCCACGAAGAAGGATGGCTGGCTGAGCACATGCTGCTGCTGGGCGTAGAAAGCCCCGAAGGCGAAAAGAATTATGTAGCTGCCGCCTTCCCCAGCGCCTGTGGCAAAACCAACTTTGCCATGATGATTCCACCTGCCGGACTGGATGGCTGGAAAGTAACCACCGTGGGCGATGATATCGCCTGGATTCACAAGGGTAAAGACGGCAAGCTGTACGCCATCAACCCCGAAGCCGGCTATTTTGGCGTAGCCCCCGGTACCAACGAAAAAACCAACCCCAACGCCATGGCATCCATTAAAAAGGATACCATTTTTACAAACGTAGGCGTAACGCCCGATGGTGATGTGTGGTGGGAAGGCATGACCAAAGAAGTACCAGAAGGATTGATAGACTGGCATGGCCAACCTTACGATAAAAACAGCGGTAAACCCGTGGCACACCCCAATGCCCGCTTTACTGCACCAGCTGCGCTTAACCCTGTGCTCGATGAAAAATGGGACGACCCCGCTGGTGTACCTATCAGTGCGTTCATTTTTGGTGGCCGCCGTGCTACCACCATGCCGCTGGTGTACCAAAGCTTCAACTGGAACTTTGGCGTATACCTGGCCGCTACCATGGGTAGCGAAATGACTGCTGCCGCCTTTGGCGAAGTGGGTAAAGTGCGTCGCGATCCGTTTGCCATGCTGCCCTTTATGGGCTACCATGCCGGCGAATACTGGAACCACTGGTTGCAGTTTGGCCGCGACCTGCCCGAGCCACCACGGATTTTTGGCGTCAACTGGTTCCGCAAAGACGAACAGGGCAATTTTGCATGGCCCGGCTTTGGTCAGAACCTGCGGGTACTCAAGTGGATTGTAAACCGTGCCAAAGGTCATAGCCTGGGTGTAGAAAGCCCCATTGGCTGGATGCCCCGCTACAAAGACATGGACTGGACAGGCCTCGATTTTAGCCAGGAAGAGTTTGCCAAAATCATGGAAGTAGACCGTGAGCTGTGGAAGAAAGAACTGCTCGGCCACGAAGAATTGTTTAGCAGCGTGTACGACAAGCTGCCTAAAGAATTCTTCTTTATGAGAGAATTGTTGCTGAGCAGCCTGTGGCGCAGCCCTGAACATTGGGGACTGGCACCAGAAAGGGCCTAAGTAGATAAGTGGAAAGGTTTGATGAATACCGTAAACCAGATGGAAACGTCTGGTTTACTTTTTTCTGATACCGCAAACATCCGTGGCAGATATGCTGTTTTGGGCCACTACATTTGAACAAAACCTAACTACTTGTTATGCCTGGAACTGTCATCAAACATCTCCGTGAACAAAAAATGCTGAAGCAGGATACTGTGGCCAAAGCCATGGGCATATCGCAGGCTGCGTATAGCAAAATCGAAAACAACATTACGGAGCTAACCGTAAAACACTGCCGGATGCTCAGCAAAATTTTTGATGTAAATGTGTACGAACATTTACCCGATGATTTTGAAATTATCCGTCCGAGAAAAGGCGGTTCGGCAGTAGAAGAAACAACTGAATACTAATGCTTGCAATCGCCGGTATGGCAGTGGTTGGCCTGCCTGCAAAGCCGGTAATTGAGAAAATGCGCCGAAACGATGAGCAACACCGCAGCAATAATCATCCATAAAGGATGATTGCCCACCAACTCTTTGGCTATTAAAAACCCAATGCCTGCAATAAAAAGTAACATGGGTATATACCGGTGATGGTGCAGCTTAAAGCCATGGCGTAAGGCCAAAACTCCCAAAACTGTAGCCAGGCCAATCATAAAAAATTCGAAGCCCTTATTATTCACCAGGTTTACGCCAAACAGCGGCAAACTGGAGATAAACAATGGCATTACCGCACAGTGAAGGGCACAAGCCACCGAAGCAGCTATACCCAATTTATCCCAGTTTATCTTTAGCATAATGCGTGAAAATTCAAGACCTACGTTTTGCAACAGAATTGCAAATATAGGGAAGTTCAATGCATTCAAACGATACCTTTGCCCATCATGAGTACAAATAAAAAGTTATTGATTTACGGTTCGGCCTTCTTGCTTACCCTGGCAGGTTTTTTCTTTTTTGTGTTTCGTGGTACCGACAACTGGAAAAGCAAGCTGCCAGTAATTAGCTATGTAAAGCCTTTTGCTTTTGTGAACCAAAATGGCGACACGGTTACACAAGCCACTTACAAAGGTAAAGTGTACGTGGCCAACTACTTTTTTGTAACCTGCACGGGCATTTGCCCCAATATGAATGGCAAAGTAAAAACGGTGTACCAGGCATTTCAGCAAGAAAAAGAATTTGCACTGCTTAGCCATACCTGCCAGCCAGAGTACGATAGCATACCACAGCTAAAGCGCTATTGCGATAGCATTGGGGCCGATGGCAAGCAGTGGCAATTTGTAACCGGCAATAAACTTGAGCTGTACAATATTGCCCGTGAAAGCTATCATATTGACGATCCTAAAAACAACGTAGGCGACATCAACGATCAGTTTTTGCACTCGCAGTTTTTAGCACTCGTAGATAGGCAAGGACGGGTACGCGGTATTTATGATGGTTTAAAACAAAAAGAAATAAACTCGTTGAAAGAAGACATACCTCAATTGTTGAAAGAAACCGATCGCAGCAGTTTTGTGAACAATATTTTTGGCAATAGCCCTGCTCAATAATCGCTTTCTCTTTTTCTTCAAATAGCCGGAGTATGAAAGATGCAACAACAGATATTCTAAAGCGTAACTCCCTGAGCGTTACAGATAGCCGCCGCAATATTTTGCAGCTGTTTTTGCAGCAAAATGCCAGCGCCCTTCGCCATGCCGATATAGAACAGTCGCTGCAAAACATTGACAGGGTTACCATCTACCGTACTTTACAGGCCTTTGCCGAAAAAGGCATCATTCACTCCATACCGGGCTCCGATGGCGCAGCCCGTTATGCCTTGTGTAAAGACGGTTGTGCCGATGGCCACCATCATGACGACCATGTACATTTTGTGTGCACCCGCTGTAGTGCCACCCAATGCCTTGATGATGTGCATGTACCTTTTGTACGCATGCCCGAAGGCTTTGAAGCCAGCAAAACCGAAATGGTGGTGAGTGGTATTTGCAGCAAGTGCAGAAGCTAAATTGATTTTGAACCACGAAGACACAAGGAATACACAAAGGAGCACAAAGTAATTTACTATTCACTTTAATCACCGCGGAGACGCAGCGTAAACGGAGGGAGCAATAGACGTCCTTGTACTGCATCCGGTTCCAAGGCTTACTTGCTGGTTTCCACACTTTCTTATTCCTTATTTTTTGTTGCTTATTTCTTATTTTTTATTGCTACTTGTTTCATATTGGCTCATTTGCTAATTATCACATCGGCTGTTCAGAATGCTTTTCCCACTTACCAACCAAAACATACCGCTGCAGCAAGAGAATATAACTGTGTATCTGCCGGAGCCAACGGCAGTGTATGCTTGCTTGCAAGAGCAGCAAAACCCATATTGGGCAAGGCTTTGGCCGGCATCCATTGGTTTGGCGAGTTTCTTATTACAACATCCGCGTTGGGTAAAAGTGCCGCTGGTATTGGAGCTGGCTGCTGGTATTGGTTTGCCATCCATTGTAGCAGCCCGTTTTGCGCAGCAGGTCATTTGCTCTGATATTGAACCAAACGCCATTCCGGTGATGCAGGCCAATAAACAACTGCACCAATGCACAAACGTGACTTGTACCGTAGCCGATTGGCTGCACCTGCCTTCTCATTGGCATCCACAAACCATTTTACTGAGTGATGTAAACTACGAGCCCGCTGCATTTGCCGGTTTGCTGCTGGTACTGCAACAACAATTGGCTGCAGGTGCCTGCATTATGTTGGCTACACCACAGCGGCTCATGGCTAAGCCTTTTATTGAGGCACTGCTTCCTTTTACAATTGAGCAACATGAAGAAACCGTGCCACTGGATGGCAGCATGCATTTTATCAGCATACTGGTGCTGAAGCAGTAGCAACCATTATCTTTCGGGTAAATCATTTCGCTGCATGATGTTCAAACCATTCTTATTGGTAGCTAGTTTGTTGGCCTCCAATGCTGTACAAGCACAAGCTCCCAATTTGTTGCGTCAAAACGGTATTCGCATTGGTGTAATGCCCACAGGCAGGCTCAATGCCATTACAGATGTGCAGGGTGTAAAAGTGGGGCAGATAACTATTGTGCAAGGCGACTCAGTACGAACAGGTGTGACGAGTATTGTACCACACGGCGGCAATTTGTTTCAGCAAAAAGTACCCGCTGCTGTATTTGTAGGCAATGGCTTTGGGAAGCTGGCGGGAAGCACACAAATTGCTGAATTGGGCAATATTGAATCGCCCATTGTGCTCACCAATACACTCAGCGTACCTGCAGGTATACAAGGCATCATCGACTATACCTTGCAACAACCCGGCAATGAAAAAGTGCAAAGTGTAAATGCGGTGGTGGGTGAAACCAACGATGGTTATCTCAACGATATCCGTGGCATGCATGTGAGCCGGGCACAGGTAGTGCTAAGCATTTTGCAGGCAGATACAGGTGTGCTGTCGCAAGGCAATGTAGGTGCAGGCACCGGCACGGTGTGCTTTGGGTGGAAGGGCGGCATTGGTACCGCCAGCCGACAGCTACCGGCCAATTTGGGCGGCTATACCGTAGGCGTATTGGTGCAAACCAATTTTGGCGGCGTGTTGGAAATAGCGGGTGTACCTGTGGGGCAGCTGTTGCAGAAATATGCATTGAAAGATGAACTCAATCATACTCCCGATGGCAGCTGCATGATAGTGGTAGCGACCGATGCGCCGCTCGATGCCCGCAACCTCGAACGGCTGGCCAAACGGGCCTTTATGGGTTTGGCCAAAACAGGTGGCATAGCCAGCAATGGCAGCGGCGATTATGTCATTGCTTTTTCAACAGCGAACAAAGTACCGCATCAACCAACGGCAGCAATGCTGGTGCCTGCACAGTACCTGCACAACGAAGCCACTACACCCTTGTTTATGGCAGCTATCGAAGCAACTGAAGAAGCCATCATCAATTCATTGTTTGCAGCAGAAACCATGAAGGGGAAAGCGGGCCGTACCATTGAAGCATTGCCCAAGGAAATAGTTATTTCGCTGATTCAGCAGTACCAAAGGGGTAATAGCCAATAGCATTTGAATGAGAAAACCCTATGGGTGGTGCAAAAACTGCTTTTCTTAACAAGCCTTCGCCCATCGATTGTTGATTTTGTTCGTACTTCGCAGCACCGAAACAAACGTAGCGGCATTCTTATGACTCAATTTCGTCCCGGTAGCTTTCAGATATTGCCGGTAATCATAAAAAATCTACTCATCATTAATGGTCTGGTGTTTTTGGCACAGATCACTTTTGACGGCGTGTACCCCGGCAGCGACTTACAAATAAAAGTGGGCAATACCAGCAACCTGTTTGCCCTGCATCATTTGTTTTCGCCGCTGTTTAAGCCCTGGCAGCTGTTTACCCACATGTTTATGCATGGCAGCCTCATGCACCTCATCAGCAACATGTTTGCGTTGTGGATGTTTGGCTCTATTCTGGAAAACCTGTGGGGACCAAAGCGTTTTCTCATTTTCTATCTGGTGTGTGGCTTGGGTGCGGCACTCTTACACCTCGGCTTTTTGTGGTACGAAAACATGCAGCTTATCAGCGATTTTGAATCGTTTAAGGCACACCCTACCCTGCAGGCCTACCTCAATTATTACAATACTTACAACCTCAACTCAGGCTACGATTACAACATTGCGGCCCGCATACTCACCGCCTGGCAGTACGAGCCCAACAACCTGCAGATAGCCGAGCAAGCCGTGATGCTGGTAACCGAACATGCCAACTACTCGCTGAGCGAAGCCACCCTGGGTGCCAGTGGCGCTGTGTTTGGCTGCCTCGCCGCCTTCGGTTATTTATTTCCCAATACCCACATTTATCTCTACTTTTTTGTGCCCATCAAAGCCAAATGGTTTGTGCTGCTGTACATAGCTTTTGAACTAAGCATGGCTGTGCGTAACAGTGCCGGCGACAACATTGCCCGGTGGGCCCACCTTGGGGGTGCTATCGTAGGTTTTTTGCTGGTGTACTTTTGGAACAAAACCAACCGGCGCCGTTTTTATTAAGTAAAATATCAATACCCCCACAACCACGCTCCTTGTTCATTCGTTGTAAATGTTCATTCGGCCGCAAGGCTCATTTTTAAAAAAATCACACTTAGGATATGGGCACTTTTCCAGGACAAAAAAAGCGGACCATTTTACTGGGCGCAGAAAACAATGCATTGGTCGGCCTTATATCGGTTACGGCCGTGGTGTTTGTATTTATAACCTTTTTGCGCATTGGTTACTACCTAAGCGGTGTGGATGAAAGCTTATTTATTACCCAAATATTCAACTGGTTTGCGCTACCCGCTGAACCTACCAAATTGCTGAGCCGCCCCTGGACCATTTTCAGCTACATGTTTACACACAGCGGTGTATGGCAGCTCATCAGCAATATGCTGTGGCTATGGGCTTTTGGCTACATTTTGCAAGACCTGATGGGCAACCGGCACCTGGCTCCCATTTTTATCTATGGTGGTTTGGTAGGTGCCTTTTTCTTTTTGATAACGGTGAATATTTTTCCGGTCCTGCAGCAGCAAATCAATATAATTCGCCCTATGGAAGGGGCCGGCGCCGGGTTAATGGCAGTAGCGGTAGCCACTACTGCACTGGCGCCTAACTACCGCATTTTTCCTATGCTTATGGGTGGTATACCGCTGTGGGTGCTCACCCTCATTTTTGTATTGATAGATTATGCCCTTATAGCCAGTGTAGGTGCAGGTACTGCGGTAGCTCATTTGGCCGGTGGTTTCATAGGCCTGATGTATATGAAAGCCGTGCAGCGTGGTGCCGACTGGGGCGAATGGATGCATCAATTGTACCATTGGTTCTTTCACATGTTCGACCCAAAAAAGGATGCTCAGCAACGCAAGCAAAAAGAAAAACTACACTACAAACAAGGCCCTGCGCCTTTTAAAGCTACCCCAAAACTGACACAGCAACGGGTAGATGAACTGCTCGATAAAATAAGTGTGCATGGCTACCACTCGCTATCGGATGAAGAAAAGGCCTTTTTGAAAAAAGCCAGCAACGAAGAATTGTAGCGTTTACCGTTTCATGCAGCAGCACCCCATACACAATTCTCCGTGGTTTATTCGGCTGTTGGCATGGCCGGCACTGGTACTGTATGCAGTAAGCCTGTTGCTGTACACCATACCGCCTGCACATTGGTGGCCCATGGGCATTTTAGGCATTGGCTGGCCCTATACCTGGCTGGCTTTTGGTGTACTGCTGCTTTTGTTATACCGCTTTCGTTTTGCCTACCGCAGGTTTTGGTTGTACAGTTGGTGCATGGGTATGCTTGTTATGAGCAATGTATGGGCCATGCATACTTTCTCCGGTCAATGGTCAACGCAAAAAGAGAACCATTTGCTGCGCATTATGCAATGGAATTGTGAGCAGCTGGCGGGTATCGATACTTTTCACAACCGCTTTAGTACAGACAGATCAGTGGCCGTTCAGTATATACGCCAGCAGCAACCTGATGTGATAATGATGCAGGATTTTCAGAACTACGCAAGCCCGGTGCTTTGGTCCAACCTGTCGCTCATTCGTGATACGCTGGGCTATCCTTTCGTTCATTTCGCCCCTTATTTTTCCGACACCAAACCGTGGGGCACCAATACAGAGGGCGTTATTATTTTTTCCCGCAGGCCTTTTATACAAACCGGCCGGGTGCAATATCCCAACAGGGAGTATGCCCCCTACATTGGCTGGGCCGATATAGCAATGAATGGTAAACCCGTAAGGCTGGCCACCACGCATTTTGTGAGTATGCACCTCAACCTGGGGGTATTGCCCGCCGATACTTTCGGGTTTATATACAAGCAGGATACCAGCGTACTCGTTACCGGAAACAAGCTCAAAAAGCTCCGCTACTTTCAAGCCTATCATACTACTCAGGCGCAAACGCTGCGGGCTTTTTTAGATACCTGTGCAGTGCCGGTTATTCTTGGTGCCGATCTCAATTCTGTTCCCACATCGTATGTGTATAGCAAGGTAAAAGGCCCGCTGAAAGATGCCTTTCTGGAAACAGGTTTTGGCTGGGGTAAAACCTACCGCAATTCGGTGCTACCCAACCTGCGCATTGATTACCTGCTGCACCACCCTCAGCTACAAGTGCTGCAAATGCACAGCCACACACTCCACATCAGCGATCATAAACCATTACTTGCAGATTTTGGATGGCGATAACAAACTAAATCAGGTTTCTTTACCCCAATTGGCATTAATTTCAGCCCCTACTCATGGCATTTAGTTTCAGAAAATTGAGCAAACGTTTTTTCATCATCGCCAACCTGTTGGTGAGTATGCTCTTTTTGCTGGCCTGTCTGCAGCCATGGCTTAATCCGGAATCGTTTTGGCTCATTAGTTTTCTCAGCCTCACCATCCCCTACCTCTGCATTTTGTTGCTGTTGTTTGTTGTGTTTTGGTTTTTTTTCAAAATCAAATTCACCCTTATTTCCATCATCACTTTGCTGCTAGGCTGGCAGCAACTGAGTGTGCTGGTAGCTACGCACAACCCCGATTTTAGCAAACGCAAACCATCGAGTACCAATCAGCTCCGCATTTTTACCTGGAATGTAAAAGCCATGAAAGGCAACGGGGCACAAGACCCCAAAACCCTGCGGGAAACCACCCGCAACATGTATGCCCTCATCAAGGCCTACCGGGCCGATGTGGTATGCTTTCAGGAGTTTGGCCAGTTTGACAAACCCCACGAAGGGCACGACAATATTCAATGGATGAAGGAACTGGGGTTCCCCTACTATGTGATGTCGAAAGATTACTCACGGGTGGCATGGAAGTACACCAGCGGTGTGGCTATTTTTTCCCGATATCCTATCGTGTTCAAAAAGCGGGTGCCTTTTACGTCTAGTCCCGAAAGCTTGTTGTTTGCCGACATTGCCTGGAAAAAAGATACCATTCGCATTTTTACGTCGCACCTGCAATCGTACAAACTGCTGGGCAACGATTTTGCGCATTTGGAACAAGCGGCAGGCAACAACAGTGAGCAACTCGTAGAAGCATCGAGCAATATTTTTCAGAAAATGAAACGTGCCTTCCGCAACCGCGGTGCACAAGCCGATCAGATTCGGCCCATACTCGACAGCAGCCATTACCCCGCCATTTTTTGTGGCGATGTAAATGATGTGCCGGGCAGCTACGCTTACTGGCAGCTACGCGGCAGCAACTGGCAAGATGCGTTTTTGAAAAAAGGATTTGGCATTGGCCGCACTTACATGGGTTTGGTACCTACGCTACGCATCGACTACATTTTTGCCAACCCCAAATGGGAAGTAACGCAATGCGCCACTGTGCCCTCCAACTACAGCGATCACCTGCCTGTGGTGGCCGACCTGCAGCTGCTGAAATAAATTTTCACGTTTACCTTACCCCATCATCACGTATTTGCTCAATGCTTATTCGTAACATTGCCCTGCAAATGAATACCGCCATTTACCATACCTGTTGTTGTTGCTGTTAATCAGCACTTCTTACTTTTTGCTTCGGCATCTTTGCAACCCCATTCATTTGTATTCCTAATTTTCTTTTGATATGTCTGATACTGCTGCATCGCAACTGCATGTGTACAATAGCTACACCCGCTCTAAAGAACCGTTTCAATCGATTACCCCCGGCCACGTAGGTATGTATGTATGCGGCCCCACCGTAAGTGGCGAAAGCCACTTGGGCCATGCCCGCCCCTACGTCACCTTTGATGTGCTGTACCGCTACCTCACCCACCTGGGCTACAAAGTGCGGTACGTACGAAACGTAACCGATGCCGGCCACTTTGAAGAAGAAGGCCGTCAGGCAGAAGATAAAATTGCCAGCAAGGCTGTGCTCGAAAAATTGGAGCCCATGGAGCTGGTAACCAAGTACACCAACTTGTTTCGCTGGGCCATGAAGCAGTTCAATAACGTAGAACCAAGCATTGAGCCCACCGCCACCGGCCACATTGTGGAGCAAATAGAAATGATTAAGAAAATCATGGCCGAAGGCTATGCCTACGAGAAAAACGGCAGCGTGTATTTTGATGTAAAAAAATACGCCAATGACTTTAAAGACAGCAACCCCTACGGCAAGCTGAGCGGCCGTGTGCTGGACGATATGCTGGAAACCACCCGTGAGCTGGATGGCCAGGAAGAGAAACGCGACAAGGCCGACTTTGCTCTTTGGAAAAAAGCACCGCCAGAGCACATCATGCGCTGGGCCAGCCCCTGGGGCGAAGGTTTTCCCGGCTGGCACATTGAGTGCTCGGCCATGAGCAGCAAGTACCTGGGCGAAGAGTTCGACATCCATGGCGGCGGCATGGACCTGCAGTTTCCGCACCACGAAAGTGAGATTGCCCAAAGCAGCATTTGCCACCACGGCAAGCTGATGGCCCGCTACTGGCTGCACAACAACATGATTACCATCAATGGCAAAAAGATGGGCAAGAGCTACAACAACGTGATTAAACTGACCGAACTTTTCAGCGGCCATCACCCCTTGCTGGAGCAGGCCTACCATCCCATGACCATTCGTTTCTTCATTTTGCAGAGCCACTACCGCAGCACACTGGACTTTGGCAATGAAGCACTACAAGGTTCCGAAAAAGCCTTGAAGCGACTATGGGAAGCCTACGAAAACCTGCAGAAACTGGATGCCGCCAAGTTTGGCAGCAGTGCCGGTGATGCACAGCTGGATGCTAAAGTGAACAAGCTGGTGACGGAGTTTGCCGAGTTCATGAACGACGACCTGAATAGCGCCAAAGTAATCGCCAATATGTTTGAACTGGCGCCCATCATCAACGGCATCAAAGGCGGACAAATTGCTACCACGGCGTTGAGTGCTGCTACGCTTACCCAATTGCAATTGCAAATGAAAGTGTGGCTCGAAGACATTTTCGGACTGCAAAGCCCTTCGGCTGCAGGGGCTGCAGATGATGGCAAACTGGGCGGCGTGATGGATGTGCTCATTCAGCTGCGCAAAGAAGCCAAGGCCCGCAAAGACTACCAAACCAGCGATGCCATCCGCAACCAGCTGATGACCTTGGGTATTCAGCTGAAAGATGAAAAAGACGGCACCGTTAGTTGGAGCATGTAAATACTTTGTTTTAAGTAATACCAACAGCCTTCACATGATGTGAAGGCTGTTTTTTTTAGTCGAAAAATCTGTGCATCTGTGGCCAGAATTGTTTTACGCCACGAATTCACAGATTGAAAAGGCACTCTTTTATCCAATAATCTGTGTATCTGCGGCTATCATTTTATACCGCCCTTTCAGGGCTTTGTTTGTTTTGTGTTTCCTTACTACCAAGGGCTACACCCTTAGCTTAAAGTATTCCGCCCCTTTGGGGCTTTTATCGTCGATCAGCAAATCGTCTGTGGATTAGAACATTGTTTTATCCCAATCAAAATCCGTGTTCCTCCGTTCCTATCCTGCAAATCCTCGTCCAACTGTTACATAAAAAAATCCGTGCATCAGCGGCTATCCATCTATTGCCATAGAGTAACCAATGCTCACAGGCCGGGAGGCCTGCGAGAGAAAAATCAGCGCAAATCCGTTCCCATCCTGCCAATCTGCGTCCCATCAAAAAATGAGCTGTTCCAAGTCATGTTTTTATGCAGGGCTTTAACGGAATTTGGCAACGCCAACAAGGCATTTGGCATAGGTTTGTGCCAACTATTTTTAAACCTACTTGAGTATGAAAAAACTGTTTGTAGCCATTGGCTTGCTATTGAGCATGACGGCCATGGCCGACGAGGGCATGTGGCTGCCCTACCTGCTGGGTCAGCAGAAATATGCTGAAATGAAAGCCAAAGGATTGAAGCTGACACCCGAACAATTGTACAGCATCAATAAAAGCTCGTTGAAAGATGCCATCATCATTTTTGGTGGCGGTTGCACTGGCGAAATCGTAAGTGCCGAAGGATTGATTTTTACCAACCACCACTGCGGCTACGGCGCTATTGCCAGTGTCAGCAGCATGCAAAACAACTACCTGAGGGATGGCTTTTATGCCAAAACAAAAGCCGACGAAATTCCTTCTGCCGGACTGAGTGTACAGTTTTTGGTACGCATTGATGATGTAACCAAACAAGTACTCGACAGCATGAAAGGCCTGAGCTGGAAAGACTGGGAAGCCAAAAAGGCCGGCGTATTTGATGCCATTGCCAAAGCCGCTACTGCCGGCACTCACTACGAAGCGAGAGTGTATGGCATGTTTAAAGACAACCAGTTTATCATGTACACCTACGAACGTTTCAAAGACGTACGACTGGTAGGCACACCACCCGAAAGTGTAGGCAAGTTTGGTGGCGATACCGACAACTGGGAGTGGCCCCGCCACACCGGCGACTTCAGCATCTTCCGTGTGTATGCCGGTAAAGATGGCAAGCCCGCCGACTTCAGCACCGAAAACGTACCGCTGAAACCCAAGCACTTTTTACCCATCAGCCTTAAGGGTGTAAAAGAAGGAGACTTCAGCATGATTTTCGGTTATCCCGGCAGCACCAACCGTTTCGAAACTTCGTATGGCATACAACTGGCTACCGATGTCAAAAATCCGGCCTTCGTATACATGCGTGACATCCGGTTGAAAGCCATGTTTGAAGAAATGAAAAAAGATGCGGCGGTGAAATTGCAACTCGCCAGCAACTTTGCCAGCCTGGCCAACTACTGGAAGTTTTATGATGGCGAAACCAAGCAACTGCTGAAGTACGATGTGTACGCCACCAAGAAAAAACAAGAAGATGCATTGCAGGCATGGATTACCAAAAACAACAAAGCGGAGTATGCCAGCATTTTCAGCAACTATGAAAAAGCCTACGCGGCCTGGTTGCCCTATGCCAAGCAAAAAGAATACTATGAACAAGGCATTACCGGTCCTTCCGTTATCAAATTTGCCAACCGCTTAGAAGCGGTAGAACGCTTCCTCACCAAGGGTGGCGGCGATGCTAAAAAAGCACTGGCCGAACTTAGCAATGCACGTGCTGCATTGCTGAAAGACCTGAACAAACCCAGCGAACAGCAAATGCTTTGGCAGCTGGTAAAGGCGTTCAACAAAGACATAGTGCCCGACCAGCAACCCGTGATGTTTTACAACCTCATGAAGCAAGGCTTTGGCAGCCTGAATGATGACAACACGTACAAAATGTGGGCAGCGGCAGCGTTTGCCAACAGCCTCATTCTCGATGATCAAAAGTGGACCACGTTTGTGGGCAACCCCGATGCCGGTTCGCTGCAAAATGACCCATTGTATTATACCGCCAAATCTTTCCGCGAAAACTGGAACAAGTACAAACCACAACTCGATGCATTCAACAACGCCAATGCAGAGCTGGGCCACCTGTACCTGAAAGCCTACCGCGAAGCCAACGCTACCAAAGTGATGTACCCCGATGCCAACTTTAGCATGCGTACTTCATTTGGCAATGTAAAATCGTACAAGCCCCGAGATGGCGTGAAGTATGATTTTGTAACCACCAGCAGCGGCTTACTGGAAAAATACAAGCCCGGCGATTATGAGTTTGATTTGCCCGCTAAGCAAATTGAATTGCTGAAAAAGAAAGACTTTGGTCCCTATGCCGACCCCGTTCGCAAAGACCTGGTGATTGGTTTTATTACCACCGACGACATTACCGGTGGCAACAGCGGCTCACCTGTTATCAATGGCAATGGCGAACTCATTGGCCTGGCATTTGATGGCAACTACGAAGCCCTCAGCCACAAAATCAATTTCGACAAAGACCTCTGCCGCACCATTTGCGTAGACATTCGCTACGTGCTGTGGTGTGTAGATAAACTGGGTGGTGCCAGCAACATCATCAAAGAATTGAAGCTGGTGAAATAAATGGTGGGTGGTTGTTGGTGCTTGATAACCAACGCTCCCCTCACTCCAAACTCCTATTGGAGGTGCAACAATAGCCCACGGTTTAAACCGTGGGCTATTGCATTACGACAATTACGTGAAACTGTTTCGCTCCTCGTCCCCGACTCCTGTCGGGGATGCACTGGTCATTCGACTACAGTCAATACAACTGCCAGATAAAATCTGACAACCACTGAATCCTCGTCCCGAGATGAGGACTATCAAAACAAACAGGCCGCAGGAAAATCATGCAGCCTGTTGAGTATCGTAATTGTATTTATGCATGCGGAGGTTTGGGGCCACTTCCGCCAGGCTTGGGTCGGAAACCACCGGGCTTGCCGCCGCCAGGTTTACCGCCGGGCCGGCCACCACCGCCTTGCGGCCTGCCTTTACCATCTCCCCGGAAGGGCTTTTTGCCGCCGCCACCACGGCCACCGCCAAAGCCGCCTTCACGGCGTTCAAACGGTTTCCATTCGGGTGCCAGGCCAAGGTCGCTGGGCAAGGGCAACTTGGGCACTTCTTTCTCCAGCAGTTTTTCAATGCCGGCAAACTTGCGCTGGTCTCTGGGGTTCACCAAGGTAAAGGCAGTGCCATCTCTTTCGGCACGGGCAGTACGGCCAATGCGGTGTACATAGTCTTCCCCATCATGCGGTACATCGTAGTTAATCACCAAATCAATGATGTCGATATCAATACCGCGGCTCATGATATCGGTAGCTACGAGTATTTTAATTTTTTCGTTGCGGTAGTCGAGCAGTACGTGTTCACGTTCCTGCTGTTCCAGGTCGCTGTGTATTTCGGCTACTTTCAGGTGTGCTTTCTTCAGGTCGAAGGTGAGGCGTTTTACACTCTCTTTACTACTGCAAAACACAATGGCCAACCGGTACGGCGTGGTGCGCAACAAGAGTGTTACCAGTTTTATTTTTTGCTCATCATACACTATAAACGCACCCTGCTTTATTTTTTCCGGCGGCTTGCTGATGGCAATGTTGATTTCTGCCGGGTCATGCAAAATCTTCTTGGCCAGGTCGCGGATTTTGGGCGGCATGGTCGCACTAAACAGCAGGTTTTGCCGCTCTTTGGGCAGGTAGTTGATGATGCGGAGGATATCGCCGTGGAAACCCATGTCGAGCATGCGGTCGGCTTCATCGAGCACCAGGTATTTGAGGCCGTGCAGTTTTACATAACCCATGTTGAGGTGGGCAATCATGCGGCCGGGCGTACAAATAATGATGTCGGCACCAGTGCTGAGGGCTTTTTTTTCCTGGCTAAACAAATCGCCATCGCCACCACCATACACGGGTATGCCGCCAATGTCGGTAAAGTAGCTCATGCCTTCCAGCGCCTGGCTGATTTGTACTGCCAGCTCACGGGTGGGCACAATCACCAAACAGTTTACGGAGTGGTGGTCTCGTGGCTCGGTGAGGAGTTTGTGAATGATGGGCAACAGAAAGGCGGCGGTTTTGCCCGTGCCGGTTTGGGCACTGGCTATCAGGTCGCGGCCTTCCATAATGAGCGGTATTACCTGCTCTTGCACCGGCGTGGCGTTTTGGTAGCCCATCGACTCGATGCTTTCTTGTAACCGGGGATCGAAATTAAATGCGGAGAATGTCAAGGGAAATTGATGTGTTTTTTTCAGCACAAAAATGTGCCGGTTCTTGTGTTCTTATATCAAAAAAGGAAGCTACACTATTTGGGTGTAGCTTCTTTACTTATTCTACATGATGAGAGTTCTTTGTTAAACAGTCAGGCAAACCTTTCAACTTACCAAACCACAAACCCACTACCCCAAAATCTCCCAGGTTTCATTGCCACGGAGCAGCTTCGCCAGGTTGCCTTTGCCTTTTTTAGCTACGGCTTCTTCCAGTTGCATGGCCATTACGTCTTCGTAGCAGGGGCGGTCGGTTTGGTAAAACACGCCAAACGGACGAGGCAGGTGGCCCGGTGTACGGGGGTCATCAAACAAACGCACCAGTATTTGTGCTTTGAAAATATCGTGCTCGTCGTGTACCCACAGGTCGTCGGCCGTAAAGCCTTCGCCCAGTGTTACCACTTCTGGTGTAAAGCCGTTCAGGCGAACACCCTTATTTTTTTCCGCACCAAAAATCATGGGCTGGCCGTGTTCCAAAAACAGCACTTCGTCCGCCTTGGTGCCTTTCTCTGTAAATATTTCAAAAGCACCATCGTTGAAGATGTTGCAGTTCTGATAGATTTCTACAAAGCTGGTACCCTTATGGCCATGAGCACGTTTCAGTGTTTCCTGCAGGTGCTTGGGGTCGCGGTCCATGCTGCGGGCAATAAACGTCGCATCGGCACCCATGGCCAGCGCCAGTGGGTTAAACGGATGATCGATACTGCCCATGGGCGTACTCTTCGTAATCTTATTGGTTTCAGATGTAGGTGAGTATTGGCCCTTCGTCAAACCATAAATCTGGTTGTTGAACACCATCAGGTTTACGTCGAGGTTTCTGCGCAGCAGGTGAATGGTGTGGTTGCCACCAATACTCATGCTGTCACCATCGCCACTCACAATCCACACACTCAGCTCGGGGCGGCTGGCTTTGAGGCCACTCGCTATGGCAGTAGCACGGCCATGAATGCTGTGCATGCCAAACGTGTTCATGTAATACGGAAAACGGCTGCTGCAACCAATGCCGCTAATGATGGCAATGTTTTCCTTCGGAATACCCAGGTCGGGCATCACCCGCTGTACCTGTGCCAATATGCTGTAATCGCCGCAACCGGGGCACCAGCGTACTTCCTGGTCGGTTGCAAAATCTTTTGCGGTAAGCTTGGGGGCTGTTGCCACATCTGTACTCATGCTCAAACAATCATTTTAAGTATTCCTGCGAATTTACCGGTTTCACACATTCCATAGTGTGACAAAAAGCAGGCCGGCTGGCGTGGGCCTCATTTTTGGCCCGGCTTTTTTACGAAAACGTTGCCAACCAGTTTATGCAGTCTCCTGTGCCTGCAGCTCTTCCCAATACTCAGCTGCCCGGCGGGTATGGGGTATCACTATGGTGCCACCCACAATATTGGCCACGGCAAATATTTCATACATCTCTGCTGTGTTCACACCCAGCTCATGGCATTTGCCCAAGTGGTATTTAATGCAATCATCGCAGCGCAGCACCATACTGGCTACGAGGCCCATCATTTCTTTGGTTTTGGTGCTGAGGGCACCTTCGGCATAGGTGTTGGTGTCCAGGTTCCACAGGCGTTTAATCACCAGATTATCCTTGCTCAAAATCACCTCGTTCATGCGGGTCCGGTAGTCGTTGAATTCTTGTATCAGGTTGCTCATAAAATTTGCTAATTTGAAAATGGAACAATTTGACAATAACATGTCGCTGTAAGCAGCGGAGCGAAATTAGGGGCTGTGTGCGTATGTGCACGGCTCAGCCGTAGTTCGGGCTGTCACTGCTACTCCTCGCCCTTGCTGCGCTGCGGCCTGCGGGGTATCCGCTCCATCCCGCAGCCCTTCGGCTTTGTGCTACTATCAACAAACATCCGGCTGCACAGTTCACCGGCATTTGCCGTCAAACAATCTTGGCATATCCTTACATTTCATGTTCAAAATTTATTCTTCATGACATCCATTCGCTTGCTTCTGATTTGTGTTTTACTGGCTGCATCCCAACTGCCCGCCGCTGCCCAAAGCAACCTCATTCAGCTCACCGATATGCTGAAAATAAAACAACCCGGTAGTGTAGATGTAAGTGCCGACGGTAGCAAAGTGGTGTACACCGTTACCAGCATTGTACCCGACGAAAAAAACAAGTGGGAGTACAATTACCAAACGCAAATCTGGCTGCAACAGCTCGATGGCAAAAGCCAGCCCCGCCAGCTCACCACCGCCAAAGAAGGGGCCAGTGCTCCCAGCCTCAGCCCCGATGGACAAACCCTCGCCTTCGTTCGGGTAGCCGATATGAAACCACAAATCTTTTTGCTGTCATTGAGTGGTGGTGGCGAGCCGGTGCAGCTTACCCGCATGACCAACGGCGCCGGCAACCCACAGTGGAGCCCCGATGGCAAACACATCTTGTTTTACAGCAGCTACAGCCCGCAAGACATTGTGAAAGACAGCCTGCTCAATCCCGGAAAAAAACTGCCTACTTGGAGCCTCGAAAAACCGGGCTTTGCCGGCAATGAGCAACTGCTGCCTTCTAACGCAGCCCTCAACCCCGATGGCTCCATAGCCGAAGTGCGTGCATGGCTGGAGCAAAACGAAAAAGACAACAAAGCGAAAGTCATCAGCAAGCTCAACTTTCAGCAGGAAAGCAGCACTTCTTCCGCCATCAGTATCGCCCATGCATTTGTGATAGATGCCATACCCGGTGCAGTAGCCCAAAACATCAGCGCTGGTTTCATGAGTGTGAGCAATGTGCAGTTTATAGGCAACAGCGGCGATGTATTGCTCGAAGCGGCCTTCAACCCCGAGCTGCACCCCGACAGGGTACAACAGGAAACAGCTATCTATCGAAAGTATGCCGGCAGCAATGTGTATCAAATGCTGCTCGGTGCTGCAGACAGCGGCTTCGGCGGCAGCAGTCTATCGCCCAACGGCACCTGGCTGGCCTACAGCTATGGCAAAACCAGTTTTGTAAGCCAACGCAAACTGGCCATTGCCAAAACAGGTGATTTGAGTAAACGCATCAGCATTCCTTTCGATAGAAACATTAGCCAAATAGATTGGACCGCTGATGAGCAGTACCTCTATTTTACCAGCCAGAGCAATGGTGGTGTGGTGCTGTATCGCCTGCACATCGCCAGCAAAAAACTGGAGCAACTCACCAGCTTCAACGAAGGCATAGGCAGCTTTGAAGAAGAAGCGGGCAAACTCGTGTTTTTAAAAACAGACATCAGCAATCCGTTTGAGTTATACCAGGCAGATGCTGTGGCCAAAAACCAACAACGCCTCAGTTCCTTCAATCACGATTGGGTATCGAAGAAAACATTGAGCATACCGGAAAAGCGCAGTTTCAAAAATGAAAAAGGATTGGAAGTAGAATACTGGGTGATGAAGCCTGCCAACTGGGAGCCGGGCAAAAAATATCCCACCATTCTGGAAATACACGGTGGTCCTACTGCTATGTGGGGCCCCGGCGAAAACAGCATGTGGCATGAGTTTCAATACTACTGTGCCAAAGGCTATGGTGTGGTGTACAGCAACCCCCGCGGCAGTGGTGGTTATGGCGAGGCATTTATGCAAGCCAACATCAACGACTGGGGCAATGGCCCTATGAACGATGTGCTCACTGCCCTCGACAAATCGGCCAAAGAATTTTCTTGGATAGATACCAGTAAACTGGCCGTAACCGGAGGCAGCTATGCCGGCTACCTCATTGGCTACATGCTGGGCCACGACCAGCGTTTTAAAGCCGCCTGTGCTCAAAGGGGTGTGTATGACCTGCGTACGTTTTTTGGAGAAGGTAACGCATGGCGATTGGTGCCGAATTATTTTGGCGGCTACCCTTGGCAAAAAGCCACCTACGATGTGTTGGAAAGAGAGTCGCCTATCAACTATGTACACAATGTAACCACGCCACTCATCATCTTCCATGGAGAGAATGATTTGCGGACGGGCGTTATTCAAAGCGAACAGTTTTACAAGAGCCTGAAAGTGCTGGGCCGCACGGTAGAATATGTACGCCACCCCGGTGCCACCCACGAAATCACCCGCAGCGGCAACAACCGCCAGCGCATGGATCAAATGCTACGCACCTGGGAGTTTTTTGAGCGGTTTATCAAGCATTGATAATTCAGTTCATCAATATCAAAGAAGGGAATAACATCAAGCGTTATTCCCTTCTTTTTTTACCTACTGCATTGTTCCTTTCTCAATCAATCGCCACCGCATGCTGTTGCTTGGCGGGTTGGGTGGATATGGTGGTGGGCAAACTTTCTAAAATGGTTTGACGCAAAATATCCAGCAGCCTTTCCTTCACAAAGTGGCGGTACGTTACCAGGCTTATTTCCCGCACCGGTGCTGGTGGTTTAAAAAACCGGATGCAATCCAGTTCGGCTTCGGGCATGTCTTGCAGGGCCAGCTCGGGTATAATGGTGCTGCCTTCGTTGATGGCCACCAGCTTCTTCAACGTTTCAATACTACCCGCTTCATAATCGAGTTGAAAACCTTCGTGTTCCTGCTTTTTCAGTTCGCACAAGTTGAGGGCCTGGTTACGCAGGCAATGGCCCTCTTCCAGCAGCCACAGTTTGTTCACATCAATATCGCTGGCCAGTACATATTTCTTTTTCATGAGCTTACTGCCCGGCGAAGCATACACCACAAACTGCTCGTAAAACAAAGGTTGCTCATTCAGCGTGGGCCGCTTGAGCGGTGTCGCCAGTATAGCCGCATCCAGCTGTTGGCTTTCCAATTGCTTGATGATGAGCTCGGTATTCATTTCCGAAATGTGCAGCTTCACCTGCGGGTATTGCGCCAAAAAACGGGGCAAAAACAATGGCAGTAAAAAGGGGGCCAACGTAGGAATAATGGCCATGCGCAAATCGCCGCTGAGCTGGCCTTTTTGCTGCTGTACCACTTGCTCCAGTTGCTTCGCTTCTTTGAGCACAATGCGGGCCTGATCAATAATGGCTTTGCCTACATCGGTAGGAATAACGGGCACCTTGCTGCGGTCAAAAATTTTCACACCCAGCTCTTCTTCCAGCTTTTTAATCATCATGCTGAGTGTAGCCTGCGTTACAAAACAGCTATCGGCTGCTTTTACAAAATGCCGGTGTGTATCTACGGCTACAATGTATTCGAGTTGCTGCAGGTTCATGCGTGGTTGCCGACAGATTTTGATGGCCCATCGATATGGCAAAATTATAGCAACTATCTATGAGCACATTGTCATTATCAGTTTGATTGATGCTAAGTTCCTGTTTACTTTGAAATGATAATACGAGTACTTTCTATCTGCAGCCAAAATATTTATGTGTGGTGTGATGAAAACGGCCTGCCCCTGTGGCGGGCTTTTTTCATGAAGACAAATTGCGGAGATACGTGGTATACACTGGCCACCATTGGCGCCCCAATGCATCGAGCCCCAATAAATGATTGTGCCAAATGCTGATCATTTGCCCGCCCGATTGCTGTACCCGCTGCTGCATCAGTTGCAGTTCGATGGCCGCATCTGCTGGTGTATCTTTTTGTTCAAATATGGAGTTGGCGTCCATCCAGCCAAAGGGATGAATTTCCAAATCGGTACTACACTCAGCTTCCAAATCGTACCAATAGTAAGGTACACTTGTACCGGCTCTAAAGCCATTGATGGTACCATAACCCATGCTGTATTCTTTGAGAATACCAACTTGTAAGAGCTCCCGAAATGTTTGCGGCAACCGGAAGTTGATGTAATGCATGCGGTTGCTTTGGTTGGGCATTTGCAAAATGTGTTGCAATACTTCTTGCTCTTGTTGTAGAACCGACGCTTGCAATGAAGCAGCCCAACTGGCATGCAAACCCACAGCACTATGCGTGGCTGTTTGCCGCATCAGCGCCTGCAAAGCCGTGCTATTGGGTGAAATGTTTTTATCGTAACCCTTTTGTGTTTGTGCCAACAGAAAAAAATACTGTGCCGGAATGTGTGCAGCTGTATGTTGTTGCTGTATCGCTGCAAATACATCAAACGGATCGGGAGCTTTGTGCTGCAATACAGCTAAGCGTTGTTGTAATGCCGTTTTATCATTGCGCAGCAACGACTTTACAGCGCCGCCCACATTGCGCCAAAAGCCTTTGTGCAAATAACTCCATGCCAGGTCTACATCAAAACTGAGCAAGGTGCTGGCTTTTGTAGGTACAGGTTGCCATTCTGGAAAACGTTCTTGCAAAGCAGTGGTTAACTGCAGCAACCATTCATCTACAATGGGTCTTTTCAACCAGCCCAGCTGAAACAACACGCTGTTGGTATGACTGTACCTACCGTACTCATCTGGTTCATATTTGGGCAAATATTCTTCGTAGCGGGTAATGCAATAAAACGCAGCCGCTAACACATCAAAAGGATGATCGCCGGCTGTGGCTGGGAAAATGATGGCTTGGTTTTGCCAGCGACCTTGTGGCACAGCTTTGTCAGCAATTCCCGTTTCGTACAACAACCCGTCGGGTTGTATCTGATATTGTATTTGTGTAAGCTGTTGCGTTGAATAATTAATGACCGGTTCTTGCAATGGCAGCGCTGCAACAGTAGTAACCAGTGGCAAGGGTTTGCCTTGCAAACGCTGCCCCAGCCATGCCGCCATGTATTGCAGCCGCGGCGTTATTGTATCTACCAGCATTACCATGCGCTGAAAATAAAAAAGTCGGCCTAATGCCGACTTGAAAGTTTTTGTACAGGGCTGCTTATTGCATGCCCCGCTCCAGAGCACTTTTGATGATGCTTTCAAATAAGGTTTGCGAAATGTATTGCGGCACATACGTAATGCCGCTGCTCTGCAGGCCACGGTTAAAGGCCCGCATGTGGTTGCGGCTTCCTTTTGCCAAATTGCCATACACCATGTCTATGTCTTGGTTGTCTGATTTTTCGATGGCTTCGGCCAAATCAAACAAATCGAGGTCTTCAATAGTGGCGCCAACTGTTAATGCAGCACTGGCACTTTGCATGCCATCAGCCACCAGTTTGTTGTAGAGTTGTTGCAATCCGGCATCTGCAAATTCGCCGGGTTGTTTGTTGGCTGCCGGGTCGGTCAGGTTGTACTTGTTGAGCAAATTGAGTACCGCATCCATGTGGCGTTGTTCGCTGGCGGCAATGTTGCCAAATTGCTGCAGGCCCCACTTGACATACAATGCCTGATACACATCCCGGGCCAGTTTTTCTTCTTCCCGCATGTGCAGCAAACTGGCTTGCTCATAAGCACTCAGCGGCTCTGCAGGCAAAGCCATGATTTGCGTATTCATCATGGCGGAATTTTTTCCGGGGCTGGCTTGTACCCGATCGGTTTTGGCACAGGCAACCATCAGAACCAACATAGCAGCAAGCAGGGAAACGGGAGATTGGCGTGTCATACGTGTTGTTGTTAACTGCGAAAATGATACTCCAAAGTGACCACATTCATTGCCGGTGCAATGTGAGCATAGTCACCACAACGTTACTATCATGCCAACCAAGGTTAATGAATGTTATAAAAGAGAACAGCCAGCAATGATTGCTGGCTGTTGTTAAAAATCTATAGTTGTTGTACTTACAGCTGATCCCAGTCGCCAAAGCGCAGGCCAATGTTGTAGGGTGCATGATCCAAACCAGATTTGTACATGCTCTTGGGCGCATAGCTACCGTAGAGCAAAATAGGTCCGAGGCCAATTTCTCCTACGTATTGAAATTTCCAGGGTTCAATATCAAAGTTGCCTTTGATTTTTTGCTTGCCGGCTTCGTTGCTTATTTGCTTGTTGCGGCTGCTGTAAAGGTAACCGGCACTTACACCAGCACTCAGGCTAAAGCCACCACCGTTGGGTTTGGTATCAATACCAATCATCAGCGGAACGGTTATATAATCCAGTGCCAGTTTATTTTTTTCAAAGGTTTTGCTGTCACGAAAAACATGTGGATCGCTGCCTTTTACATAAGAAGTTTTCAGGTCTGTGTCAAAGCGATAGTTATTCAACTCCAGCATCAAACCGTACGATACATTCAGCACCCGGTTTTTGGTAATGCCGGCCCGCTGGCGAACAATCCACAGGTTTACGTTTACGCTTTTACCATTGCGGAGGTTAAAATCGCTGCCGTTGAATGCTGGCGCACCAGCCGCCGGACGAGCATAGGCTTGTGCCGCTGCACTACCATAGTTGGTATTGTCGGTAAAATTGGAGAAGCCGAAATCAAAAGTCATCCAGTTGGTGGTTACATGCTTGGGCTTCTTTTTGCCTGAAGTCCAACGTACGGTGTTATCGCCTTTAGATTCTACCGTAGTAGTGTTGCCCTTTTTTTTAATAATGGTCATGTTGCCTACCCGGATGGTATCCGCGGTTTCGGTGCGTGTGCTGTCTGATTGGCCATAGCTTGCCAATGCGGCTGTAGTGCAGGCCGCTGCGAGTAACATTGTCTTCATTGTTTGTAGGAATTTATTGTGTTGAAAGTGTTTCCTGAAAAATTGCATCAATCTATGCTGTTTACTTCATAGTGGCAGCGCCGTTGTCGTTGGCGGCTACTACTTCGCTTTTGTCAAACGAACGAGTGACCTTGCGGGTTACAGTTCTGAAAACGCCACGCAACTTTTGCTTGTTGATTTTGGCGCCGGCTATGTTGATGCTGTTGTCTTCTTCTTCGGTTTCCATTTCGGTCATGGCTGCATAAGAGGCCTGCATTTTGCTATTGCTGTTGGCTTGCACGGCCAGTGTAGCAGGCATGGCCTCGGTTTGAATATTGGCCTTCATGGCCTTAGGCGTTTGGCCTGCATTAAGGGCTGCCGTTTCTTCTGGCGACAAGCGATAAGCGGCAATCATGCGGGCTCTTTCTTCGTTGCTTTGTGCATTGTCTTGTGCTGTGGTAGCAGGCTGCGTGGTGGCAGTTTGCACGGTTGTGGTTATCACCGGCGTTTGCTTACCCGGCTGATTGACCGCATACTGTGCCTGAGGTGCATCGGGGGTCGGCTGCTTTGGCAACACTTGTTGGTTAGAATCTGCCTGTGCTACAGATTGCACCGATGGCTGTTTGCTGCCAGGCGTATTCACCTTGGCCTGCATTGGCTGCTCTTCGGTTACAGTGGTAGTATTGCTGTTGTTGAAAAAAGCAAACCAACCAATGCCAATCACCGCAGCTGCTACGGCCAGTTTTTTCCAGGCGGCCAACCGAACAACCGGTGCTTTTTCTCCAGCTTCGCTGCGCAACAATTTTTCTTTGTTGGGCATCAGCACGGCTTCGGGTTGCAGCAGCGTTTGCTGCAGCAGCAGCCAGTCTTTGTGCGTTTCGGCATCGGCCAGCACTGCTGCGGGTAATGTGCCGCCATTGTCCAGTGCTTCCAGCAATTGCAACTGAGTGCTGGTCAGGTTGTCGGCATCCCACTGCATGGCTTTGATGAGGCGATGCTTTTGCGGCATGGCTGCGGCTTCGGCAGTAAGGCGGGTGTGTTGCAACAGCTGCCATTCTTTTTGTACCAATGGTTCGTTGCTGAGTGTGTTGGGGTCGGCGGTGGGTGTGCGGTCGAGCAAATCGAGCAGGGATGATTGCAGCGGCGTCAGCTGGTCGGCATCCCAGAGTTCGGGTTGCAGCAGGTCGTCTTTTCCTTCAAATGCCAGTTCGTGGTCGGGTGTGAGGCGGGTGTCCATCAGCAGCTGCAACTCCTCGGCCAGGTCGGGGTGCTTTTCGCAAAAAGCATCCACCTCCAGCATCTGCTGCGGGGCCAGTTCGCCGTCCACATACAGCAGGAAGAAGTTTTCGTAATTGTTTCTGTTGATGGTCATGATTAGAAAATTATACGTCGGTGGTGGGTGTGTGTTATACTACGTTTTCGATGCGTACGAGATAGTTGCGGAGCTGCACCCTTGCCCGGTGCAGGTACACTTTTACCTGGCTTTCGTTCAGGTCCATAATCTTACCTATTTCTTCGTAGCTGTAGCCTTCGTAATCTTTCAGCATTACCAGGCTACGCTGTGTTTCGTTGAGGGTGGCCAGCGCATTTTCCAAGGCCTTTTTCAAATACAGCTTGGGCTGGTCGCCGGTGCCGAGGGCGCCTTCCGGAATTTCCTCTTTGTAGTTCATCCGCTTCACCTTGCGCAAATGATCTATCATTTGGTTGTAGGCAATGGTAAAGAGGTAGGACTTGGCCTTCAGCGGATCCACATTATCGCGGTTGGCCCACAGCTTTTCAAAAGCACTCTGCACCACATCCTGTGCGTCTTCGGTATGCCGAAGGTTTTTGACAATAAACCGATACACGTTGTCGGCGTATTGCTTTACACATTCATTGTACTCTCTTTCGGTCATAGCAGCGTGGTTGAGTGTTTCTTTCTGTGGGGTGGTTGCAAGGTATTACGCCCTTGGAGCCAATTGGTTACAAGGTTCTCAAAAAAAATTTGAAACAAAAACCAGCAACTGTACCAGCGGTCAGGAGGCTGCTATGCCATGGCGGGAAAATGCCTGCAGGTACTGATCGATATAGGCATCAATTTGGGTACGCTTGTATTGCATTACAAACCGTGGATGTGGCAGGGCTTCAATGTGGTTGAACCACTGGTGCTGCTGATTGAGCTGCTGCAGGTACTGCAGGTTTTTGCCTTCGCCTATGCAAAAGGCCACGCTGCGCTGCACGGGCCAGTTCAGTTGGGTATCAAGGCATTGCTGCGCAAAGGGCAGCACGGCTTCGGCCAGCAGGCGATCGTCGTAGTAATTCACATTTTTGCCATCGGCTACAAAGCCCAGCGGACTGATGGAGCTGATGTACAGCTGCTGGTAAAAAGCAGCCACTCCGCCAAAGGCCTCCATCATTTCATACATAAAAATGGAGCTGAGCTCCGGCTTGCGGGGCCAAGGGTTGGCAATGCCGCAACTGTCTTTCAGCCGGATGGGATCGGTAAAGGGAACACCCGTAATGCCGGCTCCCAACCTGCCGGGGTTGATGCCAATCATGATGTAGCGGGGCGCTGCATCGGCATAGTATTTTTTGTAAAACTGCCGGCAGGCCTGCAGCACATCAGCATCGGCAAAGGGGTACAGCACTTCGTAGGGCGGCGGTACCTGCGGCGGTTGTAACTGTTGTATAAAGTTGAGTACCCGTTCGTTCCACTTCATTATTCGGCATTGAAATACGTCCACACAAAATCACTCATCCGGCGGGTCAGTTCCCAGGCTTCGTTGCTGGGTTCCCAGCTGCGGTCTTCGTTGTTTTTGGTAAATACCGCAAAAATGTAAGGCGTCTTATGACCGTTTACATACATCACTTCGCTACGGCTGGCATCTACAGCGCCGTTTTTACTGGCCACAAATACACCGGGCGGAATTTTGCTCAGGCCTTCTTCATCCCAATAGTTGCGGCCCAGTATGCGCATCATTTTATCGCTGGCATTGCCATTGATCACTTCCCGTTGCAGCATTTTTTCAAACAGAGTGGCCATTTCTGCAGGGGTTGTTTGGCCCCAGCCATACTGCTTGCGGATTTCTTCGCGGCCGGGGGTGCGGCTGTTTACTTTGGTGTTGGGCAGGCGCAGTTCATCCATCAGCTGATTGATGCGGGTGCCCGTGCCTGCCAGCTGTTGCAACCACAGGCTGGCCGTGTTGTCGCTGGTGGTGCACATGAGCATGATGACTTTGCTGAGTTCAATTTTTTCGCCGTCTTTAAAGGCACCCAAAATATCTACGCCGGCATAGTACAGCGAGTCGGCATAGGTCAGTTGATCGTGGTAATTGAGTTCGCCTTTTTCCAGCTTATCGAGTATGCCCACCAGGATGGGCACTTTTACAATACTGGCCGTGGGAAACACCGTATCGGCGTTGTAACTGGCTACTTTGCCGGTCTTCAGGTTTTTGATGTAAAAGCCGATATCGCCTTTGAAACCTTGCGTCATTTTCAGCAGGGCTTCTTCCAGCGCCTTGTCATTTTTTTGAGCGGCAGCCAGCAATACGGCACCGCATGCTACCAAGAGTAGCAGCCATTTTTTGCCTTGCATACAAGCAATCATTTGTTGCAAAGTAAGTGGTTTGATATATGTGGCAATGTTTATACGTTTTGCCTTACCTCGTGGTAGAGCCTGCGAGCATCTTCTGCATTGAAGAGTTGTGAACCTTCATTCATCGTAGCTGCCGAACCGCAGGCCACACCCATGCTGATGGCATCGAGCAGGTTGCCGCCTTTTTGCAACATGTAGGTGATGCCTGCCACCATGCTGTCGCCGGCACCTACGGTACTGCGCTTGGGCACTTCGGGGGCGGGGGCAAAAAACTGTTCGCTTTTGGTCACCAGCCAGGCACCCAGCGGACCCATGGACACAGCAGCCATTTCTGCAAAACCATCGTGCAATACCTGACGGGCAGCGTGGGGCACATCCGCCTTGTCGATGTAGTTTTTACCCAACAGCTTGCAGAGTTCGCCAATGTTGGGTTTGATAAGAAAGGCATTGCGGCCACGCAGTGCTTCGAGTGCTTCGCCAGAAGTGTCGACGATGCATTTAGCGCCGAGGGCATTGGCGGTTTTTACAATGAGGCCATAGAAATACGGCGGCAGCCCCGGCGGCAAACTACCACTGGCAACAATGTAGGTGGGGGCAAAAGCTTTGATATCGTCGATGAGGGCTACAATGGCTTTTTCTTCTACCGACAAACCCGGAAAAGTAAACCGAAACTGGTTGTTGGTAGATGTTTCCAACACTATCCAGTTTTCACGGGTTTCTACCTCGGTGTTTACGGCATGGTGCAGCAGGCCATCTTTTTTGAGCAGGCTTTGCAGCATGGCGCCGTTGTGGCCACCTGCCGGAAACAACGCAAAAGATGCCGTGTCGAGTTTTTTGAGTGCCTTGCTCACGTTGATGCCGCCGCCACCGGGCTCGTGTACCACTTCGGCACAGCGCAGCTTGCTTTCTGGCTTCATCTTCTCCACTTTCGAACTCTTATCAATGCACGGATTGAGTGTAACGGTTACGATCATAATGCTGCAAGTTGCATGTAATGATAAAAAGGAACAATGATATTGCTCAATGCACAAACCCTAAGGTGATTGTATGTTTCGCAACAAAGAATCTTGCCGGCGCAGCACACTATCCATGCGTTTCATTTCCTGCCGCAGTTTGGCGGCTTCGCGGCTGGCTTTATCTGGCGCAAAATGCCAGATGACGTGGATGCTGCTGTCCATGCTGTTGGCTGCATCCAGCACCGTGCCGGCTACATCACTGCTGTCATTGAGCAAAGAGATATCGACAAACTGTTCGTCGTTTTGCCGGAACGCTTTGTGCCTCACAATCACCAAATCGGGGAAGGCGGCCTGAATGTTTTCAACATAGGTATTTACCCGGTATTCAAAGCGTTGGCTGGTCCATTTTAGAAATGCCAGCCAAATGCTGGGCACCAGCAAAGCCACACCTATCAAAGTCATCCAACCACTTAGCTTGCGCCGGTTGGGCAAGTGGCCTTTGTAAAAATGTGCATAGCCCAGCAGGGTGCTGGTAAGCCAGGTACCGAGCCCTATAAAAAAACAGTTGATGAGAAAGAAATAAAAGCCGCCGAGAAAAAATCTCCATTGCAAAGTGGCTATGCCGTAGCCTGCAGTACACAGGGGCGGAATACAGGCTGTTGCCACCGCCACACCGGCAATTACTTTCACGGCTTCTTTGCGAATGATGCCAATGAAACCCGCAATGCCGCCTACAAAAGCCAGCATTACATCGAAGATGGTACCTTCTGTAAAACTGCGCAGTTCATTGGTGCTGTAATGAAAGGGCGTTACTACAAAAAACAAGGATGAGGCCAGCAAACTGGTGCTCACCATTACCAGCCAGTTGCGTACACTCAGCCGCATCATGCTACGGCTTTGAATGCTGATGCCAAAGGCAAACCCAATGACCGGCCCCATGAGTGGGGATATCAACATGGCGCCAACGATGGCCGCACTATTGCCTGCATTGAGCCCAATGCAGGCAATAACCATTGCTGCGGATAGCAACCACAGGTTGTGCCCCTTGAATACAATGCCCTCCTGAATTTCCCGATAGGTGTCGCTTTCGTGTTCTTCTTTGGGCAGTTGCCACAATTCTTTCAGTTGCTGTAGCGGCATGTTAAGCGGGTTGGTTCTCGGCCAGCACGTTGGCAATGCGTTGCGTCAAATCTTCGAAGCTGGTGTAGCCACGGGCAATGAGATAAAACTTGCCATCGCTTACCTGCATGAGCACCGCCGGAAAACCAGTGACCTGCAACTGCTTGCACAGCGCCATGTCGTAGTAGGCTTTCTCTTTGTACTCCTCGCTTTTCAGTTTGCTGTAAAATTCATCTGCATCGATATTGTATTTATGCAGCAAATGCCGGTAGGCTTCGTCGTCGCAGAGGTCGCGGCCTTCGTAGTGCAGGGCGTATTGCAAATCGGCGGCAAACAGCACCGCATCAGCCGGATAATATTCTTTGAAAACACTCAGCGCAATAGCGGGTTTTTCACTGCTCATCACCCAGTCGCTCAAGTCGGGGTTATTGATGTGCCACAGATAATCTTCGCCAAACTGAATGCCTGTAAGCTCTTCTACATTTTTGTAGGCCCCCGCAATGTAGCCCGCCATTTTTTCAATGGGCACTGGGCTGTCCGCAGGTATCATACCACCGCTCAGCACTTCAAAATCAATTTGGTCCCGAAGGTTTTCAAATGCTTTTTTGATAACGGGGCTAAACCCATAACACCAACCGCAGTAGGCATCGTAGCAATAAATAATCAATGGCTTCATGCTGCAAAGGAATAAAGAGGGAATAAGAAATAAGCAATAAAGAATAAGAAAGTGAAAAGGAGTCAATGCTAGCTTCGGAAACAAACAATCAGTTTGCAGTTTGCAATTTTCAGTTTGCAGGAAAAGCACGTATGTCCTGCTAACAGCAAATTCCAAATAACCACTTTGTGTTCCTTTGTGCCTCCCTTGTGTCTTTGTGGTTCAAAAAAACCTTCGCACCTAGTACTTCTCCCTTCGTACTTCTCATTCCATTTGGCTGTATATTCATCCGCAAAGCCAACGCTTATGCAAGCCATCGTGTACGAGTTCATTGGAACAGCACTCATTATTTTATTGGGCAATGGTGTAGTTGCCAATACTTCTTTGCAAAAAACCTACGCCGGCGGTGCCGGTTGGATTGTCATCACATTCGGTTGGGCCATGGGCGTGTTTACGGGTGTTTATGTGAGTGCTGCCGAAAGCGGTGCCCACCTCAACCCGGCTGTTACTTTGGCGTTGGCGTATTTAGGCAAGTTTGCCTGGAGCAAGGTGGGCGGCTACCTGCTGGCACAAATAGCCGGAGCGTTTGCCGGTTCGCTGCTGGTGTGGCTCACCTATAAAAAACAATACGATGCCAGCACCGATGCCGGTGCCATCAAAGCTACCTTTTGCACCGCCCCTGCAGTCCGTAGTTTCGGCTGGAACATGCTTACCGAAATGATCGGCACGTTTGCCCTCGTGTTTGGTGTGCTACACATTGCATCGCCCGCCAGCAGCCTCGGTGCCCTCGATGCATTGCCCGTTGCGTTACTCGTGTTGGGTATTGGTCTGAGCCTCGGTGGTGCCACCGGCTATGCCATCAATCCCGCCCGTGATTTAGGGCCACGCATTGCCCACATGCTGTTGCCCATTCAACACAAAGGCAGCAGCGACTGGGGCTATGCACTGGTGCCGATTGTTGGACCTGTACTGGGTAGTGCATTGGCGGCCATGGCGTATCATTTGCTGCACTTACCGTAGTGGTTGTTACAAGTATTTGTCAATGCTTTCCGGGGTTTTCACCCATAACTATCCTTTTATTTGCAGTCTTAAGCATAGGGCTATGGAGTATATTAGTTGTCAGAGTTGTGGTATACCGTTCGACAGAGCGGCAGGTAAGGGCACCAATGCCGATGGCACAGCAAACAATATGTATTGCAGCTATTGCTTTACCAACGGTGCTTTTGTACAACCCGACTGGACGGCGGAAGACATGCGCCAGTATGCCAACAAAAAACTACAGCAAAAAGGCATCCCATCTTTCTTAGCCGACATGCTCACCAGCGGTATTCCCAAACTGGAACGCTGGAACCCAAAAAGTCAGGATTAAAAAACTAGAGCTTACGGGAAAAATACATGTGAACCACAAAGGCACGAAGACACAAAGGGGCACAAAGAGGTTAGTTTTTTTTCTTGCCCGCAACTTCTTCCACCGCGGCTGTTGCCCGAAACCACGAACCAAAAACAAAAACCTGAACCCCCTTTAGGGGGCAGGGGGTTAATGGGCTTTCTTTTCGTACTGCCAGTTGCGGCCCTTGCCAGCAGCTACCCATTCAATGGTTTGTGCCAGGCGCTTTTGGCGGGTGGCTTCCGTTTTGGCTTCGGTAATCCACTGCACGTATTCTTTGCGGTGGCTGGGGGCAAAAGCTTCCCATACGGCCAGTGCCTGCGGTTGTTGCTGCATGGCTTCCGTGATGTAAGCGGGCAGTTGTACCGGCGCTTTTTCGGCAGGCTTTTTGGCCAGCTTGATGCCTTGGTCATTCAGTGCCATCGCTTCCTCAATCCAAGCGGTGAGTTGTGCATCGGATGGCAGGTCTTGCAGGGAAGTGAGTCGGCCCAAATGGCCCATGGCTACTTCGGATGCCGCCGTTTGCTGCAACACCGGATCTTTCATGAGTGGCGCCTTCCAAAAACCAAACACGGCATGCTGCTTAAACGAGGCCATGCTGCAGAGCATATCGCCTTTGTACATAAAATGCGGGAAGCTCCATTTCATGGTTTCTTCGGCCGTGGGGCATACCCGGTGCACAAGGCTACGCAGATGCTGTAGTATGGGCTGCGCAAAGGGCTGCGCTTTCTGGATGTAGGCATCTACCCGGGCATCGGTTTTCATGGCAGGTGTTTGGAGTAAAGATAAAAGTTGAAACGCGAAGACACGGAGGCGCTGAGGAGTACAATTGGATGGCGATTTTTATTCTCATCAATATCTCCCTCAGGCAACGTTTCCTGAAACCAACCCCAAATCATTTAAAATATAACACAACATCTCTGCAATCATGCACTGTTTGCGCAACATCCAACTCACCAGTAACAACAATTGAATCTAATTGACCCAATAAAGGATTATCTATACCAATTCCTTGAATTGAAATCTCTTTAATAACCTGAGTAGATCCATCATAAGATTCAAACCGAAAGGGAACTTCGAGTTTGAGTACTAAACAATTCCAAACGGGGCCTCCTTCACCAGTTGAAGTATTAACAAGTTCCGGATGACCTTTTAAATTGACGATATTTCCAGTTCTGTAAACAACTGACGCATCGGGAATTATCGCTGCAACAGGAATTAAATCATCCTCTGCTATCCAACCGCTGGAAGTTTGTCCATTAGTATTGGTAAATACAGTATAAATAAATCCATTTTGAAAATCTCTCGCTATAATGTGATACGATGAAGGAACAAGAAAAGATTTCTTTTTCGTATTAAAATCTGGCTTTATGTAGAAAAATGCTCGATCGGATTTTACGGCATAAGAAAAATGGAATTCACGTAAGGAGCCAACAACATCAGAATTTACAATCCTATCTTCAAGTAAAACATCCTCATCACTTTTATACATTTTTATCAATAGCAAAACAACAATCAATACAAAAACGATAATCGAGATTGGTCTAATAAAATTTCTAACCCTGTGAAGCGACGAAGAGTCACCAGTTTCAAATTCAAAATTGCCAGACGATTCACTTTCGGTAGCATTTTGTAACTCCTGCAATAAATCTTCAGTTATGCCATATTTTTTGCATATTTCAGAAAGTAAAACATCCTCACTTCCTTTATACTTAGAAAGGAGATGCGGAATTGATTCAATCAAATCAGGATTAAATCTCAAATAAATTTGTCTTAGTAATTTCTCCATTCAAATTTCACTTAAATCTATATCAACTTGTTTGGAGGATAAATCATCCGTATCATCAACTCCCTTTTTACTGCCGTTCGATTTCACTTTTTCACTTTTGATATTTTTTTGACCGTCTGTCAAAATTGACAACTCTTCAAGTATTTGTCGCTTAAAATATTCATCTTGTAAGTCTTTCGAAAATGAAACAAGAATTAAACCCGATATAGGGCTTAAAAAAATACTTGCAAGTAGTGCCCACCAAAATCCAATTTTTCTACTTGCACCCACACCTGCTATCACAAGGGAAAAAATAATCCATGATATAAGAATTAGCTCATCCATATTAATTGTTTTTTAAAGCCGTCAATGCAAATTATTGAAAATGATTGTTAGATGGGTATTTCCTTATCGGCAATTTCTCCTTCAGTGGAGTTTGCATCTACCCTAATCAAACTTTCAATTACGCAACGTCCCGTACCGGAGACGTTGCTGGCAAAATATTTTTGGAGCTTTTTTGCTACGCTCCAAATACTCAACCCCAAAAGCAATGGTATTTATCTTCTTCTATTAATTGAGTAAATTCCTTTATCGATTTCACGATGGACTTTGGTGAATAGGCGTGCCATTTCAAATCAGATTTCATCCAAAATACTTTCCAATGATTGTTGGTTTTCACGAAGGTTGTTTTTGCAACAGGAAATTCAGCCATTTCATTAGGATTTTTCCAGTGAGGCCGTATTTCAAAAACAATGATACTTTGGCCTTCAATCTTATATGCAATGTCAAGTTTGGCCCTGATTTCCTCAGGTGGCCTTATTCGTTGAAGGTAATTTTCCATTACTTCAATTACATCCAATGCTTGCAAAACGTCAATCGCCATGTTTCAAACTTTTATCGATAAAAATATCACCTCATCTTTCCAGCATCGTCTCCCGCAGGGGACATTGCTGCAACGCTACACAAACTTTCAAATACGCAACCTACCGTACCGGAGACGTTGCTAGAAACCACAAACAAAAAACTAAAAACTTCAAACCCTTTAAAGGCAGGGGTTAATGCGCTTCCAGCCAATTCTCCCCCATGCCGGCTTCGGCTTCTACGGGTACGCCGTTGGGCAGCGGCAGGGCGGTACGCATGCATTCCAGTATCAGCGCCTTCAGGTCTTCGGCTTCGCTTTTTACCGCATCAAACAACAATTCATCGTGCACCTGTAATATCATGCGGCTTTCGAATTTGGCCTTCTTCATTTCGGCATGCACTTTTATCATGGCCAGTTTGATCATATCGGCGGCAGTGCCTTGTATGGGGCTGTTGATGGCGTTGCGCTCCGCAAAACCCCGTACCGTAAAATTGCTGGAGTTGATATCCCGCAGCCAGCGTTTGCGGCCCAGCAAGGTTTCTACATAGCCATGCTCTTTGGCAAAATTCACCATGTTGTTCATGTACTGCTGTATGCCGCTAAACTCCCGCTTGTAATTGTCGATGATTTCTTTGGCTTCTGTACGGCTGATGCCGAGGTTATCGGCCAAGCCAAAAGCACCCTGCCCGTAAATGATGCCGAAGTTTACACTCTTTGCTTTGTAGCGTTGCTCTTTGGTTACTTCATTTTCGGGTATGCCATATACTTTGGCAGCCGTGGCGGTGTGAATGTCTTTGCCATCGCGGAAAGCCGCACACATGTTGGCATCGCCACTAATGGCCGCTACCACCCGCAGTTCTATTTGTGAGTAGTCGGCACTGATGAGCAGGTGGTTGTTGTCGCGGGGTACAAAGGCCTTGCGTATTTCACGACCGCGGTCGGTACGCACCGGTATGTTTTGCAGGTTGGGGTTGTTGCTGCTGAGGCGGCCCGTTACAGCCACCGCCTGCGCATAGGTGGTATGCACCCGGCCCGTTTTCGGATTGATGAGTTGGGGCAGCGTATCTACATACGTGCTTTTCAATTTCGTCAATTCACGAAACGTTAGAATGTCGTCTACAATATTGTGGCCCTTGGCGGCGAGTTTCAGCAGCACATCTTCACCGGTTTGGTATTGGCCGGTTTTGGTTTTTTTAGCAGATGGGTCCAGCTTCAGTTTGTCGAATAACACTTCGCCCAATTGCTTGGGCGATGCCAGGTTGAATTTAACCCCGGCATTTTCATACACTCTTTTTTCAGCAGCCGATGCATCTTGCTCCAGCAGCTTGCTGTAGTCGTTCAAAAACGTTTCATCTACTCTTACACCTTCAAACTCCATGGCGGTGAGCACTTTCACCAACGGGTTTTCGGCTTCGTTCAGCACCCGGTCTACTTTGCGGTCGAGCACCAGTGGTGCCAGCTGCTGTTTCAGTTGCAGGGTAATATCGGCATCTTCTGCAGCGTAGTCTTTTATCTTCTCCATTTCTACGTCCCGCATGTTGCCCTGGTCCTTTCCCTTTTTGCCAATGAGTTCGGTAATACTCACAGGCTGGTAGCCGAGGTATTGCGCCGCCAGCAAATCCATACTGCGGCGGCCTTCGGGCTCGGCCACATAGTGGGCCAGCATGGTATCGTACACGGGGCCGGCCAGTTCGGTTTGGTACCATTTCAGCAGCAGCAAATCGTACTTGATGTTTTGGCCAATCCAGGTAATGTCGGGCTTATCAAACAACGGTTTGAAATGCTGCAGCAACTCCAGTGTGGCGGCTCTGTCAGCAGGACAAGGCACGTAGTAAGCTTCATGTGGCGTAAATGCAAAACTCATGCCCACCAGCTCGGCCAGGTTGGCATCGATGTTGGTGGTTTCGGTATCAAAACAAATTTCTGACTGCTGCAAAGCTGCTTGTACAAATGCATCAATTGCCTTTGCGTTATCCAGCAAGTGATAAGTATGCGGCGTGTTGTTGATGTTCTTATCCACTTCCATTTGCACCGGCTCGTCTTTTTCTTGCAGGCTGTCACTTTTGGCAGCAGGGGTGGCTACGGCATTGCCAAACAAATCTTGCTGTACACCTTGCGGGGCGGCACCAGCGGCCGCATCAAAATCGGTACCGAGTATACGGCGACCGAGTGTTTTAAATTCCAGTTCGGTAAATACTTCTTTCAGCGCTTCTTTGTTCCACTCGCCCAGCTTGTAATCTTCTTCGTGAAACTGCACGGGCACATTGGTAATAATGGTGGCGAGTTTTTTACTCATCACTGCCAGCTCTTTGCCATTGCGTATTTTTTCGCCCAAGGCACCTTTGATGTTGTCGGCATCGGCCAGCACGGCTTCCATATTGCCGTATTGCTTCAGCAGTTTGGCAGCAGTTTTTTCGCCTACGCCGGGTATGCCGGGTATGTTGTCTACCGCATCGCCCATCATGCCCAGCATGTCTATCACCTGCGCTACATTGTCAATGTCCCATTTCTGGCAAATGTCTTCGGCCTTCAATATTTCGGGGCCGTTGCCAAAAGCCGCCGGCTTGTAGATGTACACGCCTTCTTTGGTGAGCAGCTGGCCATAGTCTTTGTCGGGCGTTACCATGTATACTTCGTAACCCAAGTCCGCCGCCTGCCAGGCAATGGTACCCACTACATCATCGGCTTCGTAGCCATCTACTTCTACCACGGGTATGTTGAAGCCTTGGATGATGCGTTTGATATCGGGCACGGCGGCCAGCAGGTCTTCCGGTGCTTCCTGGCGGTTGGCTTTGTAGTCGGTAAAATCGGTATGGCGTTCAGTAGGTGCAGCGGTATCGAAGCACACTGCAATGTGCGAAGGTTTTTCTTTATTGATGAGTTCGAGCAAGGTATTGGTAAAACCAAACTGCGCATTGGTGTTGCGGCCTGTGCTGGTAATGCGGGGGTTGCGGATGAGGGCATAGTAGGCACGAAAGATGAGGGCAAATGCGTCGAGCAGGTATAGCTTTTTCATGTAGACTTTGCGTGGCCGGTTTCGGCAGCCAACGGGTCAAAGTAAACTGTTTATCGGTAAGCTGCAAACGGCTTGGGATGAGAGGCCAAAGCCCCCTAGCCCCCTGTGGGGGAAATAGCATAGGACTCGGATTTATAGGACGCAGATTTGCAGGATAGAAACGGATAAACGCAGATTGTATGAATGCAGTATTCCTACCAACTACCAACCATCATCTATCAACTTTTTTGCCGCAGATGCACAGATTATGTTGGGTTTGCTTTTCGCATCAACCACCATCAATCAACTACCAACTATTTTATGGACGCTGAGCAAACGGATGAAATGGATTTTCCCGGATTTCCTTGCAAACTGCTCACTGCAAACTTTCCTTACACCCAATCCAAACTTTTACCAATGGCTTTTTGCCAACGTAAGTGCAGGTGATGTCGCAGGTCTTGATCCATGGCTGGCTGCCAGCGTTTGTTGATTTGATGATTGGCTTTAAGGTCGTCTACGCTTTTCCAATACCCCGAGGCAAGGCCTGCTGCATAAGCAGCACCCAGGCAGGTGGTTTCATTTACCATCGGTACTTGTACAGGCACTTGCACCATATCGGCCTGAAACTGCATCAGCAAATTGTTGGCCGTCATACCACCGTCTACATTCAGTGCATCGAGGGTAATGCCGCTATCGGCCTGCATGGCCAGCAGCACATCGAGGGTTTGATAGGCAGTGGCTTCCAGCACGGCCCGGGCAATGTGTGCCTTGGTGGCATAGCCGGTGAGCCCGGTGATTACACCACGGGCATCCGACCGCCAGTAAGGAGCGTACAAGCCACTAAAGGCGGGTACAAAATAGACGTCGCCGTTGTCGGGTACGCTGGCAGCCAGTGTTTCTATGTCGCTGCTTTTGTCGATAATGTCCAGGTTATCGCGGCACCATTGCACCAGCGATCCGGTCATAGCAATGCTGCCTTCCAATGCATAATGCACAGGCTGCTGGCCCAGCTTGTAGGCTACCGTGGTGAGCAGGCCCTTGGTGCTGGGTACTATTTTCTCGCCGGTGTTCATGAGCATAAAGCAACCGGTGCCGTAGGTGTTTTTTGCCTGGCCGGGTTCAAAGCAGGTTTGGCCCACTAATGCCGCTTGCTGGTCGCCCAACACACCCATAATATTGATGCCTTTAAAAGCCCCCTGCTGTATGGTACCAAAGTAGCCGGAGCTGGGCACAATCTGCGGCAGCATTTGGCGGGGAATATTGAGTGTTTGTAAAATCTCATCATCCCAATCCAGTGTTTCCAAATGCATGAGCTGGGTGCGGCTGGCATTGGTTACGTCGGTTTTGTGTTCGCCGGTTTCCTTCCACAGCAGCCATGTATCGATGTTGCCAAACAAGGCATCGCCGTTTTCGGCAGCCTGCTGCAATCCATGTACGTTATCGAGCAGCCATTTCAGTTTTAATGAACTGAAGTAGGTGGCAAAAGGCAAACCTGTTTTTTGCTGCCAGGCATTGTGGCCCAGCTGTTCGTTCAGCTTTTTTACCAAATGTTCGGTGCGGGTATCTTGCCATACAATGGCGTTGTAATAAGGCTTGCCTGTATGCTTGTTCCACACCACGGTGGTTTCTCGTTGGTTGGTAATGCCAATGGCCGCAATATCTGTTGCCAGCAAGCCTTTGGTTATGAGGGCTTCTGCAGTTACAAGTTTTACTTTGGCGGCTATTTCTTCGGGATCGTGTTCTACCCAGCCGGGCTGCGGAAAAATTTGCTGGTGTTCTTGCTGGGCACTGGCTACAATATTGCCCCCCATATCAAACACCATAAATCTGCTGGACGTGGTTCCCTGATCAATTGCTGCAACATACCGCATGGCCTATCGTTTTTACTTTTAGAAAAAGAAAGATAGGGAAAACAATGGCGGGAAAAATGCCGGCAGATGTGCCGCATCAATCATCCATAATATCGGCGAGGGTTTTCTTTTCGAGCACACCCAAAATGGCGTCTCTTGCTTCGGCCATTACACCCTTGAGGCCGCAGTGTTTTTCATTGCAACCATCGCAGGGTTCGTAAAAGTGCAGGCTCACACAGCTGAGCATGGCAATAGGTCCATCTACCAGTCGAATGATAGTTGCCAGTTTGATGCGGGAAGGATGTTTGGCCAATTCATAACCGCCATTGCGGCCACGATGACTGATGAGCAACCCTTCTTGTTTCAGTTCGTGCAAAATGTTTTCAAGAAAACGAAGTGGTATCCCTTTTTCTTCGGCAATGAGCGGAATGAGCGTTGGTCCTTTTCCGTAATTAACAGCCAGTTTCGACAATGCCTGAAGGGCGTATTTTGTTTTTTGAGAAAGCATAATGGTAAGCGCTGTACACAAAGCTACTGTTAATTCTCCTGTATATTGTTCACTTTTCGGGTGAACAATTATATTTGCTCATCAAAACGTATCAATCATGAGCTTAAGACTTGGCGACATAGCCCCCGACTTTAATGCCAAAACCAGTGTTGGCGATATCAATTTTTATGAATACCTCGGCAGCAGCTGGGGCATCCTGTTTAGCCACCCGGCAGATTACACACCTGTGTGCACCACTGAGCTGGGCCGTACTGCACAGCTGGCCGATGAGTTTGCCAAGCGCAACGTAAAGGTGCTGGCCGTGAGTGTAGATGATCTGGAAAAACACAAAGGCTGGATTGGCGACATCAACGAAACACAGCATACCAATGTGCAGTTTCCCATCATTGCCGACGAAGACCGCAACGTGGCTACTTTGTACGACATGATTCACCCCAATTCCAGCGAAAACTTTACCGTTCGCAGCCTGTTCATCATTGGCCCAGATAAAAAGGTGAAACTCATTATTACCTACCCTGCCAGCACAGGCCGCAACTTTGTAGAAGTATTGCGGGTAGTAGACAGCCTGCAACTGACCGCACAATACAGTGTGGCTACACCGGCAGATTGGAAAGATGGTGAAGATGTTATTGTGGTACCATCCATTAGCACAGCAGATGCTATTAAAAAGTTTGACAAAGGCGTGACGGAGGTAAAACCTTACCTGCGGTATACACCACAGCCCAATAAATAATTCGTCACATCTCACCCCACACTTACTACAAAAGCCGACACTGGAAACAGTTCGGCTTTTTTAATGCAAGCCCATGAGTTTTATCATATCAACGTGGTATTTTGGACAAGTACTTTTATGCCCTCTTAGATACTATCACCAAATAATCATATTATGTTCCAATTTTTAAAAGATTTGCTCTACCCCACTGCCGACCCCACCACCGCACAAACCATTGTATTTGTAGCTGCTGCTGTTACCGGCGGTGTGTTACTTGGCCGCCTCAAAGTAGCCAAGGTTGGCATCGGTGCAGCTGGTGTATTATTTGTAGGCTTACTCATGGGTCATTTCGGTTACGGCCTGCATACCGAAACCATGCATTATATCAGAGACTTTGGCCTCATACTTTTTGTATACGCCGTGGGCCTGCAAGTGGGCCCATCTTTTTTTGCTTCACTCAAAAAAGACGGGCTGGTGATGAATGGCATTGCTGTAACAGCCGTATTCATCAGCTTTTTGGTGGCATGGATTATCATGCGCAGCACCGGCACCACTGCCGAAAATATGGCGGGCATTATGACGGGTGCCGTTACTAATACACCCAGCCTTGGTGCTGCTAAAAGTGTGCTGAAAGAAGTAGCCGCTGTAAAACAAGGCACCTACTCCGACCCGGCCAACGGATATGCCATTGCGTATCCTTTTGGTGCTGTGGGCGAAATATTGCTCATTATTCTTTTCATGAAAATTTTTAAGGTAAAAGTGAAAGATGAGCAACAGCAGTTTGAAGAAAAACGACAGAAAGACTACCCGCATCCCAGCGTGGTAAAGTGCCGAGTAACCAACCCCAACGCTTTTGGCAAAACCCTGGGCGAACTGCTGAACAAAGAGAGCCTGAAAGATGTGATTGTAACCCGCATCAAATGCAGCGGTACTACCAAAGTGAGTACACCCACTGCTGATACGGTGCTGAAAGAAAGAGACGTGCTGATGCTGGTGGGCCTGCCCGATGATGTAGATGTGGTGGTAACTATGCTGGGCCGTTTAAGCACCGACAACTTCATTACCAGCGATGAAGAAATTGAAAGCCGCGACATTACCGTTACCAAAAACAACGCTACACAAAAGTCGTTGGCGCAACTCAATATGGAGTCGGCATACGGTGTAAAAGTCACCCGCATTTTCAGGGGTGGTATGGAGCTGATAGCCACCCGGGATTTTGTGGTACACATGGGCGATACACTGCGTGTAGTTGGCCCCGTAAGTGAGTTGAAAAATGCGGAACAATTTTTGGGCAATAGCCGCCACCGCTTAGCAGAGCCTGAGCTGGCCACCATTTTTGTAGGCATTATTCTGGGTCTCATTTTGGGTTCTATTCCGCTGGCCATACCAGGCCTGCCCGTACCGGTAAAACTGGGTATTGCAGCTGGTCCGTTGCTGGTGGCCATTTTCATCAGCCGCTATGGCGGTGTAGCGCATTTACACAGCTACATGAACCAAAGTGCTGCCTGGTTTATGCGGGATTTTGGTATTGCCCTGTTTTTTGCAGCCGTGGGTATCAACGCCGGTAAAACCTTGTACGAAAGCTTTGTGGCCAACAATGGTTGGATGTGGCTCGTATATGGTATGGCCATTACTTCCATCCCTGTCATTTTTATAGCGCTGGTAGGCCGGCTCGTTTTCAAAATCAACTTTTTACAAATAGCCGGTATGATTGGCGGTACCTACACCAGCCCACCTACATTGGCGTTTTGCAATGGTTATTTTAAAGGCGATGTACCGGCTCAGGCTTACGCCACCGTGTATCCGCTGGTAACCATTGCCCGCATTTTGGCGGCCCAATTGTTTATTCTTTTGTTTTTACAATAGCCCGGTAAGCTTGCTATAAACCCCAACACCTGTCGGTCTTTTCCGGCAGGTGTTTTTTATGGCGGCATAGTGGTTCTGTTAATTTCTTGACCGCATTGGCACCGCTGGCTAAATTTGTGCCATGCGTATAGTTTGGATATGTATGGTCAGCTGCCTGCTGAGCAGCACCGCCTGGAGTCAGGATGCACAACAGCTGCACGAAAACGGTGTGCGGTACCTGCAGCAAAATGATTACGGCAATGCCATTATTGTATTGAAAAAAGCGGCCGAGCTGGAACCGGCCAATACCGAAATTGTCAACGATTTGGGCTTTGCTTATTTTTTGGCCGGCCAGTACAAAGCAGGATACGATTTGATGAAGCCCATGGCTGAATCGAAAAACGCCGACGACCGTACTTATCAAATTACCTGTATGCTGCTGCGGGGTGGCCGCAACATCAAAGAAGCGGAGCTGGTGTACCGCATAGGCTTGCAAACCTTTCCTAAAAGCGGTGCCTTGTATGCCGACTATGGCGAGTTTTTAGAACTGGTGCAGCCCGGCGCCAACGCTGGCATTGTGTACTGGGAAAAAGGCATACAATTCGACCCGGCATATCCGGGCAACTACTACCACGCAGCACGGTACTATGCAGAGCAAAACGATCATTTTTGGGCAGTGATATATGGTGAGATTTTTGTGAACATGGAAAGCTATACCACCCGTACTGTAGAAACCAAAAACCTGATGTATGACAGCTACAAACGCTTGTTTGCCTTTGGGCTGGAAGCCACCAAAAACGCTTCGCCTTTTCAGCAGGAAGCGTCGAAAATGTTGCTGAAGCAAGAGCCGCTGGCCACCAACGGCATCAACCCTGAAATACTCACAGCCATGCGTACCCGCTTTTTGCTCGATTGGTACAATGGCCCGGTAGCAGCAAAATTTCCTTTTAAGCTATTTGAGCACCAGCGGCAGTTGCTGCAAGAAGGGGTGTTTGATGCCTACAACCAATGGCTGTTTGGCAGTGTTGCCAATTTAAATGCCTTTCAAAACTGGACCAAAACACACCCCGATGAGTACGTGAGTTTCAACCAGTTTCAGCGAAACAAACTGTTCAAAATGGCCGAAGGTCAATATTACCATTAAGTCATTCACCCAATTGGGGCACCTTTTTTGGTGAACAAAAGCAAGGCTTTTTTTGTCTTGCTTTTTTATTACCATCATCTAAAACCATTAAACGTTTATGAAGAATCAAGCATTGACTGCTTTACTGGCCGCAGGTCTGCTGATGACCGCCTGCCAAAGTGCTCCCGAAGCCGATAGCGCCAACACCGGCGAAGCCACAGCTGCAGCCACCGGTACCGGTAGCAACTTTACTGTAGATACCGTAAGCAGCTCTATTGGCTGGATTGGTACCAAGCAAAACGGCCAGCACAACGGTACTTTTATGCTCAGCGGTGGTAGCCTTACTATCGACAGCAGCAACAACATTGCCAGCGGTTCATTTACCATCAATATCGGTTCGCTCAATGTACTCGACCTGCAAGGCGAAGACAAGGGCAAACTGGAAGGCCATCTCAAAAGCCCCGACTTTTTTGATGCCGCTACTTTTCCCGTTGCCAAGTTTGAAATTGCTAGTGTAGCACCATACGACTCTGCCACTGCTACCAGCAAGCTGGCCGGTGCTACCCACATCATCACGGGCAATCTTACGTTGAAAGACTCTACTAAAAGCATTTCCTTTCCCGCCATCGTTACTATTGATGCAGCCAGTGTAAGCACTACTGCCGATTTCAACATCGACCGTACGCTGTGGGGTATGAACTATAAAGGACCCAACAATCCTGCCGATTGGTTCATTAAAAAAGAGGTAAACCTGAAGCTCAATATCAAAGCCAACAAGGCCCAATAAGCTGCGCTTTCCCATCTATAAAAAGACCATCGATTGTGAAACGGTGGGCTTTTTATTTTTTACAGCTCTTGCATTAACCATCGGTTATCAGAAAAGTAACTGCATTTGCTGGTGCTTTCGTTCAATTCCCCGAATTTTCAGCCTTAAACGATTGCCCCATGACGACGAATGGCTTGCCTACCCGCCTGTTTGATTTATTGCCCCATCGGCTGGAACGATTTGGAGACAACACCTTGCTGGCGGCAAAAGAAAATGGTGACTGGAAAACGTATTCAACCCAACAGGTTCAGGAAATAATTGATACGCTGAGTGCCAACCTGCTGAGCCTTGGCCTGAGTGCCGGCGATTACAGCCCAACCGGTGCCGATAAAGTAGCCATGCTGAGTGCTAACCGGCCCGAATGGGTGTTTGTTGATTTGGCTTGTCAGCAAGCAGGCTTGATTCTTTGCCCGATCTATCCCACCACAAATCCACGTGAGTTAGAATTTATTTTCAACGATGCAGAGGTAAAATGTGTGTTTGCCGGTTCGGAAGATTTGTATGAAAAAATCATCAGTGTATCGCCGCATGTGCCATCACTCAAACATATTTTTTGCTTTGACGAGGTAACTGGTGCTGCCAGCTGGACACAGCTGCAGCAAACACCCACGGCCGAAGCCGCCGAAGCATTACAGCAAGCCAAACAGCAGATACAACCGCATCATTTGGCCACCATTATTTACACCAGTGGCACCACCGGTGTACCCAAAGGGGTAATGCTGTCGCACCACAATATTTTGAGCAACGTATTCAACTCTGCCAAGAGCTTTCCGTTCGATAATCAGCCCGGTAAAAAGGTGTTGAGTTTTCTGCCACTCAATCACATTTTCGAAAGGATGATTACGTACATCTACACCTTGAGTGGCATTAGCATTTACTATGCCGAAAGCCTTGAAACGATTGGTGAAAACCTGAAGGAAGTACAACCCACCGGCTTCACCACAGTGCCCCGGTTATTGGAAAAAGTTTTCGAAAAAATTATGGCCAAAGGGCAGGAACTCAGTGGCACTAAACGCAAGCTGTTTAACTGGGCTGTTGATTTGGGTTTGCAATACGACAACCTGCAATCAAAAGGCTTGCTGTACAACGTGCAGCTGAAACTGGCCAACAAACTCATTTTTAGTAAATGGCGTGAAGGGCTCGGTGGCAATATTGAGTTCATCATTACCGGTGGTGCCGCTTGCCAGGAGCGATTGCTGCGCATTTTTAATGCGGGTGGTATTCCGGTGTTTGAAGGCTATGGCCCCACCGAAAACAGCCCGGTGATTTCGGTAAATCGACGCATGGATGGCCAAACCAAATTTGGCACCGTGGGGCCCATTATTGAAGGGCAGGAAGTGAAGCTGGCCGAAGACGGAGAAATATTGGTAAAAGGCCCAAGTGTAATGCAGGGCTATTACAAACGCCCCGATCTCACGGCAGAAACCATTCAGGATGGCTGGCTACTGACGGGTGATATTGGGGTATGGGAAGAAGTGAAAGGCATTCGTTTTTTAAAAATTACCGACAGAAAGAAAGAGCTGTTTAAAACCAGTGGTGGTAAATACGTGGCGCCCCAGCCTTTGGAAAACAAGTTGAAAGAATCGCCTTTCATTGAGCAAATAATGATTGTGGGTGCCGAGCGAAAATTTGTAGGTGCGTTGATTGTACCGGGCTTCCCCACCCTGCGGGAGTGGATGCGGCACCAGGGCATTGCTTTTGCGAGTCCGGAAGAAGCCATCCGTCACCCTAAAGTACTGGCACATTACCAGCAATTGGTTGAAACCTTCAACTTGTTTTTTAACCATGTAGAACAGGTGAAAAAGTTTGAACTGTTGCCACAAGAGTGGACCATTGATACCGGAGAACTCACCCCAACGTTGAAGATTAAAAGGAAAGTGGTGATGGAAAAATACAAGGAGGCTATTGAGCGGATTTACGAATAACGAACTCAATAGCTGATTTTCAGGCTGAATTGCAGGCGCAGTTCAGCCTTTTTTTATGCTTATTGAAGATGCGCCAATACATGCTTCTATAAACAATTGAAAATGTATAAACCACAGTTTTTCAATTATTTATGCCATTTCAACCCCGCAGACTGCTCATTCTTTGCAAATGGCAGGCATTTATAGAATGGAAAGTTTTTACCGCAAAAAAATTAATGTTGTAACAAGTTGTGCAAAAGTTGTTAATTTCGTTTGGTACTTTTCAAACCCATGAAGAAAAAATCTCCGGCAATTATCCTTTTGATAATGCTGCTGTGGTGCGGTTTCGCATACAGTCAGCCCAACACTGCTATTGTTTCCACTGCCGCTGGCTGCGATACCATTAACTTTCCCATACCTGCAGCCTGGAGCCGGGCTAATTACATCATTGTAGATGCAGGCAACACCGGCTATCGTACTGGTACCAACAGCTTTGGCGATAAAGAAAAAGCCCATTTTTTCGACTTGTCTGCAACGGCTAACACCTACATTACCCGCTGTTACATACATTTTGCCAAAGCCAACAGCATCAACCAGGCAGGACTTAATAAAACCATCAACATTAAGGTGTACGATGGTACCAGTAATACCCCCGGTGCATTGCTCGGTTCTACCAGCACAACCCTCGAAAACATTCGGATAGATGTGCAGCTGAATGATAAAACCGACATTTATTTTCCTGCCGCCATTAGCTTACCCGCTTCTAAAAAGTTTTTTCTTTCGGTCGATTTTTCATCGTTGAGCTGGCCTAGTGATACTTTGGCCATTTACTCCTCCCTTTCTGGCCGTACACCCAACTATGCCTGGGAAAAATGGTCGGACAATAGTTGGAATACGGTGCCTTCCGAATCGGGCCTCAATTTGAGCCTGTACATGAACCCATTTGTAAGTACCAACACCACCTGCCAGCTGGTACAGCCGGTAACTATGGGTCAGTTTAGTGGTACACTAGGCAGTAAAGGTCACGAACTGAACTGGCAAACACTGTCTGAACTCAATAACAAAGGCTTTTACGTACAATATGCAGCCAACGGGCAGCAGTTTGAATCGGTTGGATTTGTAACCTCCAGAGCCGTATCTGGCAACAGCACACAACCCATTCAGTACACATTTACTTACCAACCCAATGCTGCTACTCTGCAAAGCCACTACCGGCTGATGCAGGTAGACACAGACGGCAAAACGAGCTACAGCAAGCAAATAGCGCTGCGCAATTCAGCTTTGAGCAGCGGCATTATTGCCCGCATGGTAAATACAGCAGGCAGCGGCGTATTACAGTTGGGTTTTAGTAAAAGCACCACGGGAAATACCCAGATAAGAACTATAGATGCTACGGGCAGAGTAATGCTGCAACAAAACTTAGCTGCCAATGCGCTGCAAACCAGCATCAACACCAGCAAGCTGGCAAAAGGTTTGTACGTGTTGCAAATTGTAAATGAACAAGGACAATTGATTGATACTGAAAAATTCTGGATACAATAAGCGTACCTGCGGCTGAATAACCCACAGCCCCCCTGGTAACCCTTTCGAAACCTTGGCCCTTAACAAGATACCCAAAAGAAAGGAAAGCTTATGTTTACCCAAACTTGGTTAAATGCCTGTATAGGTATTGGCCTACTCAAGCCTGGAAAAAAGTACAGCCGGTATTGGCTGCTATTGGCTATTGGCCTTATAGGTCAAGTTGTGTCATTTGCACAATTCATTACTGAAGATAATTTTAACCGGGGGCAGGAAGATGCCAACTTGGGCTTTATCACTTTTACTGGCGCCTCAGGCCAGAGCAATTCTAATGCTTTGTTTAGAACAGGTGCCCGCAGCTTGCTGGTAACCACCAATAGTACTTCGGGCAACTATGCCCGTTATACAGGGTACATTCTTTCTGTTGCTCCCGGACAATATGTGCACATGATTGCTTGGGGCAGAAGATCTGGGTCTACTACAAATGGACAAATGAGAGGGGGAATTACTTTTGCGGGTATTGGAGATATTGCAACAGGAAACGTCATTACTACTAATTCAAACACTTGGCAACGTTTTACTCAATCCCGGCAAAACAGTACCCTTTTGCCACTTGATGCCAATCCATTTGTTCGTTCATACATAACCGGAAGTACATCAGTTTCAATACACCATGATGACGTGTATATGTATGTTCACAGCAGCAATAACATAGACCTTACTAAACCGAATGCACCATCTTGTGTCAGTATCACTAATACTTCCTCTACAGCCATTTCACTCAGGTGGACACAAGGATCGGACCCGGGTACCCCAAGTACGGGTGTGCAAGGAACGTTGGTGATGAGATTAAATGGAAGCGCTGGTACACCCACAGCCCTTTTAGATCAGGGAACCTATGCAGATATTTTAAAAACGGTGAATGATGGAGAACGAGCTATCGGAAGCTGGAACATCATTGCCAACTTACCTGCTGGCCAACAAGAATATATTGATAATTCAGTGGTAGCTGGCCAAAACTACCGGTACGTTCTGGTACATTATGATTTAGCACTAAACTATTCTGCCAACTCTACGGCGGTTAATGCAACTGCTGCTGCACCAGCTGTATCTTTAATTCCCCGCATTTCTCAAAGTGTATCGAACCTTACACGCCCAAACGGTGGCACTTTTCAACCGGGTGATCAGGTAGAAATTAAAGTCACTGTTGACTACGCCAGTTCTACCCCTATTTACAACGTGAAGACCAGAATTTTCGTGGACCCACAGTTTACCTATGTGTCCAATTCCATGAAAATTACTGACAACAAGGGTTTCAACTTTGCCGATCCCAATGGCGCTCCTGCTTCACCATGTGGTACAACCTACACAGGTGCAACTGGTAATACTACCGGTTTGACTGATGGTGGTGGAGATGACAGGGGCATATACAATTCAACAAGCGGTTTTGCAGATATTATTTTAGGAGATTTACCTACGGCTCCCTCATTAGCCTCGCTTGAGGCCGGAACAAATGACAAATGGGGTGGACGTATTATTGGACAAGGAGCGAATACGACAATCCCAAATTATTATAACTCTCGTTCCATAGTTATTGCTTCACTTACAGTACAAATACCTGCTGGTATAAGTGTAGGTACTGTTTTAGATATCAGTTCAACTACATTTTACAGCTATTCGGAAAATGCTACTGAATCTTTTCTTTTACAATTCAATGTTAATGAAACCAATAATCCAGACTTATTTACACAAATAGTAGTGAGTGACCCTGCGTTGCCTGCTTCATATACTAGTCGCGGAGCCAACCTGTTTACAGCTTTTGACAATGGTACATTTGGCAGTGGCACAAATATAGATGGACCGGGTACTCTTGGTAGTTCTGCCCTTACTAAAACCACAATTGCTACAACCGCTCCTGGAGATGGTTATTATTCCATTTCAAAAAATAGCTCAGGCAACCAGTTACAAATCAATAATGGTATTTCAATCGATCATGCTGATAGGGTTTGGGGCCATTGGTATATTGCTGGTGACCATACAGGTACCAGTGATGAATTCGGAAATATCGCTGCTCATCAAGATAGCTTAGGTGGATATATGCTTCTTGTAAATTCGGATTACGTACCTACTAGGGTTGTTGAGCAAACCATTTCTGGTTTGTGCCCAGGTACATTTTACAATTTCAAAGCGTGGTTAAAAAATGTGTGTCCCAGCTGTGGAGTAAATTCAAATTTGACTTCAAATAATATTCGCAACAACAATACCGGTGTACCAAACACTGCAACTGACCCCCGTCGCCAAGGTGTAAAACCCAGCCTTACGTTTGATGTTAACAATCAGGCATACTACACCACCGGCCCTATTGATACCAGCCTTGGCTGGGTGCAAAAACAATTTGTATTTGCAACGGGTGCCAGCAGTGGTAATTTCAACTTTAGTATTCGCAACAATGCGCCGGGTGGCGATGGTAACGACTGGGCTATTGATGATATCAGCATTATTACCCGTGGCCCGAGTGCCAGTGTAAACGTAGATGCTGATCCGGTTATTGATCCGGAACCAACAGCGTTTTGTGTCGGGCAGCGTTTTCAGGTTTTGGGCAACTGGATAGAATCAACCGGAAGCTTTACCCAGTATGATGCATACCAATTTCAATGGTCGTATAACTCCAACGGCCCTTGGAATGCCATTGGTGCTGTGCGGGAGTTGTCAACACCGAATGATCCGTTCAATCTTGCCAATGGCCGGATTGATTCCATTATCAGCGACCAGTTCAACGATGCCAACAGGGAAGTTTATTTCAGGGTGGTAATTGCAACGCAGCCATCCAACATTTCGTTAGCAGATGCAGCGCCTTGCCAGGTAACAGCATATAATAGTTCTGTTATCCGAATTGGCACTTGCGTACTTCCTATTAAACTACTGCGTTTTAAAGCAGCATCTTTTGGCCAACAAGTACTACTCAATTGGGCTTCTGCCGATATAGACAGGTTGCAGCATTTCGTTATTGAGCGAAGCACCAATGGCGTTGATTTCACACCGGTTTCTACAGTTGATCCTAAAAGCTATGTACGCCAGTACCAGTATCAATTAACAGACCTGCCCAATACAAATGCCGATCAGCTTTGGTACCGGCTAAAAATGGTACACATGAACAATGAAATAACTTACTCATCTATTGAAATGGTAGGTTGGAAAAAATCGGTTCTGTCTGTAAATATTCAACCCAATCCGGCCAGAGATGTAGTGCAATTAAATTGGTCGGGCGTAAAGCCAAATCAAAAAATGAAGTTGAGTATTTCAAATGCTACCGGCACTATTATACATACACAATCCATAACCATTCAACAAGGGCCTACACAGCAACTTCGCCTACCGGCAAACATGAGTGCAGGCTTATATTTTGTACATGTAGAAGATAACGTTAGCGGATTTAAGCAGTCTATAAAATTGAATAAGTTATAACCAAGACATTTTCAATAGGGTTTGTTTTAGCATCAAAAAAGCTCAGGTGTCTGAGCTTTTTTGATTGTTTCAATGTTGGTGTGTATCGCCAGGTTGTATGATTTTAAAACCTGCTTTTTTCTTCGATTCATCTACAATTCTTTTAGCATCGTCCAGCAACTTTTTAGCATCATATACAATCCCATCTTTGATGGTGTACTTTACTCCACCCTTTCGAACAATTTGATTATCCGCCGTTAATTCGATAGCTCCGGTGCCGTACAACACTTGTAAATTTTTCAGCGGATTGGCATCTACCAAAACAATATCTGCCAGCTTTCCTTCTTCCAGTGTTCCTAAATCTTTTTCGGCACCCAAAGCTTGTGCACCAAATAAAGTAGCAGAACGAATAACTTCTAATGGATGAAAACCCGCTTCCCGCAAGAGTTCCAGCTCACGGATGTATCCAAAGCCATAGGTCTGGTAAATGAATCCGTTGTCTGATCCTGTAGTTACTCGGCCACCTCTGTTTTTGTATTCATTTACAAATGTCATCCACAAATGATAATTTTTCTTCCATGCCACTTCCTGTTCTGTTCCCCAATTGAACCAAAAAGAACCATGGCTAATTCTGCTCGGTTCGAAGAATTTCCAGAGTGATGGCAGGGTATAATAGTCATGCCACTCGGCCCGTCGGGCTCTTTGTAAGTCTCTTGTGGCATCATATATATTAAAAGTTGGGTCCAATGTAAAATCCAATGCCAACAAACGATTCATTACTTTATTCCAATGGTCGCTATATGGTGCAGCCGCCTGCAACCACAGTTTTCCTGCTTCTTCAAAGCGGTGTTCCTCATTACTGTAATTGTAATCGAGTGGATATTGCTGAATAGTTTTGTCGGTAAACAAAGCTTCTGGCAAACCATACCAGTGCTCCATACTGGTAAGACCGGCTTCTGCGCTGTTGAGCACATTCCATCGAGCCACATCCATTTGTGCATGGTGCATACATGAACGAAGACCTAAGCGTTTGTTTTCTCTTAGTGCCGCATCCATCACTTCTGGTCGGGCACCAAAAAACTTAATGCCATCCGCTCCTTTTTTTGCATTCTCATTTACCCAAGCCCTTGCCTGCTCTCCATTGATGATGGGTGTTGCACTACCCTGACCGAAAGCAGTATATGCATAAATACGTGGTGCAGTAATTTTATTGTCTGCACTTTTTCTCTTTTGATCGAGTACCCACTCCAAACCATTGCCACATGAGGGTTCACGAATAGTTGTGATACCGTGAGCCATCCACAACTTGAATACATACTCTGCTGGTGTTCCCTGGCCGCTTCCACCTATATGACCATGCATATCAATAAAGCCAGGCATGTCATACATGCCTTCACAATTTATTTCCTTTCCACCAGCTTTTAATTGTACTCGTTTTTCGGGATCGTTTTTTACTCCCGGATAGCCGGCACTAGCAATGCGAACAATCCTGTTTTGCTCAATCACAATATCCATTGGCCCTTGTGCAGGTGCTCCGGTACCATTAATAATAGTTACACCACGCAAAATCAATTGGGTATACGGACCTTCCCCTTCTTTTACTTCTGGCGCCTTTGCAATGGGTTGTGCGAAAATGTTGGTAGTTATCAGCAGCACAAATACAAACAACGATATTTTTTTCATATAGCTTTTTTAGTTCTCCAGTTCAACAATCATTTCAATTTCAATGGCCATGCCATTGGGCAATGCATTGGTTCCAACTGCACTCCGGGCATGTTTTCCCTTTTCGCCCAACACTGCTACCATCAAATCACTGAAACCATTCATCACTTTCGGTTGATCGCCGAAAGAATCGGTACAATTCACCATACCCATCACTTTTATAATCCGTTTCACTTTACTCAAATCGCCAATTGCCGATTTCAAAGTGGCCAGTAATTGCAATCCGGTTACTCTTGCGGCATCATATCCTTGTTCGATGGTTAACGTTGCACCGAGTTTTCCTTTTATGGTTTCGCCTTGTGCATTGGTTGGCCCATGTCCCGAAGTGTACAATACGTTTCCCACTTTCACCCATTTTACATAATTGGCAATGGGAGCCGTAGTTGGCGGTAGTGAAAAACCAAGTGCAGCAATTTTTTCTTCCGGGGTTTGTTGTGCACTTACCCTAAAACTGCTGAAAAGCAATACGAGTAAAATAAACGACATTCTCATTGGCAGATAATTTGCTAAAAGATAGGTGCAAAATGCTGCCGAAAAACAGAGAGCCAATCCTCAAAAATGAACCGCCTGAGAATTGAATATTTAAAGCCCTTTCGGGGTGTTGTAGGGGTTATTGTATTCTGAAGCGTCTGAAATCGGTCTATTTTTATTGTAAGACGTTGTATTTCAATTGATTACGAAATAACATTCGTGACAGCACCGGAATGACGTTTTTGGGGAGTTTTTGGCTCATTTCAGCGGTATTGGCCAAAAAAATCGGGAAAACTTTTTTGTTGTCTTCCCGATGAATAAAATTTGAGCATTTCCACTATCGACCCATATATACCATCAAAATTTGAACATCGCTGGGGTTGACACCACTAATACGGCTCGCCTGACCCAGCGTGGCCGGCTTAATTTTGTTGAATTTCTGCCGGGCTTCGTTGCTCAATGCATGTACTTTGTTGTAGTCGAAGGTTTCCGGAATCTGTAAATCTTCTAACTGCGCCATGCGGGTTACCAGTTCCTTTTCCTTTTCGATATACGTTTCGTATTTCAGCTGAATGGATGCTTGCTCCAATGCTTCTGAGTTAAACGACCGTAATGCTTCGGCAAGGCGTGGGACAGCTTTCAGCAGGTCGTCTATTTCTACATTTGGCCGCAGTAAAAGCTTTGCCGCTTTGTATTTTTCGGGAATTAGTGATGAGCCAATACGTTCGAAATAGGGATTAATTTCTGCTGGTTCTACGCCAAAACTATTCATCAATTGCTTGATCTCGGAAGTTTCTTGTTGCTTTTGCTGCATGAGTTCGTACCGCTCGTCGGTAGCAAGACCCACCTTGTGGCTCATTTCGGTGAGGCGGAGATCGGCATTGTCTTGCCGGAGGAGGGTTCTAAACTCTGCCCGGCTGGTAAACATCCGGTAGGGCTCATCGGTTCCTTTATTGATAAGATCATCGATGAGGACGCCTATATATGCATCGCTACGCTTCAGCTGGAAGGGCTCCTGCCCTTTTGCCTTGAGGTGTGCGTTCATACCTGCGATTAATCCCTGGCATGCCGCCTCTTCGTATCCGGTTGTACCGTTGATTTGACCAGCGAAAAACAGGTTCTGAATCAGCTTGGTTTCTAGGGTGTAGCGTAGCTGTGTAGGTGGAAAATAGTCGTATTCGATGGCATAACCAGGTCTGAACATGCGACAATTTTCGAAACCCGGCACCATGCGGAGGGCTTTCATCTGCGTTTCTTCGGGCAAAGAGCTGCTGAAACCATTCACATAAATCTCTACGGTATTCCAGCCTTCGGGTTCTACAAAGAGCTGGTGGCGGTCTCTTTCAGCAAAACGACTGATTTTATCCTCGATGCTCGGGCAATAGCGTGGGCCAACGCCCTGAATTCTGCCCTGATACATGGGGCTTTTATCGAAGCCTGTCTTCAGAATCTCATGTACGGTTTCGTTGGTATAGGTAATCCAACAGGGTATTTGTTGCTCCGGACTAATCTTTGGGACGTTCAGATAGGAGAATCCAGTGATGGTTTCATCACCACCCTGACGCTCCATTTTGCTATAATCAAGGCTTCTGCCGTCTATTCGGGGTGGTGTTCCTGTCTTCAAACGGTCGGCTTCAAAGCCCAATTCCACCAACTGTTCGGTAATACCTGTAGCGGCTTTCTCTGAAATGCGGCCGCCGCCCAGTTGTTTTTCGCCAATATGAATAACACCATTCAAGAAAGTACCACTGGTAACTACCACAGATTTCGCTTCAATATGATGACCCAGACCGGTAATTACACCGTGGCAGCGGCCATCTTTTACCAGCAAACCCTTCACCATATCCTGATAAAAGTCCACATTGGGGGTTTCTTCCAGCATTTGACGCCAGGTAGTAGCAAACAGCATGCGGTCGTTTTGGGTACGGGGGCTCCACATAGCAGGGCCCTTACTCCTGTTCAGCATCCTGAACTGGATCATGCTTTTATCCGTAACGATACCGCTATAACCACCCAACGCATCTATTTCCCGAACAATTTGCCCTTTGGCAATGCCGCCCATGGCCGGGTTGCAGCTCATTTGGGCAATGGTTTGCATGTTCATGGTAATGAGCAGCACTTTGCTGCCCATATTGGCAGCCGCCGCGGCCGCCTCGCAACCGGCATGACCGGCGCCTACAACAATCACATCGTATTCTGGAAACATGCGGCAAAATTAGCCTGTGGAACCCAATAGTATTGTCGAATCCTGATGTTCCACGTGGAACAAGCCAATATTATTTTGCCGTGAGTAAAACCGTTTGTTCCACGTGGAACAAACTATTGAAAACCCGGGAATGCGGAAAGACATCGTTCTTCAGCAGCCCGCATGGCAATCACATCGTCTTTCTTTTTATCGCGGTAACCACACAAATGAAGTAAACCATGACAGGTTACCCTTACTAATTCACTTTCAAAAGAAACCATATGAAGAACAGCATTCTCTTTCACTCTATCCACAGAAATATAGATCTCTCCCACTACTGATAAATCCTTCTTGTTTTCCCGAAGGTCAAAAGTGATAATATCGGTATAATCATCGTGATTGAGAAAACGTTGGTTGATATCAAGTAGGTAAGCATCAGAACAAAACACATAATTCAGCGATTCAACCATATACCCTTCCTGAGTGGCCATATGAGCAATGAATCGTCTCAGTCGTTGCTTCTGGTTATAGTTGAGCCGTACATCGGCATAAGAAAAAATGACAGCCATTTCGCTTTTGGAAAACAGGGGGTTATAGAAAGAAATACTTTTGCAAAGTAATGAACTCAATACTTAAGAAACTCTCCGAACTGGAACCCGGCGAAAAAGCTACTGTGCACTCTTTCAGCTCAAACGATATCTTTTTGAAACTGATGGAAATGGGTTGTGTTCCAGGTGAATCTTTATTGGTAGAAATGAGAGCACCACTGGGTGATCCCATCTCCATCATGATAGCCGGCTATCACCTGAGCCTGCGCCTGAGTGAAGCTGAACATATTTTGGTAGAACCTTTTGTTGCCAACTAATGTCTGTATGAAAATAGGCTTATACTTTGGTTCCTTCAATCCCATTCATAATGGCCACTTAATAGTTGCCAATATTGCACGGCACACTACTGACCTGCAGCAGGTATGGCTGGTGGTTTCTCCTCAAAATCCTTTGAAACCTTCAGGTACATTATTGAATGAATATCACCGTCTACACTTAGTGAAGCTGGCAATACAGGATGATGTACATCTGAAAGCATCAGATATTGAATTTCACCTGCCCAAACCTTCATACACAATAGATACACTTACATATCTCAAAGAGAAATATCCGCAACACGAATTTGCCATCATCATGGGCAGTGATAGTTTACAAAACCTCCCCCACTGGAAAAACTACCAGCAACTCATAGCGGCACATTCAATTTATATTTATGAGAGACCGGGCTTCCCCATTTTGAATGAAGTAGGTGCCAATATTCATACCATAAAAGCTCCGCTATTAGATATCTCTTCAACCCAGATACGCCAGTTTATACAGCAAGGTATCTCCATCCGCTACATGGTGCCCGATGCAGTAGCTACAGAAATAATGGATAATAACTATTACAAATGATAAATACATTAATATTTATAATAATGTATTTAGTGTAGCAAGAAACCCAATGCCAAACATACCATTACGATAATTGGACTGGGCAATTTGGTAAAACTGAGTAACAAAAAAGTGCCTACCATAACTACCAAGTTGGTTATAGCAATGGTTTGAAAGGAACCAATTGAAATATCCTTCATTACATAAAATGAGGATGCAGCCATAATACCCACCACTACTGCATTAATACCCTCTAAACTTCTATACACAACTGCATACTTTTTTAAGTAGTTCCAAATAGGGTAAAAAAATAAAACCAATAAAACGCTGGGCAGAAAAATAAAAACCAATCCTGCCACACATCCTACAACCTGCCACCCAGCGCCCCATTTACGCATGGCCATACCACCATGAAATGCAGCCACAGAAAAAACTGGTCCGGGTATGGCCCTCACCATTCCACTACCAGTAAGAAACTCTTCACTGGTCATATACTTGTTCTCCCCTTTGGGCCGAACGACAAACTGCTCATACATAAGTGGAACAAGTACATCGCCACCACCAAATACCAAACTACCAAAACGATAAAAGTTTTCACTAAGGTTCCAAACACGATATTGTGGTTCCTGGTGACCAATACGCACCTGTTGCTTTCGGGCCCATTCAGACATAAAACCTAATAAAACAAAAAACACGACGAAGAGCCAAATATTACCCCAAGCAATCTTTCGTTTGTTTACTTCAACCTGCGGTATACGTTTCTTACTAAAATTAGTAACCACTCCGCCGGCAACAAGAAGAACAGGAAATACCCAAGGGGTTTTGAACCATAAAAAAGTTATTGCTGCACTAACCACGGCAATAACAACTGTAATCAAATTGTGAATAGCAATTCGGCCCATACGTAAGGCGGCAAATGCTAAAAAACCAACAGCCATGGGCTGTATGAACTTGAAAATATCAGCCTCCTTAGATTGCTGATCAAAATAGTGTAACAAAAAACTAAGCAGGCTCATGAGGATGCCGGCCGGCAATACCCAAATAAAAAGAGTTAACAAACCAAGTACCAAACCACCACGTTTGTAACCGATTAACGTGAGTGTTTGAGTACTACTCGCACCTGGAAGTAATTGAACAAAAGCAGTAAACTCCATCAATTCCTGCTCTGTTACATCATGTCGCTTTTGTACAAAACGCCGAACCATCATTCCATAATGCCCTTGTGGCCCACCGAAAGCAGTGAGGCTATGCAACAACACCATGCGTAAAAAAGGTATGTGTCTCAACAACTTCATGTAACGCAATAGGACAAAGCAGTCATATCTTCATTAATACAGTAAATATAACAGCAACATGGCAACAGCATTCAGGAAAAACTTGCCCAAAATAACATACCGTACATTCCTCAGAAATATTGCACGGCAAAAAACAAGAGCGGTTGTAAAACCACATGTTGCTACCGTAAAGAGCACTCAACCAAAAGAAAGGCACATCAGTGTATTTGATTATAATCCTTCAACCATTAATTATCACCAACCTCAGGACATAACCGAATGTTTTTCATTTAAGCATACTCCTACCATCACCTGGATAAATATGGATGGAATGGATAATGAACAAATGGAAAAAATTTGTTCTCATTACAATATACACTGGTTAATACAAGAAGATGTAATGAGCCATGGACAAAGACCAAAGGTGGATGAAATTGAAGGTGTAGTGTACTGCTTGCTCAATATGTTGTTCATCAATACAAAAACGAACGAAATAATAGAAGAACAAATCAGTATTGTAATGGGCGAAAACTTTATTCTGTCCTTTCAGGAAGATGCAGAAAAGGATGTGTTTGACCCTATCAGAAAAAGATTGAAAATAAGTACCAGCAGGGAAAGAGAGAAAGGAGCTGATTATCTTTTTTATGCATTGATTGATTTGATAACAGATAGCTACTTAGCGGTGATAGAACAACTTGGCAATCAGATTGAACAAATAGAAGAACAGATTATGCAACGTACCAGCAAGCATACCTTCGAAAAAATATCACAACTCAGGAAAGATATCATATTGCTAAAAAGGAACATTGCACCAACAAAAGATGTAGCAGCATCATTAATAAGAACAGAATCTGACCTGATACAAGAACGTACGTCCAAATATTTTAAGGATGTATACGACCATGTGGTACAAGCCAACGATTTGATTGATAATTATCGGGATTTGATTATAGGATTACAGGATATGTATGTAAATAACATTAACCTGCGTATGAATGAAGTGATGAAAACCCTTGCCATCATTACATCAATAATGGCACCAGCAACTGTAATTGGCGGAGTATTCGGAATGAACTTTGACATCATTCCGTATGCACACCATAGTTATGGATTTTATGGAACGATAGCAGTGATGATCATTATTCCAATAGTAATGATACTGTGGTTTTACAGAAGAGGTTGGTTTCAAAATGAAAGCAGACCAGGCAAAATAAAAGTGGAAGACTAACCTTTGTTTTTGTAAATAGGCACAGTGCTGCAAGGCTCGCCGTACATAATGCTTTTAACAACCGGACGAAGCTTTGCTGTAATAGCAAGATAAGCAGCCTCACTGATGGGCAATTCGCCACAACCTTTTACAACTACCCTTTTATCAGCAAATATGGAAACATCAATATGACTAATACGATCTAATAAAACAGTGTTGGGTAAATCTTTTCCTGCTGAGAGATACACGCCTTTAGCAACTTCACTTAGGTAACTGGCAGCCAACATATAAGCCCACACTGGAATAATTGCATCTGCTGTACAAGTAACAGCAACATATTTGTTAAGATAAACAGACCAATCGTGTTCCTTCAAACTTGCACGGAAGTCCTTTTCACGAAGTATTAATTCCATGAACAAAAAAGGCTTCAAATCAAAGACAGCAGTTTCTTGCTCTGCAGGATAATACGCTGCCAGATCTAAACTGGTCAATGCACTTTCAGCCACACGATTTATAATCACCTCATCCATTGCTCATACTTGAAATACAAAATTATCAATCCTACACAGTGTACAAACTCATAAAACAAAAACCTCGCCACATTGGGCGAGGTTTTTACCTATTTAGTAAGAATACTATAAAAACTTAGTACGGTTATCGGTCACACTTGCGGTTTTGCGCAGTGCTTCCATACTTCCATATAAAAGGGCACCTTTTTGCTGACTCATCAGTGTCTGCATCATTTCATCCACAGAAGTAGTAACGGGTTGAGCAAATTGTGCTTCTGGTTTCACCACAAATACACCAGAACCACCCATAATTGGTGCACTTATTTTACCAATGTTGTTCTTGTTAAAACCAAAACCACCAGCTTTCAAATCATAACCACTGCCACCCAGCAATGGGCTTACAAATGAAACACTATCAGCCCGAAGAACAGGAACGTTAAGCTTTTGTGCAGCAGCTTCCAAAGTAGTTACACCAGCAAGTTTGGCAGCCAGCATTTTACCTTTCAATTCATTGCGTACAATAGATTCAATCATAGGACGAAGCTTTCCTACAGAGGGCAATCCTTTTGGCTCTTCACCAGTAATGGCGATGGCCAAAAACTGATTGTTCAGTTCAAAAGGCTCAGGCAAAACATCACCTACATCAGCCTTATAAATTTCACGCACCAATTCGCGGTTTACTCCTAGCATACCCACCTGATAGTCAGCAGCCTTAATATCCTGGGCTATTTTCTTCGTCAGCTTATCAGCAGAAAGAGTGGCTTCAAAACTTTTCAAATCTTTACTCTTTGAAAGAAAAGCATTTGCTTTCAGTTGAGCTTCATTAATAGTAGTTTGACTAGCATCTATGTTTTTTGCCAAGTAAGCAATTTTGTATGCAGGATTAAAATCCTTTTGATCTGTTACCTGAATAATATGATAACCAAATTGAGTTTGTACGATATCCATGGTTCCTTTTGGCTTACCGAAGCAGAAATCGTTGAACTCCTTCACCATAGCACCGTTGGCAAAATAACCCAAATCGCCACCTTTAATTTTACTGCCTTCATCATCGCTGTTCATTAAAGCCAACATAGTAAAATCAGCACCGGCTTTTATGGCAGCCAATAAACTATCAGCTTTTTTCTTAGCTACTACAGGATCATTGGTAGGCTGCTGTGTACGAGGATCAACTGTACCAATTAAAATATGACGAGCCTTAACACTATCAGGCAACACTTTCATATCAACAACCTTACTCAATACATAACTCTGTACATCGAGGTAAGGACCATAAACTTTACCAATACCAGCACCAATAATAGAATCCTTTTGTGCAATCTGGATACGGTTTTTGCTATTGTAACCATCGAAATAAGGAAGTGTACTTCCATTACGTGCAACGAAAGCGCCTGCATCGGTGGTTTGTTCAAATTCGGCTTTCAATGCTGCCAATGAATTGTATACATCGGCAGTATCTTGTGTACTTGGTGAAGCGTCAAAACTTACATAAGCAATGCTGCGGCTACCTTCTTCTGTTTCATACTCACTGGCATGTGCTTTTGCATAAGCCATAATATCAGCATCACTCACTTTTACAGCGCTATCACTTACACTGCTGAAAGGTGCAACCACGTAACTCATATTAGCCATTTGGCTATTGTCAGCTACTGTTTTTTCAGCCATCCATTTTGGTACATAAGAACTGTTTTGCAACAACGCAGCATACTTATTCCGCTTGGTTCCTTCAATCATAGGATTGAGGTACAGGTTATTCACCATATCACGGTTCGTATTCGCTTTGTTTTTCTTCAATTCATTTATCGCCTGACGAGCAGCAGCAACATCAAATTCACCTTTATCATTGGTAAACTGTTGTGTAAGCCATTGTGGTGGGTTTTTACCAAACAGCATGTCATTAAACTCTTTGTCGGAAACATCAATACCCAACTTGGCATATTCCTGATTCAACAATTCATCGGTAATGATGGTGTTGTAGGTTTCAGTATAAATCTGCTGACGGGTATTTTCATCCACCACGTTGCCCTGCATTTGCTGAATTTCTTCATTCAGTTTTACCTTTTGCTGAAAGGCTTCCCAGCTCAGGTCAACACCATTTACAGAAACAACAGCATCTTTGGGACTAACCCCACCACCAAGACCACTACGGCCGGCATCCATCAGGATAAAACCAATAAGGCTAATGGCAATCACACCAATGGTAACAGGTGCGGCCTTATCACGAATCGTTTGAATAATAGACATACAGTACTATATAGTTTATAAAGGATGGCAAAAATAGGGGAAACAGACCTATGAAAAAATTGTGGAAAAGCGGGTAAAAGGCAATACTGGCAAGGCTTCAAAACAAAGGTGAAAATGTGAACAACCCAGAGTATTGCAAAAAAAAAATTTGAAGTAAGACAAAGAACAAAACAAGTGGAACATGCATGTGAAACAGCAATTAGAAAACCCTGTTGAAAAGCGAAAATAAAAGTGAACAAACCAGTAAAAGCACTACCAGAAAAAGGGAAAAAAGAAGAACAAAAAAAGGACCATTTAAATCAACAAAACACCATTGTACGCGGGTAATCCATAACCTAAAAAACAATCCACAACCTCAGGTAAAACCACATCAGTTCACAAATCAGAAACTAACACAAGCAATAGAAAATGGGGAAAAGAGCAACAAACCCAATACGCTGTAGTATTTGGAGCGTTTATAACATGGTGTATAAAACAAAACAACAACACACTATTACCTTTACAGCCCACATTGAGAAACAGAAATACGGATATACACACTCCTAATAATAGTAGGTAGATTTATAAATAATAAATATTAATACATATTATGGCAGTTATAAACACACAACAGATGGAGCTACAGGAAAAAGGATTTCTCGACATCAACGTAGATCCCAACCTCGATCTGTTTGCTGAAATCGAACGCCTGAAAAAGGAAAAGAACGCCATCGTACTGGCACACTATTATCAGGAGCCAGATATTCAGGATGTAGCCGACTATATAGGCGATAGCCTGGGCCTGGCACAAAAGGCCAAGGATACCAATGCCGATATCATTTTATTTGCCGGTGTTCATTTTATGGCCGAAACGGCAAAAATTCTCAACCCCACCAAAAAAGTGGTGCTCCCCGATTTAAAGGCCGGCTGCAGCCTTAGCGATAGTGCTCCTCCCGCTTTGTTTGCCAAATGGAAGGAACAGTACCCCGATCATATTGTGGTCACCTACATCAACTGTAGTGCCGGCATGAAGGCATTGAGTGATATCATATGCACCAGTAGTAATGCTAAAGCCATCATCGACAGTCTGCCTGCCGATCAAAAAATAATTTTCGCTCCCGATAAAAATCTGGGTGCCTACCTCAATAAAGTGACCGGCAGAAACATGGTGCTGTGGAATGGCGCCTGCATGGTCCACGAAATTTTCAGCCTCGAAAAAATTACCCGCCTCAAAACCCGTCACCCCGAAGCCAAGCTGATTGCCCATCCGGAGTGTGAGGAACCCCTGCTGCGGATAGCCGATTATATTGGCAGCACTACCCAGCTGTTGAAATATACTCAAACCGATAGCAGCCAAACCTACATTGTAGCTACTGAAACCGGCATTTTGCACCAAATGCAAAAAGACCAACCGCACAAAACTTTCATTCCTGCCCCGCCAGATAATTCCTGTGCCTGCAATGAGTGTCCGCACATGAAACTAAATACCCTTGAAAAACTCTACCTCTGCCTTCAGTATGAGCAGCCGGAGCTTACTATGGAAGAATCGCTTCGGGTAGCCGCACTCAAACCCATCGAACGCATGCTCGAAATCAGTAAGGCTGCAGGCCTTATCGGATAAAAATTTGCTCATAGTGTTAAAGGCGCTACTGTAAACAAGCTGTTTCGGTAGCGCCTTTTCCCGTTTTAACAACCTTCAGTTATATGCCGTAGCTTCTGGTACAATCTTTGGTTTTGTAAAGAAGAACACAATCCATCTTCAACTAAAAACAATATTGTATGCAAATGAAAATCAGAAACGTAGCTGCTGTAGTGCTACTGCTCGTAGTAAGTCTGTGGGCCTGCCAAAAAGAAATAAGTGATACCGGTAACACTCCTACTCAACAGGTAAGCCTCTACCTTACCGATGATCCTGCTGTGTTTGATAGTGTGCTGATTGACATTCAGGCAGTGCGGGTAAAACTGGACACCTGCACATTGAGTGATGATGACGATGATGATAATAATGATGACGATAATTGCTATGTATGGCACACACTCAATATAAAGCCGGGTAAATACGACTTGCTGCGCTTACGCAATGGCGTAGATACACTGTTAGCACAGGGCACCATACCTGCCGGAAAAATTAAAAAAGTAAAATTGGTATTGGGCACAGGTCATTATCTGGTAAAAGACGGTATCCGCTATCCACTCAACCTGATGCCGGGCAACCGCAGCGAAGTGGAAATAAAACTCCGCGACAGCGATTGGGACAATTTTGCCAATGGCCGCCGCCGCATCTGGCTCGATTTTGATGTGGCCCGCAGTATTGTAAAAGTTCGGGATGGCCAGTTTTATCTGGTGCCGGTGCTCCGTCCGTTTACGATTAAAAAGACAGGCTCAATAGAAGGTGAAGTAGTACCCCGCGAAGCAATGCCCGTAATTAGTGTGTACAACAGTGCAGACACCGCTTACGCCATTCCTGATAAAGATGGTGATTTTAAAATCCGTGGTTTGAAAGAGGGTACATACTCTTTGTTTGTAAATGCTTCAAACGGATATCGTGATACCACTATCAATAATATTGAAGTGAAACCTGGTAAAGAAACAGAGTTGCGAAAAATTACGCTCCGCAAATAATTCATTGTAAATAGGGTAAAGCAAAAGGGAATCCGACATACTGGATTCCCTTTTTAGTATTATTCATTTCGCTTATAATAACTTTTCAAACACTTGTTGATGTAGTACAACACATCTTCTTCAGCCGGATGTTTTCTTAACCAATCCCAGGTGGGACGGTAGGTTTGCATAAATTCAAGTAACGTATCTCCGGAGAGTTTGGTGTATTTTTTCACGATGTTTTCATTCCATCTGAAATTGATGTACGCTTCCTCTTCGGTAATGTCGAATAATGTTCTGGCAGTCCGTTTGTTTTTCTCTCTTTTGCTAAAGCGATCAATGTTAATACCTACACCAAAACCCAACTCGTTTGTTCGGCTAACGGTAGTAATGCGAGCCTCGCCAACCGTTGCCAGAAAGGCTTTCCGGCGATAAATGCTATCAATTTGATACGGACTAAGTTTAGCACTTACTGTTACACCAGGCAGTGTAGCAGGTAGCACATGCAGTTGCAAAACAATAAAGCCAGAAGAAAGAATACTGTCTGTGATAGTAAGTGTATCACTCAAATACCCCGATGCTCCAACTGCAAGTATGTTACCTTTTTCTACAGCAATAATAAATTTACCATCACTCCGGCTTACAACAGTTGTTCCGGTAAATACATTGCGGATACTGGCAGAACGAAGCCCTGTATTTTGCACACTATCTTTTACAACGCCTTGCAAAAAAATTTTTTGGCCGGCTGCGCCGGGCACGTTCAAACACAACACAACAAACAATAACGTTACAGGCAACAACCGCATACATCAATACTTTTGTGAAATCCAAAGGTAATTGGCCGAAACGGTAATACACGCATCATGAAAATCATTAGCATACAAACAACTACTTGCACCCTGCGCAATTTGCAGGAAAGAGATGCCGCTGCATTTGCTACACTGGCCAACAATCCTGATATTGTATATAACCTGCGGGATTATTTTCCCTATCCGTATACCATGCAGCATGCCATCGATTTTATACGTATGGAAATAGCCAAACCGTTGCCTATGAACCTAGCGATAGAAGTGAACGGCGAAGCTGTTGGTGCCATTGGTATATCACCACTCAGCGATGTGTACCGTTACGGTGCCGACTTTGGTTATTGGCTTGGTAAACCCTATTGGGGCAAGGGCATAATGACTAGTGCTGCAAAAGCCATGGTCAATTATGTTTTCCAAAATTTTCCGCTGACACGGCTGCAAGGAAGTGTATTTGAATTTAATGTGGGCAGCATGAAAGTGTTGCAACATGCAGGCTTTCAATTGGAATGCATTGCCCGGGATGCGGTGTTTAAAAACGGCCGACAGTATGATGAGCATCGATTTGTGCTCCTTAAAAAAGACTGGATGAGGATGCAATTTTAGGGTTGCTGTTTTTCCTGACGCCACCAGCGGTAACCAATGTATCCGCCTACCACAAATGGCACAATCATTAGGTAAACAATACCACCATTCAATCCTTCGGCGCTTTTTTTACCCAGCTGCGATGCAGTTTTGGTACAAATAGAACATTGTGCCATTGCACCGCCAGCAATCATCAACATTACTGCCGCTATCATTCCCACTTTTTTCCAACTACTGGCCATAAGGTTCAAATTGATGTGCAAAATTACAGGTTATACCTGCTGTAAAACAGTTATGGTCCTGATAATGTTGGCCATGAAAAAACCAACCCTTTTGAGGTTGGTTGTAAGTATAAAAAATCACGCATTTATTTTTTCAATCCTATTTCCCGAAGGCGTTCGTCAAGATATTCTCCGGCAGTAGCATCGGGATATGCTTTAGGGTGGTCGGCATCAATACAATTGTCGAGGCAGGCCAGGCTCATGCTGCTTTTTGGGTGCAAAAAGAAGGGAATACTGAAACGGCTGCTCCCCCATTTTTCTCTTGGCGGATTTACCACCCGGTGTGTGGTACTCTTAAGGCGGTTGTTGGTAAGGCGCTGCAGCATGTCGCCCACATTTACCACAATTTGGCCAGGCAGCGCAGTTACGCCTACCCAGTCGCCCTGCTTGCTTAAAATCTGGAGGCCTTCTGCACTGGCACCTACCAGCAAAGTAATCAGGTTGATGTCTTCATGTTGCTCTGCCCGAATAGCTGACTTCGGTTCTTGCGTAATGGGCGGATAATGAATGGCCCGCAAAATGCTGTTGCCATTCACTACATATGGTTCAAAATAATCTTCATCGAGACCGAGGTAAATGGCGATGGCTTTCAACAAAGCCCGACCACTTTTTTCGAAATGCCGATAGGCACGGTAAAGGGTTGGTGTGAGCTGCGGCACTTCATTTACCGTTACATTAGCCGGATATTCTACCGCTACAGGATCGTCGTCTTCCACCGTTTGGCCATATTGAAAAAACTCTTTCAGATCAGGCGCATCGCTGCCCTTGGCATGTTCTTTTCCAAAACTGGTGTAGCCCCGCTGGCCGGCCAGTTCTGGTTTTTCGTACTGCTTTTTTACATCGCCCGGCATGCCGAAAAATGTTTGCACATAATTGTACAATTCATCAATCAACTCTTCGGGAATGCCATGATTTTTGACGGCTACAAAACCTACATCTTCGTAGGCACGACCCAACTCATAAACAAATGCAGTGCGGTCGCTATCGCTGCCCTGATTAAATTGGGCAAGGTCTACCACTGGAATACTCATATGAAAGCAAAAATTTTGAGGAACAACCTGCAAGCAGGCTTGTTGTTATTGGTTAAAGTACGAACAAATTTCAGACCAACACACGCCATGCAAAAAAATCGACTGCTGTTATGGTTGGCTATTGCCATTGTACCTCTGCTATTGTTGCAATCTTGTAGCAGCAGTAAATATCCCATGGAAAGCTATGTGCCACCGGCAACGGCGGATAGCATACCCAATTATGCAAGCCTGTATTATTGGGCAGCGCATCCTTACAAAAAGGATTTGGCCGACTCTACGCCGAAGCCATTTGCACTTGAAAAAACAGATACATCGGTGGCGGTATTTTTCATACATCCCACTACCTATAACGATGCCGCTGCTGTAGAAGGAAAACCCTACAGCATGCAGTATTGGAATGCATCGGTAAACGATGCGGCACTCAATGCTAAAACAGATTACAGCAGCATGCTCAATCAGGCAAGTGTGTTTAACAGGTTTGAGCTCTTTGCGCCCCGCTATCGGCAGGCACATATCAGTTCGTTTTACATTAATGATAGCATTGCCCAATCATTTTTCGATACTGCCTATGCCGATATCGAACGTGCATTTATGTTGTTTTTGCAAACGATTGGCAACAAGCCTTTCATCATTGCCTCACATAGCCAGGGTACATTGCATGCAGGCCGATTGCTGAAAGCGCAGGTGGAAGAAAAACCACTTCAAAAAAAATTGATAGCTGCGTACATTATTGGCTTACCAGTACCCGAGCAATATTTTACCCAATTGCCAGCCTGTACCACGCCCAACCAAACGGGTTGTTTTGTTAGCTGGCGTACGTTTAAAAAAGGACACGTACCCGAATTTGTGCAGCGGGAAAATTTTAAAGCAGTGGTAGTAAATCCGCTTACGTGGATGATGGATACAATGCCGGTACCCCGAAGCCAAAGCAAGGGTGCTGTGTTGTACAAATTCAATCATCCGAAGCCACACAATGTAGCCACGCAAATACAAGGCAATATTTTGTGGAGTAGCAAGCCGCGGTTTTTGGGCAACTGGTTTTTCACCACCAAAAACTACCACATTGGCGATATCAATTTGTTTTGGAAAGACATCCGCGACAATGCAATGGATAGGGTGAAAGCTTACAAACAAGAAGTACATTAAGGTGTAACATGTTTTGCCATTAAAACAGTTTCCTGTTCGTTTATATTGGCCATGGCGTAGCGTTTAATACCGCAAATCGTCATTTCATCGTACAGATTAATGACTTGCCCAAAGCTGCTGTTGTCCATGGGTTTGATGAGCACGAAAAGTTTGTCATCATTGCCATTGGCTGCCATTACTTGTTGCTTTGCTTGTATCAATGCCTGCCGCAATTCCTTTGGTTGTTGCCACGAAAAACTTTTTGCCGAAGCAAGGTCTTCGCCCAATACCATCACCACTTTTTGCTGATGCGCCAGTAAAGTAACCGCACCACTTGCTGCTACTTTGGTATCCGGTCCATCAGCAGGCATCACCAACTGCATGGCCACCGATTGCGACATGGTGGTGGTGAAAATGAAAAAGGTAATCAATAAAAAACCCAGGTCGACCATAGCGGTGAGATCTACCCGGGTGCTGCGCCTGTTGCGGCCGCCTTTTTTACTGCTCAATTGTATGTCTGCCATAAACAGTGTTTACAACAGAGATGCACCTTGTATCAGTCTTCCATAATGCTATTGCATCCAACTGCGTTAGTAGTCTTGCTCCAGCGGATGAATCATAAACTCATCAATAACTACATGTGCCGGTTGATTGATAATGAACACAATGGAACGAGCCATGTCTTCATTTTTTAGCCACCAGTTGTGTGCAGCATCGCCTTGTGGTTCGGCGTGAAAATAGCTGTCTACCAAACCACTGTATACGGTGCTCACTTTTACTTTGTGTGGCCGCAGTTCTTTGCGGATGGCATCGCCAAATGCATGCTGTGCAAACTTGCTGCTGCAATACAAAGCACCAGTTGGATAAGTACGTTTGGCTACATCGCTGGCAATGATGAGTATGTGTCCACTTTGTTGTTGTTTCATGGCAGGCGCCACCGCTTTGCTCAACAAGAAAGTGCCTTTTACATTGGTGGCATACAAGTCGTCCCACTCTTGTACTGAAAACTGTTCAAAGGGTTTGCTGTTTCCATAGCCAGCATTGTTGATGAGCACATCAATACTGCCAAAACGATCCTGCATTTTGGCTACAGCTTTTACAGCAGTAGATTCATCGGCAACATCACCTACAAAAATTTCGCATTGGCAACCCAACGCTTCTACTTCTTTTTGGAGTGTTATCAAATCTTGTTCGCTGCGGGCCACCAAACCCAGCTTTACCTTATGATGTGCCAATGCCAATGCAGTAGCTCTGCCAATACCTTTACTGGCGCCTGTAAGTAAAATGGTTTTGTGTTGTATGTAATCCATATTACAATCTTGATTGTTGAATGAGTAATTGAATTTGCTGCATGTATTCGGTTGTATAACGAGCTTCTTGTTGTGTAGTCCATTGCATGTATTCACCCATCCATTTACCCACTGGCTTGGCCAGCTCAATGGCCATCTCCCAATTCAGTAAATCTACGCCCCATCTGCGGCTAATTACATCTTCAATGGTGAATGCCATTTCTTTCGAAACGACGTATTGAAGCTCTGCATAGGTATATGGTAAACCGGGCAGAATTAATGCGGCAAGTGCTGGCTGTTGCCTTGCCAGTTGAATGATGACGATACTTTGGTCGCCGTATGTTTTTAGTAAATGTTGTACAATAAAATCGGGTAAAAAATCTACTTGATTAATTACAGTTGTCGAATTGTATTGTTGACTGCCAACCAAAGATAGTGTTGCAGTAATACAAGCACGTGGTGTACCAAGCATGTTGCCGGCTGCATCCACAGCATCTTTCGCCATCAACCGGTAAGTGGTCCATTTTCCACCCAGCACACTTATTAAACCTGATGGTGCATCTATTTCTATTTCGTGATCACGGATAAGATCTTTGGTGGAATTACTACCCGCTTGTTGTACCAATGGCCGCTGACCACCAAACCCAGCCAGCACTTCATTTTCTGTAACCGGATGTTGCAAATAATCATTTAAATACTGGAGCAAGTATTGCACATCTTTTGTAGAAGGGCCAAATGCTTTTTCAGTAAGATTGTCTTCTTCGTCGGTGGTGCCAATCAGCAAATGCTGTTTGTAAGGAATGGCAAAAATGATACGGCCATCGGCAGTTTTTGGAATGAGCATAGCCGACTGACCGGGCCACACTGTTCGGGGCAAAACCATGTGTACGCCTTTGCTCACTCTAATGCGGGGAGTGAGTTGTTTATTTGCCATCAATCGTATATGATCGGCAAAAGGACCTGTTGCATTGATGACTACTTTGGTTGCTAATGTATAGCTGTTGCCGGTAAGTGTGTCGCTGCAATGCAAGCCCGTTATTTTTCCGGTTTCGTTTTTTTGTAATGCTGTAACCGATATATGGTTGATGCAAATGGCGCCATATTGCTGAGCAGTTTGTATCAATGCAAGATTGTAGCGGCTATCATCGAGCTGCCCATCGTAGTAAGCTACGGCTGCTACCATTTTTTGTGCGGCCAATGCAGGCAATGCTTGCAGTGCCTGCTGTTGGCTCATCCAGCGGCTTTTGCCAATATGGGATTTGCCGCTGATGAAATCGTACAGTTTTAAACCAACATAATAATAACAGGCTTCGAGCCAGGTGCGGCAGGGCGTAATGAGCTGCAATGGTTGGGTAATGTGTGGGGCTAAACGGAGGAGTGTGGTTCTTTCGTGCAAGGCTTTTTTTACCATGCGGTACTGGCCGACACTCAATTTTTTAAAAGCCTGTTCGAGATAACGCACCCCACCATGAATGAGCTTGGTGCTTTTAGAAGAAGTGGCGGCACCGAAATCGTTTTTTTCCAGCAACAGTACTTTGTAGCCACGGCTGGCAGCATCCAATGCGGTGCCTGCGCCGGTAGCACCGCCACCAATTACTACCATGTCGAATAGCTGGCCGGAGAGTGCATCAATATGGTTGGCTCTTTGCATCGTAAAAAAAACCATCACGCAATGGTGATGGTTTAAAGATAGTAGGTTATGCAACTGCTATTGTTTCAGCCAGCGCAATGTTTGGCGAACACCATCGGCGGTTTGCACTTGCAAGAAGTATATTCCTTTTGGTAATGGTTGTGCTGCCACTTTCAGTTGATTATCGCCACGCAGCAATTGCTGCTGTTGCTGAGCCAGGAGTTTGCCGCTGGCATCGTAGAGGCTGGTTTGAGCTGTCTGGTTTTGCTGCGACCACAGGTTCACAACAGCTTGCTGGCTTACCACTGTACTTTGCATTCCGCTGATGAATGTGGCACTATTGCCCGCTACCAGCACCACAACTTTGCTGTAGAAACTGCGGCCGTTTTTCTCTTTTACTTTCAGGCGGTAAAAATGCCTGCCCGGCATGCTTACCAGATGGTTGCTGCTGTAAGTATTGCCAGCTGGCAGCAATGTATGCACCGTTGTAAAGGCAGTGCCATTGGTACTGTGTTGCAATTCGAAATGCAGCACATCTTTATCGCTGTCTATTTGCCATTGCAGATTGGCTTTTTGAAGCTGCATACTACCGTTGAACGCCAACAGTTTTACCGGCAGTGTACCTAAAATGGTATTGAAATTGAAGCCAATGGTAAAGGGGCTGAAACTGCTAAGCTCACCACTCTGTATGAAGCCGGATTGATTGTAGTATCGTGCTTCTGGGTAATCTGTGCTTATGTCATCAAAATTGTTGTCGGTTTTGGTGAAGTACCAGTTGCCAGAGTTTCCTGCATTTGTGCTTCTTTTCACCACAGCTACGTTGCAATCAGCACACGGGGGAGAATCACCTCCGGCAGCATCTCTCCATTCGCCTGTAGTACCCGGAAACTGGTATGTGATGGCAAGCTTACCTGTTGCAATACTGCTTGGTATTCTATCAAACTGCCAGTATTCATTTTTAAGGATGCCACCTATGGTACTTCCGAAAAGATCATCTTGACCAGCCGAAGGGGTAGCATCTGTAAACGAAAAATACTCGCCGGTAAATTCATCACCGTTGCCCAAATTATTCATGGTGCTAAACCTCAATGGGCGATAGACTCTTCCTGTTCCTGTTTTTTTACCTACAGGATAATGATAGTTGTTTGGGGTGCTGGCTGTTCTTCTGATTAATGGACCATTTACAAAAGAAGTAGCACTTCCGCCAATAATGGCATCGCTGTTTTTATTAATGATGACGAGATAGTTGCCTGTTGTGGAAGTGATGAGCCCGTTTCCGGTAAGATCGAGTTGATCATTTACCCCCACAGTACAGTTCATGGTAATTTCAGCATCAGGGTTTGATTTTTGAACAAATACATAAGGGAATATTTCATCGATAGTGGTGCCAGATGATGCAGGTTGTGGAGGCAATACACGAATGGAACTGTTGTTTGAACCTCTCAAAAAGACAGCTCTATTGTAGCCAGAAAAAATGCTACCTATATGCCTGGTATAATTGCCGTGTAAAATTAAATCACCACCTGGCTGAGAATCTTCGAGGGCTAACACGCTGGTGTTTGCTGCGGCAATTCCATTACCGATTGTTACATCGCCCAGCACTTCCAGCGGCTTGTTCATATTGTTGTTCAGGTACATTCTGCCATAGCCATTGCTACTGCCTAACTGAAGGTTACCACCAATAGCCAACGTAGCTGGAGTTATGCTATTGGTAAACAAATCAACAATGGTATTTCCATCAACTGTAACGTGATGCGGATAGCCGGGTAAGCCAGCGGTATTACCCCACTCAACATTGCGGGCATAGGTTCCATTGGTTCGGTAAATGAGCGTTGAGCCAGATTGATAAGTGGGTGCATTGGTTACAAAGCCATTGCTGCCGATAATGCACTGGTGATAAATAGGGGCATTGTTGGTAAAAGATACGCCTGTGCCACTGTTACCAATGGCTACTATCCAGAGTCTTGGTGTACCAGTAATATTGCCTGCACCCAACATTTGAATGGTACCGCCTTCGCCATTGACGTCGGTAGATACATGGCCGCCACTTCCATTTACCGTACCGCCGGCAGCTATGCGTAAGGTATTGCCGCTACCTGCTCTAAAAATACCCGCCTGCATGTTGAAGGTGGTAGCGGTAGTATTGTTGTTGGAAAGCGCAACAAAATTGTTGCTGGCCGTGCCACTGTTGTTGATGGTGAGCGAACCCACTGTGCCCGCCATTAGGGTACCGGTTGTTTGATTCACCGAGCCATTAAAAATGTAGTTGCTGCCAGAGACAAAAGATTTTGTATCAGTTACTGTAATATTTCCATTTACACCATTGACATGGGCAGAACTAAATGTGGCGCCGGCATTCAAAGTAAAAGAGGCACTACCACTCATGACATAAGTACCAGCCACCAACGTAGAGCCATTGCTCACTGAAACCGGACCACTGTTTGTAATTGTATTATTGAGTATGGTGCAAACGCCGCTTTGAATCACAATTCCACTTCCTGGATTGTTGCGAAGGGAAAGCCAGGAGGTAACACCTAACACAGAGGTATTTCCATTTATTACATATCTGCCACAGTTGCCTGAGTTTTGAATTAATGTACCAGATCCCTGAATACCATTTCTGAAAACTTTATCTCCGGCATTGTTCCAGGTAAATGTTGCACTGCCGGCAATTTCCAATATACCATTGATAGTAGTGGTACCACCAGCTCCGGCATTGGTACTTGCAGATATTCTGAATATGGGAATAGTGCCTTCGGGTGTATTGGGGAAATAAGTAGCAGCCGATGTTTCAAAGGCATTAGTTGTATTCCAATTGTAAAGTGAATTGTGCTGCCAAGAAATAGAAGTATTTCTGGCAAAGTCATCACTGGTACCCGGAGAACCAAAGTTGTCATTTGCTCTCACCTCTGCGTTGGTGTAAATGATTCCTGTGGCTCCTGAATTAAGAGTTGGCTGCTCTCCGTTTATTTCATATCTACCTTGTACCACAATGTCGTGATTGGCGCTGCCATCATCTGCAATGGTAAAAGTGGTTCCAGCATTATGTACTAACACAGCACCAGCTTGAATCGTTAGTAATTTGGCTGATTGTGAAGTACTCACTGTAACGGTACCTGTACGAATGGTAACGCTGCCAGCCGCACTGTTAGGTATTTGTGTAGCCGCCACCCATGTGCTATTGTCGGGCGATGACTCCCAAGTGCTTGTTGAATTCCAGTTGCCTGTGCTAAATCCAGCTGCTGTGCGAAAATGGTCGGTAGTGCCAGCTGTAACAGTAATATTAAAAGGATTACTTACAACACTCGTAAGGCCTGCATAACTTGCTGTGAGTTGTACACCACTTTGGACTGCCGTATGTACTACAGATGTGTAGGTAGATAATCCACTGCCGGCATTTACGCTGATGGGTGCGCCAGTCATGGTACCATAAGAAGTAAGTACAATGCCATTGGCAAAATCAAGATCTCTTTTTCCGTTGGCATCTATGGCCTGTACGGTGGGGTTGGGTGTCATGGTTTGGCCAAAACCAGTATTGCCCGGCTGTTGCACAAATGCCAATGCCGTGGCAATTACTTCGATGCGGTTACGATCGTTTCCGTTATCATTATCTGTTTGAGCACCTCCGCCATTTGGATAATAAAAAGCAGAGCTCCCGGCACCTGTTGTGGCAGAAGCGACGGTAAATACCAATTTTTCATTATCGATGACATTAGCTTCATTGAAGGAAACGCGAAGATGGAGATTGGAGGCAGATTCAGAGTTGTCGGGTACGGTAAATGCAGCATCTGTAAGACCCGTGAAAATAATTTGTGATGCGTTGATACTGGACGTACCAATTACTGTACCGCCACTGGTGGTAAGTATGGCTTGTTTGATAAAATTTATACGATTCGTACCAGATGTATTGGTCACATTGAATGCAATACCCGTTAAAGTAGTGGGTAAATTATCTGCATCATTAAGCATTACTCCGCCATCCCTTATTTTGAATTTCATAGGGATTATTTTGCCAGCTGTTGTAGCAGTACCATCTGTAAATAAAATGTACGATGGGTTACTGTTGAATTCTGCAGAACCGGTTGCATAACTTGTATTATCAATGATGTCGCTGCTGTTACTGGCCGCACCAGGCAAGGCAACTACGTTGCCGTTGAGGGTGAAATCATCAATACGTAGGTTTGTACCCGCTGCAGTAGTGGCAGTTAAATTTAGTACTATAGTTATGTTACCAGAAAGACCATTCAAAGCAACGGAGGGATTTAAGTTTCCTGTATTTGCTCCCGCTAAAGGTGCAGTAATAGTAGCGCCTGTAATAGAGGTACCGTTTACTGTAATAGAACTTATTTGTGGTCCATTATTGCTACTTCTTTGGCGCCAAAAACTATAGGATGTAATACTCAAGGAATAGCCTGATGCAACAGTAAGTGAAAGAGAAATTGTACTTGCTACTCCATTTGCCGGCTGAATAACCATCGACTGTCCGGACGCCCCGCCATAATTTGTGAATGTTCCAGTACTACTTGTCCAAGACGAATTATTCAAATTTGTAGCGAGTACTCCTGTTGGTGTTCCGGTACTTGTAAGTGGACTGACGTTGTAGGGATAGTTAGCACTACTTGGAGGCGGGTTATCGAAATTGTGCACATAAACTGCACTCGGGTTTAATACCGTATAGCTATAATTACTACCGCCATTATTGTTGAGGTTGATGGTAGCTAAATCGGCATCAGCATTGGATGGAGTGTTGGTGCCACTTGTAAATACATAATAGCTTTGAGTACTGCCAGCTGTATTTACAGTACCGGGTATGGTGGCTGTATAATCGTTGCCACTGGTGTATGTCATTTCCAACACCACGGCTGAACTATAATTTCCTCCCGGAGCATATCGTAGATATACTTTTTGACCGCTTGGCAGTGCAGCACCTGTAGTTGCTGTTACAACTACTGCTTGTCCTGCAGTTACAGAACTACTTATTGGTGCCTGTGTTACATTCGTTACAGAGGTTGGCGTTGCACTTGTTTCAAATACATAGCCTTCGGCATTGGTACCAGATGGGCGATCGCTACTGATAAAAGTGTAATAACTGCCAGATGTTTGATTGTATATGCCATCTGAGCCATTGTCATACCAAATGCTCTTAGTATTTAATGAAACACTAGCGCCATTGGCCCATTTCGGATTAAAAGAGGCTCCTACAGGGCTGAATAAAAAACCAGCATTGGCATTGGCAGATCCCGCCTGAACGGTTACAATCCAACTATCAAAACCAGAACGGTATGTCATGGCTGCTTCTGCAAACCCATTTATGCTGCCCCTCAGGGCCATTGAGACATTATCTTGAGCTTGGACAGCGATGGAAGCAGCCAGTGCTACACAATAAAATAATCCAATAATTTTCCGGAGCATGATCAGTGCTGGGGGTTTAAGGGTTGCGGGCTGCATCAAAAAGGAGGCAGCTAAGGGTGGAAATCAACAGGGGTAAGTAACAGGTAAGGACTCTTTAGGAGTCCTTGTTTTTGGGTAGTGATAAAGATAATGGTTGAACCCGGATTTTTACTGCTGTGTAGAAGGGTTATTTTTTTGTAACCTTCTTTCAAATGGAAAAGCCGCTCCACAGGGGAACGGCTTTTACCTCAAAATCAAATCACCAATTGTACTATTCTTTTACAAACCGAAGGCTGCGCTGTACGCCATCCCGGGTACGTACCAGTACTATATAAAGGCCTTTTTGCAGATTGTCCACGGGCAGTAGTATCTGGTTAATTCCCATTTGCAGGACTACTGATTTGCTCAGCAGTTGCTTGCCGCTCAGGTCTATCAGCATTACTTCGGCCAATTGGCTGCCGGCAGACTGAACCAATGCCGTAGCTGTTTGCTGTACCACCGTTTGTTGCATCCCTACTATTACGGTGGCTGCCGCACTGCCATTCAACAGCAGCACCGGGCTGTAGTAGCTGTTGCCAGATTTTTCCTGCACTTTCAGGCGGAGGTAATTGGTACCGGGCTTCAGTTGTACGGTTTGGTTGCTGTAGCTGATGCCCTTGGGGCCAATGGTTTTTGCTGGCAGATACTGCCGGCCATTGCTGCTTTGCTCCAGTACAAAACCGCTCAAATCTTTATCGCTATCTATGCTCCATTTGAGTATGCCCTGCTGGCCCTTGGCACTGCCGGTGAAGCTGAGCAGCTTTACGGGCAGGCTGGCACGACCCAATATATAGTCGTAAGAAAAACCAATGGTAAAGGGGCTAAAGCTCGATAACTCACCGCTGATAAGGTAGCCGCTTTCGGTGGTGGGCCTGGCTTCGGGTGGATTGCCATACACGTCGAATGAATTTGGCATTTTGGTAAAGTTCCAGGTACCTGCACCAATATCGGCACTACGCTTAACCACGGCTACATAACATGTTGGACATTGTACTGCTGCATCTAACGTAGCAGGAGAAGTTATACCATTGGCCGCATCTCTCCAATGATTTCCTGCTCCCGGAAAAGTATAGGCTATGGCTATTTTTCCTTTAGCTGAGTCGCTTCCTTGTATTTTGTCGAATTGCCAGTATTCATCTTTCAAAATGCCCTGAAGGGTATTCAAAAAATACTCACTGGCAATAGTGCTTGGTGTGGTATTGCTTGCTCCAAAAAATTCAGCTTTGTACACCGCACCCGGCGATAGATACAAGGGTTCTGTGGTACTGGTAAATGTAACGGGCCTGTATTTGCTTGCGTCACTCTTACCAATGGGAAAATGATAAGCCCCGGTAATCAGCGGAGAGGTGTACCGGTACAAAGCACCATTTATAAATGAGTTTATGCTTCCACCGGTAGCTCCATCGGCAGCACCATCCGGAGCCGGATTTTTAATGTAGAGCGGATAGGCAATGGCATCCACAATACCATTGATTAAAGTTAATTTTTTATCGATGCCGGTAGAGGTATTTAAAATGACTTTGTAGCCAGCATTTTTGTTTACAACGGCTACGCCAAAATCTTTCACTGTAGGATTACTACCGGAGGCAGGTAGTACAAGGGGCGTATTAATTTCGCTGTGCTTGCTTCCGTTAAAGGTGGTAGTGCGGTTATTATCGTTGTAAGTGCCCTTTACATAGCGGTTAAAATTGCCGTGTAAATCCAGGTTGGCTCCGGGGGTCATGTTCAAATTAAACTGACCATACATAATAGTGAGGTTGCCTTGTATGGTTTGCAGGCCCGTATTGGTTACCGATACATTGTTGTTGCTACCCTCAGTGCCACTGTTTTCAATGAATACATCGCCTACTGTAGCGGGCATACGTGCACCGGTTATTTGGTTGGCAGCACCGTTGAAGGTGAAATGGCAGTAGTTACCATGGGTGTAGGTGTTGTTTTGAATGCTACCCGAAACGCCATTGGCATGTGCTGTTTTTAAATGCGCATTGTCTTGCTGGTGAAAAATGGCAGTGCCGCTCATTTCAAATGTTTGAGCTATAAGGGTGGCATTGCTCATGAGGCGCATGGTGCCATTACTTCCGCTGGTTTGATTAATTGTTTTATTGCTGATAAGGGTGCAGGCTGCCGAAGAAACATCCAGCCCGTTGGCATTGAGTATAATGCTGCCAGTTCCACCTATAACGGAAGTGGCTCAATGATCAATATTTTACCACACCCGGCATTCATGGTGAGGTTTGCGGTACCAATGATGCCGTTGCGGAAAGTTTTTTGACCTGCCAGTTGTAACTGCACCGCTTTGTTTACTTCTAATAAGCCATTTATAACAAGTGGATTTCCCTTACCAATCATACTGAAAGGGTCAGTGCCGGAGCTTCCTGTAATGCGAAAAATGGGAATGGTCCCTTCTGCAGCATTTGGAAAATAGATGGTATTATCATCTTCGAAAGCGAGGTCTACAGCCCAATCAAAAATGGAGCCATGCTGCCAGTTAATTTTCTCTTTCAGTCCATCGTTAATATTATTACTGGCGTAACCATCTTTTTTGTTTTTTTCGACAATTACTCGCAATATTCCACCTGGCGTTACAACAATTCCCGAAGGAGATGTTACTGAGGGAAGGCCAGCACTGTTGCTGGCATCTTCAAACATGCCGATTATAGTTAGTCCGTTATTTGAACTTCCAACTACATTAAGGTTTCCCTTTACCCATCTTAGCGTTCCGCCGATTGCTACCGTGGTTTCATCTATAGAAACACTGCTTTCTATAGTAACTGTATGGCCATTCTGTATGAGAATGCTATTGGCTGTGTTATTAGGCGCAGCAGTTGCTATTGTATAGGTGCCATTAATGGCATTGCTCCATTCCCAGGTACTGGCTACAGCCCATTCTCCGGTTACACGAGAACGATAAAATTGACCCGTTTGGGCTTGGATGATATTCGATTGCAGCAGCAACAGCACTGCGACCAAGCCACCGAAAAATGACTTTGTCATGAGGTTTAAGGGCATGCAACATATACGTTGGCAGCATCATGTACAGATGAAGCTCTCGGATACGTCTAGGGTTTACAGATAAGGGGTTGGTTTAGGGACAATCTACGCTGTGTAGGCGTTGGGTAAAGGGTGTGGTCTACTAATTCAGAAATTAAAGGTATAATATCAAAAGCGCAACAATGAACTTTTAGTGCTAAAATTTTGGGGTGGGTTCCCAACCAATTCAGTTTCATCCTGAAAATCAATGTATTTTTAAAACCGATTCGAAAAAAAATTTGCCATGAACCTTACCCAATTGTATAAATATCGTACGCTGGCCACCACGGGAAAGTGGAAAGAGCTGGAAGAACTCTTCAATAAATCCATTCAACTGCAGCATATTGGTGCCAGCATCAGCCTGAGCAATCCCGAGCAACCTCAGGTGCACATTGCCAAAGTAGAAGACTATCATTTGGGGGGCATTGGCAGCGATGCGGTACACGGCGGCACCATTGCAGCCATTGCCGATTTGGCCCTGGGCCTGCTGGGTTTGCTGCACTATAAAGATGGCATGACGGCCACTGCACAGCTTACCGTTCATTACCTTAAGCCTTTTCGTACCAGCAGCCTTACGGCTACCGCCATTACGCAAAAAGTAGTGGGCAACCGGGTGTTTGGCACAGTAGAACTGTTCAACGATAAAAATGAAATGTGTGCCATTGCTTACGGTGCTTTGGCCAAAGGCATCAGCATGTAAATGAGGATGCTTGTTTTATCAGCGGTTTGCTGTACAGGTAAGCCATATCTATTTTAGTACTATGATGAAGCCATTGTTTTTTGCCGCCCTGCTGTTGGGTTCGGCACTACCGCTTGCTGCACAAACCATCGATTTTGAAAAATACAATCCACCATCAACGCTTGTGGTGCCCGGCCAACCGTTGCAGCGGGCTAAGTTCCCGTTTATTGATGTACACAATCATCAGTGGAATATGGGCGAAGCCGATCTGCAGCAATTGGTGGGCGTGATGAACAAGCTCAACATGCAGGTAATGGTAAACCTGAGCGGTGGCAATGGTGATGCTTTGAAAAAGAAAACCGATGCCATCAGGACCACACAACCGGGACGGTTTATTGTGTTTGCCAATATCGATTTTAACGGTGTTGGCAGTGCCAACTGGACCGAAAAGGCAGTAGCACAATTGAAAGCCGATGTGGCTAATGGAGCTAATGGTTTGAAGATTTTTAAAAACCTCGGATTTAGTGTAAAAGATACCGATGGAAAAAGAGTAACGGTAGATGATGTGCGACTGGATGCCATTTGGCAAACCTGCGGCCAGCTTGGCATTCCGGTGCTCATACACACAGCCGATCCGGCTTCGTTTTGGGAACCGATGGATAACAACAACGAACGGTTGCTGGAGTTGAAAACACACCCCAACCGTAAGCGGGCCGTTGATAACCCCGCACCATGGCAAACACTGATAGACGAGCAACACCGCATGTTTGCCAAGCATCCGAAAACCACTTTTATAGCAGCACATTTTGGTTGGTATCCTAACAATTTGGCCAAGCTGGATTCAATACTTACCAGGCTGCCCAATGTGGTAGTGGAGTTTGGTGCGGTGATAGCAGAGCTGGGCCGCCAGCCACGCATGGCCAAGGCTTTTTTCGATAAATATCAGGACCGCATTTTGTTTGGCAAAGACAGCTGGGTACCTGAGGAATACGCCACTTACTTTCGGGTGTTAGAAACCAACGACGAGTATTTTCCTTACCATAAAAAGTACCATGCATTTTGGCCAATGTATGGCATGGGACTGAGTGATGCAGTGCTGCGAAAAGTGTATTATAAAAATGCGTTTCGCATCATTCCCAACATCGATAAAAGTTTGTTTCCGAAAGAGTAAGTTTACTGCACTCTTTTGTAGTAATAATGCTGCTGCTGAAGGCTGCCATTGATGGGTCCTTCTATCAAAGCATGCAGCGAATCGGTACCGATGAAGTTGTACACAATCCGTTGCGGAAAATCGTGTTGCAGGTTTTCAAATTCAAACCGCATGGCAGTTTGTTTTACAAGTGTGAAATACACCCGTTTCGATTCAGCATCGCCACTGGTGCGGGGTGCATAACTGAGTTTGCCATTGTGTATGCCCAGTATTACATCTTCCAATTGAGTGGTGTCTTTTGCTTTTACAGAAAAACTAACGCCCTTCAATTGCTGTTGTTCTTGCTGCCAGCGTTCCCAAATTTCACCCTTCTGGGTTTGCATTTTCCAGCTGCCTGTAAGTACTCGTAACGCTTGCATTGGTTGCTCAGTTTGTGCTTGTATTGCTTGGTTTGTAACCAGCAACACAAACACAAGACAGATAGCGTGTTGAATTTTCAACTGTATTACTTTTTACAATGAAAAATTAAATGGCCATACCTGGAGGTACCGAGTGCAATGCTACGCGGTTGCCTTCCGAATCGATGAGCACCGCCATATGACCAATCTCTTCTGAGATAAGGGTTTTGGGCACTACAATGCTACCACCTGCGGCAGCTACTCTATCGAGTACCAATTGTACATCGGGGTTGGCATTCAGGTACACCATGCTGCCAATTGCTGCGGGTTCATGAAAACCGGGGGCATGCACCAGGGCGCCGCTTACAGCATGCGGATCCATAGGGTCGTCAACCGGAAACATTCGCATGGGCATACCCGGCATGTTCATGTCTACAAGCTTGGTTTGCAAAATGGTTTCGTAAAATAGTTGGGCACGGTCGAGATTGCTGGCAGGAATTTCAAACCAACTGATGGCGTTTTTCATGTGGTGGCAGATTTAAGTAAAATGGAATGTAGAAGATATAACCTAATAAGCAAGAGCGGTAACCGCTTACATAAAAAATGCCGGACAATTCTGTTGTCCGGCATTTTTTATTCAGTAGCCCTTTATGGAACGTTTTTTCTTTGAGCATCTTCCTCGAGTGCCTTGAGTTTTGCAAACTGAGTGGCTTGCAAAATGGTTTTCAACTTTGCGTCTCTTTTGTCTATCAATTGGGTTCTTTCTTCTGCTGTGGGTTGTTGTACGTTGCTACGCAGTTTATCCATATCTGTATAAAAGTTGCGGTACACCGGTGTCATGTCTTTTACCTGTTGAGGGTTTAAGTATAGTTCTGGTTTTAATCGTTCCAGCGTACGTGAAACTCGCTCTGCCACTGGCAATTGCTGGCCTGGCTTAGGTTGTGCCTGTGCAGCAAATTGAATGCAACAGGCCGTGATGATCAGTATCCATATTTTGGCTATCCGCATGTATAATTTTTTCATGAAACAATACTGAATACCAGCAGTAAGGTATGCATGTTCATTTAGTTTTCAGCAGTGTTTGCCAAACTGCGTCGTTTATTTTTACGGGGTATTTTTTGCGCAAATTGCTAAGCCATTGTTGCTCCAGCACCTGCTGATAATCGTTAATCACCCATCCTTTGACTTCGTCAAAACTTCTGATATCGCCGCCGGGCATGGCTGCAAAAATGTACACAAATGTGTAACTGTTATCCATACTATTGTAAAGCAAGCTACTGCAAGTACCCGGCTTAAAATTGCTGTTTGCCATAGATGGCAGCTGGCTTGTTTCAAAGCGGCTACTATCGGTAATGATTTGCTCATTCATGCTTTCTGCCAATGCTTTCCAGTTGGAAGGTTGCTGCATTAGTTTTGTTTGATAGGCTACGGCTGCTGCTGAATCAGTAGCTGTTATCATCAATGCTGCTGCACCAGCTTGCCATACATATTTTGCCTTATTGCTGTTGTAGTATTGTTGCAGAGCCAGGGTATCGTTGGCGGCCTTCGACCATACTTGTTTTTCCATGGCAGCAAACAGCAGGTTGGCGTCTTTAAACTCCTGCAATTGTTCTGCAAAATCTGGTTCGTACTGTGTAATGTTTTCGCGGTAATAGTTGTTGGCGGTTTGTTGTATGTAAGCCTCGTAACGGGCAGCATAAGCAGCCGTTGGTACAATGCCCGCAGCCCTGTTGTACATCACCCAGTTTTCGGCAAGGGTTTGTTCTTTGCCAATACTAAATAACAATGTGCTGTTTTGAACAGGCATACCCTTGGTGCTACCGTTGCGAATGGCCGAATCTGTAAATAGCCATAACGCATTTTTATTGATGTTTTCTTCGCGGAGCTGCATTTTCTTCATCACCGTTTTCAAAAAAGCCTGACGGGCAATGTCTGCCCTGTCTGTACTGAGTAGTTTTTGTTGTAAGGCCGTTACCGCTTCTTCATCATCGGGGCCGGTGGGTGCAGCAATGCTTTCGAGCAGTTTGAGTATATGCAGGCCATGCGCTGTTTCGAAAGGTGCAGAAAGCTGCCCCGGCCTGGTAAGGGCAAAGGCCTGTTGTTCAAAGGCGGCATCGTATTCGCCTACACCAAATACTGGCAGTACGCCACCGGTGGTATATGAGGTGCGGTCGTTGCTAAAGAGCAGTGCGGCTTGCTCAAAAGATAGCCGCCCATGCTGAAGTTCCCGATGTATGGAATCGGCCCGTTCCCGGGTTGCTTTTTTTTCATCGGCAGATGCAGATGCATGCTGCCATAATAGAATCTGGGCTACTTTTCTTTTGCCTAATGCAGGTCTTTCTTTTTCTACCCAAAACAAGTGGTAGGCATCTGACCCTTTGATGGGAGATGTAGTGGTGCCGGGTTGTATGCTGTAAATTTCTTTTTCGTAAATGTATGGTAGTGAAAATGCGGTAATCCAACCGAGGCTGCCCCCTTGTTGCAAGGTTTCGGGGTCTGTTTCGTATTGCTGCAACACTTTTGTAAATGGTGCTTTGCTTTGCAATTGCTGGCGGGCCGCAGCCGATTGCTGCTTTGCTTTTTGCTCACTTATTGCATCGCCTGGCTGGTAGGCAAATGCAATATGCCGAACCAACCTGTCGTGCTGGCTGTGCCGGAGTGCCTCTGCCACTAACTCATTGGTGTTGCTTTGCCTGTTTATAAAACTTTCGGTGAGTTGGAGTTGATATTGATACAGTTCATCTTGCTGCATGGGCAGTGTGTCTAATTGCTCATCGTAGGCATACTGCACTTTTAGTTTGTAGTTTATGTACAGTGGCAGGTACTCTTGCATGGCTTGCACCACCGGACCATTGCTGGGGTTTTTGCGAAAGGCTTTGAGAAACTCCTGCTGCGAAACGGCTTTTTTACCATAGGTAAAAAGCGTTTGCCCTACGGCTACCTGGCTGGCTGTGCATACTATTGCGGCAGCAATCCATGTTGTCAATACGTGTTTCATAGTTGGGCGTCCAATCCTTATTTACTTCAAAAATTTTTGCTCTAACAATTTATCGAGATCGTTGAGGCCAATGTTTTTAGCAATGATTCTTTTATCGGCATCCAGCAAAAAGAGGGTAGGTGTGCTACGCATATCATACAACTGCCTGAAGTTGGGTGTACCTGCTTTTTCTTCGGCAGCCCGCATGTCGGCAGGCTGGTGTACATGTATCCACTTGCTGTTGAGCTTTTCTATAAAGGGTTTCCAATCGTTCAGGCTCGATTCATTGACCATTACAGCATATACCTGCACATTTTTGGCTTTCCATTTTTGCTGAAAAAGGGTATCCATTTTCGGCATGTCTTCTTTGCACTTGCCGCAGTGCACATCCCAAAAGGCAACAATGGTGTAAGCTGCTTTCAGGTTGTACATACTTTGCATTTTTCCGGTGGGGTCGGGCAGGTTCATATCCCAGGCTTTGGTGCCTAGTTGGTTGGCCATGAGCATGTATGCCCTGTCGCGAATGATTTTCATTTGCTGAGCATTTAAAAAATCGGCCTTTGGTTTATCGCCACTCAGGTACTGCTCGTATACATGCAAAAACACTTTGTCTTGTCCCATTATTTTGGGGTACATGTAGTGGTCTACAAAGTAGCTGATGAGGTACCGGAACATTTCATCGTCGTTTCTGCCGAGGGCAATCATCCAGTTAAATTCGAAGATGACGCTGTCTGCTTCAGGCGACACCCAGTTTTCGAGATAGTCGGCCAGCTTGTTTTCAAACACAGGCGTTCTCACCAGTCGTCCGTCCATAAAGTCTACATCATCCCAATAGTGATCTTTTCCAAAGCGGTATTGGGCTATGGTATCTTGCCGGGTAAGCGGCTGTGCCAGCTTGGGTGGGTAGTTTACGTTTTTGAGTGTTTTAAACATGAGGGCCAGCAGCGATTGCGGGTGTTCATCCATCAGCTTTTGCCGGTATTGCATTATTTGCTGATTGAGCTGCTGCAGGGTATTGCCTGCCTGCTGCGCTGCTTGCGGCGATAAGCTGCCCATTGTTCGCTGCAAGCTGTCGGCCTGTTTGGCACGGGGAGCCAAAAAATTGGTGTAGCTGGCAAACAAATCGTTTTCTGAACTGCCGCTAAACTTAAGTGAGCCTTCAATATCGCTGGTATCGGCTTGTACAGAAAAGGTTTGGTCTTCGCCCATCATCATTTCAAACAAAATGCTTTTGTTGGGAGAGGCCAGCAGGTAAATGCCCTGAGGCAAAGGTTTGCTGGTTTTAATGACGCCTTTGCTGTCGGCATTTAAAAAAGCACTATCAGCCAGCGCCTTGATGCCGCCATAATAGTACGCCAGGTACACCCATTGGTTTTTGTAGGGCTTTACTTCGAAACTAATATGCGTAGCCGGTGCCGGACTTTGCGCCTGTACCAAAGCCACTGCAGCCATACCGGCCACGAATAACACAAATTTTTTCATACCTGTAAACGGATAATTAATACGTCGGGTAAAAATAGCCCGTTGGTTGTTAAAACCTTGGCAAGGTGTAATTAACCATGTGGTGATAACTCATCTTGCAATTCGGCATAGTGTTGGCAGTAACAATTTTGTATCTTCCTTGTATCTAATCAACAGGATTTGATAAAATGTATCTCCATGAGAATTACTGAAAATGTATTTTTAGCCCCATAAAATTATTGAGCGTGATAAACAACCAACTTATCCAGTTGCTTAATTCCATAGTACCCCTGTCTGAGGAGCTACTGGATTTTTTGAATACCAAACTGGAAACAAAGACTTACGAAGCCGGTGAACTGCTGCTGAAAGAAGGGCAGGTGAGCAGCTTTATTGGTTTTGTAGAAAAAGGTATTGTACGGTCTTACTACTACAAAGACGGCGAAAAAATCACCTCATGGTTTATGAAAGAAGGTGATGTAATTATTTCTGTTGCCAGCTTTTTTAGCCAAACGCCATCCAACGAAGTAATAGAAGCATTGGAACCTGTAATGGTGCATGCAATTACATACGATGATTTGCAATATGCCTACCAGTATTTTCCTGAATTTAATATTTGCGGCAGGGTTATTACAGAGAAGTATTATGTAATGAGTGAAGAGCGTTTGTTTATGCTTCGTAAACGCACTTCAAAAGAAAAATATCACTACCTGTTAGAGAAGCATCCCGACATTATGCAACGGGCCAGACTGGGCGATATTGCTACGTTTATCGGCGTTAATCTGGAAACACTGAGCCGCATTCGCTCAGAAAAAATTTGATAATTCGCAACAGGTTTTTTTGACTTTTCTCAACCACCGATTTTGATTTATAACAAGTATTTGTAACCAAGTTTTTACTTGCTTTGATTAAAATTTAAAGCATGCGAAAACTGGTATACATACTCTTGTTGGGGGCACTTACAGCCTGCCATAAAGAGCTGGTGAAATACCCGGTTAATTCGCTGGAATCAAAGGTGGTTCTTACGCTCAAAAAGCAAATCCCCGTTGCTGAGTTCGACCAACTTGATTTTAGTCAACTTGAAAAAATTGCCCATCCTTCGGCCGACATTGTAGCCTGCAAAATTCCTTTTTACAATGAGCAAGACTCACTGTACTCATTTGTGCTGGTAAATGTGAGCAACAACGTAGTGGGTTCGGTTTTTCGAAACGACATTGCTTACACTACCCTGCATGGCGGCAACTTTCCGGTAGCAGTGCGCAACCTCAACTATGCCACCGGCGTGTTGCAGGAGTACTCGCTGCGTGGCGGCCTCAACCCCTCGGCCCCCTCCCAATCTATCATTAACCGGTTGGGCATACCTGCTGTTACCACCAGCGGCGTATACAGCAAAACGGCCACCGGCGGCGCTGAGCGGCTTACCAGCATCGAATCGTACATTTTTTGCGGCCTGCTGGGCATGGCCACCTTTGATGCGGCACTTACCGATTGGAAAACACCCAAAACAAAACTTAAAGTGCAGTACTATAACCCCTATTGTAAAAATGAAGAGCTTCATGATGAAGGCAGTTCCAATTCATTTTTGGAGTGGGATGTACAATTAAAATAAAAACCCCAATTAAGCACTGTATTCATTGGCTGGATGACTACAGAAATATGTAAAAACACTAAACTCTTCGACCAAATGGCCTTTTGGCACCTGCCTGTTCCCCCTGTTGATTTCCCCTCCAACAGCTGGCAGTAACCGCCCGAAATTCCGTATCTGGTCTCTGTTGAACCCCGAAAAAGCTGACAATTTCCAAAATTGATCAGCCTGGAGGCGTATTATCCACACGATTTTGACATTTGTCAAATTTTTGAATGTATATCATGGCGTTGCTTTGAATAAAATAACTCGCCATGCAGAGAGTGGTAGTAATATTACTGTTCTTGCAGGCCGCAGCGTGGTTTACGGGGAAAAAGCCAACACTTGTAACAAAGGGAGCAGAGGGGAAGAGGGGAACGTGGCAGCAAGCAACAAAATTGGAGTACCTCCAGCACAATATTGTGGGGGTACATTTTTATGTTCCTACACCTGCTGTTGGTACCACCACATCTGCTGCATCCGTTTCTGCTGTTTCTACTCCACTTACCACTTCCGCTTCACCTCGTTTACGCCAGCCATCGCCTCGTAGCATTCGGGAAAAGAAACCGGCAGTATTGCTTACCGCCAGTAGTGTAGCAAATACCGCCGGACAGCTGCAAGAAGTAGCCAGCATTGCCAGTCAATTGGTAAATCAGTTTTCCGGTATGGCCGGGGCAAATGCTGAAATGGTTGCAATAGCCGATAGCGCTGCTACCATAAATGATCAATCGGGCCTTGAAGAAATAGAAGAAGAGGACGACGAGGCAGAAACGAATAAAGCTGGCATCAATATAGAAGACTACCTGAAATGCTTTGATAACCTGCCCGATGCCGGCGCCCAGTTTACCATTAAAGTAATGGTAGATATTCCGGTGGATGCCAACCCCAACTCATTAATCAACCTGGCACAAACGGGTTTGAGTGTAGGCCATGTGTTTGTGACCATTTCTAAAACGGTTGGCACTCAAACCATCAGCCAAACACTGGGCTTCTATCCGGCCAGCGATTATAAGTCGGTGTCGCTGTCGCCGGTTACCAGCAAGCTGGCCGACGATGGTTCTTCTGCCACCGGACATGAGTACAATGCCTCCATTACCCTGGATGGTTGGAACGCTGCTGAGTTCAAAGCCTTCCTGAATCAAATTCGGTTCAATGCCCGGATGCGGTATGAAATTGATGCCTTTAACTGCGCCAATTTTATTGGTTCAAGCCTCAATGCAGTACGGCCTAATTCGCTTGCTTCAGTATCTACTACGGGCATCAATCCACTCAATCCTACAGAGCTCATCAACATCCCTTGGTCGCCCAACGGAGTGTACAAATCACTGGTTGATTTGAAAGCCACCAACCCACGGTTAGCGCCAAAGATTGAAGTAAACGTGATTAAATATTGCAAGCCCAGCAAGGGCCCTTGTTCTTAATGTACTTACCGAAAAGCATCGTTAAGAACACTGTATAAAACAGTGTTTTTTTATGCCCCTACTTCTGTAAAAAGAGGCTTTGCAATCGTTATTGCAAAGCCTCTTTTTATGTAAATAATGAAGTGTGGATTACTTCTTTTTTTCCAGCACCAGCACCACTTTATTAAAGTCTGCAGCGGCATTTATCACTTTCTGAAATGCATCAAACTGCTCCATGCTGTACGCTGTTTCTTTGTAATATTCATGTATGTCTATCAGCAGTTTTTGTCCTTCTATTTTGTAGGTAGAAATGAAACCCATGGTACCTTCTTCATTTGCTTTTTCAGTAATGAAAAATTTCAGGTCATCCGGATTTTTGATGCTGTAGCCATCTGGTATGGTGAGTTCAATTTTGCGGTCTAGGGCATGAGGGTACTCTACTGAAACCGGCAACTGGCGTGGCTTTTCCTGATACATCTGCACTTGTGGCCCTATCACATCACCTATTTTCAGTAGCAATTTATTACCGGCTATTTCAAACAGTTCTGCACTACTGATATCGCCTTCAATAGTAAGTGGCTTATTGCTGTATCCATCGGCAAATGCGTCGTTGGCTACTTTAATATTACGGATGTTTTTGCTGTTCGACACACTCTGCATCAGCTCTTGAGTGAAGTCTTGAATTTTATCTTTTGGCAAAAAATGAAAAGCAGGCCGATACATGCTGGCACCATAGCCTGTAAAAATTTGTTTGCTATGCATCAGTACCGAATCGAGGTTGCTGTTAAAGCGTAGTTTAACCTCCATGTTGTGGCTGCTTTGCTCGTACGGAAGAATAGCAATGTTTTTAAAAGATGCATATGCTGTATTGAAATTGCCAATGCTGGTATTTTGCAAAAACAATCCTTTGGTGGCAGCCCAGTTGGGCTGTATGTAAGGGTAGCGAAACGAAATATTTGTTGGCTCCAGATACTTGCCCGTGCCAGGAAAATAAAACACCGGGTCTTCAATCAACCGGTAGTTTTCCAGTTTTTCATCCAGCGGTATGTCATCTCTTTTGCTGGGAAAAACAATTTGATACTTGATATCCATTTGCTGCAAGCACAGGGCAAACAGTTTGGTAAAGCCTTCGTTGCTGGCTACTTTGGTTTTTACTATTTTTTCTATCAGCTCAGCATCATCACCAATACCTTGTTCGTTGATGCTGATGTTGTTTTTCAGATAATCTTCGAGGGCAATGATTTTTGCTTCTTCTGTTTCGCCATTTATCTTACTCGATTTGAGAAAAGCAGCAATGGCCTTCACTTCTTTTTCTTCGGGCTTACTGTAGCGGTCGAAAATGTTTTTTGCCAACTGATTCCAGGTAAACAAACGAACGTCTTTGTCTTTGCTCAGATTGTACGACAGTTTGTACTGCACATTTTTTAAGTGTTGTGCTGTTTGCGCATACTTTTCATTTTCTACTACTGCTATGTTGCTGCAACTGCCATAGCTAATGCGCTGCTCACCAATTACTGTATCGGCGGCCATTTCAAAACCATTGTACCCTTTGCAGGTAAAAACGAGATAAGCCGGAATAGTAAGTGTAAAACGGGCTTCTGCACAGGGTACCGGCGATTGAAATACTTCCAGTCCGAAAAATGAAGCATTGCGTTTGATGCGGGCAATGTATTCCACCTCGCTGCCTTTCTCTACGCCTTCCAGTGCAAACTTTTTGTAGAGCCTGCCATCTTCTTCTTCGTCTAATACTTTATCGGCAGGCAGGTTGATGACTTTGCCAGCAGGCGTAATTACACGGGCTTGTATTTCTTGTACTTCGGCATCGTAAGCCACCGGCACATACACTTTGTTGAACATTTCTACACCCTGCTCCTTGTTTACCCTGATGATTTTATGCAGCGTGGTATACAACAGCAAGCCTTCTTTTTCGTCGGATAAAAATGTGTGTAGCCGCTGATCCATAATGATCACAGCATTTTCGTTGGCATACTGTGCGGGTAGCTCATGCAGTGCTGGAGTGGCTTTCCATTGGTAGGGTTGGCTTTGTGCCACTGCCTGCTGAGTGGCGAATAGTAAAACAGTACAAGTAAATAATGCAAGGATTGCAGATCGTATCATGATGAACGTGTTTAATTTTTTTCGAGAACAATTTGTTCTTTGTAATGTGCTTGTATGCGGGGCATTTGGGTATTCCACTCGGCAAACTGTGCTGGTTCCAGCAGCAGCACTTTTGTGGTAAGTTCTTGTGTGGCAATAATGCTGTTTTGCTGTTTGGTATACCGCACTTTCAGTTTGTAGAATTTCGTTTCCGCTTCAAAGTTTTCAGGATGATAACTTACCTTATACCCCTCCGGAATGCTAAGTATGTGGTGCGAAATAACATGGCCCTGATATTCAAACTGCTTGGGCACTTTACGCTTGGCAGTATCAATCAGTTGGTTTTCAAAAAGCTTTTCCAAATGGAGGTTAATGTAATACTCATTGCCTACTTTTTTACCATAGCCCGGCACTTCAAAATCGGCCACAATACTGGCTTCAAGTGTAGGTGCATCTTGCTTGCTTACCTTGTATTCGCCCAGCATAAACTTATTGCTGGCTTTGCCCATGCGGGTTTTTACATACTCCTTCAGGCGTTTTTCATCGCGGTATAGCAGGGCGTTGTGTACGTCTTCGGCATAGTAGCCTTTGTACAATACTTTTTCTTTACCGGCAATACCATCGGGTGTAAAATGAAAAAACGTGCTGTCTTCTACCATAGATACAACGGGCTCTGCTACGGGCACTGTTAATATTTCATATTTAGTATCGCTGATGCCCACCAGCGCCTGTTTGTTTTGTATAGAACTGGGTGGCAGGTAAATGGTGCTGCTGGGCGATGTGCCATCAATAAAATACCAACGACCATCTATACGGGCAACTGAAATCATGTGGTTATCTACAATGGGTAGCGGCACATCATGATAGGTGTAAGGAATATCTCTGGTGCCTATCCATGTGTAATAAGCTTCTATACCCGCCATACGCAGCATTTGCGTAATAATGCTGCTCATGTCTTTACAATCGCCATAGCGTTTGCTGCATACTTCAGCAGCCTGCCGTGGCCGAAAGCCTTCAAGCCCGTTTTCAAAAGCTACATACCGAATGTGGTTTTGAACCCACTTATAAATGGCTTCTGCTTTTTGCAGAGAAGAGCTCAATGGTTTTACCAGCGAATCGGTAATGGCTTTGAGTGCAGGGTCTTCTGTTTGGTTGAGGGTTTTGGTAAACGATGCATTCCAGCGGTATAAATCATCAACCGATTGTACAAAGGTTTGCTGGCCGGCGCTGTTGTTGTATTTGCTGATGTAAACAATTACATGCGGTTCGTAATAGCGGTCGTCAGGAGCATCGCCATAACTGTCTTCGTTTTTTACATGCTGCATACTCCATGTATAGTAAGTAGTGCCCCGCTTTTTTTCCGTGCTTAATTTCAGCAGGCCTTTGGGGTCATTTTTTACGATGTATTTTATCTCGATGTTTTCCGGCACAATGGCAGTAAACGTTACGTTCCAGCCAGGAATGCCGGCACCATAACTAAAAGGCGTAATGAGATGCGCTTCTTTTAACAGCTGTGTGTATTCGATATGTGCAATGGCTCCTTGTGTAAGTGCCGGATAATCGAAGCTGGTTTCTTTTACATCATCATAAAAAACGGAACGGCTGGTGCTGCTTTGTGTTTTCGTTTGCCCAATGGGTATTCTCTTTTTCGATCCCGGCAGCAAGGTGTACGCCTCCATACCGGTGAGCTCATTAAAGCCACTGTGGTACACTGCGCTTCGTGCAAACAGACCGGCATTTTTTTCGCTCAGAATCATCAGGTCGTTTACCTGCTTGCGTTCGGCAGCGGGGGTGTCGTTTTGCAAAAACAGCCGTAGCTCGGTTTTGTAATTAAGAAATACAGCGGCTTCGTTGGGATAACGGGCCTGCACCTCTTGCAGGGATTGCGCCTGGCTCACACCGGCCATGCTGCACAGCGCTGTGGCCAGTATCCATTGTTTCAATTGCATCATACGTTTATTGTACTGATAAAAGCAGGCCATGAAAATACACCCGTGTTTCGGTTACTAAACCTGCTTCCGAGTAATATTTCCAGGTGCCGTGGGGGTCATCGTTTACAAATGTTTTTTCTGATTTCAACTTGCCTGATGGAAAGTACTCTTTGAGCGGACCTTCATTCCGGCCATGGTAAAAAGATTCTTCTTTCTGCAGTTTTCCATTGGCGAAGTAGGTTTTTCTTACACCATGTACATAACCAATGTGTCGCTGTTCAACGGAATATACGGCACCTGTATTGTGGTACAGCGTTCTTTCGCCATGCTCGTCTTCATTTTCAAAATGCAGCACCGCACTTTTTACGCCGTTTTTGTAGTAGCCAATGGCTGAATCTTTTTCAGGATTGATGTTGATAGCGGGTACCAGTTTGCCATCTTTACCGGTGTAGCTATAGCTTACTACATAGCCATTTTCGTAGTGAATTTGTATCATCAGTTCGCCGGCTGCATTGTACAGGTTGGTGTTGCCGTGCAGGGCACCTTCTTTGTATACCGATGATTTATCGATGCTGCCATCGGGGTGGTAAAAAATATTTTCGCCATGCAGTTCGCCATGTTTGTTGAGCTCGGTTTCTCTTAGCTTGCCATCTTCAAAATAGTACTGCCACTTGCCGTGTTTTTCGTTGTTTACCATCAGTCCGCGGCTTTCAATTTTTCCATTGAAATACCGGGTAATGGCCGAGTCGTATGATTTGCCATAGCGGTACTGCATGCTAAGCCGGGGCTTGCCATTGTAGTAAAATGATTCGTATTTGCCGTGCAATTGATACGCTTCGTAGGCAGCACGAACCATTACACTGCCATTGAAGTGCCTGGTTTCGTAAGCGCCTTTACCAGCCGGAAAATTGGCGGTGCTCAACAGCTTGCCGCTGCTATCGTATTGCTCCCAGCCCATCAGCCAGCTGTGGTCGTAGCGATACACAAACGAAGGCTTATTGTTTGGGTAATACGAAGTGCTGAAACCATTCAGATCATTGTCTAAATAATACTCGTCTACATCGTAGCTGCCGTTGATGTTGTAAAAGCGAAACAATTGTTGTTTTTCATCGGCCACCATCCAGCCTTCGGAAGACAGTTTGCCGCTGGTGAAATAGCTTTTGTAATAGCCATCCTGTTTGCCTTTTTTGTATGTAAGTTCCTTCCAGGGCTGGCCGGTAAACAAGCGTTCTGTACTCAGCCCGTCGAGTTCGCCTTCGCTGTAGGTGGATTGCTCCCGCACTTTTCCGTTGGGAAAAAAAGTAGTGTAACTACCATTGCGATAGCCTTCTTTGTTATAATACCCTTCTGCGTATTTGTAGCCTTTGGCCGAATAAGATACAATCAGGTTTTTATCGCCCTTTGTATTGGTGCTGCTGATCACAGCTCCGGCTTTGTTATAGTAAGTTATTTCACGAAGCCTGCCGTTGTCAAACAAGCTCATGCTGTACAGCTTGCCGTCGCTGGCATAATCGTAGAGTAGTCCGTCTAGTTTTTTCTTACTGTAATTGCCTTTGCGGCTTATGTTGCCGTTGTCGAAGTATTCGCTGAAAGGCCCTGTTACTTCATTATCGCTGTAAGTGGTGCTGTCTTTGGGCTTACCGTTTTCGTGTAGCGAAGTCCAGAGCCCTGTCCGTTTTCCGGCTACATAAGTGCCGGTTTCAAATGGTTGTCCGTCTAAGTAAAAAGACTGGTATTTGCCATCTTCTACACCATCGGTATAGCTCAGATGTTCCCGCACTTTTCCACCCGGATGATACAAGGTGGTTAGGCCCTGCTTTTTGCCTTCTTTGTAATTGGCCTTGGCAAAAAGAATGCCCTGATAGGTGTATTCAATTTCTTCACCGTCTTTTACATCGTTCTTGTATTGCTGCTCACTGCGTGTAAGGCCGTTGTAAAAATAGGTAATGGCTTTGCCTTCGGTTTTGCCCATATGCAGTGTGTATTCAAACCATGGGTTGCCGTTTTCGTGCCATCCTTTAGAAAGGCCATTCAGTAAGTTGTCTTTGTATTGCGATACTTCTTTGAGCTGTCCATTTTCGTGATAGGTTACCCACTCGCCTTGGCGGTTTTGTTGTTCATCAAACTGGCCTTTCTCTTTCAGTTGTCCGTTTTCATAATACAACTGCCAGCTGCCATGGTACTGGCTCAAATCTTGGTTATTGCATGGGCCTTTTCCATTTATGTAGCCATCTTCATACAAGTAGCATTGGGTGCATTGTGCCCGCTTGCTGTACATCATTTCTTGTGTGGTGCGAATGAGGCGTAGGTAATCGTTGGCAAAAGCAAAATAGGGTTCCGTTACTTTTTTGTTGCGTTTGTTCCAGTTTTGAATGTCGGCAATATCGAGCCCGCCAAACATGGTGTACACATGTGGTTCAAAGAAGTTTTTTTCCATCAACTGCTTCAAAAAAGGGACGTATACCTGCTGCGCAAAATCATCGTTGCCGGCATCGTATTGCAGCTGTTCATTTACCACCTGCACCTGCCGCACTATGTTGTCTTCTAAACTTGTTTTGAGCTTATAACTCTTGTCCAGTGCGGCTTTCGAGAGTAGCACCGCTTGTATAGGGGCAAAACTACCCAGCTGGCTATCGTCGGCTTTAGCAGCATATTCCATTACATCGTCTGATGCCTTGGCTATTTTACTCAGCCATTGTATGCTGCTGTTGAGGTAGCGGCCTTCGGGGGCAATGATGAGGTAGGATTGCAGGGCCAGTACACTGGCTACAACATTGCCATTGCGCAGGTAGTGCATGGCCATGAGGTAGTGGCCCGATGCATAAAACGGATTGATGAGCAGGCACTTTTTTAAATCGGCAAATGCACTGTCGTATTGCTTCGTTTGATTGTAAGTAACAGCACGGTTGTAATAGGCGGTGTAGTCAAACACATTGAGCTGAATACATTGTGTATACATTTGAATGGCTTCAGTTTTCTTATCCATATCATCGAGCACACTGGCTTGCAGCAACATAAACCTGCCCTTCATTTCAGGAAAAAGCCGGATGCCTTCTGCTGCAGTTTGCAACGATTTATCGTACTGGCTATCGGCATAGTAAGCGTAGCTCAACTCATACAATGCGTTGTTGTAATTGGTATCGCTTTTAGGAATGCTATTATACAGGCCAATGGCGCCTTTGTAGTTTTTTTCTTCAAACTGCTTGCTGGCATCTTGCATAATATCACCGCTGTTGAAGAGTGCAACGGGGCCGGGCGCTTGTTGTGCAATGGCAAAAAAGGGAATGAAGAAGCAACTGAACACGAGAAAGCACAGCGACCGCCATGCGCAGGAAATTATATGCATAGTTTGACTATAACGGGTACGTAAATGGTCTTGCTAAAGTAGCTGTTATCCCTTCAAAGTACCCGAATAAACAAACCCTGTGCGGCATCTTTTCATAAACCGTGACCAACCACGTATCAATAGTGCCAAAATGTATAAAATATGTGCAGGCAATACAAGCAAAAAGCCACCCCTTGCAGCGTGGCTTTTTGTATAGAAAAAAAGAAAATGGTTTACAAACCATATTCGCTGACCAGCCAGCAAATGGCAACCATGCTGAACGCACCCAACTCCAGCTCCCGTTTATGTACTGCTTCAAACACATCGTTGGCAGCATGGTGATGATCGAAGTAGCGCTGTGTGCCCGGGTTTACACCACTCAGCACTGTGCCCAATGGTTTCAGCGGACCAATATCTGCACCGCCACCACCTTCACTCAGTTCATAAATACCAAAGGGTTTGAATAATTTTTCCCAGCTTTTAATTTTTGCATACTGATGCGGCTGGCCGCTGATACCAAGGGTTTGCACACCAAAACCACCGGCATCGCTTTCTACTGCAAAAATGTGATTTTCATTCAGCTTTTTGGCAAACTCAGCATAAGCATTGCCACCCCGCAGGCCATTTTCTTCGTTCATAAACATTACAGCACGAATGGTGCGTTTGGGTTTGAGCCCCAACGCTTTTATAGCACGTATCACTTCAATGCTTTGTACACAACCTGCCCCATCATCGTGAGCACCTTCGCCCAGGTCCCAGCTATCGAGGTGGCCACCTGCGGTAATAATTTCTTCGGGTTTTTCGCTGCCGCGAATTTCGCCTACTACGTTGTAGCTCAGCACATCGGGGCCTTGCTTACAATTCGATTTTAAAAACAGTTGCACCGGCATGCGCAATTTCAGTTGCTTGCTCAGCCACTCGGCATCCATGGTGCTGCAGGCAAAGGCCGGAATTTTTTTTACGGCATCATCGTAGCGGGTGGTGCCGGTATGCGGGTAATTGTCCAGCGAGTGGGTTACACTGCGAATCATCACGGCTACGGCGCCTTTTTTGGCGGCCGCCACGGGGCCATTGCTGCGGTAGCGAACGGCATCGCCATAGCCACCTTGTATCAGCTCGGGGCGCATGGGGTAGTTAAAGAAAACAATCTTGCCTTTTACGGTAGCATCGGGCAGCTTTTCGAGTTCTTCAAAATTGCGCACCTCAATTACACCGGCTTTGATGCCGGCGGTTGGTGTGCCAATGCTCATGCCCAGTGCACACACATTAAGCGCTTTTTGTTTACCGCCATACGTAACCACGCCTTGCTCTTTGGCGCCCCGCTCCCAATGCGGCACCATGCAGGGCTGCAGGTACACCGTATCTGCACCGGCTTCTTTGAGCATACGGGCAGTGGCTTCTACCGACTTTTGCGCCTGTGGCGAGCCGCTCAGGCGTGGACCAACCTGCTTGCACAAGTAGCGGAGATTTTCATAGGCTGTGCTGTGCAGCATAATTTCGTCAGACAATTGTTTGAGCTTGGCAGCGTCGTCTTGTGCAACTGCTGCGGCAGCCATGCCCAGGCATAACCCAAGCGAATAAATTTTTCTGTTCATGGTAGCTAACCTTTAATAGAATTGGCTGTTTGATAAAAGAGGCTGTTAATGTACCGGTTTTTGTGATGAGTGACATCAGTATTCAGCCGCTTCTACCTAATTTTCGCACCGCTAATTGCACATTATTTAAAACCGGGATATATATGAAATGGAAAAAAGGAGTTATGGCTACTGCCCTGCTCGCCACAACAGCTCTGGCCATTGGCCAGGCGCCTAATATTGCTTTTGAAAAATACACCCTACCCAATGGCCTGAAAGTGATTTTGCATCAGGATAAATCGGTACCCGTTGTGGTGGTATCGGTATTGTACCATGTGGGTTCTAAAAATGAAGACACAGCCCGTACCGGCTTTGCGCATTTCTTCGAGCACCTGTTGTTTGAAGGCAGCAAAAACCTGAAGCGTGGCGACTTTGATAAGTACATTACCAATGCCGGTGGCGATAACAATGCCAACACCAGCCAGGACAGAACCTTTTATTACGACCTGCTGCCAAGCAACCAACTCGACCTTGGCCTGTGGCTCGAAAGTGAACGCCTCATGCATGCAGAAATCACCGATAAGGGTGTAGAAACACAGCGCCAGGTAGTGAAAGAAGAAAAACGCCAGCGTATTGATAACCAGCCATACGGCACCATGGTAGAAAACCTGTTTAAGCGAGCCTTTACCAAACACCCCTACCGCTGGCAACCTATTGGTAGTATGGACCATTTGGAAGCGGCCAAGCTCAATGAGTTTGTATCTTTTTACAAACGTTTTTATGTACCCAACAATGCCGTGCTGAGCATTGCCGGCGACTTTGACGTAGCCAGCACCAAAAAGAAAATCGAACAATACTTTGGCCCCATACCCCGTGGCGCCGAAGTGCCCCGCCCTAAAGTACAAGAGCCACCATTGGCCAAAGAAGTGCGGGATGTGATTCAGGACAATATTCAACTGCCTGCTGTTATTCAGGGTTACCGTGCTCCCAAGCAGGGCTCCGATGAATATTACGCTTTTAATGTACTGAGCACTTTGCTGAGTGGTGGCGAAAGCAGCCGCATGAACAAAGTATTGGTAGATGAAAAAGAAGAAGCCGTAGCGGCAGGCGCCTTCCCTTTCTTTCTGGAAGATGCCGGCCTCTTCATCAACTTCGCCATTACCAATATGGGTGTGAAGCCCGAGGTGGTAGAGCAATCCATCGACTCACTGGTGGCAGAAGTACAAACCAATTTGGTAGACGAACGGGAGTTTGAAAAAGTACGCAATCAGATAGAGAGCAATTTCATCCGGCAGAATTCATCGGTAGCTGGTATTGCTGAAAGCCTGGCCAACTACGAAGTATATTTTGGCGATGCCAACCTCATCAATACAGAAATAGAACGCTACCGCAAAGTAACACGGGAAGACCTGCGCAATGTGGCCAAAAAGTATTTGGTAAAAGACAACCGTGTGGTATTGTACTATGTACCAAAATCGCAGCAGGGTAGCACCAATCCAAAGCCGTAATCTATTTGTGTTGACTTTGTTTTCTTTCTATACTTTAATTGAACTTCAATCATGAAATATACTTTTCTATCGTGCATTGCTTTATGTAGCACCATGCTCCTGCAAGCACAAACCATCGACCGTACCAAAGCACCCAAGCCCGGTCCTGCACCGGTTATTAATATTGGCGATCCGGCCAGCTTTACGTTGCCCAATGGCCTTAAAGTTTTTGTAGTAACCAATACCAAGCTGCCACAGGTTTCTGCCACCCTCACCATCGACCGCGACCCGCTGGTAGAAGGTGATAAAGCAGGGATGCTCAGTATGGCCGGTTCGCTGATGCGCCGCGGTACCAGCAAAATGGACAAAGCCACCCTCGATGAAAGTGTTGACTTTTTGGGCGGCGAACTGGGTGCCAGTGCCACTTCTGTATCTGCTTCATCACTCAAAGGCAATTTTCCCAAACTATTGCAGCTAATGGCCGATGTGGCATTACGTCCGGCATTTAGCAATACTGAGCTCGAAAAAATTCGCACCCAAACACTGAGTGGTTTGGCTCAAGCCAAAGACGACCCAAACAGCATTGCCGGCAACGTAAGTGGCATGCTGGTGTATGGCAAGAGCCATCCTTACGGCGAGTTTGAAACAGAACAAACCGTAAAAAATGTAACCGTTGCCGACATTAAAAACTACCACAGCACTTATTGGAAGCCCAATATTGCGTACCTCATTTTTGTAGGTGATATTACTACCAACGAAGCCATGAAGCTGGCCACCGAACACTTTGGCAGCTGGACCCGTGGCGACGTACCAAAAAAACAATATGCCGAAGTAAAGCAGCCTGCTAAAACCTTGATTGCTGTGGTAGACCGGCCAAGTTCGGTGCAAAGCGTCATCAGCATCAGCTCACCGGTAAACCTGCAACCCGGTACTCCTGATGCCATTCCGACTAGCGTAATGGGCAATGTATTGGGTGGTGGTTTCAGCAGCCGCCTCAACCAAAACTTGCGGGAGAAATATGCCTTCACTTACGGTGCCGGTGGTGGTGTAAGCACCGACCGACTGGTGGGTAGTTTCCGTGCTAGTGCTTCGGTACGCAACGAAAAAACGGACAGCGCCGTTGGTCAGTTTTTGTATGAGTTCAACCGCATACGCAACGAAGCAGCCAGCGATAGTGAAGTGACCGCCTTGAAAAACTACATGAGCGGTGGCTTTGCCCGCAGCCTCGAAAATGCTGGCACAGTAGCCAGCTTTGCCTTGAACGTAGCCCGCTATAATTTGCCCAAAGATTACTACCGTACTTACCTCACCAAGCTCAACGCCGTTACACCGGCCAATGTGCAGGCTATGGCCAATAAGTATGTGCCTGTAAACAATTTGGTGATTACCATAGTAGGTAACGCAAAAGAGATTGCTGCAGGCCTGAGCAAGTATGGCGAAGTGAAATTCTTCGACATCAATGGCAACGAAGTAGCACCACCTACTGAAAAGAAAGTGGACGCAAACGTAACTGCTACCAGTGTTTTACAAAAAGCCATTGAAGCTTACGGCGGCGAAACAGCCATTGCTGCTATTAAAGATGCCACACTCATAGGTAGTGTATCAATTATGGGACAAGCTATGCAGTACGAACAAAAGCATGTAATGCCCGGTGGTTACAGTGCAGCTGTAAAAATGGGCCCCATGGAACTGATGAAGCAAAGCAAAAACGGCACAGAATATACGGTGGCTATGCAGGGCGCCAAACAAGATGTAGGTGCCGATGGAAAAGCACAACTGGATGCTAAAGCCGCGATGTACGAAGAACGTTACTACCTGAGCAACACCGCGGTAAAACTGAACCTCAAAGGCATTGAAAGCGTTGATGGTAAAGATGCTTACGATATTGAAATAGTAACACCTGAAGGTGCCAGTTTCCATGCGTTTTACGATGTACAAACAGGATTGAAATTGAAGGATGTTCGCCAGCAGGATGGCGGCCCCATGGGTAAGCTTAATGTAATTACATTTTACAAAGAGTACAAGGAGTACAACGGCGTGAAAATTCCGGTACAAATTGTGATTGACCTGGGAGTAATGAAACAAGACATCAGCATTACAGAAGTGAAAATTAATGCAGGACTTTCCGCATCGGAATTATAAATAACACCAATCATGTAAAAAGAGGCTTCGGCCTCTTTTTCTTTGCGTCATAAAATCGGTTAACATGAGTGAACAGGAAGCAATCAAACTAACGGCCTTTGCCAGCGGCGCAGGCTGCGGCTGCAAAATAGCACCTGCTGTGCTGGAAGAAATGTTGCAAAGCAAAACGGCTACTACTGCTTTTCCAGCCTTGCTGGTAGGCAATAGCAGCAAAGACGATGCAGCTGTGTACGACCTTGGCAATGGCGATTGCCTCATTAGCACCACAGATTTTTTTATGCCCATTGTTGATGATGCATTCGACTTTGGCCGCATAGCTGCCGCCAACGCCATTAGCGATGTGTACGCCATGGGTGGCAAGCCTTTGATGGCGATTGCAGTGCTGGGTTGGCCCACGCAAAAACTACCTGCAGCAATGGCCGCTCAAGTGCTCGAAGGTGGCCGTGCTGTTTGCGAGGCCGCAGGTATACCGCTGGCTGGCGGCCATAGCATTGATAGCCCCGAACCGTTTTTTGGGTTGGCCGTAAATGGGTTGGTGGCAAAGGCCAACATCAAGCAAAACAACAAGGCGCAAGAAGGCGATGTATTGTTGCTCACCAAACCCTTGGGCATTGGCATTTTATCTACAGCGCAAAAGCGGGGCTTGTTGCAACCAGCACATTATGACTTGCTGTTGCAAACCATTACCCAACTCAACCAGGCGGGGATGGCTTTGGGAAAAATAGACGCAGTACATGCTATGACCGATGTAACGGGTTTTGGATTGCTGGGCCATTTGATAGAAATGTGTGAAGGCAGCCACCTTGGTGCAACGATACAGTACCAACAGCTGTCAGTATTGGAAGGTGTGCCAGCATACCTGCAGCAAAATGCAGTGCCCGATGCTACCTATCGCAACTGGAATGCCTACAGCACACAGGTAAAATTTGAACCCGGTGTAAATGTGATGGAGGCATTCAAGCTGCTGCCCGATCCGCAAACCAATGGCGGTTTGCTGATAGCAGTAGCACCCGATGCGGTAGCACAAGTACAGGAAGTATTAACTGCAAACGGCTTAGCTGCTGCAGTGTTGCAACCCATAGGTGAGCTTACTGCTGCAGGTGAAAAACGAATAGTTGTACAACCATAAAATGAATGGCTATGATGAAGAAAGGTTTGTTGATTGTTACGATGGTTTTTTGTGCTGCTTCAGTTACATGGGCACAATGGAAACCCGTAGGTATTGAAGCCGCCTTTGCACCATCTATCGGTATTCACGCCTACGAAACCAACAACAAACTCATCTTCGACAGAAGGCAGGGCAATGGTACCATCTCATTTTCTATGCACTTGCCGGCGATGATTGAATGGAGCAATGGCAGCCGCCACCGCTTGTACACGGGGCTTGGTTTGCGCTACGATGCTTTTTCTATGAACAGCTCCAATTTGGGTGATGCTTTTTTATCCATACTCATCATTCCGTTTGGTGGTCGGCCGCTGCCCGATACTTTTCGTATCAGTAGTGTGAGTAATAACGTGCTGGCATTAACGATGCCGCTGGCTTACGATTTTAACCTCAATAAAAATCCGAAAACGGCCATACAATTTCATGTGCGGGCCTTACTGGCACCGGGTATTGCTATACACAAGCGTAGCCATGCCGATCCCATTGGTGTGCCGGGCAGTAGCGGTGCACCCACTGTAGCCGAACTACGCATGTTGGAAAATGAATACGAAAAGGAATTGAAAACCTTCAGCTGCCTGTTTGCTCCGGAAATCAACATGACGATTCCTATCATCAAACAAAAGTTCGGTATTAGCATGGGGCTGCAGCCTTTTGCTGTAGACCTGGCTTCTCCGTTTGCCAATTTTTACAACGGGGCTTTGCAGTTTAGAGGCAGCACCAATCTTTACTATCGTTGGAAATAATTACGCCAGCAACGCATCTATACGTGCTGCCAGCGTACGGTCTTTATCCGTTACCACATTGCCCGCATCGTGGGTGCTGAGCCAAATTTCTACCGTGTTCCATACATTGGTCCACAGTGGATGATGATCCATTTTTTCTGCTTCAATAGCCACACGGGTCATAAAGGCGAAGGCTTCACTAAAGTTGGCAAATTGAAATTTGCGGTAGAGTTGATGGTTGGTTTCTTGCCACATACGCTAGTGTGTTGAGGGAAAAGGTTATTGCAGCAGTTGCAGTTTGTTTTTAAACTTATCGTTATTGAGCAAGGTCACCAATTGTACCTGATTTACTTTTCGGAGTTCAGTTCCCAGCAATTCTAAAAATCCTGCGTTGTTGCTTTCATTGATTACCAACCATAAAAAATCGGTGTGTTTCAATTCAGGTAGTAAATACTCACCGTCCGATTTGTTGGAATAGATAAAATGCCTCGCTGCCAAAAATTGTTCGTTGTATTCGTAAAGTGGAAAATTGAATTTCTTAGTTTTTTTATCTACAGTAATGTCTGTGTCTGTTTGAAGTCGAAAGTCGTAGCCAAAATGATTGTTGATGAGCCACACAAATTTATGTGGCGACACGGGGCATTGAATGCCGAATAGCCGGGCGTGTTCGAAAAAGTCTTCCGCAACCTGGTCGTTATCTAAAATCAGCTTAGCCACAGCGAAAAGGTATTAAAAACTAATGGCAAACTCTTTAATCTCACTGCCCCGCTTGATGGTTACCGTGGTTTGCTGTCCTTTATCAAAACGGTTTAGGGCTTGCATGTATGTTTCTACACTGGTAATGAGGTGCTCACCCAACTGAATAATCACATCACCTGCTTGCACACCTGCTTTTTGTGCCGGTCTTCCATCTATAATGCCATCGGCTTTTACTCCTTGTCCGCTAAAAGTATAGTCGGGCATAATGCCGATAGAAACCTTGAAACGGCCACCACCCATTTGTTGTTCTTTGGTTTTGGTAAATGCCAGTTTTTCTGCCACTGGTGTATTATCAATGATGCGGCTGATGTATTGTACAATATGGCGCATACCACTATAGTTAATCAAATGCGCATCGTCGCTGGGCTTATGGTAATCGGTATGCAATCCGGTAAAGAAAAACAGCACAGGCAGATCTTTGCGATAGAAAGAAGTATGATCGCTGGGGCCGGTGCCGCTGCTGTCTATCTTGATGCTGAAATCTGTTTGCTCATTCATTTTTAAAACTGATGACCAGGCAGGCGAAGTACCAATACCACCAATGGTGAGCACTTTGCTTTCGGGGTTGAGGCGGCCCACCATGTCCATGTTTATCATGTAATTCACCTGCTTAAAATCGACCAACGGATGCTCGGTGTAAAATTTACTTCCGTACAGGCCAAGTTCTTCGCCACTAAAGTGCAGCAGCAAATAGTTGAATGATTGATTAGGTTTTTCTTTCAGCAAACGGGCCACTTCCATCAGGGCTGCCGTACCGCTGGCATTGTCATCGGCACCGTTGTGTATAGCGGCATCGCCGGTGTGGCGGCTGTTAGCATCTTCTCCATACCCCAGGTGATCGAGGTGTGCACCTAGTATAATGGTTTGTGCTGCATTGTTGTTGATGAACGCAGCTACATTGGTGCCATTTCTTTTTTGCTGAGTAAATACAGCTTTTGCTTTTACATGAAATGAAGCGTCGGTATCTATTTTGTATTTATGCACCGCCTCTTTTTGAATGTAAAACACAGGAATGGCTGCGGCATCGGAGCGGTCTTTGGCATTGTATTTAATTACTTCTTCACCTACTGCAGTGTTATATACCAGCAGCGCAGTAGCGCCAATTTTAGCAGCAGCTGTTGCTTTATCTCTAATGAGTTGCTCCGGCAGTAAGTGCGGATTGTTTTTGTTGGCTTCGAGGTCTTCTTTCAAATCGTACCACCAAGGGCTACCAATTTCTTGCAGGGCGGCAGCACTTTCTGCATCAATATTTTGTAAGCCACTCCATGGTAGCGGAAAAAAATCTACGCCTGCTTTCAGCACATGGTCATCCAACTGAAGCTGGCTGGCGTTGGGCGTTTTGCCCTCATCTACTACAAATGGCTGCAGGTAGCTGCCATTGTTGGCGCCGGCTATACCCAATTGTTTGTAGTAGTTTTCGATATATGCTACTGCTTTTGCCTCGCCGGTGGTACCGGTGCGGCGGCCTTCGAGGCTATCGCTGGCTAAAATGCCTACAAAGGTTTTGAGGTTATTTTCAATTTGTGTGTTGGCGGCGGCAATGGCCTTGCGTTGTTTTTTTGATTGCGCCTGCACTTGTACGGCAGCAAGCAATACAACTATGCAGGTAATAAGCCGGGCAAATCGGACAATTTTCATGATGAACATCCAGTGATTTTATTGATTGCAAATGTACAGTGGCGCAACTGCAGCTGCTATAGTGGTCTATTTTTTTCAAAACTTTGACTAAACAAGCGGCTTTCCTGTGTGTTTGGTTACAAGTCGGCTTCACCATTCGGTTAATTTTGCACCCTATGAAAATTTTTGGCGCAAAGCTGCTGCTGCTTTTGTGTGTAGGATTTGTTGCACAAGTAGCCTTAGCGCAAACCACACTCATTCGCGGCATTGTGAAAGACAGTCACAATGAAGAGCCCATCCCCTTCGCATCGGTCGAAGTGTATCCTGCCCGCAAAGGCGCAGTTACCGATTCGTTGGGTACATTCAGCATCGACATCACCGGCTTTGCAGCCGACTCGTTGTTTATAACCTATGTGGGCTACTTCCGCAAAGCATTGGCTATTGCGGAGCTCAATTTGAGTAAACCAATCATTGTCAATTTAGAAAGAGAGGTTTCGGGTGGAGTACTGGTAAAAACCAAGGCCAACTGGGGCCTCATTTTGTGGCGTAAAGTTGTGCGGCGCAAACCCTACAACGACCGAAGCCGCTTTAGCAACTTCAGCTACGAAGTACACAATAAACTAGAGCTCGACCTCAACAAGATAAATGCCGACAAGCTCAAAGAAATGAAGCTGCTGAAACCGTTTGCCTTTGTGCTCGATAATTTAGATACCACCGAAGACGGCCCGCCATTTTTGCCCATTTATCTGGCTGAAACCATCAGCGATTATTGGTACAGCAGCAATCCTAAACGCAGAAGAGAAGAAATAAAAGCCAGCAAAACCAACGGCATCGACAATGAAAGTGTAACCCGACAACTGGGTAGCATGTATCAGAATGTAAACGTGTACAACAACTTCATTCCGGTGTTTGATAAGCAGTTTGTAAGCCCGCTGAGTGATAATGGCGATGCGTATTACAACTACCGCATAGCCGATACGGTGATGCTCAATGGCAGGCGCTATTACCACTGGCTGTTTTCGCCAAAGCGCAAAGGCGAAAGCACTTTTGAAGGCGATGCCTGGATACACGATTCCACCTTTGCCGTGCAGCGTATCCAACTTCGTATTGATGCAACTTCTACTGTCAACTTTATAGAGAACCTGAGCATTTATCAGGACTACCGGCTTATCAATGATTCGGTGTGGTTTTTATCGAAAGATAAATTCATTGCCGATATATATCCCATTGGCAAAAACAAAAGCGGCATGAAGGGCCGCAAAACCACCACATACAGAAATGTGCTGGTAAATAATGATGCGGTACTGCAACAGCTGACCAAAAATACCTTGCCCGAACAGGTGATTGTATTGCCGGGTTCGGAAGCAAAAAACGAAGGTTTTTGGACCGATGCCCGACACGAAGAGCTTAACAAAAATGAGCTGGCCATTTACAAAATGATTGATACGCTGCAGCAAATGCCCATCTTCAAACAGTATTACAACACGGTGTCGTTTCTTACCACAGGTTACAAGCCCCTTGGCAATTTTGAAATAGGCCCGTGGTTTAACTGGATAAGCCTGAATGCCTGGGAGGGCCTGCGTACCCGCTTTGATTTGGGCACTACGCCGGGCTTCAATAAAAACATGTATCTGCACGGCTATCTGGCTTACGGCTTTGGCGATAAAAAACTCAAGGGCAAAGCGGAGATGTATTATTTCTTCGAAAAAAATCCGCGGAAGATGCTGCATGTATCTTACCTAAATGATTTGGACAACGGACAGAATTATTACGATGAAGTAAGCCTCGACAACATTTTTACACTGGCCATTCGCAAGCCCGATATTCCCATCAAGTTTATGCAGGTGGAGCGGCAGGAAATTGAATATTTTACCAGCAACGAAAAAGGTTGGTCGCTCAAACTGGAAGCCCGCCGCACCAAGTATGAACCGCTGAAAAACATTCCGCTGAAAAGTAATTTTACAGCTGGCAAAGGCGAAGCACTCAACAATTTTGAAACAACGGTAGCAGTTCGTTTTGCTTACCTCGAACGGTTTTTGAATGGCAATTACCTGCGTACCAGCCTTGGCAGCGATTATCCCATAGCCGAACTCCGTTATTCAAAAGGCTGGGCTGGTGTGCTCAACAGTAATTACGATTACCACAAACTCAATTTCAGGGTAAATGGTTTTCATAAAGTGGCCCCATTTGGCTCCATTGAATACTCGGGGTATGTGGGCAAAGTATTTGGCACCCTTCCTTACATGCTGCTGGATGTAGCGCCGGGCAATGAGATTTATTATTACAACAAATATGCCTTCAACCTCATGAATCGTTTTGAATACATCAACGATCAGTATGCGGGGTTGGGCTTTGAGCAAAACTTTGGCAGCGGCTTGTTTAAGTACATTGGCTTTACCCGAAAAATGAAACTGCGCCAGTTTTGGAACATCAAAACTTTGTGGGGCAGTTTGAGCGATGCTAACCGCCAGCTCAATTTTGTGCAGGGCCATCCTTTTCAGGAGCTGCAAGGAAAAACCTATGCAGAGGTGGGCACGGGTGTCGACAATATTTTTAAAGTGCTGCGCCTCGATTTAGTGTGGCGAGTGGCACCAACACCATTGCCACAAAACCGTACCAGCCGGTTTGGGGTTTTTGGCAGTTTCAGGCTGGCGTTTTAAGCGCCATCGGCTTACGGTGGCATTCGGTTACATTACAGCAGGGTTAACAACAAAACCATTAGTTTAGCAATCTTAAAATTGAAGTGATTATGTCTTTATTCAAATCGGGTAATCCCACTCTGGGCGAAAAATCTTTTCAGGGCTTGTCTATTGCCGGCTCCGGCGGTGGTGCCATGACGGCCCGTGGCACTATGAACAAGCTTGGCTTTATGCTGCTGCTCTTATTGGGTGCCGCATTATTTACCTGGAATGCCTTTTACAAACAGCAAAGCGTAACCACTTACTTGTGGGTAGGAGCTATTGGCGGTTTGGTATTGGCACTGGTTATGACGTTTAAAAAAGAATGGTCGCCATACCTGGCACCGGCATACGCTATACTCGAAGGCCTGTTTATTGGCGCCATATCTGCCATGTACAATTTTGCTTTTTCAGAAAACATGCCCAACATTATAACCAACGCTGTAGGCCTCACCATGGGCACTGCATTGGCTATGTTTTTGCTGTACAATTTCCGCATCATCAAAGCCACAGAGCGTTTCAGGTCTATCATTTTTACTGCTACTGCCGGCATTGCTATTTTTTACCTTATTGTAATGGTAGTACGCATGTTTGGTGTAGAAGTAGCCTTCATGCATAATAGCTCTATGTTGGGCATTGGCATCAGCCTGTTTGTGGTAGCCATTGCTGCGCTGAACCTCATCCTCGATTTCGACATGATTGAACAAGGAGCTGCACAAGGCGCACCCAAGTACATGGAGTGGTACGGTGCATTTGGTTTGATAGTAACGTTGGTTTGGTTGTACCTCGAAATCCTGCGTTTACTGAGTCGCTTCAGCAGCAGAGATTAAGAAAAAAATAAGTCCCATTTAAAAAAAACGGTCGCTCTACATGAGCGACCGTTTTTGTATACAGTGAATATGTAGCAACTTATTGGTTGATGATGATGCGCTGACCGCCGCCGCCACCGCCTGGAGGACGCATGCCCTGAAACTGCTGTTGCATCATTTTCATGTATTCCTGACGGGTAATTTTTTTACCTGAAGTGGGTGTTTTCACATTTGCTTTTGCTTGTGTGTTTACACTCAATGCCGTGTAGGTAATGGTACCTTCATCTACCACTACTTTCAATATTAAACCGGGCAGGCCAAAGTAATTATCGGGGCCGGCGCTGGTTTCAATATCCTGTGTAAACCAGGCTTCTACTTTTTGCTCAGCAGGTATGTTGAAACGGCGCTGCTGATTGCCGGCTTGTGCACTATCGCCACCGGGGCGCTGTTGCCCGGCACCTGCGGGCCGCATACCGCCCATGCCAAAGGCACTGGTTACTGTAGTGGCTTTGTAGCACAGGTACCCGTTAATGGTCATGGTATCTTGCTCCAGCTTCCACTTCATGGGGCGAAGCGTATCGTCAATCAAATATTTTTTTGGCCCCAGCTCACGGCTTTCTACAATCAGTTCTTTATCGTAGTCGCGAAAAGTTTCATCGTTGGGGTTGCCGCCACCAAAGCGAAACATCATACCACCACGCATGCCACCGCCACCTGCACCATCGCCGGTAGGTAGTTCGTTGGTTGGCTCTACCACATTTTTATACAGCGATTGAGTGGTGTTAAAACTCAGCTCCATTTTGCTGGTCTGAAATTCGGGTATCATGGCCCGCATTTGCTCGGCTTCTGGTGGCAGGCGTTTGTGCATGTTTATTTTTCTTTCATAAATCACTGTGCCTTCTTTTACCTGTGCCGTGGCCGATACCGACACAGCCAGTAAGGCAATGCCTATCCAATTACATTTCATAGAATCAATTTTTACCAAAGCTACAGGGCTGCCCCGCACAAACGGGTTAAGAGTGATGAGTGCGTAGTTAATTTAGGTTAAAGGAATGTGCAGCAGGATAACCGGGCGAAATACATTTGAATGACTTAACCTTTTATCAATTGACGCAACAACGAAAAATACGCACTGCCGGCTGGCTGATGGTACTCAGCATTGTACTGCTGGTATTGTTTCAGGGGTATTGGCTACGCAAAACCTACCGCGACGAATACCAGAGTCTGCGCAGGGAGCTGGGTATTGTGCTTCGGGAAACTTCGGTGCGGAGACAACTGCAGTTTTTGTCGAACGATTCAACGCGAAGCAGATTTGTGTTTGCCGACTCCGGCAGCAAAGAACGACGGGCCATTTTTGTTACCGATACTGTGTTGGGTAAAAAAAATGATGGACAAATTCAGGTAAGCATCAACATACCGCCACCCGATACGGGCCGCCGTACAGGTGGGGTACGTATGGTAGCGTTGGATGCGGAGCGGAGAAATGATAACCGCGATGATCTGTCGAAGCTCGTAGTACAGGCCCCTTTTTTTGGAACAGAAAAAGACTTACCGGCTTTGCAAAAATCTTACAGCAAAGCGTTGGATGAAAATGATTTGACTTTTCCATTCAGCATTCGTTTGCTCTCGGCCAAAGAACAACAGCGTCGGGAAAATGACCCCTCGCCTGGTATGCGGCGTGGGCCTTCTATACCGGGAATGAAAATTGTAGCCGCCAGCTTCGACAGTGTTTTTTGGATGGTTATTCCCAAAATGATGTGGCCTATCTTTTTTTCACTGGCCATGCTTGGCATTACCATTACTGCATTTCTGTTTTTGTACAAAAGCTTGAAAACACAACAACGGCTGGCCTTGCTGAAAAACGATTTTATCAGCAACATGACGCATGAGTTGAAAACGCCGATAGCCACCGTAGGTGTAGCCATCGAAGCATTGAAAAGTTTTCATGCACTCAACGATCCGAAACGTACACAGGAATACCTTGATATATCGGCAGGCGAACTGCAACGGCTTAACCTACTGGTAGATAAAGTGCTGCGGGTATCGATGTTTGAGCAAGACAAAATGGAGCTGCAACAAACAGTAACAGACCTGACTGCGCTGGCACAACAGGTAGTGAGCAGCATGCGGTTGCAATTGGAAAAAGCACATGCACATTGTGAGCTGCATGCCGCACCTGCAGTTATGGTAAAAGCAGATGCACTGCACCTGCAAAGTGTGCTGTACAACCTGCTGGATAATGCGCTTAAATACAGTGGCGATCATCCTTCTATCGACATTCACATAACGCAAACCGACGGCCGTGTGCAGCTACGTGTAAGCGATAAAGGCGAGGGGATACCTGCAGAGTATAGCGATAAAGTATTCGATAAATTCTTTCGGGTGCCGCATGGCGATACGCACAACATTAAAGGCTATGGCCTTGGCCTGAGCTATGTAGCCGAAGTGATAAAAAAACATGGCGGTAGCATTCGGGTAGAGCCGGTGCAACCACACGGAGCTTGTTTTGTGATTGAACTGCAGTCGGCGTAAATTCATACCATGATGCCAACCATTTTATATGTAGAAGATGAAGTGTTTCTGGGCAAGATTGTAAAGGAAACACTCGAGAGCCGCGGCTATGCCGTGGTGATGGAAGACGATGGTGCCAAAGTAATGCAGGCTTATCTAAAAGCTCAGCCCGCTATTTGTGTGCTGGATGTAATGCTACCCAACAAAGACGGATTTACGCTGGCACGGGAAATACGCCAGCAAAATGCCACCGTGCCTATTTTGTTTTTAACGGCCAAAACCCAAACCGAAGATGTAGTAAAAGGTTTTGGCGAAGGTGGCAATGATTATTTGCGCAAGCCCTTCAGCATGGAAGAACTGATAGCGAGAATCAACAACCTGTTGCAATTGACAGGCCAGCAGCAAACAGAAAAAGCAGATGCTGATACCATTGCTATTGGTCAGTATCAATTCAACAAACCTAGGCAGGTATTACACTTTCAGCAGGAAGAACGTAAACTATCGTACCGCGAAAGTGAGTTGCTGTTGTACTTGTTTGAGCATCGCAACCACATCATCGAACGACGGGATTTGCTCAATGCCATCTGGGGAAACGACAGCATTTTCAACAGCCGTAATCTGGATGTGTACATCACCAAAATCCGTAGCTATCTCAAAGACGATCCTGCATTGGAAATACTCACCATAAAAGGTGTGGGCTACCGGTTTGTAACGTAAGTGTAAGCACGTTAGGTTATTGTTGTATTAGAATGCCCTGACGGATTGGGCGGTTGCTTTTTAGTTGCGAGTTTTTCATTTTTACCTGCCCCTTTCCAGAGTTGCCATCCACAATTCCGCCAACGGTGCAGCGGTCAAGTTCAAGTGTATAGTCGGCGCCTTTGTCACTCAGATAAATCATATCAAACTGCGAATTGTCTGCCACCACTTTTCCACCGGGCCGCATGATAAGATCTTTAAACCTACTGTTTTTAATGAGTAGTTCGCCTTTGCCGCCGCTCCAAATATCTCCGGTACAGTTTTCAATTATTCCGGAAAACATAATGCCATTTCCGCTATTGTAAAAAGTGCAATTGATGGCCGAAACCTTTGGTACTTGAACACCGGCTGTTGTATAGGGCGCTAGTTGACTGTTGCTGATTTGAATATATCCGGATTTAGGATTCACCATTTCCCAAGCAGCCTTACTTGGAGCAGACACCTTGTTCATTTCTAAGTAACGGGCGGTGTAATAAAACTGCTCATTGCCACCACTAAAATGATGCATGGCCAGCTTGCCCGCTTTTACACTCACCACACTATCAAAACGTAGGCTCACGTTGGGATGAATATAGAGGTTGTGTGATTCGGCAGTGCTCATTTGTACATTGCGCATATGCAAATATTTGCAGGGCCCGTCTTGCGAAAACACAGCAATGGCAATGTACCGTACATTGAAGGTGCTGTTGAGAATAGTAGTGCCGCTCCACGCCAATACACTGTCTTGTTTTTCGTCGTACAAGCCACCGCGGCTGCTGTTGTAGCCATACTGCCCACCGTTGATGTGCACATCATCCAGTGTATTCGTCCACACCAGTTTGGGTTGAATGTTCGATAAAAAAGCACTTGCCTCTGCATGCGATTGTTGCACTGTAAAATGACTGAAATGATGTACACCACTACCTACCACAAACAGCTGCTTGTGCTTATTGTAAATAGTAACGCCAGTGCCCTTTAAGGTAAGGTTGCCTTCAATGATTACAGGTTCGGGCGGTGTTACATCTTTATCTACAATAGCCACCGCATTTTGCCGGATGGCCTGCTGTATAAACTGCGTAAACGAACCCCGGTAGTTGCTCCAACGGATTTCACTTTGTGAAGAAGCTGTTGTAGCTTTTTTATTGCGCTGCGCCGCACAACCCAGCGTGGCCATCAAACCCAATAAAAAGAAAACCTGACGAATGCGAAGGAGAACCATCTGTTGAATATTTTGCATGAATGACAGCCACCTATCTTTACCAGAACTACCGTTGGCTGTTTGTTCAAAGTAAACAATCCTTCCATGAATTACGAATTGGTTTATCAAGTCGTTAACCTGCTGGCCCTTGTGGCATGGCTGTACCTGCTGCTCATGTATCGCCGGCCCGAAACGACTACTGTGCTGGCAGGCAGTGTAGTAGTAGCATTGTGTATTACGTATGTTGTTTGCTTGTATCAAAACCTCGGCCCAACCGATATGCAATCTTTTCAAACGCTGGCGGGCTTGCAGTCGTTGCAAGGCTCAGCAGGTGCGGTACTCACCGGTTGGATTCACTACCTCGCCTTCGATTTGCTGGCTGGTTTATGGATGGTGGGCAATGCGCAGCAGCATGCCGTTTCAAGATGGCAGTTGTCGCTGTGTTTGGTATTTACTTTCATGCTCGGTCCGGTGGGTGTATTGCTTTACTTTGTGGTGCGTTGGTGGCGTACCGGTCAGTATTGGTCGGCGCATACGGCGCAGTAAACAGCAGGTATGCAGGCAAAATCTCCCATTGGTATTTTCGATTCTGGTTATGGCGGGCTCACCGTGTTTAAAAGCATTGTGCAGCAACTGCCGCAGTACGATTACCTCTACCTCGGCGACAATGCCCGAAGCCCTTACGGCCCACGCAGTTTTGATACTGTGTACGAATACACCTGGCAGTGTGTACAGTGGTTTTTTGCACAAGGTTGTCCGTTGGTGATATTGGCTTGCAACACCGCCAGTGCCAAAGCATTGCGTACCATACAACAACAGGATTTGCCCAAAATGCCCGACTCCGGCAACCGTGTGCTCGGGGTAATAAGACCAACCACTGAAATCATCGGGCAGTTTTCGCAAACCGGAAAGGTGGGTATACTCGGTACAAAGGGTACTGTTACTTCCAACTCATACCCAATAGAAATTGAAAAGTTTTGGCCGCAGTTACAAGTATTTCAGCAGGCCTGCCCCATGTGGGTACCACTGGTAGAAAACAATGAACACAACAGTGCCGGTGCCGATTTTTTTGTGCAAGAATATTTGCAGCAACTGTTAGCTCAAGACGCAGCCATAGACACACTGCTGCTGGCTTGTACGCATTATCCTTTGCTGCAACAAAAAATACAACAATACGCACCAACCGGAACACGTATTGTATCGCAGGGCGATATTGTGGCCAATAGTCTGGTGGATTATTTACAACGGCATCCGCAGATGGAGCATCGTATTTCAAAGCATGCGCTGCGGCACTTTTACACTACCGACGATACCCGCAGTTTTGATGAACAAGCCTCTGTTTTTTACGGCACCGCCGTGCAATCGCAGCACGTAAGCTTGGTGTAAAACAGCATTAAGAAAATTGTACATCCATTTTCTGGCCGGGCCATTCGCCAAACAGTTCTGTTGTTTTTTGAAAACGGTGGGCAAAAATTTGCCGGAGCTGTGCTTTTACAAATAAGCCATGCGCTATATCGCCCAGCACCCACATTGGTAATTTGTAATGTACAATGTCCGTCATTTCTACACCACCATCTATGGGTGTAAAATGATGCTGATGATGCCACAGGCTGTAAGGGCCAAAGCGTTGCTCATCTACAAAAAAACGTTGGTCTTGTACATGGGTAATTTCGGTCATCCAGTAGAGCGGTATGCCCAGCACGGGGCTCACGGTGTATTCAATAATCTGGCCCGGATACATTCGCACCCCATGGTGTTTGCTGCGAATAACAAAGCCCAGGTTGGAAGGCGTAATGTCTTTCAGGTTGTCGGGTTTGCTAAAAAAATCCCATGCCTGCTCCAACGAGATAGGCATTTTTTGCACGGTTTTCAGTGAGTATACTTTAGACATGATAGCAATACAAACCAGCGATGCTGAATGTTGAACGCCCGGAAGAATAAACGGGTCATTTAACGCCCGTAAAACATTTTCACACTTTGCTGCAAGCCTTGGCATTGTGTACACCTGTAAGTTTGCAACCTGCATGAACAAAGCTTTTTCTTATTACAAATGGCTGCTGGTGCTGCCGACACTTGCGTGGTGGGCTACATTGGTGCCGGGTTGTGCCAATATTATACCACCTACGGGTGGGCCAAAAGATACACTGGCCCCTGTACTTATAAAGGCAACCCCCATCAACCAAAGCACCCGGTTTGATGGTACAAATATTACCCTTGAGTTTGATGAATACGTGCAACTCGATAACCTGCAACAAGAGTTAATTGTAAACCCGCCGTATGAACGCATGCCCGACATTTATGGCCGGCTGCGCCATGTGTATATTAAAATAAAAGATACTCTGCAGCCCAACACTACCTATAGTTTTCAGTTTGGCAATGCCTTAAAAGATGTAAACGAAGGGAACCCGCTGCGCAATTTTAAATATGTGTTTAGCACGGGCAGTTACATCGACAGCTTGCAGCTGAGCGGTATTGTAACGGACGCAGAAACGGGCTTGCCCGACAGCACTTTATCCATACTGTTGCACTCCGACCCGGATGACTCGGCAGTGGCCAAAATAAAGCCCCGCTTTGTAACCAAACCCAATGGAAAAGGTGAGTTTTTGTTTGAGCAACTGCCAGCCGGTAGCTTTTATCTTTTTGCACTGAAAGACGAAGGCCTGCGCCGCTACAGCAGCAACCGCACCAAGTTTGCGTTTCATGGTAGCCTTGTAACAACTGGCACCAATACTACACCCATAGCATTGCGGGCTTTTGAGGCAGAAAAAGAAGTACCGAAAAAAGCCACCCCTGCTGCCACAGATAACAACAACCGTAAGAAAGAAGACAAGCTGGTACAAGTAACAACTACTGCAAATGAAAATGCGCCACAAGATTTACTGACCAATTTGGAGTTTCGGTTTTCAAAACCCATTGCCACTATTGATAGCAGCAAATTACTATTGGCTGATACCAACGGCGTAGCCAAAACCAACTACCGCCTAACGCTAGATACTGCAGAAAACCGGGTGGTACTGAAATACCCCTGGAAGGAAGAAGAACACTTTTTTTTGCGCATAGGTCGTGGGTTTGTAACCGATACTTTAGGCAACATCAATACAAAAACCGATACGGTGCTGTTTAAAACCAAAAGCGAACGGGAATACGGTTCGCTGAAAATGAATTTTACCAACCTCGATCTTTCGTTGCACCCTGTGCTGCAGTGGGTAGAAGCCAACGCAGTTGTAAATACCACGGTGCTTACCAGCAATAAAGTATCCATTAAACTGTTTAAACCCGGGGAGTATGTGCTCCGTATTTTGTACGACGCCAATCAAAACGGCAAGTGGGATACCGGCGATTACTGGAAAAAAATGCAACCCGAAGTAGTGCTGGCCATTGAGCAAAAATTCAGTATCAAGGCCGGCTGGGAAAATGAGTTTGATATTGAGTTGTAGGCTTAAGGCCGAAGGCTGAAAGCGAAAGGCCAATCGCCAAGGTTAAGGTCAAGGAGTATGCAGTTTGTGGTTGGCAAGAACTCCGTGTTCTTCTGCTCTTACCTCCATTTCCTCTGTGGTAAAAGCTTTGTGCTTCTTGTGTAATCTTTGAGAGTTAGTGGTTCAAAAAAAATCCTCCATGTTCCGCTGTGCCCGCCTCCTTTCCCTCTGTGGTTAAAAACTTGCTATCAATTCAACTTATCTTGCGCCCCAATTCATGAACTTCTCTTCTACCTTATTAGAAAATGCAGTGGCCGAGTTTTCGAGGCTGCCGGGTATTGGCAAAAAAACAGCCCTGCGGCTGGTATTGCATTTACTAAAAACCGACCCCGCACAGGTAGACATGTTTGCCGAAACCATCAGCAAAATGCGGCGGGAAATTCAGTTTTGTCAGCAATGCCACAATGTAAGCGACCATGCCTTGTGTAACATTTGTGCTACACCTGCCCGCAAGCAAGAGTTGATTTGTGTAGTAGAAAGCATCCGCGATGTAATGGCCATAGAAGCCACGCAGCAATACAACGGTACCTACCATGTATTGGGCGGTGTTATTTCGCCACTCGATGGCATTGGGCCTGATCAGTTGAACATTGACACCCTCATACAACGGGCTACCAACAACCACGTCAGCGAAATCATTTTTGCCCTCAACCCCAACATACAGGGCGACACCAGTATTTATTTCATCCAGAAAAAACTGGCCCACTTGCCGGTTAAAGTCACCGCTATTTCGAGGGGCATTGCCTTTGGTGGCGAACTGGAATATGCCGATGAAATGACCTTGGCCCGCAGCCTGCAAAACCGCCTGCCGGTCGAAAACTTTGTTCGGCAGTAAGTTCCTGTTCGGGGCCGTTTTTTCCCTGTTGGGCAAAACAGCCACAGTTACTTACAGTAAATCTGTTGCGCCTATTATCAACACGGCCTGCCTTGGTTGCCATAGCAGTGCCCTTGCCAGTGGTGGTTACAACTTCTCTACACATGCCGGTGTAAAAGCTGCTGTTACCAACGGTCGGCTCATGGGTTCCATCAATTACCTCACTGGCTTTTCAGCCATGCCACAGGGCTACAAGCTCATCAGTTGCCAGCTGGCCACAATAAAAAAATGGGTGGCTGCCGGCGCCCTCAACAACTAAACGATAGCGTATTTATGAAGTATAAATCTTTAATGTTCCTGATGATGGGGTTGGTTGCACTTTTCCTGCCATCTTGCTACTACGATTAGGCAGATATTGTATATCCTCCGGCTACTGCCTGCGATACAACAGGTGCTACTTTCAGCGCCAAAGTATTGCCCCTGTGTACCTGCTTTTGCCCGTATCTCTTCTATACTTTTTTCAAGTCTGAATTGCCCCCGACAATGAAACACATATTGTTAGCTGCTGCTGTATTGCTTACTGCACCTGTATTTGCTCAAGATGTAGACCTGGATAAACTGCTGGAGCAGGAAACTAAAAAGGAAGAAAAGAAAGGACCAGAAGTGGTGTTGGCAACAATTAAAACCACCCGTATTTCCAACGGTCACAGTGTAGAATCATTGCCCGCTGGTGTTCTCGATTTTAAAATTCAACACCGCATTGGTAAGCTCAATAGTGGCATTAAAGAAATGTTCGGTCTCGATCAGGCTTTTATTCGTTTAGGTCTCGATTATGGCATTACTGATAAATTGATGGTGGGCATTGGCCGCACCAGTTATCAAAAGCAACTCGATGGATTTGTGAAGTACAAATTTTTGGAGCAAAAATCTTCGGGCATGCCCGTATCTGTGGCCGTGGTAGTAGCGGGCATGATTCGTACGGATGACTATGCCGCCTCGCTGCCGTACAAACCCAACTTTACCGACCGTATGGCATACACCATGCAACTGTTAGTGGCCCGTAAGTTTACCGAAGGTTTGTCGCTGCAGTTGATGCCTACATTTACGCACTACAATATTGTGCCTACATCTACCGATCCCAACGATATTATTTCACTCGGTGCCGGTGGCCGCTTTAAGCTCACCAAGAGCACCAGCCTCAATGTAGAATACTACTACAACCTGAGCGACTACAAATTTGCCAATACCCGCAACTCACTGGCCATTGGTTTTGATATTGAAACTGGTGGTCACGTTTTCCAATTGATTTTTACCAACGGACAAGGGATTGCTGAAAAGCCCTTCCTGACTGAAACCACCGGCAACTTTTTCGGTGATGATACTCATTTTGGTTTCAACATCAGCCGGGTATTTCAAATTGGCGGCAAAAAGAAATCGAAGCCCCCAAAATGGTAACCTAACTTATAAAACCGTTGTCGCAAGGCAGCGGTTTTCCGTTTTTAGCAAACCCGCCCATTCAGCATTTTGCAATACCTTTGCCATCCGGCAGGCGGATTTGTTTATTGTTCGGCCTGCTGGGTAAGTAGTTTGTTATGCTGAGCTTGTCGAAGCACCACAAACGAAACAGCATCTTCACCGAACTAATAAACGATGTGTACTTCCACTCCGGATTTTCCCTCGTTTATAGTTCAGCATTTTAATACTGTGGTCACAAGCAGTGGTACTACTTTACAGCACCGGTTGTGTCTCCCGATAGCTATCGGGACACTTCAGCTGCAGTGCAAACCTGAACATACTATGAGCAACATACGCGAAGAACTCAGCAAACGCATTTTAGTCATTGATGGCGCCATGGGCACCATGATACAGCGTCACAAACTCGAAGAAGCCGACTATCGCGGCGAACGTTTCAAAGATTGGCCCAGCGATCTCAAAGGCAACAACGACCTGTTGTGCCTTACGCAGCCGCACATCATTGTGGGCATTCACAAGCAATACCTGCAGGCCGGCGCCGATATTATTGAAACCAACACCTTCAACTGCCAGGTGGTATCACTCGCCGATTACGGCATGGAAAGCCTTGCACATGAGCTCAACGTAGCCGCTGCCCAATGTGCCCGCCAGGCCATTGAAGAGTACCGTGCCGAAACCGGCGACACCACGCCCAAATTTGTAGCCGGCGCCATTGGCCCCATGAACAAAACCTTATCGCTCAGCCCCGATGTGAACAACCCCGGCTACCGGGCCCTCAGGTTCGACGAAGCCATGGAAGCCTATTACACACAGGTGCAGGCATTGGTAGAAGGCGGCGTAGACCTGCTCCTCATCGAAACCATTTTTGATACCCTTAATGCCAAGGCGGCTATTGTAGCGGTGAAAAAATATTTCCGCGACAGCGGTAAGCCCGAGCTGCCCATCAGCATCAGCGGTACCATTACCGATGCCAGCGGCCGCACCCTGAGTGGTCAAACGCTGGAAGCTTTTTACACCAGTGTGGCGCATGCCCGTCCGCTGAGTGTGGGCCTCAACTGTGCCCTGGGGGCGCAGGAAATGCGCAGCCACATCGAAGAACTGAGCCAGATTGCCAGCTGCTTCACCAGTGCTTACCCCAACGCCGGCCTGCCCAACGCCATGGGTGAGTACGACGAACAACCACACGAAACGGCTCACTTTATAGAAGAGTGGGCCAAAGAAGGGTATGTAAACATTGTAGGCGGTTGCTGCGGCACCACACCCGACCACATCCGCCACATTGCCCAGCACGTCAAAAGCCTGAAGCCGAGAGAAGTGCCGGTAGTGGAGAAGGCTTTGTAACCATAAAGACATTTAACCACAGAGGCAACTGAGGTTCACACAGAGTCACACAAAGTATTTACATGGAATTCATCAATCAGCTAACAGAAGAAATATTGGGTTGTGCATTTAAAGTACACACAGCATTAGGGCCAGGTTTGTTGGAATCAAGTTATAAAGAGTGCTTGTATTACGAGTTAAACAAAGCAGGTCTTTATACTGAAAAGGAAAAAGGACTACCGCTGATGTATGAATCTGTGAAACTGGATGTAGGATACAGACTAGATCTTTTGGTTGAAAACAAAGTTGTAATAGAAACAAAAGCTGTAGAAGCATTAACGGATGTTCATGTTGCGCAAGTCATCACTTACCTGAAACTTTCTGGTTGTAAGGTTGGTCTCCTGCTCAACTTTCATTGTAAACATTTAAAAGATGGAATCAAACGAATTGTGTATTAAGATTTGCTCTGCGCAACTCTGTGCCAACCTCTGATTCCTCTGTGGTAAAAAACATGACTGTCATCAAACCATACCTCCGCTTAGCCGGCCTCGAACCTTTGGTGGTTCGGCCCGAAACGAACTTTGTAAACGTTGGTGAAAGAACCAATGTAACGGGTTCCAAAATGTTTGCCCGTCTCATACGGGAAAACAAATACGAAGAAGCCCTGAGCGTAGCCCGCCAGCAGGTAGAAAACGGTGCCCAAATCATCGACGTAAACATGGACGATGCCCTGCTCGATGGGGTACAGGCCATGGTTACTTTCCTCAACCTGTTGCAAAGCGAACCCGACATAGCCCGCATTCCCGTCATGATCGATTCTTCTAAGTTTGAGATTATTGAAGCGGGTTTGAAATGCGTACAAGGCAAGTGCATCGTCAACTCTATTTCGATGAAGGAAGGCGAAGCCAAGTTCATAGAGCAGGCATACATCTGCCGCGACTATGGCGCTGCGGTGATTGTAATGGCATTCGACGAAGTGGGCCAGGCTGATACCGAAGACCGCAAAGTGGAAATCTGCCACCGGGCGTATAAAATTCTCACTGAGCAAGTGGGCTTCGATCCGCAGGACATCATTTTCGACCCCAACATTTTTGCCGTAGCCACCGGCCTCGAAGAGCACAACAACTATGGGGTTGATTTCATCAATGCTACCCGCCGCATCAAACAGTTGATGCCTTTGACCAAAGTAAGTGGTGGTGTGAGCAACCTGTCGTTTTCTTTCCGTGGCAACGATCACGTTCGTGAAGCGATGCACAGTGTGTTCTTGTATCATGCCATTAAAGCCGGCATGGATATGGGCATTGTAAACGCCGGCCAGCTGGTGGTGTACGATGAAATAGAACCAACGCTCAGAGATTTATGCGAAGATGTCATCCTGAACCGCAACAACGACAACAACGAAGCCACCGAAAAACTTATTGCTTTTGCCGAAACAGTAAAAGCAAAAGGCAAGGAAGTAAAGAAAGATGAAACCTGGCGCCTGGCTCCTGTGGCCGAAAGATTGAAGCATGCACTCGTAAACGGCATCACCGATTATGTGGATGCGGATACAGAAGAAGCCCGCCAACTGCTGCCCCGTCCGCTGGATGTAATTGAAGGCCCGCTGATGGATGGCATGAATGTGGTAGGCGACTTGTTTGGGGCTGGCAAAATGTTTTTGCCACAGGTGGTAAAGAGTGCCCGTGTGATGAAGAAAAGCGTGGCCTACCTCACGCCTTTTATTGAAGCAGAAAAAGCAGACAACGCCGATACTTCTGCGGTGGCCACCATTTTGTTGGCTACTGTAAAAGGGGATGTGCACGACATCGGTAAAAACATAGTAGGTGTAGTACTGGCATGTAACGGTTATCGCATTGTTGATTTGGGTGTGATGGTGCCTACCGATAAAATATTGGATGAAGCACAAAAAGTGGGTGCCGATATCATTGGCTTGTCGGGGTTGATTACGCCATCGCTGGATGAAATGGTACACGTAGCCCACGAAATGAAACGCCGGGGAATGAAGCAGCCGCTGCTCATTGGTGGCGCTACCACCAGCCGCATGCACACTGCTGTAAAAATTGCCCCGCAGTACGACAATGGTGTAATTCATGTGTTGGATGCCAGCCGCAGTGTAACCGTTGCGGGCAGCCTGCTCAACAACGATACCAAATCTGGATTTTTGAATACCCTGCGCAATGAATATGATAAACTCGCTGAGAGCTTTCATGCCAAAAAAGTGGTGAAGAATTATTTGCCACTGGCTGCAGCGCAGCAAAACAAAGTGGCCATCAACTGGGAAGGCTACACACCACCTACTCCAGCATTTACTGGCACTAAAACAATTACAGATATCACGGTTGAAACACTTCGTCCGTACATCGATTGGAAACCGTTTTTCATAGCTTGGGAAATGCATGGTAACTTCCCCGAAATACTGACGGATAAAGTAGTGGGTACTGAAGCCACCAAGTTGTACAACGATGCCAATGCATTGCTAGATAAAGTAGCAGCAGAACAATGGCTCACACCTAAAGGAGTGGTTGGTTTTTGGCCGGCTATCAACGAAGGCGATGATGTGTTGCTGCAGCACAACAATCAAACCACCAAGCTCAACTTCCTGCGCCAACAGGCACAAAAAGCAGCAGGCCAGCCAAACTTTTCATTGGCGGATTATATTTCTCAAGAACCCGGAGATCATATCGGTGCTTTCGCAGTAACCATTCATGGCCTTGAACAATGGATCAAAAAATTTGAAGCCGAACACGACGATTACAACAAGATTATGCTGCAGGCACTGGCCGACCGTTTGGCAGAAGCATTTGCTGAATACCTGCACGAAAAAGTAAGGAAAGAATACTGGGGCTACCAGCAGCAAGAAAGCCTGAGCAATGAGGAATTGATTAAAGAAGAGTACGTGGGTATTCGCCCTGCGCCAGGCTATCCGGCCTGCCCCGATCATACAGAAAAATACAAGCTGTTTGCATTGCTCAATGCAGGAGAAGCCACGGGCATTACCCTCACCGAAAGCATGGCGATGTATCCGGCATCATCGGTGTGTGGTTGGTATTTCAGCCATCCGCAAAGCCAGTACTTCGGCATTGGCAAAATACAACGCGACCAACTGGAAGACTATGCCAAACGAAAAGGTGAACCGATTGAGTACGCAGAAAAATGGCTTCGTCCAGTGCTGGAATAATAAAAAGCCGCTTCATCATCGAAGCGGCTTTTTTATTAGAACACAAATCAGCACACGTTATTCTATTTCTTCTTCATCCAACTCTTCTTCCAGTTCATCGGCCTCTTTGCCACGGCGCAGTTTTACCACAGGCTTGTCGTTGGTGCCGGTAATGGTCATGGGTATACCAATGATGCCGAAAGGTGGCAGGCCCAATCGAAACTTCAGGTTCATGCGGCCATCTAGCGACACCTGTCCTTCGAAGCGTGGCCGAAAGCCAAACACTTTCATTTTGGTGCGTTCGATGGTCATGATGTTGTTGGCAATGCTGCTCTTGATGACCACTGCTTTGATATTACCCTGACTCAAACTATCCTTACCCGTTTTTTTGCTGATGGCACCCAATATCTTTTGGCCTTTTACTTTCACATTTTCCAGCTTGAGGTAGCCACTGCCTTTGAGGCTCGGCATCACCGGGTACATGGTTTCGTTTAAACGGCCATCGAGTGCATAATCGAGAGATACCTGGCCCTGCACACCCTGCGCCGCACTGGCCATTTCCCGAAAGAGTGGTATTTCGTCGTAAGCTTTTTTTACATCAAAAGAATCGGCTTTAAGCTTGACAGCAAACAAGGCGCTTTTAGTGTGCTGCGGTGAGTAGTTGCCTTCCATTTGCACATTGGCACCGGCAATGCTAAAGCGGGTTTGCCGCATATCGAGCTTGCCTTGCTGCAGTTGCAATTGCCCGCCAAAGTTGCGGATGGTAGATTGGCCGTACACAATTTCATCTACCACAGCGTCGAAGCTAAGCTGCAGGTTGCGGGGCAACAAAACTACACCCGTGCTGGCTGTGGTGCTATCTGCTGCAGCACTGCTGTCGGCTGGCATCAGCTCCATAAAATCATCAACCACCAATTTCTTACTGCGTACACTCAGCTTGCCGGTAAGCGGACTACCCTGCAAATAGTAACCAATAAAATTGCTGGCATATCCCGTGAGCATCATACTGTTGCCACGGTATTGTATTTGTGTATTGCTGAGCCAGGCTTTTTCTCTATCGAAACGAAGTGATGCGGTTGGTACTTCAAACGGATAGGGGTAATCGCGGCTGCGCAATTGCCAGTTGATGGCTTCCAATGTGCCCTTGTTGTTAAGTGCCTGATAGCGGCCTTCCATCAAATCTGCTTGTGTGCCTTGCAACGCAAGATCAGCTTTCAGCATGCCCTTAAAACCATAGTCGGGAATAGCAAATACCTGATACAACCTGCCGAGGTTAAGCGTTCCTTTGGCTGCAATATTATAGGCTACATTGTTGAGGTTGCGTAAATCTGCAGTGAGTGAAAAAGGCTGCTGTTCAAACTGAAAAGAAACCGGTTTCAGTTGAATGTGTAAATCGTTGTAGGTGCCGCTTTGTCCATTAATCGCAACATCTAAATCCAAATTAGAAACGGGCTGTGGGTAGTAGCTGGTTTGTACAAAACCATTGCGGAGCGTAATGCTGGCATTGGTGGGTGGAAACAGTTGATTGTCGCCATCAAAACGGCCATTGATATTGGCCCGCATATTCAGCAGCCCTTTTAATTCCATATTACTAAGGCCCAATGCCTGATCCAGCAACGACAAATCCAGTTGGCTGTTGAGCTTCCCCTTCACCATGGGCTTATGAACGCCCTTGCTGCTGAGGGTGAAAAAAGTAGGGCTTCCTTTCAGCAAAAATTTCAACGAGTCGATACGCAGCTCCATGCTGTCTGCATTCAGCGAGGGCATGCTGAAATCGATGCCGGTATAAAAATGTTCTAGCGGGGCAGGTGCTGCTTTGTGTTGTATCAGTCCGTCATTCACCCACATGTGCATGTGCAGGTTGGGTGCCAGGTGTTGCGCTGCCCGGTATTTGCCTTCTAAATCCAGTTTGATTTGTGAGCGGCCTTTGAATGTAGTGCTGGCAAACCATTCGTTATACTCCGGCGGCAAGGCAGAAAAGATGTTGCCAAAATCGGTAGTGCCCGATATCACATGCATGTCAATATCGTAGCCATCATCTACAATGGTTAAGCTACCCGAAAAATCGACCGGCAGTTTGTTGATGAGAATATCGTTTTTGGCAAAACGGAAACTCAGCGATGAGGTATTGATGCCGGTAATGAGTTCTGCCCGTAGCTGCTTGCGTTGTATATACGGTGTGCCGTCGTATATAAAATCCACACTATCTGCCTGCAATTCAGATTCCAAATCAAACTGGCTGTAGTTAAGGTCGCCCTTGCCTTCATAGTTGAGGCCATCCATTTGAAGCAACATGGGCAATGACTGATCGTTGTAGCGCAGGCTACTGTTGCTGATTACAATGCCTTCAATATTGAGGTGTGCCGAAGCGCTGTCGCCGGTATTGACGGCAGCAGTGGTATCGCTTTTGTAAATGTTATAATTGGCGTTGCCTTCTTTGTCAACCAAAATATTGAACCTCGAAGCATCTACATAAAACTTGTTGACTTCAATCGACTCTTTAAACAACGAAAACAGATTGATGCCCATGGCCAGCTCTTTACCTGCAGCCAATGTGTCTTTGGCAAAGGGAGCACTACCCGTAAGTGAGTAATCATACAAGCTTAGTGTAAGGTTGGGAAAATGCCGGAAAAAAGACAACCGCACTTTCGAAAAGTTGAGTTCACCTTCAATGCTTTGATTGGCCCAGCTCTTGATTTGTGTGGCTACTTTTTCAGGGAAAAGCATGGGCAATAAAAACATGAGCAGGAGCAGTGCGGCTACACTGATGCCAATAATTTTAAACCCTTTGATAAATGTATTTTTCATGTGCTATGGAGTTGCAAGGTACAACCGTATTGCAGCACTCTGAACGGTACGGTCTGGTGAAAATTGACATGATTTTGTCATTTCAGCTGTATGCACAGGCTTACCTTTAAACCCTTCGTAAATAATAGTGGAGCAGGTATGATACGTAGATATTTTTTTGTGATTAATCCGAAGGCCGGTACCCGATCAAAAGACGGGCTGGAAACTTTTTTACGACAACAAGCCGATGCCGATGGAATTGAACATCACATTTTTCATACCTCACCAAACACCAACGCCTACTCACTGCAACATTTTGCCGAAGAATTTGATGCTACCGATGTAATAGCTTGTGGTGGCGATGGTACTGTGAACATGGTAGCTGCTGCAGTGCGCAACACCCGCATGAACCTTGGCATTATTCCGGTAGGTAGCGGCAATGGTTTGGGTAGAACTGCTGCACTTCCACTAAAGCCGAGGCAGGCTTACGAAGTGATACGAGCCGGTAAAGTTGCCAAAACAGACAGTTTTAATGTGAACCGGCATTTTGCCTGCATGCTGTCGGGCATTGGTTTTGATGCGGCCGTAGCCGAACGATTTTCGCATAGCAGCCGGCGTGGGTTAATGACCTATACCACACAAACATTGGTGGAGTTTTTCAAAGCCCATCCGTATCAGTTTGAAGTGTGTATCGAAAATTTCTGCTTTTTTACCGATGCCTTTTTTATCAGTGTGGCCAACAGCAATCAGTTTGGCAACAACGTAACCATTGCCCCACTGGCCAGCATCAGCGATGGCTTGCTCGATATTGTGATTGTACAAAAAATGCCCAAGGCGGGTTTGCCTTTTGCATTGATGCGCCAGATAAGAGGCAACAACAAACTGCGTTCACTGGCAGAAACCATTGGCAAAAATCATGTGCTGTATTATCAGGCCAAAAGCATACAGGTTCGCAACCTGCAACTGGCACCACTGCACATTGATGGCGATCCTGTGCAAACTGAAGAATCGCTTGACTTTACCATGCAGCAAGGCAGCATCAATTTGCTGGTGCCTTAATTTGATTGCATGCTTTGAATGGCTTGTTGCACCCGCTGCAAATGCTCATTGTGTTGAATGCTCAGCACAATATCCTGCTGCTCGCTGCGGGTGAGGTGAAAGCTCAGTGATGCCGCACTTTGCTGGTTGTTCGGGGTGTATTCAAACAGCCATCGTTCAATAAGGCCGGGTTGTTGCTGTTGCAACAATTCCAGTCGTTTTAGCTGGTCGTACTCCTGAAAGCGAAACAGGTTGTTTTGAGTAAGCAAGGCAGGCTTTGTTACCAGATCAAACATGTTGTTGCTTTCATAGGGCATGTCCCAACCACCTTCGGGTTTATCCCGTATTTGCAGTATGAGCACTTTGCTACAGTTGGCTTGCAGCCACTGTCGAAAAAACTGCATAAATCTGAGAGCCGTTTCCAAGCCGGTATTGTCTCTAAAGCCAGCATCCATTACATCAATTACAGGAGAAGTAGGCATCCATACATTCGGCAGCACATACGGGAAAGTGGCATTCATACGCAGGGCCGATAAAAACCGCAAGCTATCGGCATGTTGAGCATCAAAAAAAGAATGGAAATCGATACCATCTGGATGAACTTGCTGCCCGGGCATTTGCCGCTTGGTAAAAAACCGAACCGGATGATTACTAAAATACACGGTGCGACCATCACGGGTAATGACGGCGTTTAAAATCATGTGGGGCAGTTGGCCGCTGGCTTCTGCTGTTTTGTACGCCAGCATGGGTTTGTCGAGCCAGCCCATGGTGTTGCTGTTGAGCTTTTGCTCAAAAGCATACCCACGGTCTTTGATGTAACGCTGCCCGGCATACGAAAAGAATTGTGCAGGCGCCATCAAATCTCGTGTAACGAATGAAGAGAACAACGGATTGAGCAGGTCTTGCCACACAGCCGGCACCAGTTGTGCAGCGGCACTATCGCTGAGTATTTTCTGCTGGCGCCGATGGTACAATTCCCGAATCCATGCAGCACCGAGCATGCCACCCGAAGCACCCGTCATGAGAAAAGTTTGGCGCAACAACCGGCCGCTGCTGGCACTATCCAGCTGCTGCAATACTTGCGAGGTAAAGGTTGCAGCCCTCATGCCGCCACCACTGCTGGCTATGAGTATCATCACGGGTTTGTCGGTGCCTTGTTGTTGTTTCCAGTTGTTGAGCAGCTGTATGTATTGTAAAGAATCGCCGGAAATGTGTTTGGCATCGCTGGCTTGCATCAATGCCTGCTCGTTGTAAGCGGCATGAGTGGTATCGTTGTAGGCAATGCCGTACGCTTTGTTGCGGGGGTCAAATATGTTTTGCTGATACAGGTAATTAAAACCAAGAAACAACAGGCCCAACACAGGCAGCGACCAAGTGCCCATGAAATAAGAAAACCCACCCACCAAGGCTATGAGGATGGCAAAGAAAACCATGATGCTACCGGCTGCTGGCAATTGCAAATAGGCATTGTCTTGCAAAAAACCAGCTACTACCAGCAAGGCAAACACCAGCATGATGGAAAAGATGGCGGCCAGGTGATGCTGACTGAAAATGCGTTCGAGAAAAGCATCGTCATAATGCGACACATTGCGTGGCTGCCGCAACCGCAACGTGGCCGAAAAATACCAGTCTACCCGAATGCGCTGCTTATTGCGCCGCCGAAAATTGTGCAGGCGGTGTTTCTTTACCGCCAGCGTTTCTTTGGCTTGCGGCGTCAGGCGTTTGTAAATGGTTTTATCCGCACCAAAGAAGTATAAAAAGCTAATCAGTAACACCAAGATAAGACCGGCTAAAAACCCACCCGACAAGGCCAGAATATTAGCAGTAGTCAACAACTCTTGTGTACGGGTAAACTCAATGGCCTGCACCAAATAGAATACAATAAACAGCAGCGGCAGTATGGCATTGTTGATGCAATACTTCAGAAAAGGCTGTGCCGTGGCCGCTAAAAATTTAAACTCCCGGCTGTGCAAAATAAAGGTGGTAATGTTCCAGCACATCAGGAAAACAGCAAAGCCGCAACCCACCCAAAAAGTAGCAACCGCATTTACCTTACCCAAATACTCCGGGTACAAAAAGAGCATGTGGGCACCAAACTTATTCATGAAAGAACCACCCACGGTGGCAAACAACATGTACCAGATCAACAACAGTGCCTGATACTTTTTGAAGTGCAGCAAAAACAACTGTACCGGCAATGAAAACCAGGTACCGAGTGCATAGCGTCTCAGCTTTTTTTTAGCGGTGTGTCTGGTGGGTATGGTTGTAGTTGTCATGTTTGTACTTCCTTACACACAAAGACAACCAGCGTTATGCATGTGCTGCCTTGCGTATGCCGCTGGTAAGGTACAGCATCCGCACCATTGCCAGCAGCAAGAGCATGCCGGTGAGCTGGTGCAGCTGAGCCAACCACTCAAAAGTACCCCAGCTTTTGGGCACAATGTCTTTGCTGCTGAGCACGGTAAAAATACCGAGCAGCACCTGCACCAATACAAGTACCATGGGCCACCACGATTGGCGGCGCAGCAAGCCATACTGGCGGCTGGCTTTCCACCAAAACCACACAATCAGCAGCAGCAGCAGGTAGGCAAGGCCGCGGTGCACAAAGTGTACCATTATTTTATTGTCGATGAAATTGAGCCAGCCATGATCGGCTTTGTACAAGCCCGGTGGTTTTAATAAATAGCCATTGATATCGGGCCAGGTAGCAGCGGCGGTGGCTGCTTTGTGCCCGGCCATGAGGGCTCCGTAAATCAACTGTATGGTAAGCACAGCTATAATGTACAAAGCCGCTTTTTGTAACGCAGGGCAATTGGTGCGTTTTTTTTCATCCACACTCAGCTGCAGCGCAAACCAATACACATAGCTCAGCAGGCCCAGTGCAAAAATGAAATGCAACGCCAGCCGGGTGGGCTTTACATACACGGCATCACCCTCCAGGCCACTGGCCACCATTATCCAGCCCACCAAGCCTTGCAGGGCACCCAACACAAACAAAATCACCAATGGCCGAATGATGTTTTTTTCAAATTGCTTTTTTACCAAAAAGTAAATAAAGCCTGCGGCAAACACTACGCCAATGAGGCGGGCCCACAAGCGGTGAAACCATTCCCAGAAAAAGATGAATTTGAAATCACTCAAATCAAAATCGGTATTGAGCAAGCGAAACTGTGGCGTGGCTTTGTACTTATCAAACTCTTGCAACCATGCCGCTTCGTTGAGTGGCGGCAGGCTGCCGGTTACTACATCCCATTCGGTAATGCTGAGGCCGCTACCCGTGAGGCGGGTAATGCCACCCAAGGCAATTTGAATGATGGTCATGCCGAGGCCTATCATGAGCCAACGGTACACGGCTTTGTTGTTGTTGCGCTGTATTTCTTGCTCTATTACTGACATATACTTGGGTAAAACAAATTCGGGCAAAAGTAGTTCTATTAACACAGGCCTTTTTGCAATAAATGCAAATGGACAAATGCTGATGCCTTTGCACATTGACAATGCATTGCCATTACTTTTAACCCGTGTTGCTCCCTTATCATCAGCCAAACAGTATTGAAGCCGGCATCGACGAAGCCGGGCGTGGTTGCTATGCCGGGCCCGTGTTTGCGGCAGCCGTTATCTTGCCCACAGGCTTTACCCACCCGTTGCTCAACGACAGCAAAAAGCTGAAAGAAAAAGACCGCAATCTGCTGCGCCCCATTATTGAGCAGGAGGCACTGGCCTGGAGTGTGCAAATGATGGATCAAACGGTGATAGACAACATCAACATTTTGCAGGCCACTTACCGGGCCATGCATGCGGCGGTGGCAGCTTTATCCATTATGCCGCAAGTATTGCTGGTAGATGGTAATCGGTTTACACCTTACCCCGGCATACCGCACCAGTGCTTTGTAAAAGGCGATGGCACTTATGCCAGCATTGCCGCCGCCAGCATACTGGCCAAAACCCACCGCGATGCCTACATGCTGGCACTGCACCAGGAGTATCCGCAGTACAACTGGGCCCGCAATAAAGGCTACGGCACCGCCGACCACCGGCAGGCCATTGAAACACATGGATTGTGCCTGCACCACCGCAGGAGTTTCAACATTGTGCCGGCGCAGCTCAGGCTGTTTGAGAAAAAGCGTTGAGACCGGGTTTTGCACATTGGCAGCCAAAGCCCTTTATACAACGGCTGCTCCCCTTACTTTGTACCCCCGCTTTTTTCATGACGGATACTTTTTTTCAATATCGTTCGCTACAGCATTTGCTGCACCAGTCGCTCAGTATGAAGCTGCTGCGCAGTGGCCATGCGGCCATGAGCATTTCGTTTTTACACAAAATGTTTCGGCAGCAAAATGTGTTGCAAATTGATTTGGCGGAACTCACCCAAAAGCTGGCCGATTATTTGGCCAACCTTGGCTTTTTGGAAGACAGCGAAGAGCAGCAAACACTCAGCTACATCAGCAGCGATTATTACGAACGGGCCGATACCTACCTCAAGCGTTGGGCCGATGAAGACAACCGGTTCATCTTCATCAACCTTCACGAAAAAACGCATGAACCCTATGTAACGCTTACTCGCCATACCGAAAAAGTATTTCAGGCACTGGAGCTGCTGCGGGAAAAAGATTTTGTAGGCACCGAAAGCAAACTGCTCGATTTGTTTACCAAAGTGCAGGAGTTGGTGCAGCAAACAAACGAAGATCCGGATGAACGCATTAAAGCACTGCAGGAGAAGCGCAGGCAGATGGATGAAGAAATAAAACTCATTAAACAATCCGGTAAAGTACGGGTGTACGAGCCATGGCAAATTAAAAGCCGCTGGGCCGAAATAGAACGGCTGAGCAAAGAGCTGAGTGGCGACTTCCGCGAAGTGGAAGAAAACTTCAAAGAGATTTATAAAACCATCAGCCACCGCCATGCCGATGCTACGCTGAGCAAAGGCCAGTTACTGCGCCTTACGTTTGATGCACTCGAAGAGTTGAAAACAAACGATCAGGGCAAGAGCTTTTATGCCTTCTGGGAGTTTTTGATGGATGATGAAAAGCAGCAACAGTTTACCGACATGTTGCAACAGGTGTACGACCTGCTGGACCATACCGACATTACCTACGAAAGCCGCCAGCTGCTGCAACTGAAATACATGCTGCATGCGGCGGGCATCAAAGTGTTAGAAACCAACCAGCTGCTGGGGTACAAGCTCAGCCGTATTGTAGTAGAAAAAGAAAGAGGCAACCGGCGCAAAACCAGAGACATCATCAACCAGATATTACAGCAGGCCATACAGCAAGCCGACCGCAACGAAAAGAAAGCCCCCATGGCCTATGTAGATGACCGGCCAGACATAAGTCTGCCCATGGACAGGCGCCACGGCGACCGTCCCAGCGACAATGAATTTGGCACAGCACCCAATGCAGCAACCCTCAGCATAGACCAGCTGACGGAATTGCATAAATTGATGGACGATGGCAGCATAGACAAAGCGGTGTTGCAAAGCAACATCAGCAGTATGCTGAAGAAACACAAACAAGTAACACTCAAACAAGTGATAGACAAACATGGCTGTACCCGAGGATTGGCAGAGCTGCTGGCTTACGTGAGCCTGGCCGTACACCTGCGCAACGCCAGCATACAACCCGACACGATTGAAGATATTTTGTTTGACAAGGCACAACAGAAATACCTGCAGGTGCCGCAGATTGTATTTAGTTGATAAAAGGCTGAAGGCGAAACGCTGAAGGCCGAGGTTAAGGAGTTTGCAGTTGGCAGTTTGTCGTTTGCTCCCGATAGCTATCGGGACTCCATTGCCTCTGTGGTTAAAAATTGATGACAGATGATAGTTGACAGTAAATAAAGAAATAAGAACCTGAAAAACACTGTGTTCCTCTGTGTTTACCTCTTTCGCCTCTGTGGTTAAAAAAAATTCTTTCATGAGCAACCTATTTACTGAAGCACACCAAAGCGGCACTGCCTACATGCCGCATGTAGCCCGGGTACAGCCCTGGGCCCGTTGTGCTGCCCGCTTGCTGCGAGGCCCATTATTTGATGATGAAGAAGAACTCTGGCACAAGCTGAGCATTTACAAAACGGAGCTCATCATGTGGTTTGAGCAAATTGCTGTGGAGCTCATCATTGACCAGCGGGATGGCTACGCTTATTTAAAACAACTCGAACTCGATGACAAAGGCAACACCGTAGGTTTGGTGCAACGCCGTCCGTTGAGTTATGAAGTCACGTTGCTGTGTGTGATTCTGCGCAAAATGCTCGACGAGTTTGAGCTCAACGATACCAGCAACCGCAACCTGTACATCACCCGCAAGCTGCTACGGGTAGAGCTCGAAACTTTTTTTAAAGAGAAGGCCAACCGCATGAAACTCATCAAAGAGCTGAACCGCTATATAGAAGAAGTAGGCGAACTGGGCTACCTCAAAAAACTAAAAACGGACAGTAGCGCCAGTGAAGACGATCGCTTTGAAGTACGCCGTATTTTGAAAGCTCGTTTTGATGAAGACACGTTACAATATTTTTTAACACAAATGAAAGGCGATATCGAAGCATAAGCCAGATAACGATACAATATCCCGCAAACGGCCGGCGTTAGTACCACAGTGCAAACGCTGGCCGTTCGGCTGTTTATTGTATTCCAATGCTGTATCACTATCTGTGCAGTTGTGCAGTAGGCGTTTGTATGTATCAAAAACTATAAACCCCTGTATTGCATGAAACAATGGCTGCTGTGCTGTGCCCTTTGCTGTGGCACCCTTTCGTATGCGCAAGTGTGGCGCAAACCCCCTTACAATGCCCAACTCATTTTTGATGTACCCGATGCGCCCAAGCTCACCGCCAAATCGGATACGGTGTATCAGTATTATAAAAACAAAGAGCTACAAGAATTTATGTTGCAATGGGTATTGGTAAAAGATGCATTAGCACAACTCACTGTTTTCTTTCTCAAAGATGGCGACGGCGATGATTACAAAATACGAGGCATTGGCCGGGTGGCTATTGCCGTGTCTAACCCCTTCACCTATGTGTACGAGCCCAACAACCCCGATAACAAACGTGAAGCGGTAAATACCGCCATTCAGCTGTTTCGAAAGGAAGGGCAGGAGTAGTACGATCACAACTGAAAGCATACCGCATACATAGTGCGGATGAGCACTACCTTCATGCCGTAGGGCCTTGCAGTATCCCGACTACGCTTCGACGGTTTGTATTTGCAGCGTCTTATGCTTTTGGTAAAAGTTGGGGATATCAATATTGCTTTGCTGGATATTAACTTTGCCCATGAATAAAAAGGGATGAAAATATTGTCAAAATTAATGATCCCACAAAGTGCCAATCGGCAAATTGAATACGCAAAAATAATGACGGAGAGGGTTAATGAATATCTGGCAAAAACTGGGCAGACCTTTCAGGAGCTGATGGCAGGATCTGTACAATATGGCTCCGAATTTATTCTTACTGAATTAGTAGAACAAGCACTCCAGCAGCACAAGAAAATTGTATGGATACCACATTTAATTGAAGGAACAGATGTTGGATTGTTGAATTATGTATTAGAACCCTGCTGAACTACAAGCACTTCAAAAGAGTTAAGTGTTATGTTAAAGATGCGGATTCTGTGCCAAGGCTCGTGTCACACGAAACTTGTCCTGTTGTGAATTGCTTTCGATCTTTGAATTACATTCGACTCATAACAACGGTTACGTAGGACGGTCTTTCGGGGTCGTGTTGTGAATTGCTTTCGATCTTTGAATTACATTCGACTCATAACAACCAACTGTACCAGCTTTGCTTCGCCATTTACGTTGTGAATTGCTTTCGATCTTTGAATTACATTCGACTCATAACAACGCTGGCCAATAACACCATCAATTGGGAAAGGTTGTGATTTGCTTTCGATCTTTGAATTACATTCGACTCATAACAACAAAGCCGAGCTGGAAGACTGCATTGTTCTCGTTGTGATTTGCTTTCGATCTTTGAATTACATTCGACTCATAACAACAGCGATAAGCGGGCCATCATGCCATTTTAGTTGTGATTTGCTTTCGATCTTTGAATTACATTCGACTCATAACAACAACCCGAAAGTTTAACCAAATACCCTTAGAGTTGTGATTTGCTTTCGATCTTTGAATTACATTCGACTCATAACAACACATCCTGCATGCCAAAGCACCCCGCTTCAGTTGTGATTTGCTTTCGATCTTTGAATTACATTCGACTCATAACAACTTGTTTTAATGGGTTAACACCTTATTACTGTTGTGATTTGCTTTCGATCTTTGAATTACATTCGACTCATAACAACCTGTAGCCATGCCATACCGGCCCAGCTTTAGTTGTGATTTGCTTTCGATCTTTGAATTACATTCGACTCATAACAACCAAAGTGGGCGCCTTTATGACCATCAACTAGTTGTGATTTGCTTTCGATCTTTGAATTACATTCGACTCATAACAACAGTTGGGCAGCTCAATGGTTTCTTTCAGTTGTTGTGATTTGCTTTCGATCTTTGAATTACATTCGACTCATAACAACATGCAGCCAAAATGGATGCAGATGTACTCGGTTGTGATTTGCTTTCGATCTTTGAATTACATTCGACTCATAACAACAGAAAGTGCCGGTGCAAAGCCAATGCAGTTGTTGTGATTTGCTTTCGATCTTTGAATTACATTCGACTCATAACAACTCACCGAAGTAAATGCCGCATTTACCGCCGGTTGTGATTTGCTTTCGATCTTTGAATTACATTCGACTCATAACAACCCAGCGAAGCATACCCGGCACATAGCACCAGTTGTGATTTGCTTTCGATCTTTGAATTACATTCGACTCATAACAACTCAACGTAACCATTAACCAGGGTGTGCCGGTTGTGATTTGCTTTCGATCTTTGAATTACATTCGACTCATAACAACCCTTACCCGTGCATCCCTTACGGGTGAAAGGTTGTGATTTGCTTTCGATCTTTGAATTACATTCGACTCATAACAACTGAAGGCGAAGTTTTAGTGATCGACATCAAGTTGTGATTTGCTTTCGATCTTTGAATTACATTCGACTCATAACAACCCGCTACCGGCACCACCGCCATAGCTGCCAGTTGTGATTTGCTTTCGATCTTTGAATTACATTCGACTCATAACAACCATCTGCACGTTATTCAGGTATCATGGCATGTTGTGATTTGCTTTCGATCTTTGAATTACATTCGACTCATAACAACCTACTACTACTCCCCCTACGAAGTAGCAGGTTGTGATTTGCTTTCGATCTTTGAATTACATTCGACTCATAACAACATTGAAGAAAGCATCTATCAAAACAACCTGTTGTGATTTGCTTTCGATCTTTGAATTACATTCGACTCATAACAACTGATTACCCGTTCTTACGGTATCGCCACAGGTTGTGATTTGCTTTCGATCTTTGAATTACATTCGACTCATAACAACAGGATGGGTTGGCAATGTTTTTATCTCTGTGTTGTGATTTGCTTTCGATCTTTGAATTACATTCGACTCATAACAACGCCGCCTCAAAAAGTACGCCACAGGCCCAAGTTGTGATTTGCTTTCGATCTTTGAATTACATTCGACTCATAACAACGTAAGTCAAGGTCGCATCGTTCACATTCCAGTTGTGATTTGCTTTCGATCTTTGAATTACATTCGACTCATAACAACTATGTTTCTACACCTTTCGACTGGCATCAGTTGTGATTTGCTTTCGATCTTTGAATTACATTCGACTCATAACAACCTATATGTGATTCCAAATTTCCTTTGGTATGTTGTGATTTGCTTTCGATCTTTGAATTACATTCGACTCATAACAACCCGTGTGGGTATTAAGCACACAGTCCTTCAGTTGTGATTTGCTTTCGATCTTTGAATTACATTCGACTCATAACAACTATCGAAATCAAGTTTGTTGCAACCGTTAAGTTGTGATTTGCTTTCGATCTTTGAATTACATTCGACTCATAACAACTCTGTGGCGGCAACGGCGCAAACGCCAAAGGTTGTGATTTGCTTTCGATCTTTGAATTACATTCGACTCATAACAACCGTCAGCGATCTGTTGACAGCTTCCAGCGTGTTGTGATTTGCTTTCGATCTTTGAATTACATTCGACTCATAACAACTATGGTGATCCATATGAGTACATGGCGAAGGTTGTGATTTGCTTTCGATCTTTGAATTACATTCGACTCATAACAACTAGAGGGCTGAATGGTATATGCATTATAAGGTTGTGATTTGCTTTCGATCTTTGAATTACATTCGACTCATAACAACCTGCCGGAAGACTTGCATAACCCGGTTGACGTTGTGATTTGCTTTCGATCTTTGAATTACATTCGACTCATAACAACCGTAGTGCCAGGGTTTTAAACTTGTTGATGGTTGTGATTTGCTTTCGATCTTTGAATTACATTCGACTCATAACAACCCGCAGATGCCAAAACGCAGGTGCTGTGTGTTGTGATTTGCTTTCGATCTTTGAATTACATTCGACTCATAACAACAAGGCAAGTGTGCGGGTTGATACTTTAGGGTTGTGATTTGCTTTCGATCTTTGAATTACATTCGACTCATAACAACATCTACAATCTGTTCGAAAATGCTGCTATCGTTGTGATTTGCTTTCGATCTTTGAATTACATTCGACTCATAACAACCAGTCATCGTTGGCAGTGGCATTGCTAAACGTTGTGATTTGCTTTCGATCTTTGAATTACATTCGACTCATAACAACACCATTATCCCACAGGCTTTCACTCAGATAGTTGTGATTTGCTTTCGATCTTTGAATTACATTCGACTCATAACAACTTAATCGAGCTAGGCAAATGGGCCAAGATGGTTGTGATTTGCTTTCGATCTTTGAATTACATTCGACTCATAACAACCAAGCTGCACCTAATGTGCCAATACCTGTAGTTGTGATTTGCTTTCGATCTTTGAATTACATTCGACTCATAACAACATATGGAACTACGCTACTGCCTGCGTAGCAGTTGTGATTTGCTTTCGATCTTTGAATTACATTCGACTCATAACAACATATCCAAATGACACAAATCAGCAGCACCGGTTGTGATTTGCTTTCGATCTTTGAATTACATTCGACTCATAACAACCTGGCTCAGGTAACCACGCCTGCCGTGGGTGTTGTGATTTGCTTTCGATCTTTGAATTACATTCGACTCATAACAACCATAGACGATCTGCAAACGCATTAACCGCAGTTGTGATTTGCTTTCGATCTTTGAATTACATTCGACTCATAACAACCTACTTCTTGCCGGGCTATGAGTGCTACTGTTGTGATTTGCTTTCGATCTTTGAATTACATTCGACTCATAACAACAGTAGTTGTTGCGGATAATGCTTGTGCCAGTTGTGATTTGCTTTCGATCTTTGAATTACATTCGACTCATAACAACTTTTGTGAACGATACAACACCACCAAACAGGTTGTGATTTGCTTTCGATCTTTGAATTACATTCGACTCATAACAACGCTATATGCCTGCGGAAGTACATCACTCGTGTTGTGATTTGCTTTCGATCTTTGAATTACATTCGACTCATAACAACAGGTGAGGCAATGCACAGTGCTATTGAAAGGTTGTGATTTGCTTTCGATCTTTGAATTACATTCGACTCATAACAACAAAACTGGTCCACGTCTTTCCGTGTTTAGTGTTGTGATTTGCTTTCGATCTTTGAATTACATTCGACTCATAACAACTGTGGATAGCGGACTACAAAGGCAGCAATGGTTGTGATTTGCTTTCGATCTTTGAATTACATTCGACTCATAACAACACCAGCGCATTGCAGCAGCTTGAGCCACCAGTTGTGATTTGCTTTCGATCTTTGAATTACATTCGACTCATAACAACTATTTAGCTTTTCGGTTCGGCAACTTCGCCGTTGTGATTTGCTTTCGATCTTTGAATTACATTCGACTCATAACAACTTCTTCATTGTTATCAATAATCATTTTTCTGTTGTGATTTGCTTTCGATCTTTGAATTACATTCGACTCATAACAACCAAAAGGCCTCCTCCCACCCAGCATGACCAGTTGTGATTTGCTTTCGATCTTTGAATTACATTCGACTCATAACAACTTTTTGTGAACGATACACCACCACCAAACAGTTGTGATTTGCTTTCGATCTTTGAATTACATTCGACTCATAACAACACCGATTACCAGAAAACGGATGGCACAGTGTTGTGATTTGCTTTCGATCTTTGAATTACATTCGACTCATAACAACACTCTATGCATCACTCACCGGCGGTTATGCGTTGTGATTTGCTTTCGATCTTTGAATTACATTCGACTCATAACAACATAAAAAAGCAGCCTTCGGGCTGCTTTGGGTTGTGATTTGCTTTCGATCTTTGAATTACATTCGACTCATAACAACGGGTAAAGAAATGGCCGCAACTGGTGCATGTTGTGATTTGCTTTCGATCTTTGAATTACATTCGACTCATAACAACGGTTTCCGGCAAATGCTGCTTTACATCTTTGTTGTGATTTGCTTTCGATCTTTGAATTACATTCGACTCATAACAACTTCAACATACGGCACCCGGAAGCTGCCACCGTTGTGATTTGCTTTCGATCTTTGAATTACATTCGACTCATAACAACCGACAGCTGTAATGCGACCATGTTTGTACGGTTGTGATTTGCTTTCGATCTTTGAATTACATTCGACTCATAACAACCAGCGATAAACGGGCCATCATGCCTTTTTAGTTGTGATTTGCTTTCGATCTTTGAATTACATTCGACTCATAACAACAGGCTTGGCCAAAAGCCTTGTGCCACAGGGGTTTGCATGAGTTGAACAGGATAAAAAATCCGGCCCCTTTTTTCGCCTGTTGGCGGTTAACAAGGCCGGATTTTTTATTGTGAGGTGGCGGAGAAGAAGAACCCACCCCGGCCTGCGGCCACCCCTCCGCAGGAGGAGAGAAGACCGTTTAAAACATTTCCAACTGCTGGGCACCCGCTGGTGTTTTTTCGGGTTCCTTACCCCTAAAAATTTCCATCATGCCAAACTGCTTATCGGTGATAGTAATGATGCCCACATGCCCATGGGGCGGCAGCAGGCGCTTTACCCGCTTTACATGCACTTCAGCATTTTCGCTGCTGGGGCAGTGCCGCAGGTACATGCTAAACTGAAACATCTGAAAGCCGTCTTTCAGCATGTCTTTTCTAAACTTAGCGGCATTTTTACGGTCGGCCTTGGTGTCGGTCGGCAGGTCGTACATCACTATTACCCACATAATGCGGTAGGCGTTTAAACGATGGCCCCCTCCAGCTCCCCCATAGGGGGAGAGCTGGAGGCTGCATGTTGAAAATTGACTCAAAAAGGAGACCACTTCACCTGTCTTGAAAATTATTGTATGCTATCTGCGAATCACTATCCGTATTGCGGATAAATAATTTTGCGTTGCTCACCGGCAAAGCATTTGGCCAGGCTGCTGGTAGTGCGGGTAACGGCATTCATCAACGGGCTGGTTTGCCCGTCTATCTGCACATCCATGGCGGGTATGGCCAGCAGCTGTTGTTTCATGCCGGGGCTGAGTTCTAAAAAGCGGCCATGGTTACGTACCAGTTGGTAAACCACGCTATCTACATAAGGGCGGTATGGCTCCATAATATCATCGGCCAGGCAGTAGGCATTGTATTGGTTGCGGTGGTGTATGCCCATTACCGGCAGCAGGCCGCTGCTTACCAATGCACGGGCTACTATTGCCCGCAGTATGGCATAGCCATAGTTGAGCAGGTTGTTGGGTGGCGGGCCTTCGCGGTGGCGGGTAAAGTCTAAAAAATCAGGGAAGAAACGGCTCCAATAGTATTGGGCGGCTTTGGCTTCGTTGTTGCCAGTGTCGCCACTTTTTACCGTATCGGCCAGTGTGTGCAGGTATTTGTGTTCTATGCGCCGCTCGGCCAGCAGTGCTGCCTGGTTGCGTATTTTGGCTTCAATGGTTTGTGCCCATAGTTGTTTTTTTAGCGGCACACTGCAATCGAGCTGCTGCTGAAATCGCTGGCTGTGCAGGGTGTGCCCATCCAGCGGAAGCAACAAACCCACCGGATGGTGGGTTTCGTTGCAGGTAATGAGGGCCACATTATTGGCCAGCAGTTTAGCCATAAGTGCCTGGCTGATGGTAATTTGCTGATGATCCAATACCACCAGTCCCACATCTTCAATAGGAATGCTTTTGGGCGCCTCGTCTTTCCGCTCTATCACCAGTTGTTCATTAGTGGTTTTGAGGTAAGCGAGATTGCCGAAGTAGAGGGTGCGTTTGATCATTTGTTCAAAATTTCCAACTTATACTTCCATCTAGGAGTAATGTAAAATCTTTGTCCTCAATTGCCATGTTCAATGCGTTTTTACTCAATCTCAATTTTTGAAAAGGATGATCATAATCCAAAAAAGAAGCTCCCTTTTTAAATCCACGATTTTCCATTTCAGTGGTAATTGATTCTTGAGGAAGAGAACATAAATGATGTATAAAGACAATTCGATCACCATCAAAGTTGTTAATGGTATACATTCGTTTAGACAGTTCTGAATATGAATTATTATTAGATAAGTCTAATAACTCGGCAACAGATTCTTTATAGAAAATCACTTTTTGTCCAGGCCTCAAAATCGCTTTTAACGGTAAGATTAATTTTGTGCCTTTTTTCTGGTAGGCCTCTACAATCCCTGTCGGACCATTAAATTTGAAATTGTGAGCTATTTCAAGAATTGGATAGCTTACTAGTTCTCTTTCAACTTTATTCATTCCATCTAACTCATACAATGCACAAAACGGAATTTCGCCATTAATTGCGTAATACATATTCTTATATGGCTTCAAAGACTCATAGTTTTTCCTAATTCTTATTTCAGCAGGATTATTGATATATGCACCACTACCTTTTGCTTTTACACGAAGGTGTCTAATAGGCGAAATTGGATTCCCATTTTTGTCAAATTTTTTACCGAATGCCCAAAAAGGCTCTGAAATAGCTGCCTTGAATGATTTCCCTGAGCTTATCCTTTCTTTGATTAGATTCTGTAGATAGACTCTGAGGTTAGGATCGATTACTATTTCTAAGTCTTCAAGCTTTGTGAAATTTGAGAGGTTTATTTCCCTCTCTACAAAAAATATAGAGTCATTTCTCTTCTCATTTTCTTGAAAAAGGAAATTACCCTTGCCATCAGATTTTGGAATGTACTTGCCATTTTTTAGCTCATAGATTGGCATTTTAATCGCTCCAAAAAAACTTTCTTTATGTAATTGACCTCTGATGCTATCCCCTTTTGCGATGAGTGGTATTTTCTTGCCATTGATATCATGCTTAAATTGCCACTTCCCATTGGGTAATTTTTCTTTTACATATTGTACTTGACCACGTTTCCTGACTTTTTTGAAAGTAGGCGTAAGCGTACGATGGTCTGGCAAATAATTGATCAGAATGTCTTTTTCTATTGCCTGTATATATTGCTGATGAAAGCTGCTCCAATGGTCTGGCTTTGCATGGTAAGCTTGTTTAGTTTCTTTTGATTCATTGTAACGTAGTAAAATCTTATCCCTTTTTGCAGCCGGAGGAATAAGTGTTAATACGGCAGCATCAATTGCGTGGTGACTATGCTTTGTACGTTCCTTTTTTTCAAGTGGTTGTTGTATTTGATAAATTCTTCGAAAATCTGCAGTAATCGTTCCTTTCTGTACCTCAACTTTATGAAAAACTGTTTTAAGAAAGGGTAAAGCGTATTTCGTAATTGTTTGAGTATCTCTTAATTGACTATTACGCCAGCTGGCTTTGTATTCAGTAGTTGTAAACGTATTTAGTTTGTAACGCCAATAGTCAAGTTCCATTTTAATCAGATGACGCTTGATAATGATATTATCTTTTATTTGTTTGTCATCTGATGTTTTAGCTTTCCACTCCAAATATTGTTTTTCTAATTGTTCGATTTTTTCAAACGATTGCTTGATAATAATTTTACCCTTAATATCAACTTCATTTTCAACCATCCGACCAAAGATGTTTTGCAGTGTTGATAATATTGGAGGATAAGTTTTGCCATCAAAGACAAATTCATCATTATAGTTTGGGCATTCAGAAGGCAGACGTTTTTTCTTTATTTCTCTGTTGTAAAAGCTATCCGCTACGGTTAAATTCTTTAGTTCATTATCGAAGCTCATACTGGCAGGTATGCTGTGCTCAAAGTCATACTTATTGCCACTCAGCAAATCACTAAGTGAAATCGTCTTTCCTGTATAAATGCAAAGTCTGTTTTGTTCTTCCCACAATCTGATTTTGTCAATCAAACTTTTATCTGAGCTATTGAAGGTTGAATTGGTTTTTTCATTTAGCTCATCAATCATTTTCTTATAGTCAGCATTGTGCTTTTCTCTCTCTCTTTGCCACCGTTCAATAGCCTTTCTTTTATTCGCATCATTCAGTTCACGGGCTATTTCAATTGCCACTCTGGTATCTTCATCAATCTTACCAACCTTGATTAAGTAGTTAACAAGTCTTTTCAATTTATGAAGAGTCTTTAAAGCCATTGGATTTTTAAAGCCTTTGCTAATTGGTTCTGGTGTTCTTAAGTATGCTTTCCCGTTTTCGACAATTGCTGGCAAATAGGATTCTTGTTCAGATGGGTGCCAAAGGTGTTTAATATTCTCATCAGGTACATCATAGGTTTCTTTAAGCCAATTAAAAATCTTGGCATGCAACCTTTCCGTTTTTTCAAACACATTTTTTGTGTGTATCCTTTTCCTCAAAAAAGAAAGATATTTTTCACTGACTAATTTCAAAGCTGCGTTCTTAGAATCCGCTTCTAAATTTTGCCAACTGTATTTGCCAAAAACCTCTTGAAATTTGGCATCTATGTCATCGAAATCACTCTTATCTAATTCGTAAGCCGGATCCATTCCAAACCTCGAATCGGAATTAAGTTGATCGTTGATTAGTTCGTTTACTACTTGAATCGTTTTCTTATCGATACTATTCTGCTTGTGTATTCTCTTTACTTCCTCTGCAAAGTGCTCTATTGTGGTATTGTCAACGGTTGTAATACCCAATATTTTTGGAAGATTTGCCAAGTAAACCGCCTCACTATAAAGGAAGCCTTGTTGGAGGTAAGGCAAAATTTTTTTGATTGCATTTAGACTCAAAGTAGCATAACCTTGCTGAAGTCGAATTTTAGAAAATGCTATTGCCTTTTCTTCATCCAATTCAAGCTTTTCCAAACCAAAGCGATGTAAGAAGTCATTACTGCTTTCTCCGCTTTCTTTGTTATCCTTTTTTGTAAAATGTAAATGCCACAAATCTTCTATATCGTACGGAACAACTTTAGACTTTCCCTCTAAACTATCAGTCCATCCAACTTTTTCTTGCCATTCTTTCCCAAATATTTTACCTATTTGATAGATAAACGAAAGACTTAACACCTTAGTGTCTTCAGGGAATTTGGCGGATATTTCAAATCCTTTTTCTTTAAGCTTTGCAATGATGCTTGATAGTTTAAAGTCTGATCCGGCTTTAATAAATTGAGGATACACAACCTGATGTAAAGCATCATTAAGAGGCATCGAATTGATTTCTTTGCCATTCTTTACAATTGGCTTAATCTTAAGGTTGTTGATGAAAACCCAAGTTCTGTATTCTTCATAGAAAGGATGGCTAATTGGACAGCGTCTTTTGTTTTGTTCAAAAGTGCAAACACCTACAAGACCTTTTTGTCCCCTTAATGGTCTTTGCCAAATTATTGCACCCCAAAAAGCTTTGTATAAATGATCAAGCTTTTGAATCCTGCATATTTCTTTTATCTCATTTTGAAAATGACTTCTTAGGTTATATCTCTTGCGGATTCTTGTCTTTTGTTCTTTTTGTAAATAGTACAATGCCGCTCCAAGCGTTTTGTGTTTTTCGAGGTAAGGCAGTATTTCATTTACGCCAACTGCACCAGCCTCTCCGCCACCTTTCATAATTGTTTTACTCAACTCATCTTTCTCAGCTTCATCTATATTCTGTCCATCGTTGTATCCTCGGCGTTGCACCAATTGATACAGTACTCTTCCAATAATGCTTGGTTCCTTTCGAAATATGTCAACTTTGCTTTCATCAACAATTAATGCTCTAAACAAGTAATAACTTTCATGTTTGCTAAAACCCAGCCGTTCAAAATCTGGTTTACCATCTCCATCAAAGTCGAATCTTAACCATTGAATAAACTTTTCGTTTTTTGGATATTTTCTTCCCAGCCTCTTGGTGTAGTAGCGCCATTCGTTTAGCTCTTCAATTGATAGTGGACACATTTGGTTATGAATTAGGCATTCCAGAAGTTCCCATTTTCTATATTTTTCAGCCTGATAATTTCTTCTTTTCCCCCTGCTTTCAGTTCTTTTCTGAACCATGGGGTGTTCTCCTGATTTATCTTCAGCCACTCCCTTATCAAACGTGAGTACCCCTTTATCAATAATTTGATTTTCCAATTCAGGATTAACTTCTCTTATTGCCCATCCGATAGAATTTGTGCCTAAGTCAAGACCTAAAATTTTTTCCATGATTACTTTTTATGTAGATGAATCTTATATTTGAAATTCGAAAGCTTATCACAATAAGGCTATAAGCCGAAGATTTTTCTTAAATCCTGCGTACTCCGTGGGATTTTTTTTAGCGCCTCGCCTATCTGCGGGGCATTTTTTTTATCCGTTTGTTGTTGTGTTGTTGTCAGGTGGATCATGTAGTTACATAGCTTTTATACATGGTGTTGCCACCATGTTGTTTGTTCACGCTATTTCTCACCCGCTCATAGTAGGCCATGGCTATTGCCAGGCTATTGTTTTCCTGTGGGGCAAGCGCATTACTATCGCCATGCTACTTACCAGGAAAGAAATACTAAAATAAGTGCTTTACCAATACAAAATGCCCTGCTGGAGTTCTTTCCAAGCAATCATTTGTTTTCATGTTTATCGCAACATCATTTGTTCAACTGCCGGCATTGTTTATAAATAGCCCGCTGCAACTGGCATATTTGATGGCATGGGCAATATATTCGCCCACTTGCCATACACGCTCTGCATGCACACCCATTATCCCATTAACTGATACACTCATTGCCGATATATGAACCTGAGTTTATTTAGCCTCAATCCTGCCGAAGCCGGCTTTCGCCTGCAGCGGATGGAACTCTGGAACTGGGGCACCTTCGACGAAAAAATTTACCACATAGAACCCGGTGGCGAAAACAGCCTGCTTACTGGCGCCAATGGCAGCGGCAAAACCACGTTTGTGCATGCCTTGCTCACCTTGCTGGCGGCAGAGCGAAGAATGCGCAGCTTCAACATGAGTGCCGAGGGCAAAACCAAAAACGAACGCACCGAAGAAAGCTATGTGCTGGGCGAATACGGCCTTACCGAGGACGACAGCGGTAGTAAAGCTCAACGGCTACGGGAAGACAGAAGCAAGGTGCGCAGTGTGATACTGGCGGTGTTCAAAAGCGAAGATCAATATGTAACGCTGGCACAAATCCGCTGGTTTGCCGGCACCGATCTCAAACGCAGTTTTATTGTGGCTCACAAGCCGCTCAGCATCGAAACAGACCTGCGGTATTTTGATACACAGGGCGAATGGAAAAAGCGGTTGCGCAAAGATTATCCCAAACAGGGCAGCCGCGAAATGATTGAATTTTTTGACGGGCCAAAAGAATACGGCACACGGCTGCGCAGTGTGTTTGGTATGCGCAGCGAAAAAGCACAAAGCCTCTTCAACCAAACCATCAGCCTCAAAATTTTGGGCAACCTCGACGATTTCATCCGCACACAAATGCTGGAAGAAACCGACATGGAAGCCGATTTTGAAAAACTGAAAGACCATTTCAAAACCCTGAGCGATGCACATCGTAATATTGAAAAAACCATCACGCAAATTGCCTTGCTGCAACCCGTACGCCAGCATTGGAACGATTGGAAAAACATTGAAGCCGATAAATACATAGTCGATCAGCACCGGCAAACTTTGCCAGCATGGTTTGCTACGCACCAGCGCAACCTGTTGGAAAAAGACATGAAGCAGCTAGAAGAAACACTGCAACAAACCCGCCTGCGCAAACAGGAAATTGAAGCGGTGATTGATGAAGAAAACCAGCAGCTCATTGCTACCGAAGTGCAAATACAAAGCAGCCAGCCGGGTCGCTTGCTGGCCGAGCTCGACCGGCAAATGAAAGAGCTGGAAACAGAAAAAGAAAAGCGGCAGGCAGCTACACAACGCTACAACGGCTTTGCTGAAAAGCTGGGTTGGGATACGCAGGTAAACGAACGGGAGTTTGATAAAAACCGCCGCAAGGCAGAAGAGAAAGCACAAGAGCTGCGCAAAGACCTGGATGAGAAACGTACCGCCAAAGTACGGATGGAAGATGCCCGGCACCAGGCAGAAGACGATATGGTGCTACTCGAAGGCGATATAGAACAACTGAAAAAACAAAAGAACAATATCACCGGTCGTATTGCACAAATACGACAAGAGATACTGGAATACTGCGGCGCCACTGAAGCTGAAATTCCTTTTGTAGGCGAACTGATACAACTGCGGGAAGGCGAAGAGAAATGGGAATACGCCATTGAAAAACTGCTGCACAATTTTGGTCAGCGGTTGCTGGTGCCCGAGCAGTATTACAAAATGGTGAACAAGTACGTGCAGGGCACCGACCTCAAAGGCCGCATTGTGTACGAACGTTACAAAGAGGGCAACTACCTCACCGATTTGCTGCCTTTGGAACCTGATACGGTGCCCGACAAACTCGACATCAAACACGACAGTGAATATGCCGATTGGGTGGAGTTTCAGCTGCGCAAATACTACAACTACTACTGCACCGACAACCTGAACGAATTTGCCAAAACAGATTATGCCATTACTTCCAGCGGACTGATTCGCCATGGCAACCGGCATGAAAAGGATGACCGCAACAAGGGCAACAGCCGCCAGCATTATGTGCTGGGTTGGGACAACAGCGCCAAGCTTCGCATGCTGATAGCAGAGCTCACCCAACGGGAAGAAAAAGTGCAGCAGCTACGCAAAGAAGAAAGTGTTTTGCGCAGTAAAATAGACAACCTCGAACGGCAGGAAAAAGCACTGGAAGAACTGTTGCGCTTTCAATCTTTTGCAGAGCTCGATTGGGAAGCAACAACAGCACACATTGCTGCCAAAGAAAAAGAGCGGCTAAAGCTGGAAAAAGGTGACCCCACGCTGAAAGAACTGCAACAGAAGAAAGAAGCCCTGCAACAGCGGCTGAAAGAACTGCAGCAAAAGAAAGACGAAAAAATAAGGGAAGAAGAAAAGCAACACAATCAACTGCAGCAGTGGCAGAGTGCACAGCTACGTTGTGATGAAATATTAATGGCTTACGAAGGAGTTGACATCACAACAAAGCTGGCCGAGTTTCAGTTGGAGTACATCAACAAGATTGAGTACAGCATTGATTTGGATGTGATTGAGAAAGTCCGCAATCAGGTAACGGATATCATCCGCAAAAAAATGGATGAGCTCAACAGCAAAACTGAATCGGCCAAGCGGCAGCTGAACACAGCTATCAACCGGTTCAAATATCCAACGGATGAAAAGTTGCTGCAGCGGTTTCCTGACTGGCGGGGCGATACACACCGCCTGCCCGAAAGCGTAGACCTGGCGGGTGAATACATGGACCTACTCGAACGCCTGGAGGGTGAAGAACTGGCCGAGCAGCGGGATCGTTTCAAGAAGTACCTGAACGAAGAAATGATTAACCGCATGAGCAGTTTTGGTGGCCGGTTGGATGAACATTTACAACAAATACGTCGCAGGGTAGATGAGTTGAATATTAGCCTTTCTGGTATCAGCTATCGCCAAAACCCAAAGACATATATTCAGTTGGATGCCAGAGAAGAACTCAGCCCCAACATCAAAGATTTCCGCCATCGGTTGGTGGCATGGAAGCCGAATATTGCCGAGTATCACCGCAGCAAAGACGACTCGATACTCGAAGCCAGCTATGTAAAAATCAAAGAGCTGATTGAGGATTTAGAAAGCAAGGAAAGCTGGCGCCGCGAAGTGATGGATGTGCGGCAATGGTTGCGGTTTGTGGCCCGTGAAGTACGTGCCGAAGACAAGAGTACGTACCGCAGCTACACCGGTACCGAAAAGCTGAGCGGTGGCGAACAGGCACAGCTCACCTACACCATTTTAGGCAGTGCCATTGCGTATCAGTTTGGCATTACCAGCGATGGCCTCAGCCAGCGCAGCTTCCGCTTTATATGTGTGGATGAAGCCTTTAGCCGGCAGGATGAAGAGAAGGCCAGATACCTCATGAATTTATGCAAGCAACTCAACCTGCAGATTATGGTGGTCAGCCCCGATAAAACAGAAGAGTTCAGAATAGTAGAACCATTTGTGGCCCGCATACACTATGTGCAGCGCAGGGCCAACCGCGATAGTTTGATGTACGATATGCCCATCAAACAACTGAAGGAAGCGTTGGAAAAAAATTAGCGTTATGATTTCCTTTGTTGATTTACAAAAGAAGATTACGAAGCTTTATCCTAAAGTGTTGCAAGCACATGTGGAGCAGAAGTCTATTTTTCCACTTATTGTTCCTTTTGATAAAACTTTTCCCAAAGAGTTGTCGCAATGGCATGATTTAATTGAACCCATTATTGCGCATAGCCGAGAGCATCATCAATTTGGCTACAGCATTGCATACACTCAGTTACACATGCGTAAGCATGGTGTGCAAACTGTTATAAAGGAAATAAGTTTTGATAATGAAGCACAGTTGATTGGCTATCTCAACAAACAGGAAGAGTATGCATCCTTTACCAGCAACGTGGCTAAAATATTGCAACATTATCCTGTACTAAAAACATGGATGAGCAATAATACCAGCAGCATACTGGAGTATGAACTTGACTGGGATAGCCTGTTGGCGGTAGTTAGTTATTTTGTTTCCAATGCTTCACCGGGCATTTTTATCAGAGAAATTCCGGTGCCGGTGCATACCAAGTTTATTGAGCAGCATAAAGCTGTGCTGTATGAGCTGCTCAACGAAGTGCTGCCGCCAGCTGCTATTCAACAGCAATACAGTGGCGTAAGCCAGTTTGAATTACGCTTTGGCTTGAAGATCATTCCTGCCCGTATCCGTATTCGTTTGTTAGATGCAACCTTCGCACGTTACTATAACAACGGAATGACTGATATAGAAGCACCCGTAGATGAATTGGCAAATCTTGAGTGGCCATTGCAAAAAGTAATTGTGCTGGAAAACAAAAAGAACTTTGAAAATGCCGAAGTGTTTTTAACGCTTCCCAACATGGAATCCACCGCAGTAATCTTTGGTAGTGGTAAGGCTGTTAGTTTATTATCAAAACTGAAATGGCTGGCGCCAATACCTATCCTATACTGGGGTGATATTGATGCCGAAGGTTTTGAAATGTTGCATCAACTCAGATTGCTTTTTTCGCAAACCATTTCTTTTTGCATGAATGAGGAAACATATCAAGCTTTTAAGGAATTTGAAGTAAAAGGTTCTGGAGCTAAGGAACGAACATTGGATTTGCTTACGGCTACAGAAAAAAAGTTGTATCAACAATGCTGTACCAAAAATATGCGGTTGGAGCAGGAGCGAATTGCACATCCTTTCATGTTGGAGTTACTACGAAAGCACATCAACCACTTTAATGCTTAATCAACCGCATCATGCGGTCAAGGCTATCGGTACAAACAATATCTCCGGCCCGTTGCATCATTTCCTGAAAGGCTGTAGGTAACGCTTCGTTTGATAAGGTATCCATTCCGCCAAAGGCACTGAAGGAGGTGGGAATGTTTTGCTGATGAATACCGCTGTAATAATCGGCAGGTTGTAAGGCTCTGGGTGTAAGGGCAATTAATCGATCTGCATGAATACCACTTTGATGTACCTGTGCTATTTGTGCTGCATCGTTGAAGCCCAACGCTAGCATGAGGTTGGGATACAGTTGATGCAGCCGTTGTGCTTCAGCAATGGTATAGCATATCACCATTACCTGCTCCAGCATGTTGTGTTTAGCTACTTGTTGCATCATGCGTTCGGGATGAGTGCCGGATTTCATATCCAAAGCAAGAAATGCATGGCTGCTGGCCGCAACACGTAGAGTGGCATCTAAAGTAGGGATATGTTCCTGCAGCACATGGCCACGGCTATCCTTTAGCCACAAACCTTGTATTTGTGCAAAAGATTGTTGGTGTAGTTTGCCAGTACCAGTAGTGGTTCTGCTCAGCGTATCGTCGTGCAGTAGTACCAGTACACTGTCGGTTGTCATGCGTACATCAAGCTCAACAATGGCACATGGATAATGGGTGACGCTTCTTTGCAAGGCAGCCAAAGAATTTTCGGCATAGCCCACCGCAGGTGGTGCCATGCGATGCGCCATCCAAACGGGTTCGGTACGGTTAGGCGCATAGGCTACCAACTGTGCCATGGTTTTTTTGCTGCAGGTAGATGAAGATGGTTGCTGTAACCACGCAGTACAAACAATGCTGAGGAAAAGAAGAACGGATAAACGCATGTGTAAAGGAATAAAAAAAGTCGCTTCCATTTCGGAAGCGACTTTTTTTGTAAGAAAGAAACAACGATTAGTTGTTGAAGATGTAACGGATGCCGAGTTGAATTTGGTATACATCGTCGATAGTGCTCGACTTGATGAAAGGATCTTGCAGCAATACAGTGGTACCATTTACAACCTGAGTAGCCAGGCGGTAGATAGGTGCACCAGCTGCAGTGCGACCACGGTAGTTGAGCGGCTGAGAAGTGGTGCTCAGGTTACCTACACCCCAGTCTTTGTTCAGTATGTTGCCTGCATTCAGGATGTCCATACGGAAACGGAAGGTGTTGGCTTTTTTGCTCTTACCAATTTTTACAATCAGGTCTTGCTCTACGCTAAAGTCGAAACGAGTGAGCCAAGGCAATTCAGCACCGTTGCGTTCTGCATAACCACCTCTGCGTTCGCTCAGGTAAGGATGCTTATTGATGTAAGCATCATAAGCAGCCTGCTGCTGTGCAGCGGTAAAGGTAGAAGAACCACTGGTGTATGTCTGGAAGGTCATTTCGCTGGCAGCCTTCGGAACATAAATCAGGTCGTTGATTTGACCGTCGCCGTTCATGTCGTTGCTGGCTGTATAGCTGAGCTTAAAGCCGCTGGCACTTACCATACCCAAGGTAATGGTGGTAGCACCGGCAATGCCTTTGCCATACATGAGGCGATAGCTGATGTTGCCCACAATGCGGTGACGCAGGTCGTTATCGCTAAAGCTGTTGCGCAGGTAGTTTACACCATAAATAGTAGGAACGTTAGCATTTACAGTGCTGGCTACAAATGAGATGTCTTTGGCTACACCGTAAGTATAACCGAGTAATCCACCCCAGTTTTTGGTGATGGGCTTTTCCAACTTAGCAGTAAGAGAGTAGTTGTACCCTTTATTGTTGTTGGTGAGCATAAACAAGTTGCCAATCTGAGGATTCACAAAACGGGCGTTAGAAGCTGCAGCACCACTGAGGTCCAGTGCAGGATAAATCATACGACGATCAGAACCATCTGCAAAGCTGCCGTTAGAGGCACGCATGTTCAGGTCTACATAGTTCAGCGCATTCAGGTTCTTGTTGTAAATGGCTTCAACAGTAGCAATTACACCGCCAAAAGGAAGACGCTGGTCGATGGCCAGGTTGGTACGCCATACCTGAGGGAACTTCAGGTTAGGATCGGTATAGTTTACGTTGTAAGCGGGCAGTGCTGCAATGTTGGTAGTTGCAGGTGTATAGCGGGTAGGATCGAGGGTAAACGGATAGTTGTTGGCGGCAGAACCGGTGAGGTTGAGGCGACCAATGTTTACACCGTTGTTGCCCAGTTGGTTGCTGATGAGTACATAAGGCATGCGGCTCAGGAAGATACCGGTACCACCACGTACTTGTGTTTTGCGGTTGCTGAATACATCCCAGTTGAAACCAACACGGGGAGAAGCATACAAGCGACCCTTAGGCATTTCACCGGTGTTTACTTTAGTGCCGGTACCATCAGGGTTTTGGAAAGTCAAACCACCTACTACAGGATTGGTGTAATCAGCCGCAGTGTTGGTTACGTTCAGGTAATCCAAACGTAAGCCAAATGTGAGGCGCAGGTTGTTGGTGGCTTTAATTTCATCCTGAGCGTATACACTGTAAGTCTGTGTTTTAAACGTTTGCCAAGGCAGCTTACCATCAGGCAGCAGCGTATAGGCATAGTTGAAACGGTTGAGCGTAACAGGAGAAGTAGTCAGGTTAGGGTTGTTCTTATAAGCAAGAGCGGCTGTTTTGAAATCGTCAATGCTGTTGAACGTCCATACACCGTTAGAAGCGTAGAAGAACAGGTTGTTCGACTTGAACGCTTCGAAAGAAGCACCTACGGTAATGGTATGCTTACCACGCAGGAAGGTGAGGTTATTGGTGATGTTAAACGTAGCGTAATCCAAACGGTTGTTGGGTGTAAAAGGATCCATACCCAGGCTGGTATAAGTGCTACCATCTTTCAAAATGTCGATGGTGGGGAACACACCGGCTGTTTTATAGCTGCGGTCTTCAATTTGCTTGTTGTAAGTAACCAGGAACTGGTTAGATACTTTGTTCTTCAGGTTGCTGTTCAATTCAGCTACAATAGAACGGGTATTGTCCTGAATACCATAACCGGTATTTTGACCAGACAAAGCCAGCGCCAGGTTTTGGCGGTTACCGTTACCGGCAGTGTTGCCAGAGTTACTGTTGCTCACAATTACATCACTCTCACTGTCGTGGTGAGAATAGCGAACGGTCAGCTTGTGACGGTCATTGATGTTCCAGTCTACACGGGCCAGCATTTTATTACTGTTCGACTCGTTGTTGAAGTTGTCGATAGCACCGAGGTCGTAGCTGAAGTTGTCCATCATAAACTTCTTCAAGTCTTCCAGATCGGCAGCAGTGGTACGGCTTACACCACCGGTTACACCGGGGCGGTTGGCCTGCCAGTCGAGGGCAGGGCGGGTACCTTTGGTAAATTCACCGTTGATGAAGAAGAACAATTTGTTTTTGATAATGGGGCCACCAAAACGGAAACCATTGGTTTCTACGCTAAAAGGAGTGGCAGGCACTTTGTTTTTACCAGCTTCGGTACCGGCCAGGTCGCGGTTGTTCCAAAAGCGGAACACAGAACCAGAAAAGTCGTTGGTACCACTGCGGGTTACGGCGTTCAGCGCAGCTCCGGCAAAGCCGCTCTGGCGAATGTCGAAAGGTGCAATGTTGATTTGAATTTCTTCGAGGGCATCCAAAGAGATGGCGCCAGAACCGGTACGGCCACCAGCTTGTGCCTGACTACCCAAACCAAAACCGTTGTTGAACACAGAACCATCAATGGTAAAGTTGTTCAGGCGGCTGTCTTGGCCACCAAAAGAACGACCATTGCTGTACGCATTGTACTTGGTAATGTCGTTTACGGTACGGCCAATGGTAGGGGTGCGGTTGAGGGCTTCGCGGCCAATGGTAGCAGAGGCACCGGTAGCTTTTGAGTTCATGATAGAACTGCGGTTGGCTACAACAGTGGCGGTTTGCAATTGGCTGTCGTTGGTACTCAACACCACATCCACGTTGGCGGTGTTACCCAGCGGAGCAAACACGTCATTTTCTACACGCTCCTGATAGCCGGTGTACGAAATGGTGATGCGATAAGGACCACCTACCCGTACAGCTGGCAGTGTAAACTGGCCACCCTTGCCGGTAGTGGTTACATAGCGGGTACCCGATGGTACGTGTACCGCAGTGATGGTAGCACCTTCCAGTGCTTCCTTAACAGGACCTTTTACCATACCTGTAATGGCACTGGTGGTTACCTGGCTAATGGCCATCAAACAAAAAAGGCTTGCCATGGCAGCAAGCAGCAATCTTTTTCCCATAAATGTTTAGTTTTTTGTTGTTCCGAAAAACGCTGCAAAAGTACTGGACACACAAATATGTTAAAAGAATAATAAGGAACCAACAAAATGGCCGTCTAAGCATAGAGCTTCGCAAAAAAGCAGAGGATTTCTTAGTTATAACCAAATGGAATAAAGCATTCGTTTGATGAAACGCAAAAGGCAAAACCATTGCATAACTGAACACATATTAATAAATTGTTACCCGAGTGTGGATGGCTGCTCAGCTAAAACACTTGTTGAAGAAAGCAGCACAGAGATTTTTCCACGCATTATCCTCAACTTCCCTACTTTTGCCGTCCTTTCACAAAACGGCAGGCATGGTGGCCTGTTGGTGAACTTGAAATAAACCGCTGCGCTTCTCCCGCAGCACCTTATTTTAAACCAACCAAAGGGTATAAAAAGTATTAGTCATGAAACGTACATTCCAACCGCACAACCGTCGTCGCAAAAGCGTACATGGTTTCCGTAAGCGTATGCAAACCGCCAACGGTCGTAAAGTGCTGGCCAGCCGCCGTGCCAAAGGTCGTCATAAGCTGACTGTAAGCGACGAACGCAAACTGAAGTAATCCGCTGCCCCGCTGGGGGTACGCCGACAAACGCATATAGCCCTCCCGAAACGGAGGGCTTTTTTGTGCCCATGCCCCGCGGCTGTATCTTTCAGCCGTGCGTATTGTTTTATTCAGTTGTTTGTTGTGGTTGGGGGCTGCGGCCCAGCCCCGTACCGATTCGTTGCTGCACCACCTGTTGCTGGCCAATCCCGCACAGCCACTGCAGCAGGTATTGGCCAATCCGGCCGAATACCGCTGCCAAATCATTTACACTCAAATCAACCGCGACGCTCAAAACCAGCCCCGCTTTACCCATTATTATTTCAACTACGATCCTCAGCTATACTTCAACCCGGCCAGTATGGTAAAAATGCCGCTGGCTTTTTTGTCGTTGGAAAAACTGAACGACCTGAACATTCCCGGTCTTTCGGCGCAAACGCATATGCGAATTGATAGCAGCCAACCCTGGCAGCGGCCCTTTTACAAAGACACAACAGCCACTGATGGATGGCCCAGCATTGCCCATTTTATCAAAAAGGTGTTTCTCATTAGCGACAACGATGCTTACAACCGCCTGTACCAATGGGTGGGCCAGCAGCGCATTCACCAGCAGTTGCGGGCCAAGGGCTATCCCACGGCGGTCATTTCCCGCCAATTTCTGGGCCTTACCCAAGAGCAAAACCGCCATACCAATCCGGTAAGTTTTTTCGATGCCAAAGGCAAACGATTGTATAGCCAGCCTGCACAATACAACCCCGATACTTTCGATTTCAGCCGTAAGATTTTGATTGGCAAAGCTCATCTGAATAAATACGACAGCCTGGTAAACGAGCCTTTCGATTTTAGCTGGCACAACAATATTTCGCTGAAAGATTTTCAGCAAATGCTGCAATCAGTGATGTTTCCGCAGTCGGTACCAACGAGTCAACGCTTTCGGCTTAAGCCGGCCGACTATACCTTTTTACGCACCTGGCTGTCGGCCTACCCCAGCGAAACCGACAATCCCAAATACGACACCGCAACGTACTACGAAAACTATGTGAAGTTTTTCTTTTACGACGGCAGCCACCGAATGCCGCCCGGTGTACGGGTGTTCAACAAAGTGGGCTGGGCCTATGGCTTTCTCACCGATGTGTCTTACGTGGCCGACTTCAACCACAAGGTGGAGTATATGCTGAGTGCTACCATTTATGTAAACAAAGACGGTGTGCTCAACGATGACAAATACGACATCGAAGATATTGGCCATCCGTTTTTGTATCAACTCGGGCAAACCATTTACCAATACGAATTGCAACGCCCCCGCAAGCAGCAGCCCAATTTGGATGCGTTTAAACTGACCTACGGTACCCGCAATGCCAACGATAGCCGGCCGGCCATCAAAATAGCGGACAATTAAGGGCTACCTTTGCGCCGCAATCATTATGAGTACTTCGGCTGTAAAAAATACATTGGGTAAAAAAGAAAAGCTGAAAAGCCGCAAGCAGATCGACAGCTTGTTTGCTAACGCACAGGCATTTACGGCGTTTCCGGTGAAAGTGATTTTTACCATTGCAGACAGCAGTACAGATGCAGCTGCTGTGCAAATAGGTGTAACGGCCAGTGCCCGCAACTTTAAGCATGCTGCCGACCGCAACCGCATTAAGCGATTGCTGCGGGAAGCGTACCGCTTGCAAAAGCATGAGTTGATAGCTACTGCCACCGCCAAGAGCAAAAAGGTTTCCGTATTTTTTTTATACCTCGATAAGCAAATGCCTACGTATGATTTGCTGTACGATAAAATGCGCTACTGCCTCAAAAGACTGCGCAAAAAACTGGAAGAAGAACAAAGCACTGATGTGCCAACAAACGAAACCAAATAAGTGGTATGAAGAGTTGTTGTAAAGAAGCGATGGGTGATGCACCGGTGCAAAAAACCGCCTGGTGGAAAACCGTGCTGGCATTTCCATTTATTGTGCTCATTCGTTTATATCAATTGGTCATCAGCCCATGGCTGGGGCCAAAATGCAGGTACACACCCACCTGTAGTCAGTACGCTTTGGAGGCGTTTAAAAAATTCGGTCCGTTCAAAGGATTTTGGTTGTCGCTCAAGCGGGTGAGCAGTTGCCATCCTTGGGGTGGCAGTGGCTACGATCCGGTACCGTGAGTGATGTTGCCAACACCTAACTTTACCCAGTTCATGAGTGCACATCATTTCAACACATCATTATTGCCGCAGTTGCAGCAGGGCCAGCACAAAGCGGTGGCCCGTTGTATATCGTTGGTAGAAAATGATGTGCCCGGCACAGCTGAATTTTTGGAAGCATTGCCAGCATCGGCTACACCCGTTATCGGCATTACCGGTCCGCCGGGTGCTGGTAAAAGCACACTGGTAGATGGCCTCATCCACCATTGGGTAACGGGTGGCAAAAAAGTAGGCGTACTCTGTGTCGATCCATCTTCGCCTTTTAACCTGGGTGCTTTGCTGGGCGATCGCATCCGCATGAGTGAATGGTACAATCATCCGCAGGTATTTATTCGGTCGCTGGCCAGCCGCGGTTCGCTGGGCGGTCTGCATCCGCACATTGTAGAAATTACAGATGTCATGAAAGCCGCAGGCTTCGACTATGTGCTGGTAGAAACAGTGGGTGTGGGCCAAAGCGAAGTGGAAATAGCGGGCCTGGCTGATTGTACCGTGGTAGTGGTAGTGCCCGAAGCCGGCGATGAAATTCAAACCATGAAAGCCGGCCTGATGGAAATAGCGGATGTGTTTGTGGTCAACAAAGCCGACCGCCCCGATGCGGATATGTTTGTAAAAAACCTGCGCCAAATGCTGGCCCCGGCCTTTATGACCAGGCAGCATGAAATAGCGGTAGTAAAAACCATCGCCCAGCAACGGGAAGGTATTGATGCGCTGACTATAGCCATAACGAATGTGCTACAATTAGGCGCCACCAACGAACGCCGCAGCTGGCTGCTGGCCGAAAAAGCATGGCACCTGATACAGCAGCAACGCATGAAAAACTTGAGCAAGGCGCAACTAAAACAAGCCATTGCCGAAAGCCTGCACAGCGAGTTTAATTTGTATCAATTTGTACGGCAGTACGTGCAGGCATAAACATTCCGTTGCTATCAATTGTATTCACAATAACCAAAACATAAACACAACATGGATTATACTCAATTGCCCAAAGTAGCCAAATGCGAACCCACCGCTGTACAAGTGGAAGCCGGTAAAACCTATGCCTGGTGTACCTGCGGCCTCAGCGAAAAGCAACCGCTTTGCGATGGTGGCCACAAAGCCTGCTGGACGGAAGACGCCAACGGCGAATTGCAAAAGCATTTTGTAAGCCTGAAGTTTACTGCCGAAAAAACAGAAGAAATATGGCTGTGTAATTGCAAGCAAACCAAAAATCCGCCTTTCTGCGATGGCAGCCACAAGCATGTAAAAGCCTGATGAAATTTTTCAGCAATAAAAAAGAGGAACTGGTTGCAGTTCCTCTTTTTGTTTCGGTATACATGCCAATTACAAAATCCTCAGCTTGGCATAGTTCAGCATGATTTTCTTTTCACCATTCTGATCAAACTTCACGGTGGCAATGGGGTTGTGTGCCGCCCCTTCCATTTTGATGACCACGCCAAAACCAAACTTCTGGTGCTCTACTTTATCGCCTTCTTTAAGGCCGCTGGTATCGCTGGCTACAAAGTCGGAGGATGGTGTATGCTCCACCACTTTGGGTGGTTGTGCTGGTCCAACGTAGCTTGGCTTTGTGCTGGCGGCTTGCTTGCCCGGAGGCGCTCCGTAACGACGCTCTGCAGCAGCGGCACTGTTGCTGCCGCCACGGCCGCCACCATGCAATCGTTCAAAGGCACTGGCACCACCAAAGCCCATGCCGCCCTGATTGCGCAGGCCACCACCGGCCATAGTACGATCGGCATATTGGCCGGGTACTTCTTCCAAAAAGCGGCTAGGCTCATTGGCCACCACCTGTCCAAATTTGTAGCGGCTTTGCGCATACGTGAGCCACAGTTTTTTCTTGGCCCTGGTTACGGCTACATAAAACAACCGACGTTCTTCTTCCAGCTCTTCTCTGGTATTGATGCTCATGCCGCTGGGAAACAAGGTTTCTTCCATGCCGCCCACAAACACACAGGGAAACTCCAGCCCCTTTGATGCGTGGATGGTCATGAGCTTTACGACGTCGGCATTTTCATCATCGTTTTTATCGGCATCGGTCAGCAAGGTTATTTGTTGCAGGTAGGTACCCAATGATGCGGTAGCAGCTGCATCTTTTGCAGGGCTGTTGCTATCAGGGGTTGATGCCATTTCGAACAAAGTGCCGCCAGAAGTGGTAGCTGCTGTAGTGTCACGTTCTGGTATTGGTGCAGTCTCTGGTGCCACATAACCTGCGGTTGGTTGGGTAATGCTGTCTTCAATCAGCGTACCGTCTTCATCAATCATGCTGCGGTTTTCGGCATCGTCTACCCATTCTTTAATAGAGTTGAGCAACTCCTGAATGTTTTCGTAGCGGGCCAAACCTTCGGCACTTTTATCGTTGAAGAGTTCTTTTACCAAACCTGTGTGTTTGCCCACCTGAAAGGCTACTTCATACGCATTGCTGGTTTTGAGCATGCTCTGGAAATACTTGATCATTTGCACAAAAGCTTGCATGCTCTCGAGGCTGCCACCACGAATGCCTACGTTTTGCGCCTGCTCCAGCACCTGCCACATCTGCATGTTTTTTTCATTGGCCACAATCACCAGTTTTTCAATGCTGGTTTTGCCAATGCCCCTTGCCGGGTAGTTGATGATGCGCTTCAATGCTTCTTCATCACGGGTGTTCACTATCACCCGCAGGTAGGCAATAAAATCCCTGATTTCTTTGCGCTGATAAAAACTGATGCCACCATAAATGCGGTACGGAATATTGGAACGACGCAGGCATTCTTCATAAGCCCGGCTTTGCGCATTGGTACGGTACAAAATGGCAAAATCGCCATTGCTGAAATGATTGCGCAGTTTGTTTTCCTGAATGGCATCGGCCACATACCGGCCTTCATCGTTGTCGCTAATGACCCGCACAATTTTCACTTTGTCGCCGGCTTCGGCTTCGGTCCACAGCTCTTTGGGTAATTGGTTCTTGTTGTTTTTGATGACCTCGTTGGCAATGTTCAAAATGGTGCCGGTGCTGCGGTAGTTGCGTTCCAGCTTCACCACTTTTACATCTTCGTAATCTTTTTGAAACTGCAATATGTTTTCGATGGTAGCACCACGGAAGCTGTAAATACTTTGTGCATCATCGCCCACCACGCAAAGGTTTTCGTGGGCTGCGGCCAACAGTTTGGTTATCTGGTACTGAGTGGTGTTGGTATCCTGATACTCATCCACCATCACGTATTTGAATTTGTGCTGGTACTTATGGAGCACCGGCGGAAAATCCCGCAGCAGTTCATACATCTTCAGCAGCAGGTCGTCAAAATCCATGGCGCCGTTTTTAAAACAGCGTTTGCAATAGGCATCATAAATGCGGCCGATAGCAGGGCGGTTTTGGCGGGCATCTTCTGCCTGTATGTGGCTGTCGCTCAGGTATTCCTCCGGGGTAATGAGGGCGTTTTTAGCAGCGCTGATGCGGTTGCCCACCACGTTGGGCTTGTATGTTTTATCATCAAGGTTCAGTTCTTGCACCACGGTTTTAATAACGCCGCGGCTATCGTCGGTATCGTAAATGGTAAAGTTGCTGGGGTAGCCCAGGTGTTGTGCTTCGCCACGCAGTATGCGGGCAAACACACTGTGAAATGTACCGATGTACAAATTGCGGGCTTCGCCATTACCCAGTATTTTCTGTATCCGTTCTTTCATTTCGGCGGCGGCCTTGTTGGTAAACGTAAGGGCCAAAATGTTGAACGCATCTACCCCGTGATGCCCCATGAGGTAGGCAATGCGGGTGGTGAGTACTTTGGTTTTGCCACTGCCTGCGCCAGCCACAATCATCAGCGGTCCGTCTTTGTGCGTTACTGCTTCCCGCTGCTGCTCATTCAATCCTGCTAAAATATCCTGCATAAGGGGTGCAATTTACACTGCCTGCATGGGCCCTGCCAGCGGGTGGATAATTTTTTACGCCAAAGGCACGACTGGCATAAAAAAGCTTTCTTTGGTGCATGTCTGCTGTTGATAAACAATACCGCTGGTTTAAAGTAGCCGAAAGTACCGCCGAGTTGTTCAATACCGGCCGCAGCCTGGTGCAGGTATCGGTGGCTGGCAAAGACATTTGCATAACCCGCCACCAGCAAGCATTGTATGGCTGTGCTGCCAAATGCCCGCATGCCAGTGGCCGCATGGCCGATGGCTGGGTAGATGCGCTGGGCAATGTGGTGTGCCCGCTGCACCGCTACAAGTTTTCGCTGAGCACGGGCCGCAATACCAGTGGCGAAGGTTATTTTTTGCGCACCTACCCCGTAAAAGAAACCGATGATGGTTTGTTTGTAGGCATTGAAGTAGTGCTGTAATCGTTGCATTCTGTGCTACCTTTCTACCATGCTGCGTATAGTTTTCTTTTTGTTGGCTAGTGGTGTGGCATCTGTGTCGCTATCTCAAACAGATACAGGTTACTCCCGCCAATGCTCGGCCATTCGGGAAGTGATGTATTTGTTTACCCAACAACACATAACCGAACTGCTCGATACCAAACTGCGCAGCAGCAACGGCTACCAAACCAATGGTGTATGGACGTTTAGCCACGAACGCTACAGCACCCGCCTGCCCTGGGCCGATGCACAAACCACCGAAGTAGAACATGCTACTGATTGTAGAGATACGCTGCAAACAGACAGCTGGCAGTACATCGCCAACTTTGCACCACTAACAGATTTGCAAAATGCCAACCGCCAGATGAATCGGGTACTACAACAGATTAATGGTTGCGTGTTACCATTTTCCGACAGTGTGAGCATTGCACTGCTGCCGGTGGACCCTGCTGAATTGCCGCCCAACAAACCGGACAATCTCGTAGATGCTTTTTTGTTTGCACTGCCGCCCGTACCCCGCACTGCGTGGCAACTCAGCCTGATGATTGGGTTGGAAAAAATGCGTAACGGATACCGTACTGTGCTGATTGTGGAATGGATGGAAGAACTGCGCAAAGCCGCAGGGAAATAGGAAATCTATTGTTTTTTCATTAGCACATTTTCACATTAGCTAATTGGCACATTGTTCTTCGCTTTTGCCCTCCACGCCCACCAGCCGGCTACCGCCAGTAGTAGCAACACCACATATTGCACACTGGTAAACACCAGCCCTTTTACAAAGTACAAGGGTATGCTGGCAATGTTGGTAGCCATCCACCAGTACCAGCTTTCCACTTTCTTTTTGGCCATGAGCCACATGCCGGTAAATGCAGTGGCACTGGCAAAAGCATCAGCCCATGGAATGGCTTCTTTGGCAAACCACTGGCGCATCAGTAATATAAAACCGTAGAGAGCCAAATAGCAAACGGTGGCAAACAACAACTGCTGTTGCCACTCTTTGCGGCTGCTGAAACTCACATGCATTACGGGTTGCTGTTGCTGGTCTTTTTTGGCCCACAACCACCAGCCGTAAATGCTCATGACCGTGTAGTAAAAATTGACCACCGCTTCGCCGGGCAAGTGGTATTTGAAAGAGAGGTAAATGAAAATGATGGTGTTGACCAAACCCACCGGATACACAAGGATGTGCTCTTTGCGGGAAAAAAACACACTGGCTATACCGGCTATCACGGCCACAAATTCGAGGGGCGTGGTTTGCTGCAAACCGCTCCAGACTTGTTGAAATAGTTCCTGCATTCGGCACTTGTTGGGGCACAAATATGCTATCTTACTATTCCTTAAAAAAATGACTTCCCATGAAAAGAAATGCAACTGCCGTTTGGAACGGTTCTGGTAAAGAAGGCCATGGCCACCTCACTACACAAAGCACCGTGCTGCAACAAACGCAATATTCATTCAACAGCCGTTTTGCAGAAGGCGTAGGCACCAACCCCGAAGAGCTGGTCGCCGCTGCCCATGCGGGCTGCTTCACCATGAAGCTCAGCTTTGTGCTCGGTGGTATGGAACTAACGCCCGAATCGTTGGAAACGACCTGTACCATTACGCTGGATAATGGCACGATTACCAACAGCCACCTCGTTGTAACAGGCAAAGTGCCCGGAGCTATAGCAGAGCAGTTTGCTGCCGCCGTAAAAGATGCTGAAGCCAACTGCCCCATCTCGAAGTTGTATAACTGCAGCATTACTTCGGAAGCAACATTGGTATAAATTGTTAGCAACGCGGTGACACGAAGACGTGGAGTTTTTTGCTGACAGATTTTACCGCGGAGATGCGGTGGTCGCATCGATAAATACAAATGATGTATAGTCTGATTCTTCAATCTTCTTCGTGAGCTCTGTGCCCTCCGTGCGAAAAAAACGAAGGCAACCTCATTTTTCAAAACAACCCTTGCGTATGAAAAACATAGCACATGAAATAAAATGGGCCGTCATTTTTATAGTGGCTGGCATGGCATGGATGCTGCTGGAAAAACTAACCGGCCTGCACGACAAACACATCGACATGCATCCCATTGTTACCAACCTGTTTATGATTGTGGCCATTGCGGTGTATTGGTTTGCTTTGAGTGCCAAGCGTAAAGCCAATGGCGGCACCATCACGTTTAAAAAAGCTTTTGTCAGCGGTCTGCTGATGACCTTGTTTATTACAGTACTGACGCCGCTGTGGCAGTATGTGTCGGTAGAAATTATTTCGCCCGGCTATTTTAAAAACGTAACGGACTACAGTGTGGCGCAAAAACTAATGACAGCTGAAGAAGCTGCTGCGTATTTCAACCTGCGCAACTACATCATCAGTTCGCTGATGTTTGCACCAGTTACGGGAATTGTTACCTCGGCATTAATAGCGTTGATTGTCAGCCGCAAGAAATTGGTGTAATAGAGGTCAACGCAAAGGCGCGGAAGAACCAGTAATAGAAGCCAGCACTGTGGTTACATGCATGACAGTTACAATGACAAGGCTGTATGTCATTAGCATGTTAGCACATGAGCATTTTATCTTCCTTGCTTGCGGCGTTTGCGCATGATGATGATAACCACAATAAGTGTGATAAAGAGTAACACGATAAACGGCAACCAGGAGCCAACCTGATAACCGAACTTATACTCAGCACTGGTGGTATCTATCTGCAGCAGCAGCGAGGAGAAAGTAGATTGTAACATGGCACAAAAGTAAAAGTCCTGCGGCAAGTATAACTGCCACAGGACTTTTTATGTAACGCAACGTCCTCTGCGAGAGACGTTGCTGGAAAATACGAACTGTATTGCATTAGCTAATTAGCACATCATCCAATTAGCACATTGCTTATTCAGCATCTGCCACTACTTCTTGTACTTCAGGAATCATGCGCTTCATCATGCCTTCGATGCCGGCTTTGAGGGTAATCATGCTGCTGGGGCAACCGCTACAGCTGCCTTGCAGGGCCAGGTTTACCACGCCGTCGGTATAGCTTTTAAACTGGATGGCGCCACCGTCCATTTCTACAGCGGGCTTCACGTAGTTTTCCAGCAGTTCCTTGATGCGTTTTACCACGTCATCGTCATCGGCAGCCACGGTGTTGCTGGCTACTTTCTGGGCTTTGCTGGCGGCTAGTTCTTCTTCGTTTACCACCACACCGCCGTTTTCGAGGTATTCTTTCAAAAACTGCTTCACGGTAGGGATGACGTCCATCCACTCTTCCGTTTCGTTGGTTTTGGTGAGGGTAACGAAGTTGCTGGCGATGAAAACGCTTTTGATGAAAGGAAAGGTAAACAGCTCTTTGGCCAGGGGCGAAGGAGCGGCGCTGGCTTCATCAGGAAAATCGATGCTTTTGCCCGGGTACAGGAGTTTGTTGGCCACGAACTTCATGGTTTCGGGGTTGGGCGTCATTTCGGTATAAATGCTGATTACGGGATTGCCTGTCTGTATCATAATGAGGTCAAATTTCGAAGGTTTGGCGCAAATGGCCGAAAAATATACGGCGGTAAAGGTAAAACCCTGACCGGCTTGGGCGTGGTAAAGCTTGGTTAAGCTCCCCATTGCGGGGGCTTTTTTCCTGTTTTCGAAAAGAGGATGAAAGAAGATGCACGGCTGTGGTACTTACTTATCAGCATGATGCTGGCAACCAGGAAGTCCTCCTCGGGAGACGATGACCATTCACATCGTCCCCGACTCCTGTCGGGGATGCCGTGCTGCAGCGACAACTGTCGCTAAAAAACTGGATGTGCATGAATGCAGCTCAATAAGTCAGCTTCAACTGATTCCTCGCGGTTCTTCTTTTTTCTTGCTGCTTGTACACCCAGCTGCTGATGGCAGTGCCCATAATGGCGCCCATTACCACATCGCTGCTCCAGTGTTTTTGCTGCTGCATGCGGCTGATGCCCACAGCAGTAGCGGCACCAAAACTCAGTACGCCTACCCACCATTTCTTTTTGCTGTGCAAAAAAATCATGTTGGCCGTACTAAAAGCCATGGCCGTGTGGCCGCTGTAAAAGCTTTCGTTGCCCCAACCGTTGATGGGCCCGTACCAGCGAAAAGCACCACTGCCGGTTTCGGGGCGGGCACGGTGAAAAAGATTTTTGATCAAGAGTGTAACACCGCCGGTCATGGCTTGTGCCTGCAGGTTATCGAGGCCAAATTGCAGCAGGCCGGGTTGTTTGGCCACCGACCCCAGTAAAATGGCGCTGCCGCTAATGCCCAGCTGCACAGGCAATCCTCCGGCCAAATCGCCGGCTTTGCCAAAGTGTACAGCATCGGGGCCATTCCAGGTTTGCAGGGGTATATTAATGGGTTCATCCAAGGCAATCATAGAGCCTGCAAACACCAGTGAGCCACTGACAGTAATCCATTGCTCGGCGTTGTAGTGCAAGGGGCGTTTCAACAGGCCAATGCCATTGTACCAATACGATTGAATATAGTTGGCAGTGTCGCTTTTGCTGAGCTGTGCATGGGCAGTTTGCTGCCAGCCTAGCAGGGCCATGGGCCACAGCAGCCATTTGCTTAAGGGTGCTATCAGGTTGGTTGTAATCACGACCCAACTAATATACAGGCATACCTGCATACCGACCAAAAATTGCCACAGCTTAGGTACAAACGGTTGTAAACCGGGCATTTGAGCTACCTTTCCGGCTATGGCTATTCATGTACGCATTCATCCCGATAATCCGCAGCCCCGGTTGATAGCACAGGTGGTGGAGTGCCTGCTGCGGGATGGCGTTATTATTTATCCCACCGACACGGTGTATGCCATTGGCTGCAGCATGCACAGCCGGGAGGCACTCACCCGAATTGCCCGCATTAAAAACAGCGATCCGGCCAAGGCGCTGCTCAGTTTTGTGTGCCACGATTTGAGCGACCTGAGCAAGTATGCCCGCCAGTTGGATACGCCCACTTTCCGCTTGCTGAAGCAGCACCTGCCCGGTCCGTTTACGTTTATTTTGCCGGCCAGCAAAGAAGTGCCCAAAATGATGCAGAGCAAAAAATCGACTATCGGTTTGCGGGTGCCCGAAAACAACATTGCTCTCGCCATAGCCGAAGCATTGGGGCATCCTATTTTATCGGCCTCCGTACCGGCCGAGCTGCCCGAGGACCTGGCCGACCCCGACCTGATTTTGGAAAACTTTGAACGTTTGGTAGACATGGTAGTAGATGGCGGCATGGGTGAAATAGAACCATCAACCGTAGTAGATCTCACCTCCGACAGCCCCGTGGTAATACGGAAAGGAAAGGGCGATTGGGAAGAGTGAATGTAAACGGCAATAAGGAATAAGAAATAAAGAATAAGAAATAAGGAATGAGGAAGTGGTAAGGCGCCATCTAATTTTTACCAATCAACTTGTGAACTAGTGAACACGTTAACCTCCCAACCTCCAAAATGCACCTCGAACAATTTCGCCAATACTGCCTCTCGCTACCGGCTACAGAAGAAACCCTGCCATTTGATGAAGACACGCTGGTGTTTAAAGTAGCTGGCAAAATGTTTGCCCTCGCCAACATGACGGTGTTTGAAAGCATCAACCTGAAGTGCGACCCGGAGCAGGCCATTGAGTTGCGGGAACGATACGCCGCCGTACTGCCCGGCTACCACATGAACAAGCAACACTGGAACACGGTATTGATAGATGGCAGCATATCCAATCAGCTGCTGCTCCAATGGACCAAAGACTCCTACGATTTGGTGGTACAGTCGCTACCCAAAAAACTGCGGGCTATGCACGGCCTTTGAGAAAGTCAGCAACTTTCTTCCACAGGTTTCATCAGGAAATTCATGTTTTTGATTTCCCTTGAACTAGTCAAGTAGTGAACCCGTAAACTCTGAAACTTGTTCCATAGCTTTCCGCAAATTTTCACCAACCGTGATGAAGCGAAGCCTGCCTCTTTTTGTTCTGCTTTTGTGCAGCCTTTTTGCACAGGCACAAGCCGATAAAGTACGTCAATTGGTGCAGCAGCGCCAGCAGCAATTGTTGCAGGAGTACATGCAGTTTGTGGCCATTCCCAATGTGATGGGCGATAGCATCAACATTCACCGCAATGCGGCTTTCATCCAGCAAATGATGGAGCGGCGGGGCATTGCTACGCAAATTCTCACCTTGCCCATAAAAGGTGCCAGCCCGCTGGTAGTGGGCCAGGTAAAAGTGCCCGGTGCCACCACCACCATGGGTTTTTATGCGCATTACGATGGCCAGCCCGTGAACCCCGCCCAATGGGCCAAGGGTTTGTCGCCATTTACGCCACAGCTCACCACCGACCGCCTCGACCGTGGCGGCAGTTTTGTACCCGGCAATGCGGTGCCTGCGGTCATTCCAGAAAAAATGCGACTCTATGGCCGCGGCAGTGCCGATGATAAAGCGGGGGTGTTTGCCATCATTGCGGCCTACGAGTTGATGAAACAATCGGGTCAGCAACCCAAGGCAAATCTCACGTTCATTTTTGAAGGCGAAGAAGAAGTGGGCTCCATACACCTCGACGATTATTTTACCCAACACAAAGCTTTGCTGAAAGCCGACCTATGGATGATATGCGATGGTGCCCGCCATGTAACGGGTCGTAGGCAACTGGTGTTTGGGGTACGGGGCGATATAAACGCCGAACTGAAAGTGTACGCTTCAGCACGACCCTTGCACAGTGGCAACTATGGCAACTGGGCGCCGAATGCCGCCATGCGATTGGCGCAACTACTGGCCAGCATGAAAGATGACAAAGGCATGGTCACCATCCCCGGTTTTTATGACGATGTGCAGCCGCTAAGCAAAGCAGAAAAGGAAGCCATTGCACAAATACCCGATGTGGTGCCTACGCTGCAAACAGAATTGATGATGATTCATCCGGATGGCGATGGCCGCAATTTTCAGGAGTTGCTGAATATTCCTACGCTCAACATCAACGGTTTTGCGGCTATGAATGTGGGCAGCATGGCCAGCAACATCATTCCTGCCGAAGCCACGGCAGCATTGGATTTGCGCCTGGTAAAAGGGAATACGGTTGAAGGGCAATTCAACAAAGTAAAACGCTACATCGAAAGCAAGGGTTATACCATACTCGACCATGAGCCCACCGCAGAGGAGCGGAAAAAATATCCGCTGATTGCCAAACTAACGATGAACGATGGTGCGTACCCAGCACAGAAAACGCCGATGGATTTGCCCATTGCTCAACAGGTGATTGCGGCCATTCAATCTACCACAACAGATGCGGTGATTAAAATACCAACCGTGGGTGGAAGCCTGCCGCTCTACATGTTTGAAACCATTTTACAATCGCTGCCGGTGAGCATTGGCATTGTGAACTACGACAACAACCAGCATGCCGAAAACGAAAACCTGCAGATCAGTTTTTTGCTGGAAGGCATTGTAACCATGGCAGCTGTCATGGGTGTGCATTAATTGATAAATAACGATTGCTGATTTATGACAACAGAAATATATCCTGGTGCAGTAGCCAGCCATACGGCTGAAGAGTTGCAACAATTGTACGCACAGCAGCAGGCATTTTTTCAGTCGGGTGTAACCCGCAGCTATGGTTTTAGAAAAGCCCAGCTGGGCGTGTTGCGCAAAGCCATAGGCCGTTACGAGCAGCCTTTGCAGGAAGCACTGTACAAAGACCTGCGCAAAAATGAATTTGAAGCTTACGGTACCGAGCTCGGGCCTGCCTATAAAGAGCTCACACATACGCAACAACACCTGCGTGGTTGGATGCAGCCACGGCACCGCAGTACGCCGCTCATGTTTTTTCCTTCTACCAGCAAAGTGGTACCAGAGCCACGGGGTGTCAGCCTCATTATGGCGCCCTGGAACTATCCTTTTTTATTGCTGATACAACCCTTGATGGCCAGCATCGCCGCAGGCAATACCAGCATCCTCAAACCTTCAGAAGAAGCACCGCATGTAGCTGCTGTGCTGAAGCAAATGATTGAGGAAACCTTTGAACCGGATTACATCGCCATTGTTACCGGACCTGGCCATCAGGTAAGCGAGGAACTGATTGCCAAACATCACCTCGACCTCGTATTTTTTACCGGCAGTACTGCCGTAGGCAGAAAAATTATGCAGGCCGCTGCTACACAGCTTACGCCAGTAGTACTGGAGCTGGGTGGTAAAAGTCCATGCGTGGTAGCTGCCGATGCCAGTATTGATTACACGGCGAAAAAAATCATTTTCAGCCGCTTTCTCAATTGCGGGCAAACCTGTGTGGCTGCCGATTATGTGTTGGTTCATTATAGCGTAAAAGACAAACTGATAGCGGCATTGAAAAAACATTTGCTGCAGATGTATGGCGATGATCCGCAGCAAAGCCCCGACTTGGGACGCATCATCAATCTGCGTCAGTTCAACCGGCTGACGGGCTATTTATCGCAGGGCAATATTGTGCATGGCGGCCAGCACGATGCTGCAGATTTATTTATTGCACCTACCATCATCGATGATGTGGCAATGGATTCGCCCATTATGCAGGAAGAAATTTTCGGCCCCATTTTGCCCATCATTGGTTTTGATACACATGAAGAAGCCAAGGCCATCATTTCGAAAAACCCGTATCCGTTAGCGTTGTATGTGTATACCAACAGCAGCAGCACCGAACGCTATTTTATGGAAGGCATTCAGTTTGGTGGAGGCTGTGTGAACAATGGTGTTATTCACCTGGGCAATACCGACCTGCCCTTTACCGGTGTGGGTTTCAGCGGCATGGGCGGCTATCATGGCAAATATGGTTTCGATCAGTTTTCACATTTGAAAAGCATCATGCGCAGCCATCGCTTGGGCGATACACCACTCTGGTATGCGCCATACAAAAAATGGTATGTGCAGGTGTTGCGTAAACTGATGCGGTAACCGAATCTTTATTCATCTTCCTGCACAACAATACCTTTACCACATGACCAATAGCATTTTGCAGCCTGCAGCATTGCAGCAAATAGAACAGCGACTTGTAGCCCTGCAAGAAACCTCCGCAAGGCAGTGGGGCACCATGACCATTGCCGAAATGTGCTGGCACTGCCGGCAACAGCTGGAATTTGTGTTGCAACCAACTGATACCAAAGTACTGAATACCATGTTTCGGTATCAGCCTTTTACATGGCTGGCTATTTATGCTGTTCCTTGGCCCAAAGAATCGCCCACGGCACCCAGCCTCGATGTAAAAAAAGCAAAGCCCGAAGTGGGAACACTACCAGAAGAAAAAGCAAAACTGACAGATGCGCTGCAAGCTGTGTTGCAAAAAGAATATATCGAAGCTACGCATCCGCTGTTTGGCAAACTGGGCCGCAAAGACTGGGGCCGCCTCATTTGGAAACACCTCGATCATCATTTAAGACAATTCAGCTGCTGATATGGCAAGACCAACACACAATCCGGCTTTACCTTTTATCATCGACAACTGGAGCGGCAATCCGCTGAACGATAAACATCAGTACATCAATCTCGACGGGCCTTCGCAGCGCAACTATTGGGACGTACTGAAATGGCAGGCAGAAAAAAAACCATTGAAGCCGCTGAAAAAAAAGCAGCAGCATGGTATTGAGGTCATTCATCAGCCCAAGCTGACGAGCAATACCGACAATGGCATTACCTGGTTGGGTCACGCATCTTTTCTTATCAGTATCAATGGCAAGCAAATTATTACCGATCCCATATTGGGTAAGCTGCCCGTGGTAGTGCATCAGATAAAACGCTACACGTCGCTGCCCATGGATGCGGCCGATTTAAAACATATCGACTACATATTGCTGACGCACAATCACCGCGACCATTGTGACCAGCGCAGCCTACAAATACTCAGCAGCCTCAATCCCAAAGCCATTATTTTAACCGGCCTTGGACTGGCACCACTATTGCGATCGTGGAAAATCAGCAACCCCATTGTAGAAGCGGGTTGGTTTCAGCGCTACAATATCGAAGAAGATTTTTCGGTAACCTACTTGCCGGCCAAACACTGGAACCGCCGCGGCCTTACCGACCTCAACGAAATGCTGTGGGGCAGCATGATGCTCGAAAGCAGTGCCGGCAATATTTACTTTGGTTCCGATAGCGGATTGGGTATTCACTTTGAACAAATTGCCCAACTCTTTCCACGTATTGATTTTGCCATTATTGGCATTGGTGCGTACAAGCCCGAGTGGTTCATGCATCCATCGCATACCAGCCCGGCCGATGCACTGCAAGTGCTGCACACATTGGGTGCCCGCCAGCTTATACCCATGCACTACGGCACGTTTGATTTGAGCGATGAACCCATTTTTTACCCCAAGCAAGAAATGCTGCGCCTGCAGGAAACACACAACATTGACAATGTGCTACACCTGAGCATTGGCGGTAAGCATTATGTATAACGGATGGGTGTTGTAGCAGATGAAAAGAATCAATTACCCTGTTGTTGTACTTTTCTATTTGCTGATTTTTGATTAACTCTATTCCCCTCTTTTCCAATGCACTTTGCTGCCAAAGCCCAGGCTGTTGTCGGTCATTTTGAGGATATCGAGGCGAATGGTACGTACCGTGCCGGGCATGGCCAGCGCAAACGGATATTTTAGGTGGTACTGCTTGCCGGCATGTGCCGCCAGCGGGTCGTTTTCGGCCAGTAGTACGCCCGACCATTGAATGCCTTTTACCACCAGCTTCTGCAGTTTGTCGGGCAAAATGCTGCCCGCTGTTTGCTTCATGGCCTGCAGCCATTGCATGTGTTGGGTATCGGCGGAGGTTTTGAAGTAGAGCAGCGTTTGGCCGGCGTCGAAAGCGTAATAGCAACTAAAGCAATGCAATTGTTGATCGGCATTGGTGCAACAAACCGTGGCCACCGTTTGGGCTGCTACAAAGGCAGCAATATGTTCATGCGCATTCATCCTTGGCCAAAACTAACCCATTTCAAATACTTTTGCGGCGTTGCAGCGCCGGCACAGCCCGGCCATTGTTTGATTTTTAAGTGTTGATGTTATGTTACGTGTGACCAAAATTTTCCGGTTCGAAACTGCCCATGCCATTTTTGGCTACTGCGGAAGTTGTAAAAATATTCATGGCCATTCCTATGTGTTGCACGTAACGGTGCAGCAGGCCAACCCCAACGAAGGTTTTCTGGATGGTACCGGCTTTGTAATGGACTTCAAAGATTTGAAGCGCATTGTAAAAGCGCAGGTGGTAGATAAAATGGACCACTGCATTATATTAAGTGAAGCGTACCTGGCGCAAAACCCGCACCTGAGCAGCCTCGAAAACCTCGACATCTGGCCCATTGAACCCACCGCAGAAAACATTCTGCTGAAAGTAAAATCGGCCATTGAAGGCGCCATGCCACCCGAGGTAAAACTCTGCCGCCTCAAGTTGTACGAAACAGCCGACTCATACGCTGAGTGGGAAGCGTAATTTTCCTTGCTTATTGATGCACCACATCGTACAGCGACCAAATGCGCAACGCTTTTCGTTGGCTCACCGGTAAGCCTTTGATGCTGATTACTTTTGTTTCGCCGGGCTGCAAATCGAAGTAGTTGTCGCTGAGCTGCAGGTTGATGCCCGGCACATGCAGGTACACATATTTAGCGGACACACTACTTTTCAGCAGCAGTGTATCTGCATTTTTCCATTGCAGTGTGTAGCTGGGTTTGGATAGCTGCAAGGCCTTGGGCCGCACAGCATCCCGTTGGGGCAACACATCATCGCGGTAAGCTTCTTTTACGGCATACCACGCTGCCTTTGGCTGTCGGCTGTAATCGGTAATGGCCCAGGAAGCTACGGGCCAGCAATCGTTGAGCTGCCACAGCAATGTGCCCATGTTTACCGGGTATTTACTACGGTGTATGGCTATGCTGTTTTTAAATGCATAATACTGCAGGCACTGGGTGAGGTACGTATACTGCTCCAGCGATAAATGTTTGATGCGGGCTGAGTCCATGAAATACTGGTGCAGGTAGCCATTCATGTTTTGAAAACCTGTGGGATGTTTTTGGTGCGTCTTCAACACATCGGAATAGAGATAACGGTCTTGCGGTAATGTAACCGAAGCCGTAGTATTCATATTGGGCATGGCCATCATGCCGTATTCGCTTACAAAGCGGCCGGTCTTTTTTTCAAACATTTCTATTTCCTGCATGCCCCACCAAATGCCCCAGTAATGGCTATCGCCTTCCGTAATGCTCGCCGCTCGGCCCCAGCCATGCATGGGTGATGTGCTTACATAGGGCCGGGTGCCATCGTATTGCTGCAGCCATGCCGGTATGCTGTCTTTAAACAAACGCTTGTAGGCATGCCATACTTTGGCAGAGTCTTGCCCGTGCAGGTTGAATTGGTTTTGCCAGCCCCAGTTGTGCCAGGCTTCTTCCACTTCATTGTTGCCGCACCACACAATGATGCTTTTGTGGTGGCGCAGTCTTTTTACCTGCTGTATCACTTCTTCTTTTACGTTCAAGAAAAATGCCTCATCCAGCGGCACCATGCCACCCGCAAACATGAAGTCTTGCCACACGTAAATGTCCAATGAATCGCACAGGTCATAAAAGTCTTCGGTTTCGTACACGCCGCCACCCCAAATGCGCAGCATGTTCATGTTGGCATTTTTGGCGGCCATCAGTATTTGCCGATAATCGTTTTTGGTAAGACGGGGCAAAAACATATCCGAAGGAATGTAGTTGGCACCTTTCATGTACACGGGCTGGCCGTCTATTTTGAAGTAGAAAGATTTGCCGATGCTATCGGGCTCTTGCACCAGTTCAATCTTGCGGGGATTGTGAAAAGGCTTTTCTGCAGCGGGCTGGTTGTAGCTGTCGAGGTACACATTTTTCCAAATGCCGGCGGTAACAAAAGTGGGGCCCCAGTCCCAACCAAAATGGTACTGTGCCTTGCGGGCATATACCCGTGGATTTTCGGCTGGTATTACGAGTGGCGAATCGGCTTTGGCAAAAGCAGCTACTTGTTTTTTGGCCGAATGAAATACAATGCGCAGCTCGTTGTTGGCTTTCAGCAAATGCTTCACTGGTATGCGCCACTGCCGGAACATGTTGTTGGCCTGCAGCAGCAATTGCCCGTTGAGGTACACATCGGCGTAGGTATCGAGGCCATCAAAAACCAGGTCGGTGTGTTGATGATTGCGCTGTGCGGTGCTGCTGGCAAATTGGGTTTTGTACACCCAGTTTTTATCATCTACCCATTGCACGGCTTTTTCGTTGCTGCGGTAGTACGGGTCGGGTATCACTTGCTGTTTCATCAAATCGGTGTGGACAGTACCCGGCACCGAAGCAGGCCGCCACTGTCTGCTGCCCTGCTCAGCAAACTGCCAGCCTTTGTTTAACAATTGAATGTGTTGCTGAGCGGCAGCTTTTCCCAAACCCATCAGCAATACGGCGAAACATAACAAGCAACGAATCATACCAATTGGTGCATGGCGAATGCAAACACATGCTGCCCGCAAGTTCCTGATGTTTGTGAATGGTTCCTACTGGAGGCAATAAAAAAATAATTGCACAACTGTGCAGCGCAGTACTTCAGTGCCATGCATGAAGCCAATTACGCTCCGATGTTTTTTTGCTTGTACACCAGTAATCGTAAGGCATTAAAAACAACGACGATGGTAGAGCCTTCGTGGCCAACAACTGCCGGTCCTATTTTAGCAATACCCAATATGGTAAGCGGTATCAGCAAAACCACCATGCCCAGGCTGATGGCCACATTTTGTTTGATGATTTGCCGGGCTTTTCGGCTCAGGCCAATGACAAAAGGAAGGTTGGTAAGCTTGTCGGCCATCAACGCTACATCTGCAGTTTCGAGGGCTACATCGCTGCCTGCTGCACCCATAGCTATGCCTACAGTACTTTTGGCCATGGCGGGGGCATCGTTTACTCCATCGCCTACCATAGCAATTTTTTGTTCGGCGGCTTTCAGTTTTTCAATGGCTGCCAATTTTTGCTCGGGTAGCAGGTTGCCCCAGGCATCGGTAAGCCCTATTTCTTTTGCAATGGCTTCGGCTACCTGTTGGTTATCACCGGTCAGCATAATCATTTTGCGGATGCCGATCCGCCGCAGTTGTGCAATGGTCGCTTTAGCTTCCGGTCTTGCTACATCCATCAGGGCGATGATACCAATAAATACATTGTCCAGTTGTACCAGCATGGTGGTGTTACCTCCACTTTCAAGCGATACAGCTTTGGAGATAATGTCTTCCGGAATGTGTTGTCCTTTATCTGTAAAAAGTTCTTTGTTGCCAATCAATACCGGCTTGTTGTTATAGATGGCTTTTACACCTCTGCCGCCTATTGCCTGCAGCGATGTAGCCGGTGCAATTTCTTTTTTCAGCTTTTCTTTACCATCTCTTACAATGGCTGCAGCCAATGGGTGATCACTTAGCTGTTCTACAGCTACAATAATTTCCAGCAGTGACGCTTCGCTGCAGTTATTGAATGCATAAATACCTGTGAGTGTTGGCTTGCCTTCGGTGAGAGTACCGGTTTTGTCGAAAGCAATGGCAGTAAGCGAACCGAGGTCTTCCAAGGGTTTGCCGCCTTTTACCAATACGCCACCCCAAGCTGCTCTGGCCACGCCACTCAACACAGCACTGGGGGTAGATATAGCGAGTGCACACGGACTTGCGCCTACCAATACAGCCATGGCTCTGTAAAAGCTGGCGCTAAATGGTTCATCTATCACGAGGAAAGCAAATAATAAAAGGGTCACCAACAACAGCACTGCCGGTACATAATATTTTTCGATGCGGTCGGTGAAATGTTGCGTAGGAGATTTTTGGGTTTGTGCTTCGTTCACCAGTTTTACGAGTCGTGAAATGGTGCTGTCGGCAGCTACACGGGTCACATACACTTCAATATTTCCGCTGCCATTGATAGAGCCTGCAAACACACTGTTTTGAGCCGCAATTTTCTCTGTTCCTTTTTTGGTCACTTTTTCCAGAGGCATTGGCGATTTATCAACGGGCATGCTCTCGCCGGTAATGGGTGCCTGATTCACACTGCTGTGACCTACAATCACAATGCCATCTGCTGCAATTTTAGAGTTGGGTTTTACCACCACCACGTCGCCAATTTGCAAAGCGTCGATCGATATTTCTTGTAGCAGATTGCCTTGCCGTACCAGGGCAGTTTTTGGCGCCAATCCCGATAGGGCTTCAATTGATTTTTTTGCCTTGGCCAACGCAAAATGTTCCAGCGCATGGCCCAGGCTGAACAAGAACAGCAAGAGGGCACCTTCGGCCCATTCGCCTAGTGCTGCAGCACCCAGCGCCGCCACAATCATCAAAAAATCAATTTCAAATTGCCCTTTAAAGATGTCTTGAATGGCCTGCTTGCTGGTATAGAAACCGCCGGTAATAAAGGCGCCTATATAGCACAGTATGGATACAAGCGGGTTGAGCTCTTGTACAAAAGAGAGACTGAAACCTGCGATCAGAAAAATACCGCAGGCAATGGCCAATATCATTTCTTTTTTCACAGCCAAACTAACCGGAGATTGATTTTCTGTAGTCTCTATGTTTGGTTTATCTGAAACAACTGTCATATAAAAGCTTTGGCAACTGTTGGGCTGCTTGCCGTAAAGCTATGTATAGCATGGTTTGATTTGAATGACATTGGTTAGCCGGGCCGATGTAGAAAAGAGGTTAGGGAACACCGCAGGCTACAGCGGAAAACGAATGAAGTAAAGATCCTTTTCAATAAATCAGCACGGCCATCAACGGAGCCTGCATTAATGAATGAACGGAAGGGTTGGCGGTTACAGCAAATTTTCCAACTGATGAAAAACAGGAATGAGCATTTTTCCTTTTGCTGACAACATGTATTCGATGTGCAATGGCTTGAGCCTGACAGTGGTTTTTTCCAGCAAGCCCTGCTCTTCCATTTCTTTTAAGGCTACAGCAATAGACTGTTTGTTGGAGCCATTGATTTGCCTAACGAGTGCATTGAAACGCAACGGCCCATCCACCGCCATGCGAAAGATTTGCGGCTTCCATTTGCCGGATAGCATTTTCAATAAACCCTCTGCCGGGCAACTGTTTTCCATTCTTTTTTTGATTTCAGCCAGTCAAGTTTTTCTGACTAATTGTTTCCACCAGTAGCCTTTCGAAACTTTGCATTACAAAACTAATCATAAAACAATGATTCCTCAGTTAGTTTAAACCCTCAAACGCATTTATAACTACAAATCAATCTTTAAAAAAATGAAAAAACTATTTAAGGTTCAGCCCGATAGCAACCAAACCGCCATCGGTATTTTATTGGCCAGAGTGGGCATTGCTGCACTCATGCTTACCCATGGTGTGCCCAAAGTGTTGCAGCTTTTTTCATCAGCGCCAGTAGAATTTCCGGCTGTAATGGGTATGAGTAGTCAGTTATCATTGATATTAACTGTCTTCACCGAAGTTATATGTTCATTGCTGGTAATGGTAGGCCTGGGTACAAGAATTGCTTCTGCCCTGTTGGCGGCTACTATGTTGGTGGCTGCTTTTTACATCCATGCTGCCGACCCGTTTGCAGTACAAGAAATGTCGTTGCATTTTCTGCTGGTATATCTGGTACTGATGATTACCGGAAGCGGAAAGTTTTCTATCTATTATTTGTTGCAGCAAAAAGGCCTGAGCAAATAAAACAAATCCTCATTTTACAATAAACAAACACAGATATGGACACTACAAACAACAACCCTTTATTGTGCGATATAGAAACCGGCATGTGTGCTGTGCCTGAAATAAATGATACAACAAATAATAGCACGATTGCTACAGCTCCTTCTACCATCAAAGTATTGTATTTCACCGATCCTATTTGTTCTTCTTGCTGGGGCATAGAGCCACAGTTGCGCAAGTTGAAACTGGAGTATGGCCACCTCATTGATATTGATTACAAAATGGGCGGCCTCTTGCCCGACTGGAAATACAACAGTGGTGGCATCAGCAAGCCGGCTGATGTAGCACATCACTGGGATGAAGTAAGTGCCTACTACAATATGCCTATTGATGGTGATGTTTGGTTAGAAGATCCTTTGTCTTCATCCTATCCGCCTTCTATTGCTTTTAAAGCGGCACAAATGCAGCATAAAGAAAAGGCCGTTGTATTTCTTAGGGTGATGCGGGAAATGCTGTTTTTACAAAAGAAAAATATTTGCAAATGGGAGCATTTACATAAAGCAGCACAGCATGCAGGATTGGATGTAGTGCAGTTGCAAAAAGATGCCGATGGCGAAGCCAATAACTTGTTTGCCGAAGACTTGCAGCTGGCACAGCAACTTGGGGTGCGGGGTTTTCCCACCTTGTTTTTTGCAGACAGCAATGGCAACCAGGAAAAAGTGTACGGCTACAAGCCGTATGCAGTGTTTGAAAATGTGATATCCAAACTGCAACCAACAGCCGAAAAGCAACCCTATGCATCCGATTGGCAAAGCTTGTTCAGTAAGTTTGCTTCGCTTACGGCCAAAGAGTTTGCCGAGTTATCTGCTGCGCCAATAGAAGCAGCAACAGCTTTGTTGCAAGAGCTATCTACTAACGGCCAGCTCGACATCATCGAAACTAAGAATGGCCATTTGTGGAGGAAGAAGTAAGCGCCAATTTGGCGGCAATGGCAACAGCGCATACTGCCTTATTGGTTGGAAAGAATAAAAAAAACGCTACCCAATATTCGATAGCGTTTTTTATTGCAGTAGCCCGGACAAGAATCGAACTTGTATCTAGAGTTTAGGAAACTCCTATTCTATCCATTGAACTACCGGGCCGGTAACAGCCTTACAGCTTGCGGCGAAATTAATAGAAATGCAGAAACTGCTGCCATTGGGCTTACTTTCATTGCAAATCCAATTGTTGTATGTACCGTTTTTTATTACTCTGTGCTTTGCTCTACAGCCAGTTATTGCCGGCGCAAATTACGCCTGCCAATAAGCCCACCCACTTCAACCACATAGCTTTTACGGTAAAAGATTTGGGCAAAAGCGCCGCCTTTTACCAGCACCTGCTGGGGCTCGATACCATTCCCGAGCCCTTTCATGATGGCAGGCATGTATGGCTCATAATATCAGAACAGGGGGCTTTACATCTTATTCAGGGCAGTAAAATTCCGGTGAGCATCAAGGAAAGCCACTTGTGTTTTTCAGTAGCGTCGGTGGATGCATTCATTGCCAAACTGCAAAAAGCAGGCATGGCTTTTGAAAACTGGGCCGGAGAGAAAAACCGCTATACCCTGCGCCCCGATGGCGTAAAGCAAGTGTACCTGCAAGACCCCGACGGCTACTGGATTGAAGTAAACGATCAGCACTGAGCCCACAAGTGGTGCAACCTGTTATCTTTGCCACCCCAAAAGAAAAAATATGAAGTTTTATAATTGGCTGTTGCGGTATCGGTTTTGGTTGGGTTTGGTAGCCTTGGCGCTGGCCATTTTCGTCAATGTGTATTCCGGCTTCTGGCCATCTTTTGTGTTGTATTTGTTGGCGGTAATTGCTATTGCCAGCCACTTCTTCATTGGTCCCATGCGCCTTATTCAGGAGTACATTGAGGCCGGCGATATGGAAGGTGCTGAAAAAGTGCTGGGCATGATTTGGTTTCCCAACCTGCTGTACAAGCCCATTCGCAGTGCTTACTATACGCTGAAAGGACAAATGGCCATGATGCGCCAGGATTTTAAAGGTGCAGAAGAACACATGAAGCGCAGCGAACAGCTGGGCATGCCCATGGCCGAAGCCGAAGGTGCCAACAAGTTGCAGCTGGGCATGCTGGCCATGCAGCGTGGCGATTTGAAGCAGGGCGAAAACTACATTCGTGCCGCCCTCCGTGCCGGTATTCCTGATGCCGATGGTGCTGCCATGGCCTACCTGCAAATGTGCCAGATATACATGAATAAAGGCGACATGCGTAGCCTGCGGGCCGCCAAAGACATGTATAGAAAAGCCAAAGAACAAAAGCCTACCAACAAAGACGTGGTAGAACAAATCAAGAAACTCAATAGCTACATCAGCCGCATTCCGGGTTAATTGTAACTGCTGACAAAACACCAAAATGGTTTGAGGTAATATTTGCCTCAAACCATTTTTTTTGCACCACTGTTTGGCAGGTTCACAAAATCATCGGCTTACTGTGGTCCTGGCAATTCGCTCCTCATCAACAAATCAACTCCTTCAACTCAATTCCCTGTAAGCTACCGCTTATCTTTGCCGCCACCTATGACAGACATTGTAACACAAATAGCGCAACATCAGGCCGATATAGCCGCTGCCGAAGCGCCCAACGCCGAAGCACTGGAGGCATTCCGTATTCAATACCTCGGTACCAAGGGGTTGGTAAAAACCCTGATGGGTGAAATGAAAAATGTGCCCAACGAACAGAAGCGGGAGTTTGGCCAAATATTGAATGCCTTTAAACTGGCCGCCGAAGAACGCTACGAAACGCTGAAGGCAGCACTGGAAAGCAATACTGAGTTTAGCTTCGATTACGATATCAGCCTGCCCGGCGATCCGTTGCCACTGGGTAGCCGCCATCCCATCAGCATCGTTCGCAACCGCATTGTCGATATTTTCAAGCGGCTCGGTTTTGCGGTAGCAGAAGGCCCCGAAATTGAAGACGACTGGCACAACTTTGGTGCCCTCAACCTGCCCGAAGATCACCCGGCCAGAGACATGCAGGATACGTTCTACATCAGCCAGGACCCAGCGTGGTTGCTGCGTACGCATACCAGCAATGTGCAAATTCGGGAAATGGAAAAAGGCAAGCTGCCCATCCGCCTGATTATGCCCGGCAAAGTGTACCGCAACGAAACCATCAGCGCAAGAGCACACTGCTTTTTTCATCAGGTAGAAGGATTGTATGTAGCCGAAAACGTGAGCTTTGCCGATCTGAAACAAACGCTCTACTTCTTTGTGAAAGAGATGTTTGGGCAGGATGTGAAAGTGCGTTTCCGCCCCAGCTATTTTCCCTTTACCGAGCCCAGTGCCGAAATGGACATCAGCTGCCTCATTTGTGGTGGCAAGGGCTGTAACGTGTGTAAGCACACCGGTTGGGTAGAAATTTTGGGTTGCGGTATGGTGCATCCCAATGTGTTGCAAAATTGTGGCATCGATCCTAACAAGTACACCGGCTTTGCATTTGGTATGGGTATCGAACGCATTACCATGCTCAAGTATCAGGTAAAAGACCTGCGCCTGTTTAGCGAAAACGATGTGCGTTTTTTACGACAGTTTACAGGAGCGTAATACAAGTTTGACAAGTTTGAAAGTTCCAGTGTTCACGGGTGGTGGGCACTGGATTTTTATTTGAACCACCAAGGCACGAAGGCAAATAAGGAGCACAAAGGCGGGTAAACCATTGCCATAGTTGGTTGATAGGCTAATAAAGGCGAAAAGTTTTTTATCTTCATATCATCATTCAAACTTTTGGTATGTCCATTGCTGAAATCAGAAATCAACTTCACTTATACATCAATAATGCAGATGAAGATTTGCTCGCATTGCTGTATAAAATAGCCAGTCAATATCCGGATATGAAGCAGGCAGAGCACAGTTTTTCTGCAACAGATATGGCTGAATTTGAACGCCGCCGCCAAAGTAGAATGGCTGGCGCTTCGGCTATATTCTCTTTAGAAGAAGTAATGCAAAAACTGAAACCTGAAAACTAAGGTTTGGTGCATGTATAACCTACAAGTACAGGCAGAAGCTTTTCATGAATTGCAAGAAGCTTTTCAATGGTACGAAACGCAGCAAGAAGGATTGGGATGGAAATTTATCAGCGCATTTGAAGAAGCCTGTGTGAAGCTACAGCATCATCCGCAACACTACACTGCCCTCAATGAACACTTCAGGCGGTACAGGTTGCAGGGCTTTCCGTATTTGCTGGTATATGAAATTGAAGCTGGCAACGTCATTATTATAGCTGTTAGGCATGCAGCCATGAGGCCTTTGTGAAAGCGTAAGCATACAAAGCCTGGTAGATTATTTTGCCATTGTTGGTTGGGCCACCAGCAAAGGCGGAGCATCTGATTTCAGATTTACAAGAAATTGCATATTTGGACTGGGAGGCGTTCCTGTACAAAGCATTCAGCATAAGATGAGGTACGCTGTTGTTACCGTTCGTCATGCAGCAAAGCGGTGTTGCAACCAGACAAATCATCAACACCATCCTCCGGGCTTTCACATGCTTTAAAAAGAGTATTTCCTTTTTCACCAACTGCAGTGCAGATGGTGTAGGCGGACCCAAAATTCGGCAGTTAATAATTAGAGTATCTGTCTAATTTTAAACTGTCAAAAAATGAAAAAGAGCACATTTACCGAGAGCCAGATTGTGGCTGCAATCAAGAAGCAAGAGAACGGCATGTCCGTTAAAGAAGTGGCCCGTGAGTTGGGTATTAGTGAAGCCACGTTTTACAACTGGAAGGCCAAGTACGGCGGTATGGAGGTCAGTGATTTGAAGAAGCTTCGGGATATGGAAGCAGAGCTTCGCGAATACAAAAAGATTGTGGCAGAACTGACCTTTGAAAACAGGGCCATCAAAAACTATCTCGAAAAAAAGCAGTAACGCCTGCTGAGAAAAGAGAAGCTGTTCAACACCTGACTGAGGTGGAGCAGTGCAGTGTCAGCAAGGCGTGCAAGATGGTGCAACTGCCACGTAGTAGTTTTCAATATAAGGCTGTTCCGAAAGATGATAGTCCCTTACAGGATGCGCTTACACAGGTAACAACGAGGCATCCCAGCATAGGGTTCTGGCAATCGTACTACCGGTTACGCAACAGAGGCTTTACCTGGAATCATAAACGCCTGAGAAGGGTGTACAGAGCCATGGGCCTAAACATCCGCAGGAGGGCTAAAAGGAGGCTTCCTGAGCGTGTTAAACAACCATTGATTATTCCAACCGCATTCAATCAAATGTGGAGTATAGATTTTATGAGTGACAGTCTTGCCGATGGTAGAAAATTCCGTATACTAAACGTAATGGATGATTTCAATCGTGAATCGTTAGCTATAGAAGTTGATACATCATTGCCATCATTGAGAGTCATTCGTACACTTAGTAAAATCATTAACGAAAGAGGCATGCCTATGTGCATCCGTACCGATAACGGCCCTGAATTTATCAGTCATCAACTTCAGCAATGGTGCGAAGAAAAAGGCATCAGCTTGCAATACATACAGCCGGGCAAGCCTACTCAGAATGCATTTATTGAACGCAAAAACGGATCCATGCGCAGAGAGTTATTGAAGGCATACATTTTCCATAGTCTGCCAGAAGTAAGAACCATGAGTGAAGAATATCGGATTGATTATAATGAAGAGCGGCCACACAAAGCTCTTGGCTACCTGTCACCTGTACGTTATGCTGCCAAGCATGCATCTTACACCACATCATCTTCGCGGCTTTATTCACAAACGGCGAACGGAAATCAGCCGAAAATTGAAGAGAGCCGTTTAGTGAATAAAGTCAATCCAAACAGCACCAACAACAAACCGAAATCTCTACTTTCGAACTGACCGAAAATAAGGTCCGCCTACAATGGCAGCAGAGTTGTTTCACTCACTTCAGCTGCAGTGCATTCCTGGCCAGCTCTACCCCAGCACCTTCAGCAGCCGATTTTCTTTCATGCCGCAATCATGATTCCTATCATCATGGATAGCCTCACGAGCACGTTGAAGCAAAACCAAACTATGATCACCAACGGTGCCGTCTCCATTTCTACGAATATGTGGAAAGGGTTCGATCTTTACATCTGAGGCCATTCGCACCTTCCCATTAAAATCAAAAAATGACAACGAATTCGACAGGCTAATTTGCAGGTAATTTGTCAAAATGTTTCGGTCATGTATTCTATCGAGCTCCGAAGCCTTTTGTACTATAGTTAGGTTAAACGGCTTCCCATTTCGGCATCCCTCTAATGCTTTTTTAACATCACTATACACCACGTCAACTGGTACCGCCTCGTTTTCCTTCCTAGGTTTCCGTCCATCCTTCCCATAGAAGTACTTGGTGACCACAAGAAGGTCCAATGGATGTTTTGAGAGAGAATCGGGACAAATCGCCATCAAAAGCTTAATGAAGTTTGTAGCGATATTTCCACGATGCCGGAAGACATAATTATCAAAAATGACAACTGAATGGGTCGAAAAGCCAAATTGCTGAAAATCGTTCCATGAATGAAGTTGGGCATTTAAAAGTTGTTCGCCACTCACTAAAAATGCTTGCGGTTTTGTAGGATTATCCAGCCAGCGCTTTTGCACCTTTGCTGAATCATACTTCACAAACCCATACGCAGCCGGACTAAACCCCAGCTGTATTTCATCTGTAAAGAAAAAGACACTCATAAAACGATTCTCCTGCACCAATTGCTCATGCGGAGCATCTACTATTTCGATATCCTGTCTTTTCCCTTGCCAGTAATCATTAAGCAAAGCGAATGCGATTGGATTCGATTCCTGCAAATCAGCCGCATCCACGCCGCTTCTGAAAAAGCCGATCTCCGATCCCTGTAAAATGAATCGGTTGATTGCCTTCCAGTTCTCCAACTCTGGCGAATCAACATCCTCAGAAGCAGAGTATGGTCTTTTGCTTTTATGATTCTTCAAAAAAGCAACGTCTATAAAACTTTTGAAGACTGCTTTCATGTTAGTTCGGATTGCTCACTTCCATTAGAGAAATCATCAACCTGGCAGACTCATCATAAAAACCTTCACCGAATGGTGCGGACAATCTACCGTCAGGAAGAATATTAATCTTCTTCACCTGCGGCTCCTGACCACTTACCACGTCAGGATGATCAGGCGGGTAGAAGTAATAGATAACCGTATCCTCCGGCTTGATGTCTTTTTTAGCCGTGAGGTATTGCAACTTGCGAATGAGGTACTCGCTGTGGGTTTCGATGATGAATTGGGTGTTGAAAGTTTGAGCAGCATCAACAAACATATCCGCCAGTTTGCTTTGCAAAGCTGGGTGAAGGTTCGATTCGGGTTCTTCGATTACAATTACTGATGGAGAATAAGAAGCCTCGATATCGTACTCAATATGTTGCTTAAAGCAAGCTAGAATTATCGGAAGCAATCTAGTAATTCCAAATCCAGTATCACCAATATTAATCTTCTTACCATTAAGAAGTTCTAAATAAATTTCAAATGATTGCGTATTGCTATGGAGCACGAATTCAACTGAATTCGCTATTTTAAAATCCTTCACCCATGTATTTATGAAGTTTAGTATATCTTTTTGGGTAAACTCTTTTTCCTTGAAGTAATTTTTAAAAAGAGATGAAGAAAAATCGTTTTGAAAGTAATTACTTCTTGAAAGATTGGTTTTTTGAGTATCTAATTTATAAAGTTGATTTCGTTTTGCAATTTCGTTTTGCAATGGGGCTAAATTCTCAAATAAAAATGTCTCATAAAACGACTTTTCTAAATCTGTGCAAAGAATATCACCAGAATAAAAAGAGGACATTCTATCAATGTACGAAAGGGTGTCAATTATTGACTTTGATGAATTATTATATGTTTGTTTTGCCTGATCTTTTTGCATAAAGGAAAAGACATCATGCTCATCTAAGATCGAGTCATCCTTCAAATTAAATCGAATTATATTAAATGCCTTGAAGGGAAAAACTTCTCCATCAAATCTCAAATCTTGATTTATGCTACCTCCTATACCCCTCATTGATGAACCCTGAAAATACCCCCATTCGAGTAAATGCCACTTTTTTGAGGTATAATAATTAGATATTTCATTAATCAAATCGAGAATCTTTCGCTTATTACCAATCTTTTCTTCAAAAGGGTTTTCTATTTGAAAATGACTTGCAAGCTTTGACAAAAATGCAACATCAATAAAGTCTTCAAAACTATTGCCTTTAATGAAAGTATTATAGTGGTTAAGTGAATTGAAATAGTTTAAACCCCTTTCGTTGTCGCCATACATTCTGCTAAAGGCTATTTCGTTATTACTATTGTAATTAATTTCTACGTCAAGTTTATATTTAATAACGTAATTATTCAGTTGTTCAATTGATTCAGAAATATCTTGCTCTGAATTTCTTTCTTTGGCTTCTTCGTATAAGTCAAAAAAATCACCCCATACTTTACGTGATTTTTCAAATGCTGATTCAAATGAAAGTATAAAGTAGTTAAAGTCGATTAAGGCAAATTCTCTAGTAATTACAAGAATTTCTTCATTAGCATTGTTACGAATCCTCATTTGTAGCAAACTTGCTTCAGAAAAATAATTCGAACAATCAATTTCATACTGAAACTCAACGTGAAAAGTATCGTCAATTCCAAAGGCTTTGTAGCTAATATAATTTGAAATTATTTTCTTGCTGGTTTCGAAATTTAAGGCTTGACGTAAGTCTCCAATTTTTTCAGTGTGTTTTTCAGAGCTTATTTTCCGGGTAAATAAAGGAGCTAAGTCAAATGGAGTGAAACCATTTGCTTGTTTTATTTCCTCATTTTTAAATAGTTCAAGGCCTTTAGTCAAACTACTTTTACCACTTCCATTCGGCCCCACCAAAACAGTAATAGGTGCAAATTCAAAATGCGTGTGGTCTTTAAATACTCGAAAATTTTCAATCCCAAAGTTGTTGATGTGTGTTCTCATGTCTTACTAATTATGCAGTTTCATTGATTCATGTATCTGTTTGCTTCTGGCACGGAGTGCAGGTGTTATCCATTCTTCAAAACATGCCCCCCAGCACCGGAAGCAAATACCAGCTTCTACGTGGCTATATTGCGGCAACCTGCCTGCTCCGGCACAGCGCTTACAAGGTGTAAGGCCCGTCATTTCCAGGTAGCCACTGGGTGTGTGCCGGTACACTTTTACCCGGTGATGTTGGTGCCATTGGTGGTGGCAGGCTTCGCACATGCAGGTTAGGTGTTTGTCGGCATACTGCTAGGGCAGCCTGTCGTAAATATACAAGCGATGGTGCACATGCATGCGGCGATGTTGCGCTACGGGCCTATACTCAATATCTCTATCGTAAAGGATACTCATGTCTATTGAAGCATCTGCAAAGCTCATTTGCCAGTTGTACTGCCTGCAGGTGTCGGGTATGTACACTTCATGTGGTTGCAACAGTCCTGTGGAGCTATTCAGGAACGGCAATGTTTCGCGGCCGGCGCAAACGGAACAAGTGTAGTTATCTCTTTGTAAAATTTCGGATCTCTTGTTGCGCCACTCTTGGGTGAGCAATAGTTCCAGATAGGTGAGTGCTTCACCATGCTGATTGTACAATTGCTGATATGTGGGGTAGCTTTTCAAGAGAGCACAAACCTCCACCCCACCTGCGAACGTTTGGTTCGCCTATTTTTACGCATGCTTTCCACCGACCGCCGCCGCCACTTTCGACTGCCTGTTATTGACGGCTGTTTGCGCCAAACAGCCCGCCGTTGGACGGCCAAACAGCTGCTGGAGAAAGTAAATGCCTATTTGTTGGAATGTGAAGAGGCGCCTGTTACAGTTCGCACCATTCAAAAAGACTTACGGTATTTGCAAAGCCTGCCTCACAACCCAGCACTTATCGCATTTATAGACAAGGGTAGAGAACGCTGGTATTATTACGAGGAAGATGATTATGTATTGGAACTACCGACCATTAATGCCGACGAATCATTTGCCTTTGCATTGTCGCATGCAGTACTGGAACAAATGAGCGGATTTCCTTTGGTAAAAGAGTTTGCCCGATTGCGACACAAGATGGAAAAACAGTTGCCCGAACAGCAACCGGTTAATGCCGATGTGCTGTTATTTGAACACAACCCGCAGCTAAAAGGCATCGAATGGTTGGAGCCATTGTTTGAAGCTATCCGGGCTCAAACAGTATTGAAGATGGTTTATCAACCCTATGATACAGATGCGTTAGAAAAGGTCATTCATCCATGGTGGTTGAAGCAATTCAACCAACGTTGGTTTTTGTTTGGCTGGAATGAAGAACAGCAGCGACTGGATAATTCTCCGCTGGATAGAATTGTAGCAGTATCGCCGGTTTCCATCGAATATCGGGCAAACACCAGCATCAATCCGCAGCAATATTTCTCTGATATGGTGGGGGTAACCCGATATGCGGAAGATGTACCACAGCAAGTCACCATCAGGGTAAAAGCCAGCCGGGGGCATTACATTCAAACCAAACCATTGCATGTTTCGCAACAAATGCTGCCGGCTGCCATTGACCATCACCTATTTCAATATCAGGTCATTATCAATAAAGAATGGATGAGTTTGCTGCTCTCATTTGGTGCTGACCTGGAAGTGTTGGAACCCCTAAGCCTGAGGGGGGCTTTACAGCAGGAGCTGTTATCGGCGGCTGCTTTGTACATGTAATGGATTTGGATATTTATGGCTACTTTTTTGGATAACCCTCGGGCCATACATTTAACCACCACGCCACGAAGTGGGCATCAGGGGAGCAACGGCTGACAAACTTGTGAACTATGGAACTTGTGAACGTATAAACGTTTCCAACCGTTCATTCACTTTCTTTGCAGCATGACTCTTGATCATGTTGAAACAATTTGTATTTGCGGTGCCGGTACTATGGGTAGAGGCATTGCACTAGTAGCGGCGCTTTCCGGTTTCCGTACCAAGCTGTACGATGTGCAACAGGTCATGCTTTGGAAAAGCAAGGAAGAGATTGACAAAAGCTTACAGCTATTGCAATCAAAAAACAAGATAACAGAACACGATGTAGATAGTGTACACCGTAGGTTGATGTATACCCACAACATCGACGATTGTAAAGCGGATATCGTAATTGAAGCCATTGTAGAAAAACCGGCTGTTAAACTGGCGCTGTTTCAGCAGCTGGCTACCGTAAACAATGCGCTATGCATTTTTGCCAGCAACACTTCTTCGTTATCGATATCTGATTTGCAAGCGCAAATAGTTCATCCCGAACGTTTTGCCGGCATGCATTTTTTCAACCCCGCTACCCACATGAAGTTGGTGGAAGTGGTGAAAGGAAAACAAACCGCACAACATGTGGTAGATGCGTTGTATAACTTAGCCAAAACCATGGGCAAAGTGCCCGTGCATTGCAATGATGCGCCGGGTTTCATTGTCAATCATATAGCACGGCCTTACTATTTGGAAGCCATGCGGCTGGTAGAAAGCGGCGCCGCCAGCATGGAACAGGTAGATGCCGTGATGGAAGCTACCGGTTTCAAAATGGGCCCGTTTAAGCTCATGGATTTCATCGGCCTCGACATCAACTACAGCGTAAGCGAAATAGTGTGGGAAGCTCTGGGTAAACCCGAAAGGCTCACGCCTGCTGCCATGCAAAAAGCAAAAGTGGATGCCGGCGAACTGGGCCGCAAAACAGGCAAGGGATTCTACGAATATTGAAACACGAATGATGGCTAAATGGCACGAATGACACGAATTCATTTTGAAAGTCTATGGCAACTTTAATTCAATAGATGTTTCCTTCGTCAGTATGACCTTTGTTTTCGCCTACCGTCTCCGGACTACAGACTTCATCACTCTTCTTTAATATTGCAGCATGGTTTTAGTTACCGGCGGTACCGGCCTGTTGGGTACACATCTTATTTTGGCGTTGCATCGCAAAGGCATTGCTGTAAAAGCATTGTACAGAAATCAGATACCCGATGTGGTAAAGGACAAAGCCAACTGGATACAGTGCGATATACTGGATGTAATTGGTTTGGAAGTAGCCATGCAAGATGTAACGCAGGTGTATCATGTAGCAGGTTTCGTGAGCTTTAAGCCTGAAGACAAAATGCTGCTGCACAACATGAATGTGGAAGGCACGGCCAATGTGGTGAATGCCTGCCTGGAAGCTGGTGTGCATAAATTGGTGCACGTAAGTAGTGTGGCTGCATTGGGCCGCATTCGAAAAGATGCAGTGATTAATGAAAGCATGCACTGGACGGAAGACACCAGCAACAGTGAATATGGCAAAAGCAAATACCTGGGCGAACTGGAAGTGTGGCGGGCCGTGGGCGAAGGTTTGAATGCCGTTGCGGTAAATCCTACCATCATCATTGGCGAACATGGCGATTGGAGCAAAGGCTCGATGCAAATATTTCAAACCTTGCACAATGGTTTCCCATACTACAGTATGGGCCAAACAGGTTTTGTAGATGCCGATGATGTGGCTGCAGCCATGATACAATTAATGGACAGCAATATCAGCGGACAGCGTTTCATCATCAGTGCAGAAAACCTGTGCTACCGCGATTTCTTTTACATGATTGCCGATGCTTTTGGTAAGCCACGACCTACACAAATGATTACGCCTTTTAAAGCGGCCATTGCGTGGCGGTTGTACAAAATCAAAGGATGGTTGACGGGAAAAAGCCCGCTGGTAACCAAAGAAACAGCAGCTACCAGTTTGGCAGTGTCCAACTTCGACAATGGCAAACTATTGAAAGCACTACCCGATTTCCGCTACGGAAAAATTGATGCTGCCGTGCAGCGGATATGCCAGCACCTGGCTGGAGGGAAGTAAGATTTTCGCACAGAGGCACAGAGTTTTATTTCCCTTTGGCAAATGACCTCTGCGAACACCGTTTATCAGCGGTAAAAAACTTTGCGTCTTTGCACCTTCGCGTTGAAAAAAAGAACTACTTGTTCTTCACCTTCTCCCAAATTTCAGGAATGCGTTTTACCCATACCAGTTCTTTGCGTTTTACTTGTGCTTCTACCACCGGCGTACCCCAATACGTTTTGCCACCTTCAATAGAAGAAGGCACGCCACTTTGTGCCAACACATTGGCACCATCACCTATGTGCAATGTTTTGCTCACACCTACCTGGCCCCACAAATTCACCCCATTGCCAATGGTAGTTGCACCCGCAATACCTACCTGTGCTGCAATAATGCAGTTCTGTCCAATCACTACATCATGACCCACTTGTACCAGGTTGTCGAGTTTGGTGCCCCGACCAATGCGGGTATCATGCGTAACGCCTTTATCAATACAACAGTTAGCACCAATTTCTACATCATCTTCCAACACAACACGACCACAGCTTTTCATTTTTTTATACCACACGGAACGGTCACGTTTGCTGTTGTAATAAAATGCATCAGCACCCAATGTAGTACCAGCATGCACTACTACATTGTCGCCAATTTCAGTGTAATCATAAATCGTTACGTTAGGGTGAATGATGCAGTTGCGGCCAATGCGAACATGATGCCCGATAAACACACCCGGCATAATGGTTGTGCCTTCACCAATCACTGCTGTGTCACTAATCATTTCTGTAGCCGGCACAAACGGGCGGAAGTGTGATACAATGGTTAAGTACGCTTCAAACGGTTGATCGCATACCAGCAGTGTTTTACCATAGGCATTGTCAACAGCTTTGTTGATGATGATAAACGATGCATCGCTTTTCAAACAGGTATCGTAGTACTTTGGATGATCTACAAAACACAAGTCGCCTGTTTCCACTTTGTGTATTTCGTTGATGCCCGTAATGCTGGTTTGTGCATCACCAATCACTTGAGCTTGTATTAAATCGGCAATCCATTGAGTGCTGACAGGTTGAGGAAATTTCATAAACGACTTGTTTGTTTGCAAATGAAGTACAATGGCCGAAACACCTGTGTTGATGCTGCTTTCCGCCGATAACGGTCAAAAGTAAACACTTCCTTTTGTATGCCCGTCATTCAGCCATGCATTACAACAATTGATTCACTTGTTGTTTTCATACATGCACGTTATCTTCATGTTTCTTCCCTCTTTTTACATCGTTGTAGGGCCTATTGAAATTCACAGTTACAAACAAAGTGTGAATAACTATGCACTGCCAAATTTTCAGATACGCATACTTAGTATTTAATATTGTGTCGGGAAATACTTATCCCAGTACTTACTAACCCATTGTTGGAAAATCCTCCGATTCTTCGGAGGATTTCTTTTTGCATAATACTTCCGTTTTACATCTTCTTTTATCGGCTGCTATTCCACAATGCAATCTTGATTTCAGCTACATTTGAAGCAACAGCATGTGCTGTAAAAATGTGTATTCGTAAACTGTTTGCATGAGACCACACAGAATCATATTGGTACGTCATGGCGAATCGGAAGGCAACTTCGATCGCAACACCTATGCACAAAAACAGGATTACAAATTACTGCTGACACCACTGGGCGAACAGCAGGCCGATGAAGCGGGTAAAAAGCTACAAGCATTGATTGGTGATGAACGCATTTTGTTTTACGTATCACCCTTGTGGCGTACCCGCATGACCTTCGAACACATTGCCAAACATTTTGATAAGTCGCAGTATCGGTGGAAAGAAGATCCCCGTTTGCGGGAGCAAGAGTGGGGCCACTTTCGTGATTTGAAAGCCAACATTCAGATAGATGATGAACGCAACAAGTTTGGTACTTTTTACTATCGCATAAAAGACGGTGAAAGTTGTGCCGACGTGTACGACCGGGTCAGCGATTTCATGCACAGCATGTACCGCGATTTTGAAAAACCCAGGTTTCCGCAAAATGCCGTCATCGTTTCGCATGGCATGACTGTGCGTTTGTTTTTAATGCGGTGGTTTCACTGGACGGTGGAAGAATTTGAAACACTCCGCAACCCGAAGAATGCCGAAATCATCATCATGGAGCAAGATGAGCTCACTGGTAAATACAAACTGGTGACCGAGCTCAAGCGAAAAAATATCCGCCCCGATGATGAGTATCAATGGAACATAATTGGCCGCTAAGCAGCCATCATGAATTGCTGCATGCTCGTCTTTCTATTTCCAACGAATTGTAAAAACGATTCATACTTATGAACGCAACGAAAACCAACTTGCTAATAGCAAGTGTACTGCTGCTGAACATACATGCCGGTGCGCAAAAAGCAAAGCCCAATCCAGTGACGGCTATTAAAGAAACCGCCATCAACGATTTGCAATCGGGCTACGACTTGTACAAACAAACCGCGTTGCAAATTTGGAACTATGCTGAGCTGGGTTATAAAGAAACCAACAGCAGCGCTTTGTTGCAGCAGCGATTGAAAGAAAACGGTTTTACGGTAGAAGCTGGTGTGGCTGATATTCCTACGGCATTTGTGGCCACGTACGGTAGTGGTCAACCTGTAATTGGTATTCTTGCTGAGTATGATGCATTGCCGGGTTTGGCACAACAAGCCGTGCCGGAAAAACAACCCATTGCCAATCAAAAAGGCGGGCACGGATGCGGGCACCACTTGTTTGGTACTGCCAGTGTAGCGGCGGGTATCGAAATCAAAAAGCTGATTGAAGCGAAAAAGTTCACCGGCACTATTAAAGTGTATGGCTGCCCGGCAGAAGAAGGCGGCAGTGGCAAAGTGTACATGGTTCGTGCCGGCTTATTCCATGGTGTAGATGCAGTGATTCACTGGCATCCCGATAGCGATAACGGCGTAACCATGACAAGTGCACTGGCCAACAAATCGGCCAAGTTTCGTTTTAAAGGATTGAGTGCACATGCTGCTATGGCTCCTGAGAAAGGACGTTCCTCTTTGGATGCAGTGGAAGCCATGAACTACATGGTCAACATGATGCGGGAACATGTGCCACAGGAAACACGCATTCACTATGTGATTACAGATGGTGGCAAAGCGCCTAACGTAGTGCCCGACTATGCAGAAGTGTATTACTATGTGAGGCATCCCAAACGCAAAGACGTGGTAGAAATTTTCGACCGTGTTTTAAAAGCCGCACAAGCAGCCGCATTGGGTACCGAAACCAACATGGAATATGAAATTATTGGTGGCACGCATGATTTGTTGCTCAACAAAACATTGGCCGTAGCTATGCAGCAAAACCTCGAAAAAGTGGGTGGTGTCCACTACTCTGCTGCAGAGGTGGAGTTTGCTAAAAAAATTCAAAGCAGTTTCACTTTTACTGCACCCGATGTACAAAATGCTGCAGCAGTACAACCGTTGAAAGTTGAGATGGATGCTGGTGGTGGCAGCACCGATGTGGGTGATGTAAGCTACGTTGTACCAACGGTTGGACTACGTGCTGCTACCTGGGCACCGGGCACACCGGCACATAGCTGGCAGGCCGTGGCTTGCGGCGGTACGGAGCTGGGCACCAAGGGCATGATGGTAGCTGCTAAAACCATGGCCCTCACGGCTATTGATTTGTTTACCAATCCAACGCTCATTGCAAAAGCACAGGAAGAGTTCAAACAAATGATCGGCGATTATAAATACCAGGCATTGCTCGGCACCCGCAAGCCAGCGTTGAACTACCGCGACTAATTCATGAACAACAGATAATAAACGGTGCGTTGATGCTATGTCAGCGCACCGTTTTTGTATGGGACACGGATGTGCCGGATTATCAACGGATTATTATTAATAAATCCTCTGAGGGCTCTGTGCCCTCTGTGCGAATCTAATATCGCTTAATATTGTAGACTGTGAATACACCTCTGTTATACGTTACCAACGCTGCGCAATTAAAACAGGCATTGCAAGACTTACATGCTGCTTCAGTAGTTGCTTTCGATCTGGAATTCGACCGCGACCGCTACACGTACGGTTTCGATTTGTGCCTCATTCAAATGGCTACACCCGAAGCTTGTTTTGTCATCGATCCATTGGCCGGCCTCGATTTGAAACCGTTGTATGATTTTTTTGAAACACCGGGTATTCGCAAGTTGGTGCATTGCCCCGGCGAAGATTTACGCTTGTTGCATTCGTTGGCCTGTTATCCAACCGATTTGGTGGATACAGAACTGTATGCCAAGCTGCTGAATTATGAGCAAACATCGCTGAGCAATTTGCTGCAATTGAAATGCGATGTGCAACTCAACAAAAAATTGCAAACCAGCAACTGGGGCAAGCGGCCACTCAGCGATGGCCAGTTGCACTATGCTGCTGCCGATGTGATTTACCTGTTTGAGCTGGAAAATATTTTGCAACAAGAAGCAACAGAAAAAGGGTTGATGCCTTTTGTGGCCGAAGAGTTTGCCCAACTGAATACAGTACGCTACACCTTGGAAGCACGGCAAAATTTTCTCAAGAAAAATGACCTGCAATTCATGAGTCCGTACGACCAGTATGTGCTCAATGAATTGCTACGTTTCAGAGATGATTTAGCCCGCCAAAAAAACAAACCGGCGCATCAAATCATTCCGGAAGAACTGGTGCGGCAAATTGCTTACCGCAAAATGGAGCCCGCCGATATTCTGTCGCAGCATGGGGTACATCCCATTCTCAAAAGCGACAGAGGGGTGTACATGCTGGAGCAGCAATGGAAAAAAATTAATGCGGCTGCACATGCACAGCAATTGCCCCGCCGCAGAAATGGCCAACCATTATCGGAAGAAGACCGCCTGCGTTTTGAGCAAAAAAAGCTGGCACAGGAAAATGCGAAGACCCACATTTTTCAACCCATACAGCAAGCCATTGCGGCTAAGTATGGTGAGCATGCCCAAAAGTTTTTGATGAGTAGTAGTTTGGTGAACGATTGGCTGAAAGGCGATCAACGCATAAGTCAGCTAAAGCTCAACTACCGCAAGCAACTCATTCAGGATGTGGCGCAGGAAATTGGGGTGGATATTACCGCTTGGTTGTAACGCAGCTACAATAACGCTTTTACGTAGGGGATAAAAATCATCAGGCCAATTACCACACTGATAACCGATGCCCACAGCACGGCACCGGCTGCCACATCTTTTACCAGGCCAATTTGTGGATGAAGATCGGGGTGTACCCTGTCGGCCAGTTTTTCAACAGCCGTATTCACCATTTCCAATGCCAGTACCAAACCAATGCACAGCAAGAGCAGCATCCATTCTGTAGTGCTGATGGAAAAGTAACAACCTGCAACGACTACAATGATGGCTACAATCAATTGTATTTGGCCATGTGTTTCTTTGGCAAAAAATGCTGTCCATCCTTGCAACGCATATTGTACCCGGGTGAAGAATCTTTTCATGGCATCATTTGAATGGTAAATGTATGATTGTACCAGATGCAAAAATGAAGTGCTGCCGCAGCAAGCCACGACAGCACTCTATATCCAATTGCAAATCAGTTATGCTTCTACTTCAGGCGCTACAACAGCGGCAGGCTGTTGGTACCAGTTTATTTTTCTACTGAAATACATAGCGAGTGCTACCAGCAAGAACAAGCCTATGCTACCAGCCAGCAGCGATGTGTCTTCCAGTTGTATGAGCACATAAATGAAGGCGTACAAACCAAACAGGAAACCACCAATGAGCAGGGCGTTGCTCCATTTTACAAACAGTTGCTTGGCATACAGCGTAATGAGTGATACTGTGGCAAACGTGGCCATGGCATACGCAATGTTGAACGTGAGCAACTCGCCAATGGACAACAGCAAGGTGTAAAACACAATCAGCGCAATACCTACCAACACATACTGCACGGGGTGCACTCTGTAGCCCAGCATAATTTCGAGCAAGAAGAAAAAGCCAAACATGAGCCCGATAAACAGGATGGCATACTTCACACTGCGCATGGTTTTAGCATAGTTGTCGGCGGGTTGTATGAGGCTCACACCAAATGCATACTCAGTGGCTTTATAGCTGCGGTTTTTCCAAATCTGCGGAAAGTCGCGGTTGAAATGCAGCACCTGCCATTTGGCATCAAAGCCTTTCATATCGGGGTTGTGCTGGGGCAAAAACTTACCAATGTAGCTCGGCGATTCCCACTCAGAACGCAGCTGCATACTGCTGGTTTTGCCCAAGGGCAATACTTGCAGCGACTCGCTTCCCCGCACCGATAACGGGATGGTAAAATCCAACCGGCTATCGGCCAGCACTTTCGATAAATCAACGGGCACACTTACGCCTCTTTCTGCCAATCCGTTTTCAGGAATGCCGGCATCAAACGTAAGCGGCATTTGTGCAGCAGTCGATTGCATTTGTGCTTCAATGCCACGACTATCGGTAAGGCCCATGCACAGGCTGGCTTTGCTCCACAAGATGGTTTCGTTTTCACCCGCAGCAATGTTTTTCAAATCGAAATGACCATCCAATTTGATGCTGCTTTTGTACAACGCCACTTTATAAATACTGCGCTGTTTAATTTGTGGCTGCACGGTGCCATTTACCATCAATTGCTCGGGTAGTACGATGAGTTGTTCGGTTACAACGGCGGGCTTTTTATCGGCATCAATAAATGTGCGTTCATACGGTACAATCAAAAACGGTCCCGACAAAGTTTGGGCACTGGCCCATTTGCTGCTCACTTCTGCTATTACTTCCTGTTGTCGTTCTTTTCTTTCTTCTACCAGGTTAAGTACAAAAACAGAAGGAATGAGCATGACTAAAATGAGGAATCCGGTGATGATGCCTTTGATCAGAAACCGATCGCCAAAAGAGGCTTTTGCTGTGATTTGCATACAAGATGATTTTATAGTGATAGTGATGAATGATGCGAAAAAGGAGGCGTGGCTAATACTTCCATCAGCGTTTGTCGGCGAACCAATACTACCAGTACAGCGGCTAGTATGCCAGCAATAGGAAAGAGCACAAATTCGAGGTAGTTGTTCCATACATCACGTCCTCCACTTACCTGCCAGGCGGCGCCCCAGGTGCACAAAAACACAATGCCTGCCGTGCTCAGCAGTAGCAGGTAGAATTTTAATTCAGTCGTTACATGCAGCATGCTAAGTAACCAGAGCATCAGCACAAACAACAGCAATGCAGGCAGGCTCCAAATGATGGCTAAGCCCAAAGACATAATATACATGAGTGGAAAGAACAATGACGGCAACGTAATGAGGGCATACGTGAGCAAACTACGCAGCCAGGTGCCAATGGATTTGAGGATGATTTCTTTGTTCATAAAAAGTGCTTTGTATTTCAAAGTATTGGGTTAAAAAAATTTAGCCTTGGGTGCCCTTGATCATAGCTTCCAACGCATCGAGGTGTTGTCGAAAGGCTTTTTCGCCAGCCTTGGTTACGCTATAAGTGGTATTGGTTTTGCGGCCGATGAATCCTTTCTGCACTTTCACAAAGCCATTATCCTCCAAGCCCTTCAGATGGCTGGCCAGGTTGCCGTCGGTTACCTGCAGCAGTTCTTTCAGGTCGTTGTAGCTGATGGATTCATTTACCATCAGGGCACTCATGATGCCCAGCCGTATGCGGCTGTCAAACACTTTGTTGAGGTTTGCTATGTTTACGGGTAGTGCCAATGCTATTTCGTTTGTTCGTTTCTTTCGTGGGTATACCACATCACCAATCCGTAAATGATGTGGAGAATGCCAAATCCAAAGCCCCAAAAATACAAACCGTAACAAGTCATAAATAGGTTGACGATACCCGTGAGTAACTGTCCGTATCCGAGCCAGCGAATTTCGCCAAATGTATAGCGGCTGGCACTTACAAGACCAAGTCCGTAAAAAAGCAAGCAGCCCGGCGCAATCATGCCAAAGGCACCGGCTTGCATCAATTGCAGCATATATATGCCACCTACACCAAGCGGCAGGCCCAGTGCAAATGCCATACGCTTACTGCTGTTGCCCCATACAGGCGTTTGTGTTTTGCGGCTCCGCATCCAGGTAAATAAAAATGCCAGCGCAATGGCTGCACCCAACGTAAGCAGTGCAATTAGAATCAGTTCTTTTGAACCCATGTAAGCTGAAACCGAAATGCCGTTGATATCTGTAGCGGCATCATAGTGTTTGCGCAAACTGCTGTGGTTGTTGCTGCCCTGCTCTATAACGCCATGGGCAAACCAGGCTCCTACCAGTGCACAACAACCTGCTGCCACCCCACTCCAGCCGCTCAGGCTGATAAAGCGGCTGCTGCGGTCCATCATGCTGCGGATGTCTTTGAGTGTATCCAGTGATTGTTGGTCTTGACTCATAAAAGCACTTTGAGATTCAAAGTAAATGTATTTACATGCAGGCTCCAAAAAATATTTGAATGAAAGAAGATGAGTTGATTGGGTTAATTGGTTGAGTAGGTTAAATAGGTTGAGTAGTGAGGGATAAGCATACACTGAAAAAAACTGCCGGTTTACAATGAAAGTCATCATTGTAGACCGGCAGTTATCATTGGCTAATTTGCTAATTAGCACATTAGCTAATCAGCTAATCAATAAACGGTGCACCAAAGTATGGTTGCAATGCTTTGGGCAAATGAATGCCGCTATCACTTTGGTTGTTTTCCAGCAGGGCGGCCAAAATGCGGGGCAAAGCCATGCTGCTGCCATTGAGGGTATGGGCAATTTGTGTTTTGCCGTTTTCACCCTTAAAGCGGCACTTCATGCGGTTGGCCTGAAAGGTTTCAAAATTGCTCACAGAGCTTACTTCCAGCCAGCGTTGCTGGGCGGCACTCCACACTTCAAAGTCGTAGGTGATGGCGCTGGCAAAACCCATATCGCCACCGCAGAGGCGCAAGATGCGGTACGGCAGTTCGAGGCTTTGTACCAGCTTTTCTACGTGGGCCACCATTTCGTCGAGCACTGCATGGCTTTGGTCCGGGTGTACAATCTGAATGATTTCTACTTTTTCAAACTGGTGTACCCGGTTGAGGCCACGTACCTGGGCGCCAAAGCTGCCTGCTTCACGGCGGAAGCACTGGCTGTAAGCCGTCATTTTGATGGGGAAGTCGCTTTCTTTCAGCACCACATCACGGTAGATATTGGTTACGGGTACTTCGGCGGTCGGAATCATGTACAGGTCGTCGGCCGGCATGTAGTACATCTGGCCTTCTTTATCGGGCAGCTGGCCGGTGCCGTAGGCGCTGGCGGAATTCACCATGTAGGGAGGAATGTATTCCACATAACCCGCAGCGGTATTGAAGTCGAGGAAATAGCTGGTGAGGGCACGCTGCAATTTGGCACCCTTGCCTTTGTACAGCGGGAAACCGCTGCCGGTGATTTTGGCACCGGTTTCAAAATCGATGAGGTCAAATTTTTTGATGAGGTCCCAGTGCGGCACTGCATCGGCGGGCAGGTTGGGTTTGGCACCGCCTTCCCGCACTACTTCGTTTTCTTCGGGGGTTTTGCCCGCTGGTACAAGGGCTGCCGGCAGGTTGGGCAATTGTATGGCAATGTCTTGCTGCTGCTGCTCTACAGCTGTCAGCTCATCTTTCAGCAGTTTTTCGCGGTCTTTCAGTACGGCTACTTCTGTTTTTTTAGCTTCGGCAGCTTCTTTGTTGCCTTCTTTCATGAGGCCACCAATGGCTTTGGCGGCGAGGTTGCTTTGGTTCAGCACATTATCCAATTCCTGCTGCAGGGTGCGGCGCTGGCTGTCGAGGGTGGCAATCTGATCGACCAGTTCCAGTTGCTTAAACTGTTTGTGTGCCAGGCGTTCTTTTACGAAGTCAGGATTTTCGCGGATGAGTTTTATGTCGAGCATAGTGGTTCGTCTTTTTTACGAGGCACAAAGATAACCAAGCGGGTAAAAGGGGGCACGGATAATCTATGGGACACGGATTTGCAAGTATGAATCGAAAGCCCCCTAGCCCCCGGAGGGGGAAATAGTATAGGACGCGGATTTTAGGGATGAAACGGATGTTCGCAGATTTGTTTTTTGAACCACCAAGTCACAAAGACACACAGGGACACAAAGAATAACAGCCGACGACTGTATTCTTCTTCCCGCCAACCATCATCTGCCAATTTTAACCTCTCCCGGCCTCTCCACAGGAGAGGAGACGAAGCATGGGTCGTCGTCTCCGGACTAACATCAAACATCTGTCATCAAACATCTACTTTCTTCCCACCAACCACCAACGTTAAACCTCTTGCAAAGCCTCCCTTTAGGAAGGTTGGAGGGTTAGCGGTTTGGAGGGTTCTTACCTACATTTGCCCCCATGAACCTACACGACGACCTGCAGCAGCGCTGGTGGAATTTGGAAGCACAATTGGTGGAGCGGTTTGGCAAAAAGCCCGACCTCGATGCTGTTTTATACCTCATTGGTTTGCAGGAAATGCAACTGTTCGACAACAACATTTCGAAAGAAACCAAGCAAGACCTGATGCATGTGGCGGTGTGCACCATCTTATCGCCCAGCGGTTATTATGTATTGGAAGGAAAAGACGAAGACGGCTGGCCGCATTTCAAACAGCTGAAAGCCCTGCCCGATATGGGCCTGCGGGAGCAGGAAGATTTTTTGAAAGACCATGTACTGCTTTATTTTGAGCAAGAGAAGTTTGCGGAGTAGCATCTGCATATTACTTGCTGAAACAACGGCAAGCTTTATCTTCCCTTCATCTCAATCCATCCATTCCATGCGTATCGTTTCCTTGTTTGTAGTGCTGCTGACGCTGGCAGCCTGTAGTGCTCCTAAGCAGTTTCGTAAGCTCAACAGCGAAGAAAAATCAGCCGTAAAACATTACCGCCAACTCATTCCTGCCAAAGACAACCATTACTATGTGCTCATCATGACTACGCAGGGCAATATGGTGGTAAAACTGTACGACGAAACACCGCTGCACCGCGACAATTTCATGAGCAAAGTGCAGGCTGGTTTTTACGATAGCCTGTTGTTTCACCGTGTCATCAACAACTTTATGATACAAGGCGGCGACCCCACCAGCAAGCGGGCAACTTCCGAAACACCGGTGGGCAGCGGCAGTGCACCGGGTCAGGAACGCATACCGGCCGAACTGAAAACCGACATCGGCATTTACCACAAGCGGGGTGCATTGGCGGCCGCCAGAGACAACAACCCCGAAAAGGCCAGCAGCAATTGCCAGTTTTACATTGTGCAGCGGCCGGCCTGGCGCCAGAGCCAGCTCGACAGTACCATTACGCAGCGCAAACTCACCCTCAATGCCGAGCAGCAGAAACTGTACACCACCGTAGGCGGCACACCGCACCTCGATGGCAACTATACCGTGTTTGGCGAACTGGTGATTGGCTTTGATGTACTCGACAAAATAGCCACCACCAAAACCCGCCCCGGCGATCGCCCCGAAGCCGATGTACGGATGCGCATGTTTGTGCTCCGCAAACGGAAGTAGATATTTGAAAAGCGTTTGCTCCCGATAGCTATCGGGATTGCAGTGAGCAGTTTGCAAGATGAATCCGTGAAAATCCGATCAATCTTATTCATCCGCGTCCCAGAAACCGCGTCCTATCAACAAGGTTTTCAACGCTTGGCTATCGAAAGCCATTTTCCCATTAGGTTTGCACTTTCCAAATTGCATTGCAAACTGTATTAAAAATTTACGTCATGAATTTTCCAGCTGAACTGCGTTACACCAAAGACCACGAATGGATTAGCCTCGAAGGCAATGTTGCCACCATTGGCATTACCGATTTTGCACAACGTGAGCTCGGCGATATTGTATACGTAGACGTTGACAGTGTAGGCAAAAGCCTGGAAGCCGAAGCTGTGTTTGGTACCGTAGAAGCCGTGAAAACCGTGAGTGATTTGTTTTTGCCAGTGGCAGGAAAAATTTTGGAAGTAAACGCCGGCCTGAATGATCAGCCCGAACTGGTAAATACTGACCCCTACGGACAGGGCTGGTTGATCAAAATGGAAGTGGCCAATACTGCAGATGTAGAAGCACTTATGACTGCTGAAGCTTACAGTGCTTCTGTGAGCTAAATTTTTCTACCTAACCCTAAGCCAAAAGGGCAAAGCCATCGTATTTGCTTTGCTCTGGCAAAGCAACGAGCCTCGAACCGGGGTTCATTTTAAAGTGTTGCCACCCATTTGAAACAAGCCGAACAGTATACCGAAGCACAATTGGTAAGCCTGCTGCAAGCCAGAAAGCAGGAGGCATTTGCCTACCTGTACGACCACTATAGCGGTGCCCTCAATGCCATCATTTACGCAGTGGTGGGCGATGCTACCGTGGCGGAAGATGTACTGCAGGAGGTATTCATCCGCATATTCAGGAAAATAGAATTGTACGACCACAGCAAGAGCCGTTTGTACACCTGGATGGCCCAGATAGCCCGCAATGCCGCCATTGATTGGATGCGCAAAACAGGAAATCAACCATCGGTAGTGAACCAAAAGGCGCCTGAAGACGTACCTACTCAGGCAAGTACGAGTTTTAACCCCGATACCACCGATGTGCGGCAGTGGATAGCCCAGCTACCAAAGCCCGAACAGCAGGTAGTAATACTTGCCTACCTGGAAGGACTCACGCAGGAAGAAATCAGCCAACTGCTGCAAACACCACTCGGTACCATCAAAAGCCGGGTGCGAAGCGGTCTGGTAAAATTGAGGACAATGATGCAAGTAAACCGATGAACGCCAACGAATACATCAACAGTGGGGCTATAGAAGCCTACATCCACGGACTGGCCGATGAGGCAGATATTGCCCAGCAGCTGGAAATGGAAGGCCGCTATCCGGAAGTGCGGGCAGCCCGCATGGCATTGGAAGAGCAGCTGGAACAACAGGCCCTGCAAATGCCGCTGGCCAACCCTGCTGCCACCCGTGAACGCATCCTCAATGCCCTCAAAGAGGAAAAGGCGCACACCACCAAAGTGGTGACGATGCCTACCGATTTGAAAGCCGCACCCAAACCCATCCGTTGGTTTCGTACTGCCTTGGCGGCTTCTGTGCTGCTGCTCATGGGCAGCGTATTGCTCAACTTTTATTTTTATAGTCAATACACCGACTTTTCTAACCGGTACGAAGAACTCTCTGCCCGCCAAAATGTACTGGCCAACAAGGCCAATGCCATGGAAGCCAGCATGCAAATGATTAAAAGTCCGCAGGTACAACCCGTGGTAATGCAGGGCGTACCCGGCAATGCCGGCATGATGGCCACCGTGTACTACGACAAAAGCACCACCGATGTGTACCTGATGGTTAATAACCTGCCCATGCCACAAAAAGGCAAGCAATACCAGTTGTGGGCACAGGTAGATGGCCAAATGGTAGATGCAGGCTTGCTCACCTGGACAGACGATGTAGCCCTGATAAAAATGAGCCGCATAGCCAATGCACAGGCTTTTGCCATCAGTCTGGAACCGGAAGGTGGCAGCAAAGTGCCTACACTAACCGAAGTAAAAGTGCTGGGCAAAGCATAAAGCCACTTATTTTCACCTGTTCCTATTGGTGAAACATGAAACGCTGGCTGCACAATATTCTCCGTACTTATTTTCCCGCTTTGCTGTGGCTCAGTGCCGCAACCTATCTTTTTTTAATGCCCACCGATGGCATGGAAACAACGCCATTCATAGACATTCCGTATGCCGATAAATGGGTGCACATGGCGCTGTTTTTTGGGCTGGTACAACTATGGCTGATGCCGCAATATTTGCGCCGAATTTCTCTCAGTAAAAAAACAGGATGGCTGGCGGTATTGCTGGCGATGGGCTATGGTATTGCTATTGAAATAGTGCAGGGGAACTTTACCGCCAACCGCAGCGCCGACCCTTGGGATGTACTGGCAGATACAGCAGGTGCCGTATTGGGTTTGCTATTGTTGCCTTGGGTGGTACGCCGTTTTATTCTTCCTCAAAGCCAAGGCTCCTCAGCTCCCTAAAATGGCCATTGAGTTTGATTTTACTTTTCAGCAGTTCCATTTCTTTTACCACCGGCAATACTTTTTGCAAATGCCGGCGCAGGTATTCTACCCGTTGGTCTTCCCGCAGCAATTGCAGCAGGTCGTAGGCTTCTTCTATGCTCAAACCGGTCATGCTGGCTACATCGTAACTGCAAAGTTCGTTGTCGGGTTTCGAAAATGCTTTTGGCGATTCTAGCAATAGCAATAACTGTTGTATTTGCCTGAGCACTGGTTGCAACGCAGGCAGATTGACGACGATTTCATTTTGCGGATAAGTAACAATGGCGCCGCTGTACAACTTGTCGGGCAGGTCTTTTACCAACTCCAGCACCCGAAACACTTCTGTGGCCCGGGTGGCAATATCCATGCGGCCATCTTCATACAATTTTTTTACTTCGGCTACCTGCATCAGGGTGCCGTATTCCATCAGCTTGTTGTTGATGACCGCAATAATGCCAAAGGGTTTACCCTGCGCTACACAATCGCCTATGAGCTGTTTGTAGCGGGGTTCAAAAATGTGGAGGTTGAGTTTTTCTCCAGGAAAAGCCACCAACTCCAATGGAAACAGGGGAATAAAATTCGTCATGGTTTGATAAAAGTAGCAAGCTTACCAACGCATCAGTGCACTGGCCCAGGTAAAGCCGCTGCCAAAGGCTGCCAAACACACCAGGTCACCTTTTTGTACACGCCCTTGCTCCCATGCTTCGCAAAGGGCAATGGGCACACTGGCGGCGGTGGTGTTGCCGTACTGCTGTATGTTGTTGTACACCTGATCGTCTCGCAGCTTGAGGCGCTGCTGTACAAACTGGCTGATGCGGAGGTTGGCCTGATGCGGTATTAGCAATTGCAAATGCTGCGGCGTCAATCCATTGGCGTTAAGCGATTCCATAATCACTTCCGGAAACTTCACTACCGCTGTTTTAAATACAGCCGGGCCATCCATGTTGGGATAAAATTGTTCTTTATCGAGCATGGGTTGTGTTACAAACATTTGGCCCATGGCGGCATCACCAAAATCGGCCAACTCAGGTTTCCATTTGTTGGCATGGGTACCGGGGTTGTACATGGCCAGTATTTCTGCTTCGTTGCCATCGCTGTGCAAGTGGGTGCTGAGTATGCCGCGGTTGGGTTCTTCATTGGCTTGCAATACCACCGCACCGGCGCCATCGCCAAAAATCACACTCACATTGCGGCCACGGGTGCTGAAGTCGAGTCCGAAAGAATGTTTTTCGGCACCAACCACCAATATGTTTTTGTACATACCGGTTTTAATAAACTGATCGGCTACGCTGATGGCATATACAAAACCACTGCATTGGTTGCGTACATCCAGGGCACCAATTTGGCGCATGCCCATGGCCCGCTGCAGCAGCACCCCACAGCCCGGAAAATAGTAGTCGGGGCTGAGCGTGGCAAACACAATAAAATCAATATCGTGTGGGGTAAGGCCTGCTCTTTCAATGGCTTGTTGGGCCGCTGCCACACCCATGGTAGTGGTGGTTTCTTCGGTACGGTGGGCATAGCGCCGTTGTTGTATTCCGGTGCGTTCCTGAATCCACTCATCGGTGGTATCCATGTACTGCATTAAATCGTGGTTGGTTACAACCTGCTGTGGTACATACATACCAATACCAGCGATGACAGAAGTAGGCATAGCAATCAGATTTTTAGCATGGCAATGTACTGAATATGCGATAAAGCCTTTGTGGTAGCAACATAAAAAAACCGACCCTGGAAAGGGCCGGTGGTCTAAACTAACAACATGTATTGCAAAAAACTATTTCTTCCATCCTAATTGTACTTCCGAAATGCGGCCGTTGGCAAAAGCCTGATATGTTTTGGTCTGTCCATCCTTAATGGCATTGAAGTAATAAGCTGTTTCCAAGGAATGCTCTACGTAGTACATTTCGGATAATAAGACGCTACCGAGCTTTGCATCAATCGCTAAGCGTAACTTAATTGGCAACTGATGTTTTTGCAGGCTCACGGTGGTGGCAACCAGATCGCCGGCATTGTCGAAAAATGCAGACACTTCCTGATCGTCGAGCATGAAGCTGGCCTTGGTTAAGTTTTCTTTCAGAGGCGACCAGTTGACTTCTTTTACATTACCAAACTCTCTGGCAAATGACTGGCGCACCTGGTGCGGAGCAACGTGGCTTGAAGTAGTGAAAGCCTGTGCAGACAAAGCGAATACGCCAACTACGGCGATACAAAACAAACGTTTCATGTGTTACGGTTTTTGGTGTGAGTAATTGTTTGTACAGCAAAGATGTACTACCACATACACCTACACAAGCATGCTGTTAAGAACGGTTGCAATAGCTGGAAGAATGCGCCGTTGCTCATGCGAAGTGATGAGTGGCAGCCTCGTATGTAAAAAAAATGCCGCATGAAAAAATGTTACATCATGCGGCAATTATTTTTTTGTGTATTACTGTTGGTTATTCTTCCTTGCTGCCTTTTTCGCCCACAAACCAATCATCTTTATCCCGAAACAACACATTGAACGTGGTGAGTGAACCATAGATGCGGGTGATGTATTGCTGCAGGTTGATTTTGTCTTCATCAGTCAGCACTTTGTGGCTGTTGATGTTTTGCTCCAGCACCCGCAGCCTGTCTCGCAGCATTACTATTTTATGAAAAAACATTTCTACCGGTACTTCTTTTGGCTTGAGTGATTTGTCGGCAGGCTGCAACAACATCATGCCGTTTTTCCAACGGTCGCCGAGGGCAACGGGCTCGCCAATGCCATTCCAGTACCGCAGTATTTGCAGCAAACTTTTTTCTACTTCACTGCTGGTTTCACCTACAGGTTTTATTTGCTCCGGAATGATTTCATCCAGGGCATCATCCTTTTTGTCAATTTCTTTAATGCCATGATGAATGAAAGAAATAAGGTAGCTCGACAATCGTACATCTACAATAACGCCGGGGCCCAATTGTGTGTGTTGCAATCTTGTGCCAATGCCTGGTTCCATAGCCATGATGTTTGGTTTATAAAGGCAATAATAATTTATTGATGACAAAAGCTTGCTGCAGTGCCTGCTTCATTTATTTTTAAAAAGTTGAGTTTATTAAAAAATGCTAGCCAACAGATGAGATGCAAGTAAGAAGTTGTAAAAATAAGTTACACAGGGGGAGGCGTTGGCTGGGCAATCCCGATAGCTATCGGGATTCTTTGTACGCAAGCTCCCATTCCGCTTGCCTTTCTTTTTTTCAAGAAAAAGAAAGTAACAATGCTTGCATAAGAATCTCTTAGCGAATATAAAAGTTGTTGCATTTATAGATTTCATCTTAGAAAAACTGGTAGGTTAATACGGTTATTTTTAATCTTTATGATACCATTCATTACTGTTAAAAAGAAATACGGAATTCTCTTGCTGTGCTTACTCAGCCTGCAGCTACAAGCATTTTGCTGGGGTTTTTTCGGCCACCGCAAAATCAATTTTCAAGCGGTGTTTTCATTGCCACCCGAAATGATTGGTTTTTATAAAATGCATATCGATTTCATTACCGAGCATGCTGTGGACCCCGATAAACGACGCTATGCCATACCCGAAGAAGCGCCGCGGCATTACATCGATATCGATCATTATGGTGAGTATCCCTACAAAGAATTGCCCCGTAAGTGGACAGATGCGGTAGCCAAGTTTTCGGAAGACACATTGCTCACCTATGGCATAGTGCCGTGGTGGGTGCAAACCATGAAGCTGCGCCTGACCGATGCCTTCAAAGAAAAAAATCAGGTGAAAATTTTAAAGCTGAGTGCAGAGATTGCGCATTACATCAGCGATGCCCATGTGCCGCTGCATGCCTGCCACAACCACAACGGGCAGTTTAGCAATCAGTATGGCATTCATGGTTTTTGGGAAAGCCGGGTGCCAGAGTTGTTTGCCGAAGCACAGTATGATTTTTTCATTGGCAAAGCTGTATACATCCAAAACACCAGCCAGTTTATGTGGGACCGGGTACTCGAAAGCGGTGCTGCTGCCGATACCGTGCTCAAAATGGAAGCCCTGCTGACCAGTAAGATGAAGCCCGATGAAAAATATGCGTTTGAAGAACGGTCGGGCAAAATCATCCGGCAGTACTCCACGGCTTTTTCAGCAGCGTATCAGCAGGCGTTGGATGGCATGATTGAACGGCGGATGCGGCAGTCCATTTTGGCTACAGCCAGCTTTTGGTACACGGCTTGGGTAGATGCCGGCCAGCCAGATTTGAAAAGCCTGACCAACAAAAGCTTTACCCCCGAAGACCTGAAAGAATTTGAAGCCCTGAACACGGGCTGGCAAACCGGCAAAGCATTGGGCAAAATTTGCGATTAACAAATCCATGCTACCCCTTCCCCATGGGTTGATGTATGTTTGTGCCCCCAAACAACCAAACAACACTGTGGTACATAATTTCAATTCAGGCCCCAGCATACTGCCAAAAGTGGTGTATGAGCTGGCTGCTCAGGCAATAACCGATTTCAACGGCACCGGATTATCTATTTTAGAATTGGGCCACCGCACATCGCATTTTCAGGCCGTGATGGACGAAGCCGTGGCACTGGTAAAAGAGCTGATGCAACTCGATGCCAACAAAGAAGTCTTGTTTTTGCATGGCGGTGCATCCACCCAGTTTTTTCAGGTGCCGTTCAACCTGCTGCCGCAGGGTAAAAAAGCAGCGTACCTCGATTGTGGTATGTGGGGTACCAAGTCCATTAAAGACGCCAAACTCTACGGTGATGTACAGGTGCTGGGCTCATCCAAAGACAAAAATTATACCTACATCCCCAAAGATTATACAGTGGATGCCGATGCGGTTTACTGCCACATCACCAGCAACAACACCGTAGAAGGTACGCAGCAGCATGAGTGGCCCGATACACAAGTGCCCCTCATCAGCGACATGAGCAGTGATATCCTGAGCCGCCAGCTCGATTTTAACCGCTTTGGCCTCATTTATGCCGGGGCGCAAAAAAACATTGGCGCTGCCGGGGTAAACCTGGTAGTGGTAGATAAAAACATGCTGGGCCACAACGACCGCAGCATGCCGCCCATGCTCGATTACCGACAGCACATTGCCAATGGCAGCATGCTCAATACGCCACCGGTATTTGCCGTGTATGTATGCATGCTCACCCTCCGGTGGCTCAAAGAAATGGGGGGTATTGCCGCCATTGAACCCATCAATCAGGCCAAGGCCGACCTGCTGTACAATGCCCTCGACCGCCTGCCGGTTTTTACCCCCACCGTGGCTAAGGAAGACCGCAGCCTCATGAATGCCGTGTGGATTATGGAAGATGCTACACTGGAAGCCCTGTTTTTGGAACAGTGCAAAAAAGAAGGCATGGTGGGTATTAAAGGGCACCGCAGTGTGGGTGGTTTCAGGGCCTCTATGTACAATGCCATGCCACTGAGCAGTGTGCAGGCATTGGTGCAACTGATGGAACATTTTGCCCACACCCATGGGTGACCATTTTCCCTGCCGGGTATCAACCTTTGCAATAGGGTACGATATGCTATATTGCACCCCCGATTTTTAGTATCAGATCAACAGGAGTAGTAAGTCAAAACAACATGGCACACATTCAGCCCTTCAAAGCGCTAAGACCCGACCCTCAGTTTGCCGCAGGCGTAGCCAGCCGTCCGTACGACGTGATGAGCCGCTCAGAGGCCAAAGACGAAGCCCGGGGCAACCCCAACAGCTTTTTGCACATTACCCGCAGCGAAATTGATTTGCCCGATACGGTAAGTGCCTACGATGAGCAGGTATACCAAACTGCCAAGAGTAACCTCAAGGCTTTTTTGAGCCGCAATGTGCTGTTTAAAGAAGCCAAACCCTGCTATTATTTATACCGCCTTACCATGAACGGCCGCAGCCAGAGTGGTTTGGTGTGTGTGTCTTCGGTGGAAGATTACAACAAAGACATTATCAAGAAACACGAGTTTACCCGTCCGGAAAAAGAGAACGACCGCATTCAGCACATTGTGAATACGGGAGCTCAAACCGGCAACGTGTTTTTAGCTTACCGCAATGTGGCCGCCATTGATGAGTTTATTGCCAACTGGCAAACCCAGCGTGGTGCCGTGTACGATTTTACTGCCGAAGACGGGGTGAAGCACGAAATATGGGTGATCAACAACGACAAGGCGATTGAAACCATTACCCAGCTGTTTGAAACTGAAGTGCCCTGCACGTATATAGCCGATGGCCACCACCGGGCAGCCAGTGCGGCCAAAAGCCAGGCACTATTTACCAGCGAAAGAGCCAAGGCCAAAGCCGATTGGTTCCTTACCACATTGTTTCCTGCCGACCAGTTGTACATCATGGATTACAACCGGGTGGTGACCGATTTGAACGGCCTGAGCAAAGAAGCTTTTCTGGAAAAGACAGCCACGCATTTTACAGTAGAAGCCATTGGCAGAAAGCCATTGCATCCGAAAGGATTGCATGAGTTTGGCATGTACCTCGACAAAACCTGGTATCGCCTTACAGCAAAAGAGGGCACGTATAGCAACGACCCGATTGGTGTGCTGGATGTAACCATTTTGCAAGACAACCTGTTGGCTCCTGTGCTGGGCATTCTGGACCAGCGGACGGATAAGCGCATCGATTTTGTAGGCGGCATTCGTGGGTTGGAAGCCTTGCAGGAAAGAGTAGACAGTGGCGAAATGGCTGTGGCTTTCAGCCTGTATCCTGTTACCATTCATCAGCTGTTCGACATAGCCGACAGCGGCAACGTAATGCCACCCAAAAGCACCTGGTTTGAGCCCAAGCTCCGCGATGGTTTGCTGACGCATTTGGTAGGCCAGCTGTAAATATCGACACAGACAAATACGCATAAAAAAAGCGGCACTCATACCCATGAGTGCCGCTTTGCTTTTGGAGAATTCTATCTGAACAGAAACTGTGGAATTTTTCGGATGGGCTTGAGGTAGCGGGTAAAAATCATGGGTTTCAAATCGTTCATTACCCAAGCCTGGTGGTCTTCCTGATTGGCCCGCAGGCGGTTTTTAAGCGATGCGTTGCTGTAGCCACCCAGCCGCATTTTTACCAGTACTTCGGGAATGTAGCAGGCATCATGTTCGTGTTTGAGCAAAATGCGGAGCATCAGTTCGTAATCGGCAGCACTGGTGAGTTCGGTATTGAAAAAGCCCACCTCTTCGTACACTTCTTTTTTGGCAAAAAAGGCGGGGTGTGGTGGCATCCAACCATAGTACAGGTTTTTGCGGCGAAAGCGGCCCGATTTCCAGGTGCGAACTATGCGTTCAGGATTAAACTGCTGCACATATTGCAAATCGCCATAGGCCACATTGCAATGCGATTGCTGCAGACAATTTACGACGCTGGAAATAACGTGTGGACTAATGTACCAATCATCAGAGTTGAGGAAACAAATAACGTCGCCGGTGCAGAGTTGCAGGCCCTTGTTCATGGCATGAAAAATGCCGCCATCTTTTTCTGAAACTGCAACCGACACGTGGTCGAATTTGCTCACTACCTGCATGGTGCCATCTTTAGAACCACCGTCGATAATGAGGTGTTCAATGTTGGCATAATCCTGCGTGGCCACACTCATGAGTGTGTCTTTGATGGTGTGCCCACTGTTGTACGATGTGGTAATTACAGAAACTTTCATATCACGCTGGCCTTTTTTTAACGGCTGATAAGGTAGTTTTCCAATACCAGCATATCCATACTGGTTCTTTCGAAACAGTCTAAGGCTTCTTCAGGGGTGTTGACGATTGGTTCGTTCTCGTTGAAGGATGTGTTCAGCAATACAGGAACGCCCGTTAATTGCCTGAAAGTATCAATCAGGTCGTAATAAGGCGGATTATATTTTCTACATACTGTTTGTAACCTGCCACTTCCATCAACGTGAGTTACTGCGGGAATTTGGTTTTGCATCTCGGGCTTAATGGGAAACACCTTTTCCATAAAAGGGGCTTCTTCACAAAACTCGAAGTACGCACTGGCGTATTCTTCCAGTACAGAGGGCGCAAAGGGGCGGAAGATTTCTCTACGCTTAATTTTTTTGTTGAGCAGGTCTTTGGCATCTGCCCGTCGGGGATCTGCTAGTATGGATCGGTTGCCGAGGGCTCTGGGGCCAAATTCACTGCGGCCTTTGAACCATCCCACCACGCCACCATCTGCAATACAACGGGCCACCTTTTGGTAAAGCTCCTGATTGTCTTGTATAAATGTATGTTTAACCATCCTTTTTTCCAAGAATATTTTCAGGGCCTCGTTGCTGTATCCACTGCCTGTGTAGGCATGAAACTGTCCTTGTGTACGGGGTAGTTGTAACATTTGGTGGCTTACATACATGGCTGCCCCCATAGAGAGCCCGGCATCGTGGCCGGCGGAGGGTACGTATACTTTGGTAAAAGGCGTGTTGCGGGTAATTTTTCCGTTGGCCACCGAGTTTTGCGCTACACCACCCGCCAGGCAAAGGTTGGTGAGGCCGGTTTGATGGTGCAGGTGCCGCAGCATGTGAAAGAGGGTTTCCTCCAGCATTTTTTGCACCGAAGCGGCCATGTTTTTGTGGCGTTGTTCCAGCGGTTCGCTGGCGGTTCTTACAGGGCCAAATTTGTGGGCCAGTGCCGGGCTGAATAATTCTGGTATGAGTGGACGATGCTGTTCGTCATAGGTCACGTACCCTTTTTCCGGCCGCCGAAACCATTGTTCATTCAGGCTGAAAGTACCATCATCGTGCCAGTTTACAACGGCTTTCAGGTCTTCAAAATAGTCGGGTTGGCCGTAAGGCGCCAGGCCCATCACTTTGTACTCATCGCCATAGTGCGGAAAGCCAAGCAGCTGGGTAAATGCGGTATAAAAAATACCCATGGAATGCGGAAAGTCGATGGATTGCAACACCTGGATATGCTGCCCGTTGCCCACGCCCATCATGGTGGTGCTAAAGTCGCCCGAGCCGTCTACACTCAGCAGGGCTGCTTTTTCCATACCCGAGGCATAAAAAGCACTGGCCAAATGGCTGCGGTGGTGTTCTATCTGGAAAATTTTATGGCCCACTTTATGGTGCCCCATGGCAACTGCCATTTGGTTGAGGCTTGCCTCAGTGCTGGCCATGGCATCAGCATTGTTGAGCCGCCCCCGTATGGCAAAGCCAACCGCCTCGGGGTGGGCCATCATAAACCGGGCTTTTTTCAGCCACTTGGCCCGGGGGTCGCGGCTAATGGCGATAGCCTGCAGTTCATTGAACCCAATTCCAGCTTCACTCAGGCAAAAACGGATGGCTTCTGTAGGAAAGCCTGCCCAGTGCTTGATGCGGCGGATGCGTTCTTCTTCAATGGCAGCAATAAGTTCGCCATTTTTCAGCAATGCTGCCGATGCATCGGCATGGTGCGCATTGATGCCCAATACATACACGGGTTGTTGTGATCCGTTGTGGGTAGGCTTGACTAAGTTTTGCAACTGCTGGTACATGCTGCTGTACTGAGCTACAATATGCTCATCGGTAAAATGAGTATTGACCAGGGCTATGGCTGCATTGCCCATTTCGGGCCATTTACGTTGCTGCTCCCAGGCGGTGTTGAGTACATGGCTGATGCTCTCCGGATTGGCCTCGCAAATCCAGCCCAATCCGTAATCGGCCACATAATGGCTGATGCCCACGCCGGTGCTTACAATGGTAGGTTTGCCGGCTGCCCAGGCTTCGGCTACCACGTTGGCAAAATTTTCGTTGAAAGAGGGCAGCACAAAAACCTGAAACTGTTTGAAAAATGCCGGCTTTTCGGCATCGCTTACCCAGCCTACAAACCGCACTTTGTGGGCAATGCCCAAGTCGGCTATTTGCTGTTGTAGCTTTTGTTCGTATTGGGTATCATCGCCACGGCCACCTATTACCAGCTCGGTAATGGCTGGAGTGAGTGCTACTGCTTTCAGCAGTTCTTCAATGCCTTTTTTGTGGTGCAGCCTCGATAAAAAACCAATGGAAAAACCACCTTCAACAGGCGTGTATTCACTTGCAGCAGTCAGGCTCAGCATATTCGGCATAATGTGGATGTCGGCTTCATTGCGTTGGCTTCTGGCCGCCATATCGGCTGCTTCGGCGAGGCTGGTGGCATGCAGGCCGGCATGGCGCAGCAGTTTTACCCCCAGCCACTTTTGGAAGTTTCGTTTTACAAATGTTTTACGGTGGGTAAAACTGTAATCACTCATCATGCCCCGCGGCGACACCACAAAAGGCACCCCTGCTTTTTGCAGTATCTGAATGGAGCGAAAAATGAGCACATTCCACCAGGTGTGGAGGTGCACCACCTGAAAAGAATGGCAATTCTGCTGCAATGCCTGCCACAGGTGGCGGGAAATTTGACAAGGTTTGCCGGCATCGCCTTTAAAATAAGTTACCTGTACCCCGTTTACCACCTGCTGCAATGGGTATTGTTGTTCACTTTGGTAGCCAACGGTGTACACAGAAACTTCGTGTCCAGATTTTACCAATGCTTCGCACAAAGCCGACACAGAAAAAACGGGACCGCCAAAGGCCACATCGGGTAAGTAGTAAGGAGTAATATGCAAATAATGCATCTTCATGGATAGGAGTTAATAAGCTGCAGTAACGCTACGAAGTAAAATCATTCAGCCGTAACAGGTCGCTATTATGTCTGGGCTTTCTCTTGCAGTAATTGTGCCTGATGTTGCTGAAAATGCTCAAACGAAAAATGGGTGGCCACCAACCTTCGCTGCTGCTGTTGCACCTCTTGAGAAATCGGTGGTTGCTGCAGCACCGTTTCAATGGCCTGCAAAATGCTTTCTTCACTTTGGGGGTCTACTAACAGGCCGAGCTGTCCTTGCAACAATGCTTCCGGAGAGCCATCGGCATTGCCTGCTATCACCCTTGTGCCGCACCAGGCAGCTTCTACAAATACAATCCCGAACCCTTCTTTCCGGCTGGGCATAATAAATGCAGCAGCGTGTTGATAGTAAGCAGGTAAAGCTTCATCGGGAATAAATCCGGTGAGGGTTACATGTTTTTCCAATCCCAGCGATTGTATCAGCTGCTGTATGCGTTGCAATTCATGTTTACTGCCTGAGCCACCCAATATGTATTGTATGTTTGGGTATTGTTGTAGCAATTTGGGTAGCACAGCAATCACTTTATCGTATCCTTTGTAAGCTTCGGAATCTGCCAGGCGGGCAATGGTAAGCAGGTAACCCGCAGGTAACGGGGCTGGCAGGGTAACCTTAACCAGCTGCGCTGTTTCTTGCTCAAAAAAAGGATCGAGTGTATTGTGAAAAATGTGCACCCCGGGCAATGAAGGACCATTTATTTCCTTCAACTTGGTTTTACTAAATGCACTCACGGTCCAAATATTGCTGCAGCTATGCAGTGCTACCCGCTGCAGCGTTGAAGGCTTGCTCCATACTTCAATACCATGGGTAAGCATAATGCGCTGCGCATTGCTAAACCACTTGGTAATGGCAAAACAAATGCTGAGGTTGATGTGCCCCAGAATATGCGTATCGAAGTAGCGGTGATGCCGGAGGAAATACCATACGAACTCCCATTTGTGCTGCCTAAAACCCATGAATGCCTGCGCCGGAAAATAGCGGGTATCGGGTTGTGCATCGTACAGTGAGGTATGTGCCACCTGCCAGTTGTACTGCAGCGCATTGTGCTGCAAGGCAAGGGCATAGGCCCGGTTGAATTTTTCGATACCCCCCATGGCAGAAAATGTACGCAGGCTGGCAAACAACATGCGCTGCTTAGGCTTGCCAATTTGAATGGGCAATCTGGTACTGAGCAGGTAGGCCCAGTAACGGCTCCACTGCATATGGCCGTTTTCGAATTGCTTTTCAAAATGCGGCAGCTCGGGATGTACGGCACCCCGTACACTCAGGGGTTGCATCCATTTGCCAAAAGGAAAAGCGAAGCCCATTTTTTTGCGGTTCCAAATAGCTTCGGGCAGGTCGTTGGCAAAGGTTTGTATCAGCCACTGCTTCGGTTGGCTGGTATTGAATCGGGTATGGTTGTCTGTTTGCTCACACACTTGCAGCACCCGCTTATCGAGAAATGGAATGCGGACTTCTACGCTGTGCCACATGCTCATGACATCGGTATCGCGGAGCAGTTGGTTTTGCAGGTAAAAATGTTGCTCCATGCTGCTCACCTGTGCGGGGTTGTTGTGGCGCAGGATGGCAGCTGGTTGTTGCAGTTGCAACACATCATTTACCTGCTGCAGGCTACTGCCGGTGAGCATGCTTATCTGGCTGCTGTTGAAGTATCCCCGGTGAAAGAGGTATTGCGCCGCATCGGATGTATGGCGTAAATACGAGAAGCGTTTGATCCAGTCTTTGGCCGACCAGTTGCCGAGCCCTAAGAGTGGGCCCAGTGTTTGCAAGGGTTTTACCCAACGTTGCCTTTTAAAAGAGGGATAACCGCCAAAGAGTTCATCGCCGCCGATACCGCTGAGTACTGCTTTCAAACCAATCTGCCGGGCATAATTACAAATGAAATAGGCATTGATACCATCGTTGCTGGGTTGGTCGAGGGCCATCAAAATATCGGGCAGCTGCTCCTGAAACTGTGCTTGGTCAATGGTAAACGCATGGTGCGTAGTACCACATTGGCGGGCTATGATTTGCTGGTATTCTTTTTCTGAGTATTTGGCGTCTTCAAAATCGAGACTCAGCGTAACAATGGGCTGCGTATGGTGCCTTGCAGCCATGGTGGTAATGATGGAGCTATCGATGCCGCCACTCAAAAACACCCCAATGGGGGCATCGGCTATCATGTGGTCTTTTACGGCGGCTTCTATACTTTGGTGCAAGGCATCATTGGCAGCAGCTCCGTGCAGCAATGCAGGTCCGTTATACGGCTGGTGCCAGGCCTGTGTATGCTGCTGAAAACTATCCAGCTGTATGTGCATGTAATGGCCCTTGGGCAGGCTGTACACGTCTTTGAGGGTGGTGTGGGGCTCGGGCATGTGGCCATAGGCCAAAAAGCGGATGCGCCAGTGTTCGTCTTCGGGCCAGCCGGGCCTTACCTGATGAAAGCTGCGTACTTCTGAGCCGAAATAACACTGCCGTTGTTGGGCGTTGACATAATAATAAAGGGGCTTCATGCCGGCATGGTCTCTGGCCAACGTGAGGGTGTTGGCCGTTGCATCGTACACAGCGAGGGCAAACATCCCATTGAAGCGTTGGAAGCAATCGAGCCCCCATTGCACATAAGCTTTGAGGGCCACTTCGGTATCGGTACCCGAATGGAAAAGGTGGCCGGCTTGCTGTAGTTGCCGGCGGATGTCGGCAAAGTTGTACAGCTCACCATTGAAAGCAATGTGGTAGCGGCCATCGGCGGTTTGCATGGGCTGGTGACCCTGCAGGCTGAGGTCGAGCAGCGATAGCCGGCGAACGCCAAAACTGAGGGGCAAAGCAGTGGCATGAAAAATGCCCGCATCATCTGGGCCGCCATGCAACATACTGTCCCGCATGGCGGTGATGCGGTGGCAATTTTCTGGTTGTGTAAAATCAATGATTCCGGCAATGCGGCACATGGGTCAAATTCGGTACTATGTTAGTCAATCACGCTGCGGTGAAGGTGCAACATTTTGACCCACGCCCCAATGGATAGTTAATGACGGCCTGTTGAAATACCGGTGTTGCTGTCAATTGATTTATCTTGCCCGCAGGTCAAAAATCCCTGGTTTGAAAAAGATACTGGTTACAGGCTCATCCGGATTGATAGGTTCGGAAGTATGCGAATGGTTTGGCAGGAAAGGTTGGGCAGTACACGGTATTGACAACAATCAGCGGGCTGTGTTTTTTGGCACAGCAGGCGATACCCGCTGGAACCAGCAACGCTTGCAGCAAACGCTGCCGGGCTTTACCCATCACGAGATTGACATCCGCCACCGCGATGAGCTTGTTGCGCTGGTCGCTTCTATACAGCCTGATGCCATTGTGCATGCTGCGGCACAGCCCAGCCACGACAAAGCGGCACAAATTCCTTTCGACGATTTTGATACCAATGCCGTGGGTACGCTCAACCTGTTGGAAGCTGCCCGTCGCCATGTGCCCGAGGCGCCCTTCGTACACATGAGCACCAACAAAGTGTATGGCGACCGGCCCAATGATATTACACTGGTAGAGACCGAAACCCGTTGGGATTATGCCGATGCAGCTTTTGCTCATGGCATTCCGGAAAGTTTATCCATCGACCAATGCAAGCACTCTTTGTTTGGCGCCGGCAAAGTAGCTGCCGATGTGCTGGTGCAGGAGTATGGCCGCTATTTTGGTATGCCTACGGTGTGCCTGCGGGGTGGCTGCCTCACTGGGCCCAACCACAGCGGCGTGGAGCTGCATGGCTTCCTCAGTTTTTTGGTACGCTGCAATGTGGAAGGCAGGGAATACCATATTAACGGTTACAAAGGCAAGCAGGTACGGGATAATATTCACAGCGCCGATGTGGCTGCTTTTATAGAAGCATTTATTGCCGCTCCCCGCAGCGGTGAAGTATACAACCTGGGTGGTGGCAAGGCCAATACCTGCAGCATTCTGGAAGCCTTTGATTTGGTGGCCAATATTACCGGTAAGCCGATGCGCTACCGCTATTTGGAGCAGCACCGCGAAGGCGATCACATTTGTTACTATAGCGACCTGCGCAAAATTCGCAGTCATTATCCCGGTTGGGATATTACGATTTCATTGGAAGAATGTTTCCGGCAGATAGTGCAGCGGATGAGCTGAAGACACAATGCGAAGGCGCTAAAACGCCAAGAAATTACAGATAGTTTTTACCGCTGGGATGTAGTGTGGAATCTAATGACTGTTGTCGGAGCATTTTTCAATTCTTTCAAAACTAATTTGGGAAAAGAAGGCCAGTGAAGATGGGGCCTTCGAGAAAAGCTGTAGTAAGGCTACGAGCTATTGCCTGTCTGCCGCCAGCTGGCGCAGGGTGGCTTCGATGGCGGCGAAATTGTATTGGTTGATGCGCCGGAGAGATTGTGCCTGCATGGCGGCACGGGTACCGGCATCGGTATGGAGGAATGCTTGCATGCATTGCTGCAAGGCATCCACATTTCCACAAGTATATTGCCAACCGTTTTGGCCGGGCAGCAGTAGGTCGGGGGCACAGCCCACCCGATGACTGAGGATGAGGGGCAAGCCGAAGTTCATGGCTTCGTTGACACTGAGGCCCCAGGTTTCGCCATAATCACTGCTCATGATGAAGGCATCGGCAGCGGCGTAATAATTGGCAACGTCCTTTTGATTGATGAAGCCGGTGAGTGTAACCAAGTGGGCGATGTTTTCGGCTTGCATGAATGCTTCCATTTGTGGCCGCAGGGCGCCTTCGCCCATCATCAGCAAATGTGCCTGCGGATGCCGCAGCTGTGCAAAAGCACGGAGCACATCCATCGGTCTTTTTTTATCGATGTATTTACCCGAGCATAAAAAAATACTGGCTTCGGCGGGCAATCGGAGTTGCTCACGTACTGCAGATTTGTGCAGTTGTTGTGCTGCATGTTGAAACCGTTGATTGTCGACGGCATAGGGCGTACAATGCAGTTGCTGCTGTGGTATGCCCAGCCGGGTATAGAACTGTTTGCTTTGCTGGCCGATGTAGAGGAAATAATCAACGTGGCGCAACAAGTAACGCAACATGTATTTGCGTAGCAGTTGTTGCCAGCGGGGGCGGGCCATTTCCATGGCGGCATTGGTTTCTGCTCTGAAAGCCAGCTGATGCCCATATCGTTTGGCCTGTTGCAGCAGTTGTACATAAGTGCGGTAGTTCCAGCCATGCACCACTACGATGCTGGGTGGTTCTTGCTGCAGGGCTTGCAGCATGGCGGGGTTGTGAAAGGCTGAAAAGCCTTTAGCGGCCTGCTGTGCAGCGCTGGCTTTGTTGGGAAAGATGCGATACGAATATCCTTCGAGTAGCGGTATGTCCCACTGTACGGCTTGTCCGAATTCGGCATCGTAGCCATCGGGGCGGCTGCCAGCAGCACAGTACCATACCTGCAAGGCCATGCCTTTGCTGATCAGGTATTGGTAGAGCGGCGCAAAGTACTGGATGGGATGGGTATGGATGAAAATGAACGGTCGCATTGTTATGAAGACTGCAGCAGTTGGTGAATGATGTGTGCCCAGCGATCGCCATAGGCCTGCCAGGTGTAGGGCAATACCTGCCGGCGGGCCGCTTCGCCCATGGGGCGGATGGTATCTGGCTGTTCCAGAAAATGAATCATGGCTTTTGTCAGCGCATCATCATCTCCGGGTGTGAGCACAAATCCGTGCTGGTTGTTTTCAATCACTTCGGGCCCCACGGTATGCGTGGTGGTAATTACAGGCAGTCCACAGGCCATGGCTTCGATGATGGTTTGTGCAAAACCTTCAAAAAAGCTGGGGAAGACAAACACATCGGCCTGCTGCAAAAAAGCGAGCCGGTCGGCGGGATGAATGGGGCCTTTTAGTACAACGCCCTTGGGCAGGGGCAGTTGTGCCGGCCATTGACCATAGCCGGCCAGCTGCAGCTCAGCCTGCGGGTATTGGGCATGAATGGCGGGCCAAATTTTCAGCAACCAAGGGATGCCTTTGCGGGCATTGATGCTGCCGAGAAAGGCAAAAATGACTTTCTGTTTTTCAGCTACCGGTTGATCCCATTTGCTGTGGAAGTAACCGAGGTTGACGCCGTAAGGATTGATGCTGATTTTATCGGCAGGAATGCCTTGGGCGATGTAGCTGTTTTTGGTAAAAGACGTAGCTGCTACTATGTGGGTAGCATGTTGCATTTCGGTTTGTTCGAGTTGCAGGAAGGCTTCGCTTTTGGGGATGAGTTGCTGCTGCCATTGCGGGTATTGCTCCCGCAGTTGGGTATAGATGGATTCTTTGAGGCGTGGGTGGGCAATGCTGGCATCGAGCACAAAAGGTTTGCGCCATTTTGCAGCCCGTTGAGCCAATATCCAGGAGCTGGTATCAAAGCCAATGATGCAGTCGGCGGCTTGCAGCAGGGCATCGGGCAGTTGCTCTTGAAAGCGTTGGTTGCGTTGGTGGAGGATGTTTTCGGCATCGCTGCCTTTGCGCAGTTGGCGCAGGCTGTGGTATTCGGTGCGCCACTGGCGGTGCAGGAGGGCATCGGGTACAGTGGGCAGTAACCGGCTTTGCAGGGCTTTCGGTAGCCAGCTATACCTCTTGCCAAAAGCAATGCCGGTGGCAAAGCGGTAAAGCATGCTTTGGCGGTGCAGTTGAGCGGCCAGTGCGTGGCTGTATTGGGTACCCGGATGGGTGAGTAAAACGGCAGGTTGTGTCACGACATCAGGAAGTTGTGCCTATAGCAATGGGTGGTGGTGCTGTATCTGTGGCGGCTGTTTGGGTTGCCCCTTGCCGTGCTTTTTGGTAAAGCTCCCATTGGTGCTTGCGTTCTATTTTTTGCCGCCAAATGATGTTGTCGACGAGGATAATGCCGAGTAATAAAAAGGCAGCATTGTGCGGGTTGTACACGATGGGCTGCGCAAATGCCACTACCAGCCATACTGCCCAGCGCATAAAACCGCCAAAAGATAGATTGAGGGCCATAATGAGGCCAAGGGAGAGTTTAAATAACAGCAGTAAAACACCGCCTTCCAAAAGAATGCGGGTAAATTCTGTTTCTACGTAGCCGAACTCCAATACAGATCTGCTGGTGCCAAATAATTGGGTGGCACCTTGGTAGGTGCTTCCTAATCCAACACCTATGATCGGGTTTTTAAATCGACCGTTTTGCAGGTACCATAAATCTGTGGTGAACCGGGCATTTTGTTCACCCGATTTTTGGTTGGCTTCTACCCTTGCCATGAAATTGTCGTACGCTTTTTCCGCCTGCTCGAATACCGGTATTTTCTTGTACAATAAAATGACGGCCGTAAAAATCATAGCGGGAATGATCAATCTTCCCAATAAAGCGAAGATTTTTCCCGCTGGGTATTCGGTAAATAGGATTCCTCCTACAAACAAAAAGTAGATTACCAGTCCGCTTCGGGAGCCGGTCATGAAGGTGGCAATAAGGCCGGCAGGGATGGCTGTAAAAATCATCCACTGGGGCAAACGCATCCGAATCATGCCCCAAATCATGAGGGCAAAAAACATGGTATAAGCCGTGTAGCCGCTGAGAAAGCTGAAGGTGCCCGTTACCCGCACCCGATCGCCCACCGTGGCCACTTCAATCAAATCGCTGGCGTATTTGTTGAGGATATGATTGGGTGGTAATTGATATTGAACAAAGGCCAGCGCTACTTCTATAATGGCCACTATTAAAAAAACATACATGTATTGCCGGGGATCGAAGAGGTGCCGGTTGGAGAAATAGTAAAAGATGCCCAGCCAAAAACCACCATGTACCAAGATGCCAAACACACCGTGCATAAACGTGAGCTGCAGGGGGTGAATGATATGGAAGGCCATGTAGAAAAAATAGAACAGCAATATTTTGTGCTGACTGAATGGGGTGTAGCAGTTGGGACTGCGGAAATACACCATCAAAAAGGGTACAATCATTTGCAGACCCAGGATCACATTGGAAACGGCCCCGCTGCTGGTGCCCCATTTGCGTACCGCCCCACCCAATGCGGCCAGCAAAAACAGGATGAGGTACCACCTCATTTCGTTGTTGGTATGCTTGGGTAGCAGGCGCATGTGTTACAAATGTTGTTGAATGGCTCTAAGCACTGCATCGGCCGATGCCGGAACGGTAAGCCCCTGCAAATGTGCAGCCATTGCCGCAGTTGCGATGGGCTTATTTGGTGATAGTAATGCTGCCTGGATGGCCGACGCCAGCGCTGCTGCATCTCCGGCCCGTACCATTGTGGCTAATCCGCCGGCTGCTTCGGGCAGGCCCCCGCTGTTGCTGCAAATAACGGTGCAACCACAGGCCAGTGCTTCTGGCACTACGGTGCCAAAGGGTTCTACTAATGAGGGTACGACAACCATCTGGTGCTGTTGCATGAGCCGTACCAGCTGGTGCTGGTTTATTGCGCCCAACCACTGAATTTGAGTGAGTTGTTGGGAGTTGCTGAAGGCCTGCAGTTCTTCGCGGAGCGGTCCGTCGCCGGCGATGCTGAGCTGAAATGGCAGCCCCTGTTGTTGCAAGAGGGCTGCAGCTTCGAGCAGAGTGTGGATGCCTTTGTCGCTAACGAGGCGGCCGACAAACAAGATGCTGCCGGGATTTCTTTCGCCGCTGCCGGGTTGAAACAGGCTGGCATCGTAAGGACTGTGCACCACCACGGTACGGCGCAGGCTGCGGGCTACGTAATGGCTGCAGCAAATGTTGAGCCGGGCAAAGCGGTTGCAAATGAACCTTTTGAGTTGCTGCCGCCATTGCCGGGCATAGTGGCCGTCTGTAAGCAGGGTATGGTGGCTGATGAAGAGTGGTTTGCCCGCCAACCAAACCAGTGGCAAGCCTTTCAGGGAAATATTGAGCATGAGTACGACATCGGCCCGGCGCATGGCCTGCCATTGTTGCCAAAGTGATGGTTGGCGCAGGATGCGGTAAGTGCAGTTGTCGGGCTTCGGGTTGGGGGTGTGGGTGATGACCGTGACCGTATGCCCCTGTTGCTGCCAATAGGTAGCCCAGGCCATGGTGACTCTTTCGAGGCCACCGAGGAGGGGATAGAAACGGGGGGAGTAGAGAACGATGTTCAATGTGATAATTAGCTAATTTGGAAATGTGCTAATGGGTGTGTTTCGCACAGGGCTCACAGAGGACTCGGAGGGTAATGTGCTGATGAGTTAATTAGCTAATGTGCTAATTTGAAAATTTGAAAATGGAGCTGTGGAGGTATTTGCCTTCGGCAAATGAGGTTTGGTTTCGCACAGAGGCACGGAGAGCACGGAGGTTTTTATTTGCCTTCGGCAAATGTTTGCTTTCGCACAACTTGTCCCGCAGCAGGCGGGATAGCTATCAGAGGTCACGGAGAAATTTTGTTTTAGCTATGTACATCCGGCTTTATCCTACAAATCCGCGTCCAATTGAACTGGATGTTGGATGGTAGTAGAGAAGAATCTGTGAACATCCGAACTTCTCCGTAAAATCTGCGTCTAATTCTTTCGGACAAATGAATGTATTCATTTTGGCACACCAGCCGAACTGCTAACAGGTTTTCAAATGTGCTAAGTATTCAACAGTTGTTCGAATTGGTCGGTTAATACGGTATCGCTCATGTATTGCTGATAGCAGGTTTGAGCGGCATGACCCAGTTGTTGGCGCAGGGAGGCTTTGCTGCCGAGTTCTTGCAAAGCATCCAGCCAGGCTTGCGGGCTGTCTTCTTGTAAGAGCCAGCAGGTTTGCCCGTGCCTGAAGTAGGTGGTTTCGGTCATGTCGCCGGCGATGCTGATGATGGGTTTGCCTGCTTGCATGGCGGCGGCGATAGTACCGTTTTTGGCCGATACGCCACCCTGCCCGTTGGCTGTTCGGGGCTGCCATTGCAGTACAATATCACTTAGCAGTAATTGGTCCATCATATCGGTTGCGGGTAATGCTCCCAGACATTGTACCGATGACTGCAGGTGGAGTGCAGCTAACCACTGTTGTATTTGTGCTGTTTGCACCGGATTTGCCTGCCCTATGAGGATGACCTGATGCGCCGGATTTTCTACCAGCCATTGTGCAAAGGCTTGCAACAGGGCATAGCTGCAACGGTTGGTAAAACAGCAGCAACGCAAACCCTCACTTACTATCGGTGCCTGTGGCTGCTGCGGCAGTTGGAAATTGCTGCCCGCCGGTATGATGATGGGTTTGTACAACCAGCAATATTGCTGATATAATGCGATGCTGGTGGCGGAAGCGTTGGCCAAAACATTCATCTTGTTGGCCAGCCATTTTTGTACCATCGACAAGAGCATTTGCCGACTCCCATAGCCAAGGGTACGCATGGCTATTTCGTGGAAAAAGATGTATTGACGAATGCCCTGTAGCCGTAGGCGAAGCATGAGGGCTATCAGGAAAACCGGCATGCCTTTGTTGCTGAATCCGTTGGGGGCATATTGCCAGAGCAGTTTGGTATTGGCAGGTATGTGTGGCAAGCTTTGCAGAATGGCTTTTTGCAGCTGCTTACCCATGGGTTGCTCGGCTGCGCCTTCTTGCAGTAAACACCAGCCATGCGTTCTTTTGGTGAGGATGCTCACTGTCCAACCCCGTTGGCGCAACCTGCCGGCCAGCACTTGGCTGTGGTGCCCTACGCCGCATATCAGCGGGGCATAGTTGGGGGTAATGATGAGCAAGGATGGCAAGTGCAACGGATGCTTATTGGTGCCGGATGATATAAATGATGTTGTCGCCTTCGTAGGTTTTTTTCATCCATGGACTGAGCAGACCTGCCAGCAGGCGAATGGGTGCATTGTAGTTGAGCGACCGGCCTTCGGGAAAATGATGGATGCTATCGATGCGCAGGCCCCGACGCTGCAACAGTTTTTTGAGGTTGTCGGTGTATACAGGATAAATATGAGTGGGGTCGCTTTTGGTATCGAAATGGCCCAGTTCCCCTTTGAGGGCATAGCGTAGCCGGGCATTTCGGCTGTGTATGTTGGGCGTACTCATAATGCAGCAACCATCCTGAGCAAGGTTGTGCTGTATCATGCTGATGACATGCCCGGGATTTTCGAGGTGCTCGATTAATTCCAAACAGGTGATGAGTTGGAAACTGCCAAACACTTCGTTGCGGTAATGGTCGAAGTTCATAGCGATGGTGGGCACCTGTTGCAGTTGAAACTGAGCGGTATCCAAATCGAGGCCGAGCAGCTGCTGTGTACCGGCTTGCTCGAACCGCGACAGCCAGGCACCGCTGCCGCAGCCGATGTCCATCACGGAGGAAAGGGGAAGCAAGGGAGCTATGAGCTGCGCCCAGATGGAATGATGTAAGCCAGCGTTGGCTCTTTCTATGAGCATGGTAAATGGTTGATAGTTGAGTAAACGACTTCTAAACAGTAATGGAATCTGTATCCTTTGTATGCAAACAGCTAAAGAAATATTTACATGTCTTTAGTGTCAGCCTTGTTACTTTCTTTTTCTTGAAAAAAAGAAAGGCAAGCGGAATGGGAGCTTGCGTACAAAGAATCCCGATAGCTATCGGGATTGCCCGGCCCACTCCTCCCTCTGTGCAATTGAATGCGGTATTGTTTACCATCATCCTGTGTAGTGTTTTTTATCATTACCATTTCAGCAAGCGTTGAAAGGCGTGGTAGTGCCAGAGGGTGCTGAGGCGATGGCGGCCACTGAGCAGGTGGCGGCGGGTGTAGGCCCAGATGCCGGACAAGGTTTTGCTGTATGCGGCTTCCTGCCAGGCCAGCTCACGGGTATCGTGTTTGAGCTGATAGGCGTTTTGCAGCCATGCGGGTGCATGTATGTTGGCTAACTGCTGCAATATTGCCAGGCTCGATTGTCGAAGGCGGGCCTGTTTTTGCAGCAGGGCTTCTCCCCCGCTGCCCGAGTAATTGCGCTGGTGTACCCACCACACACTGTAGGGCTCGGGCAGGAAATAGGTATCGCCGGACAGCAGGGCGGCAATCACTAACCATTCGTCGGTGTACATATCGATGGCGGGCTGCCATTGGATTTGTTTGGCTGCTGCGGTACGCATGGCAAACGAAGAGCCGCCGCCGAACAGCCTATTGCGCTGAAAGAAATATTGCAATACCTCGGTGCCTTTGAGCGGCTGCCCGAGTAATGCAGTGGGGATGGGTTCGGCTACCGGTTGCCTGCCCTCCTGCCATTGTATTTGTGCCGGACTGGCCACATGTACCACGGAAGGGTATTGCTGCAACACGGCTGCTGTAGCAGCCAGCTTGCCGGGGAGCAACCAATCGTCGGCATCGAGGGTGAAAATGAAATCGCCGGTGGCGAGTGCAATGCCCTGTTGTGTAGCCACTGCTTTGCCGCTGTTGGGCTGCGCATGGTATTGGAGCATTGGTAGCTGCTGTTGCAAGGCTGCAATTACAGCTGTTGTATCATCGGTGCTGCCATCATCTACCACGATGATTTCTACTGCCGGGTATTGCTGTGCCAGCACCGATTCAATGGCACGGCCAATGAACTCGGCATAGTTGTAGGTGGGTATGATGACCGAGGCTTTCAGGGGGTTATCGCTTTTGGAGTGTGACAGCAATAGAATCGCTATTCCCAGTTCTATTGAGTTCATTCGCCTGCTCTTCAAACTGACGGATTTGGACTGGCGTAAAGAGCTCTGTATTTCCTTCAAACCAGCTGCGTTTGTCGCCATGTAGCGGAATGTCCATCCGGTATTGTTCGCTGCCGATGAATTGAAAGGAAGTGCCTTCATCTATCATTACCTGCAGGTGGAATTGGTGTGCTTTTGCCAGCAGTTCGATACCCTTTCTGGAGTACAGCATGGCATGACGGGGGGCATCCAATTGCACCCAGTTTTCCTGATATTGTTGAAAGGCGAAAGAAGAAACAGTAGGAATCCGTATGAGCAACTGCCCATGCGGTTTTAAGAGTTTGTAAGCGGCATCCAGGTATTCGTGTGGTGATGACAAATGTTCGAATGAATGATTGAACATGATGAGATCGAAAGGTTCATCCGCATAATCGGCAAGCCACCCTTTTTTTATCGTCAATCCATTGGCGTAATGAATGTCTTCTTGTATGAAGGGTTCTAGGCCAGTAATTTGTTTGAACCCTGCATTGTACAATACATAGGGAATGGTACCTGTGCCACAACCAACATCTAAAATGCGTGTAGAGGAAGTGAGTTCTAAGTGCCGCAGGTTTGCCAGTTCAATGGATTTGTTAGGCATGCGTTGTTGAATGTGTTTTCCCAACCAACCTTTGCCTGTTATCCAATAGGCATCTCTGTATTGTTTCAGCCAAGCTTTCCATGCCGGCTGAAATAACCCCTCTACTGCATGATTGGTACTGTAGTAGCCTTGGCTATAGTATGCCGACATATCGGCCGGTTCATCCAGTAATTGCAAGCTGCCACAGTTTTCGCAAACTGTATAGTCGAATACTGCTCTGGTTCCACGCATCATTTCTTTTGCTGAAAGATGCTTTTCAATTTTTGTGTGATGACAAGCTTTGCAACGAAAACTCATTAGCAATGGGGTTTAAACGACTAATCTTTTGGCAGTGTAGGGTGAATGCTTGCTATCAGTCGTTGAGCAACGGCAGCTGTTGTGTGTTGTTCAATCCATCGATAACTGTTCTGCAACAGTTTCTCGTAGTCTTTTTCAGCAATGGCATTAAGCTTATTTTCTAAATCTGTAAAATTTGTATAGCAAATGGAGTTGCTTTCGTTTAAGCCATGTGGAGCAGACATGGCAGGTTTTTTATTCAAATCTTGAAAGCATAGCACAGCGCCATTGGCAGCGAATTCGTAGTGTCTCAAACAATCCCATCCACTTCTTTTGGTAGTAATGCCATACATGCTTTTCTGGATATCAGCGTAGTAATCTTGCTCATTCGTAAAAGCATAGCTTTCAGTGTGCTTGTTATGATGTAACACAGATGCAATGTCTGCATCCACTATGTGTGTGGTAAAGCGTTGTGTTTTCTGAGCGGGGGTTATGTAACTGATTTTGGAACCCGGAATGCCAAAACTGATGGGTAAAATTTTTTCCGGAAGTAAACTTTTGTATAGGCTATTGGGCAAAAGCTGCATAGCGGGGCCGACTGCTTCAGACCAACGGGCAGGTATCTCCCGCTTGGCATATCCTAAACAATGCTTCAATAGTTTTCTTTTACGCCAAATACCTCGCCATGAAGTTTTCAAATTGTTCCAAGGAAAAAAGCGATTTGTATCTCCAGAGTCAACAATCAGAATTTTCCGGGTATCAACGTGCTCCAGCAATTGGTCGAGCATCCGCCAACTGTTCCAGATGTCGGCGATAATGTACAAGTCAAAAGCTGCAATGTTTTTTTGCCAAATAAAAAAACGTTCTTCTTCCAGCTCCGGTATGTCTTCTAATAATCCATACAAAGTGAAACCATGCCCCCTGATTTTATTCAACACACCCCGTTTTATGGGTGCATACATACAATCGAACCGGGGCAGGTCCACGCAGTTGGTACCATATATTTCTCTTAGGCCATGAAATAAGCTGGCACATAAATAGTCGGGCGAATTTGGATGTAAGAAGAGAATACGCACTATTTAAATCAGGCTGGCTTTTGAATGGTTATAAAACTATGTTCGTCAAACGGTGCTTCTTTACCCATTGGGTATTCAATGGTGCCATTTACTTGCATTGCCCAATGTTCTACATCGCTTTTACTTGCTATATATACGGCATCATAATCTGGCCAAACTTGTTGTTTGGTGGCGTGTAAACAGGCCGGTGCAGTATTGATGATAAATTGACCAGGGTGTAGCGCTATCTTCTTCAACGCTTTTTGCAATCTTACCCTGCTGTCGTAGATACTTATGATAGCATCGAAAACCCTTAGCTTTTGTAATTTTCGTTTTGCAGACTGCAGCAAACTCAGTCCCAATTGTTGAGAAGGCAACCGCTTGGTACATGTAAAATCGGGAAATACCAATGCCATTATGCCACCAGGTTTGAGTTTTTGATACATCAGGTCTAAGGCTTTTTTTGGGTAAACCAAGTGTTCTACAACGTACATGGAAAAAATGAGGTCAGCAAATTCGTCCGTCACTGGTAAAGTGTAGGCATCAGACTGAATCCAATGTTGCTGCGGCCATTTTTGTTGATTTCTTGTTATTGACTGCTCATCTACTTCTATGCCAGTATAGGTACCATTTGCCATCAGGTGTTGTAAGTAGTTAAAGGTTCTGCCATTGCCACAACCGACTTCAATGATGTTTGAAAATTGTTGTTGTTGAAACCAATGAAGAAAGGCAATTGAAACAGGGTCTGCTGGAGTTGTGTTTTCGCTAGTTGGAATGAGTACCTGATAGCCATCTCTCGTTGATTCATTTGCATAAAACTGCATCATGCGATGGTGCAGCTGCTCCAGTTGCAGTTTGTTTTGTGGGTCAGTACTTGAAATCCATTGGAATGTTCTAGAAGCCATTATTTGTGCTTGGAGTGAAAGAGAAGTGTTGGCAATAGTAGTAAAAGCGTAATTATATTTAAGACAGCTGACTGCCATTTTCTGGCTTTGAGATTGGCAATGCAGGCAGCAAACTGGCTTTGTATACCAGACAACAGAGCCATATAGCGAGATTGTTTTTTCAGCGAAAACTTCCACCAATTTGATATACCAGCGGGAATAGCACTGAGTTTATTACGCAATGAAATCCTCCTCACCGGATGTACCACTGTTGCCGGCTGCACAAATACAATGTCGTGTTGTTGTTGAATGCGCCATTGTAAATCCTGGTCTTCCTGTGCGGCAATGGCAAACTGTTCGTCGAAGCCACTCAGTTCTTGAAACAGTGATTGGGCAACCATGATATTGGCACTCCAAAAGCAGCCCCCTTCGGTGTTGACGGGGCATTCGGCCATGTCTTTTTTAAGTAGCGCCCAATCGTCGGGCAGGATGGCGCCTTCAAAAGCCTTGCAATCGGGATGCAATTCAATGGCGTCGGCATAGGCCTGCAACCATTGCGCATCGGGCAGGCAATCGTCGTCGGTAAATACGAGCCACTGCCCGATGGCCAAACTTGCGCCATGGTTGCGGTTAGCCGCTGGTCCTCTGTGCGGTCCGGCAGTATATGTGGCCCAGGGAAATTGAGTGAGCAATAACTGTTCCGTTGCAGCATCGGCTGCATCATCTGTTACAATCACCTCATACAAACTTGCCTCCAGCGATTGTGCCGCTGGCTGCAAGCGTTGCAGGCATAGTGCCAGCTGGTGGTTGCGTTTGTATGTTGGGATGACAATTGAATATTGAACAGGCATAAGTCGTATTCATGTCAGCGCAGGCTCCACGCTATCCAGCGGGTGAGCCATTTTTGCCAATCGTTTTCAGGATATCCTTTTCCTGTGCGGATGAGTGCCGGGAGATACAGGTGTTTTAGTGCCACATGAAATGCTGCGGCCCCATCAAAAGTAAGGCCTGGTATCAGGTGATAGCAGGATTCTGTTGCAGGCCGGGGCATGGTACCCAGACTGATTTTTTTGCTGAACGACAGCTTGCTGAACGCTGCATAATGTTCATCTGTTGCAAAATCTTTTTCACCTGCAAACTTGATCAGCATGTTCTGTTTGTTGATGCGTTGGCAACGTCGTTTCCATTTAGCTGCTGCTTCTTCGGCAGTGTGGTAATGCAGAAAATGAATCTCTACATCGTTGAGCATGCCTATGGGATAAGGATTGGCTTGGCGATGGACATTGAGGGATGCGTATTTGGACTCGTTCACAAAATGAAGCGGTTGTTCCATATACTCATCAAAGTGCTGTAACAGTTTGATGTAACAAGGTGCCATGAGCATCAGCCCCACGAAGGGTGTGTTGTAAGGCAACTGTAGCAGGCGGTAATACTCGCCGCCGAAACAATCATTGCTGATGATGCTTACCTCTTCCGACCACAGCTGGTGTCGTAGCCATGCAACTGCTGGCTTGCGTTTGGCCATCCGGAATTGGCGTTTCCAAAAAGAGGGACCGTATTTCATGCCGTGAGCATCTTGTTGAGTTGTGTGATGTATTGTGCTGCCAATGATGTGCCAAACCGGTGTTGCACATAGGTGCGTAGTTCTGCAGAGATGGCCGGATTTTTTCGCTGTACATGTTGGGAGATGGTTTTCGCAATGCCTACGATATCTGATGAAGTAAAGTAGGCAGCATAATCTTGAAATACCCAACGAGCCCCTGGCCATGGATGGCAAATGACAGGCGTGCCCTGCAGCATGGCTTCCAGCATGACCAAACCAAATGACTCTGCTTTGCTGTTGGACACCAACAAATCGGCTGTCTGGTACCAGGCAGCTAATTCTGGTTGTGTGGCTTTTCCGAGGTAGTAAGCATTGCCAAAATGTTGTTGTAAATATTGTTCGATGGCTGGTGTTTCTGGTGAAGCTTCTCCCAGCAATATTGGAAAAACAGTCTTGCCGCATTGCGCCAAAGCTTTCAGGAGCGATAGCATGCCTTTAACTGATTCGTCGAGGGAGCCAACACTGAGCACAATGGGTGCATGGGCTGCCGCCTGAACGTTGGCGAGTGCAGCCGACACAACGGGTTGTTGTTCGGTGATGAGGTGTGGCAAAACAAATTGATGTGTATCGGGAAAGCCCTGCTGCCGGCAGGATGCTACAAAACGGTCGGTTACATGGTGCACCCAGTCTTTGCCTGGTACAAACAGACCGGGCATAGCCTGGCCACCCGTGTGGAGGCATAGTTGCCATTGCCCGCCAAACAGCTGGCGCCATTTGTACAACCAGCAATACAATTGGTATTCGCCTAAATACACTACGCGGGGTTTGATACGATGGATGTGCAGCAACAGCGGCAATAATATGCTGAGTTGCTCGGTATGGAATTGGGTGTGGAGGTTGCTGGTGAGGTGTTGTAACCACCTGTTGTTTCGGGAAATGGCCAACAACTTTTTGTGTGGGTATGTGCTGTTGGGCACATTGTATGCGGAGGCGACTGCCACGTTGAAACGGCGATCGGGGGCCTGCATACACACAGTGGCCAGGTCGTGGATGTGTGTTTCAAAGCCACGGTGCACACCGCCAAGACCGGTGCAAACGAAGAGGATGGTGGGGGTGGATGACAGATGGTAGATGTTGGATGTTAAATGTTAGGGTGTGGGTTGGGTGTTGTTTGACCTCCCCCGCCCTGAAGGGCACCCCCTCCGAAAGAGGGGGGAAAGTAAACGTTGGCAAGTAGCGGCCGGTTTCACAATTCCCCTCCTGTGGAGGGGAAGGGAACAGGCTTGCATGAAGCCGGCTGCGAGGGGTGGGTGAGATGGGTGCTGATTCTGTTTTGATTTAACCACCCCGCCCTGCGGGCACCCCTCCGCAGGAGGGGAGGAAACCTCTTCGCCCTGAAGGGCACCCCCCGCTAATGGCGGGGCGGGCTCTCCGCAGGAGGGGAGGAAGCTAATGCTGGCCAGCTGCGACCGGTTTTGCAACTCCCCTCCTGTGGAGGGGAAGGGAACCAGCAGGCATAGAACCGGTTTTGAGGGGTGGGTGAGATGATTTTATGTTCATTTATAGTTTGACCTCCCCCGCCCTGAAGGGCACCCCACCAAAGGAGGGGGAGAAGACACCCCGCCCTGCGGGCACTCCCCGCTTATGGCGGGGCAGGCTATCTACAGCCGGGAAGAAATCTTTTTCAAAAACGCATACAGCTCCTGTTGTACCAAAGCCTTACTGAAGCGGGTGCGGGCTTCGTGCAAGGTGTTGAGCTGCTTGCGGTGGTCTTGTTCGGGCATGCGGGCAATGACCTGCAAGCGTTCGGCTATATCTGCCGGTACCTGCGTGGCCAGCGTAAAGCCCAAGTCGTAATCTTCTACAAAGGCGCCGCTGGCAGCGTCGGCGGGACCTACGAATAAGATGGGCTTGCCACAGGCCATGTAATCGGTGAGTTTGGTTTGTACACTGCTGCGGCTATAGGCCTGGTGGGCCTCCGCAAAACTGGCGGTGCATACCAATAGCCACGCTTGTTGCAGTGGGGCATGTATTTCGTGGTAGGGCTTCCAGCCGCCGTACTGCACCCCGGGGCCGGTGAGCTGCAAGCGGTATTGCGCCCAATGGGCTTCGCTGGTATAAATGGTGAGTTCATAGGCCGTTTGCCCCTGTGCCTGCAGCAGGTGAATGGCTTTGGCCACTGCGATGAGGGCATCGGCATGCATGGGCCAGATGGAGCCGGCGTAAACGAGTTTGCGGTTTGTGGTTTGTAGTTTGCAGTTTGCGGTTTGCAGTTTGCAGGAAAGATCATCTTCAGCAACCGTACTCCTTGCCAACTGCAAATTGTTGGCTGCAAACTCGATGCTGGGTGCCGGATTGTGGATGATGAGGGTGGGTTTGGGGAGGAGGTTGTAGCGGTGGCGGAGGGTGTTGGCCAGCTGGCGGCTGATCATGAGCCAGGCGGGTGCATGCTGCAACAGCTCTTTGGTAATCAGGTGTATGTTGTACCATTGGCGACGGTGATTCCATTGCCGGGTATCATTTGCCATCCAGTCGTCCATAAAGTATGGAAGTACGGTGTAGCCGGCTTTCAAGAGGCGCCAAGCATACAGCAACTTGTGGGCTACAGTGGTACTTACCAGTACGGTGGCTGCTGTGGGTGCCGGTAAATCCGTCGTATCCAATGGCTGCTGCATCATCCATTGCAGTTGCTTTCGCAACAGGTAGGGGTTTACCCAATGGCCTAGCCGGTTGCTCCAACAACGCCAGGGCCCGGTGGAATAATATGCAATGGTCATGAGCAATTCGCCGGGCATTGGGCTGCGCTGTTCTGTATCGGCGCATACACAGGTTATTTTTCCGGGGTAAGCATCCAGCAGGTTGGCCAGCGTTTGGCTGATACCGGCACCGTTGATAGACGGTTTGCCATCACTTATGAGTATCAGTTGGGCTGCCATGGTGGTTTGCTGCAATAGCTTGTTGTAAGGCTTGTAAGTTCGGAAAATTGGTTTTACGCAGCTTTCAGTTCGGCACTACAGTTTGGTGGCAGGTACCAGTTGGGATGTACAAATCTCATGAAACGCAGCAGGGCATCTGCCCATTGAACCCGGCGGTGCACACAAAGGGTATCATAGCCTAATGAATAACAACGATAGTTTTCTTTTCGAAGTTTTAAGATTAACCTAATGAGTTCCGGTTTTGGAATGTGATAATGTTCGAACCAAATGATGTGTGGTCTCACCACTTCAAAATCTACCGAGTCAATGATTTTTCCATCGTATCCTTCGGTGTCGGTTGCCAAAATATTGAGTTGTTCAAAGCCCGATTGTTTGTATAGTGCATTGATGGTGAGGCAAGGCACTTCTTCCATACAAAAAAGCGTATCAAAATTGGGCACATTGCCCCGAAAGTTTTCCAGATGCTGCCGGGAAAAAGAGCCCCACAAATTGTACATCTCCAAAAAGGGTTCGCCGGGTACAGGTTTTAAATAATGAAAGGGTAAGCTGCTGATGGCATCATTATCGCCCACAGCTATTTGCATAGGCCTCACCTGTGGGTAAGCCGCATAGTTTTTTTTCAACTGGCTAAATATATGGGGCACCGGCTCCAATACAATGGCATGGCTTTTGGGCAGGGTGATGAGCCGAAACATGTTGTCGATGGATTTGCCATCATTGGCACCCGCTTGTATAATGTTTAGCTTGCGCTGCCCCATGGCATACAGCCGCAGGCAAAAGAGCATGTTGGCCTGTAAAAAGCGATAGATGAAATGTTTCATGTGGGTTTGTGAAGTAATGATTTTCGAGTAAAGCTATCATGCAATTTTTCTCAGTATTTGTTTAAGCGCAATTTTGGCATGTTGCTTAAATGAAAGCCAGCTGGCAAAACGAAGTTGATATTGAATCCTATCTGAAAAGGGCAGTTCTGCAAGCAGCAGATTAGCTATTGATCTGCTTATGTGTTGCTTTATAATTCGCTTATGTGCTATCGAAAGTTGGGCACTTCGCTGGTAAAGTTCAAGCAACAATGTCAGGTATGCCTTTGTATGTTGCAGATCTGCCAGGGAAATCAATTGAGGATAATAAGTAAGCTTGTCATGCAAGCTCAGCACTGCATCATCAGCCCGAAGCCCTTTTGCTGTCAGCTGAATATTCCACGCTACTTTTCTTCCGGCTACTATATCGGCGCCTCTTGCGGGGTTGGTGGTAATGCGGTTGGGATCGGTATGTTCCCGATAGTAGTAGAGTTTATCCGGAAGATTGACAAAGCTTCCTGTATCCATCAACATACTATACAATGTGTAGTCGTCGGCCTGATTTACCAGCGACAGGGCTTCGACATGAGCCGGCTTTACTGCTGCCATGCGTATGCCTACAGAAGGACTCATAAACGGAAATCCAAAAAACATGCCTGCCTTGATGGCTTCATCTGTAGCGGGATAAGTTATTTCACGCAGTTGTTCATCGTGTTCATTGATGATAACAGCACTTGTTCCGCACAGCACTACTTCCGGATGCTGTTCAAAACAGTCCACCTGTTTGACTATTCTGTCTGTTGCAGCAATGTCATCGTTGTCCATCCAAAATATATACTTGCCTTTGGCTACGGATAGCGCCAACTGACGATTGAAGGCAATACCGGAGTTCTGCTCGTTGCAAATGAGTACGATGCGGGGGTCGGTGTAACTGCCTACGATGCTCATTGAGCCATCGGTAGAGCAATCTTCAATAATAATGAGTTCAAAATGCTGATACGATTGCTGCAGCAAGCTGTCGATGGCTTTTCGCAGGAATTTTTCGGCATTATAGCAAAACAGTACTATGGATACAAAAGGAGCTGATTGCATGGGAATGTATGATGATGGTATTGGCTGAACACTGTTTGTTGCAGTTACCTGAAGTGTTGTAAATACAATGGCATACACCGGTAATAGTTATTGCCAGCCAAATACTCTAGCCAGGTATTTTGTATCTGTTGTTGCTGTTGCATAAAAGCATTGTCCTGGTATGTAAAATGATAGGCCATTAAGGTTGGGACTATCTGATGCAGCTGATCGGCTTCTACCCACACAAACAGCCTTCTGTAGTCTATCTTTTCTTCCAACGGCAATACACAGTCTGTATTTACAAACAGCGGTATGCGGGCTGCGGCCATGGTTTCATAAAGCCTGAAAGAATAATTGCCGTGACCGCTCACACACAATGCATACGGATGTTGCAACAGGTTGCGGGCATAGGCCATGCGGGAATTTTCACTAAAAATATCTGATGTCTGGGTTAGTTGATAGTCCAGCAGAATATTGGATGATTGCTGCAAATAATGCAAGGCATTGCGCCGGTGCAGGTAGCCAAAGTTGTACTGAATGGGAAAGCGTTTTTTCCAACCCCATTGCTGCGCCAGCAGGTTAAAATAGTTGCGCCAGGCTTCGTTGCGTGGCAGCTGTTCCGGCGCTGCTTGTCCTCTGAAGCTTACGGCAGGTTTTTTTTGCCAGGGCAGAAATTCGGGAAACGCCTGACCATTGGTTAGTAATGGACGCCCGTTGGCCGGAAAGGCAAATTCGTTGCGCTGCCTGCCCGAAGCCGTAAGCGAAGTGCGAAATACAATGGCATGTTCCGCTGGCAAAGGTTTAGCATTGTCGCGGATGTACACGGCAATGATTCTTTTGTTGCACCGGGCTGCCAATGCCTCTAATTCCTGAAACCGTTGCTGAATGAGCGGTTGAATATCCGCCGCAACATTGTGCTGTGAAAAATCAACAGCGGTATAATCATACGCCACCTGATAATGGGTGGGGTAGGCAAAAAAGTCGGCTTCTTCGGGGTTAGCCGTCAGGGCATACGTATCGGTGCACACAAAAATTTCCGACAGCAAAGCTGCCGGGATGCCTTCGGTGATACTATAAATACGGTATACCACTATTGGCTCAGTTTATACGTTTGTGTGCTGCGGTCGAAACTGATCACCGGATTATTGACGCCCAGTTTGCTGCGAATGACAAGGTCAAAAAACGCAGTGTTGACTATTTTTAAGCGAGCCAATAAGCGATTCAAAGCTTTCAGTGTTTTGTATAGTGTAAACCGGCTCGTAGTATGTGTCAGTTTTTTTTGCCGGATGATTTCGTTCACTTCATTTACGTAGTCGTCAAAGTGTTCGAGGGTGAGCTGTGCCTTGGAGCGGTAGCGGAAGCCTGCCAGCAAGGTATCGGTAATACATAGCTGTGCATGATCGAAAAAGCGGCTCCAGAGTTCGAAGTCGCCGGCGTATTTGTATTGCTGGCTGATGCGGCTGCCGGCCTTTTCCCAAAGGGCTCTTGTCCAGAAGGTAGATTCTTGTTGCAGCCAGCCGCCCCGGGGCATCAGGTAGTCATATTTGCAAATGCGGGCCATGCCATAGCAGTGAATGGTACGGCCCTTTTCGTCGAAGTAGGTAGGATTGCCCATGAGCCACTGTACCTGCGGAAAGCTGGTAAATATTTCGGCAAGGGTAAACAAGCTTTTAGGGTGGTGCATATCGTCAGCATTGAGCCAGCCCATAATGTCGCCGGTAGCCAGGGCCATCCCTTTTTGAATAGCATGGTACAAACCATTATCTGGTTCGCTGATAATATGCGTCATGTGCTGCCTGTAGCGGTTGATGATCTCCATTGAATGATCGGTACTGCCGCCATCTATCACAATGTATTCGAGGTTGGGATAGTGCTGGTTTACCAGCGATTGAATGGTGGCTTCGAGGTAGGCACCGCCATTGTAATTGGGGGTAATGATGGATATTTTCGGAAAGGGGTTCATGATGGTAAGGTTGTCAGCAATTGCTGGTACAGCTGCTGGTGTTGCTGAGCAATGTGTTGTGCATCAAAATGCTGCTGTGCAAATTGGCGGATAGCGTTGGCTTCGGGTTTTTCTGGAGCGTCAAGCCATTGCTGAATGAGTTGTTGCAGTCCTTCGGCACTCATGTTGGTACTGGTGTAGCCGGTAAGCCCGGGCACCACATATTGCTGCATGCCGCCAACGGCAAAACTGAGTACAGGTGTGCCACAGGCAAAGGCTTCGAGCATTACATTGGGCAGGTTGTCTTCGGCACTGGGTATAACCACAGCATCGGCAGCAGTGTAGAGCAGTTGCATGTAGCTGTTGTTGCTGATAAAACCATGCAACCGCATATTGCTGCCGGCAAGTGTGCCGTTGGTATAATGCCCGGCAATTTCCCATTGAATATTGGGGAATTGTGGCGCCACTTCATAAATCAGGTTTGTTTGCTTGCGGGCCACGGTTGTGCTTTCTACCACCGCCAGCAGCACTGTTTGATGAGCATCGATGCCCAATTGCCGGCGGGCTTGTAAGCGGGTTACAGGTGCGGCAGGTTGCTTGGGCAAACAGTAAGGAATGTTAACCGCCTGCATGTGTGCGGCAAAATCCGACTGCTGTATTTGCTGCTGCATCCAGGTGTTGGGTGCAATGGCTACAACTGACTGCCCATACTCTTGCATACATCGCAGTTTAAATGCCACCACTTCTTGTTCTAACAGGGCAGCCTGCGGATTGCGTTTCACATCGTAATGGTAGTGAAATAAGCCACTGATGGGGTTGAGGTCGTGCAGTGTCCAGCAGAGGGCATAGCGGCCACGGGCCCTACGGAAAAACTCATGCTGTTTGATAAAGAGGGCGACCCAATGCAGGTGAATAATGTCGGCATCCTGCAACAGGGGGTCTTCCAAAATATTTTTTTGCGCATCGGGCAGTGAAACCATTTCTGCTGTTATGCCGGGGAGCAGCGCCGCATAGGTAACTGCCATTGTATGCAACTCTTTTCTGCTGCCGGCTGTTTGCCATTGCCAGTATTTGCGGATGCTGTAGGCTTTTATTCTTTGCCAGCAATTGTATTTGGGTTCTTTCCAGCAGATCCATTGTTGTGCAGGGTCTTCGGCACCGCGGGGTTCGAGTGTATAAAACCAACTGTTCACACCGCTTTGCAACAAGGCCAGGTGCAAACGCCAGGCTGCTGCGGCAGCGCCGCCATTTTTGTTGAGGCAAACATGAACCACTTTCATAGGCGCTACAATGGCTTCAGGGCTTCCATAAACAGCGAATCGGGTTTGCGAACAACACCTGCTTCTACATCCAGCATTTGATACTTGTTCCACTGCGGAATGCGGCTATGAAAGGCATCTGTTTGTGTGATGGCTTCAAAGCCTTGCTGCTCCAGCAGTTGCTGCAGCGAAACGGCATCGTACATCCACAAATGTTTTTCGCCCGACTGTTGAAACAGCATATCGGGTAGTTGCGATGCAGCAATGCCCCAACGGTGCAGCCAGTAATTTTTCCAATGCATGCTGATGCGTTGACGCCATGAAGGCGATGCATGTTTAATACGGTAATTGTTTACAGGAGAGGCCTGTTGGTTTTGCAAATATGCTTTACGCCATGTGGTAAATTCGTACCCCAGCCTTTGCTCCAATGTAGTTTCGTTGAGGATCTGTGGCTGACTCCAGTAAGCCATCATATCGCCACCGCTTTGGGTACGTACCAGCTGATCAATCATTTCAATGGTAGCCCATGTATGGTTGGCTTTGTTCATTGCATCGGGTTGTTGGCGAAAGGCATTCAATGCCTGCACATATTGCAGGGCCAGTGCTTCGAGGTCGGGCACTACCACCCGCAACACACCACCGGGTTTTAACACCCGAAAGCATTCTTGTATAAAAGCTGCTCCGTTGCTTTTGCTGAAATGCTCCAGCACATGCGAATGATACACGGCATCGGCACGGTTATCCGGTACGGGTATACCGGTAGTGAGATCGTGTGCCATTACTTCGGGTGCATGACTCACAAAATCGATATTCATCCAATCGGGATGAAAGCGTTGGCCACAACCAAGATTGAGTAAGGTCATTGCTAAGAAAAGTCAGGTTGTTTTTGCATCATTCTGCCGGTATAATCTACGCGGTGCAAAAAAGGTGCAGCCGGTAGTGTAGCAACATATTCATCAATGGCCTGACGGGCACCTTGCCAGTGTCCGTAGTCGTCGGCTATCATAAAACCACCCGTCACTAATTGGTGATACAGTTGTTCTATTTCCACTTTGGTACTGGCGTACCAATCGGTATCGAGCCGCAGCATGGCAATATGCGGATGAAGCGGCGCATGCTGGTGCAAGGTTTCTTCTACGGGGCCTTTTATAAAATGCAATTGTGCTGCAGGATAGCCCGTCAATTGCAAATTGGCCTGTACATCTTCCAAAGAAGCATAGCACCAGATATTGTCGTACGAAGTACCCACGGAAGTTTGTTGCAGCAATTCAGCCGCCGCCTGGTTGCCAAAATCTTTATCGTGATCTGAAGGAGCACTCATGCCTTCATAAGTGTCATACATGTACAAATGGCGGCTTGTATCACCCAATGCCAGCAGGGTTTCTGCAATAGCCATCATGCTGCCGCCACGCCACACGCCACATTCCACCATATCGCCGGGCAGTTTATTTTCTACGATGTATTTCACTGCATTGATGAGTGCATACAATCGTTCGGGGGAAGTCATGGTGTATGGAAAAACCTTTTCAATAATGTTGGTATGAAAGGTTTCGAAATCGGGGTAGTCTGTTCTGTTAAAGGAGCGGATGTTTGCCTGCTGTTGCATTGAATCAGCTGGCAATGCGGGTACTAATCGTACACCTAAAGGGCGAAGTAACATATTGGCCAAACGTCCTAGCATGTATCGTTTCAGAAAAATGGTAAGGTAAAGCGGTATGATTGTTTGCGCAGCTTGATACTTACATTGCTTGATGCTGTGCAGTTTTGCTGAAAATTTTATGTTTAAAACCCATCCAGTATTGCCTGAGTTTCGAGTTTCTCCAAAAATTGGTGTCTACTCCATAAATATGCTGCAGTGTGTATAGGTCTGCTAACCGGTTTATTATCTTCTCAGTGGGTGCTGTGCAATTTTCTAATGTAAACGTATTTTTATTCATGCCTGGTCCGTTGGGGTCTTTGGTATGAATGGCATCGGGGCCAAAACCAATGTTTTTGATGAGGTTTACTTCAGGAATACAACAGATGCCCCGATGCCGCCAAATGGAGTATTGCCAGGGATAATCCCAGGTATCGTTGGGCGATTGATGATGCCGGTTGAAGATGTACTGCCAGTACTGAATGGCTTGCTTATCCTTACCAAACTGGCGGTGTAAAATGTGTAGTCCATCAGTAGGCCAATCGGCCATGGATTTGTCGTGCAGTTGCCAGGCCCTGCGCCAGGTAGCAAAAGCCCAGGAGTGAGCGTAAGCCGAAAAATAATAGCCAGCCTGTTTGGTACGCCTGATACCATCCTGGAAGTTTAATCCGCCAATCTGCATTACCTGGTCATCATGCATATACCTGTGGAGTAAGGTACTTGTGTAGGTAAAAAAAGAAGGATCGGGTATCACATCATCTTCCAGTACAATGCCTGCTTCGTTGAGGTCAAAAAACCAGTCGAGGCCACTATCGAAGCGGCCCCGCAGGCCCATGTTGGTAGCGGCATAGTTTTTTGTAACGGTACAGGGCCATGAGATTTGGTCTATCAGTTGCCGGCAGGCGTTTACCTGTACGGCTGCAGCGGCATCTTTAGGCCCATCGCAAATGGCAAACAGCCGTGTTGGCCGAACGATGGCCAACACATTGAGGAGCGATTGCAGATAGGCAGGCCGGTTGTAAAAAATGATGGCAATGGGTGTATCCATATACAGTGCTAGCGTCTGCTTGAATAATAATTTATTGTTGATTTCAGGAGATGAGTTCCCTGATTTTGCGGCGCCAAAAATCAGGCGATACTAATTTCTGCCGCAGTGGTCTTGTATCGCTGGTGTTTTGGTAGGCCACAAAATGCTTCATTCGGTAAAGTGTGGCCTTGTTTACTTCTTGAATGATGTGGTCATACTCAAATTGTGTATGCAAATTGAAATAGTGCAGCAATTTTACCGACTCTAATGACAGCTGAATTTGATTGGCTTCCATTTCAACACTCACACCCTTCTCATGTTTGCGGTACACGCCCATTTTTTCGCGGAGGAGGATTATATCTCCCTGTAAAGAATTCATCAAAACAAGGGCGATATCACCAATAGATGTCCGGGAAAACCAACTTGGAAAGTCGAATCCTTCTACTCGAAATACAATACTTAAACTAGGAATGAAGGCGCCTGTTTTTAATATATCAACAGTTTTATAAATATCTTGTCGGAACAGGCCATAAGTCTGCATAGTTCCGCTTTTATTCAAAAGCAGCCAGGCATCATGAAAACACAGTGAGTATTGTGGGTTTGATTCCAGAAGGCTTACCTGTTTGTGTAGTTTCATTGGGTCTGTCCAGTAGTCGTCGCCTTCGCATATAGCAATATATTTGGCATTAGTTTTTTTACATGTTTTAAAAACCACCATTTGGTTAAAACAGGCACCAATGTTCATGTCATGCAATATCAAACGAAACAGCCAGGGCCGCTGCTGGTAATACCGAAAGATAACCGCACGGGTATCGTCGGTAGAGGCATCGTCGCCCAGTACAATTTCTATGGGAAAATCCACTTGCTGATCGAACACTCCTTGCAAGGCCTGCCCAATGAAGGCCGCATGGTTGTAGCTCATCATAAATACGCTGAGCGTAGGGTTACTCTCGCTGGGTTTGCGTCTTTCCATAAGCAGTTGTTGACTACTGATGTGACCAACGGGCACAAAGCCTGCATGCTGGTACAGGCGAATGGCAGCGGTATTATCGGGGTGAACCTGCAGGTAGAGTACTTCACTTTCAGGTAAGTGGTCAATCAGTTGCAACAAAGCGGCTATGGCTTGCCGGCCATAGCCGCTGCCCCAGTATTGTTTGACACCAATAAACAGGTGTACCTGTGCCCCACGGGCGGTAATATGGGTGAGCTGCACATTGCCAATGTATTCATGCGTATCGGTCAGGCAAATGGCGTATCGGCGTTCATTGGGGCGTTGTAGGGCTTCTTCCAGCCAAGCGGTTTCGATGGCCTCGGTAATGGCACGGTCGGGTCGGCTACCGGTGTACTGCCACACATCGGCATCGTTGCGCCATGGCCATGAAGTTTTGGCATCAGCTATGGTCAAATCCCGCAAATAAATAATACTCACTTCTTGTAGCTATTAGCTATGATTATTGCATCAGAAACCTTTCCAATAATCAACGAACCCTTTAGTGTACATCAAATACTCTTTCTGTAATTCCAGATTGATTTGTGCTACGCTTGCTGCGATACTGTCAGTATCCTTTTTTAATAAAATCCAACACTTAGCAGTAGGGCAATACAATGAAGAAGCGTAACCCCATTGCTGCATCAGAATACTCATACTCTTATTGGTATGAAAGGCTGTGTGCACAGGCGGTCTAAAATAAAACCATTCGGGATCGGCAGGAACATTTTCACAGATAACCGTATGAAGTATGAGAGCTCCATCGTCTGTAACCAGTTGATTGACCTTATCCAGATCCTCTCTGGTCAGCACATGTTCAAACATGGCACTGTTGATAACCGTGTTGTACAATCCAAGGTTTTCTTTTAGGATATACCTCTTTACATCCCCGTCAGTTACATACTCGTCAAATATGGGTAGATGTAGCTGAAAATATTTTTCCAGCACCCGACTGAGTGTGCCATGACCAGCTGCATAGTCAAGCATGTTTGTACCGTTGATAAGACCATGCTCTATGAGAATTTTGATCATGGCAGCCTGCTCTAAATAGGGTGGTTGATTGCCCTTTTTTTCAGCCGCAGGGTCTTCCATAAAAGCATGTACATCCAGGTTTAATTTGGCCCATCGTTCAGGGCTGAGTGAGGCATGGGTTTTGGAAAAAGTAAATCCACAGTTGCTACACTTGAAGTAATCAACTGTACCAATGTCTTCCATATGTGCGGCAAAAGGCTGTTCAGTATACGTCTTGGATAAAAAGTAAGAAGTAGGCTCTTGACAAATAAGGCAATGCATAAGAATGCTGTTGGGTATTAATAGTGCTGAAGAAAAAAGTCTATGATTGTTTTCATATCCTTTACACCGCAGCGGTGATCGATAGGGAGCGGCAGCAATTGCTGAGCCCATTGTATTTCGTTGGCGTTGCTGCCGGGTGTATGTGGCACTTCAGCCCACAGGCGGGGTACATACAACTGCTGCTGCCAGCAGGCTTGGTGGCTGATGTGCAGGTTTGGCAAGAATGGATAGTACATGGGTGTGACATCGCCATCACCGGAATGCAGCTGCCATTGATTGTAAGGCTGCAAGGCTTGATGCAATTGTTGGTAGTTGGCTTTTCTGCGGGCCAGCATAGCGGGCACATCTGCCTGCTGTACTATACTGTGGCTGTATGCCGACATCAGCGCCAGCCCTTCTCCGCACAAGCGTTCATTTTCCTGAAAGAAAGGATAGCCTTCCTGCGTGTGGCCCTTCCTGCGCAGTTCGAGGTGGCGGGTGGTGTAAGCGGTGTTGGGCAACAGCCCGCCAGCATCGGGTAGTGGCTGGCCTGAGGGGGCATAGAGGTAAGCACCGTCGGCTACGCCCAACCACTTGCGGGCACTGTTGAACGACCAGGCAGCTAGCCGGGGCTGCCAGCCAAATGCCTGTGTATTGTCGATGATGAGTTGTTGCTGCCATTCGGCTGCCAGGGCTTCGGCCACTGGCCTGCAGGCATCGTTGTAATTGATGTAGAGCAACAGATGCCCGGGTTGTGGAGCAGGCAGCTCAATAGGCTCAGCCTGTTCGTTGATGCTGTACAGGCTATATGGAATACCCAGCGTTTCAAAAGGATGATACACGACGCCACAGGTATAGCGGGGCAGCCATGCATGGGTGGGCTTGAGGTGCTGCAACAGCAGCAAGAGGGCGGCTCTGCCGCTTTTGAGTGCCAGCGTGTGGTGGTAGGCGCTGTTGGCGCCCAGCCAGCTTTCGGTGGGAAAGTATCCTCCTATTTCAGGCATGGTTGTTTATGGTGCAGGCATCCAGCATTTGCCGGATGGCGGCGGGCTCGTTGTACATCATCACATCAATGATGCTGAGGCCGGGTTCAAAAACGGGTCGGCGCTGGCTATAGGCCGGCAGTGCTGGCTGTAAAAATTGCAGGGCTATGCCTGCGGCTGCAAACTCTTCGGGTACAAACAATTCGGCACCAGCTTCGGGGTTGAGGTAGGCTGTTGCCTGCAATTGCTGGGCAATGCGCAGTGCCCATTGGCCGGCATGTTGCACCTCGTGGTATTGGAGTGACAGCTGGCTGCTGATGTGTACCGGTGTGTGGATGCCGATGTACCGGTTGCAGCATAGCAGGGCATGGGCATTTACCTGTGTTACCGATAGCTCTGGCGTGGCCAGTGCTTCGGCTACCACGGCCCGGCAGGCTTCGTAGTGTGGGGCTTTCTTTTTATAGTGTTCCAGCTGGCGCAACAATTTTTCGCGGTGGTTGGGCTGGGGTTGATATTGTATTTGCGCAATGCTATCTGTTTGATGATGCGGCTGCAGTGGTAAGATGAAGTATTGCCAACCTTCGCCGGGTTTCAAAATGCGGTTGCGGTTGATCCATCCGTGGCGGATGTATTGCACGGCATCAAGCAATACAAACCTGTCGGCCCGGTGCATGAGCTGAAAGTAGCCCAGGTAGGGAAACAGGTAGGGCTGCATGATGGCGAGTTGCATATTGGATGTTAGATGACAGATGTTAGATGTTAGGAGGGCAAGGCCGAGATTGAGGTCCAGGAGTGTTATCTTGAGGTACGAGGGATCTCCTGAAACGTTTTGTGGTTGAGATGCTTCGTGCCTCAGCATGACGTCGTATTACAGTCACCCTGACGGAGGAAGGGTCCCACGATTCGGCTATTGAATTCTAGTTGTTGAGATTCCTCGTTCCTCGGCATGATGAACTGCTCAGCAATTGTTGCGTATGATGCTGGCTACCCGTTCCTGGTCGGTGCTGCTGAGGCCGTTGAAAAACGGCAGGCAAAGCACGGTAGCGGCCAGCTGCTCACTTACGGGGCATTGTTGTACCGGTCCATAAAAGGGCAATGTATTGAGTGAAGGATGAAAATAGCGGCGGGTTAAAATTTGTGCTGCTTCCAAGGCCTGCCGGATGCGCAGGGTGGTGCTTTCGGTTTCAAAAAACACGGGGAAGTAAGCATAGTTCCATTGCAGTCCTTCAATGGCTTCGGGTTGCAGCATCCGCAGCGGAAGGCCCTGCAACAGTTGGCGGTATTGTTCAAACAATTGCCTCCGTTCGGCTATCAGGCCATCCATTATGGGCAGCATGGCCAGGCCCATGGCGGCATGGACTTCGCTGTTTTTGGCATTAATGCCAATGCTGCTGTATTCCTCGCCAATATGTCCAAACTGGCGGTAGAGTTCGAGGGTATGGTGCAGGGTTTCGTTGTGCGACACAATGCAGCCGCCTTCTACGGTATGAAACAACTTGGTGGCATGAAAGCTACAGGTGGCCATGTCGCCATACTGCAGCAGCGGTTGCGACTGATAGTGTACCCCAAAGGCGTGGGCAGCATCATATATCACCGTGAGGTGGTGCTGCCGGGCAATGCTGTCGATGGCGGCAGTATTGCAAGGAAGGCCGTACACATGGGTGGCCAAAATGGCTTTGGTGCGGGGGCCAATGTGCCGGGTTATTTGTGTTGCATCTATGCAGCAGGTGTTGGGGTCAATGTCGGCAAACACGGGCCGGCATTGCTCCCAGGCTATGGCATTGGCCGTGGCTACATAGCTGAAAGGTGTGGTAATGATTTCATCGCCGGGTTGTAGTTGCAGGGCTTTGATGGCCATTTGCAATACCACGGTCCCATTGCTGCAATACCAGAGCAGCGGCGATTGCAGGTACTGGCGTAATTGTGTTTCCAGTTCTTGTACTAACGCACCGTTGTTGGTGACATATCCTTTGCTCCATGCACGCCGCAGGATGCTGATGAACTGATCGAAATCGGGGAGTGTGGTTTTGGTAACGGTGAGCACTATTTTTCTGTGTTTATCTGCCATTGAATGTTTGAAAGACGAATGACTCCTTCCTTTTGACCTTGCCATCCAAATCCTAATTCCATACCTTGTTCTATCTCGAATGTCACAGTGTCGTTCCATTCGGTTATTACAGTACCCCGGTCTTTTACCAGTAGTAATCTGCTTACAGAGTAAATACCTTCATTTAAAATATTTGCCGGAAACTCAATTTTGCAATGCAGTTCTGATGAACTGAATTTTTTTGGTTCAAAAAAGTGTGCAGTTGATGTTACAAGCACTAGTATGCCTTTTTCATCCACCAAGTGAATTGTAATATCTAATTGTTCATCATCAATATCCAATAGTTGTATTATACAGTTGATATGAAAACCTGTAGTCGTATCAAAACGAGATGAATCATCTGTCTTTGGATTTACGACACTAACAGAAAGCAATTTTGCTTTGAGGTTTCCGGGTGCCTCAGGTAATGACCAGTGATTGTTTGTGCTAGCAACAATATTGTGTCTTTGATAATGTTCAATGGCTTGTAATGCACTACCATGAAAGCTGAAAGTTCCGTTCTGTAAGACTAAGCCGGTGGTACAAAGATTTTTGACTGCCTCCATGTTATGGCTCACAAACAGCACGGTCCGGCCCTCGTTGGTGCTCACGGATTTCATTTTGCCGAGGCATTTTTTCTGGAACTCAGCATCGCCCACGGCCAATACTTCATCTACAATTAAGATTTCGGGTTCGAGGTGGGCGGCTACCGCAAAGCCGAGGCGTACATGCATGCCGCTGCTGTAGCGTTTTACGGGGGTGTCGATGTAGCGTTCTACCCCGGCAAAGTCAACAATCTCATCAAACTTGCGGGTAATTTCTTTTTTGGTCATGCCGAGGATGGCGCCGTTGAGGTAGATGTTTTCTCGGCCGGTAAGGTCGGGGTGAAAGCCGGTGCCTACTTCGAGCAGACTGGCTACCCTGCCCCGCATGGCTATGCGGCCGGTGGTAGGTTCAGTTACCCGGCTCAGTATTTTGAGCAGGGTGCTTTTGCCGGCGCCGTTGCGGCCAATGATGCCCAGCACTTCGCCCTGTTGTACCTCGAAGTTGATATGCTGCAATGCCCATATATAATCGCTGTGGCCCCGGGTGCTGCGGTCGTTGGTATCGCCCACCTGCAGGTAGGGGTCTTCTTTACCCCGCAGCTTGTGCCACCAGCGGTTGAGGTCTTGCTGAAAGGAGCCGGTACCTACTTCGCCGAGGCGGTATTGCTTGGATACATTAGAAACGGAAATGATAGGAGTCATAAGAGGATGCAGCCAGTGCTGCTAAAAGATGAAATTAATATACCGGAACCGGTGTAAATGAAGCCGGTAAAATACCCTGCGGATATTCTTGGCCAATTTTAAAACCCAGCCAATGTTGGGGGGCCATCACCTGCGGTTGATGTGAATTGAGCCATGCGGCCCACCAGGCAAAAGTGCTGTTGGAGATAACAAGTCTTTTTGCCTCTAGCATTGCCTGAAAACTTAGTTGGGAGCCATGGCTAAAAACCACAAGGTTTTTCAAGAAAGATAGCCTTTCCTGTGCATACGCTTCATCGTCGCTGATTAATATAACAGGAGTGTTTGTGGTTGCGCCTAACTGTGTCATGGCGTTTATATAATAACTAGTTGGTAGACTTAAGTCCATTCCTCCAAGTTCGTCATTACCCCAGGTAATGTAATCTCGCAACCTTGCGTGTACCACAATGCTGTTGTCGAAATCATATTGGAATTTTACTTTTTCAAATGCCGTTTTCCATTGCGGTTGCAGCTGAAAGACCTCTTTAATAAACGGGGCTACTTGGGCAAAATATTGTTCGTTTTGAAAGAAGCCTTTGTAGGTACAATGATTCGACAAATCTGGATAAAACAGGCGCATGTCTTCTTCCAGGAAGTTTTTCTGTAGCAAGCGGCTGCGTTGCTTAAAAATCCACTGCTCAAGTGGTGTGGCTATCAGTGGTTGAAGTATTTCTTTGATGTTAAACCAATCTGCCACTTCGTCTTTGTGGTGTACAAATTCAAGCTGAAATGTGGTATTGAATTGCTTTGCAGTAGCAATGGCAAAGGCATACTGAAACATTTGATTACCCAAGCGGCCATCCGAAATAACCCGTATCAACTTATAACAGTGTGTTGTCTATAAAAATGGTATTGAGCCCGGTATCGGCGTATACCTGATAATTAATGTCTGTAAGATATTGAATGAGGGACTGGTTTTTTTGTCCAATTCCTGCTTCTGTGTAACGCATGGTTTCTACGCAGAGCACCTTGGGCCGTATCAGATGAAGCGGATTGTAGTGAATGATTTCCCAATCAAGTCCTTCTACATCTATACTCATAAAATCGACTACACCAGTAGGGCAATGTGTCTCGATGATTTCGGTAAGCGATAGTAGTGGAACCCTTACTTTGCCAGTAATGGTATAGGTACCAAACGCAGCTACATGTTCTGCTTCCTGTTGGCTAAAAGTGTTTAGCACTGGGGAACTCATGACATACAAGGTTGATTCGGATCTGTCGTTGAACCGGACGCCACATTGCAGGTTCGTATCTGCTGGCCGGTATTGCTGAAAAGCGGCCATTAGCGAAGGGTCGGGTTCTATATTTATACCCCGGGCGCCTTGCTGATACATCAGGTAGGTATTACTGAGGATAAACGGGTGGTGAGCTCCTATATCAACGAAAAAGGGTTGCTGCACCTGTAATACACGCATGAGGTGCTCTACCAGCAAATCTTCGCCATGCTGGGCATAGCTTTTTCAATGAGGAACTTCTGGTATTTCTAACTTTTCTTTGTTTCTAAGAATTTTATTAAGAAAGGATTTCATTGAAAATCAGCATTGTTTTCAGAAGTTTCTTTTAATCATAATAACGTTATGTAAGCTGTCAGACTTTCTTACGCCAAAGTGAAAATTGCGGAGCTGTTTGAAGTCTTGTTTTTACAAAATCGATATCCCTGATATAAATGGTATTGTGACCATGCGGTTGCGTCAACGCAATTAGCCTGCGGCTATATGGCGCATATGTAAATGCAACAAAACCTTGCTGCAGCAACCACTCATGTGTGGTTTGCGGGTGTGGTGGTTGAAAGGGTTGTTGCGTGGTTTCTATAATCATGGCTTTGAGGCCAGGTGATGACAACAGTTTTGTGGCACCTTGTAGTACCCGGTGTTCGTTGCCTTCCACATCTATTTTCAGCAGCAGCGGTGTAGTATCATGCAGGGCTTCATCCAGTGTGGTGCAGGGTACGGCAATGCTGTGAGCATCGGCACGGTCGAGCACGTGGTTCATGGCATCGAGGTGGCTGGTAAAATGCACTTGTCCCGATTGGTCACTCACTGCTTTGGGAATGATAGTGACCTGTTGTTGTATATCGTTGGCGCTTACATTTTGCTGCAACCAATGCAGGGCAGCCGGTACTGGTTCGAAGCTGTACACACGGGCACCTGTGTGTGCAGCGGCAAGTACCGTATATGAACCGGCATTGGCACCCACATCTGCAAAGTTGTCTTGGGGCCGCAGGAGGTGCAGCAAAAAAGACATGTCTTCAAATTCGTGAAGGCCGCAGTAGTGGTTGCCGGTTGTTCCGCTCAGCCCCGGCGCAAGCCAAAGTCTGCTGTTATTGGTCCATCTTACCAGTTTGGGTTTTTGAATGAGTTTTGCATACAACTGCCAGGATACAAAACGTACAAACGCTTTCAGCGGATGATTTTTACTGAAAGGGTGTGAAACGATAAAAGCGATGATATTGACGAGGCGATGCAAAGACTAGTTATTTGTTTGTCATGTTGTTTTGCAGCATACCAAGTACATATTGTGCAAAAGCTTCGGGGGTAAGGTATTGGTTGTACAACTGTCGTAGTTGTTGTTGGCGGGTTTCAAATTGGGCCGGGCTGCATTGGCGGTGAAACTGCAAAAGGATAGCCCCTGTTTGTGGTATTTGTGCGGTATCTATCCATACCAGATGCTCCCGCCAGTTGATGACATCGGTGCAGGGCAGCAGGCAATCACTATCTACGAACAGGGGAATGCGGGCCTCCCGAATGGCTTCATAAAACCGATAGGAGTAGTTGCCAAATCCGCCCACACACAGTATGTAGGCATGCTGAGCCATAGCCTGCAAATAATCATTTTTTAGCGGGTGTGCATAAGCACCATGGTGTTGCGTAATGGCTACATCAAACTGTATTGCATTATCCAATTGTAACAGACTTTGTATTGCTGCTCTTCTATAAAGATAATTCGGTAAGTACCAAAGCTTCAGTTGGTGGCGGTTTATACCTGCTTTGCGCAATAACCGGTTGATGGCAAATTTTAAGCGCATCGTAATTGGCACCGTTAATGGCGCCGATTGCCCCCGGAAGCTAACCGTGGGCTGCTGCTGATATGGTAGTATGGTGGGTTGCGGGTTTTGCGGCAGGCTGTCCACAAATGCGGGCATGCCAAACACATTGGGCCGTTGCTTGCTCCTGCGCCAGGATGTGCGGAAAATAATGGCATTGCTAAAGGGCAGTTCTTCTTCAGAGTCGTGGTAAAAGAATACAATCAGCTTTTTTTGATGCGTGATGGAAAGCTGCTCGTAATGTGCAGCCAGCTGTTGCATTTGCTCATATGCTTCTTTTGCTGCCTTTTCTTCATGCTTAGTCGACGGCTGGTTATACACAAGCGTTTCGTAAGCAAATGGCAGCAGCAGGTATGGTGCGGCATGGATGTCATTCGTTACAAGCCCTTGCTTCGCCGCTATGTTGTATAAAAAACAGGGTTGTGGAGTGGGTTGGCTGTAGAGCAAGGTTGTGCCGGGCATTGGGAGAGGTTGGTAAGTTGGCAGCTTGATGGATTGATATGTTGTACGATCAACCAACCATCATCTACACGGTATCCATAAACGTCTTTTCTACCCGGCTAAACAGGCGCATGCCGATGAACAGGAGCACCAGCATCCAGGCGCTGCTGTATGCCAGTTGCCAGTATTGCACGTCGGCACCGAGGATGCTGTTGCGAAACAGCTCCACAAGGGCTGCCAGCGGGTTGTATTCTATCAGCTTATATACCCAGGGGTGTTTGGCTTGCAGGTTGCTGAGGGCACTCAGCGGATAGTTGACTGCACTGGCAAACATGAGCAGCTGTACGCCAAAACCAATGAGTACGGTGAAGTCGCGGTACTTGGTGGTGATGCTGCTGATGATGATGCCGAGGCCTAGGCCCATACCGGCCATGATGAGCAGGACTATGGGAATGATGAATAATGAATGAGGAATGCTGAATGCCGAATGGGATTGACTGGCGGGTGCTATCCAATGGAAGTAGAGCATCACACAGATGAGGAGGAAGAGCTGGATGCCGAACTGGATGAGCTGGCTGATGACCACGCTGATGGGACTGACCAAGCGGGGGAAATAGACTTTGCCGAAAATGCCGGCATTGGCAATGAAGGTGTTGCTGGTATTGGTGAGGCAGGCGGCAAAATAGCTCCAGATAACGATGCCGCTCATTTGAAACAGCACGGGGTTGACGCCATTGGTACCTATGCCCGCCACCACATTGAAGAGCAGCACACTCATGGCCGTGGTGAGGGCCGGTTGTATGAGGTGCCAGAGCGGACCCAGCAGGGTTTGTTTGTACCGAGCGGTGAAGTCGCGTTTCACAAACAATACCATCAGGTCGCGGTACTGCCAAAGGTCACGCAGGTAGGTGCGGCTGCGGCGGTTGGGTTCTATGATGGTGGTTTCCATTTCAGTTTGCGATTTGCAGTTAGCAGTTTGCAGGGGGGCAGTTGTGAGGGGTTTGCAATTTGCGGTTTGCAGTTGGCAGGGGGTGATAGCTAGTTGGCAGTTTGCAATTTGCAGTTTGCAGTGGGGCAGCTGTGAGGGTTTGCAATTTGCGAGGGATGAAGGCTGCCTTGCAAACTGGTAACTGCCAATTATTTTTTTGACAGGAAGCCGATATACTTTTTAGGATTAGCCAGCATGTCATTCAACAAGCGACCAATTTCCTCCGTTGACAAATACAGCTTTTGGTAGGTTTCGTTGTTGATATAGTGGCTGGCATGTGCGAAGTCTAACCATACCTGCGTTTCACTGTTTTCAGCATCACAGTCAGATAGTTTGCTTACAAAATGGGCTTCATATTGTCGCTTCCTGTATGCTTCAGCCAAATTCACACAAATACTACGAGAAGATCTTCTTATCTGGTCTGTTAGGGAATACTTCTCTTCCGGTGGAAATTCTTTGCTGATATGAAAGATTTCCATTGCCTGCGCAAAAGCCTTTTTATATACCGTGAGATCTTTAAAAGTTCCCATGATTGCTAAACATGGATATTTATTGCAAACGTCTCATCCTGCCAACTGCCAACTGCCAACTGTCAACTGCTGACTGGTTTAACGGTCCCAAAACATCAGCTTTTGTTTCCATTTTTTCCATTTGCGGCGCCACTGCGGCACTTTGATGTCGTAGTATTCATCGGCACCAGTGTTGAAGTATTCGCCGCCATAGCCATAGTAGTGGCCGTAGCCGTAACCGTATCCTTTGCCATAGCCGTACCCATAGCCGTAGTAGCCGAAACGGGCCCCCATTTTCAGGTCATTTACCACCAACCATAAGAATGGCAACTTACCCTGTTTGTAAATTTCATCTACAAAACTCAGCTGCCGCTTGTAAGTAAAGCGGTGGCGTACAATAAACACCGAAGTGTCGATATATGGTGCCAGACTAAAAGTATCACTCACCAGGCCTACGGGAGCGGAGTCGATGATGATGTAATCGTAATGGGCTTTGAGATAATCGAAGAATTCCTTGTTTTTGACGCTGAGCACCAGTTCGCCGGGGTTGGGGGGTACAATACCGGTGGGGTATACATGCAGCTCGGGATAGCCGGGAAGGGCAGTGTACACATCGGCGGGGTCGGCCAGGCCCAGCAAAACATTGGAGATACCGACCCCTGTTTTTTTCAGTTCGAGGTTCTTCATGATGCGGGGGCGGCGGAGGTCAAATTCGAGCAGGGCCACCCGCTTGCCGCTGAGGGCCAGTACCGCGGCAATGTTGATACTGATAAACGACTTCCCTTCGCCCGATACCGTAGAGGTAACGAGGATGGTTTGGAAAGGCCGCTTTTCCATCATAAAGGCAAGGTTGCTCCGGATGATGCGGAACTGTTCGGATATGAGGTTGCGGCTTTTGTCGGCCACCACCAGGCTTTTGTTGTTTTCTACATGGCCAATTTCACCAATGATAGTCACCTTGGTGGCTTTGGCAATGTCGTCGCGGGTCATTAGCTTATCGTTGAGCAAATCGCGGAGGTAGATAACGCCAATGGGCAGCAGCAGGCCCAGCAAAATGCTGAACATGCGGATTTTGCCTTCGTCGGGTTCTACGGGGGTAAGGCTGCCGCCGGCAGGGTTGAGGGCCGCATAACCCGGGTCTGTGCTGGTAGTGGTGATGGCAATTTCTTCTTTGCGCTGCAGCAGGTAGAGGTAGAGGCCTTCTTTTACTTTTTGCTGGCGTTCCATTTCAAGCAGGCGGCGCTGCTTGTCGGGTATTTTAGCAAGGTAACTGGTGTACAAAGTGCTTTTGGCCATCAGGTCGCCCCGCTGGCGTAGCAATACGTTGCGGTAGTTGCCAATGGCTTCTTTGAGGCTGCGTTGTACTTCTTCCAGTTGCTTGTCGAGCTCCTGCACCTGCAGGCTGCCGGCAGTTTGCTGGCGGCCGGTTTTTTCCCGCTCCAGTCGCAGCGAATTGAATGTGCCGATGAGTGCTGAGATTGTTGGTTCTTCAATACCCAGTGAGCTGGGTACGAGTTCGGTTTTTTTGCGGGGCGATTGCAGGTATTGCTCAATGTTGCTGAGCATCGTCAGCTGCCAGTCAAGCAGGGCTGCTTTTTCCTGACTTTCTGTGAGCCGGGTAGAAAACAGTGAGGCTTGTTCTTCTACCGGCAGTACATCGTTTTGGTCGCGGTAGTCACGCAAAGAATTTTCAATTTGCTTAAGTTCTCCACTCAGTGAGTCAAGCCGTTCTTCAATAAACCGGATGGTGGCTTCTGCAGCTACGTTTTTGGTATCAACGCTGAACAATATGTATTCCCGCACCAGGGCATCCAAAATGGCACGGCCCATGTGGGGGTTGTCGTTGGTAATGCTGAGGTTGAGGATGGTGGTGTTGGGGTCTGGCAGGAAAATCAACAGACCATTGAGTATTTCGGAAGCTCTGCTGGCGGGGTTGCTCCAGGTAACAATATTCACCGCATCGGTGGTGGGGATGTAGATGCTGCTGTCTTTGGTTACAAGCTTAAATCTGCTTCCATTAATATTTAGTACATCGCCCCAAACATGGGTTTCGCGGCCTTCGAGGCCTACCAGCAGGGTATAGCCCGAAGGCGACATATTGGTAAAGCGTATTTTGTAAGAAGCATTGCTATCAGCAATGGCTACGGGCACAAGGCGGAAGGGCACCTGATCGAAGAGGTTGGAGGTTTTGATATTGCCCTCGTTGAAATACTGGATGTGAAAATTGTTTTTTTCGACGGCCCGTTTTACCACAGCAATGGTGCGCAACTTTTGAATCTCGTTGCTCATATTGATGTCGCGGGGGCCGTAGAGGGCCCGTTCTACAATGTCGCCCTGATTGCCGTATACGGGATTGGTTTCGCCACTTTTTACCAGCATTTGTACACTGCTGGTATACTTGGGCGTGGTGTAGCGCAGGTATATCATGCCGCCGGCAATGCACAAGGCGAGACTCACGATGAAGAGGGGCAAGAAGGCCAGGTACTTGAACAGTATATCTGCCGGAGAAAATTTGCCGCCACTACCGTCGCCGGTGGGGTTGTATTCGGAAGGAAATGGAGTCATGAATTAGTTGGGAAGATTAACGGGTTAACGGGTTGATGCGTTGACGAGTTGCGACATCAACAAAATGAGAGCCATTTATAAATATGGAGCTGTCAGGCATTTTTGTTTCCATCCTGCTTTGTTTGTTTTTCCAACCAAGAGATGTAGCCACTTAATAGTTTTTCAATTGTTTGGCTTCCAGCCAAAATTTTAATTCTTCAAATGAGTGATATGGCATGAAGCTGAGTAATGTGACTGTATTATCAACTTATCAACTCGTCAACTCATACATCCAAACCCTACCTCGTTAAACTAATAATCAGTGTGCCGAAGGCCATGATGGAGGTAACCAAACCGAGGTAAACCGGCAGGTCGCGAAAGAAGGGTGAGTTGCTCCGTTGGTATTGAATGAGCTTGCTGTCGTTGGGCAATACGTAGAGGATATCGTTTTGCTGCAGCTGGTAGTAGGGCGATTGAAAGATGAGGGCATCGTTGAGGTCGATGCGGTGGGTTTCTACCTGTCCGTTGGGCTGCTGGCGAATGAGCAGGATATTGGTACGCATGCCTTGCTCTGTAATGCCTGCCTGACCAATGGCATCTACAATGGTGGCCCGTTCGTTGGGGAAACTGAGCCAGCCCTGTCCGCCCACTTCACCCATCATCATTACCCGAAAGTTGATGAAACGGATGTTGAGCACAGGATCTTTTACATACGGCGAGAGCTTTTGCTCCAGCTGTTGGATGAGTTGCGATTTGGTGAGGCCGGCCGCCTGTACTTTTCCAATCACTGGCAGGGTGATGTTGCCATCATAATCTACGAGGTACCCAATGGCACCGGCCTGAGAGGCTCCGCCGCCACCAGTACTACCACCCAGCAGGTTGAATACCTGCGTTTGTGTTTGATCGAGAGAAGCACTGCTCACATTGATGACGAGCTGGTCGTTTTTTTGAATGACCGGCTCTTTGAGGTTGAGCACGACCTTGTTCAGCGAGTCGATGTTTTTTTCGAAGAAGCGGTAGTCCACCACGGCTTCTTTAGAGGGCCTGCAGGCAGCCATGGCCAGCGTCAAAAACAAGAGGAATACGGTGCTGCGTTGGCGGCATATCGTTGTTATCAACCGGTTGCTCATAAAATGCAGATTGTGCAGTGGCATTGCCACAGCAGAAAGTTAAGGAATGCGTTGCAGCCTGCGGCTGTCTATTTTGGCCCGCAGGCGGTAGCCAATACTCTCGATGCTCACTCCTACCCAGCGGTTGTCAATTTTTTCTACTACGGCAGTGGCACCCATCATGAGGCCCGATTGAATTTGTACCCGCTGGCCGGGTGCCAATACTGGCAGGGCTTCTACATTGTCGTATTCGTTTAAAAAACGACGGATGGTGTCTATTTCATGCGGCGGAATAACGGCGGGCTTTCCATTCCAGTACACAAAATTGATGACGCCTTCGGTGAGGCGAACCTCGGATTGTGCCGGCGGCAGCACCTGCACAAATACATAAGATTTAAAGAGAGGCTCTTCTACTTTTTTGATGCGGTCGCTCCATTGGCGGTGTACCACATTGAGGGGGCAATAGCTTACAATGCCTTTGGCCTGCAGGCGGGCATGCACTTTTTTTTCCCAGCGGGGCTTGGTGTACACGGCCAGCCAGCTGGCTTCGGGTGATATGGGTAGTGTAGCAGACAATGCTATCCATCAATTTTGTTCAAAGCTTCGCCATCTCAGTCACATTCGGCTTTTAAAAAAAAGCATCCATGGGCTGCAGTAAGTGGTATTAGAACAGGCCTGAAAAGTACCGCAAAAAATAAGGCTGCCTGCGGTAAGAAATCCACCACAAACAACCTGTATGCGTATAACAATTTTAGGAATCAAGAGCCCCCAAACCATGTTACCTCAGGTCGTTCGCAGCACATTCTCAGATCAGGGGTTTTACTGTTCTCATCAGTGCCGTAAAAGTAGGGGGTTCGGTGCAGTTGACCGCCGCTGTGGCGTCATCTTTATGGCGGCTGTGTAAAGCTTGTTGGCGAAAGGATTTTTTATGCTTCAAACAAGCGGGCAAAATGGTTTTCCAAATGGTTGCGCATGCCGTTGCGAAATTCTTCCGGGGTACCGTTTTCGAGGATGTCGACCAGCTCTTTGTGCGATACAAACACTTTGAGCAGGGGCTGCTTTTTGAGCAGGCCGCTGTGGTGTACGTAATCGAACACCGGTAGCAGCATGTTTTGAAACTTGTGCAGGGTTTCGTTGCCTGTAATGTCGTACAGTTTACCGTGAAAGGCAATTTCGTGCTGCACATTGAACAAGTGGTATTGCGTAACCGGTGGTTCGCTGGCTACTATGTGGCGCAGTTCGGCAATGTCTTCTTTGGTAATGCGGTGAAACAGGAAGTCGGCCATCCCGATTTCGAGCACCAGGCGGATTTCGAAAATTTCCCGCAGGGTTTCCGGACTCAGGATGTGCGGGTTCATGCTTTTGCTGAGGTTGCCAAACAGGTCGGGGCTGGTAATAACGGCACCCTTCTTCTTTTTCGATTCTATCAAACCCATTAGCCGCAGTCGTAGCAGGGCTTCCCTCACAACAGTACGACTTACACCTAGTTTTTCGGCCAGCTCCATTTCCTTGGGAATGCTGTCGCCTACTTTCAGCTTTTGCTGCTGCAGCAGCGCTACCAGGCTGGCTTCTACCCTATCCACCAGCGAGCTGTTTTCGATGGAGGTAAAAGCAGTGTCTATAGGTTCAATGGCCATATTATGTATTACTTCATTCAAAGGTAGGGAAAATGCTTTTTTGCTATACAGAGTAATTATTCATTGATTTATAGTGAGTTAGGTTCCTAAAAAGATTTATTTTGAAAATCAGAATAAAATTTTGTTACCTTTATTATGTCATACATAATACAAAAACAAAAACTGCTTGTCATGAAATTGACGTTTTTAAAACAATGTTTTCTTGCAGTCTTCACCCTGCTGGCAATGGCCTCCTTTGCACAGACCGGGAAGATTTCGGGAAGAATTTTGGATGATGATGCAAAGCCTCTTGCAGGCGTTTCCGTAACCATTAAGGGAAAAACAACCGGCACTCAGTCGAATGCCTCCGGCGATTTTAGCATTGAGGCAACGCAGGGTGAAGTGCTGGTTTTTTCAATGACGGGCTTCAACACAACTGAAGTGCGGGTAGGTACAGCAGCCGTCGTAAATGTTACGTTGAAAGCAAGTATCAGCCAGCTGGATGAAGTGGTGGTAACCGGTTATGGTACGCAAAAGCGCAAAGAGGTAACCGGCGCTGTGGCTTCGGTAAATCCCAAAACATTTGAACACAGCCCCAGCACCAACGTGGCTACTGTGCTTCAGGGCAATGCTCCCGGCCTGCGGGTGCAGCAGCGTACCGGCCAGCCGGGTACTACGCCGTCGATTTCGTTTCGCGGTGGTACCGAGTTTGGCGGTGGTGGTACGCCCCTGTTTATTTTGGATGGGGTGATTGTGCCTTCGCTGTATGGTTTGGACATCAATGATGTGGCCAGCATCGACCTGTTGAAAGATGCGGCAACCACAGCCATTTATGGAGCCCGTGCTGCCAACGGTGTGGTATTGGTAACCACCAAAAAAGGTCGTAAGGGAAAAGCACAGGTGACCTATTCTTACAGCCATACCGCCAACTATATCCGCCGCAACCCATCAGAATACCTGAGTGCGGCCGATTATATCCGCATGAACCGTTTTGGTTTGCAGTCGCGGTTTCGTGGCGACTCATTGGACAACAATACAAATGCCATGAATACCGACCGTGGCCAACTGGTAGGTGCCTGGGGTTGGGCCGTAAACAATGGCTGGCGTTCGCCGGAAGGATTGTACACCACGCAGTTGCTGAACGATCAGAACCGCGGCCTGCTGAGCAAGCCCGGTTGGAAACTGCTGGTAGATCCCAATCCGTTTAATGTGAATCAAATGGATAGCATTCTGTACACCGACCTGAGTGCCAGAGACCGCGAAGCCATGATTTTACAACAGGTAAATACCAACGAACACAATATCAATTTTTCGGGTGCCAACGATCAGGGCTCTTATGCATTGTCGCTGGGTACCGTTCGGGATAATGGTATGATTATCGGCTCTTGGTTGAAGCGCATGAACATGAACTTTAACGGTGGCCTCAATGTGGGCAAAAACCTGAAGATTACCACTAACATTGGTGCTTACAATGTAGAGCAGGCATTGCCTTACGGTCAGTTTGGTGGTGTAGATCCTGAAGGTGGTGCAGCGGGTGGTTTGCTGCAGCGCTTTGTAGGTGTGGCGCCTACTGTTCGGTATACAAATGATACTTCCGGTGCTATATTGCCCGGACCGAATGATGTAACACTGGGTAACCCCATGTACTGGAGCAACCTCACAGTGAACAGAACGAGCCAGCAGCGTTTTCTGGGCGGCATCAACCTGGAGTATACCATTTTGCCTTACCTGAAAGTATTGGCCAGTGGTTCTGGTTACTACCAGTTTACGACCAACGATTTCTTTACAAAGGCTTACCAGCAGGGTAATGGCGGTGCCATGAATACGAACCGTGCTGCCAGCTTCAACAACAACAAGGCTATTCAGTATACGACGAATGCCTTCCTGCAGTTCAACAAGAATTTTAAAGGACATACCATTACAGCACTGGCTGGTACGGAATTTTATGAGTACAGAAACTATGTAAGCTCTGGTTTTGCACAAGGTGCACCCACCGATCTTATACCCTGGCTCACCGCTGCTACACCGCCCAACGTACAGGGTACCACCATTGTAAACCCTGCAGGTGCTTCTTCCAACTTTAACCAGTGGGAAAAAATTACGTCAGCCATTGGCCGGGTAAACTATACGTACCGCAACCGCTATCTGGTAACCGGTATTGTACGGGTAGATGGTAGCAGCCGCTTGAAAAAAGGCAACTACTATGGTACTTTCCCCGGTGTATCTGTGGGCTGGAACCTGCACAACGAAGATTTTTATGCAGCCAGTGGCATAGCCAAAATCCTGAGCAGCGTAAAGCCAAGGGTGAGCTATGGTGTAAACGGTAACGTGAATTCGCTTGGCTTTTTTGCCACTGCACAGGTGTACAACAATGCGGGTACCTACAATGGTTTTGGTGGTACGTATGCTGCGTCTTACATCAACTCCGACCTGCGTTGGGAACGTACCAACAGCCTGAACTTTGGTGCCGACCTCGGTTTCCTGAACAACAGGATTACCGTGAACTTCGATTACTTCATCCGCAATGTGTTTGATAAACTGGCGGGTTTGAATATTTCTTCTCAAACTGGTTTTGGCAGCTTTACCACCAACCTGGGTCAGTTGCAAAACAAGGGTGTGGAAATAGCGGTAAATGCCCGACTGATAGAGCCGAAGAAGGCGGATGGATTCAGCCTCGAAGTAGGTGCCAACTATTTCCATGTGCGCAGCTTTGCCAAAAAACTGCCATTCAACGCACTGCCCGGCAACCGTACCAATGGTTTCTTTGTGTGGGATCCTAAAAACCCCGGCCAACAGATGTATGTAGGTGGTATGGTAGAAGGGAAACGCATTGGCCTTGATGAAGTATGGGCACCCAAGTGGGATGGCGTGTATACAGACGCCGGAAAAATTACCAGCGATGCCAATGTGTACAATGCTTTCCTGCCTTATACCAATAAGCGCATCAAGCAATTGGGCGATGCCGATTGGCATCAGGTGTATCAAAACGATACTATCGACTCACGTCAGTTTGTATATGTAGGCCGCACTACCCCACAGCACATGGGTGGCTTTAATGTGGCAGCTGCTTACAAAGGCATTCGCCTGTATGCCGGTTTCGATTACGCTTTTGGATTTGTGATTTTGAACAACCAGATTATGCGGGGTCTCAATCAGGTACAGGGTTCGCAAAACTCTACTACCGATGTGTTGAAAACATGGATGCCCAGCAACCCCACTGCTACTATGCCACGCTACTACTGGGCCAACCAGGGTCGCAACTATGCTACAGATGCCAGCGGCAACAACCCTGCTGCCAACCTGTGGGAGAAAGGCGACTATGTAATGCTGCGTGAACTCACCATGGCGTATGATTTGCCTGCCTCTGTGCTGAGCAAGTACCTCGCCAACCGCATCAAAGGATTGAGTGTGAATGTAACCGGTAGCAACCTGTTGTATCTCTCTGGCTACAGTGGCAACTTCCCCGAAGTGGGTGGTGTAGATCAGGGCAAGTTTCCGCTGCCAAAGCGCCTCACCATTGGTGTACGGGTAACGCTGTAATTGGTTTTCAACTTTAAATTATTTGCAATGAAAAAGAATAAACTCCTCTTCATATCGGGCCTCCTGCTGCTGATGGCAGGCATGGCTTCCTGCACCAAAGATCTGGATGCTGTGGTGCCACAGGATACCATTAGTAAAGACCAGGCATTGAGTGATCCTAACGCAGCCCGTACGTTGTATCATGGCGTATATGGCCTCACCCGTTCGTATGCCGGTACATTTTTTCAATTGGGCGAAATGCGCTCCGACCTTTGGGTAGATGGTTTGTTTACAGAATCGGTGGATGGTGGTTTGCAAAACTTGTATCGCCACAACATTAGTGCACTCAACGTACCTTTTAGTAACTGGGGTGGTTTTTATAACCTCATCTACAATTACAACAACGTTATCAAAATTATTCCGCAAACCACTTTGCCTGCGGCAGAAAAGAACCGCATACTGGCAGAAGTGTATGGCTTGCGGGCATATGTGTATTACACTATGCTACGTACATGGGGCAATGTACCGTTGAATACAGAACCGGTAGAAGCCATCAACAATGCTGCAGAAACCTATAAGCGTCGTACCGGTGTTGATACGGTAATGACACAGGTGAAGGCTGACATTGAAGAATCGCTGAAGTTGTTTGGCAGCAGCAATACGCTTCCAACTGGCAAGCGGGTATACTGGAGCCGTGTGGCTACACAAATACTCAAGGGTGATGTGTATTTATGGTCGGGTACGCACATGGGTGGCGGTACTGCCGATTTCACTACTGCTAAAACAGCCTTGCAGGAAATCCGCAATTTGCAAGGTGCTACGCTGGATTTGCAGGCCAACTATGCCGATGTATTTGACCCCACTAAAAAGACCAATAACAAGGAAATTATTTTTGCGATTAACTATGAATTGCAACAATCGCAGATGGGTATGTTTGGTAGTTTTTTGGTGAACTCTATTCAGGCAAACACTTTATCATTTGCACAAGCACCTACGCCTACTGTATCATCTGTTTATCCGTATGTGAATGGTGCCAACCGGGTTGGTTTCAACCAAACCATGCTCACCCGCCTTACCAGTGGTACTCCGGATCAGCGCATCAACTACAGCTTCAAAACCATGTATTCTACAGCGCCACCACATGCTGTAAGAGGTGTGATGCTCACGAAGTACATTGGTACTACAGCTGGTACCTCTCAGATTTACAACAACGATTTCCCCATTTATCGTTATGCTGATGTGTTGTTGTTGCTGGCAGAAGCAAAAGCAAAATTGGGTGAAGACCCATCTGCAGAAATCAATGCTGTTCGCCTTCGTGCATACGGTGCTGGTTATACACCGCATACCAATGCGGGTGTTACGGCCAATATGAATGCGATACTGGAAGAATACCTGCGGGAATTTATAGCGGAAGGCAAACGCTGGTGGGCCCTGCGCCGTGCAGGCGATACCTATGTGTATGCCAATGTAAATCCCACGTATTTCTCTGCGTCTACCGCCGCCAAATTCCTCCTGCCGTTGTCACTCACCATGCTCAACAACGATCCATTGCTGGTGCAAACTGCAGGATACTAATATTGGTTTCTCATAAGCAGTAGTTTTGATAGCAAGGGGTAGTCAAGTGCCCCTTGTATTTTCTCATCCTCAAGTATTTGAATTATGTCTTTGCCACACCTCGAAGGGTTGATTGCAGCGCCATTTACCCCTATGCATGCCGATGGAAGTCTTCATACAGAAATGATTCCTGCTTACTATGCTTTGTTAAAAAACAATGGTGTAAAAGGGGCTTTTATTTGTGGAAGCACAGGTGAAGGCGTATCGCTGACGGCCAAAGAAAAGATGGCGGTAATTACTGCCTGGGGCAAAGTAGCTGCTAACGATGCGGACTTTACCGTAATGCCGTTACTCGGTGGTACCAGCCTTACTGATTGTAAGGAGCTGGCCCTGTTTGCCCGTGATGCTGGCATGGATGCTGTATCGTTTACCGCCCCTTTTTATTTTAAACCGGCCAGTGTGCAGGCCCTCGCTGATTGTTGCATAGAAGTGGCTGCTGCTGTGCCCGATTTGCCTTTCTATTATTACCACATTCCGGTACTTACGGGTGTGCAGCATACGATGTATGATTTGTTGAAAGCGATTCATGGGCGCCTGCCGAATTTTGCGGGCATCAAATACACGCATGAAGATTTCATGGATTTCCTCTCCTGTCTTCATTTTGCCAACGGGCAATATGATATGCTGTGGGGCCGCGATGAAAACATGCTGGCCGCATTGGCACTGGGTGCCAAAGGTGCTGTGGGTAGCACTTTCAACTATGCCACACCGCTGTACCTGCAACTCATTGCTGCTTTTGAAGCCGGTGATTTAGAAAAAGCCCGTGCCTTGCAGCAGCAATCTATTGATATGATCCGGTTGCTGGGCAAGTACGGTGGCATTGCTACCGGAAAGGCATTTATGAAGTTGATTGGATTGGATTGCGGACAGTTTCGCCTGCCGGTACAAAACATGAGTACCGCACAGTTTGAAGCATTTACGCAAGACAATGCGGCGCAGCAATTTGCAACTTATTGTTCACAGTTACCACAGGCTACCCTTGCATAAGCCATGCGGTGCCTGTTGCTGATATTTCTCCTCATGATGATGCAAACCGCAGAACCTGTGGCTGCACAGCAGGCAGTGCCTGTATTGCAGCATTGGAAACTGGCTGCCGACCTTACCCATGCCGGAGCAGCAGCTGTACAAGGCGTGGCCGGGCCTATTACCGGCGTGTACGACAACTGCCTGCTGGTAGCGGGTGGTGCTAATTTTCCGGATGGCATGCCCTGGCTGGGTGGCAAAAAAGTATATCAACAACGGGTATACATTTATGCCATTCAAAAAAATGCGGAGCTCCTGCTGGAAAGAACGGGCTTGCTACCGGAGCCGCTGGCATATGCTGCCGTGTGCAGTACTGCTGATGGAATTGTGGTGGCCGGTGGCGAATCGGCAAAAGGGTTGAGCAAAGCTTGTTGGCTGCTCAGCTTATCGGCCACGGGGCAATTGCAAACAACCGCCCTGCCCGACTTGCCGGTGGCTACTACCAACGCTGCTGCTTGTACCGATGACCGCTATGTGTATGTAGGCGGTGGCGAAACAGCAGCAGGTACTACCGCCGCCATGTATCGCCTCGATTTGCAGGCACCAGCCAAAGGATGGACCAGTTGGATTGCTTTGCCACAACCACTATCGCACTTTGTATTGCTGCACCGAAAGCAACAGGGTAAGCACATACTGTTTGCAGCGGCTGGCCGGTATAAACAAAGCAATGGCTTAAGTGCATTTTCATCAAAACTCTACAGTATGGATGTAACATCGAAAGCATGGACATCCTTGGCTGATATGCCAGTTGCATTGTCTGCCGGAACAGCAGTGGTTACAAAAGATGGATTGATGCTTTTTGGTGGCGATACCGGTGAAACTTTTTATCAGGTGGAAGCTTTGATACAATCCATTGCACAAACCAAAGATGCTGCACAAGCAGCCAAATTGAATGAGCAAAAGATTGCTTTACAAAGTCAGCATCCGGGGTTTCATCAGCAAGTGTATCAATACCATGTGGATAGTAAAAGATGGAAAGAAGCAGGGAGATTGCCTTATGCAACACCGGTTACTACTATAGCAGTACCATGGAAGCAGTGGGTGTTTATACCAAGTGGTGAAGTAAAAGCCGGCGTACGTAGCCCGTATATCATATCCGTTAAATTGCATTGGCTATGAGTTTGCAACAGCACAAATCGTATGCATGGGTGGTAGTTGGGCTGCTGTGGGTAGTGGCCCTGCTCAACTACATGGACCGGCAAATGCTGAGTACCATGAAACCCTCCATGATGGCGGATATTGCTGAGTTGCAAACCGCCACCAACTTTGGCAGGCTCATGGCCATCTTTTTGTGGATCTATGGTTTTATGAGCCCGGTAGCGGGCATAATAGCGGACAGGGTAAATCGTAAATGGCTGATCGTTATCAGTTTGTTTGTGTGGAGTGCCGTTACACTCGCCATGGGCTATGCACAAAACTTTACACAGCTCTACTGGCTTCGTGCCATTATGGGTGTAAGTGAGGCCTTGTACATACCGGCGGGCCTGGCACTCATTGCCGATTATCACAGCGACAAAACAAGATCACTTGCCATTGGCATTCACATGACGGGCTTGTACATGGGCCAGGCATTGGGTGGTTTTGGTGCTACCATGGCTGCTGCTTTTTCGTGGAAGGCAGCCTTTCATACTTTTGGATTGATTGGTATAGTGTATGCCTTTGTATTAATGTTTTTTTTAAGGGAGAAAAAATCAACTACAGTAGAAAGAAGTAGCACTGAGAAGCCTTCTGTTACGAAAGGATTGGCACTCCTCTTCAGCAATATTTCTTTCTGGATTATCCTATTGTATTTTGCTGTGCCCAGCTTGCCGGGATGGGGTGTCAAAAACTGGCTGCCCACTTTGTTTGCCGACAGCCTGCATATTGATATGTCGAAAGCTGGTCCATTGTCAACCATTACTATTGCCGCATCTTCTTTTATTGGTGTCATCTTTGGCGGTATTTTATCCGACCGTTGGGTGCAAAAAAATATTCGGGGCCGCATTTACACCAGTGCTATCGGTTTGGGCTTAACCATTCCTGCCTTGTTGTTCATTGGCTTTGGCAGTTCATTGTTCAGCGTTATTGGAGCAGCATTTTGTTTTGGTTTTGGCTTTGGTATGTTCGATGCCAACAACATGCCCATCCTTTGTCAGTTTGTGTCATCAAAATACCGGGCCACTGCGTATGGTTTAATGAATATGACCGGCGTGTTTGCCGGAGCTTTCATCACCGATTGGCTGGGCAAATCAACCGATGCCGGCAATTTGGGTAAAGACTTCGCCATGCTCGGTGGCATTGTTGCATTTGCCTTACTTATACAGTTGTGGTTTTTAAAACCAAAAGCTAATACTGAAGCAGCAGCTTAATCATTCATCCGTTTTATACCATTGCACATGAAAAGATTTTGTTTGAGTGTTATCGTTTTATTCATCACAACAACGATTGTGATAGCACAAACTGCACCCGTTACTGTATTTGAATCGGGGAAGGAAGGGCATAAGAGCTATCGCATTCCGGCTATTGTGGCGTTGAAGAACGGCACTTTACTTGCCTTTGCCGAAGGCCGTGTAAATAATGCCGGCGATTTTGGCGATATCAACATCGTATTGAAACGCAGCACCGATGGCGGAAAAACATGGACCAGCCTGCAAACGATTGTAGATTACGATCAGCTACAGGCGGGCAACCCCGCACCTGTGGTAGACCTGACAGACCCGATGTATCCGCAAGGCCGGGTGTTTTTGTTTTACAACACCGGCAACAATCATGAAGGGGAAGTACGCAAAGGAAAAGGCCTGCGGGAAGTGTGGTACAAAACCTCTACCGATGGTGGCATTACCTGGAGTGAAGCGGTGAACATCACCACACAAACGCATCGCCCCAAACAACCGGCTACCAATGCAGCCTATAATTTTTCCGAAGACTGGCGCAGTTATGCCAACACGCCCGGCCATGCCATGCAGTTTAGTACTGGTGTATACAAAGGCCGCATTTTTGTTGCCGCTAATCATTCTGCCGGCGAGCCATTGCAACATTTCGAAGATTACAAGGCACATGGTTTTTATACCGATGATCATGGCAAAACATTTCAGCTGAGTGAAACCGTTGATCGGGTGGGTGGCAACGAAGCCATGGCCACGCAAATTTCCGGCGACCGTTTGATGATGAATATCCGTAACCAGAAAGGTGATGTGCGGGCAAGATTAATTGCTATCAGTAAAGATGGTGGTGCAAAATGGGACAGTGTTTATTTCGACAACAATCTGCCCGATCCTGTTTGCCAGGGAAGCATTGTAACGCTGGGTAAAAAGAAGGGCAAACACATTGTTGCGTTTTGCAACGCTGCCGATACCAAAAGCAGGGACAATCTTACGCTGCGCATCAGTTACGATGATGGTTTTACCTGGACAAAAAATATGCTGATTGATGCAACGGGTAAAAGAGACAATGCTGCCTACTCAGATATTGTACCCCTGCCCAAAAAGCAAATTGGCATCCTCTACGAAAAAGACAATTACGCATCAATCATTTTCACTGTGGTTAAGTGGAATTGATTCTGCAACAGCTATAAGAACGCAAGATGGCTTACACTACAAACGATTTAGCAGCGCTACACCAGTATTATAAACAGCAACTGCTGGAGAGCACAATCCCTTTTTGGTTTCCCCGTTCTTTCGATACAGCACATGGTGGTTTTTTATTGATGCGGGATGCAGACGGTACACTCATCGATGATGACAAAGCCGTGTGGATACAAGGCCGTGCCACCTGGATGCTCAGCACTTTATACAACACGGTTGAGCCTCGCCAGGAGTGGTTGGAAGGTGCCAAACTCGGCTACGACTTTTTGAATAAACATTGCTTTGATACCGATGGGCAAATGTTTTTTCATGTAACAAGAACTGGTGAGCCCCTGCGCAAACGCCGTTACTTTTTTTCAGAAACCTTTTATGTGATTGCGGCAGCGGCGTATGCCAAAGCCAGCGGTGATGAAACAGCTGCCGACAATGCCCGCCGGGTATTTGGCCGTTGCCTGGAATATGCATCGGGTGAACGAAAACTAGCGCCCAAGTATACGGGCACTCGTCCATCACGTGGTATTGGTGTACCCATGATTATGATGAATACCGCACAACAGCTACGGGAAACCATTGGCGATCCTCGATGTGATGATTGCATCACGCAATGGATAGCCGACATTGAACAGTATTTTGTAAAAGATGATATCCGCTGTGTGATGGAGCAAGTAGCGCCAGATGGCAGCATCATTGATCACATCGACGGCCGTACCCTCAACCCCGGTCATGCCATTGAAGGGGCCTGGTTTATTCTGCACGAAGCGAAGCATCGTAACAACAATCCACATTTGATAGAACTTGGTTGCAAAATGCTCGACTATATGTGGGAGCGTGGCTGGGACAAGGTTTATGGCGGCATTCTTTACTTCCGCGATGTGTACAACAAACCCGTGCAGGAGTATTGGCAAGACATGAAGTTTTGGTGGCCGCAAAATGAAACCATCATTGCTACACTGCTGGCCTATCTGATGACGGGCAATGAAAAATATGCACAGTGGCACCAACAAATTCATGAGTATGCCTACAGTCATTTTCGGGATGCTGCACATGGCGAATGGTTTGGCTACCTTCACAGGGATGGCCGCGTAGCACAAACTGCCAAGGGCAATTTGTACAAAGGTCCGTTTCATTTGCCCCGGCAGGAATGGTACTGCATGCAACTGCTGAAAAGCTATGCGCAGTAACCAACAACGCAGTCGCCTCGCTTCCACACCGCAGCACCATTGATTGACCAGATATTGCATAAACCAATGAAGAAAATTTGGCTGTATAGTCTGCTGAGTATTTGTCTTTTTCAAGGCAATGCACAAACCAACCTCGCACCTACCCCACCCATGGCCTGGATGACCTGGAATTACTTTGGTGAAAACATTAACGAACAACTGATACGGGAAATAGCCGATGCCATGCACAGCAGTGGCATGCTGCAAGCTGGGTACCAATACCTGGTGATAGACGATGGCTGGCAAGGTGGCCGCGACAACAGAAACAACATCATTCCCGATCCAAAGAAATTTCCCTCGGGCATCAAAGCACTGGCCGATTATGTGCACAGCAAGGGCTTGAAGCTGGGCATATACTCCGATGCGGCGCCGCTTACCTGTGCCGGCTATACGGCGAGTTTACATTTTGAAGAACAGGATGCGAAAACATTTGCTTCATGGGGTATAGATTACCTGAAGTATGATTATTGCAATGCGCCGAAAGATTCATTTACGGCAAAGCAACGCTACAAAACCATGGCCGATGCGCTGCGCAACAGTGGTCGTGATATGGTCTTTGCTGTATGCGAATGGGGCGAACGCCAACCCTGGCATTGGGCTGCTGCAGCTGGTGGTCAGCTATGGCGTACTACGTTCGATATCCGTGATTCGTGGAGCAGCATGATGGGTATATATGAAACCAATGTGCAGCTGCATGCGTATGCCGGCAGCGGTCGTTGGAACGATCCGGACATGTTGATTGTAGGTCTCGGTGGCAACAAAGGTCCTTCCGGCGATTTGGGTGGCACAGGCTGCACCATGACAGAATACCAAACCAACATGAGCCTGTGGAGCATGATGGCGGCACCACTCATTGCCACCAACGATGTACGCCAAATGACACAGGAAGTAAAACGCATTTTGATGCATGCCGGCATTATTGCCATCAATCAGGATTCGTTGGGGAAACAAGCAAAAAGAATAATCTCCAATGATGCTTTTGACGTATTGTTGAAGCCATTGGCGAATGGGGATGTTGCAATAGCCATCCTCAACAAATCGGCTACTACACAACCTTATGCCGTGCCTTTTGCCAGCATTGGTTTGGAAGGCCGCTATACGGTGCAGGATGTGTGGACGGGCACCACAACAAAACGCAGCCAGCAATGGAAGGGAAGCATTGAAAGCCATGCTACCGTTGTGCTCAGGCTGAAGAAAGAATAATGATTCATCAAACGGTGCATGGAGTTGTGAAGCATGCGCTGTGTAAAGAAATTATGGCATGAGGTGGTGGAGTATTGTTTGCGGATTATTGATGTGTGTAACAGCACAGGCCCGTTTGCAGTTGGCGGCACCTTTTGCTTCGCAGATGCTGCTGCAGCGCAACCAGCCCATTCATGTGTGGGGAAAGGGTACACCGCAACAGTCAGTGCAAGTTTCTCTTGGTAAACATAACGCCGTTACACAAGTAGCCGCAGATTCCACTTGGTCGCTGTACCTGCCTGCACAATCAGCCAGTACTCAGCCCCTGTCTATGTACGTTGTTTCGGGTACTGATTCTGTTGTATTGACAGATCTGCTCATTGGCGATGTATGGTTGTGCATTGGCCAGAGCAATATGGAATGGCCGGTGAAAAGATCGCTTCATGCAGCCGAAGCTATGGCTGCCGCACCGCAACCCTTACTTCGTTTTTACAACCCCAGCTATGCGGGTAAAAATCTTTACAACATTGCTTTTACTGATTCCGTTATCCGCCGGTTGAATACGCAACAATTTTACCAAGGCACCTGGCAACGCTGCGATAGCAGCAGCCTGCCCGATATGAGTGCCGTGGCCTATTTCTTTGGCCAACATTTGCTCAACAATACCGGCGTACCACAAGGTTTTATTCAACTCTCGATAGGCGGTGCACCGCTTGAAACTTTTATTCGGAGAAAAGCGTTGGCGGCACATCCGCAGCTGGCAGCCAAGCAACAAGGCAACTGGCTGAACAACGATGCGCTGCCCATATGGGTGCGGGAACGTGGCTTTCAAAACACTGCCAAAAAAGCTTCAGTTCCGGCAGATGATTTGGGACCAAATCATGCGTATAAGCCTGGCTTTGCATACGCAGCTGGTGTGGCTGCTTTTGTGCCGATGCATATTGCTGGTGTGCTTTGCTATCAGGGTGAAAGCAATGCGCAGGAACCAGAACGGGTAGCAGAATATGCGGCCTTGAATGAGCTGATGATAAATGACTATCGTCGGGCATGGCAACTGCCTGCACTGCCTTTTTATTTTGTACAACTCTCTTCTATTGAAGCAACGAATTACAAGAGTGCATTGTGGCCTGCATTCAGAAATGAACAACGGTTGATGTTGGACAAGATTCCCTTCAGCGGCATGGCGGTAACCAGCGATGTAGGTGCAAGGAATGATGTACACCCGACGGATAAAAAAACAGTGGGCCAACGGCTGGCTTTGTGGGCCCTGCGGGATGTGTATGGCCAGCAAATAACAGCTTCTGGTCCCTTGCCTTTGAGTGCACGTTATAAGCAAGGAAAAGTGGTGATTCGCTTTGCACATGGCAAAGGTTTGCAGACTGCGAATGCAGCTTCATTGCAAGGTTTTTCACTGAATGGCGCATCACCAGTACCTGCACAGATTCGCAACAACAAAATCATCATTTCTAGCCCTACCAAACCCGAAGCGGTGTATTATGGTTGGCAGCCATACAGCAATGGCAATTTGCTGAATGCTGCACAGCTGCCGGCTTCCACATTTAAAATAGCGGTTCAATGAAACAATGGATTTTTACTTGTTGTTGTGTATGGATGATGGGTTTGGCACAGGCACAAACTGTGTTGCCGCAGTACCCCGACTCTTTGTTCAACACCTACTATCATCAGCGCAACAGTTTGTTTGCAGCCCTGCCGCTGCAACGTAACGATATTGTATTTGTGGGCAACAGCATTACAGATGGCAATGAGTGGCCGGAGTTGTTCAATGATTTGCGCATTAAGAACCGCGGCATCAGCGGCGATGTAAGTGCAGGAGTGCTGCATCGGCTGCCACAAATGGTACAATACAAACCCGCCAAAATTGTATTGATGATTGGTGTGAATGATTTGGCCCGAGGCGTATCGGCTGATAGTTTGCTGCGCAATATTTTCCTGATAGCCGATTATGTGCATGAGCAATCCCCGTCTACAAAGTTGATAGTGCAGAGCATCCTGCCGGTGAATGCTGCCTTTGGCAAATTTGGTGGCCACACCAGTAAAGCAGCCGTTATCAAAACCGTGAATGCTCAGCTGGCCACACAGGCGGCCAAGCATCAGTATGTGTTTGCCGATTTGTATACTGGTTTTCTCAATGCCAACGGCGATATGCAGGAAAACTATACCAACGATGGCCTGCACCTGATGGGTGAAGGATATCTGTTGTGGAAACACCTCATTTATCCGTATGTGTACGATTTGCTGTTGCAGCCGGCACTCATTCCCATGCCGCAGCAACTGCAATGGCAGGCGGGTCGTTTTCCGTTGTACAAATGCCGGAACGTTGTGGTATCAAATGATAGCTTGCTGCCCGAAGCAAAGCTGTTGCAGCAATGGCTGCCCCATCAGCAATTACAAATGGGTAAGCAAAAACAAAATGAACCTACTATCGAACTGCAGATGGATGCAAGCATCAACGCTGCTGTTTCGCCAGAAAAATATGCGTTGACGGTAACAACACACAAGATCATATTGAAAGCTGCTACCCGGCATGGCTTGTTCAATGGCTTACAAACCTTGCATCAATTGATGCGGGATGCTGTGATGATACCGGCTGTCAGCATTCAAGACTGGCCGGCCTTTCCGGTACGGGGTTTTATGGTAGATGTGGGCCGCAATTTTCAATCGATGCAGCAGTTGAAAGCACAGATAGATGTGATGGCGGCGTACAAACTCAACGTGTTTCATTTTCACCTTACAGAAGATATTGCGTGGCGCCTGCAAAGCCGCCGTTATCCGCAGCTCACCGCAACGCAACACATGCAGCGCAATGCGGGTGAGTATTACTCCGTAGCCGATATGCAGGACTTGATTGCGTATTGCAAAGAACGCCACATTACCCTGATACCCGAGATAGACATGCCCGGCCACAGTGCGGCTTTTGAAAGAGCTATGGGGGTGAACATGCAAAGCGATTCGGGTATGGCCATTTGCAAAAACATACTGCGGGAGTTTTGCGAAACCTACGATGTACCGGCTATACATATTGGTGGCGATGAAGTAACAATTACCAACCAACGTTTTCTGCCCGAGATGGTGGCATTGCTCAAATCACTCGGCAAACAGGTGTGGGCCTGGGACCCCGGCGGCAATGTGCCTAAGGGAACTTATCTGCAAATGTGGAATGGCAATACCAAAGTAAAAGCGGGTTATCCTGCTGTTGACTCCCGGCATTTGTACCTCAATCATTTTGATCCGCTGGATGGCGTGGTCACTACTTACCATCATCAGATTTGTGATGTAGATTCTGCCACTACCGATGCCCGTGGTGCCATACTCTGCAACTGGCCCGACCGGCGGGTAAGTGTAGAAGCCGACCTCATTCGCATGAATGCTGTGTACCCGGTAATGCTCACGTTTGCAGAACGCACCTGGCAAGGCAAGGGATGGAAAAATTATACCACAGCCATGGCAGCAAAGGGTACTGCGAAGCATGCGGCCTTTGCTGCTTTTGAGCAACGCTTGCTGGCCCATCAACAGCAGTATTTTCAGCAGCAATCTTTTCCTTACTGGCCACAGGCCAATATTGAATGGACCTTGATTGGTCCGTATAAAAATGGTGGTAAACTGCAACAGTCTTTTGCACCCGAACAACCCGCTTTTTGGGATACAGTGAAACTACAGCAATACCCAACCGTTACAGGAGGTACCATTTGGCTGCGTCATTTTTGGCATCCCATGATTCCTTCACATTTGGCCAAGCCTACGGATAGTACTACCTGGTATGCTGTGCGAAAAATTTGGAGCAACGAAGCAGGCATGGCAGATGCATGGATTGGCTTCAATGATTTGTCACGTTCTACCGCCACGCATTCATTGCCTGCAGGTGCGTGGGATGATAAGGGTAGTGAAGTATGGGTAAATGGGCAACGTATAGCGCCACCACAATGGCAGCGGGCAGGACAGCAAGGTCATCTCGAAATTCCGTACACCGACGAAGGCTATGCGTACCGGCCGCCGACAAAAATATTTTTCCAGAAAGGATGGAATACCGTGCTAATCAAAGCGCCAGTTGGTAGCTTTCGGGCCGACTGGCAACAGCCGGTGAAATGGATGTTCACCTTTTTAGCAGCCACAAAATGAAACGAAGTTTTTTCAAATACATGTAATAGGCTTTCTGCTATTGATAAATTTATTTATTACGTGTATTGCGCTGAATCGTGAAGAATTGTCTTTTGAATAGAGGAAATTTGTTTATCCAACGAAATGATAGTTATGAATAAATGGTTGCTAGCTATTGCATTAGTTTTTTGTCAGCTGAATGGTTGGGCACAACAACCTGCTGCCAAACACAGCTTTGCTTTTAAAGGACAGGAATTTATGCTGGATGGAAAGCCATTCCAGATCATTAGTGGTGAAATGCATCCTGCACGGGTGCCTAAGGCCTACTGGCGTCATCGCATTCAAATGATTAAAGCCATGGGCTGCAATACTGTGGCCGCTTATATCTTTTGGAACTATCATGAAGTAAGCAAGGGCAAGTTTGATTTCAATACCGAAAACCGTAACATGGCTGAATTTGTGCAGCTGTGTGCTGCAGAAGGTATGTGGGTGCTGTTTCGCCCGGGGCCTTATGTATGTGCCGAATGGGATTTTGGTGGATTGCCCACTTACCTGTTGCAAATTCCTGATATCAAAATCCGATGTATGGATACCCGCTACATGGCAGCGGTGCAGCGCTATGTAACGGCTCTGGCTGCTCATGTGCGGCATTTGCAAATCAGCAAAGGCGGCCCTATTTTGATGTGGCAGGTAGAAAACGAATATGGTTCTTACGGCAACGATCGTACCTATATGCAAACCCTTGCCAGCATGTGGCGCAAGTCAGGTATTGATGTACCTTTTTATACAGCCGATGGTCCAACCCCTTACATGCTCGAAGCAGGTAGTTTGATTGATGCTGCCATTGGATTGGACAGCGGTAGCGATTCAGCAGCTTTTGCACAAGCTACCCGCCAAAATCCCAATGTACCTTCTTTCAGCAGCGAAACCTATCCTGGCTGGCTCACCCACTGGGGTGAAAAATGGGCACGACCCGATACCATTGCTTTGAAAAACGAAGTGAGTTTTTTGCTGGCGAATAAAAAGTCGTTCAATTTTTATGTGATACATGGCGGCACCAACTTTGGCTATACTGCTGGTGCCAATGCTTTCAGTCCTACGCAGTACCAACCCGACCTCACCAGTTATGATTATGATGCACCCATTGATGAGTCGGGCAATGCCACGCCGAAGTACCACATGCTACGTCGGCTGATTGAACAGTACACCGGAAAGCCCGCTCCGCCCATACCTGCTCCCGTGAAGCATATCAGCATTCCGACTTTCAGCATGCAGCCTGCCCACAGCCTGTTTGATTATGCACCCAAAGTGCATGCGTCGGCACAGCCACAGCCCATGGAATATTACGGCCAAAATCAGGGCTTCATTGTGTACCGCACCAAACTGATTGGACATAAAAGTGGCCGCCTCAAAATTTGGGAGCCACACGATTATGCATTGGTGTACCTCGACGGAGAATTTATAGATACCGTGTATCGTGATGGTGGTAATTGGGAAGTGCAACTGCCCAAAACCAACAGCACTACACCTGAACTCACCATTGTTGTAGAAGGCATGGGCCATATCAATTTTGCGCAGTTCATGATTGACCGCAAGGGCATCACTGACCGTGTAACGCTCAACGGCATGACGCTGATGAACTGGCAAACACAATTGCTGCCCGTGGATGAGGCATTCATGCAACAACCTTTCCCGAAAGCAGTAAGTGCCAGCAAGCAAAATGGGGATTTCCGTTTTTTCACGGGTGAATTTTCATTGACCGAAACCGGCGATACTTACCTCGATTTGAGCGGCTACAGCAAAGGCGTGGTATTTGTGAACGGCCGCTTGCTGGGCCGTTATTGGAACCTTGGTCCGCAATACCGCTTGTATTGCCCCGCTACCTGGTTGAAGAAAGGACAAAACAAGATTGTGGTGATGGACCTGCACCAATCTACCGCCGCTGCTATTGCCGGTTTTACCTCTATGTTATAAAAACACCTACACAACCATCCACATGAAACGATTGCTCTCTTTACTTCTTGCCAGCACCTGTTTGCAGGCTGCTGCACAGCAGCAAAACATGGTATGGATTGCACCCACCGACAGCCTGCCACAAATACTGCACAAAGCTGTGCAGGTTACTCCAACGCCACGGCAACTACGCTGGCAGCAATTAGAGCTCACCGCATTTTTTCATTTTGGTATCAACACATTTACTAACCGGGAGTGGGGCGATGGAAAAGAAAATCCGCAGTTGTTCAATCCTTCTCAACTCGATGCCCGGCAATGGGTGAATACCGTGAAAGCAGCTGGTATCAAACAAGTGATTATTACCGCCAAGCACCACGATGGTTTTTGCTTGTGGCCAACTACATCCACAAAACATTCCGTAGCCTCCAGCCCATGGAAAAACGGCAAGGGTGATGTGGTGAAAGAAGTAGCTGAAGCCTGCCGCGAAGCCGGTATCGGTTTTGGTGTGTATCTCTCGCCCTGGGACATGCACGAGCCGAGCTATGGTACGGAGGCGTACAATACATTTTTTGTACAGCAACTCACAGAGCTGCTTACTCAGTACGGACAGATAGATGAAGTATGGTTTGATGGCGCCAATGGCGAAGGGCCCAATGGCAAAAAGCAAGTGTATGATTTCGACCGCTGGTACAAAGTGATTCGGAAGTTGCAACCGCAGGCCACCATCGCCATTATGGGGCCTGATGTACGCTGGGTAGGTACCGAAACAGGCCACGGACGCACTACAGAATGGAGTGTGGTGCCGGCCAATCATCTGGACCCCGCAGCAGTGGCAGCCAATTCGCAGCAAGACCTGGCCTTTAAACCAGCTGGCGATATGATGGGCGACAATTTGGGCAGCCGCGAAAAAATCAGCAAGGCAAAAGCATTAGTGTGGTATCCGGCCGAAACCGATGTATCTATCCGGCCGGGTTGGTTTTATCATGCCAGCGAAGACAGCCTGGTAAAAACGCCGGAGCAATTGCTGGATATTTATTTCCATTCGGTGGGTAGAAACGGCGTACTGCTGCTCAATATTCCGCCCGATAAACGTGGGCTTATTCACGAACAGGATGTAAAAGCATTGCAGCAATGGCACCAACGTCGCAACGATATTTTCCGACGAAATTTGCTATCATCAGCCCAAAGTACGTTACTCTATTCGAATTTACTTTTAGACAAGAATGATAGCACTGCTTATACTTTCGACCAACAGCAACCCATGCAAATGGAATGGAGATGGCGGGGCCTACAAGACATGAATGTGCTGTTGTTGCAGGAGGATATTCGCAAAGGCCAAAGAGTAGAAAACTTTGTGTTGGAATACCTGGATCATGACGGATGGAAGACGGCTGCAACAGGCACTACTATTGGCTATAAGCGGCTGTTGCGTTTTCCTGCTGTTAGTACCTCTGCCATGCGGTTGCGCATTACCGGTACCAGAGCCAATCCTGTGCTGGCAGAAATGGGCATTTATTACGACGACAAACAACCCCAACATATCAACGATTAAAATACACGTGAAGCAATGAAAAGAATGATTGGCGTATTGCTGGCAGCCATGCTGCTGCTGGGCAAGCTGCAGGCGCAGCAGGTATCTATTATTCCACAACCAGCCAAGCTGGAAGTATTGTCGGGATATTTTCTGATCAATGAAACGGTATCGTTGCAATACAACGAGCCTGCATTGCTGAAACCTGCAGCCGATTGGTTCAGGGCAGCTATTGCCGATATTTCAGGCATCAGTTTGTCGGCACAGCCTAATGCAGCCCGCCGTATTGTGTTGCAGCTGGCTACACCTGTGCAACCTAAAGATGAAAGCTATACACTGGATGTATCAGCCAATCTCATTACTATCAAGGCAAAAAGCTATGGCGGTATTTTTTATGGTATGCAATCGGTGCTGCAAACATTGCCTGCCATTCGCACCAATGCTTTGCTGCAAGTACCCTGTATGCGGGTGCAGGATGCGCCACGCTTTGGCTGGCGGGGCATGCACCTCGATGTGAGTCGTCATTTCTTCGGCCCCGAAGTAATAAAGCAATACATTGATTTGATGGCTGCGTATAAAATGAATACGTTTCACTGGCATCTGGTAGACGATCAGGGCTGGCGAATCGAAATAAAAAAGTATCCTAAGCTCACCAGTGTAGGTGCGTGGCGGGTAGATCAAAACGATAAAGTGTGGGGCAGCAGACCACAAGCCAAGCCCGGAGAAACGCCCAGCTACGGCGGCTATTACACGCAGGCACAGCTTAAAGAAATAGTAGCCTATGCCCGTCAGCGCAACGTGACTATTGTGCCCGAAATAGAAATGCCCGGCCACGTAGCGTCGGCCATTGCTGCTTACCCCGAGCTGAGTTGTACACAGCAACCACAACTGCCACTTACTGGTGGCGATTACAGCAACATGTCTTCCAACTACTGTGCAGGTAACGATGCTGTATTTACGTTTTTGCAAGATGTACTTACTGAAACCATGGCTATTTTTCCATCTACCTATATCCACATTGGTGGCGATGAAGTAGACAAAGGCCCATGGAAAAAATGTGCCCGTTGCCAACAACGCATGCAGCAGCAAGGATTGAAAACCGAAGAAGAACTGCAGAGCTATTTCATTCAGCGCATCGAAAAATTTGTAGTGAGCAAGGGCCGCAAAATGATTGGCTGGGATGAAATACTTGAAGGCGGACTAGCCCCCGAAGCTACTGTAATGAGCTGGAGAGGTGAAGCCGGTGGCATTGAAGCGGCGAAGATGAACCACGATGTGGTAATGACGCCTGGCTCGCCTTGCTATTTCGATCATTACCAGGCAGGGCCCGAAGGTGAACCCCGTGCCATTGGAGGCATGAACACGTTGCAAAAAGTGTACAGCTACGAGCCCATTCCGGCAGAGTTGCCTGCTGATAAAGCCCGTTATGTATTGGGTGCACAGGCCAACCTGTGGACAGAATATGTGACCACTGCCGAGCATGTGGAGTATATGATTTTACCCCGCATGCTGGCATTGGCCGAAGTAGTGTGGAGCCCCAAAGAAACCCGCGATTGGCAAGGCTTCAACCAACGCCTGCAGCCGCATTTTCGTGCTTTTGAGCAAAAGGGTTTGCATTATAGCAAGGGCAATTTTACTGTAAACATTAAGCCCGTATCGGCCAATGGCCAGGTACAGGTACAATTGTCTACCGAAGCCATGAATGGTACCATTTATTACAGCATTGATGGCAGCGAACCCGATGTAACCAGCCAGCGCTACACGGCGCCTTTTACACTGCAGCAATCTGCAGTAGTGAAAGCTGTAACAGTAATACAAGGAGAAGTGATGGGCGTGAAAGCAGCATCGCAAAACTTTGTGTTGCACAAAGCTGTAGGTAGTGCGGTGCAGTATGTACATCCTGTAAGCCGCTACTATCAGGCCGATGGACAAAACTCACTCACCGATGGCATTCGTGGTATGCATGCTGTGGGTAAGTTTTGGCATGGTTTCAGTGGCAAAGATTTGGTGGCGACCGTTGATTTGGGCACCAGTAAAACCATTCAGCAGGTTACATTGGGTTGCCTGCAGCGGTATAACGATTGGATTTTCTTACCGCAATCAGTAACGATTGAATATTCTGCAGATGGTCAAAAATTTAGCAGCCTTGGTACAGTCAACAATACAGTGAGTAGTAATGAGAAAGCATCGATCATTAAAGACTTTACAGTGAAGGCTGCAGCAGTACAAGCACGTTATATACGGGTGACGGCCAAAGTGATTGATGCTTGTCCTAAGGGGCATTCCGGCGAGGGTAAACCCGGCTGGTTGTTTGCTGATGAAATTATTGTGGAGTAATTATTCAATTATAAGTAAGGCAATCAAAAGTTGAAAAAGCTATTAGGCTTAATTATTCAGCTGCACAGAGGGGGGCGCTGGCAAGGCAATCCCGATAGCTATCGGGAGGCCGGAGGCGTCGGGTTTGCCTTGATCCCGATAGCCATCGGGATTCTTTGGTTACTTTCTTTTTTTCAAGAAAAAGAAAGTAACAAGGCTGCATGAGCATCGATTAACTAATTATCAATCGGGAAATACTTTGAATGGCTCTTTAGAGTTTGAGTTAAATAAGACATTGCAATGAAAAAAAAACACCTGATTTTATTGTGTGGCATGCTATGCTTGTTGGTGAACGTTCAAGCACAACGAGATACCATTTGGTTGAACAATGCGTGGTCTTTTCAACCAGATACAGCGACAGTAGGCCAGCAGCAGCAATGGTTTACAAAGACATTACCTGCAGGAAAAAATGTGAGTTTGCCACATACCTGGAATGTAGATGAACAATGGCAGCATCATTATGGCTGGGCATGGTATCAGCACACCTTGATGGTACCTGCTGCGTGGAAAAACAAGCAACTAACACTCCAGTTTGGTGCCGTCAATCATACAGCCATTGTGTATGTAAACGGACAAGAAGTAGCCCGGCATTCAGGGGATGGATTCAATAAGTTTTTTGTGCCGATTTCCTATTATGTACAAGCAGGCAAAGAGAACCGGATTACGGTAGCCTGTAACAATGCGTATAGTGCCAACAAAGTACCATTCAGCAATTCGTTCGACTGGCCCAATGATGGTGGACTGATTCGTCCGGTAGCATTGCTGATTAGCGAAACGCCGGCCCTCACTACGCTCAAAGCTACGCCAGTACTGCACGAAGCCGATAGTGCCGGTACACTTCGGGTGCAGGTATCACAGCCCGGTGCTATGAAGAAGCCATATCAATTGGTTATCCGTTTACGCGAAGTCAATGAAAAGGGAACTATCGTATACGAGCAAACGCAAATGCCTCTATGGCAGCAGGCCATTGCACATTTGCAAATTACATTACCCAAAGTGCAACCCTGGCATTTCGACTTCCCGAATTTGTACCGCCTAGAGGTAACCGTACTGGATGGCAAGAAGGCTGTTGACAAGCAACATGCGGATATCGGCTTTCGCAACTTTCGATTGCACAATGGTAAAATTTGGCTGAACGGAGAAGCCGTGAAGCTGATGGGTGTAGAATGGACGGCAGGTTCCAATCCGCAGTATGGTTTTGCAGAGCCTGCAGCAGAAATCATTCGCCATGCACAGCTCATGAAAGATGTGAATGCCATATTTACAAGAGTGCATTTTCAGCAAGATGATGTGTTTTATGACTTCTGCAACCGCAATGGCATTTTGGTGCAGGAAGAAGTACCGCTGTGGGGTGGCGAAACACCCGCCAACGATACCATTCGCCGTATTGCTACAGCGCAGGTGCAAACCATGATAGCGCAGCACTACAATCATCCTTCCATTGTAAGCTGGGGCATGGGCAATGAACTGCAGGGACGATTGCCGGCGATGCAACAAATGATTGCCGGATTGGTGGCTACTGCCCGCAGCCTCGACAGTAGCCGCATGATTAATTATGTGAGCAATACGGTGGCGCATTCTTTTTATAACCACCCTGCATTTGTGCCAGACGCCGCAGCACTCGGCGATGCCATTTTAATGAATGAATATGCAGGAAGTTGGTGGAGCATTCCCACAGGTTCACTGGGTAATTATCTCGATAGTGTGCATGCCAGCTATCCCGATAAAGTGATGATGATTTCGGAGTTTGGTTTGTGCGAACCCAACTTCAAAGGTGGCGACCCTCGTCGCATCACTGACCTCATTTACCACATGGCAGTATACGAAAGCAAGCCCTATATAGAAGCGGCTATTTATTTTGATTTGACGGATTATCGCACCCATTATCCCGGTACTACAGACGAGCCGAAATATCGCCGCCGCATACATGGCGTGTACGATATGTATGGCCAACCCAAGCCATCGATGAAAGTGCTGCGGGAGCTGTCTTCACCACTGGAAGTACAACAGGTACACCGCTGGAAAAAAGGTATGCTCACAGTGCAATTATTTGGAAGCATCGGCTTGCCGCAGCACCGCTGTACTGGCTACACCGTGCAGGTAGGTGGTACATTGGCCGAAGCGATGCATGCTACGCCGGTGACCATTCCAACCACTATGCCGGGTAAGCAGGTATATGTAGAAGTGAAAGACCACGGCCAGCCACAATCGGTGGTCATTGTTCGCCGTCCATCGGGCCAGCTGGTATCGGTATGGCCGGGTGAGGAATGATGATTTATCATGAAGTATTGCAAAGGCATAATATCCATTTTGTGCCTTTGCTGATTACTTTAGCCACTGCATAAACTCTTTCTGTAATTCTTTTACTATTTCTACTTTAAACGGAAGCCCGGTGAGGTGAACGTATTGCCTGTCGGTGCCGGAGATATGTGTTTTGCAAACAATAGCCTGACGTTTGTTTACCACAAAAAAATCTATTTGATGGGCTTGCAATAAACTGGTTGCTTCTTGCCAGGTAAGTAAGCATGGAATTCCGTTTTTATGCTGGGTAGTATGAATGATTTTTTGTCGGGGATGGTCAACTGCCTGCACAATGCAAATGATATTTTGCGCAGCCACTTTCAGCTGTTTTCCTTCGGCACTCGATATCCAGCAATCGCTGATTACTGATTCTTTGCGGACAATTTTCTGCTGTGCAGCTACTACAATGTCGGGCAACTGTTCCTGCAATTTTTTCCAATAGGGTTTATTGATAAATACATCGGGCCGATAGGTGTTGATGAGTTCTTCAGCTATCTCCGGATGATCGGACTGAAACCCTGTATTGAACACAACAAATGGTTGATAGTTACTGATGGTTTGCACATATTTCAGCACTTCAAAACCAGACCCACCTATCAAATCCCAATCGCAAAAAAGCAAATGCGGTTGTTGTTGCTCTATCAGCCATTTGGCTTCGCGTACACTTTTGGCATTACCGATATAATTCCAACCTGCAAATCTTTTCATTTCATATTGCAGGCGTGTTGCTACATCGGGAATGTCTTCAATGATGACAAATTTGAGCTGGTTTTCAGAGTGCATAGTTGTATTGTTTAGGGATGCTGATACTAACTTTTGTGCCGGTGTCTGGAGCGGGTACATCTGCTATATTAAAATGTAATTGTGCAGCATTGTGCTGGTTGAGTAAGTCAATAATGGCCAGCAAATTTTTGGTTCCAACGCCATTGTTTCGATGATTGGTCATACTGGCGGCGGCCTTTCTTCCTACACCATTGTCTTCAATAGTTATCAGTAAATGATCTGGCGTTTCTTGCAAGCCGAGGTATAAATGTTTGCTGCCTGTTTCTTTATTGCGCAAACCATGAATGAGGGCATTTTCTACAGGTATTTGCAAGATACCCATGGGTAATTGCCATTCAGCAAGAGCTGTTACAGTTGCTTCGTCGGGATAGTGCACTGTTACTGCATGATGGTATTCCATCTGTTTGATATTAATTACACTTTGCACCAGTTTCCACTCCTGCGCAAATGCATGTGCGATACTACCTTGCTGTGAATTTCTGAAAATAATGCCGATACTGTCTCCTAATTGCCCGAGCACTTCATCTACCTCGGGTTTATCGTACAGTTGTGCTCCTACAGTGTTGAGTGCATTCAGAATAAAGTGTGGCCGAAATTGATTACTCAGGCTTTTCACTTGCATGTTGGTGAGTTGCCTGTTTTGTTCGCTACGCAGGGCATTGGTTTCTGCTTGCATGCGTTTGGTTTCTGCTTCAGCAATTTGCTTGCGTTTGCGCAGGTTTAAGTAAAATGCAAAGGCAGCAATAATGATGATGGATAGCAGGGTCCAGAACCACCAGTGCTGCCACAAAAATTTACGGATGGTTATGGGAAATGCATATTCATAGGTGCCACCGCTTTGCTCAAACACCCGAACGTAAAATGTATATTTTCCTGTTTGTTTATTAAACGCTTCCCAATGATGGTCTAATGTAACGTTGCTCCACCGGATGCTGTCGCCTTCTGCTACCAGTGCTACCTGCAGCAATCTGGGCAGGTTATCTGCACATTGATACAATATATCTACTGCTAAACTGTTGCTTGTAGGTGGCAGCTGAATGGATTGGCCAGGTTTGGCCAATAATGTATCGGTACCGGTAATAATGGAAATAGATGGCTCAGCTTTATAAAAAGTTTGCTGTAGCCATGGTTTCAGCATTACTTGAAACACATTATCTGTTGTAGCCACCCACACACTGCTGTCACGATGATCAACCAACATGGCGTTTTGTTCTACACCACTCGTCATGGGCAATTCAAAAGGATGTAGATAGCGAAGTTGGATGGGTTGAGTTGCATAGCTGGCTGATGCGCCAAGTGGTAGCAATAGCAGCCGTTGTCCTTTGCCAATAAGTAAGTAATTGCCCCATTGTTTGATGGCACTGATATTGGTTTTTTCGCTAAGTAAAGGATGTTGTATTTGTGAAAGACTAGCAGGGGTAATAATACCTGGTTTATTACCATTGTAGTACCACAATCCGTCATCGGTGCCCAGCCACATGGTACCATAGCTATCGCAGTAGCTGCTCATGACACCAATGTGTGTTTGCTTGTTGGATTTGAGATAGCTGGTTGCTTTTTTGCTGATAGTATCATACACACCCCAGCCTTGGCTTGTTCTGCCAAAAATTATTCTTCCTTTGGGATCTTCGGCAAGGGTAAGGATGTTGGCTATTTGCACACCATTTCCAGGGCCAATACTCGTCCAGTCAGCACTGCCTGCCATAAACTCTTTGACGGGCATCATACCAAAACTGCTATCACCGCCAAAGCCTGCCAGTATGCGACTGCTGTCTCTGTTATAAGTAAGATAGAAGCCAGTGTTGCTGAGTTTTGGTTTCAACCGGGTGAGAGATCGGCGTTGTCTGGTACCGGTAATTTGTACCAGCCCACTCCAGTTTTCTGAAAAGAAATTGATGGTATTGCCCACCCCGAGGCCACCTGGTAGTATAGCCCGTTCATTGGGCATGGGCACAATGCCTTTGGTTGTAATTTTTGTAAAGGCTCCCGTGTAGCTTCCTATATACACATCACCATTAGCCGTTTGGATAATGGTATGATTGGCATTGCTGTTATTTTGATTGTAGAGTTGAGGGTACTCCCACACATGCTGAAAAACTCGGGCCACCCGATTGGTACTGCCCACGTAATACGCTTGAGTTTGTTTGTGGAAAAAGGTTTGTTGTACTTTATCAGATTGAAGCAGGCGGGGAACTGGCATTGCTGATGTATCCCTGTTTTTAAAATCTATCAGGTATTGCTCACCGTTTTTTTGCAAAACATATTCAGCCGGAAAATTGCTGACGAACGAAACTGTATAACCTGCGTTTTGTGAATTACCCTGTGCATCTAATATGCGCCATGTCACATTTGCCGTTGATGTATTGATAGGGTAATACAGTATTTGGTCATTGGGTAAATAATAGGTCCAGCTAAAGCCGGGTGGAGCATTGAAATATTGCCAGTATATAAATCGTTTTTGTTTATCATCGAATCGGTACAGATTACTGCCCTGCTGATGGGGCATGGCCAGTAGCAGTTCGCCTGTAACGCTATGCCGCAATGCCGCCGCCTGCCAGGCTACAGTATCGGTACCGGGTAGCAGTGCCGGAATGGTAACACTGGTAAAAGCATGGCCATCAAAATAAGTAGCTGTGCGTGGCTGGGGCATTCCTTCAAAAAAAATGACCCCTTTGCTCAGAATGAATGTGCTGCCCGACCGAATGGCCTTAAAAGGATGCAAACTATCTGCCAGCAGCTTGAATAGCATACCATTGGCCATATCATGCATATAAAAGCCGTGCTGATAAAACAGGATGCTGTTTTGAAATGAAGCAGGTATTGTATTTACAGTGGCAAGCAAGGGTTGTACTTGTTGCTGATGTATCCTGTATACTCCGCCGGTTTGTGAATGTGCGTAAACAGCCCCGTTTTCTCCCACCACCAGGCCCGTCCAGTTAGAGCCCTGCAGGTTGTATTGCTTGCCTATATCCAGCATTACAGGATAGCGGCCCTGCTGTGCATGTACAACCAGGGAACAGCAAACAAAGAGAGCACAAACGAACAAGGGTTTCATGTAGCATAAATGTAAAGCGCAGTACTACTCAAAATGCACCGAAGATTGATGGAACAGCCGGTTTCATGCTTCTATTTGGCGGTTTGGTGATTGCCAAAGCATGTTTTGTTACAAGCGATGCTATTTTCAAACCATCGAAACCCTAAACCCCCATTCAAAAACCCCAAACTTTCATGAAGAAACTAATTGCTGCTGCAGCACTGTTGTGCTTGCTCCAAACCTCATTTGCGCAAGGGCTCGATTTTGGCATTAAAGCTGGTGTAAACGCTGCCAAAATCGACAATACCAATTTTATAGTCGGCTTCAAATATGGCTTTTTTCGCCGGAGCCATTTGCGCCTCAACGTGAGCAAACTTTTTTAAAATATAATTTATGACAAATATGCTATCAACTACCGCCATCATTCTTAGTTTGCTTTTACCCACCACTGGGACTATTTCGCTTGATGTTCATAAAACGGAACAGAAAAATTCTGCTTTGATTATTGATTCGCTGCACAATAAACAACAGGACGATTGTGCTGAGCTAAAGAATGATACAGACCTGCGTCAAGAAATTCAAGACATCGCAAATTCCGCATCTGTGAAACTTATGGGATGCTGTTCGAGCTACGGTGGCCGTGAGAACAAAGCTGAAATACATTGGGGGAAAGACGAAAATGGAATTTGCCAAACAAGAATCAGTAAGCTGACAAACAAATTGATCATTACAATGACTGCCTCGTGGCGCGGTTCACTTTCGGGTAATTACTACTGGATAAAAGGGAGGTTAGTTATGGATTTTGAAACTAAACAATTAAACTGGGAAAAAATATCCGACAGCGGCGGGTTTCCGGCAGGATGCGGGCAAAGATGCATTTAACGTCGATAAATCTACTTGATAGAAATACTCAACCAATATTAAATTCTTTTTTGGTAAACCATGATTTAAAATGAAAGAAATTGGTACGCTGTTTTTGATCACTTCATTTGCTGGCAAGACACTATCACAAGCAATTTTGAAAAAAAAGTTCCAAAAAAACTTTCTAAAAAAGGGCTTTCGGAGAATTGCCTTTGTTTATGTATTTCTTTCAACTCAGTTTTCTTACGCTCAAAATCCATCGGATGTGCCGCTTACTTTGATGTCACCTATTATAGGAACAGTTACATACCAATATCCCCCAACTAGCTGCCCTTGGATGGGAACAACCATATGGGGCTTTTGTCAACATCAAACAGGAGGACATACTTCAAATGGTGGCATTTCACAAGCTAACGATACATACGCATGGGATTGTAATTTGTCAAGTAACTTTGATGCCGGTAAAGATGTTTATCCAGTTGACGATGGATATATTGCAAATCTAAGCGGGTGGTCTGGTGGTTCTTATGGGCAGTTGTTGATACGGCATGTAACTAATGGAAAAACTTGGTATTCTGGGTATTTGCACATGTCAAACATTACGGCAAAAAAAAGCACACCAGGAGCCTTTGTATCAAAAAATGAAATTATTGGTAAAGTTGATAAAGTTTCACCAGACGCAATTTCTGAGCATTTACATTTCGCTGTTTATTATCTGAATGCTGACCAAAAACTGATATCTGTTGACAGAAGTTCTTTTACTGTCCGGTCATCATGTAATGCAATTGTTCCTCAGCTTTCTACTCCTGCAGTAAATCAAACCAATACAGGCATTCCTGTATATTTTGATTGGAATGATGTTACCGGTACAAATCCTGAGTATAGGATTCAGGTTTCTACCTCTAACAGTGGTTGGACTGCAAAGGACGGATTTACTTCTGCTACTACAGAAAATTCTACAATAAGGGTTAACCGTAACACTGGTTCAATTTCTAATCTTTCTTGGGAATTAACAGATCTGTTTCCTCCAGCTGGATTAACTACTTACTATTACACAGTAAAAGCTTTTGTATGTGGCCAATCTTCTGATTATTCTCCTGTTCGAAGTTTTACTACTACTTGTGTGCCAACTATACCGGTTTTAATAGCACCCAATGCTGGCGCAGCTGGGGTTTCAATTCCTGTTAATTTTGATTGGAATGATTTGCCAAGTACCGTAACGGGATTAGCTTATCGCATTCAGGTTTCTACTTCAAATGCCGGATGGACTCCTGCAAATGGTTTTGCATCGACTGTCATGGAATCATCAACGGTTCGGGTAAATAAAGCTACCGGAACTACATCAAGTTATTTATGGCCAACTAATGCTACATACCCACCGCAGCCAGGTACAACATACTACTGGACAGTTAAAGCTTTTGGTTGTAACATTAATACTAATTACTCACAAGTAAGATCATTTACTACAGCATCAAATGCAGCCTTGCCCGGCTCGTTTACGCTTACTGCCACACCAGAATGTAGCGGTACCAGCAGCCAGGTGCGGCTTAGCTGGACCGCATCAGCAAATGCGACATCGTATGATATTTATCGAAACGGAACGCTGCTGGCATCCAATATTACCACTACCCAGTACATTAATACCGGACTTACGGCAGGCACCCAGTACACCTATTATGTACAAGCAAAGAATACAGCGGTTAATACCAACAATAGTAATGGAACACTGGCTGTAACAGCGTTGAATTGTGCACCTGCAGTTCCGGGTACTTTTACACTAACTGCCACACCAGAATGTAGCGGCACCAGCAGCCAGGTGCCTCTTAGCTGGACCGCATCAGCAAATGCGACATCGTATGATATTTATCGAAACGGAACGCTGCTGGCACCCAATATTACCACTACCCAGTACATTAATACCGGATTAACAGCAGGTACGCAGTACACATATTATGTACAAGCAAAGAATACAGCGGGTAATACCAACAACAGCAACGGAATACTGGCAGTAACTGCGTTGAATTGTGCACCTACTTTACCTGGCTTGTTCACACTTTCAGTTGCTCCTGAATGCAACGTGACATTAAGCCAAATAAAAGTTAGTTGGACACCATCAGCAAATGCAACTTCATATGATGTGTACAGAAATGGCCAGCTTTATTTAGCTGATATTGTATCAACCCAATTGAATAATACTGGTTTGACTGTTGGTGCAACTTATTCTTATCTTATTAAAGCAAAAAATCAATTTGGAACAATTGACAATCAAAATGGCACTTTGTCCACAATTGCCCCTTACTGTGCAGGCGTTTATACATTTGTAGGTAGCGGTAATTTCAACAACCCATCTAATTGGTCGCCATCCATTTTGCCGCCGAATCCTCTCCCTGCTGGTAATATTATTCTAATCAATGGAACTGGTGAATGTATTCTAAATGTGCCCCAGACGATCAGCGCAGGCGCCACCCTACGTGTGGTATCAGGTAAGTTGTTTAGGGTCAATGGAAACCTCATAAGGCAATAAAGTACACAGGAAGTTGAAAGCCTCCGGCAGCCACATCATCATTGAGCCGGGTGCCACGCTGGAAGTATCCGGCAAGCCCAAACAATAACCGTTTTCATACGACTGAAACACGCTCCTTTTTCTCATCACGCCAATACAAGGCCTTCCTTCGGGAGGGCTTTGTTGTGTAAGGGCATGAAATAAATAATTTGCCCAAACAAAAAAGACCCGCTAATCAGCGAGTCTTTTTGTTGTTGTGGTGTGGGCCGGGATCGAACCGGCGACACAAGGATTTTCAGTCCTTTGCTCTACCGACTGAGCTACCGCACCATTCAGTATCTGTTATCGACACAAGGATTTTCAGTTTTTCGCTCTACCTCCCGATAGCTATCGGGATGAGCTACCGCACCATCCTTTCCCCTTTCGGGGCTGCAAATATAGGTGCTCAATGCAATCGGCAAAAAAGAAATTTAAAAACGAATCAGGTATGGCCGATCAGGGTGAGCCCGTTAGTCTGAACAATGGCTGCAGCTATACGCAGGTGTGGCTGTGCCAAACGAGCACCATCATCAATATTACCCCCACTGCCCTTAGTGTAAATAGTTGCTAATCAATGGTTAAACGCCCAAAAAAATAATCCCAAACATGCCACATCGTGGTGGCTGCCACCTAATTTTATGCCGTCTGTAAGCGGTCGCCTTTTTTTGTATACCTGGCCGCTTATCTTACTCCAACCGGCTATTACCCACCTAGAAAGGGATCCGAATAGCAGTGACGGGGCCCGGTATTCCAGCTACCGGCGCCCTGTTTTTTTACCAAAAACTCCGACTGAACAGCAAACGAAATCTGCTAGTGGCGTGTTGGCATTCTCCTTTGCTTCTTACCCGATGCCACACAATTGTGCCATTACAGGCATGCAGAGCAAGGTTGCTAACAAATGATTAATTGGGAAATATCTGCCAGGTTAGAAAGGCGTTCGATAGTGAAAGCACATCGGTGTATCCCGAGTTGTTGAACATTACCTTGAAAGTATAGCTTCCTGCCGGGTAATCCACCACTATCGGACCACTGGCCAAAACCCCCGATCGCCAGGCATAACCCAAACCGCCGGAATAAGCAGACCGAACCAATTCTGTTCCTCCTACAATATTGCGGTACAACAGCATGGTAGCGCTGGGGTTTTCGCAGGCAAGACAATAATTGCCCGAATAATTGCCTGAAAGATGAAATACAACACGGGCTGGTGTAGCCAGGTTGATAGCCGCCGTTAGCCCGGGCACATCTACCGACGGCCCGTTTTCATTCGCAGATACAGAAAAACCAGACTGTTTGGCCTGGTAATAATATCCTGGCCGGCTATAATAAGCTGGCCCTGCTCCACCACTGGTTACTACTTCACCATTGGCACCCTGATTGCCGGTAAGTGCCAGTGCACCGGTTGGTTTCACAGAAAAACGCTCATTAAATGTACCTGCTGCATCGTAGCCAATGGCCACATCTGCATTAGGGTTGTCGCTGTATATCTGCAAACGGTTGCCTGCCATGCCAAAGCCCGCATCACCCAACGTACCGGGATACAGGGTAATTTTTTTGCCCAGGGTAGCGGCAAATGCCAGCGGTGCATTGGGCAGGTTATTGCCAATGCCCACACGTCCATTTGTAATATCGTAGGTAAAGCCCCATTGTGTGGGCCCACCGTAAAAGCCAATGTTTCTGTCGTTTTGAGTGCCCATAAATCCAATAGCGGCAGTATTATCGGGCTTATACAGCCATATGCCACCGCCGCCCCCGGCATTGGTAGCATCACCATTGCGTAGGTGCAACCTGCCATTCAGATACATGCCCTCCAGGCCGGAATTAAAAATGCGGGCCCGTTCGGTAAAGCTGCCACTACGGCCATAACCAAAGGCAATATTGGAATTGGCAACATCGGCATAGAGTTGCAAATAGGTGCTTTGTACACCTATGCCATAATGGGCGTTGTTGCCATTGCCCCACAGCACCAGTTTATTGCCCAATGTATTGGCAAAACTTAGCGGGCCGGTAGGTGCATTGGTGCCAATGCCCACGTTTTGTGCAGTTGCTATTAGGGATAGTTGCTGCATCATCAACAACAGCAGTAATCTGACAAGGGCTTTTTCTTTCATGGGGAGTATTTGCTGCTAAAATCAGCATTACAGCCCAACCGGCTTATCAACGAAAACAGGGAATTTGAGCGTTGACTGCCGCTCTTCTGCCGCAAAAAAATCCCCGGCTGACCAGCAACCGGGGATTGGTATATCAAGCAATAATTTCACTCAATCACCATTGACACATTCTCTATTAGAACTCGCAGTTCTTTGGTGTTCTGGCAAAAGGTATCACGTCGCGGATATTGGTCATGCCGCTTACAAATTGCACCATGCGTTCGAAGCCAAGGCCAAAGCCGCTGTGCGGACAGCCACCGAAGCGGCGGGTATCGAGGAACCACTCCATTTCATGAGTGGGTACGCCCATGGCTTCCATGCGGGCCACCAGCCTGTAGTAGCGTTCTTCTCTTTGTGAACCGCCCACAATTTCGCCAATGCCGGGGGCGAGGATGTCCATGGCAGCAACGGTTTCTTTGCCGGGCTCGCAGCCATCGTTCATGCGCATGTAAAAGGCCTTGATAGCGGCAGGATAACCAGTTACGATTACTGGCTTTTTGAAATGCTTTTCTACTAGGTAGCGTTCGTGTTCGCTTTGCAGGTCGATGCCCCACTGCACATCGTACTGAAACTTCTTCTTTTTGTACGGGGTACTGTTGCGAAGGATGTCGATGGCTTCGGTATAGGTGATGCGTTCAAACTCGTTGTTGAGCACAAACTCCAGTTTTTCAATGAGGCCCAACTCGCTGCGCTTGTCTTGCGGCAGGCTTTTCTCTTCGTCTTTCAGGCGGTTGTCGAGGAATTCGAGGTCGTCGGCGTTGCGTTCCAAAGCAGCTTTGATGAGGAACTTGATGTACGCCTCGGCCAGGTTCATGTTGTCTTCGATGTCGTAAAACGCCATTTCGGGTTCAATCATCCAAAACTCGGCGAGGTGGCGGGCCGTGTTACTGTTTTCGGCACGGAAGGTGGGGCCGAAGGTGTAGATTTCGCTAAAGGCCATGGCACCCAGTTCGCCTTCGAGCTGACCGCTTACGGTGAGGTTGGTGCTTTTGCCAAAAAAGTCCTGGCTGAAATCGATGCTGCCATCGTCGGTACGGGGGGCGCTGCCATCAATGGGCAGGGTGGTGACGCGAAACATTTCGCCGGCACCTTCGGCATCGCTGGCGGTAATGATGGGGCTGTTCCAGTACACAAAGCCGCGACCCTGAAAGAATTCGTGGGTGGCGCTGGCGAGGGTGTTGCGCACCCTGAAAACGGCACCAAAGGTGTTGGTACGCATCCTCAGGTGGGCAATTTCCCGCAGGAACTCGAGGCTGTGTTTTTTGGGTTGCAGCGGAAACTTTTCGGCATCGCTGTCGCCCAATATTTCTATTTGCTCGGCCTTGATTTCTACCTTTTGGCCACTGCCTACGCTGGGTACCAGTTGGCCGCTTACTTTGATGCAGGCGCCGGTGGTAATGCGTTTGAGCAGGACTTCGTCGGTATTTTCAAAGTCTACTACAATCTGGATATTATTGATGGTGCTGCCATCGTTGAGGGCTATAAAACGGTTGCTGCGAAAGGTGCGCACCCAACCCATGATAATAATGTGCTGGTTAGTGGGGTCACTAACCAGAGCGTCCTTAATTTTTGTACGAATGTTGAAAGCCATAAAGCATGTTCTGTTTTTAAAGCTGAAGTATGCACTGCAGCCACAAGTGAGTGACACAACGCAGCTGCCATGAGCACTGCAGTTGGTATCATAAAAAAAGCCCCTGTTGGGGGGCTGCAAAGATACAGGCAGCGGGTAAATGCCCACAATGGTTTATTGTGCCAAACATTTACCCAAAGGTCTAGCTGCTATTGCGGAATAGCAGCGACAAACAAACGGCTGGCAAATACGATGATGTTGTGGGTGTTGCTGTTAGTAACCGAAACCGAAAAAGTGTAGGTGCCGGCACCACCTGTAATGAGTTCTACGCCGGAAGAGTAGGTCATGTTTGTGCCGTTGACGATTTGTGCATTGTCGATAAAGTTGCCTTGCAGCAGGCCATTTCTGAATACCCGCACATTGAAGCTGGCGTAGGAATGCTCACAAAAAGTGCAAAATGTAGACCCTAGAAAAGTGGTGAAATTGAGGATGATTTTGTTGTTGGCGGAAGGCAGGTTAATGGAGAATGTACCGGTTTCTATACCGGGAATAACGATGTCGTTGGCGTTGGCGGCAATGGTGTAAGCGTTGCTGGGTTGACGCATCACCTGCACATTGTTGTACAACCAGTTGGAGGGCGAAGTCCAGCTGGCGGAGGCTCCTGACCCGTTGGATTGTAAGGTTTGTCCTGCATTGCCGGTGTTGCCGCTCACTGCCAGTGCACCGTTTGGTTTCACCGCAAAACGTTCATTAAAAAGGCCGGAAGCATCGTAGCCAATGGCTACATCGGCATTGGGATTGTCACTGTAAATCTGCAAGCGGTTGCCGGCCACACCGAAACCCACATCGCCTGTGGCACCGGGGTAAAGGGTAATTTTTTTGCCCAGCGTGGGGCCAAAAGCCAATGGTGCATTGGGGTTTTCGTTGCCAATACCCACCCGGCTGTTGCTGGTGTTGTAGGTGAAGCCCCAGCCGGCACTGCCGCCATAAAAGCCGATGTTTTGGCTGTTTTGGGTACCCATAAAACCAATTTGAGCGGTATTGGTGGGGTTGTACAGCCAAACGCCGCCACCACCACCCAGGTTAGTGGGATCGCCGTTGCGTAGGTGCAGGCGGCCATTGAGGTACATGCCTTCGATGCCACTGTTGTAAATGCGGGCCCTTTCGGTAAATGCTCCGCTACGGCCATAGCCAAAACTGATGTTGCTGTTGAAGGCATCGGCGTACAGCTGCAGGGTAGAGCCCTGAATGCCCAATCCATAATGGGCAGCATTTCCATCGCCCCAGAGCACAATTTTATTGCCCAGCTGGCTGGCAAAACTGAGGGGACCGGTAGGCGTATTGGTACCAATGCCTACGTTTTGGGCAAATGCCGCTTGGTGCAAAGCACCAATGAGCAGCAGACTGGGGATGAACTTTTTCATAATGGGTAAAGGCTATTTTATCTGCACACCTTGCAGCAATCCGCGGCCGCTGAGGCTGGGGCCGCTGTTCATGCCTATTTGGGCAGTGGCACCTGCAATTTCGATGCTTTTATCGCCATAACCAAGATTGCTGCCTACACTTACCCCTGCTTCGGCGGTCACGGTCCAGTTGGTAATTTGTTTGTCGTTCCATTCCAGCTTGCCCCGTACTTCTGCTTTGGCTTCGGCCGCCACAGGGCCCTTTTCCCAGCCTTTGCTTACGCCTGCTGTGACTTCCAAAGAAGCGGCCAGCAGGATGTCTTTGTCCATGTCTATTTTGCGGTTGTACTCCACCGGCCCCAGTTTGAGGTGGCCGCTGAGGCGGCTACAGTTGCTGGTAATCTGGAACAAACCGAGGTCCATGCTGCTGTTGTACTGGCAGGCAATGTCGTCGAACTCGGCAAGGCCCTTACCGGAGGGCGGAGTTTGGGGTTTGCTTTTGCAAAATGGCCCAAGGGCAGCAAACTGCACCGGCTGATCTGCAATGGCGCTGAGCCAACTTATTTTGGCTTGCAATTTGGTGGCTTCAAATTGGGTGGGCCATTGAATGTACTGGTAGTAATACATTTCGTTGTTGAGGCGGCGCAGGTTTTCATCGAGCCAATTTTTGTAGCTGCGCTCCAGTAAGGGGTTGGCGGCGGCTAAAAATTTTGAGTTCACAGCATTGTATTCGGCGCAGTAGGCCTCCAGCGGGTTGGGGCGGCCTTCGCCAATGAGGGGGTCATATTTTTCTTGCACCGCCTTGAGGTCTGCCTGCCGTTGTTGGTCAAGCAGTGCTACTTTTTGGTGGGCATCGGCCATAGCCTGGGCCAGCTTTTGAATGCGGAATTGTTGTCCACCGTCTTTGTCTTCGATGTAGTAGCGTAGCTTAATACTGGCAGCTTCGGCAAAAGGGGGCAATGGCTGCGGTGGTGGCACTCCGCTAAAGGGATTGTAGTTGAGCAATGCATGGTTGAGTTGCTGCTGTTCTTCAAATGCTTGCTGTTGGGTTCGTTCATATTTAATTTTCAGTTCTGCCATTTCCAGCCGGCATTGCTCCTTGAACTTATCCCATTCTTTTTCGAGTATTACCGATTGCTCTACAGTGGCAGGATAGGCTGGCCAGGTAAAGCGGTGCAGGCCCAGTGCATCGGCAGGCATGGTGGAGGGGAGGCGCAGGTTGCTACCATTGTATCGTTCACCGTATTTACGCAGTTGATTTACCTTATCGTTGCTGAACGATTCATCCAGCGATTTGCGGATGGCTTCGGCAGCGGCTTTGGTATTGCCTTTGCTCTCGGATATGTTGGCCTTGGCCAAATTGGCCTGCGAGTGGCCGGGGTAAATACGGATAGCGCTGTCGAGGTATTGTTCGGCTTTCAGCAAATCGCCCAAACCCAGCCATGCCTGCCCTATGTTGTTGAGGATGGTGCTGTTGCGGGGATACTCTTGGTTGAGCCGTTGCAAAATGGGCAGTGCCAGTTGTTCGGCACCGGCCATGCTCAGCATGCTGGCGTAGTTGTTGAGGGTGTTAGGGTTGGCAGCATCTGCTACGGCAGTCTTACTCATCACGTATAGTGCCTGCAGGGGCATTTTGCCCATCCACAAACCCACGGCTGCATTGGCTGCATGTACGGAGCTGCCAGCAGCTTGCAGTAGTTTGTCGGCTTCGGTTTTGTCGGCAGCAGAAATTTTTGCAGCGATGGCCATTTGTAATTTTTGCAAATAAGCTGGCATGGCTGCAGTAGCAGGGGTGGCTGGTATGGCAGCAATTTTGGCCGGATTCTTTTTAGGTACTATCGGTTCTTCCGCATTCATATCCATGCCTGCCGCTTGCATCAATCCTTGTGCGTTGTTAAGCATGCCGCCCATTTTTTTCAGCATATCCAATTGCTGGCGCAGCATGCTGAGTTCTTGTTTGGCGTTGGCCAACTCATCGGCATCGGTCATGGTTTTCATGTCGGCTTCCAGCTGGGCAATGTCTTTTTCCAGTTGTTTTATTTCTGCCGCCATTTCGGCATTGATGCTGGCTTTTGGATTGGCTTTGGGCTTGGGTTGTGCCTGCATACCAACGCACAACAGCACAGCAAGGAGTGAGCAGAGGAGCGTTTTCATGTTAATGTTTTGGTGCGGTCAGAGATTGAAGCATCATTTGTATATCAGCAATTTTTTTATTGGCTTCCTGCAATTGCTGTTGTTGTTCTTTAATGGCATTTATGAGCAGAAAAATGTAGGCCTGATGATCTACCCAACGCATGTCCTGCACGGTGCCTTCAGTGGTTTGGCGTACCATGTAAGGGGCAATTTTTTCCAACTCTTGTGCAATGATGCCGATTTGAGTTTGGGTACTGGCAAAGGGTGCATTGGCTTTGTAATCGAACTGTACGGGATGGATTTGATTAATGACATTGAGCCCATCGGTAAAGGGCACAATGTTTTCTTTTAAGCGTTCATCGCTAAAGCTGCCCACGCTGCCGGTGGCGGTGAGTACGGCGCCATTGCGTATTTCCATGCCTTTTACCGCACCATACAAATTGCCTGAGCCGGTGCCATTGGTATAAAACTCCAGCTTGCCGGTAAAGCTGCCGTTGTCGCCGCTTTGAATGATGCCTGGGCGCCATTGGCTGGCCAGGCCGTAATCACTTACAAACTCGAGAGCTGCGGGGCCAAAGCCGCCGCGGTTGCCAATCACTATTTTGGTGGGGTTGGCACTGGGGCCTGCCACTACTTCGAGCCGTTGTTGCGGATTGCTGCTGCCGATACCCGTATTGCCGTTGCGCAAAACGGTGATGGCATTGTTTCGGGCGGCAGCTGAAGCTCCATTGCCCACCTGGAAAATCCGGTCTGTTGCCACGGCCTTGGTACCAACCGGTGCATCTGTAATATCGTTGTATGTACCAGCTACAAAACCGGCGTAGCTTTTGGCTCTTGTGCCTTCGCCTAATGCTGCAGCGGCTATTCCACTGGCTTGAACATCATAGCCCATACTGGTAGCAACAACTCCTGTAGCATAACTGGATAAGCCCGTAGCAAGTGAAGCGTATGCAGATGCCACATTGCCATCACCCAACACACTCGAAAAATCGCCACTGGCGATAGTGCTATTACCCATGGCTACTGCACCATACCCACTGGCTTTTGTGTCGATGCCGAGCCCTATGGAGTATTTACCAATATTGTCTTTATCCCATAATGAGCCATTTACAAATCCTGCCCTGAAAGCTGCTTTTTCTGGATACCACATGAGTCGACTGCCTGCGCCGCTTGTGGGTGGCGGAATGGGCGTGTCTTGATAGCCGGGAGTCGGGTTAGGACCGGTAAATAAAACGGCACCATTGTCGACATGAAATCTGGCCAGGGGCTGCAGAATACCCAAGCCCGTATTGCCATTGCGCAACACCGTCATGGCATTGCTGCGACCGGCTACTGTGCCATTGCCAATCTGAAACAACCTGTCGGTGGGTAGGCTATTTCCTGGTATAATGACATCGCTGGTATCGTTAAGGCTGCCAAATGCAATACTGCCGTAAGAGCGGGCCCTTGTTTCGTTACCAATGGCCACAGCCATGTCGTTAGAGGCCTGTGCACGGTAGCCCATTGCATAGCTGTACACACCGGTAGCTTTTGCCTCGGTGCCCATGGCCATGGCACCCTGGGCCAGCGCTTCGGTATTTTGCCCCAAGGCCACACAAGAAAAACCAGCAGCATTGGCACTAATGCCCATGGCAATAGAGGTATTGGATGTGGCTTTGGCCGATTGACCAAATGCAACAGCAGCAAAACCGCTGGCAGTGTTTGAAGTGCCGAGGGCAACACTGTAATCGGTTGAAGCAATATTGCCAAACCCCATGGCAATGGCATTTCTACCGGCAGCCCTGTTGCCAGAGCCTGCTGCAAAAGATGCGAAGCCCGATGCGGTCGAAAAATCGCCCATGGCAGTAGCCCGATCGCCGTAGGCGGTTGTGCCTGCGCCGCTTGCAAAAGAGGATTCACCCATGGCTTTGGTGCTATTGCCCAAACCGATAGACATAATGCCCATGCTGTCTTTATCCCATTGCAAACCAAAGGCAAGGCCTGCCCGAAAAGCGGCTTTTTGCGGATACCACATTAGCCTTGCACCGGGGCCTTGAACCGGTGGATTGGCAGATGTAGTGTTGACTACGTTGTTTGGTCCGGTGAAGAGCACATTGCTATCGGCTACATGCAATCTGGCTGCAGGGTTGCTGGTACCAATGCCTACATTTTGTGCTTGAGCTAATTGTATCATCAATACAAAAAACGTGATGAGTACACAGCGTGGGATATGCTGGCAAAAAGGAATGGATTGTACCATGAGTTGCTTTTATTTTCTAGTGAGGTGGTATTGCAGGCCGCTGGCTGTCTTGTCTTGTAAATGTAAAATGCGGCCACCACGTATGATTTCAAACTGGCACCAATACGTGTCTGTTTTGCCATTGTATCGGTTGGTAAAACTCACTTCCCAATTGCCATTCATAGTGTAGCGGCCGTTGTATTTCTGCGTAAAGAAAGTTTGGCTGCCCACCATGCCACTGGCGCCGCTGTGCTGGCTGCGGTAGCTGCCATCGGCTGCTATCCAAAACTCTGCACTGTTGCTTACAGCGTTCATGCCTGCATAGTTGCCGGTATTTACATTGTACATCTGCGCATAAGAGCCACTGCTTTCGCTCCAGTTTCCTATAAGGTCGGCAGGGGCTACGGCAAATTTGTTGCAGCGTTGCATGTTGTCCATTTTCAACCACAAATCATCGTAGCTGTTGATAAGCATTTGGTCGTTGCTGGCCACAAAGCTGACACCAAATTCTTTTTCAAATGTGGCCGGGTCGGGGGTGATGAATTCGAGGAATGGTCCGCCACCTCTTCTGAACAAAACTACAAAGTACTTTATGCCTTTAACATCAGTTAAGGTGGCACTAATGCCGGACGAACGCAAGTAGCTCATGTTGCCGTTGAAGGCATAAAAGTTTTGTTTGTCTTTATAGCGGGGAGCCACTAAAGTGTTCCAGGCGTTGGCGTTGATGGTAGGTGTTTGCATGCTGCTCATGTCGATGGCGGCATTGCTGAAATGCAGCAACACTTTGATGTTGCCTTTGCTCACTTCCACCCAATCAGCTTGGACGGTGGCCGTCCAGCCATCATCAAAGTTGGTGGTATGAAACTGGTACATGCCCGCATTGGCTGGTGCAGCAAGCTGCACGGGTTGCACCGGATGGGCAGGCTGCACGGGCTGCGGCTTAGTGGGTGAAGTCGGCGCAGCGGGTTTAGCGGCTTGCCCCTTTGCTATTTCGGCAATGTAGAGCCAGCTTTCTTTTTTAGCTGTTTCAAAATAAATCATGAGGCGGCGGCTGCCTTTGCTGGCCAGGCCCCATTTGTTGTTGCGTTCGTTTATCAGCAATTGCCATCCGTTATGTTCCAATGCTGTGATGATACTGTCGGAGATATCGTTGTTGCTACCCACCGGCAACTGAAATACTTCGTAGTTATCGGACAGTATCCAGTTGCTATCAGCTGCTTCCAAATCCATGGTGGTTTTGGCGGCTACCCGAATGAGGAGCCGTTTATCCGACTTAGTATTAGCAGGCAATGAAATGCCGGCAACAGTACTGCTGCTGGCCGGTTGCAGGTTTTTTTGCGCAAAACTTTGTGTAGGGCAGCAGTAGCATACAGCAGCCAAAAGGAGTAAAAAAAGATGTTGCATACGCTTTGGTAGCGCCAAGGGTTGTGCATGGCGTACGCTGGGGTGAAAATAGCGGTGCAATCACTGTGTCATTTCCCCTAAAAACAGGAAATTACGGGGGCTGTGAACGGGTAGATTTGTGCGTTGCCCGCCGGCATCATTTTATTTGACGCTCATGAAATCAAAGTATTTTTTCCGATGGATGATTGCGGGCTGCATGAGCTTGCTTGTGTCAGCTGTTCATGGCCAAACCCTCATGAACCTCGATAGTTTGTTGCGGTTGTTGCCTGCTACAAAAGCCGACAGCAGCAAGGTGGATTTGTACATCAACATAGGGCAGCAGTATGAAGGCACTCAATTGGAAACTGCAGCACACTATTACCGCCTGGCCGGTGAGCTCAGCCACCAACTTGGATACACTCGTGGTGTCATCAAATACATCAATAACTACACCTACATTTTAAATTTAGTGAGCAAGTACGATTCGTCGTTGCTGCTCAATCAGCAAGCCATCCGCCTGTCGGATACCATCAACGATTCTTTGATGATGGGCAAGGCTTTTTTCAATGCAGGTACTTCGGCCCGATTGTGTGAGAAGCTGCGCCTTGCGGTACAGTATTATTTAGAGGGGCAACGCATATTTGAACGCCACGGCAATGCTTCAATAGAAGCAAGGGGGCACGATATTTTACAATCCTTATATGAAAACCTCGACCAGTTTGACAAGGCCAAAGAACATGGCCGCATAGCCGTGTCATTGTCGAGGGCACAAAACGACAGCCTGTTGCTGATGAGTGCACTGGCCAATTTGGGTATGAGTTATGCCGAGCTCAACCAACTGGATAGCGCAGAAAAAGTATACAACGAATCATTGGCCATTTGCCGTTTGCTGAAAAACGATTATTCAGAAAACATACTGATGCTGAATATGGGTGATTTGTATTTCAATCAACAAAAATTTCAGCAACTCAAACCCATGTATGCAAGAGCCCTGGCCATTAGCACTGCCATGGAGAATATTGAAAACACAGGCATTGCCTTGCGGGGTATGGCCATTGCGCATTTGTACGAAAACGATTATGCCACTGCACTCAGGTATGCACAACGGGCCTTGCAAATTGCTGATTCATTGCATGTGTTATCAGAAAAACAGAAATGTCTGAACACACTGGCCAATATTCATTTTGCCTTACACAATGTAGCCACGGCGGCATCTCTCACCAAGCAGGCATCCATGCTGGCAGACAGCATCAGCAACCAACGGTTGCAACGTGATGTAGCAGAACTGGAAACCATTTATCTGGTGCAGCAAAAAGAAGACCGGTTGGCTCAGCAGCAAGCCAGCCTGCGGCAAAAAAGCAATCTGAATTATGCATTGGGTGCATTGGCGATATTACTGTTGGCCAGCTTGCTGCTGATATGGCGTACCTGGCAGCAAAAGCAAAAACTACAGGCGCAGGAAATAGACCGGTTGCAGCAAGAAAAACAGCTGGTAGCAGCTGAGGCCATTATGCAGGGCGAAGAACAGGAACGCAGCCGGCTGGCGAAAGATTTGCACGATGGATTGGGCGGCATGCTCAGCGGCATCAAGTTTTCATTGCAGCATACCAAGGGCAATGTGTTGCTGAATGATGAAGGCCAGGCTGCTTTCGAAAAAAGCATTGTGATGCTTGACCAATCTATCAATGAAATGCGCCGTGTGGCCCATAACATGATGCCAGAGAGTTTGCTGAAATTCGGCCTCAGCAAAGCCCTCACCGATTTTTGTCATGATATGCAGCAAAGCAGCCAGCTCAGCATCTCCTGCCACTTGCTGGAAGTAGAGAAACTACCCAAGGGTGAAGCCATAAGTGTGTACCGTATCGTACAGGAATTGGTGAACAATATTTTGAAGCATGCACATGCCACAGAAGCATTGATACAAGTAACCCGCCACGATAATGTGCTATCCATTACAGTAGAAGATAACGGTCGTGGTATGCAGCAGCAACAAAACGAAGATGCCGCAGGCATGGGCTGGAACAATATCCGCAGCCGGGTTCATTTTTTAAAAGGCCAGATAGATGTGCAATCAACACCCGAAGCTGGTACGTCGGTGCATATTGAGTGGCCGGTGCAGGGGTAAGCAATGGGAGTAACCTTGAACTACAACAGCTGCTGATCCATGGCAATTTTTACCAATGCAGCGGTGTTTTTAGCAGCCAGTTTTTGCAGCAGGTTTTTGCGGTGGGTATCTACTGTAGATACGCTTACAAACAAACGGTCGGCTATTTCCTGATTGGTGAGGCCTTCGGCAATGAGCTGGAGCACTTCTTTTTCGCGGCGGGTAAGCAGGGTGTTGCCCGTTTTTGCGGCATGTTTTACTACACCTGCAGCTTCGGCACTCAGGTATTTACGGCCATGCATTACTTCGTTGATGGCGGCCACTATTTCATCGCTGCCGGCATTTTTCAGCAGGTAGCCACTGGCACCGTTGTCCATCATTTTTTCTATAAAACTCAGCTGATTGAAAGTGCTGAGCCCAAGGATGAATACATGCGGATACTTTTGCTTCACTTCTTTGCACAACTCTATGCCCGATATATCAGGCAGGTTAATATCCATGAGGATGACATCGGGCTGACGGCTTTGTAAAAAAGCGAGACAAGAGTTGGCGTTGGAAGCATGCCCCATCCACTCAATGCCCTGCTCGGCTTGCAGTAAAGAACGGATACCTTCTACAACCATGTAGTGATCGTCGACTATAAAAACGGTGGTGGCCATTACACATCAAATTCAATGAATACAGAAGTGCCTTTATCGGGCGTTGATTGTACATCTATCTTACCCTGAAGATAGTTGATACGGCTTTGAATATTGCTCCAGCCCATACCGCCGCTGTTGTACAAAGTGGCCGTGTCAAAGCCTTTGCCATCATCTTCTACGGTAATGGTCATGTGCCCATCCTGATAGTTGATTTGTACCAACGCATTTTTAGCAGCAGCATGTTTCAGCACATTGTTGATGAGCTCTTGCACCACCCGGTAAATGCCAATGGCCATCTGTTGATCTAACGATAAGTTGTTTAACTGAAACGATTGGTAGCTCAGTTGTATGGCACCACTTTCGCTTACGCTGTGGCAAAAATCTTTGAGTGCAGCATCGAGCCCAAACTTTACAAGGCTTTCGGGCATCATGTTGTGTGCTACGCGGCGCAACTCTTTAATGGAGCTGTCGAGCATATCAATGCCCCGTTCGAAAGCCGCCTGATTGTCGGGCGTCATCACCAGATTTTCTCGCATATGTTGAAATGAAAATTTTACACCACTCAGCATACCGCCCAGTCCATCGTGCAGGTCTTTGGCCAGGCGGCTGCGTTCTTGCTCTTCTCCTTTTAAAATGGCTTCTGCAGCCATCAGTTGTTTTTCTGTTTCCAGCTGATCAATACGTTGCTGCTGCAGCTGTTGCTTTTGCCGGTAGGTGCGGTAATACAAAGCAACAATGAGCAACACCACAACCAATGCTGCCAACAATACATACATGATAAGACTGCGTTTTTGAAGCGTGATACTCTTAGCTACATTTTCTTTTTCAAGCGTAGAAATGCGGGTTTCTTTTTGCCGGCTTTGATAACGGGCATCATTCAGCAAAATGCGGTTGTGGTTTTGCCGTGCTACCAGACTGTCGGTAAAATTGTTGAGGGCACTGGCTTGCTGCCAGGCCATTTTATAATCGCCAATACCAGCATAGTAAGCCGCCATGTCTTTCAAAATAAATTTCACCTTAGGCAGGTAGTTGTATTGGCGGGCTACCTGCAGGGCTTTGTTGAGGTATGCTTCGGCTGAGTCGTGCTGCTGCAGTTGCAAAAATGCACGGCCCATTTCCCATGCTTCATCGGCTATGTAATACGGATCGTTGTACTGCAAACTCAGCGGGTAAGCCATGCGGTGCTGTTGCAGTGCTTGCTGCCAATCGCCCTTGGCCGCATAGTAATCGCCCCGTGCATTGTGTACATAAATAGCTGACAGTTCATAACTCGCTTTGGGCAACAAACTATCGGCTTTGCGCAGCAGTTGCAGGCCTTCCTGCATTTTATTGAGGCGGAAGCAAATGGCGGCTTTACGGGCAATGCTGTGCACTGCTTCGTCGTAAAAAAGTTTACTGGATAAATGGTCGATGCTGCGCTGCAAATAAAAATTGGCCTGCTCCCATTGTTGCATATCAATGTAGATGAAGGCCACATTAAAATGTGCTATTAACAGCGAAGTAGAGTCTTTCAGTTTTTCGAATTGCTCAATGCTGCGCAGGTAATATTGCTGTGCTGTTTCCAGTTCGTTGATCAGACTGTAGGCTGTACCTAAATTATTGAGCACAGCCGCCAAACCCCAGGTGCGGCGGTCATTATCGGGCAGCTGCAGGTACATTTTTTCAGTCCTTTCGTCGCTGGCTATGCTTTGTATATAGTCGCCTTTTCCGTAAAGAGCAATGCCTTTGTTGAGGTAATAATCCACTGCCAACAGATTGTAGCCCTTGGCAAAAGATTCGTTGGCGCCATCTTCCAGCACCTTCATACCCTTGTCAAAATTGTTGCGGGCAAGTGCCAGCCCATAGCGGCGCAAATACATGAGCCGTGCAGAATCGTTGGGTGCTTGTTGTGCCAGTTTGTAAATGCTGTCGAGTGCAGCAGTTTGTGCCACGGCCGCAGGCAGGGGCAGCAGCAAGTGCAGCACAAGTAGCAGCAAGGCTGCCCGTAAAAAATGGTACGTGGTTTGGCGCATGAAAAAGTAGATCAGGTGAAGGGGTAGTTTCCCTCAAGTGTACTGTTTATTTCAACACTACACAACAACTTCACCCCGGCAAGTAAGCAATCCTTGCCGCATGCTGCCATCCCTGTTTTTCAGGATTTTACATTACACCACTACCATTTCGTAAAATAGTTCAGGTTGCAGGTAGCGGTTGGCCAGCTCCTGCAATTGGCCGGCCGATATGGTTTTGATATTGTGAATGGCGTTGTAGAAATATTGATCGTCTACCCCGTGCAGCACATAGCTTTTCCAGCGGCCAATGATGTGAAAGGGGCCATCCAGATCGCCGAGTATAGAACCGAGCATGTAGTTGCGTACCAGCAGGAGTTCTTCCTCATCTACCGGCTCGTTGCGCAGCAGCTCCATTTCCTTGTACACTTCGGCTATGGTGGCTTCGCATACGTCGCGGCCGGCTTCGGTGCTAATCATCCAGGCACTTTGCTCCACATGGTTTTGCAGGTAGCTGTGTATGCCATACGTGTAGCCTTTTTCTTCGCGGATATTGCTCATGAGGCGACTGCCAAAAAAACCGCCAAACAAGATATTGAGCACACTCACTCCTTGAAAATCGGGGTGGTGACGGTTGGGAAAATTGCGGGCCATGCGAATGGCACCCTGTACGCCGTTGGCATCGTTGCTGATGCGGATGTGCCGCTCTCCATTCACCTGTTGCGGCACTGCCAGCGGAGAGGCTTTGGTAAACACTGCAGGCTTCAGTGGCAGGTCGCCAAACTGCGCATTGAGTTGATCGAATAAATCTTCGGGCAGCTGGCCAGCCACAAATAACACACAATGCCCCTGCTGGTAGTGCTGTTGGTAAAAGGATAGCAAGTCGTTGCGTTGCAGTGCATCCAATGCTTCGGCAGAACTGTATTTGCCGTAAGGATGATTGGCACCGTACAAATGCACATCAATTTCGCGGTTGGCTACAAAATCGCATTTCTGCAGGTTTACCTGCAGGCGCTGCTTGCTGTTGGTGACGAAAATATCGAGCTCCTCCTGCGGAAAAATGGCATCGGTCAAAATTTCCCGCACTACGGGCAGCAGGTGGCTCAGGTGTTTGCTGAGACTGTGGAGGGTAATGTTGCTGGTTTCGTTGTAGCAGTTGCGGTTGAGGTAGCTGCCATAAAAATCGAAGTGCTCGTTAATGTCGAAAGCACTGCGGCGGCTGGTGCCATTTTTCAGCAAAAAGTTGGTAGCACTGGCCACCATGTTAGCAGGCTCGTGGCTGTTGCCTGCCATGAACACCCACTCCAGTTGTACCACGGCTTCTTCGCCGGCATGCAGGGCATATACCTGCACCCCGTTGTTGAGGGTCCAAATGTTTACAGGTTTCAGTTGAAACGAAAAATCAACGGCATTTTTAATGAGGGGGGCAGTATGGCGATCCGGCATAGGTGTCTTCTTTTGTAAAACGACTGCAAATGTAGGCGTTCGTAGCGGCCGCTATGGTTATTTCGCTTACCCTTATCTTCCATTCATGTCAATTGCTGAAGTATGAAAAAATGTACACTTGCCCTGCTGCTGTTGGTAGCCACTGCTGCTGTTGCGCAAACAAAGGCCCGCTTCACGGCCAAGCCCGTTTGGGCCGATGAATTCAACTACAAAGGCATGAGCTATACCAGTGCCCGATTGGTGAGCAAGGGCAGGGGCGATTTTTTGTACGGTCGCTTTGAGGCCCGGGCCAAACTGCCTGCCGGCTTGGGTACATGGCCCGCCATATGGATGTTGCCCACAGACTGGCGCTATGGCAACTGGCCACGCAGTGGCGAAATAGATATTATGGAACATGTGGGCTACGACCCCGAGAAAGTGCACATCAGCGTACATACCCAAGCGTATAACCACATTGCCGGCACCCAAAAAACAGCTTTCCGGCAAGTGCCCGGCGCCATGGATGGCTACCATGTGTATCGGGTAGACTGGACACCCGAATTGATTGAGGGCTACATCGACAATCAGTTGTTATTCAGTTTTCGCAATGAGCACAAAAGCCCCGATGAATGGCCTTTTGACCAGCGCTTTCACTGGCTGCTGAATGTGGCCGTGGGTGGCAACTGGGGTGGCAAAAACGGCGTCAATCCGCAAGCATTTCCAGCCAGCCTGCTGATAGATTATGTGCGGGTGTATGGATGGGAGCAATGAAAGGCTTCTTCTATTTATTCTTCAGAAACAAAACAAATTTCTATTGAATAGTGAGTGGTGTAATTGAGGACTTTCTTCATCATGAATCAATTGAACAAACAGCCTCATCTTCACGATAACTCATGAATTCGTTATCTTCAACGCATGCTCATTCCTTACATCATCGCCGGTGGCATTCTGTTCTTCTTGCTGCAGAAGGTCATTTATAAGCTTAGCCCTAAGCAGGGTTGGTGCATTTTTGCTACACTCTATATTTTAGTATCAGTTTTGTGCGCCTTTTACTTTGCACCTCTTACCGAAAAGTTTAGCCTGTGGCAGCGCCTTACCATTTTGCTGGCATTTATCATTGGTACCGTGGTAAGGGTAGTTTACTACAGAGGCAGGATGCTGGCAGATAAATAAACAAGCAACAATTTATAAGCAAGCGGATGTCGTAATAGGTATCCGCTTTTTTGTTTTCAATCCATTATCAGCAATAATCAGTGAGCACATCCTATTTGCTGCAGGCATGCGGTCAGTAACTGTCAGCCAGCATTCATTGCTTCACAAATCCAACGCCACAATACCAAACCCTGCTTTGGCCATGGCAAAATAGGTGGGCTCGTACACACAGCGTATGAGCACGGCATGCTTGTGTTTTTTGGCCAGTTGGTAAAAGCGTTCTATTATGGATTTTTCTTCATTGGTGAGTCCGGCTTTGCTCCACAATGCGTCGCAGTCGTCAATAAACAGCAGGGCTTTTTGATCGGCGGCATTGGCGAAGGCTTTTTCCAGGTCGGTTACGGTATCACCAATATAACTGCTGTCTTTCGGGTTAAAACTCAGGCGCATCAAGCTTTCAACACGCAGGTCGGCCAGCCATCGGGCTGCTACCGTAGCGTTATCATTTACCTGATTGAGCATGGCCACGGGTACCAGTGTATTGGTTTTTGGGCCGGCATATTGCAATATGGTGATTTGGTGTTGCGGACTCAACGCAGAGCCTTGGGCAAAACTTAAAGATTGCATCAACAACAGCAAAGGGAGAAAGAGGATGTTTTTCATGTGTGATAATTTAATGGTAGCAAACTATTTCTGAATTAATTGTTGCTGAAAAGGCGCATACATCAACGCATAAACGTGCGGACTGTTGTGTTTAGCATATTCGAGGAATATTCTGTGGCATCAAAACATAACGATAGCGTTTAAAATGCAGTACTAAATTTTATTTAGCATCTGTTGTTAATTCATATTGCTGCGATAATACAGGGTGTTGCTGTTGTCTTCAGTAAAAATAGTTGCTGCCGTTTCCATGAATTGAGCGGCTGTAACGCTTTGGTATTTATTCAGCTCCGTATTCATTTCGGCAGCATCGCCCAGCAGTTCATAAAACGCCAGGTTGTTGGCCCTGTTCATCAGGCTCATGTCTTCAAAAGAGATGATGCTTTCGGTTTTATTTTTTGCTTTTTGTAATTCCTGTTCGGTTACACCTTGTTGTAAGAGTTGCGCAATTTCGGCCTGCACGGCAGCTTCTGCCGCTTCGGGGGTAATGCCTTTTACCAGCTTGCCTTCTATCACCAGCATGCCCGGGTCGATGCTGCCAAAATGGTAGCATTCAATATTGTTGAAAAGGCGTTGCTCTTTTACCAAATGTTGGTACAGCCTGCTGCTGGCACCACTGCCCAACACTTCGGTTATGAGGTCGGTGGCATGGTAGGCAGCATCTTGCCGGCCGCATACATGCCAGGTTTTGTAAAAAGCATCCAGCGGCACACTGGCCGTTACATCCATGCGGCGGGCAGCGGTTTGTGCTGGTTCTTTGGGTAGCTGGCGTACATACTTTGTACCCGATGGAATATCGCCAAACCATTTTTCTGCCAGCGCTTTTACATTGGCTGTTTGTACAGGCCCCGCTACCACCAGTATGGCATTGGAAGGGGTGTAATGTTTAAAGAAAAAGTTTTTTACGTCGTCGAGTTGCGCTTCTTCTACATGGCGCAATTCTTTGCCAATCGTCATCCATCGATAGGGGTGTTGTGTATAGCATAACTCCCGCAGTTTGTGCCACACATCGCCATACGGTTTATTAATGTAGTGCTCTTTAAACTCTTCACAAACCACTTTGCGTTGCACCTCTAAGCTATCGGGGCTGAAGGCCAGGCTGAGCATGCGGTCGCTTTCGAGCCAGAAAGCGGTTTCCAGATTTTCTACCGGTAGTTGTATATAATAGTTGGTAAGGTCGTTGGTGGTGTACGCATTGTTTTCGCCGCCGGCCATTTGCAATGGCTCGTCGTATTCGGGTATGTTGATGCTGCCGCCAAACATGAGGTGCTCAAACAAATGGGCAAAGCCGGTACGGTTGGGGTTTTCGTCACGGGCACCTACATCGTACATCACATTAACCACAGCCATGGGGGTGCTAAAATCCGGATGAACTATAACAGTGAGCCCATTGGGCAACATGAATTTTTCGTAGTGAATCATAAGTGGGCAAATGTCGGTGATGGCGGCACAATAAAAAAGCCGAAGCAATTTGCTCCGGCTTTTTAAAAATCTATTTGCAATGCTGTATTAGCGGGCCACGTTGAACGACTGGCTGCTTACGGTGCCGTTGTCGGCTTTGAGCTGCACCAGGTAGCGGCCTGCAGGCAGTTGCTGTACCGGTACTGCTACCTGACCACGCTGGTTGCTCAGCTGACGGCTGTAAACGCTACGGCCGGTCATGTCGGTTACAATGAGGCTACCACTGAAGAGGCTGCTGCCCAGTTCTACCGTAATGTTGCTGCTGGCAGGGTTGGGGTACACCTGGAAGCGAACATTGGCCTGCAGGTGAATGCTAAACACACTGCTCAGTTTGCTGCTGCCATCTTTATCAATCATATTGAGGCGGTAGTACAGGCGGCGGCCACCGAGCTTGCTTACATCATCGCTGTAGCTGTAGTTGCGAATGTTGCGGCCATTTACAGTAGCAATGGTTTGATAATCGGTGCCATTTACACTACGCTGTATTTCGTAGCGGCTAAAGTTGGCTTCGTTGCTGTTCTGCCATTCCAATTGTACATTGGTGCCTTTGAGAGCTCCTTTAAACCATTCCAGGGTTACAGGCAATGCGCCCAAACCGGCACAAGTACTGTTCCATACCTGAGATACATATTCCGGCCGGTCGATGTACGGATTTCGGTTGCGCTGAAAAGTGTATGCTGCATTGTTGCGGTCACGTTCTTTTTGGCTTACGGGGTCTTGATTGTGCCATTTAATCATCAGGCGCAGGTAGTCGATATCAACACTTGGGAAAGCGCTGTTGTCAAATGCCTGCGTGCCAAAACCACCACCGCTGTAGCTGGTCATATTATCCTGATATCGGGTTACAAAATACAGGAAGGCACGTGCTACATCACCCTTGTATTCATTGATGGGTTCAAACGCCGTACCGGTAAGGCCGGCAAATGAATTGGGCCCCAGTTTGCTACCGTTCTGGCTGGTCCAGGTGGGGTTGGTTACTTCACCATAGATGTAACTGCTGCGCTGGTTGTTGACCAATTTATCGGTAGGCATAATGTGCAGGTAGTCGGTAGCAGGGCCAGAGTTGTTTGTATTGCCATCAAACCAGTCGACCGGAACTGTGTGTTCACGGTTGTAGCGTTCACCTTCTGCGGCACCGCCAGATCCATTGTCTTGCTGACCACCGCTGGCTACGGTTCCGGGTGTAAAGTTGTAGGGGTCAGTTCCGGTGGGGTTATCGCTGTAGATATCCCAAATTACATTGGCTGAGCCTGTTCCCACTTCCCGTGGTTTAATATCGCTGATGAGGTATTGCGTCCACAAATCGCCGTAGGTTTTTGGTGTATTACCCGTGGTAATGGCGGTTTTCAGCGCCGTTTTTAAAGGTGCACAGCTCAGGCCGATGGCACCATCGTAGTAGCCCTCCGGCCAGTCGTTGGTGCTGCCGGTGGTGGTGGTGGCGCTACCATTGAGCGAAGTACCAAAATACAAGGGGCCATTGCTGCAGGCAAATCCATTGAGGCTAAATACGAAGAAGTAATACTGCGTACCAGCAGTAAGGCCGGTAGCAGAAAATGAAGTGTTGGTGCCGGTGTACACTACCACGCCTGTACCAACGGTTTGGCCTGCTGTGTATGGTATGCCATCAAAAGGTGTAAAGCCAAGGCTGCTGCTGGTGCTGCGAAATACCACATAACCATCGGCACTGGCACTACCTGTAAATGAACCGGCAATGGCGGTATTGGCAGGTGTAAGCACCAGGTTGGTTGGGGCAGCTGATGGGTTGCTGCAAAATACTCCGGCGGTACCAGTAGGCGTTAAACTTACATCGTCAATGGCCAGTGCATCATCGCTGGATGCAATATCGGCATCGGTCCAACGTAAATAAACAGATGTGCCATTGGGTATGTTGAGGCCAGTTATGGTTGCAGTTACAGTAGTAAAATTACCAGCAGCGTTGCCATCAATGGCTCCTTGTGTTGCATTGAGTACGGGTGACTGAAAGTCGAGACTGTTCACATCAATCCATGTACCGGTAGTAAGGCTTGTAGCATCTGTACTGTATTGAAAATCGAGCCGGTCGGCAGCAGTACGGGCCGAAAGACCTACCCGCCACATTTCGCCACGGTAAGTAATGTCCAGTGCGGTAATAACGCCGCCGGTATTGTTGGTAAACCACACACCAAACGAAGGCAGAAGGCTATTGCTGCGGAGGCTGCCAAGGGCACGGTCTGTAGCGCCGGTGGTACCATAGCTCCATACGTTACCATTGTTGGCAGCGCCATTGTCTACACCATACTTGCCGTCCATGAGTGCACTGGCACTGGTGCCTTGTGTTTCTTGCAGCAACCAGCCCGTAGGCAGTGCCAGTGCCGAAGCGGTAGTAGCGTTGTTGTCCAGTGTGTTGAAATCTTGCGTGTAAGCGGTACCAAGGCTGGTAATGCTTACCTGTGCCCATGCACTGGCTGATACCAAGAGGAGCAATAAGGGTAAAAGTCTTTTCATGTATCCAAAAAATTTGGCGCAAAAGTACAAGTAACGCCAATGCAGCAGCCTTAAGTTTAGGTAAACGAGCAGCAAACAACGGTCAATTGATAAACGATAGCATTTGTTTTGCCCCGGTTATTTGCTTTTGGGGCTGGCTTTTGCGGTCAGTTTTTTTCTGATGGATTCAATATATAAAGTGCACTCAAATAGTTCATTGTCTCTGGATAACACCAATCGTACTTTTTTGCCCGACTGCATGAGGAGCTGCTTATAGGTTTGAATGTTGTTGCTCAAATTATTTTCTATGGCCACCACCACATCATCTACCTGCATGCCTGCTTTATCGGCTGGTGAGCCCGGTATTACATCGCTTATTACTATCAGATCGTCTTGCTGATACATACCCAAGCCTGTATAAGAATAGTCGAAGGCATCGTAAAAATGGGTGTTGGGGGTAAGGTGAAAACGACTGGTGCTATAATCAATAATGGCGTTGAACCGGCGTAAAATATCATTGCCAATAAGGCCGCCCAGCTGTGGGTAAGCGGTCACATTAAATTCATCGTCGAACATGTACACCGGTACATTTCTAAACCCATACGGCCCCAGTTTAAACTTTTTCAGCACGGTCATTTCCATCGATGTTTTACCGCCAAGGCCTTCGGCTACGGTAGCATAACGTTGTTTATGTTGGGCAAAAAGTCCACTATCCCGCACATAGGCCGATGAAAAAAGCAGGTTTAATCCAGCGCCTGTGTCCAGGTAAAAACGTCCCGTTCTTTTGCTCTGGTCGGCTACGCTGGCATCTTGTATAGGCAGGCCGGCAATAGTGGGTGTCAAAAAAAAGCCTCTTTCGGGGTACGGTATTTTGCCCTGGGTGTACAGGGCTATTTCGTGGCTATCGTAGTTGAGCAAAACGATGTATCTCGAAAACAAACTGTAACCAATGATGCCGTCAATTTTCACCCCGTACACGCTGGTCAGCAGTTCATAATCATTGATGTGAAAGTTCATTCCGGATACATTCAGCCCCGGCAGGTGCAGGGTATGATTGTAAGCAAAATCCACCTGTTTTACACCCGCTATTCCACGGATGGTACGGTTGCTGGGCTCGGTGCGTATACCCAACCGCTGGCAGGTAATGCTATCCAGTGATATGCCGCCGCTACCCGTGTCAAGTATAAAATTCAGTGAGTCGGGGTGATTATCGATTGCAGCTTTCAGCAGTATAATCCCACCGGTCATTTGCTCAAATCTGAAACTGGTTAGCAGTTTTGCCGTTGCTTCTTTGGTTTGTGCTGCGGCCGGCAAAACCGGGTACAATAGCAGGTACAGCCACCAGCAAATGGAAACTATTTTTACGTAGAAAGAGAGTTGAGCAATCATTCAGGTACAATTTACAGGCAAATAGCATTAGTGCTATTGTATCATTTGCATTCATACACGAAGGCTTACTTTTGCTCACCTCCGCTGCATGGCATACAACAGCAGCAGCTCTTTTTTGTTATACCATACTTATGTTTCATTTACCAACTTTATACGACAAAGCCCTCCGGTCTGAATTTTTGACCATTGAAGAAGGCATGTTTTTGTTTGAGCATGCACCGCTGGCAGAGCTCATGGCCGTGGCCGATACCCTGCGCCGCCAAAAAGTGCCGCATGGCAAAGTAACCTGGCAAATAGACCGCAATGTAAACACCACCAACGTGTGCATTGCCAACTGTAAGTTTTGCAACTTCTACCGCATACCCGGCCATGCCGAAGCCTACATCACCGACATGGATACCTACCGCAAAAAAATTGCGGAAACCATTCAGTGGGGTGGCGATCAGTTGTTGCTGCAAGGCGGTCATCATCCTGAGCTAGGCCTAAAGTATTATGTCGATACGTTTCGTGCCATCAAGGCTGAGTTTCCCGATATCCGCCTGCATGCCCTCGGGCCACCCGAAGTGGCACACATAACCAAGCTGGAAAAAAGTACCCATGCCGAAGTGCTGAAAGCCTTGCAGGAAGCGGGTATGGACAGCCTGCCCGGTGCCGGTGCCGAAATATTGGTCGACAGGGTGCGTCGCCTCATCAGCAAGGGTAAATGTGGTGCGCAAGAATGGCTGGATGTAATGCACGAAGCCCACAAGCTCAACTTGGCTACCAGTGGTACCATGATGTTTGGCCATGTAGAAACCCTGCGGGAACGCTTTGAGCATTTGGAAAAATTGCGGGAAGTACAAAGCCGTAAGCCGGAAGGCAGCTATGGTTTCACCGCCTTCATTCCATGGACCTTCCAGGATGTAGATACCCTGCTTACCCGCATACGTGGTGTACACAACCTTACCACCAGCGAAGAGTATGTACGCATGATTGCCATCAGCCGCATTTTCCTGCCGAACATTACCAACATTCAAGCCAGCTGGCTCACGGTGGGTAAGGCCGTAGCACAAATGAGTCTGCATGCCGGTGCCAACGATTTTGGCAGCATTATGCTCGAAGAAAATGTGGTGAGTGCAGCCGGTGCGCCACACCGTTTTACGTACAAGAGCATTCAGGAAGCCATAGCCGAAGCAGGCTTTGAGCCACAGCTGCGCAACCAGCTGTACCAATGGCGGGAGCTACCTGCAGTCATCGAAGAGCAAGTGATAACGTATTGATATTGCTGCTCTGTTTGTAGCTTTCAATATCTAATAAATAATCTGTGCATCTGTGGCCAAATACTGGTAGCCACGAATGCGCAGATTTTTTTTGAATCGATGGCTATTTATTGGCTAGCAATGTCTCTTGCAAAGGACGTTGTGTTCTTATGATTGATTCAAATCATCACAAAATCAAATGGGCAGTCCGGTTAATTAGCGGTTGGTAGCGATACCAACCGGATGTAGGAAAAGGAACGAGGACTGAGAGTAGGCGGTTGACGCTGGACTCCTGTCAGCGGACTCCGGACTTTCTGACTTCCCGTCTCCTATTGATGAGCTGCTTCCTTTGTCAGCAGGACGGGTTTTTCCTTTTTGCTGTCCGCTTTTTTTTCAGGTTCTTTGCGCCACTTTCTACGTAAAAATTACCAACACATGGCAGCTAAATTCAAACGGGTATTGCTCAAACTTTCTGGTGAGTCGCTGATGGGCGACAATGCTTTTGGCCTCGATCCTAAAGTGCTGGCGCAATACGCTGCCGAAATCAAATCTATAGTGGCGGAAGGTGTGGAAGTGGCTATTGTAATTGGCGGCGGCAATATTTACCGCGGTATGAACGAAGCCGATACCGGCATCGAACGTGCACAAGGAGATTACATGGGCATGCTGGCTACCGTTATCAATGGTATGGCTATCCAAAGTGCTATGGAAAAAGCTGGTGTGTACACCCGTTTGCAAAGCGCCATCAAAATGGAAGCGGTGGCAGAACCATACATCCGTCGCCGGGCCATGCGTCACCTTGAAAAAGGCCGGGTCGTGATTTTCGGTGCCGGTACCGGCAACCCCTATTTCACCACGGATACTGCGGGTTCACTCAGGGCCATTGAGATTAAAGCCGAAGTGATTTTGAAAGGCACCCGGGTAGATGGCATTTACACTGCCGATCCTGAAAAAGACCCAACCGCTACCAAATACGAACAAATCAGCTATCAGGAGTGCATCAGCAAAAACCTGAAAGTGATGGACATGACGGCGTTTACCCTGTGTATGGAAAACAACCTGCCCATTATTGTATTTGACATGAACACCCCCGGCAACCTGAAAAAAGTGGTGATGGGCGAACAGGTGGGCACTTTGGTAAGTAAATAAGCTACATCAGATAGCAGCTGCGGGCAACCGGGCGCAATAAAAAAGCAACAGTAAACACTGTTGCTTTTAATTTTTTCGGGGGCGTATGTATCATTACGCTTCTTCCTTCTTGATAACAGCGCTACGCTTGTTTTGCGTAGGGCGAGCCAAGCGAGACTTACCAAAAGAGCCTTTGAAGATCTTACCCTTCTTGGTTTTTTTATCACCTCTTCCCATAGTTGATTGATTTTATTAGAGCGGCAAATATAGGCTGATACAACCCAAATAAAAAAGCAGGGCGTTTGCACACCCTGCTTTTTGCTGTAGGTCAGCGTAAAATTAGATCTTTTCAGAAAGCTCTTTGCCTGGCTTGAAGCGGGCAACTTTTTTAGCCTTGATCTTGATGGTTTCACCAGTTTGTGGGTTACGACCTGTACGGGCGGCACGCTTAGAAACTGAGAAAGTACCGAAACCAACCAGGGTTACTTTGTCACCTTTCTTCAATGTTTTAGTGATCGCTTCTACAAAAGAATCAAGAGCGGCACCAGCCTGTGTTTTGGCAATACCTGCATCTTCAGCAATCTTGGCAATCAAATCAGCTTTGTTCATAAAATGAGTTTTTAAATGTCTTCAACAAATATAGAATGTACCACCATCAGCCAAGGTGCTGAGTTATCAACATTTTTTTTGCGCAAACCCTTGCCAGTATTGGGTTTCCGCCGTTTTTGGAGGTCATGAAAATTAGAGGCAAAAAAAAGCAAAAATCGCCAAAACGCTTGTGTAGCAAGGGTTTTGGCGATTTGTTTCACGAAATGCAGTACTGGCGCAGGTTTCAGGGCTTATGCCATTTACAAAAACGAAAAAAAGCCCTGCTGATTCTTTTCCACAATCAGGCAACTACTTCCATCAAACTGCGGAAGGAAATAAACTGGTTGCCCCATTTTTCCATGCTGCTTTGGCGCAGTGCAGGCGCATGTACTTCTATGTAAGTATCGTATTGCTGGCGGCTGTCGGCGTGGTACTGAACGGCGTAGGTGGGGCCGTCTTCGTCCTCGGTTTCCAATAGTCGTACCATTTGCCAACGGTTAAAGCAGCCCGTTGCCATTACTTCGGGTATATGTACCTGTTGCATCCATTGCAGCCAGTCTTGGTGTATGGCCCAGGTTACTTTGGTGGTGACGTTATAAATGTGCATAGAAATACAAATGTGCTAAAGAGCTAATTTGAAAATGTGCCTATAGGGGGGCTAAAATAGTTGGTAGATGCTGGATGATAGTTGATAGGAAGGCATCCCCAAAATATCTGTGTTAATCCTCTCTTCATCCGTGTAAATCCGCGTCCCATTGCATTTTATCCGCGTCCGATCATTTACCCAGCTCCACATACACAGGGCAGTGGTCGCTGTGTTTTACATCGGGGTAAATAGCGGCGGCTTTGATGCGGGGCGCCAGATTGCCGGTTACAGAAATATAGTCAATGCGCCAGCCTTTGTTGTTGAGCCGCACACTCGGAAAGCGTTGGCTCCACCAACTATATGCACCGGTTTGCTCAGGGTTCAAATGACGGTAAGTGTCAATCAAATCATGCGATAGCCATTTGTCCATCCAGGCTCGTTCTTCTGGTAAAAAGCCGCTTGACTTTTTGTTGCCCTTCGGGTCGTGGATGTCTATTTCGCGGTGGGCAATGTTGTAATCGCCGGTAATCACCAGTTGCGGCCGGCTTTGGCGCAGGTCATTGATATGCCCCAAAAACTCATCGAGCCACACATATTTGTAAGCTTGCCTTTCATCGCCACTGGTGCCGCTGGGAAAATAGGCGTTCACCACCGTTACATCGCCTAAGTCGGCCCTTATAACCCGGCCTTCTGCATCGCTCTGGGCAATGCCATTGCCATACAGTACCTGGTCGGCTGGCTTTTTAGTGAGAATGGCCACGCCGCTGTATCCTTTCTTTTCGGCACTAAACCAATAGTCGTGGTAGCCCAGTTGGGTAAAAGTGCTTTGATCAATGTCTTCTTTCACTGCTTTAGTTTCCTGCAGGCAAATGATATCGGCTGGGTCGGTTTGCAGCCAGTCGAGAAAGCCTTTTTTTATTGCCGCCCGAATACCGTTGACGTTGTAGGATATGATACGCATAGATAAATGTGAAAATGAGCAATTGTGCTGATGTGCAAATGGGACAAATAAACTGCGAAAAACAGATGTGCAAATATGCCAATGAAATACCGTCAATGAGTCAATGAGTGAAATCAATGCGCAAATGTGTTTCAAAAAACAAAAGGCAGGCCTTGCAAACTGCAAACCGCCAACTGTTGATTCCTTAGTGTTCCTTTGTGCCTCCTTGTCTCCGTGGTTCAAAAATGTAGCGTATGCCCAAACTAAAATATTACCTCATCTACAAGCCTTTTCAGGTCATGAGTCAGTTTAGCCCCGTAGAAGGCAAGCAAACGCTGAAAGATTTTTTTTCTGTGGAGCAAGATGTGTACCCGGTTGGCCGGCTCGATTATGATAGCGAAGGCCTGCTGCTACTGACCAACGACAAACGCCTGAACCAGCAACTGCTGCACCCCAATGCCAAAACCGAAAAAGAATACTGGGTGCAGGTAGAAGGTCAGATAACTGATGAAGCTTTGCAACAGCTGGAAAAAGGAGTGCTCATTTCTATTGATGGCAAACCGCACCAAACCTTGCCGGCCCATGCAAGGCTGCTGCCTGCCGAACCCAACCTGCCAGAGCGGCATCCACCCATCCGCTATCGGGCCAATATTCCCACCAGTTGGCTGAGCCTCACTATTACCGAAGGTAAAAACCGGCAGGTACGCCGCATGACGGCTGCCGTGGGTTTTCCTACCCTGCGGCTGGTACGTTGGCGCCAGGGCAGGCTTACTATTGAAGGCCTGCAGCCGGGGGAGATGCGCATGTTGGATACGATAAGGTTGTAAATAGCCATTACACCAAACATTGTAGGGATAAGCCTTTCGGCATTTCATAGGCTCAAAAGCCTTGCCAGTGGCCACTTTGAGCTATGGAGATAAAAAAGCAGTAAAAAATTTTATTGAAAATCAACACGTTGCAATAGGTGCTTACAAAAAAGACTTGTAAAATCTTGGCTGTATGTTGTGTATCCCGATACCTTTGCCACCCAATTTGAAAACCGGGTAGTGTACGGGATGGCGACACTATCCAACTTAAAAAAACAAGAATGAGTAAGTTACATTTTACTACAAAGCATGCGAATGCGGCTACCGTACAGCGTCAGTGGTTCGTTGTAGACGGTACCAATCAAACCGTAGGACGTATGTGTGCCCGTATTGCCGCTGTATTGCGTGGCAAGCACAAGGCCTCATACACTCCACACGTAGACACTGGTGACTACGTGATTGTTATCAACGCCGATAAGGTTGTATTTACCGGCAACAAGTTTGACGACAAAATGTACCAGAATTTCAGCGGTTACCCCGGTGGTCTCAAAGAAGAAACTGCTAAGGATTTGCTGAAGCGTCGCCCTGAAGTAATTGTAGAACGTGCCGTAAAAGGCATGCTCCCCAAAAACCGTCTGGGTCGCAAAATGGTGAAGAAGCTGTTTGTATATGCTGGTACGCAGCATCCGCACACTGCGCAGCAACCAAAAGATCTGAAATTCTAACAACCCCCTAATGCCCACAGGGGCGATAGGATTTTACCACATTACAATCTCAAATTCCAAATAAATGGAAAAGCAAACAAATGCATTGGGTCGTAGGAAAGAAGCGGTAACCCGCGTATTTCTGACCAAGGGTAGCGGTGCTATCACTATAAACGACAAGGATTACAAAGTGTATTTCCCGTTGGTATACCTGCAAAATCAGGTAGAACTGCCATTGAAAACCGTTGAAGGCATCGACAAGTATGATGTAAAAGTAAACGCTGCTGGTGGTGGTATCAAAGGCCAGGCCGAAGCTACCAAGCTCGGCATTGCCCGTGCCCTCATTGAAGTAAACCCAGAGTTCCGCCCTGCACTGAAAGCCGCTGGCCTGCTTACCCGCGACCCACGTGCTGTAGAACGTAAAAAACCTGGTAAGAAGAAAGCACGTAAGAGCTTCCAGTTCTCTAAACGTTAATTCCGGTTTTGGTTTTTGGTTTGTTGTTGTTGGTTTTCCAAACGGCACAAACCAACAACAAACAAAAAACTACAAACAACAAACAAGTCATTCAAATGGAACAAAATACTTCTCTCCAGCAGCAGCTTCTCGATGCAGGTGTACACTTTGGTCACCTCAAAAAGAAGTGGAACCCCAAAATGCTGCCTTACATTTTTGCCGAAAAGAAAGGCATCCACATCATCGACCTCAACAAAACAGTAGAAGGTCTGCAGGAGTCTGCAGCCGCACTTAAGCAAATTGCCAAGAGCGGTAAAAAAATCATGTTTGTGGCTACCAAAAAGCAGGCAAAAGAAATCGTAACTGAATGTGCTCAGCGTGTAAACATGCCTTACGTTACTGAACGTTGGTTGGGTGGTATGCTCACCAACTTCAACACCGTGCGTAAGAGTGTGAAGAAAATGCAGAGCATCGAAAAAATGCTGAACGACGGTACACTGGAAAGCATTACCAAGAAAGAACGCCTCACTTTGACCCGTGATAAGGACAAAATGGAAAAGGTACTCGGCGGTATTGCCAACATGAGCCGCATTCCTGCTGCCCTGTTTTTGGTAGATATTGGCCACGAGCACATCGCTTTGGCTGAAGCCCGTCGCCTCGGTATCACTACCCTCGGTATGGTAGATACCAACTGCGATCCCAACAAAGTAGACTTCGCCGTTCCTGCCAACGATGACGCTACCAAGTCTATCGCTATCATCGTAAACTACCTCACTGCTGCTATTGCCGAAGGTTTGGCTGAGCGTCAGGCTGCTAAAGAAGAGGATACTGAAGAAGAAGTAACCGAAGCATCGGCTCGTTTTGATGCCGAAGAAGGTGGCGAAGACCGTGACCGTGCTGGTCGTGGTGGCCGTGGCCGTGGTGCCAACAGCGGCAACGCTGCTGGTCCTGGTGGTGCTCCCCGTCGTCGCGTAGCCAATGCTGGCGGCGGTGGTCGTAAGCCTGCCGGTGGTGGTGGCCGCTAATGTCCGGTAGCCCTTGGGCTTAGGCCCATCGGTTTTGTTCATTAGGCTGCATCCTTTGTTGTACTTAATGAAACCATAATAAAACCTGCTCCGGTTTGCGCTGCTACCAAACGAACTTTGGGTATCGCACCGGAGCATGTTTAATAACGACCATGCTCCTGATTTGAAAAACGAATGTGAAACAGTATCGCCTGCTTCATGCTCAAATTTTCACCTTGTCAAATTTTCAAATTCAACTCATATGTCAACTGTAACAATTACCGCTGCTGATATTAATAAACTCCGTCAGGCTACCGGTGCCGGTATGATGGATTGCCGCAAAGCGCTGACTGAAACCAACGGCGACTTCGAAGCTGCCATCGACTGGTTGCGTAAGCAAGGCCAGAAGATTGCTGCCAAGCGTAGCGACCGCGAAGCCAAAGAAGGTGTAGTAATTGCACAAACCACTGCCGACAACAAAACCGGTATTGCCGTGTGCATCAGCTGCGAAACTGACTTCGTATCTAAGAATGCTGACTTCGTTGCCTTTGCACAAAGCATTGCCGACGCAGCTATTGCCAACAACGTAAAAAGCGCAGAAGAACTGGCTGAAGTAAGCGTAAACGGTACTAAGGTTGCTGAACTCATCAACGACAAACTGGCTTCTATCGGCGAAAAAATCGGTATCAGCAAGTTTGAGCGTGTAGACGCTGAATACGTAGCCTCTTACATCCACGGTGCATACCGCATGGGCGTATTGGTAGGCCTGAGCAAAGAAGCTGCTGATGCAGGTAAAGACGTAGCGATGCAAATTGCTGCCATGAACCCACTGGCCGTTGATGCTTCAAGCGTATCTGCCGAAACCATCGAACGTGAACGTGCTATTGTGATCGATCAAATGAAGAACGATCCAAAAATGGCCGGTAAGCCTGAGGAAATGATTGCAAAAATTGCCGAAGGCAAACTCAATGCTTTCTTTAAAGAAAACACATTGATGCAACAGCCTTTTGTAAAAGACAGCAGCAAAACCGTAGCAGAATACTTGGGCAGCGATGTACAGGTGCTCGGCTTTAAGCGTGTAGCGCTGGGATAATCATCGAAAACCTGCACTGCCCAACAGTGCATACCATAAGGAAGGCCCACCAAACGGTGGGCCTTTTCTATTCTAGGTTATAAAGGAAAAATGTAGCCGCTGCAAGCTTAGTAAGCCGTAGGGCAACGATAAGAAGTAAGGTTAAACGTAATACCGATTTGTGCAGTAATGAATTGGTCTTTTTGCAAACTATTGCCCCGCTGCCTGCCGGTTGTACCGATGGGCGGGCCTAATTCGTAACTACGGTCTTGCAGTAAAAATGCAGGCGATGGGCTGCCATCGGGCAGGTTGGGAAATGCCGCCGCACCAGCATAAGTAGTGCTCACATCATCGAGGTAATCGGTATTGGTAAAGCGGTGGGTAATTTCAAACGTCAGGTTGGTACGTGCCGAGAGGTTGTACTTGATGCCAATGCCAATAGGAAAACTTACGGCCATGCTACTGTAAGGCTTGCGGTCGGGGTATAGTGCCGAGCCTTGTCCTTCGGTGCCCAATGGGCGTAAAAAGTATTTTTCGCCAGCCAAAAATGCGTAAGGATCGTAGGTGAAAAAGCCTGCACCAAACGTAACGTATGGCGTAAAGTTGTAGTCTCTCTGGCCGGGGATGAAACGGAAAAAGTTGAAATCGCCCATCAATGCCAACTCAAATACGTCGGTATTGAAACTAAGGTTGCGGGTACGCTCCGTTATGTTTTTACTGTGAACATCGCTATAGCCAAGCCGGGCGTAGGTACCCTGCAGCCGAAGGGCTATGTAATTGCCAAATTGCTTTCTGAATAATAATGAAATAGCAGGCTTTGGCCGACTCAAACTGGCATTGGTATTGAGGTCGCCAAAATAATGGGCGGCACCCACGGCTACGCCAAACTCACCATTGAGCACCGTTGATTCATACAGCTGACTTTTGCCCGGCAAGGCAGCAGCTATTAGTAATAGTATTGCAAAAAAACATTTTTTCATTGTATGCAAAGTAACTGGGTACCCGAGTAAAACGAATGTGCAACAGGTTTGGTATGCACTCAACAGCGGCTCTGTGCAGCTTTTTTTAAGCGTTGTGAACAAAAAAGTACAAAGCCTGCTTGTTTAACGGACTTCAATTTCTGATATCCAATCCCCATGCCAGTTTTTTACGCAGGGTTTCCAAAAAAGTATTTTCACTCAGGCGTACAAGCCCAACGGTAAATGATTCTTTACGCACTGCTACCTGTGTTTTAATATCTACTACTTCGCGGCGGGCATCCATGGCACACATAAAGTTTTCGGCACGGCCTTCTACTTCAAAACTTACAATGTTGTCATCAGGAACAATAATGCTACGCACATTGAGGTTATGCGGGGCAATGGGTGTTATCACCAGCGATTTACTTTCAGGAAAAACAATTGGACCATTGCAACTTAGGTTGTAGCCTGTACTACCAGTGGGTGTAGCTACAATTACACCATCGGCCCAGTAGGTATTTAAAAATTCACCGTTGAGGTAGGTGTGAATTTTTATCATTGGCGAAAAATCTCTTTTGTGTATTACAAACTCATTGAGGGCAATTGGTGCCGCTGCAAAAAGTGGTACATCGGCATCTACATGTATGAGTGTACGCTGGTCTATATGATAGCTGCGGTGTACAAGGGCTTCCACGGCTTGCTTCAGTGCTTCTTTGCCCAACGTGGCCAAAAAGCCCAACCGGCCAAAATTGATACCCAGTAGTGGAATGCCTTTGCCACGTATAAGAATGGCAGCATCCAGCACAGTGCCATCGCCACCAAGGCTTATCACACAGTCTACTGTTTCGTCCAGGTGGGTATCTGTTTCAAATACATCGTACTTGTATTTCTGCAAAAAAGGATAACTATCGGTGCTGGCCAGCGATTTGTACAACAGTATACTGGCTTTCTGAAGGGTGAGCTCTTGCAGCAACCATGCATAATGTTCCATTTGTTCTACTTCGATGCCCCGGCTATATATCGCAACTTTCATGAGGATTGTTCTACTTCATTTTTTGGTTATTCAACCAGCTTGCAGGGCTAAGCTACTGGCTTATTGCTAAAAGTCGGCACTGGTGTGTATGAAAAAACCACTCTGGCCAAACTGATTGAAACTATATTCTAACTTGAGTACGGCGTCGTAAATACTGGCAATTTCTAAACCCAAGCCGGCAGTACGCAGCAGGCGGTTGTTCATAAAGTTGGTAACGCCCGGCACTTTGTCATACACATACCCCAGGTTGCCATAGCCTTTCAGGTAAAAAGTAAAGGGGATGCGGCTGTAGGTCTTCCATTTTTCGGGCCCTTTAAAGGTGGTGCTAAACAACTTACGGCGCAATGTGGTGCGGCCCATAATGCCAAAGGTTCCATCAATCACATTGTACTCCAGGCCCTGCATGTACAGGCTGCCGTAGCCCATCAAGCGGTTGTTAAAATACGCTTGCTGCCGCTGCAGTGTGTAAGCAAAAGCTGTTTGAAAATTGATATACGTTTTGGGCAAAAACTCCCAGGTAGCAAGTGCACGGCCACCAATCTGGCTCATGCTTAAAGCTTTGGAAAAACGATGACTGGCATTCATATCTATGTACCATCCACGCAGCGGAAAGGGTATATAGTCCACATTGAAATACTGGTAGTTGGCAATTATATCGAGATAGCTGGCCGATAGCTGGCCGTTGAGATAATTTGGATTGAGGTTGTAAAAAGCCGTATCAATTTTTTCCCAACCAAATACAGAACGCAGGTAAAAACGCTTTTGGCTACCCTTGCGGTAAGAGAAAGCGGCTTCCACCCGCAGGTAATCTCTGCCAAAACTCGGCAAGGATCTGAACAATTGTTTGTTGCTATCGGTAGCGTAGTTGATTTCGCGGTTGCGGCCGTAGTTCATGCCCACCGTAAAACCTTTTTCCATTTTCTTGTCTACGTAAGGTAGTTGGTACTTAAACTCAACCTGCTGTGTGTAGCCACCAATAATCCAGACGTTCATTTTATCATTTCTGCCGGTGGTATTGTTGTGGGCAATTTTTACGCCAAAAAGTGTTCTGTCGAGGCTGGCTTTGTAATCATTAATCCACACATTCCAGTTGCGGTCTACTACTTTAAAGTAGGGCAATGGAAACAAATACCATCGTTCGCTTACTACAATTTGAACATCGCAAAAGCCATCGCCGGCAGGTACACGGCTAAGCTCAACGGATACAAACAGTGTTGTATTCATGAGTTGCTCCTTGGTAAGGCGCATTTTTTTTTCGAGATCGGCGTTGGTGTAGTTAATGCCAGACCGGATGGCTACTTCGCGGTATACAATCGCTTCGCGGGTAACACGGTTGCCTACTATAGAAATGCTTCGGATAGTTGTTTTGCTGGTGTCGATACTGCCGTCGGGGTTAAAAGCTGGTTGCAGTGTATCGCTCAAGGCTTTTGTACTGGACCGCTGGCACCAGCAGGTGGCGCAAATCATCATCAGCAGTGTACAAAAAATTACCTTTCTCAGCAGCATGCACTCAATCCCTTTTTTTATAGACGAACAGGAAAGGTAGGGGCTCAGGGGAAACTGCCCAATCCTACATGGTTAAAAAATTCATGAGGTGCTGATAGTTTTGGCGCAGCTCATTTTCATAATGCTCTTCGCCAGCATAAAACACCAGGTGATAATCGTACCGCTGTAGCGTGGCTACAATATCACTTACCTCATTTTTATTGATGCGAATGGTTACCAACAGCATGCCCGTTTCCGGATGAACTGCAGTATTGAGCTGAGTAATGTGTGCATCGTTTGTTTCAATCAGTTTCGAAAGCTCACTGATGCTAAACTGATGGGGCTCCATTTCTACAACCAGCAGGGCACCGCCGCTATTGGCCCCAATCATTTGTGCCAAATACTGCAGCAATTGCTGCGCAGTTATGCAACCTATGTATTCATACTGGCCGGTTACTACAGGCACTACTGTAAGCTGCCTGCCTACCAGGCTGGCCACTGCTGTAAGAAAATGCTGCTCTGCAGCCACAGCAATAATGGGTGAATACTGAAACAATGATTCCAAAGTATCGTTGCTGTTGGCATCCAGCAAATCTGCTTCGGCTATGAGTGCTTCCAGCTTGCCGTTTTTTACAAGGGGTAAATGGGCAACCTCCTGGTCTTCCATTTGCAGCAGTGCTTGCTCAACAGTTTGCCCGGGCTGCAGTGCTGTAATCAGGGGCGATATCAACTGTTGGTTAAGCATGGTGTATTTTTTTTAAACAATACGCTAAGCAACAACGGTTGGCTCACTGTGCTTTGTTAAAAATCGGGAAAGCACCTCATTAAACTCCTGCGGCACTTCCATCATAGGGGCGTGGCCACAATGATCGATAATGTGCAACTCGCTGTTGGGAATGAGTTTGTTGAACTCTCGGCCTACAAACGGCGGCGTAATAATATCGTTGTTGCCCCAAATTAGGAGCGTAGGTTGTTGTATCTGATTCAGTTCTTCACCCAGATTATTTCGGATGGCACTCTTAGCCAAGGCAATAATCTTAATCACTTTCAATCGGTTGTTGGTGATTTCAAACACTTCGTCTACCAGCTCTTTGGATGCCACTTTGGGATCGTAAAAAGTCATTTCGGTTTTCTTACGGATGTATTCGTAATCGCCACGCTTGGGATAAGTATCGCCCATGCCATTTTCAAACAATCCTGAGCTACCGGTGAGGATGAGTGTTTTAATGCGTTCGGGGTGCTTGAGAATATGTACCAGGGCTACATGACCGCCAAGGCTATTGCCCAGCAGGTGAATGTTGTGCAGGTCTAAAGTTTCAATGAATTTCTGAACGTGCTTTTCGAGCCCGCCAACCGAGGTATGAAAAATATCCAGATCGAACAATGGCAGCATCGGTACAATCACCTTGTGTGTGAGCCTGAAGTGCTCCACCAGATCTTTGAAATTGCTGAGTGCTCCAAACAACCCATGCAGCAGTAGTAGGGGTTCACCCTCACCTACTTCTATATACTTGAATTTGTCTTTATGTTTTATCTCGTACGGCATGTAACTACGTGGCCTTTATGCTCAGTAAAAATAATAATTCGCATCCATAGGAATGGCGAATGCCGCTAATATAAAGGATTTGACTATACAGCCTGCAATATGTTGGCCTGCAATGCTTAAGCAGGTTTTTGTGCCGGGGTGGTAAGGCCATCGAATGCGGCTTCCAACTGGCCAAACAAATCTTTGAAAACAGGAATAAGCTTACCGATGCCATCCATGAGTACCGGAGCCATGGGCTGCAACATGCTATAAGCTACAGAAGCCTGCTTGGTATCGGCAGAAAGCAAGGCCATTTTATCGGCATAAAAAAGAGCAATGCTAAACAGCAATGCATACAGCAGGGTAAAAAACAAGATGCCGCCGAGTTTATTGGCCCATCCCATCATGCTCCATTCCAGTGTTTTTTCAATAAAGGCGGCAATGATTCGCACCAAAATAACTACCCCGGCAAAAACGAGTATGAACGATAATAGCGGTACCCAAGGCCCGAGGTTGGGAAAGTGTGCCAGCAAGTATTGGCCGGCCATGCCGCTGAGTTTGAGAGCAGCTGCAGCACCCACAAAAATGCCAATGAAAGAAAACAGCCCAACAATCAATCCTTTTTGTAGCCCTTTCCACACGGCAATGGCCAATACTACTAATGCAATGATATCAATCGTCATACAGATAAAAATAGGCGATGCAGTAAAACAAAACCCGCTGCCCATACGATCGATGGAAGCAGCGGGTTTATTGTATTTGATCAGGCAAAAACTATTGACCGCTGAGCTGGGCTTTTACCATGGCGCTAATGGCTTTACCATCGGCTTTACCCGCCAATTGCTTGGTGGCCACGCCCATTACCTTGCCCATATCGGCAGGGCTGCTGGCACCGGTTTCGGCCAGTATGGCGGCAATGGCTGTTTTCAATTCTTCTTCGGTCATTTGCTTGGGCAAAAACAAATTGATGACATCAATTTCTTCCTGCTCCTTCACCGCCAAATCGGCGCGGCCTTGCTGGGTGTAAATATCGAGGCTGTCTTTGCGCTGCTTCACCAGCTTTTGCAAGAGTTTCATTTCATCGTCGGCACTGATTTCGCCATTGGCACCTTCGCTGGTTTTGGCCAAAATAATGGCTGCTTTAATGGCCCGCAACGAACGTAGTTTGGCTTCGTTCTTTGCCTTCATGGCTTCTTTCAATTGCTCCATTATCTGTGTTTCTAAGCTCATGGTATTGCTGTTTTTTATTTGCAAAAAGAATGATGGTTTGGCACTGCAAGGTACGTGAATATGCGGCCATTACTCCCGTACAATGTGTGCTCCCAATGCCTGCAGGCGGCCGTCGATGTTTTGATAACCACGGTCTATCTGTTCAATGTTTTGAATCACACTTTTGCCATCGGCACTCAGGGCGGCAATGAGCAATGCTACACCTGCCCGAATGTCGGGGCTGCTCATGGTAATGCCCCGCAGGTTTTGGCTGCGGCCAAGACCGATAACGGCGGCACGATGCGGGTCGCACAATATAATTTGGGCACCCATATCTATGAGTTTGTCGGTAAAAAACAGGCGGCTTTCAAACATTTTTTGGTGTATGAGTACACTGCCCCGGGCTTGTGTAGCTACTACAAGCATAATGCTTAGCAGGTCGGGGGTGAGGCCCGGCCACGGATGATCGTAAATGGTGAGTACACCACCGTCCATATAGGTTTGAATTTCGTAGCTGTCTTGCTCGGGCACTACAATATCATCACCTTCAATACTGAACTGAATACCCAGCTGCCGAAACTTTTCGGGAATGATGCCGAGGTGCGGAATGCCACAACCCTGAATGCGGATATTGCTTTGCGTCATGGCGGCGAGGCCAATGAAGCTGCCAATCTCAATCATATCGGGCAGCATGCGGTGCTCGGTACCTTTCAAAGAGCTTACACCTTCAATGCTGAGCAGGTTGCTGCCAATGCCGCTAATCTTGCCACCCATGCGGTTAATCATGGCGCAGAGCTGCTGCAGGTAAGGTTCGCAGGCGGCGTTGTAAATGGTAGTGGTGCCGGGTGTAAGCGATGCGGCCATTACAATGTTGGCAGTCCCGGTTACACTGGGTTCATCCAGCAAAATATAGGTTCCCTTCATGGCATCGCCACTCAGGTGGTAAAAGCCATCTTCGGGATGATAGGTGAATGTGGCGCCCAGTTTTTCAAAACCGATAATATGGGTATCGAGCCGGCGGCGGCCAATTTTATCGCCACCGGGCTTGGGTACAAAGGCTTTTTTAAACCGGGCCAGCATGGGGCCTGCGAGCATCACACTGCCCCGCAGCTTACCACTTTTTTTATGAAAAGCGGGGCTGTGCAGATAATCAACATCTACATCATCGGCCTGAAAAATGCAGGTGTCCCGCTGAGGCCTTTGCACTTTTACACCCATCTCCTGCAGCAGTTCTATCAGCAGGTTTACATCCAGTATATCAGGTATATTGGTAATGGTTACAGGCTCGGCGGTGAGCAACACAGCCGAAATGATTTGCAGGGCTTCGTTTTTGGCGCCTTGTGGCACAATAGTGCCGCTGAGTTTGTGGCCGCCTCTTACTACAAATTGACTCATACGCTTTCGCCAGCATGACGATTGACAGTGGCCGCCTTGCTGTAGCTGCGAAAATGCCAAATAGTTGCAGCACTAAAAAATGCAATACGAAAACTTACTTCTTGCTTATTGTATAATACTGAGCTTATAGCCTGCATCCACCCGAAATGAAGCTCCGGGAGCTACCGTTAAGCTTTTCACTTCCGCGTTTCTACGCATAATTACATTGCCGCTATTGATGATGACATGTGTATTGGCATCGGGCACAATGCCTTCGCTCCAGTTGGCATTGTTATCCCAGGCAGTAGCGGTGCCTCCCACCCATGTGCTGGTAAATTCCCGCCTAAACTGCAGCATCCATTCGTATACATTCTTGCCATTCTCTCTATAGCTTGGGTTGTAAGTATTGCTCCATGCATCGTGCCCCGAAACCGGAAAAATGGTTTTGCGGGCCAGCGGATTGGGAGGCACTGCGGCACCATTGATGTAACTCACATAATTATCGGTGTTGCTTACGGGCACGGTGGGGTCGGTTTGGTTGTGGGTGGCCCACACAGGCAGGTTGTGCTTGGCCATGGTGGCACCACGGGCTGTGCTGGGGGTAGTGGCGCCACAAACGGGTACAATGGCGGCAATTTTGCGGCATATTGCGGCACTGTTGCTGGCATAGTTCCACGTAACACCGCCACCCATGCTAAGGCCTGTTACATAAATACGACTGCGATCTACTTTGTACGTTGCCATCAAATAGTTCACCAACGTATCCATGTCGCCCGGTGTAGGCCATTCTATAAACTGTGGTGATATCACGATGGGTTTGTGCCACTGACCTTCTACATTAAAAGAATCGGGCCATGACTTGTTGTTGATGAGTTTAGGTGGGCCATTACGAAGCACCAGTGGCAGCTTGGCAGCAGATCCATCGCCCAGTTCGCCAAGGCCATGTACAAATACTATCAGTGGAAATTTTTGCGAAGGATTATTGGCATACCCGCTGGGTAGGTATTCATAAAAGCCGTTGCAATTGAGGTTTACTTTGGTGTATCGGGGTGTTTGCACTTGTGCCTGCCCGGTGCTGCTGAGCAAGCACACACTTAGCAGGATAAGTGCAGCCAGCCTGCTGCATCTTTCCAGGTAATTCATAAGTAATCTGAAACAAACCGTACCAGCTGTAAAATATTTACAGCCACTTTTGAACTTCAATATTAGTGCCAAAATGTGCAAGGGCAAGAGATAAATTGTGCCGCAATGCCCAAAAAAGCTGGCTTCTCCACAGTTTCGCTATTAGAAGGGATCAATACCGACAGGTTAAAAAATAGCAGCTGTGTTTTGAATCAACGAGGGAAACAGTTAACTTACCCATCATTAAATTTTTTTATACCATGCAACTAAGCCCGCTGAAGTCTTTTCGTTTTGCAATGATGGCCGCTGTAATGATGGCCTCTTTTTTTGTAACCGCCTGTGGTTCGTCGGAAGAAAAACCTGCTGAAACTACCACCGCAGCCCCCGCTGCTGACTCTACCGCACCGGTAGAAGATTCTGTGGTGCGAGATTCTGCCTCTACCCGACCAGTGGTAACACCCAATACACCACCACCTGCACAGCAATAATGCTGAAAAGCCGGCTCACTTACGGAGCCGGCTTTTTTATTTTTAGCCGTAGTGTTTTCAGCCGTACCATGTAGGCGGGTAAGGTGCCGGCAGGCCTGTTGGTAAGCTTTTCAATTATCCAATGCTCCAACCGGTGGTGTGCAGGTATAAGCAACGATGCTATACTTACAAAAATGAGTAACTCATACACTGGGTTGTGATGGGTAAATTCAGCTACCAGCGGATGAAGTAACAGCGTTAGAAACTCAAATAATATGAGCAGTGAAATGATACCCATAAAGCGGATAACACGGGTATGTATTTTTCGCTTACTCAAAAAGAAAGTGCACAAAAATACCAGCGGAATAAAAATGCTGATGAACAGGTATTGCAGTTGTTTCGATCTTTCCTCCTGAGCTTTCATGCGGTTAATAGCTGCTTCTTGCTGGCGCAGTTGCTCGTTGGTAGAAAGCATTTCCATTTGCCTTACCCGCTGCCGGCTATTGATGGAATCGCTTAGTATGGTGGCTCTTTCTAAAAAAGCAAAAGCACTATCTGGCCGTCGATTGTTTTTGTATAACGTAGTAAGCATTTGTGCAGCATCGAGAGCACGGGAAGGAAAGTTTACTTTTTGCGCCAGCTCAAAAGATTGAGTGGCAAAATAAATAGCCGAATCACTACGCTGCAACCGCTGAAATAAGCGTGCCAGGCCCAGGTATGCTTCGCAAAGCAAATCATTGTCGCTGGCGTTTATCAGTAAGGGTATGGCGGTGTAATAATATTGCGCAGCCCTGTCGTACTGTTGTTGTTTTTGGGTGCTGTGGCCAAGTCCTACCATGGAGGTAGCCATAAATCCACTATCCGATGCAGCTGTTGCCAGCATGAGCGACTTACTAAAAAACAGGTAAGCAGAATCGTTGATTTGCATACGATCGTACAAGTCGCCAATGTTGAGTGCGCTGTTGTATCGTATATCATTCAGGCTAAATTTTTCAATTAAAGAATCGGCCCGCAAATAGTAGCGCAAAGCTTCTCTATACTCTTGCTGAAACATGTAAACCACTCCAATATTCATCACTACACTTGCCAGGTTGCGGGGCATGTTTCTGGTTTCTTCAATTTGTAATTTGCGCAGGTAGTAATCCAATGCTGTGGGATAGTTGCCCAGTTTAATGAGCGTATTTGCAATAACCCCCAATGACCTCGATTCACCTTCGGTGTATCCCAACTGCTGCGCCAGCGATAGGGCCTGCTGTGCCAGATACAAAGCCGTGTCGGGAGTGTGCTTATTCATTTGGTCGGCCAGCTGCCATTGACGTATTACAGTATGCGTATCTGCTGCGGGCTTCGCCAACAGTTTTCTAAGGCTGTCTTCCTTTTGCCGTTGGGCAAAGGCCATGCCTACACACATGAAGATGATAAATAATATAAAAAACGGACGGGTGACGTAAGGTAGTTGCATGATCTATTGAGCGGTGTTGCGTGAATGTAAGTGGCAATGCCGGCATTCCAAAACAGTCGTTGTCAGATTTTTCTTATTTGCAATATTATACAAGCCACCGCAGAACTTGCTAAAGCCAAAAATGAAACGTACATTCAAAAAGCAACTTGATGTCCTGCTTCTTTTTACACCCTCTTCAAACCCCTTGTTATGCGTTTTTACTCACTTCTTATGCTTTGTCTTTTTGGAGCTTTCACTGCGTTCGGCCAATCTATTTACCGGTGCAGTTACGAATCATTTAATGCAGCAACCGGCGAGCCGCAAATGCACGAAGCATTCATTGTTCGGTTCGATGATGGTACCGGTTTTGTACGGGTGCATTTTACAGATAGTAAAGGCAATCAAGATGCGGTTGTTGATATGGATTTGACCGAAGCTATCGAAACATTTAAGGCACAGTCGAGAACGGAAAAGGACACAACATTTATGCTGCTGCAGGGCGAAAATCCACGAATGGTGCGGGGTAATATGCAGGAGAAATATGCACTCGATGCATTTGGTTTTTTTGAAGATGAAGAAGGTTTTTTTGTGCCATGGAAAGTATTCAGAGGCGATTTAATCCACGATGAAGATGACCAGATTGAAGTGCTGGAGTATGAAGGCGCTTCATTGATAACAGACGAAGACCTGACAGAAGAATTAGTATCTCAATTCTTTAATAAAGACGAAGAATTTTATACCAGTTTGTTCAATGTTTCTGTAAGGCCCTTACGCCCCGATCAGTTGGGCACCACCCTGCACTTGCTGGTGGTGGCCGATACGCAGGATGAAGAAATAGGACCTACCTGTGAAAAAGACCGGCTAAGAGTAACCAAAAACTATCGAGAGTTGGCTATGTTCATGGGAATTGGCTTCAAAGAAACGGCGGTGTTTGGCCCCAGCTACAACAAGAAAAATGTAGAGGCTGCTATTCAGGCGTTACGCCCATCACCCAAAGACATTGTTGTGTTTTATTACACCGGGCACGGGTTTAGCAACCCACAGGACCAGCATCAGTTTCCACACCTTGTATTAAGGCAGGCTAGTTTTGAACCGCTGAAAGAAAACTCGCTGAACATGGAAATCATCTACAATATGATAAAAGCAAAAGGTGCGAGGGTAAACCTGGTGATGAGCGACTGCTGCAACAGCGATCCTGCTGCCATAGCTCCCACCATGGCCGATGTAACACGTACCAGAAACTCTGGCGTACCGTGGGATAAAAACACATGTCAGGCGTTATTTATGCCTGCCAAGCCTGTTTCCATATTGATGACGGCAGCGTCAAAAGGTGAATTAGCAGCTGGCAATATGGCGTATGGCGGCTTCTTTTCTTACAATTTTAAAGCGGCACTCGATCGTTCGCTGAGCCCTTTCAATGCCATGCGGGGCGTTACCTGGGATCAGATTATTAAAGACGCTCAAAAGCAAACCATCCTAAAAGCCAACAATACCATTTGCGATATTCCCACGGTAGGGCAGAAACCCTGTGTGCAGCATCCGATTTTTAGAATCAACTAATATCTTTCACATACATACAAACCAGGCCGACATTGCGTCGGCCCGGTTTGCTTTAGGCATCAGCTCATTACCATCTGCCTCTGCCACGGCCACCCGTCCAGTAGCCTTGTACCCATATCCAACCACCACGGCTGCGGTGCCAGTAGCCGGGTACATATTGCATGTGCTTGCGGGGCACGGTCCAGTAGCCGGGCTGGTATGCATAGCGGCCATTGCGCCAAATCCATTCTGCATCTATCCAAATGTGCATGCCCGATGGGCGAAGCGTAGGCCGTACATAAGGTGCATTGGGCCGCTGCCTTACCGGATACATGTTTCGGCTTCGGTTATCGTCAATCCTGTCGCGGTCATCGTAGCGTCTTTCATAGCGGTCGTCGCGGTCGTACCGGTCATCATCTCGGTCACGGTACTGGGCTTGCACAGCAGTTGCTACAAACATCATTGCCATCAAAGCCAATCGGTGGGGGGTAAAAAATGTACTGCGCATAGTATTATGATTTTGCACATATGGAATGCCGGAGAAAACATTCGTTTACTAATGAAATCAAAAAGCCTAACTCCTAATTGGTTATGGTTTTGCAAAAAGATTGTGTAGGGTACAACTAACAAGGGTTTGTTACCTTCGCCGCCCCAAAAGGATTTTTCTGATATGATTGATAAACTGGAAGCCATAAAGGCAAGATTTGAACAGGTAGGTGTAGCCCTTACCAACCCCGAAGTGGTGAGCAACCAAAAGGAGTTTGGTACACTGAGCAAAGAATACCGCCAGTTAGAAAAAATTGTGCTACCTTTTGAGGAGTATAAAAAAGTGCTGGCCGACCTCGAATTCAGCAAAGAATTACTGGCCGGCGAAGATGCCGACATGCGGGAACTGGCTAAAGAAGAATTGCCCGTATTAACTGAGCGTTTCGAAACGTTGGAAGCCATCCTGAAAAAACTGCTGATACCCAAAGACCCGCAGGATGATAAAAATGCCATTTTGGAAATACGTGCCGGTACAGGTGGCGATGAAGCCAGTTTATTTGCCGGCAACCTGTTGGAAATGTACCTGCGCTACTGCAACAAAAAAGGCTGGAAAACGGCTTTGGTAAGCGAAAGCGAAGGCACCGTGGGCGGCTACAAAGAAGTGGTAGTAGAAGTAGAAGGCGAAGATGTATACGGCACCCTTAAGTTTGAAAGCGGGGTGCATCGGGTGCAGCGGGTACCCGCAACCGAAACTCAGGGACGGGTGCATACATCGGCAGCTACCGTGGCTGTAATGCCCGAAGCAGAAGAAGTAGATTTTGAACTAAACCCTGCAGATGTAAAAATGGAAACCTCCCGTAGCGGTGGTGCCGGTGGCCAAAACGTAAACAAGGTAGAAACCAAGGTAATGCTAACGCACATACCCACGGGCACCGTTGTAATTTGCCAAACAGAACGCAGCCAGCTGGGCAACCGCGAAAAAGCCATGACCATGCTACGAACCCGATTGTACGAAGAGCAGGTACGCAAGCACGAAGAAGAAATAGCCCGCCAGCGGAAAACACTGGTAAGTACCGGCGACAGAAGCGCTAAAATTCGCACCTACAACTACCCGCAGGGTAGAGTAACAGACCACCGCATAGGCCTCACTGTGTACAACCTTGATGCTGTAATGAGTGGGGAGATTGATGAATTTATTGAAGCCTTGCAACTCGCCGAAAACACTGAAAAAATGGCGAATATGCAGTAGCAATATTGTGCATTATGCCGGAATGGTTGCTGACGAAGTGTTGCTTCGCAGCAACCATTTTTTCATTTATCAATTGCCCAATTGTTGCAACTGGTAATAGAAATTTTTTGTCATTTTTTTTTGAAGGAGCCCTTTTGGCATTAACTTACCTACAAACTTCATAATATGTTAGATCAACTATTGCAAATGGTAAAAGAGTACGGCGAAAACGAAGTGGTACAAAACCCTGCTGTGCCTAACGAACAAAACAATGCCGTTATGAGTGAAGCCAGCTATGCGGTAGCCGGCACGTTGCAACAAGCTATTGCCAATGGCAATGTACAGGAACTCATGGGCCTTTTTCAGCAGGAAGAAAATGTAATGAGCAACCCACTGGCCCAGCAGGCACAGGGCTCGTTTGTAGAGAATATTACCAGCAAACTGGGCATTGATGGCAATACGGCTAAAGGTATTGCAGGTTCATTGCTGCCCATGATTATGCAGACTTTGGTAAAACGTACTAACAGCACTGCGCCCGAAGACAGCGGCTTTAATATCAGCAGCCTTATTGGTAGCCTCACCGGTGGTGGCCAGCAGGGCGGGTTGGATATTGGAAACATCATTAGTCAGTTTACCGGCGGCGGCAATAGTGGCGGTGGCGGATTAGATCTCAATAACATCATCAATCAGGTTAAGGGCAACAACGAGCAACAGCCGGGCAATAGTGGTGCTGGCGGATTGATGGACATGATTCAGGGTTTTTTCGGCAAGTAATGTCACAGTTGTATCAGCAGCCTGTTAAGCCTTGCAAAAACATTGGCAGACCTGTGTTAAATCACGGTTAATCAGAACTAAAATCATGATTTATTAGTGCAAGATTTCAGTACTTTGTTTTGTGATCGGGAAATAGTAAATTAGAGTTCCGAACAGATAAAGAGGTTTTGAAATTTTTAACAGCACTCACAGGTAACTTTCTAACACACACAACGTCTTACTGATACAAACAAGCGAATTAATTTTTTTCTCATAAGCAGTTAGTTTTGGTTGAGGCCCCAGTTTCTACTGGGGCTGATTTTTTGTATACAGTTTGCAATACTGATGTTTTCCGATAGGTTTGAAGCCAATTCATGTTTTTATGCCCATCAGGCTTCGCAAAACGCTTTGTATTGACTTTGGCAATACCCGACAAAAGGCTGCCCTTTTTCATCAGCAACAGCTGGTGGATGTTCACTATTTCGATGATGATTTAGCAAGCGGCATGGAAAGCCTGCTGCGCCAATGGCAGCCGGAATGCAGCATTCTGTCTTCTGTCATCAATCACCACAAAAGCATTGAAGACCTGCTACACCAGCATACCGAGGCCCATATTTTGCAGGCAAACAGCAAATTGCCTTTTGCAACCCCCGTGGGCAAGCCAGAAACAATTGGTGCCGACCGCTTAGCACTTTGTGCGGCTGCTGTACAAATGCACCCCGGCCAAAACAACCTGGTGATAGGTCTCGGCTCTGCGGTTACCTACAACTTTGTAAATGTGCGGAACGAATTTTTGGGCGGTGGCATTAGCCCCGGCATGGTGATGCGGATGAAAGCCCTCAATTCATTTACCGCCAAACTACCCATTGTAGACCCCGAGTGGAACGTGCCGCTGGTGGGCTACGATACCAAAACCAACATTCAAAGTGGCGTGGTGCTTGGGCTGGCCATAGAAATAGATGGGTTTATAGATGCTTACAAACAGAAGTACGGGGCATTTAACGTGCTTTTAACCGGGGGTGATTTAGTGCATTTGGCCCCCCACCTCAAAAACTTGATATTTGCCGACCCCGATTTATTGTTTAAAGGACTTTATGCAATTTGTGACCTCAATGTTTAAGCCGCTCCGAGTATTGGCCGTTTTGTCTGCCATCTCTTTATTTTATCAGGCAAAGGCGCAAATTAATTCGCCCTACTCCCGCTACGGCCTTGGTGAACTCTACAATTCCCGCAATGTAACCAACAGGGCTATGGGCGGCATTTCCGCAGCCTATGCCGATTATCAGGCGGTCAATTTTATGAACCCTGCTTCGTACAGCCAACTGCAAACCGTAACGTTTGATGTGGGTGCCGAAATGGAATCAAGGTCGTTGATTAACCCAACCAAAACCCTCAAATCTCAATCGGGTTACTTGTTGTTCAACTACGTGGCTATTGGTATGCCTTTGGCAAAAGATAAAAAAGGGATGACCAAATGGGGCATGGCTTTTGGCCTGCGCCCTTACACCCGTGTGGCTTATAATATTTCAGATGCCAGCCGATTGCCGGGCATTGATAGTGTACTCACCAGCTACAAAGGGCAAGGTGGTAGCTACCGTGCCTTTATTGGCACTGGCTATAGGGTAGGTGGTTTTTCTGCAGGTATCAACGTGGGCTTTTTGTTTGGCCAGCAAGACCTGAGCACAGAAAGAGTCATCACCAACGATTCGGTGTTTTACTTCAACGCCATGCAAAAAAGCAACACTTCTTACAGCAAGTTTAGCGCCGATGCTGGTTTTCAGTACAAGCTAAAGTTGGGTAAAGATTTTTACGCAAGGGTTGGAGCAAACGGCTTTTTGGGCAACAGTGTAAATGCCAGCCAGAGCCTGCTTCGCCAAACATTCGTGTACAATGCTACAACGGGTACCGACTCTCTTGATGTAGTAGAAAACATAAAAGATAATAGCGGGAAAATTGAACTGCCCGCAGGCTACTCAGTAGGCCTCACTTTCGAAAAAGAAGGCAGCTGGCTGTTTGGTGGCGAATACGAAACAGTTAACTGGAGCACCTTCCGCTTCTATGGTCGTGCCGACCAATTGGCCAATACCAAAATGCTTCGTTTTGGCGGCCATTTTATACCGCCAACTGCTGCTACCAGCAAAAGCTATTTTAGCAAAGTGGTATACAGGGCTGGTTTTTATACCGGTAAAGACATGGTAACCGTGGCGGGCAATCAGCTACCCGTTTGGGGTGTAACCTTCGGTATGGGTTTGCCCATTCGCCGGTACAATGTTTACTCCAATCAGTACACAGCTATCAATACTTCTTTTGAATACGGAAGGAGAGGAAATACTGATGTACCTATCCGCGAAACATTTTTCCGCCTCAACGTTGGTATAAGCTTGGGCGACCTGTGGTTTCAGAAGCGGAAGTTTGATTAATGGTTACTTTGCTGCATGGCAACTTCCAAAGCATATTGGTTAATCATTTGTAGTGCTATTGTCATAGCAACGGCCTGCGAAAACAATGTGCAGGAGGTAACCGCCCTTACCCGAAAAGTTCAAGAGGTAGAAGAAGGGAAAAACATCAAAGCCATTTTTAGCAGAAGTGCTAACCTGGCCGCTTACCTTACTGCACCCACTATGCAAAGGGTAAAAGGAGATACACAGTATGTCGATTTTCCCAACACCATCCATGTAGATTTTTATAACGACCTCAGAGTGCTGCAGAATGTAGTGACGGCAAAATTTGCCCGTTACTACGAAGGACTCAACAAAGTTTTTTTGAAAGACAGCGTAGTGGTGTACAATATGGTTGGCGACACTTTGCTTTGCCAAACACTATGGTGGAATCAAACAGAAGAATTGTTTTATACTGATGATTCGGTGTACATCCGCAGCCTTACCCGAAACCTGCGTGGCACAGGCTTTAGAAGTAAAAGTGATTTTAGCAAATACACCATCGATAATGTGGTGGGCCCTGTGCTGCTACCGGGCGAAACCGCCGATTCATCGGCCACTCCAGTGGATACTTTGAAACCCGTACTTAACAGTAAGCCAACGGTTGCCAAGCCCCAATAGCCCTACATTTGCCGCTTTTTGAAGCGATAAATAATCAACATGCTCCGACCTGCAACCGTAGCCGATTTTAGTTTTGTATACGACCTCTATTTTTTACCGGAAAACAACCCGTACCTCTTGTACGAACCCATGAGTAAAGATGCGTTTGAACCCATTTTTGCAGCACAGCTCAACGAAGGTGTCAAGTATATTTTCGAGATCAACGGGCATGCAGTGGGCATGGTAAAAATAAGCGGCTACACGCACCGCATGGCGCATGCTGCTTACATCGGCGCTGTAGCTATTCATCCAACATATGTACGTAACGGTTTTGGATTACTGCTGATGCATGAAACGATTCATTTTTGCAAAAGCCTTGGCTATACCCGACTCGAACTGGATGTAGATGACGACAACCCCAGGGCCAAACGCCTGTACGAAAAAGCCGGCTTTGAAACGGAAGGCCTGCTGCGCAACTACTCTAACCGTGTCGCTGCAGGGCAGTTGGTACACAACTACCGCATGGGCATTTTATTGTAAAGAAGAATCATCACTATTGTGTATTTGTGCCAGGCGCCATTCTTCCAGCATGGGCCACAAATCGGCACTGAAAGCATTGTAACATGCTTGTAACAAGGGCAGGTGTTGCTGAAACAATGCAAAACCAGTAGCACTATCGGTAAGGTGCTGGCTACGCCGCACTACGCCGCCAAAACTTTTTTCCATACCCCACATACTGCGGTAGTGGTACAGCCAGTTTTGCAACCGCATGTAGTGTAGCATCCCCTTAAATTTTTCGGGCAACACATCATGGTGGTCTTGCAGGGTTTGGTAGGTAAACTGTGCAAAGGATTCGAGGGCTGCTGCGTTGGTAAAACAACGGGGGTCGTTGGCTACGAAATAATCGAAACTCACATCTACAAAAGCACCGGCATATAAACGATAGTGCGGCCGGAAAACAGTTTTGGCTTCCTGCACTGCAGCATGTGCATCGGTAAATGTATCGATGAGGCGGTGTAACCGAATGCCGGTATGTATAGCCGACGGATAGTCGTATTGTTTTTTGCCTTTTACAAAATCGCTGATCATATTGCCCACCAGCCAGCCCGGCTCCCGAAACGAACAGTATGCATGCGCCAGATAATTCATTGCAGCAATATACACCAGTTGCTAAGAGCAAAAGGCAATTACACCCCCATGCCTTCTCTAGCCTGATGCAGGACAGGTTGTGCGAAAACACTAAAGGCAAAATCCTCTTGCATTGCACTATTTTTGCGCCTCAATATTTCGCAAAGTCTCATGCTGCGTGGTTTGCAGCATGATCTGAAGGCGGTTACTTTTAAATTCAAACAATGAACAAAGGACCCGTTTCACAATTCATTCTCCATCATTACCGTCACTTCAATGCTGCAGCACTTGTTGATGCTGCCAAAGGCTATGAAACACATTTGGCCGAAGGCGGCAAAATGATGGTTACCCTGGCTGGTGCCATGAGTACCGCCGAGTTGGGTATCAGCCTGGCCGAAATGATTCGGCAGGATAAGATTGCCATCATTAGCTGCACCGGTGCCAACCTCGAAGAAGACGTGATGAACCTGGTAGCCCACAGCCACTACAAGCGTGTGCCCAACTACCGCGACCTAACGCCACAAGATGAGTGGGATTTGCTCGAAAATCATTACAACAGGGTAACCGATACCTGCATTCCGGAAGAGGAAGCTTTCCGCCGTTTGCAAAAGCATTTGGTAAAGCAGTGGAAAGATGCTGAAGCCAAGGGCGAACGCTATTTTCCGCATGAGTTTTTATACAAAACTGTATTGAGTGGTGAGCTGGAGCAGTACTATGAAATTGACCCCAAAAACAGCTGGATTGTAGCCGCTGCGCAAAAGAACATTCCGATTGTAGTACCCGGTTGGGAAGACAGCACTACCGGCAACATTTTTGCCAGTTATGTTATTAAAAACGAACTGAAAGCCAGCACGGTAAAAAGTGGTATTGAATACATGGTTTGGTTGACCGAATGGTACCGCCAAAACAGCAGTGGCAAGGGCGTTGGCTTCTTCCAGATTGGTGGTGGTATTGCCGGCGACTTCCCGATTTGTGTGGTGCCCATGATGTATCAGGATTTGGAATGGCATGATGTTCCTTTCTGGAGTTACTTCTGCCAAATCAGCGATAGCACTACGTCTTACGGTTCTTACAGTGGTGCAGTACCCAACGAAAAAATTACCTGGGGCAAGCTCGATATTCATACACCTAAGTACATTGTAGAAAGTGATGCGACAATTGTAGCACCGTTGATGTTTGCGTACATCTTGGGTTGGTAAAGTAAGTTTGCAGGTTGCAAGTTTTCCTAACGAAACTTGTTTGTCTTAGTGGTTTTGTGGTTTGCAATCCACGGCATTTGTTACAACCATTTTACACAGGTTGGTAGATTGACCAAATAATAGGGCCATCAATCAACCAACCTGTTTTTTATTTCCTTTTTAATTTCATCAATATGGAATATCGTCGGTTAGGCAAATCAGGACTACAGGTTTCAGTTCTCAGCTTTGGCAGTTGGGTTACTTTTCACAAGCAGCTGGAAGATGGCAGTGCCGATGAACTCATGGGCATAGCCTACGACAACGGCATTAATTTTTTCGACAATGCCGAAGGCTACGCTTTTGGTGAAAGTGAAAAAATGATGGGCCGTGTACTGCAGCAAAAAGGTTGGGACCGCACCAGCTATGTGCTCAGCAGCAAAGTGTTTTTTGGCAGCCGGCCCAACAACAAGCCCAACCAAACCGGGCTCAGCCGCAAGCACATAGTAGAAGCCTGCCACGAAGCCTTGCAACGCCTGCAAACTGATTATCTCGATTTGTATTTCTGCCACCGCCCCGACCAAAACGTGCCCATGGAAGAAATAGTGTGGACGATGAACCACCTGATACAACAAGGTAAAATATTGTACTGGGGCACCAGCGAATGGAGTGCTCAGGAAATAACAGAAGCTCACATGGTAGCCAATCGGTATCGGCTGATAGGTCCTACCATGGAGCAACCTGAGTACAACATGTTTAACCGTACCAAACTCGAAAAAGACTACCTCAATATTTTCAACAACATAGGCCTCGGCACTACTATATGGAGTCCGCTGGCTGCAGGGGTGCTTACCGGCAAGTACAACAATGGCATACCTGAGGGCAGCCGCCTGGCCATGGAAGGCTTTGAGTGGTTGGTAAATAAACAACTGAACGACGACCGCATTGCCAAAGTGCGGCAGTTGGTTCCTATAGCCGAAGAACTGGGTTGCAGCATGGCATCGCTGGCTATTGCGTGGTGTGCCGCCAACCCCAATGTGAGTACCGTTATTTTAGGCGCTACCAAGGCTTCGCAGCTTACGCAAAACCTGCAGGCGTTGGAAGTATTGCCCAAGCTGACACCGGATGTAATGCAACGCATTGAGGCGGTATTGCAAAACAAACCTGTGGTGACCCCCTGGTAAATCGGTGTAGGCAAACAGAACGGCTGAATGTTTTAGCACAAAGCAAACACCTTGTGGCACTTACCTTTGCGCCTTCATGAAAAAGAGTGCTCTTCCATATTTGGCATTGGTGCTGACTTCGGTGGTGTGGGGTACTACCTGGGTGGCTTCTAAGTTTGGTATACAAGGTGTGCATCCGTTGTTTTTCTCTGCCATTCGCCAGTTGCTGGGCGGTTTGTGTTACCTCATTTTTTTTGCCGCCATAGGCAAAGCGGTGTGGCCCAGCCGCAAAGAGTGGGGCTACCTCATTATGATGGCGCTGCTACTTTTTGTAAGCAGCAATGGCCTCACTACCTGGGGCATTAAATATATCAATAGCGGACTTGCTGCTATTATTGGGGCCATCTTTCCCTTGTTTGTAGCCATTATAGACTGGGCACGGGGCAGCAGCGATAAACCCAATATTTTGGCCAGCATTGGATTGATTTTGGGCTTTGCCGGTGTGGCCGTTATTTTTTACGAGCACATTGCCGACTTTTCCAACAGCGATTTTTCTTTCGGCATCATCCTTTCTCTTATCGCCGCTTTTACCTGGGCTGTAGGTACCGTTATTACCACCAACAACAGCGTTGGCCTCAACCGCTATTATAGTTTGGGTTGGCAAATGTTTTTAGCGGGCTTCATGCTCACCTGTATTTCTACAGGGGCTGGCTTTGCCATGCCGTTGCAAGAAATACCAGCACAAACCTGGTACGCCTTGGCATACATGGTTACGTTTGGATCCATCATTACGTTTGGTGCTTTCATTTATTCGCTGCAGCATTTGCCTACCACACTGGCATCTATTTATGCATACATCAACCCCATGGTGGCAGTAGTACTCGGCCACTTTATGTTGGGAGAAGCATGGAGCCTGTTTTTACTCGTAGGTGCTTTGGTAACGGTAGCGGGTGTTTTTTTGGTAAACACCGGGTTCAAAAAAGCACGGGCTGGTGAAGCGGTTACCTGGCGCAGTTTGCTGCTTGGTCGCCGGGCTTAGCATCAGGTATTTTCTGCTAATCGTTGGTCGCGGTCAAACTCTCTGAAAATAAGCCGCAAGCTTTGGTCGTAAGTGAGGTAGTTGTACATCCAGTTGATAAACACCATGAGTTTGTTTTTAACCCCGAGTATCAGCATCAGGTGTAAAAACATCCATACCAACCAGGCAAACAAGCCCCCGAAGTGCCATCTTTTTCCCGACGATTTTGGAAATGGCAGATCAACCACTGCTTTGTTGCGGCCAACTGTGGCCATACTGCCGAGATCGTTGTATTCGTATGCTTTCCAATGGGTAGTATCGTAGCTGTATTTATGCCAGTTACTGGCAAGGTTGGCTGCCTGATTGATGGCTACATTGGCCACCTGCGGATGCCCGTTGGGATAGTTGGCTGTTTGCATCCATGCCACATCGCCCAGTGCATACACATTATTAAAACCTTCTACCTGATTAAACTGGTTGACCTTGATGCGGTTGCCCCGCACAAGAAGTGAAGGGTCGATGCCATCGGGCACGTTGCCTTTTATGCCTGCAGCCCATATCACCAATCCGCTTTCGATAGTCTTACCATCTTTTAGTGTAATGGTTTGCCCATCGTAAGTATCCATAAGCGTATTGGTCATAACTTCTACACCTAATTGTTGCAGGTATTGCTGGCTTTGCCGGCTGCTGCTTTCGCTCATGGCACCAAGTGTTTTACCCGTGCCTTCAAGTAGCAAAATGCGCATTTTCGAAAAATCAATTTCAGGATAATCTTTAGGCAGTACAAAGCTTTTCATTTCGGCAATGGCGCCGCTCAGTTCTACACCAGTTGGCCCGCCGCCTACTACTACAATCGTAAGTAATCGCTGCTGCAAAATGGGGTCCTGTGTGTATAGCAGCGCTTCAAAGTTGGTAATGATTTTATGCCGTAGTTGCAAAGCTTCTACCGTACTTTTCATGGGGTAGGTATGTTGCTCTAAATCAGCATTGTCAAAGAAATTGGTATCTGCACCGGTGGCAATCACTAAGTCGTCATAAAACTGCGTACCGTGTTCGGTATGTACCACTTGTGATTTGGTATCAATGGCGGTTACTTTATCTAGTCGTATGCGTACGTTTTTGCTGTTATGGAAAACTTTGCGCAGCGGAAAAGAAATATTACTGGCATCTAGCCCACCCGTAGCTACCTGATAAAACAAGGGTTGAAACTGATGATAGTTAAAACGGTCGATGAGGGTAACTGCAAATGAGGGCTTAGTATTGAGTTTTCGGGCCAATTGCAAACCGGCGAAACCACCACCGATAATGACCACTTTGCGGATTGTGTGCATAGTACAAGATAACAATGCTTATTGGTAAGAGTTTGTTAGCTGAATCATAAAGCTGCCCGTTTGTGCCGGCGCAACTTTTTTCATGGAATCATCTATAGCCACTGCGTATAAAAAAATGGCCCCGCCGGTAAAAACCAGCAGGGCGCCAACCTAAAAACTAATGAAGGTGTAAAAAAGGTATTCGTACGTTACTAAAACAGTTTGAGTACACTGGCTAATGGCGACATTGGTTTAAAACCACCAGCAGAAACTGTTGCATCATCTGTTGATGTTTCTATTGTTTTTTGTGTTGCCTGCTTGTAGCGGTACACACTATCTGGTGTTGCTTTTTTGTTGGGTACTGCTGGTGCAGCTGGTTCTTTCACGTTGTTTGTATCTGTGATGATGGTTTCGCGGTCACGGTCGCTATTTCGGCGGCGGTCGTTGCTGCGGACCCTGGCAGGTTCACGGCCATCCCACTCCAGTCGGTCGTTGGTCATTTGCATGTCAATTTCATCTTCCCAATACAAGCCTTCTTCCCATTCGCGGTCAACGTCTATCCTAAAGCCTCGGCGGCTGCGGCCAAAGTCGATGCTGAAATAGTCGTAATCTTCTACTTCATTACTCATCCTGATTTTTTTTCCCTCTGGCACTTCTATTACAATCAGTACTTTTTGGTTGCGCCACTTATCGTTTCGGGCAATGGTAAAAGTGGCAGGCAGGTAGAGCACATTTTCTTTTTGTACTACGGGGAAGTTGATTTTTTCGGCCAGCCGCTGGGCTTGTTCACGTTCACGGCCGCGGCTCATTTTTATCATGTGTACATGGTACAGGCTGTCTTTACTTTTTACCACATTTACTTTAGCGGTATTCAGGTGCATGCTGTCGCCATCAATACTTACCAGGCCATCCATTTCAAACCAGCCATCGTAATAAGTTATTTGTTCATCGGCAATGGCTACTTCCAGTTTGCCGTTGGCAGGTTGTTCAATTTTTATTTCTTCACGTTTACCTACTTGTGTAGAAAAGCTGCGGCGTACACTGCCTAACAAGGCAATGAGGCAAAACAAACCTACAAACCACATGGCAGTAAAAGCGTAGCCAATAAACTTGTTGTGAGTACGCACTTTCATAAGGCGGCGGATAAACCACACCAATATGCTAATGATGGGTACGCCTACAAACAGTACCAGCGTACCAAGGGCATACAGGTTTTGTGAAGTGCCTTGCAAAAAGAAGTCGTGCAGCGGCATTACACCTACACCGGCGCCGGTGAGGGCTATGAGGGCTACAAACAACCCGAAGGCTACGCAACCCAATACGAAGTACACAAAAGCTTTTACCAAAATGGCGATGGCGTTGCCAATCCCCCCACTCGATTTTTTTACTTCGGCATTAAAAGCCTGGCCACGTTCCTGAAAAGTTTCTTTCATTTCGGCACCCATTTTTTGAGCGGATACTTTTACGTCTTCGCCCATTTTTTGGGCACGGCCTTTAAAGCCTTGCAGGTCGCTCATTACGGTGTTGCGAATGCTGTTGAGGTCAACTTTTTCACCCCGCATTTCCAGCTTTTCAGAAGCGGTGAGTGCTTCGGGCAATACAATCCAGAGGATAACGTACACCAGTATAAATGTAGAGCCACCAAAACCGCCTACAATAATGGGCCCATCATCAAAAAAGTTGCGACCAATAGACGTAATGATGCCAAAGATGAATGGCGCTGCAAAAATGACGCGGGGAATGGCAGGGTTGATATCGAAATACTTACCGAGGCCACCGCATACACCGCTGATTACTTTATCATCTGGGTCACGAAAAAGGCGTTTGCGTACATGGTTTACCAGGCTTTTGCTGGGCAATACAATCCAAAGGATAATGTAGAGCAGAATACCGGTGCCACCTACAATTAAGAGGAAGGCAAAGATGAGGCGAACCACTGCAGGGTCGATGCCGAGGTAGTGAGCAATGCCGCTGGCTACACCGGCCAAAATTTTGTCTTGCTCATCGCGGTACAAGCGTTTGGGCTCAGTGGTTTGCTGGTACTGCTGCTGGTAGCTGTACTGCTGTTGGGTGTGGGTATAATCTGCAGCAGAAGCTCCGCTGGCGCTACCTGCCTCTTCATCATTGGCAGCAAAGTCTTCGGGGCGGCCAATATTGCTCATAATCTTGTTCAACTCATCGTCGGTAATGCAGGCGGCGCCTTTTTTGAGGGCTTCACCAAACAGTTCGCCAATGCGGTTTTCGATGTCGTTGATGATTTCTTCGCGGCCTTCTTCATTGGCAAAATAGTTGCGCAGGCTGCTGATATAGTTTTGCAACATCTCATAAGCAGTTTCTTCGATGGGTATTACTCTGCCCTGAAAGTTGATGTTGATGACCTTTTTCATGGTGAAATGTGTTTGAGAGAAAATTTTAGGTTGGAGTGCTTGTGTAGCAGTTGAGGTGTAAGTGTGCTTGTGTAGGTGTGTGATGGTGCGGGGAGTGGGTTAGGCTTCGTGTTGTTGTGTGCTTGTGTTTGCGGTTGTCATTTCTGGTGGCGGTGTGAGGGGGGTGCTGTGAATGACACTGTTGACGGCGTTGGCCATTTCCTGCCAGGTGCTTTCCAGTTCCCGGTAAAAGGCAAACCCCTTGTCGGTTAGGCTGAAATACTTGCGGGGTGGGCCACTACTACTTTCTACCCAGCGGTAGTTGAGCATGCCCGAATTTTTGAGTCGTGTGAGTAGTGGGTACAGCGTTCCTTCCAGCAATTGGAAGTTGGCAGCTTTCATCTGCTCAATGATATCACTCGGGTAGGCCTCACCCTTGCTTATCACCGATAGCACACAAAACTCCAGCACTCCCTTGCGCATCTGACTGGCGGTGTTTTCAATGTTCATGGTGTTTGTGTTTTATTAAGTCCGAAAGTCAGGAAGACGAAAAGCCCGAATGATCAAAGTGTGCGGGTGTGGGTGCTTGGTTGGCTTTCGTGCCTTTCCGTCTTCCTCGTGTTGACAACACAAAGATATAGGCACTATTCGGTACTATGCAACACACAGTACCATATTTTTTTTAGTACATGGCAGGCTGAAGTATTGTTTTTTAAATACAACACATTGATAAATAATTGTTTAAGGGTGTTTTGCTGTATGAAGTGCATTTTCATCACTTTGGAGCAGCGGCAAAATAGCTTGCTGAATGGTGGGCATGCGAAACAGGCATTTGGGCCCGAAGTGGAAAAGGCATGGAAAAAGGATGGAAAGAAGCCGGTAGAATAAAGAATAACCAATAAGAAATAATGAAGTCGGTAGCCACCTTACAGCGGCTATTCATTAACCACAGGTTTCAACCCGTGGAATAGAAACATGGGCGAAGTACATCAAGCCCCAGCGGGGCGAAATAATCAAAAGCCCCAGAGTCTCGATTTTTTTCACCAGCAACCACCAACTATTTTTTGGGACAAGGATTTTCCGGTTAACTACAATCCCGATAGCTATCGGGAGCAAACTTTTACATCGTACCTCATCCATCGTTTTACCGCCTTCTATTTCATTAACTAACAAGCGTTAGTTTTGTGCCAATCGATTGCTATGGCTCGCCCAAAACAAACTACCAGCCCCAACCGCCGCCGCCAAATACTGGAGCAGGCAGCAGGCTTGTTTAAAACCAACGGCTTTAATGCCACCACCATGCGGCAGCTGGCAGAGCAAAGCGGCATGGAAGCCGCCAGCTTGTACAACCACATTAGTAGTAAAGAAGAACTGCTCCGGGAAATTTGTTGCACCGTAGCCAACGATTTTAATGCGCACCTGCTACAATTAGAGGCCGACGATAGTTGCGCCAGCCGCAAAATGGAAGCCATTATCCGGTTTCACATACACATGCTGCTTACCCGGTACAACGATGTGTACGTAAGCAACCGCGACTGGAAGCATTTGAAAGAGCCCTGGCTCACCAATTTTCTAAACCAGCGCAAGCTTTACGAAAACCGCCTTGCCGCCATCATTCAGCAAGGTGTTGATGCGGGCAAGTTCAAACCCGTGCACCCGCATGTGGCAGTGCTTACCATACTTTCGGCAGTGCGGAGTATTGAGTATTGGCAGCGCAGCAAAAAGGCCATCAGCAGCAAACAAATAGCCGATGACTTGGTGATGCTGCTGTTAAAAGGATTGGAACAATAACAAAGAAGATACTGAAGCAATATGGCACAACATTTTTATACACTTACTGTAAAAAGCGTAACACCCGAAACGAACAATGCCGTAGTGGTTAGTTTTGATGTACCACATGAGCTGCGTAACGTTTTTGCATTTACGCATGGTCAATACCTCACCATTAAAGCCAATATCAATGGGCAGGATGTACGACGCAACTACAGCCTGTGTAGCAGCCCGCTGGATGAAGCCTGGCAAATTGGCATTAAAAAAGTGGAAGGCGGTGTTTTTTCTACCTGGGCCAATACCGAACTTAAGCCGGGCATGCAGTTGGAGGTAATGCCACCCATCGGTAAGTTTTTTACGCCATTGCAACCAGCGCAACAAAAACATTATCTCGCCATTGCTGCGGGTAGTGGCATCACGCCCATACTCAGCATCATCAGCACCACGCTGCGTACCGAACCCTACAGCCTTTTTACATTGGTGTATGGCAACCGCAACCGCAGCAGTATCATGTTTAAAGAAGCCTTGGAAGCATTAAAGGATAAATACATCGAACGCTTCCGGTTGATACATGTGCTGAGCCGCGAAAGAACCGATGCAGATATACATCATGGTCGTATTGATGCAGCCAAATGTGAAACGCTGGCTACTCAATTGATTGATGTAACAAAAGTAGATGCCTGCTTTTTGTGTGGCCCTCAGCAAATGACACTGGATGCCAAAGACACGTTGATACGTGCCGGCTTGGCAACTGAAAAAATACATGTGGAGTTGTTTAGTTCTGCAGCATCGCACAAGCCCATTCACAGAAATGATGCGGCGGCGCAGCACAAGCAACCTATGAGCAAAGTGCAGCTGCGTATTGATGGCGTTCACTCATCTTTCGAATTGGAATACATGGGCAACAGCATACTGGATGCGGCCCTGCTGCAAGGTGCTGACCTGCCCTATGCCTGCAAAGGCGGTGTATGCTGCACCTGCAAAGCCAAGCTGGTAAAAGGCGAAGTAGACATGGATGTGGTGTATGGCCTGGAACCCGATGAAATTGCGGCGGGCTATATTCTTACCTGCCAAAGCCATCCGCGTAGTGCCGAAGTAGAAGTGGATTTTGATGTGTAGAGTGTTCGCTACTTATTTTAAAGCATAAAAAAGCCACGAAGCAAACTGCAGCAATACACTTGCGTGATGTTGCCGGTTTTGCTTCGTGGCTGTTGCTTTGATGCTGCAGGCTTAGTTGCCGTACACACTCAAAAACTTAATGCGCATAATTTTCAACTGTTCCCAATCGAGGCCCAGGTCGCTCAGTTCTTTTTGCGCTATTTCTAAGGACGATGTTTCGCAGCCTTTAAAGTATTCAATCACTTCTTCCTGCTCGTATTCGTCCAGCATTTCATCTATAGCGTAGTCGAGGTTGAGGCGGGTGCCGCTGGCAGCAATGGTTTCCATTTCTTCCAGCAGTTCGTGCAGGCCAAGGCTCTTGTTTTTAGCAATGGTTTCCAGTGGTATTTTCTTATCAATGTTTTGAATAATGTACACCTTGTTACTGCTCTTGTTCACCACGCTTTTCATCACAAAGTCTTCCGGCTTGGTAATGTCATTTTCTTCTACGTAGTTGGCAATGAGTTCAATAAACGGCTTACCAAATTTGATGGCTTTGCCTTTGCTTACCCCTTGCATTTTTTCGAGCTCTTCCAGCGTGGTGGGGTACATGGTGGCCATGTCTTGCAGGCTGTTTTCGAGGAAGATCACAAACGGTGGCAGGCTACGTTTTTTCGCTTCCCGCTGACGCAGTTCTTTCAGCATTTCAAACAGCTTGTCATCGGCTGCGGCACCGGTGCCGCCACCGTCGCCACCATCGTATTCGCCATCATCTTCGTTGGCATCTTCAAACTGGTTGTTGAGCACAATACGGAATTCGGTTGGCTTCTTCATAAATGCCTTTCCTTTATCCGTAAACTTCAGCAGGCCATATTCTTCAATGTCTTTGCGGAGCAAAGTGCTCAGCAGCATTTGCCGAATGAGGCTGTTCCAGAAATGAGCGTCTTTGTCTTTGCCAATGCCAAACTCCGGAATGTTGTTGTGGCGGAACATGGTCACCTGCGGTATGGGGTTGCCCAGCAAAATATTGATGACGTAATCAATATTGAAATGTTCATCCAACGCTTTCACCACTTTCATCACTTTAATCACTTCGTCTTTGGTGTCGATGGATTCTTTCGGATGCAGGCAGTTGTCGCAGAGACCACAGTTTTCCTGCTTAGCTTCTTCGCCAAAGTAGTGCAGCAAAATTTTGCGGCGGCACACGTTGCTCTCCGCAAATGCTACGGTTTCGTTGATGAGTTGAGCACCCACTTCCCGCTCACTAAGCGGCTTGTCCCGCATCAGGTGTTCCAGCTTGGCCACATCGCTGTGAGAGTAGTATAGAATGCACTTGCCTTCCATACCATCGCGGCCGGCACGGCCAGTTTCCTGATAATAGTTTTCGATGGATTTAGGAATGTTGAAGTGAATGACAAAACGGATATCCGGTTTATCGATGCCCATGCCAAAAGCAATGGTGGCTACAATCACCTGCACATCTTCATTCAAAAACTTATCCTGTCGTTCGGCACGGATTTTCGAATCGAGACCTGCGTGGTAGGCTACTGCTTTTATGTTGTTGGCCCGCAACACTTCGGCCAGTTCTTCGGTTGTTTTGCGGTTGAGGGTGTAAATAATGCCGCTTTTGCCTTTGTTTTGCGAAATGAATTTTACAATGTTGCGTACCGTTTGTTCCTTCTTCACCTTGGGTTGTACTTCGTAGTACAGGTTGGTACGGTTGAAAGAAGAAATGTAAATGTTTGGATCCCGCAGGCCCAGGTTTTTTACAATGTCGCTTTGCACTTTTGGCGTAGCCGTGGCCGTGAGGGCAATCACCGGAATTTTTTCATCAATCTCATCCATCATATCCCGCAGGCGGCGATACTCCGGCCTGAAGTCGTGGCCCCATTCCGAAATACAATGGGCTTCGTCCACGGCAAAAAACGAAATATTGAGATCACGGAAAAAATCAAGGTTGTCTTGCTTGGTCAGCGTTTCTGGGGCTACGTATAAAATTTTGGTACGGCCGCTTGTGAGGTCGTCTTTCACTTCCCGCTGCTGTGTTTTATTCAGCGTACTGTTGAGGAAGTGGGCAATATTGTCGTTGTCGCTGTAGCCACGCACCAGGTCTACCTGGTTTTTCATGAGGGCAATGAGCGGACTTACCACAATGGCCACGCCTTCACAAATCATGGCAGGCAGTTGGTAGCAAAGGCTTTTGCCACCGCCGGTGGGCATAATAATGAAGGTGTCTTTACCGCTGAGCAGGCTGTTGATGGCTTCGAGTTGCTTGCCTTTAAAGGCATCGAAACCAAAATGGAAATTGAGTTTTTCCAGCAGTTCTTCCTGGCTAAAGGAGGAGATGGGCGTGATGGTATGTTGGGTAGCCGTTTTTTTGGCTGATGCTTTTTTGGTTACTGCAGTGCCCGTTGTTTTTTTAGGGGTTGCTGCCGATTTCTTCGTCACAGTTTTTGCCATGATATGCCATTTTGCTTCCTGGCACAATTGCCCGGAACTTCATTAAGATACTTCAATTCAGCCAGAGATGTGGTTTTTTTACGACCAGAAACGGAGTGTGTTGTACAACATTACGCAGTAGGCAATAGCCACACCTGCTGAAAAAAGGATGGCGAAGTTACTTTTAAATACGACGCTTTGCCGTAGCATTTCACACAGAAAATGTTAAAGAAAAACCTTTTAAATGGAGCATTTTCAACGGAAAAAATGAACGGGACTGCACAGCAAAGCAGCCATCAAAAAGCTACCTTTGCCACCGCATGGCACAACCCAATATTCAGGCGCTGGCGTTACAAACCATACAGGTAGAAGCTGATAGCATTTCAGCTTTAGCAGCGTTTATCAATCCTCAGTTTGAAAAAGTAGTTACCACTATTCACGAATGCAGCGGCCGCCTGGTGGTGAGCGGTATTGGCAAAAGCGCCATTATTGCCCAAAAAATGGTGGCCACCCTCAATAGCACGGGTACACCCAGCTTGTACATGCATGCCGCCGATGCCATCCATGGCGATTTGGGCATGATAACTCCACACGATGTGGTAATGCTGATTAGCAAAAGCGGCAATAGCCCCGAAATAAAAGTACTGGTGCCTCTCATCAAAAACTTCGGCAATACGCTGATAGGTATGGTGGGCAATATGGAAAGTTTTCTGGCTCAACAATCGCACTTAGTGCTGAATACCACTGTTGAAAAAGAAGCCTGCCCCAACAACCTGGCACCCACCAGCAGCACCACGGCACAAATGGTGATGGGCGATGCGCTGGCCGTGTGCCTCATGCACCTTAATCATTTTACCGGCGAAGATTTTGCCCGTTTCCACCCCGGCGGCACGTTGGGTAAACAACTGTTTTTGCGGGTGTCTGATTTGATTGCCGACAACCCCGTGCCCATGGTAAGGCCCGAAACACCACTACCCGAAACGGTAATAGAAATGACCGCCAAACGATTGGGGGCTACAGCTGTGGTAAATGCAGACGGCAGTTTGTTTGGAGTGATAACCGATGGCGATTTGCGCCGCATGCTCGAACGCAGACAACCCATTGCCGGTGTAAAAGCAGCTGACATTTGCACCCGCCAACCAAAAACTATTGAGCCCGATACCATGGCCATGCAAGCCCTCGATGAGCTGCGCCAATACGACATTACCCATTTGGTAGTAACGGCCAACAATCAATATCTGGGAATCCTACATTTGCACGACCTCGTAAAAGAGGGGCTACACTAAAAGCTTCATGACACCCAACCAAGCATCATCACCAAACACATGAATAACCATCAATATGTGGCCATTATGGCCGGCGGTATTGGTAGCCGCTTTTGGCCCATGAGCCGCAACCGATTGCCCAAGCAGTTTTTGGATGTACTCGGCACCGGTCAAACCTTGTTGCAATCTACCTACAACCGCTTTGCAGCCTTTGTACCTGCAGAAAATATTTTCATCATCACGTTTGAAGAATATGCGCCGCTGGTAGCACAGCAACTGCCCGATTTGCCACAAGCCAACATCTTGAAAGAACCCAGCCGCAAAAGCACTGCCCCCTGTGTAGCATACATGGCATTTAAACTCATGCAGCGCAATCCCGAAGCATCTTTCATTGTATCGCCCAGCGATCATTTGGTGCTCGATCAGCAGGGCTTTGCCAAGCTGGCACAGCAGGCCTTGCAGTTTGCAGAAGAAAGAAATGCCTTGGTTACACTTGGTATCAATCCCACATACCCCAACACCGGTTACGGCTACATTCAATACGATCAGGTGGCAGTGGAGAACAACGTGTTTAAGGTGAAAACCTTTACCGAAAAGCCCAACCTGGAACTGGCAAAAACCTTTATGGCCAGTGGCGACTTTTTATGGAACGCAGGCATATTTGTGTGGAAGGCTGCCGATGTATTGCATGCTTTTGAACAACACTTGCCAGAAATGTACGAAGTGTTTGCTGCGGAAGCCAATTTGTTTGATACCGAACAAGAGCATGACGCTTTGGTACGCATCTATCCGCAGTGTACCAATATTTCCATCGACTACGGCATTATGGAAAAAGCACAAAACGTACACATCATTCCGGCCAGCATTGGCTGGAGCGATTTGGGAACATGGAACAGTGCCTACGAAAACATGGACAAAGATTATTTGGGCAATGCCGTAACGGGTAAAAACGTAATGGTGATAGACGCTACCCGCAACATGGTGCATGTGCCCGATAGCAAAATGGTGGTGCTGCAGGGCCTCGACGATTTTGTAATTGTAGACACCAACGATGTGCTGCTTATTTGCAAAAAAGACCGTGAGCAGGAAATAAAAGATTACATGGCAGAAGTAAAGCGCAACAAAGGCGATAAGTATTTGTAAAGCGTTGCTTTCAATTGTTTTTCAAAAAACCATTCCACCCGGAATGGTTTTTTATTGTCCCGTAATGTTGAGCTGCACACCGGGTTTTACATCGAGTGTGCCATGCACTTCCATTTTGTGGACACTTACCGATTGCGGAATGCGCAGGGTGTGCCCTGCATTTACAATCACCGTTTCGCCGGCCAGTGGCATGCGACCGGCACTCCAGGTGCTGCGGTCGGCCCAGTTGCCCGTGCCAATGGTTTCAATGGTGGGTTTGAGTATGCTGGTGGTGGCAAAAGGCTGATACAAAATTTGCGCCGTATCGCCGGGGTCGTTGCCCAGCCAATCGTTGAGCACATCAGTGTACACTCTTCTGAAATCAATTTGCATGGCCAAATCACGTTGTGTTTCCCATGGCTGCGGATTCACCGGCAGCAAATCGCTGACGAGGTTTGAGGGTGTACCGATTTGCTTTTTCTGCAAGCCTTGCCCAATGAGAAACATAGGTGCCGCCTGGCCATGATCGGTGCCAAGCGAACTGTTGGAATTGGCCCTGCGGCCAAACTCAGAAAACGTCATGCTCAGCACTCGTTGTTGTGTGCCCTGTAGTTGCAAATCGGTGTAAAATGCCTTTACTGCATCGCCCAATTGCTTCAGCAAGTTGGCATGGGTGCCGGTGGTTACATCGCTGCTTTCGGCTTGTCCCGAATGCGTATCAAAACCATCCATCGACACGAAATAAATTTTGCTTTTTAAACCGCCGTGTATCAATCGGGATACAATTTTTAATTGATCGGCCAGCCGGTTTTGTGTGGGGTAAGTTGCCAGATTAGCCCCAGCATCCGCCGCTTGTTTTATTTCGGTTGAATAGCCCACGGCCAGCACTTGCTGCCGCCGCACAAAGGCTACCAAATCGCCGGCATCGCAGCAGGGCAAATCTTCGCCGGCCACATTGCTGCTTTCGCCAATCAGTTGGTAAAATGCATTGGCATCGTTGATGGTAACTCCTGTAGATTGTGTTGTGCCTTGTAAGGTTGGTGTAGCGGTGTACCCAATTTGTAAAGCCAACGGATCTTCCATGCTGGCGCTAGGGTATCCTGCTGGATAACCTGTAAAACGCTGCTCCAGGTATCGGCCCGCCCAACCCGTGCTGGCGTATTGATTGGCACTTACACCTGTCATCCAAATATCGCTGCTGCGGGCATGGCTTTGGTTAGAATCGGGATAGCCAGCGGCATGCACAATACTTACCAATCCATCATTGTACAAATCCCGCATACCCGAGAGTGCCGGGTGCAGCGCAATGTCTGTTTCGCCTTCCAGCGCCAGCAGTTTGTTGGTAGGAATGGCAATGTTGCTGCGCAAATTGTAGTACTGCGAATACTGCGCTACAGGTATCACAGTATTCAATCCATCATTGCCACCCACCATGTTAATGATGACCAGCACATGGTCTTCATTAGCAGCCGGTACATTGCCCAACGCCTGCACCAAATGGCTGGCTTCGCTGTGGGCCGTCATGCCAAAACCATTGAGCTGAAGCGGAAGCGCCACAGAAGCCAAAGCCGTATTGCGAACAAAGATTCTTCTTTTCATAAATGCAAATGCGTGGTGCGGGTTAGCTAATTTGAAATTCGGCCATGCGGAGCATGTAGCGCATCAGCAGCGATAAGCGCCAACGAACAGTATTGAAGTTGTCGAGGTTTGCGGGTGTTTGCCGGTAGCGGTTCCATTCAAATATCCAGGAGCTACGCGGAATGCCCTGCATCATGATGGTATCGATGAGAAAATTTTGCTGGGCAGTGCTCAACGGAAATACAAACAAGTGCTCAGCAAAACTGGCCAGTATTTGCTCGGTGGTAATGGCAGCCGACGCGGCCACATTGCCAAAGTTGGGCTGCAACGAAGTAGCCCATCCTACTAAATCCAAGCCCAATTTGTATGATGGCGTCACCTGCAGCCATGGCCAAATCAAGGTGTCGGCAAACTGATAGCGAAGAGCCAACGTAGCCGAACTTAACCAACCTTTCGACCTTGAAGCGAGATAGTATGGTTCATAGCCAAACACAGATGACTGAGCGGTAATGGGCATTTGCATGCTGAGTGTATTCCACCACACATTGCCGAGGTATTTTTCTGCCGGACCGGGCTCGGTGGCCGCATTGGGCGGCGGCAGGTTAAACAATCGATACGCACCAATAATCAACTCAATGGGCGATTTTAATATCGCACCGCGATTGCTGATGTCGAAAAAAATATCGCTGGTGAGCAACTTGCGCAGCACAGGTTCTATCTGGTAATTGTTGCCCGGGCTTTTGAAAAAATTTGCCAATGGAATAATCACATTGTTTTCAATTTCTTCCGTCACATTGGGGTTTACATACCAGCGGTACAATTTGCGGCAAATAAACTTGGGTGTTTCCGGATGATTGAGCAACATGCTGATGAGTGCATCTACTTCTACATTGCCAGCATTGGTGGTATTGTTGCCGGTAATAACTGCATTGTTGTATTTGGCAGAGAAAATTTTATTGCCTGTATCGTGGCGGTTGAGCTGAAAGGCACTGTAGATAGAAGTGGTGCCATTCCACCAGTAATTGTAATGCCGCCAACCGGTAAGCACACGGGCTGCTTCTTTTACATCTTGCTCTGTGTAGTTGGCATTGCCATAAAAATCTTTTTCACCTACGGTAAATAATTCTTGTAGCTCACGGGCATAGTTTTCGTTGGGGGCGCCGTTTACATTCTGATTGCCATTGAGGTATTCGAGCATGGCAGGGTCAATGGTTACTTGCTTCACAAAGCTGCGGAAGTTACCCAGCGCATTGTCCCGAATTAAATTGAGATAACGCCACACAAACCGGTACTCCGTTACAACCTCTGAACTCACTACAAAATGGTTTTGCCAAAACAGGGCCAGCTTCTCCAAAAGGCTGGGCGGCCGGCTTTGATTGGCCATTAAACCAAGCCACCAAAACCGTACCGATTGCACTTTACCAAAATTAGAATCAGTATCAAACGGGGCGCCGCTGTTGAGGGCATTGCCAAAGCCGGCATTGCCGGTATCGAGGTGAATGACCGGTTCGGGATAGTACTGCACATTGGCCAGCAACGTGTCGTATGCTTCGGTAGAGGTGAGGCTTGTAAAAGCCGAAATTTCTGGCTTGCGTGGACCCGCCGTGGCCCTGCGCAACAAATGTGCAGCAGTAGCTGCCGTGAGTGGCGTAGAATAAGTATCGAGATAAGGCATAAGCAGCAACAAGGTACAGCTCATTGCTGCAATTGCTATGCCACTTGTGTATGTGCTTTTACTTTTTGATAAAAGGCAAACGCCATTATCTGACATCAATGTTACCTGATGTCAGATAATGGCTTATAAATGGTTTATTGCAGTATAATCTTCTCAGTATAGCGTTCTCCTGATTGTTCTATCAGCAAGAGGTAGCTGCCTTTGCTTTTTCCATTGATAAAGAGTGTGGCTTGTTTGCTGGCTTTCCATGTTTGTACAACTTGCCCCCACTGGTTAATGAGTGTAATGTTGGCATTGTCTGCAAGGTTAGTAATTTGAACACGGTCAAAAACTAAAGATGGAAATACGTTTGGTTTTTGAGCAAGAGAAAGTGTAACGCTTTTTACATTGCTGATTTCTGTTTTACCACTTTTATACACCAGCTGTATACGGTAATAATGTACGCCGCTGCCGGGCGATGGATGTGTATACTGATATTGTTGCTTTCCGATTGCTGATGCACTTGCTATCGTATTAAATAGTCGGCCATCTTTACTGTGCTGTATTTCATAACTACGGATTTCTTTTTCTTCCTGCTTGCTCCATAGTATCTGTACATTTTCCTGCATCAGTTTTGTTTGCCATCTTAAATCATCAATGGGAAGTACACAGTCTGTACCGGTTACTTCAGCCATGTTTACATCGTCTACATAGTAATAAACTGTTGGCTTTGCTTCTGTGGCACTACAGCCACTAAATGCACCGCCGGCATTGCTGCCGCCATTTTCTAATGCGGGGCTAATAGTTGTTTGTAAATGATGCTGAAAATTGCCAATGATAAAATACTCAACGGCTGTAGTAGGCGTGTATAAAAAGCTTACAGTGGTCCAGCCTTGTTTTTGGTTGAAGAATTGACCTGCAGGCGATTCCCAATGTGGCGTAAGTGGCAACGCACCATCTATAGGTACCTGTACAATTGTATTGGAAAAGTACACTCCAATTTTATCGATGGCCAATGCCGAAAAATCAGACAGACTAATGTTGAAACTGAAGAGGTAGGTTTTGCCTGCTACCAGTGGCGATGATAATTGGCCTTGCAAATATTCCTGATAATCTCTGTTGACAACATGCGCAAAAAAGCCGCTATAGTTACCACCACTAAGTGGTGTTTCATATCCCGTGCAATTGTTGTACAACGGATTTACAGAAGCAGCAATACCAGCGCAGGTAGCAAAAATATCGGTGGTGGCCAGGTTGGGCATTGTCCAGCTTTTTACTGGCAGTAAGTCGAAACGTGGGCTGCCAAAAGAAGGTTGTGTAACAAAGTTGGTAGGGCATACCGCATTTTGCTGTAAACTATCGAAGCCGGGATTTAACACCAGGTTTTGGCCTAAGCAGTTTGTATTGATGAGTGCATTACTCTGTAGTACGGGTGTTTCAAAAACACGCAGCTGAAATTCGGGTATGGCTGTCGAAAATCTGGGAGCTACTCTTATAGTGTAGCGTACACCATTTTGCGAAGCAATATTGAGCATGCCCAACTGATCGGTACAGGCAATGCTGGTGAAGCTGCCACAACTTCCGGTGTACACATGTACTACAGGTTGATTGTTGAGGGCGTCTGTTTCAATCGTCAGCTGCTTGCCATTGCCGGTGAAGTAAAACCAAACATCACCAAAATTTTGTGAAGCAGTACAAGTAGTAACAGGCAAAGTTCCTGTAGCGGATGCAGTGCTGCCACGTGTGCTCTGGTATTGGTTCAATTTATTTTGGAGTAAAGTGCCAATGGGTAACTCCAAGGCATTGATGCACTCGTCATTAGCCGGAGTATTGTTGTTGGTAATGGCAATGTCAAACTGACCACTGTTGGCAAAATTGCCTGTGCCGGCCACTCGTACATAATAGGTGTTGCCAGGTATCAGGTTGATTAAGCTCCGCACATCGCGGCCAGATTGGCTGGCTGTGATGCAAGAACCAGTAAGCAAGCTCAAACTGCCGCATTGGCCTGTGTATAAAGAAATGCGTGGCGATAAATTTCCTTTTACAACAAGAGTATGTGCTGTAGCTGTGGCTACAAAACTGTACCAAGCTTCACCCGTCGTAGTGCAGTTGTTTACCTCATTGTAAAAACCGGCATTAGTGCCCGAAGCAAAGCCATATCCCGATGAAGGCTGTATGGCCAATGGAACCGCTTGCGAACAATAATTGGCAGCCGCTTTTTTGGCATTAAACAAGTACATGAGTGGTTGTCTCGTTTCTGCTACAAAGCCTGTGCTGAGCATACGCAGCAGGTAGGTAGTGCCAGCCGTAAGACCGTTGATAATTGTAGGTGTCCAGGTGTTGCTACTATTTACTGTTCCACATTTCAGCGACGATAGATTGTTGCAATCTCCGGTAAATATCTGCCAGCCATAACCTTGCGGAGCCGCTGCCAGCACTAAGCCCAAAGAATCTGAACTTGCCTGAAAGCTAAACCAGGTTTCGGTGGTATACCCGGCAGGACAAGAGGCCTGGCTGAGCCCGCTACTGCCAAACTGCAACTTCACAGGAATTGCTTTTTCTGAGGATGCTGCCACGGTAACGGGATATGCATTTGTGCATACCTTATTGGGCGCATCAATTGCATTGCTTACGCCTACACGTATTTGCTGGTTGCCGGTACCGCTAAGCCATAGGTAATAGGTTTGTCCAATGGTAGTGCTAAGTGCCAGCTTTACATCTGTGCCAATAATGGATGGTGAAACCACAAGCGAAGGGGCGGCACAACTGCCACTAAAAATGGCATACTCTATTGCATTGGCTGTGGCTGCCGAAAGACCAACATAGCTTGTACTTGCTGTAGCTGTAAACTGAAGGTAAATGTCATTTTTATTGCCTGTAACAAATGGGGCGATAGCAGGTGAAACCGCCAGTGAGTAACTGGCATTGTTAATGGTAAAAGGCTGATAGTTGATGATGTGACTATTGCCTACAGCCAGGATGGCTGCACTGCTGCAATCATCGTAAACTGCAACTGGTGGTATACTCATACAGAGTTGACCAATGCTATCATTAATGGTGCCTCCACTTTTTGCGACACGTAAATAATAGGTTGTTCCAACTGATAAACCGCTGACAGTAAACGAATCTGCAACACCGCACACCAATGGGTTCAGGTTTTGGCAATCTCCATTGTATAGTGCCAGTCTTTTGCTCCAAGTATTTAGGCCTCCATCCTGCCAAAACTTTACTTTTAGTCTGTCGGCATTGGCTGTTATGGTATACCATATATCCTGGTCTTGAGTGCCCGTCCAGCTGCAGTTACTATTCGATACAGCGTCTGGTACTGCTCCGCGAAATGATATGCGTTGCGGGCTGCATGTTGTTTCAGATGCTTCCAAAGGTGTGGCGTTGGCACAAACATCATTGGCAGCAACAAAAGGCGTTGTGACTGCCAGTTGAAATCTGTTGTTGGTATTGAAGTTGCCCGAAAAAACTTTTGCATAGTAAGTAGCACCCACTTGTAGATTACTTGCGGTAATGCGGGTAGTGTCACTGATATTTTGAAAGAAAAAATTACAGGCTGTAGCAGTAAGATTGTTGCAGGTACCGGTAAAAAGTTGTAGTTGTGGATTGTTCAATTGTAAGATATCGATGCTGTGTGTAGCAGCTGATGCTGTAAATGTGTACCACACATCATTAGAGCTCGAAAAAATGCAGCTGTTGTTGGGTGTACTGGCGGTGGCACCAATGGTAGTACCAGCAATAAACGAACCTGTGGCATTGGCACTTACTCCCAGTGAAATGGCATTGGTGCATTCATTGTTGGGTGCGGCGTTGGCTACTGCTATCCCAAAGCCTGTACTGGTAGTATTGTTGTAGTACACCCTTATGAAATAAGTTTGGCCAGGTGTAAGACCTGATTGTGCAACAACAATGGTGTTGGGAAAGTTGTGCGTAATACCGCTTCCATTGCAGGATAAGGATGTAAGCGTCCCGCAGCTTCCGCTCAATACCTGAATAACAGCATTGGTAGGCCCGCTGTTGTTGTGTTGCAAGTAAATGTACTGGCTGCTTTGCGCAGCTGTAAACTGATACCAAACATCGGCAGTGGCGGTACCGGTACATCCGGCACTCGTAGCTGTAGCACCGGTAGTCAACCCTTGCGTAAATGTCGGCAGTCCAGAGGCAGAAACCGAAAGAGAAACAGCTTGGGCACAATCATCATTGCCGGGTTGTGCCATGGTCATGATGGTGTTTGCACAAAAAAGAAAAACCAATACAAAATTCTTACACATAAATGAGGAGGTACGCATGAGGTTGATGGTTGAAAGGAGTGTGCTGATGGTAGGCATTAACGTTGCTCAGCTAAAGCGGCAATCTTTTTTTCCAGCATTTCAATTTTGCTGAGTAGTTCTTTAATGGCTTCTACATACAAAGCGTCATAAGTACCATAGCTGGTTTGTAAGTAACCTTGTGCATCGGTGCTTACCAGTTGTGGAAATACCTGCTGAATATTTTGTGCTGTAAAACCCATTTGTTTTCCGGCAGGTCGTGTGGTGCCGGTTTTATCATCGTTCCATTCGTAAGTAACGCCCTTCAATTGCAGCAGTTTTTCTAAGGCATTGTTGAGTGGTGTAATTTCTTTTTTCAGCCGGGCATCGCTGTTGGCTAACCAATCGCCGGCTGTGGCTTTGCTGGCATTGCCGTTTACTTCGAGGGTGTTGGTGGTTGGGTTGCGGTTACCAACACCAAGGCGGCCGTTGTTCACGAACAATGCATTGCTGTTGCTTTTGCCTTCGTACAAAAAGAAACGATCGTTGCTGGCATCGTAGCCAAAGCCATAGCGGTAAGCACCTTCATTGCGAAGCTCTATGCTGGCACTACTGGCACTTGCTGCAGCGGGACGGTCGAGGGTAATTTTATCCGCACTAAAACGGGTATTGCCCCACATAAACACTTCATGCACATTGTCTGTCGACAAAGGGTACCCACCAATGCCCACCTGCCCGGTTTTATTTTGAGACAACGCAATCAAATCATTCTTGTAAAAAATAGCTCCCAGGGGGGTGGTTCTGTATCGCCCAATAGCCAGCGATCCACCTGCATCAGGTGAATTGAAAACACTACTGTCATTGAGCTTCATGAAATAATGAAAACGTTGTCCTAAAGGAACTGGCGCCGATTCGTTGCCCGATGCATTGTATGCCAGCTTAAAGTAGGAGCCGGATGAATAGTTGCTGGCAGGGCCATTAATGGACAATTGAGTGCCACCGGTTTTGCCTTCAATGGTTTGTGAGCCAAACAAGTGCAGGTCCGATTGAATGGGGTTGTTGTAGTAGCTCAGATAATTGCCAATACCAATTCTGCCGGTTGAGTCGAACAAAATTTCAGTTTGCTTTGCATTGGCGGTACCGTTTTTAAAATCAACTTCCAGTATTGCTTGTGAACGATCACCCCTGAGCAAGAAATTGAAAAAGTTTCTGCCCGTACTTAAATGTTTGGTGAGCACAACACCTGTGCCCAGATTGGTATTGCTGGCAATGGTATCTGCCACAAATACCAACGCACCGGTTGCAGGTTTGGCAATTACATATGCTGAACCATTGACAGACAATGTTGCTCCCGGATAAGGACTCATGCCAATGCCAATTTCACCGGTATTATTCATCACCAATCTGCGTTGCGTTCCCTGCCAAATGTTGAAAGGCAGATTAGCAGGTACGCTAATAAAGCCGTATCGGTTGATGGCATTTGCAGCATCATAAAACAAACCAATCCGCATGCCATTGGCTGCAGTATTACCCGTAGCGTTGTTGGTAAAACTAATGCCCGAACTGGTAGCATTGTTACCGTGCACTTGCAGGTTGTCTGTTGGGTTGGCAATGCCAATGCCCACATGTTGCGCAGTAGCAAACATGCTCATGAAGCAAAGTGCAAGAGAGAGTGTATGTTTCATAGGAGTAAAAACGATTTACAGTTTGATAAATTCAACCCTTCTGTTGTTGGCTTTTGCTTCGGGTGTGCTGCCTTTGTCGGTTGGCTCACTGCCGCCTTTGCCGTCGGTTTCCAGGCGGCTGGCATCAATGCCAAAATCTTTTACCAGTGTATTTTTTACGGCTGCTGCCCGTTGCTTACTCAGCAGCAGGTTGGCGTTGGCATCGCCATCGTTGCTGGTATGACCCATAATTTTTACACGTACAGTTGGGTTTTCTGCAAGGGTAGCCGCAATGTTTTTTAATACCTGATAGCTTTCGGGGCGGATGCTGCTTTGCTGAAAATCGAATAAAATGCCCGTAGTGCTGAAACGGCCTTCAGTAATGAGTTTGCTGCGGGTATCGGGGGCGCCGGCGGCTAACCTTATATCTGTCAACAACAGGTTGCAATCGCCAAAAAAGTCGCGGAAGAAGGCGAAGTGATATGGTTGTTGCAGGTTGAAGAAACGAGGGATATCCATCAGTTTGTTTTCATTTACATATACCCGTAACCTGCTGCCCTGGCGCCAGATGCTCAGCCGTGCAAAAGATTGGTCGGTTGTGATGTCCCATTGTGGCATTTTAAACTCGTTGCTCAGGCTGTTGTCGGTGGCTGCCTGATACACGCTGAATGCAGCGGTGCCGCCAGACGGGTGCAGGGTAACAAAGCTGCCCCTTGCAAAATGGTAATCAAACAGCTGTGTTTTATCAGTATTAAAATGCAACCCAAATCCACTCATGTTATTGCCTGGGTCATCAAGAATACCCACGTTCATTTCCAAGGTAAAATTGTCGGGCAGGCTGGTTATTTTTTCAGGTATGAAACTGCCGTTTTTTGAAAGGCCCAACCACTTGCCGGTTTTGCCTTCTATGGTCATTACTTCGCCGCTGGCATCTGTGTTGTATTCTGCCGGAAAGTCGCCCACGGCCACACGTTCAAAATCATCGTTGTACAATATTTTTTCGCCGGGTATAAAATCAAATTTGCTATACGCTTTCAACGGTTGTTTTTCCTGCATGCCAGGTTCGTTTTTTGCTGCGTTTGTATTGGGTGTAGCACTTGAGGTTTTGGCAGAGTCAGCGGCAGCTTTGTTTTTCTTTTTAAACAGTTTGCCATCCAGTACATCATCTATGGCTTGGTCTACTTTTTCGTTCACCTTGTTTTCGGTTTTCCATTTGGCATTTTCTTTAATGCGCTGGCCACTATTTTGGGCTGGCAGCAATTGGCAACTGCAAAGTGCAAGGAAGCTGAACAACAATTGTTTCATACGTTTCTTTCTGAGAGGGGTGAGCAAATGATGCAAGGGTGAAACTATGAAGGCCATGAGCAGCAGGCAATGGGCGTTGAGTATTGTGCAACATGAAGCGTAGCATTGTGCATAGTTGCCTGAGAATTTGCTGCAGCCTGTCGTTTTCTCAGTGAGTGTTACCAACTGCTCAATGCATATTTGTTGCCTGCAGCAGATTCTTGTACATTGCTGTTTACACTATGAAAGCTGTTTGTTTTCTTTTTGCATTGTGGTACTGTTGTGTTGGCCGTGTATCAGCGGCCGATACCATTGCTGTGGCTGCAATAGATGGCTACATTGCTTTGGAAAAGCACCAATCCGTGCAGGTGATGCCCGCCAGTGCGGCTTCCAATTGGCAGGAAGCTGCGCTGAGCAAAGCATGGCTCCCTGTTGATTCGCAATGGCTGAGCCGTGGGCAGAAAGATATCTGGCTGAGAGTTGTGCTGCACAACAACAGTTCCAGGTCGCAATATTTATACATCACACATGGCAGTAGCGATAGTTTTGTATTGACAGTTCAATATCCTGATACAGTGCTACAGCTCTTTTCCGGCGATTACATCAATAGCAGCGGATTACAGTTTGATGACGATAACAATTCAAATGGATTTTCTTTAGCAGCAGGAGTAACTGCTACGGTGTATGCCAAAGTGTACAACGAGCATGCACACTTGTACTTTCATAGTTTTTATTTAGAAACACCTGCTTATTATGATGCAAGCCTTGTGACGGCTTATGCTGAAGATAGTCCGCCAGCTTTGTACCATGCTGTTGTGTTAGGCTGTCTGGTATTTAGTCTTTTTTTCATGAGTTTTTTGGGCTGGTGGTTCAAAGAAAAAAGCTTCATGTATTACGTGATGTACATAGCTGGTGCACTGCTGTATTTATTGCCCAAAACAAATAGTACATACAGCTATGCAGGTAAGCTGGTGTTTCATGTAATGCCCTATTACCTGCAGGTAAGCGAAGGATTACAATACGTTTTTTATGCAGCTTATGTAGCATTTGGCGCCAGCCTTGTCAATGCATTTGCTTATCGTAGGTTGAGTGTGTACATCAAAACAGTTATTGCTGTGTTTTTGCTTTACGCAGCAAGTATTACCGTGTACCAATTTGCTACACATACTTACCTGCTGCCTAACTCGGGTTTTGTGTTGATTCGGTTGTTGAGTTATGTATTGTGTATTGTAGCGGTAGTGTGGATAGTGCTACAGGTAAAGAGTCCGCTGAAAAAGTTCTTCATGCTGGCCAGTGTCATTTTTATAGCATTTACTGCGTGGGCAGCTGTGAGTAATTTGTATCGTTCTGTCGATCCGAAACCGTTTTTTTACATCACCCCTATGGTGGCGTTAAAAACGGCAGTGTTGTTAGATAGCATTGTGTTTGCAGCAGCCCTCGGTTACAAAATGTATCTAACAGAAAAAGAAAAGCGTCAACATTTTCAATCGTACATACAACAGCTGGAAGTGAATGAACAACTGGTGCGCAACATGAATGTGCAGTTGGAGCAAACGGTGGCAGAACGTACAGCAGAACTGGAAGCGCAAAAAGAAAAGCAATTGCGATTGGAATATGAACGACAATTGGCACAACTCGAAATGCAATCGCTGCGCAGTCAAATGAATCCGCATTTTATCTTCAATAGCCTCAACAGCATTCGCTATCAAATACAAACAGCGCAGTATAAAAATGCCAGCGACTACCTGATGCGTTTTAGCAAATTGCTTCGGCTAACATTGGAAAACTCAAGACGGGAAACTGTGACACTGGCTGAAGAACTGGCCCTTACACAACTGTACCTCGATATTGAAGGCCAACGCTTTGGTGATACGTATCGTTATCATATAGAAGTGGCTGCGAATATTGATACCGATGAAATTGTACTGCCACCTTTGTTGCTGCAACCCTTTGCAGAAAATGCTATCAAGCATGGATTGATGAACAGCAACAAGCCCGAAAAAATGGTACGCATTAGTGTATCGGAAGTGCCCGGTGGTTGTTGCATTTGCATAGAAGACAATGGCGTAGGCAGGCAAGCCAGCCAGCTGCGAAAACAAGAAGGCGGACTGGAGCACCAAAGCCTTGGCATGAATATAACCATGGAACGGATGCGGCTTTTCGGTTTGCATGAACATGTAACGCTAACGGTTCAGGTAGAAGATATTATTGTAGATGAACACATTAACGGAACCCGTGTTGTAATCACTTGTAAACAACCCACACATGTTTAAAGCTATTCTTATTGATGATGAACTGCATTGCACGGAATCGCTGCGATTATTACTAACTGAACACTTTGGCGATCGCATCAGTATCAGCGGTACGTTTAATAAACCTGCCGAAGCATTGCGCTACTTGCTGGCACATAAAGTTGACCTCATTTTTCTGGACATAGAAATGCCGGAAATGAACGGCTTTGAATTGCTGAACAAGCTGATGCCTTACGAAGCAGATGTGGTATTTGTAACAGCGTACGATCAGTACGCCATCAAAGCTTTTAGCTACAGCGCCATCAGCTACTTGCTCAAACCCATTGATGATGATGATTTGAAAACCATGCTGGAAAAATGGTGGGAGAAAAAACACAAGCTCATTACTGCTTCGCAAATAGCCCTGATGCAGGAAGTAATGCAGGCGCAGCACAAACCCAAAACCAAAGTAGCATTACCAACAGGTGAAGGCCTGGAGTTTTTAGAAATTGCGAGTATCATCCGCTGCGAAAGCGACAACAACTACACCCGTATTTTTTGCAACGATAAAACGCAACACCTCATTTGCAGAACTTTGAAAGATGTAGAAAAAGTGTTGTCGGAAAATGGCTTCATCCGCATACACCAAAGCCACCTCATCAATCCACAGTACATGCGCAAATTATTGCGCAATGACGGTGGTAGTATCGTTATGACAGATGGTTCGGAATTGGCCATCAGCCGTACCAAAAAAGACCGCATTATTGAGCTGCTGTCGGGGGTAGAAAAATTATGATGTTGTAGTGGTTGTTTTGCAACAACGATAGGCCCACCACAATAGCAATGGATGCACAATCAATAAGCGAACCCATGCTACCCAAACTGGTACACACAAACCGTTGGGGTCGAGGCAGCCATCTTTTTGTATCATCCAGATATGTGCAGGTACAAAGGCCAGCAACATGGCCATAATGCCCCATGCCGCCCATCTTCTGCTGCGGGCATTTATCAAAAACAGCGCCAACACTACTTCAGCTACACCGCTCAGGTTGTTGAGCAGAATTTTATGGCCGAGATAGTCAGGTATCAACGGTAAATAAAACTCAGGAACCCGAAAATGATTGATGCCTGCCAGAAAATAAGCAGCCGCCATCAGCCATGCACTCCACGGTTTTTTTTGTGTAGCTTCTTGCATAAAAATTCATCAGACCAGCATCGATTACTGACCATTCGTTTTGATAATCCTATAGGTTTGCTACATGATGTTACAATCCAAACTGCCAAATGTTGGCACCACCATATTTACCGTCATGAGTGCTTTGGCTACGGAGCACAACGCCATCAACCTTGGTCAGGGCTTTCCCGATTATCCCATGGATGAAGCATTGACCGATTTGGTGAGCAAAGCCATGCAAGATGACTACAACCAATATGCACCCATGCCCGGGCATTTGGCACTGCGGGAAGCCATTGCCCAAAAAGTGCAGCGGTTGTATGGCACTACCATTCATCCCGATACAGAAATTACCATTACACCCGGCGGTACCTATGCCATCTACAGTGCCATCACTGCTGCCATTGGCCAAGGCGATGAAGTCATTGTGTTTGAACCTGCCTACGACAGTTACATTCCGAACATTGAAATCAACGGTGGCAAAGTCGTTCGCATACCATTGCAGTTTCCCGATTACAGCATTGATTGGGCGGCGGTACGCAAGGCCATTACACCACGTACCAAAATGATACTGCTCAATTCGCCACACAACCCCACGGGTGCTGTGCTGAGCGAAGCCGACATTGCACAACTCCGTAGTACGGTAGCTGGCACCAATATCCTCATCATGAGTGATGAAGTGTACGAGCACCTCATATTTGATGGCCGCCAACATCAGAGCATGCTGCGCTACCCCGATTTATACGAACGCAGCTTTGTGTCGTTTAGTTTTGGTAAAGTGTACAACTGCACCGGTTGGAAATTAGGCTACTGCATAGCACCGCCTGCTTTTACAAAAGAGTTTCGGAAAGTACATCAGTTCAATTGTTTTAGCTGCCACAGCCCGGCGCAGGTGGCACTGGCGCAGTACCTGCAGCCGGAAGAACCTTACCTACGCCTGAGTGGTCAGCTACAAGCCAAGCGGGATTATTTCCGGCAGCTCATGCAAGCCACACCTTTTGAAGAAGTGCCATCTTTTGGCAGCTATTTCGAAATGTACAGCTATGCCAACATCAGCCATGAAAGCGATACAAACATGGCCATGCGGTTGGTGAAAGAATGTGGTGTGGCCACCATACCTGCATCGGCGTTTTATGTAGATGGCGATGATCACAGAGTGTTGCGTTTTTGCTTCGCTAAAAAAGAAACGACGCTGGAAGCAGCTGTAGAACGGTTAAAGAAAATGTGCTGATTAGCCCCCTGCCCCCGGAGGGGGAAATTTTGCAGAACACTGATGGAGAAGATGAAAGTAGATTTTCAAGGATGCTTACTAACATCTAACATCTTCTTCCCACCAACCATCAACCAACAACTGCCAACCATTCGCAAGGCAGATGCATAAATGCCCTACCTTTCCATTTCTTTTAAACCTGCGTTATGTTTATTGTTCGTAGCATTTTGCCAAAGCTTGTGGTGGCTGTTTTTTCGATAGCTGTGTTCTCTTGCAGCAGTCCTGATCCTTATACGTCATTAACTGCGGAAGAAGCCACGAAGTTTGCGCAGGAGCTTGAGCAACATTTGGCAAAAGACGATGCATCTTTTTTGAGCGATAATATTGATGAAGAAGCTTTTCGTCAATGCTTTGCCGATGCGCTGTATATGGAAGCTAACCATCCGGATATCCGCAACCTCGATATTTTCAGAGATGCCAAAAAGTTGGGTTCTACTATTGTACAATCAAAAGGAAAGTCTGGTCATTACCGATTGCTGCGTATGGTACAGCAAGATGGCAAGCAAGTAGCCCGGTTTAGGTTATACACTCCTGAAGGCGGCCTCAACTATCACGACATGATATTGATGAAGCGGGACGGCAAAGTGAAAGTGGCAGATGTATTCATTTTTATGACAGGTGAAACACTGGCCGAAACATTTGCTCAGGAAACCAAATTTTTGCATAGCGGTGGCGGCAAAATCAATCAGCACAAGGCTTACTACATGGAACTGAAAGAAGACATGCAGCAAAAGCAAAGAGAAGGTGATAACGAGGGGGTGCTGGCGGTATTTGATGCCTTGCCCGGTGCTGTGCAAGCCTGGAAAACGACCCTGCTGCCCGCCATACAAGCCAGCCGTTTATTGGGCGATACTGCCCGTGAAACCAAACTACTGCAGCAATATCAGTCCTACCATCATACCCCTACCGACAGGTGTATGCTTCAGCTGATTTATCATTCGTTTCGCTACAATTATGATAGTTCGATGGTTAAAGTCAACCAACTTGATTCGCTGGTGGGCAAAGACCCGTCATTGGATTTTCACCGGGCTATTATGGCGCTAAATAATGATGACCGCAAAACCTGCATTGCACTACTCGAAAAACTATATCCTACTAAGGCAGTTTTTGGCGATGTGTTGCTCTACCTCGCCGGTCTCAAGTGGGTAGATGACGATGTGGATGAAGCCAAGAAAATTTTCAGGGCCTACCGCAGCATGCCCGACTACGATGCCGCCAAAGAAGCAGACATGATGCGGAATGTGAAAGCGGGTAGCTGAGTGGAAAATCTTGGAACTAAACAGCAAGGTCTAATGGCAAATCAGCAATATCCTTAAGTCTTTTCCCATCTACCATAATGTTTAGCATATTCAAAGCCTCATCGTTTTGACTATGTAAGACTGCATTTTGCAATTCAGGAAGTGCAAAATGATAAACACAGTCGATATCACCTGTTCCTAATGCAATGGATGCTAATCGACTAGGTGTTGGTTCACCGGTAACCACAACAATATGAGGAGACCTTCCCTTTCTGTTTCTAAGTAAATTCAATGCTTCTGATCTTGCATTCTGAGCCCTGTCACTTCTTAGCGTCCATTTGGTTGAAATGCTTGCATGAAGAAAATGCGAGACCCCAGAAATCAACCTTAAATCAGATAGTAGCGCAAGATGCTCATCTACAATTGGGAATGGTTTATTGATATTGCTGTCAGCTTCTCTTTCTCTAGTAATTATCACGTCTGGAGATATGGAATAGTCATTGCCTAATGAGGCCGCTAAAGAAACATTTTGTTTAGAGAGCTTGCTTAAAGTCTCTAAATGTTCATATTGAGTGTAGGAAGAAATTACGTCTCTTCTACGAGAACCAACTTTTATAATATCCCATTTTCCTGGCCTTAAATGTTCAAGTTTTAAGAATGTGTTAGTCAGGAAACTTGCAACCGCATTTTCAAACTTGTTACCCGATGATTGGCCGGATAATCTCGCTCCATTATTTGCAGATAATTGGTTTGCAATACTAGTGGCAAAATCAACACTAGATTTTTGGTCTTTATCAGCATTACTTGGGATACCATTTTTATCTATAGTCAAAATATCATTAAGAAGCGACTGGTGAAACTTGCTTCTTTCTTGCTGTAGCAGTGTTGATTTTCTTTTCATTTTGTTGAGTTAGCGAGGATACCAAAGCTTTGAAAATTTCTTTTCCAATTGAGGCAGCAACAGGAGGAGGAAATGCATTTCCTACTTGCCGATAGGATGCGGTTTTCTTACCAGCGAAACGCCAAGAATCAGGAAAGCCTTGGATTCTTGCTGTCATACGTACTGTAAGTTTGGGGTTGCCGGTAAAATCCTTTAGGGGCGCTTGGTCGGCTATGCCTGATCCATCAACTCCTAAAACTGCCCAAGATTTTTTTGCTCTTGTTGGGCCAAGGTCGGGACCTCCATGTTTTTTTGAACCGCCAACCAATGTGGGTGCAATTGTATTTGCAATCTTTTTCCAAGCTTCAACATCTTTCCATCCGTTTTCACCCATTAAATCGTACAGGCATTCTCCCACTGTTGGGGCTTCAACAATATTTTCAGGCCAATTGAAATGTTTAATGATATTCCTTTTAAAAGCAACTAAGATTGTTCTGGGTCTTAATTGAGGAACCCCGAAGTCTGATGATTGAATGAGCTTCCATGAAGATGAATAACCTAAGTCTGCAAGTTGAGCAATGATGGCTTTCCTGTATGATTCAAATTTCGGATCAAAAAGTCCCCTCACATTTTCAAGCATGATAGCTTTTGGCTGAATTTCATTCACCAATCGTAATGCTTCGGGAAATAAATCCCTTTCATCGTCATTTCCTAACTGCTGACCTGCTACAGAGAAAGGAGGACATGGAACTCCACCAGCAAGTAAGTCTACCCCTTTGTAACGTTTTCCAGAAAACTTACGTAAGTCGCCTTGAACAACATGCCAATGCGGTCTATTTAAAACCAATGTTTGGCAAGCGTGTTCATCAATCTCTACTAAGCCTACATGCTCAAATCCTGCCATTTCTAGCCCTAGAGCTTGTCCGCCACCTCCTGCACATATTTCTAATGAAGTCATTCGTTTGATTTTTGGGCTGCTAACAATATTAGCAAACAAATATCTATTTATTCAATAACAGTTTGTCTTTTTATTGCCGGGTCAGTCTTTCAATCAACACCCGATGTGCTGGCATAGCGCTGCTCAATGCCGCAGCGGTTGCCAGTTCAAAATCGGCAAAATCGAAACCGGGTGCCACCGTGCAGCCCACCAGTGCATAGCCAAGCGGGCCGCTTGTTTCACTGGCAAACCAATGCCCGGCGGGTACCATGCCCTGCTGTTGCTCGCCATCGCCCTTGCCCAGTTTAATGCAACTGTAATTGCCCTCCGGCGATAGCACATGCACCAGCACCGTATCGCCTTCGTAGTGGTGCCAGCCTTCATCGCTGGCTATGCGGTGAAAGGCGGAGAAATTGCCCGCCGTTAGCAAAAAATAAATGGCCGTGCTCATGGGGCGTGGGCCATTGGCCGTGGCCACCAGCGTGGCGCTGCGGTAGGTTTCGGCATAAAAGCCGCCTTCGGGATGGGGCAGTAGTTGCAGCTGTTGTACGAGGGTGTCGATGCGGTTCATGCCGGCAATTTGCACAAAAAATCGGGGCCGCGGCACAATCCTGAAAGGCTTTGGCTTCAAAGTAGTTTCTTTGCACGGCCAAATTTCAAAACGGCCGGTAAAACATTTACTCTATGTCATTAATTGTGGTAGGCACCATGGCGTACGACGCCCTTGAAACGCCCTTCGGAAAAGTAGACAAAATTGTAGGCGGAAGCGCCACTTATGCAGCCTATGCCGCTGCCAACTTTGTACAGCCCGTACAGCAAATCAGCATTGTGGGCAATGATTTTGAAGAAGCCATTCTCGACGACCTGCACAGCCGCGGTGTACAAACCGACGGTGTAGAAAAAGTGGCCGACAAGCCTTCTTTCTTTTGGAGCGGTCGCTACCACCTCGACATGAACAGCCGCGACACGCTGGTGACAGACCTGAACGTGCTGGCCGATTTTAACCCGCAGGTGCCCGAATCGTATCAGGGCAGCGAGTTTTTGCTGCTGGGCAACCTGATGCCCAAGCTGCAAAAGCAAGTGATAGACCAACTGACCACCCGCCCCAAACTCATTGTGCTCGACACCATGAACTTTTGGATGGACACCGCTTGGGACGATTTGATGGTAAACCTGAAATTGGTAGACGTACTGCTGGTAAATGATAGCGAAGCCCGCCAGCTTACCAATGAGTTTAGCCTGGTAAAAGCGGCCCGCAAAATCATGGACATGGGTCCGAAATACCTCATCATTAAGAAGGGCGAACATGGAGCTTTGCTCTTCCACGAAGACCATGTGTTTTTTGCACCGGCGCTGCCGCTGGAAGATGTGTTTGACCCCACTGGTGCCGGCGACACATTTGCCGGTGGCTTTATGGGCTGGCTAGCCAAAACCGGCGACATAAGCTTCCAAAATATGAAGACCGCTATCATCGTAGGTTCGGCCATGGCTTCTTTCTGCGTAGAAAAGTTTGGCCCCCAACGCATGCAGGAACTCACCAAAGCAGAAATTGATGCCCGCATTCAGCAGTTTGTGAATTTGGTGCAGTTTGATATTGAGCTGGTGTAGGAGTTAATGTGCCAATTGGCTAATTAGCAAATGTGCTAATGGAATATAGGGGAGTGAATTGGTGAATGAGTTGATTGGTTAACTGGTTAACGAGTGATTGGTAAAACTCCTTTGTGCTGCTTAGTGTATGCTTTGCGTTTTAGTGGTTCAGAAAAAGTGAATAGGCGAGTATCCGCCAATATAAAAGAGAGCAGCTATTGATGGGCTGCTCTCTTCTTTTTGTACAATCTGTTCATCAATTATTCAGCTGCCCTCGCAAGTGGCTCAATATGTTTTGATACATTTTTTCAATCAGGCGTTGTTCCATTAGTTCTTCATCGCGGTTGTTGCTGTTGCGTGGCGCATTAATTAGTTCCCAATCCTGGTTGCTCAGGGCACCGGCATCGCCTTTGTAAGTAGCCCAGCTGGTTTTAAACGAGTAGTTCTCGTGGAAGCTGCGGTTGCTGATGCGTTCGTTATTGTCATCGTCCATAATGCGGAGCTCCAGTCTGCCAGTAGCTGTGTACGTTACTTCTGTAACAGTTAAAGTAGCGGTCAGTTTTTTATAGATGGGCCGGCCAGCGGTATCCTTACCAATTTCTGCTTGTTTTTCAACGGTGCGGTCGTAGCGGTTGCTGCGGGGATTGTCCATTTGCAACTGCGTCCACACAGGTTGCACGGTCCAATTGGGGCGAACGTTTTGCCGCTGTATATCCCAGCTATTGTACACCCGGTACCAGCCGCCACTGTTGTAGCTACGGCCTAAATCATTTACCAGTTGCTCACTCAGGCGGGGTGTGCTACCCATATTGTTGTTGCCAAAATTGTTGTTGCTATAGCGGTTGTTGTAGTAAAATCCTTCTGCACTCAGCGGGAGTATCACAGCGTTTATGATGCCTTGCTCTTTGGCTTGGCGCATGAGTTGGCGGGTGTTTTTATAATCGGGCATCCACTGCTGTACTTTGGTGAGTGAGCGGTAGGCACGGCGGGCACTGCGCCAGTTGTTGTCATCCATCCACTCCGCAGCTTGCTCGTAATGGCCGCTCACCAATTCGAGTTTTGTTTTTTCAATTTCAGCACCCACAGTGCCGGGCTTCAGCAGGTTGCTCACGGTGCTGTAACCACGAATGCGATCATAAAACGATTGCAGATTGATGTAGTAGCCCAGCAAAGATTCTTTTCCTTCTAAAGTGCTGCTGTATTGGTACTGCGTAATGCCTGCCTGGTATTGGTTGTGCAGATAATCGTAGGCAAATTTTACCTGGTCGGCTATGTATTTATCCGAAGGATTGGCGCTGTATTCCCGAATCAGTTTTTCGAGTTTTTTCTCAGTGATGTTTTTGTCTTCGTAAATGCTTTTGCTGCCGCCGCAGGCCATCAGCAATGCCGCAAAGATGAAAGTGTAGAAGTATTTCATGCAGGTAGTTTTTTGAAAGACGCAACAACGCCGCGGTTGTTAGTTACGGCCTTGTTAAGGATCAGTATTCTCTACAAATTTGGTTAGAATTTTTTGGCAATGGTCACGGTGTTTTTAAACACCTGCCGCTGGCCTTGCAGATTGAATATTGCTGTAAAAACAATGTAGGTGCCCACGGGTACTTTTTGCAGTTTGTCATTCAATCCATCCCAACGAAAATTGCCACTGATGCCGCAGGTGGCATTGCGCTGCAGCACTTTTACAGGCCGGCCTGCAGCATCCATAATGGTAATGTTGGCCACATAACCCGGCTGCGCAAACTGATATTGAATCAATGCAAAATCTTCGATGCCATCATTGTCGGGGCTAAAGATGACAGGTTGAATGCTGATGCTGGCCGTGTTGGCTACGGCTGTTTTTTGTTGGCTGTTGGCAGCGGTAGGCGTGCCATAGCCCACCGTTTTGGCAGCACTCGTCCAGTTGTCTTTGTTGTTGGAAGTGGCATTGGCATCAATGCGTTCCAGTGCAATGCCTTCTTTGTTGTTGATGAGGGCAAAATGCCAGTTGTCGTCGTAGGTTACTTCATCCAGTATGCGGCCGGCGTTGTTCAGCAACAGCACCGTGCCTTTGTCATCGGGATAGGAAGGCATGCTGCCCGCAATTTTCACCGATAGACCCGGCTTCATCACCGTGTATTGCTGTGCTACAATGGCGGGGTCAGCACTCACCACCAAATACTCCTGCGGAAACAATGGAAAATTATCAGTGAGGATGCTGCCGAAAGTACCAACGCTGCCATTGCTGCTGCGGTTGGCCAGCACCAATTGCTGCACGTTAATAATCTTGTTGCTGCGGTTGTAGAGCTCTACATAATCTACGCCCTGCGGGTTGGGGTTGAAAAGGATTTCATTTACCACCACATCGTTGCTGTCGGCAGTGCTAAAGCTGCCCAGCTTCACCCGGCTGAAATTATTATCTACCGCATTGCCGCTGCAATCAGTTACGTTGTTGGCATCTACGGTGTAAATGGTATTGCCCATCAACGGAGCACTCAGCAACAGGTTTACCCGGTTGAAGAATGGTGCTACCGGAGTAGCGGTTATTACATTTATGCCATTGGAAATTTGGTAATTGCTGCTGGTAGCCAACCGGCTGCTGTCCATGGTTTCATCAAATACCAATTGCGCTACCAACACGGTGGAGGCTGCAGCATACAACAACCGCGGAGCACGGCTATCGGCATTCACTTTATTGGCACTGTTAATGGCACCGGGCGTACCACCTTTCGCATCGGTGCTGGCGGTCCAGTTGCCGGTGCCGGTGCAGGCATTTTTTACATCTATCATTTCCAGCGTCCAGCCGCCATCGGCTTTTATCGCATTGTTGTACCAACTGCTGCTGTACGATACCGCATGCATCACACTGCCATTGGGTGCCAACAGCATGAGCTCATCTGCATCGTTGCTCAAACTGGGAAAACTGGTGACGCTGATGGTGCGGCCAAACACACTCAAACCGGCAACTTGTGAAGCGGTGCACACTACCACACAACTATCGGGTGCCAATAGCAAAGAGGGCATGGCACCACTGGCAGTGCTGCCAGGTTTTTGCAACCGAAATCCTTGCAGGTTGATGGCCGTTGAAGAAGCATTGCGCAGCTCAATCCACTCCGCATTGGGCAAGCCTATTTGTGGCGTTGGATCGGCCATTATTTCTGATATCACAATACTGTAACGAGACTGTGCCAAAATGTTTTCACTGCAAACGATTGTGCAAACGATGACCAGCAACAGCCATGGGAATTTTCCTTTCATAGTCCGTATGAAAATAGCACACTTAGGTATATTCAATTTTAAATTTTGATTGCCTGCTTATGTCCATCACCAAGCCCCGCTTATCGTTTTGGCAAATCATCAACATGAATGTCGGGTTCTTCGGCATTCAATACAGTTTTGGTTTGCAACAAAGCGCCGTCAATCCCATCTACGATATGCTGGGCGCCAGTCCTGATGAGATACCACTGCTCAACCTAGCCGGTCCTATGACGGGCTTGCTGGTGCAGCCCATCATTGGTGCTCTCAGCGATAAAACATGGAGCCCTCGTTTTGGCCGACGCAAGCCGTATTTTTTTATTGGCGCCATCATGTGTAGTCTGGCGTTGTTTCTATATCCGTTTAGCAGCAGCTTGTGGATGGCCGCAGGTTTGCTCTGGATTTTAGACGCCGGCAACAACACCGCCATGGAACCTTATCGTGCTTTTGTGGCCGATAAACTGGATGTATCGCAACAGCCCACAGGCTTTCAGGCACAAAGTTTTTTCACCGGCTTCGGGCAAACATTGGCCAACCTGTCGCTCTTCATTTTCCCCATGATTTTTGTAGGCACAACGGGCAAGCTGCCCACCTGGGTGTATGCCTCATTTTTTCTGGGGGCGGTGTGCAGCATCGCTTCCATTTGGTGGAGTGCCCGCACCACACCGGAGATACCGCCTACTGAAGAAGAGTTGGTACACATGAAAGCAACACCACTCAATGTATTCTCTCCTTTTGTAGAAATTATCAGCGCCATTAAAGACATGCCCCGCATTATGTGGCAGCTGGCATTGGTGTATTTGTTTCAGTGGTATGCTTTGTTTTGTTACTGGCAAAACAGCAGCAAGAGTATTGCACAATCCGTGTTTCATACATCGCCATCCGAAAATCAAACCTTGTATGAAGAAGCGGTGAGCTGGACAGGCCTGGTAAACGGCTGGTACAATATTGTGACGTTTTTATCGGCTTTTGCCTTGGTGTGGTTTGCTAAAAAATATTCGCCCAAGCTGGTGCATTTTGCCTGCCTCATGTTGGCTGGCATTGGTTTTCTCGCTTTTCCTTTTATAGAAAATAAATACCTGCTTTTTCCTGCCATTACTGGTTTTGGTATTGGCTGGGCCAGCATGATGGGTATTCCTTACCTGATGGTGGTGAGCAATATTCCGAAGGAACGCTATGGTGTGTACATGGGTATCGTCAATATGATGATCGTTATTCCGATGATTTTGCAAAACATCACATTTGGCTATGTGCTCAAACATTTTTTAAACAATGATCCGGGCAAAGCCATTGCACTGGCAGGTGTGCTGTTGCTACTGGCTGCAGCTGCCACTTTGCTCATGAAACCTAAACAACCAACCGGCGATATTGTGATGCCAGTTGGCGGCGGTCATTGATTCATCTCTTTATTTTTTGCCATGAAAAAAACATTTTTCGCTTTATTGATGATGGGTGACACAAAGCCATTATTTGTGCTTTTATAACAACGAATACGATGAATAAAAAAATTGTATTGTGCATAGGAGAAGCGCTGATTGATATGATTTGCACCGACAAGGGCAAACCATTATCGGCCGGCGAAAACTTTTTAAAAAAAGCGGGTGGTGCACCTGCCAACGTGGCTGCGGCCATTGCAGCGTTGGGCGGCAGCGTAGACATGACCGCCAAAGTAGGTGTCGATCCTTTTGGGCAACACCTGGTAGACATGCTGCATGACATGGGCGTAAATACAAGGTACGTGTTTCGGGATGCAGCGCATTTTACCACGTTTGCTTTTGTATCGTTGATGGAAAATGGCGAACGTGATTTCTATTTTAATCGTGGTGCCGATGGTCAGTTGAGGATTGATGATTTAGCACAGATTAACCTCGATGATTTTTCCATCATTCATTTTGGCAGCGCCACTGGTTTTTTGCCCGGGCCATTGCAGGCGGCATATGTACACCTGCTGCAGCAGGCATTGCAACGAAACATTTTGGTAAGCTTTGATCCCAATTATCGGGAGCTATTGTTTGGGCACAACAAGCCTTCGTTTGTAGAGCAGTCGTGGCCATTTTTAAAAGCAGCACATTTTTTCAAACTCAGCGATGAAGAAGCAATGCTGCTCACCAATACAAATATTGTTGAAGAAGCCGCTGCGCATTTGTTGCAAACAACCAGCGGTGTATTTGCCATTACCCTTGGTGCTGCAGGTACTTTGCTGGGCATCAACGGACAAACGCAACTCATAGGTAGCATACCCGTGAAGCCCGTGGATACAACCGGTGCCGGCGATGCTTTTGTAGGTGCTGTGCTGTATCAGTTATCGCAGCTATCGACGCAAGAGCAACAATCACTGGATGCAACAGCATGGCAACAAATTGTACGCAACGGCAACAAAGCCGGAGCCCGAACCTGTGAGTACATGGGTGCCATGGAAGCTTTTAAACACCTCAATAAAAATATATTCGGATAAAGAGCTCATGTACAACCATCCCCTTCATCAGCAGGTAAAAGAAGTGTTGCAAAAAGCTGCTTTGGCAAATGCAAAGGCAGATAATGATATGGCAGTGCGGCTCATAGCCAATGCGGCCGATATGCAGCAGTTGTTTCAGCAATTGTATGGCCACCGTGCCGATACCGGCCAGCACTTTGGTGCACTGTTGCAAACAATAGTGGCGGCACACCAGCAACGCAGTGCGGCCCTGCAAATGCGGGATGCCGCAAAGCAAGCGGCAGAGGCCTGGTTTATCAGCAACGAACTGGTAGGCATGAGCTTGTATGTAGACCGGTTTGCAGGTAGCCTGCCACAGTTGGAAACCAAACTTGATTATCTGGAAAAACTGGGTGTAAACCTCCTGCACCTGATGCCCATTTTTGAAAGTCCTGCCAATGAAAGTGATGGTGGATATGCGGTGTCTGATTTCAGAAAAGTAGATACCCGTTTTGGCACGTTGAAAGACCTGCAACAGTTGCAGCAAACCTTGCAGCAGCGGGGCATGTACATGATGCTGGACATTGTGCTCAACCATACGTCGCATCGCCACGAGTGGGCCGAAAAAGCCAAGCAAGGCGATCCATTCTACAAAGACTTTTTCTACTTCTTCCCCGATCGTACGCTGCCCGATCAATACGAACAAACCATGCCGGAAATTTTTCCGGAAAGTGCCCCCGGAAGTTTTACATGGGTGCCCGAACTGAACGAGTGGGTGATGACGGTATTTCACAACTACCAGTGGGATTTGAATTATAGTAATCCTGCAGTGTTGGTGGCCATGCTCGATACGATTTTCTTTTACGCCAACTTGGGTGTTGACGTACTTCGGATTGATGCACCAGCATTTATCTGGAAACAATTGGGCACTACGAGCCAAAATTTACCACAGGCACATGTGTTGTTGCGTCTCATCAAACTTTGTGTGCAAACCGCAACACCGGGTATGGCACTACTGGGTGAAGCCATTGTAGCACCTGCTGAAATCATGAAGTATTTTGGCACCGACAGGTTTACTGCCCGGGAATGTGATTTTGCATACAACGCTACGCACATGGCATTGCAATGGGATGCCATTGCTACCGGCGATACAAGAGTGATGCTGGCGGCACAGCATGAATTGCTGCGCAAACCATACGGTACTTCGTGGATTACCTACACCCGCTGTCATGATGATATTGGGCTGGGCTATGATGATTACATGATACATGCGGCAGGCTTCAATCCATGGGAGCATCGCCGTTTTTTGAAAGATTATTTTTCGGGTGTGTATGAGGGTTCACCTGCTACGGGTGCCTTATTTGCCGTGAATCCGAAAACACAGGATGCCCGCATCAGTGGTTCGCTGGCTTCGCTTTGTGGTTTGGAAACAGCACTCCGCAACAACGATGCCGCTGCTATCGACATGTCGCTGCGCAAAATTGTACTCATGCAGGCGCATCATTTTTTCATGGGTGGTTTGCCCATGCTGTTTTATGGCGATGAAATTGGTTGCATCAACGATTATACTTATCTCAACGATAGCGGCAAGAGTTACGACAACCGATGGATGCATCGGCCCATGATACAATGGGACAGCATCGACATTGATGATACAGCAACTGTGGCAGGTAAAGTATTTGCCGCTACACAGCAGTTGATTGCTTTGCGCAAACAGTTGGAGATAGTTGCCGATAGAAGCAACCTGGAATGGATGACGCCGCACAACATACATGTGGCGGGTTATGTACGGCATTTACCCAATCGGCGTTTGTATTGCGTCTTCAATTTTTCAGATAAAGATGCCTGGCTTACCTGGTATGCTTTTCGGGAAAAGGGCATGCATTTTTCCCGCATGAAAGATCATGTGTCGGGCCAGCAGTTGCCCGTAGGCAGCGACAGGGAATACCTGGTATTGCCTGCCTATGGGTATATGTTGTTGGAGGGGGTGGATTAGGGGCTTACTGTGTTATCCCATACTTCTTCATCAGCGCCAGTAGCACACCGTTGGTCCAGCCGAAGCCGTCTTGCGAAGGATATTCACCACCGCCGGCATCGAGTTGGGTATTCACCACATTGTACTTTTCCATGAGCTTGCCGGTGCGCATAAATACACCTACGTTGAGTTGGCACCAACGTTGGGCAATGTCTTTGGCCAACGCTTTTTCATTGTTGCGGTCCAGCGCCCAAATGCTCATCCACTGCAGCGGTGCCCAACCATTTGGCGCATCCCATTGCTGATGGCTGCTCACAGGTGTGGTCAATATACCGCCATCTTTCAGTAAGTGGTTTTGCAATACTGATTTTGCGGTTGACATTTTTCCTTCCAATAATTGCAGGGGCAACAATGCAAAGGGGAACATACCAGCTGCTGTAATGCGTTCAAGCTGCGTTTGGTTGGCAAAATGATAGTCGGCATAGTAGCCCAGCGTTTTGTTCCAGCAATATTTGTTGATGAGCAATGCCCGTTTGTTGGCCTTTTTGAGAAAGGCCGTGCTTTGTGCCTGCACACCACTCACTTGGTAAGCACGGGCTATCACTATTTCTAACTGATACAACAAACTGTTGAGATCCACCGGAATGATATTGGTGGTTTCGATGCTGTGAATGTGTTCGCCATCGGCAAACCAACGGCTGCTGAAATCCCAGCCACTGGCTGCACCAGCCCGCAGGTGGCGGAAGGCATTCGACCGTAACTGACGCCGCATTTTATCGGCAGCTTGTTGCGAAGCAAAACGCATGGTCATCATTTTGTTCATCGCAAATGTGTCAGCCGTTAGCATGTCTTCGCGGTAGCTTTCTTGCCGTGGTGTGGCGTTGTCATCCCAGTAGCGGTTGAGTATTTCGTCTTTGCCCATTTTTACCACCGCAAACTTTGCGTTGCCGGTGGTTACACTATCGCTGCCCCGCATCCAGTATTGATATTCTTTCAGCAATGCCGGTAAATATTTTTTGTACATCTCTTTGCCTTTGATGCCTGCCAGTAATTCTACCATCAATGCAAAAAAGGGCGGTTGCGAACGACTTACATAATACGACCTGTTGCCATTAGGAATGTGGCCATAGGTTTGAATGAGGTAGGCAAAATTGTCAATCATGTTTTCGATGGTTTGCACCTCGCCACTTTCTTTCAAACCCAGCATGGTAAAGTAGGAATCCCAATAATAAATTTCGCGGAAGCGGCCACCAGGAACGATGTAGGGATGTGGCAATGGCAACAAAGATGAAGCCCCCTTGCCCCCGCCGGGGGAAATAGAATTTGGTTCTCTTTTCAATACGCTCCACAAATTTTGGATGTGCATGACCACATCTTTTTCCTGCGTTACATAATTCAGCTGTGGTACCACAGGCAGGTTGAAATTGTCTTCCACAAATTTTTTCAAATTCATGTTGGGCCCTTTCTGCAAGCCGTAGTCGTACATGATGTCTTTCACTGGTCGCTTGGGTGTGCAGTCCACAAAGGTTTTACCATCAGGAAAAATGCGCTGCATTTGTACTTCGTGAAACAGATTGCCATACAACTGATCGGGGGTAATGATTGGTTGTGCTGCAACAGAAAAGCCGGTCATCAGGGCCATAGCAAGAGCAATGTTTTTCATAGGTCAGGCATTCGATAGATAAGCCATGAAGGTAATGTATGTAAGGGGCAATAACACAACAGCATGGGCCGTATTGCCCATGCTGTTATAAAAAGACGAAAGGGAAAATGTTTACAGACCAGCGCCGTCGGCTTTGCCTCGTTCTACTGAAAAGCCGCCCACACGGTTGCCGCAAACCAATCCTTGTTCGCAGTCGCTCCGGTAGTGAATGGCACCATACATGCGGCTCACACTCGCTTCCTGTGCCATGGCTTCATAGTCGCTTTGGCGTTTGCTGTTGAGGTAGCTTAGCACTGTGGCGGCAGATCCGCTAAAGGTGCTGTGGCCACTGGTATACGAAGGAAAGTTGGGTAAGCCCACCACCGTTTTTATCCTGTTATCCATTTGAAACGGACGTGGATTGAAGTAGGTGTATTTGGCATCCCAGCAAGCAATGGCTGCATCCATCATGGCCGTGTTGAGCAGAGCCAGGTTACGTGCCCAGCGTACTTCACTCAGTTGCATGCTCACAAAGTCTTCGCAGGCAATGGCATTCCAGTGGCCGGGAGGTGTGTACGTGCCTACACCATCGGCCCAAAACTGCGCAATGCGAATTTGCTCACGGCTAGGATTTTTGGCAAAGTTGTAAATCTCTTCCAACTCTTGTTTGAACTGCGGACTGTTGGTGCTGGGTGGTGCAGGAGGACGAATAGCTACCAATGTAGCGCTGTCGAAATTCCAGGTACGAACTCTACCAAAATGCATGAGCATGCCGGGGCGCTTGGGGCTTTCCTGACTAATCCAGGGCACTTCGCCACGGGCAATAGTTGCCTGGCGCATGCCGTCTTCTATGAGCAAACTACCGGCTGCTTGTCCGGCACGGTCGGCACGGGCACGGGCCACAAACTTGAGGGCTACTGCACGGCCCAATGCATAACCGGCATCCAGATCGCTGCGTACATTGGCACCACTGGCCAGGCGGCTTTGTAAATGTTCATTGATTTTATTTTGTACAAATGCCTGCTCACCCGGAAACAACAGCTTCATCATTTCCCACATTACACCAGCTACAGTAGCATCTTCGCTGGGAAAGCTGGGTAGGTCGCTGGTGGGCACTAACGCTTGCACAGTTGTGTTCACGTTATACGGTGCTGCACGGTTATACAATTTTTTGTAATGATAGCAAGCTACCAATGCATCGTAGGTGGCTGCACTGATGTACGCATACGCTCTGGCTGCATACGGTGGATTGCTGAAAGGAAAGTAAGGATAGGCCAACGGATTGTTAGCATCGGGAGCAGGGTACAGGCCATCGGCATTGTTTACCGGTGGCAAATTGTATTTGGCTACCAGTTGGCGGGTAAGTTCGTTCCAACGCAATACGGCGCCGGCACTCCAGTATTGCAACGCTTCTTTGTCGTTGGCTTTCATGGCAGCCTGCACACTTTTTATCTCATTGATTTGTGCGGTATAATCGGGGCCGGTTGGTGCAGCAGGTGCTGCCACAGCTACTTCATCTGGTGCAGTGAGCAAAATGGTTTTCCAAGTGCCTGCATTGATGTCTGTGCGGGCAGGGTTTAATGCAGGAAATTGTTGGCTTACATCGGTCACTTCTTTGCTGCAACCGACCAGCAAAAGCAAGCAAGCCAGCAAGGCAGATGATGTAAAGGATATTTTTTGAGGCATGGTAATTTGGTTGAGTTTTTTTGAAACAAGCAGAAGCAATACTATCAGCTTCGTTGTGTCTCCCGATAGCTATCGGGACCCTTGTGCTACAGTGCATGTAGCATCAGGCAACGAAAGGAGAGGATTGCACAACTGATGTGCTTCATCATTTTTTTGTGTTGTTGTTTTTTCCAAACTGAAAAATCCAGGCAAGGCCGGCGTACAGCGTGGTGCTTTGCCCCATGTTACGTCCGGCGATGGTATAGTTACCACCAGCCAATACAGTCAAGGGTTTCAGGCCCACTTCTTCTTGCTTAAAGTGTACACCAACTCTGGTAGCATTCATGCGGTTGCTGATGAAGGGCATGTTGTTTCTCGTCATGTCGAAACCACCCTGTGTGGTCATGTTGTCGAGTACGGCTTCGGCTACCATTTTGTTGGTACGATAGCCGAGGCGCAGGTTCCACTGCGTTACGTCGGGCATGGCTACCTCATTGCTGTAATGCATTTGCGTGGTGTAATAGGCTGTTCTGTCGAGCCTGGCATTGCTGCGCAACACGTAGGTCATGCTGGCGGTAGCAAACCACTTGTTGCGGATTACATCTACCATCAACCTGGCATGGCCATTGGTACTGCCCATGCCAATGCTAAAAGGCAACATGTCTTTGCTGTAATTGCTAAGGGGTGTACTTACGCCGAGCAAGCCTATCACTGATAGTTGTGTCTTGCCTAATTGTTTAGTAACGGGTTTGTATTTCAGCCAGAGGCTGCCATCCTGAAAGCCACGTTGTCCTTTCCATTGGCCGGCACTGGGGTTAGTGATAACGTAAGGAAGATTGTAAAACACGGCCACGTTTTTGCGAATGCCATACATGCCCATGAGGCTGATGGATTGTGTGGTAACAGTTCCAAGGTTGGGATTGTCTCTTTTGAGAGTGCCTTCCCAATAATTTTTCCAGCTGTTGTGCATATACATAGGGCCGGTACACAATTGGCCTTTGCCCATAAACAGGGCATCGATATCCATTTGAGCCTGCAGGCTATGTGTTGCACACAGCAACAGGCATAATATGCCCATGCGTATGTGTTGCATGATGGTAATTTTTTTCTGATGGATGAAAGGAGAAAACAAACAAATGCCTGCAAGATGGCCGATACATGATGATGGTGGGCATACATACATGTGCGTTGTGTGCCTTAATATATGTTATGCTTATTAATGTAAGCTACATATACAGTTTGTGCCAATAGCGCATTGCACCCGTTTGTTTTCTGTAAAACTTACTTTTTCATGTTGAGCCTGGTTGCTACCAGCTCACCTACTTTTTTGCCGTAATCGGTACTTACCAGGCACGAAGGATGAAAGTGAATACCACCATAAAAACGGGCCAGGTTGTTTTCTTCCGCAGCATGTCGGAACGATTTGAAGCTGCGGCTGTCAATGCCAAATTCCAGTTCGGTAGTATCGGTATAGGCGAAGTTGTCGCCAAACACTTTTGTTAATACTTCGGCGGCAGCAGCACTGGTGGTGCTGTGGCCACAGGTGTACTCGGGAAAGGCCGGTGTTTGCAATAATGGCCGCCATTCCGGATCAACATATTTGTTGATGACTGTTTCGGGCCTTGCATAGTTGCTGCGGTATTTTTCATCCCAACATTGGATAAATGCATCAAAATTGGCAATGGCCGTAATGGCGTATGCATACACGGTTTCGGCAAAATCTACTTTTGCTTGTTGCGCAGCTATGCCCACAATGCCCATCCAGTGGCCGGGAGGCGAAAACTTTTTGGTACTGAACATGACGTGGCCGCTTACGTTCAGTTTAAAAGGGTTGTCGTCCCAAAACCAGGCAATGTGTTCCTGTTCTTTGGTCATTGTTTTGCTACTATCATAAATGGCCATTACTTGTTTGTAGTAGGGGCCATTTTTATCGTTCATATTAAAAGGCGGCGGTGGTGGTGGCGTAAACTGGTTGGCACTGTCCATCACCAACGTACGAATCATGCGCCAGTTGGGTTCGGCAGCATCGGCATACATAGGTGGTGTGGGTACCCAACGGCCGGGCACATCCATCACCGTGTACTTTTGTGCACCTCTTGTTTTGGCATAGTTGTCGCCCTTGCTCCAGGCAATAAGTGCTTTGGTAATGGTATCGGCAAATGCTACGCTTTGTTTTTCTTCTTCTTTGGGCAATCCTTTGTCTCGGGCTACCTGCAATATGCTGTCGCGGTACTCTTTCATGCTGCCTTCAGGAAAAGTAACGGCTTCACCTACTTGCATGAAAGTTAAGATAGCTGCCAGTTCAAAATTCACTTTATCGCCTTGTGGTTTGGGCATGGCGGTGAGATCATTGATTTGACCTGCAAGAGAATTGAATCTGGCAGGGTTGCCCGCTGCTATTACTTCGTATGCAGCAATGGAAGCATAACTGTAGTTGCGTGATGCTACAATGGGTGGAAAGTTATTGCCCATTACCACACTGTTGAGCTCGTATACCACCTGGCTAAACAGTTGCGGATTGCTCAGGTAACTTTTATATTCAGTAGAAGAAGAAGTACAGCTTGCCAAGAACACAATGGCCAGTACTCCGCCAAAAAGCTTTTTCATAATGTCGGGATCGATAGTAGAATAAAACAAGAAATGTTGATGCATTACACAATGCATCGGGTCGCTGCAAAGTAGACAGCCGGCAAAAAGCAAAACATAATTAAGATTGGCTTTCCGGAGGAATAATGATGCTGCCAATAACCAGTTGTTGATGACTGGCCGGCTCTTTGGCGATGGGCGAATGTTGGGCTGCTACCCAATGTGCCAGCGACCATTGATTGCTGGCATCGTCGTAGTCGCCTATGTAATTGCTAACGAAAATCGAGGTTGATTTTTTGCTGTTGCCGGCATGGTCGGCATCGTAAGCCAGTTTGAAAAAGGCATCCCGTGCATTGAGTACGGTTTGCTTTTGTGTATTGGGCAGGCAGCGAACATACATGCGGCCGTTTTCCAACTTGCGTTCTACATAGCGGTAATGAATGCCATCAATCACCACATCACCTTCAAAGTGCTCCCAGTTGCCCCAATTGGTGGCGTATGGAATGTCCATGGCAACACTCATCTCAATCAATTCCTCCGGTGCAAATTGGCCTTCATCAATACGAGCTTGTGACTGCACATCGGCACGGTGCTGCAACCAACGGGTGAGCCCCTGATAGCCTACACTGTTAAACAGTAGTATGCCCAATATTCCTATGGCAGCTAGTCGTTTCAATTAAAAGCAAAATAGGTTTTTTATCAGTAGCAAGCCCGATTTTGTTGCTGGCATTTTTACTTCACTACAAAACTTTGTTTGTTGGGTCCAACGCCAGTAATGGTAAGGCTTTTCCAATGGGATGGCAGCAAGCCTTTTTGTTGCACAATCCCGTTGTCAGTTATTTCTAATCCACCAAAACCCATGAGTACACTTTGCAAAATGCCGCCGGCACCGGTAGCAAAATAAGGGTTGGTGCCGCCCTTGGTTTCGGCTATCACTCTGAAGGGCGGATTGAGGTTGGGCAGGTACGCATCTTTAAACCAGTACCAGGCTTTGTCGGCATTTCCGAGGCGGGCATGCAGCAGCGTAAATACGGCTTGCGTCATGGCGGGAGTACCCTCGTTGGGTACCCGGGCACTGTAGTAGTCGAGGTCGGCTTTTATTTGCTTCGGGTCGGTTACTTCTTTCAGCGGATAGGCCAGCAGGTTTACATCCGCCTGCTTGATGCCTTCACCTTTGTACGCTTCATGTTCTTTGGTAATACCATTTTCCCGCAGGATGGGAATGTTGGCGGCCACCTGTGCCCAGTCATTGTTAGCAGGTATGCCCAGCAATGCAGCTGCTTGTGTGGCAAACTGCAAATTGGCTTTGGCCGCGGCATTGGTAAAAGCATTGTTGTTTACATTTTCGGCCCACTCATCGGCAGCTACTACATTGTTGATGTCGTAATGTCCGGGCCCGTTTCGCTCTACTCTCGATGCCCAGAAGTCGGCCGTTTCTTTCAGGATGGGCCAGCCTTTTTCTCGTAGCCACTGTTTATCTTGCGTTACACGGTAATAATTCCATGCAGCAATGGCTACACATGCAGTAATGTGTTGTTCAAACGGACCGCTGAGTGCCCACACCGGTGTTTCTTCTACGCCTGTTTCGGCACTCTCCCAAGGAAACATAGCGCCTTTGTACCCTTTGCTGAAAGCATTGCGTTTGGCCGTTTCCAATCTTTTAAAACGGTACTCCACCATGCTCTTGGCAATGGCGGGTTGCATTACCAGCAATGCAGGATACATCCACAATTCGGTATCCCAAAACACGTGGCCGTTGTAGCCCAGTCCGCTCAGGCCCATGGGCGATGGAGAGAGTGCTGTACCCTCACGGGTAAAAGAATACAGGTGATACAACATGCTGTGAATGTCTTGCTGACTTTGTGCATCGCCTTCAATTTGAATATCGCTTTTCCATAGCTCTTGCCATGCTTGTAAATGGCGCTGCAACAAGCGGTCGCGGCCTTCGAGTTTAGCAAAAATGGTGAGGCGTTCCGCTTCATTCAGCGGATCATCGTGATGCGCCGAAGTGATGGAAGAACCTGTGATGGAGAAGCGATAGGTTTCGCCGGCTTTCAGCGTTTTGCTAAACTTCATCAGGTGCATGTTGTTGTCCCACATTTCATGAATCACTCGTGGTTCGTGGCCATGCGTTTCACTAAAAATGAAACTGTTGCTGGCACACATTTGCATTTTACCCGTGGGGCTTTGGGCCGATGAGGTGAGCAATGAAATGACCACATGCGGCCGGTCGATTTCGTTGTAATAGTTCTGTACGTCTTTCAGCAAATCCGGCGCTGCCATTACACTGGCGGCACCCAGTTGAATGTCTTTTTTTGGGGTGATGGTGACGTCCATCAACACGGTGTATGGCAAATGACGCAAGGCATAATACGTGTAGCTGATGCTGGCTTTATCGGCATGATCGAACCTGCCGGTAAAAGCCGCCTGCTGCATGTTGAGCTCTTGGGTAAAATTGCTGATGTTGTTGGCATCAATGCTGCGGCCATCAATTTCAACCCGCATGTTCAGCAGGTTGAAGCTGGGGATGAAATTGCTCACCCTGCCACGGCCATAGGTATCGTAAGCACCGGCCAGCACTACGTCTTTTACCTTGAAAGGTTCCGGAGCACTCACAATACCAATCATGCCATTGGCAGCCGTAATACCGTAGTAATTGGAAGCCTGAATATTATTGGCCGAAATTTTCCAAGGGTCTTGTGCAGCCAACGGTTGGCTGTTGGTAGCAAACAACAACAAGGCCGTAGCGGCATGCAGTAATTTTTTCATAGCAAGCAATAACTGGTTCAGTTGCTAAAGTAATACAACGGTTTTCTGTAAAACGAATTGGCTGTTCTTTACAAACAAGATATTGTTCACTGCAAAGGTTTGAAGACAGCAACCCAATGAGAACCGCATACGCAACCATGCAGCATTGTATATTCGACATTCGAAAATGTTGCTGTTGAATTAAATCGTTTGTTGATTGTTGTATGAAAAAAGGAATCATCGTTGTAAGTGTGTTGCTGTTAGTGCTGGTATTGCTGTTGCAATTTGTTTGGACTGCACCTAAAAATGTAACGACTCAAGCTTCTTTTAAAGTAAGTGCTGCCGCCGCCAACCGCTTGTTGGGCGACACCGCCATTTGGCAAAAAATACAAACCACTACCGCTACGCCAAATGCTGTTGACATGAAACCGGTAATGGCTGGCATGGGGCAGGTAGTACTGCGGGTAAAACACGAAGCACTGGATACGCTGTCGCAAATATTGCTGGTGGAGTTGGGTAATGATTCTGTGATTCTGAATTGGGAAACGCCATTGCCTGCCAGCAACTGGTTTTGGCAACATTGGCAGCAGCGCAATCATGCAGCAGCTTTGCAAGCTGCACAACAACACTTGGCTACACAGCTAAAAGCTTATCTGGAAAACACACAGCAAGCTTACGGTTTCAATATTGTAAAAGGCCAAATGACTGACAGCATTGTGGTGACCAAATCTTTTGAAACCGCTTCGCGGCCTGACCTTCCGATGATTTATGCGCAGCTGGCTGAGTTGGAAAAATTTGCTACATCCAACGGTGCAGGCTTCACCAATCCGCCCATGTTGTTTGTACAAACCGATGGACAATCATACAGAACACAGGTAGCTCTGCCGGTGAACAAAAGGTTACCCGAACATCCGGTGTATAAAACCAAACGCATGGTGTTGGGCAACAACCTGACGGCGGAGGTAGCAGGTGGCCAGCAACAAATTCGTGCCTGCTTTGCAGCCATGTATCAGCATGTGGCAGATTACAACCGCATGATGCCCGGTATACCCTACGAAATGTTGCTCAACAACCGCCTTACCACCGATAGCAGTGCATGGCGAACACGGGTATATTTTCCCATTATGGAATAGTGCCATATCAAATTTTGGTGTTTGCCCCATTACCATAAAAGTAAATTGAGTTCAACATTCACTTAGGCATCATTATTTTCTAATGGATTATCTTACTGTCAAGAAATCATTGGAAAATATGGCGGGCACTTTTTCTCAGATTTATATTCAGTATGTATTTGCAGTAAAGGGCAGAGAAAATCTGTTGCAACAACCTTGGCGTGATGAAGTCTTCAAGTTTATAGCTGGAATCATCAAGGGGAAAAACCAGAAACCAATCATCGTGAATGGTGTGGCAGACCATGTTCATGTTTTTGTAGGATTGAATCCATCATGTGTATATCAGATTTGGTGAGAGATATTAAGAACAATTCTTCCAATTTTATCAATGATCAACAATTTCTTAAAGGTAAATTTTCATGGCAAGAGGGATACGGTGCATTTTCTTATGCCCATTCTCAAATTGAACAGGTATATAAATACATCGCCAATCAAGAAGAGCATCATAAGAAGAAAACATTCAAGGATGAGTACCTTGATTTTCTTCAAAAATTTGAGGTAGCCTACAACGAAAGATATTTATTCGACTGGTTGGATTAGTTATGTCACCCCTTCGGGGTTTGAAGTTCATTTTGCTATTCCTTCTATAATCTTGTCACCCCTTCGGGGTTTGATTTGCATGTTGTGATTCGATTTCTATAATCCTATCACCCCTTCGGGGTTTGAATCTCCAAGTGTGATTTTAGTGCTACAATCATAGCACCCCTTCGGGGTTGACCGATGGTAATTGCATTTCAGTGATAATAGATAAAAGCATAATTGTTTCTTACCCATTTTCCTGTCAATCTTCTTATGCCATAAGACCGGGACACTTTACAGCCATTTGTATTTAATCCCGAAGGGATGGCATGATTGTAGACAAGAGCCGTCTATGTAAACCACCAACCCCGAAGGGGTGACATACTTTACATGCAGCAATCAATAAAAAATAACGCTTACCGATTGCCGAAAGCCATGAGTACGGCCGGGGCGTTGTTGCGGGCAATAACAAAGGCCTGCCTGCCGCCAACTTTGATGGGCAATATTTTTCTGCTTTCGCCGGCTACAATCATTCCATTGAGCAACTCGCAACGAAACTTTCCCTTGCCTTCGTTGATGATCAGGGTGCCAAAGTCGGCATCGTTTCTACCGAGTTGCATCGTGTTGTCATAGAAGTTGCCCACCAGTAACACATCGGGAAGTGCATCGCCATTGGCATCCACTACACAGGCATCTTTATAACAACTCAATTGCGCCAACCACGGCAATGCAACAGCCTCGTATTGGCCTTTGCCTTTGCTCAGGTACAAGCTGTTGGCCAGCGAGGTAGCGGAGAGTTGAAGGCCTTTGCTCAATGCATTGTTCGGAAAGATGTCAGCCAAATTGGCCTTGGCAAAATCTTCGGCATAGAGGTATTGTTTTTTCAAGATGGGCAGCTGGCGTTGCAATTCATCTTTGGCCGCAAAGGGTACTTCTTTTCCATCGAGATAGTAGGTGAGAATTTGCTCGGTGGTGCCGTTGCCATCTACATCTGTAACGTACATACGCAGGGGCTGATTGCTGCTGGCCGTAAGCCGGCTGTTGAGACCCAGATTGCCGGCAATAATATCGGGCTGACCATCTGTATTTACATCTACAGGCAACATCATATTCCACCACCCGGTTTCGGGTCCAATGAGTTGCTTCATGAGTTTGCCTTTGTTGTTTACATACATCTGCAAGGGTTGCCATTCGCTGCTGATGAGCAAATCGGGTTGTGCATCGCCGGTCATGTCTGCCCAGCGGGCATGTGTTACCATGCCTGCTGTGGCGAGGTCAGGTGCTGCTGTTGCTGTTACATCGGTAAATTTTCCGGTGCCATCATTTTGCAACAAATAACTGCGGGGTGTTTTGCCATAGGCAAAAGGTTCGCACCTGCCACCAATAAACAAATCAATTTTTCCATCGCCGTTGAAGTCGGCAGAAGCCATGCTGCCCGCATTCAAAAACACATTGTTGAATGCATCTTCTTTTTTCTGCAAGCCATTGCCTGTATTCAAATACACCCGTGGTGCTATCATGGGAGAAGTGCCATAAAACTCATTGCCGCCACTGGCCACAATCAAATCTTTTTTACCATCGCCATTCACATCGGCCATGCAGGCATCTACATCTTCGCACATGCTATCGGCTGCCAATGCTACTTGTGGCGAAGGCACAAACCGACCATTGGCCTGCTGTATAAACAACGCATTTTTAAAACCACGGGATGCACCAAAAAAAACATCATCCAAACCATCACCCGTGAGGTCGCCTACAGCCAATGCCGGGCCGTCGGTGCTGGTCATGTGTGGGATGAGTTGCTCCCTGTTAAATTCTTGAAATAGGTTTTCTGTATGAACGTGCCACAAGCCCGATGATACCGTTAGGTCTTCAACAGGAAAAGTCGGATTGGAGAACGCACCGGAGAGTTGTGTAAAATTGAAACGCGGCAAACCTGCTTGCCATTGTATGATTTGCTCGCCGGGTTTTAGTTGGATGCGTTGCACTGTTCTGTCGGGCCAAATGAGTAGGGCCGAATCAACAGGGCCATTCAGCCCCACATGCAGCGGTACATCCATCGAACTCATGTAGCCATGCACAGGCTGCTTTTCGTACGTACGTATTTGCTGTTGTTGATACAATACCAACTTGGCACCATACGCTTTTTCATTACCGGGTGCACCTTTCAATACCAATGATGCATGCTGTTTACGCTTGTCTTCACTCAAGGTATTTTCATAGAGCATGGCGGCATCTGCAATGTTGTTCACTACCATGTCGATGTCACCATCATTGTCAAAATCTGCATACGCAGCACCATTGCTAAAAGTGGGTTTGCTGTTGCTTACGGCCGATGACTCATTGTTGAATTTGGCATCGCCGGTGTTACGGAAAAAATAGTTGGGCAGTTTTATTTCGGGGAAGCGATCTATCACGGCAAAGTCGCTGTCGGTGAGTTGATTGCTGCTCATCTTGCGCTGCATGTTATCGTTGGAAATAAAGTTTACCCAATCGATATCATTCAATCTTTTCGGAATGCCATTGCTGATGAATAAGTCTTTCCAACCATCGTTATCAAAGTCGGTCCAGAGGCAACTCCAGCTCCAGTCGGTAGCTGCTATGCCGCTGTACAAACCCACTTCGCTAAAGAGATTGTTGCGCCGGTTGAGTTGCAAATTGTTGCGGGTAAAAAACGGGTGATACCCGTAGCTCAGTTTCATTTGAAAAATGTCGTAGCTGTCTTCACCAAGACTTCGCTTTTGCATGTAATGATCGGCGGGCAGCATATCCATGCTGATGATTTCCGGAAAGCCATCGTTGGTTACATCGGCCACATCCACACCCATGGTAAACTGGCTGGTATGCATGGTGCGCATTTCAATTTCATCTACAAACTTGCCATTGCCGGAGTTGATGTAGAGGTAATCGTTTTCATGAAAATCGTTGCCCACGTAAATGTCGGGCCAGCCATCGAGGTTGATGTCACTCACGGCCACACCGAGCCCGTAACCAATGGCGCTGCTGTTGATGCCGCTTTCTTTGGTCACATCCGTATACCGGTTGCCATCTCTGCGATACAGGCGGTCGCCGCTAATGTCATCGTAGGTATTGAGAAACTGACTGCGCTGCGCAAATCTGCCTACGTGACTCGGCGCATGATTCAGCAAAAACATATCCAGATCGCCATCCATGTCGTAGTCAAAAAAAACAGCTTGTGTGCTTAGTCCGGCAAAGTCGAGCCCGTAAACAGCCGCTTCATCTTCGTATACAGGCACACCATTGTTGATGCCTTTACACACCAGCAACTGATTTTTGCCTTTGAGAATTTCATAGTTGCTGGCCCTGCACACATACAAGTCGGGCAGGCTGTCGCTGTTGATGTCTACCACACTTACACCTGTGCTCCAGGCACCATCGTTTGGAATGCGGGCTTCAGTTGTAACGTCTTCAAATTTCAGCTGGCCTTTATTGAGAAACATTTTATTGGCCTGCTGATTGCCGGCAAAAAAAACATCCTGCAACCCATCGTTATTAAAGTCTGCTGTAGCTACACCGGCACCGTTGTAGAAATACATGTAGTTAAACATGTTGAAATCTGCAGTCGGCTTGAGGGTGTTGGCAAATTGCAAACCCGTTTCATCGGTAGTACGGAGTGTAAACGACAATTGGGTTGCTGTAGTTTCTTGCTGTTTGCTTTTGCAAGCCAGCAATGTTGTCAGCAATACCATCAATAATGCATGTAAAGAACGAGCCTTCATCATAACAGGTTAGTTTTTTGCAGGCTTGTTATTGCGTTGAATCATCACCGGTGTATCGTTGTTGCGCAGCACCAGGTACTGCATGGTTTTGCCGGCAATGGGTTGAATGTCTTTAATGGCACCCCGAATTTGTATGCCACTGATGGCAGGTTCAATCCAGGTGAAAGCACCTTTACCATTGTTGATGAGCACATGGCCAAAGCTGGCATCAAAGCGTCCAAACTGCGGCATGGTGGCGTATTGGTTTCCGCCCATAATGATATCCGGAAAACTGTCGCCGTTTACATCGCTTACACAAATAGCATGCACACTGGAGAGCTGCACTTGCATGGGCAATGCCTGCAGGGCAAACTTACCGCTGCCATTGTTGATGGCTACTGCTGATTGCGCATAGTTGCAAGTGTATTGTTTGCCTTTGGCCAATTGCTCTGGGCTAAATAATTCCTGAATGCTCTTGCTGGCAAAAGCTTCAAACCGCAGGTTTTGTTTTTTGAGCGAAGGCATCTGATCGGTCAAATCACGTTTCAGGAATACGGGCACATCTTTACCATTCACGGTACGAGTAAGTATTTTATCGTACAACTGGTTGTTGTCAAAATCGCCAAACCATAATTTCATAGGAGCACTGGCAGAGGGTTTCAGGTAGCCATTTTCACCCATGTTGCCCAAAACTAAATCCAAATCTTTATCACCATCCACATCAGCAATGGCCATGCTTTGCCAATAGCCAAATTGCTGTTCCAATCCGGTGCTTACTACACTGGCTTTTCCATTAGTAAAAGAGAATGCATTTACCGATGAAAATTCACCCACAGTAATCAATTCTGGTTTTCCATCGCCGTTGATATCGCCTACACTGGCGGCACTCACAAAGCCCAATGTAGCTGCCTGCGGAAAGTATTCAGTTGTTACATCTGTAAACGTTGCATTGCCGGTATTGCGCAGCAAATAATGACGGGTAGGAGCCCCTACATTTTGAGGAGCACATTTACTACCTACAAATACATCAGGATTATTGTCGTTGTCAACATCAAGCACCACAATACTGCTGGTATTGCCATCATTCGGAGGCAAAGCGTCTGCCTTCAAGGTAAAGTTGCCTTTGCCATCATTGAGGTACAACCTGTTTTGCATTTCCCGAATGCCTGCTTGCAAATGATTGCCGCCACTGCCTACCATTAAATCCTGATCGCCGTCTTTATCGGCATCAAAATAAAGTGTGGCTACATCTTCAAACTGAACCATCAATTCAAAAGCGGGCTGTTTGCTCTTCGTAAATCCAGAACCGTTATTGATGTACAGTTGACCTGCTTGCCCGGCAGCACCACCAATGTATACATCCTGTTTGCCATCGCCATTTACATCGGCCACTGCAGCTCTGGGCCCTTCTTTGCTCTGCATAATGGGCATGTTTCTTTCTATGTAAAAATCTACATAGTTGTCTTCCTGATGCTTATCGAAGTTGGTAGCTACTGCTTGCAATACCGGTGGCGGCAGTTTACGGGCCGGTGGTATGTAAGCCGGTGCATCATCTGGCCACGTAATATGGTGCGTACGGTTTGCAGCTGGTTGAATAATGCGGGTAAAAGTTTTGTCGGGCCAAATAATGTGTACACTATCTGCCGCTTTGTTGCCCAGTCCGATCACGGCTTTGTAATCAATGCTGCTCTGAAAGCCACGACTGGGAATGATTTCGCGGCTGATGATTTGATCGCCTTGAAATACTTGTATGCTGGAGCCTACTGCAAAAGTATTCTTGCCTTTTCCTTGCAGCGCAAACGAAATGTATTGTTGTTGGTTTTGCTGACGGCTGTTGTTCTGGTACACAAATGCCTGTGCGTTCACGTTGCTTACAATCAGGTCGAGGTCGCCATCATTGTCAAGGTCGCCATAGGCGGCACCGTTGCTGAATGATGGATCGCTAAAGCCCCAAGTATCAGCGGCATCTTCAAAGCGCAGGTTGCCTGTGTTGCGAAAGGCTTTGTTTTTTTGTGGCCTGCTCGGCATTTTATCAATCACTTCCTGCACTTTGTCTTTGCTGCCGGTTTGTACCATGCGTTGTATTACATCGTTGGCAAAAAAGTCGATGAAGTCCTGATCGGTGAGGTCACGGGTGATGCCATTGCACACATACAAATCATTAAAGCCATCATTGTCGGCATCAAAGATTAAACCGCCCCAACTCCAGTCGGTAGCTGCTACCCCGCTGTAATGCGCCACATCGGTAAACTTACCGTTGCGGTTGTTGATCTGTAGAGTGTTTTGCATGTACTGATGATAGAAACCCAAATTGAGTTTGAGGTTGTACACATCATAGTTTTCAAAACTTGTTGTCGTCTTGAGGCGTTGGTCATCGCCGGGCAGCATGTCGGTTACAAAAATGTCGGGATAGCCATCGTTGTTTACATCCGCCAGGTCGGCACCCATGCTGCTTTGGCTAATGTGTTCTGTCCAGTCTTCCAGCTCTTCATGAAAAGTGCCGTTTTGCTGGTTGATGTAGAGGTAATCTCTTTCGTAGAAATCATTGCTTACATAAATATCAGGATAGTGATCGCCGTTTACATCGCCCACTGTTACGCCCAGGCCAAAGCTGATGAGGCTGCCATAAATATTTGCTGCTTCGCTTACATCGGTAAAGCGGCCGCCATCGTTGCGCATCAGGTAGCTGCCTCCGCCCTTAAACTGATCTTTCACCGGCCAGTCTTTGGCCCGTAAGTCGCGGCGATTGCTGTTGTTTAGCGTATTCACCGGCATAAAACTGTTGTTAAGAATATAGCAGTCCAAATCGCCATCGAGATCGTAATCAAAAAAGGCGGCATGCGTGGTGTAACCGTCGTTTTCTAATCCATAAGCTGCTGCACTGTCGGTAAATGTGCCGTTCTTGTTATTGATGAACAAGGCATTATTCGTGTTGCGGCCTTTTTCGTAGCCGGCATTGCACACATAAATATCCAGCCAGCCATCGGCGTTTACATCGGCCATTACTACACCGGTGCTCCACTTGTTGGTTTCGGTTATGCCAGCCTTTTCACTGATGTCTTCAAAGTGCATATTGCCTTTGTTGAGGTACAGTTTATTGGGCCCCATGTTGGCAGTAAAGAATACATCGGGCAGGCTATCGTTGTTGATATCGCCAATGGCCACACCACCACCGTTGTAAAAATTCCGATAACTAAATATGTTGAACTCTTCGTTATCGGTTATTGTATTGGTGAAGTGGATGCCGGTACTATCCGCATCCATTTTTTTAAAAAGCGTATTGGCTTCTTTGGTAGAAGATGATTTGCAGGCAACAGTCAAAAGCACAGCACAAACCACACAGGCCTGAAAGATAGTTTTCATCATGATAAGCAGTCAATTCTTGGGGCTACTGAACAAGGCTGAAAGATAAGGAGCCAACAGCATGAATCTACAGTAGCCGGTTCATAAACACACAAGCGCTTCTACTTAAAAACAAAGCCACCCGAAGGTGGCTCTGTAAAAAAACAATGCTTATGAACAATCGATTAGTATCCGGGGTTCTGAGTGAGGTTGGGGTTTACGGCCAACGCTGCATTCGGAATAGGGAAATACAAATACTTAGGATCAGAAGCGGCAGGCTTCAAGGCACGGGCAGCAAGGAAAGTACCAAAGCGAATCTGGTCCATTCTTCTCCAACCATCCCAGTAGAATTCACGCTGACGCTCATCGAGAATTTGGGCAGCGGTTAATGTGCCGGTTAACGGAGTTGCACCACGGCGGGCACGCACCAAGTTGATGGTGGTTTGAGCACCGCTGGCGTTGCCACTGCGGAATTGTGCTTCGGCTTTCATCAGGTAAACATCTGCAAACCGATAAATTACATAGTCGTTATCGGCCTGTCCATCGTTTGCAGGGCCATAATCGATAGGGTAGCGATATACACGAATACCCGTTACTTCCAGGTTGGTACCCGACTCTTGTATAGCTACAGTAGGCGTGAAGGCCAAAGGAGCACCTTTACGATCTTTCAATGCTGTGTCGTTGGCCAGGTCGTATTGCTGTCCAACGAGGAAACCAGTGTTGATGCGGTTGCCTGTGTTAGGTAAAGATGCTAGTCCTGTAGGATAAGCTACGCCACGACGCTGGTCGCCGGCTTCAAACTTGTTATACACATCGGCCAACGTGCTGAAACCATTCCAGCCACTCTTGTTCATATTGTAGTGGTTGGTTTTGTACCACGCAGAACGGAGGTTACCGCCACGTGCACCACCAATGTTTTCGTTGGTGAAGATGTTTTCAGTAGAAATAGCACCGTTGTTGGGTGCGTAGTTGTCCCATACATTGTTCGACAGGCTGTAACGGCCTGAGTTGATGATGCCATCAGCCAGGCTGATTACTTCGGCCATATCGGCTGCTGCAAATGTAGGTGCCTGACGGTTGGCATAAGTGCCTTTTTGCAACAGCAATTTCATCAACAACATATCGGCTGCATCTTTGGTAGCACGGGTGGCAGTAGCACGGCCGGTTGAAGCTGGTAAATTGGTTTTTGCGGCACGTACTTCACTGATGATAAAGTTTACACCATCTAACCCCTTGTACACTTTGGGTGCATTTAAGAGGTTTTCACCGGGTTCTCTGAAGGGTACCTGGCCATACAAATCAAGTACCGTAAACATCACAAATGCTCTCAGAAATCTTGCTTGTGCTTCAATACTTGCTTTGTTAGAAGCAGTGCTGGTAGGAGCCAGGCCGATGATATTGGTAGTATTAAAAACCTGCTGCAAAAGATTGTTGAAAACATTCAGCACTTGCTGATGGTCTGCATTCCAGTTGTGGGTGTGTATCACACGCCAAACACCGTTGTCATCCCAGTCGCCACCACGGGTGGGTACCAGCGATTCGTCAGAGCTGTTTTCCATCAGTGAGGTTACTAATTCTTGTGTTTGCATTGATTGCAAACCGTCGTAGGCACCCTGAATCAGACTGTTGAGATCCACAGTCGCTTGGATAAATGCGTTGGCTTGATCACTGGTAGCGGTGCTGTTCAAGCCTTCTTCGAGTTTGGTACAACCGCTACCCAATAAGGCTGCTGCTACAGCAATCAAACTTAGTTGTTGAATATTATGTTTCATTTTTTCCTGTTTAATTTGGTTCTACAATCACAATTAAAGGCCAAACAGGAAGCCAGCCTGAATAGTACGGGCAGCAGGGTAAGGCAGGTATTCAATACCAAACGAAGGAACGCCGCCAATGTTTTTGTCTGTATTTACTTCAGGATCAAAACCGGTGAATTTGGTAATTACAAACAGGTTTTGGGCCGTTAGGAACACATTGGCATTTTTGATTTCCTTACCAATATTGCCCAGGTTGTAAGACAGCGAAACGTTGGCCATGCGGAGGAAGTTGCCTTTTTCGAGATATCGGCTAGATGCCTTAATAGGGTTAGCCAATGCTTCTCTCGGATTGAGGCTCATCAAAGAAGAAGCAATGTTGCGGGTGCCCAGGTTGCCAACTGGCAGTACGGCATTCAGCGTGTTGTTGTACAACTCATGGCCAAATGCACCATTCATATTTACAACCAAAGTTAGTTTTTTCCAGTTCAGATCGGTGCTCAAACCCAACAGCATAGAAGGGTTAGGATCGCCAACAAACTCAGGCGTTTCTAATGAGCCACCAGCGTACGTACCCAAACCGTCTTTATCTAACCCAAGAAAACGACGAGTGTAAAATGCATTAAGCGGCTGACCATTTTCATTACGCTGCGCAAATGCACCAGTCAAACCTTGTCCGTTAATTTCGCCAGTCAAAATTGGCGGGCCGCTGTAGTTGTCAAACACATTTTTCAGGAAGGCTGCATTCACAGTAAAATTCCAGTTCAGGTCCTTTTTGCGAATAATGTTGGTACCCAACGATACTTCCAACCCAGAGTTGGTTATGGTAGCATCTTTAATGTTCTGCCAAATAACAGCACCCGGTGCAGGCTGAATGGCTGTAAACGAGAACAAAACATCGCTGGTAACCCTATTGAAGTAATCAATGTTACCAAACACACGGCCTTTAGCCAAAATAAAGTCAAGACCAATATTCAGCTGTTTGGTGGTTTCCCACTTCAGGTTAGCATTTGCCCATGTAGTCAATTGAATGCCACCTGCATTGGGCAGGTACGAATACTGGGTTTGAGCAGATCCTGCAGGGAAAGCCTGGTTGCCCGTTAAACCATAAGAAGCACGGAGGCGCAGGTTTTGAATGCTGCTGCTGTTCTTCAGGAATTCTTCGTTGGTAATATTCCATGCTATTGAACCAGAAGGGAAGTAGCCATACTTATTGTTAGCACCAAACTTGCTCGATCCATCGGCACGGAGTGTACCGCTGATGATGAAGCGATCGTCGTAGTTGAAACCAATACGACCGAAGTAAGACTGCAGTGATGCATCAGGATCTTCGAAAGAACTGATGGCACGGTTGGCTGCAGGGGCATTTTGCAAAATGTTGTAGAAAGGCACATCATCATTGGCAAAACCAATAGCAGAAGTACCTGCACCGCTAAACTTGAAGTCCTGATATTCGTAACCCAACAAAGCGTTCATGTTGATTTTCTTTGTGAGGTCTTTGTTGTAGCTGAGGGTATGCTGCAATACAGTGGTATTCATTTGTGTATTGCCCTGATATCCCTGGCCTAAACCCTCTACACCTACAATGGTAATGTAACGCTTCAGTTCGCTCTGGCGTACACCAGTTTGTCTGTTCAGGCTCACGTTGAAACGGTAGTCCAAACCATCAGCAATTTTGTAGCCCAAACCAGCAATAGCAAACAGGCTCGAAATATTCGAGATGTCTGTGTAGCCACGCTGCATAGCCAATGGGTTTACAATGGTAGAACCGGGGATAATGTTGAGCGTACCATTGGTGTTCATCAGGTTTTGCGTGGGGTTCCACTGCAAAGCCATACCAATCAGGTTGCCCTGAAAACCGGCGTTGTTGGTAATAGGCGCAATGTTTTCTTTGGCCTGTCCGGCAAAAACGTTGAAGTCGAGGCTGAGGCGGCGGCTTTTCAAAAACTTGTACTGACCGTTAGCGTTTACAGTAAAACGCTTCATATCAGTTTTGTCTACAATACCCTGCTGGCCAAGGTAGCCGAGAGAGATGCGGTATTTACCATTTTCGCTACCACCGCTAATGCCTACGTTGTAGTTCTGTGTAACAGCAGTACGCAGTATTTCGCTGAGGGCATCAGCATTGCCACCTAGGTCGCCAGTGGTAAGGTTGTACGCTTTAAGCGCATTACGATAGCCGCCAGCATCCAATACATCAAACTTGCGGGCAATGCTGCTCACAGCTACTGATGAACTTACATCCAGCTTGGCAGCGCCAGAGCTACCCTGCTTGGTAGTAATCATGATAACACCATTGGCACCACGAGAACCGTAAATAGCAGTGGCAGAAGCGTCTTTCAACACTTCCATACCAGAGATATCGGCACTGTTGAAGAAATACAAGGGGTTAGATTCTGGCGTAACACCGAGGCCAAGGGGAGAAAAGCCAGGGCGGGCCAAACGACCATCCAGCGGAATACCATCCACTACAAACAGTGGGTTGTTGCCGCTACGGATAGAGCTGTTACCACGAATGCGGATGGTAGTAGCAGCACCGGGAGCACCGCTGTTGGTTACCACCTGCAAGCCTGCTACCTTACCCTGAATCAGTTGGTCGGGGCAGCCATTACGCCTTGGTTAAAGTCTTTAGCCTTTACAGAAGTCACGGCAGAAGTAAGGTCACGCTTACGAACGGTACCATAACCTACTACAACCACTTCGTTGAGGTTGCTGCCTGCCATTGCAGTCATTACCACATCAACGGTAGTGCGGTCGCCTACAGCCACCTCTTCATTTTGAAACCCTACAGAACTGAACACCAGTGTGGCACCGTTTGGTACCGATAGCGAATAGGAACCACTACCATCGGTAGAAGTACCCGTTTTAGAACCTTTGACGATAACGGAAACACCTGACAGACTGGCCCCTCCCTGGGCGTCTGTCACCTTACCGCTTACCGTCTTGTTTTGTGCAAATGCCGGCACTGACATGCAGAGTAACCCGGCAATTAGCCCCAGCAGCAGGGGCGCAATTGTACGTTTCATAAGCAAGAATTGTTTGGTCTTTTTTTTATGTGAACAATGATGGAACGCCTTTTGGACTTTCAAAGCCACATGGTGGGCACATGTGTTCCTGATACACATTATGGATAAGCCAGAAAAAAAGCCTGGTACAGGCAGCAATCTCAAGCAGTAATCAGTAATGGCAGCAGTCGTTCGCTTTTGAAATTATTTTAAAATTAACAGAAGCTTGAGGAAAAACAAATAAAAGATTCTTGCGATGACTGCAAACGTTTGTGGCAATGTTTGCGAAAATAATTGCAGTGCAAAAAAGCCAAACATCCTAATTTGGGGTAGAACTACTTCCCCAAATTGGTTCTTCAAACCAGCTTTTATCAAGACTTGCTATGAGAAATAACGCCACCCTGAAAAAGATTTCAGATCACCTGAATGTGAGTATATCGACTGTAAGCCGTGCATTAAAGGATCATCCGGACGTTTCGCCAGATACTAAAAAAAGGGTAAAAGAACTAGCCATGCTGATGGATTATGAGCCCAATGCCTTTGCAGTAAATCTTCGCAAGAAACACTCAAATGTATTTGCCATCATTGTGCCGGAAATCAGCAATTTCTTCTACCATTCTTTTGTGCAGGCAGTAGAAGAAGACGCCCGGAGAATAGGCTACTCAGTGATGATTTTACAATCGATGAACGATCCCGAAGTAGAAGAGCAAAACCTGCGCCTGTGCAGGCACAATCATGTGGCAGGTATTTTTGTAGCTATTACCAACAAAACCACCGATCTCACACCATTTAAAAAACTGGAGGCCATTGATATACCGCTGGTTTTTTTTGATAAAGTACCTACCGACGATACTTTTAATAAAGTTAGTATTGCGGATTATGAAAGTGGCTGGATGGCAGCCGAACACCTGCTGACCGCCACAGCAAAACATGTATTGCTGGTAATGGGCAACAACAAATTGTCAATCACCCGACGCAGAGAAGAAGGCTTTACCGACTACTATCACAAGCACCAATGCAAAAAGAAACTGGCGGTGGTATATGCCGATCATATAGAAGAAGCCAGACAAGCGGTACTGGATTATTTTGCTGCCAACAAAAACACGCCTACTGCTATTTTTTCGATGAGTGATGAAATTATGTGCGGTGTGCTCAAGGCCATTCATACCCTCAAACTGCAAATTCCTAAGGACATACAATTGCTTACCATCAGTAATGGTTTTTTGCCCACTCTTTTTACACCTGATATAAGCTTTGTAAAAACGAGTGGTTACGATTTGGGTAAGCTCAGCTTTGTACGCATGCAAGAAATAATGGGAGGCAAAAAATTTGTGCGGGAAAATTTTCTCACCAGCAGCTATTATCCCGGAGGCTCGATGTAATTTTTTTGCCGAAGCCATTATTTTAATTTTATTTTGCCGCTACAATGATGAATTTGAAACATACAAAACGTACCAAGAAACCGACAATAGACGGAAGGTAACCTGTGTGTATGTGTAAGAATATAACTACAGCCTTCCGTCAACAACGGGAGGCTGTTTTCATTGTATCACAAGCCATCGTTTATCACATTTAAAAACACAAAACAAAATGAAAGTAGCCGTAGTAGGCGCCACAGGATTGGTGGGCACAAAAATGCTGCAGGTATTGGAGCAGCGCAATTTTCCCGTTACAGAACTCATTCCCGTAGCCAGCGAGAAATCGATTGGTAAAGAAGTTGTTTTCAAAGGAAAAGCCTACAAGGTGGTTGGCTTTGCCGATGCCATTGCCGCTAAGCCCGATGTAGCTTTGTTTTCAGCCGGCGGCAGCACTTCATTGCAGTTGGCTCCGCAGTTTGCAGCAGCTGGTATCACGGTTATCGACAACTCCTCTGCATGGCGCATGGATGCTACTAAAAAACTGGTAGTGCCCGAAGTAAACGGCAACGTGCTCACAGCCGAAGACAAGATTGTTGCCAACCCCAATTGCTCTACCATTCAAATGGTGCTGGTGTTGAAACCCCTGCACGATAAGTACCGCATTAAGCGGGTGGTGGTAAGCACTTACCAAAGTGTAACGGGCACTGGCGTAAAAGCGGTGAACCAACTGATGAACGAACGGGAAGGAAAAGAAGGCGAAATGGCGTACAAATACCCTATTGACCTAAATGTGATTCCTCAAATCGATGTGTTTCTCGAAAATGGCTACACCAAAGAGGAAATGAAGATGGTGAATGAAACCAAGAAAATTATTGGTGACGACAGCATTCGGGTGACTGCTACCACAGTTCGTATTCCTGTAATGGGTGGCCACAGCGAAAGCGTCAACATCGAATTTGAAAATGATTTCGACCTGAACGAAGTACGGGCTATACTGGCAGCTGCACCTGGTGTAGTAGTAGAAGATGATCCTGCCAACCAGGTGTATCCCATGCCGCTGAATGCCCACGATAAAGATGAAACATTTGTTGGACGTATTCGTCGCGATGAAACGCAGCCCAACACCCTCAACTGTTGGATTGTAAGCGATAACCTGCGCAAAGGTGCTGCTACTAATGCCGTGCAAATTGCAGAGCATTTGCAGTCAGTTGGTTTATTGTAAATTGATGGTATGAAAGACTGGAAATAATTGAATATTTTCAGTCTTTCACTTTCTGTTAAACTAATCAATATGGCAACACATTCCAGCATAGCCTCTACTCAGGTTACTCCAGCTCAATCTGCATCAGGTGCTGATAATTTTTCAGCAGAAATGGCCATACTTATGACGGCAGCATTTGCAGGAACAGCAATGTCGAAAAGAATGCGGAAGCAATACCGCAGCATGATGCGTAAGGCATTTTGGATGGCCGCAAAACAGAAACTGAATCGTTTGTTTAGAAACAAGCAAGATCAGATTGCAGGCATGGCGCCTTGGCTGTTCATATTATTGGTAGTTGCAGCTGCAGCAATTGGTGTTGCCTTATTTGGCTTGTGGGGCTTTATTGTGATTTTGGCACTGGCCGCAATTATCTATCTCTTGTTGAAACAATCTATGTAATCGATTTTAGTACAACCATTATAAAAAGAGGAACCAACCGGTTCCTCTTTTTTATGCGTCTGTATCCAGCGCCTGATTGATAAACTGCACCAGCGGATAGAGGTCTTTAAATTGTTTGACAATCGTTGCAACCATGTTTTTGTCTGTGAGCAACGTATCGGGCAGGGGAGCACTGGCAATAAAGCTTTTCAGTTTCAGGTATTCAATGGCTTCATTATCCGCTTCATACCCTTTTGGTGGACGTGAAAGTACAACGCCTTCTCCTCGTTCAAAATCGCCAAACGTACTGGCAAAACTTTTGTGTTGCAGTACTCTCTTCAGGTCGACAAAAGAGTAATCAATTTCTTGCCGGATTTTCTTGAGCTCTGGCGCCATCGGCATCCATATACCGCCAGCCATAAAAGCCTGGCCGGGTTCTATGTGAACATAATAGCCAGCACAATTCATGGCTTTTTTGCCACCCTTAGAAATGTACATGGCCATATTGGTTTTGTATGGCGCTTTGTTTTTACTAAACCGAACATCGCGGTTGATGCGGAAGATGCACTCCTTCGCTTCCAAATGCGCTACGGATGCATCAAAAGCGGCAATGCCTTTTAATACTTCGCTGCTGAGGTTAATAAAATCAGCACGGGCTGCTTCGTATTGTTTGCGGTGCTCATCAAACCAGGGCTTGTTGTTGTTGAGCTTGAGCTGTTGTAAAAATTGTATGGTACTTGCTTGTAACATGTTTGTATTGATGTTTTATTCAGCTTCCATCATGGCCAGAAATTCATCTTCAGAAAGAATGTTGATGCTCGGAATCTTTTTAGCTTTTTCCAGTTTGCTGCCGGCATCTTCGCCAACTACCAGATAGTTGAGCTTGCTGCTTACGCCACCCAGTATTTGTCCGCCTTTGGCTTCTGCCATGGCTTCTGCCTCGCTGCGTTTGAATTTAGATAACGTACCGGTAAACAAAAAGGTTTTGCCACTCAGGTTGCCTGCTACAGGTTGGCTGGTTTCTGATGCCTGCATACTGATGCCCAATGCTTCCAGTTGCTGCAGCATGTGTATATTTTGCGTATTGCCAAAAAACTGCACAATGCTGCCTGCTACTTTGGGGCCAATGTCTTCCAACTGCATTAAATCGTCAACAGATTTATGTTGCAGCTCCATTAAATGTTTTACGGAACGGGCCAGTGTTTTGGCCATAGTTTCACCCACGTGGCGAATGCCCAACGCATAAATCAGCCGGTGCAGTGGCTGTTGCTTCGATTGCTCAATGGAGCTTTCCAGATTAGTGATAGATTTTTTGCCAAAACCATCAAGGCTGGAGATTTTACCAAAATCTAACTGGTATAAACCTGGAATGTCTTGCATCAATCCAAGCTCGTAGAACCGACGCACTTGTTGCTCTCCAAAACTTTTTATATCCATCGCATCTTTGCTCACAAAGTGAATGATGCGTTCTACAGATTGGGCTGGGCATTCGGCATTTACACAACGCCACACAGCTTCACCTTCTTCTTTAAACAAGCTACTGTTGCACACGGGGCATTCGGTAGGAAAACGAATGGCTTGTTCACTGCCATTTCTAAACTCTGGCTGCGACCGTACAATTTGCGGAATTACATCGCCGGCTCTTTCTACCAGTACCCGGTCGCCAATCATGAGTTGTTTTTCCCGTATGTAATCTTCGTTGTGTATGCTAATGCTGCTTACTGTAACGCCACCAATATGCACAGGTGCTATTTTGGCCACGGGCGTTACAGCGCCGGTTCTTCCTACCTGAAACTCTACCGCCTGCAAGGTGCTGGTAGCTTGCCGTGCTTTAAATTTATACGCTATGGCCCATCGTGGATGGTGAGTGGTCATGCCCATTTTTTCCTGCAGTGCCAGATCGTTTATTTTAATCACCAGTCCGTCTATCTCGTAGGGCAGATCATCGCGGTGGGCTTCAAACCAGGCGCAGTGTTCAATCACGGCGTCAATACCTTTTACCACTTTTACTTCTTGTACGGGGCTGCGAAAGCCGCACTGCCACAGCATTTGCAGCATGCCCTGGTGCGTAGTAGGCAATGCTTGAGTGCCTGCTGGCGCAAACAAATTTGGCGTGTCGGCTGCAGCTTTGCCCGTGGTATAGCTCACGTGGTAAAAGAAAGCTTCGAGGTTGCGCTTGCCCACTTCTGCGGGGTCTTTCATGCGGAGCGAACCCGCAGCAGCATTGCGAGGGTTGGCTAATGGCGGTACGCCTTCTTCGGCCAGTTTATCATTGTATGCCGCAAAATTTTTCTTGCTCATCAGCACTTCACCGCGAAATTCTATGGTTTCAATGCCGAAGTTGGAGAAGGCTGCCGTGAGTGGCATGTTCCTGATTTGGCGGGAGTTTACCGTTATGTCATCGCCCTGCACTCCATCGCCACGGGTGGCACTACGGCTGAGCTGGTCGTGTTCAAAAATGACGGAGATGCTGGCGCCGTCAAACTTGGGTTCAATGCAATATTCCAAGGTGCTGAGGCCAGAAATTTCACGGGCTTTGCGGTCCCAGTCTTGCAGGTCATCAGCATCATAGCTGTTTTCCAAACTCAGCATCGGCACCAGGTGGCTTACTGTTTCAAAGCCCTGGTTGAGGCTGCTGCCCACCCGCTGCGTAGGCGAAGTGGCAGTAATCCAATCAGGATTGGCCGCTTCGGCCGCTTGGAGTTTTTTGTACAGCATGTCGTATTCCACATCTGCTATCAGCGGATCATTCAGCACATAGTAGCGGTGCTCATGAAAACGCAACACCTGGCGGAGCTCCTCTGCTTTGGCAGTAGTATCTGCAAGCGTTTCCGGCTGCATCCATTGGCTGGTAAGCCGGGTATAAAAAGCGATATTTTCTGTTGATGATAATTGCATGGTGATGTGGTAAAGCCTTATTTGAAAAAGGCGATGTGAAGCGAAATAACAAAACAGCCAGCAATTGTTTTTTACCACGCTACCAGAGGGGCAAAAAACTGCCTTTTGGAAAATTCATGTAATTAATACACATTCAATTTAGCTTCGCAACATATTAGCCCGTTTTACGAACAGATTGCTGACATGAAAACTTCTACTCCAGCTGCAGGCAGTGCAGCACCGCATTTAATAGCCGATGCCGTTGAACTGGTACACTCGTATCCGCAAATGCCACTTACCGTGGACTGTGTGATTTTTGGGTTTGATGAAAACAAGCTCAAGGTGTTGCTCATACGAAGTGATTTGGAAGTGTACAAAGGCAAATGGTCGCTGCTGGGCGATATTGTAAAACAAACCGAAGAGCTGGACGATGCCGCTTACCGGGTGCTTCGGGAAAGAACAGGAATGACCGATGTGTACCTGAAACAAGTGCAGGCGTTTAGTAGCCTCAACCGCCACCCCGGTGGCAGGGTAGTTACAGTAGCCTACTGCTCACTGCTCAATATTCGCCACCACGAACTGCAGATTACCGACAACGAACTGCACTGGCAAAACGTTCGGTCGCTCAAAGACATGGCTTTTGACCACAAAGAAATCATTGACGCCTGTTATAACTGGTTGCAAAAGCGTATTCAGGAACATCCGTTGGGCTTCAACCTGCTGCCCGAAAAGTTTTCGCTTAGGGAGCTTCAAAACCTGTACGAAGCCATCCTGAACTTAGAGCTGGACAGGCGCAACTTCCGCAAAAAGTTTTTCAGCATGGACTTTTTGATCGACACCGGCGAACTGGAGGAAGACGTAAAACACCGCCCGGGAAAGCTGTACCAATTCAATTTTGAGAAGTACGAGAAAAGCAAACGCAAGTGGATCGGCATTGATTTCTAAGCCGGTTTTGTGTAAGCAGCAGGGCAAATTTTGCCTGAGGGGTGAAATATTTCTTGCTTTTGTGTAAAAAATACACATTTTTGTAATCCCAACTCGCAAACGATTGCAGCTGGTGCCTAACAACGATTATACCTCCTAAAAAGGAAGCCTGTTATGATGAAAATCAGAAGAATACTATCCCTGGTAGTATTGTTTATGACCCTCGGTCTGGTGTCTGGTGCGCAACTACTGTCGTTGTCCAACCAGTTTCCCGGCGAATCTGCTACCATCACCGTAACCATGGATGCCAACTTTGGCAACAAAGGCCTGCTGAATGCCACCGCATCGGATGTGTATGTGCACACCGGCGTTATCACCAATCTCAGTACTTCGCCTACATCGTGGCGCTACATGAAGTTTAATCAAAACTTCAACCAGCCTAACCCCAGCCTGCAGGCTACCTCACTGGGCAACAACCGCTGGCAGTTTACCATTACAGACATCCGCAACTTTTACGGCGTACCTGCCGGTGAGCAAATCCAAAAAATTTCCATCCTTTTCAGAAATGGTGCCGGCACTCAGGTGCAGCGCAATGCTGATGGAAGCGACATGTACATTCAGGTGTACGGCAGTGGTTTGCAAACAACCATTACCAATCCCTTTAAGGCTCCTACATTCATTCCCAGCACAGAGTCTATCAATAAAAATTTGGGTGAAAGCATTGCTGTATCGGCGGCTGCCAGCCAAGCGGCCAATATGCGGTTGTTGTACAACGGCTTACAAATAGCATCGCAAAGCGGCGTTACCACTATTACTGCTACGCCTACTATAACTACTGCCGGCCAGCAGGTAATAAAAGTAGAAGCCGACAACGGCGGTGCTCCTGTTGTTGATAGTATTTCATTTTTCGTAGCTCCAGCTACTGAGGTAGAAGCACTGCCCGCAGGCATGCAAGATGGTGCTAATTATTCCAACGATCAAACCAGTGTAACACTGGTACTCTATGCGCCTAATAAAACAAGTGCGGCAGTAGTGGGCGACTTTAATAACTGGACGCAAACCCTGCAGCACCAAATGAAACGTACCCCTGATGGCTTGCGTTATTGGGTAACAATCAACGGATTGACGCCGGGTAATGAATACGCCTACCAGTATGTGATTGACAACAACCTTCGGGTGGCCGATTACATGACCGAAAAAGTGCTCGACCCCTGGAACGATCCTTTTATCAATCAGGCACCATATACCAACCGCTATCCCAATCTGAAAGCCTATCCAACGGGTAAGGCATCGGGTATTGTAAGTGTGTTGGAGCCGGGCAAAGCCAGCTACAACTGGAGCAGTGCCACCACCAACTTTCAAAAGCCAGATAAGCGAAATCTGGTAGTGTATGAGTTGCTGCTCCGCGACTTTGTGGCCAACAGCAGTTGGAACACCCTGCGGGATACGCTGGCATACATTAGCCGCCTTGGGGTTAATGCTATTCACCTCATGCCATTTACCGAGTTTGAAGGCAATAACAGCTGGGGCTACAACCCCATGTTCATGTTTGCTGCCGATAAGATTTATGGCCCCGAAAACACCCTGAAAGAATTTATTGATAGCTGCCATGGCAGAGGTATTGCGGTGATTTTGGACATGGTGCTAAACCACCAGTTTGGCCAAAGCCCCATGGTGCAGATGTATTGGGATGCTGCCAATAACCGCCCTGCAAACAACAGTCCATGGTTTAACCCTGTGCCAAAACATGGCTTTAATGTGGGCTATGATATGAACCATGAAGCGCCTGCTACTATCAAGTTTGTAGAAGACGTGATGCGCCACTGGCTCACCAAGTTTAAGCTTGATGGCTTCCGGTGGGATTTAAGTAAAGGCTTTACCCAAACCCAAACCTGCGACAATAACGGCGGCAACTGTAACGTAGGCACCTGGAGTGCTTACGACCAAAGCCGGGTAAACATTTGGCAGCGCATCTATAACCAGTCTCAGGCCATTTCGCCCAATGCGTACATGATTTTGGAACACTTAGGTGTAGATCAGGAAGAAGCTACGCTGGCCAATATGGGTATGCTGTTGTGGGGCAAAATGACCGACCAATACAATGAAGCCAGCATGGGCTACACCGGTAGCAGTTCCAATTTTGATCGGGCGTTTCATACCACCCGCTGGAGCAGCTTTGGTGGCAACAATACCCCACACCTGATGGCCTATGCCGAAAGCCACGATGAAGAAAGACTGGCATTTAAAAATGTGCGATTTGGCAACTCTGGACCGAGCCATAATACCAAATCGCTGTCGGTGTATGCCCGCAGAATGCAGTCAGTAGCGGCATTTTTATTTACCACGCCAGGGCCAAAAATGATGTGGCAGTTTGGAGAACTCTCTTATGACAGCAGCATCAACATGTGCGAAAACTTTACCATTGGCGACTGCCGAACCTCACCCAAGCCGCCGGCATGGGCCATGCCCAACCCACTTGCTCCTGCTTCGCCCATTAATTACAACGCCAACACCTTTAGGCGTACCCAGCGGGATATGTTTGGAAAAATCATTTCGCTGCGTACCAAATACCCGTCTTACCTGCCCACGTTTGTAACCAACGATGTGGACTTTAGCCTGAACGGGGCATTTAAATGGCAGCGTATAAAAAGCAATGCCCTGAAGCTGGTAGTAATGGGCAATTTTGATGTGCAGGCTCAGTCGGGCATTGTTCAGTTTCCAACTACCGGTACCTGGTATGTGTATGCCCACAACCTGCAGGCCTTCGAAACTTTTACAGCCGTAAATGCGGGGCTGTCTGCTTCCGGAATAACCATTAATGCAGGGGCTGAATCACAAACCTTCAATTTGCCGGCAGGTGCCTTTATCATTTTTACTGATAAGGATGTAACGGCGGTGGTTACACAATTCACATTTACAGGCAATGGCAACTGGAGCAACCCGGCCAACTGGCAGGGAGGCAATATTCCACCATCGGTGTTGCCGGCAGGTTCTACCATCACTGTCAATCCAACGGCAGGTGGTGAGAGTGTGCTGGATGTAAGCCTGACCGTGCAGCAAGGTGCTACGCTACAGGTAGCTGCGGGTAAAACACTGCGCATAACCGGCAACCTCATAAGACAATAACAAAACACAATTGCAGCCGAACGGCTGCGTAACCTGACGCACTGCTATAACTGATTTAAGTCATAAAAAGGGTGAATGAAAAATACGGACATTTACCATGTAAAAAATACACACTTAGTTGCAGCATATTGCAACACCTGGGTGTCTTGATTACAACGATTTGCCAGCCACGCCATGAAAACGATTGCCCTTTTGCCTTGGCCTTCCATTAGGTTGAATTCTACTCAACATATATCTCAACTTGTAAAACTGAATTGTATGACCTTACGACGACTGCTGAAAGGAATGGTCATTCCTGTATTGCTGCTCATCGGCTTTGCCGCTGCAGCCCAGGAAACCATTTTGGTATCCGGAAAAGTGAGTGACTCTAAAGACGGTTCGCCGCTCATTGGGGTTTCTGTAGCTGTAAAGGGTACTGCCAATGGTACCGCTACCGATGGTAACGGTAACTTTTCGCTCCGCACTACGCCAGGAGCAACCCTTGTATTTACGTATGTAGGCTATTTATCAAAAGAAATGCCTGCTACTAAAGAAGCCATGACTGTGACACTGGAAAATGTTAAAACTGCATTGAACGAAGTGGTGGTGATTGGTTATGGTTCGGCACGTAAAAAAGACCTGACCGGTGCCGTGTCTACTGTTTCTTCAAAAGACTTCCAGAAAGGTAACATTACTACCCCCGAGCAAATGATTGCCGGTAAGGTGGCGGGTGTACAAATCACGTCCAACGGTGGTCGTCCCGGTGCTGGTTCTACCATCCGCATTCGTGGTGGTTCTTCGCTCATTGCCAGCAACGACCCGTTGATTGTAATTGACGGTGTGCCGCTGGACAACAACGGCGTAGCCGGTGCTGCCAATCCGCTGAGCTTTATCAATGCCAACGACATTGAAAGCTATACCGTGTTGAAAGATGCATCTGCAGCGGCTATCTACGGCTCTCGTGCCAACAACGGTGTTATCATCATTACCACCAAAAAAGGTAAGGGCGGCAAGCTGAAAGTGAATTTCAGTTCAGTCAATTCTATTTCTACCATTACCAAAAAACTCGATTTGCTCAATGCCGATCAGGTAAGAGCTATTGTAGCGATGCAGGGTAATGCTACCCAAAAACGTCAGGTAGGTACTGCCAGCACCGATTGGCAGGATGTGATTTACCAAACTGGTTTTGGTACCGACAACAACATCAGCATGAGCGGTGGTATTGTGGGTTTGCCCTACCGTTTTTCTGTAGGTTATCTCGATCAAACCGGTTTGCTCAAAACCGACCACCTGCAGCGTACTTCTGCAGCTTTGGCCCTCAACCCATCTTTCTTCGACAATCACCTGAAGGTTGATTTGAACCTGAAGGGCTCTATGCAGCAAACTCGTTTTGCCAACGAAGGTGCCATTGGTTCTGCAGCCAACTACGATCCTACACAACCTGTATACAGCAACAGTAAGCGCTTTGGCGGCTATCAGGAATGGGTTGGTGTAGACGGATTGCCAGAATTGAATGCCGGCCGCAACCCACTGGGTATGCTGTATCAAACATTCGACAATCAAAAGCCCCGTCGTGCTATTGGTAACCTGCAGTTGGATTATAAGTTTCATTTTCTGCCCGAACTGCGTGCCAACGTAAACCTGGGTTTCGACGTAGCTAAAAACACCGGCACTTATTTAGTGCCTGATAGTGCTGCCAGTCAGTATCGCCAAAAAGGTAGCTTCTCTCAAAACCAGCAAATCCGCAGAAACACTATTGCAGACTTCTATCTGAACTATGCAAAAGATTTCAAATCTATTAAGAGCCGTGTTGATTTCACCGCTGGTTATTCTTACAACAATTTCTGGACGAAGAACTTCTTCTACCGTGGTTTGAATGCCAACAAGGATACCATTGTAGGTTCTACGCCTCCCAACTTTGCGTATGATATTCCCGAAAACACCCTCATGTCTTACTGGGGTCGTTTGCTGTACAACTATGATAGCCGCTACTTCCTCACCGCTACTTTGCGTCGTGATGGTTCAAGCCGTTTCGCTAAAGAAAACCGTTGGGGCTGGTTCCCATCTGTGGGTGTGGCCTGGAGCATTGCCAACGAAGCCTTCCTGAAGAACAGCAAAGTGGTTAGCGATTTGAAAGTGCGTGTTGGTTATGGTAAAACTGGCCAGCAGGATGGTATCGGCAACTACGATTATCAGGCCCGTTATGGCTTGGGTGGTCTTAGCTCTGCTTATCAGTTGGGTAATGAATATGTACTTACCTACGGACCCTTTGGCTACAACGGTGGCCTGAAGTGGGAAGAACTGGTGAGCTACAACGCCGCTTTGGACTTCGGATTTTTTGATGGCCGTATTACTGGTAGTGTTGATTTCTACAAGCGTGAAAGCCGCGACCTGCTGAACAGTGTTCCTCAAGCCACCGGTACCAACTTTAGCCCGTTTGTACTGGCTAACATTGGTAGCCTCGAAAACCGTGGTGTAGAAATGACCCTCAGCAGCACCATCATTAAGAAGAAAGATTTCAGCTGGGATGTAAACATGAACGCTACCTACAATGAAAACAAGATTTTGAACCTGACTGTCGTACCTGATGATCCTACTTACAAAGGCTTACCTACTGGTGGTTCAGAAGGTGTTAACGGTTTTGTGCAAATGCATTCTGTAGGTTATTCTCGTAATACTTTCTATCTCTATCAGCAGATTTATGACAGCTGGGGCAACCCCATTGAAGGGCTGTTTGAAGACAGAAACAGAGATGGCATCATCAACGATAACGACCGCTACCTGCGCCACAGTGCCGTAGCCAGCTGGTTGTTTGGTTTCAGTACCAATGTAAACTGGAAGAAGTGGACTGCCGGAACAGTACTGCGTGCCAGCCTGGGCAACTACGTATTCAACGGTACGTTTGCCAACCGTGGTCGCCTCAATCAGGTATTGGGCAACTATGTACTGGGCAACGCTTCTACCAACTATACGACAACAGCATTCAGAGGTGGCAACGACATCGCCATGATGAGTGATTACTACGTACAGAATGCTTCATTCCTGAGAATGGACAACCTGTTTGTAGGGTACAACTTTGGTAAAGTGATGAAGAATGGCACTTCTCTGCGTGTAAATGCGGCTGTACAAAACGTGTTTACAGTTACGAAGTACAAGGGCACCGATCCTGAACACGGTGGTGGTATCGACAACAACCTGTACCCACGCCCACGCATTTTCTCGCTTTCTGTAAACCTTGATTTTTAATTCAACCACCGAAATACTATTGTTATGAAAATCAATAATAAAATATGGATCTTACTGGTGGCTGTTTTGGGTATGATGCAGGCCTGTCAAAAGAAGCTTGACCTCACACCTACCAATGACATCACCAACGAAAAGGTGTTTGCTACGGCTGCCGGTTATAAGCAAGCCATGGCTAAAGTATACGCCAGCATGGCGGTTACGGGCAGCCCTTCCAGAGACATTCCCGGCGAAATTGTAAGTGATGAAGGTAACACCGGCTTCTTGCGTGTTCTCTGGTACCTGCAGTGCTTGTCTACCGACGAAGCTGGCTGGACCTACAGTGGCAATACCGACCCCATTGGCATTCACCAAATGGAATGGTCGCCCAGCACTCAGGTAGTTGCCGGTTTGTATTACCGTAGCTTCTTCATTGTTACTCTGTGCAACAACTTCATCAAAGAAGCTTCTGATGCAAAACTGTCTGACCGTGGTATTGGTGGCGCAGATGCTGCTGAAATCCGCAAGTTCCGTGCAGAAGCCCGTTTTGTAAGAGCTTATGCTTACTGGATACTGCTCGACAACTTTGGTAACGTTCCATTTACCGATGAAAACTACCAGATCGGTAGTGGTGTATTGCCCAAGCAAATTACCCGTGCAGAACTGTTTACCTACATCGAAAATGAGCTGAAAGCTGTTGAAGCCGATTTGAATGAACCCAAAGCTGCACCTGCAGGCCGTGCTGATAAAGCTGCTGCCTGGTCATTGCTGGCTCGTTTGTATCTCAACGCTCAAGTATATACCGGCGCTGCCAAGTATACAGAAGCCATCACTTATGCCAACAGAGTAATTGGTGCTGGTTACACTTTGCACAGCAATTACAATGAGCTGATGCTGGCCGACAACCATACACTCACCAATGAGTTCATCTGGACCATTCGCTACGACGGTACCAATACACAATCTTACAGCGGCACTACCTTCCTGGTGCATGGCCCTGCAGGTGTACCGGGTAGCGTAAGTGGTAGCAATGGTACCTGGGATTGTATCCGCATTACCGAGCAGTTTGTAGATAAGTTCAACGCTCAAGACATTCGCGGTCAGTTTTGGACAACAGGCCAAACCAAAACCATGGATGTATTGCTGGGCGATGCCAGAAAAGGCTACAGCAGCACCAAGTTTACCAACAAAACCAAGACCGGCGCTGCAGCACCCAACATGGATGCTGGTGGCACATTTGCCGATATCGATTTTCCGGTTTTCCGCCTGGCAGAAATCTATCTGATTTATGCTGAAGCCGTACTTCGTGGTGGTACTGGTGGTTCTACTTCCACAGCTGTTGGTTACCTGCAGGCATTGGCTCGCAGGGCTCGCCCCAACGATCCTGCCGCTGCAGCATCTGTAGAGCTCACCCTGCCTTACCTGATTGATGAAAGAGGTCGTGAACTGATGTGGGAATGTCATCGTCGTACCGACCTGATCCGCTTTGGACAGTTTACCACGAACACGTATTTGTGGGCTTGGAAAGGGGGTGTAAGAAACGGTACTGCTGTTGATGCGAAGTACAATTTGTACCCCATTCCTTCCATCGATATTTCTGCCAATCCGAACCTTAAACAAAACACCGGATACTAAGCCGTCGGACACCTAAATGGTTGATGACGATTTCTTAAAAGAAAACCACAAAAATTGCAACTATGAAACGGCTCATTCACTACATATACATGGGAGTAGCTCTCGCTGTGTTTGCGCTTGCCGGCTGCGAAAAGAAAGACGCCAAAGTCTTTTTTGAAGGCGGTACGGCTCCGGTGCTTTCACTCAGCAACACGGCTCCGGTGCTCGATCCCACCAAAGAGCAGGATTTGGCCATCGGCTTCCGTTGGACCAATCCTAACTACAGCTTTACCACCGGTATTAGCTCACATGATGTAAACTACCGGTTGGAAATTGATACCCTGGGTGCCAATTTCGGCAGTGCGTCTAAAGGAGTGGTGGCTATCTCTAACGACCTGGCGAAATCATACACAGTGTATGATCTCAACGTGTTGTTGAGCGGCGCCAACTTTATGAACCTGGCTCCAGATCGCAGCTATACATTCCAGGCACGTGTTATCTCTTCACTGCGCAACAGTTCAGTACAACTGGAGAGCAACGTGGTAACCTTTACCGCTAAGCCATACAGTCCTCCTCCTGCTGTTATTCCGCCAGCATCTGGCAAACTGTTTTTGGTAGGTGGTGCTACACCCGGCGGTTGGAGCAACCCGGTACCTGCCAACCAGGAATTCACCAAAATCAGCAACACCAAATATGAAATCACTATTCCGTTGACAGCTGGTGGTAGCATTCTCTTTTTGCCAGTAAATGGCGACTGGGGCGAAAAGTATGGTTTTGATGGCAACAACAATGAAAACATTGCCGAAGGCGATAAACTGCGCAGAGGTGGTGGCGACATTAAAGTGCCAGCAGCTGATGGAACGTACAAACTGGTAGTTGATTTCCAAACCGGACGCTTTTCTATCACCCGTCAATAATGCCTGTTCAACCAAAAAATTTTGAATCATGAAACTTTTCAAAAAAATACAACTGGCGGCACTGGCATTGGTGGTTGGTTTGGCTTCTTGCGAGAAGACCGATAACCTGCCTTACTATGCCAAGGGCACAGCCACGGTGTTGTCTGCTTCAGCTACCACTATTGCGCCTACTGCTGCAGACAGCAACAAAACCGCAGTAACGTTCAGCTGGACCAGTCCCTTGTACTCTACCGATTCCAGCAGCTACAAGTATGTGTTGCAAATCGACTCTGCAGGTCGCAACTTCAGCAAGGCCAATTCTATTGAGATTAATGCGGTTCGTTCTTATAGCCTCATTGCCAAAGACCTCAACACCATGTTGTTGAACTATGGCTTTGAATTCAATAAGCAATACTCTGTAGATGTGCGGGTCATTTCTTCGTACCGCAACAACAACGAGCAGTACAACAGCAACGTAGTAACCCTGAAAGTTACGCCGTATAAAATTCCACCTAAAGTGGTGTTGCCTGCCAGCGGTAAACTGTTTATTATAGGTGATGCTACACAGGGTGGCTGGTCAAATCCGGTTCCTGTGCCATCACAAGAATTAAGCAGAATTGATGAGACGACGTTTGGTGGCGTATTCAATCTCTTTGGTGGTGCTTCATACCTCATTCTGCCCGAAAACGGACAGTGGGGCAAGTACTCTGTAGCCAAAGGTGATTTGGCTGGCTTGTGGGAAGGTGGCGATTTCGGTAGCGAACTGAGAGACAATTTCCCTGCACCTCCGGTAGATGGTTGGTACAAGCTGGTATTTGATTTTCAAAAAGGAAAATTTAAGGTGTCCTCAAGTGTAGCTTTGCCTGACAGTATCTATACTATTGGTGATGCTACAGCAGGTGGTTGGGATAATGTAAACTCAAATACTACATTGAAATCACAATATCTGACACGTGTAAGTCCATGGGTTTTCGAAGGCACTCAAACTTTAACTGGCGGCGCTAATGTGAAATTTATTTCTCAAGTGTCTCAATGGCAACCTCAATTTGGCAAAGGCTCAAAAGACGGTGAATTGGGATATAACTATGGTGGTGGCAATGACCCTGGTGCAATTTCAGTTCCATCAAGCGGAACGTATAAAATCCAGGTGAACTTCTACACAATGACATACACCCTTACCAAGCAATAACAATTGGTACGATACATAACGGATGCGGCCTGCCCAATGGGGTGGGCCGTTTTCTTGTGCAACATGCTGGCCCGACAGCCGTTTGCCTTATTTTTACCGCACTATGATTGAAAATGCTTTGCACTCCATGACAGGCTTTGGCCGTGCCGAAAAATCAGCCGGCGAAAACCATGTACTGGTCGAAATAAAATCGCTGAATGGCAAACAGTTCGACATGAACCTGAAACTGCCGCCATTGCTCAAATCTTTTGAGTTCGATATCCGCAATTTTATTTCGGGCAAATTGCAACGCGGCAGTGTGGACTGCTCCATTACCCTCAAAATGAATGGTGCCAGTAAACCCGTCAGTATCAACCCCGATCTCATCCGTTTTTACTATCAAAATATCAGTGGGCTGGCACAGGAGCTCAACCTCGATACCTCACAAATACTCGGGGCACTGTTGAAACTACCCGAAGTGGTAACACCACAAAACGAAGTGCTCGATGATGCCAGCTGGCAAATGGTGATGCAAACCATTGAACTGGCGGTAAACGATGTATTGCAACACCGTGCTGAAGAAGGTGCCGTATTGCAGCAAGACATCAGCACCCGCATTCAAAACATAGGGCAGCTGGCACAGGAGATAGCGGTACTGGCACCACAAAGACAAGTGCGTTTGAAAGAAACCCTCGAACGTAAACTCGAAGAATGGGTGGGGAAGGAAAACGTAGATGCCAACCGCCTGGAACAGGAACTCATTTACTACATCGAAAAAATTGACATCAGCGAAGAACTGGTGCGCCTCAACAATCACTGCGATTATTTCTTCAGCATTTTGGCTGAGCCCGATCCTGCCAAGGGCAAAAAGCTTGGTTTTATTTTGCAGGAAATAGGCCGCGAAATAAATACCACCGGTTCTAAAGCCAACGATGCTGAAATTCAGAAATCGGTAGTGCTGATGAAAGACGAACTGGAAAAAGCCAAAGAACAGGTATTGAATATTTTGTAAGCCATTTGGCAATACCACATGATGCAGAGAAGAATCAACTGGAAGATAAGTGTGCTGAGTTTGCTCGTAACGACTTTGCTGTTGTGCAGTTGCAAACAAGTGGAGTTGTACGAGAGATTGACCAATATACCCGGTGCCCAATGGCAGCGCAGTTTTGTGCCAACCTATAAGTTCGATATTACTGATACCACCCGCTATTACAGAGTATTTGTAGTGCTGCGGCACAGCAATAGTTATCCCTACAGAAATATCTGGTTGAATGTGGGCATTCGCAATCCGCAGGATAGCATGCGTACACAAGCCTTCGACCTGCCGTTGGCCGCCAGCGACAAATGGCTGGGCGTAGGTATGGATGATATTTTTGAACGCCGGGTGCTCTTGCTGCCACGGCCTGTAAAATTTAATAAAACCGGCAGTATAGAATTTACCCTGCAACAGCAAATGCGCATCGATCCGCTGCCGCATATACTGCAGGCCGGCATACGGGTTGAGCCCGTGGCCGAATAATCGCATCCACATTTTCTTCAACACCTGAGTGTATGCAATCAGCAAAAAAGAAACTCGCCTTTGTTACGGTCATTTTCTGGTTTTTGCTGGCCTACATTATGGCCGCTTTGGTGTGGTGGTTTGTAAGCCTCGATCAGCAAAACAACGACATGGCTCTGCTGCGTTTATCGGAGCTGAACCCTGCTGAAGCAAACTATGCTGCCCGTAAAGCAGATGTGCTCGATTATCAACGTCGAAAGCATGGTCAGTATGTAGGCGAGGGCATCATTTTTATGTTGCTCATTTGGGTAGGTGCGTTGTTTGTGTATTTAGCCACGAGAAGGTATTTACGATTGGGCCAGCAGCAGCAAAATTTTATGATGGCGGTGACGCATGAATTGAAAACTCCGATTGCTGTTGCCCGCCTCAACATTGAAACCATGCAACGCCGCAAGCTCGACGATGCACAACGGGACAGGCTCTTGCAAATGACCCTCAACGAAACCGAACGACTCAACGATTTGTGCGATAATATTTTGCTGGCCTCCCGTTTTGATAGTGGTCAGCAAAGTGCACAGCAAGAACGATTTTCCCTCGATCAGTTGGTGAATGATATTGTAGACCAGTACAACATGCGTTTTCCTGACCGTGATTTTTCGTGTACAGTGCAACCGCAAATATGGGTGTATGGCGATCCGTTTTTGATTCGGTTGTTGCTCAACAACCTCATTGATAATGCCATGAAGTATGCGCCAAAAAACAGTACCATTGATGTTTCGCTGAAGCTCAAAAATCAGGTAGCCAAATTGAGAGTAGCCGATCAGGGCAAGGGCATTCCGGCAGAAGAAAAGAAAAAAGTATTTGATAAGTTTTACCGCATGGGCAATGAGCAAACCAGAAACACCAAGGGCACAGGCTTGGGTTTGTACCTGGTAAAGCGCATTGCCGAGCGGCACGATGGCACGGTAGAAATAACCGACAATGTGCCACAGGGTAGTATTTTTACCATCCGTTTTCCTTTAGACGATTCAACAGTTTAGACATGAAAATTCCTGCACCAGTTGCCTCCATATTGTTGGTAGAAGATGAAGAAGCATTGCACGAAACACTCAAGATGAACCTTGGGCTGGAAGGCTACGATGTGGTGTCGGCGTACACAGGCCAACAGGCACTCGAAAAACTGGATGGCGAATATTTCGATTTGGTGCTGCTCGATATTATGCTGCCCGAAATAGACGGCATTGGCGTATTGGAAACCATGCGCATTAAAAAGATTGATTCGCCGGTGCTCATACTGAGTGCCCGCAACTCTACCAACGATCGCATTCTCGGTTTAAAAAAAGGTGCCGACGATTACCTCACCAAACCATTTGCCCTCGAAGAGCTGCTACTGCGTATTGAAAAACTGTTGCTCAAAAACAAACGTCAGCAGGCCGATCATACGCCTGCCAGTACGTATAGTTTTGGCGGGCATACCATCAATTTTAAAGCACAGGAAGCCGTGCTGAAAAATGGTGAAACCGTGGCGCTGAGTAAAAAAGAAGCCATGCTGCTGCAACTGCTCATTGAGCATAGTGGCGAGGTCGTTACAAGAGAAACGATTTTAAGAACAGTGTGGGGCTACAACGTTTTTCCTACCACCCGCACCATCGATAATTTTCTGTTGAACATTCGCAAGTACTTCGAAGAAGACTCCCGCAATCCGCAATACTTCCACAGTGTACGTGGTGTAGGTTATAAGTTTACGCCTTAGTCTGCTTCCATTCGGCATAGGCCTGCTGCAAATCATTTACGCTGTGCTGATGCCCGAAAGGAGCATACAATACATCGTTGCATAACTGCAACAATTGTTGTGCAGCCACATTGTCTCCGGTATTTTCTTGCTGTACTTCTGCCAGCATACGTGTAGCCAAAGCTTTGATATCAGCAGTATCCTGCTGCAAGGTTGTGTTTTTTACAACGCCTCTTTTTTCTACCACCAATGGCCGGTTGCCAGCAGCAGTTGTTACCTGATACATGGGGTCATCTAGGCCTTGTGTAAATATGGGATCGAGTACCTGATCTGCGAATCGTTTTTTACGTTTGGCCCTGCCCAACAGCATGAGTACAATCACCAGTATCAATGCAGCACTCAATGCCACTACAGGCATAAAACGGGTAAACCATTCGGTGAGTTTAAAACTGCTTGGGTCATTCACCGGATCATTGGCAAAAGAGGAACGAGCCACCGCTGCGCCAATGTGCAGGTTCACATCGCTATCGGCCGTTTGCTTGTATACTACTTCGGATGGATTGAAATAATGAAAGCCTTTGATGCGGATATTATAATCACCCATGCTATCGGCTGCAAAGCGATAAATGTACCGCCGCACACCCTGCACCGGTACCCGTTGACTATCGAGTTGCTCATCCATGCGGGGTTCGTAACCGGTAATGCCTTTGGGCCATTCAATCTGTGGCGCCTGTAGCATGCTCCACTGTCCGAGACCGCTTACCGCCACAATTAACTCGGCCGCATCGCCTGCAGCCAGTGGCTGCTTGGGCATTTGTACACTGTATGCAAATTCACCCACAGGAATGGCACCATCAGTAGGCCGGCCATTGGCAGGGAGAGGCGTCACCTGCACGGTTTCTACATTTCCTGCTACCGAAAATGGTTCTTCTGCAGAACGCTGCTGTGCATAGGGGTCTGCAGCAATGGGTTGTCCGTTGTGGGTGCGTAAAAATGAAACAGTACCCGAAATGCTCATGGGTGCCAGTTTGAGCTCACCCGACCGCAGTGCTGTCAATTGCACCCGGCGCAGGGTATACACTTTGTATACCTTTCCATTTTCCGTAGCATATTGAAACTCGCTGCCGGGGTCTTCGGCCGGTAAATCAATAGAAGAAAAGCCCTCGAAACCTGGGCGTTTGTCGAGCTCTGCACTCAGGTTTACCCTGGAGTACAGCAGGTATTCTGCCACTATTGTTTCTCCTTCGTAGCAAGTGTTTTTGCTGAGTTTGGTTTTCAGCAGCAGGTTGCGTTTTATTTTTTCCTGTGCATTTTCTTTACTATAGAGCACAAATGCATCGTACGTAAATCCGTGCTCGTTGGGTGGGTAAGGACTGTTGTTGTGCTGAGCACCTTTGGTTACTTCTATAACCAGTGTGTTGGTTTGGTAGCTTTTGCCATTTACTACAATGCTGGCAGCGGGTACGGTGCAACTACCGGTACGCCGTGGCGCCAGTTGAAAACTGTATTGCTGCGCTGTTGATTGTACACCGTTGAAGATGTTGGTACTGGTAGTGGTCATGGGGCCGCTGAGTACATCCCAATCTTTAAAGGCAGGAAATTTTACCCCCGTGCCGGATGCATTTACCAAGGTGTAGCTGATGGTAATTTGCTCATGGCTGGCTATGGCATTGGCCGATGTGAGCAGCTGCCAATCGGGCTGTGCCATGCCGGCCAGTGGCAGCAGCAGGCTGCAACAGAGGTACCACAACCAGCGCTGTAAAAATGAAGTAGAATCAGGTGCCGCAAACATGGTTGGCAAAATAGCGCAAATCGGGGCTACTCGCTGCTTGTGTATCATTTTTAACCAGCTGCTGCACCGCAGCAATGTATTATCAACCCTTGTTAAAAAACTGCATGGCACATAGCCACATGCAGGCTGTTATCTTCACCCCGATTTTTTTTTCGACAAAGTAATACAAGCAACGCACCACATGTTACTGCATCAAATACAAGAACTGATAGAGCTGGCCAACCCATTTGAAATTTCGGAAGACGAAGGCTATAAGCCGGGGCAAATTGGCGGCATGCTGCTGGAGGCCAACGATTTTGATGCAGCAGATTTGGTGTTGCTCGGTTGCGATGAATGGCGGGGAAAAGGTTCAAAAGCTACCCCACGCAGTGCCGATGCGGTACGCAAACAACTCTACAATTTATACCTCTGGCACAATGCCATTCGCATTGCAGATGCCGGCAATGTAAAGCCCGGTGCACAACTGGCCGACACTTATGCTGCAGTGAAAATGGTGATTCGTGAATTGCTGAAAGCCGGCAAGCGGGTATTGTTGTTTGGTGGCAGCCACGATATTACGCTGGCCATGTACCAGGCATTTGCCGAAGAAAAAATGTTGCTCGAAGCTACAGCAGTAGATGCATTGATAGACCTGGATAGTGAAAGTCCTTTTCCGGAACATAAGTTTTTGCTGGAAATGCTCACCAGCGAACCTAACTACGTAAAGCAGTTTAACCTCATTGGCTTTCAAAGCTATTTTGTAAATCCGCAGTTGCTCGAAACCATCGATAAGTTGCGTTTCGATTGCTTCCGAGTAGGCAAGGTGCAGGAAAAAATGGATGAAGTGGAGCCTGCCATCCGCAGCAGTCATTTGGTCTCATTTGATATTGCCGCTATCGCACATGCATTTGCGCCGGCTACTACTTTATCGCCCAATGGTTTTACCGGACAAGAAGCTTGCAAACTCATGCAGTATGCCGGCATGAGTGGCACCAACCGGGTAGCAGGTATTTTCGGTTTTATGGCCAAAGACCCCATGGGCCTTACAGCCATGCAGGTGGCCCACATGATTTGGTATTTTATTGATGGCATGCAACGCGACAAGCACGAAGTGCTGTTGGACGACCGCACCGGCTACAACGAATACCACCTGATGTGTGCCGAAATAGAAACCCTGTTTTTGCAAAGCCGCAACACCGGCCGCTGGTGGATGCAACTGCCCGATAAAACATTCATTCCATGCACTTACGCCGACTACCTGGTGGCCAGTCACAACGATTTGCCCGAACGCTGGCTTCGTGCACAAGAGCGGATGTGACAATCAGCATAGTTTTTTTCCAAGGGTATGGAACAAGCTCTTGGCTGCTATCTGACGGTATTGGTTATTTTTGGGGATGAGCCATTTGCCAAACCTTATTACAGATTTGGCACTCATTTTGGGTGCTGCAGGTATTACTACTTTGATTTTTCGGCGGTTGAAACAGCCCGTTGTATTGGGCTATATCCTGTCCGGATTGCTGGTAGGACCCAATTTTTCGGTCTTTCCAACGGTTACCGATTTAGAAGGTGTAAGAACATGGGCCGAGATCGGCGTTATCTTTTTACTCTTTGCCCTCGGTCTTGAATTTAGCTTTAAAAAACTGGCTAAGATTGGTCCTACGGCCGGTATTACAGGTACCATCGAAATTTTGGCCATGGTCTCTATAGGCTTTGGCATGGGCCAGCTCATGGATTGGTCGTTTATGGATAGCCTCTTTCTAGGGGGCATCATTGCCATTTCTTCTACCACCATCATCTTTCGGGCTTTTGATGAGCTGGTTGTAAAAACGAAACAGTTTACCGGCTTGGTAATGGGCATTTTAGTTGTAGAAGATTTAGTGGCCGTATTGCTGATGGTATTGCTGAGTACCATGGCCGTGAGCAAAGAATTTGCCGGTAGCGAAATGCTGATGGCTATTGGTAAACTCTTGTTCTTTTTAAGTCTTTGGTTTTTGGCCGGCATTTTCATTCTCCCCACTTTTTTAAAAAGAGCTTCAAAATTATTGAGCAGCGAAACCCTGCTGGTGGCGGCCATTGCGCTTTGTCTGGGCATGGTGGTGTTTGCTGATAAAGTGGGTTTTAGTGCGGCTTTGGGTGCTTTTGTTATGGGGTCTATTTTGGCAGAAACTGTGTATGCCGAAAAGATTGAGCACTTGCTGGAGCCAGTGAAAAATTTGTTTGGCGCTATCTTTTTTGTATCGGTGGGCATGCTCATCAATCCAACCTTGTTGTGGGAAAATGCAGGCCCTGTATTGCTGCTGTCGCTCACTGTTATTTTGGGTAAAATCATTTTTGTAGGCACTGGTGCATTGGTAGCCGGCCGGCCGCTGAAGCAAGCTGTGCAAGCGGGTACCAGCATGACGCAGATTGGTGAATTTTCATTCATCATAGCTACGTTGGGCGTAACCCTCAAAGTAACCAGCTCGTTCTTGTATCCCATCGCTGTAGGGGTGTCGGTACTCACTACATTCACTACTCCATACATGATACGCCTGGCCGATCCGCTGATTGGCTGGCTCGAAAAAATATTGCCAGACAGCTGGCAGCAAAGGCTGCATGAGTACAGTGCCGGTACACAGGTACTGAAGGGTGAAAGCGATTGGCGCATCGTGGTGCGTTTACTCATGCAAATGGTACTCATCAATGTGGTGGTCATCATAGCTATATTGCTGGCATCCAAATACCTGCTGTATCCATTTATGCATACCATGATTGATAAGCAGCTCGTTGCCAGTTTGGTCACTATTGCCATTACCCTCATGGCTATGATGCCGTTTGTGTGGGCACTCATGGCTAAAAAAATTCAGCATAGTGCTTACCGACAGTTGTGGCTCGATAGCAAATACAACCATGGGCCGTTGGTAGCAGTGGAAGTTTTCAGGAATGCTTTGGCGGTATCATTTGTAGCGGTACTGCTGGCACAGCATTTTAGTACGACCGTAGCTGTGGGCGTTACCATTGCGGTTATTGCAGTGGTGATGATTGTTTTTCGCCAGCGGTTGCAGCGTTTTTACCAACGCATAGAACAACGATTTTTAAACAACCTGCACGAAAAAGAAAAAGCAGCCAAACAGGCACCCAAGCTGCTAACGCCTTGGGATGCTCACTTGAGTAAAATCCGTATTTGTGCTACTTCGCCCTTTATTGGCAAAACGCTGGAAGAGCTGGCCCTGCGGGAGCAGTACGGCGTCAACATTGCATTTATAGAAAGGGGCAACAAACTCTTGTATGCTCCTTCTCGTTTCGAAAAATTATTTCCCTACGATGAAATTGGAGTGATAGGTAACGACCATCAATTGCAGAAGTTTACCGTATTGGTAGAAGAGCAAAATGAAGAAGCGCCTGTGGCAGATTTGCTGGCACAGCAAATAAGTTTGGAAAAGGTAGTGGTGGATGAACACAACGGCCTTCGGGGCAAGAGTATTAGGGATAGTGGCATTCGTGAAATGACGAATGGCTTGGTAGTGGGTATTGAGCGGGACGGAGAACGTATGTTGAATCCATCATCGGCTACTACGTTTGAATGGAACGATGTGATATGGCTGGTGGGCGACAGACATAAAATTGCACAGCTCAGTCATGTGTAACGTTCTTGCGAATGTTTTTTGGCCTTGGTTATTTGTTGTCATCTTTCCCCAAACACTACTGTACCAACGGTGATGATGGTGATATACAACGCATTAATCCAACTATAGCCATCTATAAACACATAACCCACTGTTCCCACCACGGTTAATGCTGCCAGCAATAACACCGGCGCAATAAACTTGCGGAGCAATAGCCATCTGGTTATTTTTTTTTGACACGGCAGCAGCGTTGTAAGGCTTTTGTTGTTAGTTTGACTCACATAAAAATAAGCGGGAATATGAACAGGCGGCATGTTATTATTCAGGTGTTGGCGATGAGTTTGCTGTTGATGGCATGTGCCACGGGTAAGCAAATGCAACCTGCTACGGAGCGGCAAGATGCCATAAGAACATTGCTTGAAGATAGCACCTTGCAATACGCACATGTGGGTGTAATGATAGCCGATGCCGAAACACAACAAGTAGTAGCTGCACACAATGAGCACAAATATTTTGTACCCGCCAGCAATACCAAACTCTGGACTATGTACGCCGGTTTGAAATACCTCGGCGATAGTCTGATAGCTGGCTACGTGGCCAAATCCAACGACAGTGTTGTGCATTTCCGTTCGCATGCCGATCCTACTTTTCTGCATCCCGATTACAAGCATCAACCATTGGCAACTGTGCTGCAGCAATACAAGCAAGTGAATTGGTACAATGCCGGCATGGCCACCACCGCCTATGGCAATGGCTGGAGCTGGAACGATTACGATGCTACCTACATGGCACCCCGCAGCAGTATGCCTATGTACAGCAATGTGGCCAGCTTTACATTGCAGACCAATGGCTATGTAAAAAGCAACCCGGCAAACGTGGCTGGATTGGTGACGAACATTAACCAGTTTCAAGATACTGGCTTCAGTATTCAGCGACTGTTTGATCAACCGGAGTTTACCCTACAACCGGGCAAAACCAAGAGAGCCAATACTACTTTGTATATGACGCCGTTATCTACGGCACAACTGGCTTCCACACATTTTGGTAACGACTGGTATTTCGAGCATTCGTCAGTGCCCGATAACCTGCGCTGGCAGAAGATATACTCGCAACCAACCGACAGCATGCTGAAACCACTGATGCATCGCAGCGATAATTTTTTTGCAGAGCAAACCCTACTCATGATTAGTCAGCAGTGGTTTGGTTACATGAATGAAGGAGATGTAATTGATAGTTTGCTGCAAACTGATTTGCAGGCCATGCCAGATAAACCGCGTTGGGTAGATGGCAGTGGATTGAGTCGGTACAACTTGTTTACACCTGCCGATTTTATATGGCTGTTGCAGCAATGCCGCAGCGAATTTTCCATGGCTCGCTTACAAAATATTTTGCCTACCGGCAACAATGGTACACTCACCAATTATTACAAACCACTGGAAGGAAAACTGTTTGCTAAAACCGGCACACTGGCTGGGGTAGTAGCCCTAAGCGGCTATATGACCAGCAAGCAAGGGCGGCTGTTACTGCTGAGTGTACAAGTTAACAATCACAATGGTTCGGCAGCAGCTGTGAGAAGAGCGGTAGAAAAATACCTGCTGCATGTGTGGGAGCATAACTAGCGATTTTTTGAACCATGAAGGCACAAAGTAAAACACGAAGAGTACCAAGTGATTTGATGTAACCATAATATAAAAGGGACCACATCATGCGGTCCCTTTTATATGCATTAGAATAGAGATGACAGGATTACTCCAAACGGAAAGTAATGGTTTGCGAAGTACGTGCTACTACTTTTTGTCCGTTTTGTACAGCAGGTACCCACTTGGGGCCGGATTTAATAATGCGTACCGCTTCTTGCGCCAAACCGCCACCAGGGTCGTTCATAGCATAAATGTCAGAAAGGTTACCTTCTGTATCCACTACAAACTGTACTACTACTTTACCCTGTATGCCTTTTTCTTGAGCTTCATTCGGGTATTGTAAATTCCGCTCCAGGTATCTTCTCCAACCATCGTAGTTGCCCGGAAAGGTAGGTGGTGTCTCAGTTTCAGAGAACACAGTACCAGCTTTTTTGCTGTAAATTTCTATCACCCCTTTCTCTGCTTCTGCACCATACTTGGCTACTGCTGTACCATCTTTCAATACATTGATGCTGCCAATTTGGTCGGGAGAAATCTGTTGCATTTCTGCTGCGGTAATACGTTTGCCATCCAGAAAAATAAGCGCTGGCATATTGCCTGAAGTGGCCTCACCACGCAGTACAACTGTTGGTTTACTTTTGGCAGATGGATAACCGGTGACTACTACTTCATCTGCATGAAGGGTTGTAGTCTGCCCCTGCACTTGTACACTTGGTTTGCCATAGCCCACCACTACTACTTCACCTGGTCCGTTGCTGGCTGTTGCCGGCTTGCTGTTTTTTGTGAGTGGTTTACCTTGAACCACCACTTCATTTTGCATAGCTCCGGCTACCGTTTTTGGCTGAATCATAATTACCCCATTCTTCCCTTTTTCACCATACAGCTTCGTAGCACTTTCGCCTTTCAGCACATCAATACTGGCAATGGTATTGGGATCGATTTGTTGTAGTTGAGCTTGCGTAATTTCTAAGCCTGCATAAATCACCAAGGGTTGTTTTTCAGGATCGCTGCCCATGCCAGTGAGCTTGAGCGTTGTGGGTTGCTCAGCAGGCACAGCCGGTGCTTTGGGTGCAGTTGGTGGAGGAGGTGGTGGAATAAAATAGCCCTTTTTGATGGCAGTATCCAATTGGTACGTGAATTGTCGACCATCTTTCATTTCGTATATGATGTAAGGGAGGCCGTTTTTTTCAATCACTTCTGCCTTGCGGGTGCTATCTGGTATAGCTATCCATTGTTTTTTGACCGTAGCTGCTGGTGCCTTGGGTGGCGGTGGAGGTGGCGGTCCTTTCTTTTTGTCTTGCGCATAAGCCTTATCAATACTTACAACTAATACGGCGGCAGTAGTAATCATCAGCACCAGTCCGCTGATGCGGCGCAGGTAACTGTATTTCGGTTCATGAGAAGCGGTTATCATGTGTAATCTTCTTTTGAGATGAGCAGTAAAAAAGGGATTGCTGAGTGCAGGTGCGGGTGTGCCGGTGGCCGCTTGCAATATCATGGCGGCAAACGCGGCGCCATCATAACGCTCAATAGCTTGCTGATCGGCTAAAAATTCGTGGATGGCATACAATTCGCGGCGCATCAACCAAAAAAACGGGTTCATCCAAAACACAATCAAGAGCAGTTCGGCAAACAATTTATCGGCACTGTGTTTTTCGTGGATGTGGGTGAGTTCATGCTGCAGCATGCGTTGGCCATTGCTGCTATCGGGGTCGATATCGCTGCGCCAAAACAGCCACTTAAAAAATGAAAAGGGTGCTGAAGGTTCTTCTGTAATCACCACACTTACTTCGTGAAAATAAGTGGGTGTATTGCGCCAGTACAAACGCACCACCTTCCATACACTGCGCAGCAAATGCAGCAGTAGCAAGCCCGATACGATGAGCATGCTCAAACTGGCATATTCCTTCCAGCCCCAGGCAGTGTTGGGTTGATACTTCAACACCACATTGTTCCAGGGCAAGGCTGCTACCATATCTACCACAGCGGTTGGCTTGGCCGGTTGCAGCAGCGGTATGTTCATCAATGGTACCAGCACACTCAGCAGCATGGCACTCAGCAGGTAAAACCTGTTCCATTGATGAAACCGTTCGTTGCGCAAGGCTACCCAGTAATAGCCCAATAGTATGGCACTGCAGAGCAGCATTTTCAAGAGGTATACCAATACCGGATGCATAGGCTACTTGTTTTTGAGTTCCTTCAACAACATTTCGAGGTCTTGCACACTCAGCTTTTTTTGGTCTACTAAAAAGCTGACGGCACTGCTGTATGAGCCATCAAAATAGCTGCTTACCAATGAGCCCAGGCTTTGCTTGCTGTATTGCGCTTTGCTCATGATTGGCTGGTACAGGTTGTTGCGCCCTACGGCTTGTGAGGTTACAAAGCCTTTGTCCATCAAAATTTTGAGCAGCGTAGCCACTGTATTGCTGTGCGGCTGTGGTGCCGGCATGGCTTCTATAATGTCTTTTAAAAAGCCTTCGCCTATTTGCCACAGGGCATGCATTACCTGTTCTTCGGCCTTGGTCAGTGTCTTTACGGTTGATTTTGCCATGGTTTCATTTTACTAAAAGGCGTCGGCATAACACATGTGGTTGCAAGAAGTTGTTGTTGCATTTTCAAATGTTTTCCTTCGCACTTCCTGTTTCGTACTTCGTACTTTTTTTCGGGCGTTTGCAACCACCCGATTGGAATTCCAAACCGAATATAACTAATTTCTTAGTGAAATAACTAATTCTTTAGTTGTTAAAGTTTTATTGGTGTGTATGAAGCAAGCAGCAATGGAATGATTAAATTACCCGCTATAAAAGGGTTGGTCATGATTAACAAAAAATATACCTCGGTGGATGAGTACATAGCCGACCAGGTGCCGGAGGTGCAAGCAAAATTGCAGACGATGCGGCAGGTGATTCGCAAGGCTGTACCGCTGGCAGAAGAGTGCATCAGCTACTGTATGCCGGCCTACAAACAGGCTGGAGTGTTGGTGTATTTTGCAGCGCAAAAAAAGCACATCGGGTTTTACCCAACATCATCTGGCATACAAGCGTTTGCCGATGAACTGCAAGTGTATACTACCTCAAAAGGTGCTATACAATTTCCGCTGAGCAAGCCCATACCCAAGCGGTTGGTAGCACAGATCACCAAGTATCGGTTGCTGGAAAATTTGAGTAAACCAACCAAGAAAAAATAGCCTAACCCATACTCGCCATCAGCAAATTCAGGTCGGTGTATTTGAGTTCGAAGCGTTCGCTTAAATGAAAATTGGTGAGGGCTCCTTTGAACATGTAAATGCCGGTACGGATGTTGAAATTATTCCACACGTAAGTATCTAAACCGCCGGCATCGGCTATGTTGAGCAGCAAGGGCATGAGCACATTACTCACCGCATGGCTGGCAGTACGGCCATAGCCGCTCGGTATGTTGGGCACACAATAGTGTATTACCCCGTGCTTAATAAACGTGGGGCGTTCGTGGCTGGTTATTTCACAGGTTTCAAAGCACCCGCCACGGTCTACACTTACATCAATAATCACACTACCGGGGCGCATGTTGGCTACCATGTCTTCGCTTACTACTACAGGTGTACGGCCATTGGCAGAGCCCAATGCGCCAATGGCTATTTCGCAGGTCTTGAGTTGCTTAGCCAAAATTTTAGGTTCTATTACTGAGGTCCACACCCGATGACCGAGTGTGTCTTGCAGCCGCTTCAATCGGTACACGTTATTGTCGAACACTTTTACACTGCTGCCCATGGCAAGGGCTGCACGGGCTGCAAATTCGCCCACTACCCCGGCGCCCAAAATAATGACCTTGGTAGGCGGTATGCCGCTAATGCCGCCCAGCAAAATGCCTTTGCCCTGACTGAGGTAATGACCACCAATGAGCATGCTGGCACTGCCGGCTATTTCGCTCATGCTGCGTACAATGGGGTATGTGCCGCTGTCGTCTTTCAGGTTTTCAAAACTGAGGCCGGTTATTTTTTTATCCATCATGCTTTGCAAAATGGAAGCCTTCATCACACTCAGGTGAATAGGCGAAATCACAATCTGGTTGGGCTTCAGCAGGGGCAGGTCATCATCCACTACCGGGGCACTTTTCACCAGTATATCGCAGTTGTAAATTTCCTTGTGATCGTATTTTATTTTGGCACCTGCCTCGGCGTAGTCTTTGTCGTGGTAGCCGCTTTCGGCACCGGCTTTTGTTTCTACCCACACATCGTGGCCATTGGCTACGAGTACACCTACGGCTTCGGGTATGAGGCCTACGCGGTTTTCCTGAAAGGCATGTTCTTTGGGCACACCAATAAATAAGTCGGCACCCTTGGCTTTAATATCGAGGGTTTCTTCGAGTGTTTCGTAGTTGAACGATCCGCTAATGATTGGTTTCGACATGGCGACGGTTGACTAAAATGTTGGTGATGGGTTGCGGACTATTTCCCGCAGGGCTATAAAATTACTGTTCTGCCAGCACAACTAAGCGACGGCTTTCTTCATCTACCGGCTCTATGCGTACCGAAAGTGTATCGAGCGGCAGCAGGCCGGGGGCTTTTTCGGGCCACTCTACCAGGCAGCGGTGGCCACTGTACAGGGCATCTTCTACGCCGGCGGCTATGGCTTCTTCTTCATCCCGCAGGCGGTACCAATCCATGTGGTACAAGGTTTCGCCGTTGGGAAGGACGTATTCATTGATAATGGAAAAGGTAGGACTGCCCGCATGGTCGGTGCTGCCCAGCAGTTGCAACAGCGCCGCACTCAGCGTGGTTTTGCCGGCACCCATGGGCGCAAAAAAAGCCAGCACTTTGCGGTGGCCTGCCTGTTGCAGCAGCCATTGCGCAGCCTTTTGAATTTCGTGTTGTTGGTACAGCAATTCCATGGGTGCAATTTCGGTAGAAAATGCGGGTAAATGATTGAGCCTCCGCTTTTTCGAAATACGGATAAATGTGGTGCATCTGCCACGGCGTTGCAGTAATCGCCCATGTTTGACAGCTTTTTTGCAACAGGAAGGGGTAAATTTGCAACATGTGGCATGAGCAATTCAGCCATGCGCAGTTGAGGATGACGTATGGAAAAAATAGCGTGGAAAGTAGATGGAATGACCTGTGCCAACTGTGCACTGAGTATCAATAAAACACTGGCCAATAAAGGCATGACGAATATTTCAGTCAATGCTATTAGCGGCGATGTAAGTTTTGAAACGGTAGATGCCGCAGTAGAAACAGAGCTGATTAAAAAAGTAGAAGGATTGGGCTATAAAGTGCACAGTGGTGAAGCGGCTCACGACCATAGCCACCACGGCCACAAGCATGGCAGCATGAGCAAATACATGCTGCGCTTTTGGATAAGCCTTCCGTTTACATTGCTGCTGATGCTGCACATGATTCCTGGTGTGCATGTGCATTGGCTGATGCAGCCCTGGGTGCAGTTTGGATTGGCCTTGCCTGTGTTTGTAATTGGCATGGAGTATTTTGGTAAAAGCGCCTTCAACTCCATTCGCAGTGGCGTTCCCAACATGGATGTGCTCATTACCATTGGCTCTTTGTCGGCATTTGCATATAGTACCTATGGGTTGTTTACTCCGAAGCCCGAAGACTTCCTGTTTTTTGAAACAGCCGCCAGCATTATCACCATTGTATTTTTTGGCAACTGGCTGGAAGATGTGAGTGTAAACCGTACGCAAAAAGTCATCAAGGAACTCACCAAAACGCAGGTAGTAAAAGCTAACATGATTGCCTACGACGATCAGCATCAGGAACAAGTATTTGAGGTGGATAGCACGGCTTTGCGTACCGGCGATTTGATTTTGATACGTACCGGTGAACAAGTGCCCGCCGACTGCAAAATGCTAAGTGGTGAAGCCGAAGTAAGTGAAGCTTTGCTGAGTGGTGAAGCCACACCCGTATTAAAAAAACAGGGTGATGTATTGGTGGGCGGAAGTGTAGTGGTAAATGGTAACCTGAAAGCCTATGTAACGGCGGTGGGTAAAGACACGGTGATGAGCGGCATTCAGGAAATGATGAAGAAAGCCCAGACAGAAAAACCACCGGTGCAACAGCTGGCCGATAAAATCAGCGGCATTTTTATTCCTATTGTGTTGGGCATTGCCTTGATTACCTTGTTGGGTAACTACTTCATTGGTGAGCAAACCTTCAAAGAAAGTTTGATGCGCTGTGTAGCCGTGTTGGTGATTGCCTGTCCTTGTGCCATGGGCTTGGCTACGCCGGCCGCTATTGCAGTAGGCCTTGGCCGTGCAGCCCGCTACGGCATTTTGTACACCGATGTAAAACGCATGGAGCTGTTTAAAGACATTCGCCAGATGGTGTTTGATAAAACAGGAACCCTTACATCGGGCAAGTTTTCCATTGCCGCATTTGCAGCACTCGAAGGTGATGAAGCTGCATTTAAAAAGCTGGTGTTTTCACTCGAGAAATTTTCTAATCACCCCATTGCCAAAAGCATTGCGGATGCCTGGCGCAGTAAAGATGCCATTCGTTTGCAGCAGGTAGAAGAAGTAAAAGGCGAGGGCATGAAAGCCGCCGATAATGAGGGCAATGTGTACCGCATTGGTTCGGCCAAAATATTGAAAGAAGTGCCTGCACAAATCCATAGTTTGTATGTAACTAAAAACGATGCACTCATTGGTTGGATTGATATTGAAGACGAAATACGGCCCGAGGCAAAAGACGTCATCAACTATTGCAAAGCACAAGGCATCACTACCATTTTGCTGAGTGGGGACAGTGAAGAAAAATGCGCTGTGGTAGCTAACGCACTGGGTATTGATGTAGTGCATGCAGCCAAAAGCCCTGCAGAAAAATTGCAGATCATTGATGAGCTGGTAGCAGCCAAACCCACCGTAATGGTAGGCGATGGCATCAACGATGCACCGGCTTTGGCAAAGGCTACCATCAGTGTTTCATTGAGCGAAGCATCGCAGCTGGCCATACAAAGTGCGGGGGTGGTGCTCACCAGCCACGGACTGAAAAACCTGCCCAAAGCCATGCAGTTGGGTAAGCTTACCTATGGCACGGTAAAGAGCAATTTGTTCTGGGCATTTTTCTACAACAGCATTGCTATACCTGTAGCGGCATTTGGCTTTTTGCATCCAACACTCGGTGCCCTCATTATGGGCGGTAGCGATGTGGTGCTGGCCATCAACAGCCTGTGGCTGGGCGTCAGAAAGTTGAAGTAGAAGTTGTAATTTGTGAGCAAATGAATGGTATGGTGATTGAAATCAAAGAAGTATTCAAAGAAAAAGAAAGCCGCTTTGATACAACAAGCTGTTGCTATGCAGCAGCAGTTTGGAAAGCAGAAAAAAACGCTGGCTGATTTCTTTGGTGCGGAGCCTCAAGAAACCAATCCACTGGCTTATCAAAAAAAAAGTAAGAAATGAGTGGAAGTAAGTTTCTTGCCGACATCAACATTTTGCTCTACAACAACTGCCTCTCTTATTGATTGAGCCCTGATTACATGTCCGCTTCCATTCATTCCATTTTACAATCCACTTTCGGGTACGATCAGTTTCGGCCGGGGCAGCAGGCCATTATAGAATCGGTACTCGATTGCAATGATACGCTGGCACTGCTGCCAACAGGTGGCGGTAAATCGGTTTGTTATCAGGTGCCGGCCTTGGCTATGCCTGGTATTTGCATCGTTGTTACCCCGCTCATAGCCCTCATGAAAGACCAGGTGCGACAACTGCACCGGCGCAATGTATCAGCACTGGCTATCCATAGCGGCATGGCTTTTTTCGAAGTAAAAAAGGCACTGGAAAATGCAGCCAGTGGTCACTTCAAATTTTTGTATGTATCGCCGGAGCGGTTGCAAACAAATCTCTTCAAAGAGTACCTGCCCGCCATGGACATCAACCTGATAGCTGTGGATGAAGCGCATTGCGTATCGCAATGGGGCTACGATTTCAGGCCCTCTTATTTGCAAATTGCACAACTCCGCGAAGAGTTGCCTACCGTGCCCATACTGGCACTTACGGCATCGGCCACGCCTACCGTGCAGCAAGACATAATGGAGAAGCTGCAGTTCTCCATGGCCCGCCAGCATTTTCAGCAATCATTTGCACGGCCCAATGTATCGTTCAGTGCATTTGCGCTGCCGCAAAAAATAAACAAGTTGCTGCAGGTGCTGCAGTCGGTGCCGGGTACGGCATTGGTGTATTGCCGCAACAGAAAACGTACCCGTGAAATTGCAGAGTTGTTGCAGCTGCAAGGCATTGCATCTTCCTACTATCATGCAGGATTGAGCAGCGAAGAACGCAGCAGCCGGCAAGACGACTGGATACAAAACAAAGTGCGGGTAATGGTGTGTACCAATGCCTTTGGCATGGGTATCGACAAACCAGATGTACGGGCCGTGATACACATGGATGTGCCCGATAGTTTGGAAGCCTACTATCAGGAGGCGGGTCGGGTGGGGCGTGATGGCAAACGGGCCTATGCCGTGCTGCTGTACAATCTGGAAGAGCTGGACCGGTTGCAACAACTACCCGAACAAAAGTTTTTGCCCATTGCACAAATACAAAACATTTACCAGCAGATAGGCAACTATTTGCAGCTACCGGTAGGGCAGGGAGAGCAGCAATATTTCGGGTTCGATTTGACCCGCTTTTGTGACAGCTTTCAGCTGGATGCTACGCAAGTGATGCATGCCCTGCAAACCTTGCAAACCGCTGGCTACGTAAGTTTTGCCGAACAGGTGTTCATTCCAAGCCGGGTGCAAATTACTGCGGGCCGGGTGTATTTAGAACAGTTGGAAAATGACAAGCCTGCACTGGAGCCACTCATCAAACTGCTGCTGCGTACTTACGAAGGCATTCTTGATTTTCCTGTGAGCATCCGCGAAAAACAACTCGCTTCGTATTTACGCATTTCGGTAGAAGCTGTACAACAGCAATTGAAACAACTGGCGGGCTATCAGGTATTGGAATACGAACCCTTGCGGGATACACCACAGTTATATTTTTTATACAACCGTGTACCCGCTGCACAGGTAGTGATTGATGCGGCATTGTATGCGCAACGCAAGGCGTTGTACAAAGCGCAGATAGCAGCAATGGTGGAGTATGCACGGGCTGAGCAGCAATGTCGGAGCAGCATTATCCGCCGGTATTTTGGCGATACCGATATTACCGATTGTGGTATTTGTGACAACTGCCTGGCGGCAAAGCAACAACCCGCCAGCAACGAAGCTTTGCAAACCGCTAAAGCCAGCATTGTAGCGCTGTTGCACAAACCGGTTACATCATTGCAGTTGCGACGCAGTTGCCTGCACATCAGCAGCCAGGTATTTGATGCCGCCCTGCAGCAATTGCTGGAAGAAGAACTGATTGTGCAAACGGCGGATGGCAGTTTTGTGCAGCGGTAAGCTGTGGCCATCCTCATTCTTTTTTATTCAACCCGCTGCCACATCTTTGCCACATGGATGCCGCCAAACAACAAATGTTTATCAACCGCCTGAGCAAGGTGTACAAGCATGTGGGCAAGTTGGCCCGCAAGCAGCAGGTGAGTTGCTACCGGGTGTACGACCACGACCTGCCCGAATTTCCGTTGTGCATAGAGTTTTATGGCGACAACCTGTACATAGCCGAATACAAACGCAACCACGGCATGACCGATGAAGCCCACGACGATTGGATGGAAGCTTGCATCGAAACCATTTGCAGCGTACTGAGTGTGCAAAAAGAAAATGTGTTTTTGAAACTGCGCCAACGCAAGCCGGGTCGGTTGGGCCAATACCAAAAAGTAGATGCGCAGCAACATGACCCGATAGCTATCGGGTTTGCAGTTTCAGAAAACGGATTGCAGTTCATCGTCAATCTCAGTGATTACCTCGATACCGGTTTGTTTCTCGATCACCGGCTGACCCGCCAAATGGTGCGGGAGCAATGTGCCGGCAAAAAGGTGTTGAACCTGTTTGCCTACACCGGCTCGTTTAGCGTGTATGCGGCTGCAGGTGGCGCCAGCTATGTAGAAACCGTTGACCTCAGCAAAACCTACCTAGCCTGGGCCGAACGCAATTTGCAACTGAACGGTTTTACTGATGAACACAAATACAAGATCGTTCATGCTGATGTGTTGCAGTATTTGCAAAGCATTCCTGCGCAATCTTTTGATTTGATTGTGATGGACCCGCCTACGTTTAGCAACAGCAAACGCATGGAAGATTTCCTCGACATACAACGGGATCATGTGCGGCTCATCAACCAATGTATGCAGGCGCTTACGCCGGGAGGCGTGTTGTATTTCAGCACCAATTTTCGCCGGTTTCAACTGGCGGCCGATGAGCTAAAGGCAGCACACATCAAAGACATTACCCGTGCCACCACGCCGTTCGATTTTGAAGGTAAATTGTTTCGCTGGTGCTACAAGCTGCACAAGGCGGAATGATGAATGGGGAATGATGAATAAGGAAGTAGGTAAAGGCAACTATTGAGTAAGGATTAGACAAGGCAAAGTGCAGTTAGATATCACTCGTTTTCTATTTTTCGAAATCTTCGAAATAGCGGAGTACTGATTGTTTAATTGAAGACATCCCAATCTTACTCCGGTTGTAGCTCGTAGCCGTTGTAAAATAGGTTGGGGTATAGCGTATGTACATGGCATCGAGCTGGCGGTAGTGGGGGAAAGGGCATGGGATGATACGATTACTTCAATCCTTTTTCTCTATGAGTTGAGTAATGTTTTGTCTGATTAGAGCGGGATCATCAGTGGACAACAGAACTTTACCGGTTTTATCAAGTAAAATGTAATGAGGAATGAGCCGAATACCAAAATAATCAGACAGCATGGCGCTTTGATTTTTTGAAGGGAAGGAGTCTATCAGTTGTATCCAAGGCATTTTTTCTTTGGCTAAAGCCTTTCGCCAGTCCTTATCATATCTGTCGCCTGATATACCCACTATCTCTAAACCTTGAGGCCGGTATTTTTCATAGATTTTTTTCCAGGCAGGAATTTCTTTTCTACATGGTTCACACCAACTGGCCCAAAAATCCAATAATACGTATTGGCCTTGTAGTGAACTAAAAGAGAATGGTTGATGATTTGCTTGGCGTAAACGGAGATCAGGCATCATTGCACCAGCTGATTGATTGTGCTGCGCCAGCAATTTTTCTTTCAATTGTTGGTAATAATATGTTGGCGTTTCATCAACTTTCAATTGATGGAACCAACGGTTGCAAACAGTCCAATCGGGTTGGATTGCTTGCATGATGTATTGTAAGATGATAAAGGACGCTGATGGTACGTCAGGTTTGGTTGTCATAAATTGCTCTATCCAAAGAAGTTGAGTTTGTTGGGCTTCTTTTTGTAGAGAATCTATCAACCGGGTGTAGTTTTTTTTATTTACTGCTATGTCTTGTTGAGCCATTGCCTTTAGCAATTGTTCCCTAAACCATTGCTGCCGGGTTTGTTGCAGGTATCTGCTATAGTCAGTTGCCATAGGTGTGCCGCTTTGCTCCACCTGCCAAATAAGTGCCCAAGCATTGGGGTCATTTACACCTTTACCGTTTCTTTTTGCACCGGTTGTATCTATATGTAATGTGCTATTGCCTGGTTCTACAAATGCTTTAAAATGCCAGTTACCGGGTGTTATCCGCCACAAATATTGCTTGGCTGTAGCAAACTGATGTTGAATTTTAAAATGCCCTGCAAGTATTACAGATTGACATAAAGTGTCATCAGCATCTTCCGATAAAATTTGAACAGTTCCACTATCAAGGCCTGAAAAACTACCTGATATTTGAGCATAAAATGTGCCCGATTGCGCCCCCGTTGAAAGAGATAAAAAAAGGAAAATACAATAAATGCAATGATTGATTAGTGTTCGCATTTGCTGTGAATAGCGTATTGATGAATTATAATTAGCAATGACCAGCATAGGCTGATCATTGCTATTAGTGTCGGGAACAATTGTGGATGTTATTTACCACACTTGAAAGTTGCTTTACACTCGTTACAGCATTTTCCAAAAACGGGGCAATCTTTTCCATCTTCAACGCATTTGCCATCACCAGGCTCAAGAGATGAGTCATTTCCCGCCATTACATTTTTCATCTCAGCCCGGCTGAGTTTGCCTGCTACAGTAGCGAGGCTCATTTTTTTTGTTTCCATGGTTTTTGCCAATTTAAACGGTTTTAAAATAGGTGTTTACCCCGTTAGTTTTTGGCCATACAGGGTGCTGGGCCGCCGGGCATTTGCCATGCATTGCAAATGAGTGCTTCCCGGGCTTTTTCCACAGGGCACTACTCCTGCAGAAAATGGAAGACCATGCTATCAAACACTGCAATACGTTGCTAACGGTTGCAGATTGGTGCTATGGATGCGTTGGTTAAATGTCGATATAAAAAATCATTCATCATAACCGGAGCGGGCATGTAAACTGTACATTACCTACACCTTAAGTGTAGGTAATGTACATGCAGTTGTGTTGTGAAAGGTTGTTTTGTAGATGCTTCTGATAGTCGCTTTCATTTGTTCAATAAAGTGATGAGTGCAAAGTGTTACAATGCATATTTGTACGTCTGCTATGAGGGATGAAGACAGCAATACTTTACAGAGAGCAAGATGCATGAGGATATTTTTAGCACATAACAAATGAGTTATCTCCGTACTGCTTTATCAATGCCATCCAGCAGCCGCTGAAGCAGGCGCCTGTTATCGGTTACAATGTCTACCTGCGCTTGCAGGCCATGCCGGTAGCTGAGGGCAATATGCTTATCCGTAACAAGGCCATTGGGCAGCATTAATTTGCCCATATAGCCACTATCGGTGGGCAGGGTTTTAATGCCGGTAAGTTGGGCAGCTACAGTACCAAATTCTTCATACGGGTAGGCGGTAAAACGCAGCCTTGCCTGTTGACCAATTTTTAGCTTGCCAAAGTTGTATTGCGAAAGCGTGACCGCTACGTAATAGCCCGCATTGGGCGGCACTACACTCCCAATGGATTGGCCACGCTGCATGTTGGCACCTGCTTGCAAAAAGCCGTTCAGCGACAGCCGCCCATTACAGGGGGCCACTATCAGGTATTGCTGCTGCCATGCGGCCAGCTTAGCCTGCCACTGCTGCAGTGCCTGTTTGAAAATTTCTGTTTGTTGGGCTATCTCGTTGTTCAGTTGGGCTATTTCTTTTTGCTTATCGTGGGCCTGCATGTTGTTGTTGAGCAGTGCTGCCGAAACTTGTGGGCCTTGCAGTTGTTTGTTTACCCATTTGCTCTGCTCGTTGCGAAACTCCACCGGCGCTATTACCTGCTGGTTGGCCAATTTGTTGCTGGCAGCAAAATTGTCGGCTGCCAGGGCAATATCTTGTTGGGTAAGTTGCTGCTGCTGTTGCAGTATTTTTTGCTGTGCTTGTAAAAAAGCAATGTCTTGCCGAAGCATCTGCATTTTTTGCTGATAGTACCCCTGCTGCATGTATTGTGTAAAGGTTTGTAACGCAGCCATCAGTTGTTGAAAATCGGCCTGCACTTCACCCATGCGAAAGCTGCCCGCTATTTCTTGGAATTGATGGTACCAATGCAGCGCTGCTGTAGGGTTGGCATTGGCCATTTCATGGTGCAGGCTATCCGTCATTTGCTGCAACCGCAACAGGTGCTCATAATTTGCAGTGCTTTGCATGACAGCTATCAGCCGGCCTTGTGGCACACTATCGCCTTCGGACACAAACAGGTGCTGCAGGCGGCCATCGGTACGCACCACCAGCTCTTGCGGCAAATGGGTAGCCATAAGCGTACCCGTAGCCTGCACCCTGTCGGGATAGTGAATGAACCAGGTTGCGGCCAGTAGTAAGCCCAGCAATGCCCCAAACAACACGATACCCCAGCGTACCAACCACGGTGGCCGGTGGCTCAGCAAGGCCGTAAAAGAATCTTCCATCGCCGGTGTGGTATGCACGGCCGGGGCGGCTTGTAACGGACTTTCTGTATCGTGGTTATTCGTTGCCAAGTTCTAATTGGTTTTTTACCAGTTCATAATATCGGCCCCGAAGGCTTACGAGGCTTTCATGAGTGCCTTCTTCGGCTATGGCTCCGTTGTGCATCACCACTATTTTATGGGCATGCCTCACCGTGCTCAGCCTATGCGCTACTACCAGCACCGTCTTGTGGGCAAAAAACCGTTGCAGGTTTTCTACAATTACTTTTTCATTGTTGGCATCCAGCGAGTTGGTGGCTTCATCTAAAAAAATAAATTGCGGCTGCTTGTACACCGCTCTTGCCAGCGCCAAGCGTTGCCGCTGGCCGCCGCTCATGCCTACCCCTTCGACCCCCAGCTTGGTATAAAAGCCAAGTGGCAAGGCTTCTATGTAGTCGAGTATGTTGGCTATTCTGCAGGCTTCCAACACCCGTTCCATATCTACCGGTTCTTCGGTTACGGTTATGTTTTTGAGAATGGTATCGTTGAATACATAGCTATCCTGCATGACTACCCCGCAGCGGCTGCGCCAATACCTTGGGCTAATGCTGCTAAAAGCGGTAGCGCCAATGGTAATGCTGCCGCTGTACGTTTCATAAAAGCGAAGCAGTAGCTTGAGCAGGGTGGTTTTGCCGCTGCCACTCATGCCTACTATGGCGGTGGTTTGCTGTGCCGGTATGGTAAGCGATAGCTGGCGTAGCACCGGCTCATTGCCCGCCCCGGGATAGGTAAAACTGAGATTGTTGATGTGGATGCTGTACTCCTGCGGTAGCCGGTGTTGAAATTGCTTCGCTGCCGGTTCTTCATCGGGCAGCACTTGTATATCGTTCATCCGCTCCAGTGATATGCTGGCATCTTGCGCCTGCTGGGTAAAGCCAATGAGCTGCTCAATGGGAGCGTTGAGCTGACCAATAATGTACTGCACCGCCAGCATTACCCCCAAGCTTAGCTTGCCCTCCACCACCTGCTGCGCCACCAAAAAAGTGATGAGGATGTTTTTACCCTGATTGATAAACAAGGCACCAAACTGCTGATACTGGTTGAGCGACAGGCTTTTGAAATTGAGCCGGAATACCGCCGCCTGCAAGCCCTCCCATTTCCAGCGGAAACTGTGCTCGGCGTTGTTCAGCTTTATCTCCTGCACCCCATACACCAATTGCATGCTGGCATTGCTTTCACGGGCCATAATGGCAAAGCGCTGATAATCGAGCCGGCGCCGAAAACGCAAAAACAAGCGAATCCATAAAAAGTACAATAAACTGCCTGCGGCAAAAATCATAAATATTTGAGCGTTGTATTGCAGCAGCACTACCGAAAACACCAGCAAATTAAAAAGGCTAAACAGGGTACTGAGTGCAGCGCCGGTGAGAAACTGCTCAATCCGCTGCTGATCGCTGAGGCGTTGCAAAATATCGCCGGGGTGCTTGGTATCGAAAAAATGAATGGGCAGGCGCAGCAGCTTGGCCCAAAAAGCACTCAGCAATTGCAGGTTTACCCGTGTGCTTACATGCAGCAGTATGCGGCTGCGGATGAACTCTACCAGTGTTTGGCTGAGCAGCAGCATAAGCTGTGCCGCTAAAATAATTTGGATAAAATGGAGGTTGCGGGTGTTGATGCCCGTATCTACCAGGCTTTGGGTAAGAAAAGGAAAGATGAGCTGCAACAGGCTGCCCAATAGCAGGCCCAGCCCCACTTGCAGCAGGTAGCGGCGGTACCTGCCCAACTGCTGCACCATGTGCCACCAGCCAAATACCTTGGGGGCGGCTTGCTCCTCCGCAGCATCATCTTCTTGCTGGGTATGCAAGGCGGGTGTAGCCTCCAGCAGCAGGGCAATGCCTTTGGCCTCCATGCCCTCTTGGGTGCTGAGCCAGTGCTGCTGCAGTTGTGCATGGCTAAGCCACAGCAGCCCCTTGGCCGGATCGGCTATTTGCACCTGCCCCTTTTTGGTGGCCGGTGTAAGCACTACAAAATGCTGCTGATCCCAATGCAAGATGGCGGGCAGTGGCGCCTCTTGCAGTAACTGCTCCAGGGTAAGCTTGGCCCCCACTGCATGAAAGCCCAACGCCTCTGCCGCATTGGCCAAGCCCAGTAGGCTGGCACCCAGCTTGCCATACTCCGTTTTGCTACGCAGGTACTCTAAGCTTACACTACGCCCATAGTGCTGCGCCACCATGCGCAGGCAGGTAGGGCCACAATCCATGGCATCGAGCTGGCGGTAGAGGGGGAAGGGCATGGGATGAATAATTACTATTGAGAGCTAACATTCGAATTATGAAATGACTGGACTTAATAGTCGTGCACAGGCTTTTTTTTGATAATAGCTTTAAAGCAATCATTTGCCTATTTTTTTATAACTCTCTAACAGTAATGTTGCTAAGTCCGAAATAGTAATATTTTTTTTAAGTATCACTCCATCACTGTTTAGCAAGAAGTTCGTAGGGAAAGAGTTGATTGCAAGCTTTGTTGTAGTCTTACCGCTTTTATCCAATAAGTGTAGCCAATTGAGAGACTCTTTCTGAATTAAATTGCGCCAAGTGTCAATTTTGGATTCTTCATCAATAGAAATTCCGATGATTTGAAAACCATATTGTCTGTATATTTTGAATAAGCGCTTAAGTTCTGGAAACTGCTTTCTACAAGGTATACAATCTGTAAACCAAAAGTCAACCAAGGTAAATGAACTCCCTAGTTTAGATTTATCTATAACTGTAATTTCTTCCTGTATATTTTGAAATTGAAGTTCTGGAAAAACCGAATTAATGCTAAGCAATTCACTTGCATATAGATCTTGTAAAAAGATCAATCCTATTTGTGAATTTCGAATTTCAACAGGGAACTTATTGAAAATGCTTCTGTAAGAACTGTTATGCCCAATATTCTTGAGTCTCTCAATCATTTTCCATAAGGTTACATGAGAGTTTGGATGTAATTCTGCATACAATTGAAATAATGAGTCTGACTGATGCGATATCAGCTTTTGCTTTGCTTCAAATTCAAGAACAATTTCTTTAGGTATATTGCCATCAAACTTATTGTAAATGCCTTCTTCGTATTCGAAATATCTATTTACATCTACAATAAATTTTTCAAAGAAATCATTGTATTCATATTTTATTTCATTTTGATATGTAGAGTTAGCAATTTTTGGAGAAATGTGTTCATCAATCGAGTCGATTTCTATAAAAACATTCTCTCCATTAATGAAAACAAAATCTGTAGACCCACTGGAAATATTACTTTGAATATACAACCTGTAAGCATATGTATTATTATTGTTATGTATTCTTCTAAACTTGAATAATCCATCTTTTATTATTGCAGAATCTTTCATGCTATTAGGGCCGTAATATTTTGCTTCATTTATCACCGGCACTATGTAAATCATTCCAGAATCTACATTGCTTACATAACCCTCAATGATATAATCTAATGGTTGTGAAATGCAGATAGCAAAATTCAAAGAGAGAACCAGAGATATTATTGATTTTTTCAAAGTTGAATATTAATAATTTTGAATACGTTTACTGCCGATTTTTTTCTTGTCTCATCTGAATAATGGGAGTTTCATTTATAAGAATGAATGAAACTCCCCAATAGGATTAACAAATAAGAGGCTTTGCACAAACCTTAAGTTCTATGCAAGATGGTGAACTTCTGCATACTTTGATACCACATTGTGAATCACTAGTACAAGCTGTGCAAATTGGCTTTAAATCGTCTTCAAATTCAAGTGATGAATCCCCTGAATTTCCCGCCAATACATCTTTCATCTCAGCCCGGCTGAGTTTGCCCTGCACATTAGCAAGGCTCATTCTTTTTGCTTCCATGGTGTTTAATATTTATTGATTTAGTAAAAGTTGATTTCAGGTCTCTTATCATTAGAGTACCAAGTATTTCAGCTTAAGTTTTCAAAAAAATGATCTGGTAGTAGATCATGTGCATTGACCAATCGTTATGATGTCTGATTATTCTATTAATAATTTTTCAATGAATTGAATTAATCCTTCCTTGTCGCTCGGTTCGAAACCGCTAAATGAGACCACCCTGAAGTTTTTATCTACAATTACAATACGGGGTAATGAGTACAATTGATATTCAGGGATAGCATACCTGTTTATAATCCAAGTATTTTTTCCAAGATTATATTTTGATACTGCCGATTCCCATTTAGCTGTATTCTCATCTATAGAAACAGATTGAATGACTACGTTACTGTCATTGATAAAGTGTTGTTTAATTGCCTCAATTTGTGGAAATGCTTGAATACAAGGGCCACACCATGTAGCCCAAAAATCGAGTAAGATGACTTTACCTTTTAAATCGCTTAATTTGACCGACTTTTTATTAATGTTGAGTGCTGCAAAATCTTGGGCTTGACTCCCATTTGCGAAAATTGATTTTGACTTTAGAAATTCAAGTAATGGGTAACGATATTCTTCTTTAACTATTAGGTTAATACGATCATTTATCTTTTCAAAGTCAGCATTTTCATACTGGTAATTCATTTCTGCAAAAATTGAACTAGCCGTAATCCATTCTTTTATAGTTAAAGAGGATGTGCTAGCAGAGTCTTGCTTATTGTATTTGATTACATACCCGGCAATTTTTTGATAAACTACAAGATCGAGATAGTCACTGTTGACGAATTTGTTAATGAACGGCTCTATTAGTTTACCAATTTGAGGCATAAACGTTTGTTGGAAGCGTTTACTCGAGTCCATAGATAACTTGTGTCTCTCTGGATAAAACCAAGTTAAACTCACTATACTGTTGATGATATCTGCTTTTATTCTGGCTTCTTCAAGCTCAATAAATAGAGGGCTAGCATCTGGCAGGGCTAATAAACTTTGATGCCTTTTTTTGCCATAATCAACGAAAGCGTCAATAGTCTCATTAACTGTAGATTTTATTAAACTAGAATATTCACAATAGGACCCTGCTTTTGGGAAGGCTGTATTTTTTAAATAATCATTTAATTTCCAATTACTCCCTTCAAACTTTGCCTTTTCAGGAAGATTGAAGTCGATTTGTACATTTATGTTATCTCCAGGGCTCAAATAAATAATATTTCTGCCTAGTCGAAAATATCCTGGACTTTTTACATGTGTTTTGATTGAAAAATTCCCAAGACTATCTGGCAAAAAATAACGTTCAGGATTAGATGCGGAAATCCTTCCCACTGCAGACATATCCTCCAATTCAATTTGATTGCTAATATTGACTATGTTCCCCTTGATAATTACATTATCTATATTCTTTTGTCCAAATGATGAAATAGACCATAGTGGAATTATGGCTGTTACTTTTAAAAAAATCAGTATTAATTTTTGTTGCATGGAGTATCTTAATATTAAATGAACACTTCGACAAATCATTTGTCGAAGTATTCATTAATTACTAATAAAGGAAACAAGCCTTGATTGATTTCCCACCACATGTTCCTGTTGTACACTTTCTATCTCGTGGACAATCAGCTGTTGTCAGGCAAGTATCGTTGCATTCAATTGTTTCATCCCCAGTATCTTCAAAAGATGAATTCCCCGCCATCACATTTTTCATCTCAGCCCGGCTGAGTTTGCCTGCTACAGTAGCGAGGCTCATTTTTTTTGTTTCCATTGTTTGTACAATTTAAACGGTTTTAAAAATAGGTGTTTACCCCGGTAGTTTGAGCCATACGAGGTGGTTGGCCGCCGGGCATTGGTTATGGTGTAACCAAAGAGTGCTTCCCGGGCTTTTTTCCACAGGTCACTACTCCTGCAGAAAGTACGGTAGGTCCTCCAAATCGTACTCCGGCGGTAGCTCGTAGCCGTTGTAAAATAGGGTGGGGGTATAACGTATGTCATTGGCCTTGCTCCACTGCTCCATAGCGGTAATAGTTGGCGCAGCAGCCGCTACGGCACCGTTCAGCGGGTATTTGGTGGCAAAGGCTTCATAATCTTTTGTTTCTGGCAGGTACCAATCGTCTAATGCCTGCTGCACCTGCGCCTGCCCGGCAGCGGTATGCGCTATGGCCATCAGGTGGCTGGCAGCGGTATGGTATTTTTCGCCGGGTACATTGGGCACCATAAACAGTATTTGGACCTGCAGGTTGGGGTGGCGGTGCAGCAGTTGCTCTATTTTGGGGTGTGCCTTGCTGCAGGGCCCGCAGTATGGGTTGCATACTTTCACCAGTTTATGCGGGGCATTGGCAGGGCCCAATACAATACCCAACCCATTGGTTGGGGTGGCTATGGCTTTTTGCTTGTGTAGCAGGCTGGTAAATACTTCGGGGTTAAACTTGAGGCGTCGGTAGGCCCGCTGCTCCCGCAGAGCGGTTTGGTGCCGCAGCAACCAGGGCTTGAGGAAGAGCCAAGCTAATAGCGGGAGAATGTAAACGGTAGCAATGATGAATGCGGATTGAGGAATGAGGAATGTAGTGAGGGTGTCTAACGATAATGCAGGTAAGTAATTGCCCATCCATAAGGCTGTGCCTTGCAGCACCAATACAGCTTGCACGGCAAGGCAAAGCATGCACCACTGCTTGGCAATGCGCCACTGATAGTAAATACTGAAGATGGGGTACACCAAGGCAGCCACGCCCACTAAGCCCAACCACTGCAAGGCCCAAGGGGCCTGGGTGGGAAAGGCCATCAGCAATAGGCCACCTGCATAATAGGCAAAGCCTATTTCGCTCCAGCTGAGCCAGCCAAACAGTTTGCTGGCACTGCTATTGAGGATGGCGTTGCAATTGGTTTTAACAAGGCCGGTACACACTTTTTGCAGCAGTGGGTTGCGTTTGTCTATATCGTACCACAGCAGCATGAGGCTAACGGCAAGGCCTGCTAAGTACAATATAAAGATGGCGATGATGGCTGCAATGGTGGCTCCGCCGCCTGACAGGTTCGCAGATCCTGTCAGGTGTTGCAGCCGTGGCCAACACAAGCCGCCCAAAGCTGTGAGGGCCAGCAGCAAAGCTGTAATGGGCAGCGCCAGTTGCCAGCGGCGTTTGCGGGCAGCAGCAGCATATTCTGGGTCGCCGCTTTGCGGGGTGGCTTCGGCTATCAGGTAAATACCCGTCCAGCGTTGCAAAAAGTCTTTCAGCGGTTCCTGATGCTGTTGGCGGTAGCTGTATTGGTAAAAGTGAACCACATCATTGTGAACCCCCACTACCACGGCTAAGGGCCGCTCAGGATGATTGGTTACTGCCAACAAGGGGTAATGAGTATCGGGCAATTGTTGGTCGGCAGCTTTTGCAGCCAGATGGGGTATATGCCATTGGTGCAGGGCATCGCTAATGCAGAGCAGGCTGGGCCAGTCGGGGTGTTCTTCTAATTGCTGCTCTACAGTAAAGCTGTGTACTGGCACTTGGAGCAGCCGCAGCAGGCAGTCGGTAGCTTGTACATTTGGGTGTTGTAAGTGTGTCGTCAATTTGTTCATACAAAGCAACAATTTTCACAGTTCTGGAGTGATGCTGATAACCTACTGTGAATGTCAGGCATATAACTAATACAACAATCTTTTTAAGCATGCAAAAACTGTAGCTTATGTACACCTTAACTGTAGGTTACCTGCAGTTGGTTTGACATTTGTCAAAAAAAGTATTGTGGTGAACGAATTTTTTTTTAAACCACCTATATTTATGCTATTACGCTCTATACACCTTACACTTTTAATCATGCACAGCGATGCTATCCTGAAACAAATAGCCGCAACAATTTTACGTCGGTCACGTATTTCAGCAAAACTCAAAAGAGAGGCACTGGCAGCATCTCTCAATATTAGTAAAAGCGCCATAGATAAGATGGAGCAAGGGGTGTATCATATTAAACTGACGGACATTATAAGGCTGGCTCCTATATTAAATATGTCAGCTGCCGAATTTGTGGCGCAAATAGAAGCCGAACTAAAGAAGACGCCCCCCCCGCAACATACGGAAACACTTTCCTCTAATGGGTAGGTCTTTACAATTGTTTGCTTTGCTGGTATGGCAGCAATGCTGGAAGTACACAAATAATTGTATTGGCCATCCTAATTGACGGCTTTTTTGTGATGATTTTGATTGACAATTTTGTTATTAGTAATTAAACAAGATAAAAGAATATCTTCTAATCCTGTGTATGGGCCACCTGTTTTTCTGTATTTTATGATGCCTTTTCTGTCAATTAATATGATGGTAGGAATAGGCATTACAGAATACATTTCACCCGCATCTTTTGGTATAGTTGTTCGTTGCAACAGATGAATAAAGGGTTTTGAGTGATCTTTTTCTATAGCTTGTTTCCATGTATCTATACTGCTACGTTCATTAGCGATAGCCACAATTTCAAAACCGTTATGACTATATTTGGATAGCATATTCAAGAAATAAGGCATCTCTTCTCTACAGGGTTTGCACCAGCTTGCCCAAAACATCAACAGAATAACTTTTCCATCCTTGATGTTTTTTTCTAAAGAATAATACACGTTATCGATTGTGAAGCCATCAAATAATGGCGCAACGCCCCCGCTACTAACTTGTATTCTTTTTTCTATCATTTTTCCATAAAAGGTTGCTTTTATAGTTGCATCCAGGGAGTTGAAAAATGAAGCTAATGTGACATCGTTAATATCATCCATGTAATAGCGTAATAAATATGCTGATAACACATTGTTTGTATTTGCTTTTACTACATCCATTGCTAATTGCATAACAGACAAGTAATCTTGAGAAAGCAATGAATCTATCAAGGAGTCAGACAAGCCTCTCTCTTGTAGCGAATTCCTTTTATTTTTTATTTCAATGTTAAGGTTGTTTTTACGGATGAAGTATTGCTGAAATAGTGAATCCGTTTTGCTTCCTGATATTTTAGGGGATTCAAAATAGGTTTTTGTGATTTCTACAAGTGCTTTGCCCGTGTCAATAAAAAACTGACGGGATTCTAGTGCATTTGAGTCATCAGGCATCTTCAAGAAGCATAATACGCTATGTGGTATCTTCCCACTGTAAGCAAATCGATTATTGGTAATCAAGCAAGTATCTTTTTGATATACACCAGTTGTATCAGGTATATATAGTATCAGTTTTTTGCCATTCAAACCATTTGCATGCCCTTCTATCTGGTAGGCTTTTTGTTGAGCTATAACATTGCTTGAAATGCCAATATTCACCGCAAAGCAAATGCAGTAATATAGCCAAGTGCGCTGAGACATGGTATTATAAATATTGAAATCTCGTTATATAAACTTTAATAAAAAGATAGGATTGTAAGCAATTGCTGTTTACAATCCCATCTTGAGGTTAACTCATTTCGCAAAAGTTAGCAGTTGCACCTTTTTTGCATTTTGGGCAGTCTGTACCACAGTCGGCATCAGTATCGCAACTATGTAGGCATTTGGGGTTGTCAATGCTGCCATCTGTTTGATCGTTACCTGCCATCACATTTTTCATCTCAGCCCGGCTGAGTTTGCCTGCAACAGTAGCGAGGCTCATTTTTTTTGTTTCCATGGTTATTACCAGTTTAAAACGGTTTCTAAAATTGGTTTATTACCCTCGTATTTATGGCCATACAGGGTACTGGGCCGCCGGGCATTTGCCATGCATTGCAAATGAGTGCTTCCCGGGCTTTTTTCCACAGGGCACTACTCCTGCGGAAAATGGAAGACCATCCTATCACACACTGCAATACCATTGCTAACGGTTGCAGATTGGTGCTATGGATGCGTTGGTTAAATGTCGATATAAAAAATCATTCATCATAACCGGAGCAGGCATGTAAACTGTACATTACCTACACCTTAAGTGTAGGTAATGTACATGCAGTTGTGTTGCGGGAGGTCTTTTACTTATGAATTTAGCATATTCCTTCCATTATAGCACAAAGTCATCAGCGATAAATGTTGCAATGCGAACATGCAATTACGGTGCAGCTTGTACAACTACCCCAGCACAAGACTAGAATAGAGAAATGGTAAATTCAGTATGAATAATGGGAATAAGAAATAAGGAGGAAAAGGGAAGAGGAGAAGTCATAAACGAGAAAGGCACAAACCTTTCGTGCCCCTTGTGTGCCCTTAGTGCCTTCGTGGTTCAAAATACCTTTGTTGTTCAAAAAAACGCTAGCTAAAAATCTGATACACCAGCCAGCTCATGCTGTAGGCCAGCACAGTCATGTAGCCCAGTTGTATGGCGGGCCATTTCCAGCTTTTGGTTTCTCTTTTTACAATGGCCAGTGTACTCATGCACTGCATGGCCAGCAGGTAAAACACCATCAACGATAAAGCCGTGGCCAGCGTGTACACTTTACTGCCATCGGCACGTACGGCCGATTGCATTTTGTTGCGCAGTGTCTGATCGTTTTCATCGGCATCGGCACCTACACTGTAGAGTGTGGCCATGGTGCCCACAAACACTTCACGGGCAGCAAAAGAGGTAATGAGGGCAATGCCAATTTTCCAATCGTAGCCCAGCGGTTCTATCACGGGCTCAATCCATTTGCCCATAACACCAGCATAACTGTTGGCCAAATGATCGGCCTGGTATTGCTTGTCTATTTCTTCGGCATTGGCATTGGGCTGCTGGCGCAATTGTTCGTAGCGGGCATTGAGCTGCTCCATTTGTGTGGGCGGGCCGTAGGTGCTGAGCACCCACAGCACCAGGCTGATGATCATGATGATTTTACCGGCATCAAACACAAAAATGCGGGCCTTTTCTATCATGGTGTGGCCCACGTTTTTCCAGCGGGGAGCACGGTATATCGGCAGCTCCAAAATGAAGTAACTCTTCTCCTTGATGTTGATGAACCACTTGGCAATCCAGGCAATCATCAAAGCCATGGCCGTGCCAAACACATACAAAAACATCATTACCAAACCCTGCAGGCTCAAAAAGCCGAGGAAGTATTTGTTGGGAACGGTGAGCGAAATAAGAATGGTAAACACCGGCAGCCGGGCACTACAGCTCATGAGCGGTGTTACCAAAATGGTGAGCAATCTTTCCTTACTGTTTTCAATGTTGCGGGCCGTCATGATGGCGGGCACGGCACAGGCAAAGCCACTAATCATGGGCATCACACTTTTGCCGTTGAGCCCCACTTTGCGCATCAGTTTGTCGGTTAAAAAACTAATGCGGGCCATATAACCGCTGTCTTCCAGCAGGGTGATCAGGCCAAACAAAATCATGATTTGCGGAACGAAAATGAGGATGCCGCCCAGGCCGGCCACCGCACCGTTGATGAGCAGGTCGCTCCACCAGGCTTCGGGCAATACTGAGCCTAGCCAGCCGCTTAATTCGCCAAAGGTCCAGTCGATGGCATCCATGGGGTAAGAGGCCAGCCAGAAAATACTTTGGAACAACAGGAACAATACGCTGAGCAAAATGAGATAACCCCAGGTGCGGTGCAAGAGCAAATTATCGAGCCGCTCGGTAAACATTTTTTTCGCCAACGGGTCGGCTTCTACCACGGTCTTCTGCATAATCTGCCGAATGCGTTGGTACCGGCCCATGATTTCTTCGGCCTGCGTTTTGGTGTGGTTAAACTGGTGGTCGGTTTCCACCTGTTCTATTTGTGCTTGCAATGCGGCGGGCAGTGCAAATTGTTCGTGATTGATGAGGTAGTGGATGGCCCGGTAATCGCTGAGGTCGGGCAGCAATTGCTGTACGGCGGCTACCGGTTCGGCGGCCAGGGCTGCGGTATCAAAAAAAGTTCTGGCCTGCCAGTTGTCGATGTTGGCTGCCATTACTTCTATCGACCGCTTGAGGTGGTGAATGCCTTTTTCCTTGCGTGGATTGACGGGCACCACGGGTACACCCAATTCCAGCGCCAATCCTTTGATGTCGATTTGGGTACCTTTTTGGCGGGCCAGATCCATCATGGTCAGGGCTACCACCACGGGTATTTTCAAATCGAGAATTTGAGAGCAAAACAGCAGGTTGCGTTTCAGGTTGCTGGCATCGGCCACCAGTATCACCATATCGGGTTGTACGTCCGTGTCTTGCTGTAGCAGCACTTTGTAGCTCACCCATTCATCGCCCCGCTTGGGGTAAAGGCTGTAGGTTCCCGGCAGGTCAATAATATTGGCCACCATGTTTTCCGAAATCTCGCAACGACCTTGTTTTTTATCGACCGTTACACCCGGAAAATTGCCCACCTTTTGGTTGAGGCCCGTGAGGGAATTGAACAGCGAGGTTTTACCACTGTTCGGGTTGCCCACCAGGGCTATGTTCAATACGGTGTTTGCTACTGTGCTCATCTTGGGGGCGCCAAAGGTAATTGACTGCACCATTCCCAACTTGCGAATAGGGGAAACGCAAAGTAGCAATGCGGAAAAAGGACCATAAAAAAAGCCACCCGTGAGAGTGGGTGGCTTCGTAGTGAGTGGTTGGTGGGGGTGTGGGGTGAAAATCTTATCTGACTTATGGAGCTTCGAGGGCAAAAGCAGCCAAAGAGCCGGCATCCAATTCATTGAGGCGGCGGTAACCATCCGTATGCAGGGCTACTACCTGCAGGCTTTGTGCAAAGGCAGCTTTTCCTCCCGGCAGGCATGGGCCCATCAGTTCTGCAGGCGAAAACTCGAGGTCGGTAGGGCTGGTACCGGGGCGGTATACACCGGCACTATCCCGCACATATCTGCCCACAGGGCCAATCACCATGCCGCTTACTGATGCTGGTGTACCTGCGCCACCTACACCGGTATTGCCACGTACTACAGCAAAGCTAAAGTCGGCAAAATCATTGCTGTGAAAGGCTTTGAACGAAATGGATATGTTCTTATCAGCAGGCCCGGTGTACTTAATAAACCCGCATGGGTTGGCCGTACGTACCGGCACTGTGCTAAGCTGTACCGGGTAAATGGCCGACTGGCAGGCATTGTTGTCTATCCGTACCACCATGTTGAAGCCATTGAAACCATTGTTTACACCTACCCATGGTGCCGTGGCATTTACGCTGTTGCCTTCATCGCCGGCTTTGGGTATCTGGAAAAATGCATCCGGCTTGTTTACCTGATTACCTGCATTGTCAAATACTTCCAGCCAAAACTCGTAAAGGCCATCGCCACTGAGGCTGCGGGTATCGAGGTTGCAGGTGTAGGTGTCAGTGCTATCCCAGCGGGCAGTGGCATCGCTTATACCACGGAAACCAATGGGGCTGGCGGGCGGTATAAAAAACAGCTCGGTGCCGGTACCCACATTTACAGGGCCAAGGCCAATGCTCTGGCTGCGGAAATGGGTGTCGCCCAGCGCGTCTGTCCATTCGGTGGTGTAGCCTTTGGATATGCTGTCGCTCAGGTATATAACGGGGCCGGCTACGGGCAGCATGTTTTCATTGGCTACTTTGCGACATGCCCACCTGAAATAGCTGGCACTTACATTGGGCAGCATGCTGCCAAACTTGATGATGAAATGCATTCGGCTGCTGCTGTGCGTAGTACCCAAGGGCGAACGGTGATCGGTGCCATATTTAAACAAGCCCATTCGGTTGAATGGCACACCCTGAATGGGCGTGTTGATGGCTTGCTGCTGTACATTTAAAATGGAGCTGGCACCAATACGGCGAACCCACAGGGCATCTTTGGCCATTACCATGCCACAACCGGGACGTACCCGTCCATCGCTTACCAAAATATTTACTTCTGTGCCACAGGCATAATCCCAATGGGTGTGGCAAGGAACAGACGGGCGGTACACAGTTACCCAGTTGCCATCAATCAGGTACTCTACCCAGAAATACAAATCGGGTACATCGCCCCCCGACCAGTAAATGATACTGGTATCGAAGCGGCCATTTTCATCGGTGTACACGGTTTTAATTTCATCGCAGCGGTAGAGGTAAGGCCATATCCATGGTGCCAGACAGAAGTAAGGATGCAATACATCAATGTGCTTGATGAGTGACTGACGAATGAGCTCAGTGTTTTTACTTACCAGCACCCGTTTCAATTCATCGTTGATAGGGGGCAATGCACTGAGTGGTGCCGATAACGCAGCTGAATTTATGCCGTCTGTGCCAACGGCAACTCTGTTTGGCCGGATCACATCGGGGCGAATAATGTCGGGTCGGAAAACATCCGGACGAAGGCGATCAAAAATAACCGGCCCTATGGGATCTATAGGAATGGGCGGCTTTGGTGGCCATGGTACTACCACCGGTGGAATGGGCGGGTTGAAAATGATATCGGGTATACGTACCAGAATATCATCGGGAATGCGGGGCAGTACCAGTGAAATTTTATCTACTTCACAAATGTGCACCCGTGCTTTGCACAGGGGCAGCTTTACTACTTTATCATCAATAATAAAGTTTTTGGCCACATTGCCCAGCACCCTGCAAAAGCGGAGTTTCCAGAATTTGAGCAAACTGTCGGGGATGGGTAGCAGCTGAATATTCAGTTCTTTGTCCCATTTCAATACGGGCTTATAAGGCCGGTATTTTTCCAGTTCATCCAGTGTGGTGGCACGGGCTACCAGTTTGTCGAGGGTGGGTACAATTACCAGTTGCAGTTCATCCATCGGAAAGTCCACTTCTTTGAAGTCGGCCATTCCTTTGTTTGTAAGTGTTGTTTTTTGTAACAGCTTGCCGCTGCGGTGAAATAAAAAAGCGGTGAGTTGGATGGGCTCTGCCGGTTGGCTGTCGAAGCGTACCGGAAAAGAAAGCATTTTCTTAGGCATGGTGTATCGGTTGAAAGTGTGAATGAATAGCTGGTGCATGTTGCCATGCGCCAGCATGTTTCAATAGGGTGGTTGGGGTTAAGGGAGCTTAAGGAGGGCAGGGTTTTGCTAATGGTGTGGGTATTGATGTGTGGGCTGCAGCGTGTTGTATGCAATACAAAAGTATCAGGCAGTAGCCATGGCCACAACCGTATTTATACTGTAATTGGAGCAGTGTTCTACTTAAAATAACAGGGTATTTTGTGCAAGGCTCACAACGCCTTTTCCATAAACACAACGCCTTCCAAAGGATTGTGGTAGTAGGGGGAACAACGACTAAAGCCGAGCTGCTCATACAGTTGAATGGCGGGTTGCAAACGGTCGAGTGTATCGAGCACCATTTTTGTATAACCCAGCTGGCGGCCTGCTGCTACAATGGCTGTGGCCAGCTGCTTGCCAATGCCCTTGCCCTGAAAAGCCGGCAATACATACAAGCGTTTCATTTCGCAAATACCATCTGCTTTTGTCCGAAGGGCTACGCAACCCGCAATGTCTTGTTTGTAAAAAGCCAGCAGCAATGCACCACGTGGCGGTCCGTACATAGCGGGCAAATCGTTGAGCTCAGCTTCGAAACTTTGAAAGCATAAATCTACGTTGAGGTATTGCTGATACGCCATGAACAGATCTTTGGCCATGGCATACAACTCAGGCGTCATGGCCTGAATGAGGCTTGCTGTATCAGGCTTCGCTACTGGCATCGTGTAAATCCTTTTCGATGTTGCGGAGCTTTTCTTCACAAATGCGAATGAGTTGCTTGGCAGCTTTTACTTTAGCAGCCAATGCATCCAGCGGCAATGTTTCATCTTCTATGTCGCTGACGAGCTGTTGCAGTTCTTGCCAGGCCTCGTCGAAAGTGCGTTCATTCATGGTGGCGAATATCTGAAATCTGACTGTGAATGGTATTGTTTTTTAGTACCGTTTGTAGGGGTTTGTCCTTATCGAGTTGAGAGGCATCAGTAATGATGCGGTCGTTTTGCAGGAGCATGGCAAAGCCTCGGTTCAAAATTTTGTCGGGGCTTACTTGTTCAATCAGCCTGCTGGTTTGCTCCAGCAATACTTGCTGATTGCGCAGCTGATGTTGCCAGCTTTGTTTTACCCGCAGTTGCATTTGTTGCAGGGCATCATTTGCCATTTTCCATTGGTCTTTGCTGCTGCGGTCTATCAGTAGTTGCAGGTCGTGCAGTCTTTCCCGCTGGCGCTGCAAGCGGTGCGGCACCAGTAACGACAACTTTTGCTGCCAGTGTTGCAATTGCTGTTGTATGCCCGCCATGCGGTCTTCTACGGTTTCGGTCAGTTGCTGGTTCAGCTGCATCAAGTCGCTGTCGAACTGCAAGCTTACGGCTACTATGGCAGCGGCTACCTTGGTGGGTGTTTTAAATTGCCAGCCCATCATATCGGCTATGCTGGTGTTGCGGTCGTGCCCAATGCCGGTAAACACGGGAATGGGAAACAACGCAATGCGGCGGGCAATATCGAAATGATCGAAAGCGGCAAAGTCGGTATTGCTACCACCACCACGTACAATGGCCACCACATCAAAAGAAGAAGCCTGCTGTCTTATTTCATCGAGCTGTGCAGTTATCTCCTGCACGGCTTGCTGGCCTTGTACACTTGCCGTAAATACCTGTACGTTAAAATCGTATCCGTAAGCATTGTGTTGCAACTCTTGTAAAAAATCTCGTTCCCCATCGCTGCCGGTGGCGGCTATAAGGGCAATGCGCTGCAATACTTTCGGCCACTGCAACTGTTTGTTGGCAGTAATGTAATCGCCATCTACGAGTTGTATTTGTGAAGGATACTGACGCAACAACAAATCGAGTGTTTGCTGTCGCTGCAGTTCTATTTGCCCGAGTGTAAAAGCACTGTCTATTTCGAGTATCTCCAGTTTCAATCCGTAGCGGGGATGAAAGCGAACAGCTACCCGACAACTGATTTCCAAACCATCGGCAAATGCCTGACCGGTGCGGCGTTCAAATTGTTGTAGCTCTGCAAATGCATTGGCCCAGAGCACTGCTTGCATTTCAGTTATAATGTGCTCTTTGTTTTTTTCGATGAGCTTAAGAAAACACCAGCGTTTATGGGCGTATTTTTTTACATCCGTTATTTCTGCGATTACCCAAAAAGTTTCCGCTTCAAAAACCTGTTCAATGGTTTCCTGAATGAGCGTAGCAAGAATGGATAATGGTAGCCTTCTGGTCATGGTGGTTCAAACCTACAGAAAAATGTGGCTGTACTCAGCCTTGCGGTACTAAGTGTAAATGTACCCAGCTAAAAATGGTCAATTCATTGGCATGCAGTGGCATTCGTTGCGAACTTACTTCTGTAGCCAGCACAGATAGCGGATACCGAAACACGGGGCCATAATAGCAAAAGGTATGGTACTCGCCATTTTCGCCACAGGCATCTATCTCTTTTGGCAACGTTGCAATGTTTGTATTGTCTAATGTTTTGCCAAGCCAGTGCTGTTCCATTTGGAGGGAAGCAATACAGCAAACGATACTTTTAAAACCAGCTGCAATGATTTCCTGTATAAGCAAGTTGGTAGGCTTTTGCCACAATGGAAAAATGCAATGCATGCCCAATGGTTGCAATAATTGTTCTCTGTATTGGCGGATGTCTGCCAAAAAAATATCACCAAAAGCAATGTGGTAAATGCCTTCCTGCTGCAGTGCTGCTGCAATGGTTTTGAATGCCGCTTCATAGGAAGCATTTTGAGCGGCATTTACATACCACACTTTGAGCGGAATGCCAATAGCAGCTGCTTGTGCAGCCATCAGCGTTTCGTGCAGGTGATGCATGTTGAGCTCTCTGGTGTGGGTATTGCAGGTGCTGAGTAAATATTTCACTTCGTACTTGCCTTCCTGTTGTATCAGGTGCAGTGCGTAGCTACAATCTTTGCCTCCGCTCCAGCTTAGTGCAATGGGTATTTTGCTCATTGTCCGATGCGGTATTTTTCTTTAAAGAAGGTGTATTTGTTTTGTAAATCCAACAAACAGCCCAAACAAAGACAATCCTGATATCGGTCAGCAATGAATGCCTTTTCTTCTTCGCTTAATACAATACTACTGCATTGGCATTGTGCAATATTGCCCACTTTGCATTCAAAAGTTTTGTTGCAGCGGGGGCAGTTGCGTGGTTCATGTTTGTGTGTGCTACTCATGTGGAGAGGTATTACATATCGGGCGAAACAGTGAAGTTGTTGTTTCGCCCGATAAAAATTAAAGCTGAACTGTAACGCCGGCGTTTACCACAAAGGGTATAGCATTGAAGCCTCGGGCTTCGTAAAACGTTTTGTTCGTGAGGTTTTGTGCATCGGCAAAAAAGCGTACCTGCTCATTGAGCTTGTATTCTGCGTAAGCATTTACAATAAAGTAGCTGTCGAGTGCTACGTCTTTTACTTTGTATCCACCCACATCGTAGCGTTTGCTGGCGTACTTAGCGGTTACACTGGCGTACAACTGTTTGGTTATTTGCCAACCCGCAGTAGCGTTGAGGCTATGCTTGGGGCGACGCAGCAAATAATTGTAGGTGGTGTCTTTAAACGTAACACGGCTTTGTGCAATTTCTTGAGTTGAAAGTAGTGTGTAATTGGCAGTGAATTTTACATCTTTTGTAATGCCAACAGAAGATTCAATTTCCAATCCTTTTACCCGCTGCTTCACAATATTGAAATACCGGAAAGTGTTGTTGTTGAAGTCGAGTCCATTGTCAATATCGCGGTCGAAGTACACTACCCGGTTGCTGATGCGGCCGTGTGTTTGCTGCAATCCCAGTTCATAGTTTTTCGATTCTTCAGCTTTCAATTGCAGGTTGCCGTACGATGAGTACAGCTGGTAAAGCGATGGCGCTTTAAAGCCTGTGGCAATGCTACCAAATATCCGAAAATGCTGGTTGATGCTGTAAGATGGATTGAAAGTGTAAGTGACGTTGCTGCCATAGCGGTCATGCACATTCAGGCGGCCACCAAGCTCAATAAACAAACCCTTGTGTTGAAACAGTACAGAACCATAGGCACTGGCCTGGCTTACCGAAGTATCTCTGAAACTACTGGTGTAGGGGCCAAAAGAACTAATGGATAAAAAGCGGTTATTCATATTGCTGAAGCGATAGTCAACACCATACACCGTGCTGAAACCCTTGCCCAGATTGATATTGGTGAAGAGCTCCAGGAACTGATTGCGGCCATAATATGCATCTTCACTGTACTTGCTAAAGCCGGGTACATGCGTACTGTCGTTGCGGTAAAAACGATCGATTTCGCTGTACTGATAATTACCCGTTACCGTAATGTTTTCGCCTTTGTACTGAAAGCCGGTACCAGCCATCAGGTTTTTATTCTTCAGCGTGTAATCTTTTTCATCGTTGTAAGCACCGGCATCAATATCAGAAGTGTATTGGTTGCGTTGCACAAAGGTTTTCAGCAACCACTTAGCAGAAGCCTGGTACTGAATGGCTGCATTTACGGCATCGCTGTTGTAGCCATCTTTTTCAAAGTTTTTATCGCCAGCGAGGTCTTGTGCTGCGCTAAATCCATCGGTCTTCAGCTTGGCATAGCGGGTGGTGTAAGTGAGTTTGCCAGCCTTGCCGTATACCTGCAGGTTGCCTCTGAATGTATTGAGGTTGCCATAGCTGCCGGTGGCTTTTACATTGATGAGTTTGCTGACGTCTTTTTTAACGGTAATGATATTGATGACGCCGGCAACAGCATCGCTACCATACAAGGTGCTTTGTGCACCACGGCATATTTCTACCCGCTCCACATCGTTGAGGCTGATGAGGTTGAGGTCGAAATCGTTGGTGATAACAGAAGGGTCGTACACAGGTATGCCATCCACCAAAATAAGGGTGCGGCCACTGTTGGCACCACGCATGTACAGGGTTTGGTTGGTGCCTGCATTGCTCAGCGCACCATTGATGGTAATGCCCGCCTGCTCATTGAGCAACTGAGCTACGGTGCGGCCTGCACTTTTTTCAATTTGTTCTCTGGAAATAATAGAAACAACCTTGCCTGTCTGGCTTTGTTTCTGCAACATTTTGTTGGCCGTTACGGTTACATCGTCAAGTGTTGACGGTTGTGTACTGTCGGCCCGTTGGCCAAAAGAAGTGGAAGCGAATACTACAGCGGCTCCCACCAATGCGAATCTCATGCTCATGTTTGAATGAGTTTGGTTGGTGATGAATTCCGCTTTCAGAAATGAAGTGATGAGAAGACACGAACGGGTGTTGCCTGCAGGTCAACACGTGGTTGCGATGCATTCCCGGCTTTTCCTCCGAAAGCTATGGTTGCTATTGCATCGGGCAGGTCTTCTGGCTTAGCCAATTGCTCACTGCCTTCCCGAAACAATGTTCAGTGGCATGGAGTGTAAGCAATGAAGTGCCTTCTGGTAAAAGAAGGGTGGCCTTACAGCTACGGGGATAGCGCCGGTTTTGCACCGGACTTCCCTTTTAATCACACAGTTGAACTATGTGAACCAAATGCGGTGCAAATATGGGAGTGCATTCAACAAAAGGCAAATAAATATTTACCCGCAGGTGTAAAACCTGTAGCGGAAAATTGGCAACGAAACCAGTTGGATGGTTTATTCAATCCCGATACCTGCATACCACAAGCGGCCGGGTGCCACATTAAAAAAGCGGTTGGCTGCTGCATTGATATCGTTGCCGAGGCTGTATTTGGTATCGAGCAAATTGTCGGCACCGGCAAATACATGCCAGCGTTGTTTGTTGCCCAGCTTGCCTTTGTAGCCTGCCTTGGCACCCACCACCTGAAAGGCAGTTGCCCTAAAGGTATTGGCATCGTTGAGCATGATGCTGCTGTTGTGGTAATAGTTGGCATTGAAGTAGAAGCCATATTTCATTTGCAACATGGCCCGCATGGCTACCGTGTTTTTGGGTACACCCGGTAGTTGTTTGCCGTTGTAGTTTACACCGAGTTTGTTGTAATCATTGTAGGTAAATGCGCTGTAAGTATGTGCTACCGAAACGTTCAGAAATTGAATGAAACTTTTTTGCACAAATGCATGAACGTAATCAATTGCCGTTTCTACGCCAGCCTGGCGGGTACTGCCGGCATTAATGTAAAAATCGCCACCACTCAGGTCTCTTTGTTGTACCAGCGTATTGTTAAGGTTAAAAATAAAACCGGTACTCGTAAGGCTGAGGGTTTTGAATAGCCGAACAGTTTGAGACAGCTCAACATTGTAGCCGGTTTCTGCTTCCAAATCGGTGCTGATGCGACCCGTACTGGGCAGCAGTTCACTCACGGTAGGCGGCGAAAATCCTTTGCTCACCGTTATCTGTGTTTCCCAATTGTTTTTCCATTTGTAGCCGGCACTCAGGCGGGGTGCTACTTCATTGTTGTAAGTACGTTCTTGTGTTACAATGGGCAAGCTCGACAAACGGGCAATCTTCACTTTGTTGATGTTGAGACTGGCGCCGGCATTGGCATAAAAGCCATTCTTCCATACCCATTCCACTTGCGTAAATGCAAAGCCGGTATAAAAAGTTTGATCGTCGTTCGTCAGCAAAGAATCTCTTTGCCCCAGCTTGTTGCGGCTTACCTGTGTATTAAAAAATCCTGCCTGAAATTCTGCGCCGCTTTGCCATTTGATGCTGGAGTTGTCGAGTTTTTTTTCATAAGCAAAAACAGTTCGGGTTCCCATGTGCGGTTCGCTTCTGTTTTCGTAGTTGCGGATGGCTGAGTTTTTAATGGTGGCGAACGAACCGTACAAAGCTGTGGTATTGCTCCAATTGCCGTTGAGTTTGAGCTGGCTGCTGATGCCTGCTAATAAGTTCTGCTGATAAATGGCTGCATTCACTTGCTGTGCAGAAGGGAAACCGCCCGCTGCAGGTCGGGCAGCTGTTGCATAGCTGTTGTACTCTGCCAGTGTTAATCCACCCGGTGTTTGATAGTACATATTACTGTACAACAGCGTTGCTGTAAGCGTTTGTTTATCGCTGGCTTTCAGCTGGCTGGTCCATGCCAGTTGGTCGCGGCGCATAGCTGTTTGGTCACGGTAGCCACGGCTTTCATTGTGAGCATAGCTGATGCGGTTGCGGTTTTCTTTTTGCCCAAAGTTTACTGCCGCCATCTGGTTGAGCAAACCATACGAACCCGTGCTGTATTCTGCCTGCACCAATGGCTGATCGTTGCTGATAGATTCCATTAACACCAGGCCACCGGTGCCTGCGCCATACATGCTGCTGGCGGGGCCACGCACAATAGTGGCGGTGCCAAAACTATTGCTGGTCATTTGGTTGAAGTAGGTATTGCCACCGGCATCGGTCAGCGGCAGGTTGTTGTAATACATTTTGATATTGCGCACACCAAAGGGACTGCGCAATGAACTACCCCGAATGTTGAGGCGATAGCTGCCGGGCGACCGTTCTTCCATGCGAATGCCTGGCAAAGTATTAAACGCAGTGACCAGATTGCCGGGTGCTGCCAGTTGCAAAACATTGGTTTGATATCGCTTGATGCTGGCAGTGCTCAAACTGCGCTGCTGCAAGCCAAACGGATTGGCCGTAATGCTGGCACTATCTGTGCCGGTGAGGGTATCGCTGACAATGGACTGCGCCTTTAGGGTTTGGAAAAAAAAGCATGCAATAAGGCAAACCCCTATTTTTAGTGGCATAAGAAAACGGGTAGTTAGAAAGTTGTAAAAATACAGGTACATGAACAATTCGAATAAGCTGGGTTTGTTTGACCTCACCATCATTGTGGTTAGCCTGGTGATAGGCATGGGCATTTTTAAAACGCCTGCCGGTATTGCCGCCAAAAGTGGCACCGAAACTATTTTTTACAGTGCCTGGCTGATTGGTGGATTGATGGCCATGCTGGGGGCCTTCGTGTTTGCAGAAATTGGCGCCAGGTTACCCGTAGTCGGCGCTTACTACAAAGTGTTTTCTTATGCATATCATCCTGCGGTTGGCTTTACTGTCAATACACTCATCCTCATTAGTAATGCTGCTTCGCTGGCGGTGGTTACATTGATTGGGGCTGAGTACTGCAGTCACATGTTGTTTGATAAGCAAATGGGTTTCGCTTTCAATGTGACCTTGTCCATTGTAGCAGTGGGCATATTTTTTCTGGTGAATTTGATGGGCTTGAAAACGAGCAGCCGCACCCAAAATATCCTGATGATTGTAAAAGTGGGACTCATCTTGTTGTTGATTGCTGCCATGTTTACCGGCCAGCATGTAACTCCCACCGATTACAGCACCGATCCCATTCGCACCTACACCGGCGACAATGGTTTGTTGCTGTTGGTGATTAGTATGGTGGCGGTTTCTTTTACTTACGGTGGCTATCAGCAAACCATCAATTTTGGTGGTGAAGTGAGCAAGCAGGGCACGTTACAAAAAGGCATTTTCATTGGCATCATCATCATCATTTTACTGTACCTCACTGTGAATTATGCATATGTGCAGGTGATTGGCTACGACAACATGAAAAATGCCACATCAATTGGATCGTTGTTGTTTCAGGCTTTGTTTGGAAAAGTAGGCGGCAAGGTGTTCGACTTTGCTATGTTCATCAGCGTGTTGGCTTACGTCAATATTTTGCTGATGAGTAATCCACGGGTAATGTACGCCATGAGTAAGGATGGTGTGTTGCCGAAAATATTCAGTTATCAGCATCCCAAAACACAAGCGTTGGTGCCGGGCTTGATTACTTTTTCCGTGATTACTGTTGCTGTTACTTTTTTCGGTAAAGGCGTTGATAATATTTTGGGCTTCTCCATTTTCTTGGATAGCATGGGCTTTATCACCTGTGCATTGGCGCTGCTCATTTTGCGGTATCGGAAAGTAAATGATGAACTGGTGCAACCCGGCTTTATCAGCAAAATCATTCCGGCTATCGCTATTGTATTTATGCTCGCCTACGGAGTAGTAGCCACTGCTGTAGTGCTCGACAACTGGAAGGCTGCCCTCACAGGTGTGGGCCTGCTGCTGCTGTTTGTAGCGGTGTATTTTGTGTTTATTCAAAAAAGCAAATCAGATGTCTGACTTAGACCTGTCGTATATCCTCAATCAACTGGGCGAACAACATGAAGAATACTTCAATGCGGTATCGCCACCGATAGTGCAAACCAGCAACTTTTTATTTGATACTGTTGATGATTTGCGGCAGGCTTTTGCAGCGGAGTATGATGCGTTTTTGTACAGCCGTGGCAATAACCCTACAGTAGAAATTCTGAAGCAAAAACTGGCGGCTTTGGATGGCGCAGAAGATGCACTGGTATTTAACAGTGGCGCATCGGCTATCTTTTGTTCGGTATTGCCATACGTAAAAAGTGGCGATCATATTGTAAGTGTGAAAGCTCCTTACACATGGGCACAGCGGTTGTTTGAAGTAATACTGCCCCGCTTTGGAGTAACCACTACATACATAGATGGCACCGCCATTGAACACTGGAAGGCAGCTACGCAATCTAATACGGTGTTGTACTATCTCGAAAGCCCCAACAGCTGGACTTACGAATTGCAAGATTTGTCGGCCGTGGCGGCGCAGGCCAAACAGCACAACATTGTGACCGTTATTGACAATAGTTACTGTACGCCATTGTATCAGCAGCCCATCAAACACGGCATTGATTTGGTGCTGCAGAGTGCCACTAAATTCATTGGTGGCCACAGCGATGTGGTAGCCGGTGTGGTAAGCGGTAGCAAAGCCCACATGTCGAAAATTTTTTACAGCGAATACATGACAACAGGCGCCGGAGCCACTCCTTTTCATGCATGGTTGTTGCTCCGTGGTTTGCGTACGTTGCCCATCCGTTTAGAACGTGTTACCCGCACCACACATACCATGATTGTCTGGTTGAAACAACAGCCCTGGGTGTCCAATATTATTTATCCGCTTGATGCGCAGCATCCGCAATATGCATTGGCCAAAAGCCAAATGAAAGATGCCGGAGGATTGCTCACGTTTGCTCTCGAAGTAAAAACGGTACAGCAAATGGAAACCTTTTGCAACGCCTTAAAACGCTTTCGCATGGCAGTAAGTTGGGGCGGTCACGAGAGCCTCATCATTCCAAAATGTGCAGGCATGCCTGCAGCGGATTTTGATGCCAGCAATGCCACACACCGGCAGGTGCGGGTGTACTTTGGGCTGGAAGATGCGGAGGTGTTACAACAAGATTTAACTCAGGCAGCACAGCATGCCGGTTTGTAGCAGACATTTTTAAGGGGCGGGTTTTACGGCCGCGGTTGGCTATTTATTCCCATCCGTTTTATCATGCGTTGAACGGGTTCACCCGCCACTTATCCAAAAACCGTGGGCTGAGCCCATGGCGGGGCTACATTTGCGGTATGAAGAAATTTGGATACCTGCTTTTGGGAATCATGGTTATGCAAACAGCTGCTGCCCAAGATAAATGGGACCTGCGCCGCTGCGTGGAGTATGCCATTGCCAACAATATTTCAGTAAAACAAACGGATGTGCAGGCCCGGCTTAATGAGCTGGTGTACCAGCAAAGCCGCGACGGTCGCTGGCCCACCCTCAACTTCAGCACATCGCTGGGTGAGCAGTTTGGCCGAAGCATTGACCCCACCACCAACCAGTTTACCCAAAACAACATCACATTCAGCAACATGAACATCCAAACGGGTGTGTCGTTGTTCAACTGGTTTAGCCAGAAAAATACCATTGAGGCCAACCGCCTGACGATGGAAGCCAGCAAAGTGCAAACCAAAAAAGTGCAGGACGATATTGCGCTGAACGTAGCAGCGGCGTACTTACAGGCGCTGCTGAGCAGTGAGCAAAAACGTACGGCTCAGGTACAGGCTGCACAAACCATGGAGCAGCTCGTTATTACCCGTAAGCGGGTAGATGCAGGTTCTGTTCCGGAGCTGAATGCAGCCGAACTCGAAGCCCAACTGGCCCGGGATAGTGCAACCATTGTTACTGCAGAAAGTACTTACCGCCTCAATTTGTTGCAACTGAAAGCCCTTTTGATGCTGGATGCAGGTACCCCCTTCGAAATCACTACCCCGCCTATCGATCAAATACCTGTAGCTGCTATTGCAGACCTGCAGCCGGAAATTGTATATGCTGCTGCTGTGCAATTGCGTCCATTGCAAGTAGCCAACAAACTGCGTTTGCAAGCTGCAGAAAAAAATGCTGCTGTAGCCAAAGCCAGCATGTATCCCACCATTAGTGCATTTGGCAACATTCAAAGTGCTTATTCCAGTGCGTTGTCACGCTTGCCTAAGGGTACCAACGTAAGCGCAGTTGTGCCTACTCAATCTTTTGTATCGGTACAGGGCCAGTCTTATTTTGTAAATACGCCGGTTTCTGTGCCAAGCCGATTTGTAGATGCTAATTATTTCCGCCAGCTGGATTACAACTTTCGCCAGTCGGTGGGGTTGAGTTTGCAGGTGCCAATTTTTAATGGCCATCAGGCACGTACCAACTACAAGCGGGCCATCATTAATCAGGAAAATATTCAGCTGCAAATGACCGCAGATAGCCTTACCCTGAAGCAGGATATTTACACGGCGTATCAAAATGCTATCAATGCATTGGCCACTTACAACAGCCGCAAAAAAGCGTATGAAACTGCTGCCTACAGCTACAGCCTCGGCCAGCAGCGCTTCGAAGTAGGCCTGTTGCCTGTGTTTGAATTAATTACATTGCAAAACAACGTACAGCGGGCACTCATTGATCAGCTCACTTCCCGTTTTGAATATGTATTTCGTACCAAAATCTTAGAATTCTATCGCGGCTCAGGCATCAGTCTGTAAGCCAGTCTATACCATTGCAACACCGCATAAGTAATTATTATGAAGAAGAAAACAATTTGGATTGTCAGCATTTTAGTAGTAGCCCTGGTTACACTGGTGGTACTCAAAAAAACGGGTACTATTGGTGGCGAAGATGGCGTGAAAGTAGCAGTAGAACTGGCCGATAGCCGCACCATTATTGAAACCGTGAATGCCAGCGGAAAAATTTATCCGGAAATAGAAGTAAAAATGAGCTCCGACGTGAGTGGCGAAATTACCGAGCTCACTGTAGCCGAAGGCGATAGCGTTCGGCGTGGTCAGGTGCTGGCCCGGGTATATGCTGATATTTACAATATTCAACAGCAGCAAGCTGCGGCCGTTGTCAATCAAAACCAGTTTCAGGTAGCCAATACAGAGGCACAATTACAGGGTTTGAAAAGTGCTATGGAACAAACTTTAGCGCAATACAACCGCCAGAAAAAATTGCTGGATGGCAAAGTCATCAGCCGCCAGGAATTTGAAGTAGCAGAAAATGCCTACAACAATGCAAAAGCAAGCTACAACGCCGCTTTGCGTTCTATTGATGCTGCCAAAGCACAAGTAGCCAGCTCACAGGCCAACCTGCAGCGGGCCAGTAAAGATGTAAGCCGTACCACTATTGTATCGCCTATGGATGGTGTGGTAAGCCTGCTGAACGTAAAGAAGGGCGAACGTGTGGTAGGTACCGCACAAATGGCCGGCACTGAAATGATGCGCATTGCCGACATGAGCCGTTTGGAAATACGGGTAGATGTAACAGAAAACGATGTACCAAAAGTACACATTGGCGATAGTGCATTGATTAGTGTGGATGCTTATTTGGGTCGTAAATTCAAAGGCGTTGTGTACCAGATAGCCAGCAGCAATACAGGAGCCGTTACTGCAGGTGCAGCCAGCAGTAATGAGGTAACAAACTATAAAGTGTACATCCGCCTGTTACCCGAAAGCTATGCCGATTTGATTGACCCTACTAAGCCTCGCAACTTTCCTTTCCGCCCTGGTATGACAGCCAGTGCAGATATTCAAACCAAAATCAGAGCCAATGTACTGGGTGTGCCCATTAATGCAGTAGCTACCCGTGATAAAGGCGATAAAAAAGCCGCCGAAAAGAAAGAAGGAGATCAGCCCAAGGGAGCGGGTATGGATGATGCAGCACCTGCCAGCAGCGAAGATGAAGAAAAAGATGTGGTAGTGTTTGTGTACGATAAAGCTACCAGTACAGTAAAAAAAGTGATTGTAAAAACCGGTATTCAGGATACCCGTTTTATTGAAATTACCAGCGGCCTTACCAAGGGCCAACAAGTGGTAAGCGAACCTTACAACGTTATTTTCCGCACCCTCAACGATGGTATGAAAGTAATTGTGGTAGATAAAGCAAAACTGTTTGAGGTAAAAGATTAACTCAAAAAAGTATTGTAACTACACGAAATTGTTGAATACCCCGGAGCTTATGGCTTTCGGGGTATTTTATTGCCCGTATGGCGGGCATTCAACAGCATTTGTTTATGCCTCACTTTTTCCGTTACTTTTGCCAATTGCCCTTTTCGAAGCAGTGCTAACCCGGCACTCTTCAAAATTGTAGGTAACAATAGCAAACCAAATAGATATTGCCGGGTGTACATGCCCGGCCACCAGATATGTCGCTCCCTTTTTTTATAAAGCATATTTACAACAACGCCAGCGAGGAAGTGATTAAGCGAGGCAAACGCATTCATGCCCTCGGGCAAATGGATTTGCTGGAACACAACCCCATTTTGGAGTCGGTTTCTTTTCGCATAAAAGATGATATGTACAACACCTGGTACAAGGTGAAAATAGACCACTACAACCAGCCACGTACCATGACGCTGCGCTGTACCTGCCCTTACAACCTTACCGAAGTGTGCAGGCACAAGGCTGCTGCTCTCATTCAACTGCAAGAAATGAGTGAACAGGGCTTGCTGGGCGGGCAAATTATGCGGTATAAGCAAGCCCACACTCTTATCAAAATCCGGCACATCGATCTTAAAATGATTCGCATGTTTACCGGCAATGATAACTATGATGCAGCCGAAGAAATTTTGCGTACCCACTCGGCTACTATTACCAGTGCTGCCAACGAAAAAGTAGAAGCAGAACTGGTGTTGGAAGGACAAGCATACAAACTGGTGATTCGAAAAAACGATGAACGCTACTTTGACACCAGTTGTACTTGCAACGATGAAGACCACATTTTATGCAAGCATAAAACTGCATTGTTTTTGCAGCTGCTCAATGCATATGGCGCCCATTACTTCGACAGCATTCGCAACTACGACCGGGATAAAGAAAAACTGCTCGGCTTGTATGGCTATACGTTGGATGATGATTTGACCGGCAAGTTTGAATTTACTTACAAAGACGGCAAGCCTTTTTTGCGGGTGTTGGATGCCTCCATCAAACGGGTGAATATGCCCAATACAGCAGTGCCCAAGCCAGTGGCAGAGCCTGCCATAGCTAAGGCTAGCGAAACACCTGCAGCCTTGCCCGCCGTGCAGCGAGATTTGAAATCTCTTGGATTGGTGTTTCGCCCCGAAGGCCAGAACTATCCGTTTTTTGTAGTGGATGCGGTGCAGGGTACTTTGAATGATGAAGGCAATTTTGCCGGCAAAGTAGAACGCATCGACCTCGGCAAATTTGTAGATACAGAAGTGTTTGGCGAGGAAGACAAACAACTGCTGCAACAACTGCGCAAACTCAGTGACAGTGAAGTAAATAAATACCTCAACCGCAACTCACCATTTAGCGGTATTTGGGACAACATTGTACAAACCAACGGCGATGATTTGCCCGATGAAACCCGGGTACTCATTCATGAATATTTGCATCCCAAACTGGCCCGCATTTGGGCCGACAATCAGGCAAATCCCTGCTTTGTATTGGGCGAAGGAAAAAAATTTGTAACCGGTCAATTGCAACCGGCTCACATGAGTGAAGACCTGATACGGCCAGTAATTACAGTAACGGCTGAAGGCGAATCATTTGAAGTAACCTGCATAGCCAAAGCCAGTGGCGAACAGTGGCCTTTGGAAGATAACGAATGGGCATCTATGCTCATTATGCTGCGGCAAGGCACTTTGTATTGTTGGCAAAAAGCAGAAGACATACAAGTGGCCATGCACTTTGCACAGCCACAGCTCATCAGCAAAGAAGACTGGCCACAATTTGCTGAACAAAAGTTGCTGCCCATTACCGGCGAATACGAAGTCATTTTCGATAAATCGATTACGGCACAGCTGCGGGACCAAGAGCCCGGTATTAGCGTACAGTTGCAAGAGAAAGGTGAGTTTCTGGCCTTTGTACCTCAGTTCAGATATGGAAGTGTGGTAGCGCCGCAAAATGAACAAGCTACACTTACTTCCTTGCACAATGGCCGCATTATGGTCATTCATCGCATGCTGGAAAAAGAGCATCAGTTTTTTCAAAAGCTGAGCAACCTGCATACCAATTTTATACGACCAGAAAGAAGCAGGCAACTGGTGCTGAAGGGCACCGATGTGCTGCGCAACAACTGGTTCTTCCTGTTCATGGAATCGATGCAGGAAATGGAAGTACCGGTGCAGGGGTTTGATACGCTCCGCAATTTCCGTTTTAATGCTGCAAGACCCACTACACAAATACGCATTAGTAGTGGGGTGGATTGGTTTGATGCCAAGGTGGATGTACAGTTTGGCGATCAGCACGTTCGCATATCGGATATTAAAAAAGCACTGGCAGCCAAGCAAAGTTTTGTGCATCTGGGCGATGGTTCATTGGGTATTTTACCCGAAGAATGGTTGAAGAAATATTCGCTGCTGTTTAAAGTGGGCGAAAGCCATGGCAGCCAGTTGCGCCTCAGCCGCTATCAGTTTGGTGTAATAGATGAGTTGTATGAGCAACGCGATGAAATGGAGTTGCTGGTAGAACTGGAAGAAAAATTTGACCGGCTGCGGGATTTCAAACGCATCAAAAAAGTGGCGCCCCCCAAGCATTTGCAACCCGTGTTGCGACCTTACCAAGTGTCGGGTTTTCAGTGGCTCAATTTTTTGAAAGATGCAGAGTGTGGCGGCATTTTGGCTGACGATATGGGTTTGGGTAAAACCATTCAGGCCCTTACGATGCTGGAGCATTATGAAAACAAAACCGGTGGTTTAAAAGCACTGGTTGTTTGCCCCACCACATTGCTCTACAACTGGGAAAATGAAATCAAGAAGTTTACGCCGAAGATGGAATATTTCATTCATCATGGCGGGCAGCGTTCACGTGAGTTGAAAGATTTGGAACCTCACCACATCATCATTACCACCTATGGCACCTTGCGTAGCGATTTGATTTTGATGAAAGAAATTGCTTTCGATTTTGTGATTCTGGATGAAAGCCAGGCCATTAAAAATCCGAATAGCAAAGTAGCCCGTGCTGCTTGTTTGCTACAAAGCAAGCATCGTATTTGCATGAGTGGTACACCGCTGCAAAACAATACGTTCGACATTTATGCGCAAATGAATTTCCTCAATCCCGGCTTGCTGGGCAGCAGCGATTTCTTTCGCAATGAATTTGCTACACCCATTGATAAGTTTGGTGAGCAGGAGCAAAAAGAACATTTACGCAAACTCATTTTTCCATTCATCCTGCGCCGTACCAAAGAGCAGGTGGCCAAAGATTTGCCGGAGAAAACAGAAACCGTGTTGTATTGCGAAATGGGCGAAGCACAACGCAATATTTACGATGCCTACAGAAACGACTTTAGAGATAAAGTATTGGGCGTAATCGACAAGCAGGGAATGGAACGCAGCCAGCTCACCATTTTGCAGGGCCTTATGAAACTACGTCAGATTTGTGACAGCCCTGCTATTCTGAACGAAGACGAACGTTATCCCAACCACAGCATTAAGCTGGAAGAACTGGCCCGTGAAATCACTGAAAACATTAGCGATCACAAGGCATTGGTGTTCTCTCAGTTTTTGGGTATGCTGAGTTTAATACGCCAAAAGCTGGATGAGCAAGGTGTGAAGTATGAATATTTTGATGGAAGTACGAATGTGAATGACCGACAAAAAGCCATTGAAAATTTTCAGAACAATCCGGAGTGCCGGGTATTCCTTATTTCACTCAAAGCAGGTGGAGTGGGTTTGAACCTGACTGCTGCCGATTATGTGTACATTGTAGATCCGTGGTGGAACCCTGCGGTAGAGCAGCAAGCCATTGACCGTACGCACCGCATTGGCCAAACCCGCAACATTTTTGCCTACCGCATGATTTGTAAAGACACGGTGGAAGACAAGATTATTCAACTGCAGGAAAAGAAACGCATGCTGGCCAAAGAGCTCATTGCAGATGATGCAGGTTTTGTGAAGAAGCTCACAAGAGATGATATTGAATACCTGTTTAGCTAATGAATAAGAAACATTTTTTACTCAGCCTTTTTTTGCTCTGCGCCACTGTGCTGTTGGCACAGGAAGACAGTGCACAAAAAGCAGCAGAGGCTGCCGGAGAAGGGCCACTCTATGCATTGGGTCTTAGCATCATTTTAATTTCATTTTCGCTGGTCTTCTCTGCTGTATTTGTAGCGTTGCTCATATTGATATTAGCAGCAGTGGCCATATTTGTGGCATTGGCTGCTGCCGGAGTAGTGTCCGTTGCCACGTTGTACGGCTTTCAGAAACGGTCTTTTAGTGCAGGTTTTAAAGCATTGCTCTGGTTGGTTATTCCCGCTACGGCAGCCGTTACAGGTTGGGTGGTATTGTGGGCGTTGAACGGCATTTTTCATTGGAATATCAATAGCGAATACAGATTAATGATTGGAGTAGGCGGCGGTGTACTCAGCGGTGCTTTACTCACGGTGCTTATCATAAAGCTGGCTCAAAAAATCATGGGCTGGCTTGTGAAAAAGTTTACCATAGTATAAGCTCAATCATAGTTGTACAGGCACTATCAAGCTTTTGCAGTTAAGCTACTTTTTTGCTCCTCTTGCTGGGCTTCGTGCAGGTATTTATGTTTCAGATGGTCGTACAACGAGTGGCGATCAATTAAAAATGCTACCCCGTTGGCTACCAATGCTGCCAGCATTAAGTGAAAAATTACGGAATGCCGGTCAGTCATTTCTAACACCAGAATAGCACTGGTAAATGGGCTACGTGTAACGCCTGTAAGAAAAGCCACCATGCCGGCTAAGACCACCACATTGGTAGTGGCAGCATCCAATGTAAAGAGCTGCGCCGTTGATGCGCCAATGGCTGCACCGGCACTTAAGGAAGGTGCAAATACACCACCAGCTCCGCCAGCAGGAAACGATAATAAAGGACCAGCAACACGCAACAGTGGAGCGTACCAGGCTTGCTGCTGTTGATTAAACAATACATCAATCATTAATTCTTTACCCGAACCAAGCACCTGATGTGAAACAACACTGGCCAGTACCGCCATACACAAGCCCGCCGCAATGGTATGCATGGCCTGCTGTTGTTTGTTTAGTTTACTGCGCCACTGTAAAATAGCGAGAATGCCTCTGGCCAGCCAGGCACCAAAAACACCTGCAATTGTACCCGCCAGAATGATGAGTAAAAGCAACCAGCCAAAATGGCTGTTTACTTTTGGATAGCCCAGATAGAGGTACGAACCCATAAATGCTTGTGCGGTAAGCCCTGCAATAATCACCGCTACAAATAGTGCGGTACGAAAATGACGAATGTGATTTTTGGACAACTCTTCTATGGCAAACACTATACCACCAAGCGGAGTATTGAAAGCCGCCGCTAAACCTGCAGCAGCACCTGTCAATACCATATTTTTTTTTGAGCTTTTTGGCCAGCTGGCAGGCAACAATGCATTTACCTGGCGAAATACGGATGCTGCAATTTGAATGGTGGGCCCTTCTCTGCCAATGGCTGCGCCCCCCAATACAGCCACAAGGCTGGATGCAATTTTTACCAACATCACTTTTAATGAAAGCAAATGCCTGGTAAGCAAATGCTGACGTGGATTGGATAATTCAATAGCGGCCATTACCTGTGGTATGCCACTACCCTTGGCCAATGGAGCTACTTTGTACACCAGCCACCAACTGAAGAAAAAAGCCAATGGAGATAGAACTAGCAACGACCACCATTTCCATTGTAATAATTGAACTGATAGATTTTCGGCAAAGGCAAACATTTTGGCATACAGCACCGCAATAACACCCGTAATGATACTGGCAATCCAAAATGGTAGCGATTGCAAGAGGTTCTTTTTGACCTGTCCGTTTTCGAGCTGCATGGCCAAGCGATTCCAGGCTTTTTGCAGCATTGCCGGAGTTTTCATGCCTGCAAAATACGCATCTGTGCTCAAAGGCTGTTTTACTGGCTCAGCATAGTGTTATTTCTTACCGTTGAACCATACTTAAATCCACTGGTGTAGCCATTAACCTTCATTAACAATACTTCTGTGGCACTTAACGGTGTGTGTGGATTGGCAGATATAGTTTTGCCGTCATATGCAACAAATAGCTACACACATGAGGTCGTTTCGTTTTCTGTTGAGTTTCGTTTTTTTCTTACTGGCAGCGTCCAGCTTTGGACAGGCAAAAATTGGTACTGTAAAAGGCAACGTGATAGACACCGCCAGCAAAAAGTTTTTGCCCAGCGCTACCATTAATGTGCTGGATGCCAAAGACAGCACACTGGTTTCTTTTGGCCGCAGTAAGGAAAATGGCTCTTTTGAAATAGGCCGCCTGGCAGTAGGCAAGTACCTGCTGTTGGTTACTTACACCGGCTTCGATAAAGTGCAACAACCTTTCAGCATTAGCAATGAACAACCAGTGGTTGAGTTTCCGGCCATTGCTATGAGCAGCAATGCTACACTCGATGGCGTAGTGGTGGTGGCTGCTCCCGTAGCTATTAAAGGTGATACTGTAGAATTTAATGCGGCGTCATTTAAGGTAAACAAACCCAATGCCGTGGTTGAAGACCTGCTGAAAAAACTGCCGGGTGTAGAAGTAGCAGCCGATGGTACTATTAAGGCCAACGGACAAGAAGTGAAGAGAATATTGGTGGATGGCAAACAGTTTTTTGCAGACGATCCGAAGCTGGCCACCAAAAACCTGCAGGCCGATATGGTAAACAAAGTGCAGGTGTACGAAAAGAAAAGCGACAAAAGTGAGTTCACTGGTTTTGATGATGGCAATGCAGAACCCACCATCAACCTTACACTCAAGAATGATAAACGCCAGGGTGTGTTTGGTAAAATAGCTGCCGGCTATGGCACCGACAATCGCTATCAGGCCAATACCAACCTCAACAGTTTTAAGAAAGGCGAACAGATTTCTTTGATAGGACAAGCCAACAATGTAAACCAGCAAGGCTTTAGTGTAATGGATGCATTGAGCTTTAGCGGTGGTGGCGGTCGTGGTGGCGCCAACTTTGGCGGAGGCAATGCCCAGGGTATTACGGCTACACAAGCCATTGGCCTCAACTACAACAACTTTAAGAGCAGCAAGCTCGACCTCAATACCAGTTATTTTTTCAATGGCACACAGCTGGAAAACAACTACGACCTGCAGCGCCTGAGCTATGTGGGCGATACCACACAGAATTACAAAGAGCCCGGCTTCACTGGTCGCAACAACAACAATCATCGCCTCAATATGTCGATCGATTGGAAAATGGATAGTAGCAATTCCATCATCGTTCGTCCTGCAGTTACTTTCCAAAATACAGAAAGTGAAACCCGTAAAACCTACAATACTGTTGGCTCCAGCGGCAACTTGCTGAGTGATGGTGAAAGCCTCACCAAGAGCAACAGCAGTGGTTACAATATGAGTGGCTCTGCGTTGTGGCGCCACAAATTCGACCGTGCCGGCCGCACCTTTAGTGCACAACTCAACTTTGGCCGCAACGAAAGCGATGCCGATGGAAGCCAGTACACCATCAACAACCGCTACAAAGGATCGAACATTACAAGAGATACCATTCGGCAAATCAATACCACCAAATCCATTGCCAGCAATTATGGTGTTGATTTGAGTTATACAGAGCCAATGAGTCGTCGCTCCATCATAGAGCTGAATGCGTTCTATCGGGCCAATGAGAGTACCAACGATAGAAAAACTTTTGACTACAATGCCGGTACACAGGCGTACGACAAAGTAAATGGCCGCCTCACCAACTTTTTTGATAATGAGTATACCTATGCAGGTGGTGGTTTGACTTTCAAAGAAAACCGCACAGGCTGGAACTACAGCATTGGTGCCAAAGCACAACAGGCTACCCTGAGTAGTTTGGTGCAAGGCAAAACAGAACCTATCTCACAAAGCTTCTTCAACATTTTGCCGGCTGCACAAATACAAATAGGTAAGAACCGCTATCGCAATTTCCGGTTGTTTTACAACGGAGCTACGCAAAACCCATCGGTTACGCAATTGCAGCCTATTGAAGACATTAGCGATCCGCTCAACATTACCAAGGGTAACCCCAATTTGAAGCAGGCTTTCACCAACAACTTCAGGGCTAACTACTCCAGTTTCGATCCTTACACCATGAAGAGCTTCTTCGTTTTTGCCAACGTTCGTCAAACGCTCAATGGCATTGTGAACAGCGATAGCATTGGTCAGTTTGGTGGCCGCTACACCACCTACGAAAATGTGAATGGTATTTTCAATGCCAACGTAAACATGAGCATTGGCTTGCCTTTGCCACTCGGCGAAACCCGTGCCAATATTAATTTGAACACTGGTGCCGGCTACAGCCGAAATGTGAATTTGCTGAACAAAGCACAGAACGAAATCACCAATATCAACCTGTCTCAAGGTGTAAGCGCCAACTACAATTTCAAAGAATTGTTTGATGTAAGCCTCGGTGGAAACGTAGCCTGGACCCGTGCCCGTTATTCGTTGCAAGAAGCACAAAACACCAACTTCTTTACCTACAGTTCCACTTTTGAAACCAACTGGTACCTGCCTAAAAATTTCACCTTGGGAAGCGATGTGACGTTCACTGCCAACACCGGCCGTGCCGATGGCTTCAACCAAAGCTTTACGTTGTGGAATGCCTACATTGCTAAGTCGGTATTGAAAAACAAGCGGGGCGAAATTCGCTTACGTGCCTACGATTTGCTCAACCAAAACACCGGCATCAGCCGTGTAACGAGTGGCAACTATGTAGAAGACAATCGCTACACGGTACTCAAGCGATACTTCATGCTCACCTTCACCTTCAATCTCAGCAAGTTTGGCGCCGCCCAAAGCGGCAGCGGCCAACGCATGATGATGATGGGTATGCCGAGATAGCAATTTCCTGTTTTTAGTTTATAGTTTGGGGTTCAGCATTCATGATGCTGAACCCCATTTCTTTATCTCGTACCGACTCCTGTCGGGGGATGCTTTGGTGCTGCTACTACCGTCGCAAAACACAAATACAGTACAATTGCAATCATTCAACAACTATTGTGTATACACCTTTTATTGAAGAATTGGGTGAAACTGATAGGCTTAGTATCAAAAATGCTGAATCATTTTAAAAATACCCCCCCCATTTTTGATTATTTTCAATTATACGGGCTTTAGTAGAAAAGGAGGGTAATTGTGCCTACATTGCATAAGCATTAACGGTTACACTTTCTAAACATTCACGCATGACACTGAAATACCTCACACGTTTTGCCTTGGCTATTGTTGTAATGGGCATGCTGCTTTCTTCCAAATGTAGCAAAGACCCTATACCTGAAGCACCCGACCCCTGTGCTGATATTACCCCTTTTAAAGCAGATTTTGTGATGCTGGAACAAGTTTCAGACACTGCCTTTGAAGTCAAGGATACTGCAACTGTTTTTAAATTCATCACTTTCAAAGCTATAGGGCAATACGACTCAGTAAAATGGGAAATTGGTAATAGCCAAAACGTTTTCAAAAAATCTAGCGTCAGCCTTTACTTTAATGTGCTCGAAAACCGGATACCTGTAAAGTTTACAGGATACAATACCAAAGGGGCCAATTGTTTTCCTGCAACTCCTACCGTGCAAACTGTCACAAAATACCTGACCATTGTACCAGAAACTTTAGCTGCAGCTATTGGAAAATTTCATGGATACAATACCGATAACCCTGCTGATACATTTACGGTTACCTTACAAAGAAATGATTATTGGTTATTTTTAAAAAACCTTCCAAAAGGTTGCAACGGTTACATAAATCCATCCGAAGGATACACCGTTTATGACTTTGGAATAGCCGCTGTACAGGCATATAATGGTTTTGTCTCAAAAGGAGGTGCCTGGAGGTGCGGTGAATTAGAAGCAAGAGGCTATTTAATTAATAGGGATACCTTATTGATAAATTATAAACATTGGCCAAGGACAAACATTTCTGACAGTAACGATTATACCTATTCTACTACTCCAGTTTTCAAAAAATTTATTGGAATTAGGCAACGCTAAATTCCTTCCCACTTATTGAATTCATAAAGTATAAAGTGCTTTCTGACCAGAGGGCTGCGGATGCTTTGCCCATTTTATCATAAAATTCACCACCAAATTTCATAAAATTGAAAAAAATCTACCTTTTGTTTTTACTCTTCACGTTATTTCAGAATGTGATGCAAGCACAATGTTTAGTAAATGGCATTTTTACGCGGCCAGATTCTGCCATTAATACACAGAATCCCTCCATGATTAACAATTTCAATTGGATGGCTCGAAAGTATCTTACCAATGCGCAAGGTGCAACCCCGGGAAATGATTCCATTTTTAACCCCGTTTACCAGCCTGACAATAGCATTATTGACAACTTGAGGCTTGCACTTGATATGAAGCCAACTGATGGATGGGAATTAATTCGAAGACAATTCGGGTTTCTTCAAAACGGCAGTTTGCAAAATCCAAAACCAGAACAATTGTATATTGTGATGTATAATAAGTACAGTAGCGTATTAAGAATATTCTATGCAAGAGGAGGTACAAACCTGCCTGCTTTTAGCAGTGCAAAAGTGACTTTGCAATTTGCAGAATTTTCGCAATATCAAACTTCCTTGTTAGATTTATCCGATGGTGCAATACCGATTGATAAGGTATTTACTAAAGATAAAATCTATCAATCCCCATCACCTTTCAATAACAATATGTACCAATGGTTTTATGTTGACTACCCTATGCAGTATGATCCCTGTACTTGTTATTACTCTTCCCGATTAGGCATCTATGTTAATTTCATTACAACCTCTACCGTTTCGCTAGGAGGCTCTGCAACTGGAAACTTAACCGCACAAAACATTACACCTGCACAGCTTTCCCAACCAAGCACTGGTTTAAGTTTTAAAGATTTATTGGGCGGCGCACAAAAAGCAATGAAAACGTATAAAACCATTGCACAGTTCAAAACTGACCAGACCACTGCTGTCAGCAATTTTTTAGCCCCAAATCTGATACCCGGCAGCAACAAACCAGCTGGCTTAACAGCTTTGCAGCAAGGCTTGCTAAGTAATAATTTTCTCAAACAGGGCCTGAGTGCCATTCCCTATATAGGTGCAGCAGTTAGTCTTTTGGATTTTTTTATAGCAGGTGGCAAAAAGACTACACCCGCAGGTCCGCAGCAAGTTGAATTAACCCCCATGGCGTTGGATATGACGATGACTTTAAATGGTACGATTACTACAACATATCCTTATGGAGATATCATTTTCCAAAATCCTGGCAGCCAACAGGGTAATAATACCCCAGAAGATTACCCATACTATAATGAAATCATGGGCGTGTTTAATCTACTGAAAACACCCGAAGTGAACCAGACATTTAAAAGAGAGCGGATGGGCAGTACAAGAGATGGTTTTTATTGGAAAACAGATATTGATTATCGGTTCGAGAACCCGATTAAATATGTGCTTAACCCTGCATCAAGGCTTACCATTCAAGAAGTGCAGGCTGCTATAGTAGTGCAGGGAGATTCGGCAGGTTTGTATGGCCCGGCTGGCATGAGTTGGGAAATGGAAGCCAAAGACCAAAAAACTGGTTATTGGCAGTACCGCAGTCCCTATGTAGATGTTAGTTGTATTCAAAATACCATTTTCAGAATCAGAGCAAATTCATCCGCAGGTAATATTAATTGGTTACCACAAGGCCCCATCTTTATAAAATTACTCATCAATCTAAAACGGCAATTAGATACAGCAAATGCTCAAAATGTGCTGCTAGTTGTGAAGTATCCGCTTACACCCAAAATGGTAAGCTCATTTACCACACCCAACCCTGCTGCTTGCAACAATATATTTTTACATGCCTCTGCTGCTGAAACGGATAGTATGTGTACAAGCAACCTGTATAAAACAAACCGCCAGCAATCAATTAAGAAAACAATTGATTCAACGCTAACAAGCATTACAGCAGGCAAAACCTTGGTTTATCCTAACCCTGCTGTTAATAGTACGAATGTGTTATTGAATATGGCGTCTGCGGGTTATACAGATGTATTTGTAACGGATATTTCGGGCAAACGAATAGTGACGCTATTTAGTGGCATTACAGAAAAAGGGTTCAGAACATTACGCTTAAACACCAGTGGAATTGCTTCCGGTCAGTATTTCATTATTGTAGCGCAAGGCACAAACAGAGAAGTAAAAAAACTACAAGTATTGCGCTAAAAATGATGGGCATGTCGAGATAACATGTAACAAGGAATAAAAAATAAGAAAGTTGCAATACAGTAAAACGTCCCCAATAATTGTTGGGGACGTTTTTGTTGTAGGTAATGTCTCGTCCCCGACTCCTGTCGGTGATTCTTGGTATTGTGACTACAGTCGCAAAAGCACAAATACATTCCAGATGAAATCTGTTAACCACGGAATCCTCGTCAGGAGACGAGGACTATGCTCATTGTCCCCGACTCCTGTCGGGGATGCACTAGTGCTGCGACGCTTGTCGCCACATCCGAAGATAAATTCCAGATAGAATCTGTGGACCATAAAATCCTCGTCCGGAGACGAGGACTATTTAGTTAATTCATCTACATAAAGCCAACACCAAACCAACAACCCAAATCATCAAACAATTGAATCAATCAATGCTTTCACCTTGCCGCTAATGTAATCCCGCACTTCATTAAACTGTGTCGGCTCCATGTGTTTAGGGTCTGGTATTTGCCAGTCGATAAATTGTTTGGCCGGCATCCACGGGCAGGCATCGCCACAGCCCATGGTTACCACGGCATCAAATGGTGCAAAAGCTTCCACTTCCTGCAGGCTTTTGCTATCATGCGTGGTCAGGTCGTAGCCCAGTTCTTTCATGGCAGCAATGGCTTTCGGATTTACCACTCCGCTCGGTTTGCTACCGGCGCTGTAAGCTTCCACTTTATCACCCCCGTGTATACGGGCAAATGCCTGACTCATATGGCTACGGTTGGCGTTTTCAACGCACACAAAAAGCAATTTGATTGTTGATGACATATTTTTTTCTTTTTATGGGCCAAGCCAAGTGCTACTATGATGCAGCAGTGGCGATGGCACCTTTCAACAGTTGTAATTCTATTTTACTTTTCCTGAAGCAGGAGCAGGTTGTACAAATTTGTGTTCTTGTTTCAGTGCAAAGCGCACCATCAATATCAGTACCGGTACTTCAATCAGCGGCCCCACCACTGCGGCAAATGCGGCCCCACTGTTGATGCCGAACACCGCTATGGCCACTGCTATGCCTAACTCAAAGTTGTTGCCCGCAGCAGTAAACGCCAGCGATGTGGCTTTGGCATAATCTGTACCCGCTTTTTTGCTGAGGTAAAATGCCGAGAAAAACATGATCATGAAATATATCGTCAGTGGTATCGCAATACGCACCACATCGCCAGGTATTTCTACAATCAGTTGGCCTTTCAGGCTAAACATTACTACAATGGTAAAGAGCAATGCAACCAATGTCATGGGGCTTACTGCTGGTAAAAAACGTTGTTCATACCAGGCCGTTCCTTTCCATTTACTCAGCAGCCAGCGGCTCAGCATACCCGCCAAAAAGGGGATGCCCAGATAGATGAATACACTCTGCGCCACCTCACCAATGCTGATGTCCACTTCATATCCTTTCAGGCCCAGCAGCGGCGGCAGTTTGGTAATAAAAATCCATGCATAGAAGCTGTAAAAGAAAACCTGAAAGATGGAGTTGAATGCTACCAAGCCTGCGGCATACAAACGGTCGCCATTGGCCAAATCGTTCCATACAATTACCATGGCAATACAGCGGGCTATGCCAATAAGAATCAAACCTGTCATATACTCCGGTTCATCTTGTAGAAAGATGACAGCGAGTATAAACATCAGCAACGGCCCTACCAGCCAGTTTTGCACCAGCGATAAGCCCAGTATTTTTTTGTGCTGAAATACTTTGGGCAGTTCTGCATACTTTACTTTGGCCAGTGGCGGATACATCATCAGTATCAAACCAATGGCTATGGGAATATTGGTAGAGCCCGACTGAAACTGATTGATAAACGCTTCAGTTTCCGGAATAAAATAACCGAGACCAACACCAATGGCCATGGCGGCAAAAATCCACACCGTCAGGTAGCGGTCGAGAAAGGACAGTTTTTTCATATCAATTACTTACTGAAACAATTAGCAACATCCGGCACCAGGTGTACAGCAGGCGGCGGGTTTTTCCGCATATACAGTGATACTCAAAATTTTTACACTACCATTCTTGTAGGTTTCCATTTCATCGGCTGTGAGGTATTCCTGCAGCAGTTCGTCGGGTATCACAATGGTCTTTTCTTTTTGTACCGTTATATTGGCAAAACCCGTTTGCTTAATAATGCGGAGGTACTCTTCTTTTTGAATGGCACCGCTTACGCATCCGGCATACAGTTCGGCTACTTCTTTCCATTTGCCGGGCAATTCGCCCTGCAATACAATGTCGCTGATGCTGAAATGACCGCCGGGTTTGAGTACCCGCAATATTTCTGCAAAGACTGCTGGCTTATTGGGTACAAGGTTGAGCACACAGTTGCTCAGCACCACATCGGCACGGTTGGCAGCTACGGGCATTTGCTCAATATCGCCCAACCGAAACTCTACGTTATTAAAGCCTACTTTATCGGCATTGGTACGGGCTTTTTCCAGCATGGCTTCGCTAAAGTCAATACCAATCACTTTGCCGGTGGGGCCAACAATTTTGCGGGCTACAAAGGCATCGTTGCCAGCACCGCTGCCCAAGTCAATCACGGTGTCACCTTCTTTCATTTGTGCAAATGCTGTGGGTATGCCGCAGCCCAATCCCAGATCTGCATCAGCATTGTAACCTTCCAGTTGTGTGTAGTCATCACTCATGATGTTGTAGACTTCATCGCCGCCACAGCAGCCGGTAGCTCCGCAGCAGCTGGCGGCGTTGTATTCTTTGTCTTGCAAGGCTATCTGCGAGTATTTTTCTTTTACAATCGCTTTGAGTGTTTCTTCTTGTGTCATCTTGTAAAAATTTTAAGTATGAGTAATTCATCCGGCATCAGCAACAGCTGTTGTTTTTTACCTGCAGTGTATCAAACAGGCTGTTGAATTCGTTCCGGAATTTTTCAAAAGCTTTCCAGTTGATGCAGTAGCAACTGCGGGGGCCTTCCACGGTACCATTAATGAGGCCGGCGGCTTTCAGTTCTTTTAAGTGTTGGCTTACGGTGCTTTGTGCCAGTGGCAATACATCCACTATCTGGCCACATACACATTCTGTTTTGCCTGCCAATACTTTTAAAATAGCCACTCTTGCAGGGTGGGCTATGGCCTTGGCGAAGGCGGCTATTTCCTGTTCCTTTTTACTAAAAGCGGCTGTTTTTGCTATTGCCATAATCGTATTTGTACGATGAATTAAATCAAAATAAAAGCGGGTGCTCCGCTTATTCATCGTAAAAGTACGATTAATCTGTTTTGCCCACCAAATTTTTTTTCGTCCCCGACTACAGTCGCTGCAGCAGATGCTGAAAATACCCGCTGCAGGGTATAGGCATGGAATCTCAAATCTGAAACATTTGACCCAAAATTATTTTACCATGAAATTCTTCAATAAGATATGGCTGGTTGTGTTGCTGCTATGCTCTGTGCAAGCGCTGCATGCACAAAAGAAAACCTGGTCGAAAGACTTTGGCGGCAGCATCAATTTTTACAGTCTTAGCGATGCAGGCATTTTTATTGTGGGCACTAACGATGCCTTGTATGGCGTAGACCCGGAAACGGGCAAGGAAATCTGGAAGCTCGAAGAGTTTCGCCGTATTTCGGAAGATGCGCTGAGTGCCATACCCAATAGCCCATTGGCAGCTATTGTAGACCGGGGCATGATGGTGGAGCATGCCATTATTAATACGGTAACCGGACAGGTAGTTTGTAAAACAAAAGACCTCGGCATGACTACGGTAAACAAGCGTTTTGCCAATGCCAAACTCGGCGCTGTTTTGTTTAGCGGCATGAATAAGAAAGGCCGGCCAACCCTGATGCTGGTAGATGCGGTTACAGGCCAAAAAAGATTTGAAGCAGAAAAGGTGTTTGACAAAGCCACCGAAGTGATTTGTAGCGATGTGTATGCCATCAACAAAGACCTGATGCTGATTAGCACCACCAAAGCCATTTATTGTTTGGATGCCAATACCGGTGAAGAAAAATGGCGGTCAGAAATTAAAACAGATGCTCCAGTTGTGGCAGCTCCTGCCAGCAGCAAAATTCCTTTTGCAGGTTTTGGTAAGTCGATGAACAAGATGAATGCACAAATGGCGGTGGCTGTTTCATCTAAGTTTTTTCAGGTGAAAGATGCCAGCAAAGTGTACTTCTTCAACAACGATTATTTCACTTGTTTCGATTGGGCTACCGGCAAAGAAGTGTGGCAGCGTCAGGAGCTCAACAGTCCGCTGAATAACTACATTTTAGATGACCGCGGCATTATTGTCACCACCAATCAGCGGGGCGAAAACTATGGCAAGCAAGGCGGCCTCATGGGCAAAGCTTTGGGTGGTGGCAACAAAGCCAAAATGTACATGTTTGACTACGCCAGTGGTAAGCAATTGCTGAAAGATGAAATAGATGTAGCGGGTAATGTAATTGGTTACAGCTACGACAATACCGGCAACAAAATGGTGATAGCCACCGCTAGCGACAAGGGTACCAATAAGATTGACATTATTGATTTGGTGAATGGTGTATCGGCCATGAAACGCCCCATGAAAGTGAGTGGTAATATCCGCGATATTAAGCTGGTGAGCAAAGGTCTGCTGTACATCACCGATGAAGAAATCAACATCTTGAATTTAGAAACCGGTGCCGATGCGTGGGGCAAAAGCATGAAGGTAAAAGACTACGTGGTGCATGGTTTTAAAGATGATAACGAAGCATACATTGCTGTAGATGGCGACCTGCACCGGTTTGATGTAAACACCAGTACGCCTACTAAAATTGGCAGTATTGCTTTGGACGGCAAAGAAAACCCTTCGGGCCTGCAATTCACGGCCAATGGATTGGTGCTTACCAGTAGCCAAAACATTGCCCACTATGGTTTTGATGGCAAGCAGGGCTGGAAAGTATACCGTGCTGCGCCGGGTGTAAGTTTGGTTGGTAAAATTGCATTGGGTGTAGTAGCTGTGACCAGTGTAGCCATGATGGCGGCCAACAGTTATCAGGCGGGTGTGGCTTCTGCCGGCGGTGCTACAGCCAAGGGTCAATACATGAGCAACCAATCGGCCGCCGACTCGTATGAGCAGGATGCCAACAACTGGGGCGCCATTGCCGTGGCATCCTTCCAGGCCATGAACAAGCGGTTTAAAGCCACCCGTGCTACAGCCAGCATGCAGAGTATTCTCACCAAAACAGATGATGGTGCAGATACTGGCGTAGGTATCGAAATTTACAGCAAAGAAAACGGACAGAAGGAAGGCTCCGTTGTACTCAAAGACAAGAAGCCGGAATACTTCTTCGATGATATTGGCCGTGTCGTTTTCTGGAAAACCAGCGACCGGAATTTTACCGCAGTGTTTTTCTAATCCCCTCACTTTTCGCACATCAATTGCCCCGGCTGGTTTCTACCAGTCAGGGCTTTTTGTTTGTGCACAATGCCAGCATAGTACCGATGCAAAACGACTGCGTAAATACAAAAGCGTGTTGCTACAACTGCAACACGCTTTTGTATAAAAAAAGAATACTGCTTATCGGCCGTCGCCATCGAGCAGGTTGCCTAAACCACCCAGCAAGCTGCCTTCTTCTTTGCGGTTGGTGGTAGCATAGCTCAAAATACGGCTGGCCAAACGGCTCACGGGCAGTGTTTGAATCCACACTTTGCCTGGGCCACGGAGGGTTGCAAAAAACACACCTTCGCCACCAAAAATGGTGTTGCGAATACCGCCCACAAATTGTATGTCGTATTGAATGGTATGGGTGTAAGCCACTAAACAACCGGTATCAATGCGTAATGTTTCGCCGGCTTGCAGGGTGCGTTCAAACACGTGGCCACCGGCATGTACAAAGGCCATACCATCGCCTTCCAGTTTTTGCATAATAAAGCCTTCGCCACCAAACAATCCCGTGCCCAGTCTGCGCTGAAACTCGATGCCTACACTTACGCCACGGGCTGCACACAGAAAAGCATCTTTCTGACAAACTACATAGTGGCCCAGCTCTGCCAGATCAAGCGGAATGATTTTACCAGGATAAGGAGAGGCAAAAGCCACTCTTCTTTTGCCATGGCCAACGTTGGTAAAAGCCGTCATAAACAAACTTTCGCCGGTGAGCAACCGCTTGCCTGCACTGAATAATTTATTGAGCAGTCCACCACCTTGTTGTTGGTTGCCATCGCCAAAAATGGTTTGCATTTGAATGCCGTCATCCATCATCATAAAGGCACCGGCTTCAGCAATGGCTGTTTCACCCGGGTCTAATTCTACATCTACATACTGCATTTCTTCACCGTAAATGCGGTAGTCTATTTCGTGTGCTGTTGGCATAAAAAAAGTGTTTTATTGATGGGCTGAAAATACCTCAAATGCGGTATAGACTACGCCGGGGCTTTCTGCTTTTTTTGTAAATGCTGCCTGTAAATGATTAGTGGTAAAAAATACAGGTATCCGAAACTGCCCACACGTGTTCAAAAGAATGGTAACCCTAAACCCTCCAACTTCAGCTCACCCACCCGCAAAAAAATGCCTGCTGAAATTTCAGCAGGCATTCACACATGCGCATGTGTCAATTGTTCAATGGTTGCATTAAGATGCAGCTGGCGTTTCTGGTGCGGCTGGTGCTGGTGCTACTTCGGGAGCAGCTACAGGAGCCGGTGCTGGTGCAGCTACTTTTTTCTTAGCAGCTTTTTTAGCAGCTTTCTTTTTAGCCGGAGCAGGAGCCGGTGCTGGTACCGGAGCGGCTTTCTTTGCGGCTGGCTTTTTAGCAGCTACTTTTTTAGCGGCAGCTTTTTTGGGTGCAGCTTTTTTAGCGGCCTTTTTCGGAGCGGCTTTCTTCGCAACAGATTTTTTGGCTACGGCTTTTTTAGCAGCAGCTTTTTTTGGCGCAGCTTTTTTGGCAGCGGCTTTCTTGGCTACTTTTCTTACAGCTACTACTTTCTTAACAGCTTTTTTAGGGGCAGCTTTTTTGGCAGCTTTCTTCGCTGCTTTTTTTGCCGGAGCAGCTTTTTTCACTGCTTTTTTTGCAGCTACTTTTTTTGCCGGAGCAGCTTTCTTTTTTGCAACAGATTTTTTAGAGGTGGCCATCTTATAAGATTTTTGTAATGTGAATTTACAGTTGATTAAAATCTTTCAACACGCAAGTTTGAGAAAGTGGAAAAAATGTATACAGTTGTGATTAGCGGGAAAGCATACCTCATGAAAAAAGGCAGTCAAAAACGACTGCCTTTTTATCTATCATGTATGTATGCAAATGTGTTAGAACCAGCTGCCAATAAAGGTTTCGTCTACTTTTCCTTTGGCTCTTTTGCGTCGTGCTGCCACTTTGAAGCGGTGCAAAAATGCAGCAACGATGGTTAATGGAATAAACAGGAAAGTAAGTGGTGGCACTGCCATAAAGCTGATCCATTTACCACCAAAGGCTCTGCGCATTGGCCGGCGTAAGCGTTCCGCCATCAGGTACATGGCGGGTACTACTATCAACGTCATAAAGAATGCGAAGATCAGGCCGAAGATAATTGTCCAGCTAAGGGGCTTCCAGAAGGCTGCGTTATCGCCACCAAACCAGATGTGCGGATTGAGCTCTTCGAACATAGAAATGAAGTTGATATTGAGACCAACCGCCAGTGGTATTAAACCAAGTATGGCGGCTACTGCCGTAAGCAATACAGGAATGATACGTGTTTTACCTGCTTGTATCACTGCTTCGCGGGTACGCATACCACGGCTGCGCAATTCATCGGCAAACTCAATAACGAGGATACCATTTTTTACCACAATACCTGCCAGGCCCACAATACCAATGCCTGTCATTACGGCCGAAACCTGCATGCCGGTAATGCTAAAGCCAAGCAACACACCAATAATGGAAAACACAATTTCGGTAAGGATGATAATGGGCTTGCTGATACTGTTGAACTGCAACACAAGGATGAATAAGATGAGTGCCAGTGCTACGAGCAATGCCCCTGTTAAGAACGAAACGGCCTCATCCTGTTGTTCACCTTCACCGGTTTGTGCAATGGTTACATCCACTGGTTTTTCTCTGAACTTAGCAATGGTTTTTGTAAGCTCCGCATTTACCGCAGTAGGTGTATAGCCCTGGCTCATGAGTACGTTGCTGTACAAGGTTATCACCCGCTTCAGGTTTTTACGTTTGATGCTGCCATAAGTACTGGTGAGGTCGATGCTGGCTACTGCCGAAATGGGTACTTGCTTAATTTGTCCGGTATTGAAGTCGCGGAAGGTGATGCGCATGTTCAACAAATCAGACAAACTCTGGCGCTGTATTTCATTGCTGCGCAATTGAATTTTGTATTCGTCTTCATCGTCTTTCAGTTTGCTTACTTCTTTACCAAACAATGCAGTGCGTATTTCCAAACCTACCTGTGCAGTAGAAATGCCCTCAATCATGGCACGTTCACGATTGACTGAAATAGTGATTTCAGGATTTTGTAAATCCACATCCATTTTCAGTTCTTCAATACCAGGCACCCGGTTGGTGTCGAGGTAGTTTTTCAATGCAATGGCGGTCTTCGTCAGCGATTCAAAGTTTTCGCTGGCCAGCTCAATGTTTACAGGAGGTTGCGTAGGTGGTCCGCTGCTTTCCTGGTCTACCGAAACTTCGGCACCGGGTATGCCTTTAATAGCACCACGAATGGCGTCGAGATAGGGTGCTGTACTTTGGCCATGGCGTTTTTCATATTCAACAAAACTTACCTGTATACGGCCAAGTTCGGGGCGGGTGCTGCGGTCGCCACTGTTGGGGTCGCTGGCACCTACGGCCACATTGGTAATTACACTTTCTACAATGGCGTTTGTTTTGCCATTGCCCATGCCCAGTACATCGTACACTTTTTTCTCCATGCTGTTAATCACACTATCGGTGTAGGTAACAGCAGTGCCCGAAGGCAACTTGAGGTACACATACACAAAGTTGGGATCGCCTTTGGGGAAGAATACAATGGGCACACGGCCGCTTGATACAGCTACCCCAAATATTTGAAATGAACCAATAAGCAACACAAACAGTCCGATCAAAATCCACACGGGGCGCTTACCTGCCAATGACCAACGAAGCAGCTGCTCATACAACCGCATAAGTGCAGGCAAAAACCGATGTTGGAAACCCTTAATAACACCATCGAGGAAATAAGTGTTTATGACCATGAGAATGGCCATAAACAACAGCAGATTGCCAAAGAAATACCAGAGCCCGCCGCCGTTGGTCATGCCAATTACATCCAGCAACAAACCGCCACCGGCAAATACCCATAACAGTGGTTTGCGGAATATGGCCGACTTGCGTTTGTGTTCATGGCCCTCTTCATGGTTCATGAAATCTACCGCAAACACGGGGTTCATAATGAAGGCCACAATCAGCGATGCTGTCAACGTAAAGATGAGCATGGCCGGCAGGTATATCATAAACTTACCAATAAGCCCAGGCCAAAACAGTAGCGGAAAGAATGGCGCCAGCGTAGTAAGCGTACCGGTAAGTACAGGAATAAATACTTCGCCTGCAGCATAACGGGCACTCATTTCTGCAGAAATATTGCCTTTGGCTTCGGAGAAAATACGGTGGGTATTTTCTATTACCACAATGGCATCATCTACAATTATACCCAAGCCGAATAGCAAGGCAAAAAGTACAATAAAGTTGAGGGTGATATCGGAGCCTACAATCACATCGCCCACGGGCAAAAACACAAAGGCTACAAACATACTCAGCGGCACACTTAGTGCTACAAAGAATGCATTGGTTACACCCATGAAAAACATGAGTACCAGCAGCACAAATATGAAGCCGAGTACAATGGTGTTGATGAGTTCTTCGAATGATGCTTTGGTGGTTTTACTTTGGTCGGCAGTCACCATCAGGTTCAGGTCTTTCGGAAACTCAGCAGCCCTCAATTCTTCTACGGCAGCTTTTACATGATCGGCTGCATTAATGAGGTTTTCGCCGCTTCGCTTAATAATATTGAGCGTTACCACAGGTTGAGATTGTGTGGTGTTGCTACCCAGGCGGGCAAAACTTTCCCGCTCTTTAATGGTGTCTTTTATTTCAGCAATGTCTTTGAGGTAGATTGCGCCGCCACGGTTGTTGCGCAGCACTACATTGTACAAGTCGAAGGCACTTTTAAACTGGCCTTTTACCTGCAGGGTACGCTTCATGGTGCCCACGTTGAGCAAGCCACCGGTAATGTCGGCATTCTCTCTGGCTACCGCAGCTTCAATATCTGAAAAAGATACGCCACTGCTCTGCATTTTAAAATTGTCGACATTGATTTGAATTTCCCGTTCTGGAGCACCTACCAAATCTACACGGGTTATCTCGGGCAGCTCTTCTATACGGTCTTTCAAGCGGTCGGCATATTCTTTCAGCTTTACTAAATCATAATTGCCACTCACGTTTACGTACATGATAGGAAATTCAGAGAAGCTGATTTCTTGTACGGTAGGCAGCTGCGTAAGATCGTTGGGTAAATCTTTTTTGGCTTTGTCTACCGCATCTTTCACTTTTTGTACCGCAGCATCAATATTTACATCGGTATCAAATTCTACTATTACAGCCGAAAAATCTTGCAGCGAGGTACTGGTAATCTTCTTCACCTTTACGCCGCTGAGGCCTTTCAGTTGTTTTTCTATAGGTCGGGTTACAAGGTTTTCAATATCCTTGGGTGAGTTGCCCACATACACGGTTTGTACGTACACGGTGGGTACCACAATATCGGGGAACTGCTCTTTGGGCAGTGTCATGAACTGGTAGATACCCCAAATGCTGACGAACACCATCATGAGATAGATGGAGGTTTTGTTTTTAACCGACCAGGTGGTGGGTTTAAACTCTTTTATTTTCGCCAGTTCTGCTTTTAGTTTTTCAAGTGCAGTCACTGTTGCTGATTTTGATGTTGATGCCTTGCGGCAAAAAAAATTGTATGCAAAAGGAGTGGCTTAGTTAAGTGCTACCTTTTGACCGTCGTACAAGCCTTGGTAGCCTTGTGCCACCAGCTGATCGCCGGCAGAAAGGCCCATTTTAATTTCTACTTGTTCGCCTTGCACCTGGCCTACTATCACCGGCTTTTTGCGGGCTACCATGCCATTTTTTTCTGTAACTGCTACAAATACATATTTGCCTTTTTCATCGCTCTGCACCAGGTTTACCGGCACTACCATGGCACTTGGTGCGGCATAGTCGAGAATGCGCACCAATGCAAGCTGGTTAGGTTTTAGCGAAGCATCGGCTGGAAGGCGGGCTTCTGTAGCAAAACCGCGGCTGGCAGGGTTGATAGATGCTGAAATAAAACTGATGTTTGAATTGAAGTTTTTACCGATGTCGGGAATACTGATTTCAACACGGCTGCCCTTGTTTACTTTCGACAAATAGTTTTCAGGTACATCGGTGATTACTTTCAGTCGGCTGGTGTTGATGATGGTGATATCTGGTGTAACGCCGCTTACACCCTGAAACACCTGACCAACCCGTGCATTCATGGTATTTACAAATCCGCTTACTTCTGCATACACATTTGTCATGCTGATTTGTTCTTTTACCAAGTCAATTTGCTTGTTCAAATTGTCTACGTTGTTTTTGGCACTCAGTAGTTCTACTTCACTACCAATGCCTTGCTTCCACAGGTTTTGGCGGCGTTTGTAAATGTCTTCAGCAAAGTTGAGTTGTGTTTTCAGTTGTTCTAATTGTTGATTGGCAATGCGGTCGTCCAGCTTTAGCAGCAGCTGGCCTTTGCTTACCACATCGCCTTGTTTTACGTATAAGGCTTTTACCTGGCCGCCCATGCCACGTGGTGTTACGTAAGAAATATCATCGGCATCTACGCGGCCTTGCAGTTCTATGTAGTGATTAAAATCTTGTGGTGCAACGGCTAAAACAGAAATGAGTTTGCCGGTTTCTACTTTGGCTGCGGCCGTATCCAGTTTGGCTATTTCGCTTTCCAGCAAAGTAATTTTTTCGAGCAGTGTGGCTGATTCGGCCTGCAATTTGGCCAGCTCAGCTTTCTTTTCGCCCAGTTTTCCGGCTTGTTCTTTTTGGCTATTGCCACAGGCCATAGCCAGTGTGGCCAGCAGGGCTACCGCAATGATGTTGGTAAAGGAGCGTTTCATAAATCGTAGTTGGAAAAAGTGATGTTTCGAAAGATTGATATTGAAGTTTGTGGTTGCGGTACGCTTACAGCTTGCCCAACGCACGGGTATAATTTATTTTAGCTATGACTGCGTTGTACAACGACTGGTAGTAGTTGTTCAGCGACTCTTGCAAGTCGGCATCGCTTTGCAGTAATTCGAAACTGCTGCCGAGGCCACGGTCGTATTTCAGTTTGGTGGTGTTGTACACCCGCTCTGCCAGTGCCTTATTTTCAACCTGTGCATTGAGTTGCTCAATAGCATTTGTAAGGTTGGTGCGGGCCGAAACCAACTGCAAATCGATGGCTTGCTTAAACCGCTCCATGTTCAGCGTGTTTTTATCTAAAGCATACTGGGCTTGCTTTACACGGTTGCGGCGCTGCCATCCATCGGCCAGTGGTACACTCACATTAATGCCGGCAATGTTGGCAAAAAACCAACGTTCTTTTGCAAAGAAGTCGAACTTCTGACGCTGGGCATTGGTTTGCAAATTCCAAAAAGCGGCTACCGTAGGGTAGGCCTGTAGTTTATACCGTTCTACCTGCAGGCCCAGCAGCTTATTACTGGTTTCAATGGTTTTTATTTCGCTGCGATTTTGGTAATTGAAATCATTTTCCAGCGACAGAATATCCTGGGTCAGAAACTCCGTTGTAAGCGAATCGGTGAGCACCAGCGAATCGGTTTGTGGCAGGCCCAGCGCAAATTTTAAACCACTGTATGTAATGCGAACGAGGTTGCTGGTGCGAGATTCGGTGGTTGTAAGATTATTGAGGTTTACCTTGGTTTTATCTACGTCCAGTTTTTCAATAAAACCATTGGCATACAATTGCTCCTGATCGGAAAACAACTTTAGCAACCGCTGCTTGCTTTCGCTTACAAAGGCCAAACCCTTTTGCGCAATGAGCACACCGTAGTAGGCTTGCAGTACGTTGGCTTTTACGCTGTCTTCAGCTACTTTCAGTTGATTGCGGTACAGCTCCATTGAGCCATCTCTTGCTTTCAGCCCCACAAACACATCGGGTTGAAACAGCAACTGTTGTACCGATACACCTAGCGATGCTTGCCAGGGTACACCAAAAGCCGCCGGAAATGTATTAACGATGCCATCGAATTTGATAGGGTTGCCCTGTGCATCCCGTACATCTTCTTTTTCGAGTACACCGTATACCGATGGTGAAATAAAATCGGGCAATACTGTAACAGGAATTTTGAAGTTTTTGGTAATGCCGAAACTACCCTTTACCTGCGGTAAAGCAGAGCCGGTAATTTCTTTATTCATTGCTTCCTGATTGTTGATGTCAATTTGAGCCGATAGTACTTCAGCCCTTTGTTTTAGGGCCATTTCTACTGCTTGTGTGGCAGAAAGCTGATGCACCGTTTTTTGCGGAGCAGCGGGTTGAGCCATTGCTGGCAGGCAGGTGAGGGTAAGCATTACTCCTGCTAAGGAGGTGAACATTCGTTTCATCTGAAATTCTTTTGGATACTTTGTTTTGGGTGGTATTGTTGTGTGCCCGAACGGTGTCAGGCAGGTTGCAGTGCGGCAGCTCTTTGCTGTTTGTATTTCTCTATCAGCTTAACGCCTTTTGGGGTAGCTAAACCATGCACATAGTGTAGCATCACTTCCATTTGTATATCTACCAGGCTGTATTTCTGGCGGGGCAGCATTTCCTGTTCAAAAGTCATAGATATGGTGTGCAGGTGCAGGTGCGTCATAATTTCAACATTAATATCGGCACGGAACACACCCTCTGCAATGCCTCTCTCAATATTTTTTTTGGTGATGCTGTAAATGAACTGCTGTTTGTGATCGTTTAGTTTTTTGTAGGCCATTTGGTGGTACTTGTGCAAGTCGAACAGCATGATGGGATTGATGCCTTCAAACATTTCCTGCAGCATGTCTATCGACAAAAAGATTTCGTGCACGGCATTTTCACTCTTCTGCTCTATGGTGCAGCACTGACTTTCGCTCTTGCTTACCATGTGTACCAGAATAATGTGCACCAGCGTGTCTTTATCGTCAAAGTGCTGATAGAGTGTTTTTTTGCTCATGCCGCATTGCGAGGCAATGTCATCCATCGACACACTACGAATGCCGTAGCGCTTAAATAAATCGAAGGCTTTTTCTAAAATGAGTTGTTGAGCTTCCATGGTCAGAATTGGGAACGGGCAAAACTATGGAAACTTTTAAGGCATCCAAAGTTTCCATCAAATTATTTTGCCGCCTGTAAGGGCTGCCCGCCAACTGGCCAACTTTGTGCACCTTCGCAACAGCACCAAACCATGCTGCAGTATGCGCAACCATTTTACCAGCCGTCGTTTATTTCAATACTTTTTGCAGGGCATTCTGGTACTGGCCCCGGTAAGTATTACGGCCTATATTATTTATAACCTTTTTTCCTGGCTCGACAGGCTCATTCCTGTGTACATCAACCTGAGCGGCAACCCCGACAAGCCTTTTTACCTACCCGGCCTTGGTTTTGTGCTGGTAATGGCGGGCATTTTACTGGTGGGTTATGTAAGTTCGTTCTTTGTGGTAGGCAGGTTGCTCGCCTTTTTCGACCACGCCCTGGAAAAAACGCCCGGTGTAAAAACCATCTACTCTTTTGTAAAAGACTTTTCGGAAGCATTTGCCGGCAAAAAACGCAAGTTTAGCAAGGCTGTGCTGGTAAGCATTTACCAGCCCGATGTGTGGCAGGTGGGTTTTATTACCAACGAAGATTTGGAGCAATTCGGACTGGAAGAACATATTACTGTGTATGTACCCAACAGTTATGCGGTAGCAGGTACCTTGTTTTTTGTAACAAGAGACCGCATTAAAAAACTTGACGATGTAGCTGCTCCCAATGCGCTGAAGTTTGCCATTAGCGGCGGGGTGGTAGAGGTAGAAGAATAAATGCACCGCAAAAAAATAGCCTGCAGTTGTTGCAGGCTATTTTCATAAATATACGTTCGTGATTAGCGGTTCATGCTGGCCAGAAACTCGTAGTTGTCTTTGGTGCCACGCATCCGTTTCATCAGGTCGTTCATCGCTTCTTCGGCGTTCATGTCGGCCAGATAGTTGCGCAGCAGGTACATGCGGCTCACTACATCTTTGTCCAACAACAAATCGTCGCGGCGGGTAGAAGAGGCAACCAGGTCGATAGCAGGGAAGATGCGCTTGTTTGCCAAGCGGCGATCCAGCTGCAATTCCATGTTGCCGGTACCTTTAAATTCTTCGAAAATCACTTCATCCATACGGCTGCCGGTATCAATCAAAGCGGTGGCCAAAATGGTGAGTGAACCGCCATTTTCAATTTTACGGGCGGCGCCAAAAAACTGCTTCGGCTTTTGCATGGCGTTGGCTTCCACACCACCGCTCAGCACTTTACCACTGGCAGGAGCTACAGTGTTGTGTGCACGGGCCAGGCGGGTGATAGAGTCAAGCAGTATCACCACATCGTGACCGCATTCTACCAATCGCTTCGCTTTTTGCAAGGCAATGGCACTCACTTTCACGTGTTTTTCTGCAGGCTCATCAAAGGTGCTGGCCAATACTTCGGCACGAACGCTGCGTTCCATATCGGTTACTTCCTCAGGGCGTTCGTCTATCAGTACCACCATCATATATACTTCGGGGTGGTTGGCGGCAATGGCATTGGCTACTTCTTTCAGCAGCATGGTTTTACCCGTTTTGGGCTGCGCCACAATCAGGCCACGCTGACCTTTACCAATGGGCGTAAACAAATCCATGATGCGGGTGCTCAGGTTGCCAGGTGTGGTAAAGAGGTTCAGTTTTTCGTAAGGGAACAATGGCGTCAGGTAATCGAACGGCACACGGTCACGCACTTCTTCAGGCGTTTTGCCGTTGATGTTGTCCACTTTTACCAAGGCAAAATATTTTTCGCCTTCTTTCGGTGGCCGCACCGTACCCAAAACAGTATCGCCGGTTTTGAGGCCAAAGAGTTTGATTTGGCTGGGGCTTACATATACATCATCGGGGCTGCTCAAATAGTTGTAATCGCTGCTGCGCAAAAAGCCATAGCCGTCGGGCATCATTTCCAATACGCCTTCACCATGTACAATGGCATCCAGTTCGATATTGAAAGCAGGTTCTTTGGGCTTTTGTACATGCAGTTGTTGCTGCTGGCGCTGCTGGTAAGGCTGCTGTGGCCTTGGGCGCTGCTCTGCCACAGGCGCTTCAGGGCTTTGTACTTCCGTATTTTCTGCCGGATCTTCTACCACTACTTCATCTTCGGAAATAGTAGGATTGTCCATGTTTTGCAGGGCATTCCGGAAAATATCTTCGATAGACTCACCATCTTCTAAAATCGGACCGGCCACTTTGTCTTTGCGGTGGTGCTGGCGGGTATTTTCCAATGGCAGTTCGGCCTGTTCTTCTTTCTTTGGAGCCGCTTTTTTCGGAGCCGCTTTTTTAGCAGGGCGGCCCGCCTTTTTTTCCTGAACCGGTTCTACTGCAGCAGGAGCAGCAGGTTGTGTTGGTTCCATTACTTCTGCCTCTTCAGTTACATTGGCTGTAGTGGCTTTTACAATGCGTTTGCGTTTTGGCTTATCGCCATCTTCATTTGCTTTCATAGCGCTTTCTATCACAGCTTGCTTGTCAAGAATTTTATAAATAAGATCCTGCTTGGCCAGTTTTTTGGCATCAGTTATTTTCAGGTTTTCTGCAATGTCCACCAGTTCAGGAACGAGCATGTCGTTCAGTTGCAAAATGTCGTACATACGGGGATAATAAATAAAGAATCGTTTACTTGAGTCAGTGAGACCGTAAAAGGAAAAGTGAGAATCGGTTTGATTTGGCGAAGCTGAGAGCCTTTGAGGGAGGAGAATCGCAAGGGCTCGAATCAGAATGCTGCTGCAATATTAGGAGTTTTTCTGAAAAAAGCTTGTAGCGCAGCGGCTACACCGTCATGAAACTGTTTTTTTTAAAATAATTAATAAGCGCCAACTTGAAAAAGCAACCGTGTTGATGAGCAACTTCGTTATTCAACATCGTTATGCCATGCCATTCAGAAAATTGATTGTGGGTTGTGTACTGCTGGCGGCTACTGCACAGGCACAGCAAAAGCGCCCCAATATTGTGGTCATCTTTTCCGACGATCATGCGCAGCAATCTATTAGTGCTTACGGCAGCAAACTGATGCAAACACCCGCCATCGACCGGCTGGCAAAAGAAGGGGCTTTGTTTAGCAACAGTTTTGTGACCAACTCTATTTGTGCTCCCAGCAGAGCGGTGTTGCTCACGGGTAAATACGGCCACAAATCGGGCCTGATAGACAACAGCGCCGGTAGAAGATTTGATGGCAGCCAGCAACAAATACAAAAATTGCTGGCGGCACAAGGCTATCAAACCGCATGGATTGGTAAATGGCATTTGCAAACATTGCCGCAAGGTTTTCAGCACTGGCATATACTGCCCGATCAGGGCCATTATTACAATCCCGATTTCATCAACATGAACAACGATACCCTGCGCCACGAAGGGTATGTTTCAACTGTCATCACAGATTTTTCTTTGGATTGGCTGCGGCAACAAACAGCAGCCGACAAACCTTTTTTTCTGGTGATTGGGCACAAAGCCACACACCGTACCTGGATACCAGATTTGCAAGAATTTGGCGCTTACGATTCGGTGCAGTTTGATTTGCCCGCAACCTTTTATGATGGCTACACTGGTCGCCGTGCTGCACAAGAGCAAGACATGAGCATCAAGCAAACCATGCTGCTCGATTATGATTTAAAAGTGAATGCTGATTTTGATAAGGGCTGGATGTATCGCCGGTTGAATGAACCGCAACGGCAGCAGCTGAAAAAATATTATTCAGGTGTAACAGCGTCGTACGAAAAAGTAAAAGCCGACAGCAATAAATTGACCGAGTGGAAATACCAACGCTACCTGAAAGATTATCTCGCCACTGCCAAATCAATGGACAGAAATATTGGCCGGGTGCTCAACTACCTGGACAGTGCAGGACTCAGCAACGAAACCATTGTGGTGTATGCATCAGATCAGGGTTTTTATTTGGGTGAACACGGCTGGTTCGACAAACGCTTTATGTATGAAGAAAGCATGCGAACGCCTTTGCTGATGCGGTATCCCAAGCACATTCAGCCGGGTACACAAGTGCCGCAATTGGTAATGAATATGGATTTGGCACCCACATTACTGCAATTGGCAGGAGTGCCGGTGCCAGCTGATATTCAGGGTAAAAGCATGGTGCCACTGTGGCAAAAAAAGAGCGACACAAACACATGGCGGTCTTCGTTGTACTATCACTATTACGAGTATCCAGAGCCACATCGGGTAGCGCCGCATATTGGTATTCGAACCGCACAGTACAAACTCATTTTCTTTTACGGACCGTTTGAGCAGTGGGAGTTGTACGATTTGGGCAGCGATCCTTCGGAAATGAAAAACATAGCGCAGCTGCCTGCCATGGCTACTGTGAAAGCATCGCTACAGCAGGCTTTGCTACAACTGGCCCGTGACTATGAAGACAAAGAAGCAGTGCAGCTGTTGCAAAAAGCACTGGTTACAACAAAGTAAAAGCTGTTAGAGCTTGTAGGATTTTCTGGTAGGCTGGCCTACATTTAGGCAGCTTAAAAATTTGCACATGAAACTCTGGATAGCACGGGTATTGATTTCGGCAGTGGTGATTGTTTTTCTGGCCTGGTTGCTGCCAGGTGTTGCAGTAGCCAGCAGCTGGAAAGCGGTAGTGGCAGCAGTGGTTTTGTCGCTTATCAATTCTTTTATAAAGCCGATACTGGTATTGCTCACCTTGCCCGTTACCATTGTTACCCTTGGGTTGTTTTTGTTTGTGGTAAATGCACTCATGGTACTGCTGGCTGCCAACTGGATTGATGGCTTTCGGGTGGATGGTTTTTGGTGGGCCTTGCTGTTCAGTTTCCTCTTATCCATCATCAATTCCTGGTTGCAAGGTTGGCTGCTGAGCAGTCACCAGCAAGAAGAATAAGTTCACCAATCTATGGTCATGGGGTTTGAAGCATTACTGGTAAATTGCGGCATCTTATCTGAACGATTGCCATGATGTACGACCGCAAACAATGGAGTGATGCCGAACTCATAGACATATACCAGCAACTGCTGCTGCCCCGCATGATAGAAGAAAAAATGCTGGTGCTGCTGCGGCAGGGAAAAATCAGCAAATGGTTTAGTGGCATTGGGCAGGAAGCCATTGCCTGCGGTGTAACACATGCGCTGCAGCAAGATGAATGGATTATGCCGCTGCACCGCAACCTCGGTGTGTTTACCGGCCGGCACATGCCGCTCTCAACATTATTTAAACAATGGCAGGGCAATAAAGATGGCTACAGCAAAGGCCGTGAAAGAAGCTTTCACTTTGGTAGTGCAGCGCATCATGTATGCGGTATGATTAGCCACCTGGGCCCACAGCTGGCTTTGGCAGATGGTGTGGCATTGGCCCACAAACTGAAAGGCGAAGCTAAAGTAGCCGTGGCATTTAGCGGTGATGGTGGAACAAGCGAAGGCGATTTTCACGAAGCACTGAACGTAGCCGCTGTGTGGGATTTGCCCGTGATTTTTATTGTAGAAAACAACGGCTACGGATTGAGTACGCCTACCAATGAACAGTTTCGATGTGCACAAATAGCTGATAAAGCCAAAGGCTACGGCATGGAAGGCATTACTATCGACGGCAACAATATATTGACCGTTATAGATACGCTGAAAGGAGTGCGGGAGTATTGCATCAAAGAGCAAAAGCCTTACCTCGTAGAATGCATGACGTTTAGAATGCGGGGCCACGAAGAGGCCAGTGGTACCAAATATGTGCCGCAGCATTTGTTTGATGAATGGAAGAAAAAAGATCCGGTGGAGAATTTTGAATTCTACTTGCAGCAAACGGGTGTGATAAACGCACAACAGATTGATGCACTCAAACAAAACCTGAAAGCACACATAGAAGCCGAACTCACCAAGGCTTACGATTCGGCTGAAATGATGCCCGATGAACAAGAGGAACTCGCAGATGTTTACGCACCTGTAAAGCCGATGCTAGTACCAGCTGTCAGCCCTACATCATTGATTACCGACAGCAACAACAGCCGGTTTATTGATGGCATCAGAGATGGCTTGTACCAAAGCATGCAGGTGCACACCAACCTGGTGCTGATGGGTCAGGATATTGCTGAATACGGCGGTGCATTCAAAATCACTGAAGGATTTGTTCAGGAGTTTGGTAAAGCCAGAGTACGGAATACGCCTTTGTGCGAAAGTGCTATTGTAGGCGCTGCTTTAGGCTTGTCACTTGAAGGGTACAAGAGCATGATGGAAATGCAGTTTGCCGATTTTGTAACGGTTGGCTTCAACCAAATCATCAACAACCTGGCGAAGATTTATTACCGCTGGGGGCAAAATGCCGATGTGGTGATTCGGATGCCATCAGGTGCTGGTGTGGGAGCCGGTCCTTTTCATAGCCAAAGCAATGAAGCGTGGTTTACGCATACACCCGGCTTAAAAGTGGTGTATCCATCTACTCCCGCCGATGCCAAGGGCCTGATGATTGCTGCGATTAATGATCCTAACCCGGTGATGTTTTTCGAGCACAAAGCTTTGTACCGTAGTGTGAGTGGTTATGTGCCGTCGCATTATTATGAAGTTGAAATTGGCAAAGCCCGTGTGGTGCAGGATGGTGAGGATATCTCCATCATTACTTATGGTAGCGGTGTGCATTGGGCCATGGAATATCAGCAGCGTCACATGCATGTATCGCTGCACATTTTGGACTTGCGGAGTTTGCTACCGCTGGATTACAGCGCCATTCGGGAAGCGGTACAAGCCACGGGCAAAGTGCTCATTTTGCATGAAGACAATTTGCTCGGCGGTATCGGTGGCGAAATCAGTGCATGGATCAGTGAGCATTGTTTTGATATGCTGGATGCACCTGTGGTGCGTTGTGCTTCGCTAGATACACCCATCCCATTCAATATTGAACTTGAACAACAATACCTCGCCAAAAGCCGTTTAGATGCAGCTGTGAAAAAGCTGATGAAATATTGATAACGGTTGAAAATACAACTGGCGGCTCGTTCAAAACGAGCCGCCAGTTTTTTATCTACAAATTCCTAAATACTAATCCCTCATTCTTCATTGCCTACATTCCCGGCTTGTACACACGTTCTTTGTATTTCAGCACATCGGCTTTATAGTACAGCACTGGCTTAAACTCGCCACTGGCGTACATGGCAGCCTGGTCGCTAAAATGTTTGGAAGAAGGGTTGTTGCTGTTGCCGCCGGCCAGCAATGATTTGGCAGATACCTTTTCGCCAAACTCTACGGCACAAATAAAGCTGTTGCCACTAAAGCCATAGCGTCGTGCACTGCCATTCATTTGGCGGCTTACGTAGCTCGGCAATGCACCCCAGGTAGCAGCGGCAAAACGTGCCGGAATACTGGGCAATGTATCGTTGTACATTTCTTGCAATTTACCTGTTAAGCGTTGGTAGCGGTTGATTTCTCCCCAGGGCACTTGCCACGATGGAAAGCGACTGCGTAAATCATTGAGCGTTGCTTGCAGTGGCTGAATGAGTTCCAGTGGAGCAGCTTGCTGCAGATAAGCTTGTGCTTTTTCAATAAAACCTGCATTGGGCGTATTGGGAGTAGGCATCCGCTGAATGGCGGGCAGCAACCGCTGCGCCCATTCAATGGCCAGCGTGGTCGCAATAGAACCATAATCAGATTGACGATCCCAGGCAGTCATCATACCAATGGCTTGTTCCAATTGCTTCACACTACTGTCTGCCAGGTAAGGTCTGTTGGCCCAGGCTTTGGCCAATGCGGGAATCATATCATCAAAAGCAGGCAGCTTGCGGGTGTAGCCACCAGCTATCACTTTGTCTATCGTCAATACCTGTGCGTTACGCCATACATTCACGGCATTGATGCCCCGGTAGTTTTCGGCATCGGGGGCCATGTATGTAGGAAAATTGCTGCGGTTGGGGCTGGCGGTACCTGCTGCAGTAAATGGCGTGGCATTACAGTTTTGCAACCAACCATTGGCAGGGTTGATGATGGTGACCATTTCTGCAGGCTCATGCAGGCCCTGCCATTCGGTAGCGCTGGTGGTACCATCTACGGGTTGGCTCCAGTCGTACTGCGGATTACGACGCGGCATAAAGTTGCCATGCCAATAACCGATGTTGCCTTCTTTGTCGGCGTACACGGTGTTGTTGCTGGTATTTTCTTTCATGGCCATCAGCTGCTGAAAGCCGGCGAAGTTTTTCACTTTGGTGCGGAGCCAGCTTTGCTCCAGTCCTTTGGCACTGCGGTTGTGGTGCTTGAGTGTCAGCCAGCGGTCGTTGCGCTTGGCCATCACAGGTCCGTGGTGCGTGAAAAAGGCGGTGAATTTTTTCGTGCTCTTCACCCCATTTTCTTGTACGGTAATGCGGATGTCTTTTTGCTGCACTTTACGCAATGCATTGTCGTATTGATACATGAGTTGGCCGGCGCTGTCTTGAATTTTTTCCGCATACAAATCGGCTACATCGGCCTGGCTGCTGGTATGCATCCAGCCACAGTTTTCATTAAAGCCCTGGTAAATAAAAAACTGCCCCCAGGTAACAGCACCGTAGGCATTCAAACCTTCTTCGCTGACCATGTGCACTTCGGGACGGAAGTAAAAAGTAACATGTGGATTGATGTACAAAATGGCTTTGCCCGATGCGGTAACGGATGGTGCAAAGGCAAAACCGTTACTACCGGTTTGCGGGTCATCACCAAGTTTGGGTGGCAGGGCGGCCACTGTTTCACCGGTGTAGAAACTTTGCAGCTCTTGTGGGGTAGCACCGCCGGTGCTGATGGCGCCAATGCTGCCATCGGTCCACATGAAAGGCCACCAAGGTTCGAAGCGGCGAAGCAAAGCCGGTTTCACTTTTGGATGCGTAGCGAGGTAATAATTAACGCCGTCTGCAAAGGCGATGCACAACTTTTTCATCCACGCAGGTGCGGTGGCAAAATCTTTTTTGGCAGCGGCACTATCCAGCACCAACCGATGCAGTAAATCTTCGTACAAGGCTTTGCTGCCCTGCACTTCTGCCTGGCGGCCGAGCTTTTCGATGTAGTTGGCTTCCACCCGTGGGAAGTCGTCTTCGCATTGGGCGAACAACAAACCAAACACGGCATCGGCATCGGTTTTGCCATACACATGTGGTATGCCCCATTTGTCGCGGATGATGGTGACACGTTGTGCCTGTTGCTTCCATTTGGCAACCTCGGCGGGGGTGAATGATTGTGCCAACGAGAAGGTAGGCAACAATAAGAGATACAGCAAGTATTTCATAATCATTAATGATGTGCAAGGGTTATGTGTGATACAAAAGGATGATGTGAAAAGATGCACAAAGCGATGCAGACGAAGGGAGTGACACAACGCAGCTGCCACAAGGCGCTTCTGTTGGTCGACCAAAAAAACTAATGTGATGGTTGAGCCGTTTTGCCTTGTCCGTACAAGATGGTGCCGGGGCGAGCCCCTGTGTGTTGTGCGTTATCTACAACCACTGCGCCATTCACCAGTACATATTGAAAGCCTTCGCTGTACTGATGCGGTTGCGCATAGGTTGATTTGTCAATGACGGTGTTGGCATCAAACACCACAATATCGGCCATCATGCCGGGCTTGAGCAAACCCCGATTGTGAAGGCCAAACTTTTGTGCAGGTAAAGAGGTCATTCTGCGAATGGCTTCTTCCAGCGACAATACTTTTTCTTGCCGAACATACTTACCTAACACTCTTGCATTGGTGCCGTAGCCACGAGGATGCGGCACACCGCTGTTGAACACCCGAATGCTGGCATCGCTGGCAAACATGTTGAAGGGATATTGCATGATGTTTTTGACATCAGCTTCGCTCATGCCATGAAACACCATGCTGGCGCCGCCTTTGTACATCATGTCGATGATGAGGTCGGCTTCGGCAGCTGCGTTGTGCTTTCTGCCCAGCATCAGGTTTACTTCTTCAATGTTTTTGCCATTCCAACTGGGATTAGCCCGATAGGAAGCAATTTGGCAATAAGTAAAATGTTTTTGTTGTCGCTTCTTGAGCTTGGCCAGCATGTAATTTTTGATGTAGGCTCTGGTAACTGGATTGTTGATTCTTGCCTTTACAGAATCAGCACCATCGGCCAGCATTTCATCGGGAAAAAGTGTAGACAGCGATGTACTCGACGCTGTGTACGGATATTGATCGATGGTGACTTCGATGCCTTCTGCTCTGGCTTGTTTTACAAGGCCCAAGGTTTCGTTGCTGCGGCCCCAGTTGTTTTGGCCGCTGAGTTTGAAATGCGAAATCTCCACGGGAATATTTGCCTGTCGGCCGATGTTGATGGCTTCGGCAATGGCTTCGTGTACCAAGTCGGCTTCGTTGCGCATGTGGGTGGCATATACGCCCTTGTATTGCGCTGCTACCTTGGCCAAACCCACTACTTCGGGTGTTGTAGAATACGTGCCCGGTATGTATATCAAACCCGTACTCAAACCAACTGCACCTGCCTGCATGGCTTTGGCCACGAGTGCTTCCATACGTTGTTGTTCTTCGGTAGTAGGTGTACGGTTGGCTTCGCCCATCACCAGTTGGCGTACGGTATTGTGCCCTACTAACGCAGCTACATTGATGGAGAGTTTCAAACTGTCGATGAAGCGGAAGTATTGCGCCATGTCGTCGGCACTTTCGCCACAGTTGCCGGCTACCACACTGGTTACACCATCGAGAATAAAACTTTTCGCATCTGGTGCTTTTGCTTCATCGCCTTCAATGTGTGTATGCACGTCGATGAAGCCGGGTGCTACATACAAGCCTTTGGCGTCGATGACTTTGCCGGCAGTGTAATGGGATAGTTTGCCGATGGCGATGATTTTTCCATTAGCGATGGCTACGTCGGCATAGTACCAGTTGTTGCCTGTGCCATCAATGATGCGGCCATTGCGAATGAGCACATCAGCTTGCTGAGCCTGCAGCAGCGAAGAGGAAAGAACGGCTATGACGAGAAGAATGTATTTCATGTGATTCTTTTTACCACAGAGGATATGGAGTACACACAGAGCACACAGTGTTTGTACATACTTCATAATTGGCTGTAGTTGAGTTTTATTTGTTTCAATTCTTTTTACTACAGAGGCGAAGGAGTACACACATAGCACACTGCGTTACTCGGTGTATACTTCATATTCCTCTGTGGTTAAATTTTCAATTCATTTATGATTTTACCACAGAGGCGAAGGAGTACACAGAGCACACTGTGTTACTCAGTGCATACCTCTTATTCCTCCGTGGTTAAACTGATTTTCATTTTTGCACAGCACTCATATCATCCAAAATCCACACGCCACGGCCGTAGGTGCCAATCACCAGTTTGTTGTCGCGGGGGTGCACAAACAAATCCTGCACCGAAACCGAAGCGGGCAAATTGCCCCGCAATGACTGCCAGCTGGCGCCTTTGTTGTGGCTCACATACACACCTATATCGGTGCCGAGGTAGAGGAGGTTGCTGTTGCGGGGATCTTCCCGAATCACATTTACCGGCGCAGCGGGCACATTGGCGGCAATGCTCTTCCAGGTAGCACCAAAATCGTGGCTCACAAATACGTATGGTTTATTGTTGTCTTCACGGCGGTCGCTTAGCGTAATGTACACCGTGCTCTTGTTGTACTTGCTGGCCACCAAGCGGGATACATGTGCATTCGCTGGCAATCCTTTTTCGATGTTTATCCAGTTGCTGCCATCGTTTTGGCTCAGCCAAACACGGCCATCATCGGTGCCTACATACAGCAGCCCTTGCTGCAGCGGACTTTCATCGGCTGCCGTAATGGCTTGGTGGTTGATGGCATAAGGTGTTTTACCCATTTTAGCAATGTTGTTGCTGGTCAAATCCGGGCTGATGCGTTTCCAATTGTTGCCGCTATCGGTACTTTTATACAAGTACTGAAAGCCATGGTACAAAGTGCCGGCATTGTGTGGCGATAAAAAAGTGTACGCCATCCATTCACCACGCAAGGGTTCCTCATCGGCCGATTTTTTGATGCCAATATCTTGCCACCACAAACTATCGGGCAGGTTCAAATTACTTTTTACCAAACGACCATAGAAACTACTGGCATACATGATGTTGTTGTGCACAGCAATGTGTGTGCCTTCGCCGCCGGGAGCATCCCGCCAGGCAATGCTTTGCATAGAAGCTTTGTCGTAGGTATACGCAGAGCTACCCATGCTGCTGCCCTGGTCTTGCACAGAACCATAGATGTGAAAAGGCTCCTGCATATCGTAGGTTACATTGTAGAAATGCGTGGTGGGCATGTTGTGGTAAAATGTTTTCCATGTTTTGCTGCCATCGTAGCTCACGGATACACCGCCATCGCTACCGTTGATGATGTATTTGCTGTTGGTTGGATCTATCCACATGGCATGATGGTCACCGTGTACATTATCGCCTTTGTAGTTGTTGCCCCATGTTTGAATGGTTTGAAAGGTTTTACCGCCATCGGTGCTTTTGGCAAAAGGAACGCCCATGATGTACACCGTGTTTTCATCATTCGGGTCTACCCGTATCTGGCTAAATACCCAACCGTAGGTACCTGCAAAGCGTTCCAGCTTTTCATCTTCGGTGCTCACCTTGCTCCAGCTTTCCCCTTTGTCGTTGCTGCGCCACACCTGCACACCCATCGGAATGATTTGAATGGGGCGACCGTAAGGATCGAGTTCGCCCGGCTTGGGTTCTCTTTTGGGCGTATGGTTGTCGATAAATGCATATACCACGTTGCTATTCTTTTTACTCATGGCCAGACCAATACGGCCGGTGTATTTTGTTTCGGGCAACCCATTGGTGAGGCGCTTCCATGTTTTGCCGGCATCGGTGCTTTTGTAGAGGTAGTCGCTATCTTCAGGTATGGGGTCGCTCCAGCGTTTGCGAATGCGGTTCCACATGCTGGCATACAACGTATTCGGATCGTTGGGATCCATCAGCAAATCATTACAACCACTGGCCGTTCCTTCTGCTAAAATTCTTTTCCATGTTTTGCCTCCGTCGGTGGTCAGGTACACCCCACGTTCGGGGTTGTGGCTCCACTCGTGTCCGCCGGCTGCTACATACACTACATCGGGGTTGGTGGGGTGTATAACAACACGACTAATGGTGCCGGTATTTTCCAAGCCAATATGCGTCCAAGTTTTACCAGCATCAGTGCTTTTAAACATACCCATGCCCGGCAGCGATGCCCGGAAAATATTGGCTTCGCCGGTGCCTGCGTACAAAATGTTGTGATTGCTTTGTGCAATAGCCATGGTACCCATGTTGAGGGTGGGCTGTTTATCGAACAAAGGTTGCCAGCTCAAACCAGCATCTGTGGTTTTCCAAAGACCACTGGTGGCCAATGCAGCATACATCACGTTTTTATTGCCTGGTATGCCCCACACATCTGTTACACGACCACTGATATAATTGGGACCCGTTTGCCGCCACTGCAGGTTTTTATACGGGCTGTTTTGGCTTAGCGTTTCATGCTGTTTGTATGCCGCCAGCCTTGCGGTGCCGGGCACAGAGCGGTTGTTGGTATGCGGTTGTGCGGTGGCCAGTAGGGTACAGGCCGCCAGCGACAACAAAAAAGGAAACTGTTTCATGAGCAGTACATGTTGATGGGTTGACAATAAGACGATGGTAAGATGAGAAAATGGTGCGCCGGGTGCGAAAAGTGAATATAGGAAAAGAATGTAGTTGCAAGGCAGGAGTAGGACGCATCATCTCATCAGCACACCGCCCTTCGGTCTTTGTGTTTCTTTGCGTGTCTAAGCCTTCGCTGTTCATCAAAACCCCGCAATTTTTCCTAACATTGATTGCTGCCTTACAACTACAGGCACTTGTCGTATGAGCCAACCTGCATTACTCCGGTCTACCTATGCGCTACTGGGCGAAGATTTATTGCAAGCCATCGAAACCCATGGCCAGTATATGGATGTGCCAGCCGGTACCACGCTGGTGCGTGAAGGTCAGTTTGTAAAAGTGGTACCACTGGTATTGCATGGCACGGTAAAAGTGTTTACCAAAACCGATGACAAAGAGCTGTTGCTCTACTACATCCGCCCCAGCGAAAGTTGTGTGATGAGTTTTGCTGCAGGCATGGGCGATGAGCCGAGTAAAATAATGGCCGTGGCTGAAGAAGCCACAACACTCTGGCTGCTGCCGGTGGCACAATTGCGGCAGTGGGTCACCGAATTTCCGCGAATCAATTTGTTGTTTTTTACGCAGTACAACCAGCGGTATGCCGAGCTCATCGATACCATCAATGCACTGCTTTTTAACCGGCTCGATAGCCGGGTGTATCAATACCTCAAAGAGAAAACCCGCATGAAAGGCGAGTTGGTACTCGACCTTCGGCACCGCCAGATTGCGCAAGATTTGGGCACTGCCCGTGAAGTGGTAACGAGGGTAATGAAGCGGCTGGAGCAAGAAGGAAAAATAAAACAGGCCGACGGCAAAATACTGCTCTTGTAAGCCGGTGACGCTGGTCACCAGATTGTGCCAAACGATGCTATTAGTTTTACTGCATGAAACAACCATGGTTGCGTCTGCTGCTGGTATGTATCCTTTGCCTGTTGTTGGTGTGGAGCATCGTAGTAGTTTGGCAAGCCATCCGGAGCTAAATCATTTGTAACCTCAAAAAACTTCCAGCATGAAAAAAACATGGGCGCTGTAGACCGCGTCATCCGCATTGTATTGGCCGCATTGTTTGCGGTATTGTATTTCACCGGCACAGTAACAGGTACACCTGGTTTGGTGCTGCTCGTATTGGGTGGTGTGTTCCTGGCTACCAGCCTCATCAGTTTTTGTCCGTTGTATACATTGGTAGGCCTCAATACCTGCCCCAAAAAATAAACCATAGGGGTTTGCTTATTTACTCGTTAGCAGCACCAGCCCATCAGCTGGTGTTGTTTTTTTGGGGGCCAGCCAGGTGCTGCTATGAAGCACCTGTTGCGTCGCACACTTGTACTGCAGTGCACAGCGGAGCTTTTCCTCTCGAGTGTTTTTTTGAACCACTAAGGCGTAAATAGTTTGCAGTAGACAGTTTGCAATTTGCAGGGCTTGCATTTTTTTCTTATTAACGAAGGATTGCATACAAAAAGGCCCATCCGACCAACAATTATTGATGTAACACATCCCCGAAAAAATTATATTCCTTAACCCAATGGATTGCCCATTTCCTCATTGTCCAACTAAACCACAAACCACAAACTACCAACCACCAACTACCAACTATCATCTACCTTCGCATCATGCCTGAAACATTACAAGCCGGACAGTTTTATACATTACCCGTAGAACGCATCGTTACTCCGGGTGCCTATTTGCGCCATGGCAATGAAGACGTGTTGTTGCCCAACCGCTGGTTGCCCGAAGGGTTGCAAAAGGGGGATGAAATAGAAGTTTTCATTTACCACGATAGCGAAAATCGCCTCATCGCCACTACACAAAAACCGTTTGCTGTAGTGGGCCAGTTTGCTTTTTTGAAAGTGGTCAGCACCAGCCCGGCCGGTGCCTTTCTCGATTGGGGGTTGAGCAAAGATTTGTTTGTAGCCAACAGCCAGCAACGGGAGCCTATGAGTGAAGGCAAAAGCTACCTCGTGTATGTGTACCGCGATGAAAAAACCGGCCGCTTAGCTGCCACCGAATGGACCAATCAGTTTTTAAAAACCGATACCACGGGCTTACAAGAAAAGCAACCCGTTACGTTGCTCGTACATCGCCAAACGCCACTGGGTTTTGCGGTGATGGTGGATGATTGCTATGAAGGATTGGTGCACCATGCCGATGCAGTGGTAGGCTTGCAGCCCGGTCAGCGTTTGCAAGGTTTCATTAAGCAGGTGCGGGAAGATGGCAAGCTGGACATTGTGCCCGGCAAACCCGGCTATGATAAAATTTCAGGCGAACCCGAACGTATTCTCGAGTTACTAAAACAACACAAAGGCGCATTGCCCTACAACGACAAAAGCGACCCGCAAGACATTTATGCCTTTTTCGGCCTCAGCAAAAAGAGTTTCAAAATGGCCATCGGTGCTTTGTACAAACAACGCTTGATTGAAATACTGCCGGGTGGTATAAAGTTGGTGGAGTAGGTTTTTAGTTGACGATTTTACTAGTTTACGTGTTCACTGGTTCCAATGTTTTAGTGTGCAACAGTTACAGTGTTGAAGCGCTTACAAATTGCACTGCATTCACATTGGCACATTTTCAAATTAGCTAATTAGCACATTACTCAATGGCACTATACACCAGCACTTTAAACTTGTCGTGAATATCGCCGTGGCTGGTAGGTGTTTGGTTTAAGAAAAATTGCGCTACAATTTTTTCTTTCGGGTCTATCCAGTAGGTGCTGCTAAAAGCGCCACCCCAACTATACGTGCCGGTACTTTGGCCCAGCTTGCCACTGCCTGTTTCCGTTACCAATCCAAAGCCCAGTCCAAATTTTTCATTCGGCCCACGGTCTACATTGCCTATTTGGTTTTGTGTCATCAGCTCCACACTGTTTTTGCTCAGGATGCGTTTGCCATTGTAAATGCCACCGTTCAATAGCATTTGCATAAATATGGCGTAGTCCATGGCCGTGCTCGAAAGGCCTGCGCCACCGCTGTACAACTGGCCTTTCGCTTTGGGGTAATCAACATCTATATTTTTAAGGTTTGCCGATTGCCCGGGCTGCAAAACCGTTACGTGCTGTTGTTTGTCTTCGGTATGCAATGCTACCAAACGGTTTTGTTTTTCAGCAGGCAAATAAAACCAGGTATCCCTCATGCCCAGTGGTTCAAAAATGCGGATGCGGAAAAAATCGGCCAGACTTTGCCCACTCATCACTTCTACAAAATAACCCAACACATCGGTATTGAGGCCGTAGGTAAAACGTTCACCGGGCTGGTGCTCCAGTGGCAGTGCAGCAATCTTCATTACCTGCTCTTTAAGGCTGGCAGCAGGCACACCAATTTGTGCATGCACACCGGCTTTGGCATACATGGCTTTGGCACGTGGGCTGCCTATTTGTGCATACCCAATACCCGATGTATGGGTAAGCAAATCACGGATGGTAACAGCCCGTTTGGCTTTTACCGTAGTAAAGCTGGTATCGGCCATGTTGAACTGATCAATCACCTGCTGGTTGGCAAATGCCGGGATGTATTTGGCAATGGGATCGTCGAGCAAAAACTTACCTTCTTCAAACAGCATCATTACAGCTGTGCTGGTAATGGCCTTGGTTTGCGAAGCAATGCGAAAGATGTCATCTTTTTGTTGTGGCACTTTGGTGGCTGTGCTACGAACTCCAAATGCCCGATGGTATACCACTTTGCCATTGCGGGCTACTATGCAGGTGGCGCCAGCAATCCACTGGCTGTCGATGTATTGTTGTACCAGCGCATCAATACGGTTGAGACGCAACGGGTCCATACCTTCTGTTTTGGGAGAAGTTGCCAGCGGTAGCTGGGCAAAAAGCGAAGCAATTAACAGATTGGCTGCAAGTGCAAGCACAAATGGTTTCATGTACAATCAATTTTGGGCAATTAAAGTACATGAAAATGAATTGCCAGCAGGGGCAATGCGGAGGTTATTACTTTCCTGCTACCCAACCTTCAATTACACTGGCAAAGTATTGGTGCTCCAGCTGGTGTATGCGGGCTGCCAAATCATCGGGTGTATCGCCGGGCATTACCGGGCATTTGGCCTGAAACAAATGCGCCCCGTGGTCGTACTGCTCATCTACCAAATGAATGGTGATGCCGCTTTCTGTTTCGCCGGCGGCTATTACCGCTTCGTGTACAAAATGGCCGTACATGCCTTTGCCACCATATTTGGGCAGCAGGGCGGGGTGAATATTGACGATATGGTTTGGAAAGGCGCTGATAAGGGTCGGGGGTATTTTCCATAAAAAACCCGCCAATACAATATAATCGATGCCAGCAGCCTGCAGTTCGGGCACGTAGGCATCGCCTTTTAAAAATTGCTCCCGGCTTATTATTAAGGTGCTTACCCCAAAATCGACGGCATGGTGCAAGGCTCCGGCGCCGGGCTTATTGCTCACCAGCATGGAGATTTTAATGCGGGGGTGGCCTTTGAAATGCTCCATGATTTTTCGGGCATTGCTGCCGGTGCCACTGGCAAAAATGGCCACATGTATGTGCGAATCACTATCGGAAGACGCGGCAGGAACGCTGCCAATGCCCAATTTGCTTCCCATTTTGCGTAAATAATTGCGAAAAAACCTGAATTGGCCAAAGGGAATGCTGATGAGCAGCACACAAACCGGCCACAACAGGGTAAGTATTATAAAATATAATGTACCATACAAAAATGGCTGCTGAATGGTAAATAGCCCCAGAATTTCCCGGGTAAAAAAGCCGCAAAGGCTGCCACCCAGGGCAAACGTGCAGAGAATAAGGGTGAGTTGCACCCCGGTAACCTTCCATTTTTGTTGCAGCCGGCCAAACATGCCTGCGAAGATGGGGTAAAAAAACGTGCAGATGATGGAATACAGCCCATGTGCTGATGCTTATCAGTAATAATGCTATGCCGGGCAAGGTTCTTTGCTGTCACATACTTCGATTCACTGAGAAATATTCTTTCGTTGAACCTTTGGAGATATGGCCTGCCAGCCTGTTGTCACAAACCTCTCCATTGGCTGAAACCCTTGTGGCACTAAGCGAAATTTTTTTTGATGATTACAGGTAATTGTCACGCCGAGGTCATATTTTTGCCCGCCTATCCGCGGATATGTTTCCATCGGTTATTCAATATCAGTGAGTTATGAGTAAAAAACGCAAAGCCAGCCTTCACATTATTACCAGTTTTCTAATGCTGTTTGTAGCCGGCTTTACCCAAGTGCAGGCGCAAGATGGAAAAGCGCTGTTCAATGCCAACTGTGCTTCCTGCCACAAAATCGATAAAGATTTGACCGGCCCGGCACTCCAAGGCATCGAAGATCGCTGGCCCAGTAAAGATTTGTTGAAGACCTGGATTAAAAACTGGCCCGACGCCGTAAAAACCGGCGATGCTTATGCATTGAAAATTAAGGACTGGAGCCCTGCTGCCATGACTTCTTTCACTTCTTTGCAGGATGCAGATATCGAAGCTATCCTCACCTACATCCGTGAGTGGAAGCCTGCAACTCCAGCCCCTGTAGCAGGTGCTACTGCTGCTGCTAAGTCTGAAGGCGACAATAGCTTGCTCTTTGGTGTTATCACTTTGGTGTTGGCTTTGGTAGCCCTCATTTTGTTGCAGGTAAACAGCAACCTCCGCAAGCTGGCCGACGAACGTGACGGCCTGCCCGTAGAAGCTGCGGTTCCTTTTTACAAAAACAAAACCTACCTCGCTTTAACCACCGTTATTTTATTTATTGTAGCGGGTGTTTACATTTCTAAAGGCGCAGTAGGCCTTGGTCGTAGCAAAGATTACCAGCCCGAGCAACCTATCTATTACAGCCACAAAGTACACGCCGGGGTTAACCAAATTAACTGTTTGTACTGCCATGGCGGTGCGCAAGAAGGTAAGCATGCCAACATTCCTTCTGTAAACGTGTGTATGAACTGCCACATGGCCATCAACGAGTATAAGGGCGAACCCCTGTATACCGCCGATGGTAAAGAAGTGAACGGCACTAACGAAATCAAGAAACTGTACGAATACGCAGGTTTCACACCTGGTCAGCCATGGGATCCTTCCAAAGCCAAGCCCATTGAGTGGATTAAAATTCACAACCTGCCCGACCACGTTTACTTCAACCACGCACAGCACGTGAAAGCTGGTCAGGTAGCCTGCCAAACTTGCCACGGCGAAATCCAGAACATGGGCGAAGTGAAGCAATTCAGTGATTTGAGCATGGGATGGTGTATCAATTGCCACCGCGAAACCAAGGTTCAGTTCAAAGACAACGGCTTCTACAGCATTTACGAGAAGTTCCACGAAGACATGAAGAATGGCAAAATGGACAGCGTAACTGTAGAAATGATTGGTGGTACCGAGTGCCAGAAATGTCACTACTAATTTGAATCTGCTGTCAGGTACATTCCTGATGATGCATCAGTTCAAGTTTTCAATTTTCAAATTCTCACATTAGTATAGTATGAGTAATAAAATCTGGCAAAGTTTCGGAGCCCTAGGCAAAAGCGAAGGCCATCAGGCCAATGTAGCTGATGAATTCAGGGAGGAACTGCCGTTTGAAGCGGATGATAAAGGATTGATGAGTGCCAATGCACCTCGTCGCGACTTCTTGAAATACCTCGGATTTAGCACTGTTGCTGCTACGGTAGCCGCCAGTTGCGAAATGCCGGTGAAAAAAGCCATTCCGTTTGTCAGCAAGCCAGACAATGTAATTCCTGGTGTGGCCAATTACTACGCCACCACCTATGTACAAGATGGCGATGTGGTAAGTGTGGTAGCCAAGGTGCGTGACGGCCGTCCCATCAAAATTGAAGGCAACGACCTGAGCCCCATTTTCCAAGGCGGTACCAGTGCCCGTGCACAGGCTTCTGTGCTGGATATGTACGACACCAAGCGTCTGCGTTTCCCCGCTCAAATTAAAGAAGGCAAGCTCGTAGAAGTATCTACGTTCGATGCATTTGATAAAATGATTGCTGATGAAATGGCGAAGTTGAACGGTGCTCCTGTAGTGCTGCTGACTTCTACCATTACTTCTCCTTCTACCAAGCAACTTGTAGGGGAGTTCCTCGCTAAGTTTCCCGGTAGCCGCCACGTAACTTACGATGCCGTAAGCTACAGCGGTATGCTGCTGGCCAACGAAGCGGCTTATGGCAAACGTGCCATTCCTTCTTATCACTTCGACAATGCGAAAGTGATTGTAAGCCTCGGCGCCGACTTCCTCGGTACCTGGCTTAGCCCTGTAGAGTTTGCCAAGCAATATTCTAAAGGCCGCAAAATCGACGAAAAAAATCCTACACTGAGCAAGCACTATCAGTTCGAAAGCATCATGAGCATGACGGGTGCCAATGCCGACGAACGCTTTACCCACAAACCCTCTGAAGCTGGTGTGGTAGCAGCTGCCTTGCTGGCTGCCGTAACCGGTGGTGCTGTAAACGTAGCCGATGCCAAACTGAAAGCCGGCCTTAGTAAAGCTGCTGCGGACCTGAAAGCTGCCGGCGGTGCTGCACTGGTGGTAAGCGGTAGCAACGACAGCAACGTTCAGCTGATTGTAAATGCTATTAACGAGGCCATTGGTGCCAATGGTAAAACCATCAACTGGGCTGTAACCAGCAACTACCGTCAAGGTGTGGATGCTGATTTCGAAACCCTGTTGGCCGATATGAGTGCCGGTAAAGTAGGCGCCCTGCTGATAGCCGGTGCTAACCCTGCTTATACCTACGCCAAAGCCGAAGCCTTCAAAAAGGCACTGGCTGCAGTAATACTCACCGTTTCTTTCAACACCCGTTTGGATGAAACAACCGAGCTCTGCAAATACGTGGTTCCCGATCATCACTACCTCGAAAGTTGGGGTGATGCCGAACCAAAATCTGGTTACTACTCTTTCATTCAGCCCACTATTGCTCCGCTTTTCAAAACACGCAACTGGCAAGACAACCTGTTGAAGTGGAGCGGTAATGCAACCACCGAATACGCCAACTACCTGAAAGCCTACTGGATGACCAAGCTGGGTAGTCAGGAAAATTGGGATGCTGCACTGCGTGACGGTGTAGTGGTTCCAGCGGAAGCAACTGTTGCTGCTGGTACATTCAACGGTGCCGGTGTAGCTGCTGCAGTTGCAGCCGCTGGTACTCCTGCAAAAGCAGGTACCTGGGAAGTGGTGCTATACGAAAAAACAGCCATTGGTTCGGGTGCACAAGCCAGCAACCCATGGTTGCAAGAAATGCCTGACCCTGTAACGAAAGCTACCTGGGATAACTACGCTACTATTTCTGCTGCTGCTGCCAAAGAATTGTTGGGCATCGACCTGACAAAAAATGGCGACGCTGACAGGTACGAAGTAAATCCGAAGAAACCCGTTATTGCCATTAAGGTAAACGGTAAGGAAATGAAGCTGCCGGTAATTATCGTTCCCGGTACGCAGAAAAATACTATCGGTATTGCTGTAGGTTACGGCCGCAGCGAAAACGTAGGTGTAGCAGTAAAAGGCGCCGGTCAAAATGCTTACCCACTGGCGACTATAGCCAATGGTGTAGTGACTTACGCTGCTTACGATGCCACCGTAACTGCTACTGATGAACTGTACGAAGTAGCTCAAAACCAAACCCACAACTCCTACGAAGGTCGTATGGAAGTGGTGAAGGAAACCTCACTGGCTACATTCAAAAAACATCCTGAGCTTTTCAAGGCTCAAAGAGATATGCTGGTGCACGACTACGCCAGCAAAACCGGCGACTATCGCAACGAAGGTTCTCTGTACGACCCTCGCCTGAACGACCGCCCGGGGGTACACTGGGGTATGAGCATAGACCTGAACACCTGTACCGGTTGCGGTGCTTGTGTGGTAGCTTGTAATGCTGAAAACAACGTGCCCGTTGTAGGTAAAACTGAAGTACTGCGTGGACACGACATGCACTGGATTCGTATTGACCGCTACTTTGTAAGCGATGCGGCCAACCCCGATGATGTGAAGGACGTGATATTTATGCCGATGATGTGCCAGCACTGCGACAACGCTCCTTGCGAAAACGTATGTCCGGTGGCAGCTACCAACCACAGCAGCGAAGGTCTCAACCAAATGACGTACAACCGTTGTATTGGTACCCGTTATTGCGCCAACAACTGTCCGTATAAAGTACGTCGCTTCAACTGGGCTGATTACACTGGTGCTGACAGCTTTGCTGACAACCAGGTAGGTCATGTAAGCGATGTAACACTGGAAATGAACGATGATTTGTACCGCATGGTACTGAACCCGGACGTAACTGTACGTAGCCGTGGTGTGATCGAAAAATGTTCTTTCTGCGTACAGCGCCTGCAGGCTGGTAAGCTCGAAGCGAAGAAGCAAAGCCGCCCCATTAAGGATGGTGAAGTAAAAACTGCTTGCCAGAGTGCCTGCCCAACCAATGCCATTGAATTTGGTGACAGCAACGATAAGAACAGTGTAGTGCGTAACATGCGTGACCATAGCCCGTTGCGTATGTACTATGCATTGGAGCAAATTCACGTATTGCCCAACGTAAACTACATGGCAAAAATCCGGAACACAGACGAAGTAATGGAAGTGGCTGCAGCGCATAAGCCTGCTGAAGAAGCTGCACATTAATGCGGGAAAAGCTGCCCGGAGATTAGAAAGTACAAGTGAGTGACACAACGCAGCGCCATCAGGGAACTGCTGCTGGTGACAAAAAAGAATAAAAGAACAAAAGCATACGGCGAAAGCCGATTGCCAAAAGCGAAGCGAATATGTCTGTAATTAAGTACGAAAGTGCCGTAAGGCCTCCCTTGGTGGATGGTTCAAAAACTTACCATCAGGTAACTGAAGACATCATCAGGCCTATTGAGACCACTCCCTCACGGTTGTGGAAGATTGGTTTTGCCATCTCTGTAGGGTTGCTGTTGTTTGGTGTGTACAGTGTATACCGCGAAGTAACCTATGGTATTGGCCAGTGGAACCTGAACAAAACCATCGGTTGGGGTTGGGACATTACCAACTTTGTATGGTGGGTAGGTATTGGTCACGCCGGTACATTGATCTCGGCCATCTTGTTACTTTTCCGCCAGGGCTGGCGTACGGGTGTAAACCGTGCTGCAGAAGCCATGACCATCTTTGCGGTAATGTGTGCTGGCCAGTTCCCCATCTTCCACATGGGTCGGGTTTGGATGGCCTTCTTTGTACTGCCTTACCCCAACAGTCGCGGACCACTCTGGGTAAACTTTACCTCTCCGTTGCTTTGGGACGTATTTGCGATTTCTACGTATTTCACAGTTTCATTGTTGTTTTGGTACGCAGGTTTGCTGCCCGATTTAGCCACTGTACGTGACCGTGCCAAACTGAAATGGCGCAAGCGTTTTTATGGTATTGCCGCCTTCGGTTGGACGGGTAGTACAAAGCACTGGCAGCGTCACGAAAGCCTTTCATTGGTATTGGCAGGTTTGAGTACTCCACTGGTACTTTCTGTACACACCATCGTATCTTTTGACTTCGCCACTTCTGTTATTCCTGGTTGGCATACCACCATCTTCCCGCCTTACTTTGTGGCTGGTGCGGTGTTCTCGGGTTTCGCCATGGTGCAAACCCTCATGATTATTACCCGTAAGGTGCTTAACCTGCAGGAGTACATTACCATGGAGCACATTGAAGTAATGAACAAGGTAATTGTACTGACAGGTTCTATTGTGGGTGTGGCTTACCTCACCGAACTGTTCATGGCCTGGTATAGCCAAAACCCATACGAAGGATACACATTCTGGTACAGCCGTGCCAACCTGTTCAGCCCTTATGGTTGGAGCTACTGGGGTATGATGGCTTGTAACGTACTGAGCCCGCAGATCTTTTGGTTCAAAAAATTGCGTCGCAACATCACCGTTACTTTCTTCATGAGTATCATCGTAAACATCGGTATGTGGTTCGAACGTTTCGTAATCATCGTAACCTCTTTGTATCGTGACTATGTACCATCGAGCTGGAGTTACTACTACAGCCCCACTATTTGGGAAATTGGTTTCTACCTCGGTACGTTCGGCTTGTTCTTTACTTGCTATTTCCTGTTTGCAAAATGGTTCCCTGTAATTGCAGTAGCAGAAATCAAGCACATCCTGAAAAAGAATGGCGATAGCTACAAGCAGCAAGGCGACCAACCAGAACTGGAGAAGAAGAGCCTCGAAGAGTTTGAACATGCCATGGCGCATTAGCGAAGACACAGGACTAATGACCTCAGACCACCGATTTAGTCCGGCAAACAAAAATTGAATTATACTACCGTGGTCCGATAGCGGTCGTCGGTAGTCAAACTAAATGATATGGACGTAAGAAAATTTGTTGTAGGACTGTTCGATGATGAGAAAGTGCTTTTTCCTGCCGTGAAGCAGGTGCGCAAAGCAGGCTTTCGTATTCACGATGTGTACACGCCATTCCCGATTCATGGATTGGATAAAGTGATGGGCCTGCGTGAAACCAGCTTGCATACAGCAGGCTTCATTTACGGCATCACAGGTACTACCATTGCATTGAGTTTCATGAGCTGGGTATTTACCAGCGACTGGCCTTTGAACATTGGCGGTAAGCCTCACCTGCCCCTGCCAGCATTTGTGCCCGTTACATTCGAATTTACAGTACTGTGTGCAGCGGTAGGTATGGTACTTACTTTTTGCTACTTGTGCCAGTTGGCACCGGGTGTAAAAAAGCATCACTTTGATGCAAGAGCTACCGACGACAAGTTTGTAATGGTGATTGAATGCACCAGCGAAACAACTGAAGCAGAAGCTACTGCACTGCTGAATGCCGCAGGTGCTCATGAAGTTCACACACAAATTGCAGAAGCAGGCTGGTGGTTTGGCACTTACGACAAAGAGCAAAAGTTGTACGACGAATCACAGGTTAAAGTGGCACACTAATCCATATTAGCATCAACGAATACTGAATATTTCGAAATGAAAAAACTTTCTATCCTACTCACTGCCGTATCTGCACTGTTGATAGTGGCATGTAGCAGCGAAGTGAAGCGTAAACCGGGAAGCATTTACATGCCCGACATGGCCAATAGCCGTGCTTACGAAACTTACGCCGACCACAGCAACCTGAAAGACAAAAACATCAATTACAACAACCAGCCTGTAGCTGGCACTGTAAGTAAAGGTGAAACCTATGTGTACCATTTGGCAAAAGATGCCAATGGCGATACTGCCAATTATTTTGCCAGTCGTTTGGTTGAAAACCCGGTGACATCGCTGAATGCCGATGAGCTGAAGGAAGCTGAGCGTCAATACCTGATCAACTGCGGCATTTGCCACGGCGAAAAGCTAGATGGTAATGGTCCGTTGTGGAAAGGCGGCGAAGGCCCATACCCCGCAAAACCTGCCACATTAGTAGGCGATGCGAAGTATGAAGCCATGACTGCCGGAACCATGTTTTACAGTATTACTTATGGCCGTAACCTGATGGGTGCTTATGCTTCACAGCTTACGCCAAAGCAACGCTGGGATATCATTCACTACATTAAGCTGAAGCAAGGTAAAGTAGCAGCTGCCGCTGCACCCGCTGCCACAGCTGCCGTAGTAGCCGACAGCACAAAAGCTACCAAGTAATTTTACCAGGAAACTGCCCATAGTATTAACCGATAATTTTTTTAGAATGGCTTCATATAGTAACCAATTTGTACAACCCGCCGGCATGAAAAAATGGGGCATGGTGCTTACTGCTATAGGTGCAGTAGCATTGGCTGCAGGTATTGCCTTTTTGGGTTTGAGTAAAGACGAGCATGCCAGCACCCGCTTTTGGGCGGTATTGCTGCAAAACAGTGTGTACTGGTTATTGGTAGTAAATGCTGCCATGTTCTTTTTGTGCGCTACTACGCTGGCTTGGGCTGGCTGGACTCAATCATTCCGACGTGTAGTAGAAGCCATTTCTGTAGTAGTTATTCCGTTTGGTATTTTGGCCTTTATAGTACTGATGGGATTGGTGTTTGGTCACCAACACCATATATACCATTGGTTAGATACCGAAGCAGTTGCCAACGACAAAATCTTGTCTGGCAAAAGCGGCTTCCTCAATCCTACATTCTTCACCATTTGGTCGGCTATTACTATTGGCGGATGGATTTTCCTGGGATGGAACATGCGTCGCATCAGCCGCGAAGCAGACGTTCAACCATTTACAGTAGAAGAAGGTAAAAAATGGATTTTCAAGAATACCGTTCATGCCTCTTTTTACATTGTTCTTTTTGCATTGACGGTTGCTTCTTCCATTCCGTGGTTGTGGCTCATGAGTATTGATGCACATTGGTACAGCACCATGTACAGCTGGTACACTTTTGCTTCATCATTTGTGGCAGGCATGGCATTGATAGCCTTGTTTGTTATTTATCTCAAAAATCAAGGCCATTTGCCTTACACTTCCGAAGAGCACCTGCACGACATTGCCAAGTTCATGTTTGCGTTTTCTGTGTTCTGGACGTACCTGTGGTTTAGCCAGTACATGCTTATCTGGTACGCCAATATTCCTGAGGAAACTGAATACTTCAAAGCCCGTGTTTGGGGTGAGTACCGTGGTCTGTTTTACCTTAATCTGGCACTCAACTTTTTGAGCCCGCTCCTTGTTTTGATGAAAGCCGGAGCCAAGCGTAACTATACCATTGTAAGCTTCATGGCTATCCTCATCATTATTGGCCACTGGGTTGATTTCTACCTGATGGTGATGCCAAAACCACTGGGTGATCATGCCAGCATAGGTTGGTTTGAACTGGGTATAGCCATTGGCTATGTAGGAATGATTATCTGGTTTGTAGGCCGTGCGTTGGAAAAAGCTCCGCTGGTACCTATGCACCATCCTTTCCTGAAAGAAAGTGTAATACACCACACCTAATTTGGATAGTTAGTAAAGATTTAGCGCCTTGCGACTTCAACAAAAGAGTTGTTGCAAAGCATTGGGATATTATTTTTGGAATCAATCATAAGCCACTAATATTATGAACATTTGGTTGTTGTTGCTGGTCGTTGCCATGGTTTTGCTGGTTATCTTTCAGATAGCCAAAGCAAGTGAGTATGTAAGCGTATTGAAGGGCGAGAAAAAAGCACGTGAGCAAAGCAATCGTGTGAATGCCTTTCTGATGCTGGCCTTTATGGTGCTCGGCCTCATTGGTGCCTATTGGTGCAATGAAAAATTAGCTCCTCAAACCTTGTTTGCTCAGGGTTCTGCGTCTGCCGAAGGAGAAGCTATTGATACCATGATGTTGATTACGATTGCCGTAACAGGTGTCGTGTTTGTCATCACACAAATATTGTTGTTTTGGTTCAGCTTTAAGTATCAGGAAAAAGAAGGCCGCAAAGCATTTTACTTTCCGCACAATAACAAGCTGGAAATGATTTGGACAATCGTTCCAGCTATCACCTTAACCATCCTCGTAGTATTCGGACTGCGCCACTGGTTTCTGATTACCGGCGATGCTCCCAAAGAATCTATGCTGGTTGAAATCACTGGTCAGCAGTTTGGTTGGACTTATCGCTACCCGGGTACCGATGGTGTATTGGGTAAAAAGAACTACAAGTTGATTGATGCCACTAATAATAACAGCCTCGGACAGGACTGGTCAGATAAGGCCAATCACGACGACGTAAGTCCTTCTGTAATGTACCTGGTAAAAGGTAAGCCCGTTAAAATTGTGATTGGCAGCAAGGATGTGATTCATAATGTGGGATTGCCTCACTTTCGTTTGAAAATGGATGCTGTTCCAGGTATTCCTACCACACTTTGGTTTACACCAACTATCACCACCGAAGAAATGCGCACCAAAACCGGCAATCCTGATTTCGAATACGAAATTGTATGCGATCAGTTGTGCGGCGCCAGCCATTACGCCATGCGTGGTGTTATTAAAGTGGTATCTCAAGAAGAGTTCGACGTAGAAATGGCCAAACTGAAGCCACTTTATTTCGCAGCAAATCCTGACAAAGACCCCTCAAACCAAGCTGCACCAGTTGCCGCAGCCGACTCAAGTAAGCCTGCAACCGCAGCTGTTGTTACAACAGTTGCTAAGCCTAAAATTTAAACCATTCTACGGTATTGTCCGTTAAATCCATAACAGAAGCATCGAATTATGAGCGAATTAGTGTTGAATCCGACTGTAGCCCACGGAGCTCACGAAACTGCCCATCATGATCATCATGAGCAGGGATTTGTGTCGAAGTATATCTTCAGCATGGATCACAAAACCATTTCCAAACAATTCCTGATTACCGGTATTGTTTGGGCCATCATCGGAGGATTGTTTTCTGTTTTCTTCCGTTTGCAACTTGGTTATCCAGAATCTACTTTCCCATGGCTGGAAGACATTCTTGGCCGTTGGGCAGAAGGTGGACGCATTAAGCAAGAGTTTTACTACGCACTGGTTACCATGCACGGTACGGTTCTCGTATTCTTTGTGTTGACTGCCGGTTTGAGTGGTACTTTTTCAAACCTGCTCATTCCTTTGCAAATAGGTGCCCGTGACATGGCCAGCCCAATGCTGAACATGCTTAGCTACTGGTTCTTTTTTGGTGCTAGTATAGTGATGATTTCATCTCTCTTCATCCAAACAGGACCATTCAGCGGCGGTTGGACAGCTTACCCACCATTGAGTGCTGTTGGAGATATGAGCCCAGGTTCTAAGTTGGGTGTTGACCTCTGGATTACAGCAATGGCCCTTTTTGTGGTGTCTTCGTTGCTGGGTAGTCTTAACTACATTGCCACTATTTTGAACATGCGTACAAAGGGTATGAGCATGACTCGTTTGCCTTTGACTATCTGGGCTTTCTTCTTTACAGCCGTATTGGGTGTATTGAGCTTCCCTGTATTGTTCAGTGGTTTCATTCTCCTGTTGTTCGACCGTAACCTCGGCACCAGCTTCTACCTGAGCGAAATTTATGTGCAGTCTACACAAACGGCATTGCCTAACGAAGGCGGTTCTGCCATTTTGTATCAGCACTTGTTCTGGTTCCTCGGTCACCCCGAAGTATACATCATTCTGTTGCCAGCCATGGGTATGGCCTCAGAAATTATGAGTACCAATGCACGTAAACCCATCTTTGGTTATATGGCCATGGTCGGTTCTATGTTTGCTATTGCTATTCTGGCTTTCTTGGTATGGGCTCACCACATGTTTGTTACCGGTCTGAATCCATTCCTCGGTGCTTTCTTCGTGCTGTTAACCTTGTTGATTGCCGTTCCTTCTGCTATCAAGGTGTTCAACTGGCTGACGACTATCTGGCGTGGTAATATCAGGTTTACTCCTGCTATGCTGTTTGCACTGGGCTTTGTAAGCCTGTTCATTAGTGGCGGTCTTACAGGTATTTTCCTGGGCAACTCTGCTTTGGACATCCACTTGCACGATACATACTTCGTAATTGCCCACTTTCACATTGTAATGGGTGTGGCCAGCTTCTTTGGCATGTTTGCCGGTGTGTACCACTGGTTCCCTAAAATGTTTGGCCGCTTTATGAATAACACCTTAGGGTACATTCATTTCTGGGGCACGTTAATTTGCGCCTACGTTATCTTCTGGCCAATGCACTACGAAGGTTTGGCTGGTATGCCTCGCCGTTACTACGATTACAGCCAGTGGCAATCATTCAAGCAGTTCGGCGAACTTAATGAGTTGATTACCATTGCTGCTATTATTAGCTTCTTGTTGCAGTTGGTATTTGTATTCAACTTTTTCTACAGCATTTTCAAAGGCCGTAAAATGTTGGTTCAAAACCCTTGGGAATCGAATACCCTGGAGTGGACTACACCTATCAATGCCGGACACGGCAACTGGCCTGGTGAAATTCCTGAAGTACACCGTTGGGCGTACGACTACGGTAAAGATGGAGTGGATTTCATTCCTCAAACCGAGCCCGTTGGTAAAGATGAATCAACACATCATTAATGAATGATTGAGAAATAATTGAAAAAACAGCCCCGTATCAAGCGGGGCTGTTTTTTTGCCAATACATTTGCGGCTCAATTACAACATGGCTATCACTACCAAAGTAAAAGACTACCTGCAGCTGATTAAGTTCACCCTGAATATTACGGTGGTCTTTTCCAGTGTGATCAGTTACTTGCTGGCACCCAATATTGATTTCAATTTTAAAATGGTGATGCTCCTCACCATTGCCGGATTATTAGTCACCGGTAGTGCCAATACTATCAATCAGATTTACGAAAAAGACTCGGATGCGCTGATGAAACGTACGGGTAACAGACCCATTGCGGCTGGCCGGATGAGCAAACAAGAAGCCTGGTTTTTTGCAGCCTTGTCTGGTGGAGTGGGTGTGTGGCTGATGTGGTATTTTTTTAATACCGAAGCCGCGTTGCTTTCCTTGTTGAGCTTGTTTATTTATGGGTTTGTATACACACCACTCAAAAAAGTAAGTGCCATCAGTGTGTTGGTGGGCGCCTTCCCCGGGGCCTTTCCCTGCCTTATTGGTTGGGTAGCCGGTGCCGATGGATTTACTGCTGGCGGCTGGGTACTTTTTGCCATTCAGTTCATTTGGCAGTTTCCGCATTTTTGGGCCATTGCCTGGGTAGCTCACCGCGATTATGATTTGGCCGGCTTTAAGTTGTTACCCAATCAAAACGAACCCACCAGAAATACTGCCATTCAAGCCATTGGCTATGCTTTGCTCATGGTGCCCTTGGGTTTTTTGCCCAACATAATTGGCATGTCGGGTGTTTTTAGCATGTGGATAGTGTTAGCCGCCAACGTGGCCATGGTGATACAATGCATCCGCTTATACAAAGACATGGATGTAGCCGCCGCCAGAAGGGTGATGTTTAGTAGTTACATTTACCTTCCGATTGTATTATTAAGTTTACTGTCTGATAAATTGTAAAAGAAAATGAGTGTGATGACAGCTGAGAAGAAGAAAATTCATCCTTACAAGTTTACACTGTGGGTGGCTATGGGTAGCATGCTCATGATGTTTGCCGGTTTTACGAGTGCTTATATTGTAAAAAGAAATCAGGCCAACTGGCAGGGTTTTGACTTGCCATCCATTTTTGCATACGGCACAGTGGTTATTTTGCTCAGCAGCGTAACCATGCAACTGGCGGTAAAAAACATTCGCAGCAGAAACATGCAGGCCTACCGCCAATTATTGTTGGTAACCGCCATTTTGGGTATCGCATTTCTGGCCATGCAGTGGACTGGTTTTATACAACTCAACGAAAGAGGTATCAGGCTGATTGGACAAGGCAGCAACGTGTCGGGTTCTTTTTTGGCAGTTATAGCTGGCATGCACATGCTGCACGTAGCAGGTGGAATAGTAGCCCTGGTGTGGATGCTCCGCAATGCCCTCTTTAGCAAAACTCGTAATTACAGTGCCGTACCGGCCGAAGTAGCCGCCCAGTACTGGCACTTTGTAGATTTGTTGTGGATTTACCTCTTCGTTTTTTTACAATTCGTGAGTTGATAGGCAGATAAAAAGGCTTGCTGCCACGGGTGTTTGAGATAAAAAGGATGCCTCAAATTTCTTTTGACCATTCTGTGACTTTTCACCCTCAGGCACTTATTTTTGCGAGGTTCTCAAAAAACTGAATCAATCAATCTTTCTATGTCTTCAGCAGCAATTCCTGCCGGTACTAAATGGTGGAGTGGTGGTAAAAGCCCATTTAACCTGAGCTATGGCAAAATGATGATGTGGTACTTCCTCATGAGTGACGCATTCACCTTCGGTGCTTTCTTGATCGCTTATGGCACCACAAGGTTTAGTGCTAACTACTGGCCCGACCCCAACCACGTGTTCGATTCTGCTCCTTTCATTCATGGTGGTGCGCCGCTGGTGTTCGTAAGTATCATGACGTTTATCCTGATTGTAAGTTCGGTAACAATGGTACTGGCTGTGCATGAAGGACACAACATGAACCGCAAGGGCGTAGAAAAATACATGCTGTGGACTATACTTGGTGGCTTGGCCTTCTTGGGCTGCCAGGCTTGGGAATGGACACACTTGCTGACCGGCGACAACCCCGTGCTGGTAAATGGCGAAATTGTAGAAATGGCTACCACTGTAAAAGTGAACCCCTGGGGCGAAGTAGTACCCGGTATGATGCACAACGGCCACCAGGTAACAACTCCCGGACCTGTAGCATTCGGCGGTTTCTTCTTTGGCATTACCGGCTTCCACGGTTTCCACGTACTGAGTGGTGTGGTTATCAATATCATTATGTACATCAAAACACGTCTCGGTCATTTCGACCAGCGTGGCCATTATGAAATGATTGAGAAAGCTGGTTTGTACTGGCACTTTGTAGATCTGGTATGGGTATTTGTATTCTTGTGCTTCTATCTGATCTAACTTGTTTGTTCAACACTTCATTCGCATTTTCAACTTATTAAGTATATGAGTCATTCATCTCCGGCTTCATCAGAAATTTCTTTTGTACAGCACCACGACGATGGCACGTTTAAAAAAACGGTACGGAAAGTAACCATCATTCTTTCTGTTGTCACCATCATTGAATTGTTGTGCGGTCTGGCTATTTTCAAACTGGGCCATGGCAGCCACATGGCAGTGCTCATGATTAAAGGTTTGGTTACCATCCTGTCTTTGGCCAAGGCTTTCTACATTACTTCTTACTTCATGCACCTGGGCGATGAAATCCGCAACTTCATCATGACCATCATTGTGCCGTTGTTGTTGTTTGTATGGTTTATTGCCGCATTCCTTATTGACGGAAGCAGCTGGAGAGAATTAAAAAACACTGCTGCTGGTTCAAAGCCTGCTACTGAGCAAGTAGAAAAAGCGGTAGCGCCTGGCGATAAAAAATAATCCGGCACCAGCGCCGAACATATTGTGCACCGCCACTGTATTCAATTACGGTGGCGGTTTGCTTTAACAGTTATCAGCATGGCTGTAGCCCGCATTCATCTGTCTTCCTCATTACATTTGCACCCATGAATAAAACAGCGTGGCGAGGCTTACTGGTAGCATTGTTTGTACCCATTGGCAGTTACTTCATTGTAAAATTATTGGGCGAAGATGCCGTGCAAATGCCGCCAAAATATTTTGCCGATTCAGTAGTAACAAACATCAAAGACGGCAAAACAACGTACGATACAGCATGGCATACCATCCCCGATTTTACGTTTACCAATCATTTGGGCAAACCACAATCGCTGCACGAACTGGAAGGCAAGATTGTAGTGGTAAATACTTTTTTTACCCGATGCCCCAACATTTGCCCCGGCCTTACCCGCAACATTAAAAAACTGCAGAAATCGTTTGAAAACCCCAAGCGTAAAAAGTTTGGTGATACTTCTGTGGTGTACTTTTTATCGCTCAGCATCGACCCGGAAAGAGACAGCGTAGCAGCTTTGAAAAAATGGGCCGACCGCTTTTTTGTAAACAGTGATAGCTGGAGCCTTATGACCGGCGACAAGCAAACTATTTATAATTTGCTGCTGAATGATTTTAAACTGGCTACACAAGACGGCGAAGGTGTCGACTCCAATTTTATTCATTCCGAAAAAGTAATGCTGCTCGACCGTAACAGAATAGTGCGTGGTTTTTACAATGGATTAGATAGTGCAGAAATAGGCCGCCTTGCAGGCGATATTGGCAAACTCTATTTGGAAAAAGACCGTCGTAAGCCATCCATTTTCCGCCAGTACATACCGTTAATTCCTGTGTTGGCCACCATTCCGCTCATCTTATTCATTGTGATGTTCTTCCTCAACAGAATCCGTAAGAAAGAACAGTTCTGATCTCAATGCATCAGTCAATACACATCATTCATCATTCCAAATTCATTATTCCTCATTGCCCATGTTATCCGCTACAATTAAAAAAAATGACAAACAAGCCCGCCTGCTCATTGTGGTGTTTTCATTTGTAGTATTTGCAGCCGTTGTGTTGCTCACCCGCATTAAGCTGGACGTAGACCTCGGGTTTGATGTGCACATATTTGCAACCATCAATGCATTCATCAATAGTGTGATTGCATTGCTGTTGGTAGCAGCATTGGTAGTAGTGAAGCAAGGCAAATATGCGCTGCATAAAAAACTGATGATGGGTGCTCTTGTGTTGAGCGTACTCTTTTTAGTAAGCTACATTGCACACCACTTGCTGGCCGGCGATACCCGTTATGGCGATGCCAATTTGGATGGCACTGTAGATGCTGCGGAATTAGCTGCTGTGGGTAGTATGCGCTATGTGTACCTCATTATTTTACTGACGCATATTTTTCTGGCTGCTATCATTTTGCCGTTCATTTTATTCACGGCTTACCGTGGCCTTACGGCAGAGTTTCCGGCGCATAAAAAGCTGGCGAAAATTACCTGGCCCTTGTGGTTGTATGTAGCCATTACAGGGCCGGTGGTGTACATAATGATTAGCCCTTATTACACGGCATAAATAAAAGCCCGCTACATTTTTGTAGCGGGCTTTTGTATTTCAACAGCAAAGAGTCTCATTCCTCTTCAATTCTTTCATCCACAGCATTGGCCACCATGCGTTGGCTCATACGGCGCATGGGATTGCTGCGTAAGTCGGCAAACTGACCGCGGCTCACTAGTATATCAATGGCTTTAAAAATAGCTGCCAAAAAACTGGAATGATCCGCTTCGCCCTTGCCTGCAATATCGAACGCAGTGCCATGGTCGGGGCTGGTGCGTACTGCCGGTAAGCCGGCTGTATAGTTTACACCTTCGCCTAAGGCTAAACTCTTGAAAGGAATCAATCCCTGATCGTGGTACATGGCCAGTATTGCATCAAAGTGTTCATAATGGCCACGGGCAAAAAAACCATCGGCAGGATAGGGGCCAAATACCATCATGCCTTTTTGCTTGGCATCTTTGATAGCAGGCTTGATGATTTCTTCTTCCTCTTTACCCACCAAACCATCATCGCCTGCATGCGGGTTTAGGCCAAGTACTGCAATCTTTGGTTTATCAATGCCAAAGTCTTTTTGCAACACAGGCACTAATACTTGCAACTTTTTGAAAATGTTTTCGCGGGTTACTTGCTGTGCTGCATCTTTCAGTGGCACGTGTTCGCTTAGCAGGGCCACTTTCATGTTGTCGGCCACCATCAGCATTACCACTTCGGGTACGCCAAATGCTTCTTTCAAAAATGGCGTATGGCCGGTGTGCTGAAAGTCGTCGCTTTGAATATTGTTTTTGTGAATGGGGGCCGTTACTAAGGCATGTATGTGACCGGCTTTCAATGCATCAGTAGCCGCCACCAAACTCAGTCTGCCGTACATGCCGCCGGTTTCATTGAGCTGGCCGGGCGTTATGAGCACTTCCTCTTCCCAACAGTTAAAAATGTTCAGCATTTTGGGATTGAGCTTGCTGAATTCGCGGATACTCTGATACTGAAAATTATTGTCGGGTAATGACTTACGGTAAAAGTTCACTGTTTTGTTGCTGGCAAATATCACGGGGGTGCACATTTCCAGCAAACGATTGTCAGCCAACGATTTCAGTATAATCTCAAGACCAATGCCATTGAGGTCGCCACAGCTGAATCCAATGATGGGTTTTTGAATGTCGGTCATATGGTCAAAGATAAGGCAATGATGGGGGATGAATGATGAATGCGGAATGATGAGTAGGGAGTAAGAAACAAGAAATAAGGAATGATGAATGTGGAATGATGAATAAGGAATAGGGAGGTGGAAAATGAGGTATGCGCAAATGACACATGTAATACTTACTGGTGATGAATAAGAGAAATTTAAATGCAACATGTGTTGTTCATAGCCCCGGCCTTTTTTAGGCCGGGGAAGCCAGAAGTACAGTTAGTGCTTGGTTGTAGCCACAGGTGTACAGATGGAACGAAATCCCATCAGCAAAAAACAAGAAGGATGTAGCTGCTATTGATAACGAAAGTAAACAGACAGATTTCTGTAGATTAACGACTTTTGCAGATTAAGACAAATCACGGCTCAACAATTATTGTACAAATTCACTTCATGCAATACACCCATAAAAAATCGCTGGGGCAGCACTTTCTGCACGACGAAAACATGTGCCGCAAAATTGTAGCTGCACTGCAGCAGCAACCTGTGCAACAGCTGGTAGAAGTGGGCCCCGGTGCTGGTGCCATCACCAAGTACCTCATGGAGCTGCCGGGTGTATCGCTCAAACTGATTGAAATTGATGATGAAAAAGTAGCTTATCTCTTACATACCTATCCGGCACTCGAAGGCAAAATCATTCACGAAAGTGTGTTAGATACAGGTGTTCCATTCGAAGGGCCTTTTACTGTGATCGGCAATTTTCCGTACAATATTTCTACCGAAATTGTTTTCAAAGTGCTCGACTGGAAAACGCAGGTCACTTCGGTGATTGGTATGTTTCAAAAAGAAGTGGCGCAACGGTTGGCAGCAGGCCCCGGTAGCAAAGTATATGGCGTAACCAGTGTGCTCACTCAAGCGTATTATAACGTAGAATATTTGTTTGATGTGCCACCGGATTGCTTTGCGCCACCACCCAAAGTAATGAGTGGTGTGATACGCATGACACCCGTACAAACACCCGTACACATGCGTAGTGAAAAACACTTTCGCATGTTGGTAAAAGCCGCATTTAACCAACGCAGAAAACAATTGCGCAATGCGGTACGTTCTTTGTTTAGTGCAGAAGTATTGCAAGATCCCCTTTTCCACCAACGGGCCGAACAACTCAGTATCGAACAATTTGCTGCGCTTACATTTCAAATGAATGAATAACATGCTTCCACGTGTACTCATAACGGCTAAGTGTCATCCATGGCTTATCGATAAACTTGATACGCAATTTCAGGTAGATTTTCGACCGACAATTACGTATGAAGAGCTGTTGACTTGCGTGGCAGATTTTGAAGGATTGATTGTAACCACCCGGTTGAATATTGATGCTGCTATTATCAATCAGGCAAGCAATCTCAAATGGATTGGCCGCCTTGGTTCGGGGCTCGAACTGATAGATGTAGCCTATGCCGAAAGCAAGGGCATAAAAGTGGTGAGCAGCCCCGAAGGCAACCGCAATGCAGTAGCAGAACATGCGTTGGGCATGCTGCTGAGCCTGCTCAATAAACTGCATACCAGCTTTGCAGAAGTAAAACAACGCATTTGGCTACGGGATGAAAACCGTGGTACAGAACTGACGGGGAAAACTGTAGGTATCATTGGTTATGGCAACACGGGCTCACAATTTGCCAAACTGCTGCAACCCTTTGGTGTAACAGTTTTAGCGTATGATGCCAACCGCTTTGGTTTTGCCAACGACTATGTAAAAGAAGCATCGCTGGAGCAAGTGCAACGCTATGCAGATGTGATTAGTTTTCATGTGCCGCTCAACGATGAAACCCGGTACATGGCTAATGACGATTTTTTTGCAGGGCTGCAACAGCAACCATGGATCATCAATACCAGTAGGGGTAAAGTATTGCAGCTTTCAGCCTTGCAATATGCGCTACAACATGGGCTGGTAGCCGGCGCAGCTCTCGATGTGCTGGAGAATGAAAAACTACACTCCTACACACCCGAAGAAATGCAGGTGCTTGATGCATTGTGTGCCATGCCCAACGTGATGGTTACGCCTCACATTGCAGGCTATTCGCATGAAGCCTATTTGAAAATGGCAGAAGTGGTGTGGCAGAAGCTGTTTGCTTAGGCTGCCATGTGATTTTCGAGTGTAGTAATTGCCTCTTGTAAGGTTTGCATAAATTCAGCTGCGGTACTTTGCCCTTTGTCTTTGGCATACCAGCCGTGCAATTTTTCTTTCACTATTTCGAAATCGGCATTTTCTGCTTTCAGTTCATCTATCACCGCTTGTGCACCGGCCGGTCTGGGCCCCCACCACCCGAGTACATCCAGGGTATCTGCCTTTAGCATAATGGTAACAGGAATAGATCGGCTGGTGCCGTTGGTAAGAAAGCGATCCATTACCGGCAAATGCTCATCACGCAAAATAATTTTGTGATCCCAGCTGGCTTTTGCGGCCACCATTTTTTCTATCACCGGTATGATTTGAGCGGCATCGCCACACCAACCTTCGCTAATGGTGAGGAACCACAAATCATTGGGCATCTTCTGAATTTGATGCCAATTTTTTTGTGGTACGGCAAAGGTTTTGTCGAGACGGTTCATGCGGGCAATGTTCAACCGGGCATACTCTACCAGCCAGTCCTCCTGATTGGTGCCGGTGGTTTTATTGTCTGCCATTAATGTCTGTAACATGTCCCTGTATTCAGGATAGCTTGCTGCACTGCGCCACAAAGATTCATTCAACTCAGGATAGATCATTGCTTGCTAATTGGGGGCGCAAGTTGCATCAACATGGCTAAACATGAAAACCTTAAAATGTTAAGGATTGCCATTTACGACTGAGCATGGTCAGTTTTTTGACAATATTGTGGCATTTGTCACAGCAGTGATGTCTGATGAATGAAAGCGAAAACGTTTGCGTGTACAGCTATTGCGGTGCTGGCAATAAATCATACTGCTTGATTTTTGCTTTGTATCAACGCTTCTTTCGACATAGTGGTAGGCAATGAATTGCAACGGTTTTGAAGTTATGCTAATTGGTATTCGCCTCCCGCTTGGCCAACCGGGAAGCATACACACTTATCACCAGTATTTGAAAGGCATGAAACAACATGAGCGGCAGCAGCATGAGGCCGGTAGTACCTGCCTGCGCAAACAATATTTTGGAAAACACGGTGCCATGCACCAGCGATTTTTTGGTGCCGCAAAACTGTGCCGTTATCTGGTCTTCGATGCTGAAATGTAATCGCTTGCTGATAATACCAATCAATGCATACACCACATAAAACAATGCCAGCACTACCACAGCTATCAATGCGAAATCGAGCCACGCCACCTGCGCATACAAATCACCGGCAAACGATTCGGCAAAGCTTTTGTAAATGATGAGCAGAATGACAGATTTGTCGAACAGGCTGAGCTGCCGGTGATAGCGGATGGCCAGTTGGCCACCAAAGCGTTGCAACAAAATACCGAGTACTACGGGCAGTAAAATCTCCAACAGCAGTTTGCTGTAAATGCTGCTGAGATCGTAGTGGCCCGTTTGCTGCTGCATGAACAGGCCCATCCACAAGGGCGTGATGGCGATGCCAATGAGCCCTGAAATACTGGCATTGAAAATGGCTGCGGGCAAATTGCCTTTGGCAACTGACACCATTACCACCGAAGATGAAACGGTAGATGGCAAGGCGGCTAAAAACAACAACGCCAACCAAATACTGGCGTGGCTGCTTGATTGCATGAATGGATACAGTACCAAAACAAGTAAGGGAAACATCAGAAACGTAGACAACTGCACCAATACATGCAGGTGCCAGTTTTTGAGACCGGCTCTGAGCTTATCGGGGCTGAGGCGGAGGCCGTAAAAAAAGAAGATGAACGAAACGCCGATGCTACCAATGCGGTCGAGGGGAATGCCGCTTTGTGGCAAACCCCACTGCGGAAAAAACCACGCCAGCAAAATGACGATGAGTATGGCAACAACAAAACTATCCGGCTTAAACTTCATGCATGGCGTATTGAAAGGCAGCAATCAATAGAAGGGCATGAAGGTACGAGATTGGTTTATGTGCCGGGGTTGGGCCACTTGGCTTGCAAATGGGCCATGGTTTGTTGGGCTATCTGTTGCATCACCGCTGTATTGATGTGTTGCAACTGCTGAATGGTAATGCAACTCCGCCCCATTTTGTACTTGCCCAGTTGGCGCAGCAATGCCTCATTGGCTGGAGTATGGGCATAGATGTATAAAGAAATACCACTCTTACGAGGCGCAAAACCCACCAGCATAAAATCGGCTTCGCGGCCACTCTCGTATTTGTAATGGTATTGCCCAAAGCCTACAATGGCATCGCCCCACATGCGGGGTGGATGGCCGGTAGCTTCTTGTAACAATTGGGCTATTTGCAGGCAATCGGGCAGCTGTGCTGCTGTGGCAGCAGCTTCCAAAAAAGCCATGGGGTCGGCGCTGTTGAGGCTGGTTTTGTTGGGCTTGGCCATGGGGTAAATATGTGGATTGAATATACAAGGTAATGGTCGGAAATGCACTACAGCCGAAGGGCGGCGGTGCCTGGAGGGTGAGGCCGCAGGCCGAAGCCCCGGCAAAATATTGCCGGGGCCGAGCGGTAGCGAGCCCGAAAGGGACCGGACTGCTGCTGCCACTGGCACTGTAGCCGACCGCCCCCCAATCATTTCTTAAAAGAACAGAAAAGCTATGGCCGAAATTTTGCCCGTTCAGCAATTTTCCTACTTTTGAACCAATAGCAACGCTTTCACTACGTGGTGAAGGCGTTGTTATTTTTTTCTGTCCAAACCAAACTGAAACATCAGTAAAAAGCAAGGAGGAACGATATGAGTGCTGTGAACTATGTAACGCAGGAAACCTTTGAAAAAATGCAGGCAGAACTGCAGCACATGCGGGCAGTAGACCGGCCGGCAGCCAGCCGTGCCATTGCGGAAGCCCGTGAAAAAGGCGACCTGAAAGAGAATGCTGAATACGACGCGGCCAAAGAGGCGCAGGGTATGCTGGAAGCTAAAATCAAATCGCTGGAATCGGCTATTGCCAACAGCCGCATTGTAGATACCAATACCATTGACACCAGCAAGGTGAGCATACTCACCAAGGTGAAAATAACCAACCTGGCTACCAAAAAAACTGTGGAATACACCATTGTGGGCGAAAAGGAAGCCGACCTGAAAGCGGGTAAAATTTCGGCGACTTCACCCATTGGTAAGGGTCTGATTGGTAAAACCGTTGGCGAAGTGGCCGAAGTGCAGGCACCGACAGGCATCCTGAAATTTAAGATTGAAGAGATTGGGGTGTAGGGAATGATGAATGAGGAATGATAAATGATGAATTGGAAATGATGAATTGGGAATGATGAATCGGGAATGATGAATAGATTGTCCAAATAATGAAGCAAACACAATGAACAAGGACAATAAAATACAGCGACGCTTATGGCTGGGCATTGGTATGTGGTTGTATGTAATTGCCGTGTTGGTTTGGTTTGTGCTTGATGATTCTATCAGCAAGATGGATTACTTTATGAGAATAGTGATGGTCATCATTTTTGCCATAGCAGGCACCGACTATTTGTATCAATGGAAAAAAGCGAGGGAGCAAAATTGAGCTTGCTACATGCATAAAAAAACGCAGCGATGATAAATCGCTGCGCTTTGTGTTTGTATCAAAAGGAAGCAACAGACTAAGCGTTTCCCTGTTGCTGCTCTTTGGCTTCTTCTTTGTCGAGCCAGGCTTTTTCGGCTTTGTAGCTACCAACCAAACCCAGGCCGCCACCTATGCCGATGAAGGCAAAATACAAGGCCGGATTTTCTTCTTCATGCAGCACATGGCTGCACACAATGTAGGCCAGTGCCAAGCCAATGCCCGCACCAATGAGCAGCAATCCCCACCTGAGGTTTTGGTATGGCGCAGGACGCTGCTTATCCGTTTTGGGGTTCATGCCTTTTTCTATCATGGCCAGGTTTTGGCGGGTACGCAGGTACACCACGCCAAATACCATGGCAAAACTGCCGGCAAACATGGTGATGGGTACAAGTATTTCAGGACCGTTCATAGTAATTCAATTTATAAGGTTTGATAAATGAGGTGTGGTGGGTGTGTTTGCCGAATATGACTACGACCGATAAACAGAGGTTACAGGGGCCGGAAGATTTTTTTGACCGCGGAGGTTTTGGTTCGCACAACTTGTCCCGCAGCAGGCGGGAGAGGGTACGGAGAGCACGGAGGTTTTTGCTTTCAGCTTTCTGCAGCAATTGGTTTTATTCGTGCCCCTTCGCTCCATTAGTGTTACATGATATTCAATTCGTGTTATTCGTGCTCATTCGTCCCATTCGTGGCCATTCGATTCATCAGTGTTACTTATTCGTGTTTCCCTTGTAACCTCCGCACAATTTCCGTAGTCTTATCCTTGCATATGGGCCATCCCCTTACCGATCAGGAATTGATAGAACGCATTCTGCAAGGCCAGCAACAGTTGTTTGCTGTGCTGGTGGAGCGGTATCAGCAGTTGGTATTTACGGTGACCCATCGCATGGTGCCGCAGCGGGAAGATGCCGAAGAACTGGCGCAGTCGGCGTTTGTAAAAGCCTACCAAAACCTGGGCAACTACCGCGGCGAAGCTAAGTTCAGCACCTGGCTGTACACGATTGTGCATTCTGTTTGTCTTACCTTTTTGCGCAAGCGAACATTGGTGGTGCAATCACTAGACAATGAAAAGGTGTATGCCAGTGCGGATAATATTGATGGCGGCATGCGGGCCAATGTGGTAGAAACAAAATCGAAACAAGCCACACTAACGCAGGCCATACAGCAGCTGAGTGCCGATGATGCACAGGTGCTCACCTTGTTTTATCAGGCCGAGCAATCGCTGGAAGAAATTGGCCGCATTATGCAGATTGACCCCAACACGGTGAAAGTAAAACTGCACCGTGCCCGGCATCGGTTAAAGACATTACTCGAAAAAAACTATGCACAAGAAGTGCAGGATTGGCGACACTAAAAAATGAATGCCATGAACAACCACGCTGAAATGGAAGAACGCCTCTGGCAATGGATAGATGGCCAATGCAATGCTGCCGAAGCGCAGCAGCTGCAGCAACTGGTACAGCACCACGAAAGCTGGGGGGGCCTGCATGCCGAGCTGTTGGCCTTGCATAGCAGCCTGCAGCAAGAGGCGGAGCTGATGCAACCTTCTATGCGGTTTACCAAAAATGTAATGGAGCAAATCGCCCTGTTGAGCATTGAAACCACTGCCAAAAAATACCTCAATAAAAAGATCATCTATACCGTAGCAGGCGTGTTTGTAACCATGCTGGCTCTCGTATTGGCTGCTGCTTTTTCGTCTGTCAATTGGAAGGGTGGTGAAAGCAGTTTGCAACTGCCCGTACAAAACATAACGAGCACCAATTGGGGCCAATGGTTGGGCGGACAATTCGGCACCATTGCAACCGTACTTTTTGCAGTAGCTGCCTTGGCACTGTTGGATCAATACCTGCGGCCCAAACTCTTACAGAAAAAATAATCAGCGGTTGGCAGGTTCGCCTACTTCGGCCGCATTGTGAAACGGGCTTTGCATGAGGGTGCCAATGTTTTCATCTTCGGTATTGCTGTAATACCTGTCTAACCCATAACGGATTTGTGCAGGCGGCAGGTAGCTGAAAGTGCCCAGCAGCCTGTCCCAAATGCTGAGTGCTGTACCATAGTTGCTGTCGGTAAAGGGCTGCTTCCAGTGGTGGTGCACTTTGTGCATATTGGGGCTGATGAATATCCAGCTGATGGCTTTATCGAGCCGCTCCGGCAGGCGAATATTGGCATGGGTAAACATGGTGAACATGCTCATGAATGTTTGTGCCAGCATCACCGCATAAATGGGCAACCCCATGATGAAAATACCTGCCGCAAAAAACATCCAACGGTTTAAGGCTTCAAAAGGATGATGGCGCAAACCGCTGGTCACATCTACATTATTGTCGGCATGGTGCACAATGTGCATGCGCCAGAAAAACGGCACCTGATGCTCTACCCAATGCACCAGCCAGCCACCAAAAAAATCCATGCTCAGTACACCGGCTACCACAATGCCCCACACGGGCAGGCCCAACCAATGCACCACACCAAACTGCTGCCGCTGGCACCAGTCGGCTATGAACACAATGCCAAATGCCAGTGCCCCATGCACCACAAAATGCGTTAGTGTAAAAGTAAAATTGACTACGGCATGCCTGCCCTTGGAGCGTTTGTAATGCAGCTGTATCAACGGGTATCCGTTTTCGAGCAGCCACAGCAGCAACACCGGAATGGCAACCAGCAACAGCCGCAACAGCGGCCGGTTTTCCAGCCCGTTGAAAAATTCGAGGACGGCATTCATAGCAAGCAAAATATTTACGTGGGAAGATAAGGAAATCACTTCCCACGTAAATGGCTTGTGCAATTACTGTCGGTGCTTGTGGCCGGGTTCGTATATAATGCGGGCAAAAGAACTCAGCCGTTGGTTCTCTCTTTTTACCGGAATGCCTGCTACAATTCCAATCAATAAATTGTCGGAAATGCTCAGGCGCATTTGTGGCCGTATGGTTACATCAAGGTCTTGCTTTGTAGAAGAAGCATTCACTTCCACGCCAATAAAATTGCGGGTACCGGGCAGCATGTAATGGCTGCTTAGATTGTATTGCCCACTCAGGTGCCAGTGTTTGCTACTGGCATGGTATTGCCAAATGGGGCCCGTGTACAATAGTCCATGCCAGTTGCTGCCAAATCTTTTGGCTGCAATAAAAAACGGACTGAGTGTATGCCCAGCCAATAGGGCTGTTTTGCCATACGAATGAAATGCGGGCAATTCAAATTCGTGCAGGTAGCCAACCGCAACAGATGTTTTTGAAGGCTCGTGTACCAATGCCGTGTATTGCGCTGCCAGTTTAAGGCTGTTGAGTTTGTTTACCTGTTTTTGCCAACTGGATGAAGGCGTAAAAGTGAAAGGCAGTTCTACTTCTACACCTAACCTGTTCAATGGGGCCCATTCATATTCAATCAGCGCCTGGTACACATCGTAGGTATTGTTGTCTACAATGCCGGTACCAAAGTTCCATTCCCGTTCGCCTTTGCGGGCTCCTAAGTCACGTATCAAATCAATGTATAAAGGTTCGGCATGCATAATTTTTGCACGGCCTTTTTGTTTTTCAATACTGGCAATGTACAGGCTGTCTGTTGTCACATGGATGCTGTCGGCCTGCTGACTAACAGCTGTACCGCTGCAAACGAGCAGCAGTACTATAAAAATGTTTTTCATGTATGTAAATAGAAACGTACCACTCAGCAATGCTGCACAGTGGCAATGAGATAAAATAGAAATGTGGAGCAATGCCGGAATTTCACCGGCTTACAAAAGGTTACGCTTGCTGCAGATTTGGCGGAGTATAATGCTGTTGTAAAAAACCTTTTGACAAAGGCGCATGGTAAACCAGCATCAACGATGATGACCGACGTGCCTCCAACAAAATGGCTCCCTGCATGGGCATCATCAAATCTTTCACCCAATTGTATTTATGTAGCTGATGGGATTGTTCATCCTGATCGTCTTGGGTATTTTCCGGAAGCAGTTGGTCGTCGTCGGCTACTGTTTCGCATAGCCATTCTGCAAATGAATCAATGTCATCGTAGGCTTGTGCATGATTATTTGAAGCATGCCAGGTGTCGGCATTCAGCCAGGCGTTTGTCAGCAACAGCAGCATCAGCCACAACAGTGGTGTTGCCCATTTTTTACGCTGTTGCCATTGCATGCCCATGGGGTAAAAATAAAAGGCACCGATAGAAGTGTCGGTGCCTTTAAGAATAATTTATAGAGTGACTTAGCTGTTCAGCATCAGCGGCATTACCAGCATCAGCAGTTCTTCGCCATCGCCCATTTCGGTGGGTTTAATAATGCCCGCCTTGGTAGGAGTGCTCAGTTCCATCACCACTTCCTGTGTATCGGCGGCGTTCAGCATTTCAATCAAAAACTTGGCGTTGAAAGCAATTTGCAAATCCTGGCCGTTGTACTGGCAAGGCATGCGTTCGTTACCCTCAAAACTAAAGTCGATGTCTTGTGCGGCCAGCTGCAGTTGGCTGCCATTGATGGTAAGTGCCACCTGATTGGTGCTCTTGTTACTAAAGATGCTTACCCGGCGGAGTGCCTGCTGAAAATCAGCTTTGCTCACCGTCATTTTATACGGGTTGTCGGCAGGTATCACCACTTTGTAATCGGGGAAACGGGCATCAATCAAACGACAGCTCATTTGCGTAGTGCCATGCACCACAAACAGGTGGTTGGCATTATAGTTAATGGTGATTTCGTCTTCGTTGTCGGGCAAGGCACTCTTCAACAGGTTCAAAGGCTTTTTAGGCACAATAAACGAATCGGCTTTGGGGCAGCTCACATCGGTACGCTTGTATTTTACCAGGCGGTGAGCATCGGTGGCTACGGTTTGCAGGCCGTCTTTGCTCAGTTCAAAAAATACACCGGTCATGGCAGGGCGCAGGTCGTCGGTACTTACGGCAAACAAGGTTTTGTTGATGGCCGTTACCAATGCTGTGCTGGTCATAGTAAAACTGTTGGTATCATCGGCCGATGGCTCCTTGGGGAAGTTGTCGGGGTTTTCGCCCATTACCTTGTACTTACCGCTGTCGCTGGTGAGTTCAATGCCGTAGTTTTTATCGATGTTGAAAGTAAGCGGCTGATCGGGCAGGTTTTTGAGTGAGTCCATCAAAATTTTGGCGGGCACACAAACTTTGCCGCTGTCTTTGGCTTCCACATCCAGCTTCACCCGCATCACGGTTTCCAGGTCGGTAGCCGTTACTGTCAGCGTGTTTTTGTCTATTTCAAACAAAAAGTCTTCCAGAATGGGCAGCACGTTGTTGGCCTGAATCACACCATTGATTTGTTGCAGTTGCTTCAGTAATACGGAGGAGGAAACAATAAACTTCATATCGGCATTTTTTCTTAGTCAGTGAGTAATGCGAAGCGGACAGCAGAGCGTCAGCCACTTTCGCAAAGATGCAGGTTAGGCACCTGATGCGAACAAACCTAAAGCAATTTTTTTGGGGTTTTCCAGCCCCATTGGGCTCCTGTTGATAAATTGCACGACACATGCAGCAGCCCAACAACAGATGGACGCCCAACCAGGCCTGGGAAAAAATGAAGCACTTCTGCGCCTATCAGGAGCGGTGCCAGCAGGAGGTGTACCAAAAAATGCGGGCTGCCAGTCTTACGGCCGAAGAAGCCGATACCATCATCAGCCGGCTGATTGAAGAAAACTACCTGAACGAAGAGCGGTTTGCCCGCCAGTTTGCCGGCGGCCACTTTCGGCTGAAGAAATGGGGTAAACAAAAAATAGTGTATGCGCTGAAGCAAAAGCAAATCAGCGATTATTGCATACGCAAAGCCATGGAAGAGATAGGCGAGGATGACTACACACAGGCCTTGCACAAACTAGCCCGGGCCAAATGGGCCGCCATCCGCACCGGCACACCCGCCCAACGCTGGGCCAAAACCAAATTGTTTCTGCTGCAAAAAGGCTATCAGGGCAATGAGGTGCAGGCTGTGCTGCAACAATTGCAACGCGGCGATTTGGAGGAGTAAATCATCAACAGGCGCATGAGAAAATTGTACGGGCAGCTAACGGCTGTGTGTGGTATCATTTTGCTGTCGGGCCTTTCGGCCGTTGCCCAGCCGTTGGTTGAGGAAGACAGTATGCCGCCCCGAATTATCCGCAATCATTTCCGGCATGAGTCGCTCATCATCTCCGACAACGATAACTATGTACTGCAACTACGGGATGGGTATTATACCAACGGGTTGATGTTGCGTTTCAGCCACGCAGCTACTGCAAAGCCTGGTGGTAACCGCTTGGCTAAAGCGGTACACAGCTACGAGTTGGGCCAGCACATTTTCAATCCCGTTCGCTTCGATAGCCTCAATATTGCTACGCAAGACCGGCCGTTTGCGGGCTACCTCTATGGCCGGTTTAGCCGGCAATTGTTTTATAAGCACAATGCTTACCTGCAGCTCAGCGGTTCGCTGGGTGTAGTGGGGCCGGCCTCGGGGGCCAAACAGGTGCAGCGGTGGTACCACAACACCATTGGCATTTACGATGTGCAAGGTTGGAGCAATCAGGTGAAAAATGAGTTTCATGTACAGGGTTCGGTGCAGTATGTGCGTAGCGTTTGGCAAAAAGCACAACAGCAAAGACGTTACGATATTGCTACAGTAACCGAAGCCAATCTGGGCAATGCTTTTGTAAATGCCCAGGCCGGGTTGCTACTGCGGGCCGGGCTGATGGAAGCGTATCAAAACAGTGCTCATTTCAACGGCCGTGTTTCCCGTAAGGGTGCAGATGCTCCTGTGCACCACAAAGAGTTTTATTACTTCGTGCAGCCTACGCTGCAGTGGCAAGGCTACAATGCCAGCCTGCAAGGCGGCATGCTGCGCAGCGATAAAGGCCCGAAAACAGTAGCCATAGAACCTTGGGTGTGGCAACTGCAAACCGGATTTAAGCTGGCGCAAAACCGATGGACACTGTGCATGCATTATGTGTACCGCAGCAAACAAGCCGTGGGTCAGCAGCGAACGGAAAAGTTCTTGTCTATTCAAATCGCCTATCGTACCGGTGGCCATTAACTTCGCAGCATGCATACACTTCCCATCAACGCCTCCATTCAACTGGTACCCATACAAGATGCTGACAAAGCCATGGGCATCATCGACGAAGCCATTGCCCTCATCCGCACTTCAGGATTGGCCTACGAAGTGGGCCCGTTTGGTACTTCTGTAGAAGGATCGTATGAAGAGGTGATGGCCCTCATTCACCGCATCAATGCATGGATGGCGGCAAACAGCTCGGCCGAGTGGGTGTTGAACATTCAGCTGCATATAGCACCAGCACAAGCGGTAACCATGCAACAAAAAACCGCTAAGCACCGATAAACGTACCGCATATTTATGAAGACCATTGCCATGATACCGGCCCGCTATGCGGCCACCCGTTTTCCCGCCAAGCTCATGCAGCAGCTGGGTAATAAATCCGTTATACGCCATACCTACGACAATACCGTAGCCACGGGCTTGTTTGATGAAGTGATGGTGGTAACCGACAGCGACATCATTTACAACGAAATAGTGCAGCACGGTGGCAAGGCCAAAATGAGCATCCGCCAACACGAGAGTGGCAGTGACCGCATAGCCGAAGCTGTGGCCGATATGGAGGTAGACATTGTGGTAAATGTGCAGGGTGATGAGCCATTTGTAAAAGCCGCACCACTCAAAAAACTACTCGACGTATTTGCAGGCGAAGACGGACAAAACGTACAAGTGGCCAGTCTGATGCAAGTGCTGACGCATGCAGCCAGCATTGCCGATCCCAACTATGTAAAAGTGGCGGTAGACCTGCATATGAACAGCCTACTGTTTAGCCGTTCGCCCATACCATACCACCGCGACCAAAACCTGACGCCGGTGTATTACGAGCACATTGGTGTGTATGCTTTTCGCAAGCAGGCGCTACTCAACTTTACCAACTGGGCCATGACGCCACTGGAGGCCGCCGAAAAAATAGAATGCCTCCGCTACCTCGAGCATGGCATACCGCTGAAAATGGTGGTGGTAGATTACATGGGGGTAGAAATAGATACACCAGAAGACCTAGAGAGAGCAGCCCGATTGTTGTAATTTTATAGAGCAATTCATCTCAACTATTCCCTTATCTGCAAAGTATCTGATGCATCGTTTCCCCATCGCTTTTGTGCAACGGTTCAAGGCAGCCATGAACCAGCTACAGCCTGTTTCGAATGAAACGCTGGAGCAGTTTCTGGCGCATTTTGAATTGATGGAGGTAAAAAAAAGTACAATCCTGTTGCGGGAGGGAGAAGTGTGCAGGCACCTCTACTTTATTTTAAAAGGCAGCATCCGATGTTTCATGCACGACAATCAGGGGCGTGAAATCAACCTGCATTTTTATTTTGAAGATGAACTCGTCAGCGAATTTAAAAGCCTGCGGTTGCAAAAACCTTCCAGCAGGAACTTGATAACACTTTCTGCCTGCAATTTGCTGAAGGTGGCGAGACCAGACTATCTGTTGATGTTTGAGCAAAACATTGAATTTACTCAGGCGGCTTTTCGTTTTTTTCAAGAGTTATACATAGCCGAAGAAGCACACAGCGAAATGTTGAAGAAGCTTACCGCAGAAGAACGGTATTTGCACGTATGCACTCATCATCCGCACTTGCTGCAGCGGGTTTCGCTTACGCAACTGGCATCTTGGTTGGGTACCAGCCGCGAAAGCCTGAGCCGCATTCGTGCCCGCCTTAACAACTGATTTGCATTGATGCAAATTTCATGTTAAGGACATTGTTTTCTTTTAGATTTTATTCTGACAAAACTCCGTTAACGCCGGGCTATTGTGACATATAGCACAGAGCAGTCGCTTGGCAGCAGGCGATATTTGCATATACAAAAATGATCTGCTGTAAAAGATAAAAAGATAGTGGTGGGTGTAGAAAAACAGTGTTCGCTGCGGCTGTGTAGTTACCGCTGAAAAGCCATAACAGCAGGCATGCTTTGTAAAAAGTATGTATTGCCGTAGCGACCTGTTTATATTTTTTCCGAAGCCATCAAAAAAAGTATGACCCTTAAACTTTTTCCTAATAGGGTGTGTGGCGTAAGAGTGTGAGGAGTGAGTAGAGCGGACCTGCGAGGGTCCGCTTTTTTGTGCCGTTTTGTTGTGGGCATGCTGCCCGTCTTCGTGAATGCTGGCTCTGTAGAATGGCTATCTTCGCCAATCTTTAACCGAGCAATATGCAATTCAGAAACTTTAAAATGGTGGGCTACGTGGTGTATGGCCGTGGCAGCTTCAATCAGTTGGATGAAATAATTGCACCTCACCGCAAAGCCGGTGCCCCCATGGTGTTTTTACTTGATCATTATTTTCAGGGCAAGCCGTTGGAGACCCGCATTCCGCTGCGGGGCAACGATGTGTTGCTGTATGCCGATGTAACGTACGAACCCAAAACCACGCAGGTAGACCGCATAGCCAGCGAACTCAAAGAAGCCTATGGCACCGTAAGTGGTGTAATTGGTATTGGTGGCGGCAGTACCATGGATTTGGCCAAAGCCGTAAGCCTGATGATGGGCAACCCCGGCAGCAGTGCCGATTATCAGGGTTGGGATTTGGTGAAGCACCCCGGCGTGTACAAAGTGGGCATTCCTACCCTGAGTGGTACCGGTGCCGAAGTAAGCCGTACTACCGTGCTCACGGGCCCCACCCGTAAGCTGGGCATGAACAGCGATTTTACCCCATTCGATCAAATAGTGCTCGACCCCGAACTCACGAAAGATGCCCCGAAAAACCAACGCTTTTATACCGGCATGGATTGTTACATCCATTGCATCGAAAGTTTGGAAGGCACCTACCTGAATGAGTTTAGCAAAAGCTATGGTGAAAAGGCGTTGCAGCTTTGCCGCGAAGTGTTTTTGGAAGAACCAGCGTGGACCGATGACTGCGACGACAAACTGATGATGGCCAGCTACGCCGGTGGTATGAGCATTGCTTACAGTCAGGTAGGTGTGGCCCATGCTGTGAGCTATGGCCTCAGCTATTTGCTGGGTACCAAGCACGGCATTGGCAACTGCATTGTGTTCGATCAGTTGGAAGAGTTCTATCCTGCAGGTGTAGCAGAGTTCAAACGCATGGTGGCTAAAGATGGTTACGAAATACCCAAGGGCATTTGCGCCAACCTCACCGACGAGCAGTTTGATAAAATGATAGATGTAAGTCTGGGTATGAAACCACTGTGGGAAAATGCCCTCGGCAAAAATTGGGAAGCACAAATGACCCGCAGCAGGCTTCGTGCTCTGTATGAAAAGCTGTAACGAATTCGTTAGAAAGGTTTGCAGTAAACAGCTTTGTCATTTCGGTTGTACACAGTTATTCAAACAAATTATACAACAGTCGGCACTACGGTGTCGGCTGTTTTTTTATGGGGGCAAATGATGAATCCTGTACTTTTAGTATAAACTATCCCCCCCCCTTATAATATGTCTAACCGACGTACATTTATGCAGAAGCTGGCCGTATTGGGCACTTCGGCATTTACCGCCAATACACTGCTGCAAGAATTGCACGCCGCTCATTTGGAAGATGCCTACAAATTGCTCGATGCCGACAACCCAGAGTCGGATGCCCGCAATGAAGCCTTCTGGACCTTTTTTCAGCAAGCATATACCGTCAACCCAAACCTCATTAACTTGAATAATGGTGGCGTAAGCCCGGCACCTAAAGTGGTGCAGGAAGCGCTGCATCGCTACAACGATTTGGCCAATCAGGCACCGAGCTACTACATGTGGCGGATAATAGACATGAACCGCGAACCGCTACGCTACAAGCTGGCGCAACTGGCAGGTTGCAGCACCGAAGAAATTGCCATCAACCGCAATACAACGGAGTCGTTGAACACTGTGATTTTTGGATTGCCATTGCAGAAAGGCGATGAAGTCATTGGCACCTTGCAGGACTATCCGAACATGATACAAGCCTGGCGGCAGCGCCAAATGCGGGATGGTATTGTGTACAAGCAAATCTCTTTCGACTTTCCCATTGAAAGTGATGAAATCATCGTTCAAAAATTTGCGGAAGCCATGACGCCCAAAACCAAAGTGGTGCACATCACCCACATCGTCAACTGGGTAGGGCAAATATTGCCGGTGAAAAAAATAGCCGACATGGCACACAGCCGTGGTGCCGAAGTCATCATCGACGGAGCACACAGTTTTGGCTTGCTCAATTTCAAGATACCCGATTTGAGTGGCGATTATTATGGCACATCACTACACAAGTTTTTGAGTGCTCCCATTGGCAACGGCTTGCTCTGGATAAAAAAAGAAAAGATTGGAAAAATATGGCCGTTGTTGTGCAACGATAAGCCGCAGAGTGATGATATCCGCAAGTTTGAAACACTGGGTACCCGTAGCTTTTGCATAGAGCAGGCCATTGGTGAAGCCATCAATTTTCAGGAAGCCATTGGCAGTCAGCGGAAGGAAGACCGCATTCGTTACCTCAAAAACTATTGGGCCGAAAAAGCTGCACAAATACCCAAGGTCAAACTGCACACTTCATTAAAAGGGCCTTACTCCTGCGCCATTGCCGGTGTAAGTATTGATGGCCTGAAGCCTGAAGAACTGGATAGTAAACTATTCAACAAGTTCAAGATTCATGCGGTAGGCATTAACTGGGAAAACATTCATTGCGTAAGGGTAACGCCACATGTGTACACCCGCACCCAAGACCTCGACAAGCTGTTGTATGCACTGGAGCAAATAGCTGCGGGGAGAGCGTAAATAGTAAAACGTTATTCGATTGTAATTAGAGGTAATAATTGCTAGAGTTCAATTCTGGCACTCAACATAAAATTGAGTGGAACAAGCGGAATGCTGAAAAAACTTTGGGCATCAGGATTTTGCCATACAGTTTGCAGACGTTTTGCATTAAGCAGGTTTTCGGCTTTTATGCTGAAGCTATAAGGCTTTTCCGGTAGAGTATACAATAGTGCAAAGTCGAGTAGCAAAAGCTTATTGCTATTGGGGTTGCGTATGTTGTTGAGCAACCAATTCATTTCCATTTCACTTTTCAACCATTTATTCCAAACCATGCTGTTTTTAAGTTTGGCGCTGATGTTGAGAACTTTTTGTGTAATGCCTTTTTGGAGCTTGGCAGGCGGAATATTCCAGAAATGAGATCCTTGTAGTTGCGTAGTAACGTAATACTTTTTTTGCCAACTTTTAATCAGGATGATACTTCCCCACAAAGACTGAAGCTTGCCACTTAGAATCTCACCCAAAATGCTATATTGATTTGCTGTTTGGTACGAACCTATGGATGCTGTCCATTGAAAATTATGCTGCAAATAGTTTTGGTTCACATTATAGCCTACATGTAACCCGTCCATAGGAACCCTGTTGAAAGAGTCAATAGCAACTTGTACAAACTGAACATATCTGCTTGAAATGGCATTGCCATTCCAATGTCTGTTGATAATGCCATACACTTGGTGCATAGTGTTCCCTTTGCCATAAGATACACCTGCCTGTAGTTCATTGCTAATTTGTAGCAGCTTTGTATTGGCATACGATTTAAACGCCTGTAAACTGACGGGATAAACTGATTGAATTTGCTGATGTACTTTCAATGGTGATGCTTCGGCATTTATGGAGATGTTTACCGTCCAGTTTCTGCCAATTTGTTTTCGACTTTCCAATGCCGCAAGTAAAGCCGGCTGTATGTGGTTTGCTTTAACCGGGTAATTGGATTGATTCAACTGTACTCCGATATTGCTTTTGAATGTGATTGGCCATCCTTGCATCAAAAAGCTGCTTGAAGTGTAGATGGAAATATTGGTGTAGGCAAAGCGATCTTTAAACGATCCTGTATTGCTGATGAAACTATCAATAGGCTGCGTCGGCTGCGTAAAATATCGAAAAGGTTGAGTATGGATGGCTTCATGCTGAAGCTGAATACCATAGGTAAACAAGCGTTTGCGAGGCTTGTGCAACCATTCCATGCCAGTATTTGCATGCACTCTCCAAACATCCATTTGCTGCACCAATTGATGGTACTTAGCGGGCAGTTGAAAAATTTGTTGATAAACATTTGAAACACCAATACCAGTTTGTTGATTGAGTTGGGTGTTCGTACTGATCCACCATCTTTTTGCTTTAGTAGAATGAATGCGTTTGGTAAACTGTAGATGTAACTGTGCCGAACCCCAGCGATTGTTCATATCTTGAAATGCAGTATCGCTGGCTGCTATTGGATAGTTGTACATTGAACTACGCTGGTTTTTGCTAAAGTTTCCTGATGCAGAAATGAGCCACACCCACTGACTCAGTGAATCTGGTTTGGCAATGATTTCCTGATTGACTAAAAACGCTCTCGGTTTATTTATGAGTTTATTAATCTCTGTTCTTTCGAAAAAAGTATTTGCATTCAATAAAGATGACACAAGCGAAGATTCTTGCGATTGCTTGTCAGCAACAAAATTGATTTCTGTTTTTAGTTTGATCAACTTTCCTGCTGCCCAATTCAATTGAAGCCTTGTGTCAAAAAGCTCATTTCGGATGTATCTTCTTGCTGCTACATTGTTGATAACGGCAAGGGTAGAAGGCTGTAACATCCAAGGTTCAGCTGCACGTTGAACCGGTTGTTTCATTTCCTCTTGCATCTTCCAATCAAAACCTTCACCTAGGCTGTTGTAGTTGCCAATCAATCCGCCTTTGAGTTTTCCGTAAAGTGCAAACAATACAGGGCTAATAGTATAACGACCTTGCGTACCCATACCAATTTCACCATCGCCAAAAGCTGCTTTCAGTTTTTCTTTTTTCAAGGCCAGATTCACAAAAACTTGTTGCTCATTGTGCAGTCCTTTCAACAATGGATTGTTGGTCTGATTTTCCAACGCTTGTATTTGTTCAAGCACGTGCACTGGAAAGCTATTGAGCATGAGCTGTAATTTATCGGCAAAGATTTCTTCGCCGTCAATCGTGATTTGCTGAACAGCCTTCCTTTTATACAACAGTCTACCATCTTCATTCAGTTCGAAGCCTGGCAGTTTGGTGATAATGTCTTTTAATTTTCGATCACTTGGATCAGTATAGGCTGATACTCTGAAGAATGTAGTGTCGCCACGTTTCCAAGTGGGCGATGCTATCACATGTGCATCAGGAAGTGTAGTACGGGATGATCGTATTAGCGTTATGCGCCAATGGAAAGCGATATCAGTTGGTGAAAGCAATATGTGTTTATTCCAGGTGTCAAATCCAGCAGCCGATACAGATATTTCAATGCTGTCTGTAGTCATTGGGATACGTACGTTTACATAATTTTTTGTGCTAGCATTTGCATACCACAAAATGAGTTGTGAATGCAAGTTTTTTGCTTTCACAAAAAAGCCGGTTACTGGCTGTTGCACCGAATCGAATACTGAAATTTGGATATTGATTTGCTTCGAAGTTTGTTGTGTATTGCCAACAAAGCACATCAGCATTGTACAACATAACATGAAGCATCTGCTTTTGAGTAATTGCATCAGGGAGAACCTAAGTGTCTGATGAGTGTGCATGAATAGTTTCGGGTGAAAACAAAATGAAATTTAGGGGGCTTGTGTTCTCGGCTTTCTAATGATACCCTTATCTGTAAATGGCTCATTGAATTCTTGAGGCCAGAACGTGTTCGGTGGTATTTCACATTTTAGATTGAATGTGTCTATGCTGAATCGCATATTGGATGGAAGATGTGTGGCTTCAAGTACAAGGCCTGGTAAATCTATTATACCCCATGGACCAAATGCCATAGGAATGTCGGCACAAAACCATACTTCAAATATGGTATCACCTTTGGTGTTTTTGAGGATAGATTTTTGGGATTTCAGATTTCCGATTTGTTTTGTTTCATTTGTCATTTCCCATTGTTGGTAGCCCCGCTCAAAACGATAGAAAAGATTCATACCCATATCCATAAAGTCAGTTCTTGATCTTTTAATGGCAGAGTCTAGCCGAAAATAGGTGAGCAATTGCCTTGGAGCACTGGGAACCGTATGAGAAAAGACACCACCTGTTTCTTGAGTGAGCATGATATAGCCTTTGGGGTATTCTTGCAGAAATAATGGCTCTTGATAGTACAGCGATTGATTGCTGTCTGCAAATAAATAACCGGTAAAAGCTAACTCTACAGCACGCTTTTGACTACTGTTTGGCACCTGTACATGCAAGGTTTGATTTACTTTATAAATCACACATTGGGCGTACTGAGCATGAATGTGCTGCATGAATACGATAAAGAGTGTCAACGATATTGTGGTGTACTTGGTAGTTTTTTTCATAATAAAAAAAGATAAGGCCGGCAGGTGTGAATAATTGATACTGAAGAAATGCTCTTGAGTCAGAGCATTCTTACATTGTGTATAGACTAATTGATTTCAGAACAGGGAGGTGTTTGGGTCGGATTTATCACCTCAGCTTTGAACAAGTTAATAGCAGCAGCTGTAGCCTGTTGATAAGCTAAAGAATAGGCTTGAGTGCAGGTTGGGGCACACATATAGCCTGATGCGCTAACAGAAATTGGATAAGAGTTGCCATCACAGCCATCAACAAAGCCACTGGCAGTAGCAATTGCGAATTGACAACAGTCTTCCCATACTACTGTCGTGCTTTGGTGTTCTTGCTGCTGTATGATTGCAGTAATGCTACTCACAGCTTTAGATGGTTTTAGAAATGGGGGGGGGTAGAAGCTTTTGCCGTAAAGACAATTGAAGCCATAATTACACAGTTAATGATTTTTTTCATTTTGTAAAATTTGTCCGGCCTTATCTCTTCAAACATAATAAGAATACTGGAAAAACCCAATAAGCATAAATAAAAAAGAAAATCATAATCTTATAGTAGCTGCAATCAGCTCAATTGCAGATGCGATTACATCGTTTATTTATTGTGGAAATCACTTTCATTTCTCCTGTATAGATAAACTCAATTACTTTAATGCCTTCACCCAATGCAATAATCCTTCATACACTTTTTGTGCGATGCTGTGCTGAAAGCGGCTGCTGCGGATGAGTTGCTCATCTTGCTCATTGCTCAGAAATGCCACTTCTACCAAACAGCTCGGATAATCTGTAGGCTGCACCAGTTGAAAATTGAAACTGCCAATATTGCCAAACTCCGGCAGGTTATCTATCTCCAATAGCTGGCTGAGTATGTGTTGCGTTAGCGGTTGAAAAGCGGGATGCTTGTAGTAAGTGCTCACACCTCTCACGGTAGTGCGGCTGCTGCTATTGAGGTGAAAACTAATGAGTACATCGGGTTGCAACGGTTGCAGGTACAAAAGGCGGTCTTTGTTGTCAATGGTCGTGTCTTTATCCCGAATCATGATGGTTTGTATGCCTTTCTTTTGCAGCAATTGTTGCAGTTCTTTGGCAAAACGAATAGTGTAATCTTTCTCCAAAATTTTAGTGGCAATACCGCTGGCGCCGGTGTTGCTGCCACCATGTCCGGCATCAATGGCTACTACCATATCATGCAAATGCGGATGTGCCGGCTTGCGTTTGATGATGAGCTGCAACCGCTTGCCGCTGTAGCTGATGCGGTAGCCCAGGTGTTGGGCTTGCTTCAAACGAATACAAGCCTGTACCACATCGTTGTCTGTTTGCTTCCAGCTTACCGAGGCAATGCCTTTGGCTGTTTGCAGTTGAGTAATCCAATTCGTATTGGATTGTGCTCCGTAGAGTTCTACATAAATAGCTGTGGGTTCGGTTTCCATCCACGAGGTGTAGGGCACTTTACGGCTCAGGCTGACACTTACGGTATCGTACATATCGCCACCCCGCACATGCCACGATTCGGTGGTAGCTGGCTGTGCAGGTAAACTATCTGTTGTAAAACGTACAAACTCTTTGGCGAGGTAGGCGGTTCTGTGCTTCGACAATTGCAAGGTGTAATTGCCCTGAACACTGTCTATCACATTCACCACAATGCCAGTATCAATATAGCCGGCTTTGGCACTGCCCAATCTGTCGGCACCATTGCTGTACGAGAGTTGCGGCAGCTTGCCTGTAATAACAGCCGCAGATTGTGCCAATGCGATGCTGCTGCAGAGCAATAAAAAGCCGCATGAAATCCATGTCTTCATGCGGCAATTTAAGTATTGAGGATGGTTTGTGTTACTGCAATTTGGCCAGTGCGGCTTCCAGTTTTTCAAACATGGGTGCCAGGTCTTCTTTACGGCAGGTGCCCACACTCAGGCGGTACCAGCTACTGCTGTTATCGGCACCAAATGCATAAAACGGAACGATGGCCAATCCCGCTTCTTCCAGCAGGTATTGCGTTACGGCAGCCTGGTTGTCGAGCAGCTTTCCATCGGTAGTTTTTTTGCCCACCAATGCAAAACGAATGGTGAGGTACAAGGCTGCCTGAGGTGCTACTGCATCTACTGCAAAGCCTTTTGCTTTCAATTGCATCAATCCCTGATAGATATATTCCAAACGATAATGCAAATCCGCTTTAAATGAAGTCAGGTAGGCATCAATAGCCGCTTCCTGATGCAAAAACTTGGCAGTTGCTTTTTGCTCTGCCATGGGTGCCCATGCGCCGAGGTGGCTGAGGATGGCTTTCATTTTTGCAATCACTTGGCCAGGGCCAAACGACCAACCCACCCGTACACCGGTAGCGGCAAAGCATTTGCTGATGCCATCTACAAATATGGTGTAGTCTTTCATGGCAGGTACCAGGCTTACCGGGTTGTAATGCTGCGTATCGCCATAGGTGAGTGTCCAATACATTTGGTCGAACAGCACATACAGTTTCTTTTCGCCGGGGCCACGTTTAGCGTTTTCCGCCAATACGAGTTCACATATTTTTTCCAACTCCGATTTTACCAATGTGGTACCGGTTGGGTTTTGTGGCGTACACAAGCACAACAATGCAGCACCGGGAATGTGTGGCGCTACCTGCTCCGCTGTTGGCATAAAGTGGTTTTCAACAGTAGCATCTATCAGGCAATGCTCTGCATTGGTCAGATTGGTGTAGTGATTGTTGTTCCAGCTGGGCACAGCATAAATCACCTTGTCGCCGGCATCTACCAATGTTTTAAAAATGGTATAAATGAGCGGACGACCACCGGATGCAATTTGAATTTCGTTGCTGCCGTAATCGAGGCCGAGTGAACGTTTGTAAAAAGCACAAACCGCTTCTCTCAAATCGAGTTCGCCATCAGCCAATGGGTAACTGGTAAAACGATTTTTATACGCCTCAATAATGGCATCTTCTAAACCCTGCGGAATAGGAAACACCTGTGGGTCAAAATCGCCGATGGTAAAGTTGTAAATGGTATCGCCCAGGCGAATGCGTTCCCGAATCATGTTGCCCAACTTCACAATTTCACTGCCCTGCATACTTTCGGCCAGTGCACTCATTTTTACCTGTTCCATGGTTGCTATTGCCTTTTTAACGGCTGCGCAAAAATACAGTGCTCACCTGCCTTTTGCGCCGGAATTTGCAATTACAGACAACATCCAATGCTTTGCCGTACGCTATTCTACACCGTCTATGCTTTTGGGTAAAAGAGAAGAAAGCTGTTTAGTGTTTTTACGTTTCTGTTGAATGCAGGCGAATGCAAAAAACAGGGCATAAAAAAAGTGCCGCACCATGGCGACACTTTTTTCTATACGGGTTTACGTATGATTATTTCAAATCATTCAAATCGTTGAACAGTTTGATGGGCGTACTTTCTGCCAGCTGGCGATAGTTTTTCCAGGCACCGTTGCTCAACGCATTCACTTTGTCTACCGCTTGCTGCACCATTGCAGCAGCCACTTCCAATGCCTTTTCTTCTTGTGCACCGGGAAGGGTTCGCTTACCCATGATGAGCATCTGTGGTTCGCGAAGCTTGGTCATTACAGTAAGCTGGTATGCAGTGCCATAGCCTTGCTTTTCCTGTCGCTTGCCATTTATAAACTCACGAATGGCTTTGATAGAATCTTGCATGGCCTTGTTGGTTTTGCGGAGGCTGTCGGCTTGCTTGCCTTCTACATCCCGCAGTTGTCCATCCAGCTTTCTGGTGATGTCTTCCATTTCTGTGAGTCGGTCCATAGCGGCAGTCAAACGTTCTGAAGTTTGCCACAAACGCTGTAGCATAACTTTCTGTGCGTTATATACGGCTTCATCAAACTTCACTCGTGGGTCGTACTGCACATTCAGCATGCTGCTATCGGCTACATCGCCCATGCTTACTACGGCTTTGTACATGCCGGGAGCGGCCCGCATACCACCACCGGGTTCGGCAGCACCTCTGCGAGGTTTGGGGCTACCGGGCTGGCGAATGCCTTTGGTAGTAAAGTTCCAGGTAATGCGGTTGAAACCAGTATCAGCTTTGGCTTTGTACGTACGGATGGCTTCGTTGGCAGCGTTGTAAATTTTCACCGTTACAGAGTCGTTGCCTTTTGAAGGTTTTGCTTTGTCATTTTTCACAAAGAAATTGATGCTGGCATCGCTACCACGGTTGTCGGCAGCATACAAACCATAAGTGCTGTATTCAATGCCGGGAGGGCCGGTTTCAAATGCCTGATACGCAATGGGGCTTTCGTAAGTGCTCAACTTTTTATCGGCCAGCATGCCTTTGTTAGCAGCAATAGCCCGCAGCGGACGAATGTCATCCAAGATGTACAAGGCACGACCGAAAGTAGCAATCACCAAATCGGCTTCTCTTTCCTGAATGGCTAAATCGTAAGTGCTTACAGAAGGGTAGTTGTTGGTAAACTGCTGAAAGCTGTTTCCGTTATCAAAGCTTACCCAGAGGCCATTTTCTGTACCGGCAAACAACAGGTTGGGTTGCACAGGATCTTGCAACACACACAATGCATAGCCTTTCACATTGTTTTTACCCGCCATCATGTTCACCCAGGTTTTGCCGTAGTCGGTGCTGCGGAAAATATAAGTGCCCATATCGCCACGACGATAATCGTTGGCTATTACAAATACTTCGCCGGCATTGTAGCGGCTGGTGCGTATCTGCGGAATCCATGCGCCTTTAGGTAAGCCTTTGATGTTGGCAGTAAGGTTGGTCCAAGTTTTGCCGCCATCACGGGTTAGTTGCAGTTGTCCATCATCGGTACCTACCCACAGCACATCTTTTTCTTTTTTAGAAGGCTCAATAGCCACGATGGTGCAATGGTTTTCGGCATTGGTAATATCGATGGTGAGGCCACCATTTTCATCCTGCTTTTGCTTGGCCGGATCGTTGGTGGTGAGGTCGCCGCTGATGATGGTCCACTGGGCACCTTTGTTGGTGCTCTTGTGCACAAATTGGCTTCCGTAGTAAATGGTGTTGGCGTCAAAAGGATCTTGTGCCAGCGCTGCATTCCAGTTGAAACGAATGCGGGTGTTAGGATCGGGCATCGGTGGACGAATGCTCCAGCGTTCGCCGGTTTGGATGTTCATTCTGCCAAGATTGCCACCTTGGCTCATGCTGTATACCCACTTGCTGTCGCTCGGGTCGGGGGCTACATCAAATCCATCACCACCACCAACACTTTTCCAGTAGCTGTTGCGGATGCCACCATCTGCCCACACATACGCAGGTCCATGCCAGCTACCGTTATCCTGCAGGCCACCCATTACGTTGTACGGTATTTCATTGTCTACATTGATGTGGTAAAACTGACCGAGGGGCAATTTTTCATCAAACTGCCAGCTGCGGCCACGGTCGCGACTGATGGCAATGCCACCATCGTTGCCGTTGATGATGAAAGAAGGATCTTTTGGATGAATCCACCAGGCATGGTGGTCGGGGTGTACGCCATCGTAAGGAATGATGATGCGAAAAGATTTACCACCATCATCACTTTGTGCAATCATCTGGTAGATGTTGTACAAACGGTTTTCGTTTTGTGGATCTACCATGATGTCTTGAAAATAAAAAGGACGGTTGGTTACCCATTGTGGATCGCTGTTTACCAGTGTCCATTTCATGCCGCCATCTTCGCTGCGGTAGAGACCGTTTTTGGTAGCTTCTACCATGGCGTAAATCACATCCGGATCGCTGGGGGCAATGGCGATACCAATGCGGCCGGTAGTATCGGGCAAACCTTCTGCTTTGCCGAGTTTCTTCCAGTTTTTACCACCATCCCAGGTGCTGTAAAAACCGCTGCCTTTGCCACCACTAAAAAAGCTCCATGGGGTACGGTTGTGTTGCCACATACACACCAGCAGTTTGTTGGGGTTGCTGGGGTCCATCACCATATCGGCTACGCCGGTGCTGTCGTTGGTATGCAAAATGAGTTTCCAGGTATCGCCGCCGTCGGTGGTTTTGTACACGCCACGTTCGGGGTGTGCAGCAAAAGGATTGCCAATGGCACCGGCATACACCGTATTGGGATCGGTTGGGTCGATGAGAATGCGGTGAATGTTCATGGTTTTTTGCAGGCCCATGAGCTTCCAGCTTTTACCACCATCGATGCTTTTATACATGCCTTCGCCCAGGCTTACACTGTTGCGGGGGTTGCCTTCGCCGGTTCCTACCCAAATGACATTCGGGTTGCTTTGCTGAATGGCTATGGCACCAATGTTTTGTGTTGGCTGATCATCAAAAATGGGCGTCCAGCTGGCACCACCGTTGGTGGTTTTCCAAACACCGCCACTGGCTGCGCCAATGTAAATAATGTCGGGGTTGCTGTGTACTGCATCAATGGCAGTAACACGGCCACTCATACCGGCCGGCCCAATGTTGCGGGCTTTCAGGTTTTTAAAATCCGTAGCGAGGTTGACCAGTTGGGCCTGTGAAGCCTGTACCAACAGGAGCAACAGGCAAGCCCATAACAGTTTTTTCATCCGTATACCGTTTTGATTATTAATAAGAAGCTTCGTGGAGCAGAATCCGTCGAAGTTGGGAAAGTTTGCCGTAAAACGGGGAAGATGTCAAAGAAAAAATGAAGGATATATAATAAACAAGCGGGCCTGCAGCTAGAAAGTTGCAGGCCCTTTTTCTATACCCTATTCACCCTTATTAAAATGTAAAGCGTACGGCTACGCCCAACCAGTCTATGCTGTTGTAGTTGGCACCTATAAACGTAACTGACGGTTGCCAGTCGAGGCTGAGGTTGATGGGGGCACCGTTGAATTTGTAGTCGAGGCCAATCACACCATCCAAACCGGCAGCAGCACGGCCACTCGGACGGAAGCGGTTGCGGTATTCATCATCCCACAAGTCGATGTGGGCACCACCACCTACGTACCACTGCAGGCCCCGGGCACCTTTAATATCATCGTGCCATTCGTACAGGCCGGTGGCCCGGAAGCCATCCCGCCAGAAATAGGCCAGGCCTTCAATGGCAGCATTGCTTTTTACAAAGTGTTTTACTGTAACAGCTGTGGGTGAAAATTTGAAACCCAAAGCGGTTTTGTACGTGCTTCCGGTGGCCTGGGCGCCGGCGGTGTGAGCCAATCCTACTAATGCTGCAGCTACTAACAATTGTTTTACGTTCATACTTGTGTTTACAAGCATCCTTAAAAAAATCAGGCCAGAATGAGAAAAGCAGAAAACTGTTTGCAGTTCTTTAACGAAGTGATGGAAAAGTTGGAAGGTTGGCAGGATTGTAAGTTGAAAAGTTGGGAGTTCACAAGTTCCAGCGTTCACGGGTTCACAAGTTCTCGTCCCGAAAGCTAATGGGGAGCATAAGTTCACAAGTTGAGTGTTTGGTAAAGGCGAATGTCTTTTGTTCCGTAGGAGCAACTTCATCCAGCTATAAAATAAAAGAGGACCCCGAATGGAGTCCTCTTTTGTAAACATAAATAACCAACCGTTATTTAATGCCGTATTTGTATTTGTAGCGTTCAAACAATTGCTTGTGCTTATCATCGAGCAGCAGCTGACGACCCTGAATAAATGCCAGCGAAATTTTGCTGCTGCGCATATCCAAAATGTCGCCATCGCTTACCACAATGTTGGCGTCTTTGCCTGCTTCGATTGAACCGGTTCGGTTTTCAATACCCAACACTTTGGCCGCATTGAGAGTAATGGCAGTCAGTGCTTCCTCTTTGCTCATGCCATAGGCGGCAGCAGTACCCGCATTGAAGGGCAGGTTGCGGCCGCGGTTTTGCGGGTCATCGTCGTTGATGCAAAACAGTACACCCGCTTTTTGCAACACCGCTGGCGCAGCATAGGGCTGATCTACAGCATCATCATCGCTAGTAGGCAAGTTGTGCATTTGGCTCAGAATAACGCTAATGTTGTTTTGCTTCAGCAGATCGGCAATGCGGTACGCTTCGCTGGCACCCACCAGCACTACATCAAAGCCAAACTCTTTTACAAAATCAATGGCTACCAGCATTTGGTTTACCTGACTGGCATGCACATACAGCTTTTGTTTTTTCTCAAACAAAGGCTTCACGGCCTCGTATTTCAGATTTTTTTCTGCATGCACCGGTTCGGCATTCCATGCTTTGGCATCGCGGAAAAACTGCTTCACTTTTTCGATGGTTTCCAGTGCTTGTTTTACCGGGTCGGTTGGGGCACCACCCATTTGCGCAAAGAAGGCAGCAAAGCGGCCACCACCGGGGCGGGCCAGCAAGCTGGGCATGTAAAACTGCATGCCATTGTCGATGGCGTAAGCAGCATCTTCATAGTTCCAGGCATCCAGCTGCACTACAGAAGAAATGCCACCCACCACCTGACCTTGTGGTACAACGTTGGCCAGCAAAATGCCGTTGCTGCGCAAGGTGTTGGTTACTTTGCTATCGGCGTTGTATGCAGCAATAGCACGTACTGAGGCGTTGTTATCGCCAATTTCAAAAAAGTCGTTGCTGCCCCGTACACCGCTGCCAATTTCTTGCAAGCCCAGTTGGGTAGCAGGTAATATAAGACCGGGGTAAATGTGTTTGCCAGTTACATCTATCACTTTGGCATCGCCGGTAGCATTGATGTTTTGCCCTACCTGCTCAATTTTACCATTGTTGATTTTTACCGTGGCATTTTCTATCACCTGGCCATTGCCCACGTGAACGGTACCGCCCTTCAGCAGCACCACGCCCTTGGCCGCAGGAGCAGGGTACACATTGTCCTGCGCAAAGCCGCTGAACGATGCCAATACTGCGAGGCTAAAAAGTATTTTTTTCATTCTAGTTTTTTTAAATGATGTGTTGATCATTTTTAAGCGCTGCTATTAACCACCAGGACACAAAGGCTACACAACTGACACAAAGAATAATTTATCTGGAGCTCTTAGTGCCTTCATAGTGTCCTTGTGGTTCAATACCCTCACTTTATTTCTTCCAATTCATGCTCATCAAATTCCAGCAGGCCCATTTTGTGGCTGTGGTCGCCGCAGGTATGTACAAACTTGTACGAAGGCTGTGCGGGAACTACAGGACGACCGGCACCTTTTTCACCCATCATTTTTTTGATGAGGCGGGTCCGTTCTTCCTTCACTTGCTGTTGTACCTGCAGGTCTTTGGCACGGTCGAAAAACACAGTGCCATCAACAATGGTGTACAGTGACTTTGCATAAATACTCAGTGGGTTATCGCTCCACAATACGAGGTCGGCATCTTTGCCTACTTTGATAGAACCTACACGGTCATCCACATGCAGCATCTTAGCAGGGTTGATGGTGACCATGCGCAGTGCTTCTTCCTCAGACATGCCGCCATACTTTACCGCTTTCGCAGCTTCCTGGTTGAGGCGACGGGCCATTTCAGCATCATCACTGTTGATGGCTACATTCACACCTACTTTGTTCATGATATAGGCATTGTAAGGAATAGCATCCTGTACTTCCAATTTGTATGCCCACCAATCGCTGAAGGTGGATGCGTTGGCGCCATGTGCCTTCATTTTATCAGCTACTTTGTAGCCCTCCAAAATATGGGTGAAGGTGTTGATTTTAAAACCAAACTGCTCGGCAACACGCATGGTACTTACAATTTCACTGGCCACATAACTGTGGCAGGTAATGAAACGCTTCTGGTTCATGATTTCTACCAAGGCATCCAACTCGAGGTCGCGACGCACCACCATTGGTGTAGCGCCCTTCTTCTTGTTGTTTTCTTCGGCAGCCTTCAGTTGTGCCTCATAATCTTTGGCACGGGTAAAGGCATCAATCAACACTTGCTCTACGCCCATACGGGTATCGGGGAAGCGAGTATTGCCGTTGGTTGCGGTAGTACGCTTTACGTTTTCGCCCAAGGCAAACTTGATAAACGGATCCCAGTTTTGGAACATCAATCCCTGATCGTTAGTGCCCCAGCGCAACTTGATGAGCTGGGTTTGACCGCCAATGGTGTTGGCACTACCATGCAGCAAATGCGAAGTAGTAACACCACCACTCAGCTGGCGGTAAATGTTGATGTCATCCGGATCGAGGTTGTCTTTGATGCGTACTTCAGAAGTTACACTCTGTCCACCTTCGTTGATGCTGCTCACCGCAATGTGGCTGTGCTCATCAATCATACCAGCACTCAGGTGCTTGCCGGTACCATCAATTATACGGGCCGATGCATCGCTCAGGTTTTTACCTACGGCAGCAATTTTACCATTCTTCACCAGCACGTCTGTTGCTGTCAGTACACCTTCTTTTTCGCTGGTCCAAACGGTAGCGTTTTTAATGAGGATGGTTTCTTGCTTCGGCATTTCGGTAGCGCCAAAACCAACAAACGGATACATGAGGCTACCCACTTGTGGTGCGGCTTTCCTGGCTACGCTATCTGCTTTTACTTCGGTGGTTTTGGTACGAACTGCGGTCCATGTCAATGCGTTTCCGTTACTGTCGAGGCCGGTGCCCTGCCATACATCGCCATTGCTTACACCACTCAGGCGAATGGCGCTGGCGGGCAATGCTGCTGCAGCGCCGCCGCCCATCATCATGCCGGGGCGACCGCCACCCATGCCTGCACGGCGGGTACGGGGCGCAAAACCAATTTTCACCATTTTGCCATCAAAAGAAAACTGCGTGGTCAATGTGTCTTTTGCAGACACTTCTGCACTGCTGCTGCTTTTTACATCGAGGGTAAATTGCTGAGCACCTGATGGGCCATTTACAGTCAAAGCATAGCTACCATTGGTATTGTGCCAGTTGTCGTCTTTTACCACATAGGCATTGCCCTGCACCCAGTTGTGGTGGATGGTCGTTTTTTCGCTAAAGATGGGACCGTTGGTAATCACAAAGTTGGCCAGCTTGCCTGCATCGAGGCTGCCTACTTTATCATAGATACCCAATAGTGATGCGGGTGTTTTGGTCAGCGCTTCCATGGCAGCTGTTTCGCTGAGGCCATATTCCATGGCTTTGCGCAGGTTGCTCATAAATGTGCGTCCGTCACGAACATCACTCATGGTGAGTACGAAAGGAATGCCTGCTTTTTCAATAGCCGCAGGGTTGGTGGGTGCCAGCTCCCAATGCTTCATATCGGCCAGGCTTACGTAGCGGGCCGCATTGGGGTCTTCAACATCCTGCGCAGCAGGGTAGTTGAGGCTTACAATGAGCGGCGCTTTGGTAGCAGCCACATCGCTGATGCGCTGGTATTCTTTGCCACTGGCTTTGATGATGTACTGTACACCAAACTCATCGCCAATGCGGTCGGCCCGCATTACATTCCACAAGTCGCCGCCCTGGCTGGGGTCGAATACCTGTGGTAAGTTTTGCTGGTCGTTCCATGCTTTCAGCGTCAGGTTCACGCCTTCTGCTTTGGGGTTGCTTTTGTACCACTGCGCATCCAGATAAGTTTGGCGCAGCAGCGAAATGGTACCCATCAAACTACCGGGGTAGCTCTGAGTGCTGCTGCCTTTGCTGAAAGAATACAGCGCAGCGGCTTTCTCTTTTACCAGCACCTGATTGGCACGTACGCTGGCGAGTGTAACCACGGCACCGGTACCACGGGCAATACCATCGGGTTGATGTGTAAGCACTGTACCAAAGCCGGCATCCCGCAGGCTTTTGGCCTTGGCATCATCGGGTACAAACAGGCTGGCGGCATCTACATCTGCTTTGAGGGCCTGGTTCCAGCCGAAGGCACCTTTTACATTGGTTTCGAGCTGTGCCGGGGCACGAAAGTCGAATCCGCCGCGGCCTTGGGGGCGAGCAGGCATGCCATAATCACTTTGCAAATCAATGAAAGAAGGATAGATGAACTTGTCCTTACAATCAATCACCACGGCATCTTTTGGAATGCTGATGCCTGCACCAATGGCCACAATTTTGCCATCGCGGATGACCATGCTGGCATTGGGAATGGTGGTTTTGGCATCTTTTACAATGGTGGCGTTGGTAAACGCATAGGCGCCCGAACCCGGAGTGCTCACACCATTTACCGGGAAGGTAGGTTGGGCCTTCGCCTGTGCCATCAATAGCACAAGGCCTGCCAACCAAAGCTTCATTTTTCTCATAGTGCTTTAGTTTATTTGAAATGGAGGTTAAAAACGGAAAAACGGTAAACTACCGCATTTGACGATAATAGCACCGATAGGCAGCAGGAAAAGGGGAGTTTTTTTGAGATTGTTGATTCTGGTGCAACAAGGCGGCAATGACTGGTTTTAGTAATAGCTACAAATGCTACTGCCCTGTTGGTTACAGGGCAGTAGAAAATAAAAAAATTCGATGTGTTAGCGGACTGGTACTGCTTCTATTCTTTGATTGGCTTGCCGGCATCCACATCTTTCATAAAACGAATGAGGCCGGTGAAATACGTATCCTGATCGTCCCACATGGCGCAGTGGCTGCCTTTGGGGCAAATGAGGCTGCGGCCATTTTTTACTTGAGTGGCCATCCATTGCATGTGGTCGGGATCCATAGTGTCGTGGGTGGCGCCAATCACCAATGTAGGCACCGTTATCTTGGGTAAATCCTGGCTGCGGTTCCAGTTGATCAAGCGGCCGGCCACGCCAAACTCACTGGGGCCTTGCATGCACACATAAATATTGGGGTTGAGGTGCTTGAATGCACGGTAAATTGGCTCCGGATTGGGCACTACGCGGCACACATGTTTGTCGTAAAAATTAGGTCCAAGCAACTCCATGTATTTGGGGTTGCTGTAATCGCCTTTGGCTTCCAAACCACGAATGGTATCGAGCACTTTGGGATCCATTTGTTTGGCCAGCACTTCCTGTGCATATTTACCATATGCAGGCACATCACTCATCATATTGCTAATGATGAGCCCCTTAATGTGTTGCTGATATTTCAGCGCATACTCCATGGCCAGAATGCCGCCCCAGCTATGGCCGAGCACATAAAAATTACTACTGTCAGCACCCAGTGCTTTACGCACCTGTTCCACTTCTTCTACAAACCGTTCGGTGGTCCACAGGCTGCTGTCGTTGGGTTGATCGCTGTAGTAACTATCGAGTTGGTCGTACTCAATTATCTCGATGCCTTCGGCCGGCATAAAACTTTCAAAGCATTCAAAGGCTTCGTGGGTGCCACCGGGGCCGCCGTGCAGCAAGAACAGTTTCATGCGGGGATTGTTGCCAATGCGTTTGGTCCATACATGGAAGGTTCCCTTGGGTGTTTCAATGGGAATCATTTTGACACCACCTGTTTGCAGGCCGCTGTCGGTACGGGCAAAATAAGCTGTTGTAGCGGGCTGATGGTTGCCGCTGTTATTGCAGGCTGCAGCCATGATGGCGATACAAAATAGGAGCCAGTAGTTTTTCATGAAAAAGGATTGTTTGTTGTACACAAATACGTTTTACGTTGTCATTAAAACCAGCTCTTCTTTTTGCTTCTGCCACCGAGACCCAGGGCGCCCAGCAGGCTGCGGGTAATGGTGTTGGCGGCAGTACGCATGGCACTTTTTACAATGGTATTATCCAGTACCTGTTCTATCATGCCAGGTTCTTCTTTGGCTGTTTTTTTCTCTTCCTTTACCTCAGCCTCAGCCTGTGTTTTCTCCGCTGCTTCTTGCAGTTTGGCAGTGAGTATTTCGTAGGCGCTGTGGCTATCTACTTCCTGGTTGTATTTCTTCACCAGCTTGCTGTTGGCCACCAATGCATTTACTTCAGCTTCGGTAATCACATCCATGCGGCTGCGGGGCGGATTGAGCATTACATGCACCAGTGGTGTGGGAATGCCTTTTTCATTCAACAGTGTAATTAGTGCTTCACCAATACCTACTTGTGTGAGCAGTTCATCGGTTTGGTAAAAATCGCTGAGGGGATAGTTCTCTGCTGTTTGCTTAATGGTTTTGCGGTCGTTGGCGGTAAAAGCACGAAGGGCATGTTGCACTTTCATACCCAGCTGACCAAGTATGCTGGCGGGTACATCCATGGGGTTTTGGGTACAAAAGAAAATGCCGATGCCTTTGGAGCGAATGAGCTTGATGATGGTTTCAATTTGCTGCAGCAAGGCATCGCTGGCTTCCTGAAAAATGAGGTGCGCTTCGTCAATAAACAAAATGAGTTTGGGCTTATCGAGGTCGCCTTCTTCAGGGCAGCTGGCATAGAGTTCGGCCAGCATTTGCAGCATAAAGGTGCTGAAGAGTTTGGGCTTGTCTTGCAGGTCCATCACCCGCAAAATATTTACCACGCCACGGCCATCATCGCTTATGCGCATCAGGTCTTCTACTTCAAAACTTCTTTCACCAAAAAAATGGGTAGCACCCTGCTGTTCCAGTTCAATCACTTTGCGCAAAATGGTACCGGTGCTGGTGGTAGAAATTTTGCCATATTCTTTTTCCAGTTCGGCCTTGCCTTCTTCGGCGGCGTATTGAAGGAGCTTTTTAAAATCTTTCAAATCGAGCAAAGGCAGTTGCTGGTCATCGCTGTATTTAAACAGCATGGCCACCAGTCCGGCCTGTGTATCGTTGAGTCCTAAAATTTTGCTGAGCAGCACGGGGCCAAATTCGCTGACGGTAGCCCGAAGCCTTACGCCCGGCTGGTTTTCGCCCAGGGCCAGCAGTTCGCTGGGGTAGCCCGTAGGTGTGTACGTTATGTCGAGCAATTTGCTGCGGTCTTCAATTTTGGCATTGCTGGTACCGGCAGCGGCAATGCCACTCAGGTCGCCTTTGATGTCCATCACCAACACGGGTACGCTGGCATCGCTGAGCAGTTCACTGATCACTTGCAAGGTTTTGGTTTTACCGGTACCCGTGGCACCGGCAATGAGGCCATGGCGGTTCATGGTTTTGAGTGGCAGGTACACATCGGCACCCGGCACCACCTGACCCTCAAACATGGCCCGGCCAATTTTTACTTTTTCACCTTTGAATGTATAGCCGGCCTGAACGGCTTCAAGAAATTGTGCAGCGTCTGCCATAGAATGTGGTTTGAAGTAAAGATAGCAGAAATGCCTGCGCAGCAAAGCGGTACTGCCCGGCAAATTCAGCAAAGTAATTGCTGGTATTGGCTGTATTTTTGAGCGGAACATGTACAGCCATCATCATGAGTATTTTCAGCAAAATCATCGCCGGAGAAATTCCTTCTTTCAAGATTGCAGAGAACGATAAATTTTATGCTTTCCTCGATATTTTTCCAGCCACCGAAGGACATACATTGGTAGTGCCAAAGATTGAGGTCGACAAACTGTTTGACTTACCCGATGATTATCTGGATGGCTACCTGAGTTTTTGCAAACCCATTGCACAAGCCATCCAACAAGTAACGGGTTGCAACAGGGTCAACATTGTTACCATTGGTTTTGAAGTGCCGCATGCACACATTCATCTCGTACCCATGAATGGCATGCAGGACGCCGACATCCTCACCAAAAAAATTAAGCCTACGATGGAAGAACTGAAGGCGACACAGGAAAAAATATTGGCAGCGATACCCGCCTAAATCCCTGTCTGACGACTGGCTGGCTCCCTAAAGGGAGGACTTCAAAATGGCTTTAATGTAAAGGGGTTACACGTAGATATCAGCGTATTTTTTTTCTGCAATCCTTTTCTCCTTGTTCTTGATTTTCTTAAGGATGAATTTGATTGATTTACAATTTCTATTTTCCCTTCTTCAACCCTCCCTTGAGGGAGCTGGAAGGGTTAGGTAATTTGCCAGCACTTACCCGCTCCGGATTTTTCTTTAGAAAATCTTCCCAGCCCTTGCTTTTGTTAGTAAGCCCGGCCATTGGCGATTGCTGCTGATAATGATGGCACACCGCTACGGCCAATGCATCTGAAGCATCAAAGCCTTTGGGTTTTTCGGTGAGTTGCAGCAGGCGTTGCAGCATGCCCCACACCTGTTCTTTTTCTGCATTGCCATTTCCGGTCACCACCATTTTTACTTTTTTGGGTGAGTACTCCGTTACGGCCAGGTTGTGCTGCATGGCGCAGGCAATGGCCACACCTTGTGCACGGCCCAGCTTCAGCATACTCTGCACGTTTTTGCCAAAGAAGGGGGCTTCAATAGCAAAGTGCTGCGGCTGAAATTGCCGGATCACTTCGTCCATGGTTTTGTAAATGCGTTGCAGGCGTTCAAACACATCGTGCTCCCAACTCATGTTAAGGGTGCCCATGTGCAGCATCTCAATTTTTTGGCCGGTGCAGCGTATCACTGAGTAACCCATCACCACTGTGCCGGGGTCTACACCGAGTATAACGGTAGATGAAGGGATGATTTTTTGCGTAGCCATACAAAAAGAAATGCTGAAGTGCCGTTGTGCCAGCTGTTGTGTTTGTATCAACGGTCAATCGAAAGTAAACAGTATTTTGCAGGCACAAAAAAGCGGCATCCTTTGCAATCGGTTTCTCATCTCAAAAAATGGCTCAATTACGTTGCAGGTCCGCTGTTGTTTATCGCCATTGCATTTTCTATTTACAAACAGTTGTCTTCGCAGCAAGATCTGGCGCAGCATTGGCAGCAACTTGTACAAAACATACGAGAGCATGGCACGGTTCCACTCATCTGTATTGTGTTGCTCATGCTGCTCAACTGGAGCATTGAAGCACTCAAGTGGCAGCAACTAGTGAACCACCTAATGCCCATCGGTTGGTGGAAAGCGTTGCTGGGCGTGTTGGCCGGTGTATCATTTACCATGCTTACGCCCAACCGCATGGGCGAATTTTTGGGTCGTGTATTATACCTGCCCGATGGCAGCCGAATGAAAGCCGCTACTCTAACGGCCATGAGCAGCATGAGTCAGCTCATTATTACCATGACGGCAGGTATAATGGGCATACTGTACTGGTACAGCAGTAATGTGCTACCTGCAGATGGCGAACAACTGCTGATGCGGATATTGCTCTTTGGTACCCTGCTGGCTTGCATAGCGGTATTGTTGTTGTACTTCAATGCGGGCTGGATGGTGCGTTGGATGGAGAAGTGGCCAGCGGCGATGAAGTATGCACCCATTGTGCATGCCGTAGGAGAAATCAATCGTTTTGAGCTATTGAAAATACTGGGACTGGCGGCATTGCGCTACATCGTTTTTTTAATACAATATGTACTGGTATTTATGGCGCTGCAATTACCCATACATTGGCTGGATGCCATTGCCGCCACCGCCATTTTATTTCTGATATTGGCTGTAGTGCCTAGTATATCACTTGCAGAGCTGGGCATTCGGGGCAAAGTAAGCCTGCTGGTGTTTGGCTGGTATTGCCAGCAAGCCGTCGGCATTTTACTGGCGGCAGCCGTTATTTGGTTTATTAACATTATTTTACCCGCATTGGCGGGAAGTTTGATTTTGCTGGGCGTTAAACTGTTTGGTAAAAACACATTCGAAAAGGCATGAAGAAATTGTTGATAGCAGGGATATTGTTGCTGGCATTTGCACCCAAAGCCAGTACGGAAGGGTCTTGCAATACCAAGAACAAGGCCTTTAAGCATGGCGAAAAAGTTATTTTTCATGTGTACTACACCGTAGCCGGGTTGTGGGTACATGCGGGCAATGTGTCATTTACTGCTACACTCAGTATGCTCAACAATAAGCCTGCTTATCATGTAGTGGCCGATGGCAGTACCCTTAGCAGCTACGACTGGATATACCGGGTACGCGACCGCTATGAAACCTACATAGATACAGCTACGTTATTGCCGCAAAAATTCATTCGCAATGTGGATGAAGGCGGCTATAAAATTTATGAAAACGTAACCTTTTACCACGATAAAAAAACGGCCGTTACTAACCAAGGTGTATTTACAATACCCTCATGTGCACAAGATGTGCTCAGCGAAGTATACCTGGCCCGCAACATGGATTTTAATAAGCTCAAGCCCGGCGAAATGTTGCCCTTCGATTTGTTTTTAGATAATAAAGTGTACAACATGTATGTACGCTACCTCGGTAAGGAAACGATTAAAACCCGCTACGGAAAATTTCGTTGTATTAAGTTTAAGCCACTGCTGCTGAAGGGAAGCATTTTTGAAGGCGGTGAAAAAATGACCGTATGGGTAACCGATGATGGTAACCGCCTGCCGGTTCGTATTGAATCACCCATTACAGTTGGCAGCATTAAGGTAGACATGATGAGCTACTACAACCTGCGCTACCCATTGACATCGTTAATAGATATCCGTTAGTTTTTTTAAACGCTGAGCATTGCTTGCAGCGTACCCGTTTTATCGGCACGGATGCCTTTTTCTGTACGTACCAATGTGCAGCATTCTACGCTGGGGTCGTGTTCAAAATAGAGGATATAATTGTTGTCCACGGCTTCTTCCAGAAAACGTTTTTTCTCTTGCAGGGTAATGAGTGGAAACATATCATACGCCATTACATACGGCAGTGGTATGTGTGCAGGCGATGGCAGCAGGTCGGCCATGTACACTACTGTTTTATCACCAATCTTTATTTGCGGCAGCATCATGGCATCGGTGTGGCCAAAAGCAAAGCGAACACTGATGCCGGGCACATCATCAAAAGGCACGGTACCTTCTTCTGCCACAGGTACAAAACGCAGTTTGCCGCTGGCTTCGATAGGTAAAATATTTTCTTTCAGAAAAGAAGCCTTCTCCCGGTCGTTGGGTTGCGTGGCCCAGCGCCAGTGGCGTTCGTTGCTCCACAGCGTAGCATTGGGAAAAGCTGTTTGCAGCGCATCACCATTTCTTACAATGGTGCCACCGCAATGATCGAAATGCAGGTGGGTATGGAGAACATCTGTAATGTCTGATGCGTTATAGCCCAACTGCTGCAAACTATTGTGCAGGGTATCGTGGCCATTGAGGTAATAATGCCCGAAAAATTTCGCATCCTGTTTGTCGCCAATGCCGGTATCAACAAGTATGCGTCGGGCGCCGGTATCTATCAGCAGGCAACGCATAGCCCAGTTGCACAGGTTATTGTCATCGGGCGGGTTGAGTTTTTGCCACATTACTTTGGGCACTACGCCAAACATGGCGCCGCCATCAAGTTTAAAATAACCGGTATTGATGCTATGCAGTTTCATGAGCTGGAGTTTGCTTTTTTGCAGCTGCAGTGTACCAAAGCAGCAACAAACCAATAATGAAAAAGACCATTAATGCCAATACAGAATTGCGCTGCGAACCACCCGCTAATTCTGTAATAAAGCCAAAGCTAAACATGCCAATCACAATAGCAATTTTTTCTGTTACATCAAAGAAGCTAAAGAAGGAAGTGGTGTCTTTGGTTTCGGGCATAAGCTTGGCGTAGGTGCTGCGGCTGAGCGATTGAATGCCGCCCATTACAAAACCTACCACAGCGGCCAGCATATAAAATTCGTTGATGCCACCTTTAGGAATCATGTAGCCGGCAATACAGCAGCCAATCCATACTACTACGGCTACCATGAGTGTTTGAATATTCCCAATTTTGGCCGATAATTTTGACATGAGCAATGCTCCCGGTATAGCCACTAACTGAATCAGTAAAATGGCAATGATTAAATTATCGGTAGGAATAGCCAGTTCGCTTTTTCCGTAAAGCGTAGCCGCCAGCATGACGGTTTGAACGCCCATGTTGTAAAAGAAGAACGCCAGCAAAAATCGCTTCAGCATTTTCATGGCGGCCAGCTGATGCCACACTTTGCGGAGCTCAATAAAACCATTGGTAAACACATTGTGGTTGGGGCGGTTGGCACTAGGTGTACCCTTAGGTAAAATGGTTAATGGAATTTGCGAAAAGGCCAGCCACCAAATACCTACCAGCAAAAAGGATATTTGTAATGATTGCCCGGCAGTGCTCAGGCCAAACCATTCTTTTTTAAACAGCAATACAAAGCAAATAATTTGCAGCAACACACTGCCGATATAGCCCATGGAAAAACCTTTGGCGCTGACGCGGTCGCGGTCTTTTTCGGCCGCTATTTCGGGCAGGTATGAGTTGTAAAATACCAGGCTGCTCCAGTAGCCAATGCAGGCCACTATTACCAGGGCAATGCCAAAGCCCACATGATCGCCATCAAAAAAATACAAGCCACTGCAGGCAATGCTGCCAATGGTGCTAAAAAAGCGGAGGAACGATTTTTTGTTGCCCTTGTAATCGGCGATGGATGATAGAATGGGCGACAGCAGCGCTACAATCAGAAAGGCGAAACCGAGAGCATAGTTGTACAAAGCGTTATTCACAAAGGTTCTGCCCAACAGTTGTACTTCATTGCTGCCATCGGCCCCCTTGGTTACCTCCTCGTAATAGGCCGGAAACATGGTAGACGTAATAACCAGGTTGTATACGCTGTTGGCCCAATCGTACATGGCCCAGGCGTTCACTACTTTTTTGGGAGCTGTTTGCATGCGGTGGCAGGTTTAGCAGCGGAAAAAATAGGACTTTTTTTGAATGCGACAACAAGTAGTAAAATGTCTGCAGTAAAGATGTTCGGGATTGGTTGATAGTTGATAGGAATGCAGTTAAGACGGATGCATGCTATCGATTCAATACATACATCGAAAAGCATATACACGCATTGCCGATGGCAGTTCAGTTTACTGCCACCAACTATTTCAGGTAGCCCGTCCACAGCAACACCAGCAATACTATACCTGCTACAATACGGTACCAGCCAAACAGGCGAAAGCCATGCTTTTGCAAAAAGCCAATAAAGAATTTGATGGCCAGCAGTGCTACAATAAACGCCACCACATTGCCCAGCACAAATGCCTGTACGTTTTGCGTACTGCTCATAATAATTTCGTAGCCTTTTACGGCCACGCCGTTTTCTTCCCAGTCTTTCAAAAACAACGAATAGCCGGTAGCTGCCGCCATGGTAGGCACGGCCAGAAAGAATGAAAATTCGGCCGCCAAACTGCGGGTAAGTTTTTGCTGCATACCACCAATGATGCTGGCAGCGCTGCGGCTTACACCGGGTATCATGGCCAGGCATTGCCAAAGGCCAATGATGAAGGCCTTGCCAAAACTGATTTGTTCTTCTTCTTTAATCTTCGGTGTTTTAAATGCCTTATCAATCACAATAAGCACCACGCCACCCAGCAGCAGCGCAATGGCTACAGTGAGGGGGCTTTCGAGCAGGGCATCAATTTTTTCGGAAAACAATTTGCCCAGCAGCAACGCCGGAATAACGGCCACGACCAGCTTGGCATAAAACTGCCAATGCTTTACGTCGATGAATCTTTTCCAGTACAGCACCAGTACACTCAAGATGGCGCCCAGCTGTATGGCCACGGTAAATATTTTGGTGAAGTTGGTGCTCTCCACACCCAACAGGCGTTCGGCAATAATCATGTGGCCGGTGCTGCTCACAGGCAGGTATTCGGTCAGGCCTTCTACAATGGCAATAATGATGGCTTGAAATACGTCCATGCGGCAAGTGTAAATAAAAAAGGAACCGCTGAGGGTTCCTTTCAAAGTGGTTCCGAAAAATTATTTTTTGAAGATGGCGTACACTTCTACCACCAGGCCCAGCAAAATGAGGATGGGTGCTACGGTAATGCGCAGGGTGCTGTACACTTCTTTGTCGTTGAAAACAGTAGGGTCGGCGCTTTTGCCACCGGCCATTACCAGCATGCCGGCTGCAATAATCACCCCACCCAGCAGCATGAGCAGAAAGTTCTTTTTGCCAAAAAGCGGGGTGTGGTCTACCACACTGTGTTGCTTGTTATCTTTTTTAGTAGACATGCGTTCAAATGTTAGAGGGGCAAAGTAAAGGAAAACGGGGAAAGTTGGCGAGATAGCAAGTTTACGAGTTGACGTGTTGACGTGTTCACACGTTCAATCAGCGGAAATGGTATTCACTATCAACCACCAACCATCGACTATCAACTATGCTAATACAAATCATCCAGCTTCATCTTCAGGTATTTTACCACACTGCGGTGGGTGCTGAAGAGGCTGATGGCCACGCCCAATACGAGCAGGCTCAGCGCCAGCAATAGCAGCAGGCCGGTATCGTGTACGGCTTTTAGTTCGGGTACCCAGCCTTCGAGGGTAACCAGTATAATGCCACACACTACAATGGCAATGCCCCCGGCAATGCTGCCGTTGATGATGGCCCGTATGTTGAGCGGCCGGGCAATAAAGCCACGGGTGGCGCCCACCATTTGCATGGTTTTAATGAGGAAACGGTTGCTGAACATGGCCAGGCGAATGGTATTGTCGATGAGGACGATAACCACCACGGCCAGCACCAGTGCTACGGCCAGCAGGGCAAAACCAATTTTCGACAGGATGGTCATATTGCCCACCACATTCTGCGGGTACTTAATATCGGTTACGTAAGGGCTGGCTTTAAAAATGCCTTCAATTTTTTTGAGGGTATCGGCCACCACATACTGGCTTTTCAGGTTCATTTCAATACTGCGGGGCAAAATATTGGTATCAATAAACTGCGTAAAATCTTCGTTGCCCATGGCCTGCCACTCTTTCATGGCCGTGGTTTTGTCTTTGTAGGTGTAGGCTTTAATGTAAGGCAGGCCTTTTACCTGGGCTACCAGCGCATCTTTTTCGGCTTCGGTAGTGGTTTCGCGGAGAAACACCTGCACGGGTACACTTTCACGGAAATAATCGGCCAGCTTGGTATAGTTGATGCCAATCCAGCCCAGTACACCCATCAAAATCAAAACCAGCGATACACCTACAATAGCCATGGCGTATGATGTGCGGCCTTTGCGGGTACCCATTTTCCCTACTTGAGACATAAGCGTTTGTTGTATGTGGAGTTAGTAATGCCGAAGCAAAGTTTCAGCCTTGTGAACCGGACAAAAATAACGGAATAAGCCTTTCCTTATTTTTGCGCTCCTGTTTTAAACGATTGCGGCCGGGCACTATTGCCCTGCCATAGAAAAGATGGAAAGCCAATAACAGGCTTTTAACAGGAACCGCCCATGCGAAAAACCAACCACGCAGCAACTGCTGCCGACAGCGGATTTCTCCATGCACACATTTTTTTGAAACCATAACCCCAAGGGTGTTACTCATGGAATACAACTTCAACGCCATTGAAAAAAAATGGCAACAGCAGTGGAATGATACCAAAGCGTATCAGGTGCCCAACAACAGCAGCAAGCCCAAGTATTATGTGCTCGATATGTTTCCGTACCCCAGCGGTGCCGGCCTGCATGTGGGCCATCCGCTCGGCTACATTGCCAGCGATATTTTCAGCCGCTACAAACGCCTGAAAGGCTACAATGTGCTGCACCCCATGGGCTACGATGCTTTTGGCCTGCCTGCTGAGCAATATGCACTGGAGCATGGCGTACACCCTGCCGTAAGCACCGAGCAAAACATCAACAACTTTAGGGCACAGCTCGATAAGATTGGTTTTTGCTACGACTGGGACCGTGAGGTAAACACCAGCAAGCCGGAGTATTACAAATGGACGCAGAAGATTTTTCTGGATTTGTACAATAGCTATTTCTGCAATACACAACAAAAAGCAAGGCCCATAGCCGAACTGATTGCGAAATATGAAACCAGTGGCAGCAAACATTTTACCGCTGCCGAGTGGCAGGCTTTTTCTGTAGCCGAAAAAGAAGAATGGCTCATGAAACGCCGCCTGGCATTTTCTGCCTACGGCGAAGTAAACTGGTGCGAAGCCTTGGGCACCGTGCTGGCCAACGATGAAGTGGTGAATGGTGTAAGCGAACGTGGCGGACACCCTGTGATTAAAAAGAAAATGCGCCAATGGTATTTGCGCATTACGGCCTATGCCGACAGATTGCTGGAAGGCCTCAACCGGGTAGACTTTAGCGATAGCATGAAAGAAATGCAACGCAACTGGATTGGCCGCAGCGAAGGCGCTGAAATTGATTTTGCCATTAAAGGATCCGACCAAAAACTGAAAGTGTACACCACCCGGCCCGATACCATTTTCGGGGTTGATTTTATGGTGATAGCACCCGAGTTGGAATTGGTGAACCAAATAAAATCGTCCGAACAAGCCGAAGCGGTAGACAACTACGTGGCCTATGTAAAAAGCCGCAGCGACAGAGAACGCCAGGCGGAAGTGAAACAAATAACGGGATGTTTTACGGGTGGCTATGCTATTAATCCGTTTAACGGCGTTGAAATTCCCATTTACATAGCGGAGTATGTATTGGCTGGCTATGGCACAGGTGCAATTATGGCGGTGCCCTGCGGCGACGAACGTGATTTTAAATTTGCACAGCATTTCAATATTCCCATCACCAATATTATTGGTAAGCATTTTAATGGTCAGGAAGCCAACCCCACCAAAGATGCCGTGCTGGAAAACAGCGGCTTTCTCACGGGCTTGCTCATGAAAGATGCCATTGCGGTGGCCAACGATAAACTGGAAGAACTGGGCATCGGCAAGCGAAAAGTAAATTACAAAATGCGTGACGCCGGCTTTAGCCGTCAGCGCTACTGGGGCGAGCCATTCCCTATTTTGTGGAATGACGGAGTACCCACTGCCATGCCCGAAACGGCATTGCCACTCAACTTGCCACATGTAGAAAAATATGGCCCCGGCCCCGAAGGCGAAGGCCCGCTGGCCAACATTGCCGAATGGGTGAATACACCGGAAGGAAAACGCGAAACCTCTACCATGCCCGGCTACGCTGGTTCATCGTGGTATTTTTTGCGCTACATGGATCCGCACAACGAGGCTGAATTTTGCAACCGTGCAGTAAGCGACTACTGGAATCAGGTAGACTTGTATGTAGGCGGTACCGAGCATGCTGTTGGCCACTTGCTGTACAGCCGCATGTGGACCAAAGTGCTGTACGACCTTGGCTATATTGGTTTTGATGAACCGTTTAAGAAGTTGCTGAATCAGGGGATGATTCAGGGTGTTTCTCAAGTGGCATACATACGAAAATTCAGTAAGGATGATATAAATCCACTAGGAAGAAGTAATACTGTAATTATTCCAGGATTACCTCCATTTAGTCTCGAAGAACCAGAATTACAGTTGTATTCAGCTGAGTTTGTAACAGAAGATAACCGTGAATATTATGCAGAGTATAAGATTCCGATTGATGTAGTAAATGTGAATATGCAAAATCAAACGAGGAATAAAATGGATGTTGAAATTGCAGTCTCAAAGTATCCAGCTCGATTGAATTGTGTGTTCATCACATCAGAGGCATTTTTCTATAAGGGATTGTGGTGGAGCTGGAATGAAGAAAAGACAGAAGTAATAAATGTTTCAAGTCCGGATTTCTTCACTTCAAGCGTTGTAGAAAAAATGTCGAAGTCGAAGTTCAACACCGTAAACCCCGACGACCTCGTACATAAGTTTGGTGCCGATACTTTCCGCATGTACGAGATGTTCCTCGGTCCGGTGGAAGTGAGCAAACCATGGGATACCAAAGGCATCGAAGGCGTACACCGCTTTTTGAAAAAACTGTGGCGCCTGTATTTTGATGAAGTGAAAGGCCTGCAGGTTACGCAAGATGAACCCACCGCCGATGAGTTGAAAGTGCTGCACAAAACCATTAAGAAAGTAGAAGAAGACATTGAACGCTTCAGCTTCAACACGGTGGTAAGTGCGTTGATGGTATGTGTAAATGAACTCAACGATTTGAAATGCCGTAAGGCTGCCATATTGGAGCCGCTGGCTATTTTGCTGGCACCCTATGCGCCGCACATGGCTGCAGAACTCTATAGTGCGTTAGGCCACACCGACAGTGTGTTGGATGCCACATTCCCGGTATTCAATCCGGCACATGTGCTGGAGAGCACCAAGGAGTATCCGGTGAGTGTAAATGGCAAACTGCGCACCACCCTTATGCTGCCCGCCGATGCCGATCAGGCAGCAGCCGAAGCCGCCACCCTCGCCAACGAAGTGGTACAAAAATGGCTCGAAGGCAAAACGCCCAAGAAGTTCATTTTTGTAAAGGGCAGGATGATTAATGTGGTGATGTAAACGCATTTCAAGCAAATAAAAAAACACCGATGACTGAAAAAGTTATCGGTGTTTTTTATTGATATCTGTAAACATGATTCGAGTCTCATGAATCTTGGCTGTCTTATGGCAGCAATACAGCCTCGTTATTTTTTGCTGTAGCAAAGGCATGCAGCTTCTGCACAAAGGCCAACAGCTTTTCCATGCTGGTCATATCTGTTACTACCAGAATACCATTTTTACCTACTTGTTTCAGTTTGGCTTTGTTGGTTTCGGTTTGTATAAACTGCATGATTTTCATGAACACATCACTCTGGAAGTAAGGTGATTCATGATTGGGTACAAAGAAGCATTTGAGCACGTTGTCGCGGAGCAACATTTTCTCGAAACCCAATGCCACAGCCATTTTGCGGCTGCGTACGGTACGGAACAAATCTTCTACTTGTGGCGGCACTGCACCGAAGCGGTCGCTCAGTTCCTGATGAAATTCCTGTAGTTCTTCTTCACTGTCGTAGTTGTCGAGGCGGGTGTACAAACTCAACCGTTCGGCAATGTTTTCTACGTAAGTATCCGGTATCAAAATTTCCAGATCGGTTTCAATGGTACAGTCGCTTACATAATCGTCTTGCTGCGCTATCTCTTCTTTAAACAGGTCTTTGAATTGTTTGCGTTTGAGGTCACGAATGGCTTCATCCAAAATTTTGTGGTACATCTCAAAACCAATTTCGGCAATGAAACCACTTTGCTCACCACCCAATAAATTACCGGCACCACGTATATCGAGGTCTCGCATGGCAATTTGAAAACCACTGCCCAGTTCGCTAAACTGTTCCAGTGTTTGCAGGCGTTTGCGGCTATCGTGTGGCAGCGTACTCATGGGCGGAGCCAGCAGGTAGCAAAATGCTTTTTTATTGCTGCGACCAACACGGCCACGCAATTGGTGCAGGTCGCTCAAACCAAACTGATGCGCATTGTTTACGATGATGGTGTTCACATTCGGAATGTCTACACCACTTTCTACAATGTTGGTACACACCAGCACATCGTAGCGTTTGTCCATAAAGTCGAGGATGGTGTCTTCGAGCTGGTCGCCATCCATTTGACCATGAGCAAAAGCCACGCTCAGGTCGGGGCAAAGGCCACGAATGAGAGCTGCCATTTCGCCCAAACTGGCTACGCGGTTGTGAATGAAAAACACCTGCCCGCCACGTTCTGTTTCGTAGTAAATGGCATCGCGGATATTGTCTTCGTTAAACACCTGCACTTCGGTTTGTACCGGTTGCCGGTTGGGTGGTGGTGTGTTGATGATGCTCAAATCTCGGGCACCCATGAGGCTGAATTGTAAAGTGCGGGGGATGGGTGTTGCCGTCAGCGTCAGGCTGTCTACCGTTGTACGTAGTTGCTTCAGTTTTTCTTTGGCCGATACACCAAACTTTTGCTCTTCATCAATAATCATGATGCCGAGGTCTTTGAATTGAACCTCTTTTCCCAGCAGGGCATGTGTACCTACAATGATGTCTATTTTTCCTTCCTTCAGTTTTTGCAGCGTTTCTTTTTTCTCCTTGCTGCTTTTGAAACGATTGATGAAATCAACCGTCACCGGAAAATCTTCCAACCGCTTACTGAAGGTTTTATAATGCTGATACGCAAGGATGGTAGTGGGTACCAGAATAGCAGCCTGCTTGCCATCCACCACGCTTTTAAATGCTGCACGTATGGCCACTTCTGTTTTGCCAAAGCCTACATCGCCACACACCAAGCGGTCCATGGGGCCCTCTTTTTCCATGTCTTTCTTTACATCCGCACAAGCCTTGGCCTGGTCGGGTGTGTCTTCGTACATGAACGAAGCTTCCAGCTCCGTTTGCATGTAGTTGTCGGCGCTGTGGGCAAAGCCTTTCTGCGCCTTGCGTTCGGCGTACAATTTAATGAGGTCTTCAGCAATATCCTTGATTTGCTTGGTCGTCTTTTCTTTCAGTCGGTTCCATACATCGCTACCCAGTTTATTCATTTTGGGCACATGGCCTTCTTTGCCGGTGTACTTACTAATCTTGTGTAACGAAGACAGATTGACGTAGAGCAAATCGCCATCCTTATAGCGAAGGCGAACCGCTTCTTGCATGCGGCCGTTTACATCCATTTTTTCCAACCCGCTGAAGATGCCCACGCCATGATCGATATGGGTAACATAATCGCCGGGTTGCAGCTCCCGCAAGGTTTTGAGGGTGATGGCTTTGTTTTTGCTGAAAGCCTGCTTCACCTTGAACTTGTGGTAACGTTGGAAAATCTGGTGGTCGGTGTAGCACACTACTTTCAGGTCTTCATCAATATAGCCTTCGTGAATACTTACGGCTACCGGATTGAACTGAATTTCTGTATTGAGATCGGTGAGAATGTTATAAATGCGTTCGAGTTGCTTGGCCTGCTCGGCAAACAGGTAAATGGCAAATCCTTTTTGCTCCCAGCTTTTCAAATCGGCAATGAGCAAATTGAAATTACGGTTGAAACTGGGCTGTGGTTTGGTGTTGAAAGGCACCACCGTTGTTTCTGCATTACTATTGTTTGCTTGAGCACATTTTCCATCAAACACAATTTGATGACGCTGTGCCAGCAAGTCTTCAAATGCAGCAATGTCTACAAAATCGCCTTCGTTTACATTGTCTTTGGTGAGCGGTTTGTCTTCTTCGTCACCATTGTCCAAAGCTGCACCGGGGTTGTCTTTCAGGTATTCCAGAAAAATCTGCAGCTGTTCTTTTTCCTGCAGCATTTTTTCGTGAATGAATGACCAGTCGTTCATCCATACCACGGTATTTTCCGACATAAATTCGAACAGCGATGTTTTCTCTTCCTGTTCAAATTGCGTTTCAATATTGGGGATGATGTTGACCGACAACAGCTTGCGTTCGCTGAGCTGTGTTTCCGGATCGAAGATGCGGATGCTGTCTACTTCGTTGCCGAAAAGTTCGATGCGGTATGGCTTTTCGTTGCCAAAAGAATAGATGTCGAGAATGCCGCCACGTACGGCAAACTGACCGGGCTCATACACAAAATCGGTGCGGGTAAAGCCCAGCATCACCAGCAGTTCCAGTATGCCTTCTACATTCAGCTCTTCGGCTTGTTTGATGCTGATGATATTGCCCGACAGTGTTTTGCTCACCACCACTTTTTCAAAAATGGCTTCGGGGTAGGTTACCAGTATTTTCTTGTTGCCGCCCGTGGCTATTTTGGTGAGTGCTTCGGTCCGCAGCATCACGTGGCTGCTGTTGAGCAACCGAAAGTTTTTGCTGTTTTTGAAGGAGCTGGGAAAGTAAAACAGGTCCAGCGCATTGGTAATGTTTTCGAGACTGTTGTGGAAGTAAGCCGCGTCTTCTGCGTCTTCCAGAATTACCACATGGTTGAGACCTGCAGCAGCGGGGTGTTCAAAAACGGCCGCCATCGTCATGGCCTGGCTACTACCATGCAGCCCATGGGCGCTGATATGTTGGGGTTTGGCAAAAGCAAGCCTGTCCGCCAATTGAAAAATGCGGGGGTCATTGCGATACGTTTCCTTCAGCGCATCAAGATTCATAAGGGTGGCAAATGTAACAAATACCTAATGCCTGATACAAGCTTTTGGTTCGCTCTACTGTCATGTATTTGTCAGCTTCATCATTGCAGCAGCACTTCTTTCTGCATTGTGCCCTTGCTTTTCCTCATTGCGTAATCCGGTTTTCCGTTTACGTAACCTCTTTTTTTTTCGCAGCAAACAATTTTGCAACTGCAAAAAAATAAGTATGAGAAGCGTTTTATTGACGATAGCAGTAGCACTGAATGGATGGAGCAGTATGGCACAACAAACCGACACACTCACTGCAAAAGAAGGGTATGTAAAAGATGTGACTGTTGTGGGACAGCATAGTCGTGCAGATATACATCAGCTGCCCGAGGTAGTTGGCACGGCCATTATGGCGGGAAAAAAGAACAGCCTGATTGTAATGGACAATGTGAATGGAAATATTGTGACGAATACGATGCGGCAAGTAATGGCCAAAGTGCCGGGTGTGCATGTGTGGGAGAGTGATGGCAGCGGCATTCAGATTGGTGTGGCAGCACGTGGGTTGAGCCCTAACAGAAGCTGGGAGTTCAACACCCGGCAAAATGGCTACGATATTTCTGCCGATCCTTTTGGTTATCCTGAAGCATATTACACGCCGCAATTGCAAGCAGTGCAGCGTATTCAGGTGGTGCGTGGTGCCGGCTCCTTGCAGTACGGTCCGCAATTTGGCGGCATGCTCAACTTTGTGTTGAGAGATGGCAGCGATATTAATCAACCGTTTCAGTTTGAAACACAAAACACGATTGGATCCAATGGGTTGGTGAATACCTACAATGCATTGGGCGGCGAAACGGAGAAGCTACACTACTACGCCTTTTACGATCACCGGAGTGCTGATGGCTGGCGAGAAAATAGTCAATATAGGGTAGGTACAGGCTTTGCCACACTTACCTATAAAGTGAATAAGCAACTGAGTATAACTGCTGAATATACCAACTGGCATGCCCGTAGCCAACAGCCCGGAGGCCTTACAGATGCTCAGTTTACACAAAACGACCGGCAAAGTTTTCGTTCGAGAAATTGGTTTGATTTGCTGTGGAATATCGGCGCCCTAAAAGCCAATTATACCATCAATGAAAAAAGCAGATTACAAGCAACTTTATTTGCCTTTAGCGGTAATCGTAGCAGTGTTGGTTTTCTGGTTGCACCAAATGTAAAAGATAGCATCAATACAAATACGTTGGCATACAACAACAGAACCGTTTTTGTAGATGAGTACCGTAACTGGGGTGCTGAAGTACGGTATCTCACTGATTATAAGCTGTTGGGTGGCAATAGTACTTTTTCTGCCGGCGTTCGTTATTACAATGGGCTTACCCGTCGTTTCAACAATGGCAGAGGAACCACTAACGTAGATTATGACCTTACGCTTGTAGCGGACTATCAACAAAAGCTTCGTTTTAAAACCAGCAATGTGGCGGCCTTTGCGGAGAATATTTTTCGCATTGGTAAAAAGTTGTTGCTGATACCCGGCATCCGCTTTGAGCAGGTGAGCAATACTGTATCTGGCCAAACAGGAGTGAGTAATGGCGTGCCTGTAAAAGCGGCAGAAGCTAGCAGTAACCGTAGTTTTGCCTTGGCAGGAGTGGGAGCTGAATATCATATTGGCAGCACTGAATTGTATGCCAACTGGAGCCAGGCATACCGGCCTGTATTGTTTAGTGATCTTACTGCGCCTGTTACCATCGATGAAATAGACCCCAACCTCAAAGATGCCCGTGGGTACAATCTCGATTTGGGTTATCGTGGAAAGCTGAAAGACTACTTGTTTTTTGATGTCGGTTTGTTTTATCTGCAGTATAACAATCGCATCGGTTTGCTGGCACAGCAGCGGTTAGATGGTAGTTTTTACAACCTGCGTACCAATATTGGCAATAGTAACAGCAAAGGAGTGGAGGCACTGGTTGAGTTTAATCCGATAAAAGCATTTACAAATAATTTGAAAAGAGGTTCTTTTAGTGTGTTTGCATCTGTGGGTTATACCGATGCCCGCTATGCTGATTACAACGTGATCACCCGACAAGGAAATACATTGGTTACAACCAATTACTCCAATAAAAAAGTAGAGCATGCGCCGGAATGGATTGTGCGATATGGCATCAATTATTTTTGGAAAGGCCTTACTGCCACTATGCAATGGAGCTATGTGGGCGAAGCCTTTACGGATGCCAACAATACAGTGGCTCCCAGTGCCAATGGACAAAACGGTTTAATCCCCTCTTACCATGTTGGCGATATTAGTCTCAACTACGCTTTCAAAAAACGATTTACCATCAGGGCCGGGCTCAATAACATAACCGATAAAAGTTACTTTACCCGTAGGGCTGGCGGCTACCCCGGCCCCGGCTTAATGCCTGCTGATGGCAGAAATGCATATGTAACTTTCGGTGCAAAGTTTTAAATAATCACCCGTTGATTATTGAATGTATACAAGCAGAAAGGGTTGCAGACTTGCAACCCTTTCTGCTTGTAGTATAAGTCATTTACACTTATTGTAAAGAAACGAGTGAAGAGATAAACTTAGTTGGCTTTCACCATTTTGTGGTACCAACGTTGTGTGCCGTCGGTTACAGTTATGGTGTATACACCTGGTTGTAACTGTTGTGTATTGATGCTTTTTTTATCGGCTGTTGCATTGCTTTGCCATTTGCCATTCATCACTATTCTGCCTGCAGCATCGCTTATTTGCCACTGCACTTGTATAGGTGCGTTGTGTACCATTGCCAGCAGCAGTTGGTTTTGCACTGGGTTTGGATAGGTATGAATGCTGGTACGGATGCTGCCAAACTGAATACTGCGTACTGCACTGAATGAAAACTGTCCGTCACGATCTGTTTGTTTAATACGATACATGCGGATACCGGTTTTGCCTTCAGTTTTATCTGTAAAGAAGTATGTAGCAGCAGCTGCATTTTTGGCAGCCACAATGCCGATTGTTTCAAACTCAATTCCATTGGTACTTACCTGCACTTCGTACTGCAGTGCATTGCTTTCGTTGGCAGTTTGCCATTGCAATTGTACGTTTTGTTGTGCATCTTTTTTCGCATCATAAGCTACCCAGGTTACGGGCAATGCAATACTGTAACTACCATCAGTAATCCAAAATTCTGAGAAAGCATCCACTTCAAACTCTGCATAGTAGCCGCTGCCGTAGGGTGTAAATACAATGTTGTCGCTGACGATACTGCGCCACAAGCCGATGATGTTATTTTCGAGAGTGCCGTCTTCATTCGCCCCTTCAGAATAACGGGCAATATTGAGTTTGTTGTATGCAATTGGTGGTGTACAATCAGCACAATTGGTTGCCAGTCGCATTTCTTCTACATCGGTATCGGTAAAGTAAAGCCGAACGGTTACTGCATTGCCTAGTACCTGATTGGTAGGTTTTATAGTAAAGCTGCGGTTGGCAAAATATTGATGACCATCGTTGCGAACGTTTCCGGTATTGATCCATGCTTTTACAGCGGTACTACCCAAGTTATTGCCATTGGGGAAAAGTGTTGCAATCAGTTGTCCTCCATCAATAAAATCGAAACGATTGTTGCCGCTTACCACTTGTGTAACCGTATTGCTACTGGCTGCTTGTGCATAGATAGGAACAGCGTTATCAAAAACATGAATATCATCAATGGCTACACCTTCGCGGTTTACAGCGTCGTCGCTGGCTACTACAATGCGCAGGCTTATGTTGCCGGCTTGCTTAGGTAGTGCTGTGGTGGCCACATGCCAGTGTGTTTGGTTTTTGCTTACCCATGCTTGAGCGGCAGGAAAATCGTACCAGTTGGTACCACTGCCGGCAGCACCAAGTTTTGTCCAGCTGATGCCATCGTAAGAATATTCAACCCATACTGCGTCGCACACAATATTGTACATGCTGCAGTCTTCCATATCATACGCCATGCTAAAGCTGAGCGTTGGGGCAGTCATGCTGTTGATGTTGAAGCAGGGTGAGTACAAGTAGCTGCGTTCGTTATCGTTGTAATGTGCTGTCAATGAGGTTTTCCAGGCATTGTTGCCACTGGCGGCAGCAGTAATACCAGTATGTGCAGGTGTACCAAACTGCCAGCTGTTGTTGATGCCTTGCGTAAACCAGTTGCCGGTGCCATTTTCAAAATCTTCTTTGTAAGGAAAACTACTGATGACCGGTTGGTTGCGAATACTGGCAGTGGTACTGTTGTTATCGCTGATGTTATCGCCGGGCATGCTTACTGTAGCTACAATAGTGTATGCACCGTGATTGGCAAAGTTGGCAGGCGAAGCAAATGTGTAAGTGATGGTAGTGTGAGCAGGAATACTTGGAATTATTTCCTGCACTGTGCTGCCATTGTTGATACGGTAGGTAACAGGAATATTCAACATCGTTGTATTCATAGAATTGTACACGTGTACCCGAATAGGTACTGCCGCCGTAAGGCCACAACTAAAAATATACGGTGTATCAATAGCCACCATTTGCAAATCGTTGGATGCAAGTTGCAGACTAATGTCATCAAAACTGTAGCCGGCAAATCTGCGGTTATCAGCAGCTGCATACAAGCCAAACTGTCCAAACTTAATTTGAGTAGCCGGGCCAAACTGTTGACCTGCGTTTGCCAGCGCATCACTCAGTTCTATACTGTGTGTTTGCTTGTATTCTCCCGGCACTGCTGGCTGGTTGGCAGCCAGGTCGTACACTTCAATCCAGCTGTTGCTTTCATTACCTCTTGCCCACACTTTATTCTGTGGATGGCTTACTTGTGCAATGCCATGTTGCTGATAGAAAAACTGCAACCTTACTTCTTGACCGGTATTATACCCCGACAAGTTGAAGGTGCCGGTAAGTTCGTTGCTGGCAGTAGTGGCATATGGAGTGGACCGATGCACATCCATGGTGGCTGCTTTGCTGCCATTGTGTGCTACATCGCCAAAGGCACTGGTACGTAAGCGGCCAAAAATATCAGTGCTGCTGAAATCCCATCGGGTGCTGCCGGGTACACCGGTAGTAGCAGTGGTAAGTTGTACGTTTTCCGCGGTTTCAAATGTTTCTGTAAATGCAGGTATGAGGCTGATAGGCGCATTGGCTAATTGCTGAATACGCACCCGCAGTGTATCGTTGCTGCTATTGTTATCTGCTACTGCATTCGTAACTACCGCTGTAATGTTGTAAGTGCCTGGTGCAGAAAAATCGATGCCGTTAAAAATATGCACTGCAGTGCTGTTTACTGCCAACGGAGTGGTAATGTCTTGCTGCACAAATGAGCCGCCGTTGATGCTGTATTTTACAGCATAAGCGTTTGCAACTGCGTCATCCAGATTTTTGATACGGATGCTGACAGCAGCTGATGCGGTTAAGTCAGTGGCTGTATATTGGCGGCCTGTAACCGGACTTACAATGGCATCCAGTTTCAAATCGTTATTGCTGATTGTGCCACTGCAAGAGCCAGTGTTGGGTTGTCTTTCAATGGGCATGTTCCAACGGCTTGTTTGGCCGTTTTTAACTGTGCGAACAGAAACGTAATACACTGAATCTTTTGATAAACCACTTATAGTGTAAGAAAGCGTACTGTTGCTCACTTGTGCTATGGGTTGCATTTCTGCCCCTCTTTTCATAATCACCTGAAAAGAATCGGCCCCTGTTACATTCGTCCAGTTGAGTTTGATGTATCCTTCGCATTGCTCAGTAACTGGCGCAAGGCTTGCGCCAGGGTTAGCAATTAAAGCAAAGTTGCCCGTTGTGTCAAACACACCACTCGTATTATGGGTAATCCTGATTTTAGAAGTTGTGTTAATGGTGAGTGGTGCAGACCAGTTGTAAAAACGGGTTGCAGCAACTACATTGTTGCTTATCAGGTTCCAGGTATTGCCTCCATCGTAACTGTATTCCAGTGTGAGACTGCCCGCTGCATTGCCGTTGTAATCCCATGTAATCGGTACAGATGGGCCATTCGGTGTCCATGTTTCACCAGCAGCAGGGCTTAGTATTTCAATGCCGGATGGCACATAGTCAAATGCCACTGCATAAAGCTGTGGAGCGTTTACCATTACATCATAGCCTCTCACCCTTATGGTATAGTTGCCAGCTGTAGGCGTTGGTATTACTATTTGTTCAACGTTGTTTACATGGTCTGTGCCGGCAGTAGCTGCATTGGCCACGCCACTGGGCGAAGGATTCAGTACCAATGGATAAACAGTGGTACCTCCCGGAGTTATTACCTGAAGATCTAAATCGTTGATCAGTGCTTTTGCCGCTATCGGATTGGCAGCTGGGTCGTGCCAATACAGCATTACTTTCAGTTGGTGTGTGCCAACAGGAACGCTGATAACGGTGTCTTTTACAGCACCCTGGGTAATGTTGTTTTGCTGATAGTTGGCAGCTTCCAGCATCCGTAGGCTGTTGCTCAGTTGCATCATACCAAAGCCATGCCGGTAATCGGGGCCTGGCGTTCCTAAATCTCTGGCGCCATTCAGCAACAGTGCTTTCATGAGTGCACCCTGTGGGTTGCTGTTGCCATTGAGTTGGCGGTATCTTTCGTACAACAATGCCAGCCCGCCTGTAATGGCAGGTGCTGCCATGCTTGTGCCCCAGCTACCCCAATATGCATTATTGATATTGAAAAAACCGGTGGTGCTCATAATGGCTTCACCAAGTGCCACAATTTCTGGCTTTATCCGGCCATCTTTTACCGGGCCAGAACTACTGCTGCTGCTGGCTAACTGTACATAATCGGTACGGCCGCTGGTGATGGTGTTTTTTGCAGTTTGCATGCCAGAAAGTACAGTGGCATAATGGAAAGGATACGGTGAACAGGTGTATTCGCCATCATTGCCGGAAGCAAAAATGTGTAGTAGTTGCGGGAAGGTAAATGCTTGTTCATCCAGCAAATAACTGTTGAGGTCGTAGGTGCCGTTCATGTCGCAGTCGCCTGTGATATTGCCGTAGCTGTTGTTGGTGAGTACCATGTTGTAATCACGTACGTAGGTGGCGGCATTTTGCCAAATTCCACCAAACCACTGGCTTACAATAGTAGCCTTGGGTGCATACCCGGCCCGTTGTGGCAGCAGTATGCCGGCACCGGCTACGGTACCGGTGGTATGAGCTCCATGATCGTTTACAATACCGGGAGTATGGTTGATAATTCTGTCAGAAAGGTCGGGGTGCAGGCTGGGGTCGGCATCGTCGCCTACACCAACGGTTACGCCTTTGCCGGTAAGGCCGCGGCCACCACCAGCTATGGGCGATGAAAGTTGATTGGCACCAGCCATGTTACGGCTGCTTTGATTCAATATTTTTTCGGGAGGTGGAATGGTTTGTACATAAGCCACAAAAGGAAGTGCTGCCAGCTTTTGAATGTCGGCTTTGGCACAGGTAAGGCTAAACACACCCCACTGATTGGCAGGAGATGTGGCAGCATGAAAACCGGCTTGAGATAACAACATGCGTACTTCTGTAACGCCAATGCCTTTGTAGGTGGCCAACATAAGTTGCACCTGGTCGTTTCCCTGCAGTGCATGTGCCGGTATATTGCCTGCCGCCAGTGATGGCCGCATTTTATGTGCAGGTTCTAATACTGCGGTTGCATCTACGCCCCAGCGTTGTAAATCTGCAGATTGGGGTGCCTGATTGGTAGCTACCAAAAAAGTGTTGTTGTCTACCTTGGCCAGTATGCGTAAGGATGATTGAGCCGTTGCCGCAGCAAGCAACTCTTTTTGCTGGCTATGTACCAGGAAATAGTATTTGCCAGCTGCTTGCTGGCGGGTAATGGCTTGTAACGCCTTACTTTCTCCTGCCTGAGATAAGGTAATTTTTTGACCGGTAGCCAGCGTTGCTGCTACTTGCTTTTGGGCTACTGCTGAAAGTCCTGCTCCTGCTAATGCAATCATCAAGCACAGGACCCTACAAAAAGTGATCTTTTTCATAGAGTGTGTTTTGATAATCTACCAAGGCAGGATATTAGTTCATCCCTTTAATCTTGAACTTAGCTTTCTTTTCTGGTTTTTCTCCGGCCAAAACACGTTCGGCACCCATACTGGCACTGTTGCTGGGACAGCCACGTTTTTTACTGCTTGCACAAGACAGTAAGAACCCAGAAAATGCCAAAACCAGTAATCGTTTCTTCATTCAACGTAAGGTAAGCCAACAATAATTGTGGGGCTTGAGAAAACAAATGTCTGCATTAATCTATTATCAAACAATGTCTTTTGTCAGTTAATGGTCAATTATCTTTAAACCAACCGGAATACATTACGTAATTATTTGCTATCCGGTTTATCTCTCCTTCTATAAGTGCTGCTGAAATATCTTTTACTTTTTTGGCAGGCACTCCGGCAAATATGCTGCCAGCGGGTACGTGTGTCCCTTCCAGTACTACAGCGCCTGCTGCTATTATACTATTACTTTCTATTACAACGCCGTCCATTACAATGGCTCCCATGCCTATCAGTACATTATCGTGCACAGTGCAGCCATGTACAATTGCGTGGTGGCCAATGCTAACATTATTGCCAATAACGGTTGGGTATTTCTGATAAGTACAATGAATGCAAGCTCCATCTTGCACATTTACTTTATGGCCCATGGTTATGAAGTTCACATCGCCCCTGATGACGGCATTAAACCAAATACTGCAATCATCGCCCATGGTTACATCGCCCACTATGGTAGCATTAGGCGCTATAAACGGGTCTTTTCCCCAGCGGGGTTCCTTACCAAGCACGGGCAGAATTACAGGCATAAAAAAAGATTGAGTGGTTCAACAACGAAAATCGGGTATTTGCCTACAACTTCGTCAAACGTTTAAGCAATTTCAATAGCTATTGGTTATGAATTCAGGTAATCTTTTTGCCAAACACACACGGGTGGCTTTTTTGGTATACGCCGTTTTAGCTTTTACCCAACTGCCACTTTTTGCGCAGCAGCCCAGCACTTTTTTGTACCGTATTAGCGGCAACGGGTTGGCAAAGCCATCTTTCATCTGGGGTACCATTCATGTGGATGATCAGCAGGTGTTCAATTTTCCCGATTCATTGTACCGCTACCTGGAGCAAGCCGACGTATATGCCATGGAAGTGCATCCTGACAGTATTGTAGAAAAAGCACTGGACCACTATTTTACAAAAAAGCAACGCAAGCCAATTGCTGAAATGGTAGACGCTGCCGGTTTGCAACGCCTCAAAAAAAAGTACCAGTCGAAGCTGAGCAAGCCCTTGGAAAAAATGACAGTGGCCGAAGTGCTGATGGAGCAACAGGCAGCAAACAGCGGCAAACAGCAAGGCGGCAACATGGGCACTTTTATGGATATGTACCTGATGGTGGTGTCGAGGAGCATGGGCAAAAAAATCATAGGCCTGGAGCAGGTAGAAGATCAGCTGAACCTGTTGGACCAATTGGTTTCCGGTCAGGATCCGGAATACATTCTCAATGAATTTGCAGCGCCTAAAACCACACAGCAACTCATTAAATCTTACGTAGCCGGCGATTTGAATGCGGTGTTGAAAATGGTGAACACATTGCCTCCGGCAGTGGAAGTTCCCTTTTTATCGGCCCGCAATAAAATAATGCTGGAGCACCTTGTGCCTGCCATGCGGGAGGCGAGTGTTTTTACAGCAGTGGGTGTGGCACACTTGCCCGGCAATCTGGGGCTGCTCAAACTGTTGCAGCAGCAAGGCTACACGGTTACACCTGTTTTTGGCAAAAAAAACCTGCATGCATCCAAATACCAGCCGCCCACCGAAGGCTATGCCGCCAGTAACGATTGGTTTTTGCATCAGTCGCCCGAAGAGGGGTACACCGCCAGTTTTCCAGGCAAGCCTGTAACCAACGACCTGCAAAACACGGGCTTCAAAATGCACACGTATATTGATTGGGCCACCACTACTTATTACTACAGCATGCATGTGGCCGCACAGGTAGAAATAAACGATCAAAACCGGGATAGTATGCTTACCGCTACTGCCAATGCTTCCAGCAAAAACAGTAATGGTAAAAATGCGCCCATTTTGCGCAGCTTGGTATTTAAAAATATGGCTGCTAAAGAGGCCGTTTTTCCGAGCCGCGAAAACAGCACCATCCGTTTGCTGCTGGTAAGCCGGGCCGAAGATTTATACATGATGCTTGTAGCAGCCAAAGACACCAATAATTTGTTTAACACTGCCGCTGAAAGGTTCTTTCAATCGTTGACGGTATTGCCAAAGCAGGCATCTGCATCCAGCTGGTATCAGGATGATGAAGCACAGTTTAAAGTGCTGATACCGGGCAAGCCGCAAATCAATCCGCCAGGTATGCAGTCGGGCCAAGACGATGCCGATACGAAGGAAAAAACCATTTACAAAAGAGTAGATGGAACGGGCAATGAATTGATGATAAAAGTGATACACAGCACCAAAGGATATTTAGCCTCCGTGCAAAGCATGATGCAAAACGCCATGCTCGAAAGTGTAAAATCTATGTCGGACAAAGGAGCTATTCAAATTACAGACATACAATGGCTTGGCCGGAAAGTGCAGCGGGTAAGGGGCAACATGCCGGGTAATTTGCGGTATGAAATGCGCAACGTAATTCGCGGTGCCCGCTTATATTCTGTTTGGTATTTCGATAGTCAGAAAGCCTACAGCGAACCAAAGGCCGATAGCTTTTTTTCGAGCTTTACATTGTTGCCTTACCCCGAAGTACAGGTGAAAAATCAGCAAATGAAGGATATAACAATCGGCAGTTTTGGCGACTCGGCTACCTACGAAACCAACTATGCCGATGAAGCCGACAGCAGCATCCTGAAAGCATACAATCCGGCATTGGGTGTTTGGTTTACTGCTAAGCGAAAAGTGTTGTCGACTTTTGCCTGGGCTGCATCCGATTCATTGTTGCTCTCTGCCATGCTGCCTGCTGCAGCCAAAGCCAGCAACGCCAGCATTGTACAGCAACGCTATACTCACACCAACGGTATGCCTGCACTCACGGTGCTGGCAAAAGATACAGCTGCACAAATGTGGAGCCGCTATCAATTGATAAAAGCCGGCAACGAAATAGTTGAATTGAGCGTACAAACAGACAGCGTTGGTGTGCAGCATACATCGGTACCTGCGTGGTTTAATGCTTTTGCAATACGCAACAACACAGCTTATGTTGATGTAAGCAAAAGAACAGCCAAAACGGTGTTCGACTCGTTGCGTATTTGTAGCAATGAACAGTTTGAAAAATGGGTTAGTGATGTAGATGAATTGCCCTTTACAAAAGCTGATTTGCCACTGCTACTCAGCGAAGCCCGCATGCTATGGCCACGTGATACTGTCGGGTATCCATCGTTGGACGCACAGCTCTGGCAAATCATAGAAAAAGTATCCGACGCATCTCAACTCGACATGTTGAAAACTGCTTATCACAATGCCGATAGCAATTCATCTGCACAGGGTAAAATTGTATCTATGCTCATGAAAATGGATGATGCAAACGCATTGGCATTTGTGCAACAGGCTTTGCCACTCACCCGGCAGAAGGAAGTGTATCCCGGAGAAATTTTCGGTCGTTTTTACAACAACCTTGAGTTGGCAAAAAAACTGCTGCCCAACTGGTACCCGCTGCTGAGTGATACTACGTATGGGCCAGGCATTGTAAATACCTGCCTGCTACTGGCTGATAGCAATATGGCGCCAACGCCGCCAGCAGATATGCCGCAAAAAGTAATGGCCTTGTCACAGCATTTTTTGGAGTTACTTAGTAGGCCAGATCATGAATATTATTCCTACATGGATGCCATGCCCCGATACCTGGCGAAGATGAAAACACCTGAAGCGGATGCTTTGCTGTTCGACTTTACCATGAAACCTGTGGAGGAAGATTATTTACGTTTGGAAGCACTGGAGCAGCTTGCAGGCAATGGGGTTTTTCCGGCACAATCTATACAGTCGCTGGCAAAGGTTCCATGGCTTAGTTACTCGGTGTATGGCCTGTTGAAAAAGCATGACCGCTTGGCCGACCTGCCCGCTGAGTTGGCTACGCAGGCAGCTATTGGAGCTGCTTATTTATATGAATTAGCCGACGAAGATTTCGAAGATCCTTCCATTGAACTGGCAGCTGAAAAAGAGTTGCTGTTTATGGGCAAAAAGTATCGGTTTTTTGTATACAAATTCGTGGTTGCATATGATGATGAAAAAGAAGAGCTTTTTGCAGTGGCAGGCCCATTTGACATCGACAGAAAGAAGCTGGATATCGTTCTTCCAGAATTGTATGTGACTCAAATTTCGGAAGAGACTTTTCAGAAAAAACAGCTTGACAAATGGCTCACCCAATACCTGAAGGAAATTGAACAACAGCAAGCTGAAGTAGATGCTCCCAAAGAAGAAGAGTAAATTCGTCCGGTATTACCATGAACAATCGTCAGCTTTTTTTACAACACGTGGCGCAAACATCGCCGGCACCCATTGGTTTGGAAATTGTAAAAGCCGAAGGCATTTACATGTGGGATGTAGCCGGACAGCGCTATGTTGATGCCATCAGTGGCTTTAGTGTGATGAACATTGGGCATGGGCATCCGGCAGTAAAAGCGGCCATCAATAAGCAGGTGGAAGATTACATGCACTTGCTGGTGTATGGCGAAATCATCGAATCGCCACAGGTGCAGTATGCCAAACGCCTCAGTAGTTTGCTGCCTGCATCGCTAGACTGTGTGTATTTTACCAATAGCGGTGCCGAAGCTGTAGAAGGTGCCATGAAGCTGGCCAAAAGGGTGACGGGCCGTACACAAATCATTGCTTTCAACAATGCCTACCATGGCAGCACACAAGGAGCTCTCAGCATTATGGGTGGCGAGTATTGGCGCAATGCCTACCGGCCCTTGTTGCCCGATGTGTGGCATGTAGATTTTAATACAGCCGAAGCGTTGGAAAGCATCACCGAAAAAACAGCCTGTGTAGTGGCAGAAGTAGTACAGGCAGAAGCTGGCGCCAAACCTGCTCAACAATCATGGCTTACCGCCCTGCGCCAACGCTGTACAGATACGGGTACATTATTAGTGTTTGATGAAATACAAACGGGCTTTGGCCGTACTGGTTCACTCTGGGCATTTGAGCAATATGGTGTGGTACCTGATATTTTATTGTTGGGTAAGGCACTTGGTGGTGGGCTGCCGTTGGGTGCATTCATTGCATCGCATGCACACATGCAGCAGTTGACCTACAATCCGGTGCTGGGGCATATCAGCACTTTTGCGGGGCATCCGGTGTGTTGTGCCGCCGGCCATGCTGCCCTTGAGGAGCTAATCAAGTTTGCAAATATCAATTTGCAATTTGCAGGGCATTCTTCCTTGCAAACTGCAAACTGCATACTGGAAACTGTCATCGAAAAGGAACTGCAGTTTCGCAGCCAATTACATCATCCCGCTATCAAAGCCATTCACGGCCGAGGATTGTTGCTGGCTGTTGAGTTTGAATCGGCCGAATTGTGCCAGCGCATTTGCCATGCTGCTGTAAAAGCAGGTGTGGTAACCGATTGGTTTTTGTTTGCCCCTAATTGTTTGCGCATAGCGCCACCGCTCATTATTACACTTGCTCAAGTAGCACAGGTTTCCGAATTACTCATGCAAGTTGTTCAATCACAACTTGATTAATTGAGTTTGTATACTATCAAGCTAAAAGGACTGCTATTGACAGCACCGCCACGTAAAGTGTACAGCCTTATTTTACCATTAAGTATGCGAATACTAGTACCATAACTTGTCAAATCATCTGAAGAAGAAACATACAAGGCAGTAGCTTCTATAATATAATTATTTAGATTTATGTTTTGACCCGAAATGGTAATTTCATTTAAGCCACTTGCCAAGTTTTTTACTACTGATACATTGCCCGTACTACTTACCACCAGGCCCAAAGCATCTATTGATGCTATAGCTATGGGAACCACATTAGCAGTACCCGTGGCATTCGTGGTTACTTTACCTGCTACGTTCAAATTTCCAAATACACTGGCATCGCCGGTCATTTCTGTTACATCCTCTGCCCACAGCCTTATGCGACGGTTGTCAGGATTGGTGCCGCCTCCAATAATATCAAGAGTATTTGCTGTAAATAAAGCATACCCAATTCGCCCGGCATTGGCTTCTTTGCCTGCTAATCCGTTGCCTAAAAAAATGCCACTATTACCACCTTGGCCATTGCTCAGAATGCTCTGGTTTATATTCAGATTAGATACAAAAGCGGTAGCCCATCTATAATTTATGGTGCCTAAATCATAGGCGTTGGTCGATAGTGGTTCAAAATCCGCATTCGTGTAAATGCTTCCAGCAGCAGAAGTAGCAAAATAATTCCCCAATGTTCCTAAATACATGAAACCCTCTTTGGCTCTTATTCTCCCTTCCACATCCAATTTAAAACCAGGAGTGGCTGTGCCAATGCCTACATTTTGGCCATTGGTTACAGTTGCAAAAAATATAAATCCAGTTACAACACAACAAGTAAGCAGTCTTATTCGCATAATACAATATTTAAGGGTAAAAGATAGTAAGACGCTGGCAATATTGAAGTGCAGATACTGGGACCTTAGAAAAACTACTAGCCATATCGCCGGACTGCGGGTATTGGTGTAAGTGTTTTAATACGCTTCAGGTGGTTATCTAAATGGAATACCTGCATGTTGGGAATTCTACAATAAGTGACAGCAGGAACTTTTCTATTATGCCCCTTTGCGCTACTGCAAATGCGATGAATTTGTCTTTGGTATTCCATGTCGTGCTTTGGATTTTTTTCAAGGAGCGGGAGCCTTAAAACCCTGACTTTTCTAATGTTTTTGATAGAGGTTGCTCCCTTACATTTGTGACCATTCAATTTTGCTTTCCAATTATGAGTACAAGCCCCAAAGAGACTACCTTATTACAGGATGTAGTCATCAAGTTTGCCGGCGATAGCGGCGATGGCATGCAATTGACCGGCAGCCAGTTTACCAACAACACGGCATTGCTGGGTATCGATCTGGCCACGTTTCCCGATTTTCCGGCAGAAATTCGTGCCCCGCAGGGTACACTGGCGGGTGTGTCGGGTTTTCAGTTGCGCTTTAGCAGCAACCCCGTATTTACCCCCGGCGATTTGTGCGATGTACTCGTAGCCATGAACGCAGCCGCCCTCAAAGCCAATCTCAAGCAAATAAAAAAAGGCGCCAAAATCATCGCCAATACCGATGGGTTTGATGCCAAAAACCTGCGACTGGCTGGCTATCCCGAAGGCGTAAATCCTTTGGAAGACGGCAGCCTCGAAGGATATGAAGTCACCAAAATTGATGTCACCAAACTTACCCGTGAAGCCACCAAAGACTTTACCATGGGTACCAAAGAGAAAGACCGTGCCAAAAACATGTTTGTGCTCGGCTACCTCTACTGGATGTTCGACCGTGGTATGGATAGTACTGTCAGCTTTTTGCAGGAAAAGTTTGGTAAGAAAGATGAAATCCTGAACAGCAATATCAAAGTGTTGCAAGCAGGGTACAACTATGGCGATACCACCGAAACCTTTACCACCCGTTTTAAAGTGGAAAAGGCGAAAATGGAACCTGGTGTGTACCGCAGCATTATGGGCAATCAGGCACTCTCTTATGGTTTAATTGCTGCTGCCGAAAAAAGTGGTTTACCCCTGTTTTTGGGTAGTTACCCCATTACACCGGCCAGCGATATTTTGCATGAACTGAGCAAGTACAAAAACTTTGGTGTACGCACTTTTCAGGCCGAAGATGAAATTGCAGCGATTGCGACAGCGATAGGCGCTTCTTACGGAGGCAGCCTCGGCATTACCACAACGAGTGGCCCCGGCATGGCACTCAAAACAGAAGCCATGGGCCTGGCCATGATGATGGAAATTCCCTTGGTGATTGTGAACATACAGCGGGGTGGCCCCAGCACTGGTTTGCCTACCAAAACCGAGCAGAGCGACTTGCTGCAGGCTTACTACGGCCGTAATGGTGAAGCACCGATGCCGGTGATTAGCGCCAGCACTCCGGCCGATTGTTTTGAAGTAGCCATGGAAGCCTGCCGCATTGCCGTGCAGCATATGACGCCCATTATTTTGCTGAGCGACGGCTACATTGCCAATGGCGCCGAGCCGTGGAAGTTTCCCAATGCCGACGATCTGCCTGCCATTGAGGTGAAATTTAAAACACAACTCGCCGAAGGCGAAGAAAAATACCAACCATACCGCCGCGATGAAAAGCTGGCTCGTCCTTGGGCTGTACCTGGCACGCCGGGCCTGGAGCACCGCATTGGAGGTTTGGAAAAACAACACATTACCGGCAACGTAAGCTATGAAGCAGACAACCATGAATTCATGGTGAAACTGCGTCAGGAAAAAGTAGACAAGCTGGCGGAATTTTTGCCATTGCAAAAGCTGGATAGCGGTGTAGAAAAAGGTAAGGTTTTGGTACTGGGTTGGGGTAGTACTTACGGTGCTATCAAAACAGCTGTCAGCGATTTGCTGGCTGAAGGTCATGCAGTGGCCCATGCGCATTTGCGTTATGTGCGTCCTTTCCCCAAAAACCTGGGCGATATTTTGAAGAACTACGACACCGTACTGATTCCAGAAATCAACAACGGTCAGCTCATCAAAATCATCCGCGACCAATATTTGGTGGATGCCAAGGGCTACAACAAAATCAAGGGCAATCCTATTACCCGCACCGAGCTGGTAGAGGAAATCCGCAAGTATTTGTAATAGCATCTTTCAATAGCATACTCAACAAAGCCCGCTGTACACAGCGGGCTTTTTATTGGCATCATCCATCAGAAAAATGATCAGGATTGCAGTTCGGACACTTCGCTTTCGAGTGCCGTTTGTACCAGTACTTCCGGCTCAAATACAATGGTTGATTTGATGGAGTTGCTGATGAGGCAGGCGGCTTCACTTTTGTGCAGCACTTTCATGGCTTTTTCTACATCAGCTTCGCTGGCTACGTGTACAATTGGGCGCAGCACTACTTCACTCATCATAAACTTTTTGTCTACTATTTCCAACTTGCCCTTAGCATGGCTTTCAAAGTGGGAAAAGTCCAGTTTGAAATTTTCGGCCACGGCCAAAAAAGTAGTCATAAGGCAACTGTTGACAGCCGCTACAAACAAATGCTCGGGGCTCCAGATGCCCGGCATGCCTTTGGCAAACTCTGGCGGTGTAGCTACTTCAATAGATTGGTCGAGTACAGAAGATCGGGCGGTGCCTTTGCGGTCGGCTTCCCAGCGGATACAGGTATCGTAATAATGAACGTGTTCCATGTGGCAGATTTTTAGAAAGCTAAAGGTGAGAAAACAATCCTTGCCGCAAGGTGCCAAAGGTTACGTTGAGGAATGATGTTGGTTGGTTTTTGTCCATTTGGGCGGTCTTTTCATTCGTGTAAGCTTTTTTACCATTCATCCGAAAAGGATATCCGGGACAGCGGGCATTTATATCTTTGTGATATCAAAATAATATCAATTATGGAAAAGATTATCACACCCCGTTCTGGCTGGTTTATGCTGTTTGTGTCGCTCTTGTTGTTGGCTGCAGCTATCGTTTGTTTTGTGCTGGGCGCCGATGAAAACCCTGCCTTGATAGGCATTGGTGTTGTAGTGGTGCTGGCATTCACTGTTGCCGTATCCGGCTTTATTGCCATTGAGCCCAACAGCAGCCGGGTACTGACCCTGTTTGGTAAATATGTGGGTACCGTGAGCAGCAATGGTTTCTTTTGGGTAAACCCTTTTTTCACCAAAAAGAAAATCAGCCTGCGGGCCAATAACCTCGATACCAAGCCCATTAAAGTAAACGACAAGCATGGTAACCCTATTATGATTGGTGCCGTAGTGGTATGGAAAGTAGAAAATGCCTACAAGGCTGCTTTTGAAGTAGACAACTATCAAAGTTTTGTAGAAACACAAAGCGAAGCGGCCATACGTAAGTTGGCTGGCGCCTACGCCTACGACAACTTTGAACACGATACCGAAGAAATTACGTTGCGCAGCAGCTCTACTGAGGTGAACGATATGCTGGAGCATGAAGTAACAGAACGCTTAGCCATTGCCGGCATACAGGTAATAGAAGCCCGCCTGAGCCACCTGGCCTACTCTACAGAAATTGCAGGAGCCATGCTACAGCGCCAGCAAGCAACGGCTATAGTAGCGGCCCGTGCCAAAATAGTAGAAGGGGCTGTGGGCATGGTAGAAATGGCATTGGAGCAATTGAGCAAAAAGGAAATAGTACAACTGGATGAAGAACGCAAAGCTGCTATGGTGAGCAACCTGATGGTGGTACTGTGTAGCGAACGAAGTGCTCAGCCCGTGGTAAATGCCGGAAGCCTGTACTAAGTGATTGGTTAATTAGTTGAATGGTGTTTGGTTAATAGGGTAACCGTATAATTGATTCAAGAAGGGAAAAGAGGGAGTGAGCATTACAACCAGTTTAATCATTAACGAATGTGTAAACGGTATAAAGACACATTTGCCAATTAGCTAATTAGCAAATTGGGATTTGCGCCTTTGTGGTTCAAAAGAACAATGCGTTGCATTATGGCAAAAGAATCGAAAAAGAATTTTGTATTGCGTTTAGACGCTGCTACTTATCAGCTGCTCGAACAATGGGCGGCTGATGAGTTTCGCAGCATTAACGGGCAGTTGGAATATTTGATCAATAAGGCGTTGAAAGATGCAGGGCGTATGAAAAATACTTCGCCGCCTGTTACTGAAAAAAAACCTGAGAAATAAAAAAGTGGTTCTTATGTACACCAATACGTGTAAGTGAAAAAGTTTGCAGTCGTCAGTTTGCAATTGGCAAGGCAGTTGTATCAATAATAAAAATCCGTGAAAATCCCCTTTTGTCCGAGGCAATCAGCGTCCCATACATCCGCGTCCTATCTATCTGCTTATTTTTCTACACACCCTGCGGATATCGCCGCTCAGTTGCAGCATCATGTCCAGCTGATCGAGTATGCTTTTGAGGGCTACTAATTTGCCTCTTGTATGCGTTTCCATTTCGCCCCGTTCCAACTCTTGACGCCGTTGCTCCAGTAGCTGATTTACCTCATGGCGTATCGCCACCTCTTCCATGCCGGTGGCAGCTCCTTCCTGTTGTTCGCCGTCTGCTTCGCCTAAGTAGCTGAGAGCCGTTTGCAGGCGGTTACTAATTTGACGGGTGATCGGCAAAAAATCATCGAGCCATTCTTTTTCCTGCAGTTCATGCAGCTCATTGTAGAGTGCTGCCATGTGCGAAGCCAGTGTGTGATTGCTCACCAGCAACTGCTGCCAGTAAGGAGCATGCTGCTGCATGGCTTTGGGCTCATTGGTCATGCGTTGAAACGCATCGCTGAAATTAGCCAGCGAAACATACAGTTGCTTGCGATGCAATTTGTACTCACTAATGTGCAGTTGTTTCCCATCAAATGCCGTGCTGATGTAATCGAACCAACGTTTGTTATCATGAATGGTTTGGCGGGTGAGAGCACCTATCTGCAGCTTCTCCCATACAGGCGGAATCAGCAGCGTAAATACAAATGCGATAGCAGAACCAATCACAGTGTCAATGAGCCGGTCTTTGAGCAGCAATGTGAAGTTGCCGGGATTGAGCAACTGCATGGCCAGTACAATAAATACGGTCAACGTTAATACACTGATGAAGTATTTGTGCCGCCAAAAGCTGAACGACAAAATCATGAAGACCAACATGCAGCCGAGCAAAATGCCCGTGTGAGTGGTGCTGTACAAAATGCCGGCGCCAATGGCCACGCCAATAAATGTACCCAGCAAGCGGTCGATGTTTCGCTGGCGGGTGATGGCGTAAGCGGGTTTTAAAATCACCACAATGGTGAGCACCACCCAATAGGCATGGCCAATGGGCAACATTTGCGCCAGCCAGTAACCGGCCAGCATGGCCGTCATCATGCGAATGGAATACCGGAAAATATTGCTTCGCCAGCTCAGGTTGTTGAGTACCTGCCGTCCACTGAAATAACTGGGTACAATAAACCGCTGGTATTCTACTTTTCTACTCAGGTCTATGCCCTTATGGTAGGTGCTGTATTGCTGCAGCAATGCCAGCTTGTGATACACATCTTCCAAGGCATCCAATGCATGTCGCAGGGTAATGAATGCTTCAATTAAATCGGCATCGAGTATCTCGTGGCGGGATGCTTCAAACAACTGATTGAGCTCTTGAATAGCAGTGGCGGTATCGGGCACCGGCGGATAAGCATTGCCTTCGGCAAAAGCCTGCCCGGTTTGGTTGAGCTCCGTGGCCATGCGCTGCAGCAAGGCATGCATGCGGGGCAACAATGGATGTGTTTGCAAATGCGTTTGCATCAAACGGTAGTTGGGCTGCGAAGCCATCACACTATCAAACAGATCCACCAGATCCAGAAAGGCCAGCAGCAACACTTTACTGGTATGTGTACTTTCTTTAATAATGCTGCGGGTTTTAAACATAATCTCCCGCACATTTTGCTGCGCTGCATTGATGTGTACCTGAGCTTCGGTGAGTTCCTGATAGAGTGCATCGTAATTGGGCTGGGGCAGGTAGAAACGAGCTTTCAACTCCAGGTATACGGCTGTTTGCTGCATGCACTGGCCCAGCACTTGCTGTACCAGTTTGTAGGGCCGTAAGCGGTAGAGCAAAAGACTGAGCAGTAAATACATAAGGGCACCGGCAAGCGTCACCAATGCCAGCTCGTTGTACGAATGCACCACCCGGGTTTCATCTACCAGCAATGTAAGAATGACCAGACTGGCGGTACCAATTTGAGCGGCTCTGTTGCCATACACAGTGATGATGGCAAATGCAAAACCAGCTACTGCAATAAACAAACCCAATGCCCACGGGTGATGCATGAGCTGACCGGTGATGAGGGTAATGCCCACCACCGAAAGTGATACTGCTACAATACCATTGATGCGGTGATGAATGGGCCCGGGAAAATCGGTGATGCCTGCTGCCAATGCGCCAATGGCGGCTGCAATGCCCCAGCTATTGTGCCGGAAGTAAATGCCCAGCAACACGGGTAGCATAATGCCCACAGTAAGCCGCATGCCTTCGTAGAAATAAAACGAATGCATGAAACGGCGGTACTGCTGCCATTGTGTGGGAAGATTGAACAGTGTCATCTGCGGCAAAGGTGAATGAAATGCGGCAGATGTGTGAATGATGATAGAAGTACTACTGCTGATGGGCTGCGGGATATGAAAGGGAAGCCTCGACTAAGTCGAGGCCACAGCTCCCGATAGCTATCGGGAGCGGAGCCTGTAATAGCCCGGACCGTAGCTGAGAACTGCACTATGGTTGACAGCCCCTTATTATTGCTTTATCACTAATACATTGAACGTGATATTGGTTGGCATGTTAGAAAGGTCTTCGTTGTAAATGCACCAGCGGCTGTTGCCGGCTTCCCAAAACACACCTACCGCTTTGTTGAGGTAAGTGGCAGTGGGTGAGAAGTTGTGGGTAACAATAACGATATCGGTGGCAGATGGTATGGCATAAGTGAGATAGCTGAAGTTGCCACTGATGTTGCCAACAGCCGTGGTGTGTTTAAATGCAGTTTTGTTGTCTCCTGTTACCTTCAGAAAACCGTTTTTGAGTTCTACTGCTGTGCCGCCACTGCCATGCTCGGCGAGTATGGCTGCTGTGTAGCCAAAGGCATACACCCCATAATCGCCGAAGCCACCCACGCCGGCTGCGTAGGTGCCGCCTGCGCTGGTTCCGCCGGTATAGCCAATTACGCCATATCTATCGGTGCCTGCTCCATAGTTGATACCGGTAACTCCCGCCCACATGGGATTGCCAGATCTGGCAGTGCGGGTAACACCATATACACCGCTGCCTTCCAGTGTATTGCCATTCTCGCCATAAATAGCGCCAATTTCATACACCGGAGCAATATCTGAAGTGCCAGGGCGCTTTACATGCAGCTGTGCGTTTGTATTGGGGGTGGCAGTGGCAATGCCCATCGTGCCATTGCCTTGTATACGTGCCCGCTCCAGATTGCTGGTGCCAAACACCAGCGGAATGTTATTTTTATTACCCAAGGCCAGGGCATTTACTCCGGCATCGTTTGTATACATGGCCGAGAGGTTGCTGACGGGCAGTCCAAAAAGATTGCCGCCAATACTGGTGCCAAAACGGGCAATAACCAACGCAGCAGTTAGATCGTTGCCCATCATAAACCATTGGCGTATACCAATATCGCTGCTGCTTTTCAGCCTTACGGATGTTTCAGACAATATGCCGGCATCTACTTCCAATACACCTATCGGGTTGGTAACGCCTATGCCTACCTGGCCCGTGCCGTTTATGACCATACGTTCGGTAGCAGCAGTTACAAAGTGCAGGTTGTTGGCAGAACCTGTACCAATAATCATTCTGCCATCGCCCGACCAAAGTCTGGTGGCGTTGTTGGCATTGATGCCAGCAATAGTAGAGCCTGAATTGCTACCATAGCGTAAAAGGTCAGATGTGCTGCTGCCTGTGACAAGTTGCAAAGATGAAAAACTGGAATTCTGAATGGATTGTACGGCAACAGTGCTGTTTCCCGTAGTCTGGTACACATGTAGTTTTTCTGAAGGCGCATTTGTGCCAATGCCAACATTTTGAGCCATGCCCATGGCAGGAAAAAAGAGCCAGGAGAGTGCTACCAGGTAGCTTTTGTGTGAATTTGTCATGAGTATAAACTTTGTAGATAGTAATGTTGTAATGTAGAATTATTTAAGCAAAATGTCTATCCCCGATTGAACGATTCTTTGGGGATTTTGGATGTGAATCATGAGTAATACACTAATCTCGGTCAATAACCTGTCGAAGCAGTTTAAAGATGTACATGCCGTCAATGGCTTGTCGTTTACTGTGCAGCAGGGCGATATCTATGGTTTTTTGGGGCAAAACGGAGCGGGCAAAAGCACCAGCATCCGCATGCTGATGGGGCTGATACAACCCAGCGGCGGCGAAATAAACATGTTTGGCTACCGCATGCCGGAGCACAAAAAAGACGTGCTGCGCCAAATTGGGGCTATTATTGAACGCCCCGATTTGTACAAGTATCTGAGTGCTTACGACAATCTGGAAATGATGGCCCGGCTGAGTGGGTTAAAACCCACCCGCCAATTGCTGATGGACCAACTGGACAAAGTAGGACTGGCAGCCCGTGCCCAAAGCAAGGTGAAAACTTTTAGCCAGGGCATGAAGCAACGTCTGGGCATTGCCATTGCCATGGTGCACGACCCGCAGCTGATTATTTTAGATGAACCTACCAACGGCCTCGACCCACAGGGCATTGCCGAAATGCGCCACATGATCATCAACCTGCGCAAAGAGCATCAGAAAACAGTGATTGTGAGCAGCCACCTCCTCAACGAAATTGAACAGGTAGCAACGAGGATGATCATTATTGACAAGGGCCGGAAAGTAATAGAAGGCAGCACCAGCGAACTGTTTGACCCCGCCAATACCTTGGTAGAACTGCAAACCAATGATGCGGATGCGGCGGAAAAAATTGGTCGTAGCACCTGGGCCAGCCGCATGAAACCTGAAGCTGATGGATTGCTCTTTACCCTGCATGCCGATGATGTGCCGGCATTGGCCAAAGACCTGGTAGCCATGGATATTGCCATCGACAACCTGAGCAAACGTCATTCGCTGGAGAGTTTGTTTTTGACGCTGACGGGGAAGTGACAAGTTGCAGGTTGACAAGTTTATATGTTGACGAGTTGACAAGGAAGCGAACGACAAACAAAAAACAACAAACGAAAAACAACGATCGTGGTATTTACGCTGATACAAATAGAGCTCTATAAAATTTTTCGCAAGCCCCGCACCTACATTGGTTTTGTAGCCATCGCAGTTATTGTAGGGTTGATACAACTGGCCCTGAAAGCCGACGGGCAAACCTGGCTCAAGCTCATGTTTAGTGGCATGGACGACATGTTTGCCATACAAGATGGCAATGTGCTCAATGGCTATTTCGTGTGCTTTTTGGTGCTGAATACGCTGCTCATACAAGTGCCGCTATTGGTAGCACTCGTAACCGGCGATATGGTAGCCGGCGAAGCCAACCTCGGCACCTTGCGACTGTTGCTCACCAAGCCCATCAGTCGCTCAGAAGTAATGCTGGCCAAGTTTTCCGCAGGGTTAATCTACACATTCGTGTTGCTGTTCTGGATGGCCATTCTTGCATTGTTTTTAAGCATGGCCATGTTTGGCACCAGCGATTTGCTGGTGAATAAAAGCTATGCCATCATTCAGTTTTATGTAGATGCCGAGGGCGATGATGTGTTCTGGCGATACATTGTTGCATTTGGTTTTGCGTATGCGGCTTTGGCTACAGTGGCAGCCTTGTCATTCATGCTGAGTGTGTTTGCCGAAAACAGCATCGGCCCTATTGTTACCACCATGAGCATCATTTTGGTATGCACCATTATCAGCACCATGGATTTGCCATTGTTTACCAAAGTGAATCCGTTTCTCTTCACCAGTTACATGACTTCATGGAAGGGCATGTTCAACATGGCGGTGGATGAAAACGGCGCAGCTATTCGTGGTTCGGTGTACAGCATCAATGCACTCATGCAGGCCATGGGTGTACTTGTTGGCCATATCGTTTTGTTTTTTGGCGTGGCGCTATATGCCTTTAAAAAGAAAGATATTTTGAGTTGATAGCTTTTGCAATTGGAAAAAGGCCTGACGGTATTTGAATACTGTCAGGCCTTTGTATTTGTAGCAAAAATGAGAATGTGTAACGACTGCTGATTTATGCCCGTTTTTTGCGGGTGCGGTTCCACCACATAATGGTACCAGTAATGGGGAAGCTTACCCCAAACAAACACACAATGACCGAAATGATTTTGCCCGGCCAGCCAAAGATGGCGCCTGTATGTACAGGTTTGAATGTGCTGCGTACCCGCTGGCCAAGGTTGCGGTCTTTGTACAAATTGGTTTTAATCACCTGCCCTTTGTATTGATCGATAAACAACTGATCGCTGGCAGTATTGTGCGGTGCATCGGCAGTGAGTGCTGTAAGTGTAAACACATCGGTTGAATCTTTGGGCAATGCAAGGGTGTAGTAAGCGGCATCTTTCAATTGTGCCATGCCTGTTTGCAAAGCCTGCTCTGCAGCAATACGTGGTTGTTGTGCAGTGCTGTCGCTCTTGGGTGGCTTGGGGCGTTCCATGCTGCTGTTGGTTAAGGTGTAAATGCCTTTGTTGAACCACTCAAACGACCAGGCCAAACCAGTGAAGCCAAACACAAACAAAAAGATAAGGCTGTAAAAACCAAACACAATATGGAAGTCGTGGTTGAGGCGTTTGAAACCGGCCGTCCATTTTACAGACAACCGTTGCTTAATGAGCAACCGCGTTTTAGGCCACCAAAGTATAAGGCCTGTAATGAGAATAACGAGAAAGAGGATGGTACAAACACCCACAATCATTTTGCCAATATCTTCGCCCAGCAGCCAGCGGTGCAGCGCCATCATGGTATAGAAAAACGTGTCGCGGTAATTGTACAGTTCAATCAGCTGTCCGGTGTACGGATTGACAAACGCTGTTTTGCGGGCTTCATTATTGCCGGCTGCAGGTTTAGCACCGCCGCTTTTTTTCTCTTCTTTTTTCTTTTGTACAAAACTGATTTCTACGCTTCGGTCGGCACCGGCATACCATTTTACCTGCTGTACTTTGCTGCCTGCATGCTGTTGTTCAAAGCTGGCAATAATGGCATCAGTGGTCATGGCTTTGCCTTGCACGGGCACATAGTAGCGGTCTTTGTGAAAAGCATGTTGCAGCTCTTCTTCAAACACCAGCACAGCACCGGTGAAGCATACAACCATCACCACCAGGCCGGTGGCAAAACTTAAATACAGGTGAATGCGGCGGAAGAAAACTTTCATGTGGATTGGATAGAAATAGTGGATTGAAATGAATGGCTACGAAGTAATGGTTTTATGACGATTTATTGACTGACGCCCGTTGGTTACAGCCGGTATTGCAATCCAACCGACAGTATTCTTGGTGCAATAGGATTTACACTGTTATCATCGTGCACGTTGTAGCTGAGCACATTGGTGAGGTTGCTCAGCTTGGCCCGCAGGTTCAATTTTTGCCATGTATAGCCAGCATGTATATCAACTTGTGTATAGGGATCAACGGGCATCAACTTATAGCTGTCATTGGCTACATTGGTGCGGGTGCTGCGGCCTGCCACCCGTTCGCCCACATAATACACTACTATTCCTGCATTCAGGCCACGCAGTTTTCCATTGTTGATGGCATAGTAAATGCCCGTATTGGCCGTGTGCTGCGGACTGTAACGCAGCTTACTGCCTTTGATGTAGGTATTGCTGTTGCCATAGCGGGTATCGTTGTAGCTATATGCAGCAGTAATGCTAAAGCCGTGAACCGGCTTGCTAGCCACATCCAGTTCCACCCCTTTGCTGATGACTTCGCCGGCCAGTTCTTTGATGTTGCTGTTGTTGTTGGCATTGCCATTGGCATCTGTCAATGCCGTTTGGGCCAGGTTGCTGTTTTGAATGAGGTATACGGTAATATTTGCCGCCAGCAGCTTGTTGAACAGCTCCGTTTTTACACCCGCTTCATATTGATTGATGTATGAAGGATCGAGGGCTTTCAGGTAAATATCCGTGCCGGTATTGAGTGTAAATGAATTGCTATAGCTGGCAAATACACTCAATTGCTTATTGGGTTGATATACCAGTCCTGCTCTTGGAGAAAACGCAAAGTTTGAACTTAGTGCAGTAGGGGTGCGTTTGTTTTTGGTAAGAGAGTCGATATAGCCACCACCGTTTTCCATATAGCTGTACCGGATGCCAGCTAGCAGTTTAAAATGCTTTGATAGGCTGATGAGGTCTTGTGCATAAACACCAATGCGTTGTGTAGGTGTATGGGTGAGGGTTGTAGCTGTGGTGATGGGAATGTCACTGCGTTGCTTGAATTTGCTGAGGTCGAAAATATTGATGGTATCATAGATATTTCGATTTTGCAAAACCGGGTTGGCATAGGTAAATGCAGTAGCATCTACTTCGTATTTGTCAGCATCGGCGCCAAACAGTAACTGGTGTTCTATTTTTCCCGTTGTGAGTTTGCCGGTTATGTCAAACTGTGTCAGGTAATAATCTTCTTCGTTTTGAGTACGAACCAAACCACGAACCCAGTTACCATTGGCCTGTACAAAATTGCCGGCGTTGGGTCTGGTGGTACCAAATACTTCGTTGCTGTATCCTTGATAGGAGCTGATATTGCGCAATTCCCAGCCTTTTCCTAATTGGTGTGTAGTGGTTAAAGTAAGGGTTTGTTGCTGAATATTACTGTTGCTCCAACTGGCGCCTAAAAACCGGTTACGTGGAATATTGGCAATGCTGTAGTTAATAGCTCCTGTGCCATAATCCAATGTACGTTTATCTGTGAGGTAATCGCCTTCTAACAGTACCGTTGTTTTTTTGCCTGCTTTTATCAGTAGTGATGGATTGATGTAAAAGCGTTCGCTGCTTACATCGTCCCGAAAGCTATTGCCCTTTTCATAAGTAGTATTGATGCGAAACGCAACAGATTGACTATTGTTGATAGCGCCATACAGTTCAAATGAAGGTTTGTAGAAAGCATAACTGCCTGCACGAAAACCTATTTCCCCTCCTTTTTCAAACTGCGGTTTTTTGGTAACCAGATTGAGCACACCGCCTGCAGCTACGTTACCATACAAAATTGCCGCACTGCCTTTCAAAATTTCTACTTTTTCCAATGCACTCATCTCTGGCATGGCCCCATTGTTGTAGCGGGCTCCGTTTTTAAATGTGTTGCTGCTACCGTAGGCATAGCCACGCCCGGCTATTTCTTCTTGAGTGCCGCCAGTAGTGCTCATTACATAAATGCCACTGGCGTTCATAATGGCATCGCTCAGGCGAAGTACCTGCTGACGTTCCAGTACTTCTCTTCCAATGGTTACACTTGCTTGCGGCATATCCATGGGCTTGATGTTTCCTTTGCCAATAGCAGCCACTTTTTCATTGAGGCTGCGGTGGTGGGTAAACACCACTTCCTGTAATTCGCTATTGGTTTCGGCCAGTACAAATTCTACTAATACGGCCGTATTTTCGGTGGCTTCAATAGTTTTTTGCTGTGTATGCAAGCCAGTGTGCGAAACCACTAAGGTGTAATGCCCATTGGGCAATGCTGGTAAAATAAAAGTGCCATCTGGCTGTGTGGTAATGCCTGTTTTTAGTTCTTTAATAAACACATTTACATTGTGTACCGGTTGTCCGTCTTTACTGAGCACTTTGCCTTTGATAGCACCTGGTGTGCCTGATGCTATCAATGAAATGCAACAGAGAAGAAAATTTAAAAAAATCAATAGAAGGGTACGAAACAGTTTCATGTTGATTGCTTGTTGTGATGTTGGTTGGATAAATTCGGGATGCAAAAAAGCAACGCTTTCCTGGCCGCTTTTGTAGCAATCGGGAAAAACGGATTACGGAATCAGAAATGAGCAATCCAACAATTTTCAACTTTCAGTTTTGACAATATTGTGACGAAGTGTGTTGTTCATTATGATGCCAGTCAGTTTCTGTAGCAGCATTCTGTTGTCTTTTTGCAATATGAAGTCTCACGGTTTTGCTGCATTGGTGGCCCGCTACAATCAGCCGGTGCCCCGCTATACCAGTTATCCTACTGTACCGTATTGGTACGAACCTTTTACCGCTGCTGCGTGGATGCAACGCTGCCGCGAAACCTTTGCTGCCAGCAATCACCGTGAAGGCATCAGCCTCTACATTCACTTGCCTTTTTGCGAAAGCTTGTGTACCTACTGCGGTTGCAACAAAAAAATTACCACCAACCACAGCGTTGAAGATGTGTACCTGCAAGCGTTGGAAAAAGAATGGCGACTGTATCAGCAACAATTGGATGATGCACCGGTAATTCGGGAATTGCATTTGGGTGGTGGTACACCTACTTTTTTTTCGCCGGAAAATTTACAACGCCTCATGCAGTTTTTGCTGCAAGGCGCTACCCTGCATACCGATGCAGAACTGAGCATTGAAGGACATCCGAACAATACCACTGCTGAACATCTCGCCATGTTGTATGCACTCGGTTTTCGGCGCATCAGCTATGGGGTGCAAGATCTGGATGAAACCGTGCAGCGCATCATCAACCGCATACAGCCATTGGAAAATGTGGTACGGGCAACCACCGAAGCCAGACGCATTGGTTTTACTTCTGTCAATTTCGATTTGGTGTATGGCCTACCCAAACAACATTTGGCAGGTTTGCAACATACTGTTGAGGAAGTAATTGCGCTGCGACCCGACCGTATTGCATTTTACAGTTATGCACACGTACCATGGACCAGCCGGGGCCAGCGTTTGTATGACGAGCAAGACCTGCCTTCAGCAGATGAAAAAATGGCCTTGTATTTAGCAGGCCGCGACATGCTGACCGCAGCAGGCTATGCCGACATTGGCATGGATCACTACGCCTTGCCCCACGATCCGTTGTACAAGGCCTGGCAAGACGGCAGCTTGCACCGCAATTTCATGGGCTACACCACGCAGCAAACCCGTCTGCTCATTGGCTTGGGCGTTAGTAGCATCAGCGATGCAGGCCACGCTTTTGCACAAAATCACAAACAACTGGGCGATTATTATGCCAGCATTGAAAAAGGCGAACTGCCTATTTTTAAAGGGTATGAATTAAGTGAAGAAGATGTATTGTTCAGGAAATACATTCTTGATGTATGCTGCAGAGGCAAAGTGGAATTTGAGGAAGCTTTCGATGATGTGCTGGAGCAACATTGTAAACCTGCTCTACAAGCATTGCTGGCCGATGATTTAATTGAATGGCAACCCAATGGTATTACGATCACAGCTACGGGCAGAAATTTCATCCGCAACATTGCCCGTTGTTTTGATGTGCACTTGCTGCGCCAGCAGGCCGATGCACCAGCTAAACGGTTTAGTCAGGCGGTGTAGCATTGGTTGCTCACGGCAGACAATGCTGGTCATTTTTTCTGCCGGATGTTTTTGTAAATTTTGATGGCACTCATCAGCAAAACAATCAGTGCCAGCAGACCCACGAGGCCCCATACGAGGCTCATGTTTTCTTTTACCACCACCAGCATTACTACTGATACCAGCAGCAACGTGGGTACTTCATTCCAAATGCGCATTTGCTGCCCCGTATAAGGAAACAAACCTTTAGCATGCTTGCTCACAATGGCTTGCAGCGAACCATGATACGCATACAGCAATACCACGAGTATCAGCTTTATGACGAGCCATGAAGGAGTAGCGGGATACAGGTACCACATCCAGCCACCAAAAATGAGGGTGAGGATGGCGGATGGCCAGGTAATGCCATACCACAGTCGCTTGGTCATGAGCAGCAGCTGCGCCGTAAGAATGTTTTTTTCAGGCTCATTTTTTTGCTGTGCTTCTGCCAGATACACCAACAGCCTCGGCAGGTAAAACAACCCCGCAAACCAGGTGACGACGAAAATGATATGGATGGCTTTGACGTAGAAGTACATGGGGTGTTGATGTTGGTTGGTAAGTTGAAATGTTTACAAGTTTACGAGTTCACGGGTTCACAAGTTCCAATGTTTGTAGACTAAAAATGTAAACACAAACTAAGCCTCATTAGGTGGCTTTTGGACTGAAAACAAAACCACAAGTAGATAACCGCAAACCCAAAACGAAAAACCACAAACAGAAAATACTACACTGCTTCTTCAACCATGTCTACAATGGCTTCCACCCATTTCGGATGCACATTCAAACAAGGAATCATGGTGAAGCTTTCGCCACCGGCATGTATAAATTCTTCTTTGCCTTCTTCGGCTATTTCTTCCAGTGTTTCCAAACAGTCACTCACGAAAGCCGGGCATGCTACCAACAATTTTTTGATGCCTTCTTTGGGCATTTCTTCCAAACGCTTGGCGGTGTAGGGTTTCAGCCATTCATCTTGCCCCAAACGGCTTTGAAAACTGAAGCTGTACTTGTCTTTTGGAATACCCAGCATGCCCGCCACTAAATGCGTGGTGGTAACACACTGGTGGCGGTAGCATTGTGCATGTGCCGGCGAATCTACTTCACAACAATTGTCCACTTTGAGGCAATGACAACCTGTGGTGTCACCCTTGCGGATATGTCGTTCAGGCACGCCATGATAGCTGAACAAAATATGATCGTATTCCGCATTTAAATAAGGTTGAATGCTGCTGGCCAAGGCATCGAGATACGACTCATGCTTGTAATACGGTGGCAGTATGGTGAGTTTGAACTTATAGTTTTCTTTGGCATGAATTTCTTTGGCATATTCCACCGCTGTTTCATAGCTGCTCATGGCATAATGCGGATACAGCGGCACTACAATCACTTCTTCCAATTCGGGCACTTTGGCCAGCAATTCATCGTAAGCTTTTTTCGGATGCGGATTGCCATAGCGCATCGCAATGGTTACCGGAGCTGTTACTGCGTGTTGCAATGCTGCTTGCAATTGTTGTGTGAGTACAATGAGTGGCGAGCCTTCTTCCCACCAAATGCTTTTGTAAGCCTTGGCCGATTTGGGTGCACGGAAAGGAGAAATAATGCCTCTCACCAATAAGAACCGCAAGAGTTTGGGAATATCAATCACCCGTTCGTCCATCAAAAATTCGTTGAGGTAACGGCGTACATCTTTTACGGCAGTTGAGTCGGGCGAACCGAGGTTCATCAGTACAATTCCTTTCTTATGCATCATGACAGATTTTGACATTGTTTGATCCAACCAACAGGTCACCACGTATTTTGTTGGGGCTGCAAAACAACAGCAAAATGTACGGTTCCCTGCTGTTGTTTGGTTTACACATTGAAAATGACAATGATGTGACACAGTAATATGACAATGAAGTGACAGAACCAACGCACGGCCGTACCACGTGCCAAATACCTTTGCAACGTCCATGAAGCTGAATGAAGAACATATGCGGGATCGATTCTGCGTGGCGGCCATTGGGTATCGCCAGGCAGATACGGAGGTGAGAGGAATGTTTGCGGTAGATGCGGACATGAACCGCCAGATACTTGCTGTGGCAAAAACGGCGGGCTTCAAAAGTGTGTTTATTGTAAGCACCTGCAACCGCACCGAAATTTATGGTTATGCCAACCATCCGCATGAGTTGGCCGCTTTGCTCACCCGCTTTACCAAGGGCACAGTGGGAGAGTTTATACACCACGGTTTTTTTAAGCAAGGCAAAGACGCCATGCACCACCTGTTTCGGGTGGCGGCGGGTCTCGATTCTCAAATTATTGGCGATTACGAAATACAAGGCCAGCTCAAGCAGGCCATAGCTATGGCAAGAGCCGCCGATTTGATTGGGCCCATTATGGACCGCACTTTGAACTTCGTTTTTCAGGCGTCCAAAAAAATACGGGCCACCACATTGTTAAGCAGTGGTACGGTGTCCGTAAGCTTTGCAGCCATCGAATGGTTGCAGCAAAAAGTAAACCCATGGCCCATGAAAGCCCTGGTAATTGGTACAGGAAAATTCGGTACCAATGTGTGCAAAAACCTGCTCCATTATTTGCCACAATTGCAATTGCACATTTGCAACCGCACCAACGAAAAATCGGAAGAACTGGCCGCACAACTGCAAGCTGGTTATTTGCCTTACGATGAGCTGGCTGCGTCGCTCAATTCATTTGATGTGATCATTACCAGTACGGCAGCACCTGAGCCCATTGTATTGCCGCAGCATTTTGTGCCAGGCAAACAACGGTTTATTGTAGACCTGAGTGTGCCTGCCAATGTACACAAAGACGTGGCCAACATTGATGGTATAGAAATGGCGAACGTGGACGAAATTTCTGCCATACTAGAGCAAACCATTGCCCGCCGCCACATGGAAGTGCCCAAGGCCGAAGCCATCATTGCCGAATTTGAACAGGAGTTTTATGAATGGCTGCATACCTACAAGCATACACCGGCTATTAAGCTGGTGAAACAACACCTGGCTGGTTGGGCCAAGCAAAACAGCTGCGAATTTGCCGCTACTGCTACCAACGGTAGTCCCGAAGTGGATGCATTGGTAAAACAAACCGTAAACAACCTGATGGTAAATTTGAAACACAAATCGGAAAAGGGCTGTCATGTGATAGCTGCTTACGAACAGTTTCTCAATCATCCGGCCCTCAGCGTAGAAGCATCATGATAAAAATAGGAACCCGCGAAAGCAAGCTTGCCTTGTGGCAGGCCGAGCAGGTGCAGGCTGCGTTGTTGCAACAAGGCCATGCATCAGAATTGGTATTGGTAAAAAGCGAAGGCGACATTGACCTTGTAACACCCTTGTATGAAATGGGTGTGCAAGGTGTGTTTACCCGTACGCTGGATGCGGCGCTACTCAACAAACGCATTGACATCGCTGTGCACAGTATGAAAGATGTGCCCACACAATTGCCGCAGGGCATTGTGCAGGCTGCAGTGCTGCCCCGTGGTTTCACGGAAGATGTATTGGTGTACAAAGAATCTCCCTCCTTTTTTACAGATGCACAGCAACCCATGACCATTGGCACCAGTAGCATACGCCGCAAAGCCCAATGGTTGTATAAGTATCGCCATACATCTTTTCACAACATGCGGGGCAATATGCAAACACGCCTCGACAAGCTAGCGGAAAGTGATTGGAGCGGCGCCATTTTTGCCCGTGCCGGATTGGATCGCATTGGCTTGTTGCCTCAGCATCATTTGGTACTCGACTGGATGCTGCCAGCTCCTGCACAAGGTGCTGTAATGGTAGTTTGCCGCGAAGAGGATGCGCATACAATGGATGCCTGTGCTCTCATCAACGATGAGTTTACCGCGGTGTGTACCAAAATTGAAAGAGATTTTTTACGGGGGCTGATGGGCGGTTGTGCCACTCCCATTAGTGCTTTTGCGCAGCATAACTACAGCCACGTGAGTTTTACCGGCAATGTGTGCATGCCCGATGGCAGCGACCTACTGGAAGTAAGCTGCACGTTTGGTTTGGATGAACTGGAAGATGCCGGACACATTGCTGCAGAAAAACTGCTGGCCAATGGCGGCGGTGCTTTCATTGAAAAATTCAACAAATGAGCCAGCTATTTTCTTTACTCTGTACCCGCCCACTCGATGCTGCCAGTATTGCAGCATTGCAGCAGGCCGGTGTAGGGGTAGATGTGGTGGAATTCATACGCACAACTGCGGTACAAGACGCAACACTCACTCAACAGGTACTGGAGTTGGCTACGCAGCAACCGCTCATCATTTTTACCAGCATGAATGCGGTAGAAGCAGTGGCCGCCATGTTGCAAGGTCGTCAGCCTGAATGGCAGATTGCCTGCATCGGACAAACTACGCTGCAGTTGGCGCAGGAGCATTTCACCAAGAGTAATGTAGTAGCAACTGCCAGTTATGGATTGGATTTAGCGAAGGCCGTTGTGTCCTTGCATCCCAAGGATGGAGCGGTGTTTTTCTGTGGCAATATCCGCCGGCCGGAGCTGCCCGATTATTTGCAGGTGCATGAAGTGCCCTTGCAAGAGCTGGTGGTGTACCACACACATGAAATACCCGTTGCAGTAAACCAACCCTATGATGCGGTGTTGTTTTTCAGCCCGAGTGCTGTACGCAGTTTTTTTTCGGTGAACTCGGTGCCGCACACAACAGCGTTGTTTGCCATTGGCAGCACCACTGCGAATGCGTTACAAGATGCTGGATACAGCAACATTGTGGTTGCTAATGTTGCTGGTAAGGAAGCGATGATTGAAACATTTCTCAACTGGTATGCGGCTTCGCAAAAACCGGTTGAATAAAGCGATAAAACAAAAGCATGTTACAAAACGATTTGTTGTTGCGGGCATTGAAAGGAGAAAAACTCAAACGCCCACCTGTGTGGATGATGCGTCAGGCGGGCCGTTATTTGCCCGAGTACCTCGCTTTGAAAGCGAAGTATGATTTCTTTACCCGTGTACAAACGCCGGAGTTGGCAGCTGAAATCACGTTACAGCCCATTGATATTGTAGGTACAGATGCCGCCATTATTTTCTCCGATATTTTGGTGATACCTCAGGCCATGGGTGTAGAAGTATTGATGGAAGAAGGCAAGGGTCCTTCATTGCCCAACACCATCAAATCACAAGCAGATATTGATGCACTCATTACCGAAAATGTAGAAGAAAGTTTAGGCTATGTGATGCAGGCGCTGACACTCACCAAGCAACAACTCAATGGTCGTGTGCCGCTCATAGGTTTTGCCGGTGCACCATTTACCATTTTGTGCTACATGGTAGAAGGAAAGGGCAGCAAAACATGGGAGAAAGCCAAGAAGTTTTGCTTTACGCAACCACAGCTGGCCCATGCATTGCTGCAAAAAATCACAGACATTACCACCGCTTATCTGAAAGCACAAGTGGCAGCAGGCGCCGATGTGGTACAAGTATTTGATAGCTGGAGCGGTTCGCTCAGCAAGCAAGATTTTGAAGCCTTTGCACAACCTTATCTGGTGCAGATTGCACAGGCTTTACAGCCGCATGCGCCTGTTATTTTGTTCCCCAAGGGCAGCTGGTATGCATTGCCTGCATTGGCGGCCAGTGGTGCGTCGGGCATCGGTATCGATTGGTGTATCGATGCAGCTACTGCACGGTCACTCACCAACAACAGCATTACATTACAAGGCAATTTTGATCCGGCCTATTTGCTGGCACCCATACCGCAAATCAAACAGCGGGTGAAGCAAATGATTGATGCTTTTGGCACACAGCATTACATTGCCAACCTCGGTCACGGTATTACGCCCGATGTGCCGGTGGATCATGCCAAGGCATTTGTGGATGCAGTGAAGGAATACGAAGAATAAGTTAATTGGTTAATTAGGGAATAGGTAAAAAGGAAAGGTTGAATTACCCATTCCCCCTTCAGGGGGCTAGGGGGCTTGAAAAGCAAAACATCAATGATTGCCGAAGGCAATTCCCTCTGTGTCCTCCTTTCCTCTATGCGAAAAAAATAAAACTATAAGCAAACACACACTGTGCTCCTCTGTGCTCACCTCACACACCTCAGTGGTAAAAAAGTATTCATCAATACATGGACGTAAAAGAACAATTCATCGCATTCATTCATCAGTTGCAAGATGATCTTTGCTTCGCATTGGAGCAGGAAGACGGCAAAGCCCGTTTTGTAGAAGATGAGTGGCAGCGCCCCGAAGGCGGTGGTGGTAAAACCCGTGTGATAGCTCATGGCAATGTGTTTGAGAAAGGCGGGGTCAATACTTCTGTGGTATTTGGTAAAGTGACGCCGGTGATGCAGCGGCAACTCAACATCAATGGTAATCGTTGGTTTGCTGCAGGTATTTCTTCCGTCATTCATCCGTTCAATCCGTTGGTGCCTACTATACACTTCAACTACCGCATGTTTGAATTGTACAATGCAGCAGGTGAAGTAATTGACCGCTGGTTTGGTGGCGGAACCGATTTAACCCCTTACTATATCGATGCGCAATGCTGCCGTCATTTTCACCAAACTTTCAAGCAGGCTTGCGATGCGGTAGACAAAGCTTTTTATCCGGAGTTTAAAACTACCTGCGACAACTACTTTGTAAATACCCACCGGGGTAATGAACGGCGTGGCATTGGCGGTATTTTTTATGACCACAAAAGAGCTACAGACGGCTATAATGTCGACACCTGGCTAACATTGGCCCATAAATGCGGTTATGCATTTCTGGATGCGTATTTGCCTATTGTATCCAAGCATAAAGCACTTGCATTTACGCCAGAGCAAAAGTATTGGCAGGAAATTCGTCGTGGCCGCTATGTAGAGTTCAATTTGGTGCACGACCGAGGTACGTTGTTTGGCTTAAAAACCAATGGCCGTACAGAAAGCATTCTCATGAGTCTGCCGCCGACTGTTCGTTTCGAATACAATTATCAACCTGTTGAGGGTAGTGCAGAAGACGCTTTGTTGCAAGCTTGTCTACAGCCCATTGATTGGATTAATTACCTGTCGGATGAAGAACGCAACGATTGGGCACAACAATCCAATACCTGCTAATCATCCAAGTACTCCTACAGCTGTTGATTTGAGTTATACATTCACTTATTGACCTATTCACTCATTGACTAATTCTCTGTTATGATACTTACCAGACGCAACCGCATTCTTCGCCAGTCGCCAGCCATTCGCAGCATGGTGGCCGAAACCATGCTAACGCCTAATGATTTCATAGTGCCGTTGTTTGTAGTGGAAGGCACGGGTGTAAAAGAAGAAATTGCTTCTATGCCCAACTACTATCGCCTAAGCCTCGATAACCTGGCGAAAGAAGTGAAAGAGTTGTGGAGTATGGGCTTGAAAAGTGTGTTGCTGTTTATCAAGTGTGCCGATGAGCTGAAAGACAACAAAGGTACTGAAGCCATTAACCCAAATGGATTGATGCAGCGTAGTATTCGTACGGTGAAAGATGCTTGTCCGGATATGTATGTGATGACTGACGTAGCTCTTGATCCCTTTAGTTCATTTGGTCACGACGGCATTGTTGAGAATGGTGAAATAGTAAACGATGCTACAGTGGCAGTGCTGGCGCAAATGAGTGTGAGCCATGCGCAGGCAGGTGCCGATATGGTGGCGCCCAGCGACATGATGGATGGTCGCATTGAAGCCATTCGGCTGGCGTTGGAAGAAAATAATTTTACCACAACAGGCATCATGGCGTACAGTGCCAAGTATGCTTCATGCTTTTACGGACCCTTCCGCGATGCATTGGATAGTGCCCCCGGCTTTGGTGATAAGAAGACGTATCAGATGGATTATGCCAATCGTACCGAGGCAGTGAAAGAAGTAATGATGGATATAGAAGAAGGTGCTGATATTGTAATGGTAAAACCTGCACTGAGTTATCTCGACATCATCCGTGAAGTAAAAAACATCAGCGATGTACCCGTGAGTGCTTACAACATCAGTGGTGAGTATGCTATGATAAAAGCCGCCGCAAAAATGGGCTGGATCAATGAAGACAGAGCCATTCTGGAAGTACTCACGTCCATCAAAAGAGCCGGCGCCGATTTGATAGCGACCTACTTTGCAAAAGACGCAGTAAGATTAATAAACTAACCACTGAGGAATCAGAGGCCAACACAGAGTAACACAGTGTGCTCTGTGTATACCTCCTTTACCTCCGTGGTTTAAAGAATTATACCATGTATTCAAGAAGTCAACAACTATTCGAAAGAGCACAGCAATCCATACCCGGTGGCGTTAATTCTCCCGTACGGGCTTTTAAGCAAGTGGGTGGTACGCCGCTCTTTATTAAAAAAGCCAAAGGTGCTTATCTCTACGATGAAGATGGTCAGCAATACATTGATTACATCGCATCTTGGGGGCCTATGATTTTGGGGCATGCCTATGAGCCCATTGTGGAAGCTATTCGGGAAAAGGTATACGATTCTACTTCGTATGGTGCACCCACCGAACTGGAAATTGAAATGGCAGAGCTTATCAAAAGCATGGTGCCCAATGTCGATTTGATTCGCATGGTAAGCAGCGGTACCGAAGCTTGTATGAGTGCCATTCGACTGGCTCGTGGCTATACCGGCCGCAATAAAATCATCAAGTTTGAAGGTTGCTACCATGGCCATGCTGATAGCTTTTTAGTAAAAGCAGGTAGTGGTGTTGCTACGTTTAATATACAAACCGTACCGGGTGTAACTGCTGGTGTAAGTGCCGATACATTGACCTGTGCCTACAACGATTTGACCGCGGTACAGCAGTTGGTGGAAGCCAACAAAGGTGAAGTGGCTGCCATCATTGTAGAACCGGTGGCAGGCAACATGGGTTGCATATTACCACAGCCGGGTTTCCTCGAAGGCATCCGCAGTTTGTGCGATGCAGAAGGCATTGTATTCATTTTTGATGAAGTAATGACAGGTTTCCGCCTGGCACCGGGTGGTGCACAGGAAAAGCTGGGCATCAATGCAGACCTCGTTACCTATGGCAAAGTGATTGGCGCAGGCATGCCGGTGGGTGCCTTTGGTGGTAAAAGAGCCATTATGGAATGCATCGCACCGCTGGGCAATGTGTATCAGGCCGGTACTTTGAGCGGTAATCCTGTGGCCATGATTGCCGGATTTACGTTGCTCAATGAGCTGAAAGCAAAGCCTGAAATCTTTACGCAGTTAGAAGAGAAGACAGCTTATTTGCACAAGGGTTTGGATGAGGTGTTGAGTGCTTCCAATGTTGAATATACCATCAACCGATTGGGCAGTATGATTAGTGTTCATTTCGGCAAACATGCTGTTGTGGATTTTTCTACAGCGGCAGCTTGTAACATCGAACAGTATAAAACATATTTTCATCATATGCTCCGCAGCGGTATTTACCTGCCCCCCAGCGCTTACGAGAGCTGGTTTCTCAACAATGCGCTGAGCTACGAAGACCTTGATAAAACTATACAAGCCACCAAGGCTTTTGTATCGTGAGTCGTGATGATTACAGCTAAAGAAGGGCTTCAGCAATAGCTGGGGCTTTTTCTTTTCAGCAATGTGCAAGCGTTATTTACTGCATGTTCCAACGAAAACCCAGCAGCCATTTGGTGCCTTGCATGGGTGCGTAGTTATAACTCGGGTCGAAACTGTAAGCATTAGGGTTCGTAACGGAATTGGGTGTACCATTTGCATTCCAGTACAACCCACCACGCTGGTCAAACGGATCGTCGGGATGTAAAATGGGATTAGCTGGAATAAAGTTGAACATGTTTTTTACTGCCAGGTAAGTTTCAATTCCTCCAGGCCATTTTTTAGTGAGTTGTGCATTCAGCAAATTGTACGACGGGCTCATGGCTGGCCGAAAATCATTGGGCACCACCGGCAACCGCATAGAGCCTGTCCATTTACCAGTCAGGTCGATTGTTATGCCTGCTTTGCGGATGAGAAAATTCAGTGAATAATTGCCACTCCAGCGAGGGGCATATTGCTGCAGTGTTTTCACGTCATTTTCAACAGCATAAACATCCATATAAGTTGCACCAGCCATAGTTCGTAAGCCGTTGGTCATGGTCCAGCTGAATTGGGTGCTTACGCCTTTGCTTACTGCATAGCCATCCAAATTGTCGTAAATAATTTTCTGTGGATCAGTATCGTAATCAGGTATGATTTTATTGGTAAACCAGGTGTAAAACAACGACGCATCCCAACCAAAAATGCCTGCTGCTGTATGTACATCTCCACTATAGTTTAGGTTGGCATTCCAGCTTTGCTCTGGTTTCAAATCGTTTTGAATCACGATTTCTCGAAAGCCGCTGAGAGCCGCATGATCTTCAGTAAACAGATTCACCACTCTGAATCCGTTACCTGCACTCAGTCGAATGGTATGATGCGCTGCAGGCTGCCATTTTACAGCCAACCTCGGCGCTACCACAGCACCTTGTATATTGGAATGTTCAATCCGAATGCCAGTGAGCAAAGTGACATTTTTTCTTGCAGTCCATTCGTCTTGCAAGTAAAGGGCCGTCATGAGTTGTTTGCTGGGGGCATTGGCATTTAGCTTGGCTGTGGCAGGCGTGTTGTCGTCGTACCACAAATACCTGAGCGGTATGCCAGCCAATAATTGATGATTGCCCATGGTTTTGCTCCAACGGAGTTGGGTAAAAGCCGTGTGCTGTTGCCCTTTGTACCAGGTAGTGCCATAGTAGCTGTTTTGGAAATGAAAATTGTAGCTGTATTCCAGCACTAAGTCCTTGTGGATGCCATAGTTTCCAATGAGTTCAACTCTTCTGGTGTCAATGCTTTCACCATACACACTATCGCCGCCCAAAAACTTGCGTTGCCATTGCAGCTCACCACCCCAGCGTCTTTCCGTCAGCAGGCGAATAGCAATGCTGGCCGGTAAATCCTGTCGTCTGTCAATATCCCATTTGGTAAAAAGAGAGAACCTGTTTTGCAGGGTTACATCGGTGAAATTATCTCGGTTGATATCGTGCTGGCGATTGAAGAAAAAGCCATTCGCTGCCAGTAATCCGGTTGCTTTTTTGCTTGTGATTTTGGTTGATAGGTCAACACTGTATTCACCCAACGTGCTGGCATTTATGTCAACCGCCAAGCGGCTGCTGCTGAGTGGGTCTTTGGTAATGATGTTGATGAGTCCGCCAACCGCTTCGCTTCCATACAGCGTACTGGCCGGGCCTTTTACCACTTCTATTCGTTTGATGATGCTGTTGGGAATACCACTCAAACCATACACGGTGCTCAAACTGCTCACAATGGGCATGCCATCTATCAGCACCATGGTATAGGGGCCTTCCATACCGTTGATGCGGATATCGCCGGTGTTGCACACATTACAGGTGAGCTGTGGCTGAATGCCATTGACCATGGTCATGGCTTCAAACAAAGAGGGTGTAGGATTTTGCTTCAAAAAGCTTTGCGAAAAACTTTCTACGGGAATGGGACTATCCAACCGGCGCATGGGTTTGAGCGTACCACTCACTACCACATCCTGCAGGGCGTTGCTGGTTGCCAGCAGGTATACAGGAATGGTGTCTTTAGCTGATGGAGCTGTAACCTTTTGAGATTGATAGCCAACTGCTGTAATCAGCCAGGCATGGGTGCCTGCTGGCAATGGAATGTAACCACCATTGTTGGCTACCACTCTGGTGCTACCGTGGCTGGCCGTAGCACCCGCCAACGGTTGCTGGTTTTGGGCATCTGCAATGTGCAGCGTTGTTTGTGCCTTGCCAAGTGTGGTTATGAGGCAGGCGAGGAGTGCTGTATGGTATATATTTTTAGACAAGACTAAATATATGTTTTGATAAAAATAAAAAAGAACGACATACAGGCAAATAAAAACTCCCGGAATCCAAGATTCCGGGAGTTGAATAGTCGTAGAAGTCAGCAAAAAATTAACGAACGAGTAAGTCGCAAGGCTTAATACCCGTGTGCTTTTTAAACGCTGTACTAAAATGCGAGATAGAGGAGTAGCCCAGCAAAGCACTTACATCTGTTACACTCAGGCCTTTGTCGTACAGCAGGTATTTGGCATGTTCCATGCGCTGGCTTTGGTAAAAGTCGAAGATGGTGGTGCCAAACATTTCTTTGAAACCCTTCTTCAGGTAGCATTCGTTGGTCGCCACTTTGCGGGCCAGTTCTTTAATGGTGATGGGGTCGCCAATGTGCTGCAGCAAAATTTCTCTTGCCTGAGCAATAGCATTGCGGCCACGTTCATCTTCCAAAAACTTACACTGGTACACTTTGTCGCGGTCGCCTTCGCCAAACAGGCAGTCCATGCTGTACACTAGCAAAAACTGAATCTGGCTGTTAAGGTAAATATTCTCGAGAGCTCCGCTGTATTTGTGGTTAAAGAGGCTTGCCAAAATCATGCGGTTCTTGTTGCACAGCGGAATGATGTGCGAAATGGTTTGGTCGTGCTCAAAACTCAGGTAGCGTTCGGCTTCGCTTACGGCTGCTTTGGTGCTGGCAAACTGGTGCAGGTAAGTACTGGTAAACCGGAAAGAATAAATGTCTACGGTTTCTACTTCTTCGCTACAGTTTTCCAAACCGGTTTTGGAACAGGTAGTCCCGGGTTCGCATTCATCGCTATCGCAGTAGGCTTTGCCCGATACGCAAAATTTAAGTTCCAATGCATTTTGGGGGCTGCCCTGGCTTACGTAGGTATATTCCATCATGCCAATATCATCTACCTGCCAGCCGGGCATGCGCATAAACCTGCGCATGTCGTACTCCACCGAGTTGGGGATGCTTTTTTCCTGACGGGCTACCAGCCGCAACTGATCGACCATGAGGTCGCGTTGTACCGCCTCGGCCAAAATGGACAATGATTCCTGCATAAGGCGAAATTAATTCAAAAATGATTGTATGTACAAACATCTGCCATTCCTGACAGGATTCTTACAAAGGCTTAACAGTTTACATGCCGAAGGGTTGAAGACAGTGTTTTGTTTACTTTTAGCGTTCAGCCAAATATTGATACTATTATGAGCATTTATAATTGGATAATGACCATTTTTTCGGCACTTGCTATACTTGGCATGCTATACTTGCTGCTCAGTGGCAAAGCGGCCAAGCGGTCGCTCAGCAAAACCGAAAAGGTATTGTATCACCTTATTTTGTTGCTCTTGTTTGTGCAAATGTTATGGCGGCACACAGGGTTGGATAAGAAAGATTTTTCTGACATTTTTTAGGCGTAACTCGTGGTTGAGTTTATCCTTCTCAAATAACCCCGATTTTGGGGAAAAGTTAGGGGTATCTGGCCCCTGTCTGCATTGGCTGCCTGCCGCCGTTTCGTTACATTTGCCCGCCTCCGGGCCGGGTGTTTTTGCGGCTGTTGCTTACACAATGTTTCAGCCAATAAAAAATACCTGCCAAAGCAACCATTCCGCCCCAAAAAACGGAAGGTAAAAGTCTCCCTTTATGAGTACAGAAAATCAAGATTTGTTACCAGAAAATCAGGGTAACTACGGTGCCGATAGCATTCAGGTATTAGAAGGTTTGGAAGCGGTGCGAAAGCGCCCTGCCATGTACATTGGCGATGTGGGTGTAAAAGGCCTGCACCACCTGGTGTACGAAGTAGTCGACAACTCGATCGACGAAGCCTTGGCCGGCTATTGTAAAAACATTCAGGTTACCATTCACGAAGACAACAGCATCAGCGTTCAGGATGATGGCCGGGGTATACCTACCGCCATGCACAGCAAAGAAAAACGCAGTGCGTTGGAAGTAGTAATGACCGTGCTGCATGCCGGTGGTAAGTTTGATAAAAACACCTACAAGGTATCGGGCGGTTTGCACGGTGTGGGTGTGAGTTGCGTAAACGCCCTTAGTACCAAACTGCACGTAACCGTAAAGCGGGAAGGCAAAATATTTGAGCAGGAGTACAGCACAGGTATTCCCAAATACGCTGTGCGGGAAATTGGAGAAACCGACATAACCGGCACCAGGGTGCAGTTTTGGCCCGACCTGTCCATTTTTACTGCTTCGGTGTACAACAAAGACATTTTGGAAAGCCGCCTGCGGGAGCTGAGCTACCTCAACAAAGGCATTCGCATTCTCCTTACCGATTTGCGGGAAATAGTGGAGGAAACACAAGTCCCTTACACCTGCGAGTTTTACAGCGAAGGCGGTATTGTGGAGTTTGTAGAAATGCTCGACCGCACTGCCAACCGCAACAACCTTATTCCACAGGCCATTTTTTGCGAAGGCCGCGACGAAAGCACCAATGTGTGGGTAGAAGTAGCCATGAACTACAACAGCAGCTACAGCGAACACATTTTCAGCTATGTAAACAACATCAACACCATTGAAGGCGGTACCCACGTGACTGGTTTCCGGCAGGCCATCACCCGTGTGTTTAAAAACTACGGCGATAAAGAAGGCTTGTTTGAAAAAGCCAAGGTGGAAATTGAAGGTGATGACTTCCGTGAAGGCCTCAGTGCTGTAATTAGTGTAAAAGTGCCCGAACCACAGTTTGAAGGCCAAACCAAGACCAAGCTGGGCAACAGCGATGTAGCCGGTACCGTGCAAACCACGCTGAGTGCCGCATTGCAAAACTTTTTGGAAGAAAACCCCAGAGAAGCCAAAACTATTATTCAGAAAGTAATATTGGCTGCACAAGCCCGTGCTGCTGCCCGCAAAGCCCGTGAAATGGTACAGCGCAAAAGCGGCATGAGTGGCGGCGGACTGCCCGGCAAACTGGCCGACTGCTCCGAAAAAGACCCCACCAAATGTGAGCTCTACCTGGTGGAAGGTGACTCGGCCGGTGGTACTGCCAAGCAGGGCCGCGACCGTAGCTTCCAGGCCATTTTGCCACTGCGTGGTAAAATCCTGAACGTGGAAAAAGCCATGGAGCACAAGATTTACGACAACGAGGAAATCCGCAACATGTTTACCGCCCTTGGCGTAAAAATTGGTACCCCGGAAGATCCCAAAGCACTTGATTTATCGAAGCTCCGCTATCACAAGCTCATCATTATGACCGATGCCGATGTAGACGGAAGTCACATCGCTACGTTGATTCTCACATTCATTTTCCGCTACATGAAAGAAATGGTAGAAAATGGGTACGTATACATTGCCCAGCCGCCTTTGTACCTGGTGAAAAAAGGCAAGGTGCAGGAATATGCTTGGAATGAAGAACAACGCAAGGCATTGGTAGAAAAAATTGGTGGTGGCAGCGAATCAGGCATCAACATCCAGCGCTACAAGGGCTTGGGTGAAATGAATGCCGACCAGCTGCGGGATACCACCATGAACCCAGCCCACAGAACACTGAAAAAAGTAACCATCGAAAGCGCAGCAGAGGCCGACCGGGTATTTAGTATGCTCATGGGCGATGAAGTGGCTCCCCGCCGCGAATTCATCGAAAGCCACGCAAAGTATGCTAAGATTGATGTGTAACTTGGGTATGTCCGATAGTCAAGGCTTTATGAGTCCTTTCCAATTCGTAGCAGGCAGACGGCGTTAATCCTCCGTTTTAGGCTGGTATGCGGGCATTATATTAATGGTGGTTGGCATGGCTGATATATTAGCGAGTCATCCTCTCGTGAAGTGTAAAAAGCATTACTGACACACTGGCGGCAAGTTGTTTCTTTATAAACGCTTTGTTTTTTGTAAAGAAACAGCAGGGTATTCTTGCGAAAGCCCTAATTTCATATTTGTAAATGCCGTTTCTGTTGTCATGCCTCATGCCGCTGAAGAACATCCTTCACACGCCATTGGTTATAACTATCGGAAAGGCAACCTCAAGTATCGCATGAAAAACTTGCTATGTATTATGGGGCTGGTACTTTGCAGTACAGCCGTTGGTCAAATGGGTATCGGCACTAATACGCCCAATGCTAGTTCTATACTAGAGTTGAAGACTACAAATAAGGGTTTTTTGCCACCTCGTATGACCGATGTGCAAAGAGATTCCATTGTAGCGCCGGTGACAGGCCTTACGATATTTAATACCAACTCTGGTTGTCTGAACATCTACATCGATACTGCATGGTTTGAGTTTTGTGGTGTGCCGGTAGGTACTATAGCCGCCATTAGCTGTACAGATACGGTGCAAACTGGTAGTCTGCAAGCAGGAGTGGCTGCGACAGGCGTAAGCACAGTGCTGCGCTATACCAACGCCAATGGAGGTTCGCACAACGGCGTTACAGTCAACTCAACTGGAGTGGCAGGGCTTACCGCTACCTTAGCGGCTGGCAGCTTTGCAAAAGGCGCTGGCGAATTGGTATTTGCCATCAGCGGCACGCCTGTTTCAGCTGGTGAGGCAGCTTTCACTTTTAGTATCGGCGGTAAGGTTTGTACCATTACAAGGCAGGTGGCTGCTCAAACACCTGCACCAGCTTTGCCGCTGGCTGCAGCGGTACCTAGGCTGAAAACAGTTTTTTCAACAACCAGTAGCGGGTCGACTCCTCGGTTCTAAATAATGCTTGTGAAAAAGGCAAAATTTCCCGCTATCGCTGCGTTTAGGCATTACAAGGTCTTCGCTTTATTGTGCATTGTAGGCCTGCTGTTCAATGCTTCAGGTTTTTCTCAAATAGGTATTGGTTCCAATCCTCATCCGTCTGCTATTCTCGATTTGAGCAATTCCGGTAGAGGATTTTTGTTGCCCAGACTGAGTAGCGGCCAGCGAGACTCGATTGCAAATCCGGCTATCGGGTTGGTCATATTTAATACCAGTACCAAAACGCTTAATTCATACACGGCCCTGGGTTGGATGGAAAAGCAGGGAACGCTCATTGGCCGCATTGCCGGTTTGAACGAGCAACCGGCCCAACACCAGGGCAATTTGTACGCCGAAACCGAGGTAATTGGCATAAGCACTGTGATAAGCTATACCGGCGGAAATGGCGGTACTTATCATGCTATGAATGTTGCATCTAGTGGGGTGCAGGGGCTTATCGCACAATTGGCAGCTGGCAGCTTCGCCCAAGGCAACGGCACTCTCACTTTTCAAATAACCGGCACACCATTGAGTACGGGCATCGCCCAATTTGCCTTCAACATTGGTGGGCGTAGCACCACCTTTAGCCGAACCGTAACAAAAAAGGCCGAGTACCCAGCGGGTACCGTGCATTGCCTACCGGGTGGAGCCGCCATAGTAGAAGTGACCAACCCGGTAACCGGCAGAACTTGGATGGACAGAAACCTGGGGGCCAGCAATGTGGCCCGATGGGCTACCGATGCTACATCGTTTGGGGACCTCTATCAGTGGGGCCGTTTATCAGATGGACACCAATGCCGTGCCAACACTACTACAAGGTTTGAATGGAGCACAAGTGATACTCCGGGGCACAGTTCTTTTATTGGTATTAATACTGGTATGCAATTCTTGCCAGGCTGGAATGCCACTTTGGACTGGCGGGTGCCTCAAAACGATAACCTTTGGCAGGGCGTCGATGGTATCAATAATCCATGCCCATCTGGTTTCAGGCTGCCAACCCAAAACGAATGGGATGCCGAAGTACAAAGTTGGAGTGCTAATGATACCACCGGCGCATTTTCTTCACCTTTAAAGCTACCTGCTGCGGGCTTCAAAACGGCAACCTTTGCAACTATCCAAAGCGGGGTTTTCTCCTATTGGGTAAGCACAACCAACGGATACGGTGTAGGTGCTAGCGGAGGTATTCGCAGCAGCGGTGCATCTGTACGCTGCATTAAAGATAACGGAGCCCAACCTGCAGGCTCGATTAGCTCACTGGTATGCCCAGGGAGTGCTATCACAGGTAGGCTCACTGCTTTTCAACCTGCGGGTGATGTATTCCAGGCTTTCACTTATACAGGTGGTAATGGCGGTGTGCACAATGGGCAAGCTGTCGCGTCCACCGGTGTCACAGGCCTTACTGCCACTGTTAGCCCCGGTTCCTTCACTAATGGCAATGGGGCACTGGTGTATCGTATTTCGGGTACCCCTTTGGGAAGAGGAACAGCAAGTTTCAGTCTCAGCATCGGAGGACAAAGCTGCACTTTACAGTACATTGTAGCTGGCAATCCTGCTGTAATTGCAGGTGGTCTTGATTGTGCAGGGGCCGAGCATTTGGGAGGGCTGTACAGCGGTACGGCTGCCGCCGACTCTACACTGACCATCATTCGCTACACAAGGGGCAATGGCGGCACGTATGAAACGCAGGCAGTTGCTTCTACAGGCGTTACCGGATTGACTGCTACCCTTTCGGCTTGGCGGCTGGCCTCAGGCGACAGTTCGCTCAGTTTTGTAATCTCTGGAACACCAACCTCGGCCGGTGTAGCTAGTTTTGCCATCAGTGTAGGAGGGAAAACCTGCACTTTTAACCGCAATGTTAATCCTCCTCTTGCCGTTGTCAGTTCTTTGAACTGCGCTGGCGCTACCCATGCTGGCGTATTGGTAGATGGCACGACAGCTGTAAATGCGGCAAGCATTATCAATTATAGCGGCGGAAACGGCGGTATCGTAATAGCCCAATCAGTGCCGTCTACAGGAGTGGCAGGATTAACAGCTACATTGACTCAAGGAAACATCAATGAAGGTGGTGGCACCATTTCGATTCAAATTTCTGGTACTCCTTCATCTGCTGGCATAGCCCATTTTGTAATAAACCTGGGTGGCCAAAGCTGTATTCTTTCCCGTAAGGTTTTTGCAACTGCAAAGGTGGAAGCGCTTAATTGCGACGCAGTTGTCAATAGAGGCGTTCTGTCCAGCGGAGTGGCTGCCAGTGGCGTCAGCTTTACAGTTAGCTATACTGGGGGCAACGGGGGTGCACATGCCGGGCAAACGGCGACATCTACTGGTGTAACCGGCCTTACAGCAACCCTTTTCCCGGATAGTTTATCAGTTGGTACCGGGGTTCTTCCTTACTATATTTCAGGTACAGCAGCATCGGAGGGTACAGCTCATTTTGCACTGGCTATTGGCGGCAGTACTTGTACCGTCTCTGTGTCGGTAGCACCAACCCCGGTGTATGCGTCTGGTACAGTGCATTGCTTGCCGGGCGGCACGCCTGTAGTCGATGTTACCAATCCTCGCACAGGTCGCACCTGGATGGATAGAAATTTGGGTGCATCTGAAAAAGCAGTAAATGGACATTATCAATCGAATGCTGTTGGAGATTTGTATCAATGGGGAAGAGCGGCCGATGGCCACCAATGCCGTGAGTCCAACATCACATCCACGCTTAGTACTGCCGATATACCCGGTAATGGAAAGTTTATAACAAATAATCTCGACTGGCGTAATCCCTCCAATCCAAATCTTTGGCAGGGTCTTAATGGTGTGAATAATCCTTGTCCATCAGGCTATCGTTTACCAACTGCTGCAGAATGGTCGGACGAATTAGCAAGCTGGGTAAGTCAGGATGCGGGAGGTTCCTCTACATCACCGCTACGGTTGATTATGAGCGGATCCCGCTATGGCACTTTGGGAACATTGAATGAATATGAAAGTGCCTATTGGTCTTCTACCGTAAGCGGAACTGGCCAATCATTTACACTCAGGATACAACCCCTAATTGCATCCGTTGTTGGAGGTGTGAGGGCCAACGGCAACTCCGTTCGATGTATCAAGGACATTGGCGGAGCCGTAGTTAATCCAATCGGTTCAATCAATTGTAATTCGGGTACCACGGTCGGAACGCTATATAAAGATAGCATTGCGGTTGGTGTTACCTTTTCAATACCGTACACCGGAGGAAACGGCTCTGCCCACATGGGGCAGGTAGTACAGTCTACTGGTGTAACAGGGCTGACCGCCACCCTCGTGCCGGGCAACTTTGCGAACGGTAATGGAACGCTGACTTACCAAATCTCCGGTAGAGCCTCGACTTTAGGGAATGCTACATTCGCTATTAACATTGGCGGGCTGCAATGCTCCAGATACATATCTGTCATCCTGGGGCCCGGCTCTGTAGCGGGGTTGGACTCGGCTGGCACAACCCATAACGGCAGTCTGGTAAGGGGAACTGCTGCTGTTGGAGCAGGATTCAGCATTCCGTATACAGGTGGAAACGGTGGCACTTTTGCTGCTCAGTCGATAGAATCGACTGGCGTGTTGGGCCTAACTGCTTCAATTGGCGCCGGCACATTTAATGTTGGCAGCGGCACCCTACAATTTTCCATCAGCGGAACACCTGCAACTGCAGGAACGGTAATATTCACCGTAAATATTGGCGGCCGCAATTGTATCGTGATTCGAACAGTTGCACCTCCTCCCGGCACTTTGACAGGCCTGAATTGTGTGGCTGTAGATAGTACAGGTTTACTTCAAAAAGGTGTTGCCGCCACAGCTACTTCAACCATCAGCTACAATGGTGCCAATGCGGGTACTTACAGTGGCCAATCGGTTGCATCTACTGGTGTAACCGGCCTCACTGCCAGCTTACAAGCAGGCGTATTGGCCGATGGTAGTGGTACATTGACATTTAGCATTACAGGTACTCCGGGTAGTGCTGGCGTTGCCAGTTTTGCCATTTCTATCGGTGGTCAAAGTTGTGTACTTAGTAGAACGGTTGATTTGCCGCCTGGCCTGCTTTCCGAATTGCTTTGTGCAACTGCTGTATCTACCGGTACTCTGGTAAGCGGAGTACAAAGCAGCGGAGTTGCAGTTTCCATCAGCTACCTGGGTGGCAACGGGGGGCGTATAGCAAGCCAAACAGTTGCGTCTACGGGTGTAACGGGGCTAAGTGCTGTTTTGACTCCCGGTGTGTTGGCAAACGGTGCCGGTACGCTGAGCTTTCAAATTACTGGTACGCCTTCGTCGGCAGGTACAGCCAGCTTTTCTGTTGTAGTAGGCGGCCTTTCGTGTTCCTTTTCCATGTTTGTGGCACCTCAAGTAGGCTCCATTCTTTCGCTGTCATGTGCAGCCACGGATACCACGGGAGTTTTGGTGAGTGGATTGGTAGCAACCGGTGTTTCCTCCACAGTGCGCTACACCGGTGGCGATGGCGGCATGTATGCGGCACAGTCAATTCCTTCTTCAGGTGTTACCGGGCTTACCGCCACCTTATCGGCTGGCCAGTTTCAACTGGGCGACGGGACATTGACGTTGAACATAACTGGTACACCTTCTGCGGCAGGGATTGCCAGTTTTGCTATCAATATTGGTGGACAAACCTGTATACTACAGCGGAGTGTAGCGTTGAGAAACGGTGTAATAAGTGTCCTGTATTGTGCCTCTCCTGATTTTAGCGACATTTTTACTGAGGGAGAGCTGGCTGATAGTGTTTTATTGCGAATTATTTATGATGGCGGTAATGGTGGTAGCTATTCTGCATTATCTGTGCCATCTACTGGTATTACGGGTTTAACGGCCACGCTTGCTGCTGGCAACTTTGCTAGAGGACTCGACACACTAAGTTTCATTGTTACAGGTATACCTGCAAATGCTGGCACTGCAAACTTCGCATTAAATATCGGCGGACAGAGTTGTACAGTCACCTTTGCTGTTGTGGCAAAGGCAAGCTACAGGCAAGGAACTGTGCATTGTAGCGGGGGCAAAGCAGAATTGCAGCCAATTACCAGTGCTGGTACAGGGCGGATTTGGATGGATCGGAACCTGGGTGCAACCCGTCGTGCTGTATCTCAAGAAGATGCATCAGGCTGGGGAGATTTGTATCAATGGGGGCGTGGTGCAGATGGACATCAGTGCCGAAAATCAGCAGTGCGATCGGGAGCATTAAGCAGCCTTGACCAGCCCGGACATGGTGATTTTATTTTGCCAGACCCCAATTTAAAATCAGACTGGCGCAATCCGCAGAACGGGAATTTATGGCAAGGTGAGAATGGCATTAACAACCCTTGTCCCATTGGCTATAGAGTACCTACCTTGGCCGAGTGGACAAGTGAAATCACGGCAACTAATCAGAGCTTCTCTTATTTCAACTCACTTTTTCTGCCCCACGCAGGTTACCGATCGTTTGATCAAAACAGGTTTGATCTATTCGAGGGCACGCATGCATTTTATTGGACAAGTACAGTTTCTACACAAACAAGTGGATTTTCAACGGCCGTTTACTTTAATTCAAGCACACCGAAAGGACTGGTATCTGAACAGCCTCGAGGATACGGCTTCGCTGTAAGGTGTATCAAGGACTAGATATGTACGGAAGTGATTTGGAGTATCCTTTAGGCAGCGGTCACAATCAATTGCTCATTACCTTCTTTTTATTAAGCAAATGGAGATACTGAAAACTCAGCAGCGGAGATTAGCAGGAGCCATGGTATTTTTTTTCTGTGTCTTGCAACACTTCAATTCTGTTTGGGCTCAACAAAATGCGACGTTGGAAGGACGGCTTGCTGACCTTGCCAACCAATCCATTACACTGACAGGCTTTAATGGGTTGCAGGCATCAGTGTTGGATAGCACCAAAATTTTACCCAATGGTAGTTTTGTGCTGAGGTATCCTGCCGGTTATACAGGCATGGCTATTCTTACTGCTGGTCCTCAACAAAGCCATGTGTTGGTGCTGGAACCGGGGGGCGTAAAGTTGCAGGGATCTTCCCTTGCCGACAAGACAACCATCCGCATCACGAAGGGCTTACAGAACCAGTGGTTTGAGCAATACGCCACCGAGCATCCACGGCGAGAGCAAGCGCTAAGTGCTTGGTACTATCTGCAAAATCTTTACCAATCCGATCCGCTTTTTCGCCGGCATGCTGCGCCAAAAGCGGCCATTATGCAGGAAATGGCAAGAATCAACAAAGAAGACAGCAGTTTCCTCGCCACATTGCCTGCCGAAAGCTATATCCGATGGTACCTTCCCTACCGGGGCTTAGTAAGTAGTGTACAGACACTTGCCCAATATCGTACCAACGAAATACCTGCTGCCATCGCTGCCTTTCGGGCCATCGATTTTGCTGACCCCAAGTGGCTTACTAGTGGCATTATGCGTGATGCTATTGAAAAACATGTTTGGCTGATTGAAAACAGTGCCGGTCCCCTCGATTCGGTGAATGCTTCGATTAGGCAGTCTACCGATTTGCTGGTAAGCAAATTGAAGAGCCATCCATCCATTCTTTCAATCGTCACTGATCATTTGTTTGATTACCTCGAGGATCGCAGCTTGTTTGCTGCTGCCGAATACTTGGCATTGTCATTATTGAGTGATAATGGCTGTGAGTTGGGAGGCAACCTGACCAACAAGTTGGAGGCCTATCGAAGAATGAAAAGGGGAAATATAGCACCTGATATCTACTTTGGTGCCAATACCCTTTACCCAACAGGCAGCGAAGCGACCAACCGCCTTTCGGCTTTGAAATCAAAGTATAAACTGGTATTATTTGCTGCAGGTTGGTGCCCGCACTGCACAGAAATGATGCCACAGGTTGCTGATAAATATCCAGGCTGGAAACAGCAAGGGGTAGAAGTGGTATTGGTTTCGTTGGATGAAAATGCCAACAGCTTCATGCTGTTCGCCGGCAGTTTGCCTTTTTTGCGAACGTCCGATTTTCAAAAGTGGGAAACAAAGGCTGCGAAAGACTACCATGTGTACAGTACGCCTACCATGTATCTGCTAAATGAAAACCAGGAAATATTGCTTAAGCCAAATTCAGTAGCTCAAATGGATGCCTGGGTAGATTGGGTTTTAGTTAAAGGCAACAAGTAAAGGACATCCTTTGACTTGCTGGCGGCAGAGAGTCGGGTATCAACCAAAAAGCTATAGGCAAAAACCATATAGAAAAACGCTGACCTTATAAGTCAGCGTTTTTTGTTTTTATCCTATTGATGATTCATTCTTCTACTTCTTCTATAATAGCCGTGCCACTACCGCTGCGGTTGCCTGTCCATTCCCAGTCTTCGTACAGCGCAAGCCGGCCATTGTTCAGGTATTCTGTAGATGATTTTGAGAAACCCTGACCAAGGGTGCCGTCTTTTTCTATTTGCAAATAGTGAAATAAAATGTTGCGCTTTGCATTCATTTTACCTATCAGTACGCCCCGTTCTACACTACCGCCACTATACGTGCCCCACACGTAATCTCCATCCTGATAATACTGAAACAAAGTAGACTCATCCACCTGCCCGTTGGCACTGTTGATGCGGGGGCGCATCCGTTTGTTGTGCAGGCATATTTTCAATGGCTGCAACTGTTTAGATATGGTAGGAATAGCGGTAGACAAACGATTGCTGAAACCAGCCTGAATAAATATCTCTGCCAGCCAGTGGTTGTGGGGGTATGCTGGTGCCGTCAGCTGTTTCATGCAGGCATTTTGCCAGTAGTTCACAGCCGTGTCCAACAGGGCAGACGCAACTGTTTTGCGGTGCGCTTCGGGGTGCAACACAATACACTCTACTGTGGCAGCATTATGAAGGTTGGGGGAAAGCCATGAAATAATAATGCCCATAATTTGTTGAGTATCCGGTTGCACAGCCATCCAGATACTGGAGCAGTGGTGCATTATAAAAACGGCACTACTCTGTTGCAATCCGCCAGAATGCTGACGGATAAAAACAGCCACTCGCTGGCTGTCTTCAGGAAGTACGGCTTTAATAGAGGCGGTTGTTGTAGAAGGGTTCATCTGGCAAGTTCAAGAAAGGCGGAAGGTAATTCAGAGTGGGGTATTGCACAAAATATGCGCCCATTCAATGGTTATTTTGCCCCCCCCGATGACGCAATTTTGGCAAACTGTTGGGAGGCTAACCGGTTGTGCCACAGCGCAGTATCCCACATTTTATCAACCAATTAAGCGCCTGGCTTTTGAATGTTGGGGCAAAACCGTTTCCTTTAGTCATTATTCTACTTAAAAAATCGGTCACTATGGACAAATCAAAAATGCTGACGGCCTACTGCCTGAAGACAAAAGAAAAAAACGTACCCATGCAGGATGCCGTAATTACTAAGACTGCCAAAGGTGGTTATATGGCGCAGGGCCATGATGGTAAAGGCAATAAAATGACGGCATTGCTCGGAGAAGCCAAAGCATTGCAAGCCATTAAAGACGGCGTTGCTACCAAGGGTTTCTAATGGTAGCTGAAGACCTCAGCGTTGCTTAGCCATTTGAAAAGAAAGGCTGTTCAATACGAGCAGCCTTTCTTTTTTTATCAGCATTGCCATGCAGAAACCCCATATTTCAGCAAGGCTCCCTTGTGGGGTATCCTTACCTTTGCAGCCATTTTAGCCAATTTGTACCATGTCTGTACGTTATCAAGAGTTTGCAGGGTTGAACCTGCCCGCCATAGAACAGGAAATTTTAGCCAAATGGGCTGCCGAACAAGCCTTTGAAAAAAGTGTGCAGCTCCGCGAAGGCGCCGAACCATTTGTGTTTTACGAAGGCCCACCCAGTGCCAACGGCATGCCCGGCATTCACCACGTTATCAGCCGCACCATTAAAGATTTGGTGTGCCGCTACAAAACCATGCAGGGCTACCAGGTACACCGCAAGGGCGGCTGGGATACCCATGGCCTGCCCGTAGAGCTGGGGGTAGAAAAAGAACTGGGCATTACCAAAGAAGACATCGGTAAAAAAATTACCGTAGCCGAATACAACCAGAAATGCCGCGAGGCGGTGCTCCGCTTCAAAGACAAGTGGGACGACATTACCCGCAAAATGGGTTATTGGGTAGACCTCAACGATCCCTACATCACTTTTAAAAATGAATACATCGAAAGCCTGTGGTGGCTGCTCAAAAAAATGTACGACCGCGGTTTGCTCTACCAAAGTGTGAGCATTCAGCCATACAGTCCTGCTGCCGGCACCGGCCTCAGCAGCCATGAGCTCAACCAGCCGGGTACGTATAAAGATGTAAAAGATACCAGCGCCACGGTGATGTTCCGGGCGGTGCAAAATGACAAGAGCCACTTTTTACACGATGCCGTTCATGGTGCCGAAGTGTTTTTTATGGCCTGGACGACCACGCCATGGACATTGCCCAGTAATCTCGGTTTGACTGTAGGCCCCAATATTGACTATGTACTGGTAAAAACCTTCAACCCATACACCCACCTGCCGGTAAATGTGGTGTTGGCCAAAGCTTTGGTCTCCAAATACCTGAAGGCAGAAAATGAAAACGGCGATTTTGCAGCTTACGAAGCCAAAATTGCTGCCGGCGAGCAGGTAAAAGAAGGTGCCCCCTGGGCCGTGGTAAGCAGCTTCAAAGGCAGCCAGCTCGAAGGTTGCCACTACGAGCAGCTCTTACCCTACGAAGCCAACAGCCTCGAAGAAATCAAGAAGATTACCCCCGATGCCGATCCGTTTAAAGTGTTGGTGGGCGACTTTGTAACCACCGAAGACGGTACCGGTATTGTGCACACTGCACCTGCTTTTGGTGCCGATGACTACAAGGTGGGCAAAAAACACAACATCGGCATCCTCACCATGGTAGACCGCGAAGGCAAGTTTGTAGATGGCCTCGGTGAGTTTAGCGGCCGCTATGTAAAAAACTACAAAGACGAAAAAGATTATGTAGATGTAAACGTAGACATCTCCGTAAAACTGAAGCTCGAAAACCGGGCCTTCAAAGTAGAGAAATACGAACACAACTACCCCCATTGCTGGCGTACAGATAAGCCCATTTTGTACTATCCGCTGGATGCGTGGTTCATCCGCACCACAGCGCTGAAAGACCGCATGGTGGAGCTGAACAAAACCATCCGCTGGAAGCCCGAAAGTACCGGTACCGGCCGCTTTGGCAACTGGCTGGAAAACATGGTGGACTGGAACCTGAGCCGCAGCCGCTACTGGGGTACACCGCTGCCCATTTGGCGTACCGAAGATGGCAGCGAAGAGCTGTGCATTGGCAGTGTGGCCGATCTTAAAGCCAACCTGCATCCTGATAGTCCCATTCAGGACATTACAGATTTGCACAAGCCGCAGGTAGACGATATCATTTTGAAAAGCCCCTCGGGCAAACCCATGAAGCGGGTGGCCGACCTCATCGACGTATGGTTCGATAGTGGCGCCATGCCTTATGCCCAATGGCATTTCCCGTTTGAAAACAAAGAAATCTTCGCCAAAAACTATCCCGCCAGCTTTATTGCCGAAGGCGTAGATCAAACCCGTGGCTGGTTTTACACCCTTCATGCCATTGGAAGTTTGGTAAAAGAAGACATTGAGGCCGAACTGAAAGCCGCCGGCTTGCTCACCAATCAGGTAGATGGTCGTGCATACAAAACTGTCGTTTCCAATGGTTTGGTGCTCGACAAGAACGGCAACAAAATGAGCAAGCGCCTCGGCAACGTGGTGGATCCGTTCAAAACCATTGAAACCTACGGCGCCGATGCTACCCGCTGGTACCTCGTAACCAATGCCAGCCCATGGGACAACCTGAAGTTTGACCTGGCCGGTATTCAGGAAGTGCAGCGTAAGTTTTTTGGCACCTTGTACAATACCTACCAGTTTTTTGTGCTCTATGCCAATGTGGATGGTTTTGCTTTTAAAGAAGCTTACATACCCGTGGCAGATCGTCCCGAAATTGACCGTTGGATTTTGAGCAGCCTCAATACGCTGGTGAAAAAAGTAAACGAAGCCATGGACGACTACGAGCCTACCCAGGCCGGCCGTTTGATGGAGCAGTTTTTGGATGAACACCTGAGTAACTGGTACGTACGCCTCTGCCGCCGCCGTTTCTGGAAAGGCGATTACAGCACCGACAAAATCAGCGCTTACCAAACTTTGTACGAATGTTTGGAAACGCTGGTTCGCCTGATGGCTCCCATCTCGCCATTCTTCAGCGATGCAGTTTTCCGTCAGCTCAATGCGGTGACGGGGCGTTTTACTGCCGAAAGCATTCACCATGCGGCTTTCCCCAAAGCCACCGAATCGGCCATTGATGCAGCGTTGGAAGAACGCATGCAACTGGCACAGGATGCCACCAGCCTGGTACTGAGCATTCGCAAAAAGGTGAACCTGAAAGTGCGTCAGCCGCTGCAAAAAGTGCTGATACCTGTGCTGAACCCAGATATGAAGGCGCAGCTGGAAAAAGTGGAAGACCTGCTGAAAGCTGAGGTAAATGTGAAAGAAGTAGATTACCTCACCGAAACAGAAGGCTTCATCAACAAAAAAATCAAGCCCAATTTTGCCCTGCTGGGTAAAAAACTGGGGCCCAATATGAAGGCCGTTGGCGCTGCACTCACCGCATTTAGCCAGCAGCAAATTGCCGATTTGGAAAGAACGGGTGCTGTTGAATTAGACATCAACGGGCAGGCCATTTCCATATTGGTAAATGAGGTGGATATTAGTGCCGATGACATTCCAGGTTGGAGCGTGGCCAGCAAGGGTAGCCTCACCGTGGCACTGGATATTACCCTGACCGATGAACTGAAACAAGAGGGAGATGCGAGGGAGTTGGTGAACCGGATTCAGAACATTCGCAAGGAGAGCAACTTTGAACTGACCGACCGGATTGACGTGCAATACGCTGGACCTGAAAATATTGTGGATTCTTTCGATAAGTTCAAATCCTATATTTGCGCCGAAATTTTGGCAGATTCGCTGAGTTATGTGCCCGCACTAACCGACGGCGTTTTAGTGGAAGTGAATGATTTTCAATTGACCCTGAAAGTTTCAAAAAAGGAGTTATAACGATGGCTACCAACAACAAAGCAACCAAAGCAGCGGCCCCGGCCAAAAAAGCTGCTCCGGCAAAAAAAGCTGCCCCAGCAAAGGCTGCCCCCGCAAAAAAAGCAGTTGCACCTGCCGCCAAGCCCGCTGCAAAAAAAGCAGCCCCGGCCCCGGCAGTAAAACCTGCTCCGGCAAAAGCTGCCGCCCCAGCAAAAGCTGCCCCTAAAGCAGCCAAACCCGCACCTGCCGCCAAGCCAGCTCCTGCCAAAGCCGCAGCACCGGCCAAGGCCGTGCCTGCTAAAGCCGCTGCCCCTGCAAAGGCTGCCCCTGCAAAGGCTGTACCTGCAAAAGCAGCACCTGCTCCTGCAAAAGCTGCCACACCAGCGAAGCCTGTAGCTAAAAAAGCAGTAAAAAAACCAGCTGCAAGAAAACCAGAGCCGCTCCCTAAGCGGGATGAGGTGCCCGCCCGTTCGAATACCCCCCATCCCCCGCAAAAAAAGCGGCCGGTGGTGGAAGAAAAAAAGATTGTAAAAATGCCACCCATTACCGCAAAAGGTAAAGTGGCCTACGACCCCGACTTTACCGTATCCGTTCTGGATACACCCAAGGAAGAGTCCGTTATTTCAACACCCACTATGCGTTACAGCGACTCTGAATTAGCAGAATTTAAAGAACTCATTTTGCGTAAGCTGGAAGCAGCCCGCAAAGAGCTCAATTACCTGCAAGGCCTCATTACCCGTAAGGACGAAATGGGCGGCGACAACGATGACAACCGCTACATGACCATGGAAGACGGTAGCCTGAGCATGGAACGGGAGCAATTGAGCCAGATGGCCAGCCGCCAGATTCAGTTCATCGATCACCTGGAAAAAGCCATGATCCGGATTGAAAGCAAAACCTACGGTATTTGCCGCGTTACCGGAAAGCTTATTGAAAAAGCCCGCCTTCGTGCCGTGCCCCATGCCACTTTGAGCATGGAAGCCAAACTGGGCAAACGCTAATATTTTCTGATTATCAGAGATAAAAAAACCGACCTGCAGTAATGCGGGTCGATTTTTTTGTTAGCCCCCTTGCCCCCGGAGGAGGAAACAGCACTATAAGAATGCTACTGACTAAAAGTGAAAACAAGAAAGTCCTCAGAAGACTTGAAGCCCTTACTTTTAATGTTTCTGACTTCCAGTCTCCGGACTCCAGACTATCAACTTACTTCACTTCCTGCATATCTACCAACTTGCGGTAGTAACCATTGTGAGCCATCAGGCTGTCGTGAGTGCCCCGCTCTACAATGCGGCCTTTTTGCAACACTACTATTTCATCGGCATGCCGAATGGTACTGAGGCGATGCGCAATGACAATGGTAGTGCGGTCTTTCATTAAATGGTTGATAGCATCCTGCACCAGTTTTTCACTTTCCGTATCCAGCGAGGATGTGGCTTCATCCAAAATGAGAATGGGAGGATTTTTAAGCACGGCCCGGGCAATGGTAAGCCGCTGGCGTTCGCCGCCGCTGAGCTTGCTGCCGCGGTCGCCGATGTTGCTGTTGTAGCCATCTTCTTTTGCCGAAATAAAGCGGTGGGCATTGGCCACTGTGGCTGCTGCTTCTATGGCTTCGGTGCTGGCGTTGGGGTCGCCAAGGCTGATGTTGGCGGCAATGGTATCATTAAATAAAATAGGTTCCTGCGTAACAATGCCCATTTGCCGGCGAACTGTTTCCAGTTGATATTCCCGGATGTTTTTGCCGTCAATCAGCAGTTCGCCACTTGTTACATCATGAAAGCGGGGTACCAAATCGGCCAGGGTACTTTTACCAGCACCGCTACTGCCCACCAGTGCTACCGTGCTGCCTTTGGTAATGCGCAGGTTAATGTCTTGCAAAATGGTCACGTCTTCATAGCAGAACGATACGTTTCTGAATTCGATGGCGTTTTCGAATTGTAGTAATGGCTTGGCATCGGGTGCGTCGTTAATCACCAGCGGTGCTTTCAATACTTCTTCTATACGCTGTATCGCTGCCGAGCCTTTTTGCATATTGTAAAAAGAAGTGCTGAGTGCCTTGGCAGGATTAATCAAGCCATAAAATAAACCGAGGTAGGTAATGAACTCGCCACCAGTGAGGCCGGTGTGGTTGGTATCGCTGAGTACCAGCATACCACCGTACAGCAAAATGCAGCAAAACACAAAAATGCCCAGCGTTTCACTTACCGGCGATGCCAGGTCTCGCCGAAAACCCATCTTGTTTTTGGTGTGCAGCAAATCATCATTTACCTGAAAAAAGCGCATCCGCAGCAGGTTTTCGGCAGTAAATGCTTTTATCACCCTAAGACCGGTTAATGTTTCGTCGAGTATGGCTACCGATTCGCCCTGCTTGATGGCTGCTGCCTGGCTTTGTTTTTTTAAACTGCGGCTAATGCGGCCAATAACAAAACCAACTGTGGGCAGCATGATAAACAAGAATAATGTGAGCTGCGGGCTGAGTATCAGCAGTACTGCCAGGTGGGCAATAATCATGATGGGGTCACGAAACCAACCTTCCAGTGTACCAACTACGCTGTTTTCTACTTCGCCCACATCGTTCGACATGCGGCTCATCAGATCGCCCTTGCGCTGTTCGGTAAAATACCCAATGGGCAGCTCCAGAATTTTTTCGTACAGCTGTGCCCGAAGCGTAGATACCACCAGGTTTTTAAGCGGATTGAGGATATAGATGGCGAGGTATAGAAAAACATTTTTCAGTAAGATGGCACTGAGCATGAGGATGCAAATGAGCAGCAGCAAATCGAAATGGCTGTGTGTGGCGGCATATTCATTCATCCAGTTGCTCACCAGCTGCGAAACATCCAGTTTGCTACCAGCGGCTGCTGTTTCCAATGTGGCAGATTTGCCTTCAAAAATGAGTTGCAAAAACGGCATGAGCATGCCAATAGACGCAATGGAAAAAACGGTGCTCAGCAATATAAAAACCACGTAAGCCAGCATTTTACTGCGGTGCGGCTTTAGCAGCGAAAAGACCCTTGCATATTTGTTCATGTAAACGAATAAAAGTAAAGGCTGTAAAAGTAACTACTTTTACAGCGGCAGTACTTGTAGCACTGCCTTCACTCTTGTTATAATTGAGCAAAGGATATGGAAGAAACTAAACGTCAGAAGCAGGTAGCCGCATTACTCAATGAGGAACTCAGCGATATATTCAGAAGACTGGGATTGAACGTCATTCACAACGGCATGATATCAATTGCCGCTGTAAAAGTGACGCCCGACCTGCTGGAAGCACGGATTTACCTCAGCTTTTTTCAGATAGAAGACCAGGCCTCCATGTTGCAAAAAATAAAAGACCGTAACTGGGAAATAAAGCGGGAACTGGCCGGAAGAGTGGGCAAACAATTGCGCCGCATGCCCGAGCTCCAGTATTTTATCGACGACACGCTGGACTACGTATTTAAAATGGAAAAACTGTTTGGCGAAATTCAACAACCGCCAACACCTCCGGCCGGCACCGATGATTCTTCTGCATCTTAATTACATCAGCACAATCTGGTAGCCATTGACTACACTTTTTGCCTGGCGGTATTTTAAAAGCAAAAAAACGACCAATGCCATCAACCTGATAAGCTATATCAGCATGGTGGCGGTGGCAGTGGTTACGGCCGCACTGGTAGTAGTGCTGAGTGTGTTCAACGGGTTTGAGCAACTTGTACAAAACCTGTACGCCGATTTTTATACCGATATAAAAATTACTGCCACCAACGGCAAATGGCTGACTACTTCGCCGGCTATGCTGCAGCAAATAACCGGTACCAAAGGTGTGGCTGCTGTAGAACCTGTGATACAAGAACGGGCCATGCTGATGCAGGGCGAAGACAAATCTATTGTATGGCTGAAAGGCGTGGAGCCTGGCTATGCCAATGTAAGCGGTGTACCAAGGCATTTGCTTCGTGGGCAGTTTGCGCTGGGCAATGAAGAAACACCTGCTTTGGTAATGGGCAGTGGGGTAGAAAACGGGCTGCAGGTAATAGCCGGTCAGAATATTGCCCCTGTAACTATATACCTGCCCAACCGGCGAGCAACGCTGGATGCGGACCCGCTTACTGCTTTACATACTGCCAATGCATTTACAGCAGGTACATTTTCTATTCAGCAAGAATTCGATAATCAGTACGCCTTCACGAATGCTGCATTTATGCGATATATGCTCGACTTGCCACCCAACGAAGTAACGGCACTTGAAATAGCCGCTACACCCGGTACCGATGTTGAACACCTTACTGATCAACTGCAAGAACACTTAGGGAAATCATTTACTGTGCAAACAAGGTACCAGCAAAATCAGGCTTTGTTTGCCGCCATGAAAATTGAGAAACTTATCATTATGGCCGTGGCATTTCTCATTTTGCTGATAGCTGCTTTCAACATTATCAGCAGCCTTACCATGATGGTGCTGGAAAAAGAAAAAGACATAGCTGTGCTACAAGCCATGGGAGCAACTGGCACATCGGTGGCGGGTATCTTTTTAAAATTGGGTGCATTGCTGGCAGGAGTTGGCGGCTTCATTGGTGGATTGTTGGGAGTGCTTATTTGCATTGGCCAGCAGCAGTTTCATTGGGTAAAACTGGGTGGCCAAAGCTTTATTATCGATTATTATCCGGTGGAAATGCGGGCTACGGATTTCTTGTTGGTTGGAGTGATCATTTTTACCATTGCCATCATTGCAGGTTTTGCTCCGTCTCGCAGGGCACTACGCATACAGCAATCGCTACGCTGATGGAATACCTCATTAAAGACCAATGGCTTGAATTAAAGTATGTACCTGGCAAAGGTGCGTGGACGTATCATTTGCAAATACCCGGCACCAGGCATTTGGTGGGCCGTTGGGGTTCGCTCAAGGTTTCCGGCACAATTGATGGTGTACCAATTGAAGCAAAAAATCTGTTCACCATCAGCGGGCAAGACAAGCTGCTGTCCATAAACGCCGACATTCGGAAAGCCATAAAAAAGAGCGGCGGAGAATTGGTACAAGTGACATTGTATCTGATGGCTTCCATTGAAAAAATGACGGCAAGCGATGTGTTGGATATCTTTAGAAATGAAGCTGTATATACCGCATTTTCAGCAATGCCGAAGCAAGAGCAATCTGCTATAGTCGAAAACATTCTTGCCCAAAAAACAGATTCGCTTCAACTCAAAAAACTGGAACATTATCTGAAGCTGCTGGCTAAGTGAGGGCATCATCTTTCAATTTTTTTTCTGCATTTCTTCACAAAAAGAAACGGCTTGCACTGTTAAGTAGCAAGCCGCTGTATCTTCTTTTACAGACGTAATAACATTAGTAGTCGCCGAGTGTTTCGGGCAGTTGGGCCAGTGCCGCTTCCAGTTGTGCGTCACTCGGTGCAATGCCATGCCATTCGTGGCTGCCTTCCATAAAATCAACGCCTTTGCCCATGGCGGTTTTCATGAGTATGCATACGGGCTTTCCGTTGCCGGTACGGGCTTTAGCCTGCTCCAGGCCTGCCAGCATTTGGTCCATATCGTTGCCGTTTTCTACTACCAGTACATCCCAGCCAAACTCAGCAAACTTTGTTTCGAGGTTACCCAGTCTCATTACTTTATCGGTAGGGCCATCAATCTGTTGTCCGTTCCAGTCAATGGTTGAAATGAGGTTGTCTACTTTATGATGCGCCGCAAACATGATGGCTTCCCACACCTGGCCTTCCTGCAATTCGCCATCGCCATGCAAGCTGTATACAAGGTGATTGTCGTGTTTTAGCTTTTTTGCCAATGCAGCACCAATAGCCACACTCATTCCCTGTCCCAGTGAGCCGCTGGCAATGCGGATGCCGGGCAAATGTTCGTGGGTAGTGGGGTGCCCTTGAAGGCGGGTGTTGAGCTTGCGGAATGTTGCCAGTTCGGCTACATCAAAATATCCGCTGCGGGCCAGTGCGGAATAATACACCGGAGATATATGGCCATTGCTCAAAAAGAAAAGATCCTGGTTATTGCCATCCATATCAAAAGGCTGGGGCTGATGGCGCAGCACTTTGAAGAACAGCGCAGTAAAATAATCGGTACAACCAAGGGAGCCGCCAGGGTGGCCGCTTTGTACGGCATGCACCATTCGTACAATATCTCTTCTTATTTGGCTGGCTATTTGAGGCAATGTAGCTGTCATGCTGAAATTGAATTTGCGGGCAAAGCTAAAGTTTTGGGCAAATGAGGGAACAGATTTTTCAAACTGGCCACAGATGTTTCAAAATATCACCCGAACACGGGATTTTGTATAAATACACGCCCCGAAAGATGGAAAACCCAACCTGCTACACTTACTTTGTTAAAATACGGTTGCAGCAGCAAGCGTAGTTTCCTAAAACAACCTGCACACTCCGCGAAAATTTTTGAGTATGATTGAAATGCTTATGAGCCTGGCACTGGCATTTGGCATTAGCTTCTACGCACTACCGGCCATTATTAACATCACCATAGAGAAAGGGTTATTCGATTTTCCAGACGATCGTAAGCATCATCATAAACCCATTCCATCTTTAGGCGGGCTGGCTATTTATGCCGGCTTTATTATGGCTTTTCTCATCACGGTTTCATTTGCCGGCAGCCAGTTTGTATTTCAGTATTTTCTGGCCGCCACCCTGGTCATCTTTTTCATTGGGCTGAAAGACGATTTGCTAAATCTGGTACCTTTTAAAAAGTTTTTGGGGCAGGTACTGGCAGCCTCTTTACTGGTGTTTAAAGGGGGGCTGATTATTACCAACCTTGGTGGTGTATTTGGCATTCATGAGCTACAGCCATTAGTGGCCGAAGTGCTCACTGTTTTTACTTTGGTGGTAATTATTAACGCCTACAACCTGATAGATGGTGTAGACGGACTGGCCGGCACTTTATCGCTGATTTCCTCCGGCTTGTTTGCTGCCTTTTTTGCCATTAATGGCGATTATGCATATGCCTGCATGGCCACTGCCCTCATTGGCGCCACCTTGGCTTTTTTAATTTTCAATTATGCGCCGGCCCGCATTTTTATGGGCGATACAGGCTCTCTTTTATTGGGATTGGTAAATGGCGCCATGGTTATTCATTTTATTCACACGGCAGGTAGTGCACCAGTGTTGGTGGTAGAGTCTGCCGGGGCGGTGGGCTTTGCTATCATGTTTGTGCCTTTGTTCGATACGTTGCGGGTTTTTTCGTACAGAATTGTTCGGGGTATTTCTCCTTTTACCCCCGATAGAAATCATGTGCACCACATTTTGCTACGCTTTGGCTGGTCGCATACGCAGGTTACCATGGCACTTGCAGTAGCGGCACTACTATTTGCAGGCTTGGGTTGGATGCTTCAATCCCTGGGTAATAGCATTGTGCTGGTATCTATTATTGCTGTAGGATTTTTTATGATTGGCGGAGCACTGTGGAGTTATAAAATGTACCGCCGCCGCATGCTGGCCGATAAAAGCCCCCGTATACATTCAGCCCCTGTTATTCCGGTAAAAGCTAAAAAGGCCGCCAATTAATTCTTCCCCATTTTTTGCTTTGCAGGCAAGTATCTGTTCGTTGAACCATCGTTTTCTTTAGGTTTGCCAGCCCTAAAATTGCATACAGTATGTCGGTTGAAGTAGAACTCCTGATGAAGGATACAGAAGAGCTGATGCGTAAGTCCATCAGCCACCTCGAATCAGAATTGGCCAAGGTAAGAGCTGGTAAAGCAACCCCCCAAATGCTCGATGGCATTCATGTGGATTATTACGGCAACCCCACGCTTATATCTCAGGTGGCCAATATTTCTGTGGTAGATGCCCGTACGCTAACCATTCAGCCCTGGGAAAAAAATATGCTGCAGCCTATTGAGCGGTCTATTTTGCAAGCCAATATTGGTATTACTCCGCAAAACGATGGCAGTATCATCCGCATATTTTTGCCACCTATGACGGAAGAACGCCGGAAAGAATTGGTGAAAAGATCGAACAACGAAGGCGAACATGCCAAGGTAGCAGTGCGCAATATTCGCCGCGATGCTATTGAAAAAGTAAAGAAGGCACAAAAAGATGGCCTGAGCGAAGATGCTGCCAAAGACACCGAAGCCGACATTCAGGAAATGACCGACCGGTTTATTGCCTTGGTTGAAAAGCACCTGGCAGCCAAAGAAAAAGAAATCATGCACGTTTAATTAAGTCGGCAAAGCTGACTAAACAATGTGCTGTTGGTAATAAACCAGGAGCACATTTTTTATGCCTTTTTCCGAAGGGGAAATTGAAGATTGGCCAGGTAAACGCCGGTAAGAATGATGAGCAGGGCCAGCAATTGCATCCACACTATTTTTTCGCCATAGTAAATGCCCCAGCCAATGGCCACAAACGGAATACCGTAAGTAACCAGTGATGGAAAAACAATGCCCGCCCTTTTGACCAACATATAAAAAAGAATGGATGCCAGTGCTGTACCAAAAACACCCAATACCGCAGCAGCGGCTGTGGCCAGCAGTATTGGTGCCGAAAGCAGGGGCAGTGAAAAATAGCCCGTACCAATCAGCACGGCCAATGAAGGAATGGTAAGAAATACAAATGCCAGCGTGGCAATATCTACCGAAGAAATATGGAGCAGTTTGTGCTTCACCATGTTTACATTAAAACCATAAAACATAGTGGCCAGTACGGCAAACATGGCAAAAGCATTATTGCCACCCGACGTGCCATGCTGCCGAAACAACAATAACAAACAGCCCGCAAAACCAATGATAATGCCCAGCCATTTCATGGCAGGAATGCGGTTGTTGTACACTACAGTGGCCACCAGCAATACAAACAGCGGCGTCATGGCATTGATGGCTCCTGCAAGAGAACTATCGATAGCCGTTTCGGCTATGCAAAAAAGAAAAGCAGGAAAAAAGCTGCCCAGCAAACCAGATAGCAATACATACCACCGCACCGATGGCGTTGCTACCCGTGCCAATGCTGGCTTAGCCAGCGGCAACAACACCAGTCCTGCACTCAGCATTCTGATAGCCGCCACCTGATAGGCACTCAGCACCGGCTGCCCGTCGAGGCCATATAAGCCCAGCTTCATGAGCACAAATGAGCTACCCCAAATGAGGCAAAGCACCACAAAAATGAGCCAGTTGACCATTTTGCTAGTGAAAGAAAAGGAAGATACCCGTTTGGTTGTTGGTGCAGCCTTCATGAAAATAAATGACCTGATGAAGGTGTAAAGATGCAATGCTTAAGGCAACGGCTTTCTGCTGTTTTTTGTTTATAATTGAAAATTTTTTTTAATCCTAACCAACAAATTTTATTTATGGGCTTCCTAAAAGAATTTAAAGAGTTTGCCGTAAAAGGCAATGTAGTAGACCTTGCAATCGGCGTAATTATTGGCGGCGCATTCGGGTCTATTGTTAAGTCGTTTATCGACGATGTGATTACACCGCTGCTGCTGGCACCAGCACTCAAAGCCGCCAACCTGGAAAACATTCAGGACCTAAAAATGGGTGCCGTGAAGTATGGTAATTTTCTGTCGGCCATTATCTCATTTGCAGTGATAGCCTTGGTGCTTTTTTTGGTAGTAAAAGCCATTAATAAAATGAAAAAAGAAGAACCGGCACCACCACCAGCCGGGCCTACGCCTACTGAACAATTGCTTGCAGAAATACGCGATGCGTTGAAAAAATAGCCGGCATCTTTTTCGGTTCATTTTCTACATCAACAAAATGGTTGCACTTTTGCCAGTGCAACCATTTTGGTTTTTATAGCAAAATAGAATACCCATGACAATCAAATCAGGCTTAGTAGCTGTTGCTTGCCTGCTCCTCAGCCAATCTTTTGCACAGCAAACCCGTAAGGCAATTGATGAAGCAATGACTGCCAAAACAATGGTAGCAGATACATCTAAAAAAGGCCGCTGGAAAAGTGGCGGTACATTTACCCTGGCGCTGGCGCAACAAAACAGCTCGTACTGGGTAGGTGTAAATGAAAAGTTTGCCCTCAACGTGGGCCTGAACGTAGACCTGTACGCCAATCGGGCCTGGGGCAAAAGCACCCTGGATAACACGCTTAAAGCCAGCTATGCCTACCAAAACAACCAAACACAAGGCCTGCGCAAAACCGCTGATTTTTTCGATTGGTATACCAAATTCGGCCATTCACTCAACGAGAAGAAAACCTTGTCGCTGGCCGCCATTTTCAACCTCCGGTCGCAGTTTACCAACGGTTATGATTATGCCTTAACACCACGCCGCAGGGTGTCGGGCTTTTTTGCTCCGGCCAATATTTTGCTTACGCCCGGTCTCGACTGGAAACCCAACAAACATTTCAGTTTGTTCTTTTCTCCTTTTGCCGGCAAATGGATTGTAGTCTCCAACGATCCGTACAGCTACAGCACTACACCGCCACCTCCCGGGCAGCGGCCACTGGCAGCCCTGTACGGCGTAGATCCGGTGAAAAAAGTAGATGCTCAATTCGGTGCATTTTTATCGGCCAACTTCAACAAAGAGCTTGTGAAAAATGTAACCTACACATCGCGGCTCGACCTGTATTCCAATTACAAACACAATCCGCAAAACATCGATATGTTTTGGACCAACTCTTTCGGGTTTAAGGTAAACAAATGGCTCACCATGAGTTACCTGCTCAACCTGGCCTACGACGACGACCTTATACCTGAAGGCCGCACCAGCCCTACGATGCAGTTTTTGGGCACTTTTGGGGTGGGCGTTTCCGGAAAGTTTTAACCTCTTTTCCACATGTGTAAAAGGCCTGTACAACTACTGGGTACAGGCCTTTTTTGTGCCCGTATTTTTGAAAATACCGGGAGTAAGTACTGCATGTAGCAGGCAATCCGTTATTGTATTATATGGCCGCTATTTCTTATCAAATAAAATTGCCCCAGTTCGAGGGCCCGTTCGATCTCCTGCTGTTTTTCATTGAGAGAGATGAACTGGACATTTACAATATTCCGATTACCCGCATCATCAAAGATTTTTTGAGCTATGTACACAATCAGGAAAAGCTGAACATTGAACTCAGCAGTGAGTTTATCCTGTTTGTGAGCACACTAATGCGGATTAAAGCCAAAATGCTGCTGCCCCGCAAAGAACTCGACGCCCAAGGCAATGAAATTGATCCTCGCCAAGAACTGGTCGATAAAATTTTGGAGTACAAACGCTTTAAGGAAGCATCACTGAAAATGGCCGAACTAGAAGCCATTCGGATGCTGATGGTAAAGCGGGGCAACATACAGCAAGAGCTGAATAGCATAGGAGAAGATGCCGGCGAAGGCACCGAAATACAAAGCATAACGCTCTTTAAACTGATGAAGACCTTTGAGAAGGTGATGAAGCGGGTAAACGAGCGGAACAACAAGCCTCAGCACGTGGTATTTAAGTATAACTATACCATGGAAGAAAGCCGCGAATACATGCTGCATAAGGTGAAAAGAGAACGTTCCATGGGCTTCGAAAAAATATTTGAAACCTGCCAGGACCGTGTGCATGCCATTTTTCTTTTTTTAGGCATGCTGGAGCTGGTACAGCAGCAATATTTTCAAATAATGGTAGGCGAAGGACGCAATAACTTCATTATTGAATGGAATGAGGAGCGACCCGAAGATGCGACCGCATCATGGCCCATGGAGGTAAATCCTGTGTTGAACTAGCGAAAAATTGGTGTGCATTGGCACCAGAAACATAGTCTACATTAAAAAGGCCACTCAGTAAAATGAGTGGCCTTTTTGTTTATACAACTTAAAAGTTCGGTTTCATTAAAAATGGTGGGAGTTGTTCCAGTAAATAACGAGTGCCATTACAAATGCCCAAAGAAAAAATGCGAGTAAGTTACTTGGGTTAAGATAACGTTTGAGGTTCTCTTTCATAAGTGTAGTTTGAGTGTTGCAAAGTAAAAATTTTGAAACCATAGCAACAAAGCTTTATTTCTTAAATCGTGTTGAAAACAATTTGATAATAAAAATGCAGGTTTAAATGATGGCAAGGTGCTGATCTCTATACAAATGATAACGGTTGAAAGCTTTGCTTCAAAATTGGTGTAGGATCGGTTTTCAGCCATTGTTGCAAAACAGTAGCCAGTACCTGCCTGAAATCGATGTCGAAAGGGATATCGCCATTCACCAGTTGCTGTAGTTTGGGCATGCTGTTGAGTAAACCTTTTTCCTGCAGGCTTCCGCTTACGAAAAACATATTGTTGGCAGCTCCGTGGTCGGTGCCGGCGCTGGCATTTTGTGCTACCCTGCGGCCAAATTCGCTAAAGGTCATGAGCAGCACATCTTTAAACCGGTTCTGTTTTTTCATGTCGGCTACAAATGCTTCCACTGCGCCATTGAGTTCTGCAAGCAGGCGTTGTTGCTGTGCCGGTTGGTTTACATGTGTATCAAAACTGCCGAGGCTCAGATAATACACGCTGGTATTCATGCCTCCTGCAATGAGTGAGGCTACTGTTTTCAAATGTTTTGCCAACGCTGTGTTTGGGTAAGCACTATTAGTACGACCAGCTTTGGCTGCGGTAAAAATACTTTCGGCACTGTTGATGGTGTCGGCCAGCGTTTTATACAAATAATCAGCCAGCGGTTCATGAGGATGGTCGTGCTTGGCCAGTTGCTTAAAGTATGGTGCACTGCTGGTAGCAAATAATTGAGCAGGATCTTGCGTGGCAATGCCTTTGTGTTGTTCGCCTTTTAACGCAAGACTGAGCACATCATTTATTTCCAGCACCTGGGTGGGTTTGTCGCAGCCATGGCAGGCATGGTCGAGGTAGCGGCCCAGCCATCCGGTATTCCAATAATCTTGGCTATTACTGGCACTGTGCCAGATATCCATGCTTCTGAAATGGCTTCTGTCAGGGTTAGGATAGCCCACATTGTTGAGGATAGCGAGTTCGCCCTGATCGTACATTTTTTGAAAAGCCGTGAGTGCAGGGTGCAAAGCAGCATCGGTGTGAATAACGGCTGCTTTAGAAGCAGCAATACCAATGCCCGGTCTTGATTGGTAGTAAATATCGTTGCTGATGGGAATGACAGTATTGAGGCCGTCATTGCCACCACTAAGTTGAATAACAATAAGGATACGTTCGGGCTCGGCAGTGCCTTTGTACAAAGGGCCGGCAGCTGCCTGCAAAAATTTGGGCACAAATAAAGTACCCGCAGCGGCCAGTGATGATTGTGCTATAAATCGGCGACGTTTAATGAACATAACGGATTTGGATAGGGGTCAAAAAAATTAACACAACTGGTAGGCGGGAGTGGCCATAGCCAACAGCGTTGTTTGTTTAATAAAACTGTTGACAGGCAAGCCCGGTGCTACCTGTGCTTCAATGATGGAAGAGAGTTGATGCGGGCTTTGTAATAAGTGCTCACAAAGCTGTTGTACAATGTCACTCTTTTTGTATTTATGCAAGGCTTCTATTAATGGTTCCCATTCAATATCACCTTTGAGTTTAAAACGGTTGATGGCTTTTTTGCCGAGTGTATTTTGCATCTTACCCATTTGCATATCGTCATCGGCGGGGGTGCTAAGTTCAAACGGCTCAGCAAGGGCTACCAACTGCGGCAGCCGCATACGTAGCAGCAGCGAACTGCTGTCTATCCAATTAGTGCCGCCGGGCCAGCCTGCTACCGATGGCGGGTAGAGCAGTATTTGCCCGAGTGCTCTTTGCAACAACAATTGTATGTCGGGATTTTCTAACTGCATGGGTAGCATGCGGCGCATACCCACCCACAAAACCACAGGGCTTTTTACGATTTTTCCTTGATTGACGATATCATAAAACCAGTTGGCTGTAAAAATGTCGCCGAGTAGTTGTTTCATTTCATAACCACTATCATAAAATCTTTTCGACAGCCAGCTGACGTGTTCCTCATTCACCTCTTCATTTACCAAAAAGCGATACAGTTTGGCGGTAATGAAACGAGCTGTTTGCGGTTGTTTAAGCAGCATCGCCAATACGTCATCGCCATTAAAATTGCCGCTCATTCCAAAGATGGTTTTGCTGCCAACATCATGTTGGTTTTTTCTAAATACAAATTCGCCATTTGGATTGAAACCCCAGCCGGTAAAAGCTCTGGCTGCCTCTTTTACATCTTGCTCTGTGTAGTGCCCACGGCCAAGGGTAAAGAGCTCCATTACCTCACGGGCAAAGTTTTCGTTGGGCTGCAGTTTTCTGTTTTGCTGATTGTTGAGGAAGGCCAGCATGGCGGCAGATTTGCTCACGTTGGTAAGCAGTGTGGCAAAGTTGCCTAAAGCACCTTCACGTATTACGTGCAGCAATTGCTGCTGATGTAAGCTATTGAGGTTGCGGCAGGCAAAATGTCCATGCCAAAACAGGGCTATTTTTTCCCGCAGTTGTGCTTCGCTGTTTACCATTTCATCCAGCCAGTGGAGGTTCAACTGCTTAATGGCTTCTCTGCTTTGCTGCTGTAGTTTTTCACGTTGCTCTTTTTGCAGTGCAGCTTGGCCATTGTTGTTGCCAGCTATCATCGCAGGTAGCGATTCCAAAGATGGTTGCGGTACAGTTATGGGCCGGAGTGGTTGCTGTGATTGCTTCCAGTATTTATCAAAATGAGATTCGGCCTTCCATTTGCCATTCGAGAGTAAGGTGGCTGCAGTGGGGCCAAAGCCGGCCCGCCAGAAAAAATGTTGCGCAAGATTCATACAGCGAAATGCTTATGGCGTTGAGACGGCAATGTTGTGAAAAGGTTTAACGATTGCACAAAAAAGGCTACCCGAAGGTAGCCTTTACTATACTGAATTGTTGGAAGAGCTTATTGCTTTTGCAGCTTCAATGTTTGAATGAAATACTGACCTTTTGCCTGCATTTGATAAGTACCGGCAGGAAGCCCGTTCATATCAATCAAGATGTTGTTTTGACCTTTTGCGATAGCAGCATTCTGGCTTCTTACAACACGGCCGCTGGCATCGGTAAGTTGCCATTGCACCTTATCTTCTTTGTCGGCAAAAATGCTGAGGGTTGCCTGGCTCTTTACCGGGTTGGGGTAAACTTTTACAACAAAGGCTGCTGCAGAACGAGTAAGTGTTGCTACAGAAGAGTACACGTACTTTCCGTCGGCATCTTTCAACTTAAGCCTGTAGTAAAAAGTGGTACCAACAAGTCCACCAATGGTTGCATCGTTATACCGGTAAGTGTTTGTTGTGCTGCTGTTACCTTTTGCTTTTATAAAACCAATACTGGTAAAATAGCGGCCATCTGTACTTCTTTCAATATCGAAACCATCTGCGCCAGACTCCGATGAAGTTGCCCAGCTTAGAGATGCACTGCTACCGAGCCAGTTAGCTGTAAAGTCTTTGAGCTTAATTGGTAGTACCAATGAGCTGTTGTTGGCCACATAAAATGCACTAAAGCTGTTGATAGTAGCGGTCATTACATACCCATTGGAGCCAAACGCTTCTATTGAAGCACCAGCCACCTGAGCAGCGTTGCCAATCATGCCGGTAACACAGCCACTACCATTTGTTTTAAATATGCCCAAGTCTGCTGTTGTTTCAATACCACTGGCAAAACCTGAACTATTGGTACCATCGCGAAGTGCTTCAAATTCGGCCTTGGTGAGATAAATACGCACACCAACACCACCATTGGTGGTGAAAGGGCCGGCTCCGGAAACAGAAATAGTCATGTTGCGATTGAGGTACAAACGCTTTGAGCCATCTTCTCTTTGCGTGCCGCTTTTGTAAAGAACAGTAGAAACGGTACCCACATTATTTCCATTAGCACGAATCTCCGCTACAATGTTGCCATCAGCATCGGTAATGGGTACCCACAGGTTGGTGTTGTCCGCATTAATTACAACGGAGTTCACTGTTACGCAGGTATTATCGGTACCTGGGGCAATGGGAATGTGGGAAGGAATGGTGCTTTTTCCGGCGTTGTTATTGTAGCCTATGAATTCGTATTTCTGCACACATCCCGGGCAGCCCGGTACAATTGGGTTAAGGGCACTTGGGCCGGAGGTGGTGGCCGACTGGTCCATTATTACAAAAAGGGATTTTCCATCCGGAGCGTAAGTGACATCTCTGAATCGGTTTTGACTGCCAAATAATGTAACAGTGTCACGAACACCATCTACTGTTGTCATTGCCGAGCCATCAGCATTCAATTTCAATCGCAATATTCTACCCCATTTGAGAGATGAGAGCAGGAGGCTGTTTTTCCAGCCTGGAATAACGCTGCCGGTATATATTTCCATACCCGATGGTGCTTCGCTTGGCCAGGCACCATTATTAGTTTGGTTGTTGTAGATAGATGTTACTGTAGCAAGAGATGCATCGTAAAAAGCATAAATCGGATTGCGGTAATTGGCCCCGATAGCGGTAGCATTGTTTTGCTCACCATTGCTTGCCGGAATAGTAGGCAAAGAACCACCCGTTGCGCCTGCTTTCAAACCGTTGTAATTGCCATCATTCATACCTATGACCAAGGGGTGGCCGTAGTTTTTACCACCTTCAATCACGTTTATTTCATCATCGCTGAACGGGCCATGGCTGCTTCCGTATAAACGGCCCACTCCACCAATATTGGCATAAGAAAAGCCTTGGTTGTTGCGAATGCCAATCGACCAAACGGCACTGTTTGTACTGTAAGGGTTGTCGTTTGGTATCCACTTATTGTAATCTACAGCGCCTTGGTCTGCATCTGCATCTTCAGTTATATTAAAGCGCAATATTTTGCCCTGATACGAGGCAGGATCTTGAGCACGGATGATGCGGCTTTGATTGCTAAACTGACCGGCACCCATATCGCCCACGGAATAAAAAAGATAGTTGGTGCCACCTACCGGTGCAATGGTCATGCGGCCAGAGTTGTGGTCGTTGCTACCGGGCAGCGTATCGCACAAAATAATCGGGTTGGTTAATTTACCTAGTGTAGAGTTCCAGGTCCAGCGGGTAAGAAATGTTCTAAAATATTGGCCCTGACCATCTGGGTAAGTGCCCGACACAGTTGTTGTGGTATTTCTGCCCGTATAGGAGCGTACGTAAGCCAAAAAGACATAGGGGCTTGAACCGCTAAAGTCGGGATGAAAAGCCATGCCCATCATGCCGCCCTGCGGCCACTGAAAGTTGCTTTCGCTGCCTGTGAAAGTTCTTTTATGGGCATCAAAAACAGCATTGGTAAGGCCCGAAGTAGCAGCATTGTTTGTGGTATTGTGTTGGATATCTAAGGCAGTGGTAGCAGCACCTGTCGATGGATCAATTCTTCTCACCCGGTAGCCACGGGCTTCGGTTACCCACAAAAATCCATCGGGGCCGTAAGCCACATCCCAAGGGTCAAAAAAATTGGTTTGAAGATTGGTGGATTTAAACACTTCGCCATGACGGCCACCTACAACCTGAGCCTGAGTGCTGGAGTGAATGAGGAGCAACAGGCATAACATACGCACAAGCGTAAAAGTCTTTTGCATAGAAGCAAGGGGGTTAGTAAAAAAATGAATTTCCAGGGCAGTTTAAGGACGCTCAGGGTTTTGCTGCGAAACGTATGCTGGTTTTCAAAGCTCCTGGGTGGGGTGCGTTTGGCTTATTGGCTCACATACGCTCTGATGGGTATCTTATCTAAGCGTTAAAATTATTGTTTAGACATTTGACATTCATCAAAATCGTAAAAAAATAATTGGCAGTTATTTGCAAGATATTGATAATCAATGATTTAATAATTGTGCATTTGACGAAAATTTTATGCAGATGCTGCGCTTTCTGTGGAAAACGGTGTACCTTTACCCTTCAAATGGGTACTCCCATGCTGCTATTCGGATCAAATCCCTTCCTTCTTAAGCTGATTCACCTATACCCTGAACTTAAAAGCCCTGCGCTTTTGTTCAATACCTGACATTCCTTGGACATTCATGGGTTCATTAAGGTTTCACCACCTTAGTCCACCTGATTTTTCATCATACTAGCTGGAACATGTATGATAAAATGGGTCTATAGGATATTAATTATTTTGGGTTGTACCACACCGTTGATGAGCGGTGCACAACTAATTGGCGGCGATGTCAATAAACCAATTAATCAGGTCTATTACATCGGCAACTATAACGTGGGCGATTATATGCCTTCGTTTACTGTTACTGCGCCTACTACCTGCGCCGGTACAGGCTCTGTACGCATCGTATGGAACGGGGGTACTAAATCAACAACTGTTCGGCAAATAGCCCGGCACGGTGGTTTAACGTTCGGGGGTACTTTAATAGCAGGTTCGTCAAATAATCTTACAAGCGCCAACAGTTATACCTACACTTTTACCGGTCTGGCTCCCGGTACTTACACCTTTAGTTTATCAAGAGACCCGTATGATGATATTTTGACTACGAACAACGTAGCAGCAGGTGCCGCAGACGATTGGGCGATTGGGAATTATAATTCAATCGGTGACCAGCAACGTTGTGCCGTCATTGGCGTTATCATCATGCCAAGCACCGGAAACCTGCCTAATATTACCGCCACAGCTGAAGCTGCCACAAGTTGCATTAGTTCTGTGGGCCGCGTCGTTATCACCGGCCTTACACCAGGTACAACTTATGAATATGCCACCTTAGTTGGTGGTACTTACACCAGCACAGGTGTAATACCAGCTTCCGGGCAGTTTACAATTAATAATCTGTATCCTGGCAATTATCCGGTTAAGATAAGGGTGGCTGGTACCACTTGTTATCGTGAGTTGAACATTAAAGTACCAAGCCCTGTTGGGGTACCATGTTTTACTACCGATGAACTGATAGATTTTGCGCCAACTGGTACCAGTATCATTACCAATGGCAACTTTGGTACTGCTGCGGCAACCATGCCTAGTTTGGCAGGTACACCAGGTGTTACAGATTATACAGCGGTTGCAATTGGTAGTGGTCAGCCACAAGACTCCAGATATGCCATTGCCCGCTCTACCGATAATGCAGATAACGGTGGTGTTGTGGCTTTTAATGGTAGGCTGCGCAATTTGCAATATCCCCGACAGGGCAACCATATTTTTGCCTGTTTGCAAAAATCCAAAGATCATACAGGATCTGTAACTCAAGCCGATGGCACTACCAATGGATTTATGATGGTGGTAAATGCCCACTACAGAACCGACAAAGTATTGTTTTTACAAGGCCTTAACCTGATACAAGGCCGTACTTATCAGTTTTCTTTTTGGGCAAAAAACTTACAGCCATTTATGCCTAAAAATAAAAACAATGGTACTGCCGATGGCGAACCAACTTACCAACCTATTGTGCCAAGGTTGGGCCTGGTAGTAAATGGTATTATTTATGATTACGCTGAGTTGGGATATGTAGTAGAACCTGCTTCTTATTCCTCTTCTACCTACCTTACCCAAATGGGTTGGGAACAATTTAAAATTCGCTTTACTGCTCCGGTAAATAACAGCAATTCAAACGTGGGTATTTACAACCTCCAACAAGGAGGTTTTGGTAACGACTTTTTGATTGATGATGTGGAGTTGTATGAGATAACTTATATAGGCGATAAAGTATGGAACGACCTGAATAAAAATGGCCTGCAGGATGCCGACGAACCTGGTATGGCTAACATTACCGTTACCCTCAACGATGCTTCAGGAAACCCAATAAAAACAACCGTTTCAGACGCTTTTGGTAACTATAAATTCAACGTGCCTTACAATACCGATAACTATTCTGTTTCATTTATTGCACCACCAAACTACAGCTTTACTGCAAGGGTTGGTAGTGGTGCTACACAAGCAAATGATAGCGACCCAAATCCTGTAAACGGTCGCACGGCCAACTTTACACTTACGCCTGGTACCAGCCAGCGGGATATTGACTGCGGCCTCATTTTTAATACTCCTACTCAGTATGCTTCCATCGGCGATTTTGTGTGGATGGATAATGACGGCGATGGTATTCAGGATGCTGGTGAAGCAGGCGTATCTGGTGTAGTTATTTCTCTTTTCAATAGTAGCGATGTGCTGGTGGCCTCTACTATTTCAGACGCAAGGGGTTTTTACCGTTTCGACAGGGTGAATCCAGGACAATATCGTATTGGTGTTACTACCCCTCCAGGCACTATAGTTACGCTGATAAATCAAGGTGGGAATGATGCGGCAGATAATGACATAAATACAACAGGATTATACGCTGGTCGTACAGATTTGATAACCCTCACTACGGGTCAAACCATTTCTAATGTAGACATTGGCTTGTTTATTACCGATGCTACCCGCTACAGCATTGGCGACCGTGTATGGAACGATATCAACAATAACGGTATTCAGGACGCTGGCGAACCGGGCATACCCAGTGTTGAGCTTTCTCTGTACAAACCCGGAGCTGATGGATTGCCCAACACCGCCGACGATATCTACATCGCTACTACCATTACTGATGGTTTTGGGGTGTACCAATTCAATGATCTGGACATTACTTATTACTTCGTGAAGTTGACGCTGCCTGCCGGATATGCTGTGGTAGCAGCCGATCAGGGAAGCAATGATTATGCAGACAACGACATTCAACCCGCTACTTTGTGCTCTCCACTTATTGGTTTTTTGGTGTGGGATTTAAATGTGTACCATGTAGACATTGGCTTGCGCCTTACCAATCCTCCTGCCAATTGGTCATCTATTGGTGATGTGGTTTGGAACGATTTAGATGCCGATGGCATACAAGATGCGAATGAGCCTTACATGCCAGCTATTACAGTTACATTGTACAATGCCCTTGGTGCCGTGGTTAGCACCACTACTACCGACTCATTGGGGTATTACCGTTTTGTAAATGTGGCTCCAGCAAATTATGTATTGGGCTTTAGCAATTTGCCAGATGGTTATTTGTTTAGCCTGCAAGATCGGGGTGGTAATGATAATATCGACAGCGATGTAGATGCACTTACGGGTTTAACTAACTTGTTTGCACTGGCTGGTGGCGTTACCAACCTGAGTTTTGATGCAGCTATTCGCCAAGGCAAAAACCCAGGTACAGGTTCCGTCGGCAATCTGGTTTGGATAGATTTGGATGCCGATGGTGTTCAGGATGAAAATGAAACCGGCGTATCCGATGTTACTGTCACCCTACGTGAGGCGGGTGCTAACGGTATTTTAAATGATGCCGATGATGTATTGTACACAACCATAACCAATGCTTTGGGTGAATATTCATTTACCAATTTGCCGTCTTCTCACAAATACCGTGTAGAGTTTAGTAATATCAATACCTCTTGGTATACACTTACTACGCTGAATGCCGGCGCCGATGATAAGTACGATAGTGATGGCTTGCCATTGGTAGGAAGCACTTCTGTAACCAGTGATTTTGGCCTGGCTGAAGGCGAACAAAAAATTGACATTGCACTTGGTTTATTGCTTACTGCCAGCAGCAACAGAATAATTGGTGACCGTGTATGGCTGGACCTGAACCTGAATGGTATGCAAGAGGCAGGAGAACAAAGAGGTATACCCGGTGTAACCGTGGACCTGCTGGATGTAGGCGGTAATCTGGTGACCATTGGTGGCAAAAGAGTACAAACAACCACCAACAGGAGCGGCTACTATCGTTTTTATGGTTTGGCCGATGGTACATACTTTCCAAGATTCAGCAACTTGCCTGCGGGCTTTATGCTTTCACCCATTGACCAGGGTGGCAATGATCTTATTGATAGTGACGTGAATGGTGTAAATGGCCGTGTTACGGCTGGTTTACCAATTACATCTGTAGCTCGTACCAATTATACCGCCGATTTGGGTGTTATTCCTCTGGCTAGCTATATAGGCGACTATGTATGGAACGATTTGAATGGCGATGGTATACAAGATGCCGGCGAACCAGGCTTGGCAGGCGTAACCGTTACATTATATAGCGATATGGGAACACCGCTGGGTTCAACTGTTACTGATGCTGCTGGTAAATATTATTTCTTCAATGTACCGGCCGGTAATTATACCATGGGTTATAGTACCTATCCAACCATAATGGAGTTTACATTGCAAGAGGCTGCTCCCGCTGCTAATGGTAGCGATGTAAGCCGAACCACTGGTCGCACCAATGTATTTACAGTTGTATCTGGTGTAAATAATATTGATGTGGATGCTGGCCTTCGTGCATCATTCATTGGTCGTGTGGGAGATTATGTGTGGGACGACTACGATCAGGATGGCATACAAGATGCTAATGAGCCGGGCGTAGCAGGCATTACCGTGCAACTCATTAATCTAAACACAGGACAGGTAATAGGTGAAGCAGTTACAAAAGGCAATGGCTTCTTCCAATTCTTTACTGTACCAATTGATGTACCACTAAGAGCCATTTTTGCCAATGCCATAGCCAACTTTACCGTAGCCAATCAGGGCAATGGAAGTAACGACAGCAAAGTGGATGCCAGCGGTGTAACCATCAGCAACTTTACGCTGCCATACGCTTCCGGTATTTACAATATTGATGCTGGCTTAATCAGGCCTCCGGGTGCACTGCCTGTAAAAGGTTTGACACTTAGTGCCAGCAAACAACAAGAGCATGTAAACCTTACCTGGAAAACAATATGGGAAGCCAACACACAAACTTGTGTGATAGAAAGAAGTACGAACGGGCAAACCTTTACCCGTATTGCAGAAATGCCAGCTGTGGGTAATAGCAACAATGGCCACCAGTACTATTTCATCGACCGGAATGTACCTGCCGGCAGCTTGTATTACAGAATACGGGTAATGGATAAAGATGACAAGTCGCTTACTTCTAACATAGCAGTGGTGAGTAGCAATATAGCAGTAGCTACAACGGTGTACCCCAACCCCGTGCATAAGCAACTGTATATAACCTTGCCACAAAAAGGACTCTATCAGGTACACCTGATGAACACTGCCGGACAAACGGTGTACAGCCAAACGGTTGACGGCAGCCAGGGGGGCGCTACACATGCAATTACCCGGAAGCATTGGCCTGCCGGTGTATATCGGTTGGTGATCGCCGACACATCAGGAAAAACAGGAAGCAGTGCCTTCAATGTCATGTTCGATTGATGATTCCTCATCGCCGTCACGCTTACCCCCCAAATTACAAATGGCTGCCCATGCGGGCAGCCATATTGTTGCAGTTAGTGTTGATTGACCCATATATGACCAGCCACAATTCCTGAGTGCTGCACCATTATTAAATTTTTTTCTTTCAGAAATAATTGAAAGTTTAGAATGATTGCTGTAGTTTTATGTCATGCAATTAGCAGATGCCAAAAATCAATTTGTAGCCGCCTGGGGAAGCTTCGGCAGCAACTGGGGAATTAACCGAACTATGGCTCAAATTCATGCATACCTATTGGTGAGTACGCAGCCGCAAAGCACCGAAGACATTATGCAACAACTGAGTGTGAGCCGGGGAAATGCCAATATGAACATCAGGGAGCTCATTAATTGGGGGTTGGTAGACAGGGTAGTGGTGCATGGCGAACGCAAGGAATATTTTCAGGCAGAAAAAGATATTTGGAAAGTGGCCCGCATTATTGTACGGGAACGGAAAAAGCGGGAACTGGAGCCCATGCTCAAGTTTATTGAAAGCCTGCAGCAGGTAAACGAAGGTGGTACTGAAGCCGACATACAGGCATTTCAACAAACCATGGAAGGCATTCGCAAATTTGGCCGGCAAACAGACCAAGCTATGGAAGCCATGCTAAAAGCAGAGGAAAGCTGGCTGGTGAGCACCTTACTCAAGCTGGTGAAGTAAACAAGAAAGGCAAGGAGGGAAACCTCCTTTTTATAGAATTATAAGTTTCAATAATTTCTGAAAATATAAATAATTCAATCATGAAAATGCTGCACAAAATTGACTACTACGGACAGCTGTTGCTCTATGCCATCATAGCTGTGCTCATGCTTTGGAAAATCGATTATTTCTATTCGGCCTATCTGCTGATGGGTGGCTGGCAACTGCTGAGTGTGCTGTTGCATTTGCCCAACCGGTCGTCTTTCATCCTGTCAAAACAGCGGCAATATTATCAGTGGGTTTTACTTGCCATCATCATCATTTTTCTGGCAGGTATCATTTTACCTGTGCTGGTATGGTTTGGCCTCATGTTACTCATGTATGTTTCACCAGTACTCGCAGTTTGGTACACCATCATCACCCGAATAGAATACATGCACAACTATCGCCGCCAGCTCATCCCCACTCACTAACATATCTGTTCACCTTACAAATATTTTACCATGTCAGCAATACAATATCAGTGACTCTACGATGCCGACTGTCCGCTTTGTGTATGGTATACCGGATACTTCAAAAAACATGGCTATTTACAACCCGCAGAAGTAGTACCCATGCAGCAGGCTAACCTGCAACAATTACCGGGCCTTCACCGCCAAAAAATGACCAATGAAATTCCGTTGGTCAATATTGCACAACAGTCTGTGCGTTATGGTACAGATGCAATCATTGCGATCATTGGTAAAAAGCATCCAACCCTTGCTAAAATAGCTTCCTGGAGAGCTTTTCAGCCGTTCATCAAAACCTTGTACAGCTTCATTTCTTACAATAGAAAAGTAATTACAGGTACCTTGCCTTCTTGCAGCCACATGACTTGTGCACCTGCATTTCATTTGCGGTACCGCATAGCTTTTGTTGTGTTGATGCAGCTGCTCATGAGTTCGGTTTTTATATCTGGAATTGTTACAGGTTTTGACATCCCGTTTGCCCTGCATGCAGGCTGGTGGATGCTGGCCGTATCTGCTATATTGAGCATCGTTTTTTTCTTGTCACAAAAGCTGCAGCAGTTGTGGATGGAAATATTCGGTCAAATAACCGTGTGGTTGTTGTTGACTTCAGTAGGTGGTTGGTTGCTGGGTAATGTGCAGCAGTATTTGCAAAAGCCATGGTTAACAGCAATAGTAGGCACCTTTTACTTTTTGCAATTGCTTTGGCTGCAAAGCAAACAGCGCTGGCAATATGTACAACTGCAAATCAGCATGTATAAAAATAAATAGCCAATGGTGCATCTATAGTATTTTTAACCCATGAGTGAGAGCAAAAAAACGGTGATCATAGGCGCTTCAGACAACAGCAACAGGTATAGTTATATTGCAGCCAACCGATTGGTGGCGCATGGCCACGAAGTTGTGCCCATTGGTATAAAAAAAGGCAGGGTAGCAGGGCTCGATATCATTACCGACCATCCGGCGCTGGAGCAGGTTGATACCATTACGATGTACATCAATCCACAGCGCCAGCTGGCGTATTATGATTACATCCTCAGCCTGCATCCCAAGCGGGTGATTTTTAACCCCGGTACAGAAAACGACGAACTGGAGGAAATGCTGCAACAGCAAGGCATACAAACCATGGAAGCCTGCACCCTCGTTATGCTGAGTACCGGGCAGTTTTAATCAGGTTATTCACTCAATGCATAGCAAATTGTTCATAAAAGCATGACAAACATTGATGCGGGCAAAGGCTGTTCAACAGTAACTTTAAAAAACCCCTTCAAGTATGCGTTGGAGAAAATTCAATGGCGAAACCATTAGCCTTCCCATTAAGCAGGCAGTGGAAGACGCCATCAAAAGAGAACACGCCATTGGCAACAAACTCAAGGTGTGCATTGGTACCGATAGTCAGGTAAAAGGCATCGATACAGAATTTGCAACGGTCATTGTATTTCTGCGGGAACGTAGTGGCGGATTTATGTTCATTCACAATGAACGAACCACACAAAAATTCAGCATCAAAGAACGCATGTTGGTAGAAGTAGCCAAGAGCATTGAAATTGCTTATGAGCTTTGCGACTTGTTTACCCAATATGAGGTAGATATGGAAGTGCATGCGGACATCAACACCAACCCCAGTTTTAAAAGCAACGAGGCACTGCGGGAAGCCATGGGCTACATACTCGGCATGGGCTTTGCCTTTAAAGCCAAGCCAGAAGCCTTTGCCAGCAGCAGCTGTGCCAACAAAGTGGTGAATTAAATAAACACGGGACTGTATCAATTACAGTCCCGTGTTTATAATAGTCTTTGATGTTTGTTTAAATATTACAGCAATCCTTATGGAGAAGGCTGGCGCAACAATGCGCTATTTAAAGATTGTGCATTGTTGCAAACAATTTTGATGCTTTACGATACTGATTTCAAAATGCCCTGCACATAATTGAGTATTTCTTGCTTGCCACTTTTGTCGGTGCTGCTACTGATGAAAAAAGGCGGTAATGCTTCCCAATTTTCCCGCAGGGCAGCAGCAAATAAATCTACGTTGCGTTGCAACCCGCCTGGTTTCATTTTGTCGGCTTTGGTAAACACAATGGCAAAGGGCAACTGCCATTCACCCATCTGGTTCACAAATTCAAGGTCGATGGTTTGTGGTTCGTGCCTGCTATCAATGAGTACAAAAGTGGTGAGCAGGTTTTCTCTTTTGCGCAGATAATCTTCAATCATTTTGCCCCAGCTCTTGCGGTTTTTCTGGCTCACTTTAGCATAGCCATAGCCGGGCAAATCTACCATATACCATTCCGCTACCGATTTTGCAGTTGCACTGTTGCGGCTCTTTACCACAAAGTGGTTAATCATTTGTGTTTTGCCGGGAGCAGCCGATGTTTTGGCCAGCCGTTGTTGGCCGGTAAGCATGTTTAGCAAAGAACTTTTGCCCACGTTGCTGCGGCCAATAAAAGCGAACTCCGGCTTATCTCCCGCAGGGCATTGGGCTACTTCGGGTCTGCTAATCAGGTAGCTGGCATTGATGATTTCCATAGCTGGCAAAAATAGCCATTCTGAATCGGATGGCTCTGGCAACCCTTTTCCTGATTAATTTGCCACCTATGAGAGTAGTAATACAACGGGTAACCGAAGCCAGCGTAACGGTGGAGGAAAACGTAACCGGACAAATAGGATTGGGCCTGCTGGTGTTGGTAGGTATAGAAGATGCCGACAGCACAGAAGACATGCAATGGCTGTGTAATAAAATAGTAAACCTCCGCATTTTTGATGATGCTGACAAAGTACCCAACCTGTCGGTAAAAGACGTGGAAGGCGGCATCTTGCTCATCAGCCAGTTCACCCTGCATGCAGCTACCAAAAAGGGCAACCGGCCTTCGTACATCCGGGCCAGCAAGCCCGATTTTGCCAAGCCCATGTACGAAAAAATGATAGCGCAACTCAGCACCGAATTGGGCAAGCCCGTGGCCACCGGCATCTTTGGTGCCGATATGAAAGTGCAGCTCCTCAACGACGGCCCGCTGACGATTGTCATTGATTCAAAAAACAAAGAGTGAGGAAAGACCGAAAGTCGGGAAGACTGAAAGACTGAAAGACTGAAAGTCCGAAATAAGGAAAGACGGGCAAACGAAGTCCAATCCCCAATATCAACTACCTTACTCTACAGCACCTCTCCTTTGGAGAGGTCGGGAGAGGATAAAAGAATCGTAAAACGAAAGTCCGAAAGTCCGAAGTCTCCAATCTACCCCCGCCAACCACCAACCATCAACTATCATGACTATCGAACAAGCACAGCAGCAAGTAGACCAGTGGATCAAAACCGTGGGTGTCCGCTATTTTAATGAGCTCACCAACCTCGGCATACTCATGGAAGAAGTGGGCGAACTCAGCCGCCTCATGGTGCGAACCTACGGTGAGCAGTCGTTTAAAGAAAGCGACAAAGGCAAAGAACTGGCCGATGAAATGGCCGATGTATTATGGGTGCTCATATGCCTTGCCAACCAAACCGGTGTAGACCTCACCACGGCCCTGCAAAAAAACTTCGAAAAGAAAAATATCCGCGACGCCAACCGCCATCAGCAAAACGAAAAATTGCAGTAAAGTTTTACCGTACATTCAGGGCAGAAAAAAGCTATATGACTGCTCATGCTGCCACTCGTTTCAAAGCCCTCGATGTATTTCGTGGGCTCACCGTTTGCCTCATGATTATTGTAAACACGCCCGGCGATGGCAGTGTTTCTTTTTCGCCCTTGCAGCATGCTAACTGGCACGGCTTTACGCCCACCGATTTAGTGTTTCCCAGTTTTCTTTTCGCAGTAGGCAATGCTATGAGTTTTGTAATGCTCAAGTGGAGCAACATGCCGCAGTCGCAGGTGCTGCTCAAAATAGCCAAGCGAACATTCATTATTTTTCTGCTGGGCTATCTCATGTATTGGTTTCCATTTGTAAAGTATCAGAATGGAGCTTATGTTGCTTTTCCTTTTGCTGAAACACGGGTATTTGGTGTATTGCAGCGCATTGCGCTTTGCTATGGTGCTGCAGCACTCATGGTATATTACCTCAAGCCCAAAACCATGTATTGGCTTAGTGCAGGTATGTTGCTGTTGTATTGGGGTTTGGCCTATTGGTTGGCGCCTGCCGGGGCCGATGCATTGAGCCTCGAAGGCAATGCAACGGCAGTGCTCGATAAGTGGCTCATTGGCGAAGCCCATATGTACCATGGCGATAGCATTGCCTTCGACCCCGAAGGTTTGCTGAGCACACTGCCTGCTATTGTAAATGTGGTGGCCGGTTTTGCTGCCGGCCGGTACATACAGCAACAAGGCCGCAGTTATGAAATGCTGGCCAAACTGCTCATGGCTGGCGCTGTGTTGCTGGCCGCAGCCTATGCATGGGATCTTGCTTTTCCCATCAACAAAAAACTGTGGACCAGTTCTTTTGTGCTGCATACCGTTGGCCTCGATTTACTCATTTTATCCGTGGTGATGTATGTGCTCGATTTTGCCGGCCGCAACCGTTGGGCCTACTTCTTCGAAGTGTTTGGCAAAAATCCATTGTTCATTTACCTGCTCAGCGAAGTAATCGCCATCCTCTTGTGGTTCTTCCATACTGCCGATGGACAGCCCATGTATCAGTGGGTGTACCAAACCTTCTTCGGCTTCATTGGCGGGCCGGTAGGTTCCTTGCTCTTTGCCCTTGCTGTCATGATGGTTTGCTGGCTCACCGGCTATGTGATGGACAAACGCAAGTGGTATGTGCGGGTGTAACGACCTTTTATTGATGCAATACAAATGTGGGGCTGTCAGCAGCAGTACATCGCCCGGCTGCAGTCCGCCGTCTTACAGGCTCACTGCGTTCGGCCCTGCACTGCGTTGCGGGCTTCGGCCTGCGGCCTCACCTTCCAGCCAGCGCAGCCCTTCGGCAGTAGTGCAAGAATTGAATGAACATATTATTTAGAAGAATCCAAGAAAGATTGGATCTTCTGAATTGTAGATTCAATGTCATTTTTTAATATACCAGTTGGGTGGCGGACATTGCTATAAGCAAGCAGAAAGCTTTGTAGAAATCGTAATCCTTGATTGGAAAAGTGATTTGTAATTGCAGATGTTAAGAATTGTGACTCTAATAGGAAATCTCGTTCATTGCTTATGTCATGAATGAGATTTTTCTTTTTTAGATATTGGAAGAGGTCGCTTTTATTAAATGTGGTTTTTCTTTTTTCAACATAAGTTCCAAATTCAGAATTCTCATTAGAGATTAAATCAAGTTTATAAATGACACTTCCGCCATGAGCAAGTAAGTTTCTTAGTTTAAACAAGTGCTGGATATCCTCCCAAGATTTTTTGCCAATCGTTTTCAATTCGATTTCGGCTATGAGATTTGCTTTTGATTCAAGGTCTTTCCATTGAGATTTGAATAATTGTTCTATCAAGTCATCGAGAATTCTTCTTGTATCAAAGTCGTTTGTTCGATTTGCAGTTTTATAAGGTTTGCTATTATGAATATGTTGTATCAAAGTGCTTGTAATTGCTCCTTCAATTGCTGAAGCCGTTTGCATTAAAATCGTTGCATTCAACGCTTTTAAATCGCTGTTTTTTGTTACATGGTTCCTATAATCTTGAATGTTGATTACTCCATGAAGTAGAAATTTCCAAGTAGAACTTGTGATAATTGCTTGGCGAATCATCTTATTTTTTTGTAAGTATTGTATAGGAAAAGATTACAGATATATTTTGATGTATCAGAACTCGTTTTTTGGATTACGATTTCTATTCGAAGATCGAAATAGAATCCGCAAAATCCGTTTCATCCTCAGAATCCGCGTCCAAGAAATCCGTGAATTTGTGGCCATAAAATTATCACCGCCCTTTCAGGGCTCTACTTGTTGTATGCATATTCCACGGGCTACGCCCGTGGCTACAAAAGTATCGCCCTTTCAGGGCTTTGGCAGCCTATCAAATCATCACCAATAAATCTGTGAACATCCGTTCCATCCGCAAAAATCCGCGTATCATATATCCGCACCCCATTCATTATTCAAACATTAGTAACGGCTTCTCACAGGCCAGGAGGCCTGCGAGAGAATGCACCCAAAAAAGATCCGTGAAAATCCGACCCATCCGCAACATCCGCGTCCCATATATCCGTGTATCCCATCATCCACGTCCCATTCCATTTCCCCACCGGGGGCTGGGGGCGCTTACCCGCAACCCTTATCTTTGCCTCCCGCCAAAAAAACGGGTCATGTTCGCCTTGCTACTGCAGCATTGGTACATTTCCCAATTGGCTCATTCGCACATTTTCAAATTCTTCTCATGGCATACGAAGCAAACACATTTCAAAACCTCATTGGCCACGCCAAAGAATACGGATACATTTTTCAGAGCAGCGAAATATATGACGGCCTCAGCGCTGTGTACGACTATGGCCAAAACGGTGCCCAGCTCAAAAAGAACATCCGCGACGCCTGGTGGAAAACCATGACCCAGCTCAACGATAACATTGTGGGTATCGACGCAGCCATCTTTATGCATCCTACCACCTGGAAGGCCAGCGGCCACGTGGATAGCTTCAGCGATCCCATGATCGACAACAAAGACAGCAACAAACGCTACCGCGTAGACCACCTGATAGAAGCCCATGCAGAAAAGCTGAAAGCCGAAGGCGAAACGCAAAAGGCGGATGCCTTGATTGCGCAAATGGATCAACTGCTGGCGGCCGATGATTTGGCTGGCGTAAAACAGCTCATCATCGACAACAACATGAAGTGCTCCGTAAGTGGCACCTGCAACTGGACCGATGTGCGTCAGTTCAATCTCATGTTCAGCACGGAGCTGGGCAGCGTAACCGACGAAGCCAGCACCATTTACCTGCGTCCCGAAACGGCTCAGGGCATCTTCGTGAACTTCCTGAACGTGCAAAAAACCGGCCGCATGAAAATTCCGTTTGGCATTGCCCAAACCGGTAAGGCTTTCCGCAACGAAATTGTTGCCCGTCAGTTCATTTTTAGAATGCGGGAGTTTGAGCAAATGGAAATGCAGTTTTTCATTCGCCCCGGCAGCCAGAAAGAATGGTACGAACACTGGAAAACCGAACGTCTCAAGTGGCATAAGGAAATCATGGGCTTCCCTACTAACCGCCTGCAATACCACGACCACGTGAAGCTGGCCCACTACGCCGACGCTGCAGTGGACATTGAATTTGAATTTCCGTTCGGCTTCAAAGAGCTGGAAGGCATTCACAGCCGTACCGATTACGATTTGGGCCGCCACCAGGAGTTCAGCAAAAAGAAGCAGCAATACTTCGATACCGAAATCAACCAGAACTATGTGCCGTATGTGATTGAAACATCCGTAGGCCTCGACCGCCTGGTGCTGGCTACTTTGGCCAATGCCTATGCTGAAGAAAAATGGACCAAGGAAGATGGCAGCGAAGACAGCCGTGTGGTATTGAAAATTCCTGCTAACCTGGCGCCTACCAAGCTGGCCGTGTTGCCGCTCACCAAAAAAGACGGTCTGCCCGATCTTGCCCGTGAACTCATGAATGAATGTCGCCCGGCATTCAACTGTTTCTACGAAGAGAAGGATACCATTGGCAAACGCTACCGCCGGATGGATGCCGTGGGTACGCCGTTCTGTGTTACCATCGACCACCAAACCAAGGAAGACGGCACCGTAACCATTCGCTACCGCGATACCATGACGCAGGAACGCATCCACATGAACGAAGTGAAAGCGAAAGTGCTGGCGGCGATTACGAAGTAGGGAGTTGTGGATTGGGTGATTAGTTGATTGGTTAATTAGAGAAAGAAAAAAGCACTCCTTAAATAAAATGAACGGCCACTGCAAATTGCGGTGGCCGTTTTGTATGTAAAGTGATGGTGGTTAATGATAGGTTTTTACGCCACCACTTACCACTGTCATTTCATCGCCGGCATATTTTACAAAGTACACTTCTACTGCATAACTAATACCTGCTGTAACCGGAAAAAAGCCGGAGATGCTCACATCTGTTTGTCGTCCGTTTTTGGTTACAAATGCCTGCTTGTGGCTGTAAGCCACTGTGGCCCCCACCCGAAAAAACAATTGCAATTCAAATTCTGTGTCAGCGCCAAAAGTGTTGTTGATGTCTGTAACAATATACTTTGCCTGATAGTGTAGCATACTGGTTTCGGTAGTGCTAACATATGCCGGCGACAGAGTAGGTAGAATTTCATAAGTGCCGTTTACGGTTAAATATTGTGAGCCTGCCATGTTTACGTTCTGCATCCTGTTGGCATGGCTATAGCCGGGCACATGCCACTCTGGTACGCCGCTGCCGCTGCTGGTGAGTACCTGATAGTTTTGACCGCTGTTGCCATTGGGCATGAGGGTGCCACTAAATTTCACATTACCGGCTACATCCAGTTTCTGATCGGGAACCACATTGTTGATGCCAACATTACCATTGGGTAAAACGGTCAGGCGTTCTGTTTGCACCGTAAACAATCCCACACGGTTGCTGCCATCCGCCGCCACCGACATGATGTTTTGATACGCTTGCAGATAACCAACATAATTGTTGCCGTTGTAAAAAGTTTGAGCAGGGTTAAAACCACTGATGCGCAATGCTTCTACTGTGGTGCTGTGAATGTGTACATTGGCCAGCGGGTTGCTGTTATTGATGCCCACATTGCCGTTTGATAAAATACTGATTCGTTCATTGCTGCCACCATTGCTGTACAATCTCAGGCTTTGGCCTGCAGCACCACTCATGGTAATGCCATCTGTCCATGCTTGAATGTATCCACGCAACGAGCCGTTGTCGTAAAAAGTGGCGGCAGCACTCGGCCCCTGCAGGCGAAGGCTCTCGAATCCGGCAGACTGAACATGCAACTTGGCTACAGGGCTACTGGTGCCTATGCCCACATTTTGCGCAGCAGTAACAAGAACCAGACATTGAAAAAAGCAAACGAGAAAGTGTGAAGGCAGACGTTTCATACGGCGATAAAAAGTGTTGTGTGAACGAAAATGTTGAATTGAAATGGGAAAGTACAGTTTTCAGCGCTTTTACCAAATGCAGTCCTTTGTCCAGTCTTTCGCAATCGATGCCGTACGGTAAAAGCCTTGCCGCAGGCCATTTTTCGCATTGCTTCAAATTGATTTCCGGTTGGGCAGCCTTATTTAATTCATATTGCCGACTGACTTATATCAGCATTCGCCCAAGCGCTGGTTTCTAACTTGGATCTTCCATCAGGGGACATTGTGTGTCCTGAAAAAAGAGTGTTAGCTATGGCCATTTCCTACAACGACATTACCAAACCCGTAGACCTGCTGCAGCATGCATCCGGTACCGGTCACCTGCGCAGCCAACGCCCGGTGTATATGGATTTTATGCCACCCTGCAACAGCGCTTGCCCAGCTGGCGAAAACATTCAAGCCTGGCTCAGCTTTGCCCAGGCTGGCGATTTTGAAACAGCTTTCCAAAAAATTCTGGAAGACAATCCATTCCCCGGTATTATGGGCCGCATTTGCGTAAAGCCCTGCGAAACCGGCTGTAACCGCAACCATGTAGATGAAACCATTAACATACATGCGGTTGAACGCTACATAGCCGACGAAGCAATGGCACACAAATGGCCGGTGAAATTTGCAACACCTTTAGCCAGTGGAAAAAAAGTAATGGTTGTTGGTGCCGGCCCCAGTGGCCTTACAGCTGCCTACCATTTGGTACGCCTTGGCCACCAGGTAGAAGTGTTTGAAGCCAGCAGCGCAGCGGGTGGTTTAATGGAAATGGGTATTCCCGAATACCGCCTTCCCCGCGAAATATTGCATGCCGAAATACAACGCATATTAGATATGGGCGTAAAGCTCCACCTCAATCATAAAGTAACCGATCTGGAAGCTGAAAAAACAGCTGGTGGTTTTGATGCCGTATACCTTTCCATTGGTGCGCATTTGGGCAAAGCCATTGGCTACACCGGTAAGCCATCCATTCCTGTAATTCAGGCCATCGATTTTCTGCGCATGTTCAAAGCCAACGATGTGCCGGAGCCCGGTAGCAAAGTGGTGATTTATGGCGGTAGCAAAATGGCTATGTATCTCTCAAGGGTGGCTCGCCGACTGGGTTTGGTACCAGTTATTTTATATCCCGGCGACCGCAAGTTGATGCCCGCCTACGACTTTGAAGCCGACGACGCCATTGCCGAAGGTGTAGCAATAGACTTCCTTCGCAATATCAAATCCATTGAAGGCAATCAGATAACCGTGGAAGTAATGGAAATGCAGAAAGGCAAGCCCGTTGCAACCGGTGAAGAATTGGTGCTGGAAGCTGATGCCATCATTTTGGCCATGGGCCAGGAAGTAGACAGCAGCTTGTACTCATCACTCGAAGGAGTGCAGTGCAAGCCTGATGGCGGTATCGTTATCAATGGAGAACGCATGGCAGGTTATGCAGGTGTATTTGCCGGAGGCGATATGTTGCCCGGCGAACAGCGCAGTGCCACCATTGCCATTGGCAATGGTAAAAAAGCAGCCAAATACATGGATGCCTATCTGCGTGGTGAAACTTTCCAAAAGCCCGCCAAGCCACTCACAGCAGGCTATAAGCGCCTGCACATGTGGATGAAAACAGATGCCCCACAAAAAGAACAAGAGAAACTGGCACCACATATAGCTGTCCGTTCTTTCGACGAAGTGGTAGCTGGCATCAGCACAGCCGAAGCGTTGTACGAAGCCAAGCGTTGCCTTAGTTGTGGCAACTGTTTTGAATGTGACGGATGCTTTGGTGCCTGCCCCGAAGAAGCCATTATAAAACTGGGCAAAGGCAATCGCTACCAGTTTAATTACGATGCCTGCACCGGTTGTGGTATTTGCTACGAGCAATGCCCATGCCATGCCATCGAAATGATTCCTGAACCTGTAAACACAAAATAGCAATGGCCAGTAACGAAAAATTAATCGCAACAATTGATGGGAACGAAGCCGCTGCGTATGTGGCTTACAGGGTCAACGAAGTTTGTGCCATTTACCCCATCACTCCCAGCAGCACCATGGCCGAACTGGCCGATGAATGGGCTGCCAAAGGCACCAAAAATATTTGGGGCCATGTGCCCGATGTAATGGAAATGCAAAGTGAAGGTGGCGCAGCAGGAACTGTGCATGGTGCATTGCAAACCGGCTCTCTCACTACCACATTTACGGCATCGCAGGGCCTTATGCTCATGCTGCCAAACATGTATAAAATTGCTGGTGAATTAACGCCTGCAGTATTTCACGTTGCCGCCCGTTCGCTGGCTGCACAAGGCTTGTCCATCTTTGGCGATCATCAGGATGTAATGGCGGCTCGTACCACCGGCTTCGCCATGCTCAGCAGTGCATCGGTACAAGAAGCACACGACATGGCATTGATTGCACAAGCAGCAACCATGCGGTCCCGCATTCCGTTCATTCACTTTTTTGATGGCTTCCGTACATCTCACGAAGTGAGTAAAATTGAATTGATTCCTGAAGATGTAATGCGTAGTATGATACCCGATGATTTGTTGTTTGCGCATCGCAGTCGGGCTCTCAATCCAGACAATCCCTTCATTCGTGGTACTGCACAAAACCCTGATGTGTACTTCCAGGGCCGCGAAACTGTCAATAATTTCTATACAGCAACTCCGGGTATTGTGCATGGAGTAATGCAGGAGTTTGCACAGCATACTGGCCGTAAATACGAACTGTATGAATACTATGGTGCAGCCGATGCAGACCGGGTGATGATCATCATGGGTAGTGGTGGCGAAACCGCTGCCGAAACAGCAGCTGCCCTCAATGCCACCGGCGAAAAAACGGGTGTATTGCTCATTCGCCTGTATCGTCCGTTCGATATGGATTACTTCATCAAGGCATTGCCCGTTACAGTGCAAAGTATTGCTGTACTTGACCGTACCAAAGAACCCGGTGCCAGTGGCGAACCGCTGTTTCAGGATGTGTTGGCTTCTTTGGTGCAGGCATTCCAACAAGGCATGCTGGCTCAACTGCCCCGCCTCATTGGTGGTCGCTATGGTTTGAGTAGTAAAGAGTGGACACCCGCCATGGTGAAAGCCGTATTTGATGAGCTGAAAAAAGTGAAACCTAAAAATCATTTCACCATTGGTATCAATGATGACGTGTCGCATACCAGCCTCAGCTACGATCCATCTTACACACTCGATGAAAGCGGCTGGCGTCAGGCCTTGTTCTTTGGCCTTGGTGCTGATGGTACAGTAGGTGCCAACAAAAACAGCATCAAAATCATTGGTGAAAACACACCGATGTATGGTCAGGGTTATTTTGTGTACGACTCTAAAAAATCGGGTGCCAGAACAGTATCGCATTTACGCTTCGGAAAAAATCCGATTAAAGCACCTTACCTCGTATCACAGGCCGATTTCATTGCTTGTCACCAGTTCAACTTTACTGAAAAAGTAGAGATGCTGTCATTCGCTAAGCCGGGTGCTATTTTCCTGATCAATAGTCCGTTTAGTAAGGATGAAGTTTGGAATAACTTGCCCGGCAATGTGCAGCAAACCATTATTGATAAGCAGATAAAAGTGTACGTGATTGATGCCACTACCGTAGCCCGTGAAAACGGGATGGGTACCCGCATCAACACCATTATGCAAACCTGCTTTTTTGCACTGGCCGAAGTACTGCCAAAAGAAGAAGCCATTGCAGAAATTAAGCATGCAATTGAAAAAACATACAGCAAAAAAGGCCGGGCTATTGTAGAGAAAAACTTTCAGGCGGTAGATGCTACGCTGGATCACTTGCATCAGGTAACCATTCCTGCCACTGCTACTGCTGCCACAGCCAGCCTGCAAAGTGTAAGTAGTAACGCACCTGAGTTTGTGAAAAGTGTGATTGGGCCAATGCTGGCCGGTCATGGTGATGAATTACCGGTGAGTGCTATCAGCATCGACGGTACATGGCCCAGTGCTACCACGCAGTATGAAAAGCGCAACATCAGCGATTTGGTGCCCATTTGGGAACCCGATCTTTGTATACAATGCGGTAACTGTTCATTCGTTTGTCCGCACAGTGTTATCCGGGCCAAATTTTACCACGAAGAATATTTGGCGAAAGCACCCGAAGGTTTCAAGTCTGCACCAATCAATGCACGTGGTTTTCCTGAAACCAAGTACACCCTGGAAGTTTATCTTGAAGATTGTACGGGTTGCACATTATGCGTAGATGCTTGCCCTGCCAGTGATCCGAATGATCGCAGCAAGAAAGCCATCAACATGGCCGACAAAGCTCCGATTCTGGAAACAGAAAAGGCCAGCATCGAATATTTCGAAAACATTCCCTGGAATGACCGTTCCCGCATTAATTTTTCTACCGTGCATGGTGCACAGTTCCTCGAACCCTTGTTTGAGTTTAGTGGTGCCTGTGCGGGTTGTGGAGAAACACCTTACCTCAAGCTGCTCACCCAATTGTTTGGCGATCGCTTGCTGGTAGCCAATGCTACAGGTTGTTCTTCTATTTATGGTGGCAACCTGCCTACTACACCATGGGCAAAAAACAAAGACGGACAAGGCCCCGCATGGAGCAACTCTTTGTTTGAAGACAACGCTGAATTTGGTTTGGGTATGCGTATTACTGCTGATAAGCAGTTTGAAATGGCGGAAACCATGCTCCGTGAACTGGCACCGACTGTTGGTGAAGATTTGGCCAACAGTATTATAGATGCACCGCAAGAAATGGAAAGCGAAGTGGTGGCACAGCGGGCAAGAGTGAAAGAACTGAAAAGCATTTTGCGTACCAAAGAAGATTCATTGTCTCGCCAACTGCTGAGTGTAGCCGACCAACTGGTGAAACGCAGTGTGTGGTTGGTAGGTGGTGATGGATGGGCCTATGATATTGGCTACGGCGGCCTCGACCACGTACTGGCCAGTGGGCGTAACGTAAACGTAATTGTGCTGGATACAGAAGTGTACAGCAACACCGGTGGACAAAGTAGTAAGAGTACACCCACAGCGGCTACTGCCAAGTTTGCTGCAGCCGGTAAGCAGGTAGGTAAAAAAGACCTCGCCATGCAAGCCATTAGTTATGGCAATGTGTATGTGGCCCGTGTTGCATTTGGTGCCAACCCGCAGCAAGCATTGCTGGCCATGCGGGAAGCAGCGGCATACGATGGACCATCACTCATTTTGGCATACAGCCACTGTATTGCACACGGCTACGATTTGAAAGATGGCCTCAATCAGCAAACCAAAGCGGTACATAGTGGATACTGGCCACTGCTGCGCTACAACCCCATGTTGCGTCGCAAAAAACTAAATCCGTTTGTGCTCGATTCGCAACGACCTACAATGGGCATGAAAGATTATGCTTATAATGAGCTACGGTACAAAGTGTTGGTGAACTCTAATCCGGAGCAAGCTGAACGATTGATGAATTTGGCACAGGAGTTTGTAAACCTTCGTTGGAAAAACTATGAAGAAATGGCCACTAAATCGGCCAGCGACTTTATGCCCATTGCATAAATACAAATAGTATGAATTTCGTTCTTTCACCCTTTTAAAATATCTGGTGCATTACAGGCAGCTAAGCTGTAGTGCACCGGTTACAACGAATATGAATCTCTCTACAAATTATCTGGGCATTAAACTGGAATCGCCGGTGGTGGTTTCGGCCTGTACGCTGAGCGAAGATATCAGCAATGTACTGCGTATGGAAGATGCTGGTGCCGGTGCTGTTGTGATGTTTTCTTTGTTTGAAGAACAGATACGACAAGATGCAGCTCGTTATGATGCTATTTCACAAAGCACCAATAATCTTTTTGCAGAAGCGTCAGATTTTTTTCCAAGCATGGATGATTACCATGTAGGCCCTTATGAGTATTTAGAAAAAATTCGCCAGGCAAAAGCAAGAACATCTTTGCCTATCATTGGCAGCCTCAACGGTATTACCAATGAAGGTTGGATTGAATATGCCAAGCTGATTGAAGAAGCTGGAGCAGACGCATTGGAAGTAAACATCTTTTTCATTCCGGCTGATATTCATTCCACCGGAGAAGATGTTGAGCGGCGTTATATCGACATTGTAAAAGCGATTCGCAAATCGGTACGCATTCCTATTGCAGTTAAGCTCAGCCCATACTTCAGTGCTATCGGCAATATGGCTCGACGCTTGTACGAAGAAGGTGCCAATGGTTTGGTATTATTCAACCGTTTTTACCAACCCGATTTCGATATCCAACAGCTGAAAGTATTGCCCAACCTGCAATACAGCGAAGCCAGCGAAATTCGTTTGCCGCTGTTGTGGCTGGCTATATTGCATGGTCGTGTGCCGGTATCACTGGCGGCTACCAGTGGTGTCAACAGCGAGATTGAAGTGATTAAATATTTGCTGGCCGGTGCCGATGTTGCTATGACGGCTTCTACTTTGTACCGCAACGGTATTGATTACATCACGGTGATGAACCATGGCATTCGCAACTGGATGAAGGCAAAAGGTTTTGAAAGTATTCAGGCATTCAAAGGTGCCATGAGTCAGCAAAACATTTCTGACCCCACTGCTTACGAACGAGCCAACTACATCAAAATTTTGGAAAGCAAGCGATAAGCAATATCGCAACTATATCAACGGACGGCTGATTCAGTCGTCCGTTTTTTTATTTTTTAAAGAATGCAGGGTATGACGGTTCCTGATGGTTCTTCTTTTATTTTTAGCCGACTTAAGATTGGATGCCATGCAAAAAAATACCGTTACCAGTACTATAGGTTGGCTATTTGTGCTATTGCTGCAAAGCGCTGTGTTTACTCCGGCCCTTGCACAATCATCTTTACAATTGCTATACGATAAGCCAGCCCAAAAATGGACAGAAGCATTGCCTGTAGGCAACGGTCAGTTGGGTGCCATGGTGTTTGGGGGCATCGAACATGAATTGCTGCAGCTGAATGAAGCTACGTTATGGAGTGGTGGTCCCATCAATCCCAATCCCAATCCGGCTTCGGCTTCGTACTTACCCAAAGTAAGAGAAGCATTGTTTGCGGGTAAATATGAAGAGGCCAACCGCTTGGTAAAAAAGATGCAAGGCCTGTATTCGGAAAGCTACATGCCCATGGGCGATGTACACATTGAGCAAGACTTGGGCCATGCAACAGTAACCGATTATCAACGCACATTGAAGTTGGCTGATGCCATGGCCATTACTTCTTTCACTGCCAATGGAGTGCAGTACAAACGAGAAGTATTTGCTTCTGTAGCGCATCGAAATTTGATTGTACGCATCACGGCCAGCAAACAGGGGCAATTGAATCTGCGCATTCGTGCATCTAGCCTGATGCGGATACAGCCGGTAGCAATGGCCGCTCAGCAAATGCTGCTCATCAAAGGCAAGGCACCCGCACATGTTGATCCGAATTATTTCCGCGACAACAAAGAACCTGTGATTCAGAATGATACCAATGGTTGCAGGGGCATGCGTTTTGCCATAGGTATACAGGTAGCCTTGCAAGATGGTAGCCTGCAGATAGATACCAGCGGCCTGCAAATAAGCAATGCCACCACACTAACGTTGCACATTTCAGCAGCCACCAGTTTTAATGGCTTTGATAAATGCCCTGATAGTGAGGGAAAAGATGAGTTGATTTTGATGCAGCAATACCTGAACGTAACAAAAGCGTTGCCTTACTTTCAACTGCGCAGCAAACACAGCGAGGCATTTCAACATTATTTCAACCGGGTGACTATGTGGTTGAATGAAGAGCAAGATGCCATGGCTGCTGTGCCTACAGATCAGCGATTGGAAACCTACACCAAAGGTGCCAATGACCCCGGATTGGAAGTGCTCTATTTTCAGTACGGCCGTTACCTGCTCATCAGTAGTTCGCAAACGCCCAATGTGCCGGCGAATCTGCAAGGCATTTGGAACAAAGAGCTGCGGGCACCGTGGAGTTCCAACTATACCACGAACATCAATGTGCAAATGAACTACTGGCCGGCAGAGGCTACAAATCTTGCTGAAATGCACCAACCGTTATTAGGATTTTTAAACAAGCTGGCGGTTACAGGTGCAGTTACGGCGAAGAACTTTTACAACATCAACAGCGGTTGGGTGGTCAATCACAACTCAGATATTTGGGCGCTGAGCAACCCGGTAGGTGATACCGGCAAAGGCGATCCTAAATGGGCTAACTGGGCAATGGGTGCCAACTGGCTCAGCCGCCATGCGTGGGAGCATTATCAGTTTACAGGCAACAAAAAGTTCTTGAAAGACACCGCCTATCCGTTGATGAAAGGTGCTGCACAGTTTACAATGCAATGGTTGATACCCGATGCCAATGGCCGATTGGTAACAGCACCATCTACTTCGCCGGAAAATGATTATTACTACGATGGCAGCAAGCACACCGGCATGACCATTGCCTCTACCATGGATATGTCCATCATCAAAGATTTGTTTGACAACCTGATTGCAGCGCAACAAGTGTTGCAATCAGACAAAGCATTTATTGATTCTGTACAACAAGCAAAAGCATTATTGCATCCATTTCAAATTGGCAGCAAAGGACAATTGCAGGAGTGGTACAATGATGTAGAAGATGTAGAGCCTCATCACCGGCATGTGTCGCATTTGTATGCGTTGCATCCAGCTACTTTGATATCGCCCTTGCAAACGCCGGCATTAGCAGCAGCTGCCAAGCAAACCTTGCTGATGCGGGGTGATGATGGAACCGGCTGGAGCCTGGCCTGGAAAGTAAACTTTTGGGCACGACTGTTGGATGGCGATCATGCTTATAAACTCTACCGCAACCTCATGCGATTGGTGCGGGAAGGAGATCCCAACAGCCGTGGTGGTGGCGCTTATCCCAACCTGTTTGATGCGCATCCGCCTTTTCAAATTGATGGCAATTTTGCCGGCACGGCTGGCGTAACAGAAATGCTGCTGCAAAGCCAGCACAACGAATTGCATTTGCTGCCGGCATTGCCCACTGCATGGCATAGCGGGCATGTAAGTGGCCTGGTAGGCCGGGGCAATTTTGTAGTGTCGCTTACCTGGCAAAACAATGCCTTGCAAAGAGCAGGCATACTATCCCGCAACGGTGGTGTATGTTTGGTACGTAGTGCTGCACCACTATTGGTAAATGGTATGGCAGTAGCGGCAGAAAAAACAGCCATTGGTTATGTGATGCGTTTCAACACACAAGCTGGTAAATATTACTTGCTAACAGTAAAGCCTTAATCGGTAAAAGGTTTTGGGAAGGTAATTTTCCAAAGTCCGCGGATATCACCTTTCACAAATCCAAGGGCTTTATCTTTTGGATACAGTGAGTCGATAACGGCCAACACTTCGGGTTGCATGCCCATGGCTTTATTGCCATGACAATTACCGCAGAGCGGATTCATGATGATGGGTTTGTAAAAAACAAACGCAGTTTCCGTTTCCTGAACTACGTTGGTCAGGCTATCGCCTCTGGCTTTTAGCTGCGCAAATATTTGCCATTGCTTGCTGTCTACACTGTCTAATGCATTAGCTGGATTGCGAAATCGTTCCGCCACTCTTTGAATCGTAATACCATCTTTGGCCAGCGATGAGGTGATGGGTAATGCCTGCACGTTACAAAACCGAACGGCCCCTGCAATGCCTTTGGTTTCCATGGCTTGTAGCAACGATTTGCGAAGCGTATCAAACGTAGCAGTAGCAATGCTATCGCCACGTTGCAAGTACAGCTGCTGCGTTGCTATGGGTGTTTCTTCAATGCAACTTTGGTAGCCTATGGCTGCAAACAACAATGCGATGATGGCCCACTTTTTCATAGGTCAATGAGTCAATAGGTGAAGAAGTGAAAGAATGACGCTTATTGAAACAATGTCCGCTTTTCGTAGTACGGTGTTTCAGGGTCACTCACGGTTTCTTTTTGCAGCCAATAGGCTTGTGTTACAATCTGGCCAGTTGGTGTTTTTAACAAGCGACCAAACACCGCATTCACGGCGTTGAATTTTACATCGGTTACGCCAATGGTAAACAAGCTGGGCGCAGGCGGTGCTTCCACTGCCGGAGCCGCCTCGCCTTCAGCAGGTGCTGCCGCAGGTTTGGCTGCTTTGGGGGGCGCTGCAGCTGCTATTACTACTTCATAACCGTTGTGCTCCAGCAATGGCTTCAAAAAGTCGACTCTGTCTTGCGACACATTGGTTTCCACCACGGCGCATTTCACACCGTTCAGGTCTTCAAATGGATGATTTTTATTGATAGCCATAAGATCTGTTATTTATTTTTTGTTTGTGGTTTTTCGTTCTTCAGGTGAGGGCTCATTTGCTGAAAGTATCCGGTCGATGTTGATGAATCAGCTTGCATAAAGAACGACAAACCATAAACGACAAACTCAAAATACTTTACGAAACGAGTGAATAAATGTACTCGTAGGCGCCACTGTACAAGCCCGTTATTAAAATGCCAACGATGCAAATGATTAAAGCAATTTTGGGTGACAATGGTGTATTAATTTTTTCCAACGGCGCAGCATTGTGATCCATAAACATGGCTTTTACCACCCGCAGGTAGTAGTACAAAGAGATAATCATGTTCAGCGCAGCAATGGTAATGAGCAACCAGTTGCCTTTGGCCGCACCGGCCAGTATCAAAAAGAATTTACCAAAGAAACCAGCAGTGGGTGGAATACCCGCCAGTGAAAACAACGCAATGGCCAGTGTCCATGCCAGCAAGGGATTGGTTTGGTAGAAGCCTTTGTAATCATCCACTTTCTCTTTGCCGTAGGCGCTGCTTACCAGCGATACCACACCAAACGCAGCCAGATTGCTGAAGATATAAATGAGTACAAAAAAGATCAACGATGTACTGCTGGCAACGCTTTGTCCGCTGATGCCTAGCAGTATAAAACCAACCTGTGCAATAGAAGAAAAAGCAAGGAAGCGTTTCATGTTTTGCTGACGCATGGCAAACAGGTTGCCGATGAGCATGGTAGCCACAGACAAGATGTAGAGCATGTAATACCAGGTATCGCCCATGCTGCGGAATACGCTGTACAGCACGGTGATGAACACAAACAAAATAGCGCCTTTAGAAATTACACTCAGGTAAGACGTAACTGGGATGGGAGCACCTTCGTACACATCGGCCGTCCACAGGTGAAAGGGTACCGCAGAAATTTTAAAACCAAAACCTGCGAGTATCATTACAAAAGCGAGTATTTCCAACGGGCTGCCGGAGATGGCGGCTGCAATAGCAGAATAGCTGACACTACCTACTATGCCGTACATCCATGAAATACCCATCAGCAATAGTGCAGAAGAAAATGCTGATGACACAATCATTTTAAAAGCAGCTTCACTTGATTGTTTTTTGTGCAAATCGAAGTTGACCATGGCAGCCAGTGGAATGGTACTGAGTTCTAGACCGAGGTAAAACATGAGCAGGTTGGCACTCGACAGCATGAAGAACATGCCCAGCAAAGTGCTGATGAGCAACAGGTAAAATTCCATGGCATGTTTGTGCGCCTTCAACCACTGATAACTCTGCAATGAGATGATGAGGGTGCCGAGTGTCAGGATGTTTTTTTCCAGCCGGATTAAATCGGTGGTATGAAACATGTTGCCGAAGATCATGCCGGTATCCTTCACCAAAAAGCCCATGGCCAGTGTGGCAATTAATACCACATTCACCATGTTCATCACTGTTTCATTTTTCAAACGGGCATTGCCCAGTTTCAAAAAGAGCAACCCAAAAATGATGAGGATGAGCATCAGCTCAGAACGCATCAATAGGAAAAAATCTTGTACCATATATAAAAGGTGAATGAGTCAAAAAGTCAATTGTCATTGAGTGAAGTGAGTTATGGGTTGGCAACGAGTTTGTTCATGATGGCTTCGGTACCGGGTGTGATGAGGTGATTGATGAGGAAGGGCGTGATACCAATAACCAGTATGGCTGCTACGAGTATGATAGCTGCTGTTTTTTCATTCCAACGGGCATCTTTAAACTCGAAATAAGCTTCATGTTCTACAGGCCCCATTATGACTTTGCCAATGGCCCGCAAAATGTACACGGCTGTAACAACGATGGAGGCAGTTGCAGCAATCGTAGCTACTCTGTGCAGGGTGCCGCCATTTTCCCAACTACCAATAAACACCATCATTTCGGCCACAAATCCACTGAAGCCCGGCAGGCCCAAAGAAGTGAGACCGGCGATCATAAATACAGTTGAGATAAACGGAATGGTTTTGAGCAAGCCGCCCATTTTATCTACCATGCGGGTGTGGGTTCTTTCGTACACCATGCCAATAACGGCGAAGAAAAGCGCCGTCATCAAACCATGCGATACCATTTGAATAACTGCACCTGCAATGGCCGTTTTGGTAAGCATGCCAATGCCAAACAACACGAAGCCTGTATGACTTACGGATGAGTAAGCGTTGATGTATTTCAAATCGGTTTGCATCATGGTAGCGAAGGAGCCATACAAAATGGCGATGGCCGACAACACGATGATGTAAGGAGAATAATAATGTGCTGCTTCGGGCATGATGGTGGTGGCAACACGTAGGATACCGTAGCCGCCGAGCTTCATGCTGATGCCTGCCAAAAACATACTGGCTGCGGTGGGGGCGCTGCTGTGACCATCGGGCACCCAGGTATGAAACGGAAACAACGCCGTGAATACACCGAAGCCAATGAAGGCAAAAGGAAAGAAGAATTTCTGTTGTTCTACACTCAGCGGGTTGGCGGCCAGCTCACTCATGTTGAAGCTGAGGTTGCCACTCGCATTGTTGAAATACAAACCCGACAAACCAATAAACACCAATGCCGATGCACCCATGAGCATGAGCACCAGTTTGGTAGCACTGTATTCTTTTTTGCCACTGCCCCAAATGCCGATGAGCAAAAACTTGGGCACCACCGCCAGTTCTAAAAAGAAGAACATGGTAAATACATCGGTAGAAATAAAGTAACCGTAAGCACCGGCACTCAGCAGCATGAGCAGGAAGAAAAACTCACGGCTCATCTTTTCCATATTCCAGCTAATGAGTACACCTGCCAGCACTACGATGGCGGTAAGCATAATCATGGCAATGGAAATACCATCGACACCTACGCTGTGGTAAATGTGCAGTGGTTTGTACCAAGCGTAGCTGCTTTCAAACGCCAGTGAACCACTCATGCCTGATGCAGGATCTTGCATAAACACATAGAGCAGTACACACGATAACAACAACTGCAGTGTAGCGCCAATAGCAGCAATGCTGCGCACCTGCTTCAGTTGGCTGAAGGGCAGTATGGCCAGTGCCGATACAACAGGTAGTACAATAAGCCAGTTAAGATTCATACCATCAATATTTTAATGCCACAGGTAAATAAAAATGAAAGCCAACAACAAGGCGCCGGCAAAGAAGTACATAGCGTATTGCTGCACTTTACCGCTTTGCCATCCTTTAATCATAAACGATACATCATCGGTAGCACTGGCCACAGTGTTTACAGTACCGTCTACAATGTTTTTATCGGTCCATGCGGCAGGCTTGCCAATGAAGCGGAAAATGATTTTATGGGTAATGAACAGGTATAGTTCATCGATGTAAAACTTGCGGTAAGCGGCTTTGTACAAACCACCCATGGCATTCGCTAAATTGGTTGGTTTGTCGTTGGCTTTTTGATACAGCACATACGCAACGCCAATGCCAATAATCACCATGGCTACCGGTGCAATGGAAAACATCAGGTGCAGGTGCGTGTCAAACCCTTTGCCATTGCTGCTTACGTATTGCGCAAAAGGAATGAAGCCGGTTACAATCGTCAGCAGTGACAATACAATCAGCGGCAGTTTCATACTCATCGGACCTTCGCCATGATGAGGATCGTAGTGCTTTTCTTTTTGCCAGAAAATCATGAAGTACAAACGGAACATGTAGAAGGCAGTAAGGCCTGCGGTAAACAAGGCAATAAAGTAGATGGCTTTGTTGCCTTCGTAAGCAGCCAGCAATATTTCTTCTTTGCTGAAGAAACCACTCAGCGGCGGCACACCCGCAATGGCCAGGCAAGCCAGCAGAAATGTAGCATGTGTAACGGGCATGTGTTTACGCAAACCGCCCATGTCAGTCATGTCGTTGCTGTGTACGTAGTGTATCACAGCACCGGCACCAAGGAACAACAATGATTTGAAGAAGGCATGTGTAAACAAGTGGAACATGGAAGCCGTGAAGCCAAGGCCTGCTTCGCCACCATAACCTGATACACCTAATGAAAACATCATGTAACCAATCTGGGACATGGTACTGTACGCCAGCACCCGTTTGATATCGGTTTGCGTTGTAGCAATGATAGCCGCAAACAAGGCTGATGTTGCACCTACCCAGGCCACCACACTCATGGCTATTTCGTCGAGGTGAAACACGGGGAACAAACGGGCTACGAGGTATACACCGGCTACCACCATGGTGGCGGCATGTATCAATGCCGAAACAGGTGTAGGGCCTTCCATGGCATCGGGCAACCATATGTGCAAGGGGAACATGGCCGACTTACCAGCACCACCCATAAACACCAGTATCAATGCCCATGTAAGTGTAGACAAGCCCAAGAAGCCAGCACTGGTCATGCTGATGAATGCTTCGCTTTGTGGATTGCTCAACCGATCGATGATGGTGCTAAAATCCAATGTGCCGGTTTGAATACCGAGGATGAGAATGCCGATGAGAAAACCGAGATCGGCAAAGCGGGTAACGATGAATGCTTTTTTACTGGCCGCCACCGCACTGGGTTTGGTAAAGAAGAAACCAATAAGCAGGTAAGAAGACACGCCCACCAGTTCCCAAAACATATAAATCTGAAAGATGTTAACCGATATCACCAGACCCAACATGCTGAACGTAAACAGCGACAGGAAAGCGAAGTAGGTGCTGTAGCGTTCTTCATCTTTCATGTAGCCAAGGCTGAAGATGTGCACCATAAGTGATACCACAGTTATCACTACGAGCATCATTACTGAAATAGGATCGAGCAAGATGCCGATATCAATGCTCAGTTCTTTGTAGCCAAATTTGAGCCACTCTGTTTGCAAGGCAATGATGGGTTGATACGTGCCGTTGAGCTGTCCATCTACCAAAAAATACTGGCAGGCAATGTACACCGACAATGCAGCAATGGTGCCCAGTACGGCAGTGCCAATAATACCGGAGGCTTTGCGGAAAATGCTGCGTCCCCAAATGCCCAGTACCACAAAGCTGGCCAGTGGCAGCAGCAACAGCAGGGCAGAAAGTAATGCGTAATTCATGTGTTATGGCTGTTGGGGTTAATGTTTTAATTCAGCTGCGTCGTTTACATCAATGCTCAGGTGGCTACGATACAGGTTGATGACAATGGCGATGGCAATGGCTGCTTCGGCAGCGGCAATGGTGATGATGAAGATGGTAAAGAAGATACCATCCAACTGGCCGGGCCACACATATTTGTTGAATGCCACGAAGTTGATATTGATGCTGTTGAGCATGAGTTCGATACTCATGAGCAGGGCAATCATGTTGCGTCGGGTAAACAAGCCGTACATGCCTATAAAAAACAAGGCCGTACTGAGTAGTAAAATATGTGAAACAGGTACCATGGTTATTTATTTAAAAGCAGAAGGCTAAAGGCTGAAAGCTGAAAGCTGCTGCGTTTGATATTGTTGTTGTATTCTTTGTTGTTTTCTTTTTCACTAATTAACCAATCAACTCGTCAACTCACTCACTCTCCTTCATGGCAATTACAATAGCACCCACCATGGCGGCCAATAGCAAAATGCTCACTGCTTCAAACGGTAGAGCATAGCCATCAGAACCGGTGTTGAGCATGGCAGTACCAATGCGGCTCACTTCGTTGTCGAACGTCGCTTCTGTTTTGCTGAAGCCGTATTCGTACACCAGCAAGCCACACAGTGCAAGGCCCAGCAAGGATGCTACAGCTGCGGCTATTTTTCTTCCAAGTTTCGGTGATGGCATATCGGCAGCAGATTGCTGGGTAAGGAAAATGCTGAAGATGATGAGCACCACAATGCCGCCTACATACACTACTATTTGCACAGCCGCTATAAATTCTACTTCCATCCAGAAGTACAAAGAGGCAATGCCAATAAGGGTAAACAGCAGCCAGATGGCGGAGCGGAAAATTTGTTTTGCCGTAACGGCCAGCAGGGCCATGCCCAGTATGAAGGCCGCAATCAGGTAAAAGATGATGGTTGAAATATCCATGATGTTGGTGGCTTTGATCGGCAATAATTATTCTACACCTGCCCTGATTTTGGAGCCGGGTTTGTTCAATTGTTTCGTGAGTGTACTTCTGTCGAATACACTATGCTCAAATGTGTTGGCCATGCTAATGGCACCTGTGGGGCAAGCTTCTACACAGAGGTTGCACATGGTGCAGAGCTCCAGGTGATAGATGAAAGTGTCTACCGCTTTTTTCTTTTTGCCTTCGGGTGTCATGTCAAACTTGGTGATGACTTTGATGGTTCCATTGGGGCAGGCCAACTCGCAGGCAGTACAACCGGTGCAGGCATGCTCGTTGTTCTCGTCGTGCAGCATCACCACTTCACCGCGAAAACGTTCGGCCAGTACAAGCGTATCTCTGTTGTCGGGGTATTGCTCAGTGATTTTTTCTTTGTGGTGCCGCAGAAAATAACCACCGGTCACTTTCATGCCCGTAGCCAGCGACTTCACACCGTTGAAAATATCCGCGAAGTATTGTTTGAGGTTCATAATGCTTGTTTGTCGTTTTCGGTTTTGAGCAATCGACTTACAGTTTACTAATTACTTTGATTGCCATTACTATCATCCAACATCTACCAACTATCATCTATTCTAAAAATGCCATCCTGCCAATGCAATCACCGTTACCAATAAAATATTGAAGATGCTGATGGGCAGCAGGTATTTCCATTCGAGGTTCAACAACTGATCAATGCGCAAACGGGGGAAGGTCCACCGGAACCACATGATGACGAAAATGAGGAAGAAGGTTTTGCCAAAAAACCAGATGGGAGTGGGGATGTAATCCATGATATTGTTAAACTGTTCCCAGTTGCCTACATGAAATGGCATCCATCCGCCCAGAAAAAGCGTGGCACCAATGGCACACACCACAAATATGTTCACGTATTCGGCCAGAAAAAACAAGGCGAACTTCATGCCGGAGTATTCTGTATGAAAACCTGCGGTGAGTTCGCTTTCTGCTTCGGCCAAATCGAATGGAGCACGGTTGGTTTCGGCAGTAGCAGCAATAATGAAAATGACGAAAGCAATGATGGCGGGAATATGGCCTTTAAATAACCACCAGCCTGTTTCTTGTGCCTGAATAATATCCGACATTTTTAAACTGCCGGTAAGTACTACAATGGTGAGCATAGATAAGCCTGCCGATAATTCGTAGCTCACAATTTGAGCCCCGCTACGCATGGCTCCCAGCAAAGAGTATTTGTTGTTGCTGGCCCAGCCGGCCATTAAAATACCAATGATGGATAACGATGAAACAGCAGACACAAACAACACACCAATGTTTATGTCCCAAATTTGAAAGCCTTTGGCAAACATGATGGGAGCCATTATTACCATCGATACAATGATGACAAGAATGGGCGCCATATTGAACAGCAATTTGTCCACGTTATTCGGCGTCATACCTTCTTTTACAATCAGCTTTACGGTATCGGCCACGGTTTGAAACCAACCCCAAGGACCAATTCGATTGGGCCCAAGGCGCAGCTGCATCCAGGAACTTACTTTGCGTTCCATCATTACAAGCACCAGCCCCAAAAAGGCAAACAGCGCAATCACCAGTACACCAATAAAGGCAAACTCCACCATCAATGCCAGAGTGGGGTGCATGTTTTCGTACAGCCAGGTGTGTACTATTTGTGTTATGTTTTCTAAACTAAACATGAGTCAGTTTTATTGGCCCCCTAACCCCCGATGGGGGAAAAAGGATATTCGAATTATTTGCTACACTCCAATATCATTTATCTATCGCCTCTCATTCAATATCAGACATCGTACATCGTACATCAGACATCCAACATCCAACAACTATCATCTGTCTATATCCGGTATCACCAAATCAAGCGTACCCATAATGGCTACGAGGTCGCCTATTTTGTGGCCACGGGTCATGTGGTCTAACGCACTCAGATTGCTGAAGCCCGGCGAACGGAACTTGATGCGGTAAGGTGTGGTGCCACCTTCACTCACAATGTATACGCCAAGTTCTCCGCGGGGCGTTTCTACACGGCTGTAGAATTCGCCTTTAGGCAGTTTCAGCACCGCTTTTGTTTTTGCCAGATAGTCCCCTTCCGGAATATTGTCAATCAGTTGTTCAATAATGCTCATCGACTCCCGCATTTCTGCCAGTCGCATCAGATAGCGGGCATAACTATCGCCAGCAGTATGCGTTATTTCTGTAAAATCTATTTGGTTGTAGATTTCGTAAGGGAAATGTTTTCTTACATCGCAACTTACGCCGCTGGCACGGGCAGTAGGGCCGGTACAACCGTAGGAAATGGCATCTTCTTTACTCAGTTTGCCCACACCTTTCAGCCGGCTTTGGAAAATGATATTGCCGGTTACCAATTCATCATATTCATCAATCTTGCTGCGGAAGTGCCGCACAAAATCTTTCACACTTTGCTGAAATGTAGGATGGATATCTGCCATCACGCCACCGGGCACATTGTAGTTCATGGTAAGGCGGGCACCACAGGTTTCTTCCATAATGCTGTTAATCATTTCTCTTTCGCGGAAGGCGAGAAAAAATGGCGTAACAGCGCCGCAGTCCATGGCAATGCTGCCCCACCACAGGCAGTGCGATGCAATGCGGGTGAGTTCATCCATGAGCACCCGTATGTATTGTGCCCGCAGGGGTACTTCTATGCCCATGCCTTGCTCTACACACATGGCACAAGCATGATTATTAGTATGTGCCGCCAGGTAATCCATGCGGCTGGTGCTGTAAATAAACTGCCGATAGGTAAGGCTTTCACACATCTTTTCGATGCTGCGGTGGATGTAGCCAATATGAGGTTCTACTTTCTTTACAATTTCACCATTGATGGTAAGCACCAGGTGCAATACCCCGTGAGTGCTGGGGTGCTGTGGCCCCACATTAATCACCATTTCATCGGTGCCGGGAATCGTTTGTATGATATCCGTTTCTCTGTACATAATGCGTGGCTTACAGTTTAATCATGTTTATGGGGTCGTCGTAGTCTTTGCGTAGCGGGTAGCCCACCCAATCGTCGGGCAAAATGAGTTTGCGCAAATCGGGGTGTTGCAAAAAGTTGACGCCAAACAATTCAAACACTTCTCTTTCGTGAAATTCTGCGGTACGCCAGATGTAGGCCGCAGAGGCAATTTCCGGTTGTTCGCGGTCGAGTTGGCACTTTACCACCAGCTCATGCTTGTGCGTGTAGCTGCGCAGGTGATACACCATGGTGAGGTGCTTGAGCCAATCAACGCAAGTGAGGCAAAACAAAAAATCGAATTGCATTTCCGGTGCATCCCGCAAAAAGTAGGCAATGTTGCTCCACTGTGCAGCGGGCACATGCATGGTTAAAAACTGGCCGCCTTCTTCAAACGTAAAGTCGGGGAAGCGACCGGTTAACTCTTGTTGCAAATCTTCACGTGTCATGCGTTGGTATATTTTGATCGCTGATATCTGATGTTTGATTTTCGAGAGCTGCTACTCTTAATTCATCATTCCTAATTCATCATTCCCGTCACGTCGTTTTCATTTCATCCCGAATTTGTTCTCTGGTCATGCCGGCTTTAATCTTCACCTGCAAGGTCATGAGGGCATGAATGAGTGCTTCGGGGCGTGGCGGGCAGCCTGCTACGTACACGTCTACGGGAATGACATGATCTGCACCTTTTACTACACTATAGGTATTGTAAAAAAACGGACCGCCGCTGGTGGCGCAGGCGCCCATAGCCACCACATATTTAGGGTCGGCCATTTGGTCGTAGAGGCGTTTGAGTACAGGCGCCATTTTGTTTACGATTGTTCCTGCAATGATAATTACATCGGCTTGGCGTGGAGAGGCACGGGCTACTTCGAAGCCAAACCTGCTCCAGTCGTATTTGGCGCTGTAAGCACTCATCATTTCAATAGCGCAGCAGCTGGTGCCAAATGTGAGTGGCCACAAACTGTTGCTACGTGCCCAGTTGATGACATCGTCCATGGCACTTACCAAAATGCCGCCACCGGGTGTTTCGTGTACCGTACCAGGAAAAGGAATGGGGCCCGCCAGTTCGGCAATGCTTTTGCGGGCCTCAGGCTGGGCGCCGGTGTCGGCGTTGGCAGCAATGTTTTCGTTGTTGGGCACTTCACTCATAGTTCCTTTTTTACAAATGATGATGTAGTAGCAAGGGTTGCCATCAACATCTTTGGGCGCATCGTTATTTCCACTGCAAGGCACCTTTTTTGTGGGCGTACAGCAATCCTAAAAACAAGATGAAAAAGAAAACGACGATTTCCACAAGGGCTATCCATCCTACACTTTTTACCACTACTGCCCAAGGGTATAAAAACACCAACTCTACATCAAAAATGAGGAAGACCAACGCAAACAAATAGTAGCCTACATTGAATTGAATCAGGTTGGGCCCCTGGCTGGGGATACCACATTCGTAGGCTTCGCCCTTCTGTTTGTTTTTGGTGGCTTTTGTTACCAGTTTGGCTACCATTAGAGCAATGGATGCAAAGGCAATGGCAGCAATGGCAAGGGCAATTAACGATCCGGCACCCATGGAAATTGATTTTAGCGAATGTAATTGTGTAGCAATCGGCAGTATACTGACGAATATCAGTTGCACTGAAAATTTATATCAGGAACGGGGGATAGCCAAATGTTTTTTTCGAATGCACTACCTGCTTCAGTATTCGCATAAAAAAACCGCCACATGGGCGGTTGGTATCAGTTGTCTTCTTCTGCAAAAAAGACCGTTCGTTTTTTGCGCAGCAAAAAAATAAATGCTGCCAGGCTGAAATAAAAAATGCTGATGCCTTCGTACACAAATGTGGCTTTGTGGTAGCCTTGCTTGTACAACTGCCAGGCTATTGCTGCCAGCACAGCTGCATGTAGTAGCAGCAATACACTGGTGCGCAATGGCAAATGCCTCCAAAAAAACGGATGTCGCCATGCTGCAAACATCATGCACACAGCCAATACGCAAAACACAGTAGCCATGGGCAGGTGCTCATCAAACAAAACCAATGCAAAGCCCAGTGTAAGCAGGGCCGCAAAGCCATATAGCAGAGACTTTATCAGCTGGTTGGCGTTCATGGTTGCTTATCCGTACAGTTCAAAATGAATGTCTTTTTTATCGTAGCCAATGGCCGCCAACCGTTGGCGGGCTTCATCTATCATACTCTTCCAACCGCACAGCATAAACTTGGCCGGGCTAAGTCCTGTGCCGCCATTTTGCTGGTGTAATATGGTGCGTTGTTTTATCAGCTCTTCATACACCTGGTGCACATAGCCGGTACGTTGCAGCAAAGCATTGTCGGGCAGTTCGCGGCTGTAGGTAGGTATAAATGTAAAGCCGGGCATGTCATCCTGCAATTGGCGCAGCTCGGTACCATACAGTGTATCGTTGAACTTGCGGCAGCCGAACAACAGGTAAATATTTTGATGGGCTTTTTGGTGCTGATGTATGTATTGCACCATGCTTCTAAAAGGAGCAATGCCTGTGCCGGTGCATATCAGGTACAAATCTTCGGAAAGGTCGGCAGGCATGGTAAACTTACCCTGCGGCCCACGCAGTGGCAGGCTGGTGCCCACTTCTGCATGTTGCCACAACCAGGTAGTGCCAGCGCCGGCATGGTTCAGCACAATGATGAGCTCAAACGTATTGCTGCCATTGGGTGCCGAGGCAATGCTGTAGCTGCGCCACCGTTTGTTTTTTTGTTCGTGTATGGGCAAATCGAGGGTTACAAACTGCCCCGGTTCAAACACAAAGTCTGTTTGCTCCGGCAATTCAAAAAAATAGCGTTTCGTATTGTGGGTTTCATCAATAATGCGGGTGATGACGCCTGTTTGCCATTCGAGCAATGCCATAAGAAAAAATGAATGTTTCGTGCCGAAAGATAAGGCTGTTTGCCACATGGGGCAATTGGCACCGGGCAGGCAAACCTGTTTCTGTTTGCTGCAACCCAACACTCAATTACAGCAGCGCCAATTTTTCAGCCATTGGTTCCAACCAATTTGTTACCTGGCAAGCTTAGTGCATGGTTTGCAGTATTTTTTCAGTAAAAGGAAAATATTTATTGTTATTCAATAAATATTTATAGTTTTGCGTCAGCATAAAAATGAAACGCATGAAAAAACAAACCGATTATGTGAAGATGGTCCTGTTGGCCATTTCGTGGCTCATATTTGTGGGCGTAAGTATTGAAGCCGCCGGCTTCATTGTCAACACCATTATTACCATTTTTTACGAACCACCGCTGGGTTATACCTATTGGTCGGGGCTCGATTTATCAGCCGTGTACCGCCATCATCAGGGAATGTATGTTACACTTACGGCCACCATCGCTATTGCATCGGTGCTTAAGGCCATCATGTTTTACATCATACTCACCATTTTGCACAATAAAAACTGGAACCTCGACAGACCATTTCAGGCGCATGCTGGCCGTTCCATTGCGTTAATTGCTTACCTCGCATTGGGCATTGGGTTCTTTTGCTCATGGGGCAGCAAAGTGCAGGCCAATATCGAAAGCCAGGGTGTGCCGGTGCTGAGCTTGCAGCAGCTGCACATAGCCGGTGCCGATGTGTGGTTGTTTATGGGGGTTATTCTGCTTGTAGTGGCCCGCATTATGAAAAAAGGAATTGACATGCAACTTGAAAACGACTTAACCGTATAAGCCATGCCCATAATAGTAAACTTAGATGTGATGATGGCCAAGCGAAAAATGTCGTTGAATGAGCTGTCTGAAAAAGTAGACCTTACACTGTCGAACCTATCCATTTTAAAAACCGGCAAAGCCAAAGCCATTCGGTTTTCAACGTTGGCGGCCATTTGCCGGGTGCTCCACTGCCAGCCCGGCGACATTTTGGAATATCAACACGGCCCCGAAGAACCGGAAGATTGATGATTGTTGGAGCATGCTTACTCCCATTCATTTTCTTTAATGGTATCGAATATGCTCAGGTAAGAAGCAAACCTGTCGGGCGAAATACTGCCATCACTCACGGCTTGTTTTACCGCACAGCCAGGCTCATTTACATGCAGGCAATTATTAAACTGACACTCCTGCAACACGGCCCGCATTTCCGGAAAATAATGACTCAGTTCTTCCCGCTCAATGTCTACAATACCAAACTCCCGAATGCCAGGCGTATCAATAATACGGCCGCCATCGGGCAGGTCAAACATTTCGGCAAACGTAGTGGTGTGCATGCCCTTGCCGCTCCAGCCACTCACTTCTTTGGTGCGCAGGGTAAAGCCGGGAATGAGGGCATTGAGCAAGCTGCTTTTGCCCACACCACTGTGGCCACTCACCAGCGTAGTTTTATTTTTTAAGAGTGCATGCAGCCCATCCATGCCCGTACCTTGCTGCACACTCACGGCCATTATCTGGTAGCCAATCTGGCTATAGATATCTTCCCATTCTTCAAACTTCGCTTTGTCTTTTTCCTTCCAGGCATCTTGCTTGTTGATGAGCAAAATGGCTGGTACATGATAGGCTTCGGCGGCCACCAAAAAACGGTCCATAAAACCATTGGACGTACGTGGGTCTTTAATGGTGGCTACCAGCAATACCTGATCGAGATTGCTGGCTACTATATGGTGCTGGCGGCGGTGGCTGGGGCTTTGTCGGCTGATGTAATTGTGCCGGTCGTGAATGCCAGCAATGGTAGCAATATGGTTGTCTTCATTTTCTATTTCCATGCTTACCACATCGCCCACCGCAATAGGGTTGGTGCTGCTCAGCCCTTCTATTTTAAACACGCCTTTGATGCGGGCCTTCCAAAGCTGGCCTGCTTCATCTTTTACATCGTACCAGCTGCCGGTACTGCGGTATACGGTGGCTTTCATGTGCACGGGCAAAGTACGGGAGAAATAACCAACCAAGGCTTTGAGTTCCGGGTTTCTTGAAGCCCGGTACGCAGTTGGTACAGTCATTGGCCTTATTGGTAAATTGGGCATAATGCCTTCGCAGTTTGAAGGCTAAATTGCTCCAATGTAAAACACAGACTCAAATGCGTTTACTTGTCACTACTCTTTGCATAGGTTGGTTGCTGGCTGGCCACACGGCCGCACATGGGCAGCTAACAACACTTATCAACCCTTTGGCCGAAGGAGGCTTTGAAGCACCTGGGGGCCTGGCTGCCAATGGTTGGACGGCTATCAATTCAGGCCAGGTGCATGGCTGGGCTGCCCATACAGGAGTAGCCGATGCTACCGGTACCCGTGCTGCTTTCATGACCAGTAATTATCAAAATGCAAACCCCGCAGTGGCGTTAAACGTGGCTGCCGGCACAGCCAGTATCAGCCATTTTTTCCGAGATGTAACGCTGCCCGTAAATGCGGGTAATATCGTGTTGGCTTTTAAGTACCGCAGTAACTACGCTGTGGCCAATCCATCGGCTAACCCGCCGCTGCGGGTTTATCTGGCCAGTAGCTTTACCGCCGGCACATTTACTGCCGGTGCCTTGCCCTCTGGTGTTACTACTGCTGCCGTCGCCATTTCCAGCGTCATGCAAAATTGGCAGCGGGTGGTGGTGCAACTGAGCCCATCGTTGGCCGGACAAACCATTCGCCTGGCGTTTACCAGTTCCATACCCGCCAGTGTGGCTACATCCAATCCGTTTGGTATGCAAATAGACAGCGTGGCTTTAACGGCCCGAGCTGGTGGTGCCAGCGTAACCAATGTAAATTCTACTGGGAAGTGGGCCGATCCGGCCAACTGGAGCGGCGGCTACATACCTGGCCCGGCTGACCAAGTGACGATTGCACAGGGTACAACTGTTACCTTATCGGGGTCTGGTGCACTTGCCGGCCAGCTCACATTGGCGCAAAATGCTACCCTCAACGCTTCAACCGGTATTGAATTGAGTGGTTCTTTGCTGGTAAATAACGGAGCTACATTATCGGCACCCAACTCCAATATTGTGCTACAGGGTAATTTTACGCTACAATCTGGCGCCAGTGCCAATCTGCAGGCAGCTACGCTCAATTTTGCCAATGCAGCTGGTACCGCTGCGCAAACGTTCAATTTCGTCAGCCCCAGTCAGTTTACCAATGGCAGACTGGCTGCTATCGAGGTCAATAATCCACAGGGGGTAAGCATTCCTGGTTCACCCGGGACTATTTCCGTGTACAGCCGTATCAATTTGGTGCGGGGCACTTTTACCCATAACAACAATATCATGCTCAATCATGCTGCTGCATCGTCTTCGGCACCACCCATTATTTTCAGCATACAAACAGGTCGCCTGAGTGCTTTTCCTCCGGCCGACCCAAATAACAATTTGGAATTGCGTTATGTACAAATAGCTGGTGCCGGTTATGATACCACCTATGTAATGGGTGCCGCCAATGAGTTACCTGCCAATCGAACTATCAGTCGACTTACGGTAGGCTCTGCCCGTTCGGTAGTAGAAGTAAATGATTCATTGTTTGTAACTGATAACAACGCCAATACACTTTTTTTATTTGGTATTGTAAAAGTGGCTCCGGGGAAGGCCATTGTTTGTACCAATAATACTTATGGTGGTGCAACAGGCAGCTCAATTGCCAATCAGGGCCATATACAGGGTGCCGTGGTATTTACCATCAATGGCACCAGTATTGCCGAAAGGATGTTTCCCGTGGGTAGTGGCGGCAGCAGGCGCATCTTCTCCCTACGGGGCATTACGGCTATCAATGCACGGGTGGCAGTAGAGTGTGTGCCTGCCGCAGGAGGTACATTGGGTGCTGGCCTCACTGCCCTGGGCGAAACACACCGCTGGTATGCCCGGCTGGTTAGTGGTACCCTCACCAGTGTAGATTCGGTTGATGTGCAGGCCTCCACTGCAGAAGGATTTGCAGCTGGCTCAGAAGCACAGCGACGTATCAGCAGGTCGGCTACTTTGGCTGGTACATATAACAATGTTGGCAACACGCTGGGCAGCTTTGTAAGCCCGTTGGGTGCTATTGGCGAAATTGTAAGAACCACAGCTGGCAACTACAACACACTCGGCTATTTTGCGCCAGCACTTACTGCCGGCAATTTTCTAAAAACATGGACGGGAAATGCCGGTACCAACAATTGGAGTGACGCTGCTAACTGGTCGGGTGGTACCCTGCCCTCCTGCAATAGCGATGTGAGTATTAGCAAGCCCTTCAGCCCCATTTTTATAACGGGCATTAGTGTATGCGGAAATTTGCAGTTGAACAACAGCAGTATTATTGAGGTAAAAAGTGGTGGCCGCCTTACGCTGGGCTGTAGCACTGGCAGCGGTAAACAAATTCAATTCAACGGTGCTTTCAATAAGATTGAGGTGCAGACAGGTGGTGAAGTGAGGGTACAATAGGTGGTTTTTTCACCTTTTCACCGTCTTGTTTTGTATCACATGAAACGAGGTAGCGAAAGTGGTTTTGGCGTCAAGAAAAAAATCAAAAGTGAGTGCTTACACATCACTCCGTAACAGCCCGTACACATACGTATCTACAAACTGTCCTTTATGGAAAAAGTTTTCTCTGAAATGTGCTTCCCGCCGAAAGCCGCACTGCTCTATGGTTTTCCATGAAGCAATGTTGGCGCTGTCTATTTTGGCTTCTATGGAATGCAGTGGCAATGCATCAAACACAAACTCGCAAGTTGCTTTTATCGCCGCTTTCATCAATCCTTTACCGTGATAACCGGTATGTAAGAGATAGCCAATTTCTGCCCGGTGATTTTCTGGCTCAATGCGCCAAAAGCCCAGCGTGCCAATGATGCGGTTGCTCGTATGCTCGGCAATGCCCCAGGTCAAACTATTGCCTTCGTGAAAGCCTTGTTGTATGGCGGCTATCAATTGTGTGGCTTCATCTACATGGGTAGCCAATGGCCGCGGCACATAGTGCATGATGTGCGGATTGCTGCGCAATACAAACAACGCCTCGGCATCTGTTGGCAGCATACCTCGCAGTGTAGCTTGTTCTAGTTGTATAACGGGGAATTCATTCCATTGAAAATAGCGCATGCTGTAAGTGTTTTGGCTGCCTTAGTTACCCGGTAAAACGGAGGGTCAATAAAATCCTAAGGTAATTTTTTAAAGAATGCCACTGTGAGCAACATTTCCAATATCAGTAATGCAATGGCAGCAGCCAGCCAGGGTAAAAACCGTTCGGTTCGCTTGGTAAAAATGGTTGATTCCACCCGGTTTTTTTCCAGTTGATTGATGGAGGCATAAATGCTGTCGAGTCTTTTGGTATTGGTAGCCCTGAAATATTGCCCACCTGTGGATTGCGCAATGTCTGTGAGCAAGGCTTCATCAATGTTTACTTTTTCTTCCCGCACTTGAGTGCCTGTAGGTGTTTGGTAGGGCATGGGGGCCAGGCCCTTGCTGCCCACACCAATGGTGTACACTTTTATGCCATAGGTCATGGCGAGTTGCTTGGCGGTTGCGGGGTCAAAAAAACCACCGGTGTCTTCGCCATCAGTCAGCAGTATCACCACTTTGCCCGGCGATTTACTTTGGCGCAAGCGGTCTACACTGCTGGCCAATCCGGTGCCGATAGAAGTGCCGTCTGCCAGTTGCCCGTATTCAATAGCGTTAATCTGGTGCAACACTGCTTGCAGGTCGCTGGTGAGTGGGCACAGTGCCAGGCTTTGGCCCGAAAAAATAACCAGCCCAATGCGGTCGCCTTTGCGGCCCTGCACAAAGTTGCGGGCCACTTCCATAGAAGCCCGCAGCCGGTCTGGCGTAAAATCACGGGCCAGCATACTACCACTCACATCCATACAGAGCATGATGTCGATGCCTTCGCCATTGTTCATTTCAATGGTTTGGTAATGCGCAGGTTTGGCCAATGCTACAATCAAACAAGCAACTGCTATGCCACGCAACCACATGGGAAAATGCATGAGGCGCAACCGCCAGCTTTGCTGCATCCAACCACGGTTGCCAGTGGTGGCTGCAATACCGGCTGTGTTTTTTTTGCGTTGGCGAATACTCCACCACACCCATACAGGCACCAATATCAGCAGTGCCAGCAACAAAGGCCAGTCAAATACAATATCGTTGAGATAGTCTCTTATCATGACTTCGCTTCAGGATGGGTAGATTGAAAAGTATGCGCCGCTACAGCTGCTACCTGTTGCAGTTGTTGGCTAAATATTTCTTGTGCCGGATGCATGCGGGCAAACTGCATACCGTAGCAAACACCCACCGCTTCTTGTAACGCTGTTTGCTGTTGTGCAGGCAAAATAGATTTGGCCAGCGGCAACAATTCTTCACCCGTAAGTGCTGCTGTTGGAATGCCTTTGAGCTGCAACATGGCCCGCACCAATTGCATGCATTGTGTAGCCGCCACGGGAGCGGATAGTTTTCCGGCTTGCCAGTTTTGTTGCAGCTTTTGCATTTGTTCCTGCCAGTGTTTGGGCCCCGTGATAGGATTGTCTATTTGCAATGCTTTGTTGCGTTTGCGGCGTAGCAGCCACCACAGCAATGCGATACTGGCTAAAGCACCCAATGCTGCCCACAAGTAGGGCCAATAATTGGTGCTGGCTTTTCCGGCAAAATAGGTTTTTACATCGCCATATTTTGCCAGCGAATCTTGCGGCATCGGCAATAGCAAAATGCTGTCGGGCAACGATTCAATTTTGCCAGCTATTTGGGGCAATGCATAGCTGCCGCTATCATAGCCAATGAGCAATACATCTTGTATTACTGAATCGCCTTGTTGGACGGCTTTTTCAAAACGTAATACTTCCAGGCGGCCAATGCTATCGGGCACGGGCAGGCTATCGGCCAGTGTACCTTTTTGGCTGATGCGCAACGGTACCGGCTGACCGGTATAGGCCATTGCCTGTGGGGAACGCATGTGTATTTGTGCGAACGAAATAGTGCCAGTGAGCAAAGCAAAGCAGACGAGTAGCGTTTTGTACATATCAATGATTTACTCGTTTGATGCGGTTGAGAAAAAACTGCTGCAGGGTAGGTACAAAATCATGGTCGGTGCGAAAACGGAGATAATCCCAGCCGGCAGCGGTAATGGCATCTTTTAACCGTTGCGTATAGCCCACAAATTGCTGCTGCCATTGTGCCAATGCTTTTGTGTCGTGGGTATCTACCCAGCTCACTTGCTGCGTTTCCGGATCTATTAAAGGAAGTAACGTATTGGCGGGTAGTTGAAAATCGAGCTGGTCAAACAAATGGATGGCGATGCAATCGTGCCGTACTGCGGTTGCTTTCATGGCTTTGCTGCAATTGGGCGCTGCAAAATCACTCAGCACAAAGCTGATGGTCGTTTGCTTCATGGTTTGCTGCAGCAGTTTGAGTGCTGGTTCTATATTGGTGCTGTTGCCCTTGGGTTCATGGGCTAATATTTTGCGCAGCATGTACAGCACATGCCCCTTGCCTTTGCCCGGCGGAATGAGCAGTTCTACTTCGTTGGTAAATAAGATGGCACCCACTTTATCGTTGTTGCCCAAAGCGGCAAAAGCCAGTGCAGCCGCCATTTCCGTCATGAGGGTGCGTTTGGTTTTTTGGCGGGTGCCAGTGCTGGTGCTGGCACTCATGTCGAGCAGCAGCATCAGTGTCAGCGAACGTTCTTCTTCGAACAACTTGCTAAACGGATGGCCGAAACGGGCACTCACATTCCAGTCGATGAAGCGGATGTCATCGCCGGGAAAATATTCCCGCACTTCTTTAAACGTCATGCCACGCCCTTTGAAGGCGGAGTGGTATTCACCCGCAAACACATGGTTCGACAAGCGCCTGGAGCGAATCTCCAGCCGCTGTATTTGTTTGAGTATGGCTTTTAAATCGGACAAGAGAAATGAATGTTGTAGCGAGAACCTTTTTTATAATCTATACTTTCATAAATACATGTAAGTATTCAATCTTGCTCAGATGTTACGGCGCTTTCACCTTGCCCAAAATTTTACCGATGATATCATCAGCAGTTACTTCTTCGGCCGCAGCTTCGTAGGTGAGGCCAATGCGGTGGCGAAGCACATCCACGGCAATTTGTTTTATATCATCGGGGATAACGTATGCCCGCTTGCTGAGCATAGCTACAGCACGGCTGGCCTGCGCCATACTAATGCTGGCACGGGGTGAGGCACCATAGCTGAGCAGTGGTTTCAACTCGGGCAAATCGGCATCGGCAGGGTAGCGGGTGGCCATCACTAAGTCCAGCAGGTAGTGTTCAATTTTTTCATCCATATACACCTGGCGGCAGAGCTCTCTGGCACGAAGAATATCTTGTGCACTGGCTACGGGCTGCAGGGTTATGTTGTCGATACCGGCAATGTTTTCCCGCACTATTTGCAGCTCTTCTTCCCGGGTGGGGTAGTCCACTTTTACCTTCAGCATGAAGCGGTCTTGCTGTGCTTCGGGCAGCGGATAAGTTCCTTCCTGCTCCAAGGGGTTTTGCGTAGCCAACACCAAAAAAGGCTGAGGTAGCTGGTATGTTGTATCGCCAATGGTCACCTGTTTTTCCTGCATGGCTTCCAGCAGGGCACTTTGCACTTTGGCCGGAGCACGGTTGATTTCATCGGCCAAAATAAAGTTGGCAAAAATGGGCCCTTTGCGAACGACAAATTCACCTTTTTGCTGGTTGTAAATCATGGTGCCCACTACGTCGGCGGGTAGCAGGTCGGGGGTAAACTGTATGCGGCTGAAAGCCATGTTCAGCGTTTTGGCCAGGCTTTTAATGGTAAGTGTTTTGGCCAGGCCGGGCACACCTTCAAGCAGCACGTGGCCATTGCAATACAAACCAATCAGCAGCCGGTCAATCATAGCGGGTTGTCCCACAATGATGCGGTGCAGCTGCTGACGAATGTTTTCGGTAACGGGGTGATGCTGGGCAATTGCTTCCTGTAGCTGGCGAATATCTTCGGCGGTACGCATGATGGTAGAAAAAAATTGAGGCGGTGAAAATACGTGCTGCAACTATGCAAATGCCATGCCGTGCAAAGCTGCCTGTAGAATTAACGTATGACTTGACTTGTATCATGCACAGGCTGGGCAGAATGAAGTATTTTCATGCCGGATAAAGGATTGACAGCCATAACGATTACCCACATTAAACACGATTGTATGCGTACCATTTTAGTTCCCACCGATTTTTCTGCCACCGCACAAAACAGCGCCCTGTATGCCCTTGGCTTGGCCAAAGAACTGGGTGCCAACAAGTTGGTGTTGTACAATGCGTACAGCATGCCATTGGCTACAGAAATGAGCTGGGCCATTTTGCAAACCGAAGAGTTGCAAAAAGCCAGTGAAGAAAATTTGCAACAACTGAAAGCTACCTTGCTCAAGGCCAGTGGCAATGAAGTAGCCATTGAAACCATTTCTGATTTTGGTTTTTTGCAGGAACGCATCAGTGAAGTGGCCGAAGAAGTAGTGGCCGATTTGATTGTGATGGGCATTACCGGTGGCGGCAAACTGGAGCAGGTGCTTATTGGTAGCAATACCACCCACATTATTCATCATGTGGCTGTGCCGGTGCTGATAGTACCGCCAGATGCCAGCTATAAACCCATTGAAAAAATTGGCTGGGCCTGCGATTACAAAGACGTAATGAAAACCACACCAGCCGAAGCTATCAAGAAAATTCTGGCTGTTTTAAAAGCCAAATTGGTGGTGGTACACAATGATCCTAATCCACAGGCGTTTGACCCCGATCTGTACCACAACAATGTAATTGTAGGCGAACTATTTGAAAAAATACAACCTGAATTTGTATTGGTGGAAGGCGAAGATTTTACCAATGCCATGGATGCCTTTATTGCGGAGCACAACATTGATATGATGCTGATGATTCCGAAAAAACATGGCTGGCTCGAATCCATTTTCCGCCGCAGCCACACTACAAGGCTGGCTTTTCATACCCATATTCCTTTGCTGTGTATCAAAGCCATCAATTAAAAAATGTCGACTGAAAATAAGAAGCGGGTCCGGTAGTGCCGGGCCCGCTTTTGTTGATCGTTACATCAAAATGTTATGCTTGATTTTTACTGAACCCACAGTACACAAACTCCTGCCTTGCTGCAGCTGGTGTAATGTGTGTCACCGTATCGCATTTCAATTTATGAAACCGTCCTTCCATCAGTGAGCACATGCTGCCTTCGCTGTATTGCTGTACAGGCAGGCCGCTGCATTTGCTGGGGCCTTCGGTGCTGAATGCTGCAATAATCACATTGCCTGCTACATTTTTTTCCAATAGTTGCAAGTAGCGTTGTACATCGGCCGGGTTGGTGAGAAAATGAAAAGCTGCCCGGTCGTGCCAGAGGGCGAAAGATTGTGTTGGTTCAAAAGCCAGCACATCACTTACCACCCATTGCACCGTTGCGGCAGCGTCGCCCAGCCGAACTTTGGCCCTCTCAAGGGCTGCGGCAGCAATATCTACCACGGTAATGTTGGTGTAGCCCTGCGCCAGCAAATGGTCTACCAGTTTGCTATCACCGCCGCCAATGTCGGCAATGGCAGCATCCTTCGGCAGGTTCAGTTCGGCAATCAGCGCCAGCGATTGTGCCGGTACTTCTTCCGTCCAACTTACTTGTTGCGACGTTTTGGTTTGGTACACCGTTTCCCAATGTTGTTGCAGCAGATTTTTCATAGTACAAAATTGCTGCTCCATGGTAGTGAAGGGTGTGACAAAAGTTACCCGGTTACATAGGGTTGGCTACCAGAGCAATCTCCTGTTTTCTTTCTTTCGGTCGCCATAGCCGTACTCTTCATCGGGTGTTAATTCAGGTCCGTGGTAAGGCGCTTTTAATGTAGCTATCGCTACCCAAATAATGATGATAGAAGATCCTGCAAACAGAGCGGATAATAACAAGAGGTCCGCCGATTGTTGAACTAAAATTGTATACACAATCAGATAGAGTGTGGCTACAAGAATGGCCCATTGATGAGGCTTCATTTTACTGATTTTATTTATAACAAAAGCAGCAAAAAAATAGTTTGATTGAAATAATGATACGGCAGTTAATTTTTTGTCTGAAAAAATCAAGTATGATACAGCGACTGGTTTTTTGACAGCGTTTACCAATCTGTATATTCAAGCCTTGATCATTTTTCTGAATACCCGAATGATGACTAAATCTGTGCCGGTCTATTGGTATTGAAAGGGCGAAGTGCCAAGCATGATAGAGCCTTGTTGCGTAAAGATGATGGCATTTGCAGTGTTCCCTTTTTTTCGGCCAAAGCCTGTGTAGGTACTGTTGTTGGCGCCTGTTTTAAAACCATAAAATTCATACTCTTCACCATTTACTATCCTGTAGCCGCTTTCGCATACGGTGAATGATCCGTAATAAGGTGTCAGTGTACTGATGCTCACCCTTTCAGGCGTTACTACCACTTCAATGGGTTCTTCATTGGCACTGCATTTCTGACCTTTAGATGGCAGACTGTACGGGCTTGATAAAAAGTAGTTGAAGCGAAGGCTGTAGGAAAATTGTAGCGTTGTGTTGCCGCACCCGCCTCCACTTTTTTTCCATGCTTCATATCGGGCAAGGTTTTCCCTTGTTTGTTTCTCAAAATCGATAGGTGGAGTATTCAAAAACGTAGCGATGATTTTGTTGATTCTGGCGGCTTCTGCTTTTTGTTGCAGCCACGAATCTATCCAGGGGTTTACGGTTTTACCATAGTCATAAAAGTTTTTGCCTGATGCATCTTTTAGTGCCGGGTTGGCGCCTGCTTTTATCATGTGATCAATTACAAGTTTGGCGGTAGTTACCCATTGTGGTTTGCTTACATAGTACAACAGTGGATTTTGTCCCGCTTTGTTCAAAATGTTTCTATCCATCATGAGCAGGTCTGTAACTTTTAATACGTAGGTGTCATCGAATGTTGCATTGTAGTCGTACATGGCAGCCAGGTGTAACAGGGTGTTGCCTTTGCTGTCTGTCACAGAAATATTGGGGTCGTGCCGGAGCATAATTTTCACTACCTGAATATTACCGCAGAGCATAGCCAGTTGCAAAGAATTGAGGCTGTCTTATGTTGCAGCCCGTATGCCATCATTGTCGTGTGGGGCAAGCAGTTTGGTCCACGCTTTAAATGGTGGCACTTTCATGCTTACTGACGCTTTTTTCTGTATCAGAAAATCTATCATTTCCCGGTGTTTGGCAGAGTCTTCTTTAGGGGCATTGGCTGTGCTCCAGATGAGTGCATGCAAAGGCGCAAATCCTGATTCGAAACGTCTGTTGACCGGATACTTTTTTTCTTCAACCAATGATTTCAAATCGTCGGGGCGGCAATACCGAATGGAGAGTGCCATCTGAAATTCCAAATCTTTCATCACTGCTGTTGAAGGTTGCTTGCTGCTTTGTGCTGTAGCCGGGCAGTGGCCAAAAAGTACAAAAACAACGGTTACAAATGCAGCTGCAAAAAAGGGTAAAGCGTCAACTTTTTTCATAGATGCTTTCATTTATTCAACCAATGAGTCTAAGATAACGAACGGTGATTACTGCTGTTTGAAATATGGGTTTTTGTTGGGGTAAAATTTGTATGAAACCTGGATGAAAAAAGTGAAGCGCAGCTATACTTATTAGTGCGTTACAACTGTAAATAAATGCAGCACCGCATTGGTGCCAAGATTAGCTAAGGCGCTGCTAGCGTTTTGCATGCGTATTCTCACAGTGCTTTGATTGCTATAACCAGCATCTGAAGGGTCAATGCTGTGTGGTGTAAATACTACGGCTCCCCAATTACTCGCACCTGTACCGGGCACCAGTTGCGCTACCATTATCCGCACATTGTTGTTGTTGCCTGCAAAAGTGGGCACAATAAAAGCAACGTCTGCAACTTGGCCTGCATTTAGTGAAACGGTAAATGCGCCACTAGAAAAACCTGACCGCAATGTGGTGCCAGAGTTGCTGAGCATAATGGCCCTTCCTTCACTGGTTAGTTTGCCATCTACCGTAAGTGTACTGTTGAGGTTGGCAGCACCATCTACCCGTATGCTGCCGTTTACACCAAGGTTGGTGCCTATGAGAGCATTGCCATTTACATTCAATCTGTAGGTACTGCTAAAGTTGGTGCCAATGCCCATGTAGTCGGCTACAAAAGCAGAGCTGTTCAAATAAGTGTTGCCCCCAATTGTAGTTATACCTGCAATGGACGCACCGCCAGATATAATTGCACTGGCATCTGTATATATACTACTGGTAGCATGAATGGCGCCGCCCACATCGAGCCGGTAGCTGGGTGCTGTGTTGTTGATACCTACAAAACCGCTGGTATTAATAATCATTCTTCGGTTATTGTTGGTCCAAAAATCTAAGCCGTTTGTATTTACACCTGCTACTCCTTTATTGCTGGAAATAGCTGCCATACCATTGGTGCCAAACCTTAAGCTGGCACTATCGCCGGCACCGGTATTCATATTGCCGGCATCTACCAGAATGGTGCCATTTACAGATAACAAACGGGTAGGGGTGCTGGTGCCTATACCTACATTTTGCGACAATGCGGCGTAGATACACAGAAGAAGTGAGCTGGTGAAAAGCAGTTTCATACGCAAGAGTTTTGAGTGAGGAGAATAGTTGAAATTGGAAATTATTTTTGCAGCAACGGGAAATGTGGGCTTGTACCAGAGGGCTGCAAGTAAAATACAATATACACGAGATTTGTACAAGGAACAATTTGCCCTATGTGCTGGCGTAGCAGAAGTGGAAAAAAAATAGCCGTGATAACAAGTGCGTTATCACGGCTATGCAGGTAGCGGTAGCTCAACATGTATCAGTGGTTTTCTACAGCAACTATCTTCAGTTTTTTTAGTCCGGATGGCATTTTCCAGGTTACCTCTTCACCGGCTCTAAACCCGATGATGGCTGCGGCCATGGGCGACAATACCGATATTTTTTGTGCTTTCACATCCGCTTCGCCAGGCATTACAATCTGAAAGTCTTTTTCCTTGCTGGTGTCCATATCCAATACGGTTATGTGTGAGCCAATACGGATAGTGTTGTTCGGAAATGCATTGTTTTTTACTACAATGGCCCGGCTTACTTCGTAGGCAAGGGTCATTTCATCTGCAGCTACCGTTTGCAGGTTGAGGATGTGCGACAGTTTGTTGTAATCTTCTTCGCAAAGAATAACTGGATTTGTATCAGTTTTCATGATAGCAATGGTTTATGTGTCTGTAAAAAAATAGTAGCAGGAAGCGCCTTACCCAACGGCTCGACAACGATTGGCCGGCAGGTAATTACACGAGAAAGACGAGGATATATCGGAGGCGCAAATTCATGGATGACAAATATAGTAATATCTTTAGTGCAGGTGTTGTTAAAGGATGGGAGCAATAGCTGCCATAAATAGGTGGCAGCAAATAATGACTAAAGCATGACGAAGCGAAGCATACTTTTCGGCCAAACCTTAATGGTACAAAAAGATTGTCACAGCAATGTCATCCTTTTATCATGGTCAGCATCATTTTAAAAGCTTGTGTAGCTTTTAGCGAATGTGGAATGTTGGCGGGCATCAGCAGGCATTGGCCGCTTTGCAATGTGTATGCCGTTGTTCCGATGGTAATTTCGGCTTCACCATCCAGTAGCTGCACTAATGCGGCATGGGGTGAGCTGTGTTCTGCCAGGCCTTCGCCGGCATCAAAGGCAAATAATGAAATGTTGCCGGCTGCATTTTTCAGTATCGTTTTACTTACCACAGCTCCGCTGGCATAGTCAATGTGTTGAGCAGCTATAAATGGCTGAGCGGTATTGTCAGTGGTTGATTTCATATTGAGTGTTTTTCAACGATAAAATTACCAACCGCTGCGTGGCTGTATTGTGCTTTCAATCATAAAAGAAGATGGAATGCAGCATTGTGCCAAAAGGAAACCAACATGAAATAGGCCAGATGATGCAGCTGTACAACAACGAGTATGAAAACGGCGTATCGAAGCAGATGTCACTCATCAATGAAAGCGGTACCAAAATGCCGCTCTACTTTACGCATCAGAACTTCTACATTAAAATGAACAACTACCTGAAGACGTATAAGACGACCAACGGTACGTATCCATCTACAGAAGATTACAGAAAGAAAGCCCTGGAAGTGTTGGCGACTTTGTAGTTACTCAACATGCACTTTTACAACACACGCTGTTTGGTAATGCGGTTACCGGGCAGCGTGTGTTTTTTTGATGAGTACGGTTTCGCCATTGCAAATGGCGAAGAGCGGAGGATTGTTTCAATGGTTCGTGAGCGACGAACCAAAGCGGAGTTATAGTCCTAACGTCCTAGTATAGCTTTTATAGCAGATTCTCTTGTGGTTCCTAATGCTAATTGCCTATCTACAAGCATTACATTTTCATCCTTACGAGAAATTATTTCATTTGGGTTATTTTGATGACCAATTTTTATTCGATTGAAATCAAGTGTATAGTCTGATGTTTTTATCGGCGAATTCTTTCCTCCAAAAGAAAGAAGTAAATCAACCTCATTGTTGTATTTCTCAATCAAGTCCTTTTTATTGAGTATAATTCTTTCAGAATGATAATAAGGCTCTCCATAATGCAATATCTTTATGTCATCATCAGATACATATTGGTGCCCATCTTCAGTATATCTATTTAAAATATTTAAATCCTGAGATGCTTCGAATACTCCTTGAGAACACAATAGTTTGAAAACAACTGTTTCTTCGTTTTGTAGAGGCGTAAAGTTAAACAATACAATACCGACCTCTAAAATGAAAATCGAATGATCATATTGAATATTATCTATTTTGAGATACCCTTCAATTTGCGGGAATGTTACCTTTTTAAATAGAGCATTTATAAGGTAATGTGGAGCAGGCTTAGATTGGCCATCTAATCTTGCAAAATAGGTATGCTTAAATTGATGAGGGGGATATGTGCTCTGCTGTATTTCGAAGACATAAACAAACAAGTTGTCATGTTTCAATATAGAAACTTTTATTCCAGTTGGTAGAGGAGTGATGGAATCCGAGATTTTACTTATCAGCCAATCTTTCGACTTGTATTCAGTTACAGCAGCTAATTTTCCTTGAAATACCTTCTCCTTTCGTTTGGGCTCAATGTGTCCTTCTGGGGCGCCCCAAATTATGATGCCACCTTCGGAGTTTAGCATGGCACAAATACCTCTAATTATCCCGTCTAGATTTTGATTGAAATTGCCATAAGTATTGGAAAAAGATTTAAACTCAATTTTAGTCGATTCTTCTCTCGGCTCATTAAAGAAGCTTATTATATCCTCAACAGAAACTTCGTCAATGGACTTGCCAAAATATGAAAGTGAATAATTCATTGGTTAATTGCTGTTCATTTTCTAAACTCAAAATTTCATATACAGACTGGATTCATTAATTCTTCTCAATCTGAATTCACATTCTCGAAAGCGGCTGTCCTTCTGACCATTAATCAATACTTTTTTTTCGTTTTGAAACCATACTCAACAGTTCAAAAATTACACCAACTAGTATTGCAATAATCATCACTTGCTTGAATCCTTCCCAGTTGAACTTGGAGTTTTTGAGCCAGCCAATTATTCCAATAATAAGTGCAACAACTAAGCCAAGTGTTGCTGTTCCCCAAACAGCATTTTTCGCTTTAAAGAAGGAAATAACTAATGCAATAACTGCGATAATGCCAAGAGTGTTCCAAACAGAAAGGGTGAGTAAAAGCATGGATAGAATTTTATACAAAGTACAACTCTAATAGTAAATGTAAAAGGTAATCTCACAATCACTGTAATCACATTTATGAAAGGGATTCTTCAGTCCAACAATCGAAGAGCAACCAATGTATCTCCGCGAAAATCCTTCTTCCATCCTTCCCATCCGCGTCCCAATAAATCCGCGTCCCAAAAATCAGCTTAAATATTTCCCCACTATCGGCATCCTTCTTCCTACACCAAAGGCCTTGGGGCTTACCCGTATGATGGGGCAAAACTGATTGCGTTTGTATTCGTTGATGTTTACCATGCGCAGCACCCGGTCTACCAGTGCCGCATCAAAGCCCATCGCTTTTATTTCGTTTGGCCCCTGTCTGCGTTCGATATACTGGTACAGCAGCGGGTCGAACACATCGTATTCCGGCAGGCTGTCGCTGTCTTTTTGGCCGGGGCGCAGCTCAGCACTCGGTGGTTTGGTAATGATGTTTTCCGGAATCACTTCTCCATCCTTATTGATGTAGCGGGCCAGTGCATACACCTGCAGTTTGTAGCAATCGCCCAGTACGCCCAAGCCACCGGCCATATCGCCGTAGAGGGTGCCGTAGCCGGTGCTCAGTTCACTTTTGTTGCTGGTGTTGAGCAGTATGTAGTTAAACTTATTGGCAATGGCCATCACCAGATTGCCCCGCACCCGGCTTTGGATGTTTTCTTCTGCTACATTAAACGGCAGGTTGCCAAACAAGGGGTGCAACTCTGTTGTAAACTGATCGAAAATGTTTTTAATGGGAACAATATCGTAAGGGTTCTGCAGGTTGCGGCTCAGCTGCACGGCATCGTCTACACTGTGGCCGGTGCTGTACTGCGAGGGCATGAGGATGGCCCGCACATTGGCCGCACCCAATGCCCGTACGGCCAGTGCCAGTGTAACCGCACTGTCAATACCACCGCTGCTGGCCACAATGGCTTGTTGAAAACCCATCTTGCCAAAATAATCCTGAATGCCGAGGATAATCGCATCGTGTATTTGTGCAATGTTCAGTTCGGCTTCCAGGCCATGCGGTGTCAGTTCTTTATCGGGCACCCGGCTGGCAGGTTCCAGTATGGGGGCATCTATGCTACCATCTTCCCGCAGGGTAAAGTATTGCAGCGATTCGGTAAACATCGGCAGCTGGCCACAGAGGTTGGCATCCTTATCAAACACGAGGCTGGCGCCATCAAACACAATCTCGGTTTGGCTGCCTACGGCATTGCAGTAAAACATGGGCAGCTTGTACTTCTGCACATTGGCTTTAATGGTGGCTTTGCGGTCTTCATCATGCGTGTAATCGAATGGTGAAGCACTGAGGTTGAGCATTACATCGGGTTGCTGTTTCATCAGCTCATCCATGGGGCAAATGCGGTACAGCGGATTGTCGCCGAGGTTCCAGATGTCTTCACAAATGGTGACTGCCAGCTTCCTGCCTTTGAAATGTACAATGTTCCATTCGTAAGCTGGTTCAAAGTAGCGGTTCTCATCAAAAACATCGTAGGTAGGCAGCAACGTTTTATGAATGGCCTGCTGCACTTTTCCTTCGTATAAAAAGTAAGCTGTATTGAAAAGGTCTTTGCCTTTAAGGTTGGGGTTGCGTTCGGGGGCACCCACCAGTGCAGCTATGCTGTTGCAATGTGCAGCAATCTGCGAGAGTGATTGTTGGCATTGATGAATGAAATCATCAAACTCCAGAAAGTCACGGGCGGGGTAGCCACAGATGCTGAGTTCGCTAAACAGAACGAGGTCTGCGCCTGCAGCTTTGGCTGTTTCAATGGCCTCAATAATGTGCTGCGTATTGCGGGCAAAATTGCCGATGTGATAGTTCTGTTGGGCGATGGCGATTTTCATAAATACAACAAATGAATGCTTTTGAAAGATAGGCCGCTAAGGTAGCAAGATGCAGTCATTGGCCGGGTAGTGCTACCTTTAAGCAGCAACAACGATTGGCGCCATGATTACAGGAGAACAAGTGTCACAATTATTGATGGCCTTATTGGTAGGCGGCATTATCGGCGCAGAGCGGGAATACCGCAGCAAGTCGGCTGGTTTTCGTACCATGATGCTCATCAGTATTGGGGCCTGTTTGTACACCATGCTCAGCCCCATGATTGGCAGTAGCATGGCGCCAGAACGCATTGCGTCCAACATTGTGGTGGGCATTGGTTTTGTAGGTGCCGGTGTTATTTTCAAAGGCAACGACCGTGCACATGGCCTCACCACAGCAGCCAGTATTTGGGTAACGGCGGCCCTGGGCATGGCCGTGGGAGCGGGGCATCCATGGTTTGCTTTGCTGGCCACGGGTATTGTGTTTGTGGTGATGGCTTTTTTGCCCAAGCTCGAAGTCATTATCGACCGGGTGAATTTGCAACGGACCTATTATCTCGTTACACATAGCCATCAGGGCGATTTGCTGCACATCGAAAACATGCTGAAAGCGGCAAAGTTGCAATACAAAATCAACAGCCACCGCCGGGCCAATGGCACGGTAGAAAGCAGCTGGTATGTTGAAGGCCCGCAAAAACGCCACCTGCGCCTGGTAGACAAAATGATGCACGACGAACGCATCCTCGAGTTCAGGTATTAGCCTTTCCACAGCTTTGTATTTTCCTTGTCCAATAAATTCCAACACACAACGTTCTTTTGCGGTATGGTAAAAAGAATAATGCTGTGGATGAGCCTGCTGGCGGGTGTGTATGCTTGTGACAGTGGCCAGCAAAAGCCTGATGTCAGCGCTTTTTCGGCCAGTGTAAAAACGGAACGTTTTGATCAGTCCTTTTTTGCATTGGATACCAATCAGCTGGTGCCCGGCCTCAACCAATTGCAGCAGCAGTACCCTGGTTTTTTACAAAACTACCTGAGCTCCATGCTCGGCATCAACCCCGGCGACCCGCAGGCGCTGGCGGCCATCACGGCTTTTTTGCGCAGCTATACACCCGTGTACGAGGTAGCCAATGGCGTGGCCAATCAGCATTTGCCGCAACTGGAAAAAGACATGGTAGAAGTGCTGCGCTACCTGCAGCATTATGTGCCCGGCTACAAACCCGATTCGCCCTTTGTCATCACCACGTTCATCAGTCCCATGGATGCGTATGAGCCGTTTGCCATTGGCGATTATGGCGATGTGCGTACCCAAAATGGCGTGGGCATTGCCCTGCAGTTGCACTTGGGCGAGCAGGCACAGGTGTACGACGAAGGCAAACGGGCCGGTGTGTTTTTCGATTATCAAACCCGCCGTTTTACCCCCGCCACTATGCTGGTGAATGCGACTAAAAATTTGATTGAAGATGCCTTTCCGTACAAGCCCGAAGGCCTGACGCTGCTGGAAGACATGGTAGAAAAAGGCAAACGCATGGCGCTGCTGCAACGCCTGCTGCCCGATGTGGCAGATAGCTTGCAACTCGGTTACACCGGCAAGCAGGTAAAAGGTTGCGAAGCCAACGAGGCACTTATCTGGAACTTCTTCATGAAAAACGATTTGCTCTACAGCAAAGATCCGCTCATCAACCAAGGCTATCTGAAAGATGGTCCCAAAACCCAGGAGCTGGGCGAGGGTGCTCCGGGTTACATTGCCTTGTTTGTAGGCCGGAAAATAGTGAACGCCTACCTGACCAAATTTCCCGACACCAAATTTCCCGACCTGATGAAAATGCCTGCCCGGCAGGTTTTTGAGCAAGCGGGGTATAAGCCTTGAGGAATAAGAAAGAAGGAATAACAAATAAAAAATGAGGAAGTAGGAGAAGGCCGCAAAAATGCCAAACAATCATCCCAACTTGTGAACTGGTAAAGCTTCAAATCAATTCCCCTTAAACGGGGCAATCATATCGAAGGCCGGAATATCCACGCTGAATTCTTTTTGCGAAAGCAAATTCATCATGGTATAAAAACCGTGCATTTTGCCCATGTCAGACTGCAGGTTGCAGCCACTTACATAGCGAAACACTTCGCCGGGGTTGAGCACCGGTTGCTGGCCCACCACGCCGTCGCCATCTACTTCGCGGTATTCGCCGTTGCTGTCGAAAATATCCCAATGGCGGCGCAGGAGTTGAACAGGAAAAGGATTGTGATTTTCTAACGTAATGCGGTACGCAAACATGTACTCATTGTGTGTCGGATTGCTGAAATCCGGCTGGTAGTAGGTTTCAACGGTGATCTCTACACCTTGTGTGATTAATGAATGCATGGGCTACTGCTTACCTGATTGGAAAGGTAGGGGCAATTTCAACGTTTGCCAGCAAAAAAAGTTGCAAAACTTACATCCACCGGTTATAAAAAACCATTCGCAAATTAACGTAGCCGCTGCGGCTGGCATCCTTACTTTTGCAACAATTTTTTACGGCCGGCTGGCCGTGTACATAACTATCAATCGCTTCATTTATGAAAATCGCAGTTGCCAAAGGAGATGGTATCGGTCCGGAAATAATGGACGCCGTGTTGGGAATCTTTAACGCTGCCGGCGTACCGCTGGAATACGAGTTTGTCGACATGGGCAAATGGGTGTTCGACAAAGGTTATAGCAATGGCATGACCCCCGAAGCCCAGCAGGCCATCGAAACACTGGGCATCCTGTTCAAAGGCCCCATGGAAACCCCCAAGGGCAAAGGCGTAAAAAGTGTAAACGTAACAGCCCGTAAAACCTGGAACACCTACGCCAACAAGCGGGTGTTTCAAACCCTGCACGGCGTAGATACCGTGTTTAGCAAAGCCGGCATCCCCATTGATGTAACCGTGGTTCGTGAAAACATTGAAGATACCTACGGTGGTATTGAACACATGCTCACCCACGACGTAGCCCTGAGCCGCCGTTTCATTACCCGCCCCGGTAGTGAGCAGGTGATTCGCTACGCTTTTGAAATGGCCAAGAAGAAAGGTGCCCGCCGCATTACCTGCGGTCACAAGGCCAATATCATGAAAATTACCGACGGCCTCTTCCTGGAAGTGTTTTACAAAGTGGCTGAAGAATACCCCGATTTGAAGGCCGACGATGTAATTGTAGATGACCTCTGCATGAAACTCGTAACCCGCCCCGACAGCTTTGATGTGGTGGTGCTCACCAACCTGCAGGGCGATATCGTCAGCGATCTTTGCGCTGGTTTGGTGGGTGGTTTGGGTTTTGCACCCAGCGCCAACATTGGCGACCATATCTGCATTTTCGAAGCCGTGCATGGCACTGCTCCTGATATTGCGGGTAAAAACATTGCCAACCCCACTGCGCTGTTGCTGAGCGGCATTGCTATGTTGCGTCATCTGGGCTTTATGGAAAGTGCAGCGCATATTGAAAATGCATTGCTCTTTACCCTCGAAAGCGGCATTCATACCGGCGACTTTGGCGATAAGAGCATTCCCAGTGTCAATACAACGGAGTTTGCCAATGCTATCATTGCCAACATTGGCAAGCTGCCTGCCCATGGTGCCAAGCCCGTGCTGCCCAATATGCCCATGACCCCAACGCATTTTAAGCTGGAAAAAAACCCCATGCTGGAAAGTGCTGAAATGGCCGGTGAGCAAATTGTTGGTGTCGATATTTTTCTGGAAAGCAATGAGCAGCCAACGGATTTGGCCAACAAGTTGCTGCAGCATACCGGTGTGCTGTTCAAACTGGTTACCATCAGCAACCGGGGTACGCAGGTATGGCCTAAGGGCAGTGTATTTACCAACCTGGTAAACCAATACCGTTGCCGCTTTGAAAGTGAAGATGATTCTCCGCTGACGCAAATTGATGTACTGGAACTGTACAAGCGGGTGATGAGTGAATACAAAGTATGCTCTCTGGAACTGCTGAACATGTGGGAAGGTAAAAAGGCCTACAGCCTGGCGCAGGGGCAATAGAAGGGTGATTGGATAATTAGTTGATTGGTTAATTAGGTCAATACAAAGGCTTTCAGGATGGATTCCTGGAAGCCTTTTTTGATGGATGCACACTTGTGGAAGCATCAGCAAATTGTGCACAGATTCCTGCATCAAAATGCAGCTGCCCATTGGCCAGGCCTTTACTTTGCTGCTCTGAAAAAACCGATGAGGAAACTGTTATGATCGCTTCTGTTCGTGTGCTGCTACTGGCAGCTGTGCTGATGATGTGTGTGCCTTCGAACATCTTTAGTCAGGCATTTGCTGTAACCTATGATTTTGCCAGTGTGGCCAGCGGCAGCGGCGGCTACACCGACCCTACACCGGTACCTACAGCTACCGGTGCCACATTCGACAAGTTTACTGCTGTGCCTGCTACGGGCAATCCTTACAGCATGGGCCTCAACCCCAACGCAACGGGGCGTTTTAGTTTTGTGGGCTGGCCAACCGGCGCCACCAATGGTAGCGATGTGTTTACGGGCAGCTTGCAAACCGGCCAATATTATCAGGTCACTATTACCCCAAATGCAGGCTTTTCGCTGAGTGTGAGCAGCATCAGTTTTACCATTCAGCGCAGTGGTACGGGCATTCGCCAGTATGCGGTACGCAGCAGTGCCGATGGCTATAGTGCCAACCTGCCCGCCAGTGTGAGTGGCAATGCGAACCTGAGTGTGGTGTCGGGCAATATTTTTCAGGTAAGCGATGCCAGCACTGCGGCCAATGCTGGCAGCACGATTACGCTGAGCAGCGGCCATACCGATGTAACGGGTCCGCTGACGTTTCGCTTTTATGGCTTCAATGCAGAAGGCAGTGCAGGTACATTTAGTATTGATAATGTCATTATCAATGGGTCGGTTGCCGCCGCAGGTTCTACACCCGTTATTTCACTCAGCAGCAATCTGTTGACGTTACCACTCACCAACATCGGTGCTACCAGTGTGGCGCATCAATACACTGTGAGTGGTACTGGCCTTACGGGTAATGTAAACCTGCAAACTGCAGCTCCTTTCAGCATTTCTACCGACAATGTTTCTTTTGGAACCACTGCCAGCATCACAATGTTTGAAGCAGCCGTTGGCAAAAATATTTATGTAAAATTTTCGCCCACCGTGGCAGGTATTGCCAATGGAAGCATTACGCACAACAGTGCCGGCGCTGCAGAAAAAACAATTACGTTGTCGGGTCAGGGATTTGACCCATCCAATTTGAATTTCGATTTCAATACTTGCACGGTAGCCGGTGAGCCCGGCAGTGGCTTTACACAATATAGTACCACAGGGGCCCAAGTGTGGAACTGCACCAGCTTTGGCCGCAGCAGCAATGGCATTCAAATGAATGGCTTTAGTGCTGGTGTGATAGAAAATGAAGACTGGCTGATATCGCCGCCGATTGATTTGAGTGCTGGTTTCAATATTCCGGTGTTGCGCTTTTGGAGCCGCACGGAGTTTAACGGTCCTGCCATGCAAGTGCTGATTAGCACCAACTATAGTGGTAGCGGCAACCCCGCCGCAGCCACCTGGACAGCCTTGCCTGCCAACCTGCCCGGCACTGCCAGCAATACATGGACGTTATCCGACAACATAGACCTGAGTGCCTACAAAACCAGTCATGTGTATGTCGCTTTTAAATACACATCTACAGTGGCATTAGGCGCAGCCCGCTGGACGTTGGATGATGTGCAAGTAGCTAACGTGAGCAGTTATATTCAGGCTTCGCCGGCAGCTGCCAATCTGGGTGAAGTGAGTGTGGGCAGCAGCAGTCCCGCACAAGCTGTAACCCTCACGGGTAAAGGCTTTGGCGATGTAACGCTGAGTATGAACAGCGGCTGGCAGCTCTCTGCCGACAACAGTAGTTTTGGTAGTAGTTTGCTGCTGAGCAATGCTTCACTGGCTGCGGGTGCCACTGTGTATGTGCGTTATACGCCACTGCAAAAACAACTGCGGGATACCGGCCGTTTGAAAGCCACTGCTACCGGCCTCGATAGTGTGTTGGCGATGTATGTTGCTTCCTCTTATCTCAAAACCGAAACGCTGGATGTAGCCACCTGGAACATGACATTTTTTGGCAGCAACAGTACCAACACAGCAACACAACCGTATAAAGAAACCCAGAAGCAGAATGCCAAGACCGTTATCAATCGATTGAATGTTGATGTAGTGGGTGTGCAGGAAATCAGCAGCGACTCGGTATGGAATGTATTGCTGAGTGAAATGCCGGGTTATGCAGCGGTATTATCTCCAAGATGGAGCCGTTCTTTTGATGCACCCGATCCAAATTTTCCGCCACAAAAAGTAGGGGTGTTGTACAACCCTGCCACCATGACTTTGGTAAGCAGCCGGGCCATGTTTGAAACCATTTATGATGCGGCACGTAGTGGTAGCAATACCTTGCCTTCGTATCCATCGCCACAGGGTGCCAGTGCATTTTGGGCGAGTGGACGTTTGCCGTTTATGGCTACGTTCAATGCGAATATCAATGGGGCACAACGTACGCTGCATGTAGTAGTGATACATGCCAAATCGGGCAGTGCTGCGGCAGAAGATTACAACCGCCGGGTGTACGATGCCCGTGTATTGAAAGACTCACTGGATGCGTATTATGCCAATGATGCGGTGATTATTGTTGGCGACTATAATGATGATGCCATCAACTCAACCTTCACGGGGCAGCCGTCGCCGTACAAGCCGTTTGTTGATGATGCGGCCAGTTATGCAGCTCTCACCGGAGGCTTTAGTGCAGCCGGCAAAGGCAGCTTTGTAGGCAGTGGCAACAGCATGATTGACCACTTGTTTGTGAGCAATGAAATGAATAGCCTATACATCAGCGGCAGTGCCGATGTGGAAGACCCGCGCACCTACGTAACCAGCTACACCAGCACCACCAGCGACCACCTGCCGGTGTTTGCCCGCTTTGTACTCGACCAGCCATTGCCAGCAACGCTGCAACCGTTGCAGGGCAAAGTGCAGCAGCAAACGGCGCAGCTGCAATGGCGTACGTTACAAGAGCAAAACACCAGTCATTTTGTAGTAGAAAGAGCAGCAGGCAACAGTGCTGTATTTGTGCCCGTGGCTACGTTGAAAGCCGCTGGCAACAGCAGTGTGGCCACGCAATATAAACTCAACGACGGACCGCTGGTGGCTGGCCATTATCGCTACCGGTTGCGGTTGGTAGATGTGGATGGTTCGGTGCAGTTGAGCAACATCATCAACTTGCGGGTACAGGCCACGCAGGGCTATGCCATTTACCCCAATCCTGTGCAGAGCCAGCTGCAATTGCAACTGCCAGCAGCGGTGCAAACCGTGCAGTGGGCTTTGCGCACAGCCGATGGCAAACTACTCGCATCAGGTAAAACCGCTGCAGCGGCTACACAGCCCGCCATTCAAACTGCGGTAACGGGCTTGCCTACGGGCTATTATTTGCTGCAGCTGAATGAAGTGCAGCTGAAGTTGGTGAAGCAGTAAATCGAAACGTTCTCCTTGCAAGCAACGTCTCCTGCAAGGGACGTTGCGTAGTTGGAAAAAATAAATTGAAACGCAACGTCCTCTGCGAGAGACGTTGCTGGTAAAAGAATCCCGTGCATTGTCATCACCCCAACCCCGAAGGGGTGCAATGATTATAGAAAGCCAAATGTTGTTGTAGTGCTCAAAACCCCGAAGGGGTGATATATTTTTTAGCCATTGAAAATGCCACCCCTTCGGGGTTGAGAAGACATGTTGTTGGATTTTTCTACAATCCTGTCAGCCCTTCGGGCTTGTGTGTTTTTTTGTTGGGTGCTGCTACTTAGCTGATGGGCTGCGCTGCCCGGAGAGTGAGACCCTCACCCCTGCCTCTCCCTAGAGGGAGAGGAGCCAAAAACCTGCGCAGATTGTCACACCAAGTCTGCTGGTCGTAGCGGTAAACTGACAGCCTTTCGGCCGGAGGGGAAACTTTGTCAGGCAGAGGCAGGCGGGCACCGAATTTGCCGTGTGTGTGCAGGTAATTTTCCCGACCTGCTCGGGCTTTCATTTTCACATAAAACACGTATCAATATGGCGACCGGAAACATTCGGGTGAGTTCGGAAAATATCTTTCCGATCATTAAAAAATTCCTGTACAGCGATCATGAAATTTTTATTCGTGAACTGGTGAGCAACGCCGTGGATGCCACCCGCAAACTGAAAACGCTGGCCAGCGTTGGCGAGTTTAGCGGCGAACTGGGCGAGCCCCGCATTGAAGTGGTGCTGGATGCCAAAAACAAAACCATCAGCATCATTGATCAGGGCATTGGTATGACCGCCGAAGAGGTAGACAAATACCTGAACCAGGTGGCGTTTAGCAGTGCCGAAGAGTTTTTGGCGAAATACAAAGGCCAGGCCGAAGCCAGCATCATCGGGCATTTTGGTTTGGGCTTTTACAGCTCGTTTATGGTGGCCCACAAAGTGGAAGTATTTACCAAGAGCTGGAAAGATGCACCGGCCGTACGTTGGGAGTGCGATGGCAGCCCCGAATATCAACTGGAAGAAACAACAGAACGCACTGAACGGGGTACAGAAATACGCCTGCATGTAGACAAAGACAGCGAAGAGTTTTTGGATGAATATCGCCTGAAAGGCATCCTCGAAAAGTTCTGTAAGTTTTTGCCTGTGCCTATTTTCTTCCGCGATGCGAATGCAAAGAAGGAGGACAAGGCTGAGGTTAAGGATAAGGCTGAGGGTGAAGTGGAAGAAGCCGAAGTGGTGGAAGAAGCCAAACCCATCAACAACACGCACCCTGCATGGGTACGCAAGCCCAGTGAGCTAAGCAAAGAAGACTACGAAAACTTTTACAAAGAGCTGTACGGACCCTTTAGCGAAACGCCGCTGTTTTGGATTCACCTGAACGTTGACTATCCGTTCAACCTCACGGGTGTGTTGTATTTCCCTAAAATCAAGAAGAGCTACGAAATACAGAAAGACAAGATTCAGTTGTACAGCAATCAGGTGTTTGTAACGGACGAAGTAAAAGACATCGTGCCTGAATTTCTGATGTTGCTGCATGGTGTAATTGACAGCCCCGATATTCCGCTGAACGTGAGCCGCAGCTACCTGCAGGGCGATCCGAATGTGAAGAAGATCAACGCCCACATTACCAAGAAAGTAGCTGACAAACTGGATGAAATATTCCGTAACGACCGGGCCGATTTTGAAAGCAAGTGGGAGAGTCTCGGTTTGTTTGTGAAGTATGGCATGATGACCGATGACAAGTTCTTCGACAAGGCCAAGAACTTCCTGATTATGCAGGATACCAACAGCGGAAATTTCCTCACCATTGAAGAATATAAAAAAGCAGTAGAAAGCCTGCAGGTAAACAAGGACAAGAAAACCGTGGTGCTGTATACCAGCGACGAAGTGCAGCAGGATGCGTTTGTAAAAGCAGCGCAGGGTAAGGGCTACTACGTGGTAAAACTGAACGACCTGATAGACCCCAGCTGGATGGGCCAAATGGAAGCTAAGTTGAGTGATGTGCAGTTTGTGCGGGTAGACAGCGATATTGCCGACAACCTGATTGACAAAGACGAAAAGAACGAAAGCGTATTGACGCAGGAGCAAAGCACCAACCTGATAGAGTGGTTTAAAAGAAAGCTCTCCAATCCAAGTGCCGTGGTAGAAGTAAAAGGCCTGAGCCCGGATACGGCGCCAGTGGTAGCCACCCGCCCCGAATGGAGCCGTCGTATGAAAGACATGGCAGCTATAAGTGGCGGTGGCGGAATGATGAGTTTTTACGCCAACATGCCCGATGAAGTAAACTTTACGCTGAATGGCAACCATCCCATTCACCAGCAAATTTTGCAGGAAGGCAATGAAGCGAAAAAGGAAAAGCTGACGCAAAATTTGATTGACCTGGCATTGCTGAGCCAAGGCATGCTCAAGGGAAGTGATTTGACTGCATTCATCCACCGCAGTGTAGAACTCATGGATAGCAAGCAGGCAGCATCTGCTGAAGCATAAAATAAAGCTGTGTAAAAAATATGGCCGGTTGCAAAGTGCAGCCGGCTTTTTTATTGTGGTATATAGCGCAGTATAGTGCCTTCGAGGTAATGCATTTTTTGCGATTGAAAAATGCTTTCAAATCCGGCTGCTTCCCAAATGTCTTTGTATAAGGAATTGCAGTAGAGCACATACATTTCACGGGGTTGTTGCTGCAAGCTTTCTGTTACCCGTTGTACAAACGCTTGCATTACAAAAGCGTCAAACGGATTGAATAAAAAGATAACGCTGGTGTGCAGGGGCACTTGTACATACATCGCATTTTGCTGCCAAGCATGAAAGCTGGCATGAGGGTAGTATGAAGCCCAGCTTGCGATGGCTGCGTTGGTATGAGCTATCATGGCGGCGGATAAATCAATGCCTTCAACCTGCTTAAATCCGTGGTATGCGGCCATGGCCATGGTACGGCCTTTGCCACAGCCGGCATCCAAAAAAGCTGTATGCAAAACGTGGTACGGCAGCTGTTGAAACAGTAGTTCTGCTATGTAAAAACTAACGGGTTGGTAAATACTGGCGTGTTGCAGGTCTTGCTCTGTAAGACTGCTGCGGAGTTCATCAATACCGGTAGAACGGGTATTGTATTTATGCTCTCCTTTTATTTCGTGGTACAGCACAAACGCTGCCAGCCGGACATCCCAGTGCCGGGCAATGAAAAAAAAGTATTGGATGTATGCCCAAGTTCTACGCATCATTCCTGATAGAGACTGCCGGCAGGCTTGAGGTCGAGGACCCGCAATTGTATCCGTTTGTTGCCCTGCCATTCATTTTCATCTAAGGTAAAAACCACATCGATTGGTTGGTTGGGCTGCAGCAGTGGAAACTTCTCTGCCATGCCAAAGCCAATGCCATCGAGCACCACAGCGCCCTGCTTTAAAGAGAATTTGATATGGGTTTCTTTTACTATGCGGGAAGCACCTGTTTCGTATACATTTTTGGCTACAAAAACGGGCCGCATGTTTTCCGGGCCAAATGGTTCCATTTGACAGAGAATATTGTAAAACTTCGGATTGATATCGGCAAACTCGATACAGGTATCTATGGTGATTTCGGGCGTCAGCATTTCTTCAGCAATTGTACGCTGCACCACTTCTTCAAAACGGGCACAAAAGGCGGGTACGTTTTCCGGTTTCATGGTGAGGCCGGCAGCGTAAAAATGACCACCGTAGCTTTCCAATAAATCCTTGCATTGATGAATGGCTTCGTATACATTGAAACCAATGACACTGCGGGCTGAGCCAGAAACTTTATCACCGCTATTGGTGAGGATAATGGTAGGGCGATAGTATTTATCAATTAGCCGGCTGGCTACAATACCCACTACGCCTTTGTGCCAATGACTTTGATAGAGTACAGTGGTTTTGCGATTGTCGCTGGCATCGAAGGATTCAATCATGGCCAGCGCCTCTTCTGTAATAGTGCTGTCTGCTTCCCGGCGATCGGTATTGTCTAAATGCAGTTGCTCTGCAATGGTCATTGCTTTGTCAATGTCCTTTTCAATAAACAGTTCGACTGCTTTTTTGGCATCGTCCATGCGGCCTGCTGCATTTACCCTTGGGGCAATGGCAAACACCAGATTGTTTACATGTACCGGCGCTTTCAATTCAGCAAGGTGCATTAATGCTTGTATGCCGGAAGAGGGATGATTATTTACCTGCTGCAATCCAAAGTACGTTAGGATGCGGTTTTCATCAACCATGGGTACAATATCGGCTGCAATAGCGGTGGCCACCAGATCGAGATAACGCATCCATTTTTCATCGGGCAGCTGCAGACGGGTGCAAATTGCCTGCATGAGTTTGAGGCCTACACCACAACCGCACAATTCTTTAAAAGGGTATGCGCAGTCTTTTTGTTTGGCATTTAAAATAGCCACGGCATCGGGTACTTCTTCATCTGGCATATGGTGGTCGCAAATCACAAAGTCTACCCCGTTGGCTTTTGCATAAGCCACCAACTCGACCGATTTGATGCCGCAGTCTAACGAAACAATTAGCGTGACGCCGTTTTGTATGGCAGTATCAATACCCGCTTTGGAAACACCGTAGCCTTCCCTATAGCGGTGTGGTATATAAAATTCAACATTGGGGTGAAGGTCGTGCAGAAACTGGTACATGCAAGCCACGGATGTGGTGCCATCCACATCGTAGTCGCCGTATACCATGATGCGTTCGCCTTGGTCAAAAGCTTGTAAAAGACGCACAACCGCTTTGCCCATGTCTTTCATCAGAAATGGATCATGAAGGCCGGTCAGCGATGGGCGGAAATAGGCTTTGGCTTTGTCAAATGAATCGGCATGGCGCTGCACCAAAAGGCGGCAAATAGCCGGGTGCACCTTGAGTGCTTGTTGCAAGGCATTCGTTTGGTCGGTATGTGTGGGCAGCAGCTTCCAACGCTTTTCCATGGCGTAAATGTAAGGGGCGGGCAAGAAAAGGAGTTGGCTAGTATTTACGGTTGGTGGTATATTCTACCAATTGCAGCAGGGCTTGCTTTACTTCCGAATCTTCAAATTCATTGAGAATAGCAGCTGCTTGTAAGCGGTATTCGTCCATTTTTTGGCTGGCGTATTCAATTCCTCCGGCTGCAATCACCTGATCGATGATCCATTTTACCCGGTCGGGTTTGCGGTTCTCATTTTTTATACTGTAAATGAGTTGCCTGCGAAGGTCGGCAGGAGCATGATTGATGGTATAAATGAGCGGCAGGGTAAGCTTTTTCTCTTTGATGTCGTTACCTGTGGGTTTGCCTACGTCATCAGTTCCGTAGTCAAACAGGTCGTCTTTCATTTGGAATGCCATGCCCACGAGTTCGCCAAACCGGTGCATTTTGTTGGCAATGTCCATGTTTTGGGTGGTGCTCCATGCACCAGCGGCACAGGCTGAAGCCAGCAGGGATGCGGTTTTGCTTCGTATAATTTCGAGGTAAACGTCTTCTTTCAGGTTGAGCCGGCGGGATTTTTCGAGTTGAAGCAGTTCTCCTTCAATAATGCTACGGATGGCCGAACTCATGATGCGGAGAATCTCAAAATCTTCATTGTCGACAGACATAAGCATGCCTTTGCTGAGCATATAGTCACCAACAAGAACGGCGACTTTATTTTTCCAAAGGGCGTTTATAGAGAAAAAACCCCGGCGTTCGAGGCTTTCATCCACTACGTCATCGTGTACCAATGTAGCAGTGTGCAGCAGCTCTACCAGGCTGGCGGCACGGTACGAAACATCGGTAATAGGGCCGAAAAGCTTGGCAGAAAGCAACACAAAGCGGGGGCGAAGTTGCTTACCTTTGCGGTTAATAATATAATGCGTAATACGGTCGAGCAGCGGGGCACGACTTTTCACCGCCTCCTTGAATTTTACTTCAAAGGCAGCCAATTCAGCGTCGATTACCGGGGAGTATGCAGCCAATTAAAAAAGTTTCGGGGCAAAATAATGGATTTATCTGCGACAAAAGACTGATGATTTCTGGCCAGACCATACTTTGTAAATCCTGTATTAAATAGATGAGATACAGCAGATTAAATTTGTTTATTAGTCCCACATGCATAAATTTGCCCCCGATTACCCCTTGCAATTCTATAATCACAACTAATTTTTCTATGGCAAGCAAAAAGTTCACACTGTTAGTGGTTTTGGTAGTAGCTGCCGTTTCTACTGGTTTTAGCCAGCTGGGCGGAGTACTCGATTACCTCGATTCAACCAAAGTAAGCTCACGTAACCTTCCCAAGTACAACGAGTGGAAAAGCAATTCAAAGTCTAACTTCTTCCCTCCAGTACCCAAGGCAATGGGCCAACTCTCAATAAACGGTGGTTTATTTATGTTGGATGCTGACTGTCCTCCACTTCCAGGCTGGAATATCGGCGTTTCTTACCGCAAAGCTCTTGGTTATACAGTGTCTCTCCGTGGAGGTATTAACTATGGCCAAACAAAAGGTTTGGATTACCGTGACAATGGCAACTTGTTGAACAACCCAGTTTTGGTTTCTACTTATGGCTCTTTGCCTCCCAATGCGTCTAAGTATGTTCACAACTACAAAACCACAATGATCACTCCAAGCTTGGATTTGATCATCAATTTCAACAATATCATGTTCCATCGTAAGTCAAGCAAGTTTGCTTTCTATGGTTTGGTTGGATATTCTCCAATGATCTATCAAACTAAGATGGATGTGTTGAACGGCAATGCTGCATATAATTATGCTTCACTCCCAGGATCATTTTTTATCCGTCCAAGAAAGGATATTCGTAATGATTTGAAGAATTTCTTTGACGGCTCTTACGAAACATTTGCAGCTGTAAATGATCGTTCACAGAACTTCAATAACGGCGGCAATGACAAGTATCAGTGGCGCCACGCTTTCAGCACCGGCCTCGGTACTGAACTCCGCATTGCTTCACGTATGTCACTTGGCTTTGAATTTAAGTACCTCTGGACTCGTGACGACTATGTTGACGGATGGTTCATGAACAATGGCAGCCTGTCTCCAGATAAAGATGGTGCCATCTTCACAAATCTCTTTGTAAACTTCAACCTGTAATTTTTGAAGTAAAACATTGGAGGCATTCGCTCACCCATCAAACTAATATCGACTATGAAAAACATGAAATATTTTCTGGTAGCCGCCATCATGCTTAGCCTCGGTGCTACTGCTTTTGGCCAAACCGCTGACAAAGCTGCTTACAAAAAGCAAACTGGTTCTACTGATAAGCGTGTTGCCCCCCTCTGGTGGTACAACCCATTGGCTTACCCATATAGCGAAATCAGCAATCCAAGCATTATGAAGTTTCCAAAACCCGTTTTGGATGACTCTGACAACGATGGTGTTGCTGACCAGTTCGACGTAGAACCAAATACTCCTGCCGGTTGCCCTGTAGATACAAAAGGCAAGAGCCGCGATACAGATGGCGACGGTGTTCCTGATTGCCGCGATAAAGAACTGATTACCCCAACTACTTGCCAGCCTGTTGATGCTGATGGTGTTGGTAAGTGCCCAGATCCTGAGTGCTGCAAAAACATCGTTCCTCCTCCTCCCGCTTGTAATATCGGAAGCCTCCCCAGCGTACAGTTTGGTGGTAGCGCTGTAAGCCTCAATGCTGCCGGTACTGCTATCCTCGATGCAGCTGCTGCAACTATCAAGGCTAACCCTAACTGTAAGATTTGTGTGGTAGGCCACGGTGGCGCCAGCAAGCGTGAACAGCAGTTGAGCTGGGATCGTACCAATGCTGTAATCAACTATCTGGTTGAAAAGCAGGGTATCAGCCGCGACCGCTTCGTATTCAAGTATGGTGAAGAAGGTGACGCCAATACTGTAGATCTGCAAGATTGCAGTGGCGAAGAAGGTCCAAACATGGTACCTGCACCACACCCACAATACCGCAAGAGCAAGTAATTCATTGAAACTTTTTGCTATAGAGCCCCTCCTTTTTGGAGGGGCTTTTTTGTGATACATTTACATCCGACCGACTTCTTTTTTTCCAGATTATGTGCATTTTCGCTTTTTACCTACTTTTGCCATCCTTATGCGTTTTTTAGTAAGTCTTTTTCTGTCGGCTGTGGTACTTGTTTCTTGCTCAGATGTGGGCAAGATTTTGAAAAGCAGCGATTATAATATGAAGTTGGCCAAAGCGAATGAGTACTATGATGCTAAAAAATATACTCAGGCCCAACTTATTTATGAAGATGTAATGCCTGTTATAAAAGGGTCTGCAGAATACGAAAACACGTATTACAAATGGGCCTACTGCCATTACAACCAAAAAGATTACCTGAACGCAGAGAATTTATTCAAGGGATTCTTTGAAAATTTTCCCAATAGCAGCCGTGCCGAAGAGGCCGAGTTCATGCGGGCCTTTTGCTACTACAAGCAATCGCCTAAACCGGAGCTCGACCAAACGACTACCATGAAGGCCATCACACATTTGCAAACTTTTGCCAATACGCACAGCAGTTCTCCAAAGGCAAAAGAGGCATTGCAAATGATTGAAGAACTGCGTCGTAAGCTGGAAATAAAAGATTTTAAGAGTGCAGAATTGTATTATCAGTTGGGATATTTCAGGGCATCGGCTACAGCCTTTACTGAGTTGTTGAATACCTATCCCGATTCAGATGAGGCCGACAAATACAAACTCATGGTGATACGTAGCTGGTTTAAGTATGCTGAAAACAGCTATACCAACAAGCAGGAAGAAAGATTTGAAACCGTACTCAACGAATGCGCAGATTTTACCGACCGTTTTCCGGATAGTAAATTAGGCGAGGAAGTTGTTCGTTATAAAACACAATCACAAAACATCATTAAATCCATAAAAGATGAGCAAACTCAGGCGTCAACTAAGCGTTAATACAGGCAGTTCTGTAGAAACCAAAAACCTGCTGGAGATAAAGGGTAAAACCGGCAACTTGTATGAATCAATTGCGATTATTGCAAAACGTGCCAACCAAATCAACATTTCTTTGAGAGAAGAATTGCACAATAAATTGGAAGAGTTTGCCAGCCATACCGATAGCCTGGAAGAAATTCATGAGAATAAGGAGCAGATTGAAATTTCACGGGCATATGAAAGAATGCCAAACCCAGCACTGTTGGCATCTCAGGAGTTTCTGGAAGATAAAATCTACCATCGCCGCAACGATCAGGATTTGTTCAGCTAATAATTTTCGTTGGTTTATGCCAACCTAAAATATTCCTTTAAAAAGCGATAGCACCAAGGCTATCGTTTTTTGTTTCAATACCTTTCATGTATGAATGGCATCTTGTCGGGAAAAAAAATATTGTTGGGCATAACGGGGGGCATTGCTGCTTACAAAAGCATTTTACTACTCCGGCTCTTGTTAAAGGAAGGCGCCACTGTACAAGTTGTGATGACTCCATCAGCTGCGTCATTTGTATCGCCCTTGGTTTTAGCTACGCTCAGCAAGCACCCGGTAGCAATAGAATGGGTGAAAGACGATGCACAGTGGGCAAACCATGTAATGCTGGGCAGATGGGCAGATATTATTGTTGTAGCTCCCGCTACATGTAATACCATTTCCAAACTTGCTACTGGCTTGTGTGATAATTTGTTGATGGCCGTGCTGCTGAGTGCTACGTGCCCCGTAATGATTGCGCCAGCTATGGATGAAGACATGTGGCTACATGCTGCCACTAATCGCAACATGGCCACACTGCGCAGCGACGGTCATATTGTGCTTCCTGTTGCACATGGCGAATTGGGCAGCGGACTTACAGGTGAAGGACGAATGTTGGAGCCGGAAATTATATTGGCCCATATTGTGCAAATGGTTTCGGGTTCAAAACCATTGGTGGGGCGCTCGGCCATTGTAACCGCCGGCCCCACTCATGAGCCTATTGATCCTGTCAGGTTCATTGGCAATCACTCCAGCGGGTTAATGGGCATTGAAATTGCGAATGCATTGCAGGCCGCTGGTGCACAAACCACGCTGGTATTGGGGCCAACGCACCTTCGGGCAAACAGTGCTGTAAATACCATATTGGTGACAACTGCACAGCAAATGTTTGATGCTGTGGCAAACGTATTTCCTCACACGCAAATTGGGGTAATGGCCGCAGCAGTGGCCGACTACCGTCCCGCCACAGTTGCTGATCAAAAAATTAAGAAGCAAGCCCACGAGTTGGGATTGTCGCTGGTAAAAAACCCAGACATTTTACAGCATTGTGGAATGAATAAAAGCGCCAATCAATTGTTGGTAGGCTTTGCACTTGAAACCAATAACGAAGCCGCAAATGCTATTGAAAAGCTGCAGCGCAAAAATGCCGACATGATTGTAATGAATTCACTGCAAGACGAAGGTGCTACGTTCGGTAGCGCCAACAACAAAGTCACTATTTTTGAGCCGGGCGGCTTGTCTCAATCTTTTCCGCTTATGTCCAAACAAGATTTGGCCAAAGAAATCGTTTCTCTGATTGCTAAACGAATCCATGAAAAAGCATAAAACGTTTTACTATATCGTGTTTGCATTGATGCTGATCATTAGCTGGCAAACCATACAGGCACAAGAAATAAGTGCCAAAGTAACGGTGTTGTCTAACCGCATTACCACACAGGTAGACAAACGAATTTTTAATACGCTGCAAACACAGCTGAACAACCTGCTGAACAATCGTAAATGGACAGAGGATAATTTTAAAGTAAACGAACGGATTGAATGCAACTTCGTGTTGAACCTTGATAAAATGGTGGAGCAAAACGTATATACTGCATCACTCATCATTCAGGCGGCCCGTCCGGTATTCAACAGCAGTTATCAATCGCCACTTATCAACTGGCAAGACAACGACATTCGTTTCCGCTATGTAGAATTTCAGCCTGTTGAGTTCAATGAAAACCGGCTATCCGGCTCCGACCCATTGGCCGTGAATTTGCCCGCTATTTTCGCTTACTACGTTAATATGATTTTGGGTGTTGATTACAACAGCTTTAGTATAAAAGGCGGCATGCCCTATTTTAAAAAAGCGTTGTTCATTGTCAATAATGCGCCTTCAGGAAATTCAATCTATGGTTGGTCGCAGTTTGATGGTTTGCGTAATCGATACTGGTTGGCCGAAAATTTAATGAACGAACGATACACGCTGATGCATGATGCTATCTATCAATATTACAGAAACAGCCTCGATTATTTTTACGATGACGAACGCCGTGCCAGAGATGAAATGATGAACGTGATAAACCTGTTGCATACTTACAATACCAGCAACCAAAACACTATGGTATTGCAGTTTTTTATGCAAAGCAAAAGCGATGAAATAATAGAAATACTGAAAAAAGCGCCACCCGATCAGCGGCAAAGAGCCGTAGCAATGTTGGAAAAAGTAGATGTAACTAACGCCAAAAAATACAGAGATCAGCTGAAATGATACGCCGCAATACTTGGTTCATATTTGCTTTTGCAACGATTATTTTGGCCGCATGCAATGCCGGGGCACACACAGAATTGGATAGCCAAAAAATGAAAGTGTTGATGTGGGATCTTTCCAAGGCGGAAGCTTTTCACACCTACTATCTTGTAAGAGATTCTGCCCGAAACGCTGACAGTGCGACCAAGGCAGTTTATGCAAAAATATTTGCCCTTCACAAAGTTTCTGCCGACGATTTCTTTTATACATTGGACATTTACCGCAACGATCCGATGCGGTACAGAGTTTTGATGGACTCGGTGAATACTTACGGCAGCAAGCAGCGAGAGTTATTGTTTGCTCCTGCAGAAACCACCACTGATACAGCAGCTCCTGCCCCTCCGCCTCAAAAGAAAAGACGATCTGCCAATGAATAAAGTATATACCGATGCGGCTGCTGCTGTAGCCGACATTCAAGATGGTGCCACCCTTATGCTGGGCGGTTTTGGTTTGTGTGGCATTCCCGAGAATAGTATTGCTGCACTGGTGGCAAAAAAAGTAACCGGCCTCACCTGTATTTCCAACAACGCTGGTGTAGATGATTTCGGTATCGGCCTGATGCTGCAACAGCGTCAGGTAAAAAAAATGATTTCCTCTTATGTAGGTGAGAATGCTGAATTCGAACGCCAACTGCTCAGTGGCGAATTGGAAGTAGAATTGATTCCGCAGGGAACATTGGCTACCCGCTGTTTGGCGGCTGGCTATGGTATGCCAGCCATCTTTACACCGGCTGGTGTTGGTACTGAAGTGGCACAAGGAAAAGAAGTGCGTCGATTTGAGTTTAACGGTGAAGAAAAAGACTACCTGATGGAGTACGCTTTCGAAGCAGACTTCGCCATTGTAAAAGCATGGAAAGGTGATACACAGGGCAACCTCATTTACAAAGACACGGCCCGCAACTTCAACCCCATGATGGCGATGGCGGGAAAAATTACGATTGCAGAAGTAGAAGAACTGGTGCCCGCTGGCGAACTTGATCCCAACTTCATTCATACACCCGGTATTTATGTGCACCGCATTTTCCAAGGGGTTAATTACGAAAAGCGCATCGAACAACGCACTGTTCGTAAACGGAATGCTGAATAACTCATTTACAGTTATGCAACCTGTTTTGAGTGAATCAGATTATCATGCTTGCTCTTCCATTGGCACATTTTCAAATCAGCACATTAGCACATTGAATCATGCTTGATAAAAATCAAATAGCGAAGCGTATTGCGCAGGAACTGCGTGATGGGATGTACGTAAACTTAGGTATAGGCATTCCCACATTGGTGGCTAACTATATTCCAGCAGGCGTAAACGTTGTGCTGCAAAGTGAAAACGGATTGCTGGGCATGGGCCCATTCCCATTTGAAGGAGAGGAAGACCCCGACCTGATTAATGCAGGCAAGCAAACCATTACCACCGTACCGGGCTCTGTTTTTTTCGACAGTGCTATGAGCTTTGGAATGATTCGTGCCGGCAAAGTAGACCTCACCGTACTAGGTGCCATGGAAGTAGCCGACAACGGTGATATTGCCAACTGGAAAATACCCGGTAAAATGGTGAAGGGCATGGGGGGGGCGATGGATTTGGTAGCCAGTGCCAAAAACATCATTGTGGCCATGCAACACGTAAACAAAGCAGGTGAAAGCAAACTGCTCAAGCAGTGTTCCTTGCCCATTACTGGTGTAGGTTGTGTCAAAAAAATTGTAACGGAGCTGGGATTGTTTGATGTAACGGAACGTGGATTTGAGCTGCGGGAATTGGCGCCGGGTGTAACCGTAGCAGAAGTACAAGCCAAAACTGAAGGCCGCCTCGTAGTAGAAGGTGATATCCCGGTCATGAACCTTTAATGCAGCTTTTTTCCCTACCCGTTAGATTACTGATACAGTTGTACTTTGCAGTCTACACAAGCAAGTACAACCTCCATTATGTTAGTCTATCTCAACGGACATTTTATCAACGAGCAAAAGGCAACGGTATCTGTCAATAACCGCTCCTTTCGGTATGGCGATGGTTGTTTTGAAACCATCAAACTCATGCATGGTAAAGTGTTGCAGCCGCAGTACCACACCGGGCGTTTGTTTGCATCCTTGGCGCAATTGTATTTCGATTGCCCATCCTATTTTACACCAACGTATATCATACAGCGCATAGAAGAACTGGCAGCAAAAAACCAGCATCAAACTTTGGCCCGCATTCGGGTAACGGTTTTTCGGGGCGATAGCGGCTTGTACGATCCATCGAACATGCGCCCCAATCTGCTCATTCAATCCTGGCCATTGAATGAAGAAAACAATCAGCTCAACAGCAACGGTTTGGTGCTCGACATTTACCGGGACGGCCACAAAGCCTGCGATACTTTGGCCAACATTAAAAGCAACAATTACCTGCTCTATGCCATGGCTGCCATAGCTGCAAAAGCACAGCATTGCAACGATATGTTGGTGCTCAATCAGCATGGACGAGTAGCGGATAGCAGCATTGCCAACCTCTGGTTGGTGGAAGGCGACACATTGGTAACGCCTGCATTAACCGAAGGCCCGGTAAGTGGTACCGTACGCAGGTACTTGCTGGAAAAGCTTGCCAGCAAAGGCTTTTCTACCATTGAATCGACAATAACTGAGGAACGGCTAATGGCTGCCGACGAAGTGTTTTTGACCAACGCCATTTACGGTTTGAAATGGGTGCAGCGCATTGGCAACCAATCATACGGTAGCAAATGGGCGGCCAAAATACATGCTCAATTGCTGCAACCCTTGTGGCAATAAACTATTTGCAGGGGTGCTTGTTTATTGCACACAACCTAATCGCATCAATATGTCTGCTGTCAATATCATGTGGTTTCGCCGTGACTTGCGCCTGACCGACAACGCTGCTTTGTACCATGCACTCAAGGCCGGCTTGCCGGTGGTGCCGGTGTTTATTTTCGACAGGCATATTTTGGATAAGCTGGAAGACAAGGCCGACAGAAGAGTAGAATTTATTCATGCGGCTTTGCAGGATATGCAACAGCAGCTGCAAGCTATGGGCAGCACAATGCATGTGTATTATGGTTTTGCTGATGCCGTGTGGCCACAAATTCTGAAGGACTATCCGGTAGCAAATGTGTTTACCAATCACGACTATGAACCCTACGCATTGGAGCGGGATGCTGCCGTGCAACAAATGCTGGCGGCTAACAACATCGGCTTTCATACCTACAAAGACCAGGTGATTTTTGAGAAAGGCGAAGTGCTGAAAGATGATGGCAAACCCTACACGGTGTTTACTCCTTACAGCAAAAAATGGAAAGCCAAGCTCAATGCTTTTTATCTGAAAGCCTATCCTACAGAAAAGTATTTCGCAGCGTTTTTACAACAGGATGTAAAACCAATTCCCAGTTTGGAGAGCATGGGTTTTCAGCAGGTAGACAAACCTTTTCCTGCACGGTTGCTGAAAGCGGAACTGATAAAAAAATACAAAGACCAGCGGGATATTCCGGCGATTGAAGGCACATCTCGACTGGGTGTACACCTGCGTTTTGGTACGCTCAGCATGCGCAAACTGGCTGCTTATGCGCAGCCACTCAGCGAAGGATTTTTGAACGAACTCATCTGGCGGGATTTTTACCACATGATACTCTGGCATTTTCCACAGGTGGGCAAAGGACAAGCATTTAAACCGCAATACGATTTGATTCAGTGGCGGAATAATGAAGCGGAATTTAAAGCGTGGTGCGAAGGCAATACCGGCTATCCCATTGTAGATGCCGGCATGCGGGAACTCAACGAGACTGGATTTATGCACAACCGTGTTCGTATGATTGTGGCTTCTTTCCTCACCAAACATTTGCTCATCGACTGGCGCTGGGGCGAAGCTTATTTTGCACAAAAACTACTCGACTTTGACTTGGCGGCCAACAACGGTGGCTGGCAATGGGCTGCCAGCAGCGGCTGCGATGCAGCGCCTTATTTCCGGGTGTTTAACCCCAGCCTGCAAACACAAAAGTTTGACCCGCAATTGAAATACGTTCGCAAATGGGTACCCGAATTTGAAAGCCTGACGAAGTATGTGCCGCCCATTGTGAATCATGAAATGGCCCGCAAACGGGTGCTGGAAGTGTACAAGCAAGCGTTGGGGTAAAGGAAGCTGTAGATGACTTGACGATAAGTTAAGTGCATCTTTTTGCAGAAACTTTCAACTGCACATTGTGCAAATGAATCATCATTGTCATCATAGCAAATGATGACAATGCAAATCAGTAAATACTTCATAGTACTATTACTTCTCTCTTGTAATAAATTACTTGCACAGTTTGAGTATAAAGAAGACTTGATTATACCCAACTGTGATGAAACCTATCCGGAATTTCCCGGTGGTATTAGTGCTATCCATCAGTATTTACACAATGCAATAAAGTACCCAAAGTGGGCGTACAAAAATGACATCACAGATACTGTTAGAATCACCTTCACCGTGGGTACTTCAGGAAAAATTGTAGCGATAAAAGCAGAAGGGTACAAGCATGAAAGACTGGCTCAAAGGGTAGTCAATGCTTTTCAAAAAATGCCTGCATGGAAGCCCGGCTCTATTGCAGGCAAACCAGTGGAAATGAAAGAGGCCATACGTATTTACTTTTTGGTACGATGAAATGGCAGCTACTTTTTCTTCGGCAATGCACCCGCCAAAATACTGGTGCTCAGTCCTACCAATGCGACCATGGCAAAGCTCCAGCGCAGGTTGGTGGCTTCGGCTACAAAACCAATAATGGGCGGGCCCGATAAAAAGCCGGCATAGCCAAATGTAGAGACCATGGCCAAGGCTTGTCCGGGTTGTAAAGTAGTACTACGACCTGCCTGGCTGTACACCAGTGGCACCACGCTGCTTACACCAAAACCCACCAGCATAAATCCAATGGTGGCTGCTACTATGGTGGGAAACAATACGGCTGTCATTAAGCCGGTGGCAATTAAACAACCGGCACCCCGCAGCATAAGACGGGAGCCAACCCGCATCACCACTTTATCGGCCATAAATCTGCCGGTGGCCATGCATCCCATAAATGCTGCATAACCCAAGCCCGTTAAAGAAGCAGGTACTTGCACGGCCTTTTTGAAATACACACCACTCCAGTCGAACATGGCGCCTTCGCAAAGCAAACAGGCAAATGCAATGGCACCGAGTTTGAGAATTTGTTTGTTGGGCAATGCAAATGCAGATTGCGATTTTTTTGCAGCAGTAGTAGGAATGGTTCTCGATAAAAAAATGAACGTGAGTGTGTACACTGTGGCGGCAATAATGGCGAAGTGTTGCCAGGTAAGCAGCTGCAATCCCATGAGCAATGCACCTACTGCGGCACCGCTAAAACCGGCCAAACTCCAAATGCCATGAAAGGAGGCCATGATGGTGCGGCCATACAATTTTTCAACGACCACGGCTTGTGTGTTTACCGATACATTCATCATATTGCCCGACAAGCCAAAGAAAAACAAGGCAACCACCAATTGCCATATTGCTTCCGTAAAACCAATAGACAATAAAATAGTAGGGTACGCAAACGCGGCTATGCGCAGCACATTGCGGCTGCCAAATTTGGTAACCATGGCACCCGAAATGAAGGAGCTCACCAACAAACCAAACGGCAATGCCAGCAACACGCTACCCAGTTGGGCTTCGTTCAGTTGCAGCTTTGCCTGCACTTGTGGTATGCGGCTGGCCCAACTGGCAAACGTAAATCCTGCGGTGAAAAAAAATACAGCCACAGCAATGCAGTGGCTTCGTGGCGATAAAGGACTGGCTACATTGGCTTCCATTCTACGAATTGTATGGTGGTGTAATGGCGGGCAATGTTGTAGAAATAATGCGTTGCAAATGTACAACCATCAACGCGAAGCAAAACTCAGGGCTGCGCAAAAACCGTTTGTGGTGGATAAGCTTTCTTACCCAAGGTTTCCATCATTTGTAATACCGCTGCCTTACCTGCATCGCCCAGGTTAAGTGAGTAATCATTCACATACAAATTGATGTGTTGACGCATTACATCCTCACTCATTTCCTGTGCATGACAACGTACATAGTCAGTTACAGCAGGGTAGTGGGCAAATGCATACTGCAGGCTTTCGTGTATCAATGCATCTACACGTTGAATGAGGGCTGCATCAAAACTTCTTTTCATCACAATGCCACCCAGTGGAATAGGATTGCCCGTGGTTTGCTCCCAATAATCGCCGAGGTCGATGATTTTGTGCAAGCCTTTTTCCTGGTACGTAAATCTGTTTTCGTGAATGATGACACCCATATCAAACCCTCCCAAACCCTCCCTAAAGGGCGGGCTTTGTGAATCGGCTGAAGCTTTTAAATCACTTCCATTATTCAACACCCAATTTTCTATTTCATCGAAGCGCATGAACACCTTGTTCTTTGCATTTGGAAAAGCCTGCGAAAACAAGAAATGCGCAGTAGTGTCTTCGCCGGGTACAGCAATGGTGGATGCATTCACCAACGCTTGTATTTCCTGCCAATTGTATTCATCCTTCGTACCTCGTACTTCGTTCTTCGAAATTAGCAATGGTCCTACGCCTTTGCCCAATGCGCCGCCACTATTCAGCACTACATAAGTGTCCGTAATTTTTGGTGTAACGCCGTAGCTGATTTTGCTGATGTCGAGCTTGCCTGCTTTCGCCCATTGGTTCAGCGTTTGTACGTCTTCCAGCACTACTTCAAATTCCAGATCGCTGCTGTCAATTTTGTTGTTGACCAGTGCATCAAAAATGAAGGTGTCGTTGGGACAGGGAGAAAAACCAAGTGTCAGTTTCATGCCAGAGAAATATGGGCAAAGAAACGACCGTTCCGTTCAATCGCAGTTGCGAAGATGGGAACGGTCGTCAATGTATTGTCAAAAAAAATTACAGCGAATCTATCAGTGCTTTTACGGCAGCATTGAGGTTGGCAATGGCCGTGGCCAGCATCCATTTGGTTTTGTCTCTTTCGCCTACATAGTTGCTGATGGCCCGCAGCTGCACAAAGGGCACGTTCTTTTTACTGCATACATAATGCAGGGCAGCGCCTTCCATGCTTTCAATATCGGCTTGCCATTTTTGCTGCAATGCTTGCACGTAAGGGGTGTAGTCTGTTACTGTGTTGATGGTAATAGATTTTACATGCGGCATTTGCAGTTTATTGATGATGTTGTGCGGATTGACCAGCCATTCCTTTTCGGTACTCAGGCCCAGCTGCTGCAGCGAATGAAACTGATTGGCTTCGTAGCTGCCGGCATCACCAAAAGCATCTTGCTTCACCGCTACTACATCGCCCATCTTGAGGCCGCTGCCTTCAAATGCACCTGCCACTCCCGCCTGTATCACCAAATCATAGCGATGTCCATGCAGTTGCTCAGATAGTTCGTACGTGGCTGCATGCAGGCCCACTCCGGTAATAAGGATGTCGTGGTGTGGCGCACTCAACACATAATCCTGAATCTCCAATTGCGTAGCCGAAACCAATAATATTTTCATAACGGGCTCAATAGTTTGATTAGAACAAAACTGATGGATTGCGAATGAACAAACAAAAACTTGTATCAGCTATTTTTTAAGTAAATACTACTTAATTCGGCACAGCAGCCAGCACCAATACAACCGTTTTTAACGCCGTATTGGCCCATAAAAAAACTGCAACAACCATTGGTTGTTGCAGCAATGCATTAGCGTTATGATGTATTGAAACCTTAGCGGCTATAGTTGGGTGCCTCACGGGTAATTTCAATATCGTGGGCATGGCTTTCTTTTATGCCGGCGCTGGTAATGCGTACAAACTGCGCTTTCTCCTGCAAGGTGTTGATATCTGCAGCACCACAGTAGCCCATGCCTGCCCGCAAGCCACCGGTGTATTGGTGTATTACTTCGCTCAGGTGGCCTTTGTAGGCTACGCGGCCTTCAATGCCTTCGGGTACCAGTTTTTTAATGCCGTCTTCCACATCCTGAAAATAGCGGTCGCCGCTGCCTTTTTGCATGGCACCAATGCTGCCCATGCCGCGATACTGCTTAAACTTACGGCCTTCGTAAATGATGGTATCGCCGGGGCTCTCTTCAGTACCGGCAAATACGCCACCCATCATCACGGTGCTGGCACCGGCTACCAATGCTTTTACCAAATCGCCGGTGTAGCGGATACCACCATCTGCAATTACAGGAACACCCTTGGCTTTGAGGGCTGCGCTGGCTTCCATTACGGCGGTTATTTGTGGTACACCTGCACCGGCTACAATGCGGGTGGTACAAATGCTACCGGGGCCAATGCCCACTTTCACACAATCGGCACCGGCATCGGCCAATGCTTTGGCACCTGCTGCGGTACCTACGTTGCCGGCTATTACCTGCAGGTTTTTAAAATTCTTCTTGAGTGTTTTCAGCGCATCAATCACGCCCTTGCTGTGGCCGTGGGCACTGTCGAGTGTTACCACATCCACACCTATTTTCATGAGGGCTTCGGCACGTTCCAGCATATCGCCGGTAATACCCAGTGCAGCGCCTACCAGCAGTCGGCCGTAAGCATCTTTCACTGCATTAGGATAGTTCTGCACTTTCTGAATATCGCGGTAGGTAATGAGGCCCACCAGAGTGCCGTCTTTTTTTACCACAGGCAGTTTCTCCACTTTGTACTTGCTCAAAATTTTGCGGGCACCTACCAGGTCGGTGCCTTCTGGTGCGGTAATGAGGCCTTCGCTGGTCATTACCTGCTTTATTTTTTTGCGGGGGTTGTCTTCAAACCGCAGGTCGCGGTTGGTGAGAATGCCCGTCAGTTTGTTCTTGCTGTCTACAATGGGAATGCCGCCAATTTTATTGTCGGCCATCAACTTGAGTGCATCGCCAATTGTGGCTTCTTCGTGCATCGTTACGGGGTCGATGATCAAGCCGCTTTCGCTGCGTTTCACCTTTCTAACCTGCTCGGCCTGCTGCTCAATGCTCATGTTTTTGTGCAGAATGCCAATGCCACCCTCCCGGGCCAGCGCAATGGCCAGTTGCCATTCGGTCACTGTGTCCATGGCGGCACTAATGATGGGAATGTTGAGGGTAATGTTTTTGGTGAGGCGGGTTTTGATGTCCACTTCACGGGGCAGTACCTGGCTGTAGGCCGGCACCAATAGTACATCGTCGAAGGTGAGGCCTTCGCCAAAAAACTTATCGACAGACTTGGTAAGGGGAGATTTTTTTGTTGCCATGGGCAAAAGTAGGGTAACGAACCTATTCGAGCCAAAAATGGACTGGGGCTGTCGGCAGTTGTACATGCTTCGGCTACAGTCCGGCGCCCTGCATGCTCCGCTTCGCTCCGGCCCCGACCGAAGCGTCGGGGGCTGGCTTCGTGCCTCAGCCACATTCCGGTCACCGCAGCCCATCAGCAGTTGATTTACTCATCATCCGCTTCCAGGTACGCCATTTTATAATCGCCAATGTGCTGCTCACTCTCTTTGATTTTGCGGCGGTGGTACAGGTAGTTGACAATACCAATGATGAGCAGGATAGCCGCAATGACCATAAAGCTGTATTCAACGATGCCGCCGTCTTTCATATCAATCAAATGATTGATGCTGATGCCCGCCACCAGAAAATACATGGCCGTACGCAAGAAGGCCAGAAACGTACTTTGGTTGGCCATAATGGTACGCTGCAGCGCCAGCTTTTCGCGGAGGATGAGGTCTTTGTTCATGCGGTGTTGATTGGGGTGTAAATATCTGTCTTATCTATTTTGCCAGCAACGTCTCCCACAGGGGACGTTGCGTTTGTCTTATATCTTTCCCTAAGTCATACAAAAAAATACAACGCAACGTCCCGTGCCGGAGACGATGCTTGGAAGTAAATCGTAAATGGTTTATCGTTCATAATCTGCGATAATCCGTCTTCATCTACAAAATCCGTGTCCCATCTCAAATAACCTTATACATCTTTCCCGGCAGGCTTGCTACTACACCCTGCAGCTCCAGTGTCAGCAGTGCAGTAGCTACTGCAGAGGCGGAGAGCTGGCTGCGCAAATTGATTTCATCAATGTGCAAGGGTGATGGTTGTAAAAGGTCGTACAGTATCCGTTCATCTGCACTCAGCTCTATAAACAAACTGCGTTGTGCCGGTGCTTTCTTTTCCTGTGGCAGCCAGTTCATCATTTCCAGTACATCTTGTCCACTGGTAATGAGTGCTGCTTTATTGGTTTTAATCAAATGGTTGCAGCCACGGCTGCGACTGTCTGTTATTTTACCGGGATACGCCAGCACATCGTGGTTGTAATTGTTGGCCAATTCGGCAGTAATCATGCTGCCACCTTTCACATCCGTTTCTACTACAATTGTAGCATCGGCCATACCCGCTACTATGCGGTTGCGGGTAGGAAAATTGTGTTTGTCGGGGCCGGTGCCACTCATGAATTCAGTGAGTATACCGCCGCCTTCTTCCAGCATTTGTTTGGCGAGTTTTTTGTTTTCCGCAGGATAGATGGTTTGTAAGCCATGTGCCAGCACAGCCACGGTCGGCAATGTATGTTTCAGCGCATCCCGATGGGCCAATGTGTCTATACCAAATGCCAGCCCACTTACAATGAGTACTTCGTGTGCTGCTAAACTTTCCATCAGTTCCTGTACACAATGCTTGCCGTAATCGCTGTTTTTACGAGTGCCAATGATGGATACTATCCTGCTTTGGTTGAGGTTGGCTTCTCCTTTGTAATACAGCATCGTGGGGCTGTCATAGCAATTGAGCAATCGCTTTGGGTACGCTTCATCCAGCAAGCACAATGGTTGTATGTGATGCTTCTCGATAAAAGCCACTTCGCTGCTGCATAGCTCAAAATCTGTGTATTGCTTGATGCTTTCTGCTCTGACTGTACCAATGCCATCAATAGCAGAGAGCATCGATTTTTTGGCTTTGAAAATATCGGTGGCGTTACCAAAATGTTGGAGCAATGTTTTGGCCGCTACGCAACCAATTTGTGGTACCTGTGTGAGGGCAATGCGGTATTCGAGTTCGGTGGGCATGTTGGGGGTTCGGGTGTTTTTTAGTTCCAAAGTTCCAAAGTTCACAAGCAAGGTTTCAGCAAATGCTTCCCTACTTCCATATTTCTTATTGCTTATTCCTTATTGAATCTTTTTTCAGTTGAACTTACCAACGAACAAACAAAAAACCAAAAACAACAAACGATGAACTGACGGAAGCAACTACAAACCCACAATCTGCAATTCTGTGCGGCGGTTTTTTGCCCGACCTGCTTCTGTGCTGTTGTCTGCAATGGGTTTGCTGCTACCAAAACCTTTTGCCGTCAGGCGGGTTGCAACCACGCCTTTGCTCACCAAATAGGCTACCACACTTTTGGCCCGGTTGGTGCTCAGCAGCAGGTTGTCGGCGGGCTTGCCTACATTATCAGTATGCCCGTTGATTTGCACTTTTACCGAAGGATTGTCTTGCAGCAATTGCACCAGTTTATCGAGTTCTACATAGGAGCTGGGGTTGAGTTGGAAGGAGTTGGTTTCGTATAAAATATTCTTCAACTCTAATGAGCTATTGATGCGAATGGGTTGCAACAAAATGTTGTTGGTGTAAGTGCTGTCAGCTGGTTGTGCTGCCAGTTCAAACCGATCGCTGTAAAACAAATACCCCTGTCTGTTTACCGTGAAAGAATAATCATTGCCTACAGGCAATGTTACCAGGTAATTGCCCGTTTCATCTGTGACTACTTTTTGCAACACTTCACCGCTGTTCAGGTTTTTCAATTCAATGGCAGAGGGCAAACCTTTTTTCGTTTCAGCATCTTGCACCACGCCTTTTACCCATAATGTTTTAAACGGCCGGTCGTATTCTGGTAGTTCAAAACGATACAAATCCAATGCACCACGGCTATCGCTACGGGCACTGGCAAAGAAGGCGGTTTTGCCATCGGCCGCTACACTCAGGCTGCCATCATCTTCAATGGTATTGATGGGAAAGCCGAGGTTTTGCGGCACACTCCACTGTCCGCCGGGTCCTTTACGGCTCACATAAATATCGCTGCCACCATAGCCGGGATGTCCGCCCGAAGTGAAATACAAGGTTTGATTATCGGCATGAATAAACGGTGCCAATTCATCAGAAGTAGTATTGAAATTGGGCCCCATGTTTTCGGCCTTGCTCCATTGGCCATTGGGCAATCTTTTTACCGCATACAAATCTTTGCCACCAAAACCACCGGGCCGGTTGCTGCTGAAATACAAAGTTTGTTTATCGGGGCTCAGCGTAGGACTGCTCTCCCAAAACTCCGTGTTGATATTGCTGCCCAAATTGAAGGGTTCGCTCCAGCCATTGTTGTCGGCGTAGCAGATGTACAAATCAAAATCGCCAAAGCCTTCTTCAAAATTGCCGGCAAAAATGAGCCAGCTGCCATCCTGCGAAATCATCAATCCACCTTTCGATTCTTCTTCGTTGAGCGGTCCCGCAATAGGCTTGGCCAAGCTGTAGCCATCGCTGGTTTTGAAAGCCTGATAAAAATCTTCCCGAAAGCCAATGCCCCTGCGGGTAAATACCAAACGGCTATCATCAATCGTGAAGGATGGATAGTATTCGCTACGATTGCTGTTGATGCTATCGCCCAAATTGAGCGGATGAAATTCCTTGCTGCTTTTGTTGTTGGCAATGGCTTGCAAAGCAAATGCATAAGTGCCCGACCGATATGTGGCGGCTTGTTTGCTGCGGGGGTGCAGGTTGGGCAGGTTTAGGTAGCGTTGAATAATGTGTTGCGCTTCTTCAAAACGCCCGGCACCAGCAAGGTTGATGGAGTAGGGCAGGTAATAATCACGACTGTAAATGCTGTCGAGTGCAATGCCTGTTTCGTAGCACAGAATGGCACTGTCGTATTGCTTTTGCTGTCCGCAGGCGCCTGCCAAACTCAGCCAGGCATCTACAAATTTGGGGTCTTGCTTCAATGCTTTTACCAGCAAGGCTTTGCCTGCAGCAAACTGACCATCGGTGAGCTGCTCAATGGCGCCGCTGTACATAAACTGCAGCTTGCTGTTTACTTTTTCAGGATTGTACCATTGGGCATTTCCTGAAAAGTGGAAGAGCAATAAAAAGAACAACAGACGAAGCGTTTTCATGTACAATATTATGGTGGCTGAAATTAGGCGGTTTTGTGTTAATGGCCTGTCAAGGAAGAGGGCCGCAAACTTGTATGGTTTATTTCTCTAATCCATGTAACTTTTGCCCGGTATCCAAGTCTACCCAACTCAACTGCTTACTATGGATCGGAGAGATTTCTTCCGTACATCAATCAATACCAGTGATGCTGCTACTGCAACTACCTTGCCAGCAGCAACTCCACCACCTACCAACCGCAAAGTACGCCTGCAATCAGGCGTACAGTTGTACGGCGGTGCATGGGGTAAAAACGAACTCATCCATTTGCTGAAACGAACCATGTTTGGTGCCCGAAAAGCAGATGTTGATTTTTTCAGCGGACAGTCGATGTCGGCAGTGGTAGATGCATTGCTTACGGTGCCGGGTAACAGCAGCACCGTGCCGGTAAAAGTGTACACGCCCAATGCGCAAACCACACCGGCTAACGATCCGGATTTGGCATTGGCACAAGGCCAGCCATGGGTGGCGGTACATACCAACGATGGCTCTGTGAACAGTGGCAGACGGGCAGCTTTCAAAGCCTGGTGGGTAGGGCAAATGGTGAATCAGGAGCGAAACATTCAGGAGAAAATGGTGCTTTTTTGGCACAATCATTTTGCTACAGAAACGGTGGATATCAGCTATGGCATTGGTTGCTATCAACACAATGTATTGCTGCGCAAATATGCGTTGGGCAACTTTAAAGAAATGGTGAAAGCCATTACGCTGGACCCGGCCATGCTGCGCTACCTCAATGGTGAAAAGAATTTGAAAAATGCTCCCGATGAAAACTATGCCCGTGAGTTGCAGGAGTTATTTACATTGGGCAAAGGGCCCGACAGCAAATACACAGAAGAAGATGTAAAACAAGCAGCCAGAGTGCTCACTGGTTTTCGAATAAAGTATGCCGATGTAACCAGTTACTTTGATGCCAACCAACATGATACCGGCAACAAAACATTCAGTAGTTTTTACAACAACAAAATCATTACAGGAAAAACTGGTACCAACGGAGCACAGGAGTTAGATGAGCTGCTCGATATGATTTTTGCGCAGCCCGAAGTGGCGAAACACATTGTGCGAAAACTATACCGTTGGTTTGTGTATTACGATATTGATGCACAAGTAGAAGCTGATGTGATAACACCTTTAGCCAATCTTTTCCGCCAAGGCAATTATGAAATAAAAACGGTGATGGCGGCGCTGCTCAAAAGCGAACATTTTTTTGACCCACTCAATCAGGGATGCCAGATAAAAAGCCCGGCCGATTTGGTCATTGGTGCGGTTCGTGAGTTCAATGTGCAGTTTCCGGTGGCGACCGATTTTGCCAACAACTATACCATGTGGAATTGGCTGCAAACCAACACCACCAATCAGCAACAAAACATTGGCGACCCGCCCGATGTAAGTGGTTGGAAAGCGTACTATCAGGAGCCGCAGTTTTACGAAATCTGGATCAACAGCGACACGCTGCCGAAGCGCATTCAGTTTACTGATACGATGATCATCAATGGCTATACCCGCAACGGACAAACCATTCGTTTTGATGCCATCGCTTTTGCCAAAACGCTGCCTAATCCCGGCGACCCGAATACATTGATTGATGATTCGCTGTTGTATCTCTACCGCATTCCTTTGACTGTTGCGTCTAAAGCACAAATCAAAAAAGATATTTTACTCAGCGGTCAGTCCAGCGATCATTACTGGACTGATGCGTGGAATGCCTACATGGCTAACCCGAACGACAATATGGCCATGACCACGGTACGCAACAGGCTCCGCAGTTTGTATCAATATTTCATGAACCTGGCCGAGTACCAGTTGGCATAAATGCACAACAGTGATGAAAAGACGTTCCTTTTTACAACAAACACTACAAGGCGTAACACTGCCTGCATTGGTAGGTGGTTTTTCGGTAAAAGCTTTTGGCGAAGCCTCTCCATTTTTCGACATGTTTGGCCTGGCAGAAGATACCGACCACGTGCTGGTATTGGTGCAACTTAATGGTGGCAACGATGGATTGAATACCGTGATTCCGCTGGATCAGTACAGCCTCTATAACAATGCCCGCAGCAATATTGCCATTCCGGAAAGTAAAGTGCTTAGCCTCACCAACAACAAAGCCACCGGTTTGCATACCGCTATGGCGGGTATGCAATCTTTGTACAACGATGGTAAAATGGCCATTGTGCAGGCCGTGGGTTATCCTTCACCCAACTTTTCGCATTTCAGAGCTACGGATATTTGGATGAGTGCCAGCGACAGCAATCAGTTTGTGAACTCTGGTTGGGCGGGCCGCTACCTCAACCAATACTATCCCAATTATCCATCGGGTTATCCCAACAGCAACATGCCCGATCCTGTGGCCATACAAATTGGTTCGGTTACATCGTTGGCGCTGCAAGGCCCGGCGGTAAACATGGGCATGAGCATTACCAACCCCAGTAGTTTTTACAATTTGGTAAATGGTGTACAAGACACAGCACCCAATACACCTGCAGGTAAAGAACTGACTTACATCCGCACCGTAGCCCGGCAAACCCAACAGTACGCCGACACTATTAAAACTGCTGCTGCCAAAGTAGTGCAGCAGTCTGCGTACCCCACAGGCAACAGCCTGGCCGACCAACTCAAAATTGTTGCCCGTTTGGTAAAAGGCGGCTTGAAAACAAGGGTGTACATGGTAAGCATGGGTGGTTTCGATAACCACGCCAATCAGGTAAACAATACCGATAAAACCACGGGCACCCATGCAAATCTGTTGAAAACACTCAGCGATGCAGTAAAAGCTTTTCAGGATGACCTGAAGTTTTTGGGGGTAGAAGACCGGGTACTCGGCATGACCTTTAGTGAGTTTGGCCGGCGCATCAAAAGCAACGGCAGCGTAGGCACCGACCATGGTGCTGCGGCCCCGGTTTTTTTGTTTGGTAAAAATGTACAGCCTGGTGTAGTGGGCACCAATCCTATTATTCCTGCCAACCCCACAGTGCAGGATAATGTGGCTTTTCAATACGATTTCCGCAGTGTGTATGCCAGCATTTTGGAGAGTTGGTTTTGTGTAGACAATACCACCATTCAGGGCCTGCTGCTCAAAAATTTTCAACGCCTGCCAGTGGTGAATGGAACAGGCTGTGGCATTACACCACCTGCTGCCAGTGCGGGAAAAATCCGTAACTATCCTAACCCGTTTGAGAGCCAAACCACTATCGAGTTTACAAGCAATGGTGGCCATACTTTACTGCAAGTCATTGACATGACCGGCCGGGTGATTGCGGTGCTGCTCGATAAAGACTATGTGGGCCCCACTACCGACCGGGTGGTTTTTCAGGGCGGCACTTTGCCGGCAGGCAGCTACTATGCCCGCCTACAAAACGGCACCGACACCAAAGTTTGCCTCATGATGAAGCTTCGTTAAACTTTACTTGTTGCAAAAAAATGTTGCAATAAATTTTTGGGCAGCAATATGCCTGCACTTATAAATTTGCAACGTGGTTACAAAAACGAATTCCCAGATTCAAAGGCCCAAAAAGGCTTGGCGTGGTATTGCTAAAACAGCGTTGCTGTTGCTGGCAGGCATGCTTTGGCAGTTGGTGGCTATGGCTCAATGTATACTCAGCATTGCCGGCACTGTAACCGATGAAGACACGAAGCAACCTTTGTCGGCGGCTACCATCACCATCATCGAAACCGGCGAAAAAGGGGTGACGGATGCTGAGGGTCGTTTTCTGCTCAAAGGTATTTGCCCCGGCAACTACACTGTGAAAGTAACCCACAACCAATGCCGCCCGGTACAAATGCATGTGCATGTGCAAAAAGATGTGCAGCTGAGTTTTGTAATGCCCCATACAGTAAATGAACTGCAGGAAGTAACCGTGGTGGCGGCGGCCAATACCAAATCCGGAGCCATTGGCGCAGAGCTGAAGGGAAAAGAAATGGATGCCACAAGAGGGCAATCATTGGCAGAAGCATTGCAACGATTGAGTGGCGTAACCATGCTACAAACGGGCACTAATATTGCCAAGCCGGTAATACATGGCCTGCACAGCAACCGGGTGCTGATGCTTAACAATGGCATTCGTCAGGAGGGCCAGCAGTGGGGTAGCGAACATGCACCGGAGATAGATCCGTTTATTGCCAACAGATTAACCGTTATTAAAGGCGCCAGTACGCTGCGCTACGGGGCAGATGCCATTGGTGGTGTAGTGTTGGTAGAGCCCAAACTGCTGCGATATCAGCCCGGTATCGGGGGTGAAATTTCTACTGGTTTTTTCAGCAATAACCGACAGGCATTTATGTCGGGCATGATAGAGGGCAATGCCAAAAAACATCCTGCTTTTTCGTGGCGGGTGCAAGGCACGTTCAAGCGGGGCGGCAATGCCCGAACGCCTAATTATTGGTTGGCCAACTCCGGCATGCAGGAAATGAATTTTTCTACTGCCGCTGGTTGGAAAAAACCAAATAAAGGACTGGAGTTGTTTTACAGCCAGTTCAATACCAAACTCGGAATTTTCTCTGGAGCACATATTGGCAACGTAACAGACTTGATGAACATCATCAACAACGGGCAACCGCCGGCATATGTTACCGATGCTCCGTTTACTTACAACATCGACAGGCCGAATCAGCAAATACAACACCATTTGGCCAAGGCCAAAGCCTTTGTAAAAACGGGGACCAACAGCCGGTTGAATGCTATTGTTTCTTATCAATACAACTGGCGGAGAGAATACGATATCAAACGCTTTAGCAGCAGTAGTAATGCACCACAATTAGACATTAGTTTGCAAACAGTAGGAGCCGACGTAGTATGGGATCATTATGCAGGAAAGCAAATTCGTGGCTCGGTGGGGGTGCAATCATCTTACCAACTGAATAGCTATTCACAAAGGTTTTTTATACCTAACTATCAGGCGATTAACGCTGGCGTATTTGCGATTGAAAAATACAGTCACAAACAATTTGCTGCAGAGTTGGGTGTACGATACGATGTTCGCAGCATCTTCGACATCAACCGTAATAACGGCCGCACTTATTACGATAGAAACTATGGTAGCCTGAGTGCCAATGGCGGCGCCAGCTATCACTTGAATGACTGGCTCACAGCAGCCATCAACCTGAGTACTGCATGGCGGGCGCCACAGGTAAATGAACTATACAGCGATGGCTTGCATCATGGTTCAGCCCGCATTGAAAAAGGTAATCCGAATCTCAATCCGGAACGGGCCAACAGTGTGATGCTGTCGCTGAATGTACAGCGCAAAAACTGGCAGGCAGAAGTGGTTTGGTACCACAAGCAAATCAACGATTTCATTTTTCTGCGACCTACTTTTCCGCCACAGCTTACCATTCGTGGTGCATTCCCCACGTTCTTGTACGATCAAACAAATGCTCGTATCAGTGGAGTTGATTTTTCATCGCAATATGCATTCAATAGTCATATTGCATGGCAGTTAAAAGCATCATTTGTAAGAGCTTTTGATAAAAAGGCAAACGACTGGATTATTCAAATGCCTGCCGACCGGTTCGAGAATGCATTGACTTATCAGTTTGCAGATGGCAAGCGTTGGAAAGATCCGTTTATCAAATTGCAATGGCAATGGGTGCTGGAGCAAACAAGGGTGCCGGCTACCGGCGATATAGAAGTTACGCTACCCAATGGCAGCAAACAAATGGCCAGCGATTATGCGGCGCCACCGGCTGCCTATCATTTGCTGGGCATGGAAGCAGGCATTACGCAAACCATTGGCAAAAAGCCGGTGAAGTGGTTGCTCACAGGTAGCAATTTGCTCAACACGGTGTACCGCGATTACATGAATGCTTTCAGGTATTATGCCGATGAAATGGGCATCAACATTGCTTTTAAAGTGCAGGTGCCCATAGGTAAATAAGTTTCCAATTTTCAAATCCAAATAAGAACAAAAAAGCTATGAAGAAGTATCAGAAAATGCTGCTCGGCCTGGTAGTTGTTGCAAGCATAGCTACAGGTTGTAAGAAGAACAAAGAAGAGTTGAATGAAGAGGAGTTGATTACAACAGTACAACTCAAGTTTACAGAAACAGGAACTACTAACGTAAGCACATTTACGTTTAGAGATATAGATGGCGATGGTGGTAATGCACCAACTGCTTTCGACAACATTGTGCTGGCTCCCGGTAAAACCTACGACATGGCCATTGAGCTGAAAGATGAATCAAAAACGCCAGCCGTTGATATTACCGATGAAGTAAAAGAAGAAGGAGACGAGCATCAGTTCTATTTTGTTGTATCTGCAGCCAACGTCACCATTTCCAATTTAAACAATGATGCAAATGGTTTGCCCTTGGGTACTACCGCACGTTGGGTAACAGGTGATGCAAGTACAGGTACTGTAAAAGTGGTATTGAAGCACAAGCCTGGTGGTATCAAGGCTGCCGGCGACCCAATCACCAAAGGTGAAACAGATATCGAATTGAATTTTAACATTCGGGTTCAATAATTCAATGAGACATCAAGGTAGTAAGAAAGGCTGTTCTGCTTATTGCAGAGCAGCCTTTCTTATAGCATATAGTTGAGTAAATCTGCTGCAGTATTTGCAGTAGCATTGTTATCAAACTGTTGCGGAAACCATTGAACAAGTTGCTGAATACAACGTCGGATATCTGGTAATGGAGGGTGCATTTGCAAATGGGCATCACCTGCAGACTTCGATATCTTTTCGCCCGTTTCACTCTGCATCAATGGGTGATGAAGAAAACGACATTGTAGAAATGCATCCAATTGTAGCAGCGATGCGATGTGCAATTGCAAAGCAGTAGACGATAATAAATCTTCACCCCGTACAATGCAGTTGATGCCGAAATGCACATCGTCGGCTAAGGATGCAATGTGATAGGCGGGTAGTCCATTGCTGCGTTTCACTATGGGTGCATGCTGCACTTCGTTCAGTTGTATACTTACATTGCTCAACGCTTCATCATGCCATTGAATATTGGTGTTGTCGGGTATATGCAATCGCCATGCAGCTTGGGGTGTATGCTGCGGCAGTTTTTGTTGAAAGCATTTGCACTGATGTTTTGCTATTTGTTGCCGGCTGCAAGTGCAGGCATATAAATGGCCGGTTTGCCACAGTTGTTGCAGGTATATTTCGTACATCGGCAGGCGCAGCTGTTGCGACCATTGAGTGTGACATTCTTGCGCATTTGTCGGCCCTGTTTGATAGCTTATGCCAGTGGCTTGCAATACTTCAAAAATGTAGTTCAGGTAGGCTTCACGAAAACGTTCATTGTCGAGGTCGTCAATGCGCAGCAGGAGTTCGCCATTGGCTTTTTGTACCAGCAGCCAGGTGTATAAAAAAGCGGCGATGTTGCCTTCGTGTAAGAAGCCGCTGGGTGTGGGTGCTATTCTGCTGCGAAGCATCACGTGTTTGTATTTATTCTTTTACTTCAGCTTCCAATACAGATAGTAATCCATTTACCGGCGCATCTTCTCGTAGCTCCCAAAACATGATGCCACCCAATCCGTATTTTTTCATGTAAGCCACTTTTGCTTGAATGGATTGTGGATCGTCGGTGGTGGCAAAGAGTTGTTTTTCGGCATTGTAAAAATGCGTGGCTTTTGCTGTGTCGTCCCAATAAGCAGTGAAGCCTTGTGCCGGTGTAAGTTTCTCCTGAAAATGTTTGTAAGAAACGCCTGCAGTATGTTGACCGCTTTGGTCGAGGCCATTGTTGGTAGCAGCTACATTAGCCCATACCCGGCTGTAAAAAGCAGCACCAATTACCAGTTTGTTTGCCGGTACACCCAGCTTAAGCAATTGTTGTACGCAGTTGTCGGTCGATTCTTTTTGTGATGGCCGGCTATACAATGCTGTGTGGTGACCGGTGACTTTGCTATAGCCGTTGATGAGGTCATAGGTCATCAAATTGATGCGGTTAACCAATGGCGTAACTGCGGCCCAATCCACCGATTGCTCAATGAATTTATCGAAGCCACCCGCTGCAAAACTCAGTTCGTATTTGTTGCCCATCGTTTTCCGTAATCGCTGAATGAGATCCGTAAAATTTGCTTTGTCATCAGCGCTGTACGGATGGCCGGGTGGGCCTGGAATAGTGGGATATTCCCAATCCAAATCAATGCCATCTGTTTGGGTGGTTTGCAAAATTTGCAGTACGGAGTTGGCAAATGCCTGCCGGTTTTCTGCCGTAGCAAATACGGGAGAGCAAGTAGCACAACCGCCCCATCCACCCAGCGAAATCAACACTTTCATGGATGGGTTGCGTTTGTTTTTGAGGGCCACAATCTGAAGCAAATCTTGCTTTCGCTGCTCATTGTCGAAAGCCAGTTCATTGCCTTTGAGGTGCAAAAAACTAAAAATGAGCTGAGTGAGTTTTTCAATGGGATATGCTGACAATGCTTTGCCATCGCCACTATAGTAGCCAATGATATCGTAATGTTTGGCAGGTTGTGCGTAGCTGCAATGGATGGCCAAAAGAGCCGCCAACATCAGGAGTGTTTTTTTCATAAGCCTCTCGGGTTATGCTAACAATACTACTGACTTCTTTGCTAAGAATTTTTCGGAATATCGGCAGACAGGTATGTAAACTGCCCGGGGTGTTGTTGCAACACACATTGCACCAGTCCATCTGCAATGGCGCTGGCCTTAATGGCTTTGTAATGCCGGAGCGAACCCATCATCAGCGGATGCATGAGTTTGGTAAATGCCAAACCAAACTTTTCCATCGGTCGGCTTTCCTGTCTTGAGCCGTCAATGATAGAAGGACGTAGTATGTGTAATGAAGTGAAGCCAATTTTTTTCAGGTCTTCTTCCATATCGCCTTTTACACGTGTATAAAAAAACGGTGAAGAAGGCGAAGCGGACATAGAAGAAACCACAGCCATGCAACTGCAACCACGTGCATGCAGTTGTGTAGCCAGTTGTACAGGCAAGGTTCTGTCCACTTCAATAAATGCTGCTTTGCTGCCAGCTTTCTTAATGGTGGTGCCAATGCAGCAGATGAAGGCATCAACAGTTGGCAATGTATCTGGCAGTGCCTGCAGTTGAAACTGCTGCAATTTGTGGTGCGTTACAGGCGATGGCCTTCTGCCAAACACGATGACTGAAGTAACAGCATCATGTTGCAGCAACCTTTCGAGGGTAAGCTGCCCGGTAAGACCGGTGGCGCCCAATAACGCTACAATCATTTTTTACTCTTTTGAAAATACTTCAACAAGCGTACTTCTTTTTCTGAGAGGTAACGCCATTTGCCGCGGTCTACATTTTTCTTGGTGAGGTTGGCAAACATCACCCGGTCGAGGTTTTTTACATCGTAGCCGAGGTGCTCAAACATGCGGCGTACAATTCGGTTGCGGCCACTGTGAATTTCTACACCAATCACCGATTTATCGGATGGGTCGGCGTAGGCAGCAGAGTCGGCAGCAATGGGGCCATCCTCTAATGTCATGCCTTGTACCAGTTGGTCAAGGTCGGCCTTTGTCATGGGTTTATCCAGCTTGGCTTCGTATATTTTTTTGATCTCAAATTTTGGATGGGTGAGCTGCTGTGCCAGATCTCCGTCGTTGGTGAGCAGCATAACGCCCGTTGTATTTCTGTCGAGCCGGCCTACGGGATACACCCGCTCTGTGGTAGCCGTTTTTATAATGTCCATCACTGTTTTGCGGCCTTTATCGTCGCTGGCAGTGGTAATGAAATCTTTGGGTTTGTTCAGTAAAATGTACACCAGGTTTTTTATGCGTTGTACTTTTTTACCATTGGCAATAATGATATCGTCGGGCTGCACTTTGTAGGCGGGTTCCAGTACCACTTGCCCGTTCACTTTCACCTTGCCTTCTTTTACCATTATAGCAGCATCGCGGCGGCTGCAAATGCCACCATGAGCCAGGTATTTATTGAGGGGCATCTGATCTTCCAAAGGCACGGCGCTGTTATTTGATGCGGCCCCGATTTTCAACTCAGGCTTTATGCCTTTGCTGTCTACAGCTTTTTTGTCCACCGTTTTTTTAGCAGCCACCGGCCCTTTCTTTTCAAAGGCATCCACAGGAATGCTGCCCTTTTTTTGTTGTGCTTTTTTGGCTTTAAAAAAAGCGGCGGTTTCTTGTTTGGCCTGACGTTTGTCTTGCCTGTAAGCCTCTTTCTTTTTGGCCCCGGTTATTTCTTTCTTCGAAAATTTATCAAAATTACCCATGGATGCTGCTTTTGTGCAGTGCTGCAAAGATGCTTCTATTGTGGCCAGCAAACAAACATGGCTTTGGCCAGCCATGGTAAGGGTATGGTAAAACAACAGCCGGCTGCATTATGCAGCCGGCTGTAATAAAGGAAACGTTACTGTTTACTTGGCAGCGGTCGGACCATTGCGCATGCCTTCATGATGACGATGCATGCCCTTGCCGCCTTTGTGCATGCCCGGCTTTGGCCCTTGCTGACGCAGTTCTTTCCACTGCTTCAGTTGGTCGGCGTTTAAAATGCTTGCCATGGCTTGTTCATGTTCAGCTTTAATTTTATCCATGCTGGCTTTGCGTTCTTCGCGGCTCAGTTTGTCGTTTTTCAGCACTGCATCCATTTTTGTTTTTACCGTTGTATGGCTGGCTTTCACTTTGGCTACCTGCTCTGTGCTGAGTTGTAGTTTGTCGGCCATTTTGGCCAGGTATTGCGCTTGCATTTCACCCGCTTTGGCACGGGCCTTGGCACGTTTGTCGGCCAGTTGTTTTTTCTGATCGGCTGTCAGCAGTTTGTCTACCGCTTCTTTGTGTTTTTTCAGCAAGGCTTCGCGGCGGTCGCGTTGTTCTTTTACCGTAATGCTTTCATTGCGGTTGAGGGCTTGCATTTGCTGGCGCAATTCATCTTGCAGCTTTTGCATAGCCACTTTTTGTTCCGGCGTCAGGTCAATGTCTTTCATCATTTCCATACCTGCTTTGCCGCCCGGGCCTTTGCCGGGCTTGCCAGCGGGGTGTGGTGGTTGAGCTATGGCCACTATGGCTACAAAGAAGGGAAGCATCAGGAGCATTGTCTTTTTCATGGTATTGTTTTTTTGTGTGTTATAATCAAGAGACAATACAATGACCAGCGCCTATCCCTAACGTTTAAGGTATTAACCATAATTAACCGCCGATAACAAACGCGGTCGCCCCGGTAAGAGGCGACCGCTTGGTCTATGGAAAAGGCTGTTGTAATTACAATGCAGCCAGTTGCACTTTCTGCGTCAATTCGAGTACGTTTTCTTTGAAAACGCTGTCGGTGTCCATCAGGTCTTTTACCGTTTGGCAGCTGTGAATAACAGTAGTATGGTCGCGGCCACCAAAATGCTCCCCAATGGTTTTGAGTGAGTTTTTGGTAAAAGCTTTGGCGAGATACATGGTAATCTGACGAGCCTGCACAATTTCCCGTTTCCGGGTTTTTTGCTGCAGTTTTTCGTATGGCACATCAAAGTATTCGCATACCATCTTCTGAATATTTTCGATGGTAATTTCTTTGCTGCTGGTTTTGATGTGGTTGCGCAATACTTTCTTCGCCAGTTCCAAATCAATTTCGCGTTTATTGAGCGATGATTGAGCCAACAGGCTAATCAACGCACCTTCGAGTTCACGAATGTTGGTATTGATATTATAGGCGAGATACTTTACTACTTCACGTGGCATGTCAAGGCCATCGTTTTTCATTTTGCGTTCCAGAATTTCAATGCGGGTTTCGTAGTCCGGCATTTGCAAATCGGCGCTGAGGCCCCAACGGAAACGGCTCAGCAAACGCTCCTGCAAACCATCGAGGTCTTTGGGGGCTTTGTCTGATGTAAGTACCAGCTGCTTGCCACTCTGGTGCAGGTGGTTGAAGATGGCAAAGAAAGCATCCTGAGATTTTTCGGCACGGGCAAAAAACTGCACGTCGTCAATAATCAGGATATCGATGAGTTGATAAAAATGAATGAAGTCGTTGATAGCGTTGTTACGGCTATGATCCTGAAACTGGTTGATAAACTTTTCGCTGCTTACATACAACACTACTTTATTAGGGTGTTGCTTTTTTACTTCGTTGCCAATGGCCTGCGCCAAATGCGTTTTACCCAAACCAACGCCACCATAAATAACGAGTGGGTTGAATGAGTTGGCGCCGGGCTTGTCGGCTACGGTTTTGCCGGCACGACGAGCCACACGGTTACAATCGCCTTCAATAAAACTTTCGAAGGTGTAAGTAGGATTCAGTTGTGGATCAATCTGAATCTTTTTGAGGCCGGGAATCACGAATGGATTCTTTACAGGATTTGTCGTCACCAGTGGAAAGTCCATTACATTGTTATTATACAATTTGATGTTGTTGGTCGGCAGGTCTACCGTTTGTGGTTGGTGTGAGCTATTGCCACTGTCCACCATGATGCGGTATTCCAATCTTGCTTCTTTGCCAAGTTCACGTTTGAGTGTTTTTGCAAGCAGGTTTACATAGTGTTCTTCAATATATTCATAAAAGAACTGGCTTGGTACCTGAATGGTGAGAACTTTATTTTTGAGTGATACGGGAGTGATGGGTTCGAACCAGGTTTTGAAATGTTGCCAATCAACGATGTCCTTTATTATTTCCAGACAATTTTGCCAAACTATTTCGCAAGTCTTCGTCATTTCTTCGGATAGCAATTTGTAGAGTTACTAAGAATCCTTTGTTGGTGGTTCACATATTTACAGTATACTGTTCTGCATGACTGTGAATAAGTGAGGATAAAGCGAATATCAACTCTTTCTGTTGAAAAAAAAATTTTTTAGATGTCAGTTTTTTTCGCAATGGAGATCGATTTGCTTCCAAAAAACTTTTTCTTATTTGTGTCAGAAAAAACGTAATCTAAGCGACCCAAAATAAGGCCGCCAAAACCCACCTGATTGATGAGTACATCGCTGCCTTGTTTGTTTTTTACCAGCTCAGGTTCAGCCATAAACGTATGTGTATGTCCGCCTATTATCAGGTCGATATACTGTGTTTCTGCTGCTAATATTTTATCGCTTACTTTTTTGCTGCCTCTGTAATCGTAGCCCAGGTGGCTCAGGCAAATAATCATGTCGCACTTTTCTTTGCGCTTCAGCAAGTCTGCAGTTTCGTTGGCTTTTACAATCGGGTCCTGATAAATGGTTTTGCCATATAAATTTTCAGGCACCAAACCTTCCAGTTCAATGCCTACGCCAAATACACCAATTTTCAATCTTCCTTTCTTGAATATTTTATAAGGCAGCGCCTTGTATTCCATGGCGGTACCGGTGAAATCGTAGTTGCTGACGAGCACTGGAAAAGCAGCATGCTGTAGTTGAGTAGCAAAATTGTCGAGGCCGGCATCAAAGTCGTGGTTGCCCATGGTGCAGGCATCGTATTGCATGGCGGCCATGGCTTTAATCTCGGGTTCGCCTTTGTACAGGTTGAAATAGGGTGTACCCTGAAAAATATCGCCGGCATCGAGCAGCAGCACATGTTCGTGCTGGCTGCGTATTTCATTAATCACAGCAGCACGACTGGCCACGCCGCCCAATCCCTGGTTGCGGCCACCATCCATTGGAAAAGGATCGATGCGGCTGTGCACATCATTGGTGTGCAAAATCACCAGCTGTTGTGTGGCATTGTCTTCGGCCATGCTCCAGTTGGGCAGCAGCAGGCTACCGGCAGCCAGCGTCGATTGTGTCAAAAAATGTCTTCTATTCATAACAGCCGAAAGGGGTTGAGCAAAAATTAGAGAATGTTGACACGCTTGCCAGCAGGTATGTCCAGCTTTTTACCGGCAGCCGTCAGGCTTTTTACATAATCAATCAAGGCATCGCGTTGCAAATAGCCTTTGTTGATTTGCTTCAGTTTGGTAAGCATGCTGCAGTCATCGCCACCATTGGCTACATAATCGCTGAGGGCTACGGTGTATTGTTTGTTGGGTTGCAATGCTGCATCAGCAATGCGTACATCCACCGCTTGTTTGTTTTGAATGTTGTAGCTGCCGCCGCTAATGGGCCAGCCACCACGGCCAGCTACATGATTGAGCAACTGCTGCAATTCTGTACCACTCATAGTCACCAATACCATCAGGTTATCAAAGGGCATCAGTTCGTAAATCGTGCCCACGGTAATGTTGCCCTTTTGCATGGCAGGCGAACGAATGCCACCAAAGTTCATCAAGGCAATGTCTACGGGCTGTTGAAATACTTTTTTTGATTCACTCAAAAAAGCATCGGTCATGAAGTAGCCGAGGGTATTGTCGCTTTGCTTTTTTTCGAGGGTGCTGGTGAGTTCGCCAATCACCGCCGTCATGGTGCTGTTGATTTGCTGCGCATAGGGCGCCATCAGCTGCTGTACGCTGCTGTCTTTTTTCCCGGGTTTGATGTCGTATCGGGTGTAGGCCATTTGGCCCGCCTGATAATAGGAGGGGGCACAGCTTTGCCAGCCTAATGCCAGTATCAAAAAATAGCGGAACAGTGGTTTCATAAGAGCCTGCAAAAATGCAGTGCAAATCAATAGGGATAGCTGATTCCGGTTTGTTTTCTCAATAAAAAATAGAAAATAAAAAATGCCCGTAGTTTTGGCGCCAAACTTTCCATTACAACAGGCCCGTTTTTTTGATAGCTGTCAAAGAACTTGCCCAAAAATTTCAACATTTCATGTCTTACGAACTGACTGGCAAAATTGCCGCCATTTATCCTGTAATGCAGCGCAGCGAAACTTTCAAAACCCGTGAATTTGTGGTAGAGAAAACAGAAGATATTGGCAGCCGAACCATCACTAACTACGCTAAGTTTCAATGTGTGCAGGATAAAACTGCATTGCTGGATAAATTTAAATTAGGTGAAGAAGTAAAAGTGCATTTCAACATCAAAGGCACCAAGTGGATGAAGGATGGTCGTGAAAATTACATCACCAACCTCGATGCCTGGCGTATTGAAGGCTTTGTGCAATCTGGCGCACAAGGTTCGGCTCCCGATCAGTTCATTGATCCGCCCACACCAGACATGGGTGCCGACGATTTGCCGTTCTAATTTCTCTCACCGTTTTTTAGGATAACTACCTAACACGAGTACATGCAACAGCTCCTCAACATGAAGGTGCTTCCTCAGGAAGCTGCCGATACACAACGCATTACCCAACTGATAGCTGCCGAAGCCGGTGTAAAGGTTTCGGCGGTTACGGGGTATTATATCCGCCGCCAATCTATTGATGCCCGCAGCAAAACTGTTTGGATGAACCTGCAGGTGCAGGCTTACATCAACGAACCTTTTCTGGAGCGGCCAGCATTGCACATTCAACATCACGATGTTCGCCATGCCGATAAACGCATGGTAATTGTTGGCGCCGGCCCCGCAGGCTTGTTTGCCGCCATGTGCTGTTTGGAGCATGGCATCAAACCCATTGTGCTCGAAAGGGGTAAAGATGTACGCAGCCGCCGCCGCGACCTGGCCGCCATGAACAAGCAGGGCGAAGTAAATGCAGAAAGTAATTATTGTTTTGGTGAAGGTGGTGCCGGCACCTACAGCGATGGTAAACTCTACACCCGCAGCACCAAGCGGGGCGATGTACACCGCATATTGCAACTGCTCGTAAATTATGGTGCTGATGAACGTATTTTATACGAAGCGCATCCGCATATTGGTACCAATAAATTGCCGCATATCATTACCGCCATACGTGAAACGATTGAAGCACATGGCGGCGAAGTTCATTTCAATAGCAAAGTGGTGAAGTTGCATATTGATGGTGATCGATTCACCGCAGTGCAAACGGCCAATGGCGATGTGATGAAAGCCGATCATTGTTTGTTGGCCACAGGTCATTCTGCCCGTGATGTTTTTCAAATGTTGCATCAGCAAGGCATTGCCATTGAAGCAAAGCCATTTGCATTGGGCGTTCGCATTGAGCATCCGCAAACGGTGATTGATGCGGCACAGTATCATTGCCTCATTCGCAGCGAATTTTTACCACCGGCTTCTTACAGTTTGGTGCACCAGGCTGCGGGCCGTGGCGTGTTTTCTTTTTGCATGTGTCCCGGTGGTATTATTGCGCCGGCCGCTACTGCACCCGGCGAAATTGTGGTGAATGGCTGGAGCCCCAGCAAACGCAATAATCCTTATGCCAATAGTGGTACTGTGGTGGAAATTCGCCTCAATGATGTGCCGCATATTTACAAAGATTTTTCGCAGGTGATGGACATGCCGAAGTCGGTATTGGAATCGCCATTGGGCATGATGTATTTGCAGCAATACGTAGAACGTAAAGCGTATGCTGCAGGTGGCGGCAAGTTGGTAGCACCGGCACAACGTATGGTAGATTTTGTGCAACGCAAAGCTTCCGGCGATTTGCCCGATTGTTCTTATTTACCGGGCATTACCGCCGCCGATGTGAGCTCGGTATTACCCCGTTTTGTAGCCGATGCCCTGCGGGAAGGAGTGCAGGCTTTTGGTAAAAAAATGAAAGGCTATTATACCAACGAAGCAGTATTGGTAGCTACGGAAAGCCGCACCAGTTCACCAGTTCGCATTCCTCGCTTGGCCGATACGCATGCACATCCGCAGATTAAAGGCTTGTACCCCTGTGCCGAAGGTGCTGGCTATGCCGGTGGCATTGTAAGTGCTGCCATGGATGGCGAGAACACCGTGAAAAAAATAGCGGGTGTTTACCAATAATTCGTTCCTATTTTCGCTGCATAACATTAGCGTTTTCTTTCGCTACGATTAACGTTTTGCTGGCGCAGTGGCATTGCCAATCGCTGTTACTTGCTCTGTAAATTCTGTTGTATGAGAGAGCTCATTTCCGGCATCTTGTTGTGCCTTGCTGCTACTGTATTGCATGCGCAAACAACTATTGTACGTACACCTGCTTCGCTGCATCCGTTGCCATTGGTATATACTGGCAAAACACCTGCCATATTTTTACCCGACAGCAAACCAACGCAGCCGTATATCGCTACGCATATTGTAGAAGTGAGTGCTGATATTTCGGTAGAAACAAACGAACTCATCAGCAAACTGCAGGAGCTTGGAAAGGCCGAAGGTGTAGATGCGATTTTGTTGTATGGTCTTGGGCAAAAAATAATTGGCCCAGCCGGAGGAGTTGCTACACTCAATGGTGTGGGCATTAAATACAAAGACTCCATTAATTATCTCGACAATATTATTCGCCAACGGGTGGTTACTACCTATGATGCTGACGGCAAAGCAGGTCCCAGTGTAATCCTCAACTACAACTGGCGGGGCAGTTTTACAGATGCCATGGATGATGAAGGCCAGAATTTCATGGCAGATTCTATCCTGCCATTCGACGTTCATCTTTTACTGTTACAAAAGCCAGAGATGTACGAATATCAAATGGGCTTCAACAATAAATTATCCCGGATAAGGGTGAGTAAAAATGTGGCTAATGAAAAAACAATTCAATGGATACCCGATGAATTGAAGCTGGATAAATATGCCGTTCGTGTAACAGATAGCTACAACAGCATTGAGGCTCGTTATACTATCGAATTGATGCAGGAAAAGGGCGCTGCTGTAAATGGCGCCAGTATTTCATACAAGCAAGACCCCTTCATTTACTTGTATTTTGAATACGATGCCAAAGGCCGCATTGTGGCAGAAAAATGGTACAGAATAAAAGGGAGCAAAAAATGGTTATGGCTTTCGTTCGACAATCGCTTTCATAGCAATGACCCGGCGCAATGGCCTGTAAAGTAGCGGGGCATGTATTGCAATTCCTACTGCGCTATTGTAACTGATAAGCCGCTGCAACCACTGGTGTAGAAAGATGAAGTGAGTAGAGGTAGTGCCTATCTTCATGGCTCCAACCTATCACTTATGAACATTCTAGAGGTCAATCACCTGGTGAAGCATTTTGCTTCGCAAAAAGCCGTCGACGACATTTCTTTCTCCATTGCACCGGGTAGCATCTTTGGTTTGCTCGGGCCCAATGGCGCCGGCAAAACCACGCTCATCCGTATGATTACGGGTATCTTTTTTCCCGACGCTGGCAGCATCAGTTTTGATGGCCGCAAGTTTCAGCCGGAAGAAGATATTGCCCAGATTGGTTACATGCCCGAAGAAAGAGGCTTGTACAAAAAAATGAAAATTGGTGAGCAGGCACTGTATCTGGCACAGCTGCGGGGCATGAGCCGTGCCGATGCCATGGCCGCTATTAAAGACTGGTTTGTACGCCTCGAAATGGAAAGCTGGTGGAACAAAAAAGTTGAAGACCTGAGCAAGGGTATGAGCCAGAAACTGCAGTTTGTAACCACCGTACTGCACCGCCCCAAACTGATCATTCTCGATGAACCATTCAGCGGTCTCGATCCGGTGAATGCTAACCTTATTAAAGACGAAATTTTCCGTTTGGCACAGGAAGGTGCTACTATTATTTTTTCTACACACCGCATGGAGCAGGTAGAAGAAATCTGTAAACAAATAGTGCTGGTAAACAAAGGCAAAAAAGTACTGGACGGCACCGTGGATCAGGTAAAGCAAGACTTTAAAGAACATCTGTTTGCTGTAGGTGCTGCTGCCGATGCAGGGCAATGGCAAACGCCTCTCTTTAATGTCATTGGGCAAAAAGACCAGAAAGCCATCATCAAACTGCAAGACGGTGTGAGCAACAACGAAGTGCTGCAATACCTCATTCAGCAGGGTGTGTCTATTCAATCCTTCAATGAAATTCTGCCTTCTCTCAACGACATCTTCATCAAAATTGTAGAAGGCACGCCCACTGCCCGCAAGTTTGATGCATCGTTGTAATGCCCTTCACTTTTTCTTTTACCTACAAGCTTATTTTCTATGAATAAAACCTGGTTAATCATCAAACGGGAATACCTGACCAGGGTATCCAAAAAAACTTTTGTTCTCAGTACTTTTCTGACACCGATTTTACTGGCAGGCATTATTGCGGCTGTCATTTTTATGACGGTAAAAAATGTGCAGCAGGAAAAAATTGCAGTGGCTGATAAGAACGGTTTGCTCAAAGAATTTCTGGAGCCCGGCGAGCAACTCAAATTTGAGTTTTTGCCCGGTGCAGATACTTCTTTATTGTCGAAAGGTTATTCTGCTGTACTGTTGGCGCCGGGCAACGGCATGAACAGCACCACAGAACGCTTCGAAATTTACACCAGAAAAAACCTGAGCGTTATTACCGAAGGCAGCATTCGCCGCAGGCTGAACGATGCTATTGAAACCCGCATGGTTACACAGCAGGGCGGCATGAGTAAAGCTGCTTATGATTCTATCCGCAGCCAGGCCAAAGAAGTGGGCTTCGACAACAAAGTGCTTGATGGCGGCAGCGAAGTAAAAGCCGGTAATAGCGGCGTGGCGTATGCAGTGGGATATGGCGCAGGCTTTCTCATTTACATTACGTTGTTTTTGTACGGCGCCATGGTAATGCGTGGTGTGATGGAAGAAAAAACCAACCGCATAGCCGAAGTGGTGGTGAGCAGCGTAAAGCCAAAGCAGTTAATGCTGGGAAAAATCATTGGCATTGGTGCGGTGGGTGTTACGCAGTTTGTGTTGTGGGTGTTGCTCATTGTGGGACTCACGTCTCTCATTGGGCTGTTTGTACCCGCCGAAGTAATGGAGCAGGTAAATGCCATGAACAAAGGTGTACCCGGTGCGGGCATGGCTGTTCAGGCCAATCAGGCTACCATGGCTTTTGCTGAAGCTAAGCATACATTGAGCAGCGTTAACTGGTGGTTCATTGTAGGTTGTTTCTTGTTCTACTTTGTATTTGGCTACCTGTTTTATGCAGCGTTGTTTGCGGCCGTAGGTAGTGCAGTAAATGAAGATCCGCAGGATGCACAAAGCCTGATGATGCCCATTACCATGCCCATTATTTTCAGTATTGTCATTATGATGAATGCGGTAACTCGTCCCGAAAGTGCCTTGGCTACCTGGGCCAGTATCATTCCGTTTAGCTCACCCATTGTAATGATGGCCCGCCTGCCCTTTGGCGTACCGGGTACAGTGCCTTACTGGCAACTGGCGTTGAGCATGGTATCGCTGGTGTTGGGCTTTTTGGGTACTACCTGGCTGAGTGCCAAAATTTACCGCACAGGCATTTTGATGTACGGAAAAAAAGTAACACTGAAAGAAATGTGGAAATGGGCTTTTAGAAAAGACTAATGCTCATTGATGAATAAAACAAAAGGCTGAAGTGTTTGCTTCAGCCTTTTTGTTATTGTATCACGAAAGTGCAGTTATGCAACCGGCGGGTAGTCGGCCAATTCTTTCAAACTACCTTTCAGTTCTTCTTCGGTGAGGTAGTGGTCTTGCAACTTACCATCGAAGTAGTCGTTGTAGGCCTGCAGGTCGAGGTGGCCATGGCCGCAAAGGTTGAAGAGAATGGTTTTGCTTTCACCCGATTCTTTGCACAGCTTTGCTTCGCGGATGGCTTGCGCCACAGCATGGTTAGCTTCCGGTGCCGGAATAATGCCTTCTGCCTTGGCAAACTGAATACCTGCTTCGAAGCACTCCAATTGTTGCAGGGCTTTGGCTTCAATCAAACCATCTTTCAGCAGCTGGCTGCACAATACACTGGCGCCATGGTAGCGCAGGCCACCGGCATGTATGGCTGCGGGCCGAAAGTTGTGGCCCAAGGTGTACATGGGCAGCAATGGGGTATAACCTGCAGAGTCGCCAAAGTCGTAGCGGAATTCGCCCTGCGTAAGTTTGGGGCAACTGGCGGGCTCTACAGCTATGCAACGGGTTTGTTTGCCATCCACCAAATTGTGACGCAAAAACGGAAAGGCCATGCCCGCAAAATTGCTGCCGCCGCCCAGCGGTGCAATCACGATATCGGGATAGTCGCCGGCTTTTTCTAATTGTAATAAGCACTCTTGCCCAATGATGGTTTGGTGCATGAGTACGTGGTTGAGCACACTGCCCAATGCATATTTTGTATGCTCATCTTGCACAGCCATTTCAATGGCTTCGCTGATGGCAATGCCCAGGCTGCCCGCTGTGTTGGGGTCGGTAGCAAGTATGTGCCGGCCGGCATTGGTAAGGTTGGTGGGAGAGCTGAATACTTTGGCACCAAAGGCATTCATGAGTGCTTTGCGGTATGGCTTTTGCTCAAAGCTGATGCGCACCATGTACACTTCGCATTCGATGCCAAACATTTGGCAGGCAATACTGAGTGCAGTGCCCCACTGGCCCGCACCTGTTTCGGTAGTGATGCGTTTTACCCCTTCTTGTTTGTTGTAATAAGCCTGTGCAACTGCTGTGTTGGTTTTGTGGCTGCCACTGGGACTCACCCCTTCGTATTTGTAGTAAATCTTAGCGGGTGTATCCAGCAGCTTTTCTAACCGGCGTGCCCTGAACAATGGCGAGGGGCGCCACTGGCGGTAAATGTCCCGCACTTCGTCGGGTATTTCAATCCATGGGTCCTGACTTACTTCCTGCTTGATAAGTTCCATGGGAAAAAGCGGTGCCAGATCTTGCGGGCCCACCGGCTTTTTGGTGCCGGGGTGCAAGGGTGGCAATGGCTTGTTGGGCATATCGGCCTGGATATTGTACCAGTGCCGGGGCATTTCATCTTCGCTCAGTAAAATTTTTACATCCTTCATATGACTGCTTGTCTTTTAAGGTGTGAAAATTAAGCAGTCTGCGCATTTGAAAAGATGTTGTCAATGTTTTTGCCTCAAAATCGAAACATTACTACAGCATTCGGCGCTTTCGTCAGGGTTTTATCAAAACCGATAAGAGCTCATTGGCATGCTCCACCTGAATAAAATTTTTGTGCTCCACCTGGTGGTCGATGCGTTCGTGCTCCCATATGGTATGAAAGGGTACATGCACCGCATGACCACCCATTTCGAGCACCGGCAGCACATCGCTTTTCAGTGAGTTGCCAATCATCATGAACTCAGAAGGCTGAATGTCTAAATGGCGGATGAGTTTCTCATAATCGGCCACCTGCTTGTCGCTCATGATTTCGATGTGGTGAAAATATTTTTCCAAACCACTTTTTTTGAGTTTGCGTTCCTGATCGAGCAGGTCGCCTTTGGTAGCTACCACAATGCGGTAGTGTGGTTGTAATTTCTCCAAGACCTCTTCTACGCCCGGCAGTAGTTCTATCGGCTTTTCCAACAGCTCTTTTCCGAAAGCCAATATCTTTTCATACACGAGAGGCTTTGCCTGATGGTTGCTGATTTCCAAAGCAGATTCAATCATGCTGAGCATAAAGCCTTTTACGCCGTAGCCATAGAGTTTCAGGTTTTTCATTTCCATCTGAAACAGTGCTTTTTGCGCTGTATGCAGCGGCATAAAATCTTCGAGCAGGGCGCAAAACTTATCTTCCGTTTCGCGGAAGTAAGGTTCGTTTACCCAGAGGGTATCATCGGCGTCGAAGGCTATGACTTTGAGGTGTTGCATGGGGTAAGGAAGTTGGTAAGTTTACAAGTTTACGAGTTCACAAGTTTGAGCTTTCAAAAGTTCCAGCGTTCCAGTGTTCGAGGGGTTCACGAGTTGAATAGACTTGTGATGGCTGTTTGTATTTCCTTATTTCTTATTCTTTATTGCTTATTTGTTATTGCCTTTCCATTAGCCAATTTTCAAATTGGATGTAAACGCAGTAGCTGTTTGTTGCAAACTGCGTTGGCAATCTTGCCAGAGTTCGTGCACAATTGCTGCAGCTGGTTGTATGCTATTGATTAAAGCACTCACCTGACCAATTTCCAGTTCTCCTTCTTGCATATCACCTTCAAACATGCCTTTTTTGGCACGGCCGCGGCCCAGCAATGCGGCAAGTTCTTCTTTGCCGGCAGCATTGTTTTCGGCAGCTTCAACAGCCTGGTAAAATTCGTTTTTCAGCAATCTGACTGGCGTTAGGGTTTTCAGCATGAGTTTGGTGTCGCCTTCTTGTGCTTGCACCACGGCTTGCTTAAAAGCCTCGTGGCTGCTGGCTTCGTGGCTGGCCACAAAGCGGCTGCCTACCTGTACGGCTTCTGCACCCAGGCATAACGCAGCGGCCATTTGTGCACCGGTGCCAATGCCACCGGCTGCAATCACCGGTATGTCTACCGCTTTTGCTACAGCAGGAATGAGCACCAACGTGGTGGTTTCTTCACGGCCGTTGTGGCCACCGGCTTCAAAACCTTCAGCCACCACTGCATCACAGCCTGCTTCTTGTGCCTTTAGTGCAAACTTGCTGCTGCTTACTACATGCACCACTTTTATGCCATTACTTTTCAGCATACCCGTCCATGTTTTTGGATTGCCGGCGCTGGTAAAAACGATGGGCACTTTTTCTTCAATAATTATTTGAATGTGCTTGTCGATATCGGGATAAAGCAGCGGCAGATTTACGGCAAAGGGCTTACTGCTGGCGGCTTTGTATTGGCGGATATGTGATTGTAACACTTCAGGATACATGCTGCCGGCGCCTAGCATGCCAAGGCCGCCGGCATTGCCTACGGCACTGGCCAGTCGCCAGCCGCTGGCCCAAATCATACCGGCCTGAATGATGGGTAATTCAATATCGAATAAAGAGATGATTCTGTTTTGCATGCAGGCAATTTAGTGAAACACGGATTAACCAACTTTCACGAATGAGTAAAGCACAAATTGGAATACACTCGATAATCACGAATGACACGAATTTATTCAGAATAGATGCCTTCTGTTGCCTGTGCTTCTCTGTGGTAAAATCCTTAGCTACCTTGCGGCTTTTCGTTTCAAAATATTACCCAAAGTCAATCTCAGTATTGTCGCCAATGTTGAGGCTTCGGCTCAGGCCTTTTACACTGGCATCGCTACCAATCAGGCTGTTGTCGAGCACTACTTCAAACAGGTTGGTGTACGAACCAATAATGCTGTCGCGGATGATGGAATAGTTGACCGTGGTGTTGCTGCCGATGGCCACATGCGGACCAATGATAGAATTTTTGATGCTGCAACCCGGAGCAATGCTCACCGGCGGAATGATGATAGTGTTTTCAAACGTGTGTTGTAACGGATTTACATTGCCGCCATTTTTTTTGAGCAGGGTGGCGTTGCTTTCCAGCAAGGTTTCTTTCTTACCGCAGTCGAACCAGTTTTGCACCCGAAAGCCTTTAAAATTGGCTCCTTTACCAATCATACATTGCAATGCATCAGTAAGGTTATAATCACCGTTGGTACGTATGTCTTGCGATAAAATTTGGTGCAGGCATTCAAACAATAAATGGGTTTCCCTGATTTTATAGATACCCACCAGGGCCATATTGCTTTTGGGAATAGCTGGTTTTTCCACCACCCGTTCTACATGGCCATCATCGTCGAGCTCGGCTACACCAAAACTGCGGGGGTCATCTACCTTTTTAATGCCGAGCATACTCACCAGGCTGTTCACCACATCTTTTACGTCATACTCACAAATAGTGTCGCCCAGTACTACTATAAGTTCGTCATCTTGTACAATGTCTTGCGAAAGCAAAATGGCGTGGCCGGTACCCTGACGTTCATTTTGGTATACAAAATGCGTTTGCAAATGCGGGTATGCTTGTTGTACAAAGTCCCTGATTTTTTCGCCGAGGTAGCCTACTATAAAGATGTATTCTTTTACACCGGCTTCCTGCAGTTGATCTACAATAAAGCTGAGGATGGTTTTGCCGGCAATGGGAATCAATGCTTTTGGCTGTGTATATGTATGTGGCCGGAGTTTGGTGCCGGCTCCCGCTACGGGAATGATTGCTTTCACCTGAATATGTTTTTGCAGGCAATAGGACTGAGTTGTTCACGTTTTCAGCCTCCTTTTTGCTTGCTATGATAAATCTGTAAGTTGAGCCTGACAGGGGCTACAACAGGGAATGAAAATGCTAGGAAGCAGGTGTGAAAGCCGTTGCCGGCTGATGAGGGGAAGCGAAATTACAGGAATTCAAACAAGCAAAAGCGGTGAAACAACACATCTTTTTAGCCTGCAACAAGCAGCCATTGGCGAAGTTTCCCCAATCAGTTGTACACAAAAAGGGAGGTTTATTTGTTTGTTTCTCAAAAACTCTATTTTTGCGCCGTACTAAAATCTCATATCATGAGCGACATCGCAACTCGAGTAAAGAAAATAATTGTCGACAAGCTTGGTGTTGACGAAGCAGAAGTAACTACAGAAGCTTCATTCACCAACGATCTCGGTGCCGATTCTTTGGATACCGTAGAGCTCATCATGGAATTTGAAAAAGAATTCAACATTTCTATCCCCGACGAGCAGGCAGAAACAATTACAACGGTAGGTCAGGCTGTAACATACCTGGAAGAACACGCCAAGTAATCGTTTTCTTTAATCTTATTGGGAACACTCCTTTTTTGGCATGCGCCAGAGGTGTGTTCCCCATTTTTTATTCAGCAGATATCCGATTGTTTATGAGCCAAAAAAGAGTAGTAGTTACCGGCATTGGTGCCCTCAGCGCCTTGGGAAATACAGTAGCAGATACTTGGCAAAACATGGTAAATGGTGTAAGTGGCGCTGGTCCCATCACCCTTTTCGATGCATCGAAATTCAAAACCCGTTTTGCTTGCGAACTGAAAAATTTTGACCCGCAGGACTATCTCGACCGAAAGGAAGCTCGTAAACTCGACCGGTATTGTCAGTTGGCTTTGGTAGTAAGCGACCAGGCCATGGCAGACGCCGGTTTGAATAAAGACAATATAGACGTAGACCGTGCCGGTGTCATTTTTGCCAGCGGTATTGGTGGCCTCATCACCTTTCAGGAAGAAGTAATCAATTTCGCCAAAGGCGATGGAACGCCTCGTTTCAATCCCTTCTTTATTCCCAAAATGATTTTGGACATTGCTGCAGGCCAAATTTCGATGCGGCATGGTTTGCGTGGTCCCAACTTTGCTGTTACCAGTGCTTGTGCTTCTTCTACCAATGCCATTGGCGTAGCCCTCGACCTCATTCGGGCAGGCAAGGCCGATGTGATTTTGGCTGGTGGCTCCGAAGCGGTGATTAGCGAAGCAGGTGTTGGTGGCTTTAACTCTATGAAGGCCATGAGCGAACGCAACGACAGCCCCGAAACAGCCAGCCGTCCTTACGACAAAGACCGCGATGGTTTTGTAATGGGAGAAGGTGCCGGTGCCCTGATCCTCGAAAGCCTGGAACATGCTCAGGCCCGTGGTGCCCGCATTATTTGCGAACTCGCCGGTAGCGGAGCCAGTGCCGATGCCTATCATATTACCGCCCCTCACCCCGAAGGGTTGGGTGCCAAGCATGTAATGCTGGCAGCCTTGGCCGATGCCGGCATGCGCCCCGAAGAAATTGACTACATCAATACCCACGGTACATCTACCCCCATTGGTGATGGTGCCGAGGTAAAAGCCATACAAGCTGTTTTTGGCGAACACGCCTACAAGCTCAACATCAGTGCCACCAAATCTATGACCGGCCACTGCCTGGGTGCCGCAGGCGTAATAGAAACAGTAGCCTGCATACAAGCTGTGTTGCATGATGTGGTTCCTCCCACCATTAATCACTTTACCGATGATCCTGAACTGGATCCACGCTTAAACTTCACCTTCAATAAAGCACAATACCGTACGGTAAATGCTGCGCTGAGCAACACCTTTGGTTTTGGCGGGCACAATGCTTGTGTGATTGTGAAGAAGTTTGTAGCATAAGGCGCAGCAGCATGGCTATTTTCATTTCTTAATTACGTCTGTTGTGTGAGTTGGATTACCGATTTATTTAGCACCGATAAGCATCGGGAAAATTTCAGGGAGCAGCTGAAAAATGTGCTTGGTTTTAAACCAGGCAACGTAGAACTGTACCTGACGGCACTGAGCCACCGCTCGGTAAAAGAAACTGCCGAAGAAAACAACGAACGCCTCGAATATTTGGGCGATGCTATTTTGAGTGCAGTGGTAGCTGATTACCTGTTTATGCGCTATCCTAAAAAAGGCGAAGGCTTTTTGACGGAAATGCGGAGTAAAATGGTAAACCGACAAATGCTCAATGATATTGCCCTTAAAATGGGGGTGAAAAAAATTACCCAGTTCAACAAAATTGACAGTGCCCTCAAAAACAGCCAGATTTTTGGCAACACGCTGGAAGCCTTGGTTGGCGCCATCTATTTAGATAAGGGCTACAAGCAAACATTGCGTTGGGTTACCAAACGCATCATATTGCCCCACCTATTGCTCGATGATCTGGAACTGCAAGACATCAACATCAAAAACAAGCTTATTGGCTGGGCCAACAAGCAAAGTCGCAGTATTGATTTTGAAACACTGGAAGAAAAGCAGGAGCGGGGCCGACGCCTGTTTATTGTGGGCGTAAAGCTGGATGGCGAAGTGATTGCCGCCGGCCGTGGATTCAACAAAAAAGACGCCAGCCAAATGGCGGCACTGCAAGCGGTAGAGAAATTGGGATTATAGACCGAAAGACCGAAAGTCCGGAGTCCGGAGACGGAAAGACCGGAGTCGGTGACGAAGTCTGAGCTTGTTAAAGTCCGGAGACCGAAAGGCTATAGCTTTCTCCCTTCCTTGGGGAGTACCCTTTAGGGCGGGCTGTGTTGAAAGTCTGCAGTCCGAAAGACCGAAAGCATTCGGTTCCGATGTCATTACTTATTCATCATTCATCATTCCTCATTCCTCATTCCTTATTCTTCCTTTCCTGACAAAGTTCTACCAACACGCCATTAGTGCCTTTTGGGTGTACAAAACAAACCAGTTTATTATCTGCGCCCTGCTTGGGTTGCTCATTCAGCAGCACAAATCCCGCCGCTTTTAACCGCTCCATTTCGGCGAAAATATCTGTTACCTCAAAGGCCATGTGGTGCAGGCCTTCGCCTTTTTTGCCAATGAATTTTGTAATGACGCCGTCGGGGTCGGTACTTTCTAAAAGCTCTATTTTATTGGGACCCACCTGAAAAAAGGCCGTTTTTACATTTTCTGAAGCTACTTCCTCAGTTTTGTAGCAGGGGGTGTTGAGCAGGGCTTCGTATACAGGAATGGCAGTTTCAAGGGTAGAAACGGCAATGCCGATGTGTTCAATTTTTTTCATGACTGGCAGGCTTTGTTGTCAGTGCAAATTTACCCCATCCTAGCCTTACGATTTGTGGAAAAAGCCTTGTGCCATACGGGTTTGGATTTTTGCAGGCAACCAAATGAACTACATTTGTGTTGTTAGTACTGATTAGCCAGCACCTGCTACCGGTGCAGGCTATTATTTTCGTAAAATACCAAGTGAAAAATATGAATCTTCAATTACCTGTTTACCTCGACAACAATGCAACTACCCCTTGCGACCCACGTGTGGTAGACGCTATGGTACCTTACTTTACCCAACAGTTTGGCAACGCCGCCAGCCGCAACCACCCTTTTGGCTGGGCGGCAGAAGAAGCCGTAGACTATGCCCGTGAGCAGGTAGCTCAGCTCATCAATGCTGATCCGAAAGAAATTATTTTTACCAGTGGTGCTACCGAAGGCGACAACCTCGGCATCAAGGGCGTATTTGAAATGTATGCCAGCAAGGGTAACCACATCATCACCATGAACATTGAGCACAAGGCTGTGCTCGATACCTGCAAGCACCTCGAAAAGCAGGGTGCAGAAGTAACTTACCTCGATGTAAAGCCCAGTGGTTTGATAGACCTGGCAGAATTGGAAGCGGCCATTAAGCCTACTACCATCCTCATTGCCATCATGTACGCCAACAACGAAATTGGTGTGATTCAGCCTATCCGCGAAATCAGTGCCATTGCCAAAAAGCACGGCGTATTGTTGTTCAGCGATGCGGTACAAGCAGTGGGTAAAATTCCTGTAGATGTAAAAGCCGACGGCATCGACATCATGGCATTTACCGGCCATAAAATGTACGGTCCAAAAGGCGTTGGTGCCCTGTATGTACGCCGCAAAAACCCAAGGGTAAAAGTAACTGCCCAAATGGACGGTGGCGGTCACGAACGTGGCATGCGTAGCGGTACGCTGAACGTACCCGGCATTGTAGGTTTTGGTAAAGCCTGCGAACTGGCCCGCCTCGAAATGGACAAAGATGCTGCGCATACCAGCCGCCTCCGCGACAAGCTGGAGCAGGCTCTGCTGAAAATAGAAGAAGCCTACGTAAACGGCGATCCTGCTCATCGTTTGCCCCATGTGAGCAACATCAGCTTTAAGTATGTAGAAGGTGAAGGTTTGTTGATGGGCTTCAATAAGAACATTGCACTCAGCTCTGGTTCGGCTTGTACCAGCGCCAGCCTCGAGCCTAGCTATGTGCTCAAAGCCCTGGGCCTGGGTGACGATCTGGCCCACTCTTCATTGCGTTTTGGCCTCAGCCGTTTCACTACCGAAGAACAAATTGATTATACCATTGAGCAAATCACCAACACCGTGCTCAAGCTCCGCGAAATGAGCCCGTTGTGGGAGATGTTCAAAGAAGGCATCGACCTCAATACCATTGAGTGGGCACACCACTAATGGAGTTGGAAAGTTGGAAGGTTGACCAGTTGATAAGTGTTGGCCACCTTCTACTAATTTGTATTTCACTTGTCAACCTGTTAACCAGTCAACTAAAAAACTAAACACCATGGCATACTCAGAAAAAGTAATTGACCACTACCAGAACCCCAAGAATGTGGGCACACTGGACAAAGCAAAAAAGAATGTAGGTACCGGCCTCGTGGGTGCTCCTGAGTGCGGCGACGTAATGCGTTTGCAAATTGAAGTAGACGACGCTACCGGCACCATCACCGATGCCAAATTCAAAACATTTGGCTGCGGCTCTGCCATCGCTTCTTCAAGCCTGGCTACAGAATGGCTCAAGGGCAAAACCATTGACCAAGCCCTTACTGTAGACAACATGGAGTTTGTAGAAGAGCTGAACCTGCCACCTGTAAAAATTCACTGCTCAGTACTGGCCGAAGACGCCATTAAAGCAGCCATCAACGACTACCGTGTAAAAAATGGCATGGAAGCGTTGCAATTTGAAGACAGCGTGGTACACTAATACACGGATTTTTTTCAAGGTAATCTAAGATGCAAAGCAGCCATTACCGGCTGTTTTGCGCTTTCAGGAATCCTTGTTTTGAAATGAGGAAATTGCCAGCTACCTCTTCATTTGTACGTACAAATTGGCAGTACATTTGCCACGGAACGGTTTTTGACAATAGCCAACCAACCAATTGATTTGGATATGAGTATAGCAGTAGACAATGCCATTACGGTAAGCGATAAGGCCAAAAAGAAAGTAGACGCCCTGATGACGGACGCAGGTATTGCCGGCGACGACAGCTACTTTTTGCGGGTAAGTGTAGTAGGTGGTGGATGTAGCGGTCTTACCTACAAAATGGATTTCGACAATGAGCAAAAGCCCATGGATCAGGTGTTTGAAGACAAAGGCCTGAAACTGGTGTGCGACCTCAAAAGCTTTTTGTATCTGGTAAATACCGAACTCGATTTTAGCGATGGCCTCAATGGCAAAGGGTTTTATTTCAACAACCCCAATGCCAGCCGCAGCTGTGGTTGTGGCGAAAGTTTTGCGGTATAAATAGTAGCGAATTAGTTTTTGTCAACATAGGCGACTGCTCTTTTGGGCAGTCGTTTTTTTATAAAACATTAGAAAAGCTTTGGATAAACCGCCTGATTGCATCGCATTGATGTCAGTTCTTAGCCGTTAATTTGTACACTTTATGCAAGCACTTTTTCTAAAAGAACTCCGGCAGTTTTTCAGCAGTCTTACGGGCTACCTGAGCATTGGCTTGTTTTTGCTGCTCATGGGCCTGTTTCTGTTTGTTTTTCCCGATACCAGCATTTTCGATTTTGGCTATGCCACTCTCGATAAATATTTTGAACTGGCACCTTGGGTGCTGCTACTGTTGGTACCTGCCGTTACCATGCGCAGCCTGAGCGATGAGTTTAAGAGCGGCACTTGGGAACTGTTGAAAACAAGACCTGTCAGCCTTTGGCAAATTGTATGGGCCAAATATGCGGCATCGCTTACTGTGGTGTTGCTGGCATTATTGCCTACTTTGTTGTATGTCGTTACTATCAGCATGCTCAGCATCAACGGCAGTATTGATACAGGCGGCATAGCAGGTTCTTATATCGGATTGATATTATTAGCTGGTGCATTCACCGCTATTGGTATTGCCAGCAGTGCCCTCACTGCCAATCCCATCGTCAGTTTTTTGCTGGCGGCTTTCATGAGCTTTGTGTTGTACAGTGCTTTTGCAGCGGTTGCAGGCATTCCTGCATTACAAGGTGGTGCTGATTATTGGGTGGCGTTGCTGGGTATGGATGAACATTATAAAAATGTGAGCCGCGGTGTAATTGCGTTGAATGATGTGTTGTATTTCAGTGTCATCATTGGCTTGTTTTTGTATGGCACCCGTTCGTTGCTGGCCCGTCGTTAATTGATTTTTTTTGAAGCAAACAGGATGATGAAAAAATATACCGGTTGGTTAGTGGTAGTGGCAGCTGTAGCCCTCATTTTGGTGAGTGCACAGTGGCAATACCGCGTAGATCTCACTGCAGAGCAACGCTACACTGTGAGCAATGCCAGTGAGCAATTGCTGCAGCAGCTGAAAGCGCCAGTAGAAATAACCGTACTGTTGGGTGGCGATGATTTGCCATCGGGCTTTCGCAAACTGGCACAAGCCACCGATCGTTTTTTGGCCGACTGTCGCAGTATCAGCAACGGCAATCTAACGTACCGGTTTGTGTCGCCAGACGATTTCATGAACGACTCCGTTCGTTTTCCGCTGGATGATACGTTTAAAACCACGTGGCTCAAAAGCAGTGCGGTAAAATTGAATGAGGTTACTAAAACAGGTTCCGCTGCGGTGTTCAACTATCCGGTAGCACTGGTGCGTAGCGGCGATGATTTTACTACCGTGAATTTATTGGAAGGTCAGGGCAATAAAGGTTTTCTCAATCCCAATGCTGCAGGCCTGCAGTTTGAAACCATCAACAATGCTGAGGCGCAAATGGAATACCTGTTTGCGTCGGCCATCAATAGCCTGCAAAACAGCTATGTGCCTACCGTGGCCTATGCGGTGGGCAATGGCGAGCCCATGGGGCCCGAAACCTACGACCTCAGCCAAACACTGCAATCGAAGTATCGTTTCTTCTTGCTGAACCTGCAGCAGCAACCTTACATCAGCGATAGCATCAAAGCATTGATGATTGTAAAACCGTCTACGCCATTTAGCGATGAAGACAAATTAAAAATTGACCAGTACCTGATGCGGGGTGGCAAACTGTTGTTGCTGATGGATGCCCTGCATGCTGACATGGACAGCCTGGTGCGCAGCGGTAAAGATTTTACAGCCTATGGCCGTGATTTGCGCATTGATGATTTGATGTTCAAATACGGAGCCCGCATCAATCAAAATCTGGTGCAGGATAAGCAGAGCGATGTGCTGCCGCAAGCCGTGGGCATGGTAGGCGATCAACCACAAATTGAATTGTTGCCATGGCCGTATTTTCCTTTACTATACAGCCAAAGCAATCACCCCATTGCCAAAAATCTGGATGCGGTGGTCATGCAGTTTCCCAACAGCATTGACACTGTAAAAGCGGAAGGCATTGAGAAAAATATTTTGCTTACCAGTAGCAATACTACCCGTACCGAAAATGCACCGCTGATAGTAACTGTAGAGATACTAAAGAAGCTGGATAACGCATCTGCATTTAAGCAGAGCAATGTGCCACTGGCGGTTTTGTTGCAAGGCAAATTCAATAGTTTGTTTGCGAACCGCTTGCCGAGAACTGTGGCAGATTCTTTGGCTGCAATGGGTACTCCTTTTTTGGCTAGTGCCAGCAAGCCCGGCCAGGTGTTGATTACCGGCGATGGCGACTGGGTACTCAACGGTTTCAGCCGCGAAGGCCCGCTGGCCATGGGTACCAACCCCTACACACAATACCAGTTTGCCAACAGAAACTTTTTGCTCAATGCCATTGATTACATGACGGACGAGACTGGCATCATGGCCACACGAAGCAAGGACTTTACACTCCGCCTGCTCGATCCTAAAAAGCTGGAAGCCTCCGGCAACCAATGGCGGATGCTGAACATTGGCTTACCATTGCTGTTGCTTTTGATGGCCGCAGGCATTATGCAATGGCTGCGCCGCAAACGCTACACCCGCTAAAACATTTCAATTTTCAATTATACCATAAGGCATGAGTGCACATCAAATTGTTTACCTCGTTTTCGGCATCGTATTGTCCATTGCATTGGTAATGGATCTGGGTTTGTTGAGTAAGAAAAACAAAATCATCAGCATTAAATCGGCTTTGTACCAAACCTTCTTTTGGGTGAGTTTGGCACTGGCTTTTTTTGTTTTTTTGTTGTTTGAAGGGCCGCAACTGGCTACAGAAAATACGACTGCCGATGTAGCTGTAGGTAAGTACCAACTGGCTTTCGAATTTTTGAGTGCCTACCTTATGGAATGGAGCCTGAGCATCGATAACATTTTCGTGTTCATTCTCATTTTCAACTCTTTTAATGTGCAGCCCAAAAACTATTCGAGGGTGTTGCTCATTGGTATTTTAATGGCTATTGTATTCCGCATTTTGTTCATTACGGTGGGTGTGGCATTGGTGGCTAAGTTTCATTGGGTATTGTACATTTTCGGGGTGTTTCTGGTGTACACCGGCTACAAAATGTTTACCTCCAATGAAGATGAAGCCTTCGATCCGCATGAATCGAAAATCTACAAGCTGCTCAAAAAGTTTATGCCACTCACAGCAACTGATGGCGATGGTAAATTCATGATTCGGGAAAATGGCAAGCCTGTGTACACTACCTTGTTTGTAGTGGTGGTATTGCTGGCGGCTATCGATCTTGTATTTGCGTTGGATTCTATTCCTGCAGTCATGGGCATCTCCCGTGATCCGTTGATTATTTACACCAGCAATATTTTTGCCGTGTTGGGTTTGCGTTCATTGTTCTTCCTGCTGCGGGGTGCGGTTAATAAGTTTGATTACCTGCAGCAAGGCATTGCCATAGTGCTCGTATTTATTGGTGTAAAAATGCTGGGTGAGCACTGGATAAATATGTGGGTGAGTAAACCCGTTCAGGTGGGTATTTCACTCGGTGTAATTGCATTGTGTATCACAGGGTCTATTTTCTATTCATTGTTTATGAAAAAGAAAAATATGCCACCAGATGTGGTAGACGACTCTGTATTGCCTAAACAATAACTGCATGACAGAAACGTATCATACATCTGTGCTGGCTGCTATGATGCAAGCAACGCAGCATGGCAGCAATGATGTAGCCATCCGTTACTTGTCTGTCGATTCGCGGCGAATGGCATTTCCTGCAGAAACGCTTTTCGTTGCTATTGATACCGCACAGCGCAGCGGCCATAGTTTTATACCAGATGCTTATCAGCAAGGGGTACGTGTTTTTCTCTGTCATCATTTGCCAGAAAAAACAATGGAAGATGCGGTGTTCCTGCAAGTACCTGATACGTTGACAGCTTTGCAACAATTGGCTGCTGCACATCGCCGGCAATTTCATTGTCCGGTTATTGGCATTACGGGTAGCAATGGAAAAACAATTGTTAAGGAATGGCTGTACGAAGTGTTGCATCACGATGTACAAATTGCCCGTAGCCCCAAGAGTTATAACTCACAAATAGGTGTGCCGTTGAGTGTGTGGCTCATGCAGGCTGATACTCAACTCGCCATTATTGAAGCTGGCATTTCACAGCGGGGTGAGATGCAGGCTTTGCAATCCATCATTCAACCGACCATTGGCATCTTCACCATGCTGGGCGATGCACATGCAGAAGGCTTTGCCACTGTAGAGGAAAAGTTGCAGGAAAAATGGCGACTCTTTCAAAGCTGTACAGCCATCATTTGCAATACGGATGATGCGGCTGTGGCATCAATAGCAAAAAAATTCAAAGGGCAATTGCTCAACTGGGGTTATCATGATGGAGTATGGTTGCAGTTATTGGAAATAAAAAAAGAGCCATCATTTGCAAAGGTGGATTTTCAATACGAGGCAGCATATTATTCATTGCGTTACCCATTTGCCGACGATGCCAGCATCATGAATGCGATGCATGTAGTGTGCTATATGCTGTATGCAGGTTATGGTTGGGACATCATTCAACAACGAATTGCGCAGCTACGGCCATTGGATATGCGGATGCAATGGAAAAAAGGCATTCGTCATTGCAACCTGCTCAACGATAGTTATAGCAACGATTTTACGTCGCTGGTACAAGCCATTGAATTACTGTTTCAGCCAAGCAGAAATGAACACCGCAGCATTGTGCTGAGCGACTTGTCTGTAGGAATCGGCAATCTTGGAAATTATCAGCAACTGCTGCAATTGTTGCAAACCAAAGCAATTCATCGCCTCGTTACAGTAGGGCCGGTGTGGCAGCAGGTATTGCAGCAAACGGAAATGTTATCTTTTCCCGTGCATACATTTATGCAAACCAGCGAATTGCTGGCAGCATTGCCAAACTTGCATTTTGAAAGAGAAGACATACTCATCAAAGGTGGCCGTCAGTTTGCTCTGGAAAAAGTAGCGCAGCAACTGGAAGCACAGCAACACCAAACGGTGCTGGAGATTCATTTGCCAGCGGTACAGCACAACCTGCAGTTTTATAAAAAACATGTGCAGCCCGGTGTAAAAATAATGGCTATGGTAAAAGCCTCCGGTTACGGCAGTGGCGATGCAGAAATTGCGAGGGCCTTACAGTTTAGTGGTGTAGATTATCTGGCAGTGGCCTATCCCGATGAGGGTGTGGCATTGCGTCAGGCGGGCATTCATTTGCCCATTATGGTATTGAATACCGATCCCCCATCTTTCGATGTAATGGAGCAATACAATCTGGAACCCGAAGTGTATTCATTTGAATTGCTACAGGCATTGCTGGAATGGTGCAAACAACGCGGTGTGCAGAGCTGGCCCGTTCATATTAAAGTAGATACGGGCATGCATCGCCTGGGCTTTGCTGTTGAAGACGTGCCCATGCTATTGCAACTGCTGCAGCAACAGCAGGTATTACAAGTACGTTCTGTATTTACACATTTGGTGGCTAGTGAAGATGCTGCTGCTGATGCATTTACCCAAGAGCAGATTAGGTTGTTCAGCAATGCATGCTCGTTATTGTCGGCCGGATTGGGATATTCATTTATACAGCATTGCGCCAACACAGCGGCAATCTTGCGGCATCCTTCTGCACATTTTGATATGGTGCGGTTGGGTGTTGGTTTGTATGGTGGCACTTCAGGCCTTCAACCGGTGATGAAACTCTACACCACCGTAGCACAGGTAAAAAAAGTAGCTGCAGGTGAAACAGTGGGCTATGGCCGCAAGGCAGTGTTGCAACGGCCTTCTGTAATAGCCACCGTTCGCATTGGTTATGCCGATGGCTATCCGCGGCAGTTGGGCAATGGAGTGGGCAGCATGTGGTTGCATGGACAAACAGCCCCTGTGGTGGGCAATGTATGTATGGATATGACCATGTTGGATGTTACGGATTTACCACCTGTTCAGCCTGGCGATTTGGTAGAAGTATTTGGCGACCACATCAGTATACAAGCGGTAGCCGGCTGGTGCCACACCATTACGTACGAAATTATGACGGGCATTAGCCAGCGGGTAAAGCGGGTGTATGTAGAAGCCGAGTAGCTAAGGCCATAGGTTTTTCTTAATACCCACAGCACCTATTTTGCAGGGGCTATTCCGGTTATCTTTGCCACCAACATTTTCAAATTCATTCTGTGAAAAAGCGACACATCATTGCCCTCATTCTGCTGATTTTGATTGTAGACCAGTGGTTCAAGTTTTACATTAAAACCAATTATTTTTTGGGCGAAGAGCACAATATGATTGGCGACTGGTTTAAACTACATTTTGTAGAAAATGAAGGCATGGCATGGGGCTGGAAACTTGGCGGTAGCGGTAGCTGGGGCAAAATTGCACTCACCGTATTCAGAATGGTGGCGGTAGTGTTTGGCTTGTACTATGTGGGCAAGCTGATTAAAAAGAAAGAACATCCGGGGTTCATCATTTGTGTAGGATTGATTATTGCAGGTGCTATTGGCAACCTCATCGACTCTATGTTTTACGGAATGATTTTTGAAGCCAGTGAATACGGAACCGGAAAAGTAGCGGCCTTTATGCCCGAAGGTGGTGGCTACGCTGGTTTTTTACACGGCAAAGTGGTGGACATGTTGTACTTCCCGTTGGTAGAAGGCACGTTTCCAAAATGGCTGCCGGTATGGGGAGGCGAACCGTTTTTGTTTTTTAGCCCTGTGTTCAATATTGCCGATGCCAGCATTTCTATCGGGCTAATTATAATATTACTCTTTCAAAATCGTTTTTTCAAAAAAGAAGAACCAGCAAAAACGCATCCCACTGTTGAAACAAACTCTGCTACCACAGATGATGCACAGGTTTCCTGATAGTGACATAAAAATTGCACATGAAAAAAAGCTTACCATATCTCACACTGCTTGCCGCTTTTGTTTGGATCGGTTGCTCCAAAGAACTAAGCCTCGAATCTGGCGCACTGCCTGTAGGTAACACAGCAGAAGGTCGGCTGGTCGGAGACCCCTATGCCTGCGCTAATATTACGATTGCAGGTGTCTATGGGCAAGGTATTGCCAGTGATACTGCAGAATATCTTTTGGTGGATGTGAACTTTACAAAGGCAGGTGATTACATCATTTTTACTGAGACTGAAAACGGACTATATTTTTCTGACACTGGCAGTGTATCAAACGTAGGTATTTCAACAATAAAATTACAGGCATGGGGCACACCCCTCAATCCTGGCTTATTTAACTACACAGTAAAATTTAAAGCCAGCAGCTGTACTTTTTCATTAGAAGTGCTGCCTGTTGTTGCGAGTACCGGGCTCGATTATTTCCCCACCACATTAAACAGCTGGTGGAACTATGTTTCCAACGATCCGGCAGCTGCGCCATCAGATACGGTGCGATCTATAGCTACAGGTACAACCATCACGCTGGCAGCTACGGGCAGGCAGTACGATATTTTCCAAAATGTATATCACACTGCTGTTACAGACACTTCTTTGTACAGAAAAGCACCGGGCGAATATTTTGCTTACGATGATTTAGACCAGTTTGGCTTGTCTGACTCAGTGATTGCCGGAGAATGGATTTTTTTGAAAGACAATGCAGCTGCAGGTACTACATGGTTTAGCCCCGAAGTAAATACAACTGCAGCATCAGTACCGGTGAAAATGCGTTTGAAAATGGACATAACGCAACGCAATATTGATGCGGCAGTAGATGGCAAAGTGTATAGAAACGTAATTAAAGTGAGAACTACGCAGCAGCTACAAGCCACGGCTGTAGCACCTTTTGTAGATGTGGTAAGCTTCGAAAGCTGGTACGCCAGAGGCATCGGCCTCATTCAGGTGGCAGCACCCGATCCGTTTTTTGGCTATCGCTTACAAGCGTTCCAGGTCAATTAAAATCAGTTCAATATTTATCAATAAAAAACTGCTGATATTGTCAGCAGGTTTTTTATTTGAAGCATAGTCGTTTCGGTTAAAACAAACCAAACAACTGGCTGTCTATCTTTTGCAAAATTTCGCCGAGGTCTTCTTCCCGCTCTGCAAATTTGTTTTTGTCTACATCAATCACCAGCACAGGTCCTTCGGTGTACGACTCAATGAAACGGGTGTAGTATTCGTTCAGTTTTTTCAAATAATCGAGGCGAATGTTTTCTTCGTATTCACGGCCACGCTTTTGAATTTGACCTACCAGCGTGGGTACCGATGCTTTGAGGTAAATGAGCAAGTCTGGTGGTTGAACCATGCTACGCAGTGTTTCAAAAAACTTGTAGTAGTTATCGAAATCACGTTTGCTCATGAGGCCCATGTCGTGCAGGTTGGGCGCAAAAATCATGGCATCTTCATAAATGGTTCTGTCCTGAATAATGGTTTCATTACCACGCTGAATTTCCAGAATCTGGTTGAGGCGGCTATTCAGAAAATAAATCTGCAGGTTGAAACTCCAGCGGGGCATGTCCTCATAAAAATCGTTGAGGTAGGGGTTGTGTTCTACATCTTCGAATTGAGGTATCCAGCGGTAGTGTTTACTCAGTTGCTCGGTCAGGGTGGTTTTGCCGGCACCAATATTGCCTGCAATCGCTATGTGTTTCGGCTTCTTCGATTTTGCCATGAGCAGAAAGTGCTATTTAAAATGGATCAAAAATGTTGATATGGCGGCAATACAGCAGCGGGGTACAAGTTAGGGAAAACGACCTTTCTGCCAACCAATTGCCGACCTACAGATAAAAAATGATTAATAGTATTTCACACCAACGGCTTCCCGCACCATGCGGATGGTTTCGGCGGCGCTGGCCCGGGCTTTGTCTTTGCCGGCCTGCATCACCTTGCCCAGTGCTTCGGGGTTGTTGAGCAGCTCATTGGTTTTTTCGCGGATGGGTTGCAGAAAATTCACCATGTCTTCGGCCAGTTGCTTTTTCATATCGCCATAGCGAATCACCACATTGCCGGTGCTGCTGTTGTTGTAGTCGGCTTCAAACTTGGCCACGGTATCGGCGCTGCTCACCAGCTTCATGAGGGTAAACAGGTTTTCGATATAATCGGGCTTGGGGCTGTTGGGCTCTGCAGGTCCCTGGTCGGTTTTGGCCTTCATAATTTTTTTGCGCAGCAAATCAGCTTCGTCGCAGAGGTAAATGGTGTTCATCGCATTTTCGCTCTTGCTCATTTTGCCATTGCCATCGAGGCTCAAAATTTTAATGAGTTCACCGCCGCTGTAGTTGAACGCTTGTGGTTCAGGTAAAATTTCCTCACCAGCACCATAGCGGAAATTGAAACGCTGCGCAAAGTTGCGGGCCATTTCCAGGTGTTGCTCCTGGTCTTTGCCCACGGGCACTTTGCCTGCCCGGTGTATGAGAATATCAGCCGCCTGCAACACCGGATAGGTGAGCAAACCGGCATTCACATTGTCGGGGTGCTGACGAACTTTTTCTTTAAACGTAGTGGTCTTTTCCAACTCGCCTTTGTAGGCCAGCATATTCAGGTAGAGATAGAGCTCCGAAATTTCGGGCACATCGCTTTGCACGTACAAGGTTATTTCGTCGGGATTGAGACCGCAGGCAATGTTTTCGGCTACCACACGGCGTACGCTGTTTTGCAGTTCCTTGGTATCGGGGTGTGTGGTGAGGCTATGCCAGTCGGCCACAAACACATAACAATCGTACGCTTGTTGCATTTGCAAAAAATTGCGGGTGGCCCCGAAATAGTTGCCCAAATGCAGAAAACCGGTGGGCCTGATGCCCGTCAACACTCGTTCTTTACTCATAGGGCGGCGAAGATAACATTTCACCCGTGTTGAAACCGTGCTTTCTGCGCTGCTGCAAGGCTTTTCAGAAAAAATGCCTGCATAAAAAAAGCCATCACATGGATGGCTTTTTACGATCAACTTTCCAGGGGTTATTTATTTCAACAATGTGACGGTTTCGAGCTTGGTGGTTTCCCCTTTTTTCACCACTACATTTGTCTTGGTTTGGGCAATGTAGGGGGCTATACCTTCAAAGGTTACAGTGTACGTACCATCGGGCAGGCCACGCAGTTTGTAGTTGCCTTCGCGGTTGGGCAGTGCTACGGCATTGAAACCGGCGCCATCGCTGATGCGCACCACAGCTTTGGCTTCAGCAGGTTTTACGGTACCGGCTACCGTACCAAAATTGGCGTTGCAGAAAGGACGAATCACCGGCTTCAGGAAAAACTGACCATTCACTTCTACAATAGAGCTGGCCACGTCGAAATCCATCCATACTTTGATGCCATTGCCAATGCCTCTTTCGCGGTGCTTGTCAAACAGTTGGATGTACACATAATTGTTCACCGGATTGAAAAGGGTGAGGTTGTAGGTAACACCATTTTTTACCACGGTGTTGTTGCTGCCGAGGGTAATGCGCACCTTACGCACCGTGCCACCGCTAATGCCGGCTTCGCCCAGCTTTTGCTCAATACCATTGCGCAAAGTGAGTACGTCAATCACGCCCGGTGTTACGTTCAGATCTACCCAAAAACCAAAGGCATCGCTGCGGCCCAAATGATCATCATTGTCATTGTCGCCACGGCCAAAGTTGTCATCGTTTTTGTGTGCCCGGTTGGTGTCTACTTTTACTTCCACCTTTTGAATGTCGATGTTGACGGCATCGAACTCACCCGGTCCGTCCGTCAGGTAGAGTGCCACTGACGAACTACTTTCATCGGCTCCCGATTTAGAACAGGCAGCAAAAACAAGGGTAAAAGCAAGCAGCAACAGGGAAAGGCCAAATGAAAAATGGTTGCGTTTCATAGTGTTTGTTTTGTTGATTAATGCAATGAACAAGTGTTGTTAGCAAGAGTAGAGATGGGAAAAAACAATGATGGTTTAACTGCTCATGAAGTTTTTTTCTTGCCTGTGTAGCATGCATTTTATTGTGTTTGCCACAATAAATTTTCTGTAAAAAATGCATCTTCAAATGGCAAATACTCTCCGCTTGCATGCATGATGTATTTTAGCCACGCATGCAGCATGGACCATCCATATTAGAGTCGCCCATTGAATACCTGAAAGGTGTGGGACCGCAACGGGGCGATATGCTGCGCAAAGAATTGAACATTCACAGCTTTGGCGATTTGCTGGAGCATTTTCCGTACAGGCACATTGATAAAACACGGGTGTTTCCTATATCGGCCATAGCGCCGGGTATGGAAATGGTGCAGGTGCGGGGCATACTTGGCGAGCCGGAAGAAATAGGCGACAAGGGTCGCAAAAGGCTGTCGGCTATTTTGCGGGATGGCACGGGAGAATTAGAACTCACCTGGTTTCAGGGCGTGCAATGGGTGAAGAAAATGCTGGTGCCCGGCAGGCAATATGTAGTGTATGGCAAAGTAGCCTGGTTTAAAAACCGACCCAGCATTACACATCCCGAAATAGAACCCGCTGATGAGGAAAATGTAGCAGGCAGAAATTTTTTGGAACCTGTATATCCGACTACCGAAAAGCTCAAGACAAAATTTATAACGGGCAGGGCACTGGGCAAGTTAACAGCTGCATTATTGCCGCAAATTTCTCCCCGTGATGTGCCCGAGTTTTTACCGGCATCTATTATGGCAGCGGGTAAACTCATGCCCCGGTTTGATGCATATCGTAACATTCATTTTCCGCCAGACCAAGCCACTTATGATGCCGCACTCCGTCGCTTGAAGTTTGAAGAATTGTTTGTGCTGCAAATCAAACTCAATCAAGTAAAAATCAAACGCCATCAGTTGAGCAAGGGCGTCATCTTTCATCAGGTGGGGGCGTTGTTCAATGAGTTTTATGCAAATCATTTGCCCTTTGCACTCACCAATGCGCAAAAACGGGTGATTAAAGAGATACGCACCGACTGTGGTCGTGGCCATCAAATGAACCGCTTGCTGCAAGGCGATGTGGGCAGTGGCAAAACCATTGTGGCTTTGCTCAGCATGTTGTTGGCCGCCGACAATGGTTTTCAAAGCTGCCTGATGGCACCCACGGAAATACTGGCGCAGCAACACTTTGCGGGCATTAGCCAATTGCTGAAAGACATGCCCGTTACGGTGGCCTTACTTACGGGTAGTGTAAAAGCCGCCGAACGCAGGAAGATTTTACAACGGGCTGTTGATGGAGAAATTCATATCCTCATTGGTACCCATGCACTCATAGAAGACACGGTGCAATTCAAAAACCTCGGTTTTGTGGTGATTGATGAACAGCATCGTTTTGGGGTAGAGCAGCGCAGTAAGCTGTGGCAAAAAAATGAGATACCACCGCATGTATTGGTGATGACGGCAACACCCATCCCCCGTACACTCAGCATGAGTTTGTTTGGCGACTTGGATTGTTCGGTGATGGATGAACTGCCACCCGGCAGGCAACCCATTACCACTGTGCACCGCTACGAAAGCAGCCGGCATAACGTGCTGGAATTTGTGGGCGAAGAAATTCAGAAGGGCCGTCAGGCATACATCATTTTTCCGCTGATAGAAGAAAGCAGCAAACTGGAATATGAAAACCTGATGCGGGGCTACGAAAATGTGAAAGCATTTTTTCCGGAACCGAAGTTTTACATCAGCATGGTGCATGGTCGTATGAGTGCCGAAGAAAAAGACACCAACATGCAACGGTTTGTAAAAGGCGACACTCAGATTATGGTGAGTACAACCGTAATTGAAGTGGGGGTGAACGTACCCAACGCCAGTGTGATGGTAATAGAAAGTGCCGAAAAGTTTGGTTTGAGCCAATTGCACCAGCTGCGGGGCAGGGTGGGCCGCGGCAGCGAAAAAAGCTTTTGTATTTTATTAACCGGCCCTAAATTAACCACCGATGCCCGGGAGCGGTTAAAGATTATGTGTGAAACCAACGATGGTTTTCGCATAGCAGAAAAAGACATGGAGTTGCGTGGCCCCGGCGATATAGAAGGCACCCGCCAAAGCGGAATGCTCAATTTTAAACTGGCCTCTATTATGCACGACAAAGCATTGATGGAAGCTGCGCAACGAATGGCAGAGAATTTGCTGGAAGAAGATGTAGAACTTATAAGGCCGGAGCATGCTGCTTTGCGTCAACATTTGCTGGCAAAAAAAGGAAAAACGTTCTGGTCTAAGATTTCTTAACAAGAAATATAGGCTGCTAAGCGTTTGTAATCGTAACTTAAATATTGCTTTGAAATACATATACCTATACCTCGTTATTGTAGCCTGCCTGTTTGCGGGGCAGGTGCAGGCCCAAACTTTTGAGTACACCGAAAACAAAGGCCAGTGGCATCAGGATGTACTGTTCAAAGGCGAACTATCTACGGGTGCATTTTTCCTGAAAAAGAATGGTTACCGGGTGCTACAGCATCCGCCCGAAGAACTGCAGGCGGTTAAAAATGCGTTGACCGGCCATGGACTCGAAAACATTTCCCCGAAAGCTGCAGCTGCAATTCAAGCCAGTAATATAAACGATGGTGAATCGGGTAGTGGAAATGAACCAGTGTTAACCTTACGTTCGCATGCCTATGATGTTTCTTTTGTAAATGCCAATGCTAAAGTTGTTTTTAAACAAGCGAAACAGCTGCCGGGCTATTTCAATTACATTATTGGAAATGACCCTTCTAAATGGGCCAGTAACGTACATGCTTTTGCCGAAGTATGGGCAGAAGGCATGTATCCCGGTATAGATGTGCGGTATTACAGCGAAAGCGGTTTTCTGAAATATGATTTGGTGTTGCAACCTAATGCCCGTCTGCAAGATGTAGCCATTGCCTACACGGGAGATGTCAAATTGTCTTTGCGTAGCAATGGCGATTTAGCGATAAAAACTTCTATTGGCGAAGTGGTAGAAAAAGCCCCCTACAGCTATCAGTTAATCAACGGCCAGCGCAAAGAAATCAGTTGCCGTTATGTACTCGATGGCAATACTGTTCGCATAAAAGCAAACGGATATGATCCTGCTCAAACCTTAGTTATAGATCCAACGTTGGTGTTTTCATCTTTTACCGGTAGTACATCTGACAACTGGGGCTATACTGCAACCTATGATGCTGCGGGCAATTTGTACGCAGGCGGCATTGTGTTTGGCAGTGGCTATCCTGTTACTCCCGGGGCTTTTCAAACTACCTATCGTGGCGGCAACAATGGCACAGGTGAGGTTCGTGGTTTTGATATAGCCATCATGAAGTTTAATGCCACCGGAACGGCACGTATTTATGCCACTTTCTTAGGGGGTACCGGCAATGAGCAGCCACACAGTTTGATAGTAGATAATGCCAACAATTTGGTGATGGCAGGGCGTACAACGTCGACCGATTATCCTACCACTACACCCCGTTTAGGCCCCGGTGGCAAATGGGATATTGTGGTAACAAAGCTTAATGCTGCAGGTTCTGGCTTGGTAGGTTCGATTATGCTCGGTGGATTGGAAGATGATGGTGTAAATATTAAACATAAATATACCACGCCTGTTTCTGCCAGCAGTTTACAACAAAACTATGGCGATGACGCCCGAAGTGAAGTTATCTTAGACGCAGCCGGTAATATTTTGGTAGCCAGTTGTAGCCGGAGTGGCGATTTTCCAATAACGCCAGGGGCTATACAAACAACGCTGCAAGGCAGTCAGGATGCATTATTGCTCAAATTTCCACCCAACCTTGCCGGTCTCACTTTTTCTACCTATTTAGGAGGTACTGCAGACGATGCTGCGTATGTGTTGGCTGTTAGTCCTGCGGGAAATATTTACGTAGGCGGTGGTACAACAAGTGCCAATTTTCCGGGTAATAAAACTGGCACTGTAGGTGCAACATATCAGGGTGGTTTGGCAGATGGGTTTATAGCAGAAGTAACAGCTACGGGCAGCAGTCTTATACGATCAACTTTTATTGGCACTGGTGGCCTCGATCAGGTGTATGGTATTCAATTCGACCGTTTCGGATTTGTGTATTGCATGGGTACATCAACAGGTGCTTTTCCCGTTCGCAATGCTGCTTTTTCTCAAACTGGCGGTAAGCAGTTTATAGCGAAACTTACTAATGATTTAAGTACATGGATATACAGCACCGTTTTTGGCACCAACGTTGGTACGCCCAATATTAGCCCCACCGCATTTTTGGTAGATAGATGCGAGAATGTGTATGTAAGTGGCTGGGGCGGCCCGGTAATAAACGTAACACCAGGTAACAACTCATTTGCAGCAAGTGGTACACTTGGTCTTACCATTACACCGGATGCCATACAATCACAAACCGATGGTCGTGATTTTTACTTTTTTGTATTAGAAAAAGATGCTACCCGTCAATTGTTTGGTTCCTATTTCGGGCAGCAAAATGCACCAGGTGACAATGCTGGTGCTGACCACGTAGATGGTGGTACCAGTAGGTTCGATGCGGCTGGCGCTATCTATCAAGGCATTTGTGCCAACTGTAGCCCCGGCCAGTTTCCAATTACGCCCGGTGTAGTTGGCCCAACCAACCCTTCCGGCAACTGTAACCAGGCAGTTATCAAAGTCAATTTCGATTTATCGGGCATTCGTAGTGGTGTAAAATCATCTATTGGCTCCATAGATGGCGACACATCGGGTTGTGTACCTATCACCGTGAATTTTCGTGATACTGTGAATTTAGCCCGTTCTTACGAATGGGATTTTGGCGATGGAACGCAATCAATCACCAACACGAATAACATTGCGCATACTTTCAATGTTGTGGGTAGTTATAGGGTACGCTTGATATCAGTAGACAGTACTAAATGTTATCCGCGAGATACCAGCTATGTAACCATTCGCATTCGGGATGATATTGCCAGTGTTAGTGCTGCTGCTACCAAATTGGCACCTTGCGAAAGCAATACTTACAGGTTCGATAATTTGAGCGTACCATTTACCGGAAAGCCATTCCGCTCCAATTCTTTTACATGGATTTTTGGTGATAATTCTGCACCTGTAGTCACAGGCAATGGTCCTGTTACACATGCCTTTCCGGGTGCAGGTACGTACAATGTACAATTAGTATTAACGGACACGAATTACTGCAATGCGCCAGACACATTCAGGTTGTTGCTTCGGGTGAGTCCTTTGGTTGATGCCCGTTTTGATACGCCTGTATCTGGCTGTGCTCCTTATGCAGCTGTATTTTCCAACAACAGTTTAGGCGGGCAGCAATTTTTATGGCAGTTTGGCGATGGTACTACCAGCACCGCAGCCAATCCTGTAAAAACCTACTCCGTACCTGGTATTTATGTAGTAAAGCTGGTGGTGATTGATAGCAATACTTGCAACATTATTGACTCTGTGCAGCAAACCATTACTGTAAGCGGCAAGCCAACAGCAGACTTTTCTTTTACGCCACTGCCTGCTCAGGAAAATGTAATTACAACATTTACAAACCTCAGCACAGTAGTACCACAATACAAGTGGCTTTTTGGCGATGGCGATTCATTGCTTACATCCAGGAGAGACACCACTGTTCGCCACCAGTACAACCAAACCGGAACCTACAATGCCTGTTTGATTGCTGTCAATGAGTTTGGTTGCCCCGATACAGTATGTAAGCCAGTTCCTTCAATCATCAATCCTGTAATAGATGTGGTTTCTGCATTTACCCCCAATGGCGATGGTGTAAATGACAGAGCTGTGGTATTTGGATACGGCGTAAGCAAAATGATGTTTAGGATTTATAACCGCTGGGGCCAGCTGATGTACGAAACTACTGTGCCACGCAGTGGCTGGGATGGTATTTTTAAAGGCAAACCACAGCCCATGGATGCTTACGGGTATACATTAGAAGCGGAGTTGGTGTCAGGAGAGAAGGTGAAAAAATCGGGCAGTATTACATTAATCAGGTAAGGAGAGCAAGCTATGACGGGTGCATATCAACAATTGAAAAAGAGGGCACATCTGGTAATCGGCGGAGCACTGCTGTTTACTGCCATGTGCATCAGTACAAAACCGTTGTTGGCGCAGGATCTTCATTTCAGCCAGTTTATGAACAATCCTTTGCTCACTAATCCTGCCAATACCGGCTTCAACCCGGATTTTGATTACCGCATTGGAGGCAGCTACCGCAATCAGTGGTGGGGCTTGCCTGTGCCTTATAAAACAATGAGCTTGTGGGGAGATGTGCAATTGTTGCGGGATGAATCGTCAACTGGTTGGTTGGGGGTAGGTGGTGTATTGTTGAGAGATGTTGCGGGTTCCGGCAATCTTACTTCTACCAAAGCTTACGGTAGCATTGCCTGGCATCAGGAACTTGGCTACAACAGTTTGATTTCAGCTGGCTTTAATGTTGGTGTTGCATCCAAAAGAATTGACATTGCCAATTTCACCTGGGAAAATCAGTGGAACGGTAAATTCTTTGATGCCAATATTACCAGTGGTGAAGCATTCGCCTTTTCACAAATTGGTTACCTCGATTTGCAAGCGGGGCTTAACTATGCATTGTTTCCATCCGATAAAGTTTACTTCAATGCCGGAGTGAGCATGTTGCATTTAAACAGGCCCAGAGAATCTTTTTTTAATGATGCATTGAGCAACAACAGAGTGCCTGCAAGGTACAACGCATTTGTAAATGCAACAGTAAAATTGAACGACCAATGGATCATTAACCCCAACGTGTATTACAGTCAGCAGGCTGGTAGCAGCGAAATAGTTGGGGGCTTAATGGCACAATACAATTTGGGCGAATACGGAGAGCAGCAAGTAATTGGTGGTGCTTATTTCAGGCCGGGCGATGCGGCTATTGCCATGCTGGGGTTACAATGGAAAGATGTTCGGTTTACCATGAGTTATGATGCCACTACTTCTTCATTAAAGCAATACAATAATGGCAATGGGGCCATTGAATTTTCAGTAATTAAGTTCGGCACATTTAGTGGCCGTACTCCACGGGCCAGCAGGTGTCCTACTTTTTAAGTAAGTACACTTGGCTGGGAAGTTCAAGTGATGCAGAAATGATTATAAAATCAAAAGGGTTGTATGAACTGAATCATACAACCCTTTTTACGTTGCAACAATGCTGTAAATAATAAATGTTTATTGCTTCATCAGTTTTTGTACGCTGCGTTGGCCATCCTGGGTTTGAATTTGCAGGTACAAAATACCAGCTGGCATGCGGCTTACATCTACACTTACCTGAGCCATTCCTGTTTGAACGGTTTGCTTGTTATTCATTAGTATCCGGCCCGCAGCATCAGCAATGCTGTAGGTAATTTGCTGTGTAGTGGCAGCGTACATTTCTATGCGTACTGTACTGCTGGTGATTGTTGGTTTTACTGCAATAATGCGGCTGCTGTTTTGTTTGCCATTGAGCATGCTTACAGTTCTGCTGTAAGTGCTTTTTCCCATTTTATCCGTCATATAAAGGCGGTAAAAAATAAGGCCGTTGTGGCTGCTCTTGTGCTGAAAGCCGTAGCTGCTGTTTGCTCCTTTTTTAATGTTGCCTACTGTGCTGAATGATGAACCATCTGTGCTGTATTCAATGGTAAAGCCGGCTACTTCTTCATTGTTGGCTACACTCCAAAACAGTTGGCTCATACCATTGCTGAGCATAGTGCCATCAAAACTGTTGAGTGTAATGGGCAAAGTGGTAGTACCCAGTAAAAAGGCGCAGGCCGTACAACCTATCGTTACATTGGCATTGCCTTTGTTGGTACTGGTGAAGCTATTGCCAACATTTACACCATTGCTGGGTAAGCAAACTTTCAAAGTAGCATCGTCAGTAATGGGTTGGAAACCATTATTCTGAGTGTTGAGCCTTCCGCTTGGACCATACAACCCAAAGCAACCGGCACCAGGTCCCATCCTCATTACGTTGCGTTGATTGTTTTCTTCGTACACGCTGGTTTCAACACTGGCACCCTGTGCCATTTCAAAACTGGCACCGCCACGGGTTACCATTTCATTATTCCTAAATTCACCACCATTTACCAGTGTGAAGCTTTGTCCATTCATAGTAAATGATCCATTTACTACAAGGCGACCAGTACCGCCAATAAATAATTTTGAATCTCCATTAATAGTGAGGTTACCATTAATTACAACAGTACCATAAATGCGGAGATGTCCACCACCATTTACTGTAAAGGCACCGGCTACATTGAGAGTAGCTCCATTAGCCACAAACAAATTGGAGTTGTTATTCAGCTGGCTGTTGGCCGGAAAATTTGTGGTAGACGATTGATCAGCAATAAAGCTCGAACCACTACTGAAATTAACGTTGTTAAAAGTCAAGCTCCCGCCCTTGTTTACAAAAGTGGCGGCAGCTGTACTCATGTTCAGGCTTAACCCACTGGCATTTCCATTTCTGCTTGTTATACCGTTGGATGAAATATTGTAGTTCTGATTGTTAGATGCAGGACTTGTGCTTACTACTGGAAAATTGAAATAATACTCAGCAGGTGCCAGTCTAATACCGATGGCTGCCCAGTTACCGGTCATATCCGTCAAGCGGGCACTATTGTCGTAGGTATTCAGCGCATAGCTAATACCCGCACTCAGGTTTTCACTCGATATATCAACGTTGGAAAGCATATCCCAACCATTCTCCTCTTGGCCTGCAAAGGCATTGTCATTAGTAGCAAAAATGCCCAGCATGCCTGTACCGGCAAAATCAATTGCTCCACCCACGGTTATTATGGCGGTACTGCTAGTTCCAGTTGCAGTATTTATTGCGGCAAAGGCGTCGCTCCCATTGGTGCCGGTTACTTCTACACCCACCAATTCGATGATTTGAATGGTAGCACTTCTACGGCGCTGACCATTTCCTTCTCCGGGAAAGTTTACAGTAAAACCGCCTTGTGTTACATTATTTCCTGTATATGCTCTGAAAATAGTAAGGCGGCGATTGTTACTGGCAAACAACACACTGTTCATGCGGGTCCAGGTTAGGCCATTGCCAGTTGCACTTGTAGGTTGTGCATAGCTATCAGCATTATTGGCAGTACCACTACTATTGGTTACTATCGCTAAAAGTACACTGCCTGCTCTTGGCGTGTAAGCATCTGTAGTAAATGAAAAACCGTCTGTAGAGGATTCCTCCCTGTCTAACAAACGGATACCAATTTGCGCCTGTACACTTGCTCCGGTAAATGATAAAAGGAGAAATAAAAGCGTTGTTCGAACAGCCAATCTTTGCTTGAGCATGCTTGCATTAGGCGCATAAAGGCCCCAATGCTCCAGCAGCATTCTCAGGTTCTGCATTCTAAAAGTGTTTTGTCCGCACCGGATTGGGTTTGTCCGGAATAGGGATGATTAAGGCGGGGCGGGGGATATTAATCAGATCTAGGGTGAGGGTAACGATAAGGGTGTAGTGGAGAAAGTGTCAGGGTGTAGAATACTAACCGGTGTGTCTTGTAGTATTTATACGGCAAAACTCTATGTTGCAACTTGAATAGCCAAATATTCAGCCTTCAAAATTTGACATATGTCAAATTTTAACAGTTGCGGTCCGCAACTAAATTGGCCATGAAATGCAGGATTTTCAGCCCATTCTCATTTTCCCGCACAGCTGTGTACAAATAGCCATTTTCTAAATCATTGAATTACAGTGAATTTGTTGCAACCTGAATGGAAGTAACTACTACATATCAGGTATATCCACAGGTTATACACAGCTATCCACAGCTTATTCTATATTAAACTGTCCAAAATGGCCCCAAACCCTTGCTGCCAAATGGTTTCGTGTTGTGGAAAAGTGGGGGATTTTCATTTGGTGTTAGAAAGTGGGAAAAAATGTTATTTTGTGTAACCAAGTGGTAAAACATTCAAATGGCAGGATTTCTCGGAGAATATGAAGCAACAGTAGACGCCAAAGGGCGTTTCCTGTTACCTGCCGGCCTCAAAAAACAGATGCCGGAGGGCACCACTACGCTGGTGATCAACCGGGGGATGGATGAATGCCTGTGGATGTACCTGCTTGATGACTGGAAAAAAGTAGAAGACCGCCTCCGCGAAGTGAACCCTTACGACAGCCGCGAAAACCGCATGGTGCGCAAAGCCCTCATAGCTGGTGCCGTGTATGTAGAGTTCGATTCTGCGGGCCGTCTCAACTTGTCCAAAATCCTGTCGGAGTACGCTGGCCTCGACAAAGACATTGTGCTGGCAGGTGACATTGATAAAATTGAGATCTGGGATAAAACCAAATACAATAAGCTCTTTGAATCACTGACTCCTGAAAAACTCAGTGGTATGGCTTCGGCAATTTTAGGTAGCGGTTCTTCTACTCAGGGCTAAAAGCAACGGGTATGGGAAAGAAACAACGCCAACAGAATGCCGCCGCCTCCAGCAACGCTGCCGCAATGGGGGGCAATAGCTACCACATACCGGTAATGCTGAAGGAAACCATTGAAGCCCTCAACATACGCCCCGACGGGATTTATGTGGATTGCACTTTTGGTGGTGGCGGTCATAGCCGTGCCATCCTCAGTCAACTGGGCCCCAAGGGCAAGCTCATTGCCTTCGACCAGGATGCGGACGCTGCGGCCAACCTGCCCGCCGATTCCCGCATTTTGTTTGTGCCAGAAAACTTTCGCTACATGCACCGTTTTTTACGGTTACACGGTGCATTGCCGGTGGATGGTGTTTTGGCCGATCTGGGTGTAAGCAGCCATCAGTTTGATGAAGCCAGCCGGGGATTCAGCTTTCGTTTTGATGCGGAGCTGGATATGCGGATGGACCAGCGCCAGCCCAAAACTGCAGCTACTATTATAAATGAATACAATGCTGCTGCGCTGCAAAACATGTTTTCCATGTATGGCGAAGTGACCAATGCCCGCACCCTTGCCGCAACTATTGTGCAAGAGCGTAGCAAAAGGCCGCTGCAAACCATCCAGGATTTGCTGACCGTGCTGGAGCCGCTGGCAAAGGGAAACCCCAATCGTTACTACGCACAGGTTTTTCAAGCCATCCGCATAGAAGTAAACGAAGAACTGGCCGTGCTGAAAGAGTGGCTGGAGCAACTGCCTCAGGTGCTAAAGCCTGATGGAAGAGTGGCCGTCATCACCTTTCACTCGCTGGAAGACAGGCTGGTAAAGCTGTTTCTGCGAGATGGCACTTTCAGTCGCGAAGCAGATCCGATTTACGGGCACAGCAGCGCTTCTCCATTTGAGCTCATTAGCAAAAAGCCCATAGAAGCCAGTGCTGAAGAAGTAAAAATGAACGACAGAAGCAGAAGTGCCCGACTTAGGGTAGCCGCTATGAAAGAAGGAGCAAAGTGAACAAAGCAAGAACTGAAACAACATTACTAACCCTGTAACACAAACGAAACGAGTGCAAGAAACGGCCGCCGGACAAAAACCAGCCAAAACTAATTGGCGCAAATGGCTTCAAGGCCAATGGATGGTACAGCATGTGCCGTTCATCTTTTTCCTCGCCATACTTGCCGTACTCTATATCGGAAACGGGCATTACGCCGACAACAATATTCGCAATACCGGCAAAGCCACCCGGGAACTGAAGCAACTGCAATACCACTATAAAACATTACAAGCCGAACTTATTTACCGAAGTAAAGAAAGCGAGTTGGCCAAAGCCGTAGCGCCGCTCGGATTACAACGAAGTATGGAGCCTCCTGCTCAGCTACGTGCCGATTCGCTGCAAACATCTTCCAATCCCCCGACGCCATAGATTTAAAACATTTACTGATAAAACTGAGCCGCCACTTTCATGGAAACCAAAAAAGAAATACTAACCCGCACCTACATCGTATTCCTGGTGTTGGTAGGGGTATGCCTTTTGGTGTTGGGGCAGGTATTATTTATTCAGTTGGGCGAAGGAAAGTACTGGCGCAGCATGGCCGATAGTGCTCATATTCGTTTTGAATCCATAGCTGCTGAGCGGGGCACTATTTACAGTGAATCAGGTGAAGTGCTCAGTACATCTGTTCCGGAGTTTGATATCTATATCGATTTTCAAGCCGATGGTTTGATTGAAAAAGAAGGGCAGCTCTATCATCAGTATGCCGATTCATTGGCTATAGGCTTGGCCAAACTCTTCAAAGACCGTACAGTAAAAGAATACAAGAAGTTGCTCGATAAGGGCTTCCGCAGCAAAGACCGTTTTGTGTTACTCAAGCGGAAAATTTCATTTGCCAACTACGAAGACTTCAAGCAATTGCCCTTGGTAAAACTGGGCAAAAACAAAAGCGGTTTCATTGCAGTGGTGCGGATGAAGCGACTTTATCCTTATAAATTGTTGGCGAACCGTACCATTGGTATTGCCCGTGAAAGCAACAAAGTAGGATTGGAGAAAAAGTATGATCAATACCTCGGTGGTACCGATGGTAAGCGTCTTGTACGCTATATCGCCGGAGGAGCGGGTGTGCCAATAGAAGGCACCGACCAAGAGCCGCAGGATGGCAGCGATTTGGTTACAACACTGGATGTTAACATTCAGGAAATAGCCCAGCAGGCTTTGCAGAAAATGATGGTAGAAAATGAAGCATTGCGTGGCACCTGCATTGTGATGGAAGTAAAAACCGGAAAGGTAAAAGCTATAGCCAACCTAGGTCGGCAAAGCGATGGTAACTACTGGGAAGATTACAACTATGCACTCTCTGCCAGTGAGCCCGGCTCTACCTGGAAGTTGGTAACACTGATGGCAGTATTGCAAGACAAGAAAGTGTCGCTGAATAGCATAATAGATTTAGAAGGTGGTCGTTGGCCAGTGGCTGGTCAGGTAGTTTTTGATAGTGAAGTACACGGCATGCATGCAGCAACCATTCAGCAGTCATTTGAAAAGAGCAGCAACGTGGGCATGGCCAAGTTGACCTACTATCATTACGGCAATAAGCCATCTGAATTTTTGCAACACTTGCACAACTGGCGTATGGATTCAATTACAGGTATTGATTTACCGGGTGAATCTCGCCCCAATATTTATAAACCCGGTAGTCGGCATTGGAGCAATACCACATTGCCTTGGATGGGTTTTGGCTACAACCTCACCATTACGCCCATGCATACAGCCATGCTGTACAACGCTGTGGCCAACGGCGGAAAAATGATGAAACCTTATGTGGTAAATGCTTTGCTGAAAGATGGTAAAATAGTGCAGCAATACGAGCCCGTTGTATTGAATGCACAGATAGCCGACCGCGAAGTAATTGCACAGGTTCGCCAAAGCCTGGAAGGTGTGGTACTGAATGGCACCGGCCGTGGAATGAAAACTGATGCATACTCTTTCGCTGGTAAAACAGGTACCTCATTGGTAGCCGATAAAGGCATCACCTACGCCGATAAAATGTACCAGTCTTCGTTTGCCGGTTATTTTCCTGCCAACGATCCGCAGTACACCATTGTAGTGGTGATTCGCAACAAGGCGCATGCTGCTAAGTTTTACGGTGCTTCTGTAGCAGGACCAGTGTTCCGCGAAGTAGCTGACCGCATTTATGCTACCCATTTGTTTAAGCAGCCACAGGTGCAACCTGGCAAAGCAGACAGTACTTCTTTTCAACTTTATGCACGTCAGCAAACGCTGAAAAAACTGGCTGGCTTTTTTGGCTGGCGCATGAGCGACAGCAGCGCCAATAGCATGGTAGCCTTGTTTGAAAATAGCGCTGGCAAAGGAAAGATTTTGCGCAGCGCAGATAAACAAGATGCGGCGATGCCTCCGCTGCAAGGTGTAGGCTTGAAAGACGCACTGGCAGTATGTGAGGAAAAAGGGTTGATGGTAACGGTTGCAGGCAGGGGCAAGGTAGTGGCACAATCTATTTTACCCGGTACACCCATCAGCAAAGGACAAACCATTCATCTACAATTGAACTAAACAAGTGAAAACGCTTCGCAACATATTACAAGAAGTTGAGGTGCTGCAGTTGACCGGCAAGGCCGATCAGTCTGTGGCTGGTTTGGCTATTGATAGCCGTAAAGTGAAGTCTGGCTATATGTTTGCCGCTATTGTGGGCTGGCAGCAAGATGGTCACCAGTACATCAATACAGCCATTGCAAATGGTGCTACCGTTGTATTGTGTAGCACTTTGCCATCAACGTTGGAAGATGCTGTGACCTATTTGCTGGTGAAGAATACCTCTGAAGCACTGGCGATTGTTGCCAATGAATTTTTCAATCACCCATCTAAAGCAGTAAAGCTGGTTGGTGTAACAGGCACCAACGGCAAAACAACGGTTGCTACATTGCTGTATCAACTTTTTACTGCATTGGGCTACAAATGTGGCCTCATTTCTACCGTTAATAATTTGATTGGCGATGAAGCGTACACCGCAGAACATACTACGCCCGATGCCATCAGCCTCAATGGTTTGATGCGGACGATGGTAGATGCGGGTTGCACTCACGTGTTCATGGAATGCAGCAGTCATGCTATTCATCAGCATCGTATTACAGGTTTGCATTTCGATGGCGCATTGTTTACCAACATCACCCACGACCACCTCGATTATCACAAAACATTTGATGAGTACATCCGGGTGAAGAAAGCTTTCTTCGATGGTTTGTCTGCCGATGCATTTGCGATTAGCAATGCCGACGACAAACGCGGAACCATCATGCTGCAAAACTGCAACGGACGCCGATTGATGTATGCGCTGAAAACAGCAGCTGACTTCAAAGGCAAGATTGTAGAAAACAACCTGACTGGTTTAATCATGGATATCAATGGCAAGGAAGTACACTTCCGCATGATTGGCGAGTTCAATGCTTACAATCTGCTGGCTGTGTATGGCGCTGCTGTAAACCTGGGCGAAGATGCCGATCAGGTGCTGGCGGTGCTCAGCAATTTGCATGGTGCTGAAGGCCGTTTTGATTATACCGTTTCAGCCAATGAAAAAGTAATCGGCATTGTAGACTATGCACATACGCCAGATGCATTGCTCAATGTACTGGCCACTATTAAAAAGTTGCAGCAAGGTAATGAGCAAGTGATTACAGTAGTTGGCTGTGGTGGCGACCGCGATAAAACCAAACGACCACTGATGGCTGCCGCTGCTTGTGAATACAGCACCAAGGCCATCTTGACCAGCGATAATCCACGCACCGAAGACCCGCAGGAAATTTTGAACGATATGCTGCGGGATATGAAGAGTGAGCATAAACGCAAGTGCGTGGTGATTGCCGATAGAAGGGAAGCAATTCGTACAGCTATCATGCTGTCTCAACCCGGAGATATCATTTTGGTGGCAGGAAAAGGCCACGAAAAATACCAGGATATCAACGGAGTGAAACATCACTTCGACGACAAAGAAGAACTCATCAACAACTTTCAGGAACTCAGTAAATAATTAACAACCGAACAACCAACCAGCTATGCTCTACCACCTGTTCAATTGGCTTCACAGCGAGTTTGACCTTTCGGGTGCCGGACTGTTTCAGTTCATCACCTTTAGGGTGGCGTTGGCTGTTATGTTGTCGTTGGTAATCACCACCGTTTTTGGAAAACGCATCATCAAGCGTTTGCAAAACATGCAGGTGGGCGAAGCGGTACGTGAGCTCGGTTTGCCCGGCGAAGTTGACAAAGCCAACACACCAACCATGGGTGGCTTTATCATTTTGCTGGCCATTTTGGTACCCACTTTGCTGTTTGCCAAAATTGAAAACATTTACATCATACTCATGCTGCTTGTAACGGTATGGTGTGGTATGATTGGTTTTATTGATGACTACCTGAAACTACGTGCCAAGCGGATAGCCAAGGCCAAAGGTATCCAGTATAAAAAAGCCGATGCCGATGGTTTGGCTGGCAAGTTCAAAGTAGCCGGACAAATAGGCTTGGGTTTGATTGTTGGCGCCTCCTTGTACTTCAATCAATCGGTAGTGGTAGAAAGAGAAGTGGTGGGCACCAACCAACAGGTAGTGCTTCAATCTAAAGAACGTTTGGTAGGTGAAACCGTAAAAATCATTGATGGTGAAGAACACCGTTTTGTAAAAGTACAAACGCCTATCACTACCATTCCTTTTGTAAAAGGACATGAATTCAACTACGCCAAGTTGCTGCCAAAAACATGGGAAGACTACACATACATTCTGTACATCATTGTAGTCATCTTCATTATTACAGCGGTTAGCAATGGTTCAAACATTACTGATGGTCTGGATGGATTGGCCACAGGCGTGTCGGCAATCATCGGTGCAGTATTAGGATTGTTTGCTTACACGAGTGGTAACATCCGCTTTGCCGAGTATCTCAATATCATGTACATCCCCAATTTGGGTGAGCTCTCAATTTTCATTGGTGCTTTCATAGGAGCATGCGTAGGCTTCTTGTGGTACAATGCATATCCCGCACAAGTATTCATGGGTGATACAGGTAGTTTGGCATTGGGCGGCATCATTGCTTCACTGGCCATCATTGTGCGTAAAGAATTACTTATTCCTATTTTCTGCGGTGTATTCCTCATTGAAAATCTGAGTGTGATTCTGCAGGTATCCTACTTCAAATACACCAAAAGAAAATACGGTGAGGGGCGGCGCATTTTTCTCATGAGTCCGCTGCATCACCACTACCAAAAACTCGGCTACCACGAAAGCAAGATTGCGGTGCGGTTCTGGGTTATCACACTCATTCTGGCCATCTTCTCAGTGATTACACTCAAAATGCGATAAACGAAATTGGGTAAACAACTCATCATATTAGGTGCAGGCGAAAGCGGTGTTGGTGCAGCCATATTGGCGAAAGCCAAAGGATACGACGTGTTTGTATCTGATGGCGGAGCTATCAGCAAACCTTACGAGGCTGAATTGATGCAGCATGGCATTGCTTATGAATCTGGTTCGCACAGCATGGAACGGATACTGCAAGCTGATGAAGTAGTGAAGAGCCCCGGCATTCCTGAGAAAGCTGCCGTAGTAAAAGCCATTCGTGCCCGAGTCATTCCGGTGATTAGCGAAGTGGAATTTGCATACCGCTACAAAGGCGATAGCAAAATCATCGGCATTACCGGTAGCAATGGCAAAAGCACCACTACCTCACTCATCTATGCTATTTGCAAAGCTGGCGGATTAGATTGTGCTCTGGTGGGCAACATTGGTTATTCCATTGCCCGTCAGGTAGCCATCGATCCAAAGCCTTTGTATGTAGCCGAAATCAGCAGCTTTCAGCTGGATGATATCGTTACGTTTCGACCTGACATTGCCGTGTTGGTCAACATTACGGAAGACCATCTCGACCGTTACAACTATCAATTCGAAAACTATATCAATGCGAAGTTTCGCATCACCGAAAATCAGCAGCCGGGTGACTATTGCATCTACTGCGCCGACGACGAAGTAACCGTAGCTAACCAACATAAATTCTGTAACCTAACTAACCTATTGCCATTCACCATGAAAAAAGAAGTACGCCAGGGCGCTTATATCAAAGACGAGGAGATGCTCATAAAAGTAAAGGAACAAGAAGTAAGGATGAGTATTCATGACTTCGCATTGAAAGGAAAACACAATCAATACAATACTATGGCTGCGGGGATTGCTGCAACGGTGCTGGACATCAGGAAGGACAAGATTAGAGAAGCCATTCAAACATTCGAAAGTCTCGAGCATCGCATGGAGCCCGTAGCTACCATTCGTGGTGTTGAATACATCAACGATAGCAAGGCTACCAACATCAACAGCACCTGGTATGCATTGGAAAGCATGACCAAGCCAACGGTGCTCATTTTGGGTGGTGTAGATAAAGGCAATGACTACACCGTGATTGAAGATTTGGTTACAGAAAAGGTAAAAGCAATTATCTGCATGGGTGTAGACAATGCTAAAATACATGAAGCGTTTGCAGGTAAAGTACCAGCGATTGTTGATGCAGATAGTGCAAAAGCAGCTGTAATGGCAGCATACAAACTGGCGGAGAAAGGTGATGCAGTATTGCTCTCTCCTGCATGTGCCAGCTTCGATTTGTTTAAGAACTACGAAGACCGCGGAACACAATTTAAAATGGCCGTAAAAGAACTGTAATTGGGCGCCTGGAAAAACATATCGGATGAACTGAACCTGGGAGATTTCTCAGCAGGTAAACTCTTATTGCTGTCGGGCAAAACCCGTGGCGACCGGGTGATCTGGAGCATCGTGGCCGTACTGGTGGTCATCAGTTTGTTGGCAGTGTACAGCTCCACCGGATCGCTGGCATACAAACAAAACAAGGGCAATACCGAGTATTATCTTTTCCGCCAGATTACGTTTATTGTAATAGGTGTTGGTATTATCTACTTCACACATTTGGTCGATTACCGCTTCTTCAGCAAAGTGGCGTTGTGGTTGTACATCGCTTCCATTCCGCTCTTGCTGTATACTTTGTTGTTTGGTGCCAATCTCAACGAAGCAAACCGTTGGATTAAACTCCCGCTAATCAACCTTACTTTTCAAACTTCTGACTTTGCACGTCTGGCTTTGTTCATGTATTTGGCAAGGCAAATCAGCCGAAAGCAAAATGTGATTACTGATTTTAAGAAGGGCTATCTACCGATGTTGTTACCCATCGGCATTACTTGTTTGTTGATTGCACCGGCCAACCTCAGTACTTGTTTGCTCACGGGTGCTACGGGTTTGTTGGTGTTGTTTATGGGTCGTGCTTCCATCAAGCATTTGTTGTTGACTATCGGTATTGCTGCTATTCCAGTTGTAATGTTGATTGCTGCTGCAGTGTTTACACACAAGTCGGAAGCAGCAACTGTAGCAGCCAATAACGAAAGCGGAGTGGTGCAGAATATCCGCAAGCAAGGCCGGATTGGTACATGGGTAAGCCGCATTCAGGATTTTATCTATGCCGAAGGCGATGCCGTTCCTTATCAGGTGCAACAAGCCAAGGTAGCTATTGCTAAAGGCAGCTGGATTGGTCTTGGCCCCGGCAATAGTGAACAGCGCAACTTTTTACCCCATCCGTACAGCGATTTTATTTACGCCATCATTATTGAAGAGTATGGCTTTTTGGGTGGCATGCTGATGGTGTTTTTGTACCTCGCATTTCTCTATCGCTGCATACGCATTGTGGGCAAATGTCCTTATGCATTCGGAACGTTTCTGGCGTTGGCACTCGGTGTTACGCTGGCCATTCAGGCCATCAGTAACATGGCGGTCAACGTAAATATAGTGCCCGTTACAGGTGTTACCCTGCCCCTCGTAAGTATGGGTGGTACATCCTTTTTGTTCACTTGTTTTTCTATTGGCATCCTGCTCAGCATTGCCCGCAATATTGAGCAACTCGAAGGCAAAGAAGAACCAGCAAAAGCGGAGGTGGCAGCATGAGTAAGGCAAGAATCATTATAGCTGGTGGCGGTACTGGTGGCCATATTTTTCCTGCAGTAGCGGTGGCCAAAGCCATTAAAACATTGCAGCCCGATGCCGACATTTTATTTGTTGGCGCCAAGGGTAAAATGGAAATGGAAAAAGTACCACAAGCTGGTTTCAATATTGAAGGATTGGACATCGCTGGATTCAACAGAACGCATCTCTGGAAGAACTGGTCGTTGCCATTCAAGCTCATCCAAAGTTTTTGGCAGGTGCGTAGCATCTTCAAACGCTTTCAACCAACAGCCGCGTTTGGTGTAGGTGGTTACAGCAGTTTTCCGGTGCTGAAGTTGGCACAGCAAAAAGGCATTCCCACTTTCCTGCATGAGAGCAATGCCTTTGCAGGAAAGGCCAATCAAATGCTGGGTAAAAATGCCAGCAAAGTTTTTGTGGCGGGTGCAGGCATGGAAAAATTCTTTCCTGCCAGCAAACTGATGATTACGGGCAATCCGGTGCGCAAAGAAATTGAGGCTCCTCAAAAAGATGCTGCTGCAGCCCGCCAGCAGTTTGGCTTGCAGCCTAATGTGCCTGTGCTGCTCATAATTGGTGGTAGCCTCGGTGCCCGCAGCATCAATCAGGCTATCGAACATAACCTGCCTGCATTGCTGCAATCGGGTTGGCAAGTGATATGGCAAACCGGTAAGTTGTTTGCAGCAGAAGCGAAAGCAGCCGCTGCCAATAACCCACAAGTGTGGACGAGTGCATTTATTGAAGACATGAGTGCTGCCTATGCAGCAGCAGATATAGTGGTGAGCAGGGCAGGTGCTATGAGTGTAGCTGAGCTCTGCATTGTAGCCAAACCTGCAGTGTTTGTGCCTTTCCCTTTTGCAGCGGAAGATCACCAAACGGCCAACGCTATGCAACTGGTAAATGCCGGAGCTGCTGCCATTGTAGCCGATGCAGATGCCAAACAAAAATTGGTGCCTACCGTACTCGAACTCATGCACAACCAACACACACGCCAACACATGCAGCAGCAACTGAAGCAACTGGCCAGGTTGGATGCTGATACCATTATTGCTAAAGAGATATTGAATTCGATACATGCTATCGCTTAAAGACATACAACGCATCTACTTCATCGGTATCGGTGGTATTGGCATGAGTGCCATTGCCCGCTTCTTCCTGCACAAAGGCGTGGTAGTGAGTGGATACGATAAAACCGAAACCATACTCACCAAACAGCTGAGTGAAGAAGGTGCATTGATTCATTATACAGATGAGGTAGCGCTGCTGGACAAAGACGTTCAACTCGTAGTGTACACGCCTGCTATTCCTGCTCAGCACGAAGAGTTGAACTGGTACCGCAACAATGGTTATACAGTAGTGAAGCGCAGCGATATTTTGCAAATCATTACAGCTGATAGCTTCAACATCTGCATTGCCGGTACGCATGGCAAAACCAGCATCAGCACCATGGTGGGCCACTTACTGCGCCACACTGGGTATGGATGCAATGTGTTTTTGGGTGGTGTGTCTGTCAACTACGGCACCAACTTCTGGGGCAGTGAAAATAACGTGTGTGTAGTAGAAGCCGATGAGTTTGACAGAAGCTTCCACAAGCTGTCGCCCGATATCGCCGCCATCACTTCGATGGATGCCGATCACCTCGATATCTACGGAACGGTAGAAGCCATGGAAGATGCTTTTGTAGAGTTTGCACAACGCATTAAATCAGCTGGTGTACTCATTCGCAAAAAGCAATTGAAGCGGTTGGATGAAGCACCCATTCAACGGCAGCTCACCTATAGTTTGATTAACGAACTGCATACGCATGATTGTGGCGAAGATTGCCACAGTCATGATGATATACCGGCTGATATTCATGCGGACAACATTCGCATTGAGCAAGGCGGTTATTTGTTTGATGCGTATGTGGCTGGTCAGTGGATTCGCAATGTGCAGCTGAACATTGGCGGCATGCACAATGTAGAAAACATGCTGGTGGCGATTGCTGTGGCGAAAATGTTGCGTATTGATGATGATAAAATCATTGCAGCAGTAGCTGATTACAAAGGGGTGAAGCGTCGCTTTGAATACCTGTGGAATAATCAATCGACCGGCACACAAGTAGCTATCGATGATTACGCACATCATCCCGAAGAACTGCGGGCATTGCTCAACAGTGCCAAACAATTGTATCCTGCACTCGCCATGACGGTGGTGTTTCAGCCGCATTTGTTTAGCCGCACCAAAGACCATGCTGCTGCCTTTGCAGAAGTGCTGAGCATCGCCGACAGAGTAGTGCTGTTACCCATTTATCCGGCCAGAGAATTGCCCATGCCCGGTGTAACCAGTGAGCTCATAGCTGCAGGTATGCCGAAGGATAAAGTACAGGTATTGACGAAGGAAGAATGGATGGCCGATTTAGATATTCATCAACCCGACATGCTGGTAACAGCAGGTGCCGGTGACATAGACACATTGCTGCCATTGGTAAAAGAAAAACTGTATCACGCCAATTGAGTAAAAGAAAAATATATCGCATACTGGGCAACACGGTTTGGTTGCTGCTGATAGCAGGAGTTGTGGTACTCATGTTTACTAGCATGCAGGTACGTGAAACAAAACCATGTGCTGGTGTTATCATCAATATCGATGCTGTAGAAGGCAAAATCTTTATTGAAGAGAAAGATGTACGCAACATGCTGGCAGCATCAGTAGGCGGCAACCTGAAATCAGATATCCATCAGTTTGATTTGCGCAAAATGGAAGAGCGACTGCGTAAAGAAATCTGGATACAAGATGCACAGTTGTATGTGGACAATGAAGCGGTGCTGCATGTGAATATTCAGGAGCGGGTACCGCTGGCCAGAATTTTTGATACACAAGGTTCTACTTTCTATATAGACAGTGCCGGTATGCAGTTGCCCATCAGCCGCAGCGACCGTGCCGAAGTGCCTGTGTTCACTGGTTTGCCAGCGTTGAACAACAACAATAAAGCATTGCACAAGCAAGCCATTGCAGCAGTCTTAAAAGTGGTGGCCGCTATGCATCAAGATGAATTTTGGGATGCGCAGGCTGCACAAATTGAATACATGCCGGGCAATCGTTTTGAGTTGTATCCTGCCATTGGTTTTCATACCGTAGACCTGGGTGATACCAGCGATATGAAAAACAAACTGCAACGTTTGAAACTCTTTTACCAGCAGGTAATGGCGAAGCAACCCATTGATGCGTATTCACGGATTAGCGTGGCTTTCAAAAATCAAATTGTGGCATCGAAAGGCGCCGACAGTTTGCGTAGTGTAGATGCCGCACAGGCATTGAAACTTTTCAATCAGTTGGTAGAGCAAAGCAAGAATGAAGTGAATGCTACCGCTATTGAAATGACTGCCGGACAAGGACGAATTGTACAAGAAGCAGAAACCGGTATCAAAACAGAATTGCCGGCAACAACCAACAACAAAACACCTGCTGCCAACAATAAACCCATCACACCAAAAAACAATGATTCAGTCAAAACCCCGAAAGCGATTTTATCACCCAACAATAACAACAACTAAAACACGATCTATATGAGTAACACGAATCCCATCATTGTAGGCCTTGATATAGGCACTACCAAAATTGCTGCTATTGCCGGCCGCAAGAATGAGTATGGAAAGCTGGAGATTCTTGGCTTTGGTAAAGCCAGCTCCAACAACTCAGTACAGCATGGCCAGGTACTCAACATCGACAACGCTGTATTGGCGGTAAAAGAAGCTATGGCCGCTTGTCGCCAGAGCAACCCCAGTCTCAACATCAGCGAAGTGTATGTGGGCATTGCCGGCCATCACATCAAGAGCTTGCAAACCCGTGGCGACCTCGTTCGTCAGGAAATGGAAATGGAAATTTCTCAGGCTGATGTAGATAAACTGATTGCTGATCAGCGCAAAACCTACATCCCTGCAGGCGATCAAATTATCGACGTTATTCCGCAAGAATTCAACGTAGATAATTTTCAAAACATTAAAAATCCTATTGGCTACAGTGGTGTAAAACTGGGTGCCAATTTTCATATCATTACCGGTGATAAATACGCTATCCGTAACATCACCCGTGCTGTAAACCGCAGCGAACTCAGCATCAAAGATATTGTGCTGCAGCCCCTCGCTTCTGCAGATGCTGTTATGTGTGATCATGACCTCGAAGCAGGTGTGGCCATCCTCGATATTGGTGGCGGAACCAGCGACCTCGCTGTTTTTCACGAAGGCATATTGAAGCACACTGCGGTGATTCCTTTTGGTGGCGAAAACATCACCAACGATATCAAAACCGGATTGGGTGTACTCAAGAGCCAGGCCGAAGCCATGAAGGTGCAGTTTGGTAGTGCGCTGAGTCAGGAAGCAAAAGCAAATGCCATCATTACCATCCCCGGTATTCGTGGCATGCAGCCCAAGCAGGTTGGTGTAAAAACCTTGTCGCAAATCATTCAGGCCCGCATGAGTGAAATTCTCGACTTCGTGATTTATCACCTCAAGCAGGTAGGCATGGACAACAAGCAGCTCAATGGCGGCATCATCCTTACCGGTGGTGGTTCGCAGCTCAAGCACTTGTTGCAGCTCACCGAATATCAAACCGGTTTGAATGCCCGCATTGGTTACCCCAACGAGCATTTGAGCAGTGGTTACATTGATGAGCTGACCAAGCCGATGTATGCTACCTGTATTGGTTTGATTTTAAAAGGATACTCAGATTTCGAACGGAAGAAGAAAGAATTCGTGACTTCAAATGCTGAGTTTTCAATTAAAGTGCCCGAGCAGTTTAAAGCACCGGAAGTGACTATCGTTGCCGACGAGTTTCCTGAAGAAACACCAGTGCCTCCTGCCACCATGGAAGGTCGCAAGAGCATCTGGGATAAGCTCAAGGATTCGATCTACGACATTTTCAAAGAAGAGGACGATACAGAATTAAAATAATCACCTCCCCATATATCCATTCGTTTTTTACTTACTAACCCGCCTGTGAAGAAGGCAACAAAAAACAAACATTATGATCCACTTTGATATGCCTCAGGAAAAGTCCAACATCATCAAGGTTTTAGGTTTTGGTGGTGGTGGCGGCAATGCGGTGAACCACATGTTTCGGCAGCAAATTCAAAATGTTGATTTCATCATTTGCAATACCGATGCACAAGCATTGAATAGTTCACCCGTTCCGTATAAAATTCAGTTGGGCCCACACCTCACACAAGGTTTGGGTGCAGGTGCCAACCCTCAGGTTGGTAAAGAAGCTACTGAAGAAAGCCTCGAAGAAATTCGCCGCATTCTCGAAAGCGATACCAAGATGGCTTTTATCACTGCCGGTATGGGTGGTGGTACAGGTACTGGTGGCGCACCAACTGTAGCCAGAATTTGTAAAGACCTTGGCATTCTTACCGTTGGTATTGTTACTACGCCTTTTCAGTTTGAAGGCCCCAAGCGTATGGCGCAAGCCCGCAAAGGCATTGAAGAATTGAAAGAGCATGTAGACACCTTGCTAGTGATCAGCAACGATAAACTGCGCAGTCAGTTTGGCAACCTGAAGATGAAAGAAGCATTTTCAAAAGCCGATGATGTTTTGACTACTGCGGCCCGTTGTATCACCGATGTGATCAACGCCAACGGTCACATCAACGTTGACTTTGCCGACGTGTGTACTGTAATGCGCAATGGCGGTGTGGCCATCCTCGGTAGTGCTACTGCCGCTGGTGAAAACCGTGCCATCAAAGCCATCGAAGCTGCTACTAATTCACCATTGCTCAACGACAATGACATTCGCGGTGCCAAATGGATTCTGCTCAACATCAGCTCTGCTGAAGGTGAGTATGAATACACCATGGAAGAACTGGAAGCCATTCAGAACTATGTACGTGAGCAAAGCGGTGACGATACCGACGTTATCATGGGTATGGGCTACGATGAAAATCTGGGCGACCAATTGGGTGTAACTATCATAGCTACGGGTTTTGATCACAAAGACCCGTTTGAAAAAGCAAGTGCTGTAAAAACAGCTTCTCCCAAAGCCATGCCGGTAGCTGAGCCTCAAATTGTGCTCACCCTCGACATGAATGCTACTGAGGCTAAAACTGAAGAAGTATTTTTTCATAAGCCAACAGAAGTAGCTCCCGCTGCACCCGTTGTGAATGAAGAAACAGCTGAAGTGTTTACACTGGAAACACCCGAGCTGACTGCAACAGTAGCAACTCCTGCCACACCTGAAGTGGAAACAGAAGAGGAGGAAACTATTGTAGCCATGGCACCAGAAACCATCGCTCCTGAAACAACGGTGATGGAAACACTTCGTGCTGTAGAAGAAGAACCGACCATGCCATTCATGTTTGAATTGCAGGTAGAAGATGCACCTACTGTTATTCCTCCTGCGGTAGAAGAAGTAAAAGAAGAAGTTGTTATTCCTACACCGGGCTTTTTAAGCAGACCAGCACAGATTTATGCAGAAACACCTGCGGTGCAAAAAGAGGAAACGTCTGCTGAGGAAAATGTAATGCCCACCATGCAGGAAATGCCTGAAGTAGAAGCACCTGCGGCACCTGTGGCACCCATGGTAACGGAAACACCGGCAGACCCTTGGAAGCCTACTTTGCAGGAAGAGTACAACGAAGAAGCCGCTGCAGTATCTGGCATCAGCCTCTCTTTCGAAGAGTCAACTTCACCTGTTGCAGAGCATGGCCAAATCAGCATGTTCGACAATAGCAGTGCACAAGATTTATCTGAAGATGAAGAGCAAAAGCGCCGGGCAAAGGAACGCATCAACCGGTTGCGCAACCTGAGCTACAATCCTTCTCACCTCGATACCAACAGCGAGTTTGAGCAGGTGCCTGCTTACTTGCGCCGTGACATGAACCTGCACAACAGCATTGCCAATGTAGAAGATTTCTACAGCCGTGCTCAGGTAAAATCAGATGATAACAACCAGGCCACCATCAGTACGTTGAACAACTTCCTGCATGGTGAAAAGCCTGATTAGTCGTATTAGCTTAGATTGTGTTTTTAGTTGAAGTAAGGCCCCGCTATTTTTAGCGGGGCAATTTTTTTGTGGGCATCTTTGCCGAACAGTGTAGCAGCGTTGCTGTTATATCATAAATTGTACACATGCATCCTAAAACCATATTGATTACTGGTGGCACAGGCTTGGTAGGGCAATACCTCACCAACATGTTGTTGGCGGCGGGTCACGAAGTGATTGTGCTTACCCGAAAGCCCGCCCATCAGCCTGCCAAACAAGGATTGTCTTTTGCCAAATGGGATGTAGCATCTGGCTTTATAGATGCTGCTGCGGTGGCAGCAGCAGATGCGGTGGTGCATTTGGCTGGCGCCCCTGTGGTAGCCAAGCCATGGACCGATGCTTACAAAAAAGAAATTGTTGACAGTCGTGTACAAAGCGGGCAGCTCATTGCGGAAGCTTTGCGTACCCTCGACAATAAAATCAGTACAGTAGTGAGTGCATCAGCCATTGGTTGGTATGGTGCCGATGTGCCGGGTCATCCGGCGTTTGTAGAAACGGATCCTGCAGATGCACAGTTTTTGGGTGAAACCTGCCGTTTGTGGGAAGCCGCTATAACACCCGTAGCCAGCATGGGCCGCCGCTTGGTGATACCCCGCATTGGTATTGTACTGGCGAAAGATGGCGGCGCTTTGGCTGAGTTTAAAAAACCGCTGCAATTCAGGGTGGCAGGTGTACTTGGCAATGGCAGGCAAATGGTGAGCTGGATTCACATTCACGACCTCTGCCGCATGATTATTTACGCCTTGTATGAACCTTCGGTAAATGGTGTGTACAATGCGGTAGCCCCACATCCTATAAGCAACGAAGCATTGACGCTAATACTGGCAAAAGCCATGCACGGCAAAGCGTTCGTCAAAATGAACGTACCCGAATTTGTGCTCAAAACTATGATGGGCGAACGCAGTGTGGAAGTATTGAAAAGCACGAATGTTTCGGCACATAAAATTCAATCAGCGGGCTTTGCTTTTCAGTTTCCAACCATAGAAAAAGCATTGCAAGATTTGGCTGGGAAGTAAGCAATTATCAAACTATCGGTAGTGCATTTTTAGGGTAGACTTTGTTTAAAAAATGGATTTGTCATTGAGTGCCACAGGGGGAGGCGTTGGCCGGGCAAAACGGCCGGAGGCATCGGGTTTGCCTTGAATTTTCTTTGGTTACTTTCTTTTTTTCAAGAAAAAGAAAGTAACAATGACACATTACAATCAGTTTCGTAGTTGTAAGCGAATCTGTTCGCAACAACAAGAAAAAATTGAGAAATAATAAAAACGGGCAAGCATCCAGATGCTTGCCCGTTTTTATTGATACAGATTGTTTGCTTTACAAATCCTGTTTTTCAAATTTGCGCAGCGATATAAAGTGGTAGAACACAATCCATGCAGCAATAATGACCAGCAGAATCCACAGCTCTGGCCGGTTGGGCAGCATTTTACCAATAAACGGAATCTGAAACAAATCATCAGCCACCTGCAATGGTGCTATGTAGCTACCCAATGGCGTGTTGGTTTGCCCGCTAATGAAACCACTAATCAGGTTATCGAAAATAAGGGCGTAGATAAAGAAGATGCCCACCGACAACGCCGCTCTCCGCAGAAACAACGCCAGCATAAATGCAAAGAGCATATATGTGTAGCTGGTAAGGAAAAAGTACCCGATAAACTCGAGGTTGCTTACAGAAAATGAAGTGCCCGAAGCAAAGCCAAACACCAGCGATGCCAACACCATCATGAGGGTGCAAATAGCAGCAAGGATGGCAGCCATCACCAGTTTTACATTCACAAACTGTTTGCGGCTCCAGCCATCAATAATGTTTTGCCGGTGGGTGCGGTAGGTAAATTCATTGGTCACCAAAAAGATCATGATGAAGCCCGGAAAATACAGCAGCCAGCCGGTGAGCCAGCCAACAGTTTTCCATACTTCGGGAAAGCCAAAAGGCCCGCTGGTCATGGCTTTCAGCAAGGGGTCGGCTTCGTCAATGGCTTGTTTTACTTTGAACACAATCATGTTCAAACCAAACACGGAGATGATGAAGAGGGCAAACAAAATCCAGAAGGTTTTGTAGTGCCTTATTTTCATCCATTCTATTTGTAGTAGCGATTTCATAATATGTTTTTTAAGAGGCTAAAAGCAGAAGGCTGAAAGCAAAAAGCGAAATGCAAAAAGGCAAATAAATCAGAGTAAGTTTTTCAATTTCTTATTCTTCATTCCTTATTTCTTATTCAATATTTCCTGCTCATTCAGTCAGTTCAATAAACTTGCTTTCGAGGCTTTTCTTTTTCTGTTGTAAATGATTGAGTACAATGCCCTGGTCAAAACAATATTTGTTTACCGCAGCCAGATCGGCGGTGCCCTGTGCAAAGTGAATGCTGCATTTGCCAGCTTCGGCTTCGTGCACACCGGTATTGAGTGGCATGCTGCGGAGTGCCTGCATTAATGCAGCTCCGTTAGCGGCACCAACTTCTACTACATCATCATGCGCCAGTATTTCATCTACATGACCGCTGGCTATGAGTTCGCCTTTTTTCAAAATGGCTACATGGGTACACACCTTTTCAACCTCATCCAGCAGGTGGCTGGCCATAATAATGGTTTTGCCTTCGAGTGCCAGCTTTTTAATCAGGTCACGTATTTCTGCAATGCCCACGGGGTCGAGGCCGTTGGTGGGCTCGTCAAACACCATCACTTCCGGGTTGCCAATGAGGCAACTGGCTATGGCCAGGCGTTGTTTCATACCCAGCGAGTAGGTTTGAAACGGACTGTCTTTGCGTTGCAGCAGGTTTACCCTTTCCAGTACGCCATCTATGTCGGGGTTGCTCACTCCTTTAATGGCGGCTGCAATGCGCAGGTTTTGCACGGCACTCAGGTAGTGGTAAAAGTTGGGCGTTTCCAACAGGGTGCCAATCTTTTTGCGATGGTTTGCGGTGGGTGTTTCGCCAAACAGTTGAATGCTGCCCGAGGTGGGTTGCAATATGTTCATAATTAGGCCCAGCATAGTGGTTTTGCCACTGCCGTTGGGGCCAAGAATGCCATACACCGTGCCTTTAGGTATCGTAAGGCTTACACCTTTGAGTGCCTGTATGCGGCCATAGTGTTTTACAAGGTTGTTTACTTCGAGTACGTGTGCCATGTAGTGAAAATAAGTGCTGCACTGCATTTGCCCAACATTTCATGACCATCGGCATATACCATGGCTGATTGGGAAAAAACGACTCGAAAGCAATTGCACAACCAGTCAGCAAACTATGAGCCAAGCTACTTTTTACCACATGAAAATAACCTGCAATTAAACTTTCCTTTCGAGGAAAGCCCAACTTGTTTTGGTACTTTTATATGCTTTGCGTTGCCAATTATTGCAGAGAAATAATGCCTGTTGCAGTTGATATAAAAATTATAGTCTTTGACTATAATTCGATAATAATTATAAATAAAACTTATGCTGCCGATGTTCTATGTTTGGCGGCCTGAGAAATATCAATCAATTAAAAAAGTATATGGAACAAAACACAGCTTCGCATGCTATGGGCGACATTAGTAAGTGCCCGTTTCACAACGGTTCTATGAACAAAGGAACCGCTGGCTCTGCGCCCACCAACCGCGATTGGTGGCCCAATCAGTTGAAATTGAACATCCTGCGTCAGCATTCATCGATGAGTAACCCCATGGAGCCAGGCTTCAACTATGCCGAGGCTTTCAAGAAATTGGATTTGGCGGCGGTGAAAAAAGACCTGGCTGAGTTGATGACCACTTCACAAGACTGGTGGCCTGCCGACTACAACCATTACGGCCCCTTCATGATTAGGATGGCCTGGCATAGCGCCGGTACCTACCGCATAGCCGACGGCCGTGGTGGCGCCAGCAGTGGCAGCCAGCGTTTTGCGCCGCTCAACAGCTGGCCCGACAATGGTAACCTCGACAAGGCCCGCCTGCTGCTGTGGCCCATCAAACAGAAATATGGTAAAAGCCTTAGCTGGGCCGACCTGATGATTTTGGCTGGCAACGTGGCATTGGAAACCATGGGTTTCAACACCTTTGGCTTTGCCGGCGGCCGCGAAGACATTTGGGAACCCGAAGAAGACATTTACTGGGGTAGCGAAAGCGAGTGGCTGGGCGACAAACGCTACACCGGCGACCGCGATTTGGAAAACCCGCTGGGTGCGGTGCAAATGGGTTTGATTTATGTAAACCCCGAAGGCCCCAACGGCAACCCTGACCCTATTGCAGCAGCACGTGACATCCGCGAAACATTTGCCCGCATGGCTATGGATGACGAAGAAACTGTTGCCCTTATTGCCGGCGGCCACACTTTTGGTAAAACCCATGGTGCCGCCGATCCAAGCAAGTACGTAGGCCGCGAACCAGCCGGTGCTCCTATTGAAGAAATGAGCTTGGGCTGGAAAAACAGCTTCGGCAAAGGCAATGCAGAAGATACCATTACCAGCGGTTTGGAAGGTGCCTGGACAACCACGCCTGCAAAATGGAGCCACGATTTTTTCCGCCATTTGTTTGAATACGAATGGGAGCTGAGCAAGAGCCCTGCCGGTGCTCACCAGTGGATTGCTAAAAATGCAGAAGCCACCGTGCCCGATGCACATGTGGCCGGTAAGTTTCATAAGCCATTCATGCTTACTACCGACTTATCATTGCGTTTTGATCCGGCATACGAAAAAATCTCCCGCCGTTTCTACGAAAATCCCGACCAGTTTGCCGATGCATTTGCCCGTGCCTGGTTCAAGCTTACTCACCGCGACATGGGTCCGCTGAGCCGCTACCTTGGCCCCGAAGTTCCAAAGGAAGTGCTCATTTGGCAAGACCCCGTGCCTGCCGTACAGCACGAACTGGTAAGTGATGCAGATGTAGCCGAATTGAAAAAGCAGCTGTTGGCCAGCGGCCTCACGGTGGCAGAATTAGTGTCTACTGCATGGGCTTCGGCTTCTACCTTCCGCGGCAGCGATAAGCGTGGCGGTGCCAATGGCGGCCGTTTGCGCCTGGCACCTCAGAAATACTGGGAAGCCAACAACCCGGCACAATTGAGCAAGGTGCTCGATGTGCTGGCAGGCATTCAGCAGGCATTTAATGCGGCGCAAACAAGCAAGCAAATTTCTATAGCCGACCTGATTGTGCTGGGTGGTGTAGCTGCTATTGAAAAAGCAGCAGCCGATGCAGGTGTAGCTGTAAAAGTACCCTTCACCCCCGGCCGTACCGACGCCTCTCAAGACCAAACCGATGTAGCTTCATTTGCTGTGCTCGAACCCATGGCAGATGGCTTCCGCAACTATGCCAAAAACCACCGCTGTGCGGCCATGGCTGAAGATATACTGGTAGACAAAGCACAGTTGATGACCCTGACTGCGCCTGAAATGACTGCCCTGGTGGGTGGCATGAGGGTGTTGGGCGCCAATTATGATGGCTCGGCTCATGGTGTATTTACCAACCGCCCCGGTGTACTGAGCAACGATTACTTTGTAAACCTGCTCGACCTGAGCACCACCTGGCGTGCTACCAGCGATAAGCAGGATTTGTTTGAAGGCCGCGACCGCAAAACCGGTGCTGTAAAATGGACCGGTACCCGTGTTGATCTCATCTTTGGCAGCAACACAGAACTTCGTGCCATAGCCGAAGTATATGGCTGCGCCGATGGTGCCGAAAAGTTTGTACACGACTTTGTAGCCGCCTGGCATAAGGTAATGAACCTCGACCGCTTCGAGCTGGCATAAGCTGCAACGAAGCAAAACATACAAAGCCGGCTCAGGTAATACTGGGCCGGCTTTTTTTGATGGGTAAAGTGGCTGGTGTTTTACAAGCTTTTCCATCATAAGTCTATAGCAAAAAGCTGCACTCAGGCTTTTCCCATCTTCTTCATCAGGTCTTCGAGATAGTCTATTTGAATGGCTTGTATTTCCAGCAGTTTTTTGTTTTGATGAATAAGGAGGTGATCCATTTTTTCACTCAGTAGTTTTATTTCCAACTCTGCTTTCAGGTTGATTTTATAGTCCTGCTCGGCCCTTTGCCGGTCTTTTTGCTCCTGCCGGTTTTGGCTCATCATGATGATGGGGGCCTGAATAGCGGCCACACATGATAAAATAAGGTTGAGCAAAATGAAGGGATAGGGGTCAAAGGCTTTGCTGTTGAGTGCCCAGATATTGACGGACATCCATGCCAGAATAAATCCGAAAAAGAGCAAAATGAATCCCCAGCTGCCGCCAAAGCTGGCAATTTTATCTGCTGCTTTTTGGCCGGCTGTGAGTTGGGCTTCTATATTGGGTTCAATGTTTTCGGTGAGAATGGTGTTTGTTTGAATGGCGGCCATTACATCTTGGTCGATGGCTGCCAGTTCACCTTTTTCCTGCATCACCAGTTCTGCCAGGTATTGCCGCCTAAATTGGTTCAGTTCGTCTATCGACAGTACACTGTCTGCTGTAAAATCGGGATGGCTGGCCAGTATGAGGTTGAAAATGGCCGTTCTTATGTCGTGGCCAAAAATGGCCTCTGAATGGCGAACCGGTTTTTTTGAGATATGGGATTGAAGCATAGGAAGGGGCCTGTCATTTTTTAAAATGAAGTAGTATTTAAAATTACAACACAAGCCCAAAGCAAAAGAGGAATACCCGTTGGTATTCCTCTTTTGCTTTTTTATGTCTACTACTTTCAGGAGTTTACTTCAGCACTTCGGCCAGCTTAGCGGATAGGGCCGGGCCACGCAGGTCACGGGCAATAATGCGGCCTTCTTTATCCAGCAAAAAGTTGGCAGGAATAGATTGCACTTTGTACAACTTGGCAGCGGCGTTGTCCCAGTATTTCAGGTCGCTTACATGCGTCCACGCAAGCTTATCATCTACAATGGCTTTTTCCCAAGCGGCTTTGTCTTTATCCAACGATACGCCGAATACAGTAAAGCCTTTGTCTTTAAACTGATTGTAAGCGGCCACCACGTTGGGGTTTTCTTCGCGGCAGGGAGCACACCAGCTGGCCCAAAAATCTACCAGTACCACTTTGCCTTTGAAAGAGCTGAGCGAAACGGGTTTGCCGCTGGCATCGTTCATGGCAAACTCAGGAGCGGGTGAGCCAATGGAAGTAGCTGCAGACGCAGTTACAATCTCATTCATCTTTTTACCAAAGAATGTATTTTTTACTGCGGGAGAAAGGGTGTCGTACAGTTTCTTCAATTCGCTTTCGCTACCGGGCTGCTGGCCGAGGTATACCAGGCCGAGGTAAGCTGCAATAACACTGCCGTTGTTGGCTTTGGCAAACTTTACGGCTTCTTCTTTGGCTTGCGCCTGCAGGCCCATCATTTGCTGCTCTATACGCTGCATTTCCTGCATGTTTTGCTGCTGCTGCGCCGCCATGTAGCTGGCGTACAGGGGTTGTCCTTTTTCCATAATGGAGCGAACCTTGCCTTCTACATCTTTAAACAGTTTTTGGGTAGCGCCGCCTTCTACTTTCGATGTCCACATCGAGTCTTTATTGGCAGTAACGGTTACTGTACCGGGGTCGCCCCAAAAGGCCAGCTCTGCACCCTGAGTGCCCGATAAACGCATCACCAGCAGGTCGGGCGATTTTACATCCAGCTTATATTCAAAGCTGGCTTTATCAATTTTAATGGAATCTATTTTTTCAGATTCACGGGAAGGCACAATCATTTCAATCCAGCCTGTATCTACACCGGCAATGGTACCTTTAATTTTTACCGAACCTCCTTCGAGGCTGTTGGCGTCTTTTTGTTTGCATGCACCCAACAGCGCTACGGCGGCCAGTGCCAGAATCAGCTTGTTCATTTGTCAGAATAAATTAGGTGGCAAAGAAAGGTGTATTTGTTAAACCGATGGGTAATGTTTGATACTTATGGCTCCCCTTTTGCAGTTCTTTACATCCGCCGCCTGCCATAGCCCGCTTTGGGGCCGCGGCAAACCGGCCTGTTAATGGGACCTACTTGTTTTGCTGCGCTTTCTGTGTGACGAATATCCCCTTCAGTTGCTGTGATGGGGGCTACATTTGTGCTACATCCATTCCAATTCAAACATTTGTAAACGATTTATTATGGCAACAATAAAAATGACCACCGCCGATTTTAAGGCTAAAGTATTTAACTACGAAAACGCTACCGAATGGGCGTTTAGCGGCGATAAGCCCGCCCTCATTGATTTTTATGCCGACTGGTGCGGCCCCTGCAAAGCTGTGGCTCCCGTGCTGGAGCAACTTAGCGATGAATACGCCGGGCAGGTAGACATTTATAAAGTAGACACCGATGCCGAACAAGAACTCTCCATGGTGTTTGGTATTCAGAGCATTCCTTCTTTGCTGTTCATACCCATGGAAGGCAAACCTATGATGCAGGCCGGAGCACTGCCCAAGCATGTACTGAAATCAGTGATTGATAAAGAACTGCTGGGCCAAACGGCAACAGAACAATAAGCGTTTTACGAACAACTTGGTTTTAATGACAGCATGCACAGGCTTTGGCTTGTGCATGTTTTTTTTAAAAGATGATGAAGGTCTTTTTGTAAAAAAGGAATGGCCTGTAGTTTGCGGCAGGTTTAAAATGCATAAATTTCTGACGTTTACACATGGTACAATTTGATGGATATTGCCCCGAATGTTTGTTGCATGGCGAGCAGGTGCTCATGCAGCTCAACAACGATGGCTATTTGGAATGTCCGCAGAGCCGGCTGCAAATAGTACTGCAAGGCAATTGTGCCGGCATACTTCGCTGGCGGGGCAATGGGCAAGTGCAACCTGCTATCACAGCTTTTGAAACGCCTGTGCTACTTACAGAAACAATGAAACTGGATTCGGAAGAAGCAGTACCCGATGATGCTTTTATTTTGCAAGACAGCTGGGCATTGGAATGGTACCTGCACGAAGTGTACGATCATTACAAGGCTTACAAACGGCATCAGTTCAATGCAAAAGATCCGGTGTTTGAGCGGCAGCGTCAATTGCTGAGCGATATAACGCCAGCCCAATGGCAGCAACTGTTTGAAGGCTATCTGCATTTTTGCAATACTGGCATTACTATTAATGTGCTTCATCATCCGGTGTTTAAAAAATGGCATCAGTTATTGCTGAGTTATGGGGTGGTGTTCGAGTTCAACTGGCATGCATGGCATAGAGGTTGGGTCAACCTGCGCAATCCTAAGTTTAGTTTTTACCGCTCATCGCTGCTGGAGCTGTCCATGTATTTATCCGCCATTATTTTATCCGAACCTTTCGACGAAGGCAGCATTGAATTTTATTACAACAACAAAACCATCGAACGCATCATCATAGCCATGGAGCAACGCACCGGTGTGAAGTAACTCACCCTCGATTAGCGGGGCATGGTCAAAATCCGTTGTATCATTGCGGCATGGATTCTTTAACGCACATAGCCATTGGCGCCTGCATTGGCGAAGCCATGCTGGGCAAAAAGCTGGGCAAAAAAGCCATGCTGTGGGGCGCACTGGCCAATAGCCTGCCCGACATCGATTTTGTAGCTGGCTTTTGGATGCCTACTGCGGAAGAATTGCTAGCTCATCGTGGCTTTACGCATTCGCTGCTGTTTGGGTTAATTGCTACGCCAGCACTGGCGTTGGCCGCCGACAGGCTGCACCGCCCACACAACATTCGCATGGCACAGTGGCTGTTGTTTTTTGGGGTGGCAGTTGGATTGCACCTGTTTATGGATGCGTTTAATAACTATGGCATCGGTTGGTTTGAACCATTCAGTCATGAGCGGATTTCTTTCAATGCTGTGTATGTGGCCGATCCGTTTTTCAGCATCATTCCGGCAATGGCTTGTGTGGCTATTTGGTGGAGCAAAAAGCCTGCGGCAAAAAGAAAAATGTGGTGGATGATGGGCTTACTCATGCCCGCATTATACCTCGTGTATTGCAGCTTCAATAAATGGACGATAGATAGTACGGTGAAGAAGGCTTTTGCACAACAGCACATTCCACACCAACGATATTTTACCACACCGGCTCCGCTCAACAACTGGCTGTGGTTTGTGGTGGCTGGTAACGATAGCGGCTATCATGTAGGCTTTCGTTCTTTATTTGATACAACCGACAGCATACACTTCGAATATTTTCCCCGCAATCAACACTTGCTCGATACCATAGCTGATCATACGGATGTGCAGCAACTCATTCGTTTTTCGCAAGAGTTTTATACGGTAGAACAATGGAATGACAGCCTGGTGTTCAACGACCTTCGGTTTGGCCAAATGCTGGGCTGGCAAAACCCACGGGGTCGTTTTGTGTTCCATTATTTTTTACAACATCCCGATGACAACAAAGTGATTGTGCAGCGTGGTCGTTTTAAAGGCTGGAACTGGCAGGTAGCAAAGGGGCTGGTCAAGAGAACAATTGGAGAGTAGCTAGCGTTGACGCTTTTCTTGTTTGAAGTAAAACGTAAATAAGAAGAACGTGATGCGGATGAAATCGTAATTGATGCGGTACCACAGGCGATGATACCACTTGGTTTGTCGGGTAAACGAGTCATTGTCGACCAACGTACATTGGTGCTGCATGATGTATTTGAGTTGCACTTCCACGTCTTGTGCAAAGCGGTCGTTCAATACATCCATGTTTAATTCTACACTGGCAAAAGTACTGATGTTGTTCACGTTGAATGAGCCAACAGTTACCCATTTGCCGTCGTAGGTGCTGAGTTTGCCATGCAAAATATGGGGCATGTATTCATAGATCTGCATGTTGTGGCGCAGCATCCAATTGTATAAATACCGCTCTGCATATTTTGCGGTTTTTACATCTGATTTTCCTGCAGTAATCACACAAACCTTGACGCCTCTGTTGGCAGCTTGCTGCATGGCTTTGCGCATTTTTCTGCCGGGCAAAAAATAACTCGACATCATCATGATGTGCGATTGGGCCTCCCGAAACATTTCCAGATAGCTGCGGGTAATTTGCACATGGCCTCGTACCCAATCGTTTCTGCGTACTCTTACGGGCATGCAGTTGTGCAAGCTGGTATCACAGTCGAATTGTTGAGCGGTCAGTCTTTTTTTGCGGCTCACATCCCGCTGCCAAATGCGTAGGCAAACTACATCGAGTATAGCTGCGGCAGGACCTTCGCAGTACAATGCCCAGTCGAGCCAGGCAGGGTCATTGGGCAAATCATTGTACCGGTTGCTGATGTTGACACCACCTACCAAACAACGTTGCGCATCGGCCACTACCACTTTGTGGTGCAGCCTGCGACCAAGATAAAAATGCTGATTGTTGGCAACGCTGCTAAACCAACGAAAATGAACACCTGCTGCTTCCAGTGCGGCAGGCCAGCTTTGTTTCCAGCCTTCTGAGCCGTAGCTATCGAGCAATACATATACCGCCACACCACGACCCGCAGCTGCTATCAGGGCTTGCGTAACCTGCTGCCCTGTTGCGTCATTTTCATAAATATATGTTTGTAAATGGATGCAATTGCTGGCACTATCAATCATTGCAATCAGCTTATCAAAATACGATTTACCACCATGCACCAATTGCACGGCATGGTTGTGATGATACTGACTCAATAAAAACTGATGGCGGTTGCGTTTCATGATGTGATTATCATGAAGGTACAATCTCATTCAACTACTTGAAACAGATATGGTGTTAGTATGAATGAAGAAGTTTTGGCGTATGTTTCGATAGCGTCTGAAATACCTATGCGTCTCTTTTCTGCCATGGCCAATGAATAGGCTCTCTTTTCTTTTTAGCAGGCCGGGCTTTTTTAATAAAAATGTAGCGGGCCGATAATCCGGTCTGGCTGTCGAAGGTTTGCCAACCGCCTTTGATGTTGACAGCTGGTTTGTAATCAGCACTCAGTAGTAGCTTGCCGAGTTTGATTTCAAGGCCCGCAATTACCGTGGCACCATACAGCAATTGGTTGTTGCTGTTTGCTTCGGGGTTGCGCCGTCCCCAGTGCCCAATATGCGGACCAGCCCCGGCATAGAGGTTAAAGCCTTTGCCTGCCAATGGGAAATGTTTTTCCAGCAAGACCGTGCCGGTGGTTTGGCGATGTAAAATGCGCTGTTGCAGTAAGGCTTCTACCGTTATATTTTTTGCCACCTGTTGTTGTAAGGTAAGTCCAATGTCGCCACCCAATCTGATGCCTGCAGCAGTGCTGTATTGTTGGGCAAAAACTTGGGTAAAAACAACGCTGAGCAATAGCAGCATTCTTATTCGCATCATGTTTTTCGTTTCTGTAAAAACGAATCACCATAGAGGCATGATACAATGCAGATGATATAGTTTGGTTAAAGACCAACAAGCAACCACCTATCATTTTTAAAGATTGCTGAATATCTGTTGTACAACTATTGTTTTGCTGTTTTAATCTGTGCATTTATGGCGAAAAAAATAGCCGCAGATTCACAGATTTTCCCGCCAACTGCCAACTTTCCGGGATGATGATTCTCTTCGAAATTCAATCCACCAAACCAACGCAATGCCGGCTACATAGCACCACATATCGGCCCAGGCAAAATCGGTACCAATGATGGTGCGGGCCAGCCGGTTGTGTTGCAAACCTAGTAAACGCACCAGCTTCAAGTATTGCAGGCCTTCAATGGCAAAGGCAAAAAGCAATACTGCTATGGCGGTGCTGCGCCATGGCAAAGAAGGTTTCACAGATTTAACGCTGCAATAGATGAGGACAACCACCAACACATCGCCAATGTAAGGCCGTACAAAGCGGTCGTGAACAAACAGGGCTATCGCTATTTCGATGAGCAACAGCAATAGCGCCGCCACAGCATATTGCCAACGGGAGAAGCCTGATAGATTTGCCATGTTCATGGCTACGAATATAACGGAAACCAATTGGCGCAAAAACAACAACGCCGACCAATGGCCGGCGTTGTATCGTATTATTCTAGCAGGTCTTTATTGCAGCAATGCGCCGCTGGTTACCTGTACTTTGTCTTTCATCAGTTCTTTTACAGTAGCTACAATGGCGTTGGCGTCGTAACCGCATTCTGCATGCAGCTCTTTCAGTGTGCCATGCTCTACCAGGCGATCGGGGATGCCCAGCATTTTCACCTGAGCACTGTAACCATGCTGTGCCATAAATTCTAGTATAGCACTACCGAAACCACCAATAGTGGTGCCGTCTTCAATGGTTACAATCTTGCTGTATTTGCTGAATACTTCGTGCAGCAAGGCTTCATCCAATGGCTTGGCAAAACGCATATCGTAGTGGCCGGGGTTGATGCCGTACTGATGCAGTTCTACCATGGCACTTTTGGCAAAATTGCCCGGGTGACCAAAGCTCAGAATCGCTACCTCTTCACCATCTTTCAGCTTGCGGCCCTTGCCAATTTCAATGGCTTCAAATGGCGTCCGCCATTCAGGCATTACACCTTCGCCACGGGGGTAGCGAATTACCATGGGCAGCGTAGTGCTTTCCAGTTGCGAAGTGTACATCAGGTTGCGCAATTCCTGCTCATTCATCGGGGCACTGATGATCATGTTGGGAATGCAACGGAAATACGGTATATCATAAGCACCATGATGCGTAGGACCATCTTCGCCTACCAAACCGGCACGGTCGAGGCAAAGCGTTACGGGTAGTTTTTGAATAGCAATATCATGCACTACCTGATCGTAGGCTCTTTGCATAAAGCTGCTGTAGATATTGCAAAACACCCGCATGCCTTGTGTAGCCAAACCGGCACTCACAGTAGCTGCATGTTGTTCGCAAATGCCCACGTCGATGGCACGGTCAGGCATTTTCTCCATCATAAACTTCAGCGAAGAACCGCTGGGCATAGCCGGCGTAACACCCCAAATTTTGGGATTCATTTCTGCCAGTTCTATGATGCTGTGACCAAACACATCCTGGTACTTGGGCGGCTGAGGCGTATTGAATTTCTTCTTGACGATTTCGCCGGACACTTTATCAAACAAACCGGGAGCATGCCACAAGGTTTGGTCTTTTTCGGCCAGGGCATAGCCTTTACCTTTTACCGTAACAATGTGCAGGATTTTTGGTCCCGGAATTTTCTTGAGGTCTTCCAGTGTATCTACCAGCTTGGCTATGTTGTGCCCGTCGATGGGGCCAAAATAGCGGAGCTTCAATGCTTCAAACAGGTTGCTGCTGCTGCTGATGGCGCCTTTAATGCCTTCGGCCACTTTGTGGGCCATGGCACGGGTAAAGCTTTTGCCTACGGGCAGTTTGCCAATGGCATTCCACACGTCATCTTTCAGCTTATTGTAGGTGGGGCTCAGCGAAATGTCTGTCAGGTATTCTTTCAACGCACCCACGTTGGGGTCGATGCTCATGCAGTTGTCGTTGAGGATGATGAGCATGTCTGCGTCGCTGACACCTGCGTGGTTCATGGCTTCAAAAGCCATACCGGCAGTCATGGCGCCATCGCCAATCACGGCCACGCTTTTGCGGTCTTCGCCTTTGTACTTGGCCGCCAGTGCCATGCCCAACGCTGCAGAAATAGAGGTAGAACTATGGCCTACGCCAAAGGTGTCGTATTCGCTTTCGCTGCGTTTGGGAAAGCCACTCAGGCCTTTGTATTTGCGGTTGCTGGGAAAAATATCGCGGCGACCGGTGAGTATTTTATGGCCATAAGCCTGATGGCCTACGTCCCATACCAGCTGGTCGTAAGGCGTATTGTATACATAATGCAATGCCACAGACAGTTCTACCACACCAAGGCTGGCGCCAAAGTGGCCACCGTGCACACTTACCACGTCAATAATGTATTGGCGCAGTTCATTGCACACCTGGTGTAGTTGCTCACGGCTCAATTTTTTCAAATCGGCCGGGCTGTCTATTTGTTTGAGTAATGCTCCGGGGGTTATTTCCATGTTCAATTGAGGTAGGCGCAAAAATAGGATTAATACGTAGGTAAATTGCTTATGCAAATAGCATCATCATAACAGGCAATCTGACGGATTGTTGTTTACATTATGACGTATTCGGTAAAATCCCTGGTTCTCAATTCTGGTTTTTCGTAGTATATAATTCCGCTGATTTCCCCAAAGAATCAAACGAATTTATTCTTTGGCAATTTAGGGTTACGGGTAAATCAAATCCACTAATAGACAATATCAATTGCTTGGTGTTAATTAAATATTAATAGACTTTGATGGTATATTTATGTCAGAAATACCTTTTCATCTTATGTGCGATTTAGCATCAACTAAAATATATACTTTGAAAAACTCATTTTCTTTTATCATTTGCTTGCTTTTGTTCACTTCGTGTTCTAAAGTCAAATTTGATATCATTAACATCGAAAACCTTAGTGTTGCAACCCAAAAAGTAATAGCCTCTTCTAATATTCCTGAAATGAAGGAGCGTTATTTAGACTTAACAATGAATGAAAAAGAGCTACTGTGGAAGGCCAAACTAAAACATATCATTACAGATGAAAAGAAAGATTTAAATGCAAAGCAAATTGAAATTGTACAAAAAGTTTTAGATTTCATCAGTCTCCATGGAATGGAAAAATTGTTTCGTAATCCCGAATTGGGAGAATCTTTTATAGATCACTATAGTCCGGAAATCGAAGAAAACTTTTCAAGATCTCAGCAATTTTTATTAATTGAATTACCCTATTTCTCAAATGATTTTTCTTTATTGGATTCTGAGAAAATATTAGCGAAACTTAACCCTAAAACACTGGCCGTTTCGATGCTTGCAGCAACCTGCAATTGCCTTTACAATATTTCATGCCCTGGTTCAGGAAATAATTGTAATAAAACAGCTGGCTTTTGTGAGCCTACCAAAGATGGAGGATGCGGTCTTACAGGCACTTCTAATTGTAAAGGACGTTGTGAAGTTTTTCCCTGATTATATAATTTTAAATTCTTGTCACATAAGACATCACAAGTGGTAATTAATTCATATGAGCTCTTCGCAAATTTCAAATGCAAAAACTTTATTAGTTTTTGCATTTGTTTTTCTATCTGTTGTGGTTATCTATAATGCAACCTTCATATTGGGTTTACTCAATATGTCTTATAAATTCTCTTATGGCAAAGTCTATGTGCAAACAACATTTATTCATTTTTTTCTTGCAATTTTCTTGTTAAGGGGTTACCCGCCATCTTTAAGGTTATTTATCATTTGCATTATTATTCCTATAATAATTGATTGTTTAACTTTCTTTAATGGACAGGATTTAGTTCCTCTGCGGGCTCCACTAGCAACCATTTTTCCTATATTAGGAACGGCCCTTGCATTTATTTATAAGAGTTGTAGCAAAGTGAAAGTTGCCCTTGCATTTTTTTTGTCTATTGTTTTTCTGTTTGTGATAAACTTCTATGTAGTGCCATTGGCCCGGAAGTCTATGATTGCTAAAAAGACGCCGATAGTTTTAAAAACTATTGCAAACAGTACTTTCAAAACAGTTGATGGTAAATGGGTTAAGTTTCAGGATACAGCCCGTGCACCAGTGCGATTGGTAGAATGTTACTTTGTGGGATGTCCCCCTTGTGAGGATAAAGCACACATGCTCAAAAAGCTCAGACAAAATACATCTACCATTTCGGTTGATATTGTCATGATTTGTGCAGGGAAAGTCAGCAAATGGGAATCCTTTTTGCAGCATGCGGCCAAAAATGTTACGCCAGGAATTATCTATTTGTATGACGTCAATAACGCATTGGATTCTATCACAAATACTCCAATGGCTTCTTTCCCTATGGAATTCTTGTTTCTCGGTAAATATGAAAACTCAATAAGCGCTTTAGGATATGATGCGAAAGATTCCTTAATCATCTATAAAAAAAAACTGGGACAGATAAATAATTGGCTTGGTAAGCACTATAGTCAGAAGGAATAAATAAGAATTATTCAATAGTGTTATCTCATTATTTATTTCCCTACGTTTTTCGCAAAATGCAATCTCCAAACTCGTAATTTATTAGCTATCTCAACTTTTTCCTAATTCTTATGGTACCGTTGGTGGCCAGGCTGCTGGAGAGGTTCAGGTCGTAGCGTTGGGTGCCTGCGTACACAATGCAGAGGGCGGTATTGGGCGGTATTTCGCCCAGGTTTTCGGCAAACAGGGCTATTTCATTTTCGCCGGCGGCGAGTACCAATGGTATTTCTATGGGGGTGAGGCCCAGTAGTTTGTGCTCGGCCACCGGCTGCCGGTTGAAGAAAACCGACACCGTGTCGAAATCCATTTTGCCATTGTCGTACAGGTGTAGCATAATGGTGTCGGTATCCACTTCAATCAGCGGGCCTTTTACAAAAGTTCGCTGCTGCAGGGCTGATACGGAGGCGGGCACCTGAAACTGTTGTGCGATAGACGTATCGGCATTTTTGGCGGACATTGCAGAAATGGCCGCACCGGCACCGGCCTGTGTTTTTTTGAGGCTGGCCGTGGGTTGGGGCTTGGCTTTTTGCAGGCTGATATTAATAATGGGGCAGCCGTAGCGGTAGTTTTCCAGTGGGTTGAGCTGGCCATAGAGCACACTGTCGGGCCCGTTGGTGTACAAAGTGAGAGAGCCGTCCATTTGGCAATCGGGGGCATTATTGTCTTTGGCAAAAAAACTGATGAGCTTAAAAGGTTTGAACTCAATGGTGCCCGATTCGGGCCAGTACACACCGCTTACCTTGGTGCTGTATTCGTGCTGGCCAAAAAAGTAGTTGAGGGTGCCGGTAATGTTGTTGCCTTTTTTCAGCAAAATGAGTTCGCACAGGTAGCTGTTGTAGGTAAGGCCCGCTTTCGATTCGCCGCGGCCATACCAGCTGCCGGTAATTATATACTGAGCTGAAGCCGCCTGCAGCAGCAAGCCCATTATAAGAGTAAGGAAAAAATGACGCATCATGAGGTTGGCAGTACAATTTAAACGCCAAACCCCTTCCGGCAGGTAAATATTAATAAAGCATTGGGGAAAAGACCTGCCGGAAAAGCCGCAAACAACTACAATGAGCACTGAATTTCAGCGGGTTGTTGGGGCTTTGGGTAAAGAAAATTGAAGGGGAAGGTTAGCCGTCCCGTTTTTTATTGCATTTTTGTTGCACACTCAATGCGAATGAAGCACAGGCTGTACGACATATTTGTAGAGAGGAAGCAGAAAGGCCAAAAGAGTTTTGCCGTGCTGATTGATCCCGATAAAGTGAACCGCAACGGTTTGGATGAGCTGGTGCGGTTGGCTATTGATGCGAGGGTCGATTATTTTTTGCTGGGGGGCAGTCTGGTCATCAGCAACCATTTGGATGATTGTGTACAGCACATTAAAGCACAAACCGATATCCCCGTTATTCTTTTTCCCGGCAGCCCTAGTCAGGTAAGCAAGTATGCCGATGCATTGTTGTACCTCAGCCTCATCAGTGGTCGCAATCCGGAGTTGCTCATAGGTCAGCATGTGATAAGTGCACCAGTAGTAAAACAAAGCGGGCTCGAAATAATGCCCACCGGCTATATGGTAATTGATGGAGGTGCGCCAACAACGGTATCGTACATTTCGAATGCAGCTCCCATACCTGCCGATAAAAATGAAATTGCCATGTGCACTGCCATGGCTGGCGAAATGCTGGGCATGAAACTCATTTACATGGATGCCGGCAGTGGTGCCCGCAAGCCCATTACTGAAAGCATGATTGAAAAAGTGGCCGGAATAATTGAAGCCCCGCTGATTATTGGTGGCGGCATTACCGAGCCCGAAAAAGCGTATCGCAATTGCAAGGCCGGTGCCGATGTAATTGTGGTGGGCAATGCCATTGAAAAAGATCCATTGCTGATAAAAGAAATTGCTGCTGCTGTGCACAGCAGTCGCGTAAATGCCTGACCATAGTCAGTACTCAACTATTTGTTTTCAAATTCATTTATTGATTCTTCTTTTTGCTTTGCCTGTAATGTGTAGCTGTATTGATGTTTCACTGACAGTTTAAGGAAGAATAATCAGCGGAGTACGACCATCATACACTACTTCATTCACCAATAATTTTCTGAAGAAGATATCCGTTAAATCACGTGTACCTTTTTGCATTACCAAAATTTCTTGCCGGGGGTGTTGAATAATCATTTGCAAATCGGAAGCCGTATCTGCCCCTTCATAAATGGCAATGCCGCTGGTATAAGTATTGCTATACTGGTTGCTCAATGTTTGTAAGGATTGCTCAATGGGGAAGATGTTCTCGTTTTTTTGAGCAATGGAAAAGAAGGTAATGCTTGTTTCATTTTTCGGAAATAAGGACAGCAACTGATGAAAAGAATTGGTGTTGAATGCATGCTTTTCAGCAATGGCTACCCACAAATGCCGATGGGTAAAAGATGAAAAGTCGGAAGGCATCACCACTAAAGTGGTATTGGTATGTTCAATAATATCGACAGTTTTTGTTCCGAGAAAAAGCCGCTTGATGAGTCCGGTTGTTTTTGCTCCTGCAAAAATCATTTGCTCAAAAGGTGCTGCCAGCAGCTCTTCTAATTGTTCGAGCAGGTGTGTAGATGAAACGCGATATTGAACAACAGCTTCTGGGGGCAATGTGTTTTGAACCAATGCTTCCAAATCACGTAAGGCTTCTTCATTGCCGTTGTTGGTGAGTGTTTGTTTGTACTCGGCATGAGAAAGACCCGGCACAACAATGTTTGTTTGGTGCAGCAGCAACAGTGCTGCATTGGCCAATTGGCTCCATTCGTATGCATAGCGAAGCAACGCTGCTGAATGTTCTCCTAAATCGAGTAGCACAATGAATCGTTTTTCCATACCAAAACATTTTAGTGAGTGTTAATCATGGCGACATCTTACTGAAAGGACTGTTGATTGCCGAAGCATTAGGAGGCAAGCGGTTTTTTTAAATACTGAATTTTCTTTTTGTCGCCTACAATCCAAATCATGTCACCCCATTCAAATACCATGGAGGAATCTGGGTTTAAATACTGCTGGTTTTTTCTAATGATGCCTATCACCAAACCATTTGTTTTTTCGCGGATACCAGAGTTACGAATGGACAAACCTTTCAGCTGCGTGTATTCATTCACCAATACTTTTTCAAGACCAATAGTGTCGGTGCTTTCGAGCTGTGCATTGTCGGTAGTAATCAACGTATCAAATACCGGTTTGAAGTTTTGAAGTTGGTTGTCGGTAGCAATCAAACCAATCAAATCATGAGGCAGTAAAATCTGCTGTTTATCTGGCGTGGCAATGACGCCTTCGCCTCGTTTGATATACACGATGTTGATGCCAAATTGCTCCCGCCACATTAGCTCCTGCAATGTTCTGCCTATGTACCAGGCTTGTGCAGGTACTTCCAGTTGTACAATGTGTGCATCCCAATTGTACAGCTCTGTTTGCAGGGCATCTTGATTGCGTTGTACGGTAGCAGTGAGTGATTGATACTCTTCCGTTTCACGGGCATGCAGATTGCGGAGGAAACGACTTTCAATGCGTTGGTAAAACAGTTGCAATCTTTTGGCAAACAGCCAAATGATTACACCACTTATGGGCACCGCTATCACAATAGCAGTAAGATTATTGTATACTTTAAACACCACAAATACAATAATGCTGATGCCTGCCAATGCCCTGAAAATTTCGATAATAAGGAGCGGCCCTCTATTGTAAGCTTTATTTAACCACAGTTCTTTATGCGCATGTGTTTTCGGTTGCTTATTGATGAGTGCAACAATGAAAGGTGCACTAAGTACCAGTGTGGCAATCATGCTTAGCAAATTGCTGATTTGTATATTGTCAATCGATGTTTGGAAAAATGGCCAAATAAACCGGATGGATGCTATTACAATGGCAACAATGATAATCAAATTGCTAACCATGATTTTGCTATAAGCAGCAACCACTGTTTTCCATTCAGATTCTGCTTGAATTTTTTGCGTACTCGATGCGTATCGGTTCAACTTTTGTGTCCACTTTGCCGGCAGTTTTTTCTCCAGCCAATTGTACAGCGGTTCAGAATATTTAATGAGGTATGGAGTGGTAAAAGTAGTAACAGCGGATGCGCCTACGGCTACCGGAAAAAGGAAATCGGAGATAACCCCCAGCGATAAGCCAAGCGTAGCCACAATGAATGCGAATTCACCAATTTGCGCCATACTCATGCCTACCTGCACCGATTGTTTGAGCGGCTGGCCGGATAGCACAGCGCCCAATGTAGTGCTGAATAATTTTCCGAAAAGAGTGAGCATGGTAACGGCAAATACCGGCCAGCCATATTGTACAATAGCCTCCGGATTAATCATCATACCCACAGATACAAAGAATATCGCACCAAACAAATCTTTGACAGATTTTATCAGGTGTTCAACTTTTTCGGCAAAGGTTGTTTCTGCAATAATGGAGCCCATAATAAAGGCACCCAACTCTGCACTAAAACCAACTTGAGTAGCCAGTATCACCATGCCCAAACAAAGGCCCAGTGCCAGTATCAGCAAGGTTTCTTCATCCAGTAAGTGTTTGGCTTTTTTAAGAATTGTAGGCAGCAAAAAGATACCTGCTATAAACCAAATAGCTAAGAAGAATAACAGTTTGGATACGGTAAAAATAATTTCGCTTCCCTGAAACTGTTGTGTAACCGCAATGGTGGATAGCAATACCATTAATAAAATCACTACAATGTCTTCTACCACCAATACTCCAAAAACGATGCGGGCAAATTGTTTATTTTTTACACCTAGCTCATCAAATGCACGTATGATAATAGTGGTGGAAGAACTGGCCAGCATACCTCCTAAAAACAAACTGTCCATAGATGACCAACCCAACCATTTGCCTGTAAAAAATCCGGCAACGGTAATGAATGCAATTTCAACAAATGCAGTGATGGAAGCGGTGCCGCCAACCCGCATGAGTTTTTTAAAACTGAATTCTAAACCCAGGCTAAAGAGTAAAAAGATGACACCAATTTCTGCCAGCGTTTTAATGTTTTCTGTATCGGCTACCGTAGGTAAAAAATGAAAATACGGGCCTACAAAAAAGCCTGCAATAATGTACCCTAATACAAGTGGCTGTTTAATTTGCCGGAATAACAATGTGGCTACTGCACCAGTAATCAGTATTAATGCTAAGTCATGTATTAATGCTGGTAAATGCGCCATAATCAAGGTTACTTAAGTGAAAAAATTAAAACTTGAAATCACCATTGTTGCAATAATATAGAAAAAAATATTGAATGCCGTTGGAGTAGCTGTGCAGCCTTTTTAATATTGATGATGATAATAAATAGCTGATATAATATTGGAACAATCAGATGAAAGTAGAAATCGTTGAAAAGCCACTGTTTCCAGTTAGTAGGGCACATCAACATGATGATGATACCGAAGCAAAAAGCCTTCAACATATGTATGTAGAAGGCTTTTATGAAAGTGTTAAAAAACGCTATGGCAGTAGCTGTAAATGCTCATTGAGCAATATGTATGCAGCCATTAAGTTTGCTCCACATATTGCCTGAAATTTTCCAAAATGGCACCCCAGCCAGCGTATTGCAATTCGAAGCTGTTTTCATATTCCGGATCGAAAGATTCGTGTACCTGTGTGCCCGTATCTGTTTCCGTGAAAGTAACGTTGACCTTACGGCCATCCTCCATATGATACGCCAGGCGGGTAAAAGGTTCTACCACATCAAACGTGCCGATAAAATCAAATCCCATGCTACCATCTTTGGCTTCCATGCGGTGGGTAAAAGTACCTCCTACCCGCAGGTCAGTTTCGGCATGTGGGGTATGCCAGTCGTCAGATGCCTGATTCCATTGTGTAACGTGCTCGGGTTGTGTAAAGCATTGCCATACGGTTTCAATATCAGCCAGCACATGGGTGCTGATGTGTATCTGAAAATCTTCTGATAATGTTTTTACTATGGCCAAAGCTTTTGGAAACATGTCTTCAAATGGACCGCAGTATGCTTCCAGTGTATCTACCGACACATGCAGCTTGGTGCCTGCAGCAGTTGCTTCCAATTGATACGCTTCAATGGCATCAGACCAATTTTCCGGAGGTGTTGTTTCTTCAAAATCTACTATCTCGCCCAAGTGTTTGAACCGCATGCTGTGTGGTGCTTCCATCTCCACAATATCGGCATACATGCCGCGGCCGCCCGGCGATAAAAAATGGATGCGGCTGCCTGGCTCCCAGGTGCTCACCACATAAGAACCTTCGCAAAAAGCGGTTGTCCATTTACGGTAGAGCTCATCGTTCCAGAGTACGAACCATACGGTGTCGGGTGATGCATTGATGTCAATGGAAAAAGAAAGTGTTTGCATAGCAGTTGGTTGAAGGAAGGGCTGAAAAGTACAACGCCATGCTGTAAGAAATGCATGGCGTTGTAAAAAAGAAAATCAGAGGGTAGCTGGTGGCGGTACTACAATGTGTTTATTGTTATCTATTACCGGAATCATTTCACCGTTGCTACGTATGCTTTGCAACTCCTTCATGCCGCGGCGAAGTACATCATCCAGGTCGGTGCTAAGTTCTGTCAATTCTTCTTGCGTAAATGTGCGTGGTTTACGTTTGTTGATGAATTTCAACAACCGTTCCATTCGCTTGGTATCTGCCGGGTCTACCTGTACCAGTTCAACTCCGGCTTTAATGCCACCCATTTGCGGTTGTGCCTCTATAAAATAAACCTTGCCTGCTTCGAGATGCCCGCTGATGAACGACTTGTTTTCTGAACGTGCCCAAAAAATATGTGGTCCCGGTGCACATTCATACAGCATGTATTTTTCGCCATTGAAGCGGCCTATGACTTGTGCACTATCGAAAAAACTAAAGTTGATGAGTGCCCCCAGGCCAGAAGGGCGAAGAAAATACACAAGGGCTTTGTCGGCCGGGGCTTCCTTCATGCCCTGTGCCATGGCTGCATGCATGCTCAGCAGCAGCAGTGGTAATACATACAAATGCTTTCTCATACGCCTCAATATAATGAACGTCAAAAGTAGAAAGTGTTCGATAAACGACCACGCCGCTGTTACAGTCGGGAAGCCCTTCGTAACAACGTCATCTTTCTAAAGGCGATTGTTATGGCAGTTGATACTGCTGAAAAAATTCCCAGAGCAAATCATTGGCATTAATGGCGGTGGAGGGAATATCGGAGCTGGGGCCGCCGGGCAATCCTCCGGGCCAGCCGTGGCCGCCATCGTTGGTCAGGTAAAAATGGACGCTGCTGTTGTTGCTGCAGTTCAGCCATTTGGTAAGGCTATAGCTGCTGTTGCTAAAGCTCAGCTGGTTGGGATTGGTGCAACCGTTTTTGCCCGACCACACGGTAAATACGGAATCGAGTGGCGGCACTGAAATGCCGGTTACACCATTGCCCACACCACCCTGATAAGGCACATGCTGGTCGAGTTTGGAATGCATGTGCAAAATGGGTACTGGCCTTGCGGGGTTGCATGGGGTAGACATCACCATGCTGCAACCATTGGGTGCAATGGCGGCAATTTTATTGGATAGTTCGCAGGCGAGGCGGTAGCAAAGCATGCCGCCGTTGGAGTGGCCGGTGGCGTACACTTTTTTGGGATTGATTTTGTAATCGGCCAGCAGTTTATCTATGAGTTGGCTGATGAATTTTACATCATCCACTTTGTTGTTCATGGCAGAGCCGCAGCAGCGGCCTGCATTCCAGGTTTTGATGATGCCGGTACCATCGGGGTACACCACAATGAAACCGGAGGCATTGGCCTTGGGGGTGAGCCTATTGGTGCTTTCGAACTGGGCACCACTGCCACCGCCGCCGTGCAGGGCTATCACCAGCGACAAATTGTTGGCTTCGTAGTAATTGGGTGGCAGGTTGACAGTGTAAGTACGGGTGAGGCCGTCTACGGATATGCTGCTGGTAAAGCGGTATACTTTGGGGGTAGTAGGTGTGTCATCTTTTTTGCAGGCGGCCAGCAACAGCAGCAGGCCGGCGAGGCAGCAGGTGATTTGGTTTTTCATAAGAGGGTAAAAGAGGATTGGAGGGTAAGACGGGCAAATGTGCGGAATGTTTAAACAGGAGGGAGATGACAGGGTAATACGAAAATGACTTGCATAAATACAATTACGTTTGAGTAAGGTGTTGGTTGAGGTGTGTTGTGCTGCTGATGGGCTGCCGGATGCGGAGGGCCACGCTGCAGGCGTGGGTGCCCCCAACGCAGTGGGGGCACGGCACCCCGAAGCAGCCGGAACTGCTGTTGCTCAGGTCGTTGCGGCTCACGGCCCCTTTCACAAAACTTTTTCGGTTGCTTCAAGAAAAAGGGGCAAAGCATGGAAATAATTCAGTTTCTTTGCCCCGCAATCGAAATTTTACAGACTTCTTTGATTCTGAACTGAAAATGTCAAAAAACTCACCCATACAGCTGATCACTGAAATGATCATGCACGCCTTCAACAAGCGTGGGTTTTTTACTGTGCCGTGCAGGCCGGGTTTTTTTGTACGTCCATACCCCGTGGCGGTGCGACGATAATTTCCCCAATTGTATATCAACACATAGGTTTTGTTGGTAGCTGCGCCGGGGCGTAGCCTTTGTTCGTTCACCGTATTACCATTACTTTTTTCCCCCATTTGGGATATGCAGCAGAATGATTTTTTGATTATGACGGCCAATGCTACGCATGTAGACTTTGCCCAGATAATATGCGACGAATATGAAAGCAGTGCCAAGGCCCGTGGCACGGGGATTGCGAAGCGCAGTCCTGACTACGTAAAACAGAAAATGCTGGAAGGCAAATCGGTTATTGCCTTTGAAAAAGCCACCGGCATTTGGGCGGGCTTTTGCTACATCGAAACATGGAGCCACGGCGAGTATGTGGCCAACAGTGGTTTGATTGTAGCACCACAGTACCGTAAGGCTGGGTTGGCAAAATCCATCAAACAAGAGATTTTTAAACTGAGCCGCAAACTGTACCCCGAAGCCAAAATATTTGGTTTGACCACCGGTCTTGCGGTGATGAAAATAAACAGCGACCTGGGCTACGAGCCGGTTACCTACAGCGAACTGACACAGGATGATGCTTTTTGGGCCGGCTGCAAAAGCTGTGTGAACTACGACATTCTGATGAGTAAGGAACGCAAGAACTGCATGTGCACTGCCATGCTCTACGATCCCAAAGACCATTATCAGCCAGAAGAAACCGCCGAAATGTTTAGGGCCAACAGCAAAGTGTACGAACGCTGGCTACGCATTAAGCAAACCTGGCGTGGCATACTGGGCAAAAAAAATGAAGCCGCCGGCAAAGAGAAAAAATCTTTGCTGTTGAGCCTCTTTATGCAATGGTAACAAATGGTTGCCCCTGCCTCCATGCGTTATTCTTTTTTGATTTCAACCTTTAATGATAGACCAACATGAGCACAGCCAAAAAAGTAGTATTGGGATTTAGTGGTGGCCTCGATACCACCTACTGCGTAAAATACCTGAGTGAAGACAAGGGGTACGAGATACACAGTGTGATTGTAAACACTGGTGGCTTTAGTGCTGCCGAACTGCAGCAAATTGAAGCCCATGCGTACAAGCTGGGTGTAAAAAGCCACACCACCGTAGATGCGGTGAAGCCTTACTACGACCGCATTATAAAATACCTGGTATATGGCAATGTGCTCAAAAACAATACGTACCCGCTGAGTGTGAGTGCCGAACGCCTGATGCAGGCTCTGCACATAGCCGAGCATGCCAAAAACCTGAAGGCCGATGCGGTAGCCCATGGCAGCACCGGTGCCGGCAACGACCAGGTACGTTTTGATATGATTTTTCACATCATGATTCCCGGTGTAGAAATCATTACGCCCATCCGCGACATGAAGCTGAGCCGTGAGGTAGAAATTGAGTACCTCAAAAGCAAAGGCGTAGACATGAATTTTGAAAAAGCCGCTTACTCCATCAATAAGGGGTTGTGGGGCACCAGCGTGGGTGGCCGCGAAACCCTCAACAGCAAAGAATGGTTGCCCGAAAGCGCATGGCCTACACAGGTAACAGAAACCGGTACCCGTACGTTGGAATTGGGCTTCGATAAAGGCCAGCTCACCAGTGTAGATGGTCAGTTGTTTGCGCATCCGGTGGATGCGATTAATCACTTGCACGGCATTGCAGCACCTTATGGTGTGGGTCGAGATATTCATGTGGGCGACACCATCATTGGCATTAAAGGCCGTGTGGGTTTTGAAGCTGCCGCTCCCATGATTATCATTAAAGCACACCACCTGCTGGAAAAACATGTACTCACCAAAAACCAACTGAGCTGGAAAGATCAGCTGTCATTGTTCTACGGCAACTGGCTGCACGAAGGCCAGATTATGGATCCGGTGATGCGCAATATTGAAGCCTTCTTTGAAAGCACCCAGCACAATGTAACCGGAAAGGTATTTGTGCAATTGCAGCCTTATCATTTTCAGGTAACGGGCATTGAAAGTGCTTACGACCTCATGAGCAGCAAGTTTGGCAAGTACGGCGAAATGAATACCGGATTTACCGGCGATGATGTGCGTGGCTTTAGCAAAATCTTTGGCAACCAAACAGTGATTTGGCACAAGGTGAATGAAGAATAAGGAATAATTAATAAGGAAGTGGGAAGTGTGGGTTGTTGTGGAGAAATGGAACAACTACACACAACAATCCAAAAACTCCAAACCAAAAACGTTGACAAACAACCCGGCTTGATGAGTAACCACAAAAGCATTATTGTATCTGACGCAGCACCGCTTGAGCAATACAAGTGGGGCAATGATTGTGATGCCTATGTGCTGGTAGATGAGCCGGAGTTGAGTGTGAAGCTGGAGCAAATGCCTGTTGGTACTTGTGAGCTGGTGCATTTTCACCGCCACTGTCAGCAGTTTTTTTATGTATTGGCCGGTGAAGCCAGCATGGAAATTGATGAGGACGCCATTCAGTTGAAACAAAGTGAAGGTGTGTTGATAGCGCCGGGTGCTAAGCATCGCATTTGCAACCATGGTACCAGCACTCTTCGTTTTGTGGTGACCAGTCAGCCCGCTGTTGGTACCGACAGGATAGCCGTTTAAAAAATACAATCATGAAAATCAGAGCAGGCATTATTGGTGGTGCAGGATACACCGGCGGCGAACTCATTCGTTTGCTCATCAATCATCCGCAGGTAGAACTCAGCTTTGTGCAGAGCGGCAGCAATGCCGGCAATCCTTTGCATCAGGTACATGCCGATTTGCTGGGCGATACAGAGCAAACTTTTGCCGCTACGCATCACTTCGATATTGATGTGCTGTTTTTCTGCGCCGGTCATGGCGAAGCCAAAAAGTTTGTGCAGGCAAATGACATTCCTGCTTCTGTAAAACTGATTGACATTGGCAACGACTTTCGCTTGCATGCCGATGCGGTGCAAGGCGAACGCACATTTATTTATGGTTTGCCCGAATTGAATAAAGAGCAAATCTCCAATGCGCAAAACATAGCCAACCCTGGTTGCTTTGCTACCGCTATTCAGTTGGGATTATTGCCGCTGGCAAAAGCCGGCTTGCTGACAGAAGTTTATACAACGGGCATTACAGGTAGCACCGGTGCAGGCCAAAGCCTGAGTGCCACTTCGCATTTCAGCTGGCGGGCCAATAATATTCAAGCATACAAAACACTGACGCATCAGCACCTGGGCGAAATCACCGAATCGTTGCAGCAGTTGCAACCTACTTTCTCTTCCCCCACTGGGGGAGGCCGGGAGGGGGCCATAAACTTTGTGCCCTGGCGGGGCGATTTTACCAGAGGGATTTTCATTTCAAGCACACTGCCTTGCGACCTCGAACTGCCCGAAGCATACTCCATGTATGAAAGCTTTTACGCAGGAGCAGCATTTACGCATGTTACCCGTTCTGCGGTGTTTTTAAAGCAGGTGGTCAACAGCAACAAGTGCATCATTCAGCTGGAAAAAATTGGCAACAAACTCGTGGTGCATTCTGTCATCGACAACCTGCTCAAAGGCGCCAGCGGCCAGGCTGTACAGAACATGAATCTGCTATTTGGCTTAGCTGAAAAAACAGGACTCAATCTTAAAGCAACATACTTCTAGAAAACACTTTGTGTCCATTGTGCTTTCACAGTGCCTTGGTGGTTCAAAACAAATACATCAACATGAAACTTTTCGACGTTTATCCAATTAATGACATCACCATTGAAAGAGCAGCCGGCAGCTATGTGTGGGATAACAATGGTGTGCAGTATCTCGATATGTATGGCGGCCATGCGGTCATCAGCATTGGCCATACACATCCGCATTGGGTGCGCCGCATAGAAGAACAACTGAATAAAATTGCTTTCTATTCTAACTCCGTTCGTATTCCCATTCAACAACAGTTGGCAGAAAAGCTGGCACAGGTAAGTGGTAAAACCGATTACCAATTGTTTTTGGTAAACAGTGGGGCAGAAGCTAACGAGAACGCATTGAAGCTGGCATCTTTTCACAATGGCCGCAAGAAAATCATTGCATTCAGCAAAGCTTTTCATGGTCGTACCTCACTGGCAGTCGCTGTGACTGATAATCCAAAAATTGTAGCGCCAGTCAACGAAACCGACAATGTAATTTTTCTACCCTTCAACGATTCCGCTGCATTAAAAGCCTGTTTCCAACAACAAGGCGATGACATCGCGGCCGTTATCATCGAAGGTATTCAGGGCGTAGGGGGAATTGTAGAAGCTGATGCGAGTTTCCTGACACTCATTCGTGAATTGTGTGATACACATGGTGCCGTGTACATAGCAGATAGTGTGCAGTGTGGCTATGGCCGTACTGGTCAGTTTTTTGCGCATGATATTGCTGGCGTCAATGCCGACATCTATACCATGGCCAAAGGCATGGGCAATGGATTTCCCATTGGTGGTATTTTAATTGCACCACATATTTTGCCCAAGCATGGCATGCTCGGCACCACGTTTGGCGGCAACCATTTGGCATGCGCTGCTGCTTTGGCAGTGTTGGAAGTGATAGAAAAGGAAAACCTCATCAGCATGGCGAAGCAACGCGGCATGTACATCAAAAGCCAGTTGCAGAAAATTGACGGTATTGACAACATTCGCGGTCGTGGTTTGATGATTGGCTTTGATCTGCCCGAGTCGTTGAAAGAGCTGCGCAAGGTATTGCTCAATGATTTTAATGTATTTACCGGCGAAGCAAAACCTAACGTAGTTAGATTGCTGCCATCGTTGGCGCTGAGCCGTAAGCAAGCCGATGAATTTTTGGAAGCCCTGCAGGAAGCGATTGCTGCTGTGCAGGAGAAAGAGGAGGAGTAGGTCGATTGGTTAATTAGTTAATGAGTTGATTGATTGAATGGCGGTGTAGTAGATGCTTGCGGGAAATGCGGTGCGATTGAGATCTTGGTAACAGCCCTTCTTTGCTTTGATTCGTGTAATTAGTATAATCTGTGTAATTCGTGTAACTGACATTAAAATAGTTTGATTGTGAAACAGTTTATTTCCGTGCATGATGTGCCTTCGGTGAAGGAAATGGTGGAGCAGGCACTTGCCTACAAAACCAATCCATTGCAAGACAAGCAACTGGGTGCGAACAAACGCATCGGTTTGTTATTCCTCAATCCATCTATGCGTACCAGATTGAGCACACAGGTAGCTGCGGCTAATTTGAGCATGGAATCAATCGTGTTTAATGTGGGTGGCGAAGGATGGAAACTGGAGTTTGAAGACGAAGCCATCATGAGCGGCGATACCGTAGAACATGTGAAAGATGCAGCGCCTATCATGGGTAAGTATTTTGACATATTAGCCATTCGCACATTTCCTTCCTTGCAAAACAAAGCGGATGATTACAGCGAACTCTACATCAATCAATTCATCAAATACGCAGGCATTCCCATTGTGAGTTTAGAAAGTGCCACGCTTCATCCATTGCAGTCACTCACGGATATTGCTACTATGACAGAGTCGCTCCGCAAAAATCCATTGCCTGCTGGTAGAAAACCCAAAGTAGTACTTACATGGGCACCGCATGTAAAACCATTGCCGCAGTGTGTAGCCAACAGCTTTGCCCAATGGGTAAATGCATGGGATGGCCCCAACGGAGAAGGAGTTGATTTTGTGATTACTCATCCTGAAGATTACGAACTGGATGAACAGTTTACCAATGGCGCAACCATTACGCATAAACAGGATGAAGCGTTGAAAGATGCAGACTTTGTGTATGTAAAAAATTGGAGCACCTACAGCGACTACGGAAAAATTTACTGCAACGATCCGGCTTGGATGCTCAATAATGAAAAGCTGGCACTAACGAATAATGCCAAAGTGATGCACTGCCTGCCGGTGCGCCGCAATGTAGAATTGAGTGATGAAATTTTGGATGGCCCCAATAGTTTGGTTACAGAAGAAGCAGGCAACAGGGTATGGGCAGCACAAGCTGTATTGGCGGCGTTGTTACGTAAATAGTCGAATCATTAACCATTCAATTTTGTATTTATATCAATGATCTGAAACGGTGAAATATCCGGTCACAAATTGTGACGGGAGGCACGGAGTGGACAGGGTAAAAGATGGCAATGAAAAAATGAAATATGATCATCATGTAAAATCTTCAAGTGAATAAGTGAAACTTTTAGAATGAAACAACCATTATTCGTCATCAAAATTGGCGGCAATGTGATAGATGATGAAGCCAAGCTGGCTTCGTTTCTACATGACTTTGCCAGCATTCAGCATCCATGCATTTTGGTGCATGGTGGTGGTAAAATTGCAACCCGCATTGGCGATCAAATGGGTGTTACATCAAACTATGTAGACGGGCGACGAATTACTGATGATGATACCATTGATATTGTAACCATGGTGTACGGTGGGTTGGTCAACAAAAAGATTGTCGCACAGCTACAGGCTTTGGGTTGCAATGCCATTGGCCTTACCGGTGCCGATGCCAACATGATGCCAGCCACCAAGCGTCCTGTAAAAACCATTGACTATGGTTGGGTGGGCGATGTAACGCCGCAACAAATTGCAGCCACTACGCTGCAAGGCTTGCTGCAACTGGGTTTGCAGCCTGTGTTTGCTCCACTCACTCACGACAGTGCAGGACACATACTCAACACCAATGCAGATACTATTGCATCTTCTTTGGCTATTGCGTTGAGTGAATACTATACTGTAAGGTTGTTGTATTGCTTCGAAAAGAAAGGAGTATTGGGAAATGTGGATGATGACAATTCTGTTATTGCCAGCATCACCCAACACAACTACCAACAGCTGAAAGATGAAGGCAAATTATTTGCGGGCATTCTGCCAAAGATCGATAATGCATTTGCCGCCATTCAAGCTGGTGTGCACGAAGTATTGATTGGCCATGCAGATGACCTGCTGCAAAACACAACTGAAAAAACATCGGGTACATTGATAAAATAAACGATGGCATTAGAAGCAGTCATATTCGATATGGATGGCACACTGGTAGATAGTTTGCCTTATCACCATCAGTCATGGGAAGTGTTTTTTGCGCAGCAAGGCATTCACATGACGCCCGAAGAATTTGACCGCATTCATCATGGTACATTGTTCGACATCATGCCCCGCATTTTTGGCGATCATTTGACGGATGAAGAATCGTTTCGCTTGGGCAGCATGAAAGAAGCGGCTTTCAGAGAATTATACAAAGATGAAATCAAACCCATTGATGGATTGATTGATTGGCTGGAACAATTAAAAGCTACGGGATTGAAAATTGGACTGGCAACCGCTGCTGATTTTTCTAATGCTGATTTTACTGTAGATGCCATTCATATCCGCCATTATTTCGACTGCATTGTAACGAGTGATATTGTGAAAGAAGGAAAGCCGTCGCCGGCAGTGTATTTGTATGCAGCACAACAGTTGCAGGTAAATCCTGCCAATTGTTTGGTGTTTGAAGACACAGCATCCGGTATTCAGGCAGCCACCGCTGCAGGCATGAAAGTAATTGGTGTGGCTACCAGTTTGTCGGAAGAAGCCATGCAGCAATTGCCTGTGCAAAAAGTTATCAAAGATTATTGTTCGCTTGCCACACATCATATCACTTCTTTATTCTAACCAACTATGGAAAACTCCATTCTGTTTCAAGATGCCGTGGCGCTGCTTAAGCAGCTCATTGCTACGCCTTCATTTTCAAAAGAAGAAAATGAAACAGCAGAAATCATCTGTGTTTTTTTTGAAAAACATGGTGTTACCTACAAGCGTGTAGGCAACAATGTGTATGCGTTTAACCGCCACTACAATCCTGCAAAGCCCAGTGTGTTGCTCAACTCTCATCATGATACCGTAAAGCCCAACAAGGGCTATACGGTTGATCCATTTACACCCATTGAAAAAGATGGGAAATTGTTTGGTCTCGGTAGCAATGATGCAGGCGGTTGTCTGGTATCGTTGATTGCTACTTTCCTGTACTTCGTCGACAAAGAACATTTATCACACAATGTAGTATTTGCGGCCAGTGCCGAAGAAGAAATCAGTGGCGTTAACGGTATTGAATTGGTGTTGCCTTATTTAGGTCATATCGATTTTGGTATTGTAGGTGAACCCACCAAACTCGAAATGGCAGTGGCCGAAAGAGGCCTGATGGTGATTGATTGTGTAGCGCCAGGCAGAGCAGGTCACGCAGCCCGCAATGAAGGCGAAAATGCTTTGTACAATGCATTGGATGACATCAACTGGATTCGCAATTGCACATTCGATAAAGTGAGTGATTTGCTCGGTCCCAGTCGCATGACCGTTACCGTAATTGGTACAGAAAATGTGCAGCACAATGTGGTGCCTTCCACCTGCAAGTTTGTGATTGATGTGCGGGTAAATGAACTGTATACGTTTGAAGAAATGCTGGAGATGCTCAGGCAAAATTTGAAGAGCAGTTTTAAGCCACGCACCACTCGTATGAAGAGTACTTCTATTGCGTTGGATCATCCGTTGGTAAAAGCAGGTTTGGAATTGGGTAAAGGCTACTACGGTTCACCCACCACCAGCGATAAGGCTTTGATGCCTTTCCCAACATTGAAGATTGGCCCTGGTGACAGTGCCCGCAGCCATACTGCAGATGAATTTATTTATCTGTCAGAAATTGAAGATGGCATCAATACGTATATTCAATTGGTATCAAAAGTGGTCAGCTAAAAATTACAATCATGAAGCTTTGGTCGAAAGATGCTACAGCAACCTCACAACTGGTAGAGCAGTTTACAGTAGGCAGAGACAAAGAATTTGATGCCCTGATGGCACCGTTTGATGTACAAGGCTCCATGGCACATGTAGCCATGCTCAAGGAGCAAGGTTTGATGACTGCTGAAGAAAATGAATTGGTACAAAAGGAACTGGCCAATATTCATACAGAAGTATTGCAGCAGGGATTTGTGCTGCCTGCAGATGTAGAAGACATTCATTCTTACGTAGAGTTGCTGCTTACCCAACGCATTGGTGAAGCAGGTAAAAAAATTCATACCGGCCGTAGCCGAAACGATCAGGTGGCGGTAGATATAAAGTTGTTTTTGAGGGCTACACTGCAAGAAGTGAAGCAAGAAACCGAAACCTTGTTTTCATTGCTCATCACCCTAAGCGAACAGCACAAAGACAAACTCATTCCCGGCTATACGCATTTGCAAATCGCCATGCCTTCTTCTGCTGGTATGTGGCTGAGTGCTTACGCCGAAAGCCTGGTAGATGACATGGAAATGTTAGCTGCAGCTTATGCCATCACCAATAAAAACCCATTGGGTAGTGGTGCCGGTTATGGTTCTTCTTTTCCATTAAATAGAAAAAGCACTACGGAAAAATTACAGTTTGCTACCCTTAACTGGAACAGCGTGTATGCGCAAATGAGTCGTGGTAAAACTGAGAAAGCGGTGGCTACAGGCATCAGTTATATTGCTGCCACGTTGAGCAAACTGGCGTATGATTGTTGCCTGTACATCAACCAGAATTTTGGTTTCATCAAGTTTCCGGATGAGCTCACCACGGGCAGCAGCATTATGCCGCACAAAAAAAATCCGGATGTGTTTGAATTGATTCGTGCCAAGTGCAACCGCATTCAGTCTACACCCAACGAATTGACGCTGCTCATCAACAACCTGCCCAGCGGTTATCACCGTGATATGCAGCTGACCAAAGAAATTTTGTATCCTGCTATCAGCGATTTGAAAGCTTGCTTGCAAATGACCTGCCTCATGCTGAGCCACATGGAAGTGAAGCCAGACATTTTGAAAGATGAAAAATACAAGTACCTCTTTACGGTGGAAGCCATGAATGACTTGGTGAACAAAGGTGTTTCTTACAGAGATGCTTACCGCGAAGTGGGCAATCAGGTAGATGCCGGCACTTTCAGTTACGACTACAAGCAGCTCTTACATACGCATGAAGGCAGCATCAGCAATTTGTGTCTGGATGATATTACCGCTGAAATGAAAAAAGTGCTTGCTAAGTTTTAGCAAGCACTAACCAATTACCAAATTTACCAACACAATATGGTGGCGCTTTACGCTTAATGTTTATCGGGTTCCAATTCTTCCACTTCACCCATCTGCTGCAGGTACTGAAAGGTTTGTTGCGCTTCAGCCTCGTCTACTACACTAATGGCTACACCTACGTGTACCATTACATAGTCGCCCACATTCGCCTCGGGCACCATACACAGATTGACCTCTTTTACAATACCGCCAAAAGATACTTTGCCAGTTCTGAAGGTTTCATCGAGCTGGCCGGCAATGCTGGCTATTTTTCCGGGTATGGCTAAGCACATAAGTGTAACGGTTGTAGATTAATGATGATGTACATGGTGAACATGCAACTGGTTGTGCAGCCATTCTTGCCATGCCTCCAACCCTTCTTCTTTATAAGCCGACAGTTCAATGAATTGTAAGTGGTGGTTCACTTTCAGTGCATTGGCTTTAAATGCTGCTACATCAAAAGGAACGTACGGCAGTAAATCCGTTTTGTTGATGATACAGAGCTGTGCACTATGAAACATGTCGGGATACTTCAACGGTTTGTCGACGCCTTCCGTTACAGAGGCAATCACCACTCTGGTTTGTTCGCCCAGGTCGAACATAGCAGGACAAACGAGGTTGCCCACGTTTTCAATAAACACGATGCTGTTGTCAGCCGGCTTCAATTGTTTTAAGGCATTGTTTACCATATCTGCATCGAGGTGGCACCCTTTACCTGTATTAATTTGTACCACCTTAGCGCCGGTTGCAGCTATGCGGTTGGCATCTTGCATGGTTTGCTGATCGCCTTCAATCACAGTACAAGGCATGCTGTCTTTTAATCGGACCAATGTTTTTTCCAGCAAAGTAGTTTTACCACTGCCGGGAGAACTCACCAAATTGATGGCCAGTATTTGTTTGGCTTCAAAATAGCCACGGTTGCGTTCCGCTAATTTATTGTTGTGTTGCAGCACATCTATCTCCAGCTGTATGCTGTGCGTATGGCTGTGGTCATGTGCATGTTCATGATGATGCGAATGCGCATGATCTCCATGATGGTGGTGATGATGACCATGCTCATGCGGATGGTCGTGATGATGGTGCTCATGATGGTGCTCATGATGGTGGTCATGCGTATGCTCATGCGGAGCTGCTTGTTGGGCAGGGTCGATGGCATGATAGGTAATGCTGGCGCCGGCGTCGCAACCACAGGTGGTACACATAAGTTGGGGCTTTTAAAATTTCCGTTATCGAACACTGATGGCTTTTACCCTCAGTTCTTTTCCTTGTTGTATATCTATAAAATGACTGCCACAGTTGGGGCAGGGCGTAGCATAATGGTCCAGTAAAAAAGTAGTGTCGCACATCATGCATTTGGCTTTGCCTTCTATGCTGTTGATGATAGGTTTTGCATCAGCCATCACCGTGTTTTTCACCGCCTGACTCCATGCAAAATGAAAGGCTGATAATTCTACACCACTCATGGTGCCAATGTCCAGTTCCACTTCATCTACTTGCCGGCTATTGGCGGCTGTAGCTTCAGCAGTTACAATTTGTACAATACTTTGTACAATGGACAATTCATGCATCGCTTATGATTTGTTGCGTTGCTTTTTGATGGCATACACTGCAGCAGCAACTACTAAAAGTGCAATTACCAATAGCATGGCATGCATTGGCTCTGCTACATAGTGTAATGGATTGTTGCCGGCTACATGTCCGTGTCCTTCGTGGGCCAGTAGCGATAATGGAGATGCTGCAAATACAAGCAAGAGGGCGTTTTTCATATGGCAATACATTAAAATGGTTTCTAAGTTACCAGCTGCCCTCACCTGCAATTGCTGACGAATGTCATGCATCAATTTGATTGTTCTCATTTATCACAGTTCATAGTCATGAGTAATCTTATATCCGGTATTTCTTCTATCACTTCCAACTTTTGTCTATGCCATTTTTTCCTTCCAGGGAAATGCCTACTTATTTAGAAGAGGCAACCCGCAAGGGCTACTCCCGCCGCGACTTTGCAAAGTTTTGTACGATGATGGGCGCCTTCATGGGATTGGAGGCATCGGGTGTGGCGCAGGTTACCAAAGCGCTGGAAACCAAAAAGCGTTTGCCCGTTATCTGGCTGCACTTTCAGGAATGTACCTGTTGCAGCGAAAGCTTCATTCGTTCATCGCATCCAATGGTAGCCGATATGCTGCTCGATCAAATTTCGCTGGACTATAGCGAAACATTGATGGCTGCTTCCGGTTTTCAGGCTGAAGAAGCCATGAAGCATACCATGGAAGCACACAAGGGCGAATACATCCTCTGTGTAGAAGGTAGTGTGCCAACTGCGGCAGATGGTGTGTATTGTATGATTGGTGGTAAAACCTCCTTACAAATACTGGAAGAAGCTGCAGAAAATGCCAAAGCAATTATTGCATGGGGTAGTTGCGCCAGCAATGGTTGTGTGCAGGCGGCTAAACCCAATCCTACATCAGCTACACCTATACATAAATTGGTGAAAGGAAAACCAGTAATAAAAGTGCCCGGCTGTCCGCCAATTGGTGAAGTAATGGCTGGCGTAATTGTACACGTGGTTACGTTCGATCGTTTGCCTGAACTCGACAATATCGGTCGTCCGAAAGCCTTCTACAGCAAGCGTGTACACGATACCTGCTACCGTCGTCCGTTCTACGATGCAGGCTTGTATGTTGAATCATTCGACGATCAAAATGCGAAGAAAGGTTACTGCCTTTACAAGGTGGGTTGCAAAGGGCCAAGCACCTATAACGCTTGTGGAGTGATGCGATGGAACAATGGGGTGAGTTTCCCCATTCAGAGTGGGCACGGCTGTTTTGGTTGTAGCGAAGAAAATTATTGGGACAATGGTCGTTTGTATGAAAGAGCTTCAGCTTTCCCTGGCTTTGGTATTGAAGCCGATGCCGACAAGGTAGGTATGGCTGCCCTTGGTGTAACAGTCGGTGCATTGGCAGTACATGCAGTAGCTACCAACTTGCGTAAGAAAAACTTGGTCAGCAACCTTGAAAAAGAAGGCAAGCAAAGCGAAAAGGATCTCGAATAATTCAATGAACGATTAACTCATTTGTTATGACCAAACGTATAGTTGTTGACCCCGTAACCCGTATTGAAGGACACCTGCGGGTAGAAGCTGAAATTGAAAACGGGAAAATAAAAGACGCTTACAGCAGTGGTACCATGGTACGCCTGCTCGAAGAAATACTCAAAGGCCGCGACCCACGTGATGCATGGGCGTTTGTGGGCCGTGTGTGTGGAGTATGTACTTCAACCCACTCGCTTACTTCTGTAAGGTGTGTAGAAGATGCCCTCGGCATTGTAGTGCCACCCAACGCAGAGCTGGTGCGCAATCTCATGTTCTGCGCCTTGTACATGCACGACCACGTAGTGCATTTCTATCACCTGCATGCTATGGATTGGGTAGATGTGGTAAATGCCCTGAAAGCTGACCCTAAGAAAACATCTGAGCTGGCACAGAGCATTTCTAATTGGCCCAAAAGTTCTGTTGGCTATTTCACCGATATCCAAAACAGAATTAAAAAGTTCGTAGAGAGTGGTCAGTTGGGCATTTTTGCCAATGGCTATTGGGGACACCCCGCCTACAAGCTTCCGGCCGAGGTAAACCTGATTGGTTTGGCGCATTATCTGGAAGCCCTTGACTGGCAAAAGGAAATTGTAAAAGTGCAAACCATTTTTGGTGGTAAAAACCCGCACCCCAACTACTTGGTGGGCGGTATGGCTTGTGCCATTGCTACAGATGATGTAAGTGGTATTAATGCAGAACGCCTTGCATACGTGCATCATTTGCTGAAGCAGGGCAAAGATTTTATTGAGCAAGTGTACATTCCTGATTTAATGGCCATTGCTTCATTCTACAAAGACTGGGGCGGTATTGGTGGCGGCTTGGGCAACTTTATGGCTTATGGCGATTTGAGTGCCAATGGCAGCAAAGACCCTGCAACATTCCTTTTCCCATCGGGTGTAATTCTCAACAAAGACTTGTCGAAAGTGCACGAAGTGGATGTAAGAAAAAATGATGAAATCCAGGAATTCATCACCAACTCGTGGTACGATTATGAAGGTGGAAAAGACAAAGGTTTGCATCCATGGGAAGGCGAAAGTAAAATCAATTACACCGGTCCAAAACCTCCGTTTGAACAGCTCGATGTTTCGCAGGCTTACAGCTTTTTGAAAACACCCCGCTGGAAAGGTCATGCCATGGAAGTAGGTCCGCTGGCCCGTGTACTCATTGGCTATGCCAAAGGTGTACCAGCGTTTAAAGAAGTAGTAGATGCAGCATTGTCACAGTTGCAAGTACCTGCCACCGCACTGTTTTCTACACTTGGCCGTACTGCTGCACGTGGCTTAGAATGCAAGCTCGTAGCTATATGGGCACTCGATTTTTACGATCAGCTCATCGACAACATTAAGAAGGGCGATACCCGCATGGCCAATACCGATAAATTCGATCCATCTACATGGCCTGCTGAAGCCAAAGGTGTAGGCACTGGTGAAGCGCCAAGGGGTGCATTGGCACATTACATCAATATAAAGGACGGTAAAATTGCCAACTATCAATTGGTAGTACCTACTACGTGGAATGCCTCGCCAAGAGATGGTAAAGGCCAGCGGTCGGCTTACGAAGCAGCATTGCTCGATACGCCTGTACACGACCCCAATTTGCCACTTGAAATTATCCGCACCATTCACAGCTTCGATCCATGCCTGGCTTGCAGTGTACACATTTACGATGAGCACGGCAACCATGTATCACGGGTGTCTGTGCTGGGCGAATAACACGGTATAAACTAACCCAAACCAATTCGTTGTGTGGCATGCCTTGTGTATGCTGCACAGCACTTGGGTTGGTTTCAACTTCATTGCTGATTGTTTTAAATCAACTTGTATGGACGCAACTGTAAATACAAAAAAGCCACACATCAAATACCTGCGCAGGGTGTTTGTGTGGGAATTGCCGGTGCGCATTTACCATTGGCTGAATGCATTGGCGATACTGGTGCTCATCGTTACCGGATTGTACATAGGCAACCCACTGGCGGTGCAAAGCAACCGCGAAGCTGCCGAAACATTCAACATGGGCTATATGCGCATCATTCACTTCATTGCTGCGTATATCTTCTTTTTCAATTTTGTATTTCGTATCTACTGGGGTTTTGTAGGAAACAAATACGCCAACTGGCGCAACTTTATTCCTACCACCAAAAAGTATTGGAAAGAATTTATGCATGTCATCAAAATTGATGTGCTGATGATGAAAGACAAAGGCCACCACCTGGAAGTAGGACACAATGCAGTGGCGGGCTTCACTTATTTTCTCACGTTTATTGCTTTTCTGATTCAGTGCCTCACAGGCTTTGGCTTATACAGCAGTATGGGCACCTGGTGGTTTCCAAAAATGTTTGGCTGGGTACAAGTCATCTTTGGTGGTGATATCATGATGCGCCAGATTCACCATTGGGCTACCTGGTTTTTTGTACTGTTTTCTGTGGTGCATGTGTACCTGGTTTTCTACCACGATTATGTAGAAGGCCGTGGCGAAATCAGCAGCATGGGTGGTGGCTGGAAGTTTATTGAACAAGAATATTTCGATCATCACCAAGAGCAGAAAGCCAATGCCGCCGGAACTGACAACACAGACAACACACAAAAAGAAACAACTGTATGAGTGTAACTCCCCGCATATTGGTGTTGGGTATTGGCAACTACCTGATGGGCGATGAAGGCGTAGGCGTTCACCTCGCTGAATACCTGCAGCAACAGCAGCTTTTGCCCCAAGGCGTAGACGTAATTGATGGCGGCACAGGCGGCTTTCACCTGCTCGAATTTTTTGAACAGTATGGTGTGGTCATCCTTATTGATGCTGCGCTGGACAATTACGACATTGGTACCATTCGGGTAATACGACCAAAATTTGCAGCCGATTTTCCAAGGGCCATGAGCACTCACGACATTGGTATGCGAGACCTCATTAATGCTTTACAAATATTGGGTAAAATGCCAGATGTATGGCTGGTGGTGATTAGCATAGAATCGCTGCAGCAACAAGGCATTGAAATGACTTCAACCATCAGGGAGCGAATTCCTGCATTGGCCAATACCGTACAGCAGCTGGTGGCAAAGGCAATGGAGCCTGCCTCGCCGGCAATGGCTGTTTCAGGCGCATGAAGCTGATGGATGTTGGTAAATGGGCTGCCACGTAAGTGAACAGCCCTTTTTGATGTATGCAAATGCGATTAACGAAGGCTTTGTGTATCTACTCTTGATGGAGAATCTGCGCCGCTTACAATACTGCGGCTGCTCAGCGCAATGGCCCTGATGATTTCAGCCATGTTCTTCGTATCCAACGTGCCAATTTCATCGCTGGCTTTGTGGTAGTGAGGTTCACTATCCATTTTGCTAGTGCTGATGGTATGCGCAGGTACACCCAGTCGGGCCAACGTGGCATTGTCGCTGCGGTAGAAGAGTTGTTGGTCGGGGTAGGGGTCGGGGTAAAACTTAAACGCTGTACCCTGCAGATTCTTTTCCAAAATGGTACCCATGCTGCTTTTTTCATAACCGGTAATGTAAGCAGAGTTAGTGCCCCACTTGCTGTCGGTGCCAATCATTTCTATGTTGAACATCGCCATCACCTGTTCGGGTTTGTACTGCTTTGAAAAGTAAGTGGCACCATAGCCGCCCACTTCTTCTGCAGTAAATGCTGCAAACACCAATGTGCGTTCGTTATTGCCCAAGGCTTTAAAATATTTCGCCAGCAAAATTGCAGCCGTTGTGCCCGAAGCGTCATCGTTGGCGCCATTGTACAGGCTGTCACCTTTTTCGTTGGGCTTGCCATAACCAAGGTGGTCGTAGTGGCCGCTGAAGATTACATACTCATTGGGCTTGCTTTTGCCGGGCAGCACAGCTACCACGTTAGCCAGCTTTTTTTCTTCTATGCGCATGGTTAAGTCAAGCTGGAAGGCAGCAGGCTTTACCTGGCTGCTCAGCACATACACCTGGCTGTTGTTGCTGGCAAACTGTGGGCCACCTGCGAACGACTTCAACCGCTGAAAACTGTTGCGGTGTGCGGTGTCTACAAAAATGATAAGGTTGTTTGTTTTGTTGCGCAGGGTGCGGTACTGAGCAAAAAAGTTATCCTTGGCGTTAATACTTACTACTTCATAATTGCCGGTATTGCTAACCGTTACTTTTGGTGAAGTTGTTTGGCAAATGATATCTGTGGTAGCAACGGACTGACCATCAACATTGGCAGTGCCTCCAGCTACCGAAGCCTGATACATGCTGAAACTTTGCAAAAAGCTTCCGTTGGTGCCACCGGGTTGCAAGCCCGATTTTTTAAACTCTTCGGCAATGAAAGCTGCAGCCTTATCAATACCGGGTGTAAAGGTGCGACGGCCTTCCATAGCATCGCTGCTGAGGGTGCCTAATACACGGGTTACTTCAGCAGCCGTAATAACGTTGTCGGCTTTTTGTGCAGTGCAGGCAATTGCTGCGGAAATAACAAATACAGTTGTAAGAATGAATTTCATGAACGGATTGGATATTTATGAACCACGAAGCCACAAAGGAGGCTCAAGGAACACGAAGTTTTTAATTGTATGGTTTGACGTTTTAATTTGTCTGTTCCGGTTTCATCGCACTGCAAATTGCAAACTGCAAATTCCCTTTGACTTTCTTCTTTCCTACAGGCTCATCATCTCTTTAAACTTCACCGTTTGCCGGCGGCTTACTTCTATTTTATCGCCGCCTTTCAGTTCGAGCAGCAGCCCGCCGTTGAAGTAGTTTTCTACTTTGTCTACTAGGCGTAGATTGACGATGTGTTTTCTGTTGGCACGGAAAAATACCTTTTCATCCAACCGTTCTTCCAGTGCATTCAGGCTTTTAAGAATGAGGGGTTTGTTGTTGCCGAAAAATACTTTGGCATAGTTGCCTACACTTTCAAACAAACGGATATCGCCCAACTTTACAAACCAGCAGCGTTCACCATCTTTTACAAACACCTGATCTTCTTCGGTGAGTTTGCCTTTTTGTGCAGCTTCTTGTACAGCCTGTTTTTCCTTTTGTACCAGTTCGCCCACTTTGTGTATGGCATCGGCCAACCGCTTGGGGTCAATGGGTTTCAGCAAATAGTCAAGTGCATTTACTTCAAAAGCTTTTACGGCATATTCATCATATGCTGTGGTAAAAATTACATACGGAGAATGATCGAGTTCCTGCAACAAATCAAAACCCGTTTTGCCAGGCATATTGATGTCGAGAAAAATAATATCCGGATTGAGCAGCTCTATTTTTTCCAGTCCTTCTTCTACATTGCCGGCCTCGTCTACTATTTCAATATCCGGATAATCGGCCAGCATTTTGCGGAGCTCATTGCGGGCCAGTCGTTCGTCGTCTATGAGGATGGCTTTCTTTGTCATGGCGAAAAAGTTTTATAACGGTTACGGAATGATGTAATGTTAGTTGACGGTAACAGGCATAATGATTTTTGCTTCCACAGTATGCCCAGCCAGGTTTTGAATATTGAAAGACGCTTTGTTGCCAAACAGCAATTGCAACCGGTTGGTGGTGCTGCTGATGCCGAAGCCTTCTTCAGAATCTGTACTTACCAGGTGGCCGGTGTTGCGTACTACCAGCTCATGATGGTCTGCTACAAAATCGGAGCCAATAAATACTTCGCCGCCATGCATTTCTTTACTGATGCCATGTTTGATGGCATTTTCCACCAAAGTTTGCAGCATCATGGGCGGTACTTTTTGCTTGAGTGTATCGGGGTCTATATCGAGTTGTACTCTGAGCCGGTCTTCAAACCTGATTTGCTCCAGGGCCAGATAGTTGTTCACGATTTTCAACTCTCGTTCGAGGCTCACCAATTCTTCTTTGTCGGCATTCATGCTGCTGCGCAGCAGTTGGCTCAGTTCTGTAACGGCAGTACGGGCACGGTCGGGGTTTTCATCAATCAAAGCACGTATGCTATTGAGGGCATTGAAAATAAAGTGCGGATTGATATGCGCCTTAATGGTTTTGAGTTCGAGGTCTTTTACCACGGCTTCCAGCTTTACCTGATTGAGGCGCTGCCGCTGGGTACTGGCCACATAATGATACATGAGGTACAGCAAGCTCCAGATAGTAAAAAACAAAGCACCGCCCACAGCAGTACGGGCCAGTTTGTATTCAAACGTGGCGCCAATAAAGTATTCGGGTTCCCAACCCATTTGGTCTTCTACTATTACTACTACGCTGCTGTATATCAAACCAAAAATGAGGGTGGTAATAATCATCCACACAATTTGTTTCAGCAGGCTTAAATCGAGCAGTTTCGATTCTTTAATAACGGTACGCATCAGGTGCGAAATGACCAGGCCGGTTCCTGCTTCGCAAAACACCGTATGAAAGTAAAACTGGTAGTCGCTATAGTAAGCATTGATGCTGTAATAGTAAAAAGTATACAAGAGCACGTAGAAGCCCCAACCACCCAATTGGGCTATCCAGTAATATGGTAATCGTTTTTTGAACATAATGAAGAATGGCTGGCAAATTAGGGCAAAGTGCAGGGCCGGGGCCTTAAAAAGGCATCCTTTTTCTACTGCTGGTAAAATTACCCTCAGCACCTCTTTTTAGCTCCGCTACTACGTAACTGGTTGGCATTGAAGGTTAAAAGGTTGCAGTTCGGGTTGAGCAGCAGGCGGATAGCTGCCAAATCCAATTATAAAGGGGGTTTCCCAACATCTTGGCTACTTGTGTACCCCCATTTTTTTCACATGGTTTGGGGAAAATTCACGGAATGCAGATGGGGCTAAGGCTGGGCTGCGAAATCCACAGAGCCCGTGGATAATGTGCAGATTAACATTGGGTTTTTTGGGAGTTAGGAGGATATTTTCGTTATCCACTTAACCTTTTGGTAACAGACAATTTTCCTCGCTAACCCGCTAAAAATTTGATTAACAATGGCTGCTAAAAAAACCGCTGCTAAGGGCCTCGCCTTCTCCCGCCACTACACCCGGGAAGGCATTAGCCCCTACGAAATGTTTGAGTACGACTATCGTACTTCAATGATTAAAGACCCTTCGGGCAAAATCATTTTTCAAATGGACAATGTGGAAGTGCCCAAGCACTGGAGCCAGATTGCCACTGATATTTTAGCACAAAAATATTTCCGTAAAGCTGGCGTACCCCAGCCCGACGGCACCACCGGCCGCGAAACCAGCAGTAAGCAGGTGGCGCATCGCATGGCCGATTGCTGGCGCCAGTGGGGTGAGCAGTATGGCTACTTCGCCAGCAGCCAGGATGCACAGGTGTTCTACGAAGAACTGGTGTACAGCATCCTCAACCAAATGGCCGTACCCAACAGCCCGCAGTGGTTCAACACCGGACTGTACACTGCTTACGGCATTGCCGGCAAGCCACAAGGCCACTACTATGTAGATGCTAAAGATGGCCAGCTGAAAAAATCAACTTCGGCTTACGAACGTCCTCAGCCACATGCCTGCTTTATCCTCAGTGTTAGCGACGATCTGGTAAACGACGGCGGCATTATGGACCTGTGGATTCGTGAAGCCCGCATTTTCAAATACGGTTCTGGTGTTGGTACCAACTTCAGCCAAATTCGTGGCGAAGGCGAAAAGCTGAGCGGCGGTGGTACCAGCAGTGGCCTGATGAGCTTCTTGAAAATTGGTGACCGTGCAGCCGGCGCCATTAAAAGCGGTGGTACTACCCGCCGTGCAGCCAAAATGGTGTGCCTCGATATGGACCACCCAGAGATTGTGAACTTTGTAGACTGGAAAGTAGAGGAAGAAAATAAAGTAGCTGCACTGGTAGCTGCAGGCTATAGCAACGATTACGAAGGAGAAGCTTACCGCACTGTAAGCGGACAAAACAGCAACAACTCTGTTCGTATTCCTAATGAATTTTTTAAAGTGCTGGACGAAGACGGCGATTGGGAACTGAAAGCCCGTACCGATGGCCACACCATGAAGAAAATTAAGGCCAACGAACTGTGGAATAAAATCTGCTACGCTGCATGGCGCTGCGCCGACCCCGGCACACAGTATGATACCACCATCAACGAGTGGCACACTTGCCCCGAGGGTGGCCGAATCAACGCCAGCAACCCCTGCTCAGAGTACATGTTCCTCGACAACACGGCATGTAACCTGGCCAGTGCCAACCTCCGTCGTTTCTTCAACGAAGACACCCAGGTGTTCGACGTAGCCGGTTTTGAATACATCTGCCGCCTGTGGACTGTAGTGCTCGAAATAAGCGTACTCATGGCGCAGTTCCCCAGCAAAGAAGTAGCACAGCTCAGCTACGACTACCGCACCCTCGGCCTCGGCTTTGCCAACCTGGGTAGCATGCTCATGGTAAGCGGTATTCCTTACGATAGCCCCGAAGCACAAGCCATTGGTGGTGCCATTAGCGCCATCATGACTGGCGTAGCCTACAAAACTTCTGCTGAAATGGCCGAAGTACTGGGTGCCTTCCCCCGCTACCAGGAAAATGCCCACCACATGATGCGGGTAATGCGCAACCACCGTGCTGCAGCATACGATGCCAGCGATGCCTACGAAGGCCTGAGCATCAAACCCATGGGTATCGACAGCAAATACTGCCCCGATTACATGCTGAAAGCCGCTTGCAAAGCATGGGATGAAGCCGTAATTCTGGGTGAAAAGCATGGCTACCGCAACGCCCAAACCACCGTAATTGCCCCAACAGGTACTATTGGTTTGGTAATGGATTGCGATACAACAGGTGTAGAGCCAGACTTTGCCTTGGTGAAGTTTAAGAAACTCAGCGGTGGTGGTTACTTCAAAATCATCAACCAAAGCGTACCAACGGCTTTGAAAAAGCTGGGCTACAACGAAAAAGAAATTGAAAGCATCGTTAACTACGCCAAGGGATCTGCCAGCTTGCATGGTGCACCGCACATCAACCACCAGAGCCTGAGCGAAAAAGGCCTGATTGGCGAAGAAATAGCCAAACTCGAAGCGGGCATGGCTTCTGCCTTCCACATCAAGTTTGCCTTCAATGTGTACAGCCTCGGCGAAGCCTGCATGGAGCGGTTGGGCTTTAAGCCAGAAGAATACAACGATTGGAACTGGAACATGCTCGAAGCACTGGGCTACACCCAGGAGCAAATTGATGCCGCCAATGAGTACATCTGCGGTACCATGACCATCGAAGGGGCACCTTACCTCAAGCAGGAGCATTATGCCGTATTCGACTGCGCCAACAAGTGCGGCGAAAAAGGACAGCGCTACATTCATGCGCATGGCCACATCAAAATGATGGGTGCTTGCCAGCCCTTCCTGAGCGGTGCTATCAGCAAAACCATCAACCTGCCGCATGAGGCCAGCATTGAAGAAATAAGCGACTGTTACCGCATGAGCTGGGAGCTTGGCCTAAAAGCCAACGCCCTGTACCGCGATGGCAGCAAGCTGAGCCAGCCGCTGAGCAACAAGAGCGACGATAAGAAAAAAGAAGCCACCGACGAAGCTGCAGAAGAAGCAACAACGGCAGCAGAAGGCAGCAATATTGTAGACCTTGGCCAGCTGACTGTAGAAGAACTGCTGCAGGAAGTAACCAAGCGGATGCAGGCTAGCCCCGATACACAATTGAAGCGTCAACTCGCCAAAATTGTGGAGCGTAGAACACTGCCCGCCAAGCGTCGCGGCTTTACGCAAAAAGCCAAAATCAACGGTCAGGCCATCTTCCTGCGTACCGGCGAATACAACGATGGTACCTTGGGAGAAATCTTCATCGATCTGGCCAAAGAGGGCAGCACTTTACGCAGCCTCATGAACAGCTTTGCGATTGCAATTTCTGTAGGCCTGCAGTACGGTGTGCCGCTGGAAGAGTTTGTAGAAAAATTTGTGTTTACCAAGTTTGAGCCGGCTGGTATGGTAGACCACCCGAACATTAAAACCACTACTTCTATTGTAGACTTTGTGTTCCGTGCATTGGCTTACGAATACCTCAACCGTACCGATTTGGTGCACGTACTCGACCGCCCCGAAATTGGCAACACCGGCGATGACGATGATGCCAGCGAAGTGGTGCTCGTAAAAACGGAACCAGTTGCTGAAAAAAAAACTGAAGAACTGAGCAGTGTTCGCATTACGCCCAAAAGCAGCAGCCAGATTAAACCCGCCAAAGTACAGGTAGAGCAACCCGCTCCGGCTCCGGTAACTGTAAGCGGTGCTGATACCGTGCTGAAGCAGATGAATGAGCAAATGAAAGGCAACCAAAGCGATGCACCAGCCTGTAACGTGTGTGGAGCCATCATGATGCGCAGCGGCGCCTGCTACAAGTGCAACAACTGTGGCAATCAGGGTGGTTGCAGTTAAGCCAGCTTTTTCCAACATTTCAATACAGAGCCATCGCCTTAGGGCGGTGGCTTTTTTGCTGCACTGTTGCAAAAAGAGTATGCACTTTCACATCCTCCTAATAGTCAAACCTCTTTCCTTTGTGGCTCAATTGTATTCAACAAAAAAAAGATTGTATATGAAAAAAATCCGTGTATTCCTCGTAGCCGTAATGGCCATTGTTTCTGTAGCTGCATTCGCTTTTCAGGAAAAGCAACACAAGCATGGCAAGAAAGAAGCTGCAAAGTATGAGTGCCCCATGAAATGCGAAGCTCCCAGCGACAAGCCCGGTAAGTGTGGCAAATGCGGCATGGAACTGAAAAAGCAAAAAGAAGCTACAGCACAATACGAATGCCCCATGAAGTGTGAGCCTGCCAAAGACAAGCCCGGCAAATGCGGCAAGTGTGGCATGGACCTGAAAAAGAAAGCGTAACTACATCACGTGCCTATATTGACGAAGCATCGTTGGTCAAAAGCCGACGATGCTTTTTTGTTTCATGCTGGTTTTACTTTTTCTCAGTTGAGTCTTGATGAATGAGGAGTACCACATTCCCTTTTTTACGGCCGCTGTCTACATACTGGTGTGCCGCAACTACATCCTCCATATTGTAAACTTTGTCTATCACCGCATGGTAAGCATCTTGCTCAAACAGGTCTTTCAATAGCTGCAGTTGTGCAATGGTTTCTGTGGCTACTTCCCATCCGCCCACCGTTTTGTACATGCCATTGGGTAGCAAGAGTGGTTGGCATTGTTTTTTGTTGGTTTTGCCTACAGCATCAAATACAATGTCAAATTTTTCGGTGCAGGCGGTAAAATTTTCTTTGTCGTACAGGATTACTTTTTCTACACCTAACTGCTGCACCAATGCCAAACCGTTACTACTACACACGGCTGTAATTTCTGCGTTAAAGTGCTTTGCAATTTGAATGGCAGCAGTACCTACGGCACCTGTAGCGCCAATAATCAACACTTTTGGAGAAGTTCTTTTTTGAATACCTGCTTTTAGTAAAAAGTGAATGGCCGTTTGTCCGCCAAACACATTGGCCGCAGCTTCAGCATGTGAAGCATTGTTGGGTTTTAGCAGCAGGTTTTTGGTTTCGGCAATGCACATATACTCCGCATAAGTGCCCATGCTAAAGCCAGTCATCCCAAATACATTATCCCCTTTTTTGTATTTCGTCACCGCAATGCCGGTGGCCACAACCTCACCCGAAAAAACATTGCCCAGTATTTTTTTGCGAGGACCTTTCCAGCCCATCACCAACAGCATCAGCCATTTCATCATACCTTCTACTGCTAACCCTCGTATGCGAACATCACCAGAGTTAACAGCTGTTGCATGAATTTTTACCAGCACTTCATGATTGCGAGGTGTGGGGGTGGATACAGTTTGTAATTGCAGTACTTCTGGTGGCCCGTATTGTGTGCAGATGATAGCTTTCATGAGTGGTAAAATACATGGCAGTTATCAAAAAAATACTTTTCTATAGCAGATATTGATGAGTGGCAAACAGGCTTCTATAATTGGCATATGCACCTGTATAAGCCAGCATCAATACATCCGTGAAACCTGTTTCTTTGCAGCATGCCTGCTACGTCTTTCCACGATCCTGTTGTACAATACAAGCAATTCGCCGCCGATTATGAAACCACTGCGGCACAACTACGGCGCAAACGTAGCTGGTTGTCGTGGAGCCGGTTACTGACTATGGTGCTGGCTATTGTTTGGCTGTATTGGCAATGGCCAATCAGCAGTTGGTGGGTTGTATTGCCATCGGTTTTCCTGATAGCTGTTTTTCTTCGGTTAGTGGTACTGAGCATGAATGTGCAACATAAGCTGCAACATGTAGAGCAACTCATTTTAATCAATCAGGCAGAACTGCGGCAGTTGCAACAGCACTACTACAAAGACCGTTATGATGGCGCTGCGTATTTGCCGCCCAATCATGCTTACGCCCACGACCTCGATGTGTTTGGCGAAGCCTCGCTGTACCAATACTTGCAGCGGGCAGAAAGTGACGCCGGAAGAACCACTTTAGCAGCTTGGTTGTTGCAGCCGGCATCGCCCGAAGAATTGCCGGCGAGGCAAGCGGCTGTGCAGCAATTGGCACCACATGTAGGCTGGCGGCAGCACTTACAAGCCAGTGGACGGGAGCATCCGGTGAGTGCTGCTACAGCGCAAAAGCTGCAGCAGTGGATGCAATCGAAAGAAGATGTATTTGCTGCAACAGGTTGGTACTTGTTGCGTTGGGTAGGCCCCATTGTTTCTATCGGTTTGTTTACAGCTTATTGGTTTGATTATTTGCCGGGCTTTTGGTTCAATATTTACTTTTTGGTTTTCTTTTTAGGTACTGGTTATATCAGCAAGTTGGCTACGCCTACCTGGCAAATGCTCGGCCGTATGAGTAAAGAAATTAATGGACTTGCTGCTTCGCTGCAATATGTGGAGCAAATGCCGGTGGGCAACAGCCCCTGGTTGGCACAGCGTCAATCTGTACTCGTTGTAAACGGACAACCCATGGCCAGCAAAGCAGTGGCCGGCCTAAATCAGTTGCTCAGCCGTTTTGATTACCGGCTCAATCCGGTGGCGTTTATTCCACTCAACATTTTGCTGTTTTGGGACTTGCAGCAAATGTTGCTTTTTGCCCAATGGAAAAAACAACATGCAGCAGCTGCTACAAAATGGCTGGAAGTGTTGGGCGAAGTGGAGGCTGCTTCATCGCTGGCCACATTGGCGTACAACATGCCACATTGGTGCTTTCCGCAAATGCTGGCACAGCATGGCAGTTTTGAGGCCAATGCCTTGGGGCATCCATTAATAGCTGCCGACAAAAGAGTAGTGAGTGATATAGCTACGGAGGGTGTAGCACAGGTAAATATTATTACCGGCAGCAACATGGCGGGCAAGAGTACTTTTTTGCGCAGCGTAGGCTTGGCCATGGTGATGGCGCAGGCTGGCGCACCGGTTTGTGCGTTGCATTGCCGCATGAGTTACATGCAGGTGATGAGTAGCATGCGCATTGCTGATAACCTGGCAGAAAGTACCAGTACCTTTTATGCCGAACTCAAAAAGTTGAAAAGCATTATTGATGCGGTGAAAGCCCAGCAACCTGTGTATTTGTTGCTGGATGAAATACTACGTGGTACTAATAGTGGCGACAGGCATGCTGGTTCTGCGGCACTCATTAAGCAGCTCATTGCGCAGCAAGCATGTGGTATGATAGCCACACATGATTTAGCGTTGGCGGAGCTCGTACATCAATATCCCGATCACATTCACAATTATCATTTTGATGTGCAGGTGTCGGGTGAAGAATTGTATTTCGATTACCAATTGAAGCAGGGCATTTGCCAGAGTCTCAATGCCTCCATCCTCATGAAAAAAATTGGGATAGATATGTAATGTAAGCGCCGCATTGATACATCATCAATGCGGCGCTTACATGTTTTATACTGTCAATAGTAGCGGTTCATCTGTTGTACAGTTGTAACTGATTCTGCCTGATAATATTTCTTGTAGTTCATCTTCAAAAAAGAATTTGCTTTCACCGAAAGCCGGTTTCAATTCATCTATCCAGATAGCTTTTTCGTTGTACTCGGCAAAGAACGGACGGCCCACCCAATCGGGATTGCGACCTTGTAAAAACCGGAGTACCATCACTTTTTGTCCGTTGATTTCTGATGTGCCCAGCATTTGAACTTTTCCCGGTGTGCAGCTCATGCTGGGGCCACGCACTGTGCGGCAAACACCACTGGCACGTTGCCAAGCTTGTCGCCAAATTTCCTGTGCTTCAACCAATGGTAAGCCGAAGAAATGTTGAGCACCTGTATCTCTCACCGCAAACATGTAGTACGGAATCAAATTCAGGTTTACTTGTTTGCGCCACATTTCTGTCCATATTTCAGGCTTGTCGTTGATGCCTCGCAAAATGGGTGACTGTGTACGTATTTGTGCACGGGTATAGCGAATGCGAATGATGGCTTCTTTTACAGCAGGGGTATCCAACTCTGCGGGATGATTAAAGTGTGCCATGAAGGCCAGATTTTTCCCCTTGCGGGTAATTTCTGTAAACAAAGCCAGTGTATCTTCTGCATCATCATCTGTAATGTATTTGTAGGGCCAGTACGCCAACGATTTTGAACCAATGCGAATGGTTTGCACATTCCACAATTCATCGCTCAGCAATGGTTCGATATAAGCCCGCAGGAGTTTTGATTTCATCACCATAGGATCGCCGCCGGTAAACAACACATCCGTTACTTCACGATGTTCTTTCAGGTATTGCACTAGCTGATCGGTTTCTTTCATCGCAAATTTCATTTCATCCATGCCCACAAACTGTGGCCATCGAAAACAGAAGCTGCAATAAGCATGACAGGTTTGCCCTTGGCTGGGAAAGAACAACACTGTTTCGCGGTACTTGTGCTGTACACCACTCAGTTTTACATCGCCAAGCATGGGCACATTTTTATCCTGCCCGGCAGGGTGCGGATTTAGTTCCATGCGTATTTCATTCGCAACTGCTTTTATCTCGTCTTTACTCAAGCCTGCATCCAGTGCAGCTTTCATTCTTTTGTAATGATGCGGCTGCAACATTTCTTTGCGTGGAAATGTCAGCGTAAATATGGGGTCGTTAGGTACCTGATCCCAATTGATCAATTCATCCACCACATAGTTGTTGGTTTTGAAAGGAAGCACATGGCCAACCACTTCAATGGCTTCTAACAATTCTTCCGGCAGTGCTTGTACCTGTGGAATGGTTTTGTAATTGTGCAAGGCGTACGATTTGTACTTCATGCTGTTGGTGATGTTGTCGAGCATTTGTTCCATTGGATAAAAGGGATTTTGGTGAAGAAAACATTTGCTTTAGTGTGGGCATACCATGGGCATGCAGGTGAGTGAAGTGAAGCAGCCTGTAATACAAAAAGTACAGTAGCGAAAACTGCAAAAAATACAAGAGAACATGTATGCGTAAAACATCAACACATACATTCAGGCTGCAACGTTGGGTACAAACGAATATAGCCAAGCTGCCTTTTTTAGGCAAGCTGATGCTACAAGTGGTAGCAGCATTGCGACTATATTTTAACAGTCGGTCAATAGGTGTTTTTGTTCATGATAAAGTGCTGAAACAGTTTGATACTGTTTGATTCGTCGTCGCCCTTCTATGAATGATGAGCAGCACAAATGCATCATTTTTTTTAACAGGTTTTGCTGTTTCCCGTAATTCAACACAATGCAGTAGCTTGCCACAAAATTCAGTACAATGAAACGGTTAGGGATAACATTGTTGGCCATGTGCAGCGGATTGTGGCTCATGGCACAAACAGCAGTTGGTCCTGTATTGGGGCCAGTATCGATGCGGACTGCAAAATTGTGGGCCGCAACTGAAAGCAAAACTGCGATAGCTACAGTGCAAGTGTGGGCAAAAGGAAAACCACAACAAAAGCAAGTGGTAAGAACATTGCCCACAGATAAAAATGCGCCCTATCATTTTCAGCAATTCGAGGTCGTTAATCTGGAACCTGCTACAACGTATGAATACGAAGTGACGCTGAAAGATGGGCCCACGCACCAGCCGCCGGTTGTAATGGGCAAGGGCTCATTTACCACACAAGCCTTGTTTCAGTGGCGAAGCAATGCACCGGATTTTAGTTTCATTACAGGCAGTTGTGCGTACTTCAATGAACCTCGCTTCGACAGGCCCGGAAAACCTTACGGCGGCGATAGCAGCATCTTTGAAACGATGGCCAAAGAACAAGCTGCATTCATGATGTGGCTCGGCGATAACTGGTATACCCGCGATGTGGATTACAGCAATGAATGGGGCATGTGGTACCGTGCTTACCGCGACCGCAGCAGTCCATCATTAAAACAACTTTGGGCCAACATGCCGCACCTCGCTATATGGGATGATCATGATTATGGTCCCAATGATTATGGCAAAAGTTTTCAATTCAAACAAACCAGTCGTGAGGTGTTTCGCCACATGTGGATGAACCCGACTTATGGAGAAAACAATGAAGGGATTTATGGCAAGTATACTTATGCCGACGTCGATTTCTTTATGATGGATGACCGTTGGTGGCGTGATTTTGATGAACTGCCCGACAGCCTCAATGGCAAACCCAATGCACACAAACGCATGTATGGCAAGCAACAATTGGAGTGGTTGAAAAATGAATTGCGTTATTCTAAAAACAATCCACACATCAGTTTTCGTGTGATTGTAACCGGAAGCCAGGTGCTCAATCCCGGCAGCCCGTTTGACAAGTTGCTCGATTTTCCCGTTGAATACAATGAGTTGATGGAGTTCATCAAAACAGAAAAAATTCCAGGCATTCTTTTCCTCACCGGCGACAGGCACCATACAGAAATTATTAAAGTACAGCATGACGGTTTGTATCCGATGTACGATATCACTTGTTCGCCACTCACTAGTGGTACACATGCATTTGGTGGCAAAGAAGCCAACAATCCTTGGCGGATACTGGGTATTGATAAATTGCAGAATTACGGTCGCATCAGCATTAGCGGTCCACGGAGTAAGCGGGTGATGAAAGTGGAATTCTTGGGTATCAAAGGCGAAGCTCTTGGTCAGTGGCAAGTGGGAGAACAGGAGCTAAGATTTTAAAAACGCAACCGCTGGCTTTACCTTCAGGTATTTATATAAAGAGCAAGGACTTTATGTTCTTGCTCTTTATAATTTTGAATGCATCATCATTTTCTTACACATCTCCTTCATCAAAAGAGAGTTCAATTTTTTTTACCTGTGTGGTTACTTTCCGATAGCTCACTCCAGCGGTATCAAACATGTGCTTGGAAGCGACAAATGAATCATTGCCGGCGTATTTGTCACTCAGAAAAACTACTTCTTTAATACCCGATTGAATGATGGCTTTGGCGCATTCGTTGCAAGGAAACAACGCTGTATAAATGCGGCAACCACTGAGGTCCATGCCAATATTGTTGAGAATGGCATTGAGCTCTGCATGGCACACGTACGGATATTTTGTTTGCAAAAAATCGCCCTGTTTACCCCATGGAAAATCATCATCACTGCAACCAATAGGTAAGCCATTGTAGCCCGCACCAACAATTTTGTTTTGCTTGTTTACAATGCAGGCACCTACTTGTGTGCTGGGGTCTTTGCTGCGTCGGCCGCTCAGCAGCGCCACGCCCATAAAATATTCATCCCAGCTAATGTAATCGGTTCTTTTTGCCATGAGGTTAATTGTCTGATACTGCAATATACCGTAGGCCAATCATATTGCCACCAGGTGCTATTTTTCTACCACAACATCGCCTGCACAGGCCTGACATTGCATGGCAGCCAAGCCCCATTGTGCCACTGCATTGGTGCTTACTCCCGGTGCTTCATCAATGGCATTCATCACTACCGGCGGCAGTATTTTGTTGGTTTGTAAAACGGGTTTTCGAATGCCCGCACCTCCAGCATAAAACTCTTGCCAGGCCCGCTTACCCAATGCAGCATCCTGCAAGCGTTGCGCTGCGTACGCCGTCAATCGGGAATGGCCCTGCGCCAGATTCAGTTTGCTCAAAGCCTGTCCCAATTCAGCTTGTTGTTCTTGTGCTGAAGCGTTGTACAATCGGCAGTATTGTAGCCATGCATTTTCAAATGCTTTGTCTTCAAACGTTTGAATGAGCTCTGCACAAACCTCGGGTAATCCAAAAGCAGCACTCAGGTGCGAAACGGATAGTTTGCCTGTTTTGTCGATGATGAATTTACCATTGTCTATATCCATGGGGGCACCGCCGGTGAAAAAACCTTTGGGTTGCGCTGCAATGCTGGCCATGCTGTTGCGCAATAGCGTCAATACCTTTGCGTTGCCTGTTCGCTCCCAGTGCATCAACCATGCAGCTGCGGCCGAACCCCAGTCGGTGCCAAAGCCCATGTTTACATGGTTGGCTGTTGCCGATACTTGTTGAACATCGCCTTTTGGCAGTTTGCGGCCGGGAGCTATCAGCGCTAATGTTTTGTAAGCATTCACTTGTTCGTCCATCAAATTGCCCACCCGTTCATCGGCAGTAAGGTAATAATAGATGCGCCTGTTGGCCACGGTGCTGATGCGCAATTGCTTGGCGCTACAACCCCAGTGTTGCACATTGTGCCTGCTGCCCAATGGTGCAAATTTTCCCAAGTGATGCACATCTACTTCTCCTGTGTGGCGTGTCATGGCTTCTGCAAATCGAAATACATCGGCACGACCGGTACGCAAAAAATAGAACCACAACCAGAGGTCGGTGCTCAACTCTGAGTTATCCCATGCAAAGCCGCCTACATCGTATTTCCAAACATGCCGGTCGGTATCATAGCTATGCATTACATCGCCAAAATGCCAGAAGCCATACCACCTGCGCTGTTCTACCTGCTGTTGGTAATGCGCAAAATAAAAATCGAGTTGCTCATCTATTTGTTTGAAGGCAGCATTACCTGGATCGGGCAAGCTCCAAAATCCGGCAAATGCTGCTGCGGATTTCATGTAGGCTGATGTGGCCAGCAATTGCGGCGGTGCTTCGTTACGCTTGGCTATTTGTGCAAGGGTTTCATTGTCGGGCGTTGCGGCCAATACCTGGCAAAACAATTCGCTGGTGCGGGCAATGCCCATGGCCGTACCAAAGCCCGGTTCATAATCTTCATAAGTAATGTCTAATCCGGCCAGTTGCTTTTCGTAGCTGTCTTGTCCCATGCCATCATGGTAAAAGCGCAGGTCCATGGCCGGCGCTTCGGGAGCCCACATCCACAAGGTGATTGAGCCTACACTGCTATGTGCATTACGAATGTCTATTTGTGCAGGGTGGCTTTGCCAAAAATGCCGCAGGCCCAACGCCAGTCCACCATTGGGTGAGCCAAGGTAAGCCGTGCCCAAGGCCCTGTGCCCGGCAGTACTTTGTATCCAGCCAAATTGTTCGCCCGTTCTTTTTTTGATGCTGTAGCCATCTGCTGTAGGTTGGCATAGTGTGTAGTCGCCAAACTGTGGAATGTAGGGCAATCCTTTACGAATGGGCTCAGGCCAGCTGTTGCTGTCTGATACAGCACGGCCTTGTATTTGTGCAGTACGAATGTTCGGGCCTGCATCGCGGCGCAGCCCCGTGAGGCCTTGCACAGCTTCTGCAAATACACCGCCATTGGCACCACAAAAACGCACATGCCGGTTGTAGGCTGGCGTATCAAAAGGTACATCAAAGCGAATGCCAATGCCGCTAATAAAATCCTGTAGCTCATTACCATCAAATACAATGCTGTGTACCAACCGAATGCAATCGCTGCCGGCATATACGTACATACGCACCGTAAATGGTATCCAGCTGCGGCCTTGCTGGCTTTTGTGTTTACCTGTCCATTTTACAACGGCTCTTATGGGGCCTTGCTGTTCCAGTTGGGCTTGTTCTATAATGCCTTCAAATGATGTTGTGGTTAATGCGTGATGAGCAGCAGCAGTAGCTTGTTGTTGGCTTTGCAATACCAAGCGGCCATGCTGCCCAATTGTTTTGTTATTGCGTTGCAAAGCAGGTATGAGTACGTTGCCTCTATTCGCCACGGTTAATTGTATCACACCCGTGTCAATCGTCCAGCCATTTTGTTGTTTGGAAACTTGCAATATTTTACTGCTGCTTTCTTTTTGCTCTTGCACCAATACAAGGTTGTTGGTATAGGTACCTGCAGGAATACTATGTGCTGTCCATTTGGCAGAGCCATCGGGCCAGCGACCGGTAATCCAGCTTTGTGTAGGAATATTTTCGGTGCCGGAGTTTACTTGCAGTTTGCGTGTATCAGTCAGTACGCCCTTTGGCCATGGCACGCCCCAGGTGTTGCCCACACAGTTTGTTTTTTCTTGTTCATCAATCCAGCGTAGCGGAATGTATATTCCTTCATCTTTGGGAGATGAGGATGCCGCAAAGGAGGACAGCGAACCAACAACAGGGGCGGCTATAGCAAGACGGGAAGTTTGCTGTACAAACAATCGGCGGGACAATTTCTTTTTACCCATGGCAAAGCATTTACGTGTATCAAATTTGCACATTGCAACCGGGCTGTCTGTCCGTGTCTGTCATGCCTGATGGCGGAGTATTTTTTTGAGCACAACAATTTGCCCGAGGTGATAATGCAAGTGCTCAATCAGTCCATGCATTTGCCAGTAGTAAGTATGGTATGCTGGTTTGATGAAGTCTTGCCACAATTGGCATTCCGGCAAATTGGCCAATGCCGCTGCAAATGCCTCAGCTTGCTGCCAGGCTTGTGTTTTGTAGGCTTCCCATTCTGCTTCATTGTGTACAGGCGGGTGTACAAAACTTTCTTTGTCGCTGCCTTGCAGTGGTCCGCCCTGCAATACTTTAAGCACAATGCCAATGTAATATTGCGTGTGAAAAAACAAGCTGGCAATGCTGTTGCAACCGCCCATAGTTTGGTTGGCCATCGTCCAGTCAACATCAGCCATCACGGCTTTGTAATGACTGCTGGCCCAGTTGCCACCATGGTATACTTGCTGAAAATGAACAGCTATTTGTGCTGGAAGAAGGGGTTGCATAAGCAATAATTTTTACAAGAATGGGAATGGTTGCTGTATTGATGCACAAGCTACAGGTCCGCATTGTCAATATTGAAAGATACTGCACCGCCAACTATCTGTGGGTGCAAGCTGAATCTTCTTTATCAGCATCCTGTATCTTCGCGGCGTTTCCAAAAATTTTGGCCAGCCTGCAACTGGCGTTGGATGCAACATCTCGCTTCGGCGTGACCTTAAAATTTTATTGACCATGGCGTTACTCCACAACCGGGTTTCCAACAAGGAACTCAAAGAGCGGCTGATGCAAGAAACCGAGCCGCGTACTACCATCAGTTTTTACATGTACCATCCTATTGCCAATCCGCAGGCATTTCGGGATGAGCTTTGGAAGGGACTGCATGCCCTCAAAGTGTTTGGCCGCATTTATGTGGCACATGAAGGCATCAATGCACAAATCAGTGTGCCTTCTTCCAACTTTGATGCATTGCGGCAATACCTGTACAGTTACGAATGGATGAATGGCATGCGCCTGAACATTGCTGTAGAAGATGACGGTAAAAGTTTTTGGGTGCTGCGTATAAAAGTGCGGGATAAAATTGTAGCCGATGGTATTGATGATCCCAACTTCAGCATGGAGCGAAAAGGGAAGTACCTGAAGGCGAAAGAAGTAAATGAACTCATGCAAAACCCCGACGTTTTGGTGATTGACATGCGCAACCATTACGAGTACGAAGTGGGCCATTTTGATAACGCCATTGAAATACCCAGCGATACTTTTCGGGAGCAACTACCCATGGCGGTAGACATGATGAAGGGCCGCGAAGACAAGCCCGTGATTATGTATTGCACCGGCGGTATCCGCTGCGAGAAGGCCAGTGCGTACATGCTGCACCGTGGTTTTAAAAATGTGTTTCACATTGAAGGTGGTATCATCAACTATGTGCATCAGGTAAAAGAACAAGGACTGGAGCAAAAGTTTATTGGTAAAAACTTTGTGTTCGATAATCGCCTGGGCGAAAGAGTTACAGAAGATGTGATTGCAAAATGCCACCAGTGCGGACAGCCCGCTGACACGCATACCAACTGCGCCAACGATGCCTGCCACCTGCTGTTTATACAATGCGATGCTTGCAAAGCAACCTATGAAGGCTGCTGCAGTACAGCTTGCCAGGAAGTGATTCATTTACCCGAAGAAGCACAAAAAGAATTGCGCAAAGGCAAAGACAATGGGGCTCATATTTTCAGCAAGAGCCGGGAGCGGTTGAGACCGAGATTAGATGGTAGATGATAGTTGGTTGTTGATGGGAAGAGTTGTTAGATGACTGATGTTGGATGTTAGAAAGGCGGGTGAGGATTTTTTCTTTCTGGCATTTCGTTTTCCATCAGATAAGAGGATGGATTGAAGTATTCAATACAAAAAGGGAGTCATTCAATATTTGAATGACTCCCTTTGCTATTCAGTAAACTATTATCGCAAAGTAACGTATCTGTATTTCAGTAGCAGTTAATCCTTATTGCAACTTTGCCAGCGAAGCTTCGATAGCTTCTACTGTTGCTTCATCGCTCCATGCTTGGGGTACAAATTTTTCACCCACTACTTTTTCGTACAGGGTAATGTAACGCTGGCTAATGGTGTCAATCCATTCATCAGTCATTTCCGGCACGGTTTGGCCTTCTTTACCCATGAAGTTGTTGGCGATGAGCCATTCCCGCACAAACTCTTTGCTGAGTTGCTGTTGCTTTTCGCCAGCGGCTTGTCTTTCTTCAAAGCCATCGGCATAAAAATAGCGGCTGCTATCGGGGGTATGAATTTCATCCATCAGGTAGATGGTGTCGCCAATTTTTCCAAACTCATATTTGGTATCCACCAGTATCAATCCTTGCTTGGCTGCAATGGCTTTGCCTCTTTCAAACAATGCCAATGTGTATTGCTCCAGCACCGCATAGTCCTCGGCATTTACAATGCCTTGTGCAATGATGTCTTCGCGGCTGATGTCTTCATCGTGGCCAGCTTCGGCCTTGGTACTGGGTGTAATAATGGGTGTGGGGAAGTAATCATTTTCTTTCATGCCCTCGGGCAGTGCCACGCCGCAAAGGGTACGAAGGCCGCTGTTGTAGGTGCGCCAGGCATGGCCGGTGAGGTTGCCCCGCACCACCATTTCTACCCGAAAGGGAACGCAACGTTTGCCAATGCTCACATTCGGTGCCGGTACATCGAGCAGCCAGTTGGGGCAAATGTCGGCCGTGGCTTGCAGCATGTGGGCCGCTATCTGGTTCAGCACCTGTCCTTTGTAGGGGATGGGTTTTGGTAAAATCACATCGAAGGCGGAAATGCGGTTGCTGGCCACCATCACCAGTAAGTTTTGACCGATGCTGTAAACATCCCGCACCTTTCCTTTGTAATAGGCGGTAGTATTAGAAATGGTAAGATTGCTCATGCCGCAAAGAAAAACGATTCGCTTGGTTACTGCATCTTCACTTTAAGTTTTCGCATAAATCTGCATAAGCTGTGCATTGGTTAAAACCATTTGTAAAGTATGTGTCACAATTGTACCTAAAACCCCCATATTTGCTTAGATAAAAAACATACTTATGAGAAAAGTGCTACCACTAGTGGCAGTGCTGATCATGGTAAATGCATTCACGATTGCAGCCATCGCTCAGGCGGTGACCATAAAGGGCACCGTAAAAGACGCCACCACGAAAGGGACCATTTCCGCAGTATCTGTTGTAATTAAAGGCACCAACATTGGTACCTACACAGATGATAAAGGAAACTTCACACTCTCCACCTCACAATCCCTTCCTGTCACACTGGAAATATCCGCTGTCAACTTTGCCACCAAAACCATTACGGTTACGCAGGCAGAGGGTAACGAAGTTCAATTGGAACAAAGCTCTGCGCTGGGGCAGGAGGTTGTGGTGAGTGCCACCCGAACGCCTTCCCGCATTTTAGAATCGCCGGTAAGTATTGAGCGGGTGGGCAACACTGCCATTCGCAATGCACCTGCAGCCAACTACTACGACATGATCAGCAACCTCAAGGGTGTTGACGTAGTAACCAGCTCTCTTACATTTAAAACCCCAGCCACTCGTGGTTTCAATGGTAGCGGTAACACCCGTGTAAACCAAATGATGGATGGCATGGATAACCAGGCACCGGGTCTTAACTTTTCGGTGGGTAGCGTTATCGGCCTTACCGAACTGGATGTAGACAACTTCGAACTGCTACAGGGTGCTTCTTCTGCTTTGTACGGCCCCGGCGGTATGAACGGTACCATCCTCATCAATGGTAAAAACCCCTTTAAATATCAGGGCCTGTCTTTCCAGATTAAAACCGGTTTGATGCACACCGACCGTAGCCAGCGGCCTACATCGGGCTATCACAACTGGGCGGTGCGTTATGGCAAAAAAGTAAGCGAAAAATTTGCTTATAAAATTGGTGCCGAATTTATACAAGCCAAAGACTGGTTGGCAGATGACATGCGCAACTACCGCAGGGTAGGTTCAACCTCAGGTTCTTTGGTAGATGGTACCCGCAACACCGATCCTAACTATGATGGTGTAAACGTGTATGGCGATGAAACCAGCACTAACCTACGTAGCGTATTAAATCTGATAGGTGCTCAGGCTCCGTTCTGGCAAGGGTATATCAATACATTACCTACCAATATTCCTGTAAGCCGCACTGGCTATACTGAAAAAGAAGTGACCAATCCGAATACTTTCAACTTCAAGTTTTCTGGTGCCATGCACTATAAAATTGCTAAGAATGTTGAAGCCATTTTGGCCGGCCACTGGGGTACGGGCAACAGTGTGTACACCGGAAGCCAGCGCTACTCTTTGAAAGATTTTAAAATTGGTCAGTACAAACTTGAGTTCCAGGGTAAAAACTGGTTCCTCCGTGGCTTTACCACACAGGAAAACTCTGGCGAATCGTACAACCTTACTGTTACTTCACAGCTATTCAACGAAGCCTGGAAGCCCAGCACCACCTGGTATCCTGAGTATGCCATTGCATACATGAATGCAAAGTTGGGTGGTCGTCCTGATTTGGAAGCCCACAACATAGCCCGTGGTGTTGCCGATGCTGGTCGTCCTGCTGCAGGTACTCAACAGTTCCGTACTATTTTCGATCAGGTTCGTCGCAGGCCAATTCCACAAGGCGGGTTGTTCCTCGACCGCAGTGATTTGTACATGGTAGAAGGTCAGTACAACTTTGCCGACATCATCAAGTTTGCCGACATTATGGTGGGTGGCAACTGGAAGCAATATGTGCTCAATAGCCAGGGTACCTTGTTTGCCGACAAAGTAGGTGAGCCAATCAAAATCAATGAAATTGGCGGCTATATCCAAATTGCCAAGTCTTTCTTCGACGAAAAACTGCGTTTGCTGGCATCGGGCCGTTACGACAAAAACGAAAACTTCGAAGGTCGCTTTACACCACGGGTTACAGCTCTCTTCAAACCTGCCAAAAACCACAATATTCGTTTTTCTTATCAAACAGCGTATCGTTTCCCCTCTACTCAGCAGCAGTGGATCAACCTGAACGTGGGTACCGGTATTTTGCTGGGCGAAAACAGGGCTTTGTATGAAAAGTATAACCTTATCAGCAACCCTGCATACAACCCCACCAACCTCAGCGAACGCATTCAATATGTACAAACCAAGCCAGAAAGCGTAACCTCTTTCGAGCTGGGTTACAAAACAGTGGTAAAGGGCAAGTTGCTGTTTGATGTGTACGGTTATGTAGGAACTTATCAAAACTTCCTCAGCCGTCGCGATGGTATTCAGTTTGCCAGTGGCGTTCCATCACAAGGTGGCGCATCGCAGGGCTTTAGCCTGGTGGTTAATGCTCCCGGCAATGTAAAAACCTACGGTTGGGGGGCCAGCATCGATTACCTGTTGCCTGTGGGTTTCACCCTCGGTTTGAACGCTTCATCTGATGTGTTGAATGATGTGCCGGCTGGTTTCCGTGCCTTCTTCAATGCGCCTAAGTACCGTACAAACGTATCGATTGGCAATACCGGATTTGGTGCTAAAAAACTGGTTGGCTTTAACCTTACCTGGCGTTGGCAGGAAGCATTCTTTTATGAGAGTGATTTCATTCAGGGGCAATTACCAGCGTACCACACAGTGGATGCCAGCGTAAACTTCAAAGCGCCAAAAATCAAATCGGTTATCAAAGTAGGTGCCAACAACTTGTTGAACTCTTACTACCGTACAGCTGTAGCCAACCCAAGCATTGGTGGCCTGTACTACGTAAGTTTCGCCTACAATGTTTTGTAATTCAACCCCAACGTTTTAAAACTACTTCTGTATGAAAAATATTTTCAGCAAATGGTGGGGCACAGCAACCGTACTTGTAGCGGGAGCTGCTATGCTGTCTTCGTGCAATAAAGAATTGCCGAAGGCTACACCAATCGTACCGCCAGCACCCACTGGCCAAACCATTACGCAGCTGCTTGCAGGCAATGCTAAATATTCCATTTTACGTGCAGCCATTACCCGTGCCGGTACTGCGCTTACGTTCAATCCTTCAGATGCTTCTGCAGTATACACCGTTTTTGCACCGGATAATGATGCGTTTATTGCCAGCGGTATTCCTAACGAAACCGTAGTTGGTGGCTTGCCTGCTGCTACAGTTGCATCCATTGTAAATGCCCATGTTATTCCGGGTGTTGAGTTGAAAGCTGCAGACCTGAGCACGGCATTCCCTAATATGTACCTGCAAAGCGGTTTGGTGCTGTCTTCTACGCCACCTATTCCGTACCGCATGCCTGTGTTCCCCAGCCGTCGCACCGGCGGTGCCTGGTTCAACGACATAGCTATTAAGGCTACAGATATTGACGCCTCAAACGGCGTGATACATGATATATCCAGAGTATTTTTTCCACCATCACAAGTAATTGCTCAGGTGGCTGCAGCCAATAGCAATCTTACTTACCTGATGGCAGCCTTGCAACGTGCCGATGCTGGTCCGCCAGCTGGTGCTCCAAAACTCATTCCTGTTTTGAGCAATGCTGCTGCCAACCTTACTGTATTTGCGCCTACCAATCAGGCTTTCCAAAACCTGTTTACAGCGTTGGGCTTGCCTACAGATATTACCACTATCAATGCCTTGCCTACCGAAACTGTTTGGGGTATTGTGGCCTTCCACGTGTTGGGTAGCCGTGCATTTTCTGTAAACCTGGCAGCAGGTAACAGTACCGCAGCCAGCATTATGGGGGTAGCACAGCAAATAAATGTAACAGGTGGAACAGTTACTGTTCGCGGACCAGGCAATGTATTGCCTACCACCCCGCCGACTCCATATTCAGCTACTGTGGTTACACCCAATATCAACGCCATCAATGGTGTGGTACATGTGGTTGATGCAGTATTACTGCCACAATAATCATTTACCAGCGTATAGAAAAGCCGGCTTTTACAGCCGGCTTTTTTTGTGGGCACGATTGCGGTTAATCAAAATTTTCTTTTTGCCCCCCAGCCTTTACTTTTGCCATCCTAAAAAGCAGAGAAACTAAGCATGGGACGTATAATAGCATTCAGAGAAGCACTCCGCGAAGCCATGAGTGAAGAAATGCGCCGCGATGAGCGGGTATTGCTGATGGGTGAAGAAGTGGCCGAGTACAATGGCGCCTATAAAGTAAGCCAGGGTATGCTGGCCGAATTTGGCCCCAAGCGTATTATTGATACGCCCATTGCAGAGCTGGGCTTTGCGGCTATTGCCGTAGGCGCTGCGCAAAATGGTTTGCGTCCGATTGTAGAATTCATGACCTGGAACTTTGCCGTATTGCCACTGGATCAGATTTTGAATACTGCATCTAAAATGATGGCCATGAGTGGTGGTCAGGTAGGTTGCCCAATCGTATTTCGTGGCCCCAACGGTAGCGCCGGTCAGCTGGGTGCTCAGCACTCTACTGCTTTCGAAAGCTATCTGGCCAATATTCCTGGTATTAAAGTTATCAGCCCCAGCACTCCTTACGATGCTAAGGGTTTGATGAAAGCCGCCATCCGCGACGACAACCCCGTGATGTTCATGGAAAGTGAAGTGATGTATGGCGATAAAGGCGAAGTGCCCGAAGAAGAATACCTGATTGAAATTGGCAAAGCCGATATCAAACGTGCCGGTACCGATGTTACTATCGTATCGTACAACAAAATGGTGAAAGTTGCCCTGGGCGCTGCTGATGAACTGGCCAAAGAAGGCATTAGTGCAGAAGTAATTGACCTGCGCAGCATTCGTCCGCTGGACTGGCACACCATGGTAGAAAGTGTAAAGAAAACCAACCGTATGGTAATTGTAGAAGAGCAGTGGCCTATGTGCTCTGTTTCTTCTGAAATAGCTTACCGCATTCAGAAAGAAGCCTTTGATTACCTCGATGCACCCATCCTGCGTATTACCAGTGTCGATGCCCCCATGCACTATGCGCCCAACCTGGCAGCATTGGCCATACCCGACGTGCCCCGCACCGTAAAGCTGGTAAAAGATGTGCTGTACATGAAAAAGTAAATTGTTGCTGTCAAATAAAAAGCGCCGTCATGATGTATTTCATGACGGCGCTTTTGCATTGCTACGATTTATTCTGTTACAACATCAGGTCATCTACAATTTCTCTTGGCCGCATGTCTTTAAGTTGAAAGGCATACATCATGACAAAGGCTACCGAAAAAATGCTTTGCGCCACTGCGGAAATAATGCCCGGAATAGTATTGACACCAAACAAATACAGCGGTGTGCCAATGTGTAACAAAGAACCCGCTACATACAATCCAAAGCCCCAGGGACGCTGGGTAAACATGATGATGGCAGCAACAAGTGTCAGCAAATTGCCTGCCAATAAACCCACTGCCTGCTGGCGAAGCTTGGTTTCGTCCAGCATCATCAGTGCATCTTCCATCACTTTATTGTACCGGTCTTGCTTGCCCGATGCACCAATGTTTGCAGCACGGCTGCGGTCAATTTGTTGTTTGCCCACACGGGCTACTTCAGCGGCATTGTTGTATAACCGGATATTGCTGAATATGTAGTAGCTGCTCACCAGCACAGTAATCACACACAAAATGATTAATGCAGTGCTGCGTGGAGGTTTGGCAAATACTACAAGATCGGCCATGGTATTTTTCTTTTACCCAATAATAATGCCTGCAATACAAGCCGACAGATAGGATGCCAGCGTACCACAAAGCAGTGCCCGCATGCCTAATTGTGCAAGGTCGGCACGGCGGGTAGGCGCCAGCTCTCCAATGCCTCCAATTTGCATGCCCACACTACTAAAGTTGGCAAAGCCACAAATGGCAATACTCACAATCAGCAATCCTTTTTCTGTAACCAACGGAATGGTTTTGGTGGTGAGGTTGTTGAAAGCCACAAACTCATTGATGGTGAGTTTCTGTCCGAATAACGTAGCTGCATTGGTGACGTCTTCTGAAGGTACACCCATGGCCCATGCAAATGGCGTAAAGAGCTTACCAAAAATATAGTTGAGGCTGAGGTCGAACTCGGGAGAAATGAGGTGGCCAACACTTACCAGCAGATAGTCAATCATGGTGATGAGGGCAATGAAACCGATGAGCATCGCAATCACGTTGATGCCTATTTTCATACCATCACTGGCACCATGGCTTACGGCATCTATCAGGTTGCTGTATTGGCTTTTTACATCCAGTTTTACCTTGCCCATGGTTTGGCTTTCTTCCGTTTCGGGGTACACAATTTTGGCAATGACCAATGCACCCGGTGCAGCCATCAAACTTGCAGTGATAAGCTTTGGCGCCAGGTCCATACCGGCTTTGGCACCCATGTTGGCATACACCACCAAAATGCCGCCTGCAATACAAGCCAGGCTACCGCTCATACTGGCCAGCAGTTCGCTGCGGGTCATGCCGGCGAGGTAGGGCCGAATCATTACCTGTGCTTCTACCTGTCCCACAAAGGCACTGGCGACGTTGCTCAACGACTCGGCACCACTCACCCGCATGATGAAGTTCATGCCCTTGGCTATGATGGAGACAATGCGTTGCATAACCCGCAGGTGATACAGCACAGCTACAATAACCGTTACAAGTATAATGGTGGACACAACGTTGAATGCAAACACAAACATGCCCAGTGCACTGTAATTCGCAGCCTGTCCATCAAACCCAATGGTAGCAATGCCGCCATATACAAAGTTGGCACCAGCCTTGGCAAACTCTTCAATCTTTTGCATACCATGCCCAAGCTTTTGAAACATGGCCGTCATAAATGGTACCTGCAACACAAGAATGCCGATGATGACCTGCAACAGCATGCCACTGCCAATCACCCGAAAGTTGATGCGCTTTTTATTGTTCGAAAAAAGAAAGGCGATGCCGAGAATCAGCACAATGCCAATAATACCATGAAAACGACCCATGAGTACTGCTTAGAATGAGAAAAAATGTTGACTGCCGAAAATAGGCATTAACCACTACGCTTGATGGTTTCCCCGCATGTTTTTACGCAGGTCTTATCCATTCATGTAAAAAGAAAGCAGTCGCTTTTTGCAGCACATCATTTTCAGCAAAAACCTCACTACTTTGGTCGTTCATTAAAAACATTGTTGTTGCATGATAAACAAACTTCCCGCTGCTGCTGCACTGCTGGCACTGGCTGCTGGTGGATGGTGGATGGCCGGTCAGCCATTGCCTTCCATTATGGCTGCCGATAACTGGCAAGAGCTGGCTGCAGACAGCACCAAAAAGGATACGATGTCTTACACGGCATTCAAAGATTTGCCGCTCAAGCCCGAACGGGAAATCAAGTTCAACACACAGGAAGGTACCTGGATGAGTGTGGATGTAAGCCCCGATGGAAAAACCATTGCCTTCGATTTGATGGGCGACATTTATACCATGCCTATTGAAGGGGGTAAGGCCACACCCGTTACCACGGGTATGGCGTATGAAACGCATCCACGGTTTAGCCCCGATGGCAAAAAGTTGTTGTTTACCAGCGACCGTAGCGGCAACGACAACCTGTGGTACATCGACATGGAAAAGAAAGATACCGTGCAGGTAACCCGCGACCGCCAGGGCGATGTGCCCGGTGCTGCATGGACGCCCGATGGCGATTACATTGTGGTATCAAAAGGACGCAGGGTGAGCAAGCTCTACCTCTACCACAAAGACGGTGGCGGCGGCACCCAGCTCAACGATGCACCGGCCAGCATGAAAACCATCGACCCCGTAGTGAGCCCCGATGGTAAAAAGATTTACTTCAGCTGGCGCACCGGCTCATGGAATTACAACGCCTTGTTGCCGCAATATCAGATTGGTACGTACGACAGAGACAAGGGCACCATCACCAGCATTACCACCCGCTACGGTTCGGCCTTTACACCTACACTGAGCAAAGACGGCAACTGGATGGTGTATGGCAGCCGCTGGCAAGACAAAACCGGCCTGGTGCTGCGCAATATGAAAAACGGTGATGAAAAATGGTTGGCTTATCCCGTACAGCGGGATGAGCAGGAAAGCATTGCGCCGCAAGGTGTGTTGCCTGCCATGAGCTTTACACCCGACAGCAAATTTGTGATTGCCTCTTACGGTGGTAAAATCTGGAAGCTGCCCGTTGACGGCAGCGCTGCACAAGAAATTCCTTTCAATGCCGATGTACGATTGGAAATGGGCCCCCGCTTGTATTTTAACTATGCCATCAAAGACACATCGCACAAGCTGGCTACACAAATACGTGATGCGGTACCCAGCCCCGATGGCAAGAAGTTGGCTTTTACGGTGCTCAACCGTTTGTACGTGATGGATTATCCAAATGGAACACCCAAGCGGGTTACCACGCACAACTTTGTAGAAGCCATGCCAGCCTGGAGTCCTGATGGCAACCAGCTTGTATTTGTGAGCTGGGATGAAAAAGATGGCGGCAACTTGTGGAAAGCCGTGCTGGCACCGAAACCCGCAGTGAGCAAGCTTTCCAGCGAAGCAGCTTTTTACATGCAACCTGCGTGGAGCTTCAACAACCGCATTACCTATTTCAAAGCAGCCAAGCGGGTGTTTAAAGATTCTGAAGATCCTTTTTTCGACGGATCGGAAGCACAACTGCTGTGGATACCTGCCATCGGCGGTACGCCTAAAAAAATTGATGTGCCCAACGACCGTGGCAATGTGCATTTTACCAAAGACACGAATCGTGTATTTATGAACGGCGGTGGCGGTACCCTTATTAGTGTAAACTGGGAAGGCCACGACGAAAAAACACATGTGCGGATTAGCGGCATTACCACTTTTGGTTCTGTAGCAGAAGCCGATGACCATAGCAATCACGGTCACACCAGTGAACTACCTGCTGCCGCAGATGCCTTACCCGGCATTCGCTATGTAATGGGCAAACCCATGATGCAATACGATGCGGTAAGCTATTGCATGCTGCCAGAAGGCGCCAGCATGAAAGAGCCACAGCAAATGCCTTCACCTGCAGGTACCATTCTCATGGCGCCGGTGGGCAACATGGCGGTTGCACAAGTCAACAATAACGTATACGTTGTTACGATACCTGAAACCGGCAAAGTGCCCAGCATCAATGTGGGTGAACCTTCTGCTGCTTCATTCCCTTCTAAGCAGCTCACAGAAATTGGTGGCGAATGGCCCTTTTGGGAAGCCGATGGTAAAAAAGTACACTGGAGTTTGGGTAACGGTCACTGGGTGTATGATGTGGCCCGTGCCAAGTTTGTAGATGACTCTGTGAAGGCCGCGAAAAAAGCAGAAAGCCTCCGTGCCGCCGACAGTGTAAAAGCGTTGCTGGCCAAAGGACCCGATGCTAAAAAGCTGGCCGATAGCCTGGCGAAAAAAGCCAAAGACTCACTGACTGCTTTGTACAAAGCCGATACAGTGAGAGCCAAGGCAGACAGCATAGCCAAAGCAGATTTGAAAAAGAAAGAGAAATACACGCCTGAAGAAACACAGGTGAAAGTATTTTTTGCGAAAGACAATCCTGCCGGAACAATCTTGCTGAAAAATGCCCGTATTGTAAGCATGAAGGGCGATGAAGTGATTGAAAATGGTGATGTACTCATTGTCAATAATCGCATCAAAGCTGTTGGTAAAACAGGAAGCCTGCAAGTGCCTGCCGGTGCACAGGTGATTGATTGTACGGGTAAAACCATTACGCCTGGCTTTGTTGATACGCATTCGCACATGTGGCCGCAGTGGGGCATGCACAAGAACTCAGTTTGGATTTATGCAGCCAACCTCGCTTATGGTGTAACCACCACCCGAGACCCACAAACGGCTACCACCGATGTGCTCACTTACAGCGACATGGTGGAAGCCGGCATGATGCCTGGCCCACGTGTGTACAGCACAGGCCCCGGTGTTGGTTTTTGGATGTACAACCTTCAGAGCTACGAGCAAACCAAAAATGTACTGAAGCAGTACAGCAAGTATTTCAATACGCAATACATCAAAATGTATTTGGTGGGCAACCGCCAGCACAGGCAGTGGGTGATACAGGCTGCGAAAGAACAACAGCTGATGCCTACTACCGAAGGTGGCTTGGATTATAAACTCAACATGACACAATTGTTTGATGGCTATCCGGGTCATGAGCATGCCATTCCCATTCATCCGTTGTACAACGATGTAACCCGCACCATTGCTGAAAGCAAGATGGCCGTTACACCTACACTGCTGGTATCGTACGGCGGTCCTTGGGCCGAAAACTACTATTACACTACCGAGAGCCCCGTGCACGATGCCAAGCTCAACCGCTTTACACCATACGAAGAGTTGAGTGAGAAATCTCGCCGCAGAGTGGGTGGTTTGGGTGGTTGGTTTACACCGGAAGATCATGTGTTTCAAAAGCATGCCAAGGGTGTGAACAGCATTGTAACAAAAGGCGGTTTGGCTGGCGTGGGCAGCCACGGTCAGCTGCAAGGTTTGGGTTATCATTGGGAACTGTGGAGTGTAGCCAGCGGTGGTATGAGCAATCTCAATGCCTTGAAAACGGCCACCATTTTAGGTGCTACGGCACTGGGCCTCGATCAGGAATTGGGTAGTGTAGAACCCGGTAAACTGGCCGACCTGGTGATTATGGATGCCAACCCATTGCTGAACATTCGCAACACCAATACCATTCGCTATGTAGTGAAAAACGGCCGCTTGTATGATGGCAATACGCTGGACGAAATTTATCCCACCCCACGCAAACTGGACGTGAGTTTATGGACAAAAGAAGCGCCAAAAGTTACCACACAGGTACCAGAGTAATTGTAGAATAGTTTTTAAAAGCGGCTGTCTCTATCAAATGTGGCAGCCGCTTTTTTGTGTTGTAAGCATTGCTTGCAAACTATGTATCTTGACTGCATGAATTTTTTCGGAGAAATGAGATAACCCCCTTTAGTATTTGCTTATGAAGAAAGTATGCTTGATTATTACAGTGCTGTTTTTTACTGTTGTAGGTGTAGCACAACGCACAGCCATTGATGCTGCATTTGATAGTGCGGTGCAGCAGGGCTTCAGCGGTGTATTGTTGGTGGCCAAAAAGGGAAAGCCCATCGCAAATCGTGTTGCGGGTTTTCGTCATTTTGAAACTCAAACACCCTTGCAGTTTAGCGATGTGTTTGAGCTGGCATCGGTGAGCAAGCAGTTTACCGCCATGGCTATTATGATGCTGCAGGAAGAAGGCCGCTTGCAATACGATGATTCATTGTCGAAATACATTGAGTTGCCATATACCGGCATTACCATTCGGCAACTACTCAATCATACCAGCGGCCTGCCCGATTATCAGGCCGTGATGGATGCGCATTGGGACAAAACGAAAGTGGCGGGCAATGACGATTGCATCCGTTTGTTGCGGCAGTACCAACCGCCCATGCTGTTTACACCCGGTGCACAATACCGTTACAGCAATACCGGCTATTTGCTTTTGGCCAGTGTGGTAGAAAAAGTAAGTGGCGAAGATTTTATTTCTTTTTTAAGGCAACGAATTTTTGCACCACTGAAAATGAAACATTCGGATATCCGAACGTTGGAAGCCAAGGCAGCTACATTAAATTTTGCTGCGGGTCATTTAAAAGATGCAACTGGTACGTACATCAATGCCAACAAGTTTCACAGCAGCGATTACACGGTGTGGTTGGGCAATCGCAAAGGACCGGGCCGTATCAGCAGTACCGCTACCGATTTGCTGCGTTGGGACAAAGCCTTGTACAAAAACAAACTGGTGCAGCACAGCACTTTGCAGCAGGCGTTTACACCGGCAACACTCAACAACGGACAGCTCAGCATGTATGGTTTTGGCTGGGAAATAGAAACGCATCCTGTACTCGGCAATATTGTAAAACACAATGGCGACAATCCGGGTTACAGTACCCAAATTATTCGTTGCATAGATAAACGTTACACAGTCATTGTGCTGTGCAACAATGCACATCCATCTTTTAGAAAACTACTCAGCAATATTATGCAAGCTTTGGCGGCTGAAGAAAGAATGTGAAGCGCTTTGTATTTAGTGTAGTCTGTGTAGGGTAATCCTATCTCCGAACCGTTTAAAAGGGCGTACATTTTGAGTGCAAAAACAACTTACACAGAGGGAGGCGTTGGCTTGGCAAAACGGCCGGAGGCATCGGGTTTGCCTTGAATTTTCTTTGGTTACTTTCTTTTTTTCAAGAAAAAGAAAGTAACAAGGCTGATAAGTAGGAATGGCAAGGAAAAATGAAAGGGCTTGTTTAGTAACAAGCCCTTTCATTAAAAGTTTTTCGAAGCAATTACAAAGGCCGAATCCAAATATTCCGAAAGCTGACGAGATCGCCATGATCTTGTAAGAAAATGGGTTCGAGGTCGGCATGTTTTTCATAATTGGCAATGCCGATGTATTGCGTTTGCCCCCAGATTTCTACATTGTTTTGTACCAGCACACCGTTGTGTATCACAGTTATTCTGGCAGCAGATTTTACCCGGCCATCGGCATAAAAACGAGGCGCTGTAAAAATGATGTCGTAGGTCTGCCATTCACCGGGCTGGCGGCTGGCATTGGCCAGTGGAATATGTTGTTTGTAAATACTACCTGCCTGTCCGTTGCTATACGTGGTATTGTTGTAGCTGTCAAGTACCTGCAGTTCGTAGCGGCTCATTAAAAAAATACCGCTGTTGCCCCGCATTTGTCCTTCGCCTTTTACCACGGCAGGCGACCGCCATTCTACATGCAGCTGGCAATCGCCAAAACCCTGCTTGGTTTTAATACCACCACTTTGGGGTTTCACCGTTAGGGCACCATCGGCTATGGTCCATGGAGCAGCACCGCCTTTTTCACTTTCCCATTGATTAAGGTTGCTGCCGTTGAACAATACAATGGCATCGGATGGCGCATCCGCAGCAGTTTTTCCCGGCGATACAATGGGTGCTTTGGGTTCCCAGAGTTCGGTCATTTTCGGATCTCCGGTGCGTTGTGCTTGTGCAGTAATACTTGCAGCAAAAGCCACAGCTAGTAGGCAGACAATTTTCATTCCGTTGTTTTTGTGAAAATTAAGGTATTCATAAGAAAGGGCATTATCTTGAAAATATATGGTTGCATTGGAGAATTGTACACATTTGCAGGCTTGCTGTATGAAGCAAAACAGGGAAGTGATATATTGCAATTTGTGAATGGGATTTTCTGATGCTTTTAATTGAGGAAAAGCCTGTAACAGGAAAATGAAAATTGAGCTTGCTTGCTACTGTACTTATGTCCGCTGATACACGATTCAAACTGTCAATAGACGATTTTTTTGAACTGCTCGATACTAGCGAAGTGGCAGTGGTAGACGTACGCAATTACGACGAGCTGCCTGTAATAGATGGATTTGCTGACCGCCGACTACCTATGGCTGTGCTGGCCGATCACCTTGACGAGTTGGATGCCGATGCCATTGTATTTGTGAGCCAGCATGGCAATCGCAGTCTTGCTGCTGCTGCCATGGCTGCCCAACACGGACTGGGCATGCAACTCTACAGTTTAGAAGGAGGTTTTGCAGCATGGCTGCGCTACAAAGCAGCATGCAATGAGTAAAATAGACGCACACTTTTTTACTGCACATCAATCCCACAAAGTGCCGTCGAGGCCTGCCACCGTGCCCATCCACAAGGCAATGACGTAGCCTACTAAACACAACAGGTACACGACAAATTTCGGCCAGTTGTTTTTGGCCTGCCAGTCCAGCAATACATGTATAATAGCTGCAGCCAGTCCACCTGCAACGGGTACCACCAGTAGGGGCCGCAGCATCCACAGCTTGCTCCACTCGGGCTTTGGGTGAAGAATTGAGGGCATTATAAAAATGGTAATCAGAAACAGGGCAACACCTGCTCCAATCAGTACTCTTTTGAGCAATAAAGAAGAACGGCCGGAGCTAACTGCAGCAGACATAAGGAGGAGATTTTAGTTGTTTGTAAAAGTGCTTTGAAATTCAAAGTTAATGCGAAAGTTGAGACGGCCAAGAACTGGAAGGTGGAATTTGATGAGTGGTAGAGTTGGATATTGAGTGTTGTACAGACCATGTCAATGAAATTTATCGGAAGGCGTCAACTACAGCCAATATTGGCAATATTGTTTTTATTGAGTATTAGTGTCTTCAGCCGATAAGGACAGTATAATGAAATTACAGTTGGCCGTCATGCCCATTCGATTTACATCAATCCTGCTATTGAACAGTTTACCCGATATTCGGCCCATTACATTTTTCTTTACTGCCTTCAACGACAAATGCCATGCACCAAACCAGTACTGCTTTTGCCGATAGCAAACAACATTACCCAATACTCGACGGACTACGGGGTGTAGCCGCCGTGATGGTGGTGGTCTTCCACATTTTGGAAACCTTTGCTGGCGGCGACCACAGTAAGCAAATCATCAACCACGGTTATCTGGCGGTTGATTTTTTCTTTCTGCTTTCGGGGTTTGTGATTGGGTATGCCTACGACGATCGCTGGCACAAAATGACACGTAGCGGTTTTTTTAAACGCCGCCTCATTCGCCTGCACCCCATGATTGTAATGGGTATGCTCATTGGCGGCATCCTCTTTTACACACAGGCTGGGCTGGTTTTTCCGGGTATTGAGCAAACGCCCGTTTGGAAGATGCTGCTGATAATGCTGTTTGGCTTCTCGTTGTTGCCCCTACCTACACGGTATGATATTCGGGGCTGGTCAGAAATGCACCCGCTGAATGGGCCAGCATGGTCATTGTTTTTTGAGTACATCGCCAACATATTGTATGCATTGGTACTGCGTAAATTGCCAAACGTTATCCTCGGCATTTTGGTAGTGCTGGCCGGTGCAAACCTGCTGCATTACTGCCTCACGGGGCCAAATGGCGATGTGATTGGTGGCTGGTCGCTGGAGCCGCAGCAACTGCGCATTGGGTTCACCCGTTTGCTGTATCCGTTTTTGGCAGGCCTCTTACTTTCTCGTTTGGCAAAGCCCGGAAAGTTGCAGAATGCTTTTACATGGAGTAGCCTGATACTGGTGCTGGCATTGGCATGGCCACGGGTGGGCAGCGAAGATGCCAAATGGGTAAACGGTTTGTACGATGCCTTGGTGATACTATTGGTGTTTCCGGCGGTGGTATACATTGGTGCCAGTGGTCAGTTAGGCAATGGAGCTGTATCAAAAATCAGCCGTTTCCTCGGAGATATTTCTTATCCCATTTACATCATTCATTACCCCTTCATATACTGGTACACCAATTGGGCCATTGTAAATAAAGAATTCCTGTTTGGCTCAACTTCGGGATACATCGTGCTTGTATTGGTGAGTGTGGCAGTGCTGCTGGTGAGTATTTTGGTGGCTTACTTGTGCCTCAAACTGTACGATGAACCGGTACGCCGCTGGCTAACCCGCAAATGGATGAAGAGGGGTTAGGTGGAAAGGTTGGAATGTTGCTGCCGGTAAAGCTTTGCCGGATGTATGTTTCTATGCTTCTGGCAAAATTGTATTATTGTAAATAGCAATAAAACTACTGCGCTGATGGAGAACAGCCCCGCTACTGCGTATAGCATACCCATGAAGTACCGCATGATGGAAAACCTGCACATCGTGTTTTGGCTCTTCAAAGATTTGGCCTGGTGCATGATTTGGAAACCACTCGGCATCGCCATGATTTTCCCTACGTTCATTATTTCTGTAGTGATAGCGTGGAGAACCCGCACCATTATGAGTGAGCTCTGCCACAACCTGGCGGTGAGTATTTGGATTGCGGCCAACAGCTATTGGATGGTGAGTGAGTTTCTGGGATTTGCAGAAGACATTTGGTTTGCGCATTACACGTACAAACAAATTTCCGTATTGCCTTTTGTAGCCGGACTGCTCATTTTGGGTTATTACTATTTGTATTACAAGCCGTTTAAGAAGGGGGAGTAGTTTGGTTGACGAGTTGGTTTGTTTACAAGTGCACAAGTTTGCGTGTTCCAAAGTTCACGTGTTCACAAGTTCCAGCGTGTAGAAGTTGATGGAAAGCAGAAGTGGATTGTCTTTCCTTATTTCTTATTTTTTGGTTTTTATTCCTCATTGGCTTATGCTCACCTGCTGCATCCGGTTGTACCCTTCAAACACGGGAAAGTACATGAGAGCAATATGTGCCGGATTGAGCCGGAAGATGCCATTGAAACGGGTGTCGAGTTCTACGCGGTAGCGGTGGGTGCCCGCAGGTAATTTTTCAATAAACACACTCAGTTTTTCCTTGCGGTATTCCCGGTGTTCATTCCAATAGCCGGACGGCTTGCTGTGGTAGCTGCAACCCGCCGGAATGGGAATATCGAGCTGTACATACTCGCCGTCTTTATTGGCATGCACGGTTACTTCCAATATAATAGTAGTGCCGCTTTTTACCTGTTGCATTTGTAGCGTATCGCCTTGCTTGCTCATCAATCGGGTATGCACGGCAAAGAGGGAATCTTTCGCCACCTGCGGCACCACATGCTTTTGCTGCGACAGACCAAGATACACCAACCCGGGGCCTTCTTTACGAATGTGTACAGTACCGGTGCCGGGCAATTTGGCGCTGTTAGGAAACTGCGTAAATCTGTGCTCGTTTACCTGCAGTGTGGTGCTGCTGTTCGTTTGCATTTTTTTAGCCAACGCATCACTCAACAGCAGGTTGATGATTTCTGCTTGTTCCACTGTATTGCGGTAATACACCGATTGCTTTTCCGCTATAAAGTATTGTTTGATTTGCGGACTATATTGACGGTACGCACTATCGGCGGCAATGGTTTTTCCAGCAATCACCATGGTGCTTTGGCGGTTGCGGTACCACAGCCAGTTGTCTTCGCCCCAATAAATACTGCCGGTAAAAGTTTGTTGTTTTTGTTGCCAGAGTTTGGTCAGCTCTTTGCTGTACGGCAGTCCTGCTTTTTGCTTAATGCGTACATACTGCCATTGAGCATGTATGTGCAGGCTGTCAAATGGAATGCTATCGAGCACAAACTGATACGGATAAATATGGCCGCCTTCGCTCAGGCTGTACAAGGCTTCGAGTTGAGCCAATCTGCCGTTTTTGGGCAGTTCGTTTTGCAGGTAAATGTATCCTTCTCTAATGGCTTGTTTCACACTTGCGCTGCTGTCTGCATGGCGCAATGCCTGCAATACTTTGGTGGTAATGTAAAGGTTGGGCGAAGATTTTTCCCACCAGCCCCAGCCGCCACCGTACTGCTGGTTTTCGAGCAAACGGGTTTGCAGTTGTGCAATTTGTTTGTCGTATTTGAATGCTTTGTTCATCCGCTCATTGATTTGTTTCATCATGAGTAATCCCCACATTTTATTGGCGGTTTGTTCCATACAAGCCTGCGGGTAATTGCGCAGCGATTCCAACTCTTTTTCCAACACGTTCAGCAGGTTGTTTTCGGTGTACACCTGCAGTGGTACATCTGTGTAAGCCGGTGTGTATGTAAAGCTGGTGTCATGGTCAAGTACAAAAAAGCGTCCCTTGGTATCGAGAGTGCCGGCGGGCAAAACAGGAATGGTTCTTTCTTCACCATCGCTGTTGCGAAGACTATCTGCCACAGTGAATTGTACTTTGAGTGTATCGAATGCAGCTGGTGCTTTGATGCCAAAATAGCTAATGGCTGATTGGCCTTCGTTGGCCAGCACTGTTTGAGTAGTTTGTTGTCCACGCATGCCAAAGCTGGTCTTGATCTGCTTTGTTTGCTGGCTGTAGTTTATGGCTTTGCCACTGAGGTAAATGCTGTCACCTTCGGTAAGGAATGCAGGCACCTGCAGCATGCCTTGCAATAGTTTGAAGGTTTTGCTTACAATGGCAGCACTGCCATATTTACCCTTGGGCGCAGCGGCATACACCACATGCTGCCAGCCTGTTATGTTTTCTGGGTAACGGATAGGTATACGGGCCAAACCATTTTTGTCGGTACTGGCATCGGGTACAAAGTAGGCATCGTCGCTAAAGCGGGTACGAATGCTGGGCGCTTTGTTGCCGCTTGTTGTAATCACAATTACACCATTTGCTCCACGACTTCCATAAATAGCAGTGGCCACAGCATCTTTCAGCACTTCAATGCTCACCGTGTTGGGGTCGAGGTTGCCGGGCATGGCATCCATGAGTATACCATCTACCACATAGAGTGGGCTGATATCGCCATTCATGCTGTTGACACCTCTTATCTGAATGCTGGTTTCAGCCATGGCGCCGTTGTTGCCCGTTACATTTACACCAGCTACTCTCCCTTGTAGTGCGTTACCAGAAATAGTAGTTACACTGGCAGTCATACTTCTTTTTTTGGTTGTGCCATAGCCAATTACCACTACTTCTTCCAACGAACTATGTGATACATGCAATGCTGCATCTACCGTGTTGTGGGCATACAACCGGGCAAAGCGTTGGCGTTCCAGAGTGCCGTAGCCAACGTACTGAAACACTAATGTATACTGAGCACTGGCAATATTGCTGAATTGATACATGCCATCGGCTCCTGTGCTTACTGCACGTTTGGTGTTTTTCAGCTGCACTGTTACGCCGCTTAGTGGCATGCCCGTTACTGCGTCCGTTACTTTACCGGAAATGCTAGCCAAGCCCGGCAACACTTCTTCCATTTTGGTGAGTGATTCTTCTTGTTTAGCGGCTGACTGCTGCCATTTCTCAAATTCCCTGCGGAGTTGTGCAGCGTATATTTCGTAGGCTGCTGTATTGGTAGCGGTAAATGCTTTTGCATGAATGCGCAAGGCATTGGCGCCTGCAGTGTGTATGTAAAACGGAGTTGTGTTGAAAGCCAAATCATGCTTGTCAACCAGTACCAGTTGGTAATAGCCGGTATCCAGTTGATGAATAATATTCGGTTGCCCGCCAAATACCATGGCCGTATTGTATTGACCCGCTTTAATGAGGATGGTAAACCGAATGCTGCTGTCTGTTTTGTATTGCAAATGCAGACTGCCATGCCTACGGTCGGTGCTGTAAGAATGCAATAAATAGTTACTGAAATTTCTTCTGTTGTCTGCTACTTTCTTTTCAATCAACGGCAATTCATAATTCCAGGTGGTATCGCCCAAACGCCACGCCATAGATTGATTACGCAGTTTTATTTTACCTGGCAGTAGTTCCGTTTTTTCTAACCGCACCAGATGTTGTGAAATGCGGTAGCGGTAGTTGCTTTCAAAAGGAAATTTGGTGTGGAGGTTAGTGCTGCTGTTGTAAATGGTAATACTATCGAATGTCATGAATGGCCCTGCGATGTAAGTGCCATTGGCATAAGAAAGTTTTGCTTGCAAACTATAATTCCACAACCAGGCGCCGCTGCTGTTGCGGTCGTTTTCAATTTGTATGAAATAGCGCTGCAGCTGAGTTTTCTCTGCATGGGTCAAGGTGTCGGGCATGGGTGTAATGCGTACGTGTGGATGCCATGCCGCACTATCCAACTGAATAAACACATCGTGTTTTTGGTAAGGCTGCATGTATACGCTGTCTATCTCAATGAGTTTGTTCCAGGTGCGCAGGCTGATTTTGCTGTAACCGGGATAGACAATGTTGCTGTTGGCTTGTATGGCATTTTGCCACCACATATGTACAGGAAGATTATTTATATGGGTAACATAAATAGCTGCGGGCTTTCCTTTTTCTATGGCGTAAATGCTTGCCTCAGGATATGCATTGTTAAGAGGTGAACGCACAATGCGGATGGCGCCGGTATCCATTAGTCGTTGGTAATAAAACATGGTATCGCCATGCAGCTGATGAAGTATTTGCGCAAATCTCGTTGCCACAGTATCTGTTTTGAATGCTATTTCACTGTTGTCAAATTCGCCGGGTTGCACTACTTTTTTGTAGCGCTTCAGCCGAATGCGAACGGGCATATCGGGGTAGCGGAAATGCTGTTGCAATTGTGTGTTGTTGGCCACGGCAGTGAGGTTGGCATGGGCAACAGGCTTGCCTTTGTAGTCGGTCACTTTTACAGTGAGTGTATCTGCTGCACCTGGTTGCGCTGTCGGGGCAACGGTAGGTGTTACCTGTAGCAGGTTGTATTGCAGTTGTAATCGTTCTGTCAGCAATCGTTCCTGATCACCTTCCCAATAATTGACCTGTACCAAATAGCGGTCGCCTTTGCGGGCATGTTGTTGCCAGCTGTAGGTGGTTTGGCGCAGCATCATGCGTTGGATGCGGCCTTTGTTTTTGGTAATGGCCAGCCACACCGGCATGCCGGTTGGATTGTTGAGCACAAAGCTTACCGTATCGCCTTTGGAAGTGTTGCTGATAGCAGGAGTGCTGCGCATTTGTGACAGGTCGTAGTTTTTTGTAACGACCTTTTTTCCCAACGCATCCAGCACTGTTACATCATAATCGCTGGCCATTGGATGAATGCGCATGTTCAATGGCAACTGCACAACGGTATCGAGGTTGTACCAGTCACCCATACTTTCTATTTGTGCTGTAGCCACAGTGGGTATGCCATCCGTTTCATAGCGAATGTGCAGGCTATCGCTGTTGCGTTCTATTACAATGCGCTGCTGCCGGGCATAGTGGGTAAGTGTGAGTTGTTGCTCCTTCAATTCATTCGAACTATTGCGGAGTTGTGCAAACAACTGTGTTTCCATATTGGCTTCCGGCAAAGCATACGCAGGAATGTACACTAGCGTAGGACCATCTGTTAGCAAGGCTATTTTTTTACGCCAGAGTGTATCAGGTACAAACAAACTATCGGGGTAAAAATGTTGCAGCGTTTTTCGGGTAAGAAACAGCTCCACACTACCATCGGGCAGCAGAATGCCACTGGCATCTTTAGCTTCCAGCGTAATACGCAGGCTGTCTTTGCGCAGCCACCAGTTTTGTAACGTAGTTACATTAAAGCTGGAAATATCCGGTAGTTGATACTCTTCAGTTTTGAAACGGCTATTGAGTTTGTTGTAAGCTTTTGGACCTTGTAAATGCAAGTCGTAATGCACATCCATGGGCAGGCTGTCGGGTAGTGGCCAGCTCATGTGGTAGCTGCCGGGTACGGTAGGTTCCAATTGGCCGAGTTCTATTTTTTTGCTGCTGTTTTTGTAGTAGTACTGTATGCTCACGGTTTGTGTGCTGCGTATGGGATTGCCTTTTCTGTCAGTAATCCATGCTTTGAATTTGAGGGTATCCGCTGGTTTGTACAGCGGTTTGTTGAAAAGCACAAAGCCTCTGTATAATTGGCGGCGGCTTTTGTTGCTGTTGTAGTAAGTATCGCCAGAAAAAATGCGGCTAATTTTTCTGCCTGTATTCAACACCTGTTTAATGACCGGCCATTGGCGCAACGGTTTTTGATAATGATAACGAGATGATTCCTCATAACTCAGCCAGCTAATGAGTGTATCTGTAGCGGTGCTAATGATCAGCAGGCGATCGTCCATGTCTTTCTTTCGCTTAGGCAAAACAAAGCCGGCCGACTGCGCCGACCATTTGAGTTTTTTGCCCTGTAAACTAGCTTGCATTTGTGCAGGCACTTCGCCTTGCAGATTGTACACAGAGAGCAATCGTTGATCGCCGTTGGCAATGTTGTTGAAAGACAATCCGGTGCGAACATCCAGCCAGGCATGCAGGCTTTCAGCCACGGCACGTACCCACACAAAGTGGCCATTGGGCAAAGGAATATCGCTGTACTGAATGCTGTCGTAACCTACCCATACGGGCTGCAATTGATTGATGTAGTCAAAGTTGATGTGTTCCTGCAATGTCCATTTGGCCATGCTGTCAGCCGGAATGCGGTACGCGGCTTTGTAGTGCGTGAAGGCTTTCTGGTTTTGTAAAAAATGCAAACTGCTTTGCTGGTCTCGTTGTGCCCGGGCAGGCATCATCATCACAGCTATTATCCAACAACAACAAAGTATCCCTCGCATATCTATTTGTTTGAAACGTACTACCGCAGCAGCTATCCGGCATTCATTGCCGGCACGGCAAAAAATCAGCTTCGCTGTACAGAAAGAGGGCGAAACAGGAACGATGGTTGGAAGGGTTGCTGGTTTTTTTATTCATCAGGCTCCGGCAACTGCTGTTTTCTGGCAGTTTTGCCATGCCCGCTTGCCCGCCTTGCCGTACATTTGCGGCCCAACCCCCAACCCCCTAAAGGGGGCTAAGCCTCGTTGGGATTGAATCTTACGTGATTCTACAAATCAGACATCAAAAAATCAGACATCATTATGTATCGTACCCATACTTGTGGCGAATTGAGACTGGAACATGCCGGCACCGAAGTAACCCTGGCCGGCTGGGTGCAAACTGTACGCAAATTTGGCGCCATCACCTTTGTAGACCTGAGGGACCGCTACGGCATTACGCAGCTGGTATTTGCCGAAACTTTGAATGACCAACTCGACAGCAACCCGCTGGGCCGTGAGTTTGTGCTGCAGGCAAAAGGTGTGGTACGTGAAAGAACCAGCAAAAACGCCAACATTGCCACAGGTGATGTTGAAATTGCCATCAGCGAATTCAGCATTCTTAACAAAGCGGCCACGCCACCTTTCACCATTCAGGACGATACCGATGGTGGCGACGACCTGCGGATGAAATACCGCTACCTCGACCTGCGCCGCAATGCGGTAAAGAAAAATATTGAACTGCGCTATGCGGTAAACCGTGCCACACGTGATTATCTGCACCAGAATAGTTTCATGGATATTGAAACGCCTTTTCTCATCAAGAGCACTCCCGAAGGTGCCCGAGATTTTGTGGTGCCCAGTCGCATGAATGCAGGACAGTTTTATGCGCTGCCGCAAAGTCCGCAAACCTTTAAGCAACTGCTGATGGTGAGTGGCTACGACCGCTACTATCAGATTGTAAAATGCTTCCGCGATGAAGACCTGCGGGCCGACCGCCAGCCGGAGTTTACGCAGATCGACTGCGAAATGAGCTTCGTGGAGCAAAACGATATCCTTAACATGTTTGAGGGTTTGGTGAAATACATTTTCAAAACGGTAAAAGGCATCGACTATAACGAAGCTGTGCAGCGCATGACTTATGACGATGCACTGTGGAACTACGGCAACGATAAGCCCGATATTCGTTTCGACATGCGGTTGTTGAACCTGAAGAAACCGCACCATGTATTGGTAGATTACAAAGACAACCGTGAACTGATTGAAGGTGCAGGTTTTGGTGTGTTTGACAATGCAGAAACGGTGTTGGCCATTGCTGTGCCTGGTGCTGCCGAATATACCCGCAAGCAAATAGACGAACTCACCGAATGGGTGAAGCGTCCGCAAATTGGCATGCAGGGTTTGGTGAACATTAAGTGCAATGCCGATGGTTCTTTCAAGAGTAGCGTTGATAAATTCTATAGCGAAGAAAAACTGAAAGCCATTGCTGATGCTGCGAATGCAAAAGCCGGCGATTTGATATTGATACTGGCAGGCAAAGAAGAGCTGACCCGCAAAGCAACCAGTACGCTACGCCTCGAAATGGCAGAGCGTTTGGGCCTCCGCAATCCCGAAGTTTTCAAAATGCTGTGGGTGATAGACTTCCCGCTGTTTGAGTTTGCACTGGAAGACCAGGACGGCGGTGGAGCAGGCCGTTGGGTGGCCCGTCACCATCCGTTTACCAGTCCCAAGCCCGATCATATTTCCATCATGATTGAGAATGGGCCAAAGGTGGAAGACCTCGACAAATACCTCGAACATCCGTATGCACGTATCAAGGCCAATGCGTACGATTTGGTGCTGAACGGTAACGAGATTGGCGGTGGTTCTATCCGGATTTTCCAAAGAGAATTACAGGAAAAAATGTTTGCGGCTCTTGGTTTGGATGAGCATGAGCAAAAAGAAAAGTTCGGCTTCCTGTTGGGCGCTTTTGAATACGGTGCACCGCCGCATGGAGGTTTAGCTTTCGGCTTCGACCGTCTCTGTGCTATCCTCGGTGGCAGCGAAAGCATTCGTGATTTCATTGCCTTCCCCAAAAACAATGCGGGCCGCGATGTAATGCTGGATGCACCGGGCGAAATAGCCGCCAAGCAATACGCAGAGCTGCACATAAAGCCGGCATAAAGGCACAATCGATATGCAACAACAACGCAACCGCTGGAAATGGTATTTGCTAAGGGTAACAGCCCTGTTGCAATGCGCATTTGCAGTGCTGTTGTTCGGTTTATTATTTTATTCTTTGGCTGACGAACCAATCAATTGGTGGTCGGAAGATTTTTGGGCAACAGTGGCCGTTTGCATTTGGGGTTTGCTGGTATTGTGTAGCGCTTACGGACAATTGAAAGCGGTGGCTTCGCTGATGCGTAGCGATGCAGGAATGGATGGTTTGTATTCGCTACGGAAAATGGGTTGGACACTGGCTGCAGCAACAGTTGCGTTTGTCATTCAGCTGTTTATTTCAGGGTCTTCCTTTTATGCATACCTGCAAATGGAAAAGATTACCCAACGCCCGATAGAAGCAGCTTTCTACCGCATTTTCATTGTGCTGTTGTGCACAGGCTTATTGGCACTCACAAATTATTTGCTCAGCATCAAAGCCTATTTCGAATTGCAGTTTGCCAAAATGGAAGCCGAAGAACTGATGCTGGCACAACTGAACAATCCTTTAGAAAAACCATTGTATTAATCGAACAATCATGACGCTTATTTACCGCATATTAACCTATCTGTTTTTGCCCGTTGCTGTATTACTTAGTTTGAGTGCTCTTTCATTTTTTATGATGGCACTTGGCCAGCCAGCATTGTTGTTGCCCACGTTTATTATTGTTGCCATGATCATTTACGTGTTTGCCAGTTTTTCTTTTGTACAAAAAGCTATTGTACAACAGCAGGCTGTAAAAGCAAGGCTACGGGATTGGATACGGGTAAATGCTTTTGTAACAGGAGCCATCGCATTGCTCAACATTGGCCAAAGTGTGCTGCTCATGCTCAATCCTGAACAAATTAAATTGGTCATCGATCAGTTGGCCGAAGTAATGGCACAAACACCCGGTGCACCTGCCTACAATTTGCAATTGTTGGTAAAATGGGTGCTCATCATTTCAACAGCGTTGAGCAGCCTGCTGGTAGTGCATATCGTGTTGGGCTTTGTGTTGCAAAAAAAATATGCTGCCTATTTTTCAAAGTAGGATATTCTTTTCTGCAGCGCCATTCATTTTCTGAAATGTTTATTGGTTGCCATCCTCTCAAATTTAAGAGGAGGCTCAATTGCTATTTATTTTTTCCCTAATTTCCCAACAAACGAAAGCCGCCATAGAAAAAGCTGTTTTGATGCTGCCGCAAGCAATAACAAAACAGCAGTCATCCCTCACATAATGTAGTCTGGCAGCTACAGGGCAGAGGTGCTGGTGGCGTACCTGCACCGCTTACCGCACAAGGCTTTTACAAGAGCGTTTGCGGTTGGCGATTTCCGCCCCAAGATGTACCCGCATCAATGCTGCCCTTCATGAGTGCAGGATATTCATTTTGAAATGATCAAAACTAACAGCCTATGAGCAACATGCCTGCCAACCAGGTTATTTGGGATGAAATGTTTGCGCCTGAAGGGGTACGCAACCGCTACAAAGTAGTGTATGAAGCGCTTCAGCAAATGAGTGGCGACGCCCTGCAGGCTAAAGATTTGCAGGCTGCAGATTTTTTCATGAATCAGGGCATCACCTTTACCGTATACAGCGACAATAAAGGGATTGAACGCATTTTTCCTTTCGACATTATTCCCCGCATTATCACTGGTAAAGAATGGGATCATGTAGAGAAAGGCATTCAGCAACGACTGAAGGCTCTCAACATGTTTCTGAAAGATATTTACAGTGAGCAGCAAATCATCAAGGATGGTATTATACCTGCTTCACTCATTGCCAGTTGTCCGCATTTTTTGAAAGAAGCAGTTGGCATTAAAGTGCCGCATGATATTTATGTACACATCAGTGGCATTGATTTGATACGCGGCAACGATGGCAAATTTTATGTATTGGAAGACAACCTGCGTACACCCAGCGGTGTAAGTTATATGCTCGAAAACCGGGAAGTAACCAAGCGTATTTTTCCGGATTTGCTGGCGCAAAACCAGGTGCGGATGGTGAACAACTATCCCATGAAGTTGCTCAATATTTTATCATCGCTTTCGCCTCGGCCCGTAGATCAACCCAATGTGGTGATACTAACCCCGGGTGTATACAACTCTGCCTATTATGAGCATACTTTTTTGGCCCGTACCATGGGCATCCCGCTGGTAGAAGGCCGCGATTTGGTGGTGGACAACCAAAAGGTATTTATGAAAACGACGGCCGGTCTGCAACCCGTTGATGTTATCTACCGTCGTATTGATGATGAATACATTGATCCGCTGGTTTTCAGGCCCGACAGTGTGTTGGGTGTGCCCGGCATTATGAGTGCTTACAGAAAAGGCAATGTTGCGCTGGTAAATGCTATTGGCAACGGCGTTGCCGATGATAAAGCCGTGTATGCCTACGTGCCTGATATGATAAAGTACTACCTGAACGAAGAATCTATTTTGTCGAACGTGCCTACCTATCGTATGGAAAAAGAAGACGAACGTAAATATGTGTTCGATAATCTGAATAGCATGGTGGTAAAACAGACCAACCAAAGTGGAGGCTACGGATTGGTAATGGGTAATAAAGCAACAGACGCCGAGCTGAACGAATTGAAAGTGGCTATTTTGGATAACCCCCGCAATTTTATTGCACAGCCTATTATACAACTTAGTACAGTGCCTTGCCTGGTAGATGGTAAACTGGAAAGCCGCCACGTAGACCTTCGGCCTTATGCACTCTGCGGTCCGGATGGCATTGAGATTGTACCCGGTGGATTAACAAGGGTGGCACTGCGTAAAGGCAGCCTCGTGGTAAACAGTAGCCAGGGCGGTGGTAGTAAGGATACCTGGGTGGTAGATATTGAGGAGTAAGTTGATTGGTTTGACAATAGAATGGTATCAACCATTAACTGCAAACCAAAAACAAAAAACATCAAATAGTTTTTTATGATGCTAAGCAGAATTGCAGACAATATGTTTTGGCTGAACCGCTATATGGAGCGGGCCGACGGACTGGCAAGGGCTACCCGGTATTTTTATATTCTTGGCTTCGATTCGTGGGAAGGAGACACACTGGGCTATGGCCCCTTGTTGCAAAGTTTCACCTCGCTGTCGGCAGAAGAACGGGTGACCATGCAAGCAGATTCACAGCATTTGTTGCGCTTTGTCATTCAGGATGCGGCCAACATTAACTCGCTGAAAGTATTGCTGAGCAAGGCCCGTGAAAATGCCCGTGGCTCGCAAGACCGTGTAACAAAGGAATTGTGGGAGCAGGTAAATGCGATGTATCATTTTATTACCAACGAAGGATTGGTAAATAAACTGAAAGGCGAAGAAACACTGAAAGTGCTCGACCAATTGGAAAAGCATTGCCTGTTATATAACGGCATTGTTGACAGCACTATGCCCCGTGGCCTGGGGTGGGAATTTATGAACCTCGGTAAGTTTATAGAACGCAGCCTGCAAACGGTAGATTTGGTTGATGCCTACCTCAGCCCTATGCAGTACGATTTGGAGCAAAATGATAACCTGCTATACTGGAGGCGTTTGCTGTATGCGTTGTCGGGCTACGAGCTGTATCTCAAAACCAACCGTGGTTCACACCACAGCCGTCAGGTAATATGCCAGGTGATATTCAATGCTGATTTTCCACGGAGTGTCATCTACAGTCTCAAGCGGATTGAAAAATACCTGCAATCGCTGCTCGAAGAAAATCCACATCCCGATGCTGCGGTTATCATTCGTCGTTTTGGCCGTTTGAAAAGTATGGTAGAGTTTACCGATACTGCTAATATGAATGGTCAGGAATTGAAAGAGTTGGTAAAGCAAATTCGCCATCAACTCTGGGATTTTTCTGCAGAGTTTTCGCGGTTGTTCTTTTCATATACCTAGTATTAATTATCAACAGCCTGCATAATTATCAGGCTGCTGCAACCGCTGATACCTGTAGTTTCGGCGCATTGCCATCAATATAGCACATGCCGGTATTTCAAATTCATCATATTACGCAGTATCAGTACGACCGACCGGTAAAGGAAAGCGTTAGTCAAATCCGCATTTTTCCGCTGGCTACGCCGGCGCAGCACATACGCCAGTTTGAATTGCTCATTACATCCGATCCTGTGGTAGCTACCTATGCCGATTACTTTGGCAATACAGTCGGCGATTTTACCGTATTGCATCCGCACCAAAGCCTGACTATCGATAGCCGGCTAACCGTAGAAACGATAGAGAAAAAAACGGCAACACCAGAAGATGATATAACGATTGCAGATTTACGTAAGCATATAGACACAGATATTTCAATGCTTCGGCTGTCTGATCCGGAGCGAATTGCTGCGCAGGAAAGCATTAATGATATTGTGCAAAGTATTACCAATCCGGTGCAGCATGTGCGCCACATGGCATGGGCTTGCAGCGAATATATTTTCCGGCATTTCAAATATGAAAAGGGCATCACATCTGTTGAAACTACTATAGATGAAATTTTGCAACACAAAAGTGGTGTGTGCCAGGATTTTGCACATGTGCTATTGCAGATGCTGCGCAGCTTGGGCATTCCTGCCCGCTATGTGAGTGGCTACATTTGTCCCAACAAAAGCGGCATGCGTGGCGAAGGTGCTACCCATGCATGGGTTGAATTTTATACGCCCGGCGATGGTTGGGTAGGCATTGACCCTACCAACAACGTATGGGTAAATGGCTATCATGTGGTGTTGGCAACCGGCCGCGATTTTAATGATTGCTCACCTGTGAAGGGTACGTTTAAAGGCATCGCCCGGCAAACCCTTTCGGTGTTTGTATCTGTTGGCTACGAAGATGGCCATGTGTTTGAAGAAGTAAATGAAGTAAAACTCGAAACGGTATCATCAGACGAAGTGGAGCCCTGGCAAAACGATTGGATGCAGGCCCAGCAACAGCAGCAATAAATTTTTTGTTTTAAGTTTTTAGTTTGTGGTTTTTTGTTCTTCAGTTTGCAATGTCCTTCAGTTTGCTTGTTGCGAGTTTTAGGTAGCTTTAAAATGAGTCAAACTGCATGGCTTGCTGAACTATAAACTACAAACAATAAATAATCATGTCTTCAAACATACCTCTTGCCGAACGTTTACGTCCGCAAACCATCGACGAAATTGTGGGACAGCAACATATCGTGGGCGAGGGCACAGTGCTTCGCAATGCCTTACTGCACGGGCATATTCATTCCATCATTTTCTGGGGACCTCCCGGCGTAGGTAAAACCACTTTGGCCAATGTGATTTCGCATCATTTACAATTGCCTTTCTATCAGCTTTCTGCCATCAGCAGTGGGGTAAAAGAAATTCGGGAAGTGATTGATGTGGCCAAAAAACAACGCGGTGCTATTTTGTTTATTGATGAAATACATCGCTTCAATAAAAGCCAGCAAGATGCATTGCTGGGTGCGGTAGAAAAAGGCATCATCACCCTGATTGGCGCTACTACCGAAAATCCTTCTTTCGAAGTAAACAGTGCCTTGCTTAGCAGAAGCCAGGTGTATGTGCTGAAGGCATTGGAGCGAAGCGAACTGGAGCAGCTGTTGCAAATAGCCATCAGCAAAGATGAAGTGCTGAAAGAGCTGCCGATTCAACTGAAAGAAACGGAAGCGCTGATTCGCATAAGTGCTGGTGATGGCCGAAAGTTGCTCAATCTACTCGACATAACCGTACAATCGTTACAATCCAAAACTGGCAATGGCGAGTTGCTCATTACCGACAAGGCAGTGATGGATGCGGCTCAGAGCAGGGTGGCTTTGTACGATAAAAAAGGAGAGCAACACTACGATATTATTTCAGCCTTCATTAAGAGTATGCGGGGCAGCGATCCGAATGCTGCCGTGTATTGGATGGCCCGCATGATTGCCGGTGGCGAAGACATTGAATTCATTGCCCGCCGCATGGTCATTTTTGCCAGCGAAGACATTGGCAATGCCAACCCCACCGCTATGGTAATGGCCAATGCCTGTTACGATGCCGTACGCAAACTCGGTTATCCGGAAGGGCGGATTGTACTGGGCCAGTGTTGTACTTACCTCGCATCATCGCCCAAGAGCAATGCGGCATATATGGCCATTGATGAAGCATTGGCATTGGTAGAAAAAACAGGCGATCAACCTGTGCCGTTGCATATCCGCAATGCACCAACCAAGCTCATGAAAAATTTGGGCTACGGAAAAGAATACCAATACTCACACATGGGCGAAGGCAACTTTATTGCACAAGAGTATTTTCCGGACGCACTGCGGGGCACCAAACTGTACGACCCCGGCAAAAATGCACGGGAAGAAGAACTGCGAAAGTTTCTGAAATCGAGATGGGGTGAGAAGTATGGGTATTAATAAGTTTGGGGTTTTTAGTTTTTGTTTTGGAAGTATTCCTGTTTACAAATTCGAGAATATCCAAACATAAAATTGCCCCACACTTTCTTATTCCTTATTTATCATTCTTTGTTCCTTATTCAATATTCATTTTCCCTTTATTCAACTGAAAGGTTTTGGTAATGCAAGCAGGTTTGCTGTGTTGATAATGCGTAATAAAAATCAGCGTCTTGTTGCAGTGCAGGCAGAGGGCATAAATCCATTGCAGCATGTTGGCTTCCTGTGTTTCATCAAGCCCCTGGCAGGGTTCATCCAGCACCAGCATGGGTGGGTTTTTAATCATGGCTCTGGCCAATAACAGCAGTCGTTGCTCACCGGCCGAAAAGCTGCGCAACCATTTGTGTGCACGGTTGCTAAAAGCAAACAGCGCCAGCCATTGCTGCACCATTGCTTCTTGTGCCGGCGAAAGCTTTCTGAACAAACCAATGGTATCAAACAAGCCACTGGCGACGGTATCAAAAGCGGAAGCCGTGGTTTCAAAATACAAGTGCAATTCGGGCGATACAAAACCCATTTGTTTTTTGATGTCCCAAATGGTTTCGCCCTTGCCGCGGCGTTTGCCATACAGGTAAATTTTGTTAGCATACACTTGCGGATGGTCGGCGGTGATGAGGCTGAGCAACGTGCTTTTGCCAGCACCATTGGGGCCGTACACCAACCATCGTTCGCCATGCTGCACCGTCCAGTTGATGTGTTGCAATACTGGTTTGCCATCATAACTCACCTGCACGTTTTCCATGTGCAAAGCTTCCGGATGAAGATTGGTATTGATATCTTTTGGTAACAAACTTTGCAGTTGTGCTAATTTCTCTTGTAAGTCATTTTGCAACGCAACCGGATGAAAGTTTTGTAGATATACATCCTTACTACTGTAAACCGGTGTTGCTGTTTTACTCAATTGTAATACATGCGTGATACATGCTGGCAAATCATAGCCACTGCTGATGAGCACAATTGCTACGCCAGTGTTGGCCAGTGTTTCCAGCATTCCTTGCAGGTGTTGGCGGGATGCCACGTCCAGTCCAATAAACGGCTGATCCAGCACCAGTAAGCCCGGGTGTTGTTGCAGGGCTTTTACCAGTTGCATCTTTTTGTGTTCACCATTGGAAAGATGCGTAAGTGGCTCATCCAATACATGTGCTACAGACAATTGCTCAATATGCTGCAGTGTTGTGCTGTCTATATTGTCGAGCCATTCTCTGGCAGTAAGTGCATCATCGGCATCGCAACTGTTGTAGCGTTGCTGATAATACATATCACTGGTATTGGATTTGTTTTTAAAATGGTGCATTTGCGACACAAACACCGGATGCTTCTCTGCAGCTAAGGCTTTGTGGCCAAAGTGCTGCAAGGCACCGCAAATGGCTTGTCCCAGCATGGTTTTGCCACTGCCCGACGGGCCGGTGATGGCGAGGTGTTCTCCTGCCTGCAGGTTGAGGTCGAAGGCAGGTATAATGGTATGCCCGTCCCGAACTATGGAAAAGGATTGAAGTGAAAGCACAGCAGGCATGGATTGCAGAATTAGTTGTTCGCAAAATTGCCGATTTCATACTACAATTCTTTCTTTGCTAATTAGCATGTGTTGATGCCTGTACACAAACAATTGGATTATGGCTCTTCGTTGGAAATTCAAAACATTTGATGCATTGTCTGCTGCAGAAATGTATGCACTGTTGCGATTGCGCAGTGAAGTGTTTGTAGTAGAACAAAATTGTGTGTTCTTAGATATGGATGATAAGGATCAATTGTGTCATCATTTGCTGGGATATAAAGAGGATTTATTGGCTGCTTATACCCGCATCGTTCCGGCCGGTGTTTCTTATACTGAGTATCCTTCTATTGGCCGGGTGGTTACTTCGCCACAGGCAAGGGGCGAAGGATTGGGCAAAGAACTGATGGAAGAATCCATTCAGCGTTTGTTTTTGTTATATGGCGAAGGCCCCATTAAAATTGGTGCTCAGTTGTACCTCAAAAAATTCTACGAGTCGCTTGGTTTTTCGCAATGTGGCGATGTGTACGATGAAGATGGCATTGGCCATATACCCATGATACGTTTTGGTAAGGGATTATAATTTTACATTAATCGTTAATATTTTACGGATATTATTTTTTAAAACGACAAGCTTTTATGAAAAGTAAAGCGTTGATTGTGAATGGAATCAGGTTGCATTATCTGGACAATGATTTGATTCATAGGCCGGCACTTGTATTTATCCATGGAAATTCTCAGTCTGTTTCAGCTTGGATGTTTCAATTGAATAATCCAGCACTCAACGCTTTTCGGTTAATTGCTTTTGACTTGCCATCACATGGTGCATCCGAGGCTTCTTTGCAACCTGATATAGACTATACGTTGATTGGTATTGGAAAACTGATGGCAGATGCTGTGATGCAGCTTCAATTAGATAAGTTTATTTTGGGTGGTCTTTCGTTGGGTACAAACTTTGTGATCGAAATGTTGAATCACCTTAGTCCAAATGCGATCTTTTTATTTGGAAGTTCATTTACAGGAGATAAACGAGGATTGTCCGATATCATGCTTGAAAGTGTTGATGCTACCTGTTTGTTTACTGACGAAGTTGATATAGGTGCATTTGAGAAGTTTTTGAACGAGGTATTTAAAGGGCATCCGGCATCCTTTAAAAAAATGGTTTTAAAAGATTATGTTGGCGTAAAATCTCCATTCCGATCCCTGATTTTAAAGAGCTATTTGGCTGGGCAATTTTCTGATGGATTTGTACAGTTAAGGAATTTCAAAGGAGTCGTTTTAGTAGTATTTGGTGAGGAGGAAAGCATTGTGAACCCTCACTATTTGAATGATATCGAATGCAATAGATTTCAGGGAGAAGTCATGTTAGTGAAAGATGCAAACCATTTTGTAAATATTGATCAACCGGCGATCGTCAATGATGTATTGCTGCGTTTTGCAAAGCAAGTGTTGATAGATAATTAGTCCGCCGATTAGGAAAAACATTCGTGGCCTTTTTTGAAAGGCACTGCATGTTAAATATCCTAAACTAGTTCAAATTGATTCAAGAAGTCCGTTGTCAATTGCATATCGGATAAGTTCAGTTACGGTACTTGCGCCACTCTTGCGTAGCAGGCTTTTTCGGTGATTCCGAATGGTATGTATACTGATATTTAGTTTGTCTGCAATTACCTTATTGCCTAAACCTTCAAGTATCAGCATCAACACTTCAAGCTCCCGTTCACTAAACGCTGATTTGGTACTGCTTGGGAAGTACACATTTTTGTAAATGAGTTCAGGAGCAGCTTGCATTGTAGGTGATGCTATTTTTTCAATCGTATGTATGATAGAATTGTCTTTTTTGAAATGCGTGACATCAATGATAAAACCGGCAACGATTATTGGAATACCGGATTTGTCAACTACAGGATAGCTATGGCGTTGAATAAATTTCCTGTATGTCCCGTTTGAGCTTTTTAATCTAAAGTTGATAGTAAAGGAGTATAATCCGTATTCCTTTTTTACAAAAGTTTTTAAGAACTGAAGATTTACAGGAGTGATTTTTTTGCTTAGGATGTGAAAATCATCTGGATGCATTAGTGAAACAAAGAAAGATGGTCCGGAATCTGCAAGCCAGCTGTTCTTAAATCCTAAAATCAATTCAGCCGATGGATCAATATATAGGTATTTGTTTTTAGAATAGTCGGCGATGTATAAAACCGGCGCCTGCGACTGTTGTGAAAGGTTTTGAAAGCCTAAGCGGTCAATAAGTTCTTGTGTATCTAAAGGCTCAAGTAGTTCATGGTTCTTTGCCAGTTTTAAAAGGTCGCAATAAGAATGGGCTACAGGTAATGCCATACATGCTACTATTAAAAATGACTCAATTGGGCTATTGTGCCGATGCTTTTTTTAGGGGTATTTCGGTCTTGAAAAATACAAAGTTTTATGCGATCGATCATCAGCTTTCTTTTGTCCGTAGTGCTTACTTTTTCTTTTTTGAATACGGCTGCCCAATACGTAGGCATAGGCACCACCAACCCGCAATATCCTTTGGATGTGAAGGGGATGGTACGACTGGACAGTGGCCTTATCATCAACAATATTATGGTGATCAACAAAGATGGCAAGGTGAATAGTGATACCGGTAGTTTTAAGCGGATTAATGTAATGGGCAATATTTTTTTGGATAGTATTTTGTATTTACGAGGATCCAGATTTGCCAGGGTACAAGGCGACAATTTTATAATCGGTCAGGGTGGTGTTTCGGTTAATGGCTTCGCTAATACCTTTTTTGGCAATTTGGCTGGAAATGCTACTACATCGGGTTCAAGAAACTTATTTATCGGCTATGCGTCAGGCTTTTCTAATACAACCGGCAGTAAAAATACAGTGATAGGGACGGAAGCTGGTGCGGGAAATACTACAGGCGAGTCTAATACTATTGTGGGTGAGCACGCAGGAAAATTTAATAGCATTGGTGCTTTTAATACTTTTATTGGAACAGAAGCTGGTTTCTCTAATACAACTGCTACAAATAACACTTTTATTGGTCAAGCAGCAGGGAGGTTAAACACGACAGGTGGAGCGCATACTTTTGTTGGGTCTGCTGCTGGTTTAGCAAATACTACTGGTGTTTCAAATACCATTATTGGAAATGCAGCGGGTACAAGCAATACTACTGGTAATGATAATGTTTTTGTTGGAGCCTCTGCTGGTGCAGTTAATACAGCGGGATCAAACAATGTTATAATAGGTACTGCTGCAGGTTTACTTGGCAGCAATTTGGTAAACAATACTTTTATAGGCTGGCGTTCGGGGTATCAAACCACCAGTGCCAACAATACATTTGTGGGCTATAGTACAGGCATCGCCAATACAACAGGTGGCGAAAATTCTTTTTTTGGTGTAGGGTCAGGCCTGGCCAATACAACCGGTTCAGGAAATACTTTAATTGGAAATGGCGCAGGATCAAGAAACACTACCGCAAACTTCAATACGTATATAGGTCATGCGGCTGGTTTATTCAATACTACCGGTGCAGAAAACGCCTTTGTTGGCGCTGGCTCAGGCCAAACAAATACAACTGGAAGTAACAATGCTTTCTTTGGTCGCACATCGGGCTTTGCCAATACAACCGGCTCCAGTAATACCTTTATTGGCAATGGTGCAGGGTACAGCAATACCACAGGAAGCTTCAACACTTTTGTAGGCCGCGAAGCAGGTGTATTTGGCACCACGGGAAGTGAGAACACCTTTGTAGGCCGTTCGGCTGGCGGCAACACAAACACAGGTAGTTTAAATACTATGATGGGTCATTATGCTGGTGTATCAAATTCTGCTGGCAATGCCAATTCATTTTTTGGCAATGGCGCATTTTACAAAAACACCACGGGAAGCAACAATACTGGTGTTGGATATTTTACTGGATATGAAAATGTAACTGGTGCACGTAATACTTATCTAGGATTTAACGCAGGATACTATAATACAGGAAATGATAATACATGTGTTGGTTATCAGGCTTGGAGCAATGCTAATGTGGGCACTATTGCTATTGGAGGAAATGCATTTGTAAACAGAGGAAACTTCGGCATTGCAATCGGAAAAAATAGTAGGGTTGGAGATAGCATTACGAATAGTGTCTTAGTGCAAGCTCCTTATGGAATTGCCATTGGTACAAACAGTCGGGCACATGCCGAGGGTAGCATTGCCATTGGGGGCAATGCATGGTGTACTTATAATAGCATTGCCATTGGATACAACGTTTTTGCGGGGGATAATTCTATTGCGATTGGTAACGGTTCCGTGGTTGGCATTTACCTTCCTGTAGCTCCTACCATTACTTCCGATGCCAACCTGAAGGAAAATTTTGTAGTGCCCAATGAAGAAGAAGTGTTGCAAAAACTCGTTGTCGTTCCTGTTAGTTCCTGGAACCTGAAAGGCCACAATGCGCAACAAAACCGCCACTACGGCCCTATGGCGCAAGATTTCTATGCAGCATTCGGCCGCGATGGCTATGGTACCATTGGTAGCGATACCACCATCAATACCCACGATCTCACAAGTATTAATACCCTTGCCATTCAAGCTTTGGAAAAAAGGAGCAGAAAATATGAAGAATTGATAAAAGAAAATGAATCACTCAAACAAGAAATTCAATTATTGAAAACGGCCTTCATGGAAGAAAATGCAACATTGAGAGAGATGGTGAATGCTTTGGCAAAACAAATGGCTTTGAACATGAAACAGTAGTTCCCCTCTTGAGAAATGTTGGTTGAATATTAAGAGTGGTTTTTGCAGACAACAATAATTTGCAAATCAGCACTGTTGGAAAGAGAAATAAAACCCTCAACTCAAAACAAACCCCACTCATCTTCAAATTCATCTTTCTCAAAACCCGCTACCCACTCTTTAAACAGTTCTCTGAATTTGTCTATTTCATTACGCACCAAATCGATGTCTTCATCGCTGGCTACTTTCATCATACCAATGTTAGCAGTAGACTGTTGAATGCCGGCAGCTATCTGGCGGATGATGGCTGCATTTTCCATACGTTGCACATATATGTCAGCTGCTTCGGCGCCTCGAATTTTAGCAGGTATAATCATGCTGTCGTCTAGCAGTTCGTGAGTCATGTCTTCTATAAACTGTTCGTCAAAGCTTTCGATGGCATACGCAAGATGTTCGTCTGTTTCTTCGCCAGGTTTTGCTTCAGGTTTTTGCAAACTGGCGGCCAATGCCTGAAGCAAAGAATACACCTGCCGCCACTGGTTGTACAGGTTAGCGGCACGTTCATCTTTCATTTGATGTTTCCACTCATCGCCTTCGTCATCATCTCTGCGATATTTACGCAAATCAGCAAAGTGTTCATCATCCCAATCTGGTATGGGATTAATGCTGTGCATATTGCTGAACAGCGATGGCTCTTTTGCAGGAGGTGCATTGAAAATAAAATCACGGATGAGCAGATTCTCTTTGGCATCGCCGTTACGAATAATAATGCGGGCTCCTTTCAAAAATGCATATTCTTTCAGTATGGGTTCTATGGCTTCAAAAATGGCATTTGCATCGGGCCCGAAAAAGAAATAACTGCCATCGGCATTGTTCATTTCAATCTCATGGCCATCGTATTCGCCAATGGTCTTTTTGTCAAACAATTGGAAAAAGCGGTCGCTTAAATCATAGAAAGGCCGGTCGTCGGGCAATCCGTATTCAAACAAAATGGTGAGTGACTGTTCCATGTAAATACCTGTTACTTAAACTTACACTGCACTTTTAATCCGGTTGGTGCCACATATTGGTTCATTACCTCGCAAATTCTGTCGCGACTGGCCTGCAGGTATCGGAGGTTTTGTTCAAGCTGTGTACGGCTTTTCGCATACAGCTGTTGTTGAAAAGCAGTATAAAACTCATCATCAGAAAAAACCAATAAACCCTTGCGATTGCTGGTTTCCATGCGGTCGAGGCGCAGCTCATAGCTCAGCAGTTTTGCGGGTGGAAATGTAATAATGAGTACACTGTCTTGATGTGAAATAGTAATAGAATCTTTCGATACATCTACACCATATTTGGCTTGGTAGGGCACCATAATGGTAGCAGATTTCTCCGTAAAAAATGCTGACACTGAACTCCACCACGATGCTTGCTGATCTACATTGGTTGATTTGTATGTAGTAGTGCCACTTACTTCCAGAGTTGCCAATTCGGCTATGTTTTTTACAAAAGCATAATTCTCAATTAACCGGGTCGTACCTTTTTGAGTGCCCATCCATTTGCCAATAAAAAAAGCTGCTACAATGAGCATAACTGCTGATATAAGAAAGCGAAGATTATTGCCAATTGTTTTCACACCAGATAAATTTTAAGTTGAGAGGTAGATATTATTTATGAAGCAAATTGGCAGCAATGATCCGGCTTATTCTGGTAAATTGTAGGGATTTTTCCTGATGTTGTAAAGGGTGAAATAAAACCAACTTCTGCGGCGGGCCGAGGTTGCCGACCATCCGGCTGCAATCCTTGATACATCGGTAAATTTAATGCTGGCTCTACGTGTGCTTCCTTCAATGATTTCTCCAATGGCCACTGTTTGATCCCAACTGCCATTGCCAACTGGTGTTATCATTAATAGCATGCTGTCTCTATAAAATGGATGACCAGTCATAGTTAATGTGTACCAATTGTTTACAGCGTCGAATGCAATTTCAAAATTATTACTGCCATTTTTTTCTGTACCAAAACTATCAATGGTACCCCATGCTATCATCTGCGGTCCGGTGGCAATTGGTTGCCATCTGTTTAATGCAAATGTGTTTCCACTATAAACGATGGTGCTAAACCGCATATATCCATACAACTGGTGATGTGTGGTGTTGTACACCAGCATACCATATTCATCGTTGCTTACTGCATTCATTTGTGTATTGGTAAGCCTTGGAATAATCAACGGCTTGTTGCCTGATCCCAAATCCAGTACAGCACTGGTATTTGGTGTAAGTGTGCCAATGCCCACCGACTGACTATTGCCCACTAAAAATGCAACCGATGCGAGTAGGGTGTACAGGTATTTCATGCGGCTAATTTGCAGCAAGGTAGGTACAAACTATCCTATTTAAAAGCCTTGTTTCTAATTATAGCTCCAGTTTCAAATACTTGCCGGTGTGGCTTTCTTTTACTTTTACCAGTTCTTCCGGCGTGCCTTCAAATAAGATGCGGCCACCACCACTGCCGCCTTCGGGGCCCAGGTCGATGATGTGGTCTGCTACTTTAATCACATCCATGTTGTGCTCAATCACCAGCACCGTATTGCCCCGGTCTACCAATTTGTTCAGCACATCCAGCAGCATTTTGATGTCTTGAAAATGCAGGCCGGTAGTGGGTTCATCCAGTATATAAAAAGTTTTGCCGGTATCTTTTTTGCCGAGCTCTGTGGCCAGCTTCACCCGCTGTGCTTCGCCGCCACTTAGGGTGACGGCACTTTGCCCCAAGGTGATGTAACCCAAGCCCACATCCTGCAACACTTTTATTTTTCGGTACAGCCAAGGCACAGCCTGAAAAAATTCTACGGCATCTTCCACGGTCATATCCAGTACATCGGCAATGCTCTTGCCTTTGTAGCGTATTTCCAGCGTTTCGCGGTTATAGCGTTTGCCCTGGCATTTTTCGCAGGGCACATACACGTCGGGCAAAAAGTTCATTTCAATCACCCGCATACCGCCACCTTCACATACATCGCAGCGGCCGCCTTTTACATTAAATGAAAAACGCCCCGGTTGATAGCCCCTGATTTTTGCTTCGGGCACACTGGCAAACAACTGTCGTATTTCGGTAAAGAAACCGCAGTAGGTAGCAGGGTTGCTACGAGGCGTTCTGCCAATGGGGCTCTGGTCTATTTCAATCACTTTGTCAATATGCTCCAGCCCTTTGATGGCCTTGTAAGGCATCACACTCATTCGGCTGGCTTTAAAAGAATGATTGCTCAGCAGCGGATACAAAGTATCGTTGATGAGAGTGCTCTTGCCACTGCCGCTTACGCCACTCACCACAATCATTTTACCCAGCGGCAGTTTCACCGAAACGTTTTGCAACGTGTGTCCGCTGGCCCCTTTCAGTTCAATGGTTTTGCCATTGCCCTTGCGCCGCTGTTCGGGCACAGGTATGGCTTGCTGACCACTCAAAAAGTCGGCGGTTTCGCTGCTGTTTTGCATTACCTCTTGCGGTGTGCCGCTTACCACTACACGGCCACCATGCCGTCCGGCTTTCGGGCCAATGTCTACCAGAAAATCGCTGGCCAGCATGATGTCTTTATCATGCTCTACTACCAGCACACTGTTGCCAATATCCCGCAGGTGTTGCAATGCTGTAATCAGCCGGTGGTTGTCCCGCTGGTGCAAACCAATGGAAGGCTCGTCGAGTATGTAGGTAATGCCCTGTAACTGACTTCCGATTTGTGTAGCCAGCCGGATGCGTTGGCTTTCGCCGCCGCTCAGCGTTTTGGTAGGGCGGTTCAAAGTGAGATAGGTGAGGCCTACATTAATCATGAACTGCAGGCGTTCCCGAATTTCTTTCAGCACATCTTTGGCAATGGCATTTTGCTTGTTGCTCAGTTGTGTTTCAATGCCATCAAACCACAGGGCCAGTTTATCCAAATCAATATTGCTGAGTTCGGCAATGTTTTTGCCCGCTACTTTAAACCACAGGCTTTCTTTTTTCAACCGGGCACCGTTGCAGGTGGGGCAGGTGTCGAGCTTCATGTAGCCTTCGGCCCAGTCACGAATGCTATCACTGCTGCTGCTGTTGAACCAGCGCTTAATCATCGGCACCACACCTTCAAACACCGTGTCGTAATAGCCGCCGCTGTGTTTGGGTAAACCATCATCTTCAATCCCGATAGCTATCGGGACTACAAGCAATGAATCTTCATGTGCCGTTTCGCTGCCGTGCAGTATGATGTTCAGTTGAGCTTCCGTGAGTTCACCAACCGGTTTTTTCAAATTGATTTTGTGCTTCTTCGCCAGTGCTTCCACCTGTTTGTAAATCCACGCATCCCGCTGTTCGCCCAGTGGCGCTATGCCGCCTTCGGCAATGGGTATGCTGGCATCGGGTACCACCGCTTCCATATCAATGGTGTACACCGTGCCCAAGCCTTTGCAGTGCGGGCAGGCACCATAGGGGCTGTTGAACGAAAAAGAGTTGGGCGAAGGTTCGTCGTAGCTAATGCCCGTGTCTTCGCACATCAGGCTTTTGCTGTATTGTGTTACTTTATCCGTGTCGTTGTCCAGCACCTGCATCAGGCCCTTGCCTTGCTGCAGTGTTTTCTGCACACTCTGGCTCAGCCGTACTTTCATATCGGGCGTTACGGCCAGGCGGTCTATCACCAATTCAATGTCGTGAATTTTGTAGCGGTCCACCTGCATCTTCGGCACCAGGTCTTTCACTTCGCCATCTACCCGCACTTTCAGGTAGCCTTTTTTGCGCAGGTCTTCAAACAGCTCCCGGTAGTGGCCCTTTCGGCCACGCACTATCGGCGCCAGCAGACTTATTTTTTTCTTCGCATACTTGCTGCTGATGTTCTCTACAATTTCTTCTTCGCTAAACTTCACCATTTGCTTGCCCGTTTCGTAGCTGTACGCATCGGCAGCACGGGCAAACAACAGGCGCATGAAATCGTAAATCTCCGTGACCGTACCCACGGTACTGCGTGGGTTTTTGTTGGTGGTTTTTTGCTCTATCGAAATCACGGGGCTCAGGCCGGTAATCTTGTCTACATCGGGGCGTTCCATATCGCCCATAAACTGGCGGGCATAGGCGCTAAAGCTTTCCATGTAGCGGCGCTGGCCTTCGTTGTAAATGGTATCAAAAGCCAGCGACGATTTGCCGCTGCCACTCACCCCGGTAAACACCACCAGTTTGTTTTTAGGGATGCGCAGGTCAATGTTTTTGAGGTTGTGCTCCCGGGCACCTACAATCTCAATCACGTCGTTGGTATGGACTGCCGCAGCAGCCGAGGGGGAAGTTTTTTTGCTGGCCATAGTTGGAGATGCGAATGTAAAACAACCAGCAGTAGTAAAGGTTGCAGAAAGTGAGTTTGAAAGTTCACAAGTTCCAGCGTTCACAAGTTCACCGCAGCACTCATCCCCTTTTACTTTCAGGATGTCGAAGGGAAGTTCAACGGTTTCGATTCAATGGTTACAGCGTTACTCACTCTATTCCTTATTTCCCTTGGGGCTCTCATCACCTGTACAAAGCCCAGCAGCCGTTCCGGTGCCTGTGGGCTTCGCTGCGCTACGGCCCCGCCACAAGGGCGTGGCTACCCCGTCGGCCCCGGCAGCCCTTCTGCATAAGTGCAGGAATGAGCAACCATCCATGCAAAAGCTTTTCACCAGCACAGGCATGAGCCAAGTTGAATTATTCATTCTTGCAAAAGCATTCCTCTCATCACACTTTCCTTTGGCACATGTTTTTGCGTACATTACGTGTTCTCCAGCTAAAGAAAGCCATTCTATCTGTCGCATCAAAATATGAGCAGTCCTCGTAGTATTATATCCATGTTGTGTAGCAACAGCTTTCGCTGGCTGCTTTGCTGCGCTGGCATGCTTGTACAGTTAGCTATTCATGCTCAAACCTGCCCGCCCAATATCGATTTTGAAAAAGGAACCCTCGAAGGCTGGCGCTGCTACACAGGAAGTGTGCTCGATCAGGGTGGCGTCAATGTTTTTGATTTGACAGAAACGCCGGGTCCGGTTGATGGCCGACATACCATTATTCCTGCTTCCGGGGCCGGGATAGATCCGTTTGGTAATTTTCCGACACGTAGCCCCAATGGCAGCGATTATTGTGTGATGCTTGGCAACAATACCGGCGGCGGCCAGGGCGAAGCTATCACTTACGAATTTACCATTCCGGCCAACAGAAATACCTACAGTTTGCTCTATTACTATGCCGTGGTGTTTGAAGGCCCCAACCACGAAGAGCAACAGCAACCCCGCATGGAGATTGAAGTGCAAAATCTTACCAAGGGCGAAAAAATCGAATGTGCTTCTTTTGCCTTCATCCCGTTTGGCACCACATTGCCGGGCTTCTTCGAATCGCCGGTAGCACAGAGCACCGCTCCTGTCTATTGCAAAAATTGGACACCTGTTACCATCAATCTCGATGGCAATGCCGGCAGCACCATTCGCCTCACATTCCGCACCGGAGATTGCACCTTTCGCCGGCATTTTGGCTACGCCTATATCGATGTGGCTTCCGATTGCAGTGGCGAGTTTACGGGAGCATCCTTTTGTGCGAAAGATCCTGAAGTAACAGTGTCTGCTCCATTCGGTTTTAAAACCTACACCTGGTTCAATGCCGACATGACGCAGCAAATTGGTACCGGCCAATCCATTACGCTACGGCCACCACCACCGCCCGGCACGGTATTGCAGGTGCGCCTCGAACCCTTTGAAGGCTTCGGTTGCCCGCAAACACTCACGGCCAGGTTGGAAGACAACCTGAATTTTGCTGCAGTAGCCGGCCCCGATACTTTATCCTGCAATCTTGCACCCGTACGCTTGGGCGAACCTGCCCGGCCTGGCTTACTGTATCAATGGAATCCACCTGATGGATTATCAAACCCGGCAGCAGCAAATCCGATTGCAACACCCGGCGTTACCACCAACTACATGCTTACGGTACGCAGCCCCGGAGGTGGCTGTATCAGTACAGATACCGTAACAGTAACGGCCAGCAATCTGGGCAATAGCTTACAGGTGCTGGGCAAGCCACAATATTGCATTGGCAGTGGCGATAGTGCCGTGCTGGAGGTGAACAATGCATTGCAAATACAATGGTATAAAAATGGCGTTGTGCTGCCGGGAGAAAATACCCAACGATACAAGCCAACTACTTCAGGTTTGTATCGGGCATTTTTGCAAGATGAGTTTGGCTGCAGTGCTACCACCCCCGATGAGGTAATTGATATTGCCAGCATTCCCAAGGCAGCATTTGCTGTGGCCAATGCTGCGCAATGTTTAATAGGTAACCAGTTTGTATTTACGAACAATAGTAGCAATGCCGTAGGTGCCATGCGCTACCGTTGGGAGTATGGCAATGCAGCAACGGCTACTACAACCAATGTGAGCTACAGCTATCCTGCAGCAGGTACTTATCAGGTAAAGCTGGTGGTGAATAGTAATGATGTATGTGCTGATAGTACAGTAGCTACGGTGCAGGTGTATCCCAACCCTGTGCCGCAATTTGATGCTGTTACTACTTGCATTGGCTTACCATTTGTACCAATCAATCAAACCAATGAAAATATTGGTTCGCCCATTACGTACAGCTGGCGCTATGGCAATGTGCAAGAGTCAGACAAGCGTACGCCAGATGCCAAGGTGTTTGCCAATAGTGGTACATATAGCATTACATTATCTGTAAGTAGTGCACAATGCCCCACGCCGGTACAATCGCTTACTAAAAATTTAGTTGTAGAAAGGCCTGCTACACCACAACGCTACACAGCAGCATTTGCTATACGCAATGTGCCACTGCAATTGGATGCCCGCAACATTGGTGTAAGTGCTCAATGGCTGCCGGCGTTGATGCTCAACAACGCCAATATTTACAAACCCATTTTTACCGGTGCGGCCGATCAGGATTATACCATTGTACTCACCACTATTGGTGGTTGTAAAACCGTAGATACTATGTTGGTACAAATTGTGTCGCAGGCCAATATTGAAGTGCCCAATGCCTTTACACCCAACGCCGATGGACGCAATGATTTTTTGCGTCCCGTACCCATGGGCGTTGCTACCATCAAATACTTCCGCATATTCAGCCGTTGGGGTGAGTTGCTGTTTGAATCGCAAAACAGCAAACCCGGTTGGGATGGCACACACCGCGGCATGCCCATGCCTGCACAAACGGTAGTGTGGATGGTAGAAGGCATTGGCCTCGATGGAAAAATCATTACCAAAAAAGGAACGAGTGTGTTGATTCGGTAGCGTATGTATTTAACCACCAAGGCACGAAGCGTACACGAAGACACTAAGTGATTTTCTTAATCTCCCTTCGTGTCTTTGTGGTTCAAAACACTTCTTAGTTGACATGCAATAACGGACTCGTATGTATGCCGGGCTTTTGCAAGTCGTTGCGCAGGTCATCTATAAAAGCATCAATTTGTGCTTTGGTAACTCCGGGCATGCAAATGATGTGGCTCCACTCGCCGTCTGTAGCCAGCTGCCACTGCATCCGTAGTTTTTCTGACGGTGCTTCAAATACTACAGTGATTGCTCCTTCATTGCACCAGGCATGTATGCCCAGTTCTTGCAATTGCTGCAATGTGTAAGCCGCTAAATCAAGACTGGCCAAGGCTCTTTGACGCATGCCTTCTTTGCCCAGTTTACGTAAGGCATACCATAAAAAAATGGGGCTGTGGCCGTTGCGGCTACCAGTGATGGTGGTGTCTACGGTGCCAATGTATGGAATGGCTTTGCCAATGCGTTCTTTGTAATTCTTCTTAACCAAAACCACACCACAGGGAATAGGGACACCCAAAAACTTGTGACCACTAATGGCGATGCTATCGGCGCCGGCAGCAAAGTCGAAAGGCTTGCCGCTGTTAAGCAAGGCTGCATAAATACCTGCCAGTGCTCCATCGGCATGTATGTAGTGGCTCTTAATCGCTAACTGTTTTAAAATGCCTTTGATGTGTGGAATATCATCAATGGCTTCCGTCATGGTAGTGCCGATATTGGCAATGATGATGGCTGGTTTATCCCGATGCTGCATCAGCATTTGTTGTAAATCGTCGTAGTCGATTTCGCCGTTTTCCTGCTGGCGAATTACAATGCTGCGCAGGTTGAGCAACTGAATGTTTTTTTGTACGCTGTAGTGGGTGGCTTCGGAGTAATACACGATGCCGTCGGGATACAACTCACGGCTCAGGTACAAACTGTACAGGTTGCCTTCGGAGCCGCCATTGGTAACATAGCCCCACCAGTTTTGTGCGGGTGCCTGAAAGAGCTGTGCAAAAAAGCTCAGCACTTCCCGCTCAAACTTGCGGGAGTTGATTTGGCTGGTAGAACCTACCATGGGGTCGCCAATATTGTTGAGCCGGTAGCGGAGCAACGGGTAGAGTTCTGAATAATCAATGTCGGTAGCGGATGGGTAACCAATGAAATGTTCACTGCGTTCTTGCATGCGTTCGGTAAAATGATTGAGGCATGCCTGGTCTTGCTCACTTAAATCGTATGTCATGGTCTTGCTTGTTCGGGCAAATCTATTTTCGCAGACAATATTTATGGCTGATGTTTATCATCGCAGCAAATTATGCTGAATGTCATGGTTTGCTCAGTAGTTTATTGCGGACTTTTGCCATTATACAATACCGAACAGAAAAAAGTGATGGGCGTAAAATTGGATCATATAGACATTGCGATGCTAAACTTGCTGCAGCAGGATGCATCGCTGGGGGTGAAAGAAATAGCAGCCCGGGTGGGGCTGAGTCAGTCGCCCACTTTTGAGCGGCTGAAAAAGCTGAAGCAGGAAGGCTATATCAAAAAAATTGTAGCCTTGGTCGACAACAAGAAGCTCGATAAAAACCTGGTGGCCATTTGCATGATTACACTCAAAGAGCAAAGCATCGAAACCAAGCAAAACTTTGAGGCACAAACGGCGCAAATGCAGGAAGTGATGGAAGTGCTTTGTGTGTCGGGCGGTTGGGATTACATTTTAAAAGTGGCTACCAAAGACATGCCATCGTTTCACCATTTCATCAGCAACCGGCTGGCGCCTATTCAGCACATTGCCAACATCAACAGCAACTTTATCTTGAATGAAGTAAAATACGATACGGCTTTTTTAATGGAGCCCTGATGTTTTATTCACTCGACTCTTGCATCATGCCACTGCCGAGATCGTATATTTGGCGTATTTCTGAAAGGATACTTTCGAAATCGATATGCAAATCAATGAGTTCACCGCTGTGTATATCAAACACCCAACCATGTACCGATGGAAAGCCTTGTTGCAAATAGGCTTTTTGCAATGCCGCCGTTTTAATCACATTGATGCATTGCTCTTGCACGTTTAGTTCTACGAGGCGTTTGTATTTTTCTTCTTCATCCGCAATGGCATTCAGTTCTTCTTTGTGCAATCGGTACACGTCGCGGATATTGCGCAGCCATGGGTTGAGTATGCCCATGTCTTTAGCCTGCATGGCCGCTTTTACGCCACCGCAATTGTAATGCCCACATACCACCACGTGCTTTACCCGCAAATGTTTAATCGCATAGTCGATGACGGCGGCTGAGTTGGGGTCGGTGCTGGGAATGATGTTGCCCACATTGCGGTGCACAAACATTTCGCCCGGGTGAATGCCCGTCATTTCTTCGGCCGATACGCGGCTATCGCTACAGCCGATGTATAAAATCTCTGGCGACTGGCTTTGGGCGAGTTGTTCAAAAAAATGTTGGTCACCTGCTTTTTTGCTGGCAGCCCAGCGGCGGTTGTTGTCAAATATTTGGTCGTAAAAATTCATGTTGTTGTATTGGGCTTTCGCAAGACGTCGTTTGCGGTTGTAAAAATACGTATGCCCGTTGTTGTGGCATCATGTCTGTTCTGATGGTAGCTGGCGACAAAATGCGTATCTCGAAAATACACAGCGATGAATGGCTGTACCTTTGCCCACTAAAATTTTATGTATGGAATCATTACAGAATAAAGTGGCGTTGGTAACAGGTGCCAGCAAAGGAATTGGTAAAGCCATTGCGGTAGCTTTGGCTGCAGAAGGAGCACATGTAGGTTTGATTGCCCGTGGAGAAGCCGACCTGAAAAAACTGGCCGATGAAATAAGTGCCAAGGGTGTGAAAGTAGCGTATGCAACTGCCGACATGAGTGACCGTGCCGCAGTAGAAAGTGCCGTGCAAAACATCACTGCTGCATTGGGTAACATCAACATTCTCATCAACAATGCGGGTACCGGTAAGTTTGGAAAATTTTTGGAACTGCAGCCTGATGAGTGGGAGCAACAAATCAAAGTGAATTTGTTTGGCGTGTACTACTGCACCCGGGCGGTGTTGCCGCAAATGATAGCGCAGCAATCTGGCGATATCATCAACGTATCATCAACTGCGGGAAAAAATGGGGCAGCGGTAACCAGTGCTTACAGTGCGTCTAAGTTTGGTGTGTTTGGTTTGTCTGAAAGTTTGATGCAGGAAGTAAGAAAGCAAAACATTCGGGTAACTACATTGGCACCCAGCACCATTGTAACAGACTTGGCGTACAGTGCTAATCTTATTACGGGTGATGCAGAAAGAGTAATGCATCCGGAAGACTTTGCAGAGCTGGTGATTGCACAGTTGAAACTTAACCGGAGAATGCTGGTAAAAGAAACCACTGTGTTTTCTACCAATCCATAAGCAACTATCACGAGCAGGTATTGCTGCTGAAAAAATAGTTGAGAAAAAATTTGGATGGAATGTAAATGAATACACAACTTTGCGCATCAATAAAAAATAAAAGATCACGTCAAGTGCTACAACAATTCAAACATATCAACGCTGACAGCCCTTTGTACATAGGGGTTTGCGGGATGTTATCATATTTCAGGTAAGCGCTGCCTGAGTAGGAAAACCCCGCACCATGCGGGGTTTTTTTATGGCTTTATTGTAGTAAAAAAGAATGCCTATGCGATACCAGCTATCAGTGCATAACAGCAAGCAAGTGACACTTTGTATACATCAGTGGCTATTGCTTACATCATTCATCATCACCTCCACGTGGTAATGCGGTAAAGGTTTGCCCATACCCAACGCCCCGTGGATATTCATCACCACGGGGCGTTTGCTTTTGCAGCGGTCTGTACAAAAGCAGGAGGAATCTATGCTTCAATTTTTGTGGCGAAGAAGGATTGGTTCACTATCTTCTTTGCTCAGCCAACAGTATCTCGATAGCCGGGCGGTATTCATGTACTTGTGCCATGATTTACCCAGCATGGCGGTCATCACTCAAATCAATGGAGGCGATGCTTTAAGCATGCTGAAAGAGGTAGAAAACTGGAACATACAACGGGCGTGGCAGCACAGCCATTTTGATGCGGATACCAAAGAATTGTGTTTCAATATCACCTTAATCTAGTTGTTTGACAATCGGATGATTGAGATTGGCCCAAACTATGTAGAGCTGTTGTACAGCCCACAACATCAGGCTTGGGCAAAGCAATTGGTGCAACAGCTGGCTGCTTTGCAACAACCCGCTGCTGAAATGTCTATTGCTTTGGCTCAACCTTTAACTGTGTTGGGTTTTGCCCGACGTTTTCAAGAAAACTAACGCTGGGGGTAATTGCTCTCAGCGTTGATTACCGCTTCGGCGGAAACAAATTTTAACTTTAATAACTATTGTATGAAATCGAACATCATTACAGCCAAATCATTGCGGGCCATGGGTTTTCCTGAGAGCCCCGTGATTCCTGTAGTATTGGAGGCCGTGAAAAAACATTTGAAACACACTGCATCCGCCGACATCGAGGCACAATTAAAAGCCTTGTTGCAAGCACCCGAAAACTTTTACAACGATTCTGTATTTGCGACGGCTGCTCAGAAGCTGAAACCACCCGTAGAAGACACTACTACAGGTTGTGATATCAGCCTGAACAACACGGGTATTCCATTTGCTATTTATGGTGCCCATGGTATTGAGGCAGGAGCCATGCACCAGATGTATACAGCAGCTAAATTGCCTGTGGCGGTTGCCGGTGCTTTGATGCCCGATGCGCATCAGGGCTATGGATTGCCGATTGGTGGCGTATTGGCCACTAACAATGCAGTGATACCCTACGGTGTAGGCGTTGACATCGGTTGCAGAATGTGCCTGAGCATTTTTGATATTGTGCCCACAGAACTGGCGCAGCGGGAAAATTTCTTTACCCGGGAATTGCTGGAAGCCACCTTGTTTGGCAGCGGGGCGCAGTTTAAGCAGCCTGCCAATCATGCGGTGATGGATAGCGATGTATTTGATGCATTGCCATTGCTCAAAAGCCTGAAAGACAGGGCTTGGCGACAGTTGGGAAGCAGCGGAAGCGGCAACCACTTTGCAGAGTTTGGTGCTGTGCACATTGTAGATGCAGATACTTTGCCGGGTGTTCCTGCCGGAACGTATATCGGATTGCTGACGCACAGTGGCTCGAGAGCTTTAGGGGCCAACATTGCGGCACATTATACCAAACTGGCCAAGCAACAGCGGCGGTTGCCCGGAGAAGCAGCCAACCTGGCTTGGCTGACACTGGATGAAGAAGCTGGTATCGAATACTGGATGGCCATGAATTTAGCTGGCGATTATGCATCGGCTTGTCACCACATCATTCATGCCAAAGTAGCAAAGCAGTTGGGTCGCAAGCCCTTAACCATGGTAGAAAATCACCACAATTTTGCCTGGAAAGAAACGTGGAACGGGCAAGAAGTGATTGTGCACAGAAAGGGGGCTACACCTGCAGCCGCTGGTGTGTTGGGCATCATTCCAGGTAGCATGACCGCTCCCGGTTTTATAGTGCAAGGCCGGGGAGAAATGGCGTCTGTCAATTCTGCTTCGCATGGGGCAGGCCGACTGATGAGCCGCAGTAAAGCCATGCAAAACATTACTCACGAAGCCATGAAAGCCGAGCTGAAAAAGCATGGTGTGAAGTTGCTGGGTGGTGATTTGGATGAAGCGCCATTTGCTTACAAAGACATCCATACCGTAATGCAGGAGCAAACATCTTTGGTAGACATTATCGGTTCATTTCAACCTAAGATTGTGCAAATGTGTGGCGATGCACAAAGAGGTTGGAGAAGAGGCCCGAGAGAAAAATGGCACAATGATTTTGTAGAAGGCGAATAAATCAATCCCGGACAAATGGTCCGGGATTTTGCATACATCTATGATCGTTGCTTTCTTTTTTACCACCAAACACTGGCAGAGAGCAGCCAGCTAAACGTTGAAGTTGCTGAAACGCCATTGTATAAAGCGGTGCCGTTTGCAAGTTGAATGTATCGCCACTCGCTGCGCAGCATGCCCCATTTTACAGGTAGAAAATCAACGTTTAGCGATGCGCCGGTGGCTTTAAAATGATTGGGTAAATATTGATTGACAATTACTCCCTCTGGATCGCTGTAATACTCTGCCCGGCCAGCTATTGCCCACTGAGTACTTGGTTTGTGCTGAGCTACCAATGCAGTACCCCACCATTGTTGTTGCTGTTGCGTACCTATATCAAACATGTAAGCAAACCGCCATTTTGATGTGGCCGTATAGTTGGCATACAGGTTGTGAAACCATCGTAGTTGTTTCGGTTGGCTGCTGTTTTGTTCGTTGCCAATAAAAGTAGAAGAATTGATAAGCCAGTTTTCATTTGGGAGAAACTGTAATTGCGTTCCATAGGCAAGGCTTCGATTGTTATTGCTGATGCGTTGCCAGCCATTGAGCAGCAATACCGATGCTGTCCATTTTGCATGAAAGGCTACATTAAGCTTTGCACCGGTTTCGTAATAGGGCGAGTTTTCTGCTATAAAACTTCTGCTCAGCGTTAAGGCATCTTTGCTGATAGCTGATTCTAATCCGATATGTGATGGAAGTATGCCTGCTTCCAGGGAAATTGCAGAAGAAAACTTCCAACCAATATTGGCTTCATAAACATGCCTGAGTAGAGCCGGCTCTGAAGCCAGATTATAACGGGCATAATCACCGGCCATCAATCCAACATTTACCTGCAACCGCTTGCCTTTGTAGCTGGCTTTGGCCATGGCCAAATTGATACCCGGGGTGTATTGCTGTTTGTGATTGTATAAAAAATCGGGTCTGTCAAATGGCTTTTGCTGCGGGAAAGTAGTGTGAAAGTAAACATCTGCAAATGCACTGAAATGAAATGAATGGTTCTTTATACTATCCTGTCCAAATGCATGCGATACAGCCAACAAAAACAATGCTGATGGGGCAACATATTTCATGTTGGTAAAGGTAATTGCACTCGTTCAGTTTCAAGTGAAGTCATTTACTCCGACTAACCAGAACTATCCTATACTGTCTGCTTTCGTTAATTATGGTTAATACATCGGCCACTACCAATGGAATATGCTCATTCGGGCGTCACTTTGTACGTAAATGAATAAACAAGTCAGCTTGTTTTTTTACCTTAATCAAACAAACTTTGGGTTGGCAGCCGCCACTTGTATGAAAAATTGCTCACTCCTCACCATCGCCTGCTTACTCTCAGTGTTGGCTTTTGCTCAACCATCGGTTGTTGTAAAAGGCTTTGTGGTAGATAGTGCCGGCATCATGCTGCCCAACGCCTCCATCAAAGTAAAGTTTGCCAAAGACAGTTTGTTTACCCAAACCAAAAAAGACGGTAGTTTCAATTTTCGCTTACAGGGTAGTACGCAATTTGACATGCTGATTACCATGGTTGGTTTTGCGGCATATCAAAAAAAGTTCAGCATCAATGCAGGAGATACGACATTGGCACTGGGTCGTATTTTATTACTGCCAAACGATATGGAACTGGAAGGCGTAGTGGTGGTGGCGCAAACACCGGTGAAAGTAATGGAAGACACTACACAATATGCGGTGAGTGCTTTTAAAGTGCGGGAAGGTGCCATGGCCGAAGAAGTGATAAAAAAACTACCCGGCCTCGAAGTAGATAAAGATGGCAACATTACCAGCCAGGGCAAACCGGTAAAACGGATTCGGGTAAATGGAAAAGACTTTTTTGGTGGCGATGTACAAACAGCTACACAAAATCTGCCTGCCGAAGTGTTGGAAAATATTCAGATAATTGAAGACTACGGCGATCAGGCAAACCTTACAGGTATTAAAACCGGAGAGCCCGAAACAATCATTAACATCAATACAAGAAAGGATAAAAACAAGGGCAAGTTTGGCACTATGAGTGGGGGCGTAGGCACCCGTGAGAGATACATGGCCGGACTCATGTACAATATTTTTGATAATGAGCAACAGATTAGTTTCCTCGGCTCATTCAACAACACCAATGTAGCTACGTTCAACTTTAATGGTGGCGGCCGGGGCGGTGGTGCCCGTGCTGGCAATCTTGGTGGCGCTGAGCGGGGTGGCTTTGGTGGCAACGGTCTTACGCAGGCCATTTCTGGCGGTATCAACTACCGCGATAAATGGAACGAGAAAATGAGTGTGAATGGAAGCTACAGTGTAAACTGGAGCAGCAACGAAACCATTAGCGAAAACCAAAGTCAGGATATCAATCCGCTGATCAATCGCATTACAAAAAGCAACCGGGTGAGTGAATCGAGCAACAGCAACCATCGGTTTACCTTCAACTTCGATTACCGGATGGATTCGGTGAATTTTCTGAAAATCACGCCTTACTTTTCCTACTCCCACAATGAAGGTCAAAACCAAAGCAACAGTCAGCTTCGGCGAAACAAATATTACACATACAATGTGGGCAGAAGCGATAACAAAAGCTATGCACCCAACTACGGCGGCACGGTTTTGTTCAACCATAAATTCAATCAGCGGTCACGCAATTTGAGCATTTCGTTGAGCTCCAACTTTAGTGCCCGTACTCAAGCAGGCAATACCCTCAACAATTATCGCAACATTGACTCTGGTTATGTGCCGCCCAGCATCCGCGATACCATTCAACAACAACAAAGCGAAACACTGAGCGACAACCTGACTTCCAACGCCAGAATATCGTACACAGAACCGCTCGATAATAAACGCAACAAGTTTTTGGAGATGAGTTATGAATGGAACCGCTCTGCCAACTTTAGCGATCGCAATGTGTTTGATGTATTGCAAACGAGCAAAGACCCGATGCCCAACATCAACCAAAGCAACGAGTTGAATTATCAGTTTACCACACACCGCACCGCACTTACATTTAAAGGAGTGTATGCCAAATACAATTATCTGATAGGCATAGTGGCACAGCCCAGCCTGCTCAATGGCGAATCTGTAGAAAAAAACATTCGCATCAACTATCGCAACATGAACTGGTTGCCTTCTGCTCGTTTTGCGTACAATATTGGCAAAGACCACACCATAAATATGAATGTAGGAGGCCGCAGCCGGGAACCAAGTTTTAATCAACTGCAACCCATTAGCGATAGCAGCAACCTTAATAATATTGTAAAAGGGAATCCTGATTTGAATGCTGAAACAACCTACAACCTTAGCATCCGCTACAACAAATCAGATCGAAAAACAGGGAAAGTGTTTTTTGCTAATTTGAATTATGATATTACCGATGATAAAATTGTAAGTGCCCGTTTCAACAATGTGAGTGGTACCGGCCGAACTACCACTTACATGAATACGGATGGCTTTTATAGAATTTCTACCAATAGTTCATTTACACAGCCATTTAAAAAACGGATATTTAGTGTGACAACAAAGCTTGATATGAGCTATGATAACAATGTTTCTTTCACCGATAGTTTTCAAAACAAAGGGCAGAACTGGAATCTGCGGCCAGGCTTAGTTTTCAGAATGGATATACCGAATGTAATTGACCTGAATGTTGACGGTGGCTTCACCTATTACAAAACCACCACCCGGTACAGTACATACACCACCAATAATGAAGCACGTACTTATCGAATTGGTGTAAGTGGCAAGCATTTCTTTTTTAAAGACCTGACAATCGGGTATGATTTATATAAAAATTTCAACTCCGGTTTCGGAAGTGTAGGCGCTGTCAATCCCTTTATCATCAACACATATGCCGAGTATCGATTCCTGAAAGGAAAGGTAGCAACGGTTCGTTTTCAGGCATATGATTTGTTGGATCAAAACACAGGCATCAATCGCATTATCAACGAAACTACCATTACAGACAGTCGCACTAACCGGCTGAGCCGTTTCTTCTTTCTCACCTTCAGTTATAGACTGATGAAGTTTGCTGCAGGTGCTAAGAAGGCACCACAGCGGCCAGCCACTTCAAGACCTGCCGTAGGTAAGCCTGCCGGTATTTAGGGGCTATATAACGCTTTTGTATTGCTGCTTATGGAACAATGGTGTAGGTACGCAAGCTAGTTTCATCATCGGTGTTGATGGTGGGCTGTGTAGGAATCACAATGTTTACTTTGGAGCGATTGTAAATACGACCAACGCCTGCCGCATAGTAAGTATTGATATCTGTAACAGGAGTGATAGCTACTGGCAAACCGGGAATGGTAATATTGCCCATCACTGTTTTAATGTGTATCACTTTGTTGTAGGCTTTACCATTTACTGTGTGCGAAATATTGCTGGCTTGCACCGTGTTGGTGAGTTTTACTGTGGTGCTGCCCACTACAGGAATGGTAATGGTTACGTTTTGTTCCCAACTGGATCCTGCACTCAGATTGTCTTTCAAATACAACAATTCTAATTGTTGATTGAGTGCCTCGAAATTGGCCAGCTGATAGTAGTCGCTGCCACTTTTGCCAAAGTAAACATTTGCACCCGCAGTACTGCTTACTACCCGGTAAGTACGGCCATTGAAACTGCTGTCTTTGCTGGTAGCGGTAAATGTAAAACTACCCGTAGCGCTGCTGATATTATTCTTGGTGTCGTAGGTCCAGGTACTTCCAGCTTTGGCAGGCTGATAGTCTGTAGCAGCAGGCGCAGGTGTTGTTTCTTTATTGCACTGCGCCGCCAATAGTGGCAGTGTGAGCAGAAGGAGCAAAGCATTTTTCATAATCAAGGTTTGAGAAAGTATTGCAATAAATGTACCACGAAGCTTGCTGGTGATTGGTTTATGTGGAAGCGGTTTTTTGCAGCAGTAGCGTAGCCATGCTTCTTTGCCCCATTACTAATGTGCTTTTTACAGGTTCTATCAATTGAAAGCTGGTCTGCTGTAAAAGATCATCGAGCATAAATTGATGCAGTATATACCGCCAGCTGCCATCGGGCATCAGCATGGGTTGTGTAACGTTTACGGGCATGGCCTTTTCCATACCAAAATTGGAAGCCATGCGAATGAACAGTGTTCCTCCGGGTTTCAGTGCCCTGTGTAATGCCTGAATCATTTGCATGAAGTCATCGTCGCTTTTAGCAAAATGCAAAACAGCACTGCAAATAATGTGGTCAAAACTTTCCGGCGCAAAAGGCATCTGGTTGATGGAGCAAGAATGTACATTTTCCTGATTCAACATGGGCAGTTGTGCAAGCAATTGTTGTAAGGCTTCAGCGTTGTTGTCAATGGCAGTTACTTCAAAACCATGCTGCACAAACCAAGGCAGGTTACGGCCATTGCCACATCCTGCATCCAGTAGCTGTTGGCCGGGCACATACCGGCCTTTGAAAATCTGATCAATCAGGTAAATATCTGTATGCCGCAGCAATTCTATATCCGTCATTTGGGTACTCATTTTTCTACAATGATGCGCAGCAATTTTTCCACCGCTGCTTCATTTTGGTAAGGACTTTTGTACACAAATCGATTACTGTCGGTACCCACAGCACTGGCTTTAAAAAACCACAATTGTTGCTCGGGCTGGCCGGGCATGGTGGCCGCTTCACCTATTTGCGAACGGGTGAATTTAACATTGGCAGCCGTTTTACTCATGCTCCACACATAGTCTTTGCGGTTGGGTACCCACAGCTCTACCAAAAAGTTGTCGCCTTTGCGTATGGTTACACTGGTATCGTTGCCGGTGAATTTCACCACAGCTGCAACGGTTTTTTGTGCACTGGCTTGCTGCTCAAAGCCAAGCAGCACAAGCAACAATATCAAAATTGAGTTGTACTTCTTCATGTTTAAATGATTACAGGTTAAAAGTAAGTGTGAACCCTTAATTTCATCGCTTAACGATTGCCTGCACTCATTTATTGAACACAAGTGCCGGATTATGACTGCTGAATTACAACGCCTGAAAGTAAATGCCACCAGCCGTGTGCCCCTCGAACAATGGGGGCCATACGTTAGTGACCGACAGTGGGGTACCGTAAGGGAAGACTATAGCGCCAATGGCGATGCGTGGAATTATCTGCCCTTTAGCCAATCGCATTATCGTGCCTACAAGTGGGGCGAAGATGCCATTGCAGGCATCTGCGATTATTTTCAAAACCTCTGCTTTGGTGTGGCCATGTGGAATGGCAAAGATGATGTATTGAAGGAGCGTTTGTTTGGCTTGGGCAATAGCGAAGGTAACCATGGCGAAGACGTAAAAGAGCTATATTATTACCTCGACAATACACCTACGCATGTGTACATGCAAATGCTGTACAAGTACCCGCAGCAGGCATTTCCGTACAAGCAGTTGGTGGAAGAAAACAAACGACGCAGCAAGCTGGAAACAGAATATGAATTGCTCGATACCGGTGTGTTCGACTACGATGAATATTTTGATGTATGTATCACCTATGCTAAGTACAGCAAAACAGACATCGGTATAAAAATTGCGGTCACTAACCGGGCTGCAAAAGCAGCACCGATAACATTGTTGCCTACGCTGTGGTTTTATAATCGTGATTCGAACAAAAGGCTGGAACAGCAACCACTCATTGAATGGATGGATGAGGGTGTGGTGAAAGCGACGCATCAACGGCAGGGTACGTACTATCTGTATTTTCAAAAAACAGATGAGTGGTTATTTACCGATAACATCACCAATATGTACAAGGTGAATGGAACGCCTAATGATTCCATTTTTACTAAAGATGCTTTTCATGATGCAGTAATAAATGGCAGTAACAAAGAAGCATTGCGCAGCAGAAAAAAGGGTACCAAGTTTGCACCGGTGTATCAGGCAACTATTGCGGCGGGTGCTACCAAAGTGTATCACCTGCGGTTGAGCAATCAATTGCAAACCGATCCGTTTGAAGGCAATGCAGAACGCATTTTTCAAAAGCGCCAGCGGGAAGCCGATGAATTTTACAACAGTATTTTTCCAGCCAATGCCAGTGCCGATTGGAAAAACATTCAGCGGCAAGCACTTGCTGGTTTGCTGTGGAGCAAGCAGTTTTATCATTTCGACATTGAACGTTGGCTCAATAGCAACGATGGCATTAGCCCAACGCATGCCAGTAGAAAAACAGGTCGCAACAACGACTGGAAACACCTGAAAAATCAGGACATTATTTTGATGCCCGATAAATGGGAGTATCCTTGGTATGCCGCATGGGACCTGGCTTTTCATTGTATCAGCATGGCGATAGTCGATCCGGTGTTTGCCAAGCACCAACTGCAATTACTAATGCGGGAATGGTACATGAAACCTGACGGACAACTGCCGGCATACGAATGGAATTTCAGCGATGTGAATCCACCGGTACATGCATTTGCAGCGTTACAGGTGTACAATATTGAAAAGCAAAAAACGGGGAAGGGCGATATTGATTTTCTCAAGAAAATCTTTCACAAACTCATCATCAATTTTACCTGGTGGATTAATCGTAAGGACACGAACGGTAACAACATTTTCGAAGGTGGCTTTTTAGGGCTCGATAATATTGGTGTGTTCAATAGAAGCATTCAGCTTAGCCATGATGCACGTTTAGACCAGGCAGATGGTACCAGCTGGATGGGTATGTATGCCTTAAACATGATGGACATTGCGTTGGAAATAGCCAAAGCCGACAGCAGTTTTGAAGACAGTGCTACCAAGTTTTTTGAGCATTTTGTGTTGATAGCAGAAGCGTTGAACGAACTGGGCTTATGGTGTCCTGAAGACAAATTTTTCTATGATGTTTTGACCCGCCCGGGTGCGGAACCATTGCTGATGCGCATTCAATCGGTGGTAGGTTTGTCTTCTTTGTTTGCAGTTTCCATCATCGATAAAAAGACGATGCAATTGCTGCCGGATTTTACACGCCGTACCAATTGGTTTGAGAAATACCGCAAACGAAATGGTAAGTATTGGCCCAATGAAGAGAAGGCAGAAGATGAAAAAATTCTGGTGTCACTCATTGCCAAAGAACGCTTGCTGGCATTGATTGAACGCATGATCAATGAAGCAGAATTTTTATCGGAAGGCGGCATTCGTGCCTTGTCGAAATACCATAAAAAACATCCGTACTCCGTCAATATTGATGGAAACATTTACAGCATTCAGTACGACCCCGGCGACAGCACATCCGACTTTTTTGGTGGCAACAGCAACTGGCGTGGCCCTGTGTGGTTGCCTATCAATTTTTTGCTGATACAATCCGTAAAAAAGTATGGCGAGTTTTATGGCGATAGTTTGCAAATGGAATATCCCAAAGGTTCTGGAGTGCAAATGAACTTGAAACAAATTGCTGCTGAATTATCGAAGCGGGTGATTAGTTTGTTTGAGCTCGACGAGAAAAAGCATCGCAAACTACATGCAGAATACAACTGGTTTTACAGCAAGCCCGAAAACCAACAGCTCATTTTATTCTATGAATATTTTCATGGCGATACCGGCCGTGGATTGGGTGCCAACCATCAAACCGGCTGGACGGCGTTGGTGGCAGAATTGATGAGTGAGTTGGTGGCTTAACAAAACAATTTTTTAATGAACATAGGTTGAGCTAATGCTGAGAAAGCTGCAATGGAATCGCCTTAATTTCATTCCATCGGCCTCGAAAAGTGCTCAGCGAAAACACTTCTGCTGCAGGTACTTTCGCAAGGGTTGTAGCTGTGTCGCCAGTTACCATTACTATGTAAAAACTTCTTGGCGTAAACAGGTAATCATTGTTTCGGGGTATCATACAATATCTTTCCGATTGGTTGAGTACCACAGCGAGGTATCCTTTTTTCATGAAGTCTGCTTTTTTTGCATATTCTTTTGCCTGGCGGGTCCAGGTGGCGTTTTGGTAACGGTTTTGAATGAGCACGTCGGCTGGAGTTTGAAAACGTATTTGTATTGGTGAAGTTTCAAAACGGCAGGAATCGGATACTACTGAAAGCTCCCTTAGTTCCAAATGGCTATTGGCGGGCAAACGGCTTTCTTTCAACTGTATTATAACGGTATAAGAGCCTACAAACGGGTGGGTTTGTGCCTGGCTTGTGGTTGTGGCCAACAGCAGCAAACAACTAAGCAGCAGTCCGACAATGCTGTTGTAAACACCCAAGTTTGCGCCATTCAATTGGCCAGGTTTCAACGGGCTATTGCTTTGAATATTCAATCTCATTGTAAGAGAAATTTTGGAAATGAATACAAGAAAACTACTTCATTAATGTATAACATTGCCAGTTACCATTGAATACCGTTAGCAGGGTATCTTGTTGTGAGAGAAAATAATTGCATCGCATGTTTTTGTGAAAACATGCGATGCATACTAAAAGGGATGCTGCAAAAAAAAGCTTACTTGATTTTGAAACGGAAACCTGCGTAAATCATGCGGCCGGTGATTGGGCCCCAAATCAGCGAAGCATCGAAGTAGCTGCCAAACGGATTCATGGGGTCGACAATGGCATTCTGCTGAAAATAGTTGCCCAGATTTTCGCCGCCAAGGTAAATTTCCAATGGTTTTTTACCCGACAGTGTTTTGCTGATTTGCGCATTCATCAGCACATAATCTGGCGACTGAGTAGGTTGCACCAATGCGCTTGGGTTACTGGCGGTAGAAGGAATGCGTTTGCTGCTGTTGTAGTTGATGGTAAAGTCAAATTTCCAGCCATTTTTTTCATACGCCAGATTGGCAAATGCACGGTGGCGGCTCAGCAATGGCTTTTCGAGCAGCTTGCCAACATAGGTACTTTTTACATCAAACAAACGGTAGGCCAATCTTACGTCAAACTTGTACAAGGGCGAAAAATTCAACTCTGTTTGAAAGCTGTTGGAGTAAGATTTTCCATCCAGATTGTAGAAGCTTGTTTTGCGTGGGTCTTCCATGTCTACTACTACCTGTTGGGTAAAATCGTTGCGGAAGAAATCGATACCCAATGAAGCATCGCGGCTAAACAGTTTGAACTTCTGATCAATGCTGATGCCTTTGTTCCAGGCCACTTCAGGGTTGAGGCCGTAGGCTTTACCGTTTTGTGTACCCAGTATTTCAAACTGGCGGGCACTTACCAATACAGCCGTATTTTCTGCAATAATGTTGGCGGTACGCTGGCCACGACCAACACTCAGCCGAACCGTTGTGTTGCGGAGTGGTTGATAACGCAAGTGTAAACGAGGCGTGGCAAACCAACCAAACAAACTGTTGTGGTCGGCACGAATGCCGGCTACCACACTAAACTTGGTGAGGTATTCATACGTGTATTCGAAGAAGGCGCCGGGCACCGCTTCTGTCCGCTGAAAGTGTTGCGCATTCAGGGTTTCATGGTACTTGTCTTGCACATAACTCAGGCCAGTTCTAAACTTATGATTGGTGTTGTTGATGATAGACTGATAGATGAGGTTAGCATAAAAGTTTTGCTGTTTGGCATTGTAGGTGGTAGTGCCAAAGTAGCTATCCTGTTTGTGGTCGAAGCCTGAGAGTTGCAAGCCAATGCTTTGGTATTTTTTCTCCGGAAATACATAGCCGATTTTAGCAAAGCCTTCGTAGCGGTCGGTATTAAAACCCAAACCATACATGTGGGTAGAACCCCTGTGCGGATTGGCTTTGAAATCCATGTCGCCGCCTACTTTTCTATCAGTAAGTACTTTGGCACCAAACTGTGTCATCCAGCCATTGGTGCCTTCGTATTTCCAGCGGTTGAGTGCGGTAAATAAATTGCCCGTAGGTAAGTCACGATACATGTCTTTATTGAAGTCCATGTTATTGTACAAGAAGGCATCGTGCAGCAACAATTCGGTGTTCCATTGCTTGCCCACTTTTTGTGCCAGGTTCAGGTTGATGTCTGTTTTGCCCATGCTGTTTACATACACATTGGCATACAGTTTTTCTGCCGTTTCGGGCTTTTTCATTTCCACATTTATCTGTCCGGCAATGCTTTCAAAACCATTGACCACACTGCCTGCACCCTTTGTAAGCTGAATGCTTTCTACCCATGTGCCGGGTATGTAATTGAGGCCCATGGGTGTTGCCAAACCTCTTGGCCCGGGCAGGTTTTCGACCGTAAGCTGTGTGTAGTTGCCACTCAAGCCAAGTAGTTGTATTTGCTTGTTGCCCGTTACCGCATCGGTAAAAGAAACATCCACTGAAGGGTTGGTTTCAAAGCTTTCGCTGAGGTTGCAACAGGCTGCTTTGTATAGTTCTTTTTCCGTCATTACCTGTGTACGAAAAGCATTGGTGGTGCTGATGTACAACGACCGCTGGCGGGCAGTTACTTTCACCTCTTGCAGTGTACCATTCTTGGCCATTACAACCATCACGGCTTCTTGCGGATTAATGGTAATGGTGTCTGATTTGAAACCGGTATAACTGATTACAATTTGGTCGGCACCGCTGAGTTGATGAATAGAAAAAACGCCCTGCTCATTCGTAACTGTACCTTGTGTGGTACCGAGCCAAAGCACAGATGCGCCTTGCAAAGGTTTGAAAGCGCCTTTGTCATTCTCTTCCAGTACCACACCTTGTATGAGTGGACCATTGCCAGTGCCATTCATCAAAGCTTCTCCGCTGCCATCGCGGTAGTGGCAGCAGGCTGGCAAATCTTCGTACACTGCGTTGTTGGCTTTCTTTTCGCCTATGTCGTGGCCCACGGCAACAATGCGATTTTCAATTTTATCCAGCGTGGTGCTCTTGGGGTTGAAAGTGAGTTTCAACTGTTTTGTTTCGGCACTCCACTCGGCGAGGCTAACACCCTTGCCTTTGGCGGCTTTCTCAATGCGGTCTTTACACATTACACAAAGACCTTGCACGGTAATATTAACAGTAGTGTCTGCAGTTTGTGCCAGGCTTTTGCCGACAAAAAACAGCACTAATACAACAGAAAAAATATAACGGAAATAAGTTTGTGTTTTCATAATACTTGGTTCAATGATGAACAATAGAAATACCCGCTGCTCCAATGGGAGAGCGGTTGGCATCATGAACAAGTATTAATTTCTGAAAACACAGTTGGCCAGATAAAGCGGCACTGTGTGTAATGGAGGCGAACCTCGAATAGCAGCGTTGGTTGTACTGTTGCTATTGTACACCGGAACGGTAATAGTAGCAAAGCTGTGTTGCAGCAAAGCTACCGGTACTTCGGGCACGGCTACGGTATGCGCCGAGCCTTGATTGTCGTCTGTATCGATATTGATTTGATCGTCGATACAGCAGCCGGGCATGGTTTTTTTCATGCCATGCTTGCAGCCTTTTTCGGTTTGCTTTTCGTAACCGATAGACATACCCGCTACTTTGCCACAGCAATAATGCAGGTGTACCGACATGCCGGAAACCGACAGTCCGTACAAACTCAGGAGCAATATGGTGAGTAGCTTTTTCAACAGCGCAAAAGTAGGCAGGCTTTTACCAAACCACCAAGCAATGCTTACTCAATGGGTGTTTTCATTCCTTTTTTAGGAAGATGTTGGGTAATTCACTCCAAAGTTTACGCAAGTTTATCCAGCGATTGTACAATGTCGCCCAGAATATCATCGATGTGCTCCAGACCAACGCTGATGCGGATGAGCCCTTTGCTAATGCCCACTGACAGGCGTTCATCCTCGGTGAGTTTGCTGTGAGTAGTGCTGGCCGGATGGCTGGCAATGCTGCGGGTATCGCCGAGGTTGCTGGTGAGGGTAAGCAATTGCAAATGGTTCATGAATTGAATACCGGCTTCCAGTCCGCCTTTCAACTCAAACACCACAATACCACCGCCGCGGCACATTTGTTTTTTGGCAATGGCATAATGCGGATGGCTGGGCAGCGTTGGATATTTTACCCAGTTGATGGCAGGATGTTGTTCCAGCTTAGCGGCTAGTATTTCGGCATTGTCGCAATGGCGCTGCATGCGTACATCCAGCGTTTCCAAACTTTTGCTCAGTATCCATGCATTAAACGGCGACATGCTGGGGCCGGTTTGGCGGCAAAACAAATACACTTCCCGCACCAGTTCTTTTTTGCCCACTACAATGCCGCCGAGCACACGGCCTTGTCCGTCCATCCATTTGGTAGCAGAGTGAATCACCAAATCGGCACCATACTGAATGGGCGTTTGCAACAGCGGAGTAGCAAAGCAGTTGTCTACCACGAGCATAATGTTATGCTGTTTGCACAAAGCACCAATCCATTCCAAATCGTACACGTCAAGGCCGGGGTTGGTGGGCGTTTCGAGGTACATCATTTTGGTGTTGGGCTTAATGGCTGCCGCTACTGCTTCTTTGCTGCTGAAATCGGCGTAGCTGTACTGTATGCCCCAGCGCCCCATGTATTTGGTAAGGATGGTATGGGTGCTGCCAAAAACAGCCGGGCTGCTCACAATGTGATCGCCGCTGCTCAAAAAAGTCATGAATGTGCCAAAGATGGCGGCCATACCGGTAGCTGTGGCGAAGCCGTCTTCTGCCCCTTCAAGGGCACACACTTTATCAATAAACTCACGTACTGTGGGGTTGATAAAACGGCTGTAAATATTGTGGTCGTTTTTTTCTTCAAATGCACCCTGCATGTCTTCCGCCGTATCAAACTGAAAGCTACTGGTGAGGAACAGCGGAGTGCTGTGTTCCATTTCATCTGTCAGCGGGTTTTGAATGCGGATGGCTTTTGTTTGCGGATGCATGATGCTTGTTTTTGTTGATGGCGGATGCGAAGGTAAGTGGGATGGTTGGTTGGTTCGTAAGTTGGAAGGTTGGAAAGTTCCAGAGTTCACAAGTTCCAGAGTTGGAGCGTTCCAGTGTTCGATAGGTTCACGAGTTGAACAGCCTCGTAATTGCTTTCCCTACTTCTTTATTTCTTATTTCCTATTGCCTTTTCATTAGCACATTGGCTAATTAGCTAATCAGCTAATTAGCTAGCTTTCCCCGTCCAGCGGTACACCTGCAGGCCCACTATTTCTTTCAGCAGGTATTGCCATTGGCTGAGTAAAGAAAGGTCGGGAACGAGCACTGTTTCCCAATTGGATTGGTTGCGTACCAATATGTAATCGGCCACATGCGCTTTTACCGGAATGCCGGCTTTTGCAAAACAACCCAAGGCCCGTGGCATGTGCATGGCAGAGGTAATAAGTATACTGGTATCCTGCACTTGTTTGCTGACTAAAAAAGGTTTTGCTGCTTCGGCACTTTCGTAGGTGTTGCGGCTTTTGTCTTCTACTAAAATGGCAGAATCGGGTACCTGTAGGGCCCGTAATTCCTTGCGTAAAAAAGGGGCTTCGCCGGGGCGGTTTTGTTGCAAGCTGCCATCGCCGCCACTTAGTAAAATGTATTGCACTTTGCCTGTATGATACAATCTGGCTGCCTGAATAAAACGGCTGGCCGTGCTGCCAAAATACCGCTGCAGGCTATCATCGGCATAGCTCATGCCACCCAGTAAAATACCCATGCGATAGTTGCGCTGATGCACTTGTGGCTCCACTTTGGGTTGCCAGTGCCAGGCCACGGTTTGGTACAACCATTGATTGCTGGCCAGCAACGTAATGATGAGTGCTGCCCAACCCAATCGTTTTTTCCAAACGGTTTTGCGCAGCAGCCACATGCCTGCCAACAACAGCAGCACCCAATGATAAGGCACCAGCAGGAAGTACAGGATTTTTGAGAAGGTGAAAAACATGCGGCGAAAATAACGCGTAAGTAATGCATCTATTAAAATTCCCAATACGGGAACTTTTGCTACATTTGTCAAAACGGAAAGCTTGCGGGTAATAGCGAAGAAAATATTACGAGACTTTTGGGAAAAGCATCCAGACTGCCAGCAACAGTTACAGGCTTGGTATCAGGAAGCAAGCAAAGCCACATGGAAGACACCGGCATTTATCAAAAGAGAGTATCCGTCGGCAAGCATTTTGGAAGGTAACAGGGTTGTTTTTAATATCAAAGGCAACCATTACCGCTTGATTGTAAAAATCAATTATGATTATCAAATGGTATGGATTCGCTTTATTGGAACCCATGCCGAATACGACAATATTGACGCTTCTAAAATCTAAGCCATGACAGTAAAACCTATCAAAACAAAAAAAGAATATCAGCAAGCTATGGAACGACTGGAGGTGCTGTTTGATGCTAAAAAAGGAACTCCCGAAGGTGATGAGTTAGAAGTGCTGAGTATCCTGATTGAAAAATATGAGGATGAACATGTTGATATCGGATTTCCTGACCCTATTGAGGCCATTAAATTTCGCATGGAGCAATTGGGCTATAATCAGGCTGACCTTGCCAATGTGGTAGGACTCAAAAGCAGGGCCAGCGAAATCCTGAACAAAAAACGGAAGCTATCGCTGGAAATGATTCGGCAACTGCATGAAAAATTACATATCCCAACAGATGTGTTAATACAGCCGTATTGATGAGTGAAGTTCTTCAATATTTATTCTGAGCTCTTCGAGATTTGCAAAGTCGATGTTTCTGCGGCCGATTTGCAATCGGCGTTCTGGTGCAAGGGTCTTAATTTCATTTTTTCGGGTTATTATACTCTAAAAATTTATTTACATGACAAAGCAGCAAGGTCGAATAAATTTGAAATCTAGCAAATGCTTAAACATTTACTTGATAACAGTTCTGCTTTTATCTATTCTATTAGTTGCTACCTATTTTTCAAAATTCAATTCGTTCAAGCTTTCATCAAATCATAGTGATTGGGGAAACTTTGGGAGCTATTTGGGAGGTACGTTGGGGATTGCTTTATCAGGAATCTCAATCTACCTGCTTTATGAAACTTATTTGAGTCAAAAAAAACAGATTCAATTACAGGCGTTTGAATCAAAAGTTCGTTATTTAGACCTTCAGTATACTCAGATAATTAACGACATTAATGATTTGTCATTTGACGATAAAAAAGGTATTAATGCTCTTTATTCATGGAACGAGTCACACACTAATACGCCAAATAATGTGGTAAACTCATTGAACTTCATAGCACATACTTTTTCGATACATATAACTACTATAAAGGAGCTTGCCGAGAGTGACGAGAGTGTTAGAAACTATTTGCTTGTAAGAGCATATCTAATGTTTCACTCAAAGATTATTTGGCCTGTATTCGCAAAAATATATGATGACCCAGCATTTAGAAATCACGATGACAATCTATTCGAAAATCTCAATAAATTAATTTGTGAAACATATACAGTTTTGCTTCGGCATAAAAAATTAACTCCACCAAAAGACGAAAGAATTTGTTCCATTTTAAAAAGTCAACATAGCTAACTTAGGGTTTTAATAATGGTATAATAGCTTATCAGCCAATTGTAATGTTCAACTTCACACTCATTAAATATTACTCAGTGAAAAAGCACTAACAATCCTATCCTGCTTTGTGTCTATAATTGCTGCTGCCCAAATAGAATTACCTCTGCAAGACAGCAGCATAGTTTATGAAGAAGTTATTGCTGCTGATAGCGTTACTAAAAACCAACTCTTCGACAACATAAAACTTTGGTTTGCAAATTCATTTCAAAGTAGCAATGAAGTCATTCAAAGCTCAGATAAGGAAAGTGGTTACATCATAGGTAAAGGATCACAAGTTCTCACCCCAAGTATTGCAGGTAGTGCTATTTATTATCTAAAATTTTCAATTAGAGTTGATGTTAAGGATAATAAGTTCAGATTCCGACTCTACGACTTTTTAGTCTACAGTCCGCCTTGGAGAAATAGCGGGGAGTATTCTGTATCTCTTTCAGAACTTTACAAATATTATAAGTTGGGAGAAAAGTCGAAATCGTATCAACTTTTCATGGAGTCGAAATCAGCTTTCCTTACTAGAGTTGAATCTTATTGTTCTGTAGGCGGACCCAAAATTCGGCAGTTAATAATTAGAGTATCTGTCTAATTTTAAACTGTCAAAAAATGAAAAAGAGCACATTTACCGAGAGCC